>BNJU01000798.1_pt1 | contig 816030 bp, 1015 predicted proteins | sample 8539281 | NCBI WGS metagenome assembly BNJU01 (sample SAMD00202456, study PRJDB9452) | human saliva metagenome | isolation source: human saliva | place: Japan
AACTTAGGTTAATTTCACGCTATCTATAAACATTTTTACCCAATGTATCTATTATTTAGTTTGAATTTCTAGGCGAGATTATATCTTTTAAATGATTAAATTTGTTTTGCATTTTAAAATCTCAACTTTTGCTTTTAGCATCTGATAATTATAAAATCAGCCAAGTTTCAATTTCATAAAAATGGCGCAAAGGATAGAGAATGAAAAACACTTACGATTATTGATACTTTGGCTTCTTTTTAGGCTTTACCACGCCATGAGGCGGGCTTTAAAAACAGGAGGGCAAACCAAGTGGCATGATAAGTGGCTTTGCAATTTACATAGCGAGCCTAAAAGATGAGTACCAAAGCGACTACCCTCATCTTCGCACTTGATAGCAAGGGCAAGACCCTGCGCCATGGTACTGAGGCGAATACAAGGCAAACAGGAGCGAGCCGCCAGCTCAGCTAAAGAGCAGCTGCCAGTTTGTATAGATTGATAGAAAAATGGGGCTTTTACAGCCTTAGCCGTGAGGGCTACTGAGGCCGATGACATCATCGCAAGTGCGGTTAAGACAAAGATAAAGATATATTTGTGCGAATAGTCACGATGATAAGGACCTTTACTCAGCTCAGTAGGGACGGCAAAGTGAGCATCTACAGCCCACAAAGCAAGATCGATCACGATAGCGCTAGCTGCTTTAGAAAAGTATGGCGTCTATCCAGCTCAGGTGAGGGACTTTTTAGCGATCGCAGGGAGATAGCTCAGACAACATCCCCAGGCGTCAAAGGTATCGGCGCAGTGGGAGCTATGCTTTTTGAGCTGAGTATGGTGCTTAGAGGAATTTGTAGAGTAGACTCTTCTAGAAACGAGCGCACCAAAAATATGCTAGCAGCCGCAAGAACGAGGCGTTTTGAGCAAAAACTAGCCACGCTCTTTGATGATGCGCGATCACTTCGCTTGATCTTGAGCAGTCCATTTCCAGAGCAAAATCCTTTTGATAAACATCTCAGAAATTCTTAAAAGAATGCGATCTAAAACAGGCTTCTTAAGAGCTTGCAAAAAGAAGAAAATGCTGAATTTAAGCTTGGCTTTTAGAGCAATTTACTCACTTGATGAGGCAAGTCGACAAACTGTACTCAGAGCGTCACGCCAGAGACCATCGTCGCCTTTGACACCGAGACCACGGGCGTTGATAGCAAGAGCGCAAAGATCGTTGGCTCAGCTTTCGCTTTAACGACGAGGACGCCCTACTACGTGCCAGTGGCGCACAACTACCCTAGGGCGCGCCAAAGCAAATAGACCTAGATCGCCCGACCCGGGCGGTAGGGCCATTATAAAGGTTGCGTGATCGGACAGAAAGTAAAAGTATGACTTTGAGATCGTGAAAAACAACCTTGGGCTCAATCCTCCAGCAAATACAAAGATACGATGATACTGCGTGGCTTTAGCGATCCAAACTCAGCGTCGGCATGGACGCGCTGGCAAAGAGAGCTTTATGACTACGACACGATCAAATCGAAGATGTGGTCAAGGGCGCAGACTTTTGGCGATGCCACTAGAAAATGCCGCTAAATACGACGCGTGAGGACGCTTGGATAACGCTTAAGTGACTAAAACTTTTCAAAAACACGCTTGATAGAAATTTACTCGCCTTGCCGATACGCACGAGTTTCCTTTTATCCTCACGCTCTTTGACATGGAGCAAAACGGCATCCAAGATAAATGAAGCCAGATGCAAAAAGCTCATCCCTGAAAAACGACACCAAACTAAAGGCGCTAACAAGTGAAAAGTACGAACTAAGCGGCAGGTCTCAACATAAACTCCGTAAAACAGCTGGCGTCATACTTTTTGAGCACTTAAAACTCCCTAGCAAAAGACAAAAACAGGATATAGCACCGATGAGAGCGTGCTAGCTGAGCTCATAGACGCTCATCCAGTAATTGAAAAATTTCAGCTACACAGAGCTATATAAACTAGCAAAGCTACCGCGAGCCACTTTTTAGCACTCGCGAAAAAGGATGAGGGCTCACAATGTACAGAGCTTTTACCAAACTGGCACGAGTACTGGCAGGGCTTTCGGCAAAAATCCAAATTACAAAATATCCCAGCTCGTGGCAGCCTCGCGAGGATGTCAGAGAGTGCTTTGAGGCGCGCGAAGGGTATAGCTGTGAGGCTTGACTACAGCCAGATCGAGCTTAGACTGCTAGCTCACTTTAGCCGTGATCCTGCGCTGCTTGAGGCGTTTAAAAATAATGAGGATATCCACGCAAGGACGGCTGACTAGCATATTTGGTAGCAGCGATGGGCAAAATAGAGCCGTGGCAAAGAGTATCAATTTGGTCCTCATTTTACGGCATGGGCTCAAAGCAAACTGGCAAAATCAGGGCAAATATCACAAGAGCCGAGGCAAAAGTAGTATAGAGCGCTATTTTAAGGGCGTTTGCGACGATCAAAGAGTTTTTGGAGACATGAAAATTTCAGCCAAAACGATGGCTTTGTGCAGATACTGCTTGGCAGAAGCGCTACTGACTTTAAAAAGCGCTACACCTATGCGAAAATAGCTATGTTTGAGCGCGAGGCGGTAAATACGGTCTTTCAAAGCTCCGCAGCAGATCTAGTTAAGATGGCGATGGTAAAAAGTTAGACATTAGATGAAAAAGCGAGTATGTTGCTTCAGATCCACGACAGCTGATCTTTGAAGTAAAAGACGAGTTTGCACGGAATTTGGCAGAGGCGACGCAAAAGACGATGGAGAGCTACACGTTAAAATGTGCCGCCAAAACATCGCTAAATATCGCCAAAACTCAGGGCGAGCTGAAGTAGAGTCAAATTTTGGCTAGAAAGAGCGACAGTGGGGTCTTTAGTACCAAACACAGCAAAACTAGAGATGTACAGAAAGGTCAGCGATAAATAATGCGCTTTAAAACTGTAGCTAAATTTTGTAAAGCGCATTTATGCTATCAAGCCAAAGTACCTACTTTATAAACCCAACCTGCAGTGGTAATTTCTCAGCGCATGCGTCTTCCTTTTTCTCGTTAAAACTGAGACCTTATTTTGCTCAAAAAGGTTGTTTCATGCGCATCTATCGAGACTATTAGCGGGTGAAAACTCTTTTACTACGGCACTTCCAAAGAGTCTCAGGCTCCAGCTCCGTCCAGTCGCGCTCTCGATCTCTTCCAACCTGCGTTGCAGCCACACCACCGCAGCCTGCTGGAAATACGCAGTGAATAGCGCCAAACTCTCTGCAACCGCTCATCGTGCCCTCACCCGATACCGCCTTTGCCCGACGATGAGACGAACGCCAGTTTTTCGATGGTCCGTTCAACCCATTCTCCATTCTCATGCTGGTTGTAGGTCCCATCTGAGACCATCTCAAAGCTTTTTCTCGCCAGTTTTTCTGATGATCGGTCCCATGCGTGCAGGATCGCACCACCTTTGATATCTCAGCGGCAGCTCTCACCCTCCTCACCACGCGTCTGTGCGGCACGTCGCGGCAGGTGACGATGTGTCCAGTTAGATAGATCACGTCGCCGATTTTGATGTTTGAAAGATCTCGGCGCTTATTGGCGTGGTTAAAATTTTCTCACTCATAGCGCGAACTCCTTGTGCGATTTTACGTCGAAGGTAGATCTGCGTCCCAGACGATGGCGCTGCGGTGCGACCAGCAGCCTACATTTACGGCAACAGCGATGACGCTTTGGGTGGCGAGCGCAGTTTTCTATATCGCCCATCACAGAGCTTGCGCCACTCATGCCTTAGTGTCCGAGGCCGATTTTATTGATGCCATCTTCTAGCAGTTTTTCGGTTAGTGCGAGCTCGTTCGTTTTGGATTATTAGAGCCAAGCGGCCTCATAAGCGCCTTTTTAGAAGCATGACGCTCACGTCGATCGAAGTGCGCGCCAACACCCACTAATAGCGGCGGACAGGCGTTTATGCCGTAGCTTGTCATTATATCCATGACAGATTAACAACGCCCCTCATAGCCCATGCCGGGCATCAGCACGGTCGCTTTGCCAGGCAGGCTGCAGCCGCCACCAGCCATGTGTGTGATCTCGCACTCGCCACTATTTTCGGCACGATCTCCCAAAACACACCTCGGCGTGCCCTTGCCGACATTTTTGCCGGTGTTATACTCGTCAAATGTCTCGACGCTGTTGTGACGAAGCGGAGCTCACGAGTAGCTTTGCAGTACCGCTCTTCGCAGCAGTTCTTCAAGCTCGCCGATAAGCGAGCAGTTTGGCGCCACATCTTACGAAAAACTGGATCACCCCCAGTATCCCTGACAGGACGGGCGGTTTAGCTCCTTTGCAAGGCGCTGGTTTTTCAAACACTCGTTTTGTAGATCTCTCTCGCCAGCGGCTGCGTCCTCACGCTCGCTGAGCTCCTGCAGCTTTCGCCGTCACGTCATCAGGCAGCACTTCTGCACGTGTAGTCGACTCATTCGCCATGACTCGCAGTCATCTTTTTGCACAGCTTTTGTTTATCCATTTTGGCTCCTTAAGCCTTAACAAGCAAGTTATATAGAATTACTATCAAAAAGCTAATTTATTTTATGGAGTCAATTTCATAATCTAACAATTTGTGCATTTTCTAAATCTAATTAACTGATTTAGATATTTAAGGAGGACTAGTTCTCTTTTCTCTATGTAATTAAAATATTTATCACTCTTTGTCAGTAAATCGGTTGTAGTGTCTCAGTATTTTCCTATATTTGCTATCTCTTCTGCTCTTGTTTAATGAATGTTTATAAGACAATATGAATGGCCAAAGAGTTTCAGTATTATTGTACATAGGTAGAGAGATGTTCTCGATACACTTAGCATCTCTCATATACTATCCATTTTACGTTGAGCATCTTTTTAGATTATTTTTAATTTTTTACTTTAACGGCATTCATTGCTTCTACTATTCTTTATTTAGACATTTCATCCTAAACCTTTTCCTCTATTTGACGCACTCCCTCCATATCTAATGTACTAATTCCTTTACAAGCTGGTGTCTTCTCTCTAAATTTTCTACTTTGTACCTCTGTTTTTGGCTGATTTGGCACTTATGCATTCCTCAATATCTTGCGTATCACTTGCCTTTTTAAACTGCTCTTTGTTGCGATTGTAGTTCTGGTTTGCCCATACAATGCTATGTTTATAACACTACTATAAGTAGTTTTTCATCTTATCTCCTTATATTTTTGTATAACGATTGTATAAAATACTGTATAAAGGTCAATTTTTCACACAATGAGATTTTACGCAAATATGGTTTGGTGCTTTTTCTAATAGCATATAATTTATACAGCCGTGCGTAGCAGAGCAGATCGGTAAAGATCAAACGTCCCGCCGATCATTATCTTTAAATACTATTTTCTATGCCCTAGAAATGGTATGCCACTCCAAAAATACTGCGCAATCTCCAAAGCCGCTGCAAAAGCAAAATGTACAAGCAGCAAAGTTTGATGGCGTCTACGCTACAGCCCGCTAAAGGGTGTAAAAGCGAGATAACCAGCCAAACGTCGCCAGTAGTGGCACATGACCATCCTTTACGCAAACTGCGATAACATTCGCGCCGCTAAAATCAGGACTGCCACGGCCAAAAACGCCAGCTCGTTCGCACACGTCTTGTTTGCAGATCTTGCTCGTTTAAACTTATCACTCTTGCAACGCTTTTTCCTTGGCTGAAATATTTATCCGCACCAAACGTGGCATAAATTGAGATGATTTATCAGGCTTTGCGTTATGCGCGCAGCGCCAGCCGTTGTCGATATTTTACGACGTCTAGCGCCGTTTGCGCAGCTGTTTAGCATCGCTTACGGTGCCGCAACTCCGCCGAAATCCCTATATCCCACTGGGCAGTTTGCGCTGCGATCAATGGAGAGCTTACAAGTCCAGCTAGCACGCTGTAAGGCGCCCTCCATGCCAGCAACGGCTATCACGCACCTTTGCACCACGCGTATCTCATCAAGCTTTGCGACCAGCCTATGTAGCCCCGCCACGCCGACATCAGTGCAAAGTCTTTCTCACGTCATTGCCTGAATTTTGCCGTCTCATAAGCCTCCTCCACGGCTGCACCATCAGCAGTACCAGCAGAGACTATCAGCGATGTGCTTTATGTCAGTAGTTGCTCTTGGAAATTGACGCTGATCACCCTACCGCGAGCGTTAAAATTTGCCTGCGGAAAGATCGTCACGAACGCGCTTTAAAAACGCCTCGATTTGTTCTTTGTAGATCAGATATTTTTCATCGCCGATCGCATCTAGCGATTTGTACCGTATCATCTGCTTTTACGGTTCTCCATATCACTCTCGCCCAGTGCCATTTCGCAAAGCGCCGCTGAGTGTCGATCTTCAGCGCATCCGATGTCGTTAAATGGGTAGTTTTAGATACTTTAGCGCATCTTGCTCGCTCATCTTGCCGTTTTTATACCAGCGATCGAATTCGAAATCTCAGTCTCGCTCATGCCAAAACATCCTCTCTAAGCCCTTTTAGATCAGGCATCACCTCTGCCGCGCCAAGTTACACTAGCTCTTTAACGATAGACTTAAATTTACGTCGTTTAAAAGTTTTGCATGCTGAAAAATGGCACGTTTGCAGCTTTCATCTATCATCGCTTTGCTCGCACATTTGCGTAGCCGCTTTTTATCAGTCAAATTTTTCAGCCGCTTCTACATTGTAGTTCAGCCCTCTACGCTTATCTCTTTTCATGTGCAACGAGTTAGCGACGCATGGCTATATGGCTTGTCTGCTGTTACACTGGTCTCGCGCAGGAGCTCTCGCGGATCTCACCTATGTAAGTAATTAGGGCGAAAAGCACGCCGGCTCCTCTTTTGCCTTTGAAGCTCGAGCGATATTCGCCAAGATCGTCTTCGTTTGTGCCGTCATTACCCATTGAAATCCAAGCTCGTTTGCGCGAGCAAGAAAGTCTTGAAAAACTGCTGCAAAGACAGCAGCGATTTTGCGGATTGAGCTTTTATCTCATCGACGATGCCCATCTCAAATATCTCGTGCTGATGCCATGCCGATTTAGCAGAATCTACCGCCCCATCTATCCGCGCAAAGACATATAGGGCGATTTTACCGTGAGTGCTAGCGCATTTCTCGCCAAGCACGTCCGCAGCGACACCTTAGCAGTAGTGAGCTATTCACGCCGCCACAACGTCAACGGCTACTTTTCCTAGCTTTTTATATCATTTTTGTAGAATCTAATTTCGTCATACTTTTTAGCAATTTCTTTTTACCTGAAATATCGATGTTGCGCATATGCCGCGCTTTGCACTCGTCAATTCAGGCTTGCTTTTTCATCATCGCACGACTTAGCCTTATATCGCCAATTTAAGTCTTTCAACACTTTTACAAATTTTTCGCTTTAGCTCGGTTTTACGACATCTATCTCGCGAACACCGATGGCCGTCGGTGCGTTAAATATAGCTCTTTAGCTTTTTCGCATCTTCGCTTTTACACAAGACGTTTTAGCTCCAAAACCACGATACGTCCTTTTTCATATATATAGAGTGGCTAAAGACGTCTAGAGCGCCATTTTCGTGGAAATTCACATGCAAGCGCAAAGCTTTGCTGCGTCCATATCGTCTATGTTTGTAGATATCATTTTACTGCACCATTTGGCTCTCATCCACCTCGCGATCATCATCGCAGCGAAGGGCATTTGCAAAATGGAGCATCGCTAGCTCGTAAGCTACTTTTTCTATTTTGAAAATTATCTCACTCATAAACTCATCTGCGCATGCTTTTGTGTATCGCAGCACCGATGGCGTAGATCATCTCAAAATTTGCTTTCGCCCAAGACTAACGGCACATCTTTTTGAAATTTCACAAACCGCTGGTGCTGGGAGACATTAAGATAGCCGTGGATCGCACTTTTCACGCCGCCGCCAAGCTCGATCTTTGAGCTAACGACTTCGAAAATGCCAAAATTTTCTCTGATAAATACTTCAAAGCAGATCGCCGCTCCAACGACATCTACTATGCTATCAGCCGCTCCAACCTCGTGAAAATGCACTCATCGATGCTAACTGCATGCACTTTTGCTTCAGCCTGCGCGATCACGTGAAATATCGAAACGGCGCTTTTTCTTGCAGAATCTCGCTCAATTTGAGCCAGCCGTACTCGCTGTGATATCAGCGTAGCTTCTAGCGTGAGCGTTGCGATTTTGATAGCACGACGTCGATTTTGGTCGCAGCGATGCCGTTTTTACTACGTTGCTCTAAGCGAAATTCTCGCTCAAATTTGAGCTTCTCTAGCTCAGAGCAAAGATAGCTATCCACCTAAGCCCGACAAGAAGCGGCTAAATTCATATCGCCACTGATGCCAGAGCTCGCGTCCATAGTATGTACGCTAAAACTCACACCTTAGGCACTGGTCATGGAGCAAACGGCAAGATGATTATTTTTGCATCCTGCTCTTTTTGCGCTAGCGCCTCATCTACGGCCTTTTTGTAGGTCGTGATACGGCTTTAGATGCGCACTCATCTCATCGTCGCTTAGATCGTCACAGCAGTCTGCGCCCAGCGAAATTTCAGCCATTTTGCAGCCTGATAGCGAGCTTAAAGCCAGAGTCTTTATCTTTTTCTGCACTTTTGGCGTATCTGCCGATGCCATAAGCGTCAAAAGAAAGGTTTTGGACCGATGCCTGTGCGGCATTTTGCGACCATTATTGCAAATTCCATCTTTCGCAAGCGCTTAGTTTGCCGTTATCTCAGCGCTTTTGCGCCTGATAAAGATCGACATCCATAGGATATGGTGCCACCGAGATCACGATGTCAGCCTCTTTGTGGGATATTTACGCAAAATACCTCATCGGCCTTTTTCACGCAGTCATCATGCTCGTCGTTCAGATCGCCAGCACTCGCGCATAATAGACGCCATGCTCGCTATCAAGCACTGTCTGTATAGAAAATACGTCGATATTTGAAAGAACTTTCATCGCATCGATCATATCTCTACGCACAGGGTTGCCCTCAGGCGCAGCGCCTGAGCGTCGGCGCCTAAGTGCGAGTTTATGAGTTTTTGCGTGATGCTCTCGTGACGACGCGGTGCGCCGGCAAAGGCCTTTCACCGCAGTGTAGCCTGCAGAAATAGTGAGGCTCGACCGAGACCCATGACGATCACTTTTTTAGCTTCGGCTACGATCTTGTTTAGATACATCTGCGTGCTGTTTTTGCTCCTCGCCTAAAAAGACCATCTCATCGTGCTTTTGAGTCGTGGTCGTGAACCTCGTTTTTGGCTCTGATCTCTGGGTACCTTTCTAGAAAAATATCATATTGTATCTCATCTAGCGTGCCTCTGTGACAGCCAGTAGCGATGATGAAAATTTTATTTTTATCGCGAAGCTTTTAGTAATTTGCTTTTAGAAATTTCTAGCAGTTGGCGTAGGTCTTGTGCCGTCATTTACGATGATAACGATCTTTCATCGCCAGCGATAAACTCATCAAAGCTCTTTTGATTTATCGGATTTGCCAAGCCTTTTGCGATAAGCGCTCTTCGTCAAAATGTAGTGACTTTTGTTTGGGTCAAAAACACCAAGCAGATCGTCTATTTTAAATTATATGGTCATCTTTGCCATAATGATAGGGGATTTGCATGCTTCTCCTACGGTGACTATTAGTTGTGCTTTTAGGATTTTATCTCAATCTTCTTTTTAAATATATTATATTTTCCACATATAGATAAAGATAACAAGAATTAAATGTACTATCAAATTCCTACATATCTTTTTAATTGTATTTAATTTTAATATTTATATACTCCATGTACGTAATTTTTCGAAAAGGGAGAAATCATGCGAATTTTCTTGCCAAGTTTGTCTGAGTGACGCAGTTTTTCTTACACTGATTGTCGTGCTCGGCTGTTTGTTCTATGGAGCAAAAAGGTGGTATGGCACTTGTGTCCTGGCGGCATCGGTCTTGTTATTTTGGTATTTGCATTTGATTTAAAAACCGAGGGTAAGCCTGCTATTGATGTTATATTAACTATTCTTGCAGTTGTTGTAGCAGTGCTACACTCTCAAAGCAGCTGGTGGTCTTGATGTTATGCTTCAGATCGCTCGAAAAGAGCGCTTGCACATCCAAAACAGTTTGTTATCTTTGCACCTCGTTTGTGGCTGGACACTACAGTGCTTTTGCGGTACAGGTCACACGGTTTATACACTTTTACCGATCATCTCATGACGTATCAATGAAAAGTGGTATCCGTCCAGAACGTCCGATGGCGCTACTACGATCTCATCTACAACTTGCTATCATCGCAAGTCCAGTTTCGCTGCTGGTGTTCTATGGTTGCTGTTCTTCTTGGTACTGGCACAGTTCATATTGAGGCTTTCATAAGCTATGTGTTGATCTATTAAAAGTTACTATCCCTTCTACATTTTTAGGTGTGCTGCGCATAGGAACTTACTCAGTATTTAGAGGTAAAGATCTTGATAAAAGATCCAGAATTCAAGCAAAAATAGCTGATCCAGAGCAAAGAAAAATATATATAGGTTCTGATGAGGCACATTCGTGATCGGCGTTCATTTGCCACAAAACAATGGAATGTTATGTGGATATTCCTAGCTACAATCGCTGTTGTTGCGGTTTCTAGGCTATTACAAACAACTTCGCCCAAGCTGGACAAGCAATGTTCTGGTAAATCAATAGAAATAATCGTAGATAAAAACAGTTAAAACATCACTGTTAAAGACGGACAAGTTGTTTCTATGGTTGGCGATAGCAAGATCGTCTCGACGTAAAAAGACAATAAAGTAAAAGACGCTGCTACTCTACAAGCGTTCAGTGCTAGATAAAGACAACAAAGGTAACACAAAGCATTGTTTCAAATGGCGCTGATGTTGTTATCACCGCAGGTGATAAAGCGAAAACTATCGCAAACGCGTAACATTGTAGTAAAAAGATACTATGAAAAGACTGCAACCACTTGGCATGGTTGATACGATCAGTCATGCTTTTAGCAGCATCTATCATGATGATCTACTCAGGCATCAAAAGCTACTAAGATCGGTCAAATGAAGTATCTTTCCACAGCGGTATGGTTGCACTTTGTTGCGATTTACGGCATTAGCGGATGGCTGAGACAATGTTCCACTCACACATTGATATGCTCAAAGGCTCACTTGGCGAGGTTACAGCATATCCTTGATGTCATATCATAGTTGGTATGCTTATATCAAAATTCCTAAACTCTCAAGCTGCTGCTAGCTGCGCACATTTCGTGCCACTCGCTGTTCAAATAGGCGTTCACCCGAGCGTTATTGTCGCGTTTGCTACTGCCTACTATGGATACTTCATCGCTTCAACATATCCAAGCGACTTTGCACGTCGTGCAGTTTGACCGCTCAGGCACAACACATATTGGTAAATATGTAATCAACCACGCTTTATCATCCACCGGGTTTCATGGGTGCTATTTTAGCTCTTGTGCGGTTGGCTGGGTGCTAGCAAATATCTACGGATATCTCTAACTAAGTACTTTATTTCTGACAAGCTGTTTTAAAGGCAGCTTGTCTTTTTCTCAGGTACTACTCACTTTTTATGTACTTTGACTTAATGCTCTCAAAGTTTATCTTGAGATGTTTCATTGCCTCATATAAACAAAGCTTAGCACTTCAGCCACAGCCCCAAAAGGTGCGCTGTATCGTATCATCGACCTCACAGACCCCATAAAGCTCCTGCAAGAGGTGGATTTTCATAAATTTTGCACCCATTTTCCAACCGCTACCTTTTATCTGAAGCTAAAAGAAATCAACCCCTTTAGCAAGTATTATCGGCGCTTCGTCCACGGCTTTGTCGTCATCTGATCGCCACGGCATAGTGAGTTGGGTTTTGTTGATGACGACGTCAGGCTTGCGGATGTTTTGCATCATTCGGCGCTGGCTGCACGCATTTGCGCTGGCGGATCTGCGCTTTAACCTGCGGTGCCCTCCATCTGCTTGTACTCGTCCTTGATCTCTTGCTGCTCATGCGAAGGTCTTTAAAATACTGAAAACGCACGATAGCGGTGGGTCAGCAAGAGCTCGATCACAAAAGTATAGCATGACGCTTCTGATGATGAGCTTCTCTTAGCCACGCAAGCTGATCAAACATAGGAGAGCTGTGCAGGAAGCTGCTTTATAAACTGCAAGAAAAAGTAAATCCAACTCAAAGAGACGTACTTCTAACGACGATCTTGACGCTCGATCGCCTTTTTCGCCAGAAAATACGTTTACACCCGTCTGGCGGATCTCTTGCACAAATTGGCGTTATAAACTGTGGTAAATATAAAGCCAACTGCATCCATTTGCGATTATGCCTCAACCGCGACGCAGATGCAAACTGAAGCAGGATCATCGTGCACTTTAAAGGTGGCTACAACGATCATCTTTACCGTTGCAAAGTCAGTGGCTGACCGATACCCTGAGTAGTAGATATAAAGCAGAGATGACCTGATCTTTCATGAAATTGCATCGTGCTTGAAACACCAATAGTCAATAACTAGGGGTCACGAAGCCTGATAGATCCTGACTTTTTGGGGACGTTGCCGTCCTTTTGGCGTCTTCTATCTTTTTGGGGTCCTTTTCCGGTCTTTTCCTGATCTTCGCCCGCCATCTGTCCTCAAGCTTTTCACGCCAGCGATTATAGCAAATGCGGTTAAACTATCCGCTAATTTAAACTTTTGCACTTTCACTTCAGTTTATTTTTAGGCGTTTTTGGCTCAAAATTAGCAAAATAAGAGACGCAAAAATGTCATGTTTTAGAAAACGTTTAATATTTTCAGAGCCAAAAACCGCCAAAAAGAGCGATGAAGAGCTACTTCAGACAGTATGCAAGCATTACGCTTTCAGATAAAATGTGAAAGCATTTAAACAGAATACGACTTTTTGTGAGCTCACGTGATCTCTCTTTTTCAAGAGCTAGACGCTACGACTTTTGCCTTGAAAAGTGCGCAGCTGATGGCGACGCCGAGGCATTTGTCGATCTCGACCAATACGCTAAGCTGTACTCCCGGGATGCAGCGGGCTGGATATGACCAGTGCGAAAGCTCCTTCCAGCGTTTTTCGCTCTCGCAGTGGCGACACAGATAGTAATGACGTTATCTTTCCAGCCTGCCACCAAGCAAAAAGCAGCTATCAAATTCTCATATGTCATGCATGATCTGCTCTCGGCGATGATGCTGGCAAGATGAGTGTACTGCCCCTACGCTAGAAAAGCTGCACTTTTGCAGGTCTAAAGCCAGCAATAGAAAGAGAGGCGATTCAAAGTCGATGCTGCCCTGCATGATGACGGCTGCTATGAGGCGCATTTGCGAAAATTTTCGCTCACATGGCGGGACAGATGCGTCGGTGACGCTCTACCATCTTTGCTGACGGACTTTCATGCGGCGCGCGCTTACCGCTGAACTCTTAAAGAGATCAGCTCCAAAAATGTACAAATTCAGTAAATTACGCAAAGAGGGCTCTTTTCAAAAATTATCAAGCCAAAACTTTTATTTTAGCTTTTCCTGCCTGGTTCTAGTCCGATAAATGTGATCTTAAGCGCGCCAGTAGCTAAAACACTTGCTGATGTATCAGCCACATTTGCCAAGTGACAAAACATTTTTCTAGATCATCAGCTCTATGATGAAAAAATTTAGCTCGATGGGATCACGAGATCAGGGCATTAAAAGTAAATTTATAAACTTTGGCTAATGTTTCACACCTTACAACCAACAAAAGCTCTCATAAATCTTTTGCAAAAAGTGCTTTTTGGTCTTACCGAAATTTAGGGCAGTATGTCAAAATACGCTACTATTTAAAGCATGGCGGTAAAAGCAATATCGTGTTAGCGAGGGCGAGTTCCTTAAGCGAGATCACTTTTAGCGCTGAAGCTAAAATCAACCGTTGAGGATTACAGAAGTTTGGCTGTAAATGACGGCGAAGTAAAAGGTAGGTGCGCCATTTTGTGGTGCAAAAAGTTGTTCTTGAGGGTCGTTAATGAGGCAAGACAAAAAGTAGTTATCTACAAAAACGCAGACGTAAAGACTCAAAACTAAAACGCGGCTTTAGAAGACAATTTACGTGTAAAAAGTCGTAAGTATCACAGCTCAGGAGATAAGATATGGCTTTACAAAAAGGTCAAGGTTCTGAACCCAAAATAACCGTAGATAGTATCGGACGCCGATTGGGTGTTAAGAAAGCCCAATTGGTGGCAGGTTCGTTCGTGCTGGAAATATAATCATCCGCCAAAGAGGAATCAGCAACTCACGCTGGAAACAACGTGGGTCTTGGCAAAGATCACACTATATTTGCATTGGTCGATGGCTTTGTAAAATGTGAAAGACTTGATAAAAACAGAAAGTATCTGTTTTATCCAGCTGCATAATCGGGCGTGCCTTTTCTTTTCTAAATCCACTCAAGACTTGCCATTGAATTTATCTTACTTATTATATGGCTTAGCATTTTGAGCAAATACCAAACCATATCAATTATTTTGTTTCGCTTTTAACAAAGCAAACTCTTGCCTCGAAAAGAATCCTGATAGCTGCCAGTTTTTGTGGTTTTTGCTACCTCTTGACGCTGCGCATGCGCTGTCACTTTGCCGCCTCTGCACCGCCTTCTGTCCATATCTGACGATATAGTCGCGGTTTTGGTAACATCCATATATCGTCGATCACAAAGACTGGAATTTCCAGATCAACCGGTGATTTAGCACCTTTACCAGCTCTCAACATCAGCAGTGAAGTCCCGTCGTTGGCTCATCAGGATGTAAAGCGTATTTCAGTGTCGCTTCTACTAAGCTCTTTTGCTAGCTTCACGCGCTGCGCCCGCCGCCACTAAGTGTGACTGCATCTGTCCAAGCGTGATCTGTAGCAAAGCCCCACGTCTTGTCGATGTGTGAGCTTTGAAGCGATCTTGGCACTGCCTAGAGAACTCAACCGCCTCATCTATGCTCCCTTATTTAGCACTTCGGCGATATTTTTGCCTTTATCCATTTCAAGGTCTGAGCGTTATATCTAGCGCGCATTAGCAAACGTCACAAGCCACGTTTATATGCAGGCAAAAAGTGCATCTCGATCGTGATCTGCCCTCGCCTTGCACTTCTCGCAGCGCCCACCGCTCGACGTTGAAAGCTGAAAAGCGCTTATTTTTAGCCTCTAAAGCTGTGCCTCTTTGGTCTGCGCAAAACCACTCTTATCTCATCCATCGCGCCAGTGTATGTCGCTGGATTCGAGCGTGGTGCGGCCGATCGGGCTTTGATCGAGGGTATGGCAACTAATCTGGTCTCACGTCCTAAATTCCCCCAGCTATCTTTTCACTTTTTGTGCTCTGTTGGCTGCTCCTGCGCCTCTGGAAGACAGTGGTCTGAAGCTATTACGAGGCTCTTGCCAGATCCTGAGACGCCAGTGATGCTAACGAGATTTCTAAGCGGAAATTGTAGTTAAATTGAGATATTGTTGATATTTACATTTGAGAATTTACAAGCCACTTCTCAGCTTTTCATGATAGTCGATCTTTTCACTTGCCATTTATGTATTGTGCAGTCTGAGTGTCTGGGCTTAAAAGCTCTTTTGCCGTGCCTGCAAGACCACGCACCGCCATATAGTACCAGCTCGGGGGCCGATATCTACGATATAGTCAGCCTCCTCTATCGTCTTTTTATCGTGCTCGACGACGATCACGGAGTTGCCTTTTAACTTCATGGCTCTAAGCGTTTTTATAGGGTTTTAACGTATCTCGTTTCGTGAAGGCCGATGCTTGGCTCATCAAAGCACATACATGACGCCACTGAGCTCACTTCCTATCTGACGTCGCGATCTCTGATGCGCTGCGCCTCCACCGCTGATCGTCCTAGTCACGCCAGGGCGACAATGTGCGCCAAAGTCCCCCACGTCATACAAAAGAAAAAGCCTTTCGTTGATCTCTTTTAAGATGAGGCTGCGATCGCCCTTGTCGTAGTCGCTAGATGGTAGTCTCATTTGAGAAAATGCGGCATGCTTTTTCTATGCTCATATCAAAATTTCACCTGCCCAGGCCAGCGACCTTGACCGCTGACTTTGAGACTTTGATCTGTGGCCGTTACAAGCGTCACAGATTTTCTCGCTCACACTCGTCAAAAGTCGCAGTAATCCTTCAAAAGCCCGTGAAATGACTACCACTCAATTACCTGCAACAGTTTATTTCGCGTTTCCAGAGCTCAACATCCTTGACGTTTGCCATATAAAACGAGCCTCTTTTCTCATCTTCGCTCAGTAATGTGGGCTTTTCTGATTATCGATGCTGTTTTGCTCACAAAAAGCAAGTAAAAATTTATAGTAATAGCTCATGTTGTGTACCGTAAAGTAGCTTGATCGCGCCGTTTTCTATCGACTTTCTCCTCGTCGATGATCTTGCTCATATCTAGGCTATCATGCCATGCCAAGTCCGTCGCAGTGCTCACCAAGCGCCCTTTGAGCGAGTTAAGCTAAAAAGCTTAGCGGCTCAAGCGGCGGTAAAGTGTGCAGTCGAAAACAAGCCATGTGCTCGCTGTAATGTATAAAACTCTCTTTTCGTAAGCTCGTCGGCATTTGCGATCTCATTCGACCTCGCCAAAGCTCTCATTTAGCGCCTTTTCGACGTCACTTGCTAGGCGCTCGTGATTTTGCTCGTCGATGGCGATCCTATCAGCATTGACCTGCATCGTATGTTGATTTTTGCAAGCTCGATCTCCTCGTCAAGCCTCACCACCGCCATCTATCTGCGCCCTTACAAAACTGCCTTTTTGGCGTGATTACCGATCAGAGTCGCCCATGTGCCCTTTTTCTCACGAACTAGCGGCGCATGGATGATCTCGCATGTGCCAAGTGGGAGCTTTGAGATTTTACATTATGATGTCGCTCGTACTCATTTTTGAATGGGTTTGCCGCATTTATGGCAGTGCTGCACGCCAACCCTTGCGTATAAAGCCTTAGATAATCGTCGAAATCTTTCGGTGATCGTGCCAACCGTTGAGCGAGGGATTTTGAAGTTGTCTTGAGTCCGATCGCGATTGCAGGCGTTAAACCTCGATCTTATCACACAGGCTTGCCACACGGTCTAAAAACTGCCTAGCGGCAGCTGCTGAGACTCTCCATATACCTGCGCTGCCCTCAGCGTAGGGAAGCGTGTCAAAGCGTGATGTGCTCTTGCCGCTTCCCGCTAAGACCGAGTAAAAACTACTAATTTGTTTTAGAAATTTGGAATAGGTTTAAATGCAGGTGTGCTCGCGCGCCAGTTATTTTTATAGTATCATTCATTAAAATTTATACGACCTTTTTAGAGTATTTAATCTGTCAAAATTGGTCTAAAAGTGATAAAAACTTTATAAAAGTGGTTTAGAGATTAAGCGTGCTGTAATTGATAGGTATATTTATATCATTTTCAGTTTTTGATGTTCGCCTACATTTTATGTTAGGAGAAAATGTCTGTAAAATAACCGATATATGTATAAGCTGTGGTTCATGCATCGATGAGTGCCCAGTTTCAGCTATTGTTGATGATGGCGACAACCCAACTGGAGCAGATACATACTATGTTTTATTCAAACAAATGCGTTGAGTGCGTAGGTTACAACGACGAACCAGCCTGCGCATCTGCCTGTCCAACTGATGGTTTGCATCGTTTGGGACGCCGTAGTAGCAGGACAACCCTTCACGTGATCAAATCGGTGCTGACGCTCGCGCTGGCGGCACTCCAGTTATCAATAAATTTTACAGGAAATTGTAGGCTCAATTGAGCCTATTTTTGTTCTAAGCTTTAGTTGATATAATTGCCAACTTCATTTAAATAACCTAAATTTTGCAAGGTAGTTGGCAAAGAACACTTTCTAATTAAGCCTGACGCTGTTAAGAAAAATGTTGTTGGAAAGATTATAGATAGATTTGAAAGCAATGGCTTAAGAATCGCAGCTGCAAAGAAAATCAAACTAGCAAATGCGATGCAAAGCATTTATGCAGTTCATAAAGATAGACCTTTCTTCAACGATCTAGTTGGATTTTATGGTAAGCGGACCAGTTGTAGTTATGGTTTTAGAGGGCGAAAATGCAGTTGCTACCGCTGAGCTAATGGAGCAGCTAACTAAAACAGCCAGCTTTTCACTGCACTATTAGAGCTGATTTTGCTGATCCGCATTGACGCAAACGCAGTTCACGGAAGCGACAGCCTAGAAAACGCTGTAAAATAGAGATAAATTCTGCTTTAGCTAGAAGAGTACTTTGTTAATTTTGGACTAGATCGAGTGTTCCGTTTTCTATATAGCAACAAAGAGATAAACTTTGAGCTAGTGAAACAATGATCTAGTTTCAGTGGAGATTTAGAAAAGACCTTTTTGGTAAAATGCGAGGCAACATAAAAGGGCGAGATAAAACTATTTGCGATCGATGCGGTGATGAATTATACTAGCCCGTATCGAGTCAAGACGAGCTAAGTAAGTGATGGTGTCTATAAAGACAGAGAAAATGAGCATAGCGATACGGTTGAAATACTGATGGCAATATTGATTTAAAAAGAAGTTTTTGAAAGCGAGCTAGAAGCTTTTTAAGAGCGATTATTTTTACTGTGAGAAAAATGTAAGCTTATAAAGGAGGTAAAATGAGCGGTACCAAAAAGCGAAAGTGAGTCATTCTCGTGCAGCAAAACGCAGAACACATTACACAAAAGTTACACTTCCAGTGCCTGTAAAGACAAAAGATGGTTCTTGGAAATGCCTCACCGCATAAAACAAAAACAACAGGTGAATACTAAAAATATGATTCTGCTTTACTATTGATGCTATGGGTGGTGATTGTGCAGAGCCTATAATATCTGGCGTTATCAGAAGCACTAAAGAGGCAGTTAAAAGCTGTATTAGTTGGCGATAGCAATGCCATAAAACCACTCATCCCACAACCCTCAGTCAAAAATATAGAATTATAGAAGCTACCGAAGTCATCTCGATGGCTGACGGGCACACAGACGCACTAAAAAGAAAGATAGCACGATCTGCAAAGCTGTTGAGCTTTTATAAAGATCAAAAATGTCGATGCTGTCGTTTCTGGCTACAGCGGTGCTACTATGAGTTTGAGCTTCGTTAAGAGTTGGTGATTAAAAATGTGTCTCGTCCAGCGATCGCACGCCTGCCTAATTCAAAAGAGACAGCTACTTTGGTTTTTCGGACGTTGGTGCAAATGTTGATTGCAGAAGCGAGCACTTATTTCCAGTTTGCCAATGTGCAAGCCTATGCACTCAGGCGAAAAGGCCAAAGTAGGTCGTCTTTTGTCAAACGGCGAAGAAGAGCAAGGCAAACGTAGAAGTCAGCAAAGAGGCTTTTAAACTGAGTTTCTAGACTTGATAGCTTCGTTGGCAATGCAGAGGCAATCCGTTACGATGGCGCGTGATGTCATGGTTTTGCGAGCGGTTTTAGGGAATATCCTACTAAAAGCGAGCGAAGGTGTCGCTGATGCCATAGGCAAGATCATCAAAAGCAAGTCAAAATCACCCTCTTGCCATGGCTGGATCGGTCTTATGAGGAAAAGTTTTAAAACTCTAAAAACAGGTCAGCTACGATGGTATGGCGGTGCTCCGCTTCTTGGCGTAAATAAGCGCTGTCATCCATAAGCCACGGCAAAAGCAACTCAAAAAGCTATAAAAATGCAATCTTTTCAAAGCAATTCAGTCCTAACTCGAATATAAATAAAGTTATAGAAGAAGAACTTTTCACCTTTTGCAGAGGTAAATATGCCAAAAAGCTTCATTGATCTCATTGCGTCATATGTCCCAGATTTGTAACAAATTGCGATTTTGAAAAATGGTCGGCACGAGCGATGATGTTGGATGAGTGAAGCGAACCGGTATAGAGCAAAGACACATCGCAACGACGAGATAACAAGCGATCTTGGTACAAAAGCTGCCGAGCTAGCTATAAAACGCTCAGGGCTTGAAAGTCACAAATCGATGCGGTAATCTGCGCTACGATATCTCTCGGATCATCTTTGCATGCCTTCAACTGCCTTGAGATGCCTGCTCATTGAGGCTACTTGGCATGTACAGCTTTTGATAGCAGTGCGGCTTGACAGGGTTTATCTATCTTTTAGAGCTTACGCATCTCTTATCGTAAGTGGTGCTAAAGATATGCTTGATCACAGGGCTGAAAACCAGCTCGATAATCGACTACACAGATAGAAGCACCTGCATACTTTTGGCGACGGAGCAGGAGCAGCAGTGATAAGTGCTAGCGAAAGACGAGATCATCGACATCCACCTGCAAGCGATGGCGAGACAGGCTGAGCTTTTGATAACTCAGGGATGTGGTAGTGCATTTCAGCTGGCGATGAGACGCTACAAAAATAGACTCAATTTCATCCACATGAGCGGAAATGAGGGTCTCTAGATAGCGGTTCAAACGCTAGCAAAAGCGTGATAGAGTCACACGCAAACAAAATGCAAAACGAAGATATCGACTTTTCATGCCTCATCAAGCAAATATCAGGATAATAGACATACCGTATGAGGCTACATTCACTGACGAGCAGTGCGTTTTGACGGTTGCAAAATATGGCATACAGCTCTGCTTCGATCCCAATAGCGATAAATGATGCTTACGAAGATGGACGCATTAAAAATGGTTCGTGTTTTGCTTCTTGATGCATTTGGTGGTGGCTTTACTTGGGGTTCGGCGATACTGAAATTTGGTGGTAGAAAAAGTCACAGCGATCTGTAATTAACCGCTTCTGCACTCTGGAAACTCAATGAATCGAGTCTCTGACAGCATCTTCTATAATATTTTTAAAATTACCATTCATTTTCAAATGCATATTAAAATTACACTGTTTTACATTTTGAGATCTATTTAATTAGAAATTTAAATTTTTATGGATATAATTTCGCAATCAATAAATATTATTAAGGAGAAAATATGTAGTAACAGCACCTGACTTTTACAGCTGCAGCAGTTTGGAAACAATCAAATTGTAAATGATTTCACTCTTTACAAAAACATCGGCGAAAAAGGCGCTGTTGATGTCTTCTACCCAATGGACTTTACATTTGTTTGCCCAAGCTGAGATCATCGCATTGATAAAAGATATGACGAGTTCAAGTCCGCGGTATCGAAGTTATCGCGGTTTCTTGCGACAACCAGTTCTCACGCTGTATGGAAGAAGACTCCAGTAAATAAAAGCGGTATCGGCAAAGTTCGCTTCCCGATCGTCGCTGACGCGACAAAATCAATCGCTCGCGGCTTTGAGCGCTACTCAGAAGACGCTGGCGTAGCACTTCGCGGATCATTCCTACTCTGACAAAGATGGCGCAGTTCGTCACGCGGTTATAAACGACCTACCCTTGGTAGAAACATCGACGAGATGATCAGAATGGTAGATACTATGCTGTTACAAACGAGCACGGCGAGTTTGCACCAGCCAGCTGGCACAAGGTGACGCTGGTATGAAACGAGCCAGCTGAAGGCGTTGCTGACTACCTTTCACACAACGAAAGCAAACTATAATTATTCAATTTTCCAGAGCGGCTTTTGCAGTCCTCTCTCTACACAAGTTTAAATATTTTTAATATATACTTTATATATGATAGCGATGTTTTAATAGTACCTTTTTGGAGACTCCCATGGAGTTTAGGGCAGGCAGAACTTGTCGAAAAGTGCGAGGATTGCATGCGGTTTAAGAGCTCACTTTATAGATGGGGCATCAAAATTTTGCGCAGACAACAACCCTTGTGAGTGCCACGAGCAGATGAAAGAAGTACCCGCCTGAGTATCTTTGACGCGCTACTCATCCAAAAAGCCAATGTACACACAAATTGCGACGACTTAAACAGCCTAATACCAAAACTAAATGCAAAAGATGAGCTGATCATTTCTTGCTCTTCGATTTGACGCACTAAATTACAGTCATGCCTGCGATCGATGCAGTATATGTGGGCTATTTTTGTAAATGCCGTCTCAAGGATGAAAGAGTACATATAACACGCAGGATCACCAGAAAGCCACGGTAAAGACGATGATCGATACTGGCTCATTTTCTACGAAAGTCCGATCAACACGCATGAAAAATGCCAAAGGTTCGCCCTGAGGTTTTTAAATTTATACGACGGACTAAATATAAAATACGAAGCCGAAATTTTGCAGGGGTTAAAAGAAGATAGCGTCGTTTTCGCGTAGATATGATGCCGTCACCTTTAGCCATGCGCAGCAAGATGGCAAGGGCTTTTATCCTGCCAAATAAGCTTCTCTCAAAGCGCAACTTCGCGCCGCATCATCGACTACAATATCGCCGATAAAGCGTCACCCTTTTTCAAATTCTCCGCACAGCGACCATGCATGCAAACAGAGAGAAAATTCAGCGTCTTGCCAAACCGCTTTTACCATACTCTAAAGGGAGAGCAAGGCGAGCTTGTTGGCAGACCTATGACATCCTCAGAGGCGGCATAGAGCATAATAAGCTCACAAAGCTACACATTTTAAAGACGGCGAAGAGTTGAGGCCAGTACTGACATCATGCTCTCACCAGATGAAGTAAAAACGTCTCCTTTACTAAAGCTGGGTAGTCACCGAGCTAGCATACAGGCTACATCAGATACCGCATGCAGCTAGTTGATGATGACAAAACGATAAAGACTTCACGCAAAAGCGCGTCAAGGACACGACGAGCTTCGCTCACGCATACATTATACGAATAAGGTACTGGTGAAAAACGCCATACAGAGAATTTAAAACTTTTTACATCGGACTAAAGATAAAAGAGCCATTTTTATAAAACAAGACTAACCACTCACACTAGCCATTATCGGTGTGACTGGTGCGGCAAAAACAGCCCATGAGTATCACGCTTTTAGAAGAGGCCTGCATAGACAACATCCCCTCTATCATCATCGATCCAAGGGCGATATCCACACTTAGCTCTCACCTTTCCGCAGATGAGGCGGAGGATTTTACCATGCCGTCGATGAAAGCAGAGCGGCAAACAAAGGTCAAAGCGTAGAGAATTCTGCCACCGCTCAGGCCGAGCTTTGGAGAAACGGCATAGAGTCGAGCTTTCAAGACCTTGAGGCGAGTAAAATTCAAAAGATAGCGCTAGCTTTAGTATCTCACGCCAAAAAGCTCAGCTGCGCATGGCGTGGCGTGCTTAGCGACTTTGCCTGCCCAAATATCTAGTGACGAAGATTTGTACGCAACTATATGACTCACTCGCCAGCGTCGGTGCATCGCTTATTGGCATGAGTTCTGAGTGATATGAGCTCAAAAGAGCAGCTACTATATCCACTATGTTGAGAGCAATTAAGAGCAAAAAGACGTCAGCATCGAAGGCTTACTCGACTCTAGCAAATCCGCCGTTTAAAAGATAGGCGTTTTTGACGTGGATGCCTTCTATCAGCAGTGAGCGCCCTAAAGCTGCCGATGAAGATAAACGCGCTCATCGCAAGCCCAAGCTGAGGGCTGGACGCAGGGGCGTTAGACTAAAATTTCAAAAGATGCTTTTGACGAAAAACGGCAAAGCAAAGTGCAATATCTTTACGATCTCGCACCTAAATGACGCTGAGAGGATGTTTTTGTCACCCTTTTACTAAAACGAGATCATCGCGTGGATGCGCGGCACGAGGGCACTAGCTCACTAGAGCGATCCTATATATGGATGAGGATTTACGGCTTTTTCCGCCAAACGCAAACCCGCCGTCAAAAACGCCTATGCTCACGCTTCTAAAACAAGCCCGTGCATTTGGTTTAGGCTGCGTCTTAAGCACGCAAAACCCAGTCGATCTTGACTACAAAGGCCTTAGCAACATCGGCACTTGGTTCATCGGCCGCCTCAAACAGCGCAGGATAAAGCCCGCGTGATCGACGGGCCTGAGCGGTATCGCAGGCTCAGCTTAGAATAAAGCCTCGCTTGAAAATCTCATATCACCGGCCAAAGAAAGTGCTTACTCAAAAAATATAAACGAGGACGGCCTAAACGTCATCTCCCGCGCTGGGCACGAGCTATCTAAAAGGTCCGCCAAGCCGCGAACCGAAATTCAATTGATGAAAGATAAAAAGAGACCTAGCAGCCATGTAGATAAAAAGCGAGATGAAATTAGCGGCAAAACCCTATCATCTCAAGTGCGATCACGCGGCTATGCTAACTCAAAAAGCCTACACCAAGTCACTAGCAGCGCAAAGTGAGAATTATGATGCCAAAAAGGGCATAGACGGCGTTTGCGAGGTGGGCTATCTTTACGAGCTTAGTGAGAAATGACAAAGACAACCGAGCTGGAGTGAGGCTGGCGAGGCATGCACGCTGATGCGAGCGAAAAATGAACCAAGCGGCGCAAAGCTTTGCTGCTGTGCCGATTCATAACGAGCGCTAAGTACTGACGCTTGTAGAAGGATCTAAAAGGTTTTTGTGCAAAATTTCGATTGACACCTTTGAAGCGATGGGGATTTACTCAAAAGAAAACGGAGTCAAAGAGGAGTTTTTCATAAAGGCTTTCGGATAAGTGCAATGAAAGAGTAGAGGAGCAAACCGCAAAACTCACGCATTGTGAAAAAGAGCAAAAAGACTTGCAAAGATAAGCTAAAACAGCCCTTGCAGAAACGCGATAAAGAAGCAAAGAGATGACCAAGCGGCCTTGACGCTAGCTATAAATATGAGGCGCAAAGCACTATTTGGAGCGATATTTGGCAACAAGCTCTTATCTCGCCAAAAACGCGGGCAGATCGCATCAAGTGCAGAGCGCAAACAAGGTCTTAAAGAGCGAAGCGACGTCAAAGCTTAGCGAGCAAAGCGTAAATGATATAAAAGCATAAGCGAGCTCAGTACTGAAGTGCGCAGCCTAAAAGAGGCAAATGATGTCAAAAGCGTCACGATAAACGAAACGCAAATTTCGCCAAAGAAAAGCGACATCTACGACGAGTCGGTTTTCGTGCGAGATGATTTATATTGGTATTTTTAATATCATTTCTCTTTAAATTTAAAAGGTAAAATATGCAGTGTGTCGCTATGCCGTTAGCTACCTGCTATGGCAGCGGCATCCATCAGGGCTCATACTAGCAAAGTACTTTTGGACATGTTGATACAAAAAGAGGGCAGCAAAAGCATAGGCGCGACAAATGTTTTAAGGGTTTTAAAAGCAAACAAACCTTAAAACTCGCCAAAACTAGCCATTTTAGCAGTAGTAGCGACGTTTTAAAGAGGCGTTTTGCCACTCATCGTCGCCTCTTTGCTGGAGCTAGTCAAAGCGTGCTTTTGGACGATGGCAGTTTAAGCGTTGCGGGGCATTGTTTTCTATATGGGCTTTTCAAGGTGGCAAAGGCGTGGCACTCGGGGCTGGCGTGCTCGTTTTTCTTGCCAGTTGATGATAATCGCTCTTGTCGTTTGGTTTTTTGGTCGGTAATTTACGAGATAAGCTCTAGCCTCGTTATGCGCGCTGATAGCTCTCGTCGCATCAAGCTTTATCATCCACCAGAGCTTGATGAAAGTCACTCACGCGCCGATACTTATCATCGCATTTTTTGGTGGTTTATAAACACGCATGACAAATATCCGTTCGCCTGCTTTCAGGCAAGGAGCAAAAAGTCGTATGAAAAGTGAAATAACAACGATCATTAAGGATTATAAATTTTCAAACCGTCATCCGGGATGTTTGACTTTGAGCAGAGTTGCAAAGCAAAGAGGTAAAAAGTCAGCTGAATTTCGCTCAACTAAGCTGATTGATTATGTTTTGGTGGCGGATTTTATAAAAAGGTACACAATGAGATGAAATTTCAAAGCGTAGAAGAGTCACTAGAAACTACCTGCAAAGCGCTAAAAAGGAGGTTTAGCTCGCTTGCTAAGCTTAGATATGGAGATTTTTAAAAACCGAGATTTTACCAAATGCAATCGTCAGTTACAAAATCAGCACTGTTTTTTAAAAATTTATTAAAGTATCTTGATATTTCTTAATTTATGATACAATCGACCATAAATTTTAGTTTAAGGAAAAGAAAATGCGTATTTTAATAGTAGAAGACGAAGTAACGCTCAAATAAGACGATTGCTGAGGTTGCAAGGTTGGTTATCAGACAGATAGCTCTGAAAAATTTCAAAGACGCTGAGTACTACATCGGCATCAGAGAAACTGACTGAGTTTTTGACTGACTGGATGCTTCAAGATGGTGACGGCGTTGATCTTATAAACATCATCAAAACATAAACTCTCACGCACTTCAGTTGTAGTTCTTTCTGCAAAGACGACAAAGAGGCGAGATAAAAGCGCTTAGAGCTGGTGCTGATGACTACATCAAAAACCATTTGATTTTGACATTTTAGTAGCTAGACTAGAGGCTGAGACTACGCTTTGGTGCTAAATATCATCAAGATAGACGAGGCTATCATCAACCCTGATGAAGAGAGATCACATATCTTGGCCGCGACATCGAGCTAAAGGCGAAGCCATTTGAGGTGCTTACTCACCTTGCAAAGACACTCAGACCAGATCGTATCTAAAAAGCAACTACTTGACGCTATCTGGGAAGAGCCAGGCTCGTAACTCCAAACGTTATCGAGGTTGCTATCAGCCAAAGTCCGCCAAAAATGGACAAACCGACTAAATGTTTCGACAATAGAAACTGTTAGAAGACGCGGATATAGATTTGCTTTCCCAAAAAGCAGAAATAGATTTATCTGCAATTAGCATCTGGTGCGATGATGCTGGTTAGCCGTTGTTCGGTGATGCTCTATCACTGACATAGAGTCTACCGTTTTTCAAAGCGTAGTTAGTGAGCTAAACCAGCAAGCCACAGCTTACAAAAACAATCCACAAAATTTCAATCCTAACAATCTAAAAAGCTTTACTATAGAAATCCCAAACAAAACTCCTAGCCACCGTAGAAAGCGGGCGAAGCAAGGTGAAAAGCCCCTACCTTGTGATGCAAAAGATAAAAAGATAAGAGTATAACCACTCTAACAACAAGGCTGAGATGACGATGTAGCTGCTGAGTCCTAGAAAAAGAGACGACGCTTCAAAGCCAGCATAGTCGAAGAAAGGCTACAGATATTATAATCGTAAACGTCCAGCGTACTTTTGGTGCTATCTGTCCACTATTTTTCATCAAGAATGCCTTTTTAATACCTATAAGAAATTTTACAGGTCACAAACTTACAAATTTAGATGAGAAAATTTTACAAAGAGATCGATATCAAAAGCCTGCCAGACGAGTTTTTGCCACCTGGTAATAGCATAAATAGGCTAATTCTCGCATAGCCAAACTTTTGTCTTATACCAAAAAGAGCTCTTTGTGGGCGTTGCACGAGCTAAAGACACCACTTGCCGTCATGAAAACCAAAAACGAAGTTACGCTCTTAAAACCACGCGAGGCGAAAATACATAGACGCCAAAATCAAACAACGAAGCGATCAACGGCATGAACGCTATGATAGGCTCAGTCGCCGAGATAGGTCGTCAAGAGGGCGCGCAGTTTGAAGAAAGCCAGTAAATACCGATGTGATCGCGTTTTTAAAAACTAAGCCAAAAAGCTACGAGGTGCTCGCAAAAGGTGAAGAAAATCTCGCACTCGATCTGCAAACCCAGAAAATGCTAACCTAAATATCCAAACCAGCTCTACTAACGCACATCGTGCAAAACTTTACGTCCAAACATGCTATCAAATTCTTTCTCCAGAAATAGCACGATTACGATTAGCTCAAAGGCTTGAAAAGAGCAAATTTATCATCGAGGTTGCCGACGAGGCGTGGGCATGAGACGAGACAGGACTTGTTGCTCCATTTAAAAGATACGGCAACAAAGGTGGTGCTGGGACTTGGACTATTTCTCGCAAAGGGCGCAGCACAGGCACTTGCTGAGATATCTATCAAAAAATGAGAGAACACAAACAGAGCAGTTGCAAAGCCTCGTTTTAAATTTAAAAGGATAAAAATGGCAAAGAGAACCGCAGTGATCGATCTGGCTCAAATTCTATGCGTATGGCGTAGTTTGAGCGCTACGTCACGCTGCAGTATTTTATACTAGCTGAATACAAAACCAAAGTGCGACTAGGCGAGGTGGATGCGGCTCAAACAACGAGATTTTCAGAAGCTTCAGTGCAAAAAGCGATCAAAGCTTTTGGCGAATGGATAACATCATCAAAAAGCTACAAATGCTCCAAAGGTCCTATGTGTCAGCACTTCAGCGCTTAGAGATGCCCCAAACTCAGGCGTTTTGATCTCTCTTTTAAGAAAAAAACTTGGCATAAATTTAAAAGTGATTGACGGCAAAGAAGAGGCTACTTTTTGGAGCGATAGCGGCTAAAGTATGCTTCACGATCTGGCCGAGTGCGTCACTATCGACATCGGCGAGGCTCGACCGAGCTTGCTGGGATAAGTAACGGCAAGATGGTCGATGTCCTCCTCGCTTGATATAGGCACAGTGAGGCTAAAAGAGCTGATACTTTGATAGACTGAAACAAAACTACCAGAGTTTTCTGTCGCGAGATCACGGCGCAGATAGATGAGCGATTTAGGTGTCCGAATTTAGTGGCGATCGGCGGCTCTTTAAGGCGATCTCAACAGCCATAATGAGCAAAAAGTTATATCCGCTCTCATCGCTGCATGGCTGCTACAAGCTTGGCGACGAGCAAGCTACATCGAGGAAGCATCGCAAACGTTAATGTGCTGAACCATAAATTCCCTTATAAAAAGATAGATATGACACCATTGAGAGGGCACATATATTTTGAGCCCTTGCTAAGGCGCTAGCGTGCACGTCATCACAAGTGGCGTTGGCGCAAGAGGGCGGCGTCTTTTAAAGACTTTTTGCGTCCAAGCCAAATTCCAGAAAAATTAACCCAAGCGTCAAAAAGCCTACAAGATCGCTTTCATCTCTCTTACCCAACAAAAGCCGTGGCAAGATATGCAAAGGGATATGTGGCGCTTACTATGCGGTTTAAATGAGAGCTATCTTGAGACGCTGCTATTGCTGCAAAGCTTACAACGTCGGTCAAGAGATAGGCTTTTCGGCGATCGCAAAACTCAGCCTATATCATACTAAATGCCTAAACTACGGCTTCTCACGAGCAAAAGGCACTATAGCCGCAGTCATCGGCACAAATGCAAGCAGAAAACATTTATGAGTTTGTGAAAGTATAAATTTATTACCAAAAGGCTGGATGTGCATAAGGTGGCTAAGCTTCATCCTTGCGCTAGCCAAAGGCACTTGATAACTCTGTGAGAAGTTAATTAGCTTTGAGATTGGCGACCACACACTAAAATAGGCGCAAAAAAGTTTGCCATGGCAAAAAGAAGAGATAAAAAGATCGCATACGAAAGTGCCACTTTTGTGCAGATAAAAGTATTGCTAATCTAAAACGCTAGTGTATTTTGCGTAATTTAAATCATGAACGCACTCTCTTTATCGGACTAAGCTGCTAGCCAAACGAGCATGTTTTGGTGACGGTTTTAAAAATTTCATCGAAATAGTAATTTTCGACTCTTTAAAAGATACAAATGATCAGTCGCTTTTATTCGTGGTGATAAGGGGACCTGATTTTTATTCAGGCTGCAGTGGGATGTACACGAGAGCCGTCCCTTTATCTCTATCCCTCAAAGTCCCGACAGGCCTAGCTCGCACATTAGAGGGTATGCATAGCGTTTTCGCGCCATGCGTTTTACATCAGTGATCAGGACAAATTCACCTTATGAACGAGCATATCAAACCCTCGAGTGGTGCTAAACGAGTGCGGCCTAAACTTAGTAGTCTGCTAAGCGAGTGGTAAGAGATTTCTAAAAATCTATGTGAAAGATCTTATGTAACGGTAATTTTGGTTTTTATCACAAAAAGAAAGGCGAGAAAGGTCTCAGTTATTACTTCGCAGGCTAGCAACTTCCGATCGAGGATACGAAGCCACTTTTTAGTAGTATCGACAAAATGACTCTTCAAATTACCCCAATTTAGTCAGCGAAGCGGATTACTCGCTCATTTTGTCTTTAGCAGCGTTATTTCAGGCTATTTTGACGCTCTTGCAAAATGAGCCAGGATCCTGTTTTCTTCAAAAAATACAGCGAAAGTCCTGTTCATTTTGGGATCTTGTCCTCGCCAGCTATCAGCATGACGATTTTGAGCTGCAACTATCACTAGATGGCGCCTATTTCGTAGCTTGAAGCATATAGCTTGTTTGCACGGTCAAGGTATTTTTCGTAGATGATATTGACGCCGCTATTTTGATGTACGCCAGTTCATCGACTTTGTGTCGTTTTGTGGTTGATTTTGCGGTGTTTGAACCCGCTAAAATCACTACTTTTTGAAGTGATATATCTTTTAAAAGCATATAAAATATAAAGGCGATGAGCACACTTAGGACGATGAAGTATCTCGAATCTATAGTAACCATAGGTTCATTTTCTGTCTTTAGCGTGCTAGCAGTTTTCTATCTTTGACGCTTGCTTGAGGCATATTTTGTACCTGCGTTTTTGTGTTTTTAGTCGTTACGCGGATGCGAAGTCCGAAGCTGTCAGTTGTCTTTAGCACGACGATGATCGCATCGTTGGAGCGTAAATTTGAAACCAAGGAGTTTTGGCTTGGCCCCATCTCAAGCTCTTGAATGATCTTTGGTTTACGTCATGCTTGCGTCATGATCGTCTGCAGAGAATCAGTATCAAACAGGGTCGTATCTTTTCACGCTTTTGAAAGATGCTGCTCGTACATTTGCGCATCAAAGCTGAAACATGATATCGACCTGTCGGTGCGCTCATAGATGTTGTATGTTAGCAAGTTTGAGGCAAAAGATCTGCGTAGCAAAAAGCACAAAAATAGTATGAAACTTTCACAAAGTTCTTTTTGAAGTACTGAATAACTCGACTTTGATGTCCAGAAATTTTCATTTATCTGATGGCTCATTACTCTCGCTAAACCATTACTGCCTTTTCCAAGTATTATTTATATATAGCTCCACGCTCTCGCCAGCTGGTTTTCGAGGTCTATGACCGAAGCCAGCCTTCATCAGCTCATTTATGCTTAACTGTAGTTCTAGCTCAGCTATAAAAATCAAAGCTATATCCATAAAGCTCGTCATAGCTCTTAAAAGCCTCAGCTGTTCTAGTGTCTCTATCGCACCTTCGTCGTTCATTGTATCATCTTGAGCCTATTTTGAAATATTTCTATATCTTATACTCAATTCTCTCTTTAGCTTTATGCCATTCTCAACCTCGCCCTAGCCCAGGCGTTCCCGAGTTTATAAGCATTTGGCTCTTTTTCATTTTAGCAGATTTTTAGCCTTGCCGATGATCTGATTGGCTATCTCTTTGCAAGATCGTCCAGATCGCCACCATCAACATCTTCGTGACCAGCATTCATGCATAAATTTGTCAAAGTATGCTATAGATAAAACTGATACCTCGGCACTCTGTAAACTGGTAGTGTGCTGGCCCCGTAGTCCCTTTAACCAGGCTCTTGCCAGGCTCTCAAATCCAGCCGGTATCCTTTGCAAAGATAGCTCGTGGCTTCATCTCATAACTTTTCTCATATCTCTTCCTTAAGACTTGAAATGCGCGATTAATTATACTTTGGCTTTACTAAATTAGTCTCGCAATTTATTAGCATTTTAAAAGGAGGTTTACCGACTCTTCTTCAGCTCTGAGGCTCATCGGCGCAAGTTTGACTATTTGCGTGCGTTTGAGATCGCAGCGTCATGCATACTCATCGCATATCGCATCGTCTTTTGTGATGCAGCCCACAGCCACTGGTGAGATCGCTCTCTCTCTGCAGCTCTAGGACCAATTTCGATACTCACTCTTCATCAGCAGCTCTTTTGGTCCCACTGACGCCGATAGCACCCTGCTTGCACGAGATAAATCCTGAGGCCACCTCTATTATCTCATCAGCCCTGCTCAGAGGTGACGCTGATACGCGCTGAGCATATGCTCAACGTCCTTTGCACTTTAGAGCAAACTCCTCACCCGCACTCCTCAGCAAGGCAGATCCGGCACGAGTAAAGCCGCTACTCGCTTCACATGATCTTTTAGAAATTTGCTATCCACGCCATAAGCGAAGCATGATGGCTGTCATGGCAACTAGCAAAAACAAGTGAAAAGCTTTTGTCACTTTGCAGCCCTTGCAGCCCTGCAAACATGTCAAAAGACAACGTCGGTACGTACGCCGCGTACTGTCTCAAAAGCGCTTTGTGCGCTGAGCTTTGCCGTCAGCCAGCGGGTCAGAGTATGGGATGCCGATCGGCGCACGAATCAGAGTGCTGATCTACTTTCTGTAATCCTTCGTCTGCTTTGGATATCCAGCCACGATGTAGCTGATGCTTTGCCTTTTTGCCCGTTAAACGCGCTTCTAACCTTATCCATAATTTCCTTTTTCGTAGCTCGATGACCGCGTTGTCCCTATCGCCCCTGCCTGAGATATTTACGACGATGACGCTATCGAGTTTTGGGCAAAAGCCCAGATACGCCACCGCGTGCGCGCTCTCGATGGCTGGGATGATGCCCTCCATCTTGCTTACATACAGCATTTGATGCACCCATCGTCGGTCACGGCTTCTGTATCTGCCACCTTGATGTCGTTTAGGTGGGCGTGCTCTGGGCCGATGCCTGTAGTCAAGACCTGCTGATGCTATGCACCGCGAGACTGCGCCGTATTCATCTTGCAAAGACCGTCGTTTCATGCCGTGATGATGCCGGTTTTGCCTTGCCGGCGTAGCTGCGTGATAAGGCGTATTCATGCCAAGGCCGCCAGCTTCATACCTACTAAGTTTACGCTCTCATCGTCCAAAACGCACATGCCAATGCATTACTGCCGCCGCCAACGCGAGCGATGACGTACATCGCGCCTATTTTCAAGCTGAGTTTGCCTCAGTACCTGATCACGCTTTGAAAGTCACGCACGATCTGGATATGGGTGACCAACGGCTGAGCCAATGGCGTAAAACGCGCTTTCTATCTCATTTACCCACGCTTGTATGGCCGCCGTAGTCGCCTCTCTTTTAGTGTTTTTGACTCATCTTCGACGCCACCACCTTGCGCCAAGAAGCTGCATACGAAAGGCGTTAGCTGCTGTCTAGCCACGCATCCAGCTCCCGATATACACATCACACTCTGCCTCAAGTGCGCTGCAGTCGCTGCTGCCACGCCGTGCCACCAGCTCCAGTCTCAGCTAAAATTTTCTTTTACCCATCTTTTTAGCAAGCAGCGCGTTGGCCAGAGCATATCATCTTATGCGCGCCCGTGGTTTAGATCCTCTCTTTAGGTACTTATGTCCGTAGTGCTCGCTCGAGCGCTTTAGAGCGGACTAGGCCTGCCAACGTAGTTTTTCAAAAAGATCATCAAGCTCGTCTTTAAACTCTTTTTGTCTTTGGATGATACTCTCATAAGCATTTTCTAGCTCATCAAGGGCAAACATCACCGTCTCAGGCACGAACTGCCCGCCAACTTTTCCAAAAATACGCTTTAGTGTTCATCTTCACCTCACCCTATGATCTTTGGTCTCTTCATCTTTGCGTATCTTTTATGCCGTTTTCGTCCTCGACTTTGGAGTTGATATCGACTAGATATGGCTTCAATGAGCGCCCTTTATGTTGTGCTCGCCTATGCCTCCAGCCATGCCAAACTTTAAACTTGACCTCTTTAAAACTTCCCACTCAAAGCTAGGTGCGCTTTCCAGCATTTTCGCCCTTGCAGTCAAAAAGCGCCATGTCAAAATGCTTTAAAATCAACCTCTGCAAGCTATCTCTGACGCTAAAACCTGCCAAATTCAAGCCCCATATCTTAGGGTTTGCCTCTACCACCACCACCCATGCACCTGAGCCACGTCAAGACCAGCAAACTGTGCATTTCCATTATCTCGCAATCACTTTGCTCCGCAAAACGCCAACTACTGCCTTGCTGTGGGCGGACTAGCTATCTGCCTAGCCACATGTAGCTCGACCCTTCTTTTGCTTTTGGCAAATATCAGCCCTATAAAATCAACATCCAAAGCACAAACCGCACTCGCCTCATCTAGCGTTTTGATGCGCAAGCTCAACTAGCGCCATTAGTCCCCAGCTCTTTATAAACTCTTCATAGAGTATGCGCCTTGCCCGAATTATCGCTTCAAGCACCATGGCCTCGTCTGGTCTTTGCGCCATCAGCCGCGTAGAGTGCAAACATCGCATTAAAGACCACGATGTCAGTCTTCCCTGCTCCTCGCCTTGTAAGCGTGCGGATCAGCTGGCGTTTTCTTCGGGTGTGCCGCCTCGATGTCGCTGTGAAGCGCTCTTTTAAAAAGCCAAACTGCTCTGGCGTGATGCTGTATCTCGCAAATCTCGCCATTTTTAGCTCCACAACGCTTGCTTTTCACTGCAAAGCGTGATCTCATCAGTCCGTCATCGCCGCGGACGACCAAAAGCGTGCTTTCTGCGAAAGTTTTAAGCGTCTGGGCGTAGAGTTTTAAAACAGGCTTAGTGATAGACGCCAACTAGCTGATTTGTAAGGTTTAAATTGGATTTAAAAGCGGTCCGGCTAACGTTAAATACGGTTCTTATGCAGTCTTTGGCGCACTCTCTCACCTCACCAACTAGCGGATGGAAAAATGGCGCGTGGAAAAAGGCTGCCAATTTATACTGGCTAAATTTCCGCGCTGTTTTGCCAGTGATTTTTCACTTTTTACGCCCATTCAAAGCATCAGAGCTGCCTGACTTGCTTGAAACTGCCTTGTTGCCGTGTTTTGCGACCTTTATGCCAAGAGCTTGCAAGGATAAAATGCCACCGTAGTTGAGATATTTATCGTCTCAAAGCCATCGCCTCCAGTACCGCAAAAGATCGATCATAGGCGTATCGTCGCGGTAAGTTTGCGAGTATTTTAAGATATTTTTGCAAGTGCAGCGAGGCTTTTTGATAGAGACTCTTTTCGCTAATGGCACCAAGGGCTGAAAGCTGCACGATCTCGATACTCTTTACTGGCTATTATCTCGCAAATGGCTCAAAGTCGCTATCATCCAGCGGGATGTTTTCTTGAGCTTGTATAAGATAGTGGCTTGAGTGAGCGATGCATGGCTCTTTACCTCATCTTTTCTTTGTAATTTACAGACTTGTCAACGATCTTTTTGCCGTATTGCTGAAGTAGCTCTCAGGGTGAAACTGGATGCCCAAAAGATCGGCTTATCTTTTGCGCTTAGTGCCATACTACGCCATCATCGCTCACCGCATCGCGCTTAAGCAAGCTGGGCTCATCGACATGCAGAGCGAGTGGTACGCGCAACTTCAAAAGCGACTCAGGCAGCCCTGCAAAGGCGGCTTTTTGTTTTCACGTCGATAAATGAGGTCTTGCCGTGAAGTGGGTCGTCTAGTCTTTTTATCTCTGCGCCAAAACTAAGCCCCTATGGCTTGCGTGTCCAAGGCAGATGCAAGCACAGGCACGCCAAGGTCGGCCTCGCGAAAATTCTAAGCAACCCGCTATCTTTTTGGGTGCTTTTGGCCCTGGGCTTAGGATGATCTTATTCGGTTTTAGTTTTTGATCTCTTCAGCGTGTATCTTGTCGTTTTCTAACGCATCTAACCTCTTCGTTTTGTGAGCTCTTTTGCGTACTGCTCGACATTGAAGACAAAACTATCGTAGTTATCTATAAGTAAAAATCAATCTCTATCCTCTGGGACTCTAGCGGCGGCTGCGCGGACTAAATATTACAATTGGGTGAGATTATAACCAAAAGAAAGGTACTAATTAGGCTTTGTGCGGCTCTCGTAGGCTTTTAGAGTGAGAGCATATCGACATTTTCTAAATCTACGCCGGTTGGCACGCCCCTGAGCGATCTTGCTAAATGAATTTCACTCATGCCGCTTATCCTCGACGTAAAGCATAAGAGCGTCTCGAGCCCCGTGGCGTAAAAGCAAAGACGACCTCTTTTGAGCCATTTTGCGATAGCACTGCAGCCTCTCTGTGTCGTCCTCGTCGATCTCGTCAAGCACGAAGTAAAGAGCCGTTATAAATGCCATTTTGCTCAAAACCAAGATATCTTTTGGGCTCTCAACCAGCAAGATGACCTCGCTGTCCCTGCTCGTCACTGCAATGTCGCCATTCATTTCGCTTAGCCCACCGCAACGCTCACAGCGCTTGATAAACCTCACCGCATCTTTCTCGATATTTTGCGCGAGCTTAGCCTGCAAAGCTATCTGCATGCAGACAGTGAGCGCAAATCTCGCTGATTTTTACCGACACCTGGCAGCTTAGCAAAATGACTCAGTTAGCTCTTCACCTTTTCTAAGCCCCTTTTCATGCGCGTTTTGCCTTTGCTCGAAGTAAAAATTTTCAAAGACGGATAGCCGTCTCATAGTCATAAAGCAAGCTCACCTGCATCTGGCAAATTGCTCGATGATGTAAAGTCCAAGCCCATGCCGCTTCCCGCACTCACCTTGTCGCCTCTAACAAAGGCTTGTTTGTAGTAATCAATCGGGTGATTTAGCTTTTCAGCCTTAACCGCTATAAATTCACTATCGCGAATCAAGATGGCTTTCTTTGTCCTCTGCGTATTTTAGGGCATTATCTATCACTTAACGCACAAACCAAAAGCTGAAAATCCACTCTTACAAGACGTCGTCCCTGATATCACAGCTCACTCGCTCTTCAGTTATCAGCATGAGCATATCTTGCACCTGCTCTAAAATAAGCGAAAATGGCACTCTTGAGTAGTTTAGCGCGTAGCTTTTTGAAAGCAGCTGCTCGACCTTGCTACGGTCTATTTATCAGCATCTCAGAGGCGCTCAAAAACGTTTATGAGCCTCATCTTTTTGAGTGTCGTTTGCGACCATCTCGAGAGACGATCCTACCCTTGCCAATAGGCGTCTTTAGCTCGTGCATGATCGCACGTAGAAATAACTGCCTTGAGCGGATGAGCTCTCTGATCTTGCAAACGGCGTTGTCAAACTCGACCGCCACCTGCCTGATCTCATCTTGCTCGTTTTCATTTAGCCTAGCAGTCATGCGCCATCTCCATGTTTCGCTGGCAGGTGTACTGATATCTTGCTAAGTCTTCTAAGCGGCTAAAAGGCTTCTAAGCACCGAGACATAAAGCGAGCATAAGCAGAGCCGAGATGATCAAAAATGCCACCCAAAGCGGGTCATTTACGTGTCTTGCGTCGTTGCTCTCAAGTAGCAGCTGAAAAGATGGATTTTTGATAAGTAGATACAAATCGCCTTTGTAATTAACCGACTGCATCATGCCAAGAGGCGTGTGCTGCGTAAAAATGACGTTTCCGCTTGTAGTAACTGAGGTGGCTCGGTACTGTTGCCGACATATTCTAGGTTGAAGTTTTTAAAGTAGTGCTCTAAATCTCTTGGTGGGATTGCCGTGCTCATAGAGCGCCACAAGGTAGTTCATAGCGCTGATTTGTGGTCTTTTTAGCTCTCAAGCGCACTTTCTTGCTGAATGTTTGCAAATGTCACAAAAAGCAAGCACATCAGCGAGAAAGCGATGGCAAAGATGATAGTTATCTTGGTGGTTATGGAGTATTTCATCCGATAAGCTTATATCCTATGCCTCTAACTGAAAATATATGTTTTGGCGCTTTTGAGCTATCGCCGATCTTTGTTCTAAGGCGTCCGATGATGACATCTAGGCTCTTTTTGAGTCCTTATCTTTTAGGCTCTTGCGGTTATAAACTGAAGCTGCTCGCGAGATAGCGAAAAGCTGTGCTGTTTGATGAGATAGGTTACCCTCATACTCAGCTGGCGTAGAGCAAGAGCTTCATTATTAAAGTAAATTTCATGGCGTGTCGTCTATCCTAAATGCGCTATCAACGACCTCTTCTTGAACTCGTTTGTCTTTTTATATCTTCTAATAAGACTTGTGATACGAGCATACATCTCTTTTTGATCGTATGGTTTTGGTAACTAATCATCCGCTCCAAGCTGAAGTCCAACGACCTTGTCGCTGATGTCACTGCGAGCTGAGCTTATGATGATGAGGGATGTCGTATGGCGACCCTTTTTGACAAACTTCAAGACCGTCAATGCCTGGCAGTAAGGTCAGCATGGAGCAGGTCATAGTAGTACCATGCACTTAGTCCTAGATATGGGTCTCTAAAAGTTAGTCACTTTTATATTAAAACTATCAAGATATTCAGATAATCGGTATTCCTGGATCGTCTTCTATCATTAAAACGTTAATCATAAATCATCCTTTTCATTGAAAAATAGTAGAGATTATACGGCAAAAATGTAATCCAAACTTTTTGGATAAAATCTCACATTTAAAATAAAGCTAACAAACAAGGAAAAATGTGGGTTTGATTATTACGAGATCCTTGAAAATTTCAAGAAATGCAAGTGGCGACGAGATAAAAAAGCCTCAGAAAGCCTCGCTTTTAAAATACCATCCAGACAGAAACGCTGGCGACAAAAGAGGCTGAGCAGAAAGTAAACAGATAAAGCGAAGCCTCATCAGGGTCTTAGGGCGATGAGCAAAAGCGCTCAATATACGACAGATACGGCAAAAAGAAGGGCTTGAGGCAGATTGCGGTGGCGGTGGTTTTAGCGCTGATTTTGACCTTTCAGACATGACCCCGTTTTTGGAGGCGGTTTTGGCGGTGGCTCTAGCAGAGAAAAGACGAAGCGAAAAATACTCAGCCGACCATGTAAAATTCCTCTCTGGTAGAGTTTAATGAAGCTGTTTTTGGCTGCGAAAAAGAGATCAATGTGATCGCAAAGTACCTTGCCCAACATGCAACGCAACAGGCAGCAAAGATGGCAAAAACAAAACTTGCCAGCACTGCGGCGGAAGCGGCAGGATCACACGTGGAAATGGCTTTATGAATATCGTTCAAGAGTGTCCATACTGCCACGGATCTGGCGAAGTGATAAGCGAGCCATGTCCTGACTGCAACGCAAAAGCTTATAAAATCCAGCAACAAAGCGTCAAGATCACGATCCCAGAGGGCGTTGATAGTGGCATGAGGATGAGGGTCGCTGCAAAAGCGCAACATCGGTGCAAACGGTGTTCAAAGGCTGATCTTTACGTGAGCATAAATGTAAAAGAGGACAAGCACTTCATCCGCCACAATGACGATGTTTATATAGAAATTCCAGTACTTTTTACTCAAGCTGTTCTTGGCGAGAGCATAAAAATCCCAACACTTCGCGGTGAAGCCGAGCTAAAACTACCAGTTGGCGCGAAAGATAAGCAGCAATTTATCTTTTGAGATGAGGGCATCAAGGGCGTAAGTCACGCAAAAAGGCAGACTTGTGGCGCAAATTTACTATCCAAACGCCTGATCAGACTAAGCGACGAGCAAAAGAGCTTTTAAAACTAAGCTTCGCCAGCTTTTGGCATAGTTTCAGGCAAGTCACACTCGATGAGCGTCTTTGACAAGATAAAAAGCTGGTTTACAAGGGCGACGGCCAAAAGGCAAAAGATAGTTTGTAGATTTTGTGACGCTAAATCTATGGCGTCACATCTTTAAAATAAATTTTATATCCTAATTTTTACAAGTAATTTTCATACAAATTTTGCATGATGAGCGATATATCACACTTTCAGCTGAGTAGCGAGTTTGCAAGATCTAAGATTTAGTAGCCTGCTAAGTCGAAAGTTTTGTGTAATGGTACATTTGTTTTATCAAGTCAGATAAGCGTCAGGCAAAATTTTGAGATCTCATGAAACGAGTATTTTTCGGCTCCTGTTGAGCTAAGCGGTGAGCTGAAGCCAATTTACAGTAGTCAATTCTTGCGAGTGAGATGGAATTCTAAGAATCCAAGAATAGCGAATTCTTTTTCGAAACATACAGACCTTAAATTTAAAAACTCTTTTATTCAGAAAGGAGACAAGGGGACTCTCGAGTGCATGAGGCCGTCCCCTTATCCCCTTTTTAAATCCCCAAATCCCTCGCACGTTAGAGGTGCATGTGATGCCTTCGCACTCGCATGCGTTTGTATGAAGAAGTTTATCAGTATTTTAGAAATCTCATGAACGAGGTAATTTCGGCTCTCAAAAATTTGAGCTAAGTCGTAAGCGAAGCCAATTACAGTGAGTCAATTCTTATGAGTGAGTGAAAGTTTTAAATCTAGCAAACCAAAAGTAGTAGTTTTATTTTAAAGCACATAGTTTAATTTCAAATTTAGATCCGGCATATCACAGCTCAATTTAGTGGCAAAATAAAGACTGAAATTCGGTAGATTTTTCAAGGTGAGTGCATAAAAAGCGTATAAATTTAAAAGAGTCCCTTAGTGCCCGTAAGCTATCAGGCACTAAAATCCATCACGTACTCAGTTGCAAGGTCTAAGTCAAAATCAAGCTGGTCGCGTCTGATGATACGTATGAGGTTTGTGCTGCCCTCTACGCCTGTTGGGTGGCCAGCTGTGACGAGATAGGTCTTGTCATGCTCGACATATCCAGCATCATAAGCCTTTTTGATGACATTTGCAAGAAGGACATTTAGCTTTGTCTTTTCAGCACAAGCGCTGGCGTCACACCCAAGCAAGAGTCAGCATGTGAGCTGTCTGCTCGTCGTGCGCGATAGCGATGATGTCGATGTTTGTGCGGTTTTCTAGCTAGTTTTATGGCTGATTTGCCTCGAGCCCTGTGATAGAGAGTATCGCATTTGCCTTGATGCGAACAGCCAGCGAAGCTGCGCTATTTGCGACCATGTCTGTCTCGTCAAAAAAGTCAAATTCGTCAAATTTATTGTATGGATAGATGCTTTGCGTCTGGATGATCGTTTTGCTCATCGCCTCTACGACTGCGACTGGGTTTTTGCCGATCGCACTCTCCTCGCTTAGCATAACTGCGTCAGTGCCGTCTCAGCATGTGCGTTTGCCACGTCGCCGATCTCCGCTCTTGTGGCAGTTTCATGCTCTGCCATGCTTAGCATCATCTGAGTTGCTGTGATGACTGGCTTGCTGGCTGCATTTGCCTTTTTGATGATGAGCTTTTGCATCGTTGGACACCCTGTAAATGGCACTCTATGCCAAGATCGCCACGAGCTACCATGATGCCATCGACTCTTTTGCGATGATGTCGTCTATGTTTTCGACCGCGTCCATTCTCTCGATCTTAGATAGATAGCCGCTTTGGATGCCACCCTTTTTAAGATATTTCTTGCTTTTTATCACGTCATTTGCGTCTTGCACAAAGCTAATGGCAACTAGATTTACGCTCTGCTTTTGCGCCGAAATCCTATATCTTCTTTATCTTTGGCGTGATGATGTCGATGCAAAAGGGCGGTATTTGGGAATTAATTTTGTTTGAGTTTAAATCCCGTCATTTTCGATGATGGTTTTACCACATCTTTTGCCCTCGCCTGTAACTCTTGCTCTGATCGAGCCATCGTAGAGATAGACGTACTCGCCAGCCTTTTAGCGTAGGTGTACGTGAGGCTGATTTGGGCTCACTCTATAAACGCCCTTTTCGATCTTTTCTTTCACCGACGATATCCTCTGCGTAGATGCTAAGCTCATCGCCAGCTTTTGTAAAAATGGCTCGCTAAAGCTTTGCCAACCTGATCTTTTGGACCGCAGATATCTTGCAAGATGCCCATGTCGTTTGTTAAGTCTTTTTCGATGTTTTCTTATCTTGTCGATGTTTGATTTTGTGGTATTCGTGTGTTCCGTGGCTGTAAATTTAAACGAAAAACATTAACCCCTCGCTTTTAACCATCGCTCCATCGTCTCTTCGTTGTCCTTGCTGGCCCTAAAGTCGCCACAATTTTCGTCTTTTTATCATTTTATGCCCTGTAATTTGATTTTTGATGATTATAACACATTTGTAATAATGTAATGTATAATACGTGCAAAATTACGTGAAGGAGAGAGTATGAATAAATTCTTATTAGCATCTCTTGGCCTAGCAGCTCTTCGCTTGCGCTGCCATGGGAGATGACAGTCTATAAGCTCAAGCTTGCAAAGCTCATGGGAGAGCACTATGCCAGTGCTTGGTGAAGTGCCAAAAGAGCTAAAGGAGAAGGTCGAAAAAGATGAGTAACGGCCGTATCGAGATCAGGATCGACTACCCGTCAAAACACAAGTCGCCTTTTGCTATGCTAGACTTTGCAAAGAGCGGTCAATACGACATCGGCTACACAGCTAGCTACTACTACAAAGGGCAAAGATCCTAAGACAATGTTTTTACAGCGACACCATTTATGATGAATACCGACGAGCAAACAGCTTGGTATGAATTTGCGGCGGCAAAGAGCTAGAGGCGAAAAGTTTTCTGACCCATATAACATCAAGAGTTTTAGAGCTAGCAACACCGGGCATGCAAATGGGCGGCTGGTTTAAAAAGAGATCAAGTCAGTTGATGATATCAAAGGCTTAAAGATTAGAAATTCCTGGGCTTTGGCGGTGAAATTTTACGCTAAACTTGGCGCAAATATCAACACTATCCCAACCGAGCGAGCTTTTACATGGCTCTGAGATGGGCATGATCGATGCGGTCGAGTGGGTTAGCCCAGCTTTATGACATGGCACTGGCTTTCACAAAGTGGCAAAAATACTACTACAGGCTGGCAAGAGCCAGATGGCGAAACTCAGTTTTTCTTCAACAAAAATGCGTATGAAAAACTTCCAGATGATCTAAAAAGCGATCTTTGAAAGCGGCTGCTGCTGAGGTGGCAGAGATGTAAATACTAAGGTATTTTACGCAAACGTAGAGTACTGGGACAAGATGAAGGCTGAGTATCCAGACATCCAAGCAAAATCTTTTCCCACAGAGGTCATCGCAGCTCTTAAAAAGGCTACAAACGAGCTACTTGATGAAGAGAGCAAAAGATCCACTATTTAAAGAGATCGTCGAGTCTCAAAGAGCTTTCCTCAAAAAGCAAGAGAATGGACTAAAATCTCTGACTACGCTTACATCAAAACAAACGAAGAGAGATAACCACAGCAGGGAGCTCTCCTGCTTTTTACTCTAAATTTTCCAAAGCAACTTTGGCATTTATTTTACCCTTAGCAAGGCATCTTTTAAAACTTCTACCACTTCACCTTTTGCGATAAATTCTGTCTCTTTAGGGATGATAAGCAGTGCAGCTTCGTTTGTTGAGGTTATTTACGATAGCTGAGCTACCAAGCTTTTTGCCGTTTTAAATTTACAAAGATCTTGCCATCTCTGTTTTCTAACGTACCGCTGTAAATCCCAAAAATGGCGAGCGTTTTTGTAGTCTTCGTCCATTATCGCCGTGATCTTTGGCTCTTCTTGGCTAAACCAAGTGTTTATAAGCACTCTTACATAAAGCACGCACATAACCATCGCCGAGTAAAGGAATCCCGCAGCGCAAAGATGTATTTGTCGCCCGATTTTTGCCACTCTGATGTGGCGGCCTGGTTTTATCGCAGCGCCTTCGATGATGAGACTAAAGTTTTCATTTAAAGCGCCCTTTACAAAGTCATAGTCTCCCCATGCTGATGCCACCAGTCGTCACCAAGATATCGGCTGATTTTAGTGCATTTGTGATCGCTTTTTCTGACAAGCTCGGCCTTATCTCTTACGATCTCACAAAGGATCGGCTCCGCGCCCATTTTGCGTATCTGCATAGCGATACCACGTGGTTTGAGACTGTGAATTTGCGCTGGACTATCAAGAGGCTCGCCAAGGTCTTTTATCTCGCTACCAGTTGCAAGTATCGCCACTCTTGGGCGGATGAAGACGCTACGTGAAAGACGCCAAGCTCGGCAAGCAGCGCGATCTCAGAGGATGTTAGACGTGCCTTTTTTATTAGACTTTCGCCTTTTTGTAGCTCTCACCCACTGCTCGCACAGCAAAGTCTTTGGCACGCTCTTTTTGATGATTATTTTTCGATCCGCTAACCTCGACATTTTCGACTGGCACAAGAGTGTCAGTGCCTTCGCTCATTAGCGAGCCGGTGAAGGTTTTGACGCATTTGCTACCCTCTCACGTAGCCCTTTGTCGCTACCTGCTGGAAGGTCTGTGATGAGCTCAAGCTCGTTTAGTCCATCTTTAAAGGCAAAAAGCGTAGCCGTCCATCGCCGAAACTGGCTTTGCTGGGTAGTTCTCAGCGGCTGTGACATCATAGGCGATATTTCTATCAGCGCATCTGTGATGGCTACTTTTTCGACCTTTCTCCCACGCATTTATCGTATCTTTTAGAATTTTTCTGGGCTATCTGCATAGCTCATAAAAATCTTTCATCATTTATCCTTTTATGAAATTTCTGCATATTTTAGCCACTTCTGTTTTACAAAAATTAATCTTGTTTTATTTAATGATTATTAAAAATGTCGTTTAAGAAACCAGTCTGGTTTTACCCTTACAGCAGTAATTTACATGAACAAAACACTACTTTTTACATCATCGCAGGTGCGAGCCTTGGCATACTTGGTCCGGTGCTCGTTCATTTTGGCAACCCAGCAAACATGGGCGTTTGCGCGGCTTGCTTTTACGAGATAGCATGGGGCGCTTGACTTTTCACCAGGCCAAAGTCGTCAGTATCTAAGGCCCGAAATTTTCAGGGCTTATCATCGGAGGCTTTCTAGCTAGCATGCTTTGGAGTAGAAATTTCACTCCAGTATCTGGTAGCGCGGCATTTTCTAGGTTTTTCTTAGGCGTGTTTGCGATGATAGGCTGCCTCATATTTTTAGGCTGCCCTTGGAGGGCATTTTTACGTCTTGGAGGCGGAGATATGACCGCCATAGCTGGCGTTGTTGGACTGTTTGCTGGCGTCTTTGTGGGACGAGCTTTTAAGAAAAATGGCTATGTTTTTGCCTGAGAGCGAAACCACCGCAAAAGCGATCGGGATTTTGCCACTGATTATTGCTATTTTACTTTTACTAGCACTTATCTTTGGTCTAAAACTTGGCGAAAATGGCGCATTATTTAGCTCAGAAAAAGGCCCAGGCTCACAGCATGCAAATTTATTTATCTCGCTTATTTGTGCCATCATTATCGGTGCATTTATGCAAAGAAGTAAATCTTGCTCAGTGGGAGCTATCAGTAAAATGTTTGAGCGTGACTTTCGATGTTTTTGTGGCATAGTCTCTATCGTCCTTTTTGCAAGCATCACAATTTAGTGCTAAATCAATACAAACTGGCTTTGAAGGCAAACCCATCGCTCACAATGATATGCTTTGGAATTTCTTAGGTATGACGCTCGCTGGTCTTTGCTTTAGCCTAAGCTACGGCTGCCCTGGCAAACATTTAGTGCAAATGGGAGCTGGAGATTTAAGCTCAGCTGTATTTGTTTTAGGCATGGGAGCAGGTGCTGCGATAAGTCACAACTTTATCTTAGCAAGCTCAGGGCTGGCATCACACTTATGCCCCCGTATGCCGTAGCTATCGGTTTTTATTTACGCTATTTACGTTGGATTTTTACTAAAAAGCTTAACTAATTTGGCTGCTTTTGCAGTCAATTTATTTTTATCTATAAAATTTGAGTGAGATAAATTTAGCTAAAAATAAGTTCTTAGGTTGTATAATCCAAAACTTATTTTTAAGTTGTCACGGTAGCTCAGCTGGTTAGAGCGCTGGTCTCATAAGCCGGAGGTCGGGAGTTCAAGTCTCCCCCGTGACACCATAAATACCTAAACTACGATGTTTCTACAATATTATATTGCAGTCACCTTTCATTAAATATAGCTTAATGTTTGTAGCAAAAATAAAATTTTATGTAGCAATTTTTAAGCTTGCAGTAATTTTTAACACGTTTTTGTGTAAAATTTTAAAAAAACAAGTAGGTACTTAACGAATCATCTACTATGATATAATCTGTCACTCTACTGTGTTAAATTTTTATCATAACTTAAATAAAATGAGTATAGATGCGTAGTAAAAATGGCGTTTATAGCTATTGAATATGGGCTAAAAATATTTTTGATGATTATGATTCATTCATATTTCCTAACAACAAAAACACAAAATAGAGATAGACTCACATAAGCATTACGAGATCCTGCGCGTGGTCAAATACTGGCTACCATTTATCAAAGATAAAAGAGCCTGAGTATCTATGGGTGAAATTTGAGAAATTTGCTTAGGGACTATCTAGAATGCAGTTTGATAATTATGTAATAGTTTTTCGTTTATCTTTTTAAAGAAATACATGTTATTAATAAAACATTTTTATCTTTTTGCTTGAAAAATAAGGCCATTCATGGTCTATAATTTTAAGATATTTGTTTCGATTCTAATATATATACTAGCATTAAGTAATTTATAAGTATTTTTATGCTATAAAGCCAGGAAAACCCTAGTATATCGTGCTTCTGAAATAAAAAGTCAACAATTATTTACCACTTTTAAACGATTTAGCTACCAAAAATATCCTATAATACACGCAAATTTAAAAATATTTTACTCAAGGAGGTTAAGATGATTAAAAACTAGTTAAAGTAGAGCTCTATTTAAGTATTTAAAAGGAGAACCTCTACGATAGGGATTGTAAGCCTTCCTATTGTAATAGTTCTCTACTTTTTAAACTACTTAAATAAAAACCTTATCAACAACTATCTATATTATCAATAGGGCACACTATAGGTATGCCCATTTGGTGAGATAGCTATTACTGTCTTTGATGTTTTTAAAATAGCAATAGGAGGAAAATATGCCAAGCAAAAATATGCTTTTTAAATGATTTAAAACTATTAGAAAAGAAATAAAACAAAGAAGAGATTAAACAAGCATGTCTTGAGGTCTTGTTTCCAGAAACAAAGCAACACTCAAAAGAGTGCAAGTTACTAATCGAAAAACGTTTTAGCGTAAAGCTATCAAACAAGGAGTTTTCCAAATGGAGGAAAGAGTATGAGGGCAACAAAGCCAATCAATCACTGATGCATGTCATATTCTCGTACCCAAAGAAGATAATAAAGAAGATGAGGAGCTAAGCAATGGCACTAATAAATCAAGAGTAGCGATACAGCAGTTGCGGCAAATGCCGTAATTGCTCTACAAGAACATATCGAAATGAGCAATAAGGCTAGTGAAAATATTAGAAATAATATTGAGCTTTTTAATCAAAACTGCAGATAGCTTTGATAGAAAGCTTTTAAAGAAAAATAGAGCTTATAAAGCGAAGGAGCTACGAACTTATAACGCAGACAGAAAGAGATTCAAAACAACTTTAAAAATACTCTAAAAGGTGCAGACTAAAAACTATATCGAAGATCAACTCATCTTTAGCTCTTTGATGAAGAAAGATAGTATCTGCATTAATTGCCTTTTGTATTTATAGAAGCGATCTTCTTTTTGGCTACATGCTTTTATGATAGCCATAAGACAAATGAAGCCAGATCTACTACAAAGCAAGCTAGATAAAGCACTTTATGATGTGTCTAACCTTCAAGGCTTTTATTATCCATATCTACAACCAAGATAGTCAAAAAGCTAGTGAAGATTTTACTAAATGGCTAAACAAAAATGGTGACAGCAATGTTCAGCAGTAAGCAAATTTTTCTAATAGCAAGACACATACAATGTATGACACTTCGTTTTCATACCTTGTATAATCTTGCTCTGCCGAGGTCTACAATGCGAGATATTGGAAGCGTTAAAAACGCTTCATCTCGCTATCACATTTTATGAAAGGATATCATATGTCAAAAAATGTCAAGGATAAGGTGCTCTCCGCAAGGATCACTTATCAACAATATGATAAGCTATCTAAAAATAGCTTCAGAGTTAGATATGTCAAGATCAGAAATCATTTCTATCTTATAGATAATGGCACTGTAAATTCTGAATCCATAAAAAGAAAGAGCTAGATCGGCAATCATTACATATTTTGCTAGACCTTTTAATAACATCAATCAAATAGCAAAAGAGACTAAATATAGCTTATAAGACTAGTGGTAATATAGCTTTAGAAGTGATACTGCGAGCACAAGAAGAGTTTGTACGAAATCCAATCAGTCCTAACTGGAAATTTTAAGCCTAATAAGGAGTAGCTATGATAGTTAAAGATCTCAAAGGGAGAAAAAGGCGTAGCTGATTATCTAAAAACTGGCTAAGAAAAAGAGATTCAAAGCTAACTAGAGATGAAAAAGATGATAGATTGCCACTGGCTGGAAATTTAGATCTTATCGAGATGTCTGAAAGGCACCAGAGCAAGAAAAAGAATAAGAAATATAACTACTATCATATATCCTTGTCATTTACTTCAGAGGAGTGGGAGCAGACTATGAAAGTGGCAATATAGATGAGTTTATAATGGACTTTTTGAGCTAACTTTCCCAAATCACGACATAGATGAGCTACTTTTTATGCTGAAGCTCATCTGCCTATAATCGAAAGAAGAGCCATACATTCCTCGTCCAGAAGGGACACTAGAAACATAGAACATTAAACAAGAAACATAAAAATGGCGAACCACTAAAAGAGAGCTCATATTCATCTAATAGTCTCTTTTGAAAATATGAAAATTTACTCATAGCGTAAAAACTGGTGGAGTAATATATACAAAAAGGTGCATCAAGCAACAAGCAAAAGCTATTATGGCTAAATCAGCAGAGAAATTTAAAAAGAGTTGTTAATGACATCTTATCTAACAAGTATGGATTAAATAATATAGAGCCCTTAAGCATGGATGAAGACCAACTAGAAAAAACAATATGAAAGCTTTTAAAAAGTGCAGCACAAAAGGTTAAGAAAGGCAAAGAAAAAGATACGCAGATGAAGATAGAAACAGATGTAGTGATCGAGCCAAAAGACAACATAAAAGAGCAAAATATAAGTGTTGAAGCTGCTAGCTGATGCTAGAAAATTTCTGCAACTGATTATCTATTAAGAATGATAGAAGAAGACGAGAGTTTCAAAAAGACTACTATGATAGGGCAAAGAGACTTAATGCAGTGGATATAAGAGAACTTTTACCTATGATCAATGCAAAATTTAACATCACCACAAAACCTCAGAAATAGTAAATGACAAATATAAAGTAAGTGTAGATGGGTTTAAGGGAACTTATAATCTAACTGATCTAATGTGCAAGATAGTCTATAATGGCAGAAAAGGAGCATTATTTCACGTAGTTAATGAGCTAGAGCAAATGTATAGAGCTTCAAGCCAATAAAATGAGCCAAAAATAACATTAAGTGTAAGTAGTGACTTTTAGCACTGCCAAATAAAGATCCAAAAAGCTCAAGTGCTAAATAGCTGAAACGATGCAAATGAGAGCCATACAACCTAAAATCAGTACTCTAAAAACTATTCAGCTATATCAGTGCAGGTTTTCAAAGGATAAAAATGAAAAAGCTAGCAGTATTGACAGCATAACTCCTACGCTTATATATGATATAGATAGCTCTACCCTGCAAATGATGCTCAAAGTACTACAAAGCAAAGGAATAAAAAGGCTTCATATACCCAACCACCTATCAAGCGCCGGACACAAAAGTGAGAAATTTTCAAAACTCATCTATACCCACAACAAGACTCCAAGCTTAAATGAATATGATGAATACATAAAAGAGATAACAAGAGACTTAGGTTATATAACATAGTAAATAACTCCATTGCATCCTATATAAATCCACTACACTCCAGTGCCGGGATCTGAACTTGTAAGCATTAGTGGAAAAACTTTGATAATACAAAGAGCCATTGAAGATGCCAGCCTAAAACAGACATTAATAATATGGATATTAGAGCCATATATGAAGTTTTACAAAATCAAGAAAATATGAGCAGCCATGAACCAAAAAGATAGTAACTTACATATTAAAAAGAGCAAGCTACAAGCTATTTCATCAAAGATTCCAATAAAAGAGTTAATAGAATACTTGACGAGGCACTATGGTTTAAAAATATAAAAATCATCAAATGCTTTCTGAGCAATAGCGCAGATGACCTATATCTACCAGAAGAAAACACAGCCTATTCTTTTTAGCCAAAATAGACACTATACTCCATATATCTACATTGAGTATAATTACATGAAGCAGCCAGAAAGATAAAACTGGGTTTTTAAATGATGACGTCATTAAAAAGCTAGGACTTAAACAAAATGAATATGAAGGATTCGTAAAAGCTATCGATGACCATCTAGATATAAATAGATACTATTTAGCTTTTATAAATAGAACTGAAAGCTTTAAAAATACCTGCGATATGGTTAGAATTAACTATCAAGGCTTAATTTATAATATAAAAACCTATATGAAAGATTGGCAAGATATGCAGAGGCTTTCAATAAGCTAAAGGAGCGTTATAAAACAGATAAGATCTCTCTAGCAAATGATCATATATCATTTGGTTCACTAAAAATAACAAAGCAAGAGCTATATGATCAAGGACTTGATAGTAACTTTGGAGTAGAGCAAACAAAACAACCATCAGATGAGTAGAAGCCAAAGAACAGAATATAAAATCAGGATATGATAGTTTGGAGGTGAGACTATTATGAGCTGTTATAGAAGTCAAATTATTAGCATTGCATCTTCTTGGCTGTCTCTAATCCATAAAACCATGGCAAAGACAAACATATCATCATCTAGTTTTACAGCTCTGTCTTCAGTGTAATAGCACCTTTGAAGACGTTTTTCAAACTCTTGCGCTGATGAAATTGCAGCAGATGTGTGAGTACGTCTGTCCGCCAGTGGCAGAAAATACTTTAGGTATCTTTATAAGCCTTTTTGAAGCGTTGTTAAAATATAGACCAAATCAGAGATATTTTGTTTCTCTGAGCTTATCGATGGTCTATATCATCATAAAATATCTATCAAATTTTTCATCGCTATGGTTTAACTCCTGAAAGTGAATATAGCTCTCACTCAAAACTTTTTAGTTCCAACTGCATTAAAACTAGGTTGCATTGTAAAAGATCAATCCTCTTCTAAAATTTTCACAAAGTAGCCAACCAAACGGCTGTTTTATTGATAAGCCAAACTGTAGTCTCTTCCTCTTGGATAGATGGTTTTCCTCTGCCTCTCATAGTTTTTATCCTTCTGCACCATCTACCGTAACGGCCCTTGCGCCACTATGCTTTCCAACTCTCAATAAAAATTGATTATCCGTAAGTTTTAAATGCTCGTATTTCTCAATCGTTATCAGATAGTCCTTCGCGTGTTAAAATTCGTCCGTTTCGTAGCTAAACGCAGAGACAAATATCGGCATAGTGAGGTTGCAAGCTTTTATTAGCTCGTCTATGCCAATTTATTATATCGTAAATGTTGTCAATCGCTTTTTGAGTTTATTGCCTCGTATCTTACCGGTATGCCTTGACCTACATCTTGATCTCTTGAGGCTCTGTTTCTTTATATTTGTAGCAACAGAAGCAAAAAGTATGTGACTCTATCACCTCACTATCAGCCACTAAAAATCGCTAAAATACTCTTTTGTATCATAGCTTTTACTCTTTTTATAAACATTTCACCAGCTGTGTCTAGCATCCTTTTAGTGAGCTTCCTGGGATTATGGCTAAATTTGGAGATATAGTGTCTTTTCGAGCCACTAGTTGATTTATAACTTTGCCGCCACCTTCTTTTGAACTGCTGCTCATTTTGTTATCATAGTCTTCTGCGATGTTTTTAGTGCCTGCATTTTGTAGTGAGAGACCTTTTTGCCAAAGAACTCTTCTCTTTTATAAATTTTTGCAGCTTCAATATGCCATCACCAGTAGTGTCTGAGACTATTTTCATAATTCATCTTTAGACTTCTCGTCAAGTTTTTAAAAACTCAAATGATCAAACACTACATATAGTATTTATCGTCGCGCCTCTATCTGTGATGTAGTTCATAGGCTCATAGGCCTCCAGTACCTATATGTATAGGGCTTATAGGTTTTAGTTTGATCTTATAGTTTTTAGTTTCATTATGTACATTTTATCTCCGTAGCTATTAGTATGCTATATCCTTGGTGCACTGTGTTTGCGTTTGTAGAGTGTCCACTTATAGCCTTTCCTATATACTCTTTTCTCGTAGATCCATCATATATCACCACGCTACCGCTATCTGCCATTAGAGTGGGCTAGGATTTGTGCGCAAGCCCTCCACCATGTTTAAATCTCGTAAATGGCTCTATAGTAGAGTCGTTTAAATTTTCATCATCTATCACCACTGGACTAAGCGTCATAAAGGCATTTTGAGTTATACGTATACTTTTTCAAATGCACTATACTCAAACGCTCCTTTGCCTATGCTAGCTCTCTGCCATAGCCGCTTTTGTAGATGCAACTCGCGCTTTTTCTAGTTCGTCAAGTTTAAATTTATCATCTAGCAAAAGTAGATATCTTGCTTTCTACATTCTCATCTCCATTAAAGCATAAAGGCACAGTACCCGCTCTCATCGGTCGTAAACGTATAGTAGTTTGTGGAGGTTTTTGATCGTTGCATTCTTGTTAGTTCATAGCCAGCCTCGCCACTTGTTTAGTGTTTTTGAAATTTCGCTTTGCAAATCCTCCATGCTAAGCCAAATTTTCTGCTTTCTATTTTCTTTTTAGCTCAAATTTTCGCCCAAAAGATGACTTGGCATGCTAGGGCTGGCGAGATACCCGTTAGCATCATCAGACACTATCAAAATGAAAGCTTTTTGTCATAGTCGCTTAGTAGCTCATTTAGCCTATTTTCTCCGAACCTATATCTGATCGCCCAGCAAATTGTCCAAACAAATGTATCGCCCTTTAGTGGCGTTGTAAAACGGACTTTGAGCGTTATGGTGAATTTTATAAAGTGTCATTATTCCCAACTTAATTTGTAATTAACCCTTCCGTAACCTCTTGAGCCGCTACCGCCTAGATAGTCGTTTTATTAAGCAAGTCCGCTCTCAACCATCTGCTTTAGCTCATCGCTGTCATTGCAGAACTCTCATCAGCAGCAGTCTAATAACAAGGTCAAATTCCTCAGCTGGCACACGCTCGATCTGGCGAGGATGCTCGGCGGTTCCACTTCTGTTGATCGTTTTCATATTTTGCTCGCTTAGTTTTGGCCCTTCACTCTCGCTAGACAACAAACAATCCCCAACGCTTATCCTAGTAATGCCCGATTATTCTCTATCGCCAAAAGTACTTTAGTAAATTTTGAGCCGCTTTTTATCTGGCTCTGGTACTTTTCTAACTAGGGGTTAAATGTCTCCTTCACCATATCCAACCAGCCTATTATTCCACTCTAGCAGCTTCTCATTTTACCTTTTAGCGAGCTTCCAGGATGTAAGGCTTGCTGTGTTTATATCTTTTATCACCTGCGAGTCTATGCCACCTATTCCATAGTATCATCGCCGCCACCTATATGAAGTCCGCTAAAAGCTCTATTTGTCCCTTTAAAGTTAAAGTGCCATATTCTCTGCTATTTTTGTAAGCCTATAACGGCCTCTAGAGTTTAAATACTATAGATCATCTTTTTGTCTTTACCTGAGCCACGCATTTGTTTATCATCTCGACAAAGTCATCGCTTGAGCATTTTGCCCTGACTTAGAGTAAGCCGCTTTTAAGTTAGCATCTTTACAAATGGCAAAACTTCGCTGAAGTCTTCACTATTTGACTTTTGCTCTAGCTCGATTATATAGTCATAAAAATGCTCTTATCTGAGTAGCTTTTTGTTCTAGCAGAGACTAGATCAGCGACGCTCTTTGCTGTTTCGTCAAAACAAATTTTGGATTTTTCTTGTGGTCAAAACTATCGGCGGTAAAGTCAGCTTGCGGTTTATTGCCGGCATTATAGTGCCACCGCCACTTCTATTGTATCCACTCATCGTTCTCTCCTTTTATATATGTATTCACAAATAGCTATCTGTCTCCTTTGGATTGTTTTCTATCATTATTTAGCTATAAGAAGTAGCTCGTTCATCTCGCCACCACTTTTTGCATAGTTTCTAGCGCCTGGCTTGGCTGACTTCCATCGTGTCCACATCCTCGCATGCTGGCTCATCTCGCATAAAGCTCAAGTAGCCTATATAAAAACGCTGTATTGTCTACCATCCATTGATAAATTCATCATTGACTTCTGACATTTGAGATGGCTATCACTTGTGCAGCTCTCCAAAGATAGTGAGTCGCATCTTTTCCCTCATCTCTTTTGAGCTCTCTGGCCACTTTTCGCTAGTTTGCGCAAGAAAGCTTGTCGGCGTGGGTGGTTTTTGCTAAAGCTGGTAGCAAAAGAAATGCTTAGATCCTTTGTCTTTTATAAATTTCATAAACTCTTGCCTTACAAAAGAAACAAGCAAGCTCTATCAACCCCAGTCATGGCTGTACCAACTATCCATGAATCATCTCCTCCTGCAAAGAAGACCGTGTGTATTTTTCATTCTCTTTCATCTTTCTTGGCTTTTGTAGAGAGAGAAAAATTATTTATCCTTTGAAAATGTGTCGAAAGGTATGCCGTTTTGCCATGCTTTCATCGCTATGTTTTATGAGTCACATATTATCACGTCAGCTTTGTCACGGCGAATGCGCATTATCTCCGCGCGTGATAGTGAATCTTCGAAAATCCACTATGCTGCCAGCATTTTTGGCGACATATGATCTTATAGTTTCACTTATCTCGAGATCCACATCCATCAAAGTCTATGCCTATATCTTTGCTGTTATCTTCTTACTATCGCTTAGCTATTTTCTGCCAAGACGTACAGGCAGCACGTTCGCATTTATCTTTGTCGTGAGCTATCTTCTTATCTTGCAGATCCTGCAAAAGAGTTTGATTTGTTATGCCCTTGTCGTGTAAGCACACGGTTCTTGCTCTTTTAAATTTAACTTTTTAAATTTCTCTAGCTCCACAGCCTTGCTGATCTTATCCACCATAGCTACTTTATGTCAACTTAGGCTCACGTAAAGTCAGCCCGCTGCACTCCACGCAAGATAGGCTAACACCACTAACGCCATATATATAAAATAAAGCATTTACTAACCTTTTTATCTCTTTGGCTTGAGCTTCATCAAATTGAGGGATGGTATCTCCAAATTACCAGCCGTGCATGATAGATACATTTTCATCTATGCCCAGTTTTTGGCGAATGGTTAGCCAGACCGTCATGGCTCGCAGTAAATGCAGACTTTACGCATAGTACCTTAGCCGCGTTTTGAGCCCTAGGTTGTCAAATATAGATTTCGTTTGCATCCGTAGAAAAGTCTCACGCTCTTAAAAACATCCTGTCTCGCAATATCTCATCTATCTCTTTTGATCCTTGCTTCAAAGAGACAAACTCATCATTAAAATAACCTGCGAGATCTGCTCATTCATCTCCTCCATTTTTATTTTCCTGGCCCAAAAACAGTCTAGCTCTCCGCCTATTATCTCACCTAGCTTTAGCAGCTCCATGCACTCTTTTTGCTAACGCCCCTTATCTCTAAAGAGCCCCGTCAAGCCGCCACAAAATTGCAGTAGTGTTTGTGCTTTGCCACGCCCTAGTTAGCTCCACGTATTTTAGGTCTTTGGATTATCTCGCCTTTATCTCGCACGCCTCACGCTCGGATCTTGTCCAAAGACCAAGTCGTCTTTGATATATGAGTTTAGTATCTCTTTTAGACTTATATTGTCATTTTTAAAAACATTATCTATCCTAAGCGAGTTATAGTACGGCCTGATCATCGCCCCGCATCACCATCAAAGCTAAATTCTCTCACGTACTCTTAGGCAGGCTATCTGTCCTCCGCCAACACGCCTCACCATTTATAAACATATCACTCATATCTAAAGCCTATCTTTTGCCAAGAGCCATATCTCTTTAGCATCATATATGCCTGCAGAGGCGATATATAGTGTGTTGCTTACGCGCTTTCTAGCAAAACATGCCAAAGTCATACACTTTAGCCCCTAGCTCAAAGTCCAGCCATATCTGTGAGTAGCTATTGCTTCTCATAAAAGTCATTAGTATAAACAGCTCTCATTTGCAAAGCCTCGTCGCATATGGGCGTGATTTACAGACTTACGCTTTGGCGCATACCCAAAAGGCTCCTCTGCACCTGCGAGCCGATAAAAATGGCGGCTCGTGATGGCTCAATTTCCTCTAAGCTCAGCATACCTCATCTCAGCTCCTTATATTCACATAGTCTAAAACGTGCGTCCACCATACTCTGGTCCATCTATTTGTTTAAGTTTGGGGACCAAATTGTGTTAAGATCTGGTAGTTTTATCAAGCTTAGTTTCGTGTCCACTTCAGCTCGTAGATTGTCTTATTATATATATGATTTAAAAGGTAAATGTTTATGATTTTTAAATTTTCGTTTAAAAATTATTATTTTTATATTTCGCGCACCTTTATCACTCTTGGTTTAGCTTAAATTTCTCATCTTGGCTTCGTTAAGAAATTTGTGATTTTGCAAAGATATTTAAGATAGGTTCTCTTATTCTGTTATTCGTTGACCCGCTCTGATTGAGGCATCATTTTCTGCCGCTTTGACATTACTTCATGTTATAGTGGCCTCTAATTCATCAAATTTGACCCGATCAAAGTTGAAACTGAAAATTGTTATATGTGATTGTTGATACCATTTGTGTTATACAAACGGTGACTGATCAAGATTGAAGGCTTTATACCGCCTGAAATAGCTGCCGCTTTGGCATTACTGTAAACAAATTTGGGCCCCGAATTAAAGGGATTGACTGCCATTTGTGATCTTTAGCGACCACGTTGTAAAAGCCTTTATTTAAACAAATTTGACCCGATGAGATATGGCGACCATACCACATTTAAAAGGTAAATTCAAAATGTTTACTAAAAACCTAGAAACACATATTTACAAAAGGTGCTTTACGCTCCGCATTTGGTGAAAGGCCCTGCATTCTTTAGGTTTTAGATGAGATCTCATAATACTGATGTTTAAAAGAACTTTGACGAAAGCAGATCATCTCATACGATCACTATTAAATGGCACCTGTCACGCCAGAGCCGCTGAGAAAGATCAGCATCCAGAAAATCGCAATGGCAATGAGACGCATAGGCATCTCCTCATATAAAGACAAACTGGTTTCAAAAGGTCCTATACTCAGAGCTGTCCATGCTTCGACGAGACATTTTATCAAAATTCACTACGCCTACCGCTGCACAAATCCACCTACAAAGCCGCCATAGCAGGCCAGTAGCTTCCATAAAGCGAAAATGAGCTGCTGGATACTAAAAGCACGACGTAAAAGACTTTTCGGGTCAGTAAACCACTCAAGCTACTACCGATTTCTGCAAAAACATATAAAAAGACACAAAGATCATAAAACCTTATCTCGCTCTTTTTAAAAACAGGTGGATTTTAAAAGCACGACTTTTAAAAGAGCACAAAGTCGGCGTAAATCAAGGCGATATACTATCTCCAATGCTATCAAACATCTATCTTGATCTAATGGATGAGGTTTATAATCAAAGACCACAGATAAATTATAAGATACACGAGATGACTTTATAGTATGCTTTGCAGAACAAGACGAAGCTTTAAGAATTTGAGCAAAAAGCTAGATGACTTTTAAAACTACTAAAGTTATCTCTCAACAAGACAAAAAGTCGTAATATATAAAGACGGATTTGTCTTCTTGGGCGTTCCTTCTTTGGTAAAAACCGCTGCGTAGATAATGACAAAATTCAAAAAGATCATCTCAGAATTACCTCCGCCAGCGAAAGGTGGTCCATTCATCGACTACATGAGACGAGATAAATGCCATCTTGCCTTGCAGCTTAAAAGCTTCTACCTAAAGATCATACCGTCGATTCACCGCAGATAACGCGGATAAAAGAGCACTGCATAGACTCTTTGGCCAAAGAGATCGCCCTGTACAAACAAAACAAAAGTATAAATTCAGAGGTTCACCCTCTACGCTTGAAAAGATCGACTTTGGGTGTTGTTTGGTCCAAAACGGGATAAGACAAAGATAGCTCTTTAAGCCGTACAACAAGGCTATGATGATTCGTCTCTATCTCAAAAAGCTGCGAAAGCAGGCCGCAAGGTAATACCAAAGAGAGAATTTTCTGCGCATGACCAAGATCGCCCTCCGACTCAACACTCCATATTATTAATCAAATAGGCGTCTTTCTAGGCCTTAGCAAAATAAATTACTATAAAGCAATACGGCAGAAATCCCATAAAGACCTCCCATCTCTAAAATTTCTCGCATCATCGTTGATAGCGAGTATATCTCTATCTTCTGCGGTGATATGGCGCTGCGCAGAGAAAAAGATCCATATCGAGCTTTATGAGACAAGCACTATGTCATACGCTACCTTGCTGGCTTATAATAGCACCTCCACAGACAGACGTTTCGACAAACAAGCCATGCTCCTAAACACACCAGCGAGCTATATCTCGCCACCTCTTTTGTCGAGGCAGATAAAGTAAACCAAACCAACTATCTAAAATACCTAAACAAATACCATAGAATTTCTCCAATCCACACATCCTAAAACTAGAAAACATCCTGGAAGAAAAGCTAAAATATGTCAAGAAAACACAAACGAGCTCATGGGATTTGAGGGCTCGGCTGCTGCTATTTACTGGGACGGCATAAAGAGCATATTACCGCGCTAAGGGTGAGAAGCGCATAACATTGGCGCCAAAGATTATCGTCAATTTCCTCACTAAATTACGCCTACGCCATAGCTACTCCAAGGTTCAGAGTGCCTATATCGCACGGGCCTTGGCCTGCATATCTCCATTTTACATGCGCTTGGCAGCACAAAGCCGACCCTGGTCTTTGACATGATAGAGCAGTTTTAGGACATTATGGTGAGATAGAGTCATCGTTTCGATGCTAAAGCAAAGATGAGCCCATCTCACTAAACACAAGAAGGGCTTCTCACCGGCAAACGCCTTCTAAAAGCTCACGCCCAAAAGCATGAAGAGAAAACTCGGCAGCTTCACTGTGTGGAAAAGAGGTCATGCAAATGCGAAAACATAATCGTGCCAGAGATGTATGCTACGAACTAGCTCGCTTCGTAAAACGGCGAGCAAAAGCTATAGACCTTTTGTGGGAGAAATTACTAATGAAAGTGCATGTGCTCGACATACAAAGCGATAAAAATCGCAGCTCTCAGACATCCTTGAGAGGCATCGGCTACCGCGTAAATTTTAGCGTCTTTGAGTGCGAGCTCAATGAAGCCAAGCTCAGCTGATAAAGTCCGCCAAAAGCTTTGCTCAAATGTCAAAACAGATGGCGAGATTTTACATAGACTGTGCACGAAAACTGCGTGGAGCTTTGAGCTATGCGATAGGTATCTTTGAGATGCACGAGAGCTCTTTGTCTAGCTTGTGTCGTTCTTAAATTTCTTGGATGATTTGCGAACTTTTTAGCTGAGAATTTGACCCTTTTTAGCTAAAATCTCGCGAAATAGGTTCGCAAATCTAGTCAAAAATATCTCTCTTACATTTGCGAACTTTTAGTTGTGCCTAAGTTTGGGATAGCCTATTTGGGACCTTGAAACTTATGTACCGCTTCAAAGTTCACAAACCTATAGAAACCCAGTACTAAAGAGATTTGCGAACTAAGATGACAAATACCTACGGTAGTTCTTTTACTTATCATTGTTAATTTTTATGGAGTTAGTATTTTCTTTAAATACCTGTACATTTGCGAACTGAGATTTTCACGAATTTTAGGTATCTTTACAAAGCCGGTTTTACTTCAAATAATTTTGCTGATTTTTCCTTTGCAAAATATATGTCTTTAGGCTATTTAAACAAATTTGACCCGATTTAGGGAAGTTGAAACATCGTCCCAGTTAAATGAACGTACCTGCATTTTTAGATTTAAACCAAATTTGACCCGATTTGGGGGATTGAAACTGTTGATGCTTCTGTTCTCATTTTCGATCCTTTATTATTCGCTCTTACATTTGACGAGTTGATTGAAACGTCCTCATCCTTGCGGCTTTGGAGATGTGTAAGTAAACAAATTTGACCCGATTTGAGATTGAAACGTTTATCCTTTAGTTATTGATTTAGTTATTGTGTAGAGAGTTTAAACAAATTTGACCCGATTTGATTGAGCACTTAGCAGCTACAGTTGCAGCCCGCGTGCAATATCTAATTTAAACAAATTTGACCCGATCAGAGTTGACGACAAAACATAACCAAATATTGGTTCTGACCAATTATTGCAAGTATTTAAACAAATTGACCTGATCAAAGATTGAAACACTGATCCTGATATAGCATTGATGTCATTTCAGCATTAATTCGACTCGGTGGCCCGATCAAGGTTGAAACCCTCTTGCGAGACATTCTTCTGCTGTTTTGGATTCTAATGTTAAACAAAGTTTGACCCGATCAAGATTGAAACTCTCTAGCTTGCAAACCTTTCTTTGCTGTGCATAAAATTTGGCTCAAGTTGACCCGATCAAGATTGGGCTCTCCCTTAGAGACAACGCACTATAGAACGGCTTACCTTGTTAAACAAATTTGACCCGATCAGGGGATTGAAACTGAAAGCTAGAAAGGTACTTTCACGTAGTAGGTCTTGTCTTATTTCAACACCATTTGACCCGATCAAGAGTTGGAAACTCCTCAGCAGTAGTGAACTTGTGTTGCTTCTCATCTTTATTTAAACCGATTTGACCCGAGTCAAAGTTGAAACTTAAGCGGATTTACACACCACACACTTTTAAGCAATTTAACACATTTGACCCGATCAAAGATTAAAACATAGCTTTGACTGATATAAAACCTTTACCACTTGGTTTAAACAAATTTGACCCGATCAAGGGGACTAATGAGATCGGTAAAGTGTGGGTAGTGGCTTATATTGTTATTTAGTAAAAATAAATGAGTGAGTGCTATATACGTTTATTGGATAGTAGATAAGAATAGATTGGCTTGAGATTTATGAAAAACTACAATAAAGATGGGTTTTGTGATTTGCGTAGATAAATAAAAAGTTACGAGAGCCATGAGTGCTGCTTCATGGCTGTGTGAGACCAACTATTTTAGAAGTCGGCTTCATGCAGAAACGTGCCCTTGGTGGTTTTGGACTGGTGTAGCCACCAAAGCTTTGACCCAACTTTTGGTGAGCACGAGGCAGATGAGTAGATCTGCTGATGATGATGAAGAAGACTTTGAGTAAGAACAGTGAGTAGCATTTTGCCATTTTAACCTTTGTGTTTGAGATTATTTTGTTTTGTTGAGAGAATTATAAGTGACGTATGTGGACATATTGTGTATAATTCATAAAAACTTTAGAGAATATAAAGAGATAAAGTAATGGACGCTCAAACTAGGATACTGTGGCTAGCATAAAGCTAAACCGCGCCGAGATAATCGACACTACACAAAGACGAGCTATGGATAGACGAAAAGATGAAACCCCAAGGCTAGAATTATACCATAAGACCGGGAACTGACGCGATAAAAAGTGTTTTGGAGAGATAGAGATAAAGCGCACGAGTGCTGGCTTGCTATCAAGCGATCAATACAGTTACTTGATGAGTCTGCTTGATGAGAGAAAATGTCTCTTATAAATCTACATTAACTTGCGAAAAACTCTCAAGGTAGTACAAACCGGCAAGAAAACGGCTATATCTCAAACTATAAAATGAGATGCTTTTAGCGTATGACTGTGTCACATGCCCGATCGAGGGCGGAACTAGACAAAAGCGTCGTAGCACTAGAAGATGGTACAATACGCTACCACTTGCGATCGGTACCTTACCCCGACAAATAGGTCTGATGATTAAAATTTGAGGTGAAACCATATAAAGTGCTGATCAACGAAATTTATGTCTGGCATAATAGCGAAAACAACAGTGTAGTTTTTCACTTTTTAGGATAAGCTGGGATAACGTCATTAGGGTTATCAGTGAGACGTTTAATCCCGGCTATAAACATAGATGTATAAAACTGTCAGACGCCGTTTGCGGTCTCTCTCATGGTGGAGAAGCTCACTATAGAAGTAAGCTCGAGATCAGCCAAAAGGCTTTTGTTTGAGCTTTTTAGCTCACAAAGATAATAGAGCAAAAAGCCCAGACAGGGGCAATCGTAGTTAGCTATCATTTTACGGACCTTAAGGAGATAGAGTTTTTCATAATGAATTTGCAGGATGCGTTAAAACTCTAGCCCCAATGGAGCTAAAAACAAAAAGATCATAAAAGATGAAGAAGGTAAGTACTCTAAAATAGCCTTTGAGGCATGCTTTTTAACCAGTCTAAAACGTGCTGCAGGGACTGACCCTGTGCCAGGAGCTTTGCAGTAAAGAGCTAACAGGTGATATAGTCCACTATCTCATCTTTGATAACGAAATCTTATATTTTACGCCTAGGGTTTTGGTTTGCCTTTTTAGCTCGTTGATATCAAAATTGAGCGCAGAAGTCATCCATACAAATCATCGCTGCATTTTCATCAAATTCCCAAATTCACACTCTATATTTAAAAGGCTCTAGAAATTTTCATCATCACATTATAACTACGTCTTTATCAAGTCCGCCATTTGCAGCGCCAAGAAGCGGAAATGCGACACTATGATATTTTTGCTCGCACAGGTATTTGCAAAGTCTTTTCAAGGCCAGCTTTTATGTAGCTCATTTTTGTGATGGATCTCTCGAGTGCTTTTTGGTAGGGAAGGTGCTTGTCGTCCATCATTTAGCTCATATAGATATAGCTTGCTATATCTATTTTTATTTGGGTTATCCTCACTACAAAGCTCGACATATCGCAAAAACATTCAGGATAGCGCAGTCTAAAACTCACAGGCTATACCAGCACACCATGACGCCTACGCAGTTAATGGTGTTACGATGGTGCCTGCCTTGGTGTTAAATATATTTCCATGTTTGGTGTTACCATGTCCTTAGATTGCTTAGCTGGATCAACTTCTTGACGTTTGAGTATTATACATTTCGAGATCGCCAGCCTGGTTTGTCTCTTCGATTAGCTGCTAATTTGATCTTTAACATATGTAGAGCGTATCATGAGCGGCTCATAAAGCTTCATCATTGAGTCACATTCGCATCATTTTTGCTTGATATCATTGTTTGCAGTGCCATTGTTCGCACTCATCTTTGAGACTTCGACATTGGTGTGAAATTGTGTGTTTTGCGGTCTGGCAAGTGTTGGCCCTTCGGTGGCATCATCTGCTGGACGCATTGCGGTTGATATCAAATCATCTTGGTGATCTTTAATAACCCTAACATCAAATCTAAAACCGGTAACACAGGCATTGTTTCTATATATAAAGCATGGCATTGCGAGGATTAAAATAAAATGGGATATGAGTCGTGAGTTACATGTCCACATATGTAGCCAACGACTCTCGCGTCTTGCATTAACCTCTTGTTTGCTAGTCTCCGCCACCTGCGGTGTTGTAGTGATTTTGCAGCCATGTAGTAGATGTTTTCAAGTTGTTGAGTCTGTCGTGTAAGCATTTCGCTCATGCCGTCTAAGAAAGTTTGATTGCTCATTATAACCTCCGTTATTTTTCGAGAGGGCCATAGGCATATATATGAACCTTATAGTGTCTATAGTATTCGTAAGCATTCTTCTCCTTGTATTTTTATGAGTCTGGTATTTTATCAGATAGCTTTTATCTCTTGTTTGACCTGTGGCTACTATTCTTTCCTTCACTGATATTGCCATGCGCAGTCGTTGCGCAGGTCATCCTAACTGCTTGTGATATTTTGCCAGTTCATTGCTAGAGCCAAAGTTTTGTGTTGTAATCGTCTACCATCTTTTATATCTTCTTTTTGAAAGTTCAAGATGCTTTCAGATACCACTTAGTCCTGCCAACAAAGTCATCATCAGTACTCATGGGCTCACACTGGTTTTAACATGACTGAATAAAGAAATTGCTTATCAAATAATTTTCTAACGCCCGCCAGTAGAGCACTCATCTAAGAGTACTCTTACCCAAAGACAACAGATATTTCTTTCAAGGAAAACTCCAACTATACGCAGCTATTTACGCTTTCAAACAATGAGTACCAACTGACTGCAACAAATAACCCTTTTTAAACATATCTTTGGCTAATTGCCTGCTAAAAGCCTTATGCGCTAGCCAGCTCCAGTCTAGCATGACCTGTTAGCCTATCTGGATCCCTAGCTCTTGATATCAGCGCGATATCATCTATGTGTCAAAGCTCTTTGATCAACTCGTCACCCGAGCTTTTAGCTTACTGCGATATTTGAAGCAGTATATTATTTGATCGTTTAAAGCATTTACTAGCGACTCAAATTTCTTTGCTCTTATGTGTTGCGAGCCCAAAAGTATAGTTTTGAGAAAAAGCTGTGATCACAAAAGCAATGTTGGCGATATCTGGGTATTGTCTTGAGATCTATTCTCTCGTATGGCTTGGATTTTTCTATCTCTTTTGCAAATAAAGATTTGATCTGTGAGGAGACAGTTTGAGAGGTACAGCATGAGTAGAGTCAACTAGCGCTCAACACAGGCAGATGCCACTAAAACCATGCGTCACGTCAAAGGAACAATCTTGCCAACACCGCTTTTAACTAGGTCATCCTGCAGCTCTTTCAAATATCTCAAACATAGCTTTAAAGTACTGCTCATCTGGCGGTCTTGTGCCGCTATCGTTAGGTATCTCAAGAAATTACCATAATTATTGCCGTACACTCTTCGTTAAACTCTCTAGCATCGGCGGTATATATAGGCACTATATTTTCAGCACCAGTATCTGCTAGAAGAGGTAAGGTGTTAAAAGTGCTACGCGAGAGTTATCAGGAGCTCTCACCAGCAAAATAATACTTAGCTCTAGCCTTTGTTTTTGATGTTCTCTGTCCTTGTAGCCATACGCAGGATAAGTGATAACGGCGCTGTTTGTTATTCGATCTCTTCACTCTGGGACCGGATTTGCTTTTGACTATAGTTAAGCGGCATTTGCTTCCCTTCATTCGCAGCTATCTTTTGAAGTGTAGAAGATTTATCTCGTTTTGCAACATGTGTTTTACTTAATAAAAAGTGGTTTTTATATAATACTCCTAAATTTTCATGCCAGTCGATCGCCTAAGATACCAATTTACACCATCTGGTAGTAGCTCCTGAGCGATGCGTTTTAGTGGTTGCGTAAAAGTGGTTTTTATCCCGATATGGCCGTTATCATGTTGTAGAGTAGCACCAAAGTCACCTTGTACCAGTCAAAAATATCACCAGCTTCAGCTTCAAGCATCAACTCCTTTTATATGTGTTAAAGCCTTATAATATATTTTCATCTATGCTAGGTTGTTTGACCACGTATCGTCAGTAATGTTTATTATAGAGTCGATAATCATTGATTTTATAACAGTCTTTTTGCTCTTGTGTTAAAGTGCGGTTTATTAAGGATTAAAGACATCATTATTATTCCTTTTAAATAAACAAGATGAGATAGTATCTAGCAACTTAGACACGACATTGGCAGCAGAGCAAAATAGAAAAATTGATTAGTTTTTAATTTTTATGACACATGCTGTCGTTTTTGGGCTTTATAATTGCTGTCTACAAAATAAGGATATGAAAACAAAAGCAAGAGACGCGGCTATGGTAGCGTCCATCAAAGGAAAGCATCAGCCTGCATGTAAGAGTCACTGAGATCACAAAAGACCTACACACAGAAAGCAGCACCCAAAAGGATGTTAGAGAGGAATCAACATAGTAGATTTTATATAAATGCAAATCGCTCGAGACTGCATTGCACAAGTCATCCAGCCTATATCCAGCAGCATTTGCATAGGCATTTCAAAGTAGAGTTGTTGGTGAGTATCTCAGAGTTGGGCTCTCTAATCTTGAGATGTTGCTTTTAGTAGTCATTCCTGCTATTATCTCTTCTTGAGTTTAGATTTGCAGCTTTTCTAATCTTTATAAGCTTTAGCTTTAAAATCGAAGTCAACTTCAAGTCTATCGTATTCTACTTCATCTTTTCTAATGCTTTTGCTTTAAAATCTTCAAATGTTGGTCTCATTTTATCTCCTTTGCTCTTTGTGTGATTGATCTTCATATCTTTTTAGGGATAGCGTCTGATTTTTAATGAGCGTATGCTAAAATCACTATTTCTCTATTTATGGCATTTTACAAAGACACTTCTTGCAATACCTTCTTTTACCTTTTGCTCTAAACTCAGAATAACCCATCGCCAGAAGTGCTCTAGGAGGTCTGCCCATTGGTGCAACCTCCTAGCCATTTCCAAGTATGCCGAGTAAATTAGCAAGTATCGTATCTGGCAAAGAACAGTGTCTCGTCTTCAACTGCTCTTATCATAAAATGTGATTTTCCATAATTGCTCTTTCTTGCGGCTATATTATCATTTTTGATAGCTTATTGTCAAATATGATAACTTTTTAGAACCTCACCCCTTTCCCCTTCATGATCAGATACCTCTTCAACTAGATCCTTTAGAAATTTTTGAGAGTTACGGCTTATCGTAAAGTGCTCATAGTAGTCTTTGTTAGATTTTAATATCATAATTACAGAATAATTTTTATTTTAAAAACACTAATACCAGCTTTTTCCATCATTAAAGTAGTAAAATCTTTTCAAAAGTTTAGGACTATTTCGATATTCTAAAAGATATAATCCCTCCCCTTTAGGCAACTATTGTTCTGTTGGCTTATCTTACACGTGATATAAACCTATTACAAAACCCAAACAGCCAAAGTGGGATACATTTCCAACCGACTTTCAGTATCATCTGCTGCTATATAAATGAGATCTGGCATATCTTTTATCTGCTCAGCTCTTGCGCTCACCTATTTCAAAAAGTAAATTTATCATCCACTATAAAGTCGCCTGAGATATTTAACCTATGCACATGGCTCTAGCTGATTAGCAGTCTCTCTTGTTAGTGCCAGCCTTACAATCGTCACTGTAAGCGTAAATTCATTGTATTATTCATATATATTTTTGCCGGCTTTACTAGCTTACTAGGTCACTCTGCTGTTCATCTATCATGCTTAACACTAGCTTTGCATCGTTTAAATAGCGAAATGTAATCATACAGCTGGCTCTACTTATCTCGGCTTAGAGAGCCGCAATTTAGTATAATTCACACTCAAACGGCTCGCTTTGGCAAACTACTTCAAGCAGTAGCTTATATGTATGTGCTCCTTCTAACCCAAAGAGACGTTGGATCTACGTCTATGCACCAAATTAATAGTATTTAGCAAGCTTTTCGTAGTATGAGCTGCTTATTAAAGTAGAATGGATAGTATGCGTGAGATATAAATAGATTTTTGCTTTATTTTAGAGTCATTTGCTGTGCTGTGGTCTTTTAGTATTGTTTTCTAGAGCAGTATCTGTCGTCATACTGTTTTCAAGCTCTAAAACTCTCTAAATGCTAAGCCCTCTGGGCTAAATACGCTCAACTCTGCGATAAATCGCTCTTTGCACGCTGGTATGTTTACCGCCGATGAGCCCGTATTACATTTAAAGGGCTCATGTCACTATGTGGATGTGCAGCAAAATCTTCGTATTTATGAGACTTCGTCTGATATGAGATATTCGCCACCATTATCTAAGTCAAATTCAAGCAAGTTCGCTAAGACTGGTAGAACTAAAAATGGATAGTCAAGACTTATGTATAGAGCCTTTTTATTTTGAGCTTTTAATTCAGCGAGCTTTTGAAATAGCATTGTAGTCTTACCAGCGCCACGAGCTCCCACTATACCGATAAGCTTCTCACTGAAATTGTTCACTGTATAAATAGCAACATATGTTGTATTAGTGCAAGAAATCTTTCTTGATGCTGCTCGTATTAAATTTAACATTTTTATTCCTTTTATGTAATTGTCTATAAAGCGTGGACAATATTGAGGCATAATAACATGATACTAATTGTCAATGTCTATAAACGATTATACTTTCATAGTAATCTTTCCAAAGACTTTATGTAGTTTAGCAAACTTGAGTTGGACGACAATTATTTTATCTGTCGGTTTTATTAAAGTCACTATGAAACTTTAGATATACTTCTCTGTCATTATCTACGGGCTTATTTTCAAATACTTATATTACAATCCCTAGATATTTAGGACATAATATAATAATCTTTGTTGTGAGTTTATTTGATATGCTTATTAGTAGTACAGCAGAAAATTTTATCAGTCTTACTTTTCTACAATAAAGCAATCTTGCTTGCGAGATGCCGAGAAAAAGGCCGTAATGAAAAATCAACTGATAATATCTCTTGGTAAATAGTTAGAAAAATTTTTAACTACCGTATTTTATCTTCTCTCGAAAGCGCAACTGATTACAGTATTCTTTTATAAATTGAAATAATGCCCTACGCTTTCTACAATTCTTTTTCATTGAAAAATTTCTAATATTTCTCAAAGTCTTTAGCTTTATCATATATTATTAATGTATATCATCTATTTTAATTTTTGTGCGTGTCTTCGTATATGTATGCAAATCACATATTTCTAGCATAGATAGTTGATATTTAATTCCGAAATAACTGCATTATTGATCTGTTGCTGTTTTGCTTTAAAAATCTATCTCGTTGTCTTTCTAATTCTAGAGTCCATTATCACATGCCATTTTGTTTGGATATAAATTCTAAAGCTCTTCACTATAAATAAATTCTCAACTTCACGCAACTTCTTGAATACATTATCTTTTTATATTTAGATATCTCATTCTGACCTAAAATCTCTATCTATTAAACCAAACGCCTCATTATCGTGCATATTCTTTATGGCATTAAAAGCTTTTGTGTATTCAATAACCTTTTCACACAACTTCCGCAAGGTATTATTTTTATATTATGTGATTAATGCGTATAAACGCTGTCTAAACTACTACCATTTCCTTCTACAAAATTATTCTTTTCTGCTTCCTAATATATCAAAAAGCATATCCTCTGGAAATATATCGTCATTCACGTACTCATATTTCCACATCCCACTATTATATTCTTTTACCCAGATAATGTCTGATCCTGAGTGATTGGCTACGTACTTTGTGTCATGGAGTTATGTATATAAATAAACAATCGTTTCTAATCTATCACTCCAAAGCTTATTCATTATTGAACGACGCAGAGTGCAACTCTGGCTCATCTATTATTATAGTTTTATTTTCCGGTATGCATAAAACCTGTGCTGCCAAATAAAGTACCGAACGTTACCATCGCTCATCTGCGTTGCAGAATATTTTTCACCATTACAATTACAAATAGCATAAACTGCTATCCTCTTCTATAATAGTCTATGTGGGAAAAATGGCCCTCCAAATGAACTTTTAATTTATCTAGTGAATTAGTGGAACATTTGGTTTTTTCTTTGCACATTTCAGCACTCTGCAGTTTTCGACAAACTTTTGAATTAGTAGTATATTGGCCAATAAAGCAGATAATACATAATCAAAATCATCAATAAGTTTTGTCACATATTCTTTGCCATCCGACCAACGAAAAACTGTTCAAGAGTAGTTATCGGATGCATCGCATATGCATACATGAAACCATTAATCGAAGCCTTTTCACTTTAAAGGGACCTCCTCATGAAAAATTGTGTTCTTTGACCACCTATTCTGTAGATTTTATATCTAGATCCTGCTGCTCCATCCATGCTCCAAGTCTGCTTTTGCCAGAACCATTGGCACCTATAATTACACTGTACTTTCTATTGATCTTGATCAAATCCACCATCTTCTTTTGGTATTTTATATTCAAACACAACATACTCCTAGTTTTAATTACTAAAACCCAAACAGCCATAATGGCGTCTATTTCCGACACCAACTTCAATATCATCTGCTGCTATATATGTGGCATATCTTTTTGTTGCTATCAAAAGCTCTTTTGGCTCCACCTATTTCAAAGACAAATTCATTACTACCATAAAAGTCTCGGCATTTTGCCTGAGTAAATTCAGTGATATTTCCAAAGCTGATTGGCAAAGAAATGTTTCTCTCACATTTCCTATTTCTGGGCTGTTATATACATTAAATTTGTATTTTTCAAAGGGTAAATCTGTCTGCCTTATCCATATTTTTATAGCGAGCTCGTTTTTCATTAAAAACCTGTATAAGTCCAGCGCTATCAAGCACTAGCAAGATACTCTTTAGCGTCCTATCGTCTCTTATATCAACAAAGCGATTTTGAGACTTGAGTAGTTTGCTGATATGGGACGTTGTACTTATGGCATGAGTTAAGATCTTTAGCTTTTCTTGCTGTGTTGCCGTTTTAATTTGGATATATGCTTAAAAGATCGCTATCTGTCGTAGCTTCTATGCTTTGCCTTAGGGTCTGATAAAAGAGCAGTATCATTTGGCATATCGTTTATAGTACAGGTAGTAACCGCCTCTGATACTCTCTAAAAGCTTTAATAACTGCTAGCTCTTTTTTGTTTTAAAGTATTAATGATATCAACAACTATATCTGATGGTTTAGCAGAGAATCTGTAAGCTCAACCGCTTCACGATTTATATATACCTTGGCCCTAGATACTCCCTAAAAGCTCATTCCATCTCATCTTATACTATCGCTCTTCTGCTTAGATCATGAGAGCTTTTAGCACTTCAAACAGGACGACAAAGCTAGCTATCTATGTTTAGATTCTTTAAAAGTTATCATAGGCAAATTTCGTACAGCAGATATATCCTTACTCTTATGAATTCATCCAGTATAGATGTTTTTCAGCCATTAGTACAAACTCTCTTATGATCGAGGTTATATCATTTGATATCTCTATGTCATCTGAAGCTTAGGTAAAGACTATCTTTATTTTCCTTTACTAGCTGAGCTAGTGTGAGTTGTTTACCTATCCTCTTTGTCCCAGGATAACGATAAGTCTACGAGATAAGTCCTTAGAGTCTATAAAAGTATCTTTTTAAATTTATGATTGTTTAACCTTATAGAGGTCGTTGCTCTTTAAAAAGATTGATCATGTACTTATCCCTAAATTGTGTAATGCAATACAATTATATCATAAAAAGATATGTATAGACTACAAATATGATTGATCTTAAAACCATAAACCCCTTCTTTATTGTAAATGTATATGGGCATTGCAATTAAAAGCACTCACCCTTCCTCATGATAAGTACCTCTTCAACTAGATCCTTTGAAAGTTTTAGGTACTGGCTCTCCATAAGTATTATGGTGATCTTGTATTGTTGTTCCATGTCCTACAAGGGGCAGCTATACTCTCAACCCTTTGGCCGCACTTTGACGATGAGCTTGTTTATGAAAGTGTGCTAAATGAGTGAAATGTTCTTGTTTTATCACCATCTTTTATAACTTTAGATGTGATCTTCTTTCTAAAATATTCAGAGAGTCTTTATTGTCACAGCTAAATAGCCCTAACTGCTTTGCCACATTGCTTAGCAGCTTCTTTTTACTCTCATAAACTAAACAGCCCAATGCTACTTAGCTTAGAAGTGGATAGGAACAATCCTTGCAGGTTTCTAGTCTTTTAAAGTCTTACTCTTGCCTGTTTACATCTATTTTTGTATTTAAACTAAAGCCTACTGTTATATTTTCAACTATGTCATCTGTGTTTAGCTGAATTATCTCATTTAGTCTCATGCCAGAATAAGCTGCTATATGGTAACATAGCTCATCTTTGCTAATTCTTTTGACTTTTAGTATCACCCATGATCTAATCTTATAACAATATCCAAAAAGTAGCGTTTACTTCACTATCTTCATGAGGGTTTTTATTTGTAACGTCATCTTGGTTCATTATTTGCAGATCCACAGCTGGGTTCTTATCTGCTATAGTCGCTATCGTGGCAGTATTTAAAAACTCTAACTCTAACAATATGCTTCTTGATGGTTGATTTAGAAAGTACTGGTCTATCTTTTGCCAAAAGCTATGATCTCATCTAAGCTTTTATCTTTATAGAGACTATTTCTGAGAGAGCTTGGTTGGTAGTTGCAGTAGATATTTCTAAAATTAGCAAAGTCATCTCTTTTTATCTTTTTGATGTGGCTCATCGCCAAATTATCATAGACATTAGCTTTTCCTACATGTCTAACAAGGCTAAATGTGCTATCACTCAGTTATTTGAAATACTTGTGTTTGATATATAGTTTTTAAATGCGCTCTAGTGTGACCAAGTTACATACCTCTCATTTTAGTAGAAGAGTCTAGTTTATATCTAAGACTTTTTAGCTCTAGTTTGAGAGAGCTTTTGAGAGACTTGCTGACATTTGAGATCATGCCACTAGCATCACTTGTATCATTCAAAGCAAGATCTTTAGCCTCAATGTCTTAAAACTATGCCTTTATCTTCGTATTTATCTGCATATATAGCTTTACCTGACCACCAAAGTTGAGGATCATTTAAATTCCATATCCATGCTAGATCATCCACTAGCTCATTGTCTCCATCTGGCGATAACTCACAACCAAATATTCTTAGGATATCGTTTTGTGTGAGTGCGCCCTTTTACCTAGCTAAGCTCATTTATAGCATCTCTTAGCTCCTACAGAGTGTTTAAGGACTTTTTAGTAAAAGAGTAGCACGAAATCCTGCCTTTCAAAGTCTCTATGTCGTCTTGATAACTATCTATGTTAGCCTCTACTTGCCCTTTGCTATCTCGTCTTTGGTGCTATCATCTAAATTGTGCTCTTATGCTTTTTACCAAGTGGTACAAATGTCTGTTGCTTATCATTTGTAGTAGCTTTTGGTTTTTGCATCTATATGATATGTGATTTATGTTATCTATCGTTGCCTCAGCACTCTTTTTGCCAGAAGCTTTTGGTGTGAATCAGTGCAGAGATAGCTTTTGCAGATATGTCAACCTCTTTTGATATGACTGGGTAAGCTATCTTCTTTTAAACTCTGTTTTAAAAACAAATTTAGTGATAGTAGTCCATCCTAGGTATATATCTGTAGCATATCATGCTCTTGATACTTTTGGCCTCCAGCAACTTTTTAAAAGCATAAGCACCAGGTGTCTCTATAAGTTCGCTACTCAAATTCATCTTCCATGCCTTTTTGATCGCGTTAAAAATTGTAGAGTAGATCTTAGCTGATTTTTGCTGTATCAAAAGCGTTTGTGAGGAAGGAGAGTATGTATTCGGTTTTATTGCCAGAAATAAGGCCTCAAATATAGTGGGATAGCTACTCTAAAGAGTAGTATATGCCATTTCGTTGACTAGATATTGCATCTTTGTTGCCTATGCAATATAACTGTAACAAAATGTAGCCCAGATACCAGTGTGAAACTAGTTGTGTGCCGTATTTTTGGTGCCTACACAGGATTTATTTTTAAACCCTCATAAGCCGGAGGTCAGGGAGTTCAAGTCTCTTTGACACCAAAACACACTGTTCAGGCACTAGCAGTGATGCCTTTTGTTCTTTCTCTTTCTTTACATTTCCTAAAAGCATGGTACAGTATAAAAGCAGGCACATTTTTCCGAGGATTGTTTTATTTTACAAGATGACTATAAATTTGCTTTTATTTTTACTGATTAGATAAAATTACACCTCAAGTGAGACATCTTCATAGCCTAGTAGCTTGTCCTTGGCAACCTTTAGGTTTTCCTGAGACGCCCACTTGCTTCTTTTTAACTGCACCTTTATGCTATTGTCTAGCTTTGCCCACTCTTTTAAAACATGGCAAAAATCACACTCATAGCTCATCGACTTACTTTTTACTGGTTTTCACCACTTGCGCTAGAGCCAGCGTCTACGTTTTACTTAGATGATACTCTTCTATTATCTCTGCCATCTTTTCTTAGACAGCTCTTTCGTACTAGAGTATGCACTAGGGGCATTGTGGTTTAGTATAGCTGCGACGGTATGTCCAGCTTGTTTTCAGGTGGGCTGGAGACTTTTTGCAGCTCAACTTATACTAGCTGTGAGTAGCAACGTATGGTTTGCATTTTGTCCTTTATTTAATACCTACAAATAATGTCTAAAAGTATAAAAATAACCTAAAAGCTCTAACATCGTAACCTATACTCCTTCTCATTCTATTTTCCCTCTGGGTCCTGGCTTCCATTGGGATGTAGTCAACCTCTTTGTCGCTTGGGTCGTGGTGCAAAAACTCTTTTATAAAATTTTCTTTGTCTTGGCTTCGATATCCACATCTTTAAAAAGCTCAGGATGCAGGTCTTTTGCCGCCCGCCGTTGTAAAAGCTCCTCAGCGCAAACGCATCTGTCCAGCTAAGACGCCATGGCTGGTACATAGACTTTTGTTTTTGACGGCGTTTGTGCCGGCAGACTTGATTTTCGCCGGTTTTAGAAATTTCTGGAGCTTTGGCTCTTGCCTATGGTGAGTGACGTCTGGGTTTATCTTTATGATCTCTTCGGCATTAAGCTCGATCATATTCCCGGCTCGAGAGCGCATTTTGCCCACCGCGGCTTATCCACTCATCTATGATCGTATTTGTGCCATCGACGTAAGCAAATTCTTGCCATCAATATGTGAAAGCACTTGGTCTATCTGACGCTGCGATGGTTTTGTAGCCCTAATGCCAATTTATAAAAGAAAATGAGTGTTTAGTGTGCTCATCGGTACTTCACAGCTTCTTGTGCTAGCTTTTTATCTTCGGGTTCCCGATGATAAATTTCTCATTAGCGATGCTAACTTCAAATTCATCTTCTCTGCTGGCTTTTATGCATAAAGCTCGTGCGGAGACCTTGCGTCAAAGCTCTTTGTCGCATTATGCTTGCGTTTTACTGCTGTAAACTAACAACAGCTCCCACGATGTCGTCGCTCTCTTCGGTTAACCTGCTCAAATTATCATTTGGATGAGCTAAAAAGTGCGTTATTGTCGCTCTCATCAGCCCTGTTATCATTTTTGCGCCATCAACCAAGCGCAGATGCCTACAAGTTTTAGCCACGCGACATCGTATCTCGCATCTCTTTATCAAAATTTCAAGTAGTCTTTTATCTTTGCTGCAAAAGCTCTCGATCGTTTAATAAACATCCACCTCCAGGCGTTGCAGAGTCCTCAAAACTCAAATTTCTTCGCCAAAGCAAGCTGCGGCTTCTATCACGCCCGCTTATGTCAAGTAGCTTCTCTCTATCGACCCAGCCCTCGCGCTCTGGCGGAGTTGGCGGCAAGAGAGCACACATCGGACGGCACTAGATCATCCTCGTCATCAGCTGGGCGCTTGACCTGAAAAAGTGCGTCTCTGCACTGGCTCATCAGTCTTTGTCCTACGACTTCGCCAGTGATTATAAAATTGCATTTTCGCTTTTTAGCATATTAAGGCGGTTTTAAACATATATCCGTGGCAGTCGATGCAAGGGTTAAACTCCTTACCCGCATAGCCGTATTTTGGGTTAAAGCACGTCGCGAAGATACTCGTTTCTCATATCAACCACCTTTAAACTGGCCCAGCCAAAGGCTGCACGGCGCCTTAAAACTTCGATGCTTCTCCTCATCCGCCGATCCAGTATCCATATAAAAGTGCGACCACTTCGATGATTTTGATCCTTATTATTTTCATAGAGAGCATGCTATCAAGCCCTCCGCTAAACAAAGCTAAAGCCTTCATGTCCTAAAGTAAAATTAAAGCCTAAATTACTAAATCTGGGCTTTTATGAAGTGTTAGCAGCGTTAATTACGATAATGACTTCGCTTGGGGCTTTTGGGCTGCTAACTGGCAAGTACTCGAAGACAGGTGAGTTGTTTGCCCTGTGAATCGGTGTAGCGTTGGCACGCCCTTTTGCAGAGATCGCAGCACCGTCATATCCGCCTCGCATCGGCTTTATGTTTGGTGTGATATTTAGTTCATAGGCATCTTTTGCCAGTTTACTAGGCAGTGAGTTTTCATCTTTTAGGGTCAAAGACGTTTTTCATAGCGTGGTTTTTAGCGTGATCTCCAACGATCTCCACCGATTTTGTTAAAAAGATTGCCATCTCCTAAAACTCAAACCTTTTTGAGAAATTTCACCTCGTGCGAGTCTCTTATGTCGATCTTGAGCGTCGTTTTTGCGCTGTTTCCGCTAGCTCTTTCACCAAAAATAGCCCTCTTTGCCCTCGGTGCACTCTGGCGCCGCCACCTGGCAAAAGCGAGATAAGAGCCCATGCGCGAAGTAGCGTTACAAGCTTGCGCTTTGCGTTCATCGGATGAGCCGAAACGCTAAAGACCACCGTGCGGTCAGCCGCGTTTCCAGTTTTCATATAAGCTCGCCTATCTCGCAGCAGTCTAAGCAGTAGACCAAGTCAGCTCGCAGATTACATCAAGTGCCTTTGCCCCAAACAAGCCCTGCTCCTCATCAGGCACAAAGCAGATCACGATCTTGCCGTGTTAGCAATCAGGATTTTGCATGAGCTAGCCATATGTTACGATACTAGCGATCGCGCCTTATCATCAGCGCCAAGCAAGCTAGTGCCGTCGGTCACGACTATGTCGTCGCCCTCGTATTTTTAAGCTCTGGGTTGTCGCTAAGTGAGATAGATGCCCTGTTCTTCGTTTGGCAGATGTCGCCGCCTGTGTATTTCACTATACCTTAGCTTTTGTGTCGTGCTCGCTGCTTGTATCTAAGTGCGCAAAAAGAGCGATATCAGGGCGCTTTTCGCGGTTTGCTGGGATCTTTGCTATCAAGATAGCATGTCTTGCAAGATGATATCTTTTATACCAAGCGAGCTAAGCTCATCTTTGATAGTGGCTCAGCTCATGCTCGGATTGGATTAGAAGGCATAATGCCTTTTAATCCATTCTCTTTATTTGTCGTGGTGTTCATTTACGTATGGTTTATAAATCTCTCTACGATATCCATCTTTCATCCTTAGATGACGAAAAATGCGATCGCACAGCAAGAGAAACATGCCTAAAAATGTCCTTCTGCAAAGCTCGACTGGGCTAACCATAGCAATACCAGCACAAACGATAGCAGCAGCCTGCTATTGGAGAAGCAGAACGTCCAAGTGAGCCAGCGATGGCCAGCCATACCAAGCTTGTCTTGTTTCAAAACCAAGTGCAGCAGCGTTTTGTTGTGACAGCTTCGTTAAATGCAAATGTAGCAGCGTCGCCTAGAGGCGTAACTATACCCATGATAAATGGCACAAATGTTCCGCCGATTTAACGTAGCTTTTGATCGGTTTTTAACCGTCGATGACCCATCAACGGCTCCGCACGCTTTAAGCCAGCGACAAAGACGCCAGCTGCGATGATGATACCGATAACATCAGCGTAAGCGTGACCCATGCCGTTAAAGAACTCTTTTGTGATCTTTTGTGGGTTGTAAGAGTAGCGAAAGATAGCTATGATAGCACCAAGTGTCATCGCCTCAGCAACGCCCATCTTTGTCCATGCCAAAAAGCTGTAGTCTTTTTACTGGGCTAGTTCCGCCGATGACTAGGATGACAAGTGGGACAAGTGGCATAGAGCGTAGATCAGTTGCTTTAAACGCTGACTTCTCTTCGCTTGAAGCTCGCTCGATAGTGAAGGTAGCCTGCTGATGAGTCTTTAAATAATATTGCGACGATAGTTGGCGCGAGCAACTACGATAGCGAGGCTAGTAAATGCGCTGAGGGGTGCGCTTATGATGTCTTGAACTGTGTAGTTTTGCAGCTGTCTAGTCAAAGGTCAGCCACCTTATACGTTGTGCCGCAGAGCCTGGGCTTAAAAACTGAGCCAAATGTTGCCTGCAAAAGACACGGCCGCACCAGCCATCGCAGGGCGAACGCCTGATGCCGATTAGAAGCGGTATAAGCGTCGCGCGCCAGCAGCAGCCGAGCAGCCAGCGGCTGAAGGGATGGCGATATTTTATAGTGAGAGTTAGCACGGTTGTTGCAGGTTAGTATAAATCACGTAGCGGCTTTTGTAGAAGCGCAACAAGGTGCTTATCACACGTGTGTGTTCATAACAAAAGCTAGCCATACTGGCACCAAAATAGCTTTTGTAAGCCCTGCTTTGAGTCATATAGTCGGTAAAAAGCACTTAGGTGCGCCCATTGGTTTTAGTGCGATTATGCAAAGCACCAGGCCAGCACCTATTAGCACCGTTCTTGTCTCTAAGACTAGATTGCCACAGCTGCAACGATGCCAAGAATGGCAGCAATTAAGCGAGATGATTCCCGCACCTCTCTCGCTTGCTTGGATTTTAGAAATTTAGTTCAACTTCTATTTTTCTATCTCTTTTGATGCTCAAATTACAGAGCCCTACGCTGTGTCCTGCTGATGACCTCAGCTTCGCTACCCTCTATAAGCACAGCCGTGCGCCAGGCAAGCGTAGATCGTCTCTTTTGGTTGCTATCAAAAACTCCTCTAGCCTCTCCTCCTGCTCGCTGGGTATGACCTGCTAGTTTGCCACTTATAAAGTGCGGATTGATCTGATATGGGGAAGATATTTGAGGCTATCAAAAGGACTTTGGCATGATGATAGAGCATATCGTTTATCGTCATCATCGTCTTGCCAGCGATGTTTTGCGCCTGCTGACCAACCAAAGTATTTTGCGCCGTTTGCCACCAGCCTCTGCTTTATGGGATCAATCCGATGGCTTATAAAGCGTGTAAAAAGAAAGCATAAAGGTATTACCGCCCGCCAACGCTGCGATGCTGTTGGCGTTTTTGATAGCTGAGTCTATCCTCGTAGTGGTGGATTGATTTTATATATATGTGCTGAGGCGGTCGATCACCTTTTGCTCATATTCGTCATTGTACTTCGTCTAACTCCAGCATAAAGGGATAAATAAAAGTACCACTCCTTGCCGCTCTCCTTACATGAAGTCCCTCCAACTGTTTTTGCGGTGTCTCCAAGTGGCCGGTATCTTGGTAGCTTGAAGCGCTGATTAGTAAAAGCATCGTAGCTCCGTTTGGTTTGTAAGCGGCCTTAGATAGATATCAGTCCCGGCGACCAAGCACTCCTCGTCAAAGTCAAATTTGCTGTTGCTTGATGTCCTGCTTTCTGAAATTGTGCCGATCATCATATATCCGCTCTTTGCGCCCTATCTTGCAGCTCTCATAAAGTGTGCGAAGTCCTCGCAGCGCCAAGTCAAGCTCTTTAACGAGTCTTATCGTCATCTATAAACGGGCTGTGTTTGCCGCCTCATAGAAAATTCCGAAGTCACCTCTTTGTCGCTGTTGCCCGCTTGTGCGAGTCATCACGACCTTACTCTCAACGCCGTAAATTCCTCACGCCTTTACGATATCCATACATTTTTATACATAAAGCTGTTTAAATTTGTATCCTCCCCTTGTTTCGCAGGCTAGATGTAGCCATTTTGGTTGTGATGTTGTTCTCCTGCTCTTAAAACACCCACATTTATCTAGTCACACCCTTTGCGTGCCTTGTGATACCATGCATATTTAGAGCCATTTGAGCAGCGGCTAAAGGGCATTGCTCCCTCTGGCGCTCCTGCTGGGCCTGGTTTGACAGTGATATGCGTCAAACCCCAGATGTTGCAAGCGGTTTGTTGTGCAAACTATGCATTGTTTCTGCGAAAGCCGATGTGTCCATAAAGTGGGTACTCGATGCCCTCAAGCACCCAGCAGCCTCCGCACGGCGCCCTTGCTTTTTCTTCTGCTGTTTGAAATATAAATTAAATTACGCCGTAAAATCATCTAAATTTTTAGCGATCAGCTTTGCAAGCATGAACCCATCGCCATGCTGACCATCATTGCCCCTGCGACGTGCGTGATACAGCCTTCTATATCTGAACCCAGCCCTCTTTGCCAGATCTATGAGCAGCCCTCTGCGCTCTGTCACATCAACGCTATCAATGTCAAATCTAAAGGCGCTAAATTACAGGTCTTTTGTGTCGATGAAGGCTGTTAGCCAGTTAGGCCATCTTTCATGTGCATTCAGGTATTTTGCCTCGTCAGGATTTAAAAAAGACTTTTGCTCGCTCGATCCTTGTACAGCTTTCTCTTTGCTACCAACAAGTCCGCGTGCTTTTGACCTCTTCGCTTAAACCACCTCATATCCTAGCTCGCTAAGTCTTTTTGCCAAAACTGCAGTCGTAAGGGAAGGTAAACTATTGATTTCTGGGTGCGTTAAATATCTGCGATCTTTGATCATATCCTCTTTTAAAGATAGTGCTAATTTTGCTATTTTGTCCATGACTACTCTCATTTGAAAGTCTAATTAGTGCGTTTGTCAAAGTACTTTATTTGCTGCTGGCGATATTTCATTATCATACTCTTTGGGTGTTGTGACTGATACCATCTACGCAAGGGATAAAACGTACCAGCATACTTGCAAGCTTTGTTGATCATCGCATCATGCCCAGCCCGCCAGCTTAAAAGTAAACGTTTATACTTAAGCTTTTGGCTCATCTTCAATGAGATTGTAGTGTTTGTAGTTTACTGACTCGTCGCTACTTAACTCTCTTATCTCATTAGCTTCGTTAAGCTCTAACAGCTCACCCACAAATTCTAAACTCTAAATTGGCTCTAAGCTGGCCTTATCGATATCTCTTAGATCAACATAGCTTACCTCGCCTGGCGGTGCAAAACGCCTGGTTTTGCATGCATAGCCAACGGTTGCGACAGCTGTTTTTGTTTTAGCCGGTATTTGCAGCGATTATGATGTGTGAAGCGGCAAACGGGCGTCACTGCGCATATTCGCCAGGAGTTGCGCCGCTGTGATCGGCCTTGCCGTATGTGATCTCAAATCTAATAGGCGCTGCGATCCGCTTACACCAGCAGCTTATGCCGCTGGCTCAAGCACTGGGCCTTGCTCGATGTGAAGCTCAAGATGAGCATTAATGAGGTTTTCTTTTGAGGATGGCTTCATCTACATTACGTGGTTTAATCCAGCCTCACTCATCGCCTCAAAAAGCGAAGTACATCTTCATCTTTTAGCTCATGAGCCTTTGCTGTGGTTGCCGCTTATTATCTTGCTGCCGATGGTGGCTGTCTTAAAAGCGACGACTCCTCACAGCTAGAGTATGAGCCGGCAGGCGCTGGCTTGATGCCCAGCCTCTTTTATAGAGCTTAGCGCCAAGACCAACCCATGACGCAAGTGTGCCGTCATAAGCCACCGACTGGCACGCTATCTATGTGAGCCACGCAAACTGGCTTCGCGTCTGCCTCGCCTTCATCATGGATAGCAAAGATATTACTTAAAACATTATCAATTTTAAGTTTAAAGCCATTTTTCCTCAAATTTATAAAGAAATTTTCTTGCTTCAAGGTCCTCTTTGCTAAAGAGCTGTGTAATTAGCCCTCACAGCACAAGCGCTCCAAACTCGCTTATAAGCTTGGAAATTTCTCTCAAATCTTTTAATCTATCATCATAAATCCTTAAAATATAAAACCAATCTTAAAAAGATTTATTACTTTAAGCATTTGTTTTGTTTTATGATTTGAGCTGAAAAAGTGTGGAGTTTTTCAATTACTAAACTGGTCTTGAGATCTTTGATGATAAATAGTAGTTTTTCTAAAATCTATCTTATTTTGATTGTCAAACCCTTTAAATTGCTGTTCGTTCTCATAAATGCGGTTGCATATTTAAAATAGCCTTTTGCAAAGTATAGTTTACCTCGGTGATCTCATGGATGTACAAGTCATTAAATTCTATACATCTCCTCATCGCTCACGTCGTATCTATAAGGATAGCGTTTAGATACTCAGGATGCTTTATAAAGTATCTAGCTCCAAACTTTGAGTATCTCATCTCTGTAGTTTGGGTTGTTTATGGTTTTAAAAGTGCAAACTCAAACGGGTCTTTATTCATCACAGCTGGCACCCTCATCTGTAACCAGAGTTGCTAGAATCATCACTATCTTTTTTCAATTCTCTTTTAAAATTGGCTTCATTTTTTGGCTATGCTTTAGCCCAAACCTATCTGCCACGCTTTGTGGAGTAAGGTTAAATCTTGCCACTACCTCTGTCATACGAGCTTGCTATCTCTTCTCCAAAGCTCGTCGCATGACTTTATCTCAACTTAGGCAGTTATCTCTTTGCATTGACGCGTGATGTCATGCACCATGATCTTTTCTATATAAGTGCCGCGTCCTCGCCTGAGCCAAAAGCTCATTAAGCTCTTTATCTTACCTGCAAAGACCATATCCCCGGCAGGGATCTGCGCCGTTATTAGCAATGACTACTTTTGTATCTATCTTATTTATACTTAGCCAGATGAGCTGACTTTATGGCTGCATTGTACCAGCTCATCTCGTCAAAGCACAAGATAACGCTTATATTGTCTGCTTTTAAAAGTGGCAGAGTGGCTATTAGTAAGCGCTGTGCCAAGAACCGCAACAGCGTTTGTAAAGCCTGCGTAGTGAAGCATATTGACATCTATTAGCCCTCTGTTATGATGATCTACTTTTACAAATATGCTTTGTCCTAGCAGGTAAGCCATAGAGCAACTTTGACTTGTCAAATACCGAGCTTTAGGCGAGGGCCCATATTTGCAGGGTGATCTGAATCGAACCTACCGCCAAAGTAACAAACGCTTAATGGTGTGCGGTAGATAGAAATGTTATCGCTCGATAGAGCAATAATTCCTTTTTATTTTGCTTTACGATGCCAACTTCAAGCGCCTCTTTTGGGCTCTGTCTTTCATTTGCAAAGCCTAATGGTTTTACTATCTACAGCCCAACCAAGCTCCAGTCCTATATCATCACGTCATTTTGTACTTACGCGACCGATATCTAACGGCCCGCTTCGTTTTGTAAAACTGCTCCTATAAAGGCATTACCTTTTCTAAAATGTGCTTATTTTCTTTGTGTTGGCACCTTGTCATTGTGTATTCAAAGGCTGAGGTGAGTGGGCGATCTTTTCTCGCCTCTGGGTAAGTTAGCTTTCATAATCCATCTGGTATACATCTCCGCCAACTTTGCAGGCAAAGCAGTGTCCCCTCTGTTTGTTTGATTATGCTCATACTTGGGTTTTTGTCGTCGTGAAACGGACATACACTTGTAACAGGCCCATCTTTACTGCTGGGATATGCTCGATAATTTTAACAATATCTATCTAGTTTTAATTTTTTCAATGGATTTGGATCTATCCATAAGCAAATTATACAACTCTTTGTTATAATTAAAGTAAAATTACAATACAAAGTGTTAGCGTGGATATTTTTCATTAGACACAGAGATCCGATGTGTATTATTCTATTTAGTATCATCTTGATGATCGCCGCTTTAAGCTATGGCAGGGCATATTTTCTAGCAAAGATGAGGAAAAAAACGTATCGAGGAAATTTATCAAAATTTGACAGCAAAGATGGTATAAACTGACGACATAAGCAGATCTAAAACCCAAGTAGATGTCTAAGCCTTAGCATACTGGAATTCAGACCTTTAAAAATGGCGACTTTGAAAAATCGATCGTCTATCTCATCGCACTTAGCAAAATGGACAAAAACGAAGAATTTATCCTAAACGAGCTTGGAGGTCTATTTTAAGGCTGGATTTTTAAAAAAGCTGGCGAAATCTTTGAAGCAGCTCAGCTAAGCCCTAGAAACGTCCTCTTTTGCGCTTTTAACGATGATGAATGAAGCTTAAAAACTATAAAGAGCCCTTTATGCTAGAGATCGCCCGAAGAGCTAGGGACGTGTAAAGATCAAAAATATAAAGGCGATCAGCACGCTTGATAGAAATTAAGCTTAAAGTGAAAAGGTGAAATCTCACACATAGCCAAGTCCCAGGCTTTAAAGCGCATGATCTTAGCCTTTTCATAAGACACAATGAAAATTAGAAATTAAGATTTTGCCAGAACCGAAGATGTGCTTGATCTACTTTACAACTAAAACACCTGTAATTTAGACGTGCAAAATAAAATCCTCTTTTACTAAAGGGCGATATAGATGAGCCATGTGAGTATGGCTTTGGGCTAAATGTCATAAAAGGCTAAGGACCTGACGCTTCGGTGACGCAGCAGGGTTAAGCTTTAACTACGTTTGCAAAAACTGCAAAACTCATTTCTACTTTTACCGCTGTCCAGTCTGTCACGGTAGGTAGCGTCAAATTATCCCACATCACAGAAAAACCAAGTGAAGATAGCACTTTTGGCGACGGCTCGGCCTCGGAAACCCCTGGAGCTGGTGGCTGGGCTTACATTTTGAGATTTAACGAAGCGCAGAAAAAAGCAAGTGGCGGCGAGGCATATGCGATAAATAACCAAATGGAGCTAAAGCTGCGATAATGGGCTAAAAGCATTAAAAAGAGCCCTGCAGGGTGAGGCTCTTTACCAGACGAAAAACTCATACGTGGTAAAATAGCATAAATAATTAAACGCAAACTGGCAAGAAGGTACAAAAATATAAAAATGTCCCGAGCTTTGGCAGGAGTGTTAGAATTCAATACATAGGTGTTAATAGCTGGGTCAAAGGCTGGGCACCCTGAAAATGAGGAATTGCGACCAGATGACAGAACAGGCGTAAAATAAAAAAAAGATGAGAATAAGATATGAAAAAAAATTGAAAAATTTGAGACGTAATCTTGGGTGTCATTAAACAAAGTGAGCTTTAGAAGAGGCACTAACATAAAAGCACTAAACAGGCATAAACAACGAAAGGCTCAGTTTTTGGGCATTTGATGAATCTGCTCGTGGCTGAGTATCTTTTAGAAGGGCAGCAAAGATCGCAGAGGCGATATAGGCAAACTTCGTGCCGCTTGTAAATGAAAAAGTTTGCAAATATGGCTGAGCACAGCGGCTAAAAATGGGCGAGTTGCAAACAGCCAAGCCGAAGAAAACAACGGCGGCAGAAGATAGCATTTAAGCGTACATTGAAGCTGTGATGCTGGGCGCTATCTGCCAGGCTGGACTTGATAAAAGTTAGAGAAAATTTCCCAGTCCTTGTAGCGGGCTTTGCTATCCTGGATGACTTTGCGCACCTTGAAAGGACTACAAAACAGCCTTCAAGTCGCAACCCTTGGTCATACCAACATACGAGCTCATAGGCTCATTTGGCCCTGATCCTGAGAAAAGATTTGGGATAGCCTGCTGCTAAATGGCAAAAGAAATTTCACGTACCGTTGGGAAGCTCAAAAAGCAAGCCAGCTTGCTGCAAAGATGTATGAAAAATCAGAAAATAAGATCCCAGATACATTTGGCAAAAACTAACCTTAACTATGGCTTTGGCGAGAGCCATGGGGTGGCGATAGATTGAGTGGGTAACCTGCTGGGCTAAGGTCATTGACTTCATCCAAAGTAAAACGACAGCGTCGCCCGGGACAAAAGTAGCTTTACAACGGCAAGAAATGAGGCTGATAGATAAAGTACAGCGGCGTTTTTTGATGGCATGAGCACCGGAGCGCCGATAGGTTTTGCCGTACAACAACAACCAAGTCAAATGACTATGAAAACCCGTAAAATTTTCCGCCCTGTGTGCTGATCTAACATATTTTAAAAATATGGCATCAGAGATCACACAGAGGTGGCGGGCGCGCGGTGCCAGAGACTGCGGTAGAGTTGCTGGCGGGGCATTTGCGCAGCTACTTTAAATGAGCTTAAGATAGAAGTTTTTAAGCGGCGTGCTTGGCGTGTAGGAGCCATTAGCGACAAAGGTTGATTTTGCTTTTGCACAAAGTCGCAGGTACGCTGGAAACGAAGAGGCGATGAAAAGGCGGTAAATAAGCTAAAGCGAGCACGATAGCGTAGGGCTATGGTTTTGGCGGCTAAAAAAGGCATGCCAGCTGGTCTTGGTGAGCCACTTTATGATAGGCTTGATAGTGCTCTGGCTGCGGCCTTAATGGGTATAAACAGGGGTAAAGGCCGTGAAGTCGGCGCTGGCATAAATGTAAGCTCTATGCTGGCTCGGCAAACAACGACGAGATGGACGAGCTTGGCTTTTGAGCAACAACGCTGGCGGCATACTTGGAGGCACTCGCTGATGGGGCTGAAATCGTGCTAAAGAGGCCATTTAAGCCATACCTTCGATGTTAAAGAGCAAAAACCTAAATTGGCTGGCAGGCGGTGGATTTACGAATAAAGTGAGCATGATCCTTACGCCAAACGCCGTAGCGAGTGTCGTCGCAACCGCGATGATGAGCTAGTTGCTGCCGACATGCTCTTACTAAATGCAAGCTAAAGCGAAAGCATTAAGAAAAATTACGGATAATTGTTTACTAAATTTCAGCTAAGCTTCAGTTTAAAACAAATCCATTAGCCCCAAAGTGAAAGCTAAATTTGAAATTACGAAACCAGCAGTCTCCACTTTATATTTTATAAATTGCTAATGCGTCCCGCAGTTGGCACGAGTGATTGCTAGTGTGCCTTTGTCGCGATTAGAATTCTCCTCTAGCACTTCAGGGTCGTACCATCGCCTTCGCAGATGGCGATGACGTGCTCTGGGATGTCGGTGACTAGCGCACAAACTAAAATTTCACCCATGTCGTAAACATTCTCACCATGTCGCCAGTTGGTTGCTATGCCTTCATTTACATTTAAGCATCGGCTCTCTAGCGCTCAGTTTGGCGTAGTTTCTGATCACGAGTTATTTAGCCTTGAGTGGTAGTACAGTGCTGGGTCTTTGCACTCCGGTGGCCTTTTCTAAAATTTTTGTAGATACTAGCCGGCTAAACAAATTTTACAAATAGCATTACTGTTCATCTATAATCCTTGAAAACCAAATTACAAGAAAATTACGCGTTATCGACCTAAAGTCCTTTTGCCTCGGTTGAGTGCGTGACGCAGGCTTGATCCATTTAGGCCGACCTGATCGTAGCTGACCTTCGCGGGGGCGAGTCTGGCGTTTGCCAGCTGTGGCCCTCGCTTCGCGCCAAAGGGTGAAAAAGCCGCCTGGAGACTCTTTGAGATACCAGGGATCAATTATCGCTGCACCTCTGGGATGCGGTTTATCGACTACGCCGCTTCCGGATCCTGGTATCTAAAATATATGTCTCAAGAGGACATCTACGTCTATTCGATGGTGCTTTATCGACCCTCCTTTGCCGCGAGTACACGCTCTTGGCGCGAGATAGCGAATGATGGATGAGATCTTAAAACGACTGGGTGACGGCGACTTGTGGCGTAGGGGACAAATTTATGCCTCACCAAAGATCGCCCTTGATATGCTAACCGCAGCACCAAGATGGCATCGCGTATCTTGACGAAGAAGCTTCAGCAGCTCTGGACGCACCAGCCATTAGATGACTTCCTGGCGTATCGGCAAGCAAACCAGGCTAAAAAGCTCGAAAAATGCGGCATCTTTTGTATGAAGATATCGCAAAATGCACCAAAAGCCTGTGAAAAAAAGTACGGCGTCGATGCCGCACATCACGATCGATCACGCAAGTGACGCCAGAGCCAACGACGATAGCCGGATAAGGCCCTGTAAACCAGCACGAAGTCCTACTTTGCGGCGCCGGAAATTTTGCCAAGAGACTACGAGCGCTGCGAGGCGGTGATCGTGCTAAAGAGATGGCTGACAGGCTCACGCCGGATGATAAACAAAGATGTAAGGCGAGCGGGTAACGTCGTGTGAGATTGCCGATGGCCAGGCCACGGCAACGTGCAAGCGTGCGGTTTCGCCGCCAACAAATATCTCAGCGTACTGATGGCTGAGGCCTACTTTTAAACCAAGATAAAAATGCTGGGCTAATCAGGCGAAATGGTATAATAAAGCAAACGATGTGGTAAAGAAAATTGTGAGGGTAGCCTGTTGAAGATGACGCTGGGAAAAAGCAGGTGATATAAGTCATCATTGATAAAAGAAAATTTGTGAAAACTCGATCACCGTGCGATCGACCTGCTTCCAGAAGCGACTGGGCAAAATGAAAACAAAAAATAGGAGGGCACAAAGTGGCGAGTAAAGATGAGGCGAAAAGTACTGGCTCGTTTATCCTCTTTTCTACGATGACGAGCGCCGTCAAAGAGCAGGAAAAATGCGAAAAGCTCGAGAAGCAGTGAAACAAGATCGACAATTTAAAATTAAGCGAGATAAGATAGCTGACGAAGTGCGTGTGAGCTACCGACGACGCACGTAAAACTAGCGGCCTGGTCTCAGATGCCATTCAAAGATAAAACCTCATGATCATAAAAGCCAAGATCAAATTGAAGATATAAATGGGTGGAGACGAAGTAAAGAAACGTATTGAACTGCAATTAATTTATAATATTAAATTATTTCTATTATATTTATTTTAACTAAAAATCATTTCGGTATATATTCTTAGCTAAAAATCAAACAAAGAATGTCTGTGAAAAAAAGCTTTTATTTATCTTTGGTGGCTTCATTATGTTTAGCAAATGTCTATAAAACACAAGACGATGTTATATATACCATGAATGAATAGTAAGCACAAAACGGAAGTTAAAGATGGCTCTACTATAAATTGAAATTGAAGAAACTTTCTTACCAAACACAGTTTCAAATCAAGATATAGAGCTATCAGAAGCCTGGACAAAAGTCTTTAATGAGTAGCTCAAACTATCTTTGGTGAGATCAAAGGCGTTTTTTACAGCAAAGGTTAAATCGAACAAAAGGCGCATTTACAAGAGGTTAACGGTGTTTGGTGTTTAAAATTCAATCATTACATTACCTATTAACCAATGCCCACACACTAAATATTATCAGAACGTAAGTTAGTCTATATACTTACCAAAGGTGGATGAGTGCTTTACAGAAAAAATAAAATCAAAACCTGGTGATATTATTCGTATTTTAAGGTGGATGGTTACGACATATGTGTCTAAATTGAAAAATAATTCGCATGAAAGCTTTGCGTAAATTATTTAAATTAGTAAAACTTTCATATATACAAAAAATAAGTCGGGCGCCCATTTCAAAAATAGCAATTTAAATTACTACTGCTCGGTCTAGCTTCAACTTTTGGTTCTTTATTTTAATACTTTTCTGTCAAATGTAACGAATTTGTTGAAAAAAATTTTATCGATACGGCAGATAAACATTGCCGCAAAACTCGTTCATTCATAAAAATGACAAATCTCCAAAATCATAGTTGTCCTTATAGATGAAACATATCTGAAAAAATATCCAAAGCGGACGAGCCTCTTGCAGCAATTTTACCCAAAGAGACCTTCTCGCCTCACTTCTTGATGGGCTAGATGCTAGAACGAAGATCAAGAGCCAAAGGCTGTCTTGTTGGAGCTATTATTTGGCATATCCAGAGTGATATAAAAAGGCAAAGCAACCGATGATGATAGACTACTTATAAATGCTTTAATCAAATACTCCACAAAGATATAAGATTTATCTTCCTACTCAAAAAAAAATAGACTATTTCTTGTATGTTGATAAAAATATCTTTTAATTTCTACAACCATGCATGTAAAATTACGATAATATTACAAGGATATGCCAAGTACATACAAAAACAATAAGTATACCTCCATAGCTGTCGTTTTAAGCAGTGGATATAGGCACAATGACGACAACAAAACTATGATTTTTCTATTTCTTTCTACAAAGAGTGCTATAAAGGATCATAAACTAAAACGGATCATTAAATCAAACTAAGCATCTCTATATTCTGCTGGCAAACTTGCAACCATAAATAGCTTTAAAAAAGATGCTATCGTTCTTATAGGCTCAAGACACAAGGCTCTGGAGATATATATCAAGCAGCGTAATTGATACTAGAGGTGGAGTATTAGCGTTAGTGATACTATAACAACATTTAAAATAAAAGAGCTAAAACAACTAGAACTATCTTCATTTATTCTCTACTTTTTTATGTAGTTCAATTACATTTTAACACTAAAACTTAACCCTATAAAATCACAAGAATTAGACTAACTCTAGTAACCACTCTTAAATACAGCGATCTTTTACTATATCTTTTTTGGATTACAGGGGCTATTATATACCCTGGGCTCTGCCTTTACTTTCTTTAAAGGGCTAGAATCATTTTGCTATTCCTCATATAAGTAGACATCAAAAAGCATCATAAAGTAGGAGAACTACGTGAGGATTAAACAAAAATATCAAGCTTGTAGCCATATCGGCTACAGTAGCTGGTATTTGCTGGATTGTGCTGAGGCTAGGTATGGTAAAAGATGCAGCCATGGTTGCCTGGAAAGATAGAACAGTTTAGTGATGACTATGAACGCTTGGCGAAAACTCAACTAACAGAGACTATGATAGCTTGCTAAGTACTTTCGTTTCTTAAGAGATATGATAAACAACTAGACAGAGCGTCTTTTCAAGACTTCCACATGTATGAATATTTAAACTAGCTTATTCAGAACTAAGGAGAATACCAGAAGCACTAAGCTACTACAACAAAATAATAGAAGCCGAAGATGATCCCAATGGGTTTTGGTCACTTCAAGCAAATGTTATATGGGAAGTGTTTATGCTAGACTGGGTGATTTTGATAGAGGAAGAAAACTTTGCGAAGATACCTTGAGTATAACCGAAGATAAATATAAAGGTAATGATCTCGGCATAATAGAGTCTGTGCTATCAAACAGAGCGGTGTTGCTTGCACATACAAAGAACTCAAAATCGCTTGAATACTCCTAAAAGCAAATCTACTGAGAAAAAATTTGATACTAAAAAAACAGAGTGGAATTATGCGGTTGGCTGGAGTCTACGTAAATGCTGCTGTTGCTTATACAGAACTAAAAGGTACAACAATGCTCTTAGCTACTACAAAAGATAACTCGATCCTTAATAAATATGCACCAAAAAAGTAATTTGCTAATGTATATATATATTAATCTAGCCTATAACTATAAAGAGATGAAAATTACAATGACTCAGCACTAAACTACTATGATAAAGGCAATTAATGATGAGATAAGAACTTATGGTGTAAATAATCATCAACTTCGCTGGAGCAAAAAAGATATCAGTAATATATGTGCTTACAAACAAGACTACCAAAAAACATACTTGCGCAAAGAGTCTATGGCGATCTTTGATATATGAAAAATCAAGTACCAAATCACTAGATATTGATCAAAGAAGGCATTTTGGATGCAAATAAAGGTTTATACCTAATTTCTTGGATATTGGCTCAAAAAAGCAATGCAACAAAGACCCAGATATTATAAAGATATGTATAGAGTACCATAAACTCAAGATTCTTTATTGGATGCTGAAAAATTCTATATGTATACTGAGCCAGACTACCACAAACTCTTTTGTAACTTCAAAAATAAGATGAACTAAATGCTCTAAAAAAGAATATGCTGGCCTTTCAAAGACAAAGTTTTGAAAACGAAGATGAAAAAGAGCAGAAAAAGCTAGAAAAAAAGAACGTATTAAAAAGCTAGATCAAACACAAAAAAATATAAAAAATTTAGAAATCAGAACTATCTGCTATGTCATCCATTCAAAGAGATCTTGACATGAAAAATATAAAGTATCCGGGCGTAACTAAATTTTTAAGTCAAGATGAGCTGTATAGATATAGGATATTACGATGAAAATACTATATCTTTAGTGTAGATAAAAATCAAAGTAGATCTTATAGTTCTTAGCAAATCTCAAAGTAACGAGATAAGTAAGATATTAAAAATTAGAGATGACGCCAGTTGCTACTCAATATCAGAGTGGGGGCAAAAGCACTAAAGCTGCACAACTTTCAAAGGCTCTCTTCAAATATCTACAAAACATTGTTAGTAATATGCCTGCAAGAATAAAATAGTTATAAAATTTAATAATAGCTGCCGATGGTGCCCGACTCTTTCCATTTGAAGCACTGCGTGGTAATGATGGTTACTTAATAGAAAATAAAATATAAGGTACATAGCTTCTGCTAAAAGGAATTGCAGAAACATAAATATAATCAAAGTAGTGCAAAAGAACCGCATAACTATGTTTAGTAGTCAGACTATGATAATGCAGTAGACACAAGCGATAAAAACTTCAGTAGCTCAGATGAGATCGTGATGTACAAGGTCTTTTAAGCAAGATGGAATTCTTCACTAGACTAAAGGTTTTTAAAAGAAGAAAGAAACGCTATAAAGCAGTGTTGGCTTTTATTTATAAAAATTTGTGATAGAGAAAATGCTGGCGAAAAAAAATATGTTTAGTATATCTTCTCCAAGGTTTTTACATATAACTACTCATGACTGCTTTATCAATGATAGAGAAAATCATAGATCCTATGCTAAAGTCAGGCATAGCACTAAGCGAATTACAAGCTAAAGGAATAAAATTAATTATAATGTGGCACTAGAATGTCTGGTTTAAAATTATCAGGCACAGATGGTAGTACTTTCAACTTGAAAACTGGCGTAGTAGACTCAAAAGATACAAGTGCGGTCACTGCTTTGCAAAGCTTGTTTATCAGCTGGCGCAAAAATGTAATGATGAAACATGGAAAGTTGATGACATAAATCTTATGAGTACCTTTTATGAAGAAAGCAAGACAAAAACCAACCAAACTATAATGTTCTACTCAAAAACTCAAAAATAGAGATGATAAAACAAAATTACACCATATTACTGGGCTGGATTTATTATCAATGGAGAATAAATTATAAATTTTTTAGAATTAATATAAAATGCACTTTTTTAAAAATCATAAAAAGATCAGAGTTAAAAAAATTGTACCTTCGACTACATTGCTCCAATGCGTTCGTAAATTCTCTTGGGTTTGCGTTTCGTAGATTTGCCTGCCAACGACGATAAAGTCGCTGCCCTCTTGCTTTGCCTTCTTCGTTTTAACCCTCTTTTGATCCGCCTCTCGCCAAAAGCCCTAACTCCAGGGCAAGAGTGAGTAATTTTGATCTGTCGTCTTTTATGAGCTTGCGTCAAGACCGAGCAGACCATGCCGTCAAGCCCGCTTCAAAGCTCATCTGGCTAATTACCAAACCGAGGCGAAATAGTATCGTTATAAACCGCTTATCGCTCTCGCTAAAGCTAGTAAGTGCTGATACAGCAAGTACCAAAGGGCGATTTTGCAGCGCATTAAACGCTGCCCATCACGGTCTTCATCGCATCGCTCGCCAGCGCTTGCGTGCGATTTATCATATCCACGCCTATCTTTGAGACGACCTCAGCGGCGTCTGCCATCGTGTTTGGGATGTCGTAGGCTTTAGATCAAGAAAGATTAGAAACTCCCCTGCCCCTTTTAGCTCCTCTATAATTTAGCTCCGTCTCTAAGATAGCTCGGCCCACTTTAGCTAAAGATCGACCCTTTTAGCTCACGCACAGGGCTAAGTCATCCTTGCTCGCCATATCAAGGCGACGCAGAGCCTCATCAGATCGCCCTTTTATCTTATCTAGCACGCCGTTTATAGATACGGCGCCTGTCGCTTCCAAGCTCCTTTGCAAGCTCGATCGCCTCGTTTATGATGACGCAGCTTTATCAGTCTGGCTGCAAATTTCATCTCATAAAGCCCAAGTCTAGGAGGATAGCGCTGTTGCGCCAACCTTACTAAGTCGCCGTCTTTTTGAGTGTGGCTTTAAAATTTCATTCAGTTTTTCTTTGTTTGCTAGCACCTCTTTTCAGGTCTGCTGCCTCATTTTTGCGCTCGTTCTTATCTCTTCTGCAAAATTCCTCTTCAAACTCCGCAGTTACGGATTTATCTCGTTTGAGTAAAAAGTAGCAGAAACGATGGCTTGTCTCACTTGATGACGTGTGGCATTTTACTCTCCTAGCTTTTTGTATCATTTAGCATCTCTATAACGCCCGTCATCGCTTCAAAGCCCTTGTTTCCAGCTTTGCTGCCAGCTCGCTCGATCGCTTTGCTCGATGTTATCTGCCATTACGCGCCAAATGTGCACTGGTTTTGCGTATTTTAGCGTGACGTTTGCGATGCCTTTGGTGGTCTCAGCGCTACGTAGGTCAAAGCGGCGTTGCGCCTCTTATCACCGCTCCCACGCAGCAAACCGCGTCGGTACCGCTTGCAAGCACCTTTTCAAGCGCCATAGGTATCTCAAATGCGCCGAGGCCTAGCACTAAGATTCAATTTTTCTCGTCGCCGCCATGGCGTAAAATGCATCTTTGCGCCTCTACCAAGCGGTCTGTGATGATGTGGTTAAACCTTGCGTTTATGATCGCTATCTTTTCGCTGCCTTTTAGACAAATTCGCTCGATTATTTTCATACGTGCTCTTAAATTTCTATCCATTGTGTAGTCCGTAGTCACGCGTGATGATGACCTTGTAGCTAGGATAGGCGCTGCTTACTTGCGATAAAATTTCGCGGTGAGAGCGCCGAGCGTCTGGCGCGTTAGTCTATGACGATATCAAACGTGATCGTGTTTGTCCTCTGTTTATGTAAAATCCATGCATTTGCTTGATAAATGAGTGCCCACTATCTTTTCATGAGGTTTAGCCCTGTTGCGTTGTTCCTTTATCGCAAATGCGCAGGTGCGGCGGGTCAATGCATCCAAAACAATGATCTAAACCCGCGTACCCGCCTTTGTATGCGCCCTGGTAAGCGCGCCTATCTGCGCTGCGTTCATGTCGTGCGCCACCTCATGTGCACGCTGCCCAGCTTCTTGTCTGGGCCGTGGTCGTTAGATATAAGGTCACACGCTCTAGCACGCCGTCAAGCGAGCTCATGCGCTCGCCGATTTGCGAGCTGGTCACTGCTGGGCATCGCTTGCCTGCACGTATCTATCGCGTCACGCAAAATTTCCAAGTGCCGCCTTGATGAAGTAGCGATATCGCCGCATCGCCGAGATGCGCCTCAGGCTACACCGCCAAAACACAAAGACATAAAGCCGCCAAAAGCGTGCTGCCGGCGAGATGAGGAGCGTCACTCGCACCACTCCCGCTTGCTAGTGAGCGGGTCAAAATTTACCCTTTGTCCGACCCTTTGCGTAAAGACCAAGCGCCATTATGACCACTAGCAAAACGGCGATCAAAACAAGCGAGATAGTGTCAATAGTTTGAGATTGTCTGCGGATGATCTTTTGGCCGACCTCGACCTGACGTGCCGCCTGTATAAAAGAGTATGATCACGCCTATAACGATGGCTGTTAGATACTCCACCCTGCCGTAGCCAAATGGGTGCTCTTTATCTGGGCTTTCCCGGCTATTTTTATGCCGACAATGGTAACGACCGACGAGAGCGCGTCGCTTAGTGTTATTTACCGCATCTAAGATGATAGCGATCGAGCCGCCTTAAAGCCCACTACAGCCCTTTATAGCCGCTAAATGGCATTTGTCACTATGCTATGAGGCCTGTTTTACTGATGGTCTGATCTCGCGACATGACCTGACTCTACTACTTCGGTATCTTAAACTATCTTTAGCATGATACGCTAAAGGTGATGAGCGCTAAAAACAAGGCTTTTAAATTATCTTACCTTCAAAAGCTACGCCAACCACGACTGCTCCGATCGCTCCGATGCCTGTCAGATCACGCCACGCCACCGACGCAGCGATAGTTTGCATCGCATAGCTAAGTAGCGTTAGAAAGAGGCAAGGCTACAAGCAAAAGGATAAAGGTCCCTGCACTGTCTTTTTGAGCACGTAAGTGATAAAAGACGCCAGAGACCTCGCAACATCCAGCCAATAAAAGCGCTAAAAATGGATCATTCTTTTATGCCCTGGCCCAAAGCACGCCTAAAAATGAGCGTCGCTCTGAAAAATAGCCTAATAATTGGCATGATCCCCGCTTGCTGCGTAGTCGCTAGACGATCTCAGCTATGACGATAAAAGCCGTCCCAAAGCCACAAATACAGCATATGAAGTGCGCACAGGCAGATGCTTTAAAGCATAAACGAGACAAAACTTATGCTCACTAGAGCGGCGTCGTAAACAAAGTCACTGAGTTGACGCGTGCTTTAGCCCATACGCCCAGCCACCTCAGCCACCGCACCTAGAAATATCACCAAAAAGCCTCTGTTGACGTAAAACGACTTCGCCAGCACCTTTTATGGTATCAACGATCTCTTTACATTTGCGCTAATCGCCTTGATCAAAGCTATCATCGTTATTTTGTCCAACTCAGCGCTTCGATTTCCAAAGACTCACGGGTTAAACGCAGCTCACTAGAGCTATAATGCCTCAAAAACTTCGCCATTTCTAACGACTTCTACCTCGTCAGTGAGGTGGATATTACCCATCCTGTCGCTTTGGCAAAGGTCCTTCCTTCTCGATTCTCTGCGGTGAGTTACTCTTTATCTTTAGCTCGTCGCTGGATTTTGGATCAAGCAAATTATGCTTAGTAAGCGCCTCTGAAATTTGGCGTTATACTTTTCTCGATCATTTTGGGCTTTGGTAGAAAATACATGTCGGCTCATTGGCTGCACGCAGGTGTAGCTAGTGCCCTCAAATTATACTTGCCAGCAAGTGGCACCTTTGGCTGGGATGAGCCTGACCTACTACACTCCTAAAAGTAGCGCTAAAATCCTTTTCATCTTCTCTGGTTTAAAATTGGAAATTCCTCTATCTTTAGCACGTATCGCACGTACCTTTTTCAAGCTCGTCTAAATTGCTATATTTGGTCCGTCACAGGCGCCTCGCAAAAGTTTATGTGCGTCTCATAGAAAAAATCCATCCACCCCAACGCTTGCTGCTCTCTTGGATACGGCACAAACCTAGCGTCGCACCTTTTTCGCCAGGTGCACTGGCATCTGCACGCTAGTGGGTCGCGTCAAAATGACTGATTACCGGTCTCTATCATCACCATTCTCATATCAACGACTAAATTCCATATCCAAAGGTGCTACCTCGCTCCGTTAGCCAGACGCCATTGCCTTTGCGACCTCGTATCCATCGCCGCTAACTCCTCTTGTCTCAGCACCACGCAACAGAGTGCTTTCATAGCGACGCTTCTTTAAAAACTGCCTTTTTGATATTTACGACCCTTTTGTCTTTGCAGCTGCCACGAGCAAATCAGTTTATGGCAGCACAAAAACGCAGGGATCTGCAGCATCAGCCACTTCACCAACTGAGCTGAGCCAGTAAGCTCTCGTGGATGTCGGTTAAAAGTCACAGTGAGTGTCTTTTTCACCTCAGCTAAATTTCGCCTTTTTCTGGCCAGGGCCGCGAAAATGAGCTAATGCTCGTGCGTTGCCTTGTCAAAGCTGACACAAAGTAAAATCAAGCTTTGGTTTCGTCAGTGTAAACTAGCCTTTTGCCACTTTCAGCAAGCTCCTTGCTCTCTATCACGCAAGGTCCAGCGATTAAGATCATATTTTTCTCCTTTATTTTTCTTTAACAACTAAATTCACTCACCACAACAGCACGATACCTGCAGGCACTTCGTGGGTTTGGCAACACATCGCCCATAAAATAGCCAATCATAAGCGTAAAAATGACGTCAACGTAGCTAACCGCAGCGATCACGCCAGCTTTACGCCGACCGCAAATGCCTTTGTCATAAACGCCTGAAATGGTGCCACTAAAGCAGTAGCAGATACGACGTTGGTCCGCTTTGGCATAACTAAATTGAAAATAAAAATCCAGGGCTCATGAGTGCGATCAGCCATCCCCATGCGATAAAGCGGCGAAAAGACAGGCCCCAAAGCATGAAGTAGCAGCGATCACGTTTGTGCCGTGGCTCTTGTTGGCTCCTTGACGCAGCTCGTGCAGGCAATAGCGCATCAAGGCCGCTCCAAATGCCGATGATTATCGGTTTTATTGATACCTCGAGTGGCTGGATAACAAAGCGAAATTCCGCCAAATCCCAAAAAGACAGCTTAAACCAGCGAGCGAACTTGACCCAACTCGCGTAAACGATGGCTGCAGAATGGCTGTAAATATCAGGTTGTCTTTTTGAAATGTAAAGGCTGTGGCTAAATTACATGCGCGACGTTATAAAGTGCAAAAAGCTGCCACCGTGCCCACAAAACCGCGAAACATCAGCAAGAGTGCCCGCCGGTTTGTTTAAATGGAAATTTATAGATGGCGTAGATGACGATGAAAGAGTCCGATCAAATTCATACAACTTCGATGAGAGGCATATCTTTGCTCGGATGCTTTTTACCAAATGCGCCAGTCCGGCAAACATAAAGCGAAAGCAAAGAGCATATATGCCAAGATGTGAAAATATAAAACCTCAACATCACGAAAACCTCTAAATTTAAAAGCACTCATTTTAATAGTGGCCTTAGAGTACGGATTGATTTTCTATGCTATTTCGGCGCTAAGCGTAATTTTATACTTTATATATAGAGATTGTGTAATCCAGCCATCATAAAAAGGACCGGAAATTGCAGTAATATTAGGCAGTGCCAAAATGTCGGCAAAAAGCTCACTTTTAACCGCTTAGCAGAAGACAGCATCGCCATGACAAGCGACGTTAGCGGCACCACAGAGAGATACAAATAAAGCAAGATCGAAGTTGAGGGCAAAGAGTGCATATTGATCGACAGCGGCGGGCTTGATGATAACAGCGAGCTTTAAAAACGTAAAAGCAAAGACCTTGGCAGAGGCTAAAAAGCTCAGACGTTATCTCTCATCGGTCGATGGCAAAATGCCAGATGACGAGGATGAGCCATTTTTACGAAGCAGCAAGCCAGGTACCAATCGCTCTAGTCATCATAGTCGACAGCAGACGAGCAAAGAGATGGGGGAATTGCGGGTTTGGCGCGAAAAACGCATTGGGATTTTCAGTAAGCCACAACACGCGTCGATGAGCTTAGCATCTGGTGGCAAAAGCACCTAGAAGAGAAAAGGTGAGATAAAGGCCATTTCGAGCGATGATTTTGATGATGAAAACTATAACGACGAGGGCGAGCTAAGCGACGAGATAGACTACGAGCAAAAACATAGGTTGGCATCGCCGGCCGCGTAAATGTCGGCAAAAGCTCACTTCAAAAGCGTGTCTTAAAGAGAGTCGCGCCGTCGTTAGCGACGTGGCAGGCACTACGATCGACCCAGTAAATGAAAATCCCACGAGCATGATGGCAGAGTTTTTGAGTTTGTCGATACCGCTGGTATCAGAAAGCGTGTAAGATCGAGGGCATCGAGAGTACGCGCTCATAGAACTGAGAAAAATTTTAGAAGAGACGGACGTGGCGCTACTTGTGCTTGATGGCTCTGAGCCACCAACCGAGCTTGATGAGGCGTATCGCTGGCATCGCCTCAAGGTGAGCTTGGCGTCATCATCGTGCTAAACAAATGGGACAAAAAGCAGCGAAAAGAGGGTGACGAGCACTGCAAAGAGATAAAAGATAGGTTAAATTTTCTCTCATACGCGCCGATCATCAGCGTTTCGGCGCGGTGGCAAAGAGTAGCATTTCACCCGCTCATGGTTGAAAATTTACAAAACACTACAAAAATCCAAACTTCAAAGCTAAATGAGTGATCGGCGAAGCGACCAGCGCACCCACTGCCACGCGACAAAGGCAGGGTCTGTAGTACTACGCAGTGCAGTTTAAGAACCGCAGCCTATCGCGGTAGCGCTCATAATGAACCGCCCAAAAATGCCTGCACTTTAGCCACAAACGCTACCTAACAAACAAGCTTAGAGAGAGCTTTTTAGTCTAGCTGGCGTGCCTATCGTGCTAATCCCTAAAAACGTGGAGAGTGATGAAGACAAAGAACAATAATATCGTTTTGATAGGGTTTATGGGTGCTAGCAAGGGCACCACTGCAAGGGCGCTAAGCAAGGCGCTAAAGACGATGAACCTTGACTGCGACGACTTGCTAGAGAGCTCACAAAACATGAAGATAAAAGCTATCTTTGATGAATTTGGCGAAGAGCATTTTAGACGGCTTGAAAAAGATCTGGCTCAATTTCTAGCCACAAATGTCAAAAATGCGATCATCTCAACAGGTGGGGGCTTTGCAAAGGTTAAAAATCTAAACAAAATAGGCACCGTGATCTATCTAAAAGCAAGCTTTGATGCGATCATGCAAAGGCTAAAAATAGCAAAAATAGCGAGAAAAAGAAACTCGCCAAACGCCCCAGCTTTCAAGCGACCTAAAAAGGCTGAGGCGCTGTCATCTGGAGCGAGAAAAGCTTTATGAGAAAAAGGCTGATTATATCGTTGAAGTGGAGGGCAAGACTCAAAGCAGATCGTACAAAGAGATAAGGATACTTTTTAAAAGTTTAGTTTGCAAAGTGGCGGGCTGCTTGCAACGATAAACTTCAAGATCAGGCTAGATGGCTGTCTGGCGTGGTGTTGAATGTGTGATGTTTGAGCCAAATTTGAGCGTATTTTTGGTAGAAATTTTGATGAAATTTTGGAGATGATTTCTTCACTTTGTTAGAGCGCAGCGACAAATGTGTGTGCAGTCAAAATTTTAATCAAGACTAGGCATTTAGCCTGTCAGATACCTGTACAGATCAAGCTAGACTGCAAAAGTCTAACGTGATGTTAAAATTGATGATTTGGCAAAGAAAAGTGTTTTGAGCGAGGCGATTTTTACGTTTAAGTGCAGGGCTACGACAGATGGTTGACAGTTACAATTTAAGATCAGATTAGATATTTAAATCTGCCCTGATGTTAAACATTTGCAAGCAAAGCATTTTGGCGAAGTGTCTGAGATGAATGCTTCACTTTGATTTCGCAACTCTAAGCGACAAATGTTGTGTAGCACGTTTAAGTCGAGACTGAGCCTTAGCCTGTCGATAACTAGAATTCAAAACTCATAAAGCGCGCTCAGAGACAAAAGCCGTGAAATTTGAAAGGATAAGATGAGAGTACTAACAGCTCCAACCCTCCGGCAAACTACACCTTGGCAACTATTTTGCCTCGATAAAGCAGATGGTTGATATGCAAGAGCAAAATGAGATGTTTATGTTTATAGCAAACTACCATGCGATGACCAGCCTTGGCGACGGCAAAGCGCTAAAGCAAAACAGCTTCGACGCTGCGTGTGCCTTTTTGGCGCGGGATCGACCCAGACAAGGCATTTTTCTGGGTGCAAAAGTGACGTCAAAAGACGTGCTTGAGCTTTACTGCGTGCTCAGTAGCACGCCTATGGGGCTACTTGAGCGCGCCACAGCTACAAAGACAAGGTCGCAAAGGGCATTAGCTCGCACCACGGACTCTTTAGCTATCCAGTTTTGATGGCGGCTGATATCTTGCTTTATAACGCGCAGGTCGTGCCTGTGGGCAAGGACCAGATCCAGCACGTAGAGATCGCACGTGATATCGCGATCAAATTTAACAACGAACATGGCGAGATTTTCTCTCTACCTGAAGCACAAGATCGATGAAAACGTCGCTACCGTGCCTGGCACAAACGGCGAAAAAGATGAGCAAAAGCCACGGCAACACGATCGATATCTTCGCAGACGCCAAGACGCTCAATGAGCACTTTCAAGCATCGTGACTGATGGCACGCCGCTTGAAGAGCCAAAGCAGTGGCAAAACTGCAACGTCTATAACATCGCAAAACTTTTCTTAGATGAGAGCGGACAGCGCGACTTGCAGGCTAGATATGAGCGCGGCGGCGAGGTCACAGGGCACTTTAAAAGCCTATCTAAAGCGAGCTTGTTTGGGACTATTTTAAAGATGCAAGAGAAAAGGTCAGATACTATCAAAACAACCCGACGAGGTGGCTGTAAATTTTTGAGATCTAGGCGCTAAAAAGCCCAAAATGTGGCTCACACAACGATAGTGCGTGAAGCGGTTTGGAATCTACAGATAAGGAAAAATATGCGACCGAGTATCCCTACGCGCAGATAATTCACCTTTTTGTGCGATCTATCTTGTTGGTTATCACTCTTTTTGATGTGATCATATTAAGAGCGGCGAGCAAAAGATGCCACCGAGCTTGCTCAAAGGCAAAGCAAGCCATCGGCTCAGTATGCTATTAAAGATCATGGCCTATTTGTCGTGCTACTGGTTTTAACTGGTGGCATGATGATGGGTAAGCGAATCGGTAGCAAGGCTGGAGGTTGCTTTGAGACAAATTTGCCAGATCATTTTCATGATCCGATCTCTTAGCGATGGTGATCGTGGCTGCGGTGATAGTGAGTTTGAGCTGCAGTTATATTTAAGCGCCTAGCCCACTTGGCAACATCCACCCTATCGCACCCTACGCTTGCGGTGGCGATCGTCTTTGCTTGCAAAAGTTATGTTTATGGTTTAAGGAGAGGACAATGATAGTAAAACTACTCTGAGACAAACTACGATGCATTCGTAAAACTAGAGACAAAACGTTAAAGCTAGCTTTGCTAGACGAGCTTTTACACACTTTTAACTGAGCTAAAAGCAAAGCGCAAAAGAGCTTGAAAATTTCAAGCTATCCAAAAACGCAAAGAGCAAAGGAGCTTGGCGTAAGCAAGAGCTGGCGAAGACGTGAGCGAGCTTAAGAGTGAGCTAGATCAAACAGCTGCCCTTGCTGACGCTGATGAGATCGTTAAACAATATGAAGAAAACGCGAGCAAATTTCATTTAGCGTGCCAAATATCACCGACGATGACGTGCCATTTGGCAAGGACGAGGACGATAACGTCTGCATAAAAACGGTGCTTGAGCCAACTAAATTTGACTTTAAGCCAAAGGAGCACTGGGAGCTAGGCGAGAGTCTTGGCTGGCTTGACTTTGAAAGAGGCGCAAAGCTCTCAGGATCTCGCTTTACCGTGCTTCGTGGCATGGGAGCAAAGGCTAGTAGAGCGCTTGTTAATTACATGATCGACTTTAACAGCGCGCGCGGCTTTGAGCTTGTAAATGTCCCTTATCTAGTAAGCTCAAACACACTTTTTGGCACCGGTCAGCTGCCTAAATTTGAAGAGGATCTTTACAAAGTGCGCGACGAGGACCTCTACCTCATCCCAACCAGCGAAGTGCCTGTGACAAAGTGTACAATGACACGATCATTGAAGCTGAGCAGCTGCCTATAAAGATGACTTGCTACTCAGCATGCTTCCGCCAAGAGGCAGGCTCGGCAGGACGCGACACAAGGGGCATGATCCGCCAGCACCAGTTTGAAAAGGTCGAGCTTGTAAGCATCACAAAGCCTGATCAAAGCGAGGGCGTGCTTGCTGAGATGATATCTTGAGCTGAGACGACTTGCTAACTAGCCTTGGGTTTGCCTCACCGCCACTGCTACTTTGCAGCGGCGATCTGGGCTTTAGCTGCGCAAAGACGATAGACCTTGAGGTCTGCGCTACCAGTCAGCAAATACCGCGAGATAAGCTCTATTCTCTAACACTCGTGATTTTTCAAGCAAGAAGAGCGAATTCCGCTTTCAAAGATGGCAAGAAAAATATGCTTGTAAATACCCTAAATGGCTCAAGCTTGGCAGTTGGCAGGACGCTAATAGCGATAATGGAGAACTACCAAAAGGCTGATGGCACTATAGAAATTCCAGAAGTTCTTAAAAGGTATATGTAGTGGCTGATGACGAGGTTGTAGTTCTAAAACCACCTGGCGAGCAAGCAGAGCAAGCGCCTGAAGAGGCAAAAGACCGAGGCCCTGAAGAGATCGTCTCGCTTGAGAGCATCGCAAGTGATGGGACGTGCTGCAAGATGAGAGCATCCCAGAGCCAATACCAGTAAAAAAGAGCAAGAAAAAGCTCTTTATCATCATCGGCGCAGCTGCTTTGGTGCTTGTCATCTTGATCGCTGTTTTACTAATCGTCTTGCTAAAAAAAGATAAAAAAGAGGAGATAGACACTACAGCTATCGTAAAAATATAGAAAACAACTACCAAACGCAAATTTCGGCGCTTCAAAGATCGATGAGATGATAAACAAGGCCAAACCAGCTCTATGAGCGTGTGCATACGTGAAGCGTTGCAAATGGCGAAAAACATAGCTGTTTATAGCAGTCACTTTCAAACTACAACCTCGGCGTTTCGCAGATGAAACAAGAGAAATGCGACGAGGCGATCATCTCGTTTAACAAAGCGATAACCGACCGCGAAAACACCGCAGTGAGCGCCATAAACGCCGCTGTTTGCTCGCTTGAGCTAAATAACACCAAAAATTTCAACTACTACATAGGGCTTGCGGACTCCTTTGTGCATGAAAAACAGCTCGCCACTTTACAGCTACTACTATGCGCTGGTTAATTATTACAAGGGTAATTATGACAGGCGCTGACACCTCGCACCCCTAGCACAGAGGACTATAAGGGCGAGTATGCCTGCTTGAGCGCTGTATATACATCGCTTCTTGGCGATGACGAGAAAGCCATAGCCAGCTTGAAGGGCAGGCGTTTACAAGCTGACTCTTACGCTAGCGCAGCTCTACGCAAGGCTTGGCAAATACGACAAGGCAAGAGACTATCTGACAAAAGCTTTCACAAAAACACGCCAAATATCGACCTTATCAAGATGACGAGGCGCTAATCGATCTAAAGACGGCTGATTATGGCGACGCGGCGGCATCTATCAAAAGACGTTGCGACTACAACGCCTCGATGCCAGTAATTTACAAGATAAAGACCATACTAAAGCCAGATCTTTTTGACGTCAGCCTCAGCTCAGGCGCACTTTTAGCGACGATATGTTTTTGATAGAACAAGGCGCTACGAGACGCTCTTTACTTCTGCGCCTTACAAGGTTTTTGACGCGAGCAGAGCATCGAGCAGATAAGAAAGGCGGGTTAGCGTCTTTAGACGACACCTCGGCGGCAAATGACTACCTTAGCATGCTGCCGCCTCAAAGGTCAATGCCAAACTTAGCGAAGCCATCGCAAAGGCACTTAACTACCGCTTAAAAGAGGCAAACAAGGACTTTGAAAGGCTTGCCAAAGGCTCATCCAAACCACTCGATCTTGCAGTATAACCTGGCTCTTAGCTACGCTCAGCTTGGGAATCTAGCCTTGCTGCAAAGCACTGTAGAGCTATCATCAGGACGTAACAACCACCTCTCTGGCATCTTGGGGCGATCTGCATGGATATAACAGAAATTCAGAACCAAAAACTAGTTGAAGAGATCGGCGAAGTACTTGAAAACGACAAAGCCTAAAAGCCTGTGAATTTTATATGCCTCGCTTTTAAGCCTGAGTGAGTGGCAGCAAAGCGCGATGATAAGGTGGCGAAGGAGCCAAAAAGAGCCTACGACGCTAATTGGCCTTTGATATCATCACCGCTTCATTCGAAACAACGACGAGCTAGATGTCAAGGCTGATGAGCATGAGAGTGCATTTGCAAACGACATCATCGCAAATATCTTAAATTCATCTCTAAAAACAAAGATCAAAACATCAAAAGAGTATGCAAAAGCGATACAATTGCTTCTACTAACGATAAAAATCTCGACTCAAATGCCTTTTTATCACGGCGCGATATCATTAAAAAGCAATACATCAAGTACTTCAGATCTCAGGTCTAACAAGGGGAGCGCGATAAGCTAAGAGCCGAGCTAAAGAGCGCGCCAAAAATACTCGTGATCCAAACTCTAGCCTACGTGGATATCTTTACAAACGACTTTGATTAGAGCTATAGCTTTATAATGAGGTCATAGACGAGTTTAAGATAAATGACGCTGGCACGCTATTTTGGCCTCTGTGGCTGCGACTGGAGCGAACAAAATAGCAAATGCGATCGCACTTTTGGAGCTTACAAAGCTAAATGATCCAAGCGCTGTTGAAAAGCAGAGCAGCCTCTTGGATTTATGTATCAGCAAATCGATAACATACAGTAGCTCTTATACAATACAGCAAAGTAGGAAACGTAGGATATAACAACGAAATTTTATGATTTTATGATAGATAACTAAAGAATTTAAAGCTAGGAGCTTAAATTTAGCCTAGCTTTAGATAAAACAGCTCTAAATTTAAATATTAGTAACTTCAAGCCTTATCTGATCTGGAGACTTCACTACTCTATAAAACAAAATCACCACCCATACTCTATGCATCTTTCGTGATCTCATCTTTTTATCTTTAGACAAAGATTTTCATAACGTCAGGAAGCTCTCTTTGCAAGCTAGCTTTATAAAGACATGCCCATGCAGTTAGAGACTCATACGTGCCATCAACCTCACTCTCATCTTTTATCATATGAAGCGTCGTCAGAGTAGCTTTTGAGGTCTACAAGCTCAGTCTTATCCCTTTGCTGGGGCTACATCTTTGTCATAATGCAGTGATAACTCACGTAAACTGGCTTTTATAGCTGCTGAACATTTCGAAATGATCTAAATTGGGGATGTTTCTTATCTCTTCTCTTGCGTCACTAAAAATAATATGGTGATTTTATCATTAGAGTGTCCAGTAGGTCTTTATCAGAAGTAAAGATTTAATATACGATACATGTGTCAGTGCCACAAACAAAAAATAAACTAGTAAAATCAATCTCCTACCAAAACCAATAAGTCGCCATAAAATATAGCGTAAGAGCTATACTATCACCCATCAACTAGCCATGGAGCGATCTTAGCGCATATGTGCCAGATATCCACCATGTGAGCTACCCTACCATTATCACTGGCAGATGTTCCATTGGCACTATTTATATATTTTTGTATAAAGAACGACGCATTTAGCACATCCATTGCCCTGCATAACGCCAAAAGTACGATATTCGTTTTTGTCGGCACATAGTCATACTGATATCTTAAACTAAAATCGTCTGGCAAGACCGCTCTCTTTCGAATAGCATCTCCTCGCTAAGACTTTTAAGTAAAACAGCGTTTTATCATGGTTAGTCAACTATTTTTAAATCAATAGGTAAAGTTGCTCGATCTTTGCCAGTTCTCTTCATTAGTATCGCACGATCTATATCATCAAGTCCCAAGTCTGCCCCAAGCTGTGGGCGGTTGCCTATCAGTGATAATCCACACTAATACATAGCCACATCATACGCTCTCTGCCATGGTCTGCATGAGATGAGCTCTATATCCAGAGTCCAGAGTCCTCTCCAAGACCAGAGGATGATGACTAGATGCTTTTGCCTCCTTGACATCGTCATAAACAGGCATAAAAAGACAAAGCAGAGCTTCTTTTTATGCCAGCTCCACATCATCTGAGATGAAACTTTCGTAGCTTCCATCCACTAGCATCTTAGCTCCTTTTAAATTTTTGCTAAATTCTCTCACCTTTGTGAGACGTTATAAAAAGCTAACGATCTGTTTTTGCTAGGCGCTCTTTGAAAAATGGCCAGATATAGCTTGGCGAGATAGACATTGCCAGCTTGCATAAGCGAGATATTTGTCAGCTTTCTCACCGCCATCTTTAGGGCGCACTAGCACGCTTACTTTGCATGTAGTAAGCATAGCTGTTTGTGCTAAAGTCGTCATCATAATCATCATAATCAAAATGGGAAAAACATCGAGTAGCCAAAGCCAAAACTTGGTCTGCCAAAGCCATATCCATACCCATTGAAAAATCTAGGATCTCTTTTGGTTGTCCTAGAAAAAGCTTTGCACGTCGCCAAGGATGATGAAGTCGGCATTTTTGATATTTGGCTCATTTTCTAAAAGCCAGCCTTTGCAAATTCGCTTAAAATTTCAGCATTTACATCTTGTCCAGTCGCGCTATTTTTAAAATTTACATAGACGCTTTTGTTTGCTTCACCAAGCGTAAAAAAGATCGGATCACTCGTTTTTACCGAGATATTTGGCGTGCTGCTAGCACATCCGACAAAAAACACCGCTAGAACAAATAAAAAGAAATTTCTCATCTTCACTCCTATAAGAGCGATCTTATAGCACCTTCAAGCACACTTTTTGGTGTAAGACCGATAAATTTTGATCGCATCTTACCATCTTTATCAAAAAAATAGATAACAGGCACGCCCATAACGCCACCAACTGCCTTGCTAAAGTAATCCACCGAGACCTTGTCGCTTGTAGTTTTAAAGGTGATGTTGTGCTCTTTTAAGATTTCGATGTCCTTATCAAAGCCCTTGCTAGGTCCTAAAATGCCAATAAACTGAACCTCTTTGCCATACTCTTTTTCAAGCGCGTTTAGATCAGGGATCGCAGCCTTGCACACGCCACAGTCCGTGCCAAAGAAAAAGAGCATATATGGCTTGTCGCCGATCTTTAGGCGCTTTTCGGTAGGGAAAAACTGCGTATCGATGCCACTTGAGTCATTTAGCGTGATGTGGTGCTTCTCATACTGCTTTACGCAGCCCAAAACTAGGGCTGAGACTAGACATAAAAGTAAAATTTTATATCGCATTTGGCACCTTTGGATTTTCGATAGTGCGGATCTTCTCTAGTTTGCCGTGTCTTAAATAGACGATCTTATCGCCATACTCGCCTAGATCTGGGTTGTGAGTGACTAGAAGTATCGTCTTGCCCTCTTTTCTTAGCTTGCAAAAAAGATCAAGTATGATCCTCTCATTTGCCTCGTCAAGGTTACCAGTTGGCTCATCTGCTATTAAAATTTCAGGGTCGTTTATGAGCGAGCGCGCGATACAAAGGCGTTGTTGCTCACCGCCACTTAGCTGACTTGGTCTGTGTGTTAGCCTGTGAGAGAGGCCAACTGCCTCAAGGGCTTTCTTAGCATCCTCTTCATCAACTGAGCTGTGATAATACTGCGCTATCATCACGTTTTCAAGCGCGCTAAGATATGGCACTAGGTGAAACTGCTGAAAGACAAGTCCGATCTTTTCACGTCTAAATTTAAGCGTATCATCGGCATTTAGGTTGCTCGCATCATCGCCGCCAAGCATATAGACGCCACTACTTGGAGTATCCATTAGAGAAAGGATATTTACAAGCGTACTCTTACCACTACCGCTTGGTCCCATGACGCTGACCCACTCGCCCTTTTTAACCTCAAAACTTATATCATCAAGTGCTTTTACATCGCCAAAAATCTTACAAATATTTTTAAGTTCTAGTGCATTTTGCATATCATTCTCCTCTTAGTGTATCTGCCATTTTGTTATTAAGTGCCCGTTTAATCGGGTAAAACGCTGCGATCGCTGCAAAAAGAAGTGATATGACCACAGCTACTGGGATGCTTAGAATTCTAAAATCAATACTAGAATCAAATATCGCCAACCTAGTAATTTGAGCTAGTAGATAACCTAAAAACGCTCCAACTAACGCTGAGATGAGCGCCGTCACAAATGTTTCAAAGCCAAATAGTCTTAGCACGTCTTTTTTGCTTGCACCTATGGCTCTAAGAAGTGCGATCTCACGTGATCGAGAGAGCAAGATAGCACTAAGCGTTGTATTTACGCACATTGAAGTAATGAGCAAGATGACAAGGCTAACAAGCGCCATTAAAAGTTTGATCTTTTCTAAGATATAGCCTTCAGACTTTGAGACCTTTGCCACTGGTTTTGCGACTATTTCATCGTTGCTTATAGTCTTTTGCAAGTGATGTTATCTCGTCAAAATGTCCAAGCACAACAGCTTCAGCATAGTTTATCTTGCCAGCTTTGTTTGAAATTTTTTGAGCCAAAGATAGCGACGTGATCAAAAGAGCGTCCTCTTTGTCGCCACTTGCCACTACGCCTTTTATCTTTACATTTATACTCTCGTTTGAACCAATGGCACGAATTTCTATATCATCGCCTGCTTTAAAGCCAGCTTGACGAGCAAGATCGACGCCTATTAGCACGTTTTTATCGTCAAAATCAACATTTATCATAGTTCCATCTCTAACATCCAAAAACGGCTTAACTTTAGATTGCTACAGTACATCCCCATGACGATGGCATTTGTGGACCGATATTTGCCTGAGCAAACGAGATAACCGCTCTCGCAAAGCTTATCTTTTGGCACCTTAGCGATCATTTCATTGTAAGTTTTTTCGCTCATATCATCACTTGTCGCCATATCTTTTGGAGCAAAGATCATATTTGCACCATAAGTTTTTAGCTCACGTGAGACCTTTGAGTCGATGTCTGAGATAGACATTGACAAATGCCGCACACGCACGCTCCAAAAGCAAGATCAGAGATGACGATAACCATAACCCTTGATGAGCCATTTTTTAGGCTTTTGTAGATCAGGTTGTAAAAGAATTTGCTAGTTGCGGTCATATAGCACCTCCGCAGGTAGTAAATTTATGACGTTTCTCATTGGCATTAGCGAGCCAACAACTGAGATAAGCAAGGCAAATGCTACGCTAATTGGCAGCACGATCCATGCTATGCCTATGCCGTGAGAGAAGATGATGTAAGACATCACGTAGCTTAGCGCGTATCCTAAAAATGCTCCCGTGATGCCAGCAAAAAATGCCACCACAAGGCTCTCGCTAGCAAAAAGGGCGTAAATTTCAAAGTTACTTGCGCCTATGGCTTTTAAAAGAGACCGATCTCTTTTTTACGGCGGTAAATTTCACTTGTCATTAGCGACGTTATGCCGATAGCTGAGACCACAAGAGCGATGATACTAACGATACCCATTAGACTTTGAATTTTCTTTACGATATTACTCTCAGCATCACTTACTTGAAGGCTGGCTTTTGCGCTAACGTTTGGTAAATTTCTCTTCTATCTGAAATGCGATAGATCCTGCGTAGGCCGAGCAGTACCATTTGTCGTACTCTGCGCTATCAAGGTTGTCTAATTCTTCTTGCTTTTAGCGATAGGTCGTTTTCTGGGATCGTCATGGCTGAGACCTCAGCTTTTGTGTATGAGCCAGGATGCCCTGAGAGATCGCCAGCAAGTTTGAGCGAGCCTATTAGCTTATGTGCCTCATCGCTTGCTCCTTTTAAGATACCAACCACGCTAACCTCTTTTGTGCCGATTTTGCCTACAAGGCTAAGCTTGTCGCCAACTTTTAAATTTTTAGCCTTTGCAAGCTCATCTCCTACTAAAATTTCATCCATGCTCTCATCTTTTGGCCAAGCGCCCTCAACACCCCAAAATCCATACAAACTCTTAACGCCTGTGCTAAATTCTGGCTCATCTTTTAGTCCGATATTTTTATCAAAATATGTTCCCTCAAAGCTAAACTCATCGCCCTTAGCGTCTTTTACCTTTGTCTCTAAAAACGGAGCAAAAGCGACGATGTTATTCTCAAAAGATCTCTTTTATCTTGTAGATATCAGCCTCTGGGGAGTAAATTACATGCGATTTTGGTGGGGTGAAATTACACCCTCGATCTCGATGCTTAGGCTCTCACCGCGTGGTAAAACGACGATATTTGAGCCATATCCTCTAAGCTCGCTTGCCACTTGATCGCCGATTTTTAGCGTGATATTTAGCATGCAAGCTATCAAAAGAGCAGCTAGCAAGATGGTGATAAACGCCATCGTCTTTTTGCACCTGAGCCAGTGATCGAGCTTTTTATCATTCTTAGTTGCATATTTTTCATTTTAACGTTCCATTTTGTTTCTGCATATTTTTCTGGATTTGCTTCAAATTCGCCTGAGTTTCGTTGCTCTCAAAAAGAAATATGTGCGTCCGTAGTATAAATATGATCTTGAATCAAGATTGCTCACCTTTTTGTGGCTTACAGGATCAAGCACCATCTTTTCAACGACCTTGCTAAAGTAGTTTGCCCCTGCGACGATCGTTTTGTAATCAACTATGATATTTTTACCATCGAAAGTAAATGCCATAGGGATCGGGTTACAACCGCCCTCTTTGCCAACTGACGGCAAGAAAATTCTAACATTACAAGAGATACAAATAAGGTCATTTCCTCTTTTTATGTAGCCCATATCGCCACATATCATGCACGAGTCAAAGACGATGACTGGAGATGGGCGGTCGCTAAAGCGGTTTAGCAAGAAAAATCTTATCTGTTTGCCCTCATCTGTGATGTAGGCAAATCTGTGAAGTTCATTGTCTTTTAACATATCAACATCAAATATAGATTTATCTCCCACTGGCTCAACCAAGAGTGGCTCTGAAATTTGAGGTGGGCGAGATGCGTAAAGATCAAAATAAAGAGAAAAGCCAAGCGCTATTAAAACGCTGCAAAATGCAAATTTTGCATTGTCAAAGACATTTTTCTCTAATGGCTTTTTGTAAAGCGGTATTTGATAGAGCCAAATGCGTCTCTTTATCGATACTCTTTGGCACAAAGCAAAAGCGCGATGATGCATAAAGAAGGATCACTGCTATGTAAAAATAGGCACTAAATTCTGTGACGTAGATGCCTTTTTGCGCTGATAGATAAAATTTGAGAATTTAGCTCACTACTTATCTTTAAAAGCGCCTGCACGTAAAAGCTCGAGTGCAGTTTGTGAGCTTCTATCAACTGAGTAAAAATACTAATGTGATAAGAGCTAGAAAATGCTATTGATGATGGGATGCTTGCTTCATTTGAAATGAAGATAAAAATATTATCAAGATCATCGCAAAGATCATCAAAAGAAGCTAATGACTGAAAGCGTGTCAACAGCTCGCCGCCAAAATAGTGGGAACAAAGCGCTACTTGAGCTATAGCCAAAGCCAAAGCCGATGCCTAAAATAAAAAATGTTATGATTTTTGCTATCTTAAGCTCGAAAAATATCCATAAAAATGCTAATGAGTAAAAAACCAGTGTCACAGAATCTGATGAAAAATTACTAAACTGGTCATCAACAAGCGCATGACGAGCAGCTTTAAAGATAAAGCACACCAGCAACAACGCCAAGAAATGACGGTAAAAAGATCGTTTTTAAACTTTTGCCATTGTTATTTAAGGCAGCAAAAAGCGTAAATCCAAGGAGGGCTAAAAAGACCTGATAGAAGTAAATTGACATAACTTCAAACCCTATGAGGATTTTACTAAAAAGGGCGAGAACGCCCCAAAGTGACTGTTAACAGGACCACCTGTCCATTGAAAATGTATAAGTTGTTGTGAAAGGCTCAAACCATTTACCAACACCAGTCTCTTTGTCAGCGTGGCGACCAAAGCCTTGTTTTTCTGGATTGTCGATGTGAGATTTAAGCTCATAGTTACCAACACCTGTATCCATTTTTACGTTAGCACCGTAGTGTAGGGCCATCGCTTGCAACCATTGGCATAAATGTACCTTTTTAGTTTTACCATTATCAGGTTTTTAGCTCATAGTTGATCTTTAGGTATGGGATCCACTCGCCTTCGCCAAAGCCGTTTTTGTTGCCTTTTACAGCGTGGATGTCAGCTTCTAAGTGAAGATCAGCCAAGCTTGGAGCTAGATCAACGCCTTTTGGCTCCATGTCGATTGGCTCAAGATAAACAGCAGCTATCTCCATGCCATTAGCCTCTACAGGCTCGCCGATTGGGTGCTCTCCAGCAAGTGCAAAAACCAGCTGCTAGGCTAAGTGCTAGAGCTGAACTAAGAATTTTATTCATTTCCTCTCCTTTTAATAAGATTAGTTTTTATTTTGTTTTGATTTCATGATAACGATGCCTATAATTAGGGCAAGCACCATAATTATTTGAGGTACTAAACTCTCGTAATATGGCATAAGTCCTAGCCAGTCTCTCATCCAGTCAGGGAAATTTAGTCCTTTTATGATAGTTGGGATGAAAATTTTGCCCTCAACTAGCTCGCCAACGCCCTTGCCAGCAAAGACGATCGACATGTAAAAGATGATCGCTGATGTAAATATAAAAATGGCTTAATAGGAATTTTATAGCGAGTACCCCAAAATAGAAATAGACTATCAAAAGAACGATAAGACCTACAACAAAGCCAGCTGCGATCATTGAGTAGCCAGCTGAGTCTTTTGCGTCAAAGATAAGCGCTTGATAAAATAGCACTGTCTCAGCGCCCTCTCTAAATACCGCTAAAAATACAGTCCACCAAAGCGCTGTGCTTGAGCCACTTGAGATAGACTCAGATACATGTGATTTGATGTAGTCGTTCCATTTTTTAGCGCCAGCATTTGAAAGAAGCCAGAAGCCAACATAAAATAGAAGTCCCACTGCAACAAGCATCGTGATGCCTTCCATAAGCTCTCTTTTTTGACCTGCTGCCTCGCCAAAGATGACGTTCATTATCCAAGCCATGACAAAGCTTAAGATGACAGCTACGCCAACTGAGCTATATACGACCTTGCCCATAGATTTTGCATTGCCAGTTTTTACAAGATATGCAACGACGGCTGCAACGATGATAAGAGCCTCAAAACCCTCTCTTAAGATGATAGTTAGAGCCCAGATAAATAGCGTCCAAGGTGAGCTTGAACCGCTAGTTTTTTCAAGTGCAGCTGCTAGCTGAGATGACATCTTGCTTGCGCTCTCTTCAAGTGTTTTTTCGTCTGCGCCTGATTTCATAAGGGCTACAAGGTTGCCAAATGTAGCTTCGATAGCTGTTTTTAAATTTACATCTATCGCACCTACTTTGTTCTCCATGCCGCTACCTTCAAACTCATCAAAGTAGATGTCTTGGATATCGCCCATAGCTTTAGCGCTATTGCCACCTTTGTAAAGCGCGATGGCTGCTTGAATTTTGTCATTTATGTTTTTAACAGTTTGAGTGTAGTCTGTGCCGCTATCTTCGCTGCTATCGCTAGATGCTGCACTACTCATATCAACTTTTGCTAGTTTTACTGTTTCAGCTGGGAGTTTTGCAACGGCATCATAAGCTAACTTTTTGATCTCTTCTAGCTTTACTTTAAAGTCATCTTTGCTTATGCCATTGTGATGCCACTGATCCTTCACCCATCTTTCTTTGGATGTCAGCATCTATGCTTTTACCATTTTCTATATATTGGCGAACGGCGATTTCAAGTTTGAGTGTTTCTATAATCATTAAATTTAGCATCTTGGATAGAATTTTTAGCATCATCTTGTTTGTCGCCCTCATAGCTTGATATAGCTTTATCTAGAGCAGCTGATAAATTTTCAAATGCCACCTTCCACTCAGGGATAAATTTAGAAGTGTCATAGCCACTTGTAGCAGCTTGTGCTGGGCTGTCTGAGTACTCACCAACAAGCTTATGTCCATTTAAAATAACTGGCAGAAACTTCAGCGATTTTCACTATTTATCTGATCTATTCTTTTTGCATCATCTGGTGCTTCGCCAGCTTTTATCCGCCTTTCTGATCTCGCCAAACTGCTTCTCCATAGAGTAGCTTTTTCTGACCTAAAGTATTCTGATGCCAGCTTCGACATCTTCAAACAGACCAAAATAAGCATTTTGAGTATCGCTAACTGCTTGCTCGACGTTGCCAGCTCTATACTCTGTTATTACTTTTTGTAATGACTCTTTTATCTGAGCTGCGACTTGTGTGTAGTCGTCATTTTTGCCACCAAGCCAGATAGGCAGGAGCATGATAAGCATCAAATTTGAGACGTATTCATTGGTTAAACCACCCTGTAAATATATTTTGCCCGAATATTAGCAAGCCTTTACTTTGATTAAAATAAAACAGTTATCATAAAGAATGTAAATTGAAAAGCATAAATAATATTTTTACAATCTAATAATCAACTTTACGTAAATTGGGGCTTTAGAGGATTGAGATCAAAAGTACATATCGAGATAAAAAGTTATATATTTTTGCTAATTTCAATGAGATAGAAAAATTATTGATGAGTACAGATTATAAAAATCATAAAAAGATAATTTAAATTTTATAAATTAAAGGAGAGCAAGCGCCCTCCTTAGTGTTATACGTTTAGTCCTGTATTTCTTAGCATGACGCGTTTGCGATATACATTTGAGACCTCAGCAGCGTCGCCAACTAAAAGTGCGTTTGTAGCACAGATAGCCGCACACATAGGCACTTTGCCCTCAGCCATTCTGTTTTGACCGTAAAGCTCTCTCTCCTCGTGTGAGTTAGTTGGCTCTGGGACCGCCTGCACATAGTGCATTTATCCAGTACGCCTTTTACGCCAAATGCCCCGTCTTTAGGGAACTGCGGCGCACCAAATGGACAAGCATATAAGCAGTATCCACAGCCTATGCACTTGTTTTTATCGTGAAGCACGATGCCATCAGCTCTAATGTAGAAGCAATCAACTGGGCAAACTTGCTCGCAAGGTGCGTCGGTGCAGTGCTGGCACGCGATAGTAGTTGATACCTCTTTGCCCTCGATACCATCGTGAAGCGTGATAACCTTTCTTCTATAAATTCCCAACTGGAAGCTCGTGAGCAGAAGAGCAAGCGACTTGACATCCAAAGCAGCTGATACATCTATTAGTATCTACAAAAAATTTCATTCTTGCCATTTTTCTCTCCTTACTCTTTACCTAGGGCGTCTCTTCCGCCATACTCGTGATAAAACGACGTTTTAAAGGTGTTCTCTTCAGCTTTTTCTATGCGGCAAAGACCTGCGTTCGATTCTGAAATTTGAGTAACAGGGTCAAATCCGTAGTTGTAACTGTGTTAAAGCTCTCGCCGATAACATAAGGCTTAGTGCCCTCTGGGTAGCGAGCTGAGAGATCGACACCTTGCATAACGCCAGCGAAGTTGTAAGGCATACAAATTCTATCTGGGTTACCATATAGCTGTGGTAGCATCTTACTTTGATCTTCGTGCCTTGTGGGCTGTGGATCCACATCATATCGCGATCTTTTATGCCGTATTTTAAAGCAAGCTCAGGATGGACGTTAGCAAACATCTCAGGTGTGATAGCTGAGAGATATTTACTGGTTCTTTCTATCATTCCCGCACCACTTAAATTTACGACGCGTTGCGTACTAAATACGATAGGAAATTCTTTTGACCAGTCTTTTGCTTGTTGCTCTGACTTAAATTGGTAGAAACACGGAAATTTCTAGCTTGATCATCAAATGTCGGATACTTTTGGACAAGATCCCAGCGTGGTGAGTGGATAGGCTCTCTATGTTTTGGGATAGGATCAAGAAATTCCCAAACGATAGCTCTAGCCCTTGCGTTACCATACGGCACCACGCCTTTTTCACGGCATTTTTCTAAGATGATACCGCTGTAGTCCATGCTCCAGCTTGGTCCTATCTTAGCTTTCTCTTCTTCAGTTAGAGTGATGCCTAGGACTTTTTCTATATTATCTTTTGTGATTTGTGGATAGCCACCTTTTATAGCTGAGCCAACAAGAGTGCTCTCTTCGCTAGCTAGCTGACTAACGCCGTTATGCTCTAGTCCAAAGCGGTTTCTAAAGCCAGAGCCGCCCTCTGCATAAGGCTTGCTCATATCATAAAGTATCGGTGTGCCAGGGTGTTTTTCATCCCATGCTGGCCATGGCTTGCCGTAGTACTCGCCTTTTACTCGCCGCCAAGACCTATTAGCGTATCTGGGTCAAATTTATCCCAGTTTGCTTGGTGACGTCTAAACATCTCAGCAGTTCTGCCGCCATAACCGATAGAATTTCCAACCCTTGCTATCTCGTTTGTCGCATCATCTGGCCATACAAAGTCATCTTTTACTTGTTTTAGCTCTCTATCTACGACAGCCATCTTCATGCCTTTTACGTATTCATCGTAAAAGCCAAATTTCTTAGCAAATGCAAACATAACTTCGTGATCGCCCTTACTCTCATAAAGTGGATCAACGACTTTTGTTCTCCATTGACCTGAGCGGTTTGTAGCGTTTAGGTGACCTTCGTTTTCAAAGGCAGTTGCCACTGGCAAGATATAAACGCCATCTTTTCTATCTGAAAGGATAGAAATTTCATTTACAAATGGCTCAGCAACTACGATCATATCTAGTTTTGAGGCCGCTTCTTGGATTTTAGCTAGATGCGCCATAGACGTAAGACCAGTTCCTTGAACCCAAAGAACTCTTAAGCGCCACTGCTAAATGTATTTTCCTCTTTTAAGACGCCTTGCCACCATTTTGAAAGTGACCAGCCTTTTTCATTTCTCCAGTTTCTATCCTCTGGATTTTTAGGATCGTGGTAATAATACTCTTCAAAAACAGTGTTTTTAACTGGTGTGCCACCTTGTTTTGGCTCTTTAGTTGAGACTGCAAAGCGTTTGATAAACTCATCATAATCAACACCCCAGCCTTGGCAGTAGTACTTCCAAGCCGCGTCAGTTAGTCCGTAATACATCGGCAAGCTATCTGAGAGGTTACACATATCGGTTGAGCCCTGAACGTTGTCGTGACCACGGATGATGTTACAGCCACCGCCTGGTTTGCCCATGTTGCCTAGGATTAGTTGAAGGATAGGTAAAATTCTCGTATTTGAGCTACCAACTGAGTGCTGAGTGATGCCAAGTGCCCAGATCACCGTGCCTGGTTTTGTGTGAGCTAGGATATTTGCAGCCTCCATTAGCTTATCAACTGGTACGCCAGTAACGTCAGATGTGACCTCTGGTGTCCAGTGCTCAGCCTCTTTTGCTATCTCATCGATACCATAAGTTCTATTTTTTATAAATTCTTTATCTTCCCAGCCATTTTTTAAGATGATGTGGATAAGGCCATAAACAAGTGCTATATCGGTGCCTGATCTTTTGTCTTAGATAAGGTCAGCGTGTGCAGCCTGATTTTTGTAAAAGTGGATCAGCTACGATCACCCTTGCGTTGTTTCTATCTTTTGCTTGCAAAGTGTGCTTCATGCCGCCAACTGGGTTTGCCACAGCTGGGATTTGCACCTATTATAAATATACATTTCGAATTTGCAGCCATATCTCCAAAGTGGTTTGTCATCGCGCCATAACCCCAAGTATTCGCCACACCGGCGACTGTTGCGCTATGTCAAATTCTTGCTACGTGGTCGTTACTGTTTGTGCCCCAAAACGCAGCAAATTTTCTAAAGTAATATGCTTGCTCGTTGTTAAATTTCGCAGATCCTAAGAATATAACGCTATCAGGACCATCTTCTTTGCGGATCTGAAGCATCTTATCGCCGATCTCATTTACAGCTTGATCCCATGAAATTCTCTGCCATTTGCCATCAACTTTTTTCATAGGATATTTGATGCGTTGCTTGCTGTGTGTAAGGTCGATCTGATCGATACCTTTTGAGCAGTGTGAGCCTTGAGATATCGGGTGAAACATCGCCATATCTTGACGAACCCAAACACCATCTTGTACCTCAGCTTCGATACCACAGCCTGCTGAGCATATAGAACAAATAGTTCTAACCTTTTTTGAGCCAGGGAAAGGATCTTTTATCTCCTCTGCGCTAGCGTGTCTTATCGTATCATTTTGTCCAAAAGCCATTGTAGTGCCTGCACCTAGTGCGGCTAGCTTCAAAAATGAACGTCTTCCTATACGTGCATCACTCATGGTTTTCTCCCTTAGTATGCGATTTTATAGTAGGTTTCCCAGTTCTTGCTTTTTTTATAAAGCACCTCTTTTTTGTTAGACTTGCCTACGACAACGCCATTGTCATCAGGAGCCAAGTCATCGCTAGTCACTTTTGCTACGGCTGAGACTGCAGAGTACTCCGCGCAGCACCGACTTTTAGAGATGAGAAAATCTCTTCTTGATCCTTGCATTTTTCCTCCTTATGCCTCAAAAAGTGAGAAGTTTGGTTCATTGATATATAAATTGCATATTTAGAATTTCTAAAAATATCACAAATAGCCTATTTTAGGGTATTTTAGCACCTAAAGTTAAACTATGTAAACTTTAGCATATTTCTAAGTTAAGCAAAGTAAATATAAAGTTTAATTAAGAATATTAAGTATTTATTAAAAATATAGTTAAATATACTTTAAATTATAAAATTTGTGTAGTAGAAATTCTAGGGATAGCTCCTAGAAAATGTTATTTTAGATCGCTTTTATTTACGATAAATGGCACTGATCTAACGCCAGTAGCAAAGTATTTTTTTGCGCAGATTGTCGATCTTTGCGACATCTTCTTTACTAACGCTCTTATCATCTACATTGTAGTCTTCAGCGTAGTATTTTCTTAAAATTTTAACCTTATCACTGTCACTCTTAGCAGCTTTTGCATCTTTGTAGATTAGTGAGCTTTTTTGAAGTGATGAGATGTCATGCACTGGAGTTAGGACGATCTCAACGTTGCTATCTTTTAGAGTTGTCTCGATCTTTTGCTAGCTCAGCTCTGCAGTATGGGCACTCAGGGTCTGAAAAACATTATGATAGTTGGCTTTTTGGGGTCGCTACCAAGAACGATGATGTTTGCCTTGTCTTCATCTTTATAAATTTTAGAAATTCCCTTTGCAATGACCTCTTTTTTCACTTCAGCTAGGTATGATTTTTGCTCTTTTAGATCGATCACGTCTGGGAAGATGAAGTCACCTTTTGTAAAAACTATCTCATCTTGTGAGTTGCCATCTTTGCTTAGTTTTACCACGACAGCTTCGATGTCGCCTGCCACTGTGACGATCAGCTACCTTTACTTTTACGCTGCTATCAACCATTTGAGGTAGAAGTCCTCTATTTGCTTATCGCTTGCTGCCATTAGGCTAGTTGCCGCGATGATTGAGGCTAAGATCACTTTTTTCATTTTTATCCTTTTTAAAAGTTGGCGGATTATATTTGCTTTTTGTAAATGAATACTAACTGCGAAAAACCCTATCATTTCCTTGCTTCATTATGTCACTCTCAAGATCGAGCTGCTCAAGGTAGGCGATTACATATTTTCTACTAAATTAGCGCATCCTTCGCGTTTGTGACATTTACAAAGCCTTGATTTTTATGAGCTCTCTTAGTTTATCAAGTGCCATTTTTAGTGAATTTCTAGTGATGAAAAGGTTATGCTCTAGCCTATGACCCTGCCCATTGCGGTTAGTAAAGGGCATTGTCGCCACTAACTCTATCGATCTCAAGATCATCATATATATTATATGGAGCCGTTGGGCTAGCTTGCCACTTTCTAGAGTCATAAATACTTTCTCTTCAAAGCCTAACTTTTTAGCTTTGCTTAGATCAACGCCTTTTTGGTATAGACACCGCTATCTTTGGCGATTAAATTGCACTTTCAAGCTCGTCAAGCGCTTTTTGGGGCTAGATACTGGCTAGCCAAACAAGTTTTAAAGCTGATGCTTTGAGCTGAAAAGACAGCAAATTCATTTCTTTTCTATCATAAATTATGATTGATTTTATCCGCTCAACCGCGCTTAGATCATAGATATTTAAAAGCCTTTTTCATCGACAAAGACGTTTGAGACTTTTTGGCTACATTTACGGCTTCTTCGTGATTTGAACCAAATCTTTGGTAAGAAGAGATGATGCCAAAGCCATTTTTGTGAGCCTCTTTTAAGATAGAAAAAGCTTCAACAAAATCATGCTTTAAAAAGCGATGCTAAAGAGAAGATTACACCAGCCTTTTTGAGTGGCTCAAGCACTGGGTTTAGCACCCTGCCGCCACCTATCACGCGCGATCTGAGATAAGCACAAGGCCTCGTCCATTACCAAAAACATATCGCTTTGAGTACAAGCTCACAGTAGCTATCATCTTTTTGACTAAGGATTAGCACCTTTGCGGGCACGTTTTTAGCACCGCACAAAAATGTCACGCTGTAAATGTATCAAATTCTTATGCAGTTACGACCGCATCAACCTCTCTAAAACCCTAAAAAGCCCTTTTTGCTAAGTAGGCTGCCCTTTTTAGCTCGCTAAGCTCTGCCAGTTAGATTAAGCGCTACACGTGTCTGCTAACTCCGGCGCTATCAACGAATTATCGTGGCTTTGCACGCTTCTTACTAGACACCTCTTTGCCAGCGTCGTAGTTAAAAAGCTTCTCGTTTTACTAGCTTCCCTCTATAACGGTGCCAGTTACGACATTTCCGATACCTTTTAGGCTAAAAACCCTATCGATGTGTATCTAAAAACGCCCTCCTCATCGCGCTTTTTTGGCTCTTAGCGTAAAGAGGTAGTTTCTAAGCTCATCGATGCTACCTTATCCTTTATACTAACGGCGAAATTTCAGGTTGCGGGTTTTTCCGGTGAAAATTTCATCTCTTATCTCTTTTTTCTTAGATTATGGTGGCCTCATCTACTAGATCGCGCTTTGTAAGCGCTACGATTATAGATTTTCACGCCAGGAGATTTAAAATTCAGGTGCTCAAGCTTTTGTGGCATAAGGGCCCGTCATTGCCGCCACCACAAACAAGCACGCATCAAAACCATGCGCGCCGCTTATCATCGTTTTTGCCAAGTTTTCATGTCCACGGCGTCGATAAACGCGATATTTTCGCTATTTTTCGCCGGTGAAAAGCTTAGATCGATCGTTATGCCGCTTTCTCCTCTTCAAGATTGTCCCCTCAAAGCCATTTTAGCTCCTTTATAAGCGCGGTTTTTCCGTGGTCGATATGCCCTGCTGTTCCTATTATTAAACTCATTTTTCTTCCGTTTCATTTATTATTTTTATTAGCGTCTCTACGTCATCATCAAGAAGCGATCTAAGATCAAGCATAGTTATCGTTTTCTATGCGTCCGATCACCTTTTTTGCCTAGAGTGCAGCTCGTTTAGTTGCATCGCCTCTAAATGCCAAAGCCACGCTTGGGATCTTTTTGTTGGCATAGCACCACCTCCCACAAGGTTTGTGTGCGCACTGTCTCAAGCGAAGTTTTTAGGCTTTTTATTTATAGATCTGCCAAGCTCTCAAGCTCTTTTACACTTTTGTGAAGTAGTTTTTGCGTTGTGATTAGCTCAAATTCTTTGTTTAGATAGGCTTTCATGCTCTCAGCCAAAGCGAGATGAGTCACTTTATCGACGCAGAAGCATCCTTAAAGCTGGTTTTTCCTAAAGCTTTGCGATGAGCTCTTTTTGCCAACGATGATGCCACACTGCCGCGCCAAGCGACTTATCACCACTAAAAGCTAACTGACGAAACATCTTTTAAATTTTTTAGATCTGGCTCGTTTTTGTCTAAGTTAAATGGTAAATTTCCGTAAAATCCACTACCAAGATCAAAATAATCTATCAAATTTTGTCTGCTTGCTAGCTCGCTTAGCTCGTTTGCCGTGGTCTCTTCCTCAAGCCAACGATGTCAGAGCTGAGGCGTGAACCTTCCAAGCATCGCTGTTTCGTCACTTATCGCCTCTTCGTAGTCTCTTAGCTAGTTTTGTTTGTAGTGCCAACCTCTTTTAAGATGCATCCTGCATTTGCCATCACCTCTGGCACTCTAAAACTACCGCCGATCTCGACTAGCTCGCCTCTGCTAACGACCACTTCTCTGCCCTTTGCAAAGGTGTTTAGCACCAAAAATACAGCGCTTGCATTGTTATACAACGATGGCGTCTTCAAAGCCAAAGGCCCTTGCTATTAGCGAGCCAACGTAGTCATATCTGTTGCCGCGACTGCCTGTTTTTAGGGTTGTATTCAAGGTTTGAGTATCCTGTGATAACAGGCGTTGCCCGCTTTAAAATTTCTTTATCGATAACGCTTCTAGCGAGGTTTGTATGTATGGCAACGCCGGTTAAATTTAGCACCCTTTGAAGGCTAGCTTCATTACATTATGATACTCATCTAGGATCAATTATTATCTCTTTCTGCCACTAAAGCTAGCATTTTCATTTAGAGATTTACAGCTCTACTTCATCTAAATTTGCCTTGCAAAGCATAGGTGACTAAACTCGTATCAAGCCCCGAAAATGCTTCGTTTTTATGATCTTATCAACTTGTGGGATATTTCTTAAATCGTTCAATTTGCACTCCTAGTAAGTTAGTTTTACCAAGGCGTGATTTTAACATAAAAATATTATAAATTAAAACTTAGAGCAAAAAGAGCATATAAATTCTAGAGGGTCTATTAATCCATTAATATTAGAATAAGCCTGTTTTTGATAATAGGAGGAAACAATGACTTTGGCTTTTATAACGAGTTTTGACGATGCTTTGATGCTAAATGAGCAGATAGAGATCAACAACGAAAAGTGGCGACTATCTGGTCTCAAACTCACCAAAGCTAAAAGCAAACATCATCGCACCTGAGATAAATTCTACCTTAAAAATACCACCGCAAGCGTCTTAGAAAAAGCCAAAAATACCCTTTACTCTACGAGGCAAGAGCTAGCGCCTTTGATATGGCAAAAGATGTGGATTACGAAAAGAGGTCGGCAAAAATGTTGTCATAGTAAGCAACTCAGGCCGCGAAAGAGCTATGCAAATTTACTAAAGAAAATGGCTACAAAAGTGATCGAGCTCACGACTTTGAGGTTAAGTATATATGAGCGCGACTGCGAGCTAAGCGTTTTTGGTGCTCAGACAAATGATGAATTTGAGGTTGATTGCGACTTTTTCTTGGTTGAAAACGCAAGGGATTATATGCTAAAGCAAAGCGGCTGCTACGAAATTTCAGGGCTAAAAGATGAAAAAGTGCTTGAAATTTTAAACGCAAAAAGCCCAGAAATTAGATACAAAAAGCTTTACGTAATACGACTCATCAATCTGCCAGTATCACGAGCGCAGGACTGAAATGTGCGGTCGTTGCGCTGAGGTTTGTCCAACGGTTGCTATCTTAAAAGAGGACGAGACAAAGCACCTCGTCTTTTCAGCGATAGACTGCACAAACTGCGGAAACTGCATCAGCGTCTGCCCTAGCGGCTCGCTAGACTCAACGCTAATGCCACAAAGCTCATTTGCCACTATCGCTAAGCTTTACAGATAAGGTCGCTCTCATCGTATCTGAAGAGATAAATTTAGAAGAGCTTAACGTGAGCCTACCGCAAAATGTCCTACCTTTTGTCATCCTAGCCCCGCATCTGCTAAGCCAAACGCACTTTTTGACGCTTCTTCAAGAAAGTGGCGCAAGTGTGATTTTATATAGCAAGAGCCTTGGCAAGGGCGAAAAAGACGCCATTAGCATATTAAATCAAATTTATGAGCTTAAATTTAAAGAGCAAGCGATACACCACGTAAAAGACAAAGCTAGCGTCGAGAGTGCGCTTAAAAGCCAAACTAATAGACGGCTCATGACACTCCGTAACAGAATACGCTGCCAAAGAGAGAAATTTTTGCCAAAAGGCTTGAGTTTATCGTAGGTAGTGACGATCTTGGCGTGGTAAAAAGCGGCGAGATGATAAGATATGGCGAGGTTAAGATAAACGCTGAAACTTGCACGCTCTGCCTTAGCTGTGTTGGAGCTTGTAACGTAAGTGCTTTGGTGGCTGATAAGAAGACAAATTCGATTTTATTTAACCCAAGCGTCTGCACCGCCTGTGGCTACTGCGAGCTAAGCTGTGCTGAGAAAAACACCATCTCACTTGAGGTTGGCAAGCTAGCACTTAAGCCTGAGAGCTTCGTTTATAGCGAGCTTGCGCACGATGAGCTATTTGCTTGCGTGGAGTGCGGAAAAGAGTTTGCGACTAAAAAGCGGTCGAGAAGATCGCAGCGATCATGCAGCCACGTTTTGGCAACGACAGAGCCAAGATAAAAGCTCTTTACTGCTGTGCCGACTGCAAGGCAAAGATCATGGTGCAAGCCCAACTAAACGCGATGAGAGAGGATTTACTAAATGGATAAGAACATCACAAAAGCAAGGGCATATTTTTACGAATGCAGCTTATCCGCTATCCACGAGCGATGAAAATGTACAAGGTGGAGAGAGACTTAGCTACCTAGCGCAAAATCCTTTGAGCGAGGCAAAGCGCAGAGGCATTTGCAAATTAAAAATTTAGCTTTAAAGAGCTTGTAAATGAGCAAAATGAGGTTCTTTTTGGCTTTACAAATATCCCTTTAAGCGCCTCATTTTATGAAGAGGGCAGAGACAACGGCGCGGCTAGACTTAGGGTGATACACTGCTAAACCTTAGCCCATATAGGCGTGATAAGGAGCTTTGCAAAGACAGCGAGGACTACGTTGGCTTTATATTTTTAGCGATGGCTACGTTTTTAAATGATGAGTTAACGGCGCAAAAATATCAGCAACAAGCTCTTTAATGAAACTTCAAATTGATTTGTAGATGAGTTTGGCTCACTACTTTTAGCTCATAAAAGTGCAAATTTCTTCCGCTCCTATGCGCTCATTTTAAAAGACTTCATCGAGCTTGAAAGAGCTGTTTTAAGCGTAGAAGCACCAGCCAAGCCACAAGGCGATAGCGTCGCTATGGCAGCACTTAAAAAAGAGCCATTTCAAAGCAAGATGCCAACTATTAAAACCAAGCTTCACTGGGAGGAATTCTCCCCAGTCATCTCACACGAGTTTAAAGACTAGCCTAAATGTACTCTTAGCCCGGCTAGGAGTAAATTTAACATCCGCTTAAATCCGCAACTATTCTTGATATTTTTTAACTATCTTAGCCCTTTGGTAGTAAATTCCTTTAAAATTTTACAAAGGATTTACAATGGTAATGACACACTACATGGAGCTTTTATCGCTCGATCAACCTTACAATCTAATCCTCTACATGGTGATACCTATGGGGCTTGCGGAGTTTTTAGTGGCGATGGAGTTTTTCACGATGTATCACATGGATAGCGGCAAAAACGCTGGCTTTAAGACCGTTAGCAAATTTGTTGGCATAGTGCTTGGGGTCTATTTTACAGCTCTTGTGATCTACTTTTTAGCAAAAATTTATCCAACCATAAAATGGCGCGGATATGCCGATGTCATCGCTATCTACTCATATCTCATCGGCGTTATCCCACTTCTTGGCATCGCACTTTTGGAGCTAAATTTGATCTATAAAAACGCAAGCCAAAAGGCAAAACTAAAGCTTCACTTTTGCCTGCTTATCTTCTTCTTGATCGTTGGACACGTCGCTATGATATTTGGCATGGTTGATCCTACCATAACAGGGCTACAAGGCTGAAAACGGTGCGATGGATATGCAGATGAATATGCCAATGAACATGCCAGCAGATATGCCGATGCATGATCACCACAAGATGATGATGGATATGCAACAGATGAGTGATGATAACTCAACTAACATGCATATGCATCACTAAAATTTTATAGCTTCTTGGTGCCCTACTAGAAGCTATAAAAATTTAATTCTTTTTCTGCTTTTAACAATCTATCTTCTTTAAAAATTTTCGGAGTGATTTTTGCTCTTTTGGGCCTATTTTGTAGCTTATAAATTTAAGATACCACTTGATATCTTGCTCGCTTATGCCGCGACTTTTAGCGTACTTAGCTAAGATATAGTTTGGGATCTTTACATTTTGCAAGAATACTATGACCGAGTTTTTTGTAAAACGAGCCATTTTTACGTGAAAAATCTACCAAAAAAACAAAGGGTAAATTTGTCTTTTTCATGCCAATGTGACCAAGGTCGTAAAAGCACTCTTTGCCCTCGCTTAAAGTATGCCTTTAGTGCCCTGTCGCCTATGATCACCTCGCCGTTTAGTCGAAGCACCTTGGCTAGGGCGTTTGAGCTAGCTGAGGCAGGATCTGGCTTTGGGGCTGAGTTTTTGCGCACAAGCACGCTTTTTACATCTTTTTTGGCGACTATTCCAGGTAGCTTCTTTAAATGTGCCTTTTTACTAGCTATGCTTGAGATCCTGCAGCGTCGATCTTTCTAGCGTTTAGGGCTCTGTTTAGCTTGCTTGGCACGCCCTTTTTAAACTCAATAGCCTTTTTTATCTGAGAGCTTAGTGGGGCTGATTTTAAAAATACATGAAATGGGGAGTAAATTTAGATAATCAATCTTTCCAAATATCATTTTTTTATCTTTTACAAGCTCCAGTTAACCAGCTCGTTTTCGTTGCAAACGTCGCGAAATAACTGGGTTAAGCTCTCTTTTGTGTCATCTTGCAGAGCACTTTTCATTTTTAGCTTTATAAGCGTTGGCTCATTTATCTCGCAAAAGGCAGTCAAAGAGCGCGTCTAAATTTTTGCCGTAGTACTCTGGCAGGGTCAAATGCAGCAAAAATACTCATGCATATTCTCTTTTTCGAGCATCTTTTTGGCATCTAAGATCACGCTTTTCATTGCATCCTCTTCTCATAAAGCAGGTAAAAATGCTCGTAGTGATCGGGCGTGTAGTAGATAAGCCCGTCGTTTGAATATAAAATTCTCTCAGCGCCGCGCCTGCCACCATTATAATTCACATCGCACTCAAACCACTTTCTACCATCAGCTTCAGGCAGTCTCTTTTCTCGGTTTGAAAATCTATCCCCACCGATGCTTTTGCCGCCGCTTATCTGCCATAAATTTCCGCTTTTTGCATCCCAGCCAAGAGCCATTGCCTCTTTTTTAGTTATGAAATTCTTTGGCAGCTTGTTAAATTTATAGATATAAAGCGCGACCTCATCTTTTGAGGTATATGAGCCATTTTCTGCGAGGCTTTGGCTCTTTTGCCCCTCTTTATTGAGCTGCTCAAGTAGAGTTGAGCGTTTTTGTTTGCCTCGCCGCCCTCTTTTGTAAAAAAGAAAGTACCGATGATGATAGCAATGACAAAGGCAACTAGAGCTGGCAAAAGTCTTTTGTTCACATTTAGCCCTTAAAGAGTGTTAAAAACTCTATCGCCAGCGTCACCAAGACCTGGTACGATGTAGTTTTTCTCATTTAGTTTCTCATCGATTGAAGCCGTATAGACCTCGACGTCTGGGTAAATTTCGCTAAATCTCTTTAGCCCCTCAGGTGCGGCGATGATAGAGATAAATTTGATCTCTTTAACGCCCTTTTCACGCAAAAACTTAACCGCGTCTATCGCCGTGCCACCAGTCGCAAACATAGGGTCGATGATGATAGCCATGCGCTCTTTTGCGTCTTTTGGAAGCTTTGCGTAGAAAAACTCAGCCTGCGCTGTCTCTTCGTTTCGCTGAAAGCCCAAAAAGCCAACGCTCGCATCTGGTATGATGGTAAAGATGCTATCAAGCATGCCAAGAGCAGCCCTTAAGATAGGGCATATCATCACCTTTGTAGTTAGCCTTTTTGCGTCTGCCACCGCAACTGGTGTTTGGACTTTGACATCTTTTACCTTTAAATTTCTAGTCGCCTCAAAGATCATAAGGTAGCTTATCTCATCAACTAGCATGCGAAACTGAAAAGGCTGGGTGTTTTTATCACGTAAAATGGTTAATTTATGCTCGATCAATGGGTGTGAGATGAGCTTCACGTTTTGCATTTTTTGTCCTTAAATTTACTGTTTTTACAAGGTTTGTCTTTTACAAAATGCCAAGAGGAGAGAATTTAGCCCAAAATTTGGGCTAAATTTGATTAAAAACCTTTTGCAAGTTTGGCTTTGTAAGCCTCAACATCAAAATCTTTTACTCTCGCTACGCCATCTTCAACTGCGGCTTTTGCAACTGCTGGAGCGACCGCTGTTAGTACGCGCTTGTCAAATGGTTTTGGGATGATGTACTCTTTGCCAGATTTTAGCTCACTAACGCCACTTGCTTTTAAAACTTCAGCTGGCACTGGCTCTTTTGCAAGCTGCGCAAGAGCTTTAGCTGCAGCCATTTTCATATTTTCAGTGATCTTTTTAGCCCTAACGTCAAGCGCGCCTCTAAAGATAAATGGAAAGCCCAAAACGTTATTTACTTGGTTAGGATAGTCGCTTCTGCCTGTGCCCATCATAACGTCATCTCTTACAGCTACGACGTCCTCTGGGAAGATTTCAGGCACTGGGTTTGCCAAAGCAAAGATGATAGGCTCTTTGTTCATTGAAGCAACCATCTCTTTTGTCACAACGCCAGGCTTAGAAAGACCTAAAAACATATCAGCGCCCTTCATCGCATCAGCCAAAGTCCTATCCTCAGTCTCAAGCGCAAATTCAACCTTTTCTGGAGTTAGGTCTGTTCTTTTTGAGTGGATGACGCCTTTACTATCTATCATCACGATGTGTTTTGCGCCAAGTGCTTTATACATCTTTGCGCAAGCGATACCAGCTGCACCTGCGCCGCTAACTACGATCTTTATCTTAGATATATCTTTGCCAGAAAATTTTCCATCGCATTTATAATGCCAGCGCTTATTATCATCGCTGTGCCGTGCTGATCGTCGTGCATTACAGGGATATCGACTGCTTCTTGAAGCTTTCTTTCTATCTCAAAGCACTTTGGAGCGCGGATATCTTCTAAATTTATACCGCCAAATGTAGGAGCAAGAGCCTTGCAAATCTCAACGATCTTATCAGGATCATGCTCGTCTAGCTCGATGTCAAAGGCATCAACGTTTGCAAATTTCTTAAATAGCACCGCCTTGCCCTCCATAACTGGCTTGCCAGCGATAGCGCCGATGTCACCAAGTCCAAGAACAGCCGTGCCATCAGTAATGACAGCCACCAAATTTGCTTTGTTTGTATATTTATAAGCTAGTTCAGTGTCTGCATTTATCTCACGGCATGGCTCAGCAACGCCTGGTGTATAGGCCATTGAAAGGTCTCTTGAAGTCTCGCAAAGGTGTCTTTTACCCTGATCTCGATCTTACCGCCGATGTGGTAGTTTAGTGCCCTCTTCTTTAGTTACATGTGTCATTTCTCTTCCTTTAATAAATTTTGTATTCTGTTTTTTTGATCTCGTTGCTACCTACTACTTCAAGCACCTCAAATATGCTTGGGCTCACGCTTGAGCCAGTTAGCGCTATCCTTAGGGCCTGAGCTAGGTCTTTTAGTTTTAAGCCATTTTGCTCTAAAAATTTATTAGTTAGCTCCTCATAGCCCTTTGCGTCAAGGTCACGGTCTCAGTGAGCCATTCGCCTAAAAATTCTTTGCTATTTTCATTTTATAAACTTTAGCCCAAGCTTTCTCGTCGTAGCTTTTGGAGCGTTGATGATAGCATTTGCGCTATTTGCCATTTCAATGAGTGTCTTTGATCTCTCACGGAGTGAAGTTAGCAGTAGCTCACCCTTTGCCAAAGCCTTAAAATCAACGCCAAACTCGAGCATATCGTGCGCTAGCCTCTCGTAAGGCAAAGTTTTTATGTAGTGAGAATTTAGCCAGTCAAGCTTTTGAGCGTTATAGGTGCTTGAGCTTTTGTTGATATCGTTTGGATTAAAGTATTTGAGCATATCCTCGATAGTAAAAATCTCATCATCGCCGTGGCTCCAGCCAAGACGAACGAGAAAATTTAAGAGCGCTTCAGGCAAGTAGCCCATCTTTTTGTACTCCATAACGTCAGTGGCACCATGCCTTTTGCTAAGCTTTTTGCCGTCCTCGCCGTTTATCATAGCGACGTGATAAAATTTTGGCACCTTAAAGCCAAGCGCCTCGTAAAGAACGATCTGTTTTGGGGTATTTGAGAGGTGATCATCGCCGCGAATAACGTCTGTGACGCCCATTAGCGCATCGTCTATCACAACTGTGAAGTTATATGTTGGCGTGCCGTCGCTTCTAGCGATGATGAAGTCGTCTAAGATATCTTCAACCTTAAATTTAACCTCGCCCTTTATGCCATCATGTATGACGATCTCGCCGCTAAGTGGGGCTTTTATACGGATGACTGGCTCGATACCAGCTGGAGGCGTGCCAGTAAAATCTCTATATCTATTATCATATTTTTGGGCGCTCTTTTCTTGCCTCTTGACTAGCTCTAAGCTCCTCAAGCTCCTCTTTGCTCATGTAACATTTGTAGGCTTTGCCCTCATCAAGCAGCTTTTTAACGTACTCTTTGTAAAGATCAAATCTCTTTGACTGATAGGTCACTTCGCCGTCGTGATCTAGCTTGCACCAAGCAAATGCCTCTTTTATCGCTTGCGTGGCTTCTTCTGAGTTTCGTTTTAAGTCAGTATCTTCGATGCGGAGCAGAAATTTTCCATTGTTAGCTCTTGCGTATAAATAATTATAAAGAGCTGTCCTAAGTCCGCCTATATGTAGGTATCCAGTAGGCGACGGAGCAAATCTAGTAACTATCATTTTGTGCCTTATTTTTATGTTATAATTGCCCAAAATTATATTTACTAAATACTTAAATAAAGGTTTCATTATGAAAAAATTGCTCTTTTTGGCTGCTGGCGTGTTAAGTGCCTTAAAGTTTATATTCAGCTCAGATGATAAACGGCATCGCAGCTATCGTGGAGAACGAGCCTATCACGCTTTACGAGGTTTATAGCTTGAAGGAACAGCTAAAGACAACAGAGCAGGACGCTTTAAATTTGCTTATCAGAGATAGGCTTGAAGATGCGCAGATAAAAAACTTAAATTTAAGCGTGACACCTTTTGAGCTAAACGACAGGATCGAGGCGATCGCAAAGCAAAATGGCATGACAAATTCGCAGTTTAGAAACTCTATCCAAGCTCAAGGCATGGACTTTTTGGACTTTAAAAACAACCTAGAGCACAAGATGCTTCAAGAAAAGCTCTATAAAAGCATAGCTGCTGAGGCTGGCAAAAATATAAACGAGCAAAAAGCAAAAGCGTATTTTGACGCTAATCCAGACAAATTTAGGGTTTTTAGCACCGCTAGAGTCGTAGTTTATAGAGCAAAAGACCCTGAGCTACTTGAGGCTCAAAAGACAAGTCCGAAGCTACTAGACGGCGTGCAAACGCAAGAGGTGAGTTTAGACTACCAAAGCATAGATCCAAGACTTGCTGCGATCATCTCAAGCACGAATAACGGCGACTACACACAGCCTTTGCAAGGACCTGATAACTTTGATATGTTTTTAGTAAAAGAGAAGATCGGCTCATACACCAAGCTTTGCTGATGTAAAAGATAACGTTATAAACGAGCTTTATCAAGGTGAGCAAGAAAAATTAATGAGTGATTACTTCGAAAAACTCCGCGCAAAAGCAAAAATTCAAATTCTAAGATAACTTCAAATTTAGCCACTTTGGTGGCTAAATTCTCTGCCTCATTTTAACAAAAACTATTTAAATTTTTCAGCTATGTAAAATTTCGGTAAAATTACTGTTAAGATTTGATTATTCTTTAATCTCATATTTATATAATTTTTACAAAATAATAATGATTATTAAAATAGGAGTATATTATGAGATATAAGTTATCCGTTGCACTTGCACTAACTCTTAGCGCAAATGCACTATTTGCAGCCAATAGTACCAATATAAACAAGACAAACGATGCAGCTACTACCCAAAATGACACTAGCCTTGCAGAGGTGCAAGTGGTGGTGATCTTTCAAAGACTGAAGGCACTGGCTCATACACAGCCGATGGGATGAATACCGCAACGGGACTAGGGTCTAAGCATAAAAGAGACACCACAATCAGTCTCTGTTATCTCAAATCAGCTCATAAAAGATCTAAATTTAAAAGATGTAAATTCAGCTTTGCAATACGCCCCTGGAATTGCTGTTAGAAACGATACTGGACGCCTTAGGATAAATTCACGTGGCTTTGATGTAGATAACATACAAGAAGATGGCATCGCATCATCAGTCTCCTCATCAGTTCAAGGACCGCTTGGATATTCTAAAGAATTTACAGATCTTGAGTTTTACGATAGAGTCGAAGTTTTAAGAGGTGCAGCAGGTCTTACACAAAGTAACGGCGAGCCAGGTGGTACTGTAAATTTAGTCCGCAAACGCCCAACTAGCGAATTTGCTTTTAACACAAGCCTAAATTTAGGTAGCTGGGACAACTACCGAGGTACGTTTGATGTTAGCAATGCGCTAAACGAATCTGGCTCAGTGCGAGGCTGATCGGTGTTTTAAGTAAAAATGGTACATATAAGCACCACCGCAATGGCTGGCGTGGAGCGCTGGGCGGGATATTTGAGTTTGATCTAACCAACAAAACACTGCTTACTGCTGGGCTTATCTGGCAAAAGACAAGCGAAGTGTATGATATATACGGCGTACCTGCACTTGATAAAGATGGCAATAATTTAAATGTAGATAGAAAGAGCTATTTTGGTGCAAACTGGAACAATAGCATTTATGAAAAATATAATGCCTTTACAGAAATTTCTCATCAGTTTAATGATGACTACGAAAGCTTACGCAAAACTAAACTATACAAAAAGTGACGGCGTAATAAAATTTGGCTCAATGGGCGGAACAAATCCATATGATCCAGTAGCGCCTACTCCTTCTCATGATATTCGCTTACAAAAATACGATAATGGCTCAAAAGAGGTCAATCTAAAGCTTGGAGTAGATGGAAAGTATGAGCTTTTTGGACAAAAACATGACATCTTCGTAAATGGCTCACTTAGCAAGGAGAAATTTGTAGAGCATGATATCAGAATGCCAAGTATATCCTTAGCATCACTTGGACTTGGTATATATAACTGGAACTCTTCAGCCATAGCCGAGCCAAACTGGGGTGGGGCAAATTCAACTTTAAATAAAACTTTTACAAATACAATTTACCAGCAAGCTCTAACAGCTGGCACTAGATATAACTTTAGCGATGATTGGCATTTTAATCCCTTGGCGGAAGATTTGCTAGAGTAAAATATGACAGCTTTTAATGAAAATCATAAAACTGGTGCAAGATCTGCAAATACCTATATCACAAAATCAAAATTACTCACCTTATGCGGGTTTTAACATGGGACTTTTTAAAGATCATAGCTGGTACGTAAGCTACGCTGAAATTACCCTAAACCTCAAAGCGCAACTGATGCAAGTAAAAATGTCCTTGAGCCAGTCGTAGGATACAACATAGAAACAGGTGTAAAATCTGAGTTTCTAGGAGGTGCGCTAAATACAGCTGTTGCACTCTTTCAAATAATCCAAGAAAATAGAGCCATAACAGATCCAAATAATTCAAAACTACTCTATCGCAGAGGGAAAGGTACGAAGTAGAGGTATAGACGCTGAAATTTCAGGCTCGATAACTGAGAGGTGGAGCGTGATGGCTGGATATACTTTTAATAAAAGCGAATATCTAAAAAGTGAAAGAAAAACATCATCAAATGTTGATTACAACAAAGGGGCTGACGCTAAAAAGTACGTCCCAAGACATATGTTTAAACTCTATACAAGCTATGAAATACCGCTTGTTGGCACTCAAAAACTAAGCATCGGCACGGGAGTTAGATACCAAAGCAAAACAAGTGGTATCTATATGAAAGACAATATGAGTTCAGGCTCAGCCATAAGCTACTACGTACCAGAGCAAAAAGGCTACGCACTTTGGGATGCAAATATCAACTACTTGATAAATGACAACTTTAGTGTAGGGTCTGATCGTTAAAAACATAACTGATAAGAATATTTTTACAATACACATAATAGAACCGCTGGTATGAATAATTTCTACGGCGAGCCTAGAAGCTTTATGTTAAGTTTTAACTACTAAATACTAAATTTAATCCCCCAAAAGCTTTTTGGCTTTTGGGGGATTAAATAAAGGCATTGAGATACAAGGCAGTTTTTGAAAATTTCAGCTTGGTTTTGGCTAGATAAAAAGCCTTAAAAAGCATGGATAATCCTTTGCTTTGATGATATTTGCAAAGCCTTGGCGTGACAAAGATAGCAGTCTTGATGAATGAGTGGGAAAAACGATTTTATGACGCACTAAGCGCATTTAACAAGAGCCTGATCTTACCGCTTATAGGAGAATTTTTACTCTACACGCTATTTATCGTAGTTTTCATAGTTTGTGGCAGGTACTTAAAGAAAATTTCTCATCATTTCTTGGCAGGAGAGCCCTAAGCTCAAAGCTAGAAGATCTTTTGGCTTAAGAAATTCTAACTTTTACAAGGTTACTCTTATAGATGCAAATTTTGACAACCCTGATCAAAGGATCGCCGAAGATAGTCTATTGTTTGTTCAAAGTAGCGTAAATTTGGTCAAGTCCTTCGTCTATAACATCGCAAATTTAATAGCTTTTGTCTTTATACTTTGGCAAGCTTCTAAAATTTTAAAAGTTGATTTTGGTGAAATGCATTTAGAGATAAGTGGCTTTTTAGTCTATATCGCCATCATCTACACGCTCATTTGCTCGCTCACAACTCATCTCATCGGCAAAAAACTAAAGCCACTAAAGTTACGATAAACAGCACCTTGAAGCAAACTATAGAGCAAAACCTGCTAATCCTTAGGGAAAAATGCTGAAAGCAATTTGCCTTTTTGGACGGAGCAAAGAGAAAAAGGAAGATTTAGAGAGACTTTAAAAATCGTAAAAACTACAAAGATATCATCAACACTTGAATTTAGACTAGAGTGCTTTTAGCGCTAGCTACCCTAAAGGTGACAAATCTAATACCAATCTTTGCCTCCTTGCCGCTTTATCTAGCTGGCACTATGAGTTTTGGCGACATGATGCAGGCGAGAACGGCATTTTATAAAGTTCAAGACGGTCTTGCGTGGTTTATGGACTACTACAAGCAGATCATGGAATTTGCCGCTAGCGTAGAGCGTATATACTTTTGTGGTGCGCTTAACAGCACAAAAGAAAGCAATGTTTTGGCAAAAACGACGATGCCATAACTTGTAGGTAACGATAAAAACTCCAAATGATGAAGTTTTATTTAAAATTGGCTTTAGTTTAAGCCACGGAAGATGGCTAGTGCTAAACGCAAAGAGCGGAGCTGGCAAAAGTACTGCGCTTTTAGAATGTAGCAAATCTTTGGCAATACGGCAATGGCGAGGTAAAGATGCCAAAAAGATGGTGTGATGTTTGTGCCTCAAAAAGTTATTTAACAAAAATCAAGCCTCAAAGAGCTTATCTCATTCCCAAATGAAAACGCTTTATCTGATAGTGAGTATAAAATTTTAGACGAAGTTGGACTAGACCGATTAAGGTAGACGAAGTGTTAGACTACGCAAAGATAATGAGTGGTGGTGAAAAAGAGACTAAAGTACACTGAGTTTATCTTTTTAAAGCCAAGTATCATTTTTAGACGAAGCAACATCGGCGCTTGATATTGCTTCAGCGACTGAAATGTAGCAGCCATTGAAGTGATTTTTAAAAGAGCTTGGCGTGATGATGATCACACACCAAAGTGAGCTTTTAGCCTTTTTGATGAGGTGGTAAAAATTAAGAGTGAGTAAATTGACTGCACAGCGACCCAGTGAGTTAAAGCTTTTTAGTGAAAAATCCAACGTAAATAGCGTATATAAAGCCTGTCACTACGGCATACAGGGGCAAAAGGTGTGATGCCAGCTCTGAGCTTGCAAGCACGAAGTTATGACTTATCGCAGCACCTGCTCCCATGCCTAAAACAAATACAGCTGAGCTTCAATTTCCAGCTCCCATTTGCACTAAATGTTTTGCGAGGCAGACCGTAGCTTAGGCTAAAGCAAAAAGACCAGCGAGCGTCATACCTAAGAATCCAAAAGCATATCATTGTGAGCGATAGGTTGTCCTTCAAAGCCAAATTGTATTGATTTAGCACTAAATTTGTGATGCTTGCAAAAAGAACGATAGAGATGACGCCATAAAACATCGAGAAGTCACGCTCAAAAATTTTACTGATAGCTCCCACTGAGCAAAATGTACTTCTTTGCATAAATGCACCGATAATGATGGCACAAATAAGCGAGATAAATACCCAGTGCATGCTGTGAGCACGGACCTTTTTCTGAGCTAAATAATGCGCCATTTTCGCCAAGTTTTAGACCAAAGATAAGTGCCAGTAAAAGCAAAATAGCGATGATCAGTGGTAAAAATCCTATCGCCTTTGTAGTGGTTTCATTTTCAGGCAAAACGTAGCCATTTTTCTTAAAAGCTCGTCCCACAAATACGCCAGCAAACAAGCCAACAACGCCAGCAATAGCGGTCATATCTCCGCCTCCAAGGCGCAAAAACGCCCTCCAAGGGCACCCTAAAAATATAAAATGACCTATCATCGCAAAACACGCCCAAGAAAAACCTAGAAAATGCCACGCTACCGGATACTGGATGAAATTCTACTCAAAGCATGCTAGCTAAAAAAGCCTCGATGATAAGCCCTAAAATTCAGGCCTTAGATACTGCACGACTTTGGCCCGGTGAAAGCCAAGCGCACCCATGCTATCTCGTAAAAAGCAAGCCGCACAAACGCCCATGTTTGCTGGGTTGCCAAAAATGAACGAGCACTGGACCAAGTATGCCAGGCTCGCACCTGCGATGATGTAAAGTAGTGTTTGTTCATGTAAATTCCCGTGTAAGGGTAAAAACCAGACTGGTTTCTTAAACGATATTTTAATAATCATCAAATAAAACAAAGATTAATTTTTGTAAAACAGAAGTGGCTAAAATATGCAAAAATTTCATAAAAAGGATAAATGATGAAAGATTTTTATGAGCTATGCAGATAGCCTGAAAAATTCTAAAAGATACGATAAATGCGTGGGAGAAGGTCGAAAAAGTAGCCATCACAGATGCGCTTGATAGAAATATCGCCTATGATGTGAAAGCCGCTGAAAAACTACCCAGCAAAGCCAGTTTCGGCGATGGACGGCTACGCTTTTTGCTTTTTAAAGAGGGCCTAAGCGAGCTTGAGCTCATCACCGATCTGCCAGCAGGTAGCGACAAAGGGCTACATGTAGAGGGCAGTGAAATGCGTCAAAACCTTCACCGGCTCGCTAATGAGCGAAGGCACCGACACTCTTGTGCCAGTTGAAAATGTCGAGGTAAGCGGCTCAAAAATAATCATCAAAAAGAGCGTGCCAAAGGGCTTTGCTGTGCGAGCAGTGGGTGAGAGCTACAAAAAAGGCGAAATTTTCAACAAAAAGGCACACGTCTAACATACTCTGAGATCGCTCTTCTTGCCGAGCTTGGCGTCTTTCACGTAAGCGTCTTCATCCGTCCAAGAGTGGCGATACTAGCAACTGGTAGCGAGATAAAAGACCTTAGCGAGCCTCTTGATAGTCCAGCGCAGATTCACAGCTCCAAACCACGTAGGCATTGCTATGCAGATACGCAAAATGGGCGCAGAGCCGATCCTTTGCGAGATCGTAAGAGATAGGGCCGAGCTTGTCGAAAAAGCGATCATAAATGCACTAAAATCAGCCGATATCTTGGTGACGACTGGCGGCATCAGCATGGGAGACTATGACTTTGTAAAGGGCGCTTTAAGTGAAAAACTTTAGCCTCATCATCGAAGGCGGCGCGATAAAAACCGAGCCGTCACATCAGAGTGGCAAAATCAGGCGACAAATATATCTTTGCACTGCCTGGATTTCCGTATTCGGCGATGGTTATGTGCGTGCTTTATGTAAGAGTGCTTATAAACACTTGGTTTAGTCAAGAAGAGCCAAAGATCACGGCGATAATGGACGAAGACTACAAAAAACGCTCGCCATTTTTGGAATTTACAGCGGTAAATTTAGAAAACAAAGATGGCAAAATTTTTGTAAATTTAAACGGCAAAAAGCTAGGTAGCTCAGCGATCGTAAATAACCTAACAAACGAAGCTGCACTGCTTATCATCCCTAAAGAGACAGAGTTTATCGCAAAAGGTGAAGTGGTAGAAGTTTTAAAGATGCCTTGCTAGGAAATTTTAAGGAGAAAAGTTGGACGCATTAGAACTTCAAACAGCCATAGTTTTTATAGCTATGGCTACGATCGCCTTTAGTATAGATTTTTTTGCACACAAGCATGATGAGAAAATTTCATTAAAGCAAGCTGTTATTTGGTCTATTTTTTGGGTAGGCGTTTCGGTACTTTTTGGCATATATTTGTATGTTACGCGAGGTAGCGAAATGGCGAGCCTTTACTTTTGCTGGATATGCGCTAGAAAAGTCGCTATCAGTAGATAATCTCTTTGTTATGATGGCAATATTTTCATGGTTTAGTGTACCAGAAATTTACCGCCACAGGGTGCTTTATTTTGGCATCATAGGAGCTGTGATTTTTAGGCTCATCTTTGTTGCTATTGGTACGACACTCTTTGCCATCTCACCTTGGATGGAGATGGTATTTGCCGCAATGGTTGCTTATAGTGCTGTCATGATGATGAGAAAAAACGACGATGAAGAGGTGATAGAGGATTATTCAAACCATATAGCATATAAGGCTGTTTACCATTTTTTTCCAGTACTTCCTAGGCTCTTGGGGCATAGTTTTTTTGTTAAATGTAGTGAAATTTCTGAGCAAATTTCAAGTAGTGAAAGAGCAAACTTAGACACCCAGATCTCAAAGCTAAAGGCTACATGGATCGCGACACCGCTATTTTTATGCCTTTGTGTGATTGAGCTAAGTGACGTGATGTTTGCCTTTGATAGTGTTCCAGCTGTCATTGCCGTTAGTAAAGACCCTATCATTGTCTATTCTGCGATGATATTTGCGATACTGGGGCTTAGAACACTTTATTTTGTACTTGAAGCACTTAAGAGCTTTTTAGTGCATTTAGAAACAGCGGTGATCGTACTTTTGTTTTTCATCGCAGCAAAACTAACACTAAATGCTTCGAGCCCACATTTTTCATCATGGATTTGAAATTTCAGCACAAACTAGCCTTTTTGTCATTTTAGGCATTCTTGGAACTGGGATAATAGCGAGTCTGTTTAAAAAATAATGCGCCGCCACTAAGATGTAGCGGCAAAATTTGGTTAAATTTTGGCTTTTTTAATAGCTTGCTCTAGATCAAAGATAAGATCGTCCGCATTTTCTATACCGATAGCAAGCCTTAATAACCCATCGCTAATGCCTATCTTCTCTTGAAGTGCCTTGTCGTAAGACTCGTGCGTCATCGAGGCTGGGTGGCAGATGAGACTCTCAACTCCTCCAAGGCTAACCGCTAGGTCAAAAAGCTCTAAGTTTTTAACAAAAATATTCTTATCGTAGCCATCTTTTTAGCTCAAAAAGATATCAAAGGCACCGATACCGCTTGCCTGCGCTTCTTGTACAGCTTTTTCCTCTGCTGAGTATGAGCCAGCGTAGTGTAGAGCTTTTAACAGCATCACTATTTTTTTAGAAAATCTATGATCTGTAGTGTTTTGGCTTTGTCTATCAAACCTCACGCTTAGTGTTTTTAGCCCTTTTATCAAGCTATAAGCTTCGAGTGGGCTAAGAGTAGCGCCAAGCGTATTTTTCATAAATGCTATGCGCTCAGCCAGCTTTTCATCATTTGTAGTCACAACGCCAGCGATCACATCCGCGTGGCCACCGATATACTTTGTCGCGCTATAAACGACGATATCAGCGCCAAATTTTAGAGGCTTTTGATAATAAGGCGTCAAAAATGTGTTATCAACCACCACAAGCGCACCCTTTTCATGCGCGAGCTTTGCAAGACGTGCGATGTCGGTCACTCGCAAAAGTGGATTTGATGGAGTTTCAATAAAGATCATCTTCACGTCATCGTCAAGTTTTGTTATTTTGTTTAGATCATCTGCAAGCTCAAACTTGATACCGTAGCGTCAAAAAGCCCGTTTGCATATCGATATGTGCCGCCATAGACATTGCTATTTAGTATCACCTTATCGCCGCTTTTTAGCAGGCCAAAGACTGCACTAGTTGCCGCCATGCCAGAGGCTAGAGCAAATGCAAATTTTGACTCTTCAAACTTTGCAAAAATCTCCTCAAATGCATTTCTAGTTGGGTTTGCACTCCTTGAGTAAGCAAATTTGCCAAACTCACCAAGACCCTCTTGTACAAATGTCGTAGCCAGATAAATAGGCGGTACGACCGCTTTGTGTGGGTTGTTTTTGGCTTCTAGCCCTTTTACTATCAGTGTGTCTACTTTCATATTTTTCCTTTAAATGTAAAAATCCATAGCCGAGATAAATTTTTTGATGCGAGGCAAATCGCTACTAAAAAATTCCTCACTGCTACCGTCAAATGCGATATTTCCGCCCTCTAAAAACAAAATTCTATCCGCCACACGCCTTGCAAACGCCATGTTGTGCGTGACGATGATTAGAGATTTATGCTCGTGGCTAAGCTCACTAATAACTTTTAAAACCTCTGCTTCAAGCTCTGGATCAAGCGCGCTCGTAGGCTCGTCAAGTAGCAAAAACGACGGCTTCATCGCAAGTGCTCTCGCTATTGCCACGCGCTGGCTCTGTCCGCCCGAGAGTCTGCTAGGATACTCGTGCTCTTTGCCCTTTAGTCCAACTTTTTCAAGCAGGCTAAGAGCCTCTTTATTAGCCTCTTCTTTTGGGATTTTTAGCACCTGTGTTGGCCCTTCGGTGACGTTTTGCAGCGCACTAAGATGTGGAAAGAGATTAAAAGCTTTGAAAGACCATGCCTGTTTTTCACAGAAATGGCAACATATCTTTTTACTGAAATTTACTGTGCCATTTCCATCTTTTCACTCTCAAGCTCCAGCTCACCACTATCTGGAATTTCAAGCAAATTTATACATCTAAGAAGAGTTGATTTGCCAGAGCCAGAGCTGCCTAGTATGACCGTGGTTTGGGCGTCTTTAAACTCTAAATTTAGATCATTTAGCACTGTGTTTTGGCCAGACTGCAATTAAATTTCTAAGCTTTATCACATCATACATACCTTGAAAATCTTTTTTCTAATCTAGCTTGTAAAAAAGTAAGAATTGTACATACCACAAGATAATAAAGTGCCGCTAGCACATAAAGAGTAAGTGGATCAAATGTCCTTGCAGCAATCCTTTGAGCTACCATAAACATATCAACCATAGTAATCGAAGCGACTAAGAGGTGTCCTTGAGCGTACTTATAAATATATTTGAAAAGGAGGAGAGTGAAAATTCTTGCAGACCTGTGGGGCGATGATGCGACGTAAAGTTAGAGCGTAACTCATGCCAAGCGAGGTCGCCGCCTCCCACTGCCCTTTTGGCACTGAAAGTACAGCTGCTCTAACGGCTTCTGACGCATAGGCTCCAATATTTAGGCTAAAAGTGATAATAGTGCCTCCAAACATCAAGCGCGATACCAATTATTGGAAGACCAAAATAAACAATAAATAGTTGAACCAAGAGCGGGGTCCCACGAAATATCCATATATAAAATTCGCTCACCTGCTTTAAAAAATTAACATCAGCTATGCGAAATATCGCCGTTAGCACCGCTATCACAAGCCCTAGAAAAAATGAGACCACTGTAAGTGGCAAGGTAACTTGCACCATCGCCACTGCCATAGGCCAAAGCGAGTCTAGTACTAGCTCGCTTATTCGCTCAAACTCGCTCATTCAACTTACTTTGTGATATCTTTGCCAAAATATTTGACAGAAATTTCAGACAATTTTCCCTCTTTTGAAAGTTCATCAATTGCTTTATTTACTGCATTTACAAGCTCTTCATTGCCTTTTTTAACTAAAGCTGCAGAATAAATAGGCTCACTACCTTTAGCCGCTATTTTTAGAGGTGCATTTGGGCGTTGTGCAATGTAATCATAAAACGTGACAGTATCGTTTATTGTAGCATCAGCTCGTTTAGCGATAATAAGCTCTACGCCTTTACTAAAACCATCAACTGTTACGATTTGTGCACCATATTTTTGTGCGATACCAGCCCAGTTACTAGTGGCAGAGTGCGCACTTTTTTTACCTTTTAAATCAGCAAAATTTTTTATATCATCATTGTCTTTGCGCGTAACAAGCGCAGCATATGCAACTGTATAAGGCAATGTGTAATCATATTTTTTCTTACGATCTTCTGTAATACTAACTTGATTAAATACTATATCAGCCTTATTTGCATCAAAAGCGCAAACGCATAGCATCCATGGAGCTTCTACAAATTCTGGTTTCCGATTCAGCTTTTTAGCCACTTCACGCGCTATATCTACATCAGAGCCGTGAGCTTATCACTTTTGTCATGATAAGAATACGGAGAATAAGTACCCTCTGTTGCTATTTTTTAAAAACACCGTTTTCGATAGTTTTTGCATTTGCGTTAATTGCTAGTACTAGCCCAGCAACAGCCAAGATTGAAGATTTTAATATTTTTCATTGATTATCCTTTCTAAAGTTTATATTGTTGGCTATTCATCTAAAAGGAAAGTATAAAAGCGGATAATTCTTTTTAAATGTTTAGCGACTTGCTAAGCACTTAAAAAAGAATGTAAGCATGCTCAGACCTTTACTTTGCAACACATGTCGCTATATCGTTTTTCATGAGATACCTTTCGTGTGAAATTATTGACGTAATTTTATGAGAAATTTAAATAAAAAGTAAAATTACCTTTTAAAGTGACTTTTAAATTGCTAGAATTAATTACTGCATATTTATGCTTCCAGCTGGAGCAGACATATCGCCTTTTTCATCTACAAATGGAGGCCCTTTTTGAAGTAGCGCAGTCACTTCAGAGGCAACCTTGGATCCATTTTAGCCATGATGGTTGAGATCTTTTTTGCATCAAGGGCGTAAAGTATGGTAGCAGCGTTTGACCTTGGCATTTGCGAGAGCACTTCGGCTGCTGCGCCATCTTTCATTTTGGCGTAGGATTCATTGACCTTATCAGTAGTCATCGTGCGAAGCTCTTTTTAGATACTTTTCATTTTTAGCGACAACTTCGTCGATCTCTTTGCGTTTTTGCTCAATCACTTTCATCGTCGCATTTCAGATCAGCCTCTTTTTGGCAAGCTTTTTGTTGTTCTCTTCATAAGCTGCAGCCGAGCTTGCTCGAAAAGACCTCTAGGGCTTGGCGCTGCTCGTCGATGATCTCAAGCTCCTTTGAAATTTCCTCTTTTCTAGCTTCAAAGATCTGAGTGCAATCAACCGGCACTTCAAAGCAAAATGCAAAATTTATGACCATAAAAAAGAGTAAAACAGCTCTCATCACGCCTCGCTTTTGGCTGCCATTCATAACCGCAAACTCATCAAGAGCAAGCGCTTCAGCCTTTTGTATGCGTTTTTATCTCTTTTTCATTCTTCTTTTCTAGATATTTCATCTTTTCATACTCTAAATTGCATTTTTATATTTGTGCTCGTAGTGCAAGACCTCTTTTTGCTATCTCTAAGCTCTCTTTGCAGGCGCTTAGCTCGGCTCTTGCTATATTTATGAGCTCTAAATTTTCTCTTAGCTCGCCTATGTTGCCACTTTTTGGCAGGCTAAATTCGTTGAGCTTGGCTCTTAAGAGTGCTATTTTTTCTTCAGCATTTCTTACATTTAGCCTAGCAACGACGAGCTTAGCCTCTACCTTATCCATCTCCTGCTTTTTGACGCGGACGACGGAGGTAAATTTACTTTTCATCTAATGATCGTATCGCTTCTCTCAGGGCTTGTTGAGATATAGCCGACCTTTACGCCAGTTAGCTCCTCGATACGCTCGATATATGCTCTTGCGTTTGCTGGCAAGTCTTCATATCTGCTGATGCCCTTTACGCTGTCCCAGCCCGCAAGCTCTTCATAGATAGGCGTTGCATTTTCAAGATCTGTTGGCACGTAGTCGATCGTCTCGCCGTCATATTGATATGCTTTGCAAATTTGTACCACCTCAAAGCCATCAAGTACGTCAAGCTTCATAAGCGCATAAGTATCGACGCCATCAAGCCTTGAAGCGTATTTTACGCTTACTGCGTCAAACCAGCCACAACGTCTGCGGCGGCCTGTTGTTGTGCCAAATTCTTTACCGATCTCACACATCTTATCGCCGTTCGTGCCTTTATCTTCAGTTGGGAAAGGTCCGTGTCCTACGCGAGTTGTATATGCTTTGATGACACCTATTACCTTGCCTATCTCTTTTGGATTTAGTCCAAGGCCTGTGCAAGCGCCAGCGCTTATGGTATTTGAGCTAGTTACATAAGGATATGTGCCGTGATCGATGTCTAAAAGTGTGCCCTGAGCGCCTTCAAGTAGGACTTTTTTATCTTCATCAAGCGCTTTCCAAACTAAATTTGTAGTGTTTGCGATAAATGGAGCAAGAACTTCTTTATATCTTTTTAGCTCTTCAAGTAGCTCATTTTCTTCAGGTATCTTTTACGCCAAGAGCGTCAAATACTGGTTTATTTGTTTCAAAATCATGCATCAAAGCATCACACAAGCGCTCTGGCTCAAGTAGCTCGCCAACTCTGTGGCCGCTTCTGCTTATCTTGTCTGCGTATGTTGGTCCGATGCCTTTGCCAGTCGTTCCGATCGCTTTTTCACCTTTTAAGCGCTCTTTTGCTTGATCGACTTGACTGTGGTAGCTTAAATTTAAGTGCGCTTTGTCGCTTATATAAAGTCTGCCCTCTAAGTTGTCAAATTGCGCCATCTCAGTGATGAGCACCTCTGGAGAGACAACGACGCCGTTGCCGATGATATTTATGATATTTTTGTGCAAAATTCCGCTTGGGACAAGGTGAAGTGCGTATCTTACGCCATCGACCCAGATCGTATGACCAGCGTTGTGGCCACCTTGAGAGCGACAAATCATGTCATAGTTTAGTCCTAGCATATCAACTATCTTGCCTTTACCCTCATCACCCCATTGAACACCAACTACTAAATCAGCCTTTCTCATTCTTACTTCCTTAAATTAATTTTTTTCTTCTATCAATGCATCGAGTATAAACAGCGAACCCGCTGCTTGAAATATCGTCTATTTCATGGTTTCCACCACTTGCTAAGATGGCGTTGTCTTTTTAAAAATCTAAAAAAATAAACTATCATAATATCTCATTTTGAGTAATATAGCGGAACTATTCTTAATTTCTTTATATTCTAGTGATTTGGCTACGCTTTGTAATTTTTTCTAGCGCCTCTTTTTAGCTTATCAGGGACTAAATTTACTATCTCATCAAGCTCGCTAGCGTCCTTTAAAAAGGGCTGAGTTTGCTAAGCTCATGGCACGTTTTGAGCTAAAATTTTTCTAGCCATGAGTTTTCAAAAATCTCTATCTCTAAGTTTAGAAATTTCTAAATTATCCTTGGGATTTTGCATGTTGCTAAGCTGCAAACAAGCGCCGATCTCAAGCTCGCTAAAGAGCTTTACTACTATATTTATGCTCTTTAAAATGTCGTTTTCGCCGATAAGCTCAGCGCCTATTTGATAAATTTCTTGGCTTGGATAGCGAAAGACTGGCTGGATGTAAAACCACCTCTTTGGCTCGTTTGCTTTAAGCCTTCTAAGCACGATCCTAACGGTATCAACCGTGCTATCAGCCCTTAGAGCTTATCTCGTGGTTTAGACTGTCGCTAAAGCGTAAAGGTTTGTCGCATCTACGCTTAGATGTTGATGATACGAAAAAAACGGCGTTACGATCTCGCTAAAACCTTCATCTTCTAAAATTTCACTCGCTTTTTGCTCGATTTTTCTCTTTAGTTTTGCACTTTTTGCAAAGTAAAGTTTGCTTCCTACAGGTATCTCGTGCTCATAGATACTTAAGGCATTTTCATTCATTATGATCTCCATTTAATTTTAAGACACTATCAGATAATTTTATTGCATCCTTCGCTAAATTTACAATATCTTCTTTCTCTTCTTTTGAGATTATACCATCTAAAAATTCAGCTAAATTTACATCTATTTTTAATATTATTCTTATAGTTCACTATTTCTTTTTAGTCTTAGACTTATTTTTATTGTCACGTTTAAGAGATTTATCACACGATACATAAGCTCTTTTTGTACCAACAATTTTGTAAAGCATCTCATAGTTTTCATCGTTTTGATAATCTTTCATATCTGAATATGAAGGTAAAATAAATTAAATTTAACCACTTCATCCAAACTTAACTCAGTAGCAAAAACGTCCTTGAAATCTAGTAAAACCAAATCCTAAAAATATTTCAAACATGCTTTCGTCTTCTATATTTTTATCATTGCATCAAGCTTAAAACGTACTTGAAATATACCTTATCATGCGCATAGTCTCAAGTGCTTCCTTCGAACTAAAGACGCTTTACAAAACCTTTTTATCAACATTGAACCTATTCGCTTTTAGCATACCCTAATGCTCAATAGAGCCTGAATAAGAGGCAAAGTCATCTAGTGAAAAACTTACTCCCAGCTCTTTATAAGCATCTATATAATTAGAAACGTCGTCTAAACAGCTCCATTTGCAGCATCCACTATGTCTATAATGAGCCCACTTGCGTCTAGATTTTCATCTTTTAGAACTCTTTAAATTTTTCAAAAATTCCTAGTTAATAACTTTTTAATGCCTAAACTTTACTCTAACCTTTGCATCTATTCCCTCTTTTAGCCATAATTCCCTAGCCTTTAGAGCATTTTTTAATGCAAATAATGCAATTGCAATAGCTACTTTTGATGCTTTAGTTAATGGAAGAAAAAATCGGATGGTTTTAATATCTTATCTCCATTTTTCCATCTAATAAATGCTTCAAAACTAATAATTTTTCCAGTTTTTATATCAACTTCTGGTTGATAAAGCAAAAACATCTCACCAGCTTCAATGGCCTTAAGTGTATGAACCATCTCTATATTCGTTTTTAAAATAATTATCTTTCTTTGCGTTAAACAAATAATACTTATTTTTTTACCATCAAGTTTTGCTTGATACATAGCCCAGTCCGCCCTCTCAGCAAGTCATCAGCACTGAGTCATCACGACTTAGACTAATACCAACACTAACGCTAAGTTTTATCATCACCCTCTTCAATAGAATTTTTCCTTTGCTATTCTTAAAAATATTATCAGCTGTTTCTATATTTCACCAAGATTTTCATAGGAAGCAATGCCTATAAACTCATCTCCACTCAATTCTAGCAAAGACACCCTGCTTTGGAAAGATTTCATCTATTTTTAGAAACTTCTACTAATAATTTATCTCCGACTTGATGACCATATCCGTCATTTACCGATTTAAAGTCATCAAAATCAACATAAAAAGCGACTATTTTAATACCTTTGTTTTGCTTGCTTTTAAAAACTTTTCCAATTTATTAAATAATAAAAATCTGTTAGGTAATCCAGTTAAAGGATCATGGTAGGCGATAAATTCAATACTCTTTATTGTAACGCTCATCGTTAGTACTTGAGGCTAAAAGCAAATATCCCTCATGCTCACTAAATGCATTTAAAAGCGCACTGACACTTATAACCTCGAGTCTATTTTTTGCTTTGAACATCATAAACAAGACCCTGCCAATAGCCTTCTTTTTAAGTGATAACAAAATCTCATTCCTAATGTCTTTTAGTCCTGTTTTTAAACTCGTTATATCTCTAGAGCAAATTCTATCCAAGAAAAATTTCATCTTTTTGTAGCATTAAAGGTATCAAAAATGCATCATTTGCATCCACTACTCTTAATTCATCATCAAGCATGACAATTTGTTCTTTTGAATATGAAATATCTTTGCCAAAAAGATCCTGATAAGTAAAAAGCTATTTTGCATACTAAGATCTTGCATTGTACCTTTTATAACACTTACCTCATTGTTTTCAAATGATATTGCTCTGGCTCTAATCTTCACATAAATAATCTCTTTATCAGCTCTATAAGACGTACTTCACCATCATACTCATCATCTTTTTATAAGATCAAAAAGTTTTTAAAACTTGTAATTCATCAACAAATATAGTCTTAGCACGTCTCAAGTACTACACTCATATCCCCTGCTTAACGTATAGCCAAGTGACTTGGCAATTGCATTTAGTATATAAAGTGTGTCACTCTTTTTGTCCCATGAAAAGACAAAGTGCTTCACTTGCCCAAAGAATGACTTGAAATTGTTTAAGCTCTATATCATATTTTTTTCTTTGTAGCTTTAAAACATCACTTAAATCATTAAAGAAGTACATGATTCTCTGCTCTTCACCATCGTTTGAACCTACAAATTTTACTTTTACTTTAAACGGTGCTTTTTTTATTTTCATTTGTTTGCATATTAGTAATAATGTTAATTTCACTATTTTGACTACCATTTTTCGAGAAAAGTAGCCTCAGTCAAAACACTAGTGACAAACTCATCAAGACTCTCAGGGCTTAGTAAATTTTTAAATTTATAAGTTTTTCATCTTGTGGTACTTTAAAGATAGCATCAATATTTTTAGTACTTCTTGTAATAGAAAATGGATCGTCTTTCAAAGCCTCTGCTATTACATTTGGTGACAAAAAAATGTATAGTCATTTAACGCATCATCATCTTTTTGTGTAATTTTTCCTTCATCTGGCTCTCGTATAAGCATAAATTTAGTCTTGCATCTCTTAGTTTAACTTGAGACTCTTGCAAAAATCCTTCTCGAACATTGCCATCTTTTGTTTTTAGCTTTATTTTTAAAACTTACATCACTATTTTATGCATCTTGTTTCGTCTGCATAAATAGTGCAAAATCGCCATCAATTAAATCACTTAAATTTAACTTTATAATCTCATCTTTTGTGTAGCCAAACGAATGCAAAAAGGCATTACTAGCATCTACGATATCGCCAGTATATGCATCATAAACTACTATTTTTAAAAACTTTGTTCAAATATATATCCAAATCTGCTCTTATATTTCTCCATTTCATCAGTAGCTCTAATAGTCTCAAGCTTTAATTTATTTATACCTTTTCTTATATCTTCAGAATCTGATTACATTAAGGCCTTGCTTTATCTCTTCTTCATTACCATCAAGACTGTCTTTTAGACTATTTAGAGCTGGTAGAACTTTACCTTTTATAAATTTTTGCATCCATGAACCAAAATATAGAAAATCCAACAAAACAGATAAGAGACAACCAGACCAGTAAAAACTGCATAAAAGATCTGAAAATGTTTTTATCGAAGCAGTAATAACAAATATATTATATTCTTTTCATGTAGCTTATTAGATAAAAAGTTCATATGTTTCAAAGAATAAATTATCTTATCTTCTTTAAACTGCTCCCCAAGACTAATATAAGGATCAAATAGCGACTGATCAATTTCTCTATAAAACTTATCTCTCGAAAGAAATTTCCATATTTATCTACTAGATAAGTATAAGCTTTTATCCGTTCATCGTAATCTACATCAACACGACTTTGCAAACGATTTTTGATTAACTTGAACCAATATTTTATTTCCATAGTCCATAGGCTATATAAATTCTCTTTACATACTTATTTTTGTAAACACTATTTGAGATAATAAATTTCCGAGATACGCATCATTTAACCAAGGCATATTATCTACTGTTATGTCGCTGGCCTCATCAATCTTTCTTGAATATAATAATCCAAATCTTTATTTAGTATATAAAATGCCGAATAAAAATCATTTTTGTAGTATTTTCATCAAATAGTGCACTTTCAAGACCAGCCTCTATTAATTTTGACCTTAAAAAAATATCGTACCATAGTAAAAACTATTTGAGATTGATAACTTTACTAGAATTTAATGAATAAAGATCATATTTTACGTCACTTAAACCAGCTACACTAACAAATAGTGCCAAAAATAGAAACAAAGTAGTAGTAAAACGATCTTTTGCGTAAAAATCTTTTGATTATCTGCAAACTAGATTTTTGGACTATTAAACACGGCAAAAGACCTCGCTAATTTAGGTTTAGCGTTGATTTTACCCCATACTTGATTTGGGTTTATAAATATAATACTTATTTAAATTTTATTGATTTGCTTGTGTGAGCCAAATATCGCTTTGATTGGCTCTTAAATTTTAATAGATCCAAGTAACTACTTCAGATCTTTGTCTGCGTAGTTTTTCAGGTTGTGGATTTAGACGGTAGCCAAAATGGCACTACGATAGCCACTCTTTTTTCGCTCTCATCAAGACCCTAAAATTTCATTTTAAAGCGTGTCTGTCAAAGCCTTCGATCGGGCAGCTATCTATGCCAAGGCTTGCGGCTGCGTTCATCATATTTGTCGCAGCTATCATGCACTGCTCGTGTGACCACTGAAAGGTTAGCTCGTCGTCATTTTTGGAATTGATAGCAAAAAGTCGTGATAAAATTTTCTGCCTCGCAGCGATAGCTTCAGGGTCTTTATCAGCCCTTCTAGCGATCATTTTATCGATATAGCTACTACCAACTTTTTACCTCTTTGATCTTAGCTAAAATGACAACCAAATGCGAGCAAGAGGTGATTTGCACTTGGTTCCACGAAACAGCTTTTATCTTCTCTCTAAGCTCTTTGTTTTGCACGACTAAAAAGTCCCACTGCTCAAGCTCAGTCGAGCTTGGGCTTAGTCTGCCAGCCTCTAGGATAAAGTCAAATTCGCCAGCGCCTATCTTTTTGCTCTCATCAAAATTTTGCAAGCATGACGAAATTTCTACATTCAAGATAGTTCATCATATCTCCTTTGTTAAATTTTCTTGACATTATAAAGCGACTAGGTAAATTAAAGAATGTAGCCAGACTTTAGCTGGCCTTAAAATAAGCTAATGTAGCCTAGAGTTAGTTTAAAAGTATATCAAACTCGCCTTTTTGTATCGCCTCTGCGATGATGGCTGAGCGCTCATAGCCAGCCTCTTTTAGGCGCTTTAGAGCTCACTCGCATCGTTCTCGCTAACAGCTAGCAAAAGTCCGCCAGAAGTTTGCGCGTCATATAGCAAGATATCAGCCTCTTTGCTCACAAAATGCTTTGCAAATTCGCGGTTTTTGTAGCTTCCCTCTGGGATGATGCCTATATCGGCAAATTCTTTCGCGCTTGCTATCACTGGCACATCTTTTTCAAAGACGTTAAAGCTAATCTTGTCGTTTAACATCTCGCTTAAATGCCCTAAAAAATCCAAATCCAGTCACATCAGTTACGGCATAAACTTTGATGCCACCTAGTGCTTTTTAGAGCGTAAAATTTAGCTGAGCCATGATGCCTGCGGCCTCATTTATCTGCTCCATGCTTAGTAGATCAGCCTTGATCGCTGTGCTTAAGATGCCGCTGCCAAGAGGCTTTGTAAGGATCAAAACGTTACCAACTTCTGCTGTGTTGTTCGCCCAGAAATTTTGTGGGCTCACCTTGCCAGTCACGCTTAATCCATAATACATCTGCTGCGTCTCTATCTGTGTCCGCCAACGATGACGCCGCCACTTCTACTTTATCGGCTCCACCTTGCGACTTTCGCCCTAAAATTTCAGGCGCAAGGTTGCAGCTATCAAAGCCCGACGATGTTTAGGGGCGTTTATCACCTCGCCACCCATTGCAAAGACGTCGCTTAGGCTATTTGCAGCAGCGATCTGACCGTAGATAAATGGGTCATTGACCACTGGCGTGATAAAGTCAAGCGTCTGAACGAGCGCTAGATCGTCTGAGAGCTTAAAAACGCTCGCGTCCTCGTTTGAGCCGATGCTTGAGAGCAGGTTTGGATGAGATAAATTTAAACTACTAATCGTTTTGTGAAGACCCGACGGGTCAAGCTTAGCACTCAACCAGCGGCTGCAACGAACTGCGCAAGCTTTTGTCGTGATAGATCATAGTTTGATTTGCTCGTGAGTTGTGAGTATGTCGATGATCTCATAAGCGTTTGAAATTTCGCCAACTGCAAGATCGCTTACTAGTTTATAAGCCTCCAAGCAGCTTCCGCAGCTTAAAATTTGAACGCCAGCAGCTTCAAGATCTTTAAGTGGCTTAAAGCTTGGATGTGAGCGGTTTGTCGTCATCTTAACGGCGTTATTTACGCAGATGATTATCTTTGGTTTCTTCTCTACTTGAAGAAGTGCGCCTAGAAATTTTGATAGCAAATTTAAGCCAACTTCACCGCTACCTGCGCGCTCTTCGTTTAGATAGAGCCTTTTTCATTTTTGGTGTTATGTCGCGACAAATCATACATTGTAAGCTCAAGTGCGCTTTTGCCCTTGATGGCTAAAATTTTAGTCTCATTGCCATTGCTTTCTAGGCTAAATTCTATATTTTGATTTTTCAAAAATCTTGAGATATTTTCTTTTGGAGCTAGGGCATTTACGATGATCTCTAAGCTCTCTCCCTCATTTAAACCCCTCAAGCGCTTTTTTAGTCATGATGACTGGTTTTGGGCACTCTCAAATTTCTGCAATCAATTGTTCTTGTCATTGTTTTTCCTTTGTGATTAGTATTTCAAACCTTGAAACTGATTTTGGATTATAGCTAAAAATATTAATTTTAAAAAGGATTTGTGCTTTTGAATTTGCTATAAAAGAGAGTTTGACCCATACGTAAGTCGCATAAGGTCAAAGGCTAGTTATTTTAAATTGTAAGATTTCTCGTAGTCAGATACTGGGATCTTGTTTTCTTTAACAAGCTCTTGATACCAGTAGTGGTGAAGCACATAGACCTCTTCTTCTTCTTTGTATCCAGTGATCATCGACCAGATAGCGCCATGTATAGCGATCGCAGCCATATAGATATGAACTAAGAAAAATACCGCACAGACGATACCAAGGCAGTTGTGGATAACGACGCTATATCTTAAAAGATCGATTTGTTGGATACCAAACCAACTAGCAACTGCTGGCTCTTTGAAGTCTTGAAAATACATAATCGCACCAGTGATGATCATCACGATACCACCAGGGATAGCGATCCAATACCATGCTTTTTGTCCTGCGTTAAATTTACCAGCTGGCACTGGTCTTTTCTTCTTTGATAGATAACCACCAACTATCATCATCCATCTGATATCATAAACAGCTGGAAGCATTCTGATAGTCCAAGCAAATAACATAGGAAGCACAGAAATAGCAAATATAATAGTCGCTATATCGTGCAAGTATCTACAGAAACGCACAAATGTGCCACCGCCTAACTCTGCACCCCACATGATGATGATACCAGTTGGCACCAAGATGATCCAAGAGATCGCAGCTAAGCCGTGAGCTATACGTTCGATTAGCGAAAATGCAAATACTTTTTTGCCCTCGTGACTAAAGTGTTTTGGTCCGATGATCAAGAAGTGTAGCACGAACGCGCCGATAACAGCTAAAATGATAGAAAGTGCAGCTATCGCGAAGTAGTCGTTGCCTTGTATAAAAGTAAATATCGGGCCCCAGCCATGCTCATAAGGCTTGATATTTTCTATCCTCTGTGCTGCCCAAATGGTGCTGTCAAATTGATTGACACCAGTTGGTCCTTCAATGGCCATTGCCGCAACGGACAATGTAAAAAGTAGAGTAAGAATTCTCGTCATTTTTATTCCTTTATTTTGCTAAAGCTTAAATGATTTAAGCTTTTGGTTAAATATGCTAAAATCACACAGCTATGCTGTTTTGTGGCTATTATATCAGAGCTAATCACAAGCAAACCTTAGCAAAAAGATTACTACTTTTATAAAAACATTTAAGTTTTGTTAATTTTTATCGTTTTTGATCTGAAACTTTAGCTAAAAATAAAGCCAATCTAGTTCAAAAAGGACCGCACTATGCATCTTTTTTGCCTTATATTTGATGACTATGAGACACTTGATCTCATGGGGCCAGTGGAGTTTTTGGCAAGGGTGCCTGAAATGAAGATAAGCTACGTCTCGTTTGATGGCGGGATAAAAAGAAGCAAGCAAGGCTTTTTATAAAGACTAAAAAGCAGTGAGATGCCAAAAGAGAGCGTTTTACTACTCCGAGGTCAGGGTACGAGGACGCTTGTAAATGATAGTGGGTTTATTTTGAGACTTAAAGAGTGCGTTTTGGCTTCACAATTTTGCCTAAGCGTATGCACAGGCTCGGCGCTCATCGCTCGCACAGGAGAGCTTGACGGACTAAAGGCTACCTCAAATAAAAGATCGCTTGAGTGGGTGAAAAGTTGCGGCGAGGCGGTAAAATGGCAAGAGCACGCCAGATGGGTGAGGGCAGGTACATTTTACACAGCTTCAGGCGTGGGTCGCTGGCATGGATATGGCGCTTGGTTTTATCAGTGATCATTTTGGCAAAGAGCTAGCCCAAAAGATCGCAAACGAGACCGAATACAACTGGCAAAAAGCTCAAAAATAGATAATCGTGCGCAAAGTTATAGGGTATTAATGTCAGGTGGCTTGTGACCTTTTGATAAAGTCAGAAATCTACTAAATTTAAAAAGGATAGCAAGCTAAGATAGCTTTAGCAAAAAGTGTCAAGATAAATTACCTTAGAGAATAAATTTAAATCATTTTGGAGCCTAGCTATAACTTTACTAAATTTGAGTAAGTTTAAATTTTGAAAAATAGCTTCAAGATAAATTTTAATTTAAGCAGTTTAGCTGTTTTTCGAAAATTTACGCTTCATATAAATTTGACCTAAATTTAAAAAGCCAAATTTACCTTCAAAAACTCAGCCTAGTTTCTGCGCCTATACTCTTCGTATCCAAATTCACGGATCATCTTTTTATCTCGCCATTTTCTTTTAAAAGAAGAAGATCAGGCAGTTTTTATGCCGTTAAACGTCGTGTTTTTAACGATGGTGTAGTGGATTTGATCTTCAAATATGACGCGGTCGCCGATTTGTAGCTCGCTATCACATCATACTCCGCATCGCCCGCTTCAAGCCCCACTATATCGCCAGCTAGGCAGGTATTGCGCCAAATCTATAAGCGAATTTGCCATTTTCACTCTCGCCTCTAACGGCTGGGCGGTAAGGCATGAGCACGGTATCTGGCATGTGCGCCTCAGCTGAGGTGTCAAGGATGGCGATATCTTTCTCGTTGTGCACGATGTCAAAGCACGCTGCTTATCAAAAAGCCAGTCTGCCAGCCCACAGCCTCGCCAGGCTCCAGATAGACCTCTACGCCGTATTTTTCGCGAAAGCGCCTAATTATCTTTATAAGCAACTCCACGTCGTAATCAGCCCTCGTGATATGGTGGCCGCCGCCCATATTTATCCACTTCATCTTTGGTATAAACTCGCCAAATTTTTCCTCAAATGCCTCCAGCACGGTCTGCAAGCTGCTCGCACTCTCCTCGCAAAGCGCGTGAAAATGAAGCCCCGTGATGCCATCAAGAAGCTCTGGCTTAAAATTTGCCCTTGTGATGCCAAGCCTGCTAAATTTACCGCATGGGTTGTAGCTGTCAGTTGGCGCTAGTGAGACCTCTGGATTTACGCGCAGTCCGCAGATGATGCCATTTTGCAGGGCAATACCCTTAAATTCTTGCCACTGAGCAAAAGAGTTAAATGTGATGTGCTTTGAAATTTTTAAAATTTCATCAAAATCCTCATCTTTAAAGGCTGGGCTATACGTGTGGATCTCGCCTTTTTACGTATTCGCTTGCAAATTTAGCCTCGTGAAGCCCACTGCAAGTCGCTCCGTCAAGGTATGAGCCCACCAAGTCCATCACTCCGCTAAATGCAAAGCCTTTGAGTGCTACTAAAATTCTAGCTCCGCTTTGCTCTTTTACATACTTTAAAAGCTCTAAATTTTTACGTACTTTGGCCTCTTCTGCAGACGTAGGCTGGGGTTTTTATGCTTTTTAAATTTTCGTTCATCTTATATCTCTTTTGCAAATTACTCAAATAAGTATATCTAGATTTATTTTTAAAGTAAAATCAGCGTAAATTCAAAGGATAAAATGTGGTAGAGATCGAATTTCTTGGGCCTATCGGGCTTGAGAGTATAAAAGTAGAAAAGCAAAAATACCAGGCGAGGTAAGCGACTTTAAGCGAGAAAGAAGAGCTTAAAAGTGGCTAAACATCTGCGCTGTGGCTGTAAAATGACGAGATCGTAAGTGATATAAATTTCGCTCTAAAGAGAGGCGATAGCATTTCTATCTTACCGCCAGTTTGTGGAGGCTAAGATGCAAATTATAATGGGAAGCTTGGACGTTCAAAGCATCACAAACGAGTGGTATGATAAATTTAAAGATAAAAACTGCGGTGCGCTCTATCACTTTTTTGTGGGTATAGTAAGAGAAGAGGGCGGTATTTCGGCGCTTAGCTTTGATATCTATGAGCCGATCCTTAAAAAATGGCTAGATGCTTGGCAGGAGCGAGCCAAAAAAGAAAATGCTTACGTGCTCTTTGCTCACTCAAAAGGCGATGTGCCAGTGCATACGAGCTCTTATGTGGCAGGTGTAGTAAGCCCTCAAAGAAAGGTCGCGCTAAGGCTTATAAACGAGTTTGTCGAGGACTTTAAGGCAAATGCGCCGATCTGGAAATATGACTGATAAATGGCGAGAAGAATTTACGCCAAAGAGCGCAGCCAAGCTATAAATGGCGCCGGACTTTTGGCATAAGAGGGCAAAAATGATAACCAAAGAGAGTAAAAAAGATGTTTTTTGGGCGCTAGCCTTTTGGAGCTTGGGCTCTTTGTCTTTAGTATCGTTGGATACTTTTTATCTTGATCTTGGTACGCCCTCTCTTTTTGGTGTCATCGTTGGCGCGATTTCAACCTTTTTGCGTGAGAAAGATCTTACAAAACAACTTTTTTGAGATAGATGATGATGGATTTGTCATAAAAAAAGGCTCAAAAAATATCAAATTTTTCTTCAAAGATATCGATGAGATCGCCATTAAGAGCTTTGGCGATAAGAAAAAAGTCGATGCGCTAAGTGTTAAATTTAGGAAAAATCGCCTAGATAGAGATGCTTGTTTTGGGCTAGTTCAGGCACTTGGCGATGACATGATCGTTATTTTTGACAGATATGAGCTTTTCGCAATTTACACTTTTCAAAAGAGCTTCGAGATAGGCTTTACTACGTTTAAAGATAGGGCATAAAAACCCATCTTTAAGTTTTCAATTTTGCAAACCTATTTATTTTAAATAGGCGACAAGCCAACACAAAAATACAAAGACAAAGATGATGGCTGACATGATAAGTGGCGTCGTGGTCGTAAAGAGCGCTAGCATGGCTGATGAGACAATACCACTTCCATATTGCAGTGAGCCAATGAGAGCATTTGCTCTGCCTTTCATCTCTTGAGGTACTTGATTAAGAGCGGCTGCGTTTGAGCAAGAGGCGATGATACCGTTCATACTAAAGACGAAAAACATAGGTATGATAACGCCCCAAACTCCGGCGATACCAAAAATGTAAGCGCTAAAAGCAAAAGTCGCGACGACAAAAGCGACTGTGCTTGAGGGTGATAAAGAAGCGAATTTGAAGCTAAATTTATTGACCAAGCTCTTGTTTAAAAAACTAAGCGTCGCCACACCAAGTATATTTACGCCAAACAAAAAGCCATAGTATTTGCTCGGTATGCCAAAATAATCTATATAAACAAACGACGATCCCGTGATAAAGGCGTATACTGCGATGTAAAAGAAAGTTATACTTAGAGTGTATTTCATAAATTTAGCATCTTTTATAAGCACAAAATAGCTCTTAAACGAGTTTATCATCGGCTCTTTTGAGCGCTTCTGCTGCGGCAACGTCTCTGGCAAGAAGAAGATAAGGATAAACAAAAAAGCACTTGCAGCTGCCATTAGCCAAAATATCCAGTGCCAAGTGCCAATCTCTAGTAATGCGCCGCCAAGTAGCGGTCCTATGATAGGAGCTGCAGCCATAATGATGACTAAGTTTGAAAGCATCTTTGCAGCTTCGCTATTTTCAAAAACATCGCTGATCATCGCACGGCTAAGCATAGGTCCCACGCACGCGCCTGTGGCTTGAAAGATACGCCAGATTATCGCTTCGCTCATGCTTTGTGACATGGCACATCCGATGGAGCCAACGACAAAGAGCGCCATACCGATAAATAGCGGGAGTTTTCGCCCTATCCTGTCGCTAATTGGTCCCCAAATGAGTTGCGCGATGGCAAAACCGATCAAAAAGCCAGTGATCGTTAGCTCCGCATCGCCATTAAGCTGTCGCTCCATCGTAGGCATGGCAGGTAGATAGACGTCCGTTGATAGCGAGGTGCAAGCCATTAGACCGCTTAGGATGACTAAAAACCAGATAGATGTTTTTGTTGATTGCAAGATTTCCCCCTTTTTAGCAGTGACTAAGATTTCGTAGATATAGCATACAATTATACATTACAGCAAGCGCCCAAAACTAGCTTTGGGCGTAAATTTAGAAAATCGTGCTTTGGTGGAGTGAGTGGAAATTATCAAGATTTTTGTTTGGCGAAGAGATTTTAATTTAAAGGCAAAAATTAGGCGAAGTGACTTTTATCTAGACGAGATGGTTTTTAAATTACAGAGGCAAGGGCTGTCAATCTAGTAATGACCAAACAAAATAAATTTAATAGAACTCAGGCGAAGTATCGTGAGATGGATTTTGGGCTTTGCATCCCCAAAGGTCGCAACTGCTAGCAGAAGCGAAGGATTTTCATCCTAAGACTAAACTTCTACTTGCGGTTACGAGTAAGCACAAAGCAAAAGATGATCCGTCTAAGGGTTAAATTAACACATTTGAGGCGAAGTATTTTTCGCTTAGACAAGGCGAAGTCAATTTTTAAGCGGAGCGTATATGTGATACGTGAGCATTAAAAATCAGATTTCAACGAAGTATAAGTGAAAAAGACAAAGCTAAAGAGTCTAAATTTTAAACTTCGTATCTTTCGCCTGGTTTCATTTCAATTACCTCCCACGGCAACCCCTGCTTATTTAGCTCGTCCATGAAAGGTTTTGCGTCGAAATTCTCCATATTAAAGACGCCTTTTCCACTCCAGATGCCTTTTGCGACCATCAGTGAGCCGATCATCGCTGGCACGCCTGTGGTGTAGCTAACAGCCTGCGCGCCTGTCTCGGCGTAGCAAGCCTCGTGGTCGCAGACGTTGTAGATATAGACTTGGCGCTCTTTGCCATCTTTTTAGCCCACGTATCACGCAGCCGATGTTTGTTTTGCCTTTTGTGCGAGGACCAAGGCTTGCAGGGTCAGGTAGAAGCGTCTTTAAAAACTGGATCGGCACGATTTTCATGCCGTTATGCTCGACCTCGTCGATGCGCAGCATTCCCACGTTTTCAGGCACTTCATGTGGGTTGGGTAGCTTTGTCCAAAGGTCATAAAAAAGCGAATTCTCTTTAATCCTTTGATGTTTTTAACTAGGCTCTCTAGCTCCTCGTGATAGAGCAGATAGCTATCTTTGACGCCTACTTTTGGGTAGTCCCACTTAAACATGATCTGCATCGGCTTTGTTTCGATCCATTTGCCAGCCTCCCAGTAGCGGCCATTTGCGCTAACTTCGCGTAAATTTATCTCTGGGTTGAAATTTGTCGCAAATGGATATCCGTGATCGCCAGCGTTGCAGTCTAGGATGTCGATCTCGTGGATCTCGTCAAATAAATTTTGCTGTGCATAGGCGCAAAATACGTTTGTCACGCACGGGTCAAGCCAGAGCCAAGAAGCGCCATGGTGCCAGCGTTTTTGAAGTCGCCATCCTTTGCCCACTGAAGCTTATACTCAAATTTTGCGGTGTCTGGGTGCTCGTAGTTTGCAGTGTCGATGTAAGGTATGCCAGCCTTTACGCAAGCGTCCATAAGGGTTAGGTCTTGATACAGCGGCGCAACGTTTAAAAAGCAGATCAGCCTTTGTTTGTTTGATGAGCTCCACCACGGCCGCTGTGTCGTCAGCGTCGATTTGCGCGGTGTTTATCTGCACGCCAAGGCGATCTTTTATCAAATTAGCTATCGCGTCGCACTTGCTTTTTGTGCGGCTTGCTAGGGTGATATTTGTAAAAACGTCCGAGTTCATCGCACATTTTACGGTTGCGACTTGGCTCACGCCACCTGCTCCGATGATTAAGATATTTGACATTTTTGGCTCCTGACATTTTCAGTGATTTTAGCAAAGTTAATATAAATTTCTAGCTTCAAAAGGTAAAATGAGCCAAATTTTAAAGGTAAAAAGATGAAGAAAAATTTTGCCCTATTTTTAGCGCCTATTTGCCTCTTTGCAAGTAGCTGCGACGAGCTAGTGCAAGAAAGCGTAAATGAGTTTTATAAAGTGATAGAATGTGGAGAGAGCCATAAGATTTAGCCGAGCAAGCGACTGATGTCTGCTTAAAGAGGACAACACCGAGCAGGCGATCACTTCGCTAATAAATGGCGCCAGCATTTGCATGGTAAATAAAGAGCCTCAAAAGGCACTAGAGCTCTCGAAAAAAGCACTAGAGCTCGCGGCAAACGTTAGTGACAAACTGCTACTAGCTCGCTCTTATCAAAACATAGGCGCGGCAGAAAAAGGCGCTATGCAAATACGACGAGGCGCTTGCTAGCTTTTCATGAAGCTCAAAGTATGACGCAACTCAAATACGCCGATGCGTGACGAGCTGCTGCTGCATAAAGTCCATCGGCAGCACCTACTACATGAAAAATGACTTTGCAAAAGCCTACGAAAACCACATTTTAGCGTTAAATTTACTTGATATCACGCCAGATCTAAGCAACAACGAGCTTGTGCGATCAGAGCTGTACAGAGGTCGCTAACGACCTAGCAAAGCTTGATGGAAAAGGATCAAGCCGCCAAAAACTACAAAAGTACTTGAAAATTTTTAAAAAGGCAAGGAGCAAAACCCGCGCGCGCTGGATCTTTTGGAGCGAGCCAGCAAAGGACTAAAAGAGCTTAACTAAAGTTTTTCTTTAGACTTTTTAGCACAAAATTTGCAAGCTCCAGCCCCTTTGAGCGGTGAGAAATTTTAAGCTTTGTCTCGTTATCTAGCTCGCCAAGCGTCTTAGTAAAGCCATCTGGGATAAAGAGTGCGTCATAGCCAAAGCCGTTTGTGCCGCGCTCCTGGTTAATCGCCTCACCATACATAAAGCCATGCGTCGTGTAGTCGCCAAATTTTGAGCTAATAGCGATACAGGCGGTGTAGTGAGCTGGTGAGCTCTTTAAATTTAGCGCCTTTAGCTTGCTAATCAGCTTTGCTCTGTTGTTTGCGTCATTTGCGTTTTTGCCGCACACTTTGCCATTTTCATCAAGGTCAAAGTAGCGCGCAGAGTAAACCCCTGGCTCGCCACCAAGTGCATCCACGCTGATGCCGCTATCATCGCTAAGCGAGATAAACTCACTATCAAGCCCTTGCTCTTTAAGCTTTGCAAAAACTGCTCTTGACTTTATGAGCGCATTTTGCTGAAAAGTGCTGCCATCTTCAACGATCTCAAATGGCTTTACAATCTCGCTTAGAGCGTAAATTTCATAGCCTTTTAAAAAAACTCTTTTATCTCTTTTTACTTTGTCTAAATTGATGTCGCAAGCACGATTTTTCATCGCAAAAACTCCTTGATTTTTTTGGGCGTATTTTACAAAAAGTAGATTAAATCTAAATTTAAATTAGTGTTAAAATGATAAACTTAGTCCTTTTTAAAAAAATAAGGGAAAATTATGTTAAAAAGCGTTTTGCCACTATCTTTTATCGTAGCTAGCAGATTTTTTGGACTTTTCATAGTCCTGCCAGTTCTTAGCCTTTACGCGCTCAAATTAAGCGGCGCAAATGAGTTTTAGTGGGGCTAATAGTAGGCGTCTATGCGATCTCACAGATGATATTTCAAGTGCCTTTTGGCGCTCTCTCAGATAAGATCGGTCGCAAAAAAGCGCTAACCATCGGCCTTTTGATCTTTGTGGCTGGCTCTATCGTCTGCGCGCTGGCAAGTGAAAGTTTACACGATGCTTTTTGGTAGATTTTTACAAGGCGTGGGAGCTGTGGGAGCTGTGGCAACAGCGATGATAAGCGACTTTGTAGCTGAAGAAAACCGCTCAAAAGCCATGGCGATCATGGGCGCTTTTATAGGGCTTAGCTTCACGCTTTCGATGGTGCTTGGACCGCTTCTTGCTAGAAGTTTCGGGCTTTCAAGCCTCTTTTATCTAAGTGCCGCTCTTAGCCTGCTTTGTGTCGTGCTGCTCTACACCGTCGTGCCAAAAGAGATAAAAGTGAGCGCAAAGGCTGAAAAGGTGCCATTTGGCAAGCTCTTTTTACAAAAAGACTACATGATCATAAATTTCACCTCTTTCATGCAAAAGATGCTCACGAGCATCGCATTTTTGGTGATCCCGATCGTTTTAGTAAAAGAGTATGGCTATGAGAGTGGCGAGCTTTACAAGGTCTATACACTTGGCGCTGTGCTTGGCTTTTTAGCTATGGGGTTAGCTGGCGCTTTGGGCGATGGCAAGGGGCTTAGCAAGGTCATCTTGATAGCTGGCACGCTGCTTTTTGCCCTAACCTACGCCATTTTTGCCTTTAGCTTTACGAAATTTATCTTTGTGGTTGGCATCGCGATATTTTTTATAGGCTTTAACCTTCACGAGCCCATCATGCAATCAACCGCGACCAAATTTGTAAAATCCTCACAAAAAGGCACTGCTCTTGGCATCTTTAACTCATTTGGCTACTTTGGAAGCTTCGTTGGAGGCGCGTTTGGCGGATATATCATGCACGCTTTTAGTTTTAAAGTGCTTGCCATCATCTGCGTTACGCTTTGCGTCATCTGGCTTGTTTTGCTATTTAGCCTAAGTGATCCAAGAATTTTTAAAAATATCTACCTAAGCCCAGAAGCGAGCTTAAATTTAGAGCTACTAAACAGCCAAAAAGGCGTGGTGGATTATTACAAAAACGAGAAAAATCAAGTGATCACATTGACTCTCGTCTAACAAGCGAGGCGGCTTTAAAAGAGAGTTTGAAGTTTTGATCTACGACGTCGTCATCGTTGGTGCTGGCGCTAGCGGGCTCTTTTTAGGGGCAAATTTAAAGGGCAAAAAGGTTGCCATTTTAGAGAAAAACAGTAGCGCTGGCAAAAGATCTTAGCAAGCGGGGGCGGCAGATGCAACATCACAAACCGCTTTGTAAGCGCTAAAAACTACCTTGGCGAGCAGAAGTATAGAGCAAACGTTTTAAAAATACTAAGCCCTGATCAGGTTTTGAAATTTTTTAGTGAGCTTAAATTTAGCGAGCAAAAGCAAAATCAATTTTTCTGTGATAGCGGTGCAAAGAGCGTTTTGAGCCTGCTTTTAAAAAGGCAAAATGCAGATATTTTTTATAACAAAGAGGTTCTTGGCGCTAAAAAAGTAGATGAAATTTTTGAAATTTTGACAAAAGATGAAAAATTTAGAGCTAGAAAATTTGGTCATCGCAAGTGGCGGACTAAGCTACAAAGCCCTTGGTGCAAGCGATATTGGCTACAAGGTAGCTAGCGAATTTGACCTTGAGCTCTCAATGCCTGCCCCTGCTCTTGTTGGCTTTAGCGTGCAAAAAGATGAGTTTTGGTTTAAAGAGCTTAGTGGCGTTAGTCTAAGCGCAGATGTAGTGATAAATACCAAAAATGAGAGCTATAAATTTAGTGGTGATCTGCTTTTTACGCATAGAGGCATAAGTGGTCCAGCGATACTAAACGCCTCACTCTTTTTGGCAAAAAGGGTCGAATTGCACAAATTTTTGTTTGCCCTAAAGTAGTGAGAAAAATTTGAGTAAATGATAAAAGCAGACTTAGCTCGGTTTTGCCTTTGCCAAAGAGATTTGTGCTGGAGTTTTTAAGAAAATTTTGGTTTAAAAAGATAGAGCTTTATTATGAATTGAGTGATGATGAAAAAGAGCATCATAAAAAGGCTTTTTGCATATCATTTTGCTCCAGCTGGGACATTTGGCTTTGAAAGGGCTGAAGTTACAAAGGTGGCGTAAAAACTAATTTTTTAGATGAAAATTTAGAGAGCAAAAGCGTAAAAGGGCTTTACTTTATAGGAGAGGTTTTAGATATCACTGGTATGCTTGGAGGATATAATCTGCATCTAGCCTTTGCAAGTGCTCTAAAGGTAGCTAGCGCTTTAAAAAATAGCTAATCAAATAGAAGTGAAATTTAGCTAGTGGCAGCTAAAACTGCCACTAAATTTATTTTTTCTCGCTTAGATACTCTTGCAAGCTTTTTACTTCAAGTGCTTTGCCAGTTTGAACTGTGCTTAGCGACTTAGCAGCTGCAAGTGCTGCACGGATAGTTGTGAAGTAAGGGATCTTAAATCTAAGCACATTTTGGCGTATCTTTTTGCCATCATCCACGCTTGATTTAGTATCACTTGTGTTTTATAATAAGTGCGATGAGATCTTTTTCGATACCAACAAAAATCTCAAAATCTCAACTAATAAATTCTAATACGAGCATATTTATTGCATATCTTACTAATAAATTTATCTAACACAACAAAAAATGCAGAATTTATTAAAAAGCAAGAATTATCTAGATTGATAAAATAGTAGCAAGATTTTTGATATGAAAATTATAAAATTCTTTTTTTGGTCCATCAAAAGCATTTTTGTACAAGTTAAAACAGAAATTTATGAATAAAATTTAAGTTTAAATGGTATCAGACTCAGGAGCCTTTAATAAACTTTCACTATTATGCTTCTTTGATAAAGCTGACAGCCTCATGTGGATTTGCAAATATATGCTCGCTAAACTGCCTCAAATCAAACTCTTTGCCATATCCACATGTAAGGCCAACGCCCGTTATAAGAGCAGCTTTAGCAGCCTTTTAGATCCATGATGGTATCGCCAACCATAAACGCATTGTCTTTTTCTTTGTCTAGTCTTTTTAAAGCTAAATTTATAGGTTCTGGATCTGGTTTTGGATTAACGACATCATCTCGTCCGACAACTGTTTTATAAATTTTCATAACGCCCAAATGTTCAAGTAAAATGATAGAAAAATTTTTGATGTCTTTTGTCGTAACAACACCAACATCAGCAAACGTGCTAGCTTCATTTTAAAGCATCCATAGCATGCGGTAAAAAGCACAGTCTCATCTAAATAGATCTTCTCGTAGCAAGCTTTATACTCTTTTACATATTCACCTATTAAATGGCACCGAGTTTTTCAAACATTATTTCAAGCGGATATCCTACTAGAGATTTTAGTGCATCATGATCAGGTTCTTTCTTGTCGTGAGCTAAAAACGCCGCATCAAAACCTTTTAAAAATAGCAGAAGTAGAGTCTATAAGTGTGCCATCTAAGTCAAAAAGTATAGTTTTTTTCATGATAATCTCCGCAGAAATAAAAAAGGGCTCAGCCGAAGCCAAGCCCTAAAGAAGTAATTTTAAATAATAAAATTATTTATTGAAAGTAGCTTCAACACGTCTGTTTTGAGCGCGACCTTCTTTAGTTTTGTTTGTAGCGATTGGTTTAAGTTCGCCGTAACCAACTGTAGAAATTTTAGCTTTTTCTACGCCGTAACCAGCAAGAACCTCAGCCACTGCTTTTGCTCTTTTTTCAGATAGTTTTTGGTTGTAAGCTTCTGCACCTACACTATCAGTGTGACCAGCAAGTACAACTTTATAATCTGGGTGTTCACCCATAAAGTCAGCTACTTTTTTGATCTCAGCTGCATATTTTGGTCCAACTTTGTAGCTATCAAATGCGAAGTTAACATCTAGGTCTCTAAGAACGATAACTTTCTCGCATCCTCTTTCGTCAACAACTACACCAGCTGGAGTGTTAGGGCATTGATCGATATCATTTGGCACACCGTCATTGTCATCATCAAGAACTGGAGCTGGAGCTGCTGCTGGAGCTGCTGGAGCTGCTGCTACAACTGGAGCTGCTTTTGAATCAAGACCGATGCCAAAGCCTAGTGAATAGAATAGGTTGTGATCAGCGTGCTCAAATTTGATAGCGTCTCTTGCCTCTGCTTTAAGAGCAAATCTATCAGTTACTTGGTATCTTAAACCAAGACCATATTGACCAAAACCGCCATCTTTATTTTTCACAAAAGCGTTTGGTATATCTTCATAACCAGCACCGATTAAACCATATAGGCTAACTGGTCCAAAGTCAACGATATCTTTTACAAGGTTTGCGTGGTATCTAAGAGCTCTACCATGTCTTACAACGTCGCCTGTTCTCTCTTTAATTTTTTGAGAGTAATCAACACCAAGTTCAACTTGATCAAAGAAGAAGTTCTCAAGGTTTCTAGCCGCTCTAATACCAACAAAATTGTGGTCTTTTACACGTAGATTTCCTTCTGGATGAACACCACCGATAGTTGGAGTGATCTCATAGTTGTATGCTGCGTTAGACGCAAAAACCGCTGTTGCGGCAACCATAGCTAAAGCAATCTTTTTCATAATAGAATTCCTTTCAAATAGGGATTTTTTAATGTTGACTATAATTTTACCTAAATAAAAATAAATCAACTTTAAATTATAACCAAATTCTTAATGTAAATCTGACAATTTACATAACCTAAATTTTGCAAAATGCAAAAGCACTTGCAAAAACCATTAACGTTTAGAGAATTGTGGGCTTCTTCTAGCCTTTCTTCTACCAAATTTCTTACGTTCAACAACACGAGAATCTCTAGTTAGTAAGCCTTTTTGGTTTAAGCGCTGCTCTAAAATCAGCATCCATGTCAGCTAAAAGCACGTGAAATGCCGTGTCTTAAAGCCCTCAGCTTGTGCTGAATAACCGCCACCTAAAGTTGTAGCTACTACGTCTATTAAACTCTCTTGTTTTGTTACTAAAAGTGGTTGAATAACTTTAAGCTTGATAGCCTCGTGACCGCCAAGCCAAGTGTTAAGATCCATACCATTTACTACGATTTTACCGCTTCCAGCTTTTATCCAAACCTTTGCTACGGCAGTTTTTCTTTTACCAGTTGCATAAACTTTTGCCATAATTATTTTCCTTCTTTTTTAGCTATTTGTGCCGTATGAGGATGCTCACTGCCAGCATAAACTTTTAGTTTTTTTATCATCTCTCTTCCAAGTTTTGTCTTTGGAAGCATGCCACGAACAGCTAATTTAAATAGTTTTTCTGGCTTATTTGCTATCAAATCGCCAAATTTCTCGCTCTTTACGCTGCCAAAAATATCCTGAGTGTCTGTGATAAAGTTTATCTTCAGCTTTGTTATTACCAGTAAATTCTACTTTAGAAGCATTTATGATGATAACATAGTCGCCACAATCTACGTTTGGCGTGAAGCATGGTTTGTTTTTGCCACGAAGTATAGTTGCTACCTCAGTTAGCAATCTACCAAAGCGCTTACCAGCTGCATCAACTACGATCCAGTCTCGCTTAACTTCGTTTGGCTTTGTTATTTTTGTCATTTTTCTTACCTTTGCCAAGTTAATTTTTGAGTTGTGATTGTATTTAAACAATGCTTTGACAAAGCTTAAATTAAGTAGCATTTAAACTTCAATATATGAAATTTTGCCCTCAAGTGCATAGAAAATGACGGCGATTATACTATGTTTTTCATAAAATTGTAGGAGCGCATCTTTATACTCTTTTACCTGCTTTTTGTTCTCTTCTATATTTTTTTATCTGTCGTTTTATAATCAATCACGACAAATTTCCTCGATCATTAAAGCAAAAAGATCCATCTGTTTTAGTTCATTTTTCACTTTAAATGGCTGCTCTTTATAAATTTCTTTGCCTTTTTATACACTCTATAAATTTTGGCTCACTTATAAGCATTTTTGCCCTTTTATAGGCATCTTCAAGGACTTCAAGTGGTAAAATTTATGAAATTTATTTAGCATCAAATTTTTAGCTTTTTCTAGTGAAATTTCATCACATTCTCGCTCATCTCAAGCAGATAGTGAAACGCAAGACCAAAATATATCGCACTTACATCTTTACCACTCGTCTTTTGCTCTTTCGCCTCTACCTCTTGCCTCTCTATCTTTAAAATTTCAGGCATTTTTTCATCTTTTTTTGCCTCTTTTTGCTCGCTCTTGCTAGGCAAAATTTTGCCAAAGCTAAACTCTTTTAGATCAAGATAGTCATTTGCTTCGCTCTTGTCGCTTCTTGTGTAAAACGAGAAAAAGCTTTGGGCTATTTCCGCTTGGGACGGCTTGTTTGATGATGATGAGCGACTTTGTTGCCTTGTGAAAGCGACGTAAATCATTGATATTTTCTTGCTTTTTCAAGCTCCTTCATCTGCTCCAAAACGCTTGCATAGTCGCTATCAAGAAATTTTTCTCTACCTGAAATTTTACTCTTTACGATCCATTCACCTTTTTCGTTGTATTCGGTTATGAAATTTGAGTCATCACCCCTGCCCTTGCCCATCATGTCGCAAACTATGACGTGAGCAAACTCAAGCCCTTTGACTTATGCACGGTCATCACTCACGCCGTCGCTACTTTTTGGGCTGATTTTAGAGCTAAGTATCTCAAGATTAAATATAAAATCACTTCAAATTTTTTACCCCACGCTTAGCTCAAAAAGCCTCAAGATATCAACGTCTGCCATGCTTATGCCTCAAATGCAGCTAGGGTAAAATAGGCTGTCTGTCGCGCTCACTTCTGGCTTTATGTTTAGTTTTTGACATTTGCATTTACTAGCGCTTTTACATTTTTCATCATTCTTCTTCAAATAGGCGAAAATTTCGCATACTCGATGATCGCTGCAACAAGCGGCGTTCTTTTTAGCTCCAAAGTGCCTTCATTGACGCTTTTATCCCTGCACTACTAAGCACTTCTGAGATGAGGGCTAATGTCGCTATTTTTCCAGCAAAAGCACGGTTATCTCGCTTGCATTTACGCCAGCTTTTAAAAGCTCTTTTGTCTGCGAAACGACCGCACTGCGATATCTTCATCACTTTAGCACACGCAAGTAGCCGTAGTCGTCCTTCTCTACCTCAAAATAGTCGCACTCGCCGCTTACCTCATAGACTAGCGTCTCATCTTTTTTAGCTGGCTCTTGTGGCTCAAAGCTAAGCCCATATCTATGATAAATTTCTTCAAAAACGGCGTTATTAAATTTCACCAAAGCCTTTAAACTGCGGTAGTTGCGTGGCAAATTTTCTATATCTATCTGACTAAAATCATCTCCCAGCTTGTCAAAAAGCTCCTTTTTGCCACCCCTAAATTTATAGATGCTCTGCTTCGTGTCGCCCACGTAAAAGAAGCTTCCAAGCCCATTTTGTCCGTATCCAGAGACGATTTCAGCGATTAATGGCAAGATGATCTCGTACTGGATCACGTTTGTATCTTGAAACTCATCGACTAAGAGGTGATTTATCCTGCCATCAAGCCTAAAATAAAGCGCCTCTTTATCTAAGCTTTGCACCAAAAGCTTAAAAACCAGCTTGTTTATATCAGCAAAACTTAGCGCATTTATCTCTTTGTTTAGTTCTAAATTTGACGCCTTATAAAGCTTTAAAAGCTTGCTAAAGCCACTTAGCCTATACTTTTCGACCTCTAAAATGTAGTTTTTCGCTGCCTCTTTTAGCTCAAAAAAGAGCCTATCAAGCTCTGGATGTAAAGTCGCTAAAAAGTGCGGTAGTCTAGGCTTTCTCTAGCAAAAACCTTTACTCTTAAATAGCTCAAATAAATTCTGCTCGCCAAATGTCTTTTTAGCCACATCGCTAGCGCCATTTTGCAAGGCTATATGCTCATTTATCGCTCTTTGCGCCGCCCTTACCTTGCTATCATCTGGATAGCTTGCGCCACTATCTTTTAGCTCGCCGCCAAAACTCTCATAAAATTTCGCCAAAGTCTGCGAAAAAGCTAGCCTCTTTTTGGCTTGAGATTATCATCATTAAGGCAAGCTCGCTAAGAAGTTTTTTATCCTTGCTCGCCTCTTTTACAAATTTTTTCCACGCCAGATCTTGCAAGCTATCTTGCACGCTGTAATCAGGGCTAATGCCTAAATTTTGGCTAAATTTCTTCAAAATTCCAGAGAAAAACGCATCAAATGTATAAATTTTTAGCTCGCTTTGCAAAAAGACGCCAAGCCTCTCATCTCGCCTTTTTATCGCCTCATCTTGGTTTATACCAAGCTCCGCGCACACCGCTTCAAGCTCGCCCTTTTTGTTTTGCAAGTCCAAAAAAGTAGCGATTATGCGCTCTTTCATCTCGTTTGCTGCTTTTTGTGAAAAAGTTAGAGCGACGATCTCGTTTATATTTTCGCCTCGAAGCACCAAAGCGATGTAGCGAACGCTAAGCGCAAAGGTCTTACCGCTTCCAGCGCTTGCTTTTAGGGCTAAAAAATGTTTCATAACTCTCTCCTACAAAGTGTGACGTATTCGCAAAATGCGCAAGCACCGCTCTTTCTTTCAAAATTTATCTTAGTTTTGTTTATGGTTTTTAGCTTTTCTATCTCGTCACCTAGATCCTCTACGCTTTTTTTAGAGCTAACTAAGCTAGGCTCGTTTTTTAGGGCATAGTAGGCACTTCGCACCTGCCTCCGTAAAGTGCTTCGTAAAATGCAAGTTAGACGGAATTTACATTTGCCTCGCCCGTTTTGTAATCAGAGTATAAGCATGTCGCCGTTTGCGCCAACGTCGATCCTATCGATAAATCCCTTTATCTGCACGCCGCAAAACTCGCTTTGCACTCTTTTTCGCACTCAAAGCACTCTAAAACCGGCTCTTAAACGCTCGTTTTCGTACATTTCATACTCTTTAAATTTATGCGTCCAAATTTCAAACTCAAGTGGCGTAAGATTTTGCTTTGCTAGCATCTCTTTAAAAACGGCTAGATCAAAGGTGTTATTTTGCTTATAAAACTCACTCGTATAGTATTCAAAAAGTGCGCTATGAACGCTATTTCCTTGCTTTGTGCCAAGCTCACTTGCAATAGCTTTTGGCGCATCTATGTGAGCTATCTTTGTGTAGTAGTATTTTCTTGGGCAGGTTAGAAATAAATTAGTGTCGAAAACAGAGTGGGATTTGTGAAAAAAATCATGCTCTAAAATAACCTCATCGTCACTTAAATTTAAGCTCGCAACTCCTTTTAAAAATAGCTTCAAATAGGCCTCGTCACTAAATTTTTCATCTTTTATCGTTTTGAAATTTTTTAAAAATCTTGAAGGTATGCTCTCCTCATTTACGAGCAGCTTATCGCCACTTTTTGGCGCTTGTTGATGAGGCTTTCGTGTAAAAATCTCTGCAAATTTACCACGCTCAATGTAGCTTATAAGCCCAGCTTTTTGCCTCACTTTTGAGTTTAAAAACATCTCATTTGCGCTTCTAGCTGGGATGAAGTTGTCGTTAAAATCAACTATGATAACGCCATCAAATTTCATCCCGCGGCTCTCAAGCATGCCCATGACGCTGATCTTTCCGCCGCCCACATCATCGATGCTTAGGCGCGGATATTTAGCAGAAAAATTCACATAGCTGTTTTAGACTAAAGCTAAAATACCGCATAAATCTCCATCCCTAAAAAGCTCAGGTGCGAGCTTCTCTTCACACCTTGGCTCATTTTCAAGCACCAAAGCTCATCTATTAGCTCTTTTAATTAGCTAAAAGTCTACACGCCTCAAAAATAGCCAGCCTTACATTTCTTAAAAAGCTGCTCGCTCACGCCAGATTCGCTTAAAATAAAGCCAAGCTCCTCGTAGCTCTCACACTTGCTTTGATCAAAAACTGGGCTTGCCTCTTCATTGATCGCTCTTGTGATGTAGTAAAGTGCCTCAAAAATTTCTGTATTTTTAAAGCTCTCGCCCATGGCGTGATTAGAAATTTCAGCGCTATCATGAAGCCTTAAAATCTCGCTCAAAAAGCCCCTCATCTGGCAAGATGACAGCGATGTTTTTCAGGGCTTTTATGCCCTCACGTACAAACTCGCTCGCCTTTGCCATAGCATAAGCGCACTGCAAGCTTCTTGTGGCGAAATTTCTTACTAAAACTGGCTCAAATTTTGTGATATTTTCTAAGCAAACTAGCTCGTTTGTGTTTAAATTTAGCTCATATTTTTATAGTTTTTCAAACTCGCTAATGGCTGAATGCCTTATCTTATCTATTAGTTTTTATTAAAAACGCTAGTTTGAAAAGATAATTTTTAGCGTGGATTGGTTTGAGATTTTTCATTTCCCACTCAAACTCGCTTAAAATGCCATCAATGTGCAGTGAATTTCACTAAAACTTTTTATGTAAGCTTCATTTATCGAGTAAATCTTTGGCAGGGTTATATCATCATAAAGATCTTCTTTATCAAGCAAGCTCTCATACTCTTTTAAAACCACTTCAAGTATGCTTAAATGCTCCTCAAAATCAGCGTAAATGTCGTTAAATTTGATCTCAGCAATGCTCTTTTTGCTAATAGCTAGCTCTTTAAAAAATGAAAAAAGATAGTCGTTGTTTTTCAAAAACTCAAAAACTCAGTTGGGATTTTAAGCACCGAGTTTGCCTCTTTGACGCTGGCTACAGGCTCTGTTCATAAGCACCAAAGCGTGGGTGCTATCGCACTCAAAGCGGCCATTTACAAAAACGGCCTTTTTATAAAAACTCAGCGATACTTAGGCTTTTGGGATTAGCTCGTCGTTAAAACCAGCGTTAAATTCCCTGATCTTACGCGAGTTTGTAAAGACGAAAAGTTGATTTAGATTGTGCATTTTTCTCTCTTAAATTTTTAAAAAATGATAGCCAAAAGCTGATAAAAGAGCGCTTTTTCTCGCTAAGCTAAGCTTTGAAATATTCTAGATCATTAAAAGTAAGCCTTTAAAGTGCTGGGGCTACAATTTCAAAAAGGAGCAAAAATGCATAAAGAGTTAAACAGATCTGGCTTTTACTACGGCTTTCCAGTTTTGCTTGCCACCACAAAAGATCAAAAAGGGCGAGATGATACCGAGCACCCCCAGCGGCACGCGAATGCGGCTGATTTGCATGCCGTTTGGATGGCTCCAGTCGCCTAAATTACTCGCTTCATGACCTCGGCAAAGCCTGCCACCTCGCGCACGCCCTTCGCCATAGCCTCGATGCGGGCATCCGTTAGTCGCAAACGATCAAGCAATGCCAAGCTAAGGCCCGATTTCTCGCCGTTTGCAAGGTCTTTGGCGTTTGCCGCTTTTATAGCCTCTTTTTGCGCTAGCAGCTCGTCCGCTACGGCGTTTAAAATTTCAAATTTAGCCCTACTGTCAAGTCTTAAAAGCTCGCCGCAAGCAGCCTTTGCGCGCTTACAAATCTCTAAAATTTCATTCATTTTCGTTCCTTAATCTATAAAAACCGTGCGCAAGCGTCCCGCTCCCGCAAGCGCGGCACGGCAAATTTTAGCGACGCGCCTACTAAAATTCACCTTTAAATTTGAACTGATTATAGCCAAATTCGCCCGAATTTTATGCGAGCGTAAAAATACGCTATAATCGCCAAGATTTATAAAAAGGAAGCAAAATGGGCGGAATAAAAGAGTTTTTGAAAACACGAAGCCAGCGGCGGGATTTTGCTGATGGTCGCTACGATCGCGGCGCTACTGTGTCAAAAACACGTTTTTGAGCGATTTTTACAACGAATTTTTAAAGACCAAATTTACCGTAAGCTTCGGCGAATACGGACTAAGCAAACCCCTGATCTTGTGGGTGAACGACGGATTGATGGCGGTATTTTTCTTTCTCATCGGACTCGAGCTAAAGCGCGAGGTTTTGGAGGGCGAGCTAAAAAATCCGTCGCAAATCGCGCTGCCATGCCATTGGCGCGGCAGGCGGCCTGATAGTGCCCGCGGTTATCTTCTATCTTTTACGAAAGCACGACTCCTTCGCGCTTGGCGGCTGGGCGATACCGACGGCGACGGATATCGCGTTTGCTCTGGGGATTTTTGAGCCTACTTGGGCCTCGCGTACCGACTGGTTTAAAATTTTCCTCATGACGCTGGCGATCGTCGACGACCTTTTGCGCGATCGTGATTATCGCGCTATTTTTACACGAGCGAGCTTTGAGTGCCCAAATGCTTGCGGTAGCGAGCGTTTGCCTAGCCGCGCTTTTCGCACTAAACAGACTCGGCGTAAAGAGCAAGGCGGCCTATCTAATCGTAGGCGCGGTGATGTGGGTAGCAGTGCTAAAATCAGGCGTTCACGCCACGCTTGCCGGCGTCGTGGCGGCCTTTTTCATACCGCTTAGCTTTAAAGACGAGCCTGGCAAATCTATGCTAAAAAGTATCGAGCACGACCTGCACGGCTGGGTGGCGTTTGGCGTGCTGCCGATATTTGCCTTCGTAAACGCAGGCATCTCGTTGCGAGGCGTCGGACTGGACGAGATTTTGTCTCCGGTCGCGCTAGGCACGGCGCTGAGGGCTTTTTCGTAGGCAAGCAAGTCGGGGTATTTTCTTTTAGCTTTTTAGCGATCAAATTTAAGCTAGCCAAGCTACCCGAGGGGTCAAATTTCATCCAGCTTTACGGCATCGCGGTACTTTGCGGCGTAGGATTTACGATGAGCCTTTTCATTAACAGCCTAGCCTACAACGACACGGACGCCTTTGCCTACGCCGACAAGCTTTCGCTATCTTGCTAGGTTCGGTAGTTTCGGGCGCCGCCGGTTTTATATTACGCCGTAGCGCCAAAAACCAAAGCGCGCGCATAAAAGAGTGCAAAGATACAGATAGAAACGATCGTCGAAAAGTGCGAGATAAAAAGTGATTTTGCATCGTTACTTGCAGGATAGTTGGCATCTTTGTGGATGGCATTTGTTAAAAAGATGAAAAGCTAGATACTAAAAATGGTCACCACTCATCTATAATTAAAGAATACGTCACAACCAGCAAGCGTTTGGGCTTAAATCTGGCTTTAAAGAGGTTTGAGCTGGGTTGTAGCTAGCAGGTAAAGTCTGTTTGGTTTTTGGACAAGAGACATTAGATGCAAAGTTAGTCTATCTTGTAGCGTTAAAATCAAATTTATAATATCTCGTATCTTGCTTGTCGCTTAGCCTTCAAAAGTAGCTGCCACCTGCCCTCTTTTTAGGCCAACACTCTCGCTTAAAAGCTCGTTTCTTGCCATGAGGCGCTTAATGTTTTGTTATCTTTGTTTGTTTGTGGGCGAGTTAGTAAAATTTCATAGCTAAGGCTTGAAATTTCGCCATTTTTTGGCGTTAGGAGAAATTTAAACTACCCTGCAAACCTTTAAGTCTGGCTCAAATTTAAGGCCAAATTTCTCATCAAATCTCGCCTCGCTCTCTTTTATAAATGTGATGTTTTCATCGACGCTTTGATGACTTTGCATATAGGCACTATCCATCTCGACTGGGTTGTTGATCGCAACAACGATGGTTGCGACGCATGCCAAGATGATAGCGACTATGCTAAGCACGATGCCATAAGGCCAAAAGCTCTTTTTAGCCATTTTTTACCTTTTTATAAAAGATGACGAGCACGAAAAATGCGATCAAGCCGTAGATGAAAATTCGCAAGAAATTTAAGGTCGTCTTGTTCGAGCTGCCGATGCCGCTTTCTAGCTTTAAATTTAAGCTCTCAGCGATCTGCTCGGCTATATCAGCGTAGCCGTTTAAGATAGCGGCGTTATAGACATCTTTGCCATTTTTTGAGACCAAAATGGGGATAATGGTGCCTGATTCTGGGATTTACACTTAAAGATATGCTCTTTGTTAAAGAGCTTTGAAGTGTTTGTATCGCTAAAAATTTCAACCTTTTGCTTATCTTTTATGAGTGCTAAAAATACAAAAGGCGAGCTTAAATTTTGCTCTTTAAAAAGCGTGTCCAGCTCGCCATCTTTATATACACCAACTACTAAATTATGCCACTTTTTTGATAAAGCTCACTGCCGATCTCATTTAGTTTTTGGCTCACTTTTTGGCTTAAAATTCCATCATCATTGATAACAAAATTTGCACTCCAAGCCAAATGTTGCCACAGCAAAATGATAAAAATGAGTGCAAATTTCTTCATTTAACCTACAAATAGGTGATTTGGCGTAAGTACCGACCAGGCACAAATGGCGCCTGCGACGACTATTAGCAGGATAATGGCTTTTTCTATTATGCCTAGCATCGCTACTCCTTTACAATGACGTGTTTAGCGTTATCTACGCTCTTCATCTCGATGCTAGCTGCATCTTTTTAGTGAGTAAAGGCTTGGTTGCGACCTCTTTTTGCAAGCCGATGCCAACGTAGCAAGCACCGCTAGGATGAGAGCAAAAGCACCACCGCTATTAAAAATCCGCTAATGCCGTTTAAAGGCAAAGATGTTTCTATTTTTTATTTTCCATTATTCGCCCTTTGATAGCGATATGACGTACTCGCCAACTGCGCTTTGCTGGATCTCATTTAGCCTGCCATCATTAAATGTAGGCATAGTGCCGATCGCTCCTTTTTTGCCGCGATTTAGCACGTCAGCTACAAAACTAGCCGAGCCATATTTGCTAAGATCAACCGACATGCCATCCATACCCTTGCCATCTTCGCCGTGGCACGACGCACATGCAGCATAAAGCTCTTTGCCAGTTGCAACTAAATTTTCATTTTTAGTGCTTTTTATCGCGCTTATCTCTTTAGCCACGTATGCTGCGATCGCCTTAGCGCCATCAGCGTCAGCTAAGCCTGCTGGCATCTCACCCATAGGGTAATCAAGCCCTTTTGAGCCATTTAGTATGGTTTCAACTATGCCTTTTTCACTGCCCCAAATTTGTAAATTTGCAGCCTTGCCGCCTATGCCATCGCCTGTGATGCCGTGACATGCTGAGCACTGCACAAGATAGATACTTTCGCCCATAGCGTGAAGCGTCTCTTTGCTTGGATTTGCATACTCTTTTTCAAATTGACGTTTGCTCTTTAACCTCTTTGTTGTACTCGCCGATTTGTGAGTAAGAAGTTAAAGGATAGCCCAGCAAATAGTACCAGATCGCCCAAACTAGCGCTAGTAAAAAGACGACCGCCCAGCCAAGCGGAACAGGGTTTTTGTACTCACCTATGCCGTCCCAGTTGTGCTCGCTAAGCTCAACGCTCTCATCTTTTTTAACCTTCATCTGCCCCACATACCTACCAGCTACAACGATAGTAAGCACGATGATTAGAGCCGCTCCTATAAGAGCTGAGTAAATTACATTATCTTCTAAAGTAGCCATTGCATACGCTCTCCTTTGTAGCCTTACGCTCTAAATTTCGCCACCGATCTCATCGTTAAGCGCTAGTTTTGAGTACTTTTCGTGGTTTCTTCTACCAGTTTTTCGCTCTTATAAAGATGAAAAATAAGCATACAAAGTGATCGCCAAAAATGCTGTCAGATAGCCATAAAGCTTGAAACTCTCTAATGTTCTCCATCTTACGCTCCTACTTTGAGGCTATTTAGATAAGCGATCAGTGCTACGATCTGGCGAATTCACCCTTTTTGCAAAAAGCACTTTTTACCTGCTCATCTTTCATATTTTTTCAACGATAGCTGCAGCCTCAGCCTTGACGTTAGCATTTGTCTGCTCTAGCGTGCCAAGAGCTGGCATATCTTTTTTCATCATAAGGCGTGTTAAAGACCTTTTTAACCGTTAGCGCTTCAGCGTCAGGCAGTCTCTATGTCAGCGTTTTCTTAAATAAAAATGGATATGCTGGCATGATCGAGCTCGGCACTACTGAGGCTGGATTTAGCACGTGATTTTCATGCCAGTCAGTCGTTCTATAGTTACCCACACGCATAAGATCAGGTCCCGTTCTTTTTGAGCCCCAAAGGTGCGGACGATCATAGAAACCGATCGACCACTAGTGAGTACATGCCGTATCTATCAGTCTCAGCCTTAAACGGGGCGGATCATTTGAGAGTGGCAGATGTTGCTGACCATTTTGCATATAGATGTTTTTGCCAGCTAGCTCTAAAACGGTGTAAGGCTTTGTGCCCTCAAGCGGCCTAGCTCTGTTTGCAAAGTCTGGTAAAATTTCAACTATGCCAGCGTAAGCGATGACGACAAATACGCAAACTGCAAAAAGAATGGATTTTTCTAACCAAGCAAACATCACATCACCTCCGCGCTAGCTTTTTGCCCCGCCGCCCATAGGGCGAAGCGCTTTTTGGCTCTGCTAAAGATAGCTTTAGCAGAAGTTGATTTTGTAGATGTTATAAAGCAAACATCAAGAAGCCAACTAGATAAAGAAGTCCGCCAATAGCCCTTATATAGTAGTATGGGATAAGCGACTACCGTGTCTATAAATGAGTGAAGTAAATTTCCGTAACTATCAGTCGCTCTCCACATCATACCTTGTGTGATACCAGCGATCCACATAGATGCAAAGTATAAGACAATACCTGTTGTTTGTATCCAAAACTGAGCTTCCATTAGCGACTTTGAGTAAATTTCACGCTTAAACACGCGCGGTGTCATGTGATAAAGTGCCGCCATGATCATAAAGCCAACCCATCCAAGAGCGCCGTCGTGAACGTGTCCTGGTACCCAGTCAGTAAAGTGCGCTAGGGCATTTACAGACTTGATAGAAAGTATCGGGCCTTCAAGTGTCGAGAACATATAAAATGTCGAAGCTAGAACCGCCATTACCATAGCGGACTCTCTAAGCTGCGCCCACTCGCCCTTCATCGTAAGAAGGATATTTATCGCTGAACCCCATGAAGGCAGGATCAAAACGATAGAAAAGACCGAACCCATAGTCTGCATCCAATCAGGCGTAGCAGAGTAAATGAGGTGGTGTCCGCCAGCCCAAAGGTAGATGAACATCAGACCCCAAAATGAAAATAGCGATAGTTTATATGAAAATATCGGCTGACCGCTCTCTTTTGGTAAGAAATAATAAATTTGAGCGATGATCGCAACTGTAAAAACGAAAGCAACCGCGTTGTGACCGTACCACCACTGAACCAAAGCGTCGTTTGAGCCAGCGTACATAGAGACAGAGTGTAGCCATGAGCCATATCCGCTAACAAGTCTTGTTGGAACTTCCATGTTGTTAAATAGATATAGCATCGCAACGCCTAAAAATGTAGCAATGTAGTACCAAACTGAGATGTAAAGTGTCTTTTCGCGGCGGATACCGATGAGGCCAAATATACTAACGCCCCAAAGTACCCAAACAACAACCACTGCGATATCTAGTGGCCACTCAAGCTCTGCGTACTCCTTAGCTGTGCTCTCGCCCATAAAAAGCGTAACAACAGCTAAAACCATAACAAGCATATATAGCCAAAAGTGAAGCTTGCCGATAAACATCAAAAATGGCGACTCGCTCATCGAGACCTTTAAAACACGCTGTCCGATGTAGTACCAAGTGGCAAAGATGCCTGAAAGCATGAAGCCAAAAATGATGCCATTAGTATGAAGAGGACGCAACCTCCCAAACGCCGAATATTCGCCAGCTATGTAGTTAAGCTCTGGACAGGCCATTTGAAAAGCTATAACTACGCCAACAACCATGCCTATGATACCAAAGAGTATCGTGGCAAACATAAATAGCTTTGCTACACTATAATCATAGTGTAGTAGCTGAGATGGTCGCATAAAATATCCTCCTAGTTAGTTATATTAATGATTTGTTATTTTTTAAAGTATAAGGACTATAAAAACTTAATTAATATAAATTCTCATTAACTAAGAAAAGTCTTCTGTCTATTTTGTAACCAAGTCCTGGAACATTTTTTTATAAAAGTTGTTGCCAACTTTTGTCTCTAACACGCTTAACAAAAGGTTCTAATAGCTGCCTCAGTAACGCTCTCGCCAACCCAAACGACGCTTTTTGATCTCATCATGAAGCACGAGCGTACCAAGTCTTTTTATCAAAAGTGAGATAAATGCAAGCTCTTTTTTAGTAAGTGAAATTTCTACACCGTCTCTGATAAGTACGCGCTTAATTTTGTTAAAGCTATATCCGTTTGCAACTTGGATGATGTTTGCAGTTTCTATCTTGCTTTTGCGACATTTTTCTATCGTTTTTAAAAAGATCATCTGCCATAATAGGTTTTATGAGATACTTATCAACGCCAACATCGATAGCCTTTAATAAAGTCTCCTTTTCGCTATGCGCACTTAGGACGATGACAGGTGTGTCTTTAGAAATTTCCTTGATATATCTTGTCATATCAAGTCCATCACTAATTGGCATAAATACATCTGTAATTACCATATTTGGGTTGTATTTTTAAGTCTTTTCAAACCTTCATCACCATTTTGAGCAGTAAAAACTTTCTCAAAATTGTCACTTAGCACATCGTGCATGATCTTTTTGCTGTCGCTATCGTCTTCGACAAGCAAAACCGTTAGGTTCTTTAAAATTTTATTCATCTATCTCTCCTTTGTGTGGTAACTTTGTTAAAAACAGGCTCCATTATCGCTGTTGCCCGCTGTTATTTCTGCGTTAAATTGATCGATTATTTGCTTTTGACATATAAAGTCCTAAGCCAGTGCCTTTACTATCTTCTTTGGTGGTAAAATATGGCTTAAATATCTCATCTATCACATTTTTATCTATGCCACCACCGTTATCTTCTACGCTTAGGTAAGCAAATTTCTCATCGCTATCAATCTTTATTTTTATATTTTTTATCTTCTATCTTTTGTAAATTGAGTGCGTCTTTTTGCGTTATTTAGTAAATTTATGATGACTTGCATGAGCCTATTTTTGTGACCATAAATTTTTGAGTCCCCTAGCACCTCAAGCTCTATATGAATGCCCTCTTTTTTCATCACGCCTTTTACGATCTGTATCGATGCTCTAGCTGCGTCTGCTAGGCTAAATTCTTGTGAAAGTGTGTTTGGATTTAAAAACGAGCTAAACTCATCAGTAGTTTCTGACATATACTTTATGATCTGCATAGCTCTCTCATAAGAGCCTACAAACTCGCCATCTTCGCTGCGTGCTAGCTTTTTCATCTTATATAAAACTAAGCTTAGCTCATTTAGCGGCTGCTTCCACTGGTGAGTTATATTTGCCATCATCTCGCCCATCATCGCAAGCTTAGCAATCCTCATGCCATCGCTACTTGATAGAAAATTTTCATCTAAATTTAAACTAGGCATTTGCTCTATATCCTAAAAATGATAGATAAAGTCCGTTTAAGATCATTATGCAAGCTGAGAGCTTAAACATGATCTCTTTAAATTTCTCTCTTAGTAAGCCAAAAACAAAGCTAGCTAGCAACATCACTGGTAAGGTGCAAAGCCCAAAGATAAGCATTATCAGGGATGCGTCAGCCACATTTGCGCTTAAAATCCCAAGCGCTAAGAAATAATAGACCACGCCGCAAGGCAAAGACCATTTAAAAAGCCAAGTAGCAAGAAATTTGCCAAATTTCTCTTTTGCACACTTGTTTTTGCCATTTTTACTATCAAATTTGGGAGTGCTTTTTCATTTTCTACAAATTTTTAAAAGCTCGCCCCTAAAAAGCAGTGCGATGCCAATAAATGCGATCACTAAGCCAACTATGAAAAAAATATAACGCCTCTTGCTTGCATACCAAAACTAATAGCTGCTCCAAAAGCACCAAACAAAGCTCCCAAAAGCCACATAGCAAAAATTCTAGCTAGGTTATAAAGCGCGCTTAGCATTAAAAATTTCACTCTTGCTTTTACCTTTTAAAAATAGAGCTTGCAGGCTCAAAAAAACCCGCTACACATGCCGATGCAATGACTAAAGCTGCTCAAAATCGCAACTGAGATAATCATGTAAAAGCTTATGTTTTTGCATATTATAAAATTTCTAAAAACTGCTTAAATATATATTTGCTCTCGTTAGGACCGCTGCTTGCTTCTGGGTGATGTTGCACCGAGAAGATCGGATAGTCCTTGTATCTTACACCCTCGATCGTGTTGTCAAACAAATTTCTATGTGTCACAACCGCTACTTCAGCGATGCTCTCTGGCACGTTGTAGTTGTGATTTTGCGTTGTTATCTCGATCGCTTTTGTCTCTAGATTTAAGACTGGATGGTTTTGCTCCATGCTGACCAAATTTAAGTTTATATGTCTCGTATCCAAAGGCATTTGAAAGCAGCTGATGTCCAAGGCAGATGCCAAATATCGGGATTTTTGCCTCTATCATCTTCTTAATTTCGGCGATTTCAGCCTTTAAATTCTTTGGCTCGCCTGGACCATTTGATAAAAATACCCCGTTTATCTCGCCATTTTTAAATTTATCTATCAAAACTTCAGCCTTGGTATCGTGTGGTACGACGATGACCTCAAGGCCAGTTTCGCATAGCTCATTTAGGATATTTCTCTTTACGCCAAAGTCAAAAACAGCTATCTTTTTGCCGATACTTTTTAGCGGCTTATATGACTTTAAATTTCTATCCCAAGCGCCTTTTTTGTGCTCGTACTCATCCATTGCGCTGACTGTTTTTACGTAGTTTATATTTTCTATGCGTCCGCTACTTTCAAGCCTACGTTTTAGCTCGTCTTTGTCGCTTATCTGCGTTGAGATGTAGGCCATCAAAGCGCCTTCATCACGTAGCATCTTTGTCAAATATCTAGTATCAACGTCATAAACGCCAAATTTGCCCTGCTCTTCAAAATTGCCTAAAGATTTTTGCGAGCGGTAGTTTGAGGGAATTTCATTGTAGTTTCTCATTATGACGCCACTTGCATGAATTCTAAGGCTCTCCATATCATCTTCATTTATGCCAACGATACCGATCTCTGGCATAGTAAAGACAATAAACTGACCAGCATAGCTTGGATCGCTCATGATCTCTTCATAGCCAGTCATAGAGGTATTAAAAACGAGCTCGCCTGCGCACTCGCCGTGAGCACCAAAGGCTTTTTGCCTCTAAAAACGCCGTTTTCAATGTAAATATAAGCTTTCATTAAAGCATTCCTCTTTTTTTAAGCTCATCTTGATACAAACGCTCGAAAATCAGGTCGTATTCATCAGTTCCAGGGATAAGCTTGCGTTTGTAGTTTTGCATCATCTCATAGACGCTATCTTCTATCTTCTCATAACTTTTTAGATACTCATCTATCGAGCTATAAATGACATTTTCACGCGATTTTTCTGATACGTTATACTCGACCAAATCGCTCTTCCAGATAGCTTCAAGTATCTTGTGAGCGACATTGCTAAATCTATCCTCATGAGTTAAAATGACGTCGAGTCGCCAGCAAGTTTCTTTTTAACGAGCCAAAACATATTTTTGCGGTCAATTTGCATAGTTTGCATCTCGTCCTCGTTTTTCTCTAAAAAGCTCATTTACTCGCTCATCTGCGCTCTTTCTTTTTGAACGTCAGTAGTTAAATTTCACTTGCTTTTGCTACGATTGGCTCGATACCTTTGTTTAACTTTACAAAACCACAGTTTAAAAAGATCTATTGCTATTTTTATGTGAGACATAAGGTACATGTGGAAGTTTTATACGCATTTTAAACCTTTAAATTTACATGCCATTGTAACTAAATAAAGGTAAAACTTTACTTTGAGATACTAACGACTTTATCATTGTCACTTCTTAGAAAATAAATTTCTCTTCGTCCGTCATAAAGGACTTTGCCGCTTGTTTTTGCTCGCTTTGTACGGTGAAGATAGATCCATCTCAAGTGGCTTACTCATAAAAATAAGCCTCGCCCAAGCTTCGTCCAAAATCAGGATACCAACTGAGTGCGATAAAGCACAAGTAAAAACAGATAAAAGGCTCTAGAGTACTCTAAATGCGCGTAAAAAGAAACAATATCCAAATATAAAAACACAGGCAAAAGCCACAAAAAGGCACGTTATCCACAAAAATCACATTGAAAATACTCGTTTATGCCGTAGTGTGAAAAGTAGTTGTTGTAAATTCGACAAATAGCGTAAAAAAATAGGAGCGAGAACAAATATAATGCCAGTAAAAATGCATTAAGATTACTCATAAGCTCTCCTTTTTCGTGGGATTATATTAAATTACAGCTTTATTATTACATATATAGTAATACTACGTAAATATAATGCTACTAAAATTTAAATAAAAAGCTTAAAAGTATTAAATATTTTTAATGTATGATGGCGGCAAATATATCCAAGCTGCCACTAAATTTAGTGTTTCTCGCTTAGATACTCTTGCAAGCTTTTTACTTCAAGAGCTTTGCCAGTTTGAACTGTGCTTAGTGACTTAGCAGCTGCAAGTGCTGCACGGATAGTTGTGAAGTATGGGATTTTAAATCTAAGTACATTTTGGCGGATCTTTTTGCCATCATCAACGCTTGATTTAGTATCGCTTGTATTTATAACAAGTGCTATGTCGCCATTTTTAAGTCTATCTTCGACGTTTGGTCTGCCCTCGCTTATCTTATATACAAACTCAGCCTCCACGCCAGCTTCGCTTAAAATTTTATGCGTACCGCCAGTTGCGACGATGCTAAAACCAAGCGCTATTAGCTCTTTTGCAAGATCAGGCGCGTAAGATTTATCAGCGTCAGCTAGCGTTAAAAATACCCTGCCCTTGCTTGGCAAAGTGTTGCTAGCAGCGATCTGGCTCTTTGCAAATGAGCTTGCAAAGTCGTGGCTTATACCCATGACCTCGCCCGTGCTCTTCATCTCAGGGCCAAGGATGAGATCAGCTCCACTTAGCTTGTTAAACGGTAGCACGCACTCTTTTACACAAACATGCGAACTTATGCGAGGTTTTAAGATGTCGCCATCTTCATAAACAACCTTGTAATCATCATAAAATTTAAGCGCCTCACGTAAATTTCCCTGCCACATAACTCTTGTAGCTACCTTTGCCATAGGCACGCCAGTAGCCTTGCTCACAAACGGCACGGTCCTGCTCGCACGAGGAGTTACCTCGATCATATAAAGCTCATTTTCATAGATAGCAAACTGGATATTCATAAGGCCTACAACGCCTAAATTTAGTGCGATATCTCTGGTTTGCTTCTCCACTTTTTTTATCATTTCTGCGCTTAAGCTCATCGGTGGCAATATGCAAGCTGAGTCGCCCAGGTGAATTCAGCCTCCTCGATGTGCTCCATTATCGCACCTATATAGACCTCTTTGCCGTCACATATCGCATCCACGTCGAGCTCTTTTGCGTCTTGTAAAAATTTATCAAGTAGCACTGGCGAGTGGTTGCTAACCTTTACCGCCTCGCTCATATACTCTTTTAGCTCACTCTCGTTATGCACCCTTCTCATCGCCCTGCCGCCAAGGACGTAGCTTGGACGAACGAGCACTGGATAGCCAATATTTGCGGCCTTTTGCAAGGCTTCTTCTAGGCTAGTGGCGGTGTCATTTTTAGGCTGAAGGACGCCTGTTTTATTTACTCAGTCACTTCATTTCTTTCTATCTTCGGCCACGTCGATCACTCTTGCAGTTGTGCCGATGATCTTAGCGCCGATCACGCTTAGGCGCTTTGCTAATTTAAGCGGAGTTTGGCCGCCAAAATGCACGATCACGCCGTCTGGCTTTTCACGCTCGATGACTGATCTAACGTGTTCAAAATCGATCGGCTCAAAATACAAAATATCGCTCGTGTCGTAGTCGGTTGAGACGGTTTCTGGGTTGCAGTTATACATTATCGTTTTTATGCCAAGGTCTCTTAGGGCGTAGCTTGCATGCACGCAGCAGTAGTCAAACTCTATGCCCTGACCGATCCTGTTTGGACCGCCGCCTATTATCATCACCTTTTTAGCATCTTTTGCAGGCTCTTTTTTAGGAAATTTAGTGATATTTGTGGTTGAGTAAAGATATGGCGTTAGCGCCTTAAACTCGCCCGCGCAAGTATCGACCTCGTTGTATTCAAGCTCAATGCCAAGCTTTTGCCTAGCAAAATAGATATCATTTTGGCTAAGCTCAAGATCGTCTTTTTCATTTATAAGCACAGCTATCATCTTATCTGAAAAGCCCATACTTTTGGCCTCTCGCAGTAGCTCTTCGTTGTTTAAGATATCCATGTCGATCTTATCTTCAAATTTAACTATCTCATAAATTTGCTCCAAAAACCAAGGGTCGATCTTACTAAACTCATGTACCTCAGCCACGATAAAGCCATCTCTAAAGGCTTGTGCTAGATATAAAATGTCTTCTCTCATTTGCATTTCTGATGCCATAAATCAAAAGCGTTTTTCTCTAGGCTAAAGGCTGTTAAATCCCGCAAAGATCACGCTCTAGGCTACAAAGCGCCTTTTGGATGCTCTCTTTAAATGTCCTACCTATCGCCATGACCTCGCCAACTGACTTCATCGCAGTGCCTAGATATGGGTTTGATCCTGGGAATTTCTCAAATGTAAAGCGTGGGATCTTTGTCACGATGTAGTCGATCACCGGCTCAAAGCTAGCAGGCGTGCCAGTTATGTCGTTTTTGATCTCATCAAGACTAAAACCAACTGCAAGTAGTGTCGCGACCTTTGCGATCGGATAGCCAGTAGCCTTACTTGCTGGTGCTGAGCTTTCGGCTAACGCGTGGGTTCATCTCAATAACGATCATACGGCCCGTTTTTGGATCTATGGCAAACTGCACGTTGCTGCCGCCAGTATCAACGCCTATCTCGCGAAGTATGGCAAAGCTAGCGTCACGCATCGCCTGATACTCTTTATCTGTGAGTGTGAGTGCTGGTGCAACCGTAATGCTATCGCCTGTATGCACGCCCATTGGGTCGAAATTCTCGATCGAGCAGACGATGATGCAGTTATCATTTCTATCTCTAATGACCTCCATCTCATACTCTTTCCAGCCAAGCAAGCTCTCTTCTATCAAAATTTCATGTATCGGGCTTGCGTCAAGGCCGGTGTTGGCTAGCTCTTTAAATTCGTCCATATTGTAAGCCACACCGCTTCCTGCGCCACCAAGCGTGTAGCTAGCTCTTATGATGAGTGGAAAGCCTATCTCGTTTGCCGCATTTAGCGCGTCGTCCATGTTATAAGCATATCTACTCTCAGGCAGGTCCATGCCGATCTTTTGCATGGTCGCTTTAAAAATGTGTCTATCTTCGCCCTTTTTTATAGCTTCTGGGTTTGCACCAAGAAATGTGACATCCTTTTAAAAGGCCGCTCTCAAAGACCTCCATAGCGGCATTTAGCGCCACTTGACCGCCCATCGTTGGTAAGATGGCGTCAATCTTTTCTTTTTCGATGATCTTTAAAATGCTATCTTTTGTGATCGGCTCTATATACGTTGCGTCGGCGAAATTTGGGTCAGTCATAATGGTGGCTGGGTTTGAGTTTATGAGCACTACGCGGTATCCAAGCTCTTTTAGCGTCTTGGCTGCTTGCGTGCCTGAGTAGTCAAATTCGCAGGCTTGACCGATGACGATAGGGCCTGAGCCGATTAGCAAAATGGTATTTATATCTGTTCTTTTTGGCATCATTTTTCCTTTGTTACAACGTATAGGTAGTTTGGTATGTTTAGCTTTGCATAGGGCTCTACTATCACGCTTTGATAGGAGCTCTCTTTTAAAATTTTACTCACGCGCCCTACTGGCACCCCACTAAAAAATATCCCGTCAAGCCCGCTCGTAAAGACCTCATCGCCCTCTTTTGGGCTGAGCCATTGTGGGATAAATTTCACCATTATTTGGCCTTGATTTCCATGCGCGACGCCTGGAATTTTGTCATTTCCTATATAGACTGCAAATATACTTTTTGGGTCATTTTGCAAGTAGGCTAGTGGCTTGCCGTCTTTTGCGATAACGATGCCGGCGCTGCTTCCTTGATAGATGAGCCCGTAAATTTTATTTGGGTCGTATCCTTCAAACTCGCTTATCCAAATTTTATTATAATCCCCGATATGCACGTAACTAAGCCCTTTTACTAGCTTTACGGCTGGGGCGTAGGCAGTTGAGTTTTTATCTTTTAATTTGATTTAGCTCGTTTGCAAAAGTAGATAGAAGCGTGGCTGAGTGCTCTAGCTCTTTGTTTTGCGCTCTTAGTTTTTCTATCTCGCTAGCCTGCCTAAAATATTCGTTTATATAATCTTTCACGCTTTTTAGCCAAAATTGTCGTATGAATTTATAGCGTAGTTGCTAAATTTGATAGAGATGTTGCTTAAAATTTCGCGCTTAAACATCGAGGCGCCAGCAAGCAACGCTATAAAAACAAAAAGAACAATCTTACTCTTCATTTGTTAGCTGTTGTAAAAGTCCGATCTCTTGAAGTGCCTTGCCTGTGCCTCTAGCAACAGCAAGAAGCGGCTCATCAGCTACAAATACTGGAAGCTTAACGATATCAGATAAGAACTTATCAAGCCCTCTAATAAGCGCTCCACCGCCAGTTAGCACGATACCAGTCTCGACGATATCACCAGCAAGATCAGGCGGCATCATCTCAAGCACGGTTTTTAGCGCATCTGCGATCTCTTTTAATGGCTCTCTCATCGCCTCTCTCACATCCTCGCTCGTTAGCTCAACCCTGCTTAAAAGACCGCTCACTTGGTCGCGTCCTTTTACCACTACGCTTAGCTCTTTTTCAAGCTGCACAGCAGAGCCCACAGCGATCTTTATCTCCTCGCCTGTTCTCTCGCCTATTAGTAAGTTGTATTTTTCTTTTATGTAATTAACTATGCTTGCTATCTATCTTGTCGCCAGCTGTGCGGATAGATTTTGATATTACCAGACCGCCAAGTGAGACGACACCGATCTCAGTCGTACCACCGCCGATATCAACTACAAGGTTGCCTTGTGGCTCGCGAACTGGTAAATTTGCACCGATCGCCGCTGCCATAGGCTCTTCTATCAAAAATACCTCTCTTGCACCAGCACTTAGTGCGCTCTCTCTAACAGCCTTTCTCTCAACCTGAGTAAGGTCCGTAGGAACCGAGATGATGATCCTTGGACGCAAAAACTTTTTTTCTCTTATGCGTCTTTTTCTATAAAATAGCGTATCATTCTCTCTGTCATATCAAAATCTGCGATAACGCCATCCCTCATCGGTCTTATCGCCTCGATGTCGCCGAGTTTTTCCCACCATCTCTTTTTGCAGCGTGGCCGACTGCTAGAATTTTTTGTTTTCCATATTTTCTCACGTCTTACCGCAACAACTGATGGTTCATTTATGATTATTCCCTTATCTTTTACCAAAACCAAAGTGTTTGCCGTACCTAAAATCTATACCCATATCACTTGAGAAGAAGCCTATAACCTGATCTAAAAACATCTATTTCCTTTACGCTATTTTCTTGTCGTGTTTTATTAAAATTGGCTTTGCACCATCTTTTACCGTCTCTTTTGAGATCACGATATCGTAGTCTTTTAGCTCTGGCAGATCATACATTATATCTGTCATGAGCTCTTCCATTATACTTCTAAGCCCCTCTTGCTCCAGTCTTTTCGCTCGATAGCAAGGCTCGCTATCTCTTCAAGCGCCTCATCATCAAATTTAAGCGTAGCGCCGTCGATCGCACAAAGCTTTTGATATTGTTTTAATATCGCATTTTTGGCTCGGTCAAAGTACAACCATATCCTCTTTTGTTATCTCATTTAAAGTAGCCACCACGTGAAGTCTGCCGATAAGCTCTGGGATGAGGCCGTACTTTACAAGATCGTCTGGCTCAAGCAGGCTTAGTAAATTTTCTTTTTCATTTTTGCCACGTTTTTCTTGATTAAATCCAAGTACGTTTTTACCAACTCTGCGCTCGATGATATCAAGAAGTCCGTCAAATGCACCGCCGCAAACAAATAAGATATTTGTCGTATCTATCTGGATGAAGTCTTGATTTGGATGCTTTCTGCCGCCTTTTGGTGGGATATTTACGACGCTACCTTCGATGATCTTTAAAAGCGCTTGCTGCACGCCCTCACCTGAGACATCTCTTGTGATGCTTCTGTTTTCGCTCATTCTAGCGATCTTATCGATCTCATCGACAAATACAATGCCTTGCTCCGCCTTTTTCACATCGCCATTTGCAGCTTGCAAGAGCCTTGTAAGGATATTTTCAACGTCCTCGCCGACATATCCAGCCTCAGTTAGGCTTGTCGCATCGCAAATCGCGATAGGCACGTCAAGAAATCTCGCCAAAGTCTGAGCCATCAAGGTCTTACCGCTACCAGTTGGACCAACAAGCAAGATGTTTTGACTTTGAAAATTTTCAGTATCGTCTTTGATGTCGCTTTGTTTAAAAATTCTCTTATAGTGGTTATATACGCCGACGCTAAAGACCTTTTTAGCCCTATCTTGACCGATCACGTAGTTATCAAGTACTGCTTTTAGCTCCTTTGGTGTGAGCTTTTGATACTCTATCGCCTCATCGTTTTTACTCTCTTCTACACTTGTATCACCATGTATCATATCGTATGCTGCTGCTATACAGTACTCGCATATATAGGCGTTTCCTTCGATATCTGCTAATAATCTTCTCTCAGCAGACTCAGCTTCGCCACAAAAATTACACTTTCTAGCCATTAATCTCTTCCTTTTGCAAGCGAATTCCTCTTGTCGTTTCTAATATAAATTTACACATTTTTTTAACGTTTTCGTCGCTGGTTTTCGCGATCAGTTCGTTTGCTTGATCCTTTAGGCTTATGCCTTGATTAAACAAAAATGTATAAGCGCGAACAAGCTCTTCAACCTGCTCTTTGTCAAATCTACGCCTAATGCCGACTAAATTTAGGCTTCTTATATAGGCTCTGTTGCCCTCAGCTAGGCAAAATGGCACTACATCTTGGCTTAGCGCGCTTGCCCCTGCGACCATGCAGCTTTCCCCAACTCTAACAAACTGATGAATAGGTGTAAGACCGCCCACAACAGCGTAGTCGCCAAGCTCGACGTGGCCTGCTAGTGTTGCGTTATTTGCCAAAATGACGTTGTTGCCTATTATGCAGTCGTGTGCGATGTGAGAATATGCCATGATAAAGGCGTTATCGCCGATCCTTGTTATACCATCGCCCTTGTGCGTGCCTGAGTTTATCGTGCAAAACTCACGTATAGTTGCGTGCTCACCGATGATGACGCCAGTATCGACCTCATCTTTATAACTGATATCTTGCGGGATGTCGCCCACGATCGCGTAGCTAAATACACGAGAGTTATCGCCGATCCTCGTCTTGCCAAGCACCCTTGCGCCTTGTTTTATCGTGACGTTGTTGCCAAGGACCGCATCTTTGCTTACAAATGCGTAAGCCTCGATATTTGCGTCATCTCCAATGATCGCTCCATCTTCTATAACTGCTGTTTGGTGGATATTTTTCATTGTCTCTTTTTTAAGCAAAAAGCCTGTTATCGACTATCATCGCTTTTAGTTCAGCCTCGGCACATAGCACATCATCGACGTATGCCTTGCCCTCAAGCACCCAGATATTGCCTTTATGTTTTAATACATTTAATCTGTACTCTAGCCTATCTCCAGGGCGGACTGGATGGCGAAGTTTCGCTCCGTCAATGCTCATAAAATAGACCACTTTGTTCTCGATGCCAGCTTGATGCTCGTCGCTCATGCTCTTAAACGCTAGCACGCCGCCAGCTTGCGCCATGCCCTCGATGATCATCACGCCGGGATAGATCGGGTGACACGGGAAGTGCCCCTGAAATATCGGCTCGCCAATGGTTTACATTTTATAAGCGACGATATTTTTTGCAGGCTCTAGCTCGACAACTCTATCGATAAGCAAAAAAGGAAATCTATGTGGGAGAATTTTTTGAATTTCTACGACGTCTATCACGTTTTAGCCTTAGTAATGTAAATTTTGGCAGATTAGTAACAAATTATACTAAGAAAAAATTATTAGCCTCTTTTTAAAATCTCTGAAAGTAGCCCTAATGGGTCTAAATTTAGCTCTCTAAAACCAGAATCTCTTCGCTGTCGTTGTAAAAAACAGCCTTTGCGTAAATTCATAGCTGCCCTTTTTGACCTCGTCTAAGATGATGATAGGATTTTTGCGAAAACTCCCCGCATATCTGCCTGCAGAGTCTCATCTCAGCGCCAAGCTCTAGCGGCCTTTTGCAAAGCTCATCCACGCTTTTTAAATTTGCTGTTGTAAATTTATTAAAGCGCTCTATGTTCATAAATATCGTGCCCTCTTTTAGCTCATCATCGATCTCGCAGTCACGCTCCACATTAAGCTTTAAATTCTCTCTTTTAAAGCCAGAGTAGAGCACAAAGTAGCTTGGCACCACAGCATTTTGAAATTTCACACTAGCGCGCAAAAGCCTGTAGTTTAAAAATCGCCTTCTAAAAAGGTGAAATTTCTCTCCTCTCGCCTCGCAAAGGCGCACCTTTTTGTAAAGCTCAAGCCTCGCTTCTATGCTGCCATAAAGTGCTCTTGCGTGCAGCTCGCTCATAAGCTCACTTTGTGGCAAATTTTGCGAGTCGCGCTGTTTTTTTAGCGCAAAGACGCAGCCGCAGTAGTTTTGGTGATAGAGCTTGTCTTTTTTAGCGAGGATAAATTGCTCGCTTGTACCGCCATTTTTTCTATAATCAACCGCAACGGCTTCTAAATTTGAGCCAGCCACCGCCTCATCAAGCGCCTTTTTAAGCTGAGTAAAGTCCTTTTTTGGGCTCATCAAAAGCGTCGTAGTGATCTTACTAAGTCCTAGCTCAAGCGCCTTTTTAGCGGAGTCTTTCATACGAAAATCAAAAGCAGTATTCGCACCTTTTGCCCTTTTCTGGCTCATCTTCAAGCCCCTTTGTGCCGCCAAGCCACGCTTCGTAGTCGTATTCGCCGCATATTAGCTTGATGCCTAGCTTCTCGCAGCTTCGCTTCACGTCCTCAAAACGCAGTAAAAATTCGCTATATGGATGTATGTTTGGATCGTAAAAATAGCCTACTATTCGCTCATTTGGATGATCTTTTCGTAGGCGCTGTAAAAAGTAGTGACTATCGACCGAGCAGCAGATATGAACTAGCATTGACCTTTTTGCTTGCATTATATCAAAGTTTGGCGTCATAAAATTTAGCTGCGTCAAGGTATTTTTTAAGGACATTTTGGCTTGCAAGATCTTCAAATTTACCAAAAGCCACTTGCTTGCCAGATTCGATGATTAGCACCTTTTGCGCTATCTTCATCGCACTTAAGATATCGTGCGTGATAAAGATAATGCTGATCTTTTCATCTAAGCTTAAAAGCAAATTTATGATCTTTTGCTTCGTCTCGTTGTCAAGTCCGCTTGTTATCTCGTCGCAGATTAGGATTTTTGGCTTTGAAAGAAGCGCTAGCAGTATCCCGACCCTCGTCGCCTCGCCGCCACTTAGCTGTGATGGATATTTTTCTAAATTTCATCTTTTAAATTTCGAAATTATAAAAAGCTCTTTGAGCTCATTTTTGGCTAAAGCTAAGCTTTAGATATGACCTCACGTGAGCGATGGCTGTTTTTACTTTTAGTGCTGGATTTATGGCTTGTTTTTGGTTTTGCAAGATATATCTGATATCTTTTTTGAGCTCATTTTTGTCTGTGATCTCTTCATTATTTATATAAATTTTGCCCCCACTTTTTTTGGCTCACTAAATGACATGAGCTTTGCAAGCGTGCTTTTGCCACTGCCACTTTGCTCTAAAATGGCTAAGTACCGCCATCATCAAGCTCGCAACTTATCCCCTCTAAAAGGTGCAAAACTTCAGCTCTAGCGTTAAAATGCTCCTTAAAACTTAAACTTTTTGATACGTTTTCAAGCCTGATTTTCACGCATTTTCCTTTAAATTTAACCGCCCATCTCTCATCTGCCAAATCTCATCACTAAGATAGCTTGTCAGCGCCTCATCGTGCGAGATAAAAATGACGCTCATCTTGCTCTTTAAGCTCTCTAAGATGCCTGCCACGTGGCTAGCGCTAATGCTATCAAGCCCGCTTGTTATCTCATCGCAGATTAAGATTTTTGGCTTTAAGCAAAGAGCCAGAGCGATCTGCACACGGCTCGCCTCGCCGCCACTTAGCTCGTATGAGTATTTGTGCCAGATGAGATTTGCATTACCCAGCCCAAACTCCCTAAAATAAGCAAATGCAAGCTCTTTATTCTTTTTATTATCGCCGCCAAGATAGGCGTTAAAATGATCGCCCACGTTTAAGAGCGGATGAAGGCTTGCAACTGAGTTTTGAAAAACGAGCGCGGCGACCTTTCTTCGGTGCTCTTTTAGCTCATTTTGACTAAGTTTTAAGATATCTTTTTGTAAATGCTAAATCGTATCGCCCTCACTCTAAAATCATCATCAAAAAGCCTTATTAAGCTCTTTGCAAAAGAGCGATTTACCACTACCACTTGCCGTGATACCTACTCGGTACCCTCGCCCATGGCAAAATCAAGCTCACGCAAAAGCTTCTTATCCTTATAAAAACGTTTCAGTCAATCTCTATCATATTTTTATATTGCCATTTTTTGAATTTGACGTGATGGTCAGGGTTTGCAAGGATGAGCAAAAGAGCGTCACGCCCGAGCACCACCCACCAAGAGCCCAGAAAAAGCGCCTCTTTGCTCTCATTTAGCATGATGCCAAGGCTTATTTTTATTTGCGTCACTACCCACGCCAAAAAGCAAGTGTGGCCTCCATAACGACTGCGTTTATCGCATTTATGCCAAAAGATACTAACTACAAGATGCTTCAAATTGGCAAATTCAAAAGCATATCAGTAGTACTGCTAGCCCCATTTATCACAGCTTGCTCGGCGTAGTCGCACTTTTACTAAACCGTCTACGCACAAGACTTTTTGCGCCTTGCGCCAAAAGGAGCAAATGGCGATGATAAAAAGAGGTTATGAGCAGATCTCCGCTACTAAATGAGCTAAAAAGCATGATAAAAACGATGTTTGGTATGCTTAAAAAGGCATCAAGCCCCTTATCAAAAAGGCTCTCAAACTCTACTCTTGCTCGTGCCAAAATATGCGTAGATGAGCGAGAAAAAGCGTCGTTAAAAAGCCAGCTAGCAGTAAGATAGAAGCGAGTTTTTAAGCGCGTAGGCCACTCTTATGAGATTGTCCCTGCCTAGGATGTCAGTGCCAAAGATATGCTCGCTACTTGGGGCTAAATGTACCGCCATAAAGTCAGTGAAATTTGGCTCAAATTTAGAAAAAAATGGCGTCACAAAGGCAAATGTGACAAGCGCTAAAAAGACAAAACAGGCTGGAAAAATATGACTTTTCTCATAAATTTCTCTTATCTGCCAAGATAGCGAAAATTTTAGCCAGTAAATTTGCAAAAACGACAAAAATAGCCGTTAGCAAAATGGTCGCAAGTGCGACTGGGTAGTCTTTGGCAATGACTGCATCAAGGCTTAGTTTGCCTATGCCTGGAAATGAAAAAATGCTCTCAATTACGTATGAGCCGGCAAAAACGCCAGCCACAAGGGTTGCGAAATAATGACTATATCGGTGCTTGCGTGCTTTATGGCAAAATAGATAAAGTGCCCCGTCCCAAGCCTCTAGCGTGAGCCGTCTGGATAAAGTCGGCGTTTAGGCTTTGATTTAGCCTGTCTCTTACAAATTTCACGTTTGCGCCAAGGTGTGGCAAGATGATGGCAAGCGTTGGCAAGATGATAAATTTAGCCCCCACCCGCTAGAGCCTAGCTCGTTTGCGCCTGAACTTGGTAGCACGTTTGAATAGACGCTAAAGATCGCTATTAGCACGAGTGCCACGTAAAATGCGGCAATGAAGCCAGCAAAAAGGAGCTAAAGTTTATAAAGATGTCGGCAAATTTATTTTTATAAATGGCGCTAAAAGCCCCAATAAAAAGGACAAAAAAACTATCAGAAAAAATGAGGCAAAAAATAAGATAAGCGAATTTAATATCCGCTCTTTAATGAGCAGCGACACACTTGCTCCACTTACAAAAGCTAGTGCCAAAAGTCCCCCGCGACAAAGTGAGCTAGCCATCTAAAAATACTGCACAAAAAGCCATCTTTTAGCCCCTAAATTTTCTAAAATTTGCTCTTTTTATAGCCACGCTCACCGCCTCACTTCGCAAAAACATCGCGTCAGTGACATTGCCTGGCAAAAAATATATGAGCAAAAATAGAAAAAATGAGATGAAAAACAGCAACCCAAGGCTTGAGATCGCTGTTTTCAAAATGGCTCTAAACAAAGTTTTTTTATCCACTATTTTACTTGCCACTCTCTTATGTTCCATAAAAATCCAGCCCCATGGTGGCCTAAAATTTGCGTCTTTATGCCTGAAATCTTGTTGTTAAAAACGAGCGGATAGTCAAGATAAGCTATAAAAATGTAAGGTGGATTTTCAAAAAGTGCTTTTAGAAATTCTTTGTAGTATTTTTTCCTAAGCTCCACGTCCTTTGTATATCTCGCGTTTTTTAGGGCAAGATCGACGTTTGCGTCCTTATAGTGGCTAAAATTCCAGCCATTTTCATTGACATCGATGTCAGCAAATCCGCCAAAAATCTATATGTGTGAAAGTCTGGATCAATGGGCTTCCCCAGCCGATCACAAAGCTATCAACCTTACTTATGCTAAAGGCTGTTTTTGGCTTTGCATAGGCTTTTGGTTCTTACGCCCAAATTTCTCAAACTCACTGCTTAAGTACTGGCTAGATTGACCCTTAAAGATGTCGTTATTAAAAGCGTAGATATCAAAGCCAAGCTCTTTGCCGTCCTTTTCAAAAAGCCAGCCTTGTTTTTCTTAAAGCCACTCTTTTCAAGTAGCTCTTTTTGCCTTTTTGCGGATCGTAGCTAAAGTTAAACTCGCTGTCATTTGCAAAGCTTTTTCTATCGGATTGTTCGCTACGCTTGCATATCCGTGAAATAGTTTTTAACGATCTCATCTTTATTAACCGCGTAGTTTAGGGGCTATCCTTACATTTTTATCTTGAAATATAGGATCATTAAAGGTTAAACATCAAAGCTCTATAGTCAGCACTTTTAAATTTAAGCAAGCTTAATTTTTTATCATCTTTTATGAAATTTACCCCAGTTGGAGAGATGAGCGCAACATCAATCTCGCCGCTTTTAAGACCAACGAGTCTTAAATTTTCATCACCAACTATCTTTAAAAATAGCCTTTTTATATTTGGCTCACCCTTATGAAAATTCTCATTTGCCACAAACTCAAGCTCTCATCTTTTTTCCATTTTACAAGCTTGTATGCGCCAGTGCCGATGGGAGCGTCATTACATTTATCAGTCGCGATATCTTTGCCCTTTAAAATGTGCTCAGGCAAAACGCCAAAGCTAAGTGCGTCAAGAAACGGCGGAAAAGGCTCTTTTAGTGTGATCTTGACTTTATAATCGCCTAAAATTTCAACGCTTTTTACCACCTCGTAGTTTGAGATAGCAGGTGCGTTTAGCTTCTTATCTTGAGCCGCTTCGATGGTAAATTTAACGTCCTTTGCGCTAAATTTCACCCCGTCATGCCAAAAAGCATCATCTCTTAGCTCAAAAACATACTCTAGCCCGTCATCGCTCACCTGCCAAGACTTGGCAAGCTCAGGCACGACGTGGCTATTTTCATCGTGGCTAGTAAGTCCAGAAAAAACCAGCGAAAGCGTAGGATCGTGATCCTCGTCGTAGAGTGGATTTATACGAGGTGTTTGCTCCTCGATAGCGACCACAACGGCATTTTCATTTGCATAAGCAAAGGCAGAAAACAACAAAAACAATAAAGCCAAAAATCTCTTCATCACTAGCTCCTTTGTTTAAAAAATATTTGACGAATAGTAATACGAAATGCATAAAAAGTATTATTAAGATAAGTGTAAATTTAATGTATAAAATTTGAAATTTCTAACTATCTTTTAACCTTTTTTTAAAGAAAGTAAAATCAAGGCTCATTTTAGCTGACAAAAAGGTAGATTTCTACAATGGATAAAAAAAAATAGCCCTAATCACCGGCATCTGCGTAGTCTCACTTTTGCTTATTTACACGCTTCTTGGCTTTTTTGGTCTGCCTTATGCTATCAAAAATATCGCGCCAAAGTACCTAAAAGACTACAACGCAACGCTTTTTGTAAGTGATGCTAAAATTAACCCATTTACCTTCGAGCTAAACGCTACAAATGCCGAACTAAACACCACTTCTCCGCTTTTTAGCACGAAGCAGATCGACCTTAAGCTAAAGCCATTTTCTATCTTTAAAAAGCTAGTTGAGATAGACATTTTTAGGCTAGATGAGCCAAAAGTAAAGATCACAAGAGATAAAAAGGCAAATTTTAACTTTAGCAATTTTATAAGCGATGATAACGCAACTAGCGAAGATAACAGCACCAGCTCGATAAATTTCGCGCTAAATAACGCAAAAATCATCAAAGGCTCATTTTCATATAGCGATCAAATTAACAAAAGCCATTTAACGTAAGCTTTGATGATATAAACTATGAGCTAAGCTCGCTAAATACGAAGAAAAAAATAGCGCTGGTAGTCACATCTTTGACTCAAACTCAAGCCTAGCACACAAGATCGATCTAAATGAGCGATATCAAGCTAAATCCACTAAAAAAATAGAGGGCAACGTCAGCTGTGAAAGGACTTTAGCATAAAGCCAGTTGCGATAAGTTTTATCGATAATGACACGTTAAATCTAAAAAATGCCATCATAAACCTAAAGATAAACTACGCTTTAAATGCCGATGAGAACGCAACTAAAATAAATTAAAAAGATGGCTTTTTAAATGTAAAAGGACTAAGTTTAGAAGAAGGCGCAAATGAGCTTAGTCTTGGCGAGCTTGAGCTTCCAAAATTCGATCTTGATAGCAAGATAGCTGACAAAACGGAGGCTGCGCTAAATTAAGCGCTATAAATTAAATGATATCTCTTTTTAAAAATGCTATCGCTGCAAGCGTAAAATCACTCAAATTGAAGTGATATCTCGTTGCTTGCAAATTTAAATGAAAAAAGCGAGCTAAACGCCACAGCCAAGCTAAAAAGCATAGGTGCAAATGCTCTAAAAGTAGATGAAGCAGATAGAAAATTAGCAGTTAAAAGATATAAATGCTTCAAATTTGAAATCTAAATTGCAAATAACAAAACCGCGCTAACGCTTGAAAAAAATAGCACTAAATGGCATCAACGCGCCACTTAGCAAAAACGCAAATGCAAACGTAGCAAGCGCTGGCGTGACAAATACAAAACTTTACAATGGATGGCAACAAAAAGCCTTGCGGGAGCCTTGATGAGCTAAATGTAAAAAAACATAGAGCTTAAAAGCAAAAAAATAAAGATATAGCAAGCGTCACTGATGTGGCGATAAAGAGCATAAGCTTTGATCTTTTAAAAATGGCTCTAAATATCGCTAGTGTCGATGTTAATAAGCCTAATTACTTCAGAACTAAACGACAATGGTCTAAGCGCCGTAAAATGAGCTAGGATTTGGCGAGCAAAGAGCGCAAAAACTACAAAAGTGGCAAAACACACTAAAAAAAGTAGAGAAAAAGGCTGAAAATAAAAGTGCTTCAAAAAGCAAAAGAAAATGAGTTTAAATTTGATATAAAAAAATATAAGTGTAAATAACGCAGATATCACTTTGACGCACCTTTTTGAGGGCGAAAAAGATCGCTCATAAATTTGATAATCTTTTTGTAAAAAGTACAGAATTAAATAGCGATTTTAGTAAAGCCATTGATGCAAAAGTGGCGATAAAAAGCTCACAAAAAGCTAAATTTCGGATGTTGATTCAAAAAGATAAAAGATAGAGCCACTTGACGTGAGTGCAAAAAAATCAAAGCTAAATGATACAGATTGCCAAAGTATTTTTGCCCTATGCAAAAAGCCCTTTTTTAGAGGCCGATCTAGCTAGTGGTCAGATGAGCGCAGATGCCCAGCTTCACTATGCAAAAGATATCAAAGCAGACGCAAAAGTTAGCATCAAAGATATAAGGCTAAATGGCAAAAAAGCTGAAAAACTAATCGCCTTTAAAAGCTTAGATCTTGAAAAAATTTCATTTGCCAAAAATGACCTTGCCATAAGCGGAGTGAGCTTAAATTCTCCATTTATCAAGGCTCATCTAAGCAAAGAGCGTAAACATTAACCTATCTCAGATCGTAAAAGAGGATAAAAATAAGGCTAAAACCGAGGCAAAACCTGAGAGCAAAAAGGCAGCTAGCAAGAAAGATGACGAGCTAAAATTTAGCGTTAAAAACTTCTCTTTAAAAAATGGCGAGGTTGATTTCTCGGACGCATCGCTGTTTATGCCATTTGCCACAACGATCTCAAAGCTAAATGGCAAGCTCACTGACATCGATAAAAAGCGCCCAAGCTCAGGCGAGTTTCAAGGCGTGGTTGGTAAAAATGGCTTTGCGCAGATCACTGCAAAACTCTTTCCATTTGAGCTAAAGCAAAATACCGACATAAAGCTTGACTTTAAAGATATCGATCTAACTGATATAACGCCATATAGTGGGCAGTTTGTGGGCTATAAGATCAAAAAAGGCAAGCTAAATTTAAACCTAAACTATAGCGTCGCCGACTCAAAACTAAATGGCTCAAATTTCATAAATGTTGACTCACTTACACTTGGAGAAAAGGTTGAGTCAAAAGACGCTGTCGATTACCACTTTCGCTTGCTATCTCGATACTTAGCGATCAAAATAATCAAATAAACATCGACCTGCCAGTTGAGGGAAAGGTTTAGACGATCCTGACTTTAAATATGGCGGCGTCATCTGGGCTGCAGTGAAAAAACTCTTTGCTGACATCACGCTAGCTCCATTTAGATTTTTAGGCAACGCTTTAGGACTTGGTAGCAAAGATCTTAGCTCTATTGATTTTCTTGCGGGAAGTAGCGAGCTTATAAGCTCAGAAGCGCCTAAGATAGCTGATTTCATAAAGCTAACTGGCTCAAAACCTAAGATGAAGCTAGCATAACGCCAACATACTCAAAAACTCGATGAGAGCTTTTATAAAAAATAAAAAAACTAGATCAAAAGATCAATCAAATCATCGCTTCAAGCGGCAAAGACTACATCGCAGTTTTAAATGAGCTTGTGCCAAATTTAAAAGATAGAAGCGAAAAAGCCTTAAGAGAAGAGGCGCTAAAGGGCATCGAGGTCGATAAAAGCAAAACTAGTAGAGCTTGCAAATGAGCGTGCAAATGCGGTAAAAGAGGCGCTTATAAAAGCTGGGCTTGAGGCTGGCCGCATAAATATGAACGATGCAACAAGCTCAGAGCCTAAGCAAAACACCTACACAAGCGTGCTAATGGGAGTGGCGAACTAAATTTCATTTATTTCGCTGCTTCTTGCATTATAGACAAACCAGCTAAGAAGCATAAGCATCATAAATGCCCCAAAAATAAGGCTTGCGTAAAAATATAAATTAAAATCAGCTCCTAGCAAATTTGCGTTGTGAAGGGCGATCATAACGCCAGCCAAAGCGATTAAGTAGCCAATTAGCTGATGATGAAAATTTTTAGGATTTACAAGGATCAGCAAAAGGCCACAAAGTATGATGCCAAGGGCTAGTTGTAAATTTGAAACGTCAGCTTGAGCGCTTGAAGTAAGTGTTAAAAAACCAGCTAAAAGCGCCATTAGTATCATTAAAACTGCATAAACCGCCCTGCTTCGTCCAAAGCCATACATAAAGCAAACAAAGCCCTTATTTTGCCTGTTATAGTCCATTTTTCGCTCCTTTTGGAAGTTTGCTTATTTTAATGCCGAAATTCTTAAATAACGGCTTTAATCTGAAATTTCACTCATTTTGGCTAATATTTTGCATCTTAAAAAAGGAGCAAAAATGCCTTATGTTAATATCAAAATAGCAGGCCCAGAGCCTACAAAAGAGCAAAAAGATCAAGTTTTTAAAGAGGTAACCGAGACGCTTGTAAGAGTGCTTGGCAAGAAAAAAGAGGCGGTTATGATCTTTATCGAAACTCATGACGCTGGCAATATCGGCGTAGCGGGCGAGAGCGTAGAGGACAAAAGAAAGGGGATGAAATGAGCGAATTTAGCAAAGCAGACATTGAGAGAAAGATAACGCTTGAAGTTGGCGATAAAGCGCCAGAGTTTGAAGCGCTAAATCAAGATGGCGTAAAGGTCGCACTAAAGGACTTTATAGGCAAAAACGTGGTGCTTTACTTCTACCCAAAGGACAACACTCCAGGCTGCACGACTGAGGCTTGCGAATTTAGCGCAAACTACGATCAGTTTATCAAAAATGACACCGTTATCATCGGCGTTAGCCCAGATAGCGTGAAGTCACATGTGGGCTTTATCGCAAAGCAAAATTTAAAGCACATCCTCTTAAGCGATGAGGATAAAGAAATTTCAAAGCTTTATGGCGTTTGGCAGGTCAAGAAAAACTACGGCAAAGAGTATCTTGGCATCGTTAGAAGCACCTTTGTGATCAGTAAAGACGGCAAGATAGTTAAAATTTACAAAAGCGTAAAAGCCAAAGACCACGCCGCAAAAGTGCTAGCTGATCTTGTAAAATAAGGAGCAAAGATGAAGCTTATAAAAATGCTAATTTTAAGTGCGTTTTTTGCGCTAAATTTATCAGCACTGACTGAAGGTGTGGAGTATCAAACTCTAGCAAAACCACTTAACGTACCTAAAAACTCAGTCGTCAAGGTCTTTAGCTACGACTGCCCTCACTGCTATAAATTTGACCGAACTATCACAAAAAAGCTGATGTCAAAGCTTGACGGGGTTAAATTTATCCCATATCACCTAAGCACCAAAGGCAAGCTTGGCGAGACAACAAGTAAAATTTTCGCCGCTCTTATATCGATAGATGAGGCAAATGGGACTGATCTGCTAAGCGATGAGTCTAAATTTAAGCAAGCTAAATTTGCGATCTACAAAGCAAGACACGATGAAAAAGATGACTTTAGTGACGGCAAAGATAAGCAAAGATTTATAGATCTAGCGCTAAATGCGAGCTCACGTGAGCAAAGACGAATACGAAAAAGCGCTAAGCTCAGATCGTGCAAAAGAGCTTTTAAACGAGTGGTTTGCCTCTTATGATGTAGCAAGTATCAGCGGTGTGCCAGCCTTTGTGGTAAGCGGCAAATATCTGATAAATTTAAACGCAGCATCATCAATCGATGAGATGGCAAAGACTATAAAAGAGCTTTTAGATAAGTAACTTTAGCCTAAAATTTACGGACATTTTGGGCTTAGAAATGTAAATTTAAAGCAATTTTAGATAAACTCGGATCAAATTTCTAAAAAAGAAAGGTTTAATTATGAACGCTTCAGAATTCATCTGGATGGATGGAAAACTAGTAAAATGGGACGATGCAAAAGTACACGTTCTAACTCACTCTTTGCACTACGCTAATGCTGTATTTGAGGGCACAAGAGCTTATAAAACAAAAAAAGGTCTAGCTATTTTTAGACTCAAAGACCACACAAAAAGACTTTTAAGATCAGCAAAAATGACCGTTTTAAACGTGCCTTATACTGAAGAAGAGCTTGAAAAAGCACAGATCGAGCTACTTCGCGCAAATAAATATAACAGCAACGTATATATCCGCCCACTTATCTTTTTAGGATACGGCGTAATGGGCGTAGCGCACACAAAAGCACCAGTGCAAACTGCTATCGCTTCATGGGAGTGGGGCGCATATCTTGGCGATGAAGGCTTAGAAAAAGGCATCAGAGTTAAAATTTCAAGCTTTGCTAAACTTGCTCCTGCTGCTCAAATGAACAGAGCAAAGGCTAGCTCAAACTATCTAAGCTCACAAATGGCAAACTACGAAGCAAAAGAGGCTGGATACGACGAGGCGCTACTTCTTGATAGCGAGGGCTTTGTGGCTGAAGGTCCAGGCGAGTGCTTTTTTATCGTTGAAAATGGCGCATTGATCACTCCACCAAACGACAACAGCCTACTTAGCATCACTCAAGATACAGTCATAAGACTAGCTCACGATCTTGACATCGAAGTAAGAAGAGAGCGCATCACAAGAGATCAAGCATACACAGCTGACGAGGCATTTTTCACTGGTACTGCAGCTGAAGTAACGCCGATAAATAGCATAGATAACCGCATCATCGGCAACGGTGCTAGAGGCGAAGTGACAAAGAGACTACAAAAAGCTTACTTTGACGTAGTTTATGGTCTAAACAAAAAATACGAATCATTTTTAACATATATTTAAGATTTAAAGGAACGAAATGCCCGCTGATTTAAATGATTATTTCAACAAAAAGCCGGGTAATGACAACAGGGGCTCAGGTCAAAATAACGACAAAGAGCCGCCTTTTAAAAAGGATTTTAAAATGCCAAATATACCAAGCGGCTTTTGGCAGGGTGGTGCGCTAGCCTACATAATAATCGCCATTATCGCGATCCTTGCTATCACTCAGCCATTTAAAAGTGATACACTCAGGCGAGGTCGGCATCAAAGCCACAGCGGGTAAATATGAGCCAAATCCTTTGCAACCAGGATTTCACTTCTTTTTGCCATTTATCCAAAAACATCATCGTAGTTGATACTAGAGTTAGGATCATCAACTACACTTCAGGCGAAGATATGGGCGAGAGCTTGCAAAAGTCTTATCAAGGAGCTGGAATTTTACGCAAAAACTCTATCTCAGTTTTGGACGCTAGAAATTTACCAGTTAGCATCGATATCACCGTGCAGTACCGCCTAAATCCAGAGAATGCGCCACAAACTATCGCATCTTGGGGTCTTAGCTGGGAGAGCAAGATCGTTGATCCTGTCGTGCGCGACGTGGTTCGCAGCATCGCTGGTAAATACACAGCCGAAGAGCTGCCAACTAAGAGAAATGACCTAGCAAGGCAGATCGATGAGGGCATAAGAAAAGACATCGACTCTCAGCCAAACAAGCCAGTCGAGCTTCTAACAGTGCAGCTTCGTGAGATCATCTTGCCTTCAAAGGTAAAAAGAGCAGATCGAGCGTGTCCAGATCGCTAAACAAGAGGCTGAGAGGACAAAAATACGAAGTAGAAAGAGCAAATCAAGAAGCTCTAAAACAAGCTGCCCTTGCAGAAGGTACTGCAAAAGCCGCGATCATCGAAGCAAAGGTAAGGCTGATGCCATCAAGATCGAGGCTGACGCGACTGCGTATGCAAACAAAGAGATCGCAAAAAGTGTCGATCAAAGTGATCGATTAAAAGCAGATCGAGACACAAAATAGATTTAATGACGCTCTTAAAAGAGAACAAAAGATGCCAAATACTGTAACACTGGCGGAGCTGTGCCAAATATCTGGCTAGACGCAAAAGATAGGGGCAAAAAGCTAGCTCAGTTAGCGAAAAGGTAAAAATGAATAGCGTAGCAAAAAGTATAGACTGGCAAAAGGTTGGTGGATTGCTCCCCGGTGGTGGTTTGCGATCACGCTACAAACGAGGTTTTGATGCTTGCTTTTATGAATGAAGAAGCACTAAATTTAAGTCTATCTAGCCGCTACGCTCACTACTTTTCACGCACTAAAAAAATAGAGTGTGGAAAAAGGCGAAGAGGTGGCAACACGCAAGAGATCAAGGCGCGTTTTTAGACTGCGACAACGACACTTTGCTTTTAAAAGTCGTTCAAAATGGAGGCGCTGCTTGTCACACTGGGGCAAGATCTTGCTTTTTAACGAGATAAATTTAGAAAATTTAGAAATTTCTGATCAAAAATGCGAGGTTAAAAAGCCAAGTTACGGCGTCATTGACGAGCTTTATCACGTTATAGAAGATAGAAAGCTAAATGCTGATCCGCAAACTTCATACGTGGCAAGCCTTTTTAAAAAGGGTGAAAATCAAATTCTAAAAAAGTTGGCGAAGAGGCTACGGAGCTTGTCATGGCGGCAAAAGAGCTTAGGTTTTGCCAAGCAGATAAAAACAAGATGAGCAAAAAGCAAAAATGACCTCATCTATGAAGCAGCCGATCTTTGCTTTCACGCACTTGTGGCACTTTCAGCCCACAACATACATCCAGATGCCGTCAAAAACGAGCTTGCAAGGCGTTTTTGGCATGAGTGGCATCGAAGAAAAAAAGATCGCGAGATGTTAAATAGCATCAAGCATAACATACTTTTCATACTTCAAAACGCCAAACTTATCGACTTTCTAGCCTATGGCTGGGTATTTCTAGCCTTCATTTTTATCGTGCTTTTAGGGATATTTCGTCGCGATAAAATCATGGTGTGCAGATAGGATTTTTATTTATCCTAGCTGGTTTTTTGGGACTTTTTGCAGGCAACTACTACGCAAACAAATATATAAATGAAAATCTAAGACCAGTTAGCATAAGCAAAATAAACACAAAACAGCTTCAATATGTCGATGCGTTGATGGTTGATTTTAACATCACAAATAATTCAAACTACACATTAAACATTTGCAAAATCGAGCTTAGCTTCTACCTTGGCTCAAAACAAAGCACGAGAAAAGTTTTCTAAATTCACTAAACCCATTTGCTAAAAACGTATCATTTTAAATGAAGCGCTTTTGCCAAAGCAGAGCAAGCAGATAAGAGAATTTGTCAATGACTTTGCCTTCAGTGACTACAATATCACCAAAAAAGCGGAGTGTTTTTGATGAGTTCAAACTACTTTACCATCGTTCATATCATCGTGCTTTTCGCGATCGCACTACTTTCTATTTTATTTCTTGTGCTCTCGCTTAGAGCCGAGCGAAAGCTATTTTTATCGCTACTTTTTACAAACATTTTGGTCTCAACCACGCTTGCCATTTTTTTGATGCTAGTTCTTGATAAATACACCAAAAAAGGCATAGTCGAAGGCGTAAAAAGCGAGCGAGTGTTAAGAAATGAAAGCATTGTATTTCGTGGTCAAGTAAGAAATGTCGGCAAATTTACCATTAGCAAATGCACCCTTACAATTAAGCTCATAAATCAGCCGCTAAATAAAAACGATCTTGGCGGCGAGGCGTTTTTTAAACCAAGCGGACTCTCATTTTTCTCATGGGTTTTTGGAGGCGATGAGGACGAGAGACCAAACACTGTGGCATATAAATTTGACGTAGCTCAAAATTTGCCAAAGCAAAAAGCGGTGCCATTTACAGTGACTATGCCCTATCCGCCATATTTTAAAAATGGTATGAATATCACAAAAATTAAACTGTTACTAAACAAAGACGATCATAAAAACAATTTGATAATGTGTTTTTATATAGTGTGCCATATTTAATATCTTTATCTTAGCCTCTTTTATGATACCATATAAGAGACACATTGCGAACTAAGTAAGAGCGGATTGGCACCACACCACCTCAATCTATATGCATCTCTTTTATATATTCTTTTTGAAGTCGCTCTTTTTTTATTTTTCTATTTAGTATTTATCACTTGCTAAAATGTGCAGAGTATATGAAGCAGTCTGCCAAGCTTTTGCATATCGTTTAAGAAAAGCTGGTTTGATTTTTGTGTAAATTCTTTAGCTTCTTCTAGGATTTTTGGCTCTAAGATGCTGTAAACAAACTCCTTTTTTAGTATCTTTGCGCCCTTTTTATAAACAAATTTTGCATCAATTAAACTTGCAAAAAAGCTATCATCTCTTAAGTAGTAGTTGGTGGCCGCATTTACAAAAACTGGCTTTTGAGCCAAAAACTCAGCGCAAACGCCGTTTGGTGATCTAAATTTAACACTCTCAACCACGTCAGGCCTTATCTCGTAAAACCTTATCTCGCTAGATTTTTAAGGGCTAAAAACGTCACTAGTTTTGTTTAAATTATAGAGGCGTTGTCTGCTTCAATGACGTTTATAACGCCATTTATGAGAGAGTAGGCACTTGTAGTTTTATTTTGATCAAGAAAATTTATCATGCCAAAAAATGGCACGCTGGCATTTTTATCAGCTAAGCTTGGCATGCTTTTTATTAGTAGCTGCTGCTTTTTGCCATTTAGCTCAAAGTAGCTCACCATGATAGAAATTTCATCTTTTTGCTAGGCGTCTTTTGCGAGCAGCCAGCAAAAAAAGTGCCCTCACTGACAAAAACTACTAAATTTCTCATTTTATGAAGTAATCACCATCAAAAGCTTACAAGCGAGTATTTTCTCTCGTTGCCGATGCTCTCTTTAAGCTCATCGATGCTCAAAAACTCCAAGCTGTCAGCTCCGATGTACTCTCTGACCTCTTCAACGCTTTTTGGCGCTTATTAGCTCCTCAAAGCTTGGTGTGTCGATGCCGTATCGCTCAGGATACTTGAGCTCAGGGCACGCAACTCTGAAGTGAATTTCTTTTGCCCCTGCGTGCCTTAAGAGATCGACCACCTTTTTTTAGAAGTGGTGCCACGAACGATGCTATCATCGATAACGACGATGCTTTTACCAGCTAGCACGCTTGACATTGGGTTTAGTTTTAGCTTTGACCTTTCAAATTCTCATCTCTTGGCTTGGCTCGATAAAGGTCCTGCCCACATAGTGGTTTCTGGTGATGGCCAGCTCAAATGGAATTTTGCTCTCGTTTGCATATCCAAGTGCTGCTGGCACGCCACTATCTGGCACAGGCACTACAAAGTCAGCCTTTACCTTGCTCTTTTTTGCTAGCACTTCACCCATCTTTTTTCTCACTTCATAGACACTTTTGCCCTCTATGACGCTATCTGGACGTGCAAAGTAGATGTACTCAAAGGCGCAAATTCTAGGCTCTGGCTCGAAAATCTGCAAGCTTTGAAACTCGCTCTTGCCATGCTCAAAAACTATCATCTCGCCAGGTCTAACATCTCTCATAAATGTCGCTCCCACAAGGTCAAACGCACAAGTCTCGCTAGCTACGATGTATCCGCCATCCTTTAGCCTACCAAGGCTTAGTGGCCTAACACCCCAGCGGTCTCTGATGGCAAAGGTCTTGTGGCGTGATTGCACGAGCAAGCAGTAAGCGCCTTTTATCTTATCAAGTGCTGCAATGATGCGATCTTGTAGGTGTTCGTCGTGGTTTCTTGCGATGAGGTGGATGATGTTTTCTGTATCCATATTTGTCTGAAAAATCGCGCCATCTTTGATAAGCTCGTCTCTAACCTCGTCTTTATTGACCAAATTTCCGTTGTGAACGATAGAAATTTGACCTAGGGCGTAGTTGGCGGCTATTGGCTGGGCGTCACGGCCTGAGTTTTTGCCAGCTGTTGCGTAGCGGTTGTGGCCGATCGCCATGTCGCCTTTTAGTGAGCTTAATATCTCTTCGTTAAAGACCTCGGTTACTAGGCCGTTGCCCTTGTGAGTGGAAATTTCGCCGTCGTTACAGACGCTGATGCCACTTGCCTCTTGACCGCGGTGTTGCATAGAAAATAACGCATAATACGCCGTTTTCGCCGCATCCTTAGAATTTATGATACCTACTATCGCACACATCTTTTATCCTCTTTTCATCTTTTTAAATTTCATAGCCAACGCCTAAGCAGCATTTTGAAAGTGGCGTGTTATCCAAAATTCTGGCACATTTGCCGTTATTTGCACCATTTATAACAATCCACATGCGCTAAAACTAAATTTCATCATCTCAAATCAAACTCATTAGCTTTTAAATTTTGACGCTTTTTGCGCTCTGACAGGTAGAATTTATCGCCAAATTCTAGCTCGTATCTCTTTATATCATCAACCTTAAATTTAATCATCAAGCCCCAAACTATCGTCTATCGAGTATAGACCGCTGCTTTGATCTTTTAGCCAGATGGCAGCTTTAATGGCACCTTTTGAAAAGGTCGCTCTACTAGTTGCCGTGTGGTTTAGCTCGATAAATTCGCCGTCATTATAAAAGCCAACCGTGTGACGACCGACCACGTCGCCGCCACGAAGCGCCATAACTGCGATCTCATCTTTACTTCTTGCACCCACCATGCCAGCCCTGCCAGTCACTAAAACATCTTTTAAATTTAGATCCCTTGCCTCTGCCACATAGCCCGCTAAGGTCATCGCAGTGCCGCTTGGAGCGTCTTTTTTGTGTCTGTGGTGCTGCTCGACGATCTCTATATCAAATTCTCGTAAAACTTTCGAAGCTATCCTTGCTATGCGGTTTAACACTGCTACGCCTAGACTCATGTTTGTTGCGTAGAGTATTGGCATAGTACCTGATGCTAGGTGAAGCAAGTTTTTCTCGTCGTCACTTAGTCCAGTCGTGCCGATAACCAGTGGTTTTGGGTTGGTTCTAGCGTAGTTTAGAAGTGCTACGGTCGCCTCTTTTTGGCTAAAGTCGATGATGACGTCGCACGCTTCAAAGAAATTAGCAAAAGTCGTTTGTCAAAAGTTCGCTACTTAAATTTTCAACCTCATTTTTTTGGCTAAAAGCGACGCTTAAAGTGGCGTCTTTTTCATCTTTTAAACAAGAGATGGTGCTTTGAGCCATCTTGCCGCTAGCGCCGTATAGTCCTATTTTTACCAAAAGTATCCTTTGATTTTTGGTTGAAAAATTACTATAAAAGTATTATAGAGATTACGAAATGAGCTTTTTGCAAAAGAGCTACTTTAGGGCAGGGATTTAATTAAAAATTATCATCTTGATAATTACCGTGATCAGAAAAAAATGGATATTGATTATATTAGAGCGCACTTTTTACCTATTTTTATGCAAAAGGGGTTATGTTCTGCCCTAGAGTTATTTTATTAATGCAATTTTTAAAAAGTGTTCTGATTAGCCTAAAAACCAAGCATTTTTTTCAAATATAAATTTTACTAAAATGGTTTATTTTCAAAAGAAAATTGTAGCAAGTGAGCTCATTTGATGTCAATGTAAGCTTTCTATGTAGCTCATGGCGCTAAGTGCAGCCACAGCGCCATCGCCTGCTGCTACGATGACTTGCTTTGGAGCATCCTCTCTGATGTCGCCTGCTACAAAGAGCCCTTTTTCAAGCTGGTTTGCATCTTAAGGTTTGTCTTGACCTGTCCGCCATCAGCCATTTCGCGAGATAGATTGCCGTTTTTCGTCTTTTAAAATTTTCGTTATTTACATTTAGTCCTACAAATGTGAAAATGCAGCACATCAAGCACGCGCTCGCCATTTTTGGTATCAAGCACGATCTTTGTTAGGCCCATATTATCGCCAAGCGCCTCTTTTACAGTCGCACTTGTTATAAACTCAATTTTTTCATTTTTTTCTAGCTTTTTCAACGGTTGTTGGTGCCGCTCTAAACTCGTCACGTCTATGGATTAGATAGACTTTTTGAGCAGATATTTGCTAGATAAAGTGCCTCTTCAACAGCTGTGTCGCCACCGCCAAGAACGGCTACCTCTTTGTTTTTTTGTAAAAAAGCCATCGCATGTTGCGCACGTGCTAACTGCCTTTACCAAAGAACTCGTCCTCGCCTTTTAAAAAGCCAGCACGTCTTGGGGTAGATCCTGTCGCTACGATGACAGCCTTTGCCTGCTCGCTCTTTGCCGCCCTTCAGTAAAATTTCAAAGCTGCCGTCACTATTTTTTTCTAACACCAACGACGTTTGCCCACTTATGAGACTGGTCAAATGCACTGCACTGCTTCCACCAAGTGCTCATAAAGTCAAAGCCGCTCTCGCCAGGGGCTTTTTGGCCTGGGTAGTTTTCTATCTCTGAGCTCGAGGTGATCTGACCGCCAGGCTCGCCTTTTTCAAACATTACAACATTTTTTTAGTCCGCCTCTGAGTGGCGTAAAGTCCGGCGCTTAGTCCTGCTGGACCGCCTCCGATGATCGCTAAATCAAGCATAAATTTCCTTTATTCTAAAACATTTATGGACGAATTTTGTTTGTAAATTTCGCCTCTTTGATGAACTATCTCAACACTACTTGGAAGCTTTGTAATGCTTAAATTTCTCATAAGCTCTAGGACTGTATTAATATCTGAGCTTATGTATTTTAGTGTTGAGTTTGACTCATATCTTTTTTGAAAGATATCGATTGCCACAACTGTTTCATTTTTGGTTGGTAAAATTTCGTCTAATTTTGATTGATTTGAACTGAAGATTAAAAGCGTGTATTTTGGCTCTTTTGGAGTGAAAATTTCGCTTTTTTCGTAAAAAACTAGCTTCGCAAAATCAACAAATTTATATTGTGAAAAACGATAGTTGCTATACGCAAATGCAGCCGCTATCATAGCTGCACCAAAAAATGAACCAAATATATAGGTAAGAGGAAGCAGACTTCCTCTTCTTTTTTCGCTCATTAAAGAAGCGAATTTAGTTTGTCAGTTAGGGCTTGTTTTGACTGCGCACCGACCATTTGCTCAACTAGCTCGCCATTTTTGAAAAATAGCAATGTCGGGATCGATCTAATGCCAAACTCAACTGCAAGATCTTGTACTTCATCAGTATTTACCTTGCAAATTTCTCGCTTTGCCCTCAAAGTCTTCAGCAAGTTCTTCGATCACTGGAGCTAGCATACGGCAAGGTCCGCACCATGGAGCCCAGAAATCTACTAGAGCAACGCCTTCTTTTGTTACATCAAAAGTCTTCTTTTGTGAGTTCGATGTATTTTTCCCATTTGTTCTCCTTATTTTCAAGATGTGGCAATTATACAAAATCAAATTTAAATTTACAGCTAAATAATAAATTTTTATTATAAACTAATATTTTCTATCAGCTCAAAATTTTCATTTTTAACAACAAGCAGATCAAGCTGATAGTCCCTGTTTGGCTCATTTTTCATCATATAAGAAATTACTGTTTTTAGAAATACTCATATATTTTGCCTTGTTTAGCCTATACTCGCTTCGTATCCTCCGCTAGTTGCTTTTACCTCTATGAAAAGTGTAGAAATTTACATCGCTACTTAGCGCGATGATGTCGATCTCGCCAAATTAGAGTGAAAATCTCTCTCTAAAATGACAAAAACCAAGCTTACGCAAAAACTCACACGCCCTATCTTCGGAGCTCTTGCCAAAGAGATACTCTTTTAGCCCCAAAGCTACTCCTCGATCCTCATCATAAATGGCTCTTCTTTTATATACTCTTGCTCTTTTAAAAGCTCTATCGTTCGCTTCGCATCAGCTTCCAAGCTCGTGTGTGTCGTGAAAAATAGCACGGCATACTCACTTTCATCTTTTGGCTTTTGCAGTAAGCTGTCGATTGAAAGGTTGTTTTCACTCATTAAATTGTTATCTTTGCTAGCACGCCCATTTTGTCTTCGACTTTTAGTCTAAAGTAATACTTTGTCTTTATCCTGTCGCGATCAAGAAGCTCTAAAGTATTTAGTTCAAATGGCGCTTTGTATCCAAGCATCGGCGACTTGCTATCTCTTGCGATGTCGATGAGATCGCTAATTACCGCACTTGCTGTTGCGTCTCCGCCAGCTCCAGGACCATAGTACATAGTCTCGCCAACGACCTCGCCAACAACGCTTATAGCATTTGTTACGCCGCTTGCCTTTGCTATCATTTTATTTTGTGGTACAAGTGCTGGATGTACGCGTAGCTCGACCTTGCCTTCGCTTTTTTTGGCGATGGCTAGAAGCTTGATAGAGTATTCAAAATCTTTTGCAAAAAATATATCCTCTGGTGTGATACCTTGTATCCCTTCGATCAAGATATCCTCTGGGTCGCCGTGTACGCCGTATGCGATGCTTGCAAGGATAAGAAGCTTGTGAGCCGTGTCAAAGCCACCCACGTCAAAGGTAGGATCGGCCTCAGCGTATCCAAGCTCCTGCGCCTTTTTAAGTGCGTCTTTGAATTGAGCCCCTCATTCATCATCGAGGTTAGGATGTAGTTGCTGGTGCCGTTTAGTATGCCATTTATGCTTAAGATATGGTTGGCGCTAAGCCCCTCTCTTAAGGCTCTGATGATCGGTATGCCACCAGCCACGCTTGCTTCAAAGCCAAATGGCGTGTTTTTGGCTAAATTTTGCAAAGCATATCTGTGATAGGCAAGAAGCGCCTTGTTTGCAGTGACGACCGCTTTTTTGCGCTTTAAATTCGCTCACCACTCTAAAAAGGCTCTTCAACGCCGCCCATAAGCTCGACAAAAACGTCGATATCATCGCGGTTTATGACACTATTTATATCGTCAGTCAAAGGGATGCCAGCGTCTCTTTTTTTATTTAAATTTCTAACCACACCGATGACTGGCACTATCTCCTCGCCACATCTTGCTGCGATCAGTTTTTTGTTTTTTAGTAAAATTTTCGCAACCGACTCGCCAACGGTTCCAACGCCCTAAATATCGCTCCATTCATTCAAATTCTTTCAAATATTTTTATATTTCTTGCTTTGCTTGTCTTATCCTGTTTTCGATTTTCGATAAGAGCTAAGCGCACGTAGTCGTTTCCGCCCTCGCCAAAACCAATGCCCGGGACTAACAGCAACTGAAGCCTTTGTAAGAAGCTGCTTTGAAAACTCAAGACTGCCTAAGTGGCTCACCTTTGGTGGAAGTTTCGCCCAGATAAACATGCTGGCATTTGGCTTTTTAAGCTCCCAACCAGCCTGAGCAAAGGCCTCTATCATCACATCTCTTCTTTTTTTCATAAATTTGGCGTATCTCTTCAACGCGGCTTTGATCGCCGTCAAGTGCGACCGTGGCTGAGACTTGTATCGGCGTAAACATGCCGTAATCAACCCATGATTTTATCTTTTTAAGCGCCGCGCAAAGTCTCTTGTTTCCGCACATGAAGCCAACTCTCCAGCCAGCCATGTTGTAGCTTTTTGAAAGAGTGTAGCACTCGACTGCGACATCTTTTGCGCCTTCTACTTCAAAGATGCTCGGAGTCTTGTAGCCATCAAAGGTAAGATCCGCGTAGGCGATATCTGAGATGATGTAAAATCTCTCTTGCTTTGCGATGCTTACAAGGCGCTCGTAAAAGCTCTTTTGCACGGTCACGGTTGTTGGATTGTGAGGGAAATTTACGACTACATATTTTGGTTTTGGTGAGCTTGCGTGTATCGTCTGGATTAAGTTTTCAAAAAATTTATTCTCATCTAGCTCACATTATCATTGTAGTGAAGTGGCATCTTTGCAACGCTTCCGCCAGCAAATAAAAACGCTTGTGTGTGTATCGGATATGCAGGATCAGGCACGATAGCCACGTCGCCTGGGTTTATCACGGCTTGAGCAAGATGCACAAAGCCCTCTTTGCTACCCATTGTGGCTACTGCTTCAGTTTCTGGGTCTCAGTACGCCGTATTTTCTCTTATACCAGTTGCAAATGGCAAGGCGGAGCTTATAAATTCCAGCACTGGCTGAGTAGCCGTGGGTCTTGTCTTTTTGCGCGCTTTCGCATAGTTTATCGACGATGTGCTGTGGTGTTCTGCCCTCTGGGTTGCCCATAGAGAAGTCTATGATGTCCTCGCCAGCTCTGCGTGCTGCCATTTTTATAGCATTTACTTCGGCAAAAACGTAGTTTGGCAAACGCTCAATTGTATTAAATCTTATCTCATCAAACACTGTTTGCTCCTATTTTATAAACTTGATAATTATCTCGTTTTTAATGTTGAGTTATGTCGTTATTGTCGCTAATTAACGCGTATTTTTGCGTCACTAGCTAAATTATGGTGTAGTTAGTTTTTATCTCGTTTTCTCTTTTTTTAGATCGATTTGGTTTAAATTTACTATCATAAATTCTAACAAGTGGCACCCATTTGTTTGGCTCGTTTGAGATGATATTTGAGGCTACTTGCGCCTGCTACATCTACGATATAGACGCCACCACTTTTTGACAAGTGGGGTCTCTTCGTTAAAATTACTTTTGACGCATCAAGGCTCATATTTTTAGCATCCAAATAAAAGCGCTAAATTTCCATCAAAGCCTATCAAATCCCATGATCTTAAAGCCACTTTTACTAAGCGTGAAATTTAGTAAATGTGGATCTATGCCGCCACTTTTTAGAGCTAAAAATCCCATAAGAAAATTCACTGCCATTTTTAGAAGAGTACCCTTGCCACGCTTATATTTGCATCTTCAAGAGCTAAATTATCGATTTTACAAATAGAGCTGAGGGACTTTTTGCGTGCTTATAAATTTTAAATTAAGCTATTTTGAGCTAAATGAGAGCATCGTAGTTCGAGCTTTGCTTTTAGCTTGAGACTAGCTCGCCAACGTTTAGCGAGCCGTTAGTGTCTCAGTACAAAAAGATTTCGCAGATCTTTTCCCGCTGCTTAGTGCATTTGCACTCGCTATTTAGATCAAAAAGCGTATGAAAAACGCTAAAAAAAGAAGAAATATGGCTAGTTTTTTACCAAGATTTGCCCTTATTCATCTCGACAAACTCGTCATAAGTTAAAATTCATATCACCATTTTCTACTAAAAATCTAGCTGGACGGCTTGGGTTATACTTTGTCACTTTATCGCCGATCTTAAGCTCGATGTTGCCATTTCCGCAAACGACTAGCTGTCTTTGGTCTAAATGTATATTGACACTTTTGCTTGTATCGCTTGATGTTTTTTGGCCATTTTCAAGGTTGATGATGCCTATCCAAACGCGTTGTTTTGGTGTGATGACCGCCTCATTTAGCGGCTTTGTCACGTTTTGCTCTACTTTTGGAGCTGGTTGGGCTGCCATGCTAGGTTTTAGGGCATTTTGATCAACGCTAGCAGGACTTACAGTCACGTTTTGCTCAGCTGGAGCTGAAATTTTCACGCTTGAAGCGTTTGCATCGATCTTTGGAGTGTTTTTGAGAGATCGTTACGTTTGTGTCGATTATATTTCTCTTCACTTCATTGACGATGCTTGATTGCGAGTAGCTCACGCTTGTGTTGTCTTCATTTAAGCTTGCTATGAAATTTTGGACGTATTTGTAAGCGTCAAAGTAGTAAGCGCCGCCAGCGATGATAGCTAAAATGATGATCCAGAAGAAAAATCCAGCCCCGCCGCCACCACTTTGCCTTTGGATCGAGACATCTTCAGGTGTGTAAGAAGAAATTTTTGGGCTGACTATTGTTTTTTTGCTCTCATCAGGCATATTTTTCTTGCATGAAAGCGTCGTATTCAGCGAGAAGTTCGCTAAGATCGACGCCGTACTCACGCTGTAAAATTTTGGCGTAGCCTCTGATGTTTAAGCGTGATAATTTTTCAAAATTTTTGTCAAAAATGTATTGTAAAAATGTGGGTTCAATGTGCGTTTTACGCGAAATTTCGCTTTATGCCTATCTCTTTTAAATTTTCTAATTCATTCATCTATCATCCTATCACAAATTATCATAAAAGCTGCACTTACATTTAGGGAGTCCCAGCCGTCTTTTAGCTTGATACCGACGCACTCATCGCACTTTGCTAGAGCTTTTTGCGGTATGCCTTCGCCCTCTGAGCCCATCACCAAAGCCCTTTTGCCAGCAAATTTCATCTCTTTTATATTTTTTTGCCGTTGCTTGCCGTCGCGTAGAGCCTAAAAACCACACTGTTTTAGCTCATTTAGCAGGCTAAGTCCGTCTTCAAAGATCGCTATTGGTATCTCGTAAGCAGCACCGCTACTTGACCTTAAAACGCCTTGCATATTTACACTTTTTGTAACAATAACAAGTCCTTCGCAGCCTAGAGCATAGGCGCTTCTAGCGATGGCACCGATATTTCCGACATCACTTATGCCATAAAGCACGGCGATGAAATTTAGCTTTTTTAGCTCGCTAATGTCTGAAAACTCAAACTCACTAACGCTTGCTAAGAAGCCTTGATGATTGCCGCCATGCGCCATCGACTGAGCTTTTTGATTATCCACGCGGATGATCTTCTTGCCAGTGCCACAAATTTTAGAGAAGAGTTTTTTATCACACTCTTTTGAGAGATAGATCTCTTCTAGGATCTGTGGGCGCTTGTTCAAAATATGTAAAAATAGCTGTTTTCCGTATATTATCATGGTTGCTTATGGTAGCTAAAGTCAAGTAAAATTTAACTTATTTTGCTTCTAAATTTGAGTGAATTTTTGAAACTTTTTGAGAAAGGTGAGCTTTTAAATTATGCTTTTATGAGCTCGTCGTAGATCTTTTTGACCTCTTCGCCAGTTATTTTGCTAAGCAGTTTTGCCTTTGCTTTTGGGGCGATATCAAGCGAGATGATCTCATCTTTTGTGATGTTTTGAGTGGATGCATTTGCACTTTTTGAGATGACAACAGCCCACTCGCCGTTTAAATTACCTTTTTCTAAAATTGGGCTAGAGTACTGGCTGCTATCCCTTAAATTTGGTCTCAAATTTTTCTGGTGGCCTCTTTTATGGCAAAAATTCTCTCTCTGGTTCTAAATTTGCAATGCTTTGTACTAAGCTTAATATGCGTTTTGGGCTTTCATAGATCACAGCTGGATAGGCTAAGCTTAGAACATTTTGTATAGCTAAGGCTCTATCTCTGCCAGTATTTGGTAAAAATCCTAAAAAAACAAACTCTTTATCACAAAGTCCGCTTGCGACTACGCTTAAAAGTGCAGCGTTTGCTCCGCTTAAAATTCATATTTGATATCATTTTTTGAGCGTATCTTACTAGGCTAACGCCTGGATCGCTTATGCACGGCATGCCAGCATCACTCATATAAGCTATATTTTTTGCTCCATTCATCATTTACATTTACGAAAACGTCATCTTCGTTGTGGGTGTGAAGCGGGATAAAATGTGAGATATTTATATTTGCGTCAAAGCGTTCGTTTAGCAGATTTACAAGACTTTTGCAAACTCTTGTATCTTCGCAGATAGCTATCTCGCATTCACGCAAAATTTTGATCGCACGAAGCGAGATATCTTCTAAATTTCCTATTGGAGTAGGGAACAAAGTAGAGCAAGGCTTATTTTTTTGAGCGTATTTTTCTTACTTTCTCAACACGGCCAGCGCTATCAACTATCTTTTCGCTGCCTGTGAAAAATGGGTGGCACTTGTCGCAAATGTCAATTCTGATTTCGCTTTTGTTTGACTTTGTCTTAAAAGTGTTGCCACACGCGCAAGTTACGGTGCAATCTACATACTCTGGATGGATCTCTTTTTCATCATCTTTCCTTTATTATTTTTGGGCTATTTTGTTGACCTTAAAAGTTGCTGATTATATAAAAACTAATCTAAAAATCAAATAAATCAAGCAAGAAAATTATGCCGCCACTGATATGACTGCGGTCTGTGATCTTAAGATATTTTTTTGTATTTAGGGCCGTAGATATTTTTCAGTTTAGCCGTCTCATCCTCGCTAAATCCGCCCTCTGGACCGATTATTAATATCTCATCATCTCTTTTTTTCATTTAAATTTTTACCGCCAAAATTTATAGCTGAGACATTTTTATAAACGTTCATTAGCTCGTCTAAGTACTGTAAATTACAAACTCCATTAGCGACGTTCTCGCACTGCTCGCATGAAAGTGCGTTTATGTAGTTTAGTTTTTCAAGGTCGATCTTGAAATTTGCCTGAGAAAATTTAGTATAGACAAAGGCGATCTTGCCAACGCCAAGCTCATTTAAAAATGGCAGCGCCTTTTCGATCGTCTTTGGATCAACGACCGCCCAAGCAATAGTAAAGTCAAATTATGCTCGCAGTTTAGGGCTGGCAAAGACAAGACTTAAAGTTTGCACTTCTGCGCTCTATCTCATCGATCTCGTAGATGTACTCTTTGCCATCACGTAAATTTCTAACACTTATGCGCTCTCCTGCTTCAACCCTTCTAGCTTTTAGGTGTAAAAATGCCTCATTTACTATTTTTAAGCGCTCTTCGCCAGCGTTTTTATCATATAAAAATTTCATCTAAATCCCTGCAATGATGATCAAAAATAATGTCGCAAATGCCTTTAATCAAAGGGCAAATTTCTACATTTCTCTAGCTCGCCAGCAATGGCATATCTCTTTAGCCTTTTTGTATCCAACAGCGCTAAGTGCGATCAAAGCTATCAAGACAAGAAGCATTTTTATGGCGTTAAATTTTGGCTCGTAACTATAATATGCCCACAAAATAAGCCCAGTTAGCACCAAAAAGCTAAGCAGCATATGATAAATAGGCAAGAAATACCTTATACGAAGCACGTAGTTTTTACTCCTCACTCCAAACTGAGTAAGCGCTAGATAAAGCGCCGCTAAAAGCAAGTAGCGCATAAAAAAATGTCGTGAAATGGCAAAAGTATAAGCATAAAGCGAGCTTAAGTGTTCGTTCATTTTCTTTCTCTTTAGGAGGCTCGATTTTCTTCGACGACTGGCTCAGGTGGCAGCTGCTCGTCGATAGTTACATTTGCATCAGGCTGAGCTATCGTAACATCACTAGGGACTGGCTCACTAACGTCACTTTTGGCCTCTTCTTTATCTCCACATCCCAAAAATACGCCAGCTATAAGCAAAAAAGAGGTTATAAATTTTTTCATTAAACGTCCTTTGGATTTTCTATTTTTATCTTATTTATCATCTTTTCAAAGTAATTTTTATCTTCCCACTCGTCCATAATCGCCTCTGAAAATTGATATCACTAAGCCTTATCTCGCCCATTTGTGCGTTTATCGCGTCCTCTTTGAAGCACTGCGCATAGCCAGTGTCGGTCTCGTGCACGATGACGCTATGAAGCTTCACTTCGCGCTCGCCGTTGTTCATCACGCTAAGCTCAAGCAGCCTCTCGATCATTACAAAAAATATGCGGCAAAACTGCTCTGCGCTGGGATTTAGCGGGATCTCGACCCACCTTGCAGAGTGCTTTTTAAGGTCGTTTTTGTATTCGTCACTATCGCCTGAATATATGGTCGTGGCGTGATCAAAGCTATCGATGATCGTCTTTATGTTTTGCTTCATCAGCTCAAAGTCATAGACCATGCCAGCGTTATCAAGAAAATTTGAGCTAAGTAAAATTTCTGCTACGTAGCTGTGGCCGTGGATGCTCGTCCTGCAGCGCTTTGAGCTACAAAATCTCACGATATGCGCATTTTCAAATCTAAAAAGTTTTCTAATAATCATCAAACACCCTCTTTGTCGCCCCAAAGCCTGATGTGGATACGCTCTGAGTAGTTAAATCCATGCTTTATGGCAAAGTGCGCTGTTTTTAGAGCATTTTTGCCTAGCTCGTCCTCATTTGCGCCCATCGCCATGCACCAAACTGGCAAATTTGCTCTATCTTTTATATATAAAATTTCATCCAGCTCGCTTTTGTCAAAGCGCGATAGGACAAATTTTAAAAAGCTGCTTTTCGCGTTATCTTTGATAGCTAAAATGGCATCTAAGTATGCGTTTTTGCTCGCTAACTCCGCTATTTGCTAGCTTTACGCCAAGTGCAAAAATGGCGGTTTTTATACATTCAAATTTAGTAAAAATCAACCAAGATCGTGCCATTTGTCTCAAAAATGCACCTCGTAGTTTATAAAGCCATTCTTACCAAATTATGAAAATTTTCATTTTGATGCCAGATGGGTGGCTCGCCGCCTGTTAAAACGATGATCGGCTTTTTGCTCTAAAGCCTTTACAAAGCCCATCAACTAGGCTTTACAAATTTCATCTGCGCTATATCTTTGTGGTGAAAATGTCCCTAAAAACGGCTCTTATGCTATCGCATCCCAAAAGCTCTTCGCCTGTTTTTAAAGACCTTGTCTTTACGCCAAAAGCCAGAGCAGTTTAGGTTGCAGCCCAAAAAGCGTAAAAACACAGCGAGCCTGCCCTGATAAGCGCCCTCGCCTTGGATGCTTAAAAATGCCTCAACTAATTCTAGCTCTTTGCTCATCAACCACCAGTTTGGTAAAAGGCCCTTGAAGGGTTTCATTTTCAGCTCCTAGAGCCCATTTGTTCTCTTTTTGGCTTGTTAGCTAGCACTTGCCTTAAGATCTCGCTTGCTGCGACGATGTCGCCATTTGCAACTGCTTTTTTTGATACTCAGTGCATCTTCAAAAGTAAAGGCAAAGGTATCAAAAGCCCCTCAGCACTTAGTCTGATGCGGTTGCAACTCTCGCAAAAGTCGTGTTTGTGAGGGTCAATGATGCCAAATTTATAGCCGTCATCAAGTCTGTAAATAGACGCAGGTGCGTTTGGTAATTTTTCATCTTTTGTGACATTATATTTTTTTGCGAGATGATCTTTAAAATTTCATCGCTTTTTTAGCCCTTTTAGATCCCTCTTTGGCGTGCGGGATTTTTTCCATATATTCGATAAATCTGATCTGAGAGTTTCTAAATTTAGCAAACTCAAGCCGATTTACTAGTTCATCGTCGTTAAAGCCTTTTAGCGCGACTGTGTTTATCTTGACCTTTAATCCAGCATCAAGTGCTGCCTCAAAGCCAGCTAAAACCTCGTGTAAGACGCTCTTTTGAGCGATAAATTTAGCCTTTTGCTCATTTAGCGTATCAAGCGACATATTTATGCGCTTTAGACCAGCGTCCTTTAGCCTTTTGGCAAAGTGCGGCAGCATAAAGCCATTTGTCGTAAGCGCTAGATCGATGTCTGGCTTATAATCGCTTATCATCTTTATAAAGACGTCCAGATCCTTGCGCACGAGTGGCTCGCCACCTGTGATCCTGATCTTTTTCACACCCTCATCGATAGCTACTTTTACAAATAAAAATAGCTCTTCAAATGTCAGTAAAGTACTGTTTTGGCGTCCAACTAAATGGCGTCGTAGGCATGCAATATCTACATCTAAAATTGCAACGCTGCGTCACAGAAATTCTTAAATAATCAACAACCCGACCATATTTATCAACTAGCATAAAGCACCTTTTTAAGCTTGGTTAGAGCTTTTTTAATTTTCAATTATATGTTAAAAGATTTAAATTTAAATAGAAATTAAGCTAATTTTTGTAGTTTAAGAGTAGTTTTGTCTTTTTAAAATTAGCTCCCAAATTTGAGGCTAATTTATGAAAAGTAAGCTAAACTCAACTCGCCCCATACCCACGTGAAGATCTTTTAGCGATCATGGCTGCGCTTTTTTCCATCTTTAAACATCTTTAGGATCTGCTCTTCTTCGTTTATAACGCTTGGGGCGATTTTGTTGATATCTCTTGTTCGCTCCTCAAGGTTAAACATCCTATCTTTTTGCTCGTTTGCAAAGTCATCGATCACTCGCTCGATGCTCTTTATAGCGCGGATTATCGGCACGATTTTTCATTTATCTGCTCGTTTATCTGCTCTTTTTAGCTCATCCTTTTACATCTTTTAGCTGCTCGTCGTCATCAGGCTTAAAAGCTTGCAAGTGCGACTAGCTGCTTTTTGAGATTATAGTTTTCTTGCATGGCGCTCTCTATGGCACGCTCATATCTTGTAAATTCTTATTTGTCTCGCTATCTTTTATAAATATCAAAGCTATTATTATCGCTAAAAACGATGCCAAAACCTAAAAATGTAAATTTCCATATTTTTCCTTTACGAATTCGCTCTAAGCTCTCTTATCATCACACGCTCTCTAGCCGTCACGTAAGCGTTCCAGTCGGCCTCGTCCTCTTCGTGCATGTTCTCTATCTTTGCTAGCCTCTCATCCTGCGCCCTTAGATAAAGGCTCCATTCTCTTTGGAAAGATAGGCATCGCGATCCTTGCGTAGTCAAATTCATCTTTTTTAAATTATCTTCGCTTATTTTTATATGCGTAAAAGCCGATCTCATCGATATCTGCACTCTCTTTTAGTGGCAGATACTGCTTGTGCTCATTTTTTATATAATCACTAAGCGCGTCGATCTTTCTATGAAGCTCGATGACAAGCGTTAGCAAGACTTGGTCGCTCTCTTTGGTCTCGCCACGTGATTTGGCTCGTTTTAGCCACGCTCCAAGCGCATCTTCGTCGTCTGGCAAGATAGAGTTAAATTCTCTTAAAAATTTCTCATCTCCCGAGCTATCACGCTCATAAACCATGCTAAGAGGTGCTTTAAAAGCCTTACTTCGCTCATAATACACTGATCAAACAAAGATGAAAAATAAAATCCCCAAGTAGCCATTTAGCGTAAAAAACGCCCGATCTATCTTGCTAAAGTCGCGCCTTACGATCCTGTGCTCGAAAAATAATATCACGCCACTTGCCACAATGCCAAAAAATGCCATCGCTCCAAGCCCAGCCGCCCAAGCAAAAAGTAGCCAAAGTATAAAAGCTAGAGCGTGAAAAATGGCTGATAAAAATAGTGTCGCCTTGTCGCCATATATCGCTGGTATGCTAAAGAGCTTGTTTTCTTGGTCAAATTTAATATCTTGAAGCGAGTAAAGCAGGTCAAATCCAGCCACCCAAAATGTCACACCAAGGCAAAGTAGCACGCTCCAAAGCGGTATGGCAGCGCTCACTGCGACCACGCCAGCGATCGGAGCAAGTCCAAGACTAAGGCCTAGCACCAAGTGCGCTAGCTCGCTAAATCGCTTAAACAGCGAGTATCCGCCAAGCACGGCAAGTATGGGGAAGCTTAGCCAAAATGCGAGCGAATTTACAAAATAAGCGCAGATGATAAAGATAAGCGCGTTTGCTACGATGAAAAGCTGCATATTGCCCTTGCCGATGCGTCCATCCACGCTTGGACGGCTTGCGGTGCGTGGGTTTAGCTTGTCGATGTCCTCGTCTTGGTATCTGTTAAATGCCATGGCGAAATTTCTAGCGCTGACCGCGCAAATAGTGCCTAAAATAAGCAGTTTAAAGCCAAACCAAGCCGAGCCATTTTCTATCTTGCTCGCAACTATCATCGCCACAAAGATAAATGGCAGGGCAAAAACCGAGTGCTTAAAAACGATGAGTTCTGCGATATCTTTTAGCTTTTTGATCATATAAATTTCCATCTTTTTAAAAAGTGTCTGATTTTACACCATTTTTGCTTTTAAATCTAGTATATTATCATTGCGAAAGTAATTTAAAATGAAGGGTTATGATGAGTAAAATAGCGATTATCGGAGATGGTTTTAGTGCGTTATTTACGGCACTTGAGCTAGCTAAAAAGGGTGAAGAATTTTCAGTTATTAGTAGCCAAAAAGATGAGTTTGAAAGCGGGATTTCTAACCCCATTTAACATCCCCAGCACTTGCAAGAGATGGAGCGATATCTAGCTCGTTTTTGGGGCTTGTTAGTAAAAAAAGCGAGCTTAATATAGCGCTTTGCCTAAATGAAAAACTTTTAGAGCTTGGATGGCGAATTTTCACGCTTAAATCAACAAAGGCTCACGATAAAAGATGAGAGTTTTTGTTTAGAAAATTTGGACAAAAAGAGCTTTAGAATTTTAAAAAGAGCTAAGCGAAAAATATCCGCAGATAAATTGATGAGAGCGGCGTTTATCTCGTTTTTTTAGCGAGGATGAGAGCTTTAAAAAGAGGCTTGATGAGATGAAAGTCGCTGATAGCGAGCAAGAAAAGTACTAAGCGTGGATAGTGAGCTTGCAAATTTTGGTCTGATAAATAAAAACATAAAAGGGGCGCTAAATTTAGGCAAAAACGCAAGTATCGACGCTGGAGAGCTAAAAAGGCGCTTGTTAGCGAGCTAAATGAGCTTGGAGTGCAGTTTATAAACGATGAAAATGGGTATGAGCTAAAAACGCAGGGGCAAAGCCGTGCAAAAAGGCTGTTGGCAGTGCTGGCGAATACGAGGCTGATAGCTTTGTCGTGGCTAGTAGAAGCTTGGAGCTTTCAAGCAAGCTTGGGACAAATTTAAGTGCTATTTTGGCTAAATTTTACACGATAGATCTCGCGCTAAGCGAGGTCAGATCCCAAAAAACCGATCATTTTAAATGATATGTTTGCCAGTATCCAACAAAAATGGCGTCACGATCATCACCAATTTACAAAGTGGGCGCGATCGATACGCTGTAAAAACAGAAAAAGATCAACGCATTTTTAAACGAGCTAAAAAGACACCTTGGCATAAGCGAGCTAAAGAGCCTAGTTTTAGGGGACCATGTCGTCTTCTTAGCTCAAACGACAAGCCAGCGATCGGACGCGATGAGGACATATGAATTTACTCTATAACCAAGCATATGGGCTAAACGAACTAAGCTTTGCACCGCACTTTGCAGGGCGTTTTGGCTGATCTTATAAAAAGAGGGCAAAAGCAACGAGCAAAGTGATGAAATTTTGCTATTTAGCTCACTTTTACGAGGGCTAAAGCTTGTTTGGCGAGCTAGCACTAATTGGCACCACAGCAAGCGGCAAGAGCGATCTAGCCTTTGAGCTAGCAAAGGAATTTGGTGGCGTCATCTTGAGCCTTGACTCGCTTGCGCTTTATAAAGAGATAGATATCGCCAGCGCAAAGCCAAAGCCTTGGCAGCTGGGGCTGTGAGGCACTTTTGGGGTGGATGAAGTACCCTGATGAGGATTGAGCGTTGGGGCATTTTTGAGAGTATCAAAAATGCAAAGGAATTTGCGCGCTCGCAAGAGTGCTTACTTTTCATCACGGGAGGCAGTGGCTTTTATCTAAAGGCGATGCTTAGCGGCCTTGCGCCAGACGTGCCAAAATGCGAGCTAAATTTAAGCAACGAAGAAATTTACGAGCTAGCTTTACAAAATGACCCCGAGTTTGCAAGTAAATTTAGCCAAAACGACTCTTATCGCCTCGAAAAATGGTATCAAATTTATAAATTTAGCGGGCAAATCCCAAGCATTTGGCTAAAAGCAAAAATACCAAAGAGCGTCATAAAAAGAGCTTGCGATATTTGAGTACAGTGGGACAAAGATGAGCTTAGAGCTCGCATAGCAAAGCGAACGAAAAATATGCTAGATGAGGGCTTGATAGATGAGGCGAAGTTTTTATTTGACAAGTATAAAAGTGAGCCAAAGCCACTAAAATCGATAGGTCTAAAAGAGTGCAAGCAGTTTTTGGAGGGTGAAATTTCAAAAAGTGAACTAGAAACGCTTATCGCCACGCACACAGCCCAGCTTGCTAAGCGTCAGAGAACCTTTAACCGCTCGCAGTTTGAGAAGAATTGTGGGTGATTTGACGCAGACTAAGTGAAATGTACAAAAGGCTTAAAAGGCTAAATTCAGATTGTCTAGGTGGTAAATTTAGTTTAGTAGAGGCGAACAGCTCCAAAAGAAGCTGTTCGATAAATTTATATAGGCATTACCCTGATTTTTGGGCTTAGGCTCTCTTGTAAGACATTTTCTATCGCATAAAGCGTGCCAGTCGAGCCGCTTGAACAGCCTGAGCAAGCGCCAAGATAGCGGATATAAACGTCGATATTTTCGCCGTTATCGTTTCTGATGTCTATAATCTCTAAATTTCCGCCGTCCATCATAAGCATCGGGCGGATCTCTTTATCGATGATCGACTCGATCGCTTTTAGCTGGCCAACCATCGTCATGCTCTCAAAGCTAACGTCGCTTAGAGTGTTGTTTGCTTGAGCGTTGGCCTGAGCTTCTAGCCTCTCTTGCTCCATCTCAGCCCTAGTATCACGCAAGATATCAACCAAATAGTAGTCTTTTTTCTCGTGTCCGCCAGGTCTAACGCATGATTTGCAAAATGCGCCTGCTTTGGTGTATTGCGTGATCTCCTCAACCGTGTGAAGGTCGTTTAGTCTTATCACCTCTTTGATCGTGCCAAGGCTCACTCTAGCGCACTCGCAAACGATGATCTCATCTTCAAAGTGCTCTGGGTCTATGCCCTTGTAGCTTGCAGCAGCTGCCTTGATAACGTCATACGCCATAACCGAGCAGTGCATCTTTTTGAGGTGGCACAGCTGGGGTGTCTGGGTTGTCACGCATAGCTCTTTCGACATCGAGGTTTGTGATCTTAACCGCTTCATCGACCGTTTTGCCGATGCAAAGCTCAGCCATCGTATCAGAGCTAGCTATCGCTGTACCACAGCCAAAGCTTTTAAATTTAGCGTCTATTATCTTGTCAGTTTTTTCATCAACGAGCCAGTAAAGCCTGACCGCATCACCGCAGCTCTCTGCGCCAAAGTCAGCGATGATAAGTTTTGCGTTTGCTTTTTTGGCGTCCTCTTCGGTTAGTTCGCCCATGAATTTAGGATTATTCATCCTATCTTGGACTACCTTTGAGTATTCATCCCAGATAGAGCCGCCGATTAAGTTATTTTTTGCCATGTTTTTCCTTTAAATTTTATAATCCACTCTTATGCCACTCTGGGGCGTATGCAAATGTGCTGAGATGCCTCTTAGCCTATTTACGGCCTTTGTTATATGCTCGATCGCGTAGTCGATCTCTTCTTCTGTGTTAAACCTTGAAAGAGAGAGTCTAAGTGCGGTGTGAGCTAGCTCTTTGTCAGCGCCGATCGCCTCCATGATAGGATTGCTCTCAAGCGTCTCACTCGCACAGGCAGAGCCAGTAGAGGCCGCTATGCCAGCTCTATTTAGATCCCAAAGCATCGCCTCGCCCTCGACACCTTTGATAGAAGCTAGGATGGTGTTTGGCACGCGCTGCTCTTTTTTGCCAACGACGCTAACGTCAGGAATTTGCAGTAGCGCGTCTTCAAGTTTGTCACGCAAACGACGAACGTGCGAATGCTCATAATCCAGAAATTTATTTGCCAGTTCAAGCGCCTTACCCATGCCAACGATACCGGTACATCAGTGTGCCCGCTTCTGCGTCCGCCCATGTGCTCGCCGCCGTGAAGCAAGCTACTGAGTGGCATGCTATTTTTTATAAATAACGCTCCAACGCCCTTTGGTCCGTGAAATTTATGCGCTGAAAAGCTTAGAAAATCAACGTCCAAGTCTTGAACATCTATCTTTATCTTGCCGACTGCTTGCACGGCGTCAGTGTGAAATAAAGCGCCGTATTCGTGGGCAACTTTGGCAAGCTCTTTTATAGGAAAGATCATGCCAGTTTCGTTGTTTGCGCTCATTATGGCGACAAGCGCGACGATTTTCGTCCATGACGGCTCTTAGCTGATCTGGAGTGACGATGCCATCGCTATTTACGTCTAAGACCGTAAGATCCACGCCATATTTTTCTAGAAATTTACAAGTTGCCAAAATGGCTGGATGCTCGACTGCGGTTGTGATGATGCGTTTTTTCTCGCCAGTTGCGATCTTGTCGAAGTAGATGCCTTTTACAACCCAGTTGTTGCTCTCGGTTGCGCATGAGGTAACGACGATGTCATCGCTATCTTTTGCATTTAGTCCGGCGTAGAGCTGATCAAGCGCTGTTCTTAGCGCTGGGTGGGTCTCTGAGCCAAATTTGTGAAGTGAGTTTGGATTGCCGTATTTTTCGCAAAAAAACGGCTTCATAAGTTCAAAAGCTTCTGGATCAACCATCGTTGTGGCGTTATTGTCTAAATATACTCTCAAATTTAAAACCTTAATTCGGATAAAAAATATCCCTTTTTATTTTTGATGGGATATTATAACAAAAAGTTAAAAGCAAGTTTAAAAAATGCTTTTAGTTTTTTTCAATATTTGGTTCATTTTGATAGTAAAAAAATATTGAAGTCTTTATCAATATTTGGCAGATACGCCATTTGCGAAATTTCGCCCAAAAAGAGCCTATTTTACTCTTAATATTAATCTTTTTCTTAAGGATTGATTATTATAAAGTAAAATTATTAATATGCTGGATATAAAATGCAAAATAAAAACATAAAAACTTTGATTGCTTTTTATAAAAGATATATATTTTATAAATTTATTTTTAAAATATTTTTTGTAATGTCACACGTTTTTGCTAAAATCGCCCCTTTTAATTTACCTAAAAAGGGAGAAAATGAAGAGATATTTAGCCGAGTTTTTTGGCACATTTTGGTTAGTTTTTGGAGGTTGCGGTAGTGCGATATTTGCAGCAGCTTTTCCAGAGCTTGGCATTGGATTTGTAGGTGTTGCGTTTGCTTTTGGTCTTACAGTTCTTACGATGGCTTACGCAGTTGGTCACATCAGTGGCGGACACTTCAACCCCTGCTGTCTCAGTTGGCTTGCTAGTTGGCGGAAGATTTGATAAAAAAGATCTAGTGCCTTACGTCATCGCACAAGTTATCGGAGCGATCGCAGCTGCTGCTGTGCTATATCTTATCGCTTCAGGCAAGGCTGGATTTGACGCGGTTGCAAGCGGTTTTGCTAGCAACGGATACGGAGAGCACTCACCAAATGGCTACAGTCTAGTCTCAGCACTTGTTGCAGAGATAGTTCTAACTGCGTTTTTCCTTATCATCATCCTAGGTGCTACTGATGAGCGTGCGCCAAAGGGCTTTGCACCGATCGCTATTGGCCTTGGTTTGACACTTATCCACCTTATCTCGATACCTATAACAAACACATCGGTTAATCCAGCTCGCTCAACTGGCGTTGCGATATTTCAAGGCACTTGGGCACTAGAGCAGCTTTGGCTTTTCTGGGTTGCGCCTATCGTTGGAGCGATCATTGGAGCTATCATTTATAGGATTTTAGGCTGCACATGCGGCTGTAAAGGCTCAAAATAATCAATTTCTATACTTCAAGGGCGATCTGCCCTTTCTACTTCTAAAAATTTAAAATAAGTAAAAAGAGTATAATGTATTTTTGAGGGGTCATCTAAGAAATTAATTCTTAGATGAAAGAGGATTTAGGACTTTTTTTGTCATCGCCCTAATAGGTATAACAAATATCGCTGCAATGAGGTAAAAACGATACCAAATACAGCTGCCATCATAAATATCTCGCCGATATCATAAAAGCTTGACTCAAGCCTAATGGTATCCACGTAATTTATCGCAAACCACAATGCTACGCCAAGAGCGATAGCAAAAACAAAAAAATCCCCAAGAAAATAAAAAATTTAAAATCTTAGTCATCAACTTTTCTCCTTTTTGAGTTTATTTATCTACCTTAAATCCGCCGCCAAGTGCTCTATAAACTTCGACTGCGCTATCTACCCCGTCAAGCTTTTGCAGAGACATCTTGAAGCTTTGCTTGAAGCAAAATTTCTCTCCGCATCGAGAAGCTCTAAGTGACCAATATAGCCAGCGTTATACTGATCTTTAGCAAGCGAATAAATTTTTTGCTGAGATTGTAGCAAATTTTTTACCTGATCCAAAGAGAGATTTGCATTTTGCCTTGATATAAGGGCATCTCTAACCTCGCCAAGGGCCGATCTAACAGTTGCTTCGTAAGTGATAGCTGCGATTTGCTCGTTTGTCTCAGCAACACGGACGTTGTTTTTTGTCCTGCCATAGTCAAATATTTTTTGCGCTAAAGAGCCACCTATATTCCAAGTATTGGCATTTCCTACAAATATATTTTCAAAATCAATACTTGTAAAGCCCAAAAGTCCAGTAAGTGAGATTGTAGGAAAATAATCAGCCTTTGCTACGCCCACAAGGGCATTTGTAGCTTTTAGATCTGCTAGCGCCTTTGCCACGTCGCTTCTTCTAAGCAAGACATCTGAGCTGATGCCAGCCTTTATCTCAGGTGAGCTTGGTAAATTTTGCGCACTAGCAACGGCTCCTTTTAAAATTTCATCATTGCTCTTGCCAGTTAGGATGGCTAGCGAAGTAAGCGCTTTCGACTTTGAGTTTAGCACTGAAGTTAGGCTAGTTTTTGCCCTTTCAACCTCAGCCTTGCTTTGCAGATAGGTCATCTCGTTTATACCACCAAGATCAAGCTGTGTCTTGCGAAGTGCTAGTGTGTCCTCATAGGGTTTTTAGTGTCTCTTTTAGCACCGCTTCTGCATGTTTAGCGATACTAGAGCAAAGTAACTTTTTGCCACAGCCCTGAGCTAAGGCCTAGTCTGGCGCTATCGTAGTCAGATTTGCTCGCATTTAAGCTTTTCATTAGCTGCAAGCACGCTATTTCTTACTCTGCCCCAGAGATCTATCTCGTAGTTTAGTCCCAATTTATGCTCGAGCTTCTATAGCGTGTTTGAGGTCGCCCAGTGTAAGTTTCACCGCTGGTCTTTGCCTTGGTATAACTTACATTTAAATTTACCCCCGGTAGCAAATCAGCCTCAGCAATGCCAAGGCTTGCCTTTGCTTTTTGTAAATTTAAATAGGCAATGCGTAAATTTGTATTTTTCTCAAGTGCGCTTTCGACTAGTGCATTTAAATTTTCATCGTGAAATTCCTTCCACCAAAGATCTCTTATATCGCTTGTCTCGAAAGTGTATGTTGAGGTGAAAATTGTATCCACATTTGGCATATCTGGGCGAAACGAGCAACCAGCCAAAAACGCCGCTGTTATAAGTATAAACGCCTTATTTCTCATCTTTTTTTGCTCCCTTTTTCCAGTATTTTTCATTTAAATTTTCAAGCAAATAGTAAAACATAGGCACGAAAAATATCGCTATCGTAGTAGAAGCGATCATGCCGCCAACCACGCCAGTTCCTAGTGAGTGGCGAGATGCAGCGCCTGCACCTGTGCTTATGACCATTGGGAAAACACCTAAGGTAAATGCGATAGAAGTCATAACGATAGGCCTAAAGCGAAGTTTTGCCGCATTTACAGCTGAGTCAAATATGCTCTTTCCGCTCTCGCGCTCTTGCATAGCAAATTCTACGATCAAAATGGCGTTTTTGGCCGCTAGACCGATGAGCAGCAAGAGTCCGATCTCAAAGTAGATATCATTTGTTAGCCCTCTTAACCAAACAGCTAGCAACGAGCCAAATACCGCAAACGGCACGGCCGTGATAACAGCAAGTGGGATGAGCCATCTTTCGTACTGAGCCGCAAGGATCAAAAAGACAAAGACCATACCAAAGATAAAGGCGACTGTGCCTGTTCCTTGAGAATTTACCTCTTGATACGCTGTTCCAGCCCAGCTTATAGCGTACTCATCACTATTTAGTGTGTCATTTACGACCTCTTGTATCGCTCTTATCGCATCGCCTGATGTATAGCCAGGTTTTGGATCGCCCATGATCATCGCCGCAGGGAAGAGGTTAAATCTATCAACGATATCAGGTCCGATCGATCTTGTAAGCGTTGCTACTGAATTTAATGGCACCATGCCACCATCATTTGAACGAACGAAAATTTTTCTTAGATCCTCAGGGTTGTTTCTAAAGTTATCACTTGCCCTTGCATATACGCGGTAAGATTTGCCTGCAAGGTTGAAGTCGTTTATGTAGTAAGAGCCAAAAGTAGCCGCTATCGTGCTGAAAATTTCACTCTCGCTTACGCCAAATAGCCTTGCTTTCTCTTTATCAACCGTGATCTTAAACTGGCGGTAGTTTGTCTCAAGCGTCGTTCTTACACCAGTTAGCTCAGGTCTTGCATTTGCTGCTGCAGTTACCTTTCTAGCGTCCGCTTCTATCTCGTTGTAGCTCTTGCCGCTCTTGTTTTGTAGATACATTTCAAAGCCACCAGTCATCGATAAGCCCATGATAGGAGGTAAATTTACAACAAAGGTCATTGACTCTTTTGAGCCCCAAAGCATGCCGTTAAATTGCCCAGCCAAAGCATCTGCGCTATCTGCAGCGCCTTTTCTCTCGCTCCAGTCTTTTAGTTTAATAAAGCTAATGGCTGAGTTTTCTCTAAGAGAGCTAGCGAGCATATCATAACCTGCAAAGCCCAGGGTAAATTCGACATTTGGATTGCTCAAAATGGCGTTACTAATAGATTTTACCTCTTCTTTAGTCTTTAGCATATTTGTTGAAGGTGGAAGCGAGGTGATAACCATCAAAGCGCCCTTATCTTCTGAAGGTACAAGTCCTTTTGGCACTTTCTGAAATAGCCCATACGTTGCAAATCCCATGATACCAATGACAATAAAGCTAATAAATACATGTTTTAAAATTTTTGCCACGCCTGCTGTGAAAATTTTAGTACTAAAATCAAAGAAGTCGTTAAATTTCTGAACTATCCAAAATGGCTTGCTCTCTTGCCTTTTAAGCATAACCGCGCAAAGTGCTGGCGTAAGAGTAAGAGCAACAAAGCCAGAGATACAAACAGAGACGACAAGTGTTAGCGCAAACTGCTTTTGTATAACGCCTACAAAGCCCTCCATAAAAGATACCGGCACGAAAACCGCACAAAGCACGAGCACGATAGAGATAACTGAGTTTGTACCTCCTCCATCGCCTTTAAATGTTGCGTCTTTTACGCTTATATTTTTATCTTCGTGCAAAATTCTCTCGACGTTTTCTATAACGATGATGGCGTCATCCACGACGATACCGATGGCAAGAACTAGGGCGAAAAGCGTTATCAAATTTATACTAAAGCCCATGATATAAAGTCCGCCAAATGTACCTATGATAGAGACTGGCACGGCGAGCATCGGTATGATGGTGGCTCTAAAGCTCTTTAAGAAGAAGTACATTACGATAAGAACGAGCAACATCGCTTCTATGAAAGTTTTTATAACTTCGTCTATTGAGACGGTGATAATCCAGTTGGGTTGTAGGCTATGGTGTGCTCTAGGCCAACTGGATAGGTTTTCTTTAGCTCTTCAAGCTTTGCAGCTACTGCCTGGGCAGTTGCAAGTGCGTTTGCATCGTTTTGTAAAAATAGCAAAAGTGGCACTGCTGGCTTGCCATTTAGCATAGCATCTGATGCGTAGCTAGCAGCTCCAAGCTCGACTGTGGCGACCTCTTTTAGTTTTACGACGCTGCCGTCCTCACTCTTTATCAAAATTTCACCAAACTGCTTTGGATCTTTAAAACGACCTTCAGAAACGACCGAGTAAACATAAGGATTTTTCACCCTTTGATGGCTGCTCACCGATCTTGCCGGCTGCGTATTGTGAGTTTTTTGAATTTTTACTTGAGAGATGACGTCGCTTGAGTTAGTTTAAACTGAGATAGTCTGTCTGGCTTTAGCCATTCTCGTGAGTACTCTTTGCTGCCAATGAGCGCTGTATCGCCGATGCCATTTACTCTTTTGATCTCGTCGGCGATGTTTAGCTACATAGTTATATAGCTCAACTAGGTTCATATTTGGATTTGAAAAGCCAACTACTTGAAGGATCGAGCCACTTCTTTCGCGCACCGTTACACCCATGTTTTGCACCTCTTGAGGTAGCCTTGAAAGGGCAGCTTGGACGCGGTTATTTACGTCTATCGTAGCTTGTTTTGACGATGAGCCGATCTTAAAATATACACTTATATTCATAGTACCTGCTGAGCTTGATGTGCTTTGCATATAGAGCATATTTTCAACACCATTTATCTGATCCTCAATGGCACTTGCGACTGAGTCAGCGATAGTCTGTGCATCAGCACCGCTATATGACGCACTTACTGATACTTCAGGCGGAGTAAGACTTGGATACTCCTCTATAGGAAGCCCTTTGATACCCATAAAACCTGCTATAACTATGATGATAGATATAACGGTTGCAAATATCGGGCGGTTTATGAAAAATTTTGAAAACATCTATCTGCCTTTACTTGCTTTTTGTAGCGTTTACATCTTTGTTTAAGAAATTTGCGCTTAGGTCTTTATCAGTTTCTACTGGTGCGCCAACTCCGATTTTAAGGAAGTTATTAACTATTATCTTATCGCCCTCTTCAAGACCCTCAGTCACTACGACCATATCTTTTGTTTGGTAGCTAGTTTTTACATTTTTTTGGCCTACTTTGCCATCTTTTACGACCAAAACATAAGTGTTTGTAGCGCTTTGCTGAAGGGCGACTTGTGGGATATTAAAGGCATTTTGCACAAATCCGCTCATCTTTTATATGACCAAACGCGCCCGGTAGAGTACACCCTCACTATTATCAAAGCTAGCCTTTGCTAAAACGCTGCCAGTTGCCGTATTTACGACATTATCTATAAACGTCACTTTGCCAGTGAAATCTTCATTGTTTAAATTTAAAACAGCCTCGCTATTTAGTTGCTGCTAAGCGCCGTTATCTAATGCTTTTCTGCTTAGATTATCCACGTCTGCGATGTAAAAGTCAGCCTCGATCGGATTTATCTTTGTTAGTCTTACAAGTTTTGTTTGGCTTGCTGTTACAAGTGAGCCAACATCTGACTTTATTATCGCCAACAACGCCGTCAAATGGAGCCACTATGCTTGTGTAGCCTAGATCTATTTTTGCACTTTTTAAATTTGCTTTTGCGCTTACTAAATTTGCATTTGCGATATCGTAGGCAGCAACGGCTGCGTCGTAATCTTTTTGAGAGACTGCATTTTTCTTATAAAGGGCAGAAATTCTTTTAAACTCGGTCTGCGCATTTTTTAAATTTGCATTTGCAACGCCAACGGCCGCGTCAAGTGAGTCGTAGCTAGCTTGATATTTCTCTGGATCTATGAGAAATAACTTCTCTCCAGCCTTGACCTTGTCACCGTGCTTAAAAACTGCTTTATGATCGTGCCGCCAACCTTTGGATAGATGATGACATCTTGGTTACTTGTAACTGTGGCCGTGTAGTCAAAGCTAATAGGCACATCTGCTTTTTTAGCAACAAATATATCAACATGAGATGTTGGCATCTGGCGGCCTGCAGCAGCCTTTTTGTCGCCACTTTCAGCAGCCAGAAAACAAAAACGGCGCTGAAAGCACAAGAAAAACTTTTACATTTCAACATAAAAACCTCTCTTAATTTTAAATTTCTAATCCCAAATTTAGTTTTTGTAATTTTTATTACAAATTATAAAAGTTACTGAATATAACTAATTATAAATTAAAAAGTCAATTCAACTTTAACAATGCCATTTAAAAATAGCTCAACGCACAAAGCAACGTGCTCTTCACGCTCTTTTTGCTTAGTTTTGCTCCTCGTCTAATATAGAGAGCGTTGTAGTAATGAGCCTTTTACATTTTCTATAAAGCATTTTGCGGCAAATTTGACTGAAATACTGGATTAAGCTCGGCTTTTTACCTCATCTCTTTCAAAGAGGTATGAAAGCACAAGGTCGATCTTATTTAAAATTTGATCTAAGAATGTCCTACCAAGCTTGCCGCCATTTTTAGAACCCTCACTCATCATTATCCTACCAAGTGAGATATTTTTCTTGGTGCAGATGATAGAAAAAATAATGGTTGCAGATGGTTAAAAACTCCTCCAAGCTATGAGAAATTTTAAGATCTATCTTCTCATCGATCTCTTTTATAAGAGCGTCTATCTCTTGCTCGATGATCGCTTGAAAAAGCCCCTCTTTGCTCTCAAAAAATGTGTAAATGCTAGCAAGCGAGCCGCCACTTATCGCCACGATATCGCTAAGGCTTGTCTTTTCGTAGCCATTTTTTAAAAATAGATCAAGCGCTGTTTTTTTACGATGAGCTCGTATCGTTTTTTGCCTTTTTCTGAGATCGCCATTTCACTTCCCGCTAAATTTTCGCCATTTTATCATCTTTTAGGATAGATAAAGGTGCTAGCCCTTTGCACGCTGATAGTTGGCTCGTCAGTGGCGTAAGCTTATATTTATATGTTTTTAAAAGATCTTTTTCGCTCGTGTTTTCATTTTTTGATTTTTAGCGTGACGATGACCTTTTTGTTTTGCGCCAGCTTTTAGCGTAAAAGGCTTATTTGGACGCGAAATTTCTATGCTTTTTATCATCTATCTCAAAAGTAAAATTTATGATCCTTGCTTTTGGGTATTTTGCACTAAAAATACATAAGATTTTCAACCTCGTTTTGGTCTAAAAACCCTTGTAAAAAGCTCTGCTAGTTCTATTTATATTTAAAAAGCATGCTCTCTTTTACCGCTCATCAGCGCCGCAACTACCAAAACTACACAAAAAGTGATAAGATAAGCAACCGTTCTAAATCTAAAAGTACTTTTCACCTTTTTATTTTCATTTTGAGAATTTATGCTTCTCCACTCTATAAGCGAGCTTTCGTTAAAATGCCCCATCACTTTAGCGCATGCGTCGCTACACTCAAGGCAGTTTATGCACTCAAGCTGCATGCCCTTTCTTATATCTATATGCGTCGGACATATCCTCACGCAGGCCTCGCAACCAGTGCAAAGCGCGCCTTCTTCTTTTGGCTTTTTAAATTTCTCACGGCCATCATATATGACGCCGCCTCGTTTTTGATTATAAATAACTTGTATCGTGTCGCTATCAAACATAACTGACTGCACCCTCGCATACGGACAGACATAGACGCAGAAATTCTCTTTTAAAATGACCACGTCATAGACTAGCCAAGCAGCTATGCTAAGCCAAAATGCAAGTAAAATTTTATGTTCGCTTGCATCATTTAGATAAGCAAAAACTCAGCGGCGGCACAAAAATACCACATAAAATTTGTGCAGCTATGATAGGTGCTAAAACACACCAAATTCCAACAGCTAAGGCACGCTTAAAAATTTGACCTTGTGGCTCATTTTGTTTGTTTTGGATATTTTTTCTGATCTTTAAAATTTTAGTCTGCAAAAGGTCACGAAAGAGCGTTCTAAAAATGGTCTGCGGACAGCTCCAACCGCACCAAACTCGCCCTGCAAGCGTCGTTAAGAAAAATATGCTTAAAAACAAAGTGATAAACAAAAATGGCAGCAAATATAGCTCTTGCATATCAAATTTTGTAAAAAATAGATCAACTCTGCTCTTATCAAAGCTCAGCAAAAATAGCTGCGCGTCATTTATCCTGATAAATGGCAAAATAAATACAAATAACGTGATACAGGCGAAAAAAATGTAACGCCTCTTGGCGTAGCTAAGATGAACATTCTTTGACATGGTGAGCCTTTTTGAAATTTTCAAGATTATAAAGTCTGGGTTATTAAAAAGTATTAAATATTTTTAAATTGCCTAAAAGCTTAAATTTATGAAAGTTAAACTATACTCACGGCTTTATTTTTTAATCTGAAAGGTGGTGAGGACGTTGCCCGGTATTAAGGTACATCCTAACGAGTCATTTGACGAGGGTTACAGAAAGTTTAAAAACAAACTGACCGTAATTTAGTCGTCACTGAAGCAAGAGCTAGACGCTTCTTTGAGCCCTAAAACAGAGATCCGCAAGAAACAAAAAAATTGCAGCTCTGCAAGAAAATGCTTAAACGTCTTTATATGCTAGACGCTACGAGTCAAGACTCTAAAACCAAGACAAAGAGGGCTTTGCTCTCTTTGTTTAACTCTTCTTTTAGCCTTATTTTTTTATAATCAAAGCAATTTTTTTATTTTATTTTAAACGGAAATCCGATGCAAAAGCTAGCTGTAAATGAAGCTGCAGAATTTGAGGCATAACAAAAGAAGCGAGTCTATAATAGAATCTGCCGAGGCTCTTTAAAGACAGTCATTGAAAATGGCACAAAATTTGTCATCCTTGATGAGGAGCCAAGTAGCGAAAAATCCACAAAAACCGCCCCAAAAAGCACAAAAACTAAATCCCAAAACGACGAGTTTGTAAGCTATTTGTTAAATGAGCTAAAAATGAGCTAAAGAGCTTAAATTTAAACTTACAAGCCGATAAAGATAGGCTTTTTAAAGAAAAAGAGCAGATGCTCATCGAGCGCAAAAATGAAATTTTGCAAATTTACAAGGACAGGGACGAGAAGCTCATGCAGTTTCTAAACGCTATGCAAAGGCCACTTTTAGCACCTAAAAACGAAAGTGCCGCAAGCGAAGTGGCGATAGATGCGCAGATAGAGGACGAGTCAAAATGGATAAATTTAAGCGAATATCTAAAGGAGTTAAATTTAAAGCCAAAAGCGACAAAAAAGATCAGTGAAAAGATAATAAAAGCGATACATCACTCCAAATTTATCAAATTTAAACGCGGCGTGATACTTGTTAGAAGACATAAAAATTTAAAAGAGTTGATAGGAGAGATATGAAACACATTAAAAAGATAGCAACTTATGCTGCGGTTGGAGGGATTTGGTGCCATTATCATGGCTGGACTTGCTGGTTGTGGAAGCGACGATGGCGGTAACGAAAAACGCACTAAACGAAGTTGCGCAAAAACGGTGCCTTTGTTATCATCGAAGAGAGCGCGCCTGGCGTTTATAAAATCTTAGAAGAGTATCCAAGCACCGAAACTAGGGTCGTTTCTAAAAGATATGAACGGCACTGAGCGTGTGCTAAGTAAAGATGAGATCGATAAACTTCTAGCGCAAGCAAACGCAAAGATCGACAATAACACTTCAAATTTGACAAGAACTAGCGACGCACAGCTAAGTAGCGGCGGGCTAAGCCTTGGCGAGACGATCCTTGCCTCAGCAGCTGGTGCGATACTTGGTAGCTGGATAGGCAGTAAGCTCTTTGGCAACCAAAATTTCCAAGCAAATCGCCAAAGCACATATAAAAATCCAGCGCTTACACAAGAAGCGTGGATAGCTTTTAACAAGCAAAAAGCGGCGAGATCTTGCTGCAAGAAGCGGCGGTGGAAAGAGTGGATTTTTCGGTGGTGGTTCAAAATCAAGCTCTAGCTCATCAAGCTTTGGAGGCTGAAAATGATAAATTTAAGGAAAATCACCCCATTAAATAACGAATTTATGGAGAAGATCGGCTTTGCATGGCATACAGATAACGACAACAGCTCGTATATCGCAGATGAGATCGTGCAAGTAAGCGAAAAAGAGGCAAATGCCTACTACGAGGCGGCAAAACGAGCTATATGATATGTATGTAAATGCCGCTCAACACGTGATCGATAACAACCTTTTTCTCACGAGATAGGCATACCATTTAACCTTGTTGATATCACAAAAATAGCTGGGAAAAATGACGTTCATTGGCACCTTTACGGCAGGTTTGACCCTAGCTGGTGGGCTTGATGGTAAGCCTATAAAGCTCATCGAGTTTAACGCCGATACGCCAACGGCAGTCTTTGAGACCGCGATCATTCAGTGGGCGATGCTAAAGCTAAATCACATGGACGAGGCTGCCCAATTTAACGACCTTTACGAGTCGCTAAAGTACCTCAAACGCCTTATCACGCTTGGCGACGAGGATGCGGACTTTGACGAGCTTTACGAGGACTGGGGATACTATTTAGTAGCATCGCAGGCAGTATCGAGGACGAGCAGACTGTAAAACTATTGCAATACATCGCAAAAGAGGCTGGCTTTAAAACAGACTTTGCCTACGTTGATGAGGTCGTTTTTAACGATGACGAGGGCATTTTAAGGGCGATGAGGCTGAGTATTGGTTCAAGCTCTGTTCCTTGGGAGAGCATAGCGATCGATGAGGGCGAGCTGGCCTTTTGATACTCTCAAACATTGTCAAAAATCAAAAAGCTATCATCATAAATCCAGCCTACACGCTGCTTTTTCCAAAGTAAGGGATTTTAAAAACCTTTGGGATCTATATCCTAATCACCCGCTCTTGCTTGAGACTTCAAATGAGCCGCTAAAAGGCAAAATATGTGAAAAAGCCGGTATTTGGCAGAGAAGGTGCAAACGTCTCGATATACGATGAAAACGGCACACAAATAGCAAGCAACGACGGCGAATACGACTCAAACAAAGCGATCTATCAAGGATTATGAGTTTAACCAAGATGAGAGGGCGAGAGCTACCAAGCTGGCGTATTTTACGCTTATGAAGCGTGCGCTGGATATAGAAAGGGGCGTAAGAATCTAGATAACTACTCTAATGGTAGGACATTTTGCATTGAGGATTAAAGATGAAGATCGTTTGTTTGACGCGGCAACGCTTTGAGAAAACGTAGATCTTAGTGTTTTTTTAAGAAATTGGCGAGTTTATCAGCTACCAAAAGACTAAGAGCGATGAGGTCGTGCCTCGTCTAAAGGGCGTTGATATCGTCATCACAAATAAGGTCATCATCGACAAAGCCGTGATGGATGCGACAATTTAAAACTCATCTGCATAAGCGCAACTGGGATGAATAATGTCGATCTTGAGCATGCAAAAGCTAAAAATATAGCTGTGAAAAACGTCGCTGGCTACTCAACCGCAAGCGTCGTGCAGCACACGTTTGCCTTTGCTTTTGAGCTAACAAATCGCATCAAATTTTATGATCGCTACGTAAAAAGTGGCGAGTGGGTGAAGAGTGAACCACCCTATCTTGGCGCAGATATCAGCGAGATCGCTGGCAAAAGCATCTGGCATCATCGGACTTGGCGAGATAGGACGCAGCGTGGCGGCAGCGGCACGTGCATTTGGCGCAAACGTGAGCTACTACTCGACAAGCGGAGCAAATAAAAATAGCGACTGCGCAAAAAGCTTAGACGAGCTATTAAGAAGCAGCGACATCATCAGCATCCACGCACCGCTAAATGAAAAGACCAGAAATTTACTAGGTATAAACGGATAACTTGCTAAAAGATGATGCGATAGTGCTACCGTAGGACGCGGCGGTATAGTTGATGAAGCAGCGATGGCAAGGGCGATAGATGAGAGAATTACGCTGGCACCGACGTTTTTAGAAAGCGAGCCAATGAGCAAAAATAGCCCATTTTAAATGTACAAAGAAAATCTACTCATCACCCGCACGTAGCATGAGGGCAGCTTAGAGCTAGAAAACGGCTAATATCACTCATAGTTAAAAATATAGAAGAATTATAAAAAGGATAGAAAATGGCAAGCGAACATAGCTTTTGATATAAGCGCTGAAGTCGATATGATGGAGGTTAAAAACGCTCTTGAAACGGCTAAAAAAGAGATCGCAGCAAGGTATGACTTTAAGGGACTTGCGGCTGAGGTAGAGCTAAATGAAAAAGAGAAATTTATCACGCTTCTTAGCTCAAGTGACAACAAGATCGACGCATTAAAAGACATCGTGATCTCAAAGCTCATCAAGCGCAACATCCCACCAGTGGCGATCACAGAGATAAAAAGAGAGCCAGCAAGTGGGGGGAATTTAAAGGCGACGCTAAAGCTAAATGACACGCTTGATGGCGAAAATTCAAAAAAGATCACCAAGGCTATCAAAGACTCAAAGATCAAAGTAAGCGCGCAAATCAGGGGCGAAGAGATCAGAGTAACAAGCAAAAGCATAGACGATCTGCAGGAGTGTATAAAGCTGGTTAGGGGGTTGAACCTAGAACTCCCAATAAGCTTTAAAAACCTAAAATAATAGCTTTCTCGTGAGTGCCTTTAAATGAGCTAGAAAAATTCTCGCCCGCAGGTCTATATCGCATATTTGCTTTATTATGCGTCGTTGATCAAATTTTGCTCGGTCATTACCAACCCGTAACTCCTGTCACAAAGAAAATTTAAATCGCCTCGCCTAATTTTGCGAAATAATCGTATGGTTTTATAGTGAAATCTTGCAGACTTGCAGGCTAAATTTATGAAATAGTCATGTATTTTGTTTAAAATGTGCAGATTTGGGCTCAAATTTGAAATTTCGCATGGTTTTTGTATCTAAATTGTGTCGTATTCTGTGGGTGACTTTCGCCTTATCGTTTTATTTACATTTTGATCTATCTAAATTAAAAAAGGGTAAAAATGGGCTTTTTGAGAAAATCCTGGCAAACAAATAGACCTTTCAGCGAACAGATGCCGATCTATTTTATAAGTAGCGACGAAGACTACATGCAGCGCGCATTTGAGCAAGCCAGAGAGAGCTTTAAGTATTTTTGGCGTGAGCTTTTACTGAGCGCCGCAGGATCGCACCTATGCTTGATTATGCGATGGTAAAAATTTGCTTTTTAGATGTTGTAAATGGCGAAGAAGTTGGCGAGCACATGTGGGTAAATGACGTTGAATTTGACGGCGAGACGATATATGGCACGCTCGTAAATGAGCCAGATAGCGTGCAAAACGTCAAAGTTGGCGATCAAATAAGTGCAATTTACCGATATGAGCGACTGGCTCTTTGCGATAGATGGACGTGCTTATGGTGGCTTTAGCGTTCAGGCGATGCGCTCACGCATGCAAAAAGATGAGCTAGCCGAGCATGATGCGGCTTGGGGGCTTGATTTTGGCGATTTTAAAGATATTTTGGTGGTTTTCGAGCAAAAAGAGCATCCAGAAAAATTGATAGAGCATCCGATGAGCAAAAATATGCGCGACCGGTGGAGCAGTATATAAAAGCGCATCCAAGCATGGTCACAGACACTGACGAGCTTGGCTTTACGCAGCTTCACCATGAGGCACTTGCTGGGAATTTAACGATCGTAAATCTCTTGCTAGAAAATGGTGCTAACAAAAACGCCCGCACAAAAAGTGGCAAAACCGCAGCTGAACTTGCTAAGCAAATAGGCTGGAGCGAAATCGCAAAGGTGCTTAAATAGCATCGTGTAAATTACTTAGGATTTATTGAGTTACCAAGACATTTTTAGATGGAAGGAACTTATGAAACATAAGCAAATATCAAGAACAAAACAAATTTCATAAAAAGTAATAAAGCTGAAAATAAAGTGGGTAACGATGTTAAAAAGGATCTAGTGCAAAAAGTTCATGTGATTTTAAAAAGTTACTTTGTATTGGAAGAAGGCTTAAAAAGAATTATGGAGAGAAAAATATGTGTGAAGAGAAGAAAAAGATTTTATGCATAAAGTCTTAAAATCTTTTAGATTTCCATCCGCTGATACTATCTGGCATTAGCTTGGTTACCATGATTTGCTATTTTGTATATTTTGGTATTTTTATCGGTTACTTTCCAGTTTTAAGTGGTTCTGATATTTTTATATTGGCGCATTATTATTTACTATAGTAGCTATTCTTTTCTTTATTTATAGTATCAATTATACTCTTGTATGGATGGTACTATATAGAGCAAAATAATCAACCTCATTTTTAGCAATAACTGGCTAGCAATGATTTTGGCTATCCCATTAACATTGATTTTAGTAAAGTATTTAAATAAGGTAATTTCAATTTTTAAAAGAGCAGTATGATATTTTTAATAATAAACTACTATTTTTATTTTTCTTTTTAATATCTTTTGTTTATTTTTCATTATTACTCAAAGAAATTCCCTAATTGGCTTAGTAATTCATTTATCAAATTTTCATTATTACTCAAAATTCTAATTGGCTTAAAAATTCATTTATCAAAAATCTAATTTATATTATTTTAATAATATCTGCCATAAAAGGTCTTATCTGTTTAGTAGAATTCATTATAAAAACAAATGGATGGGTGCAACTTTGTCTAGTATCTTTACTATAGTGTGTATACTGGTTTTTAATATTTTTATTTACAAAGTATATTTACAAAGATAAAAACCCGCAACTTATGTGTCAATTGTCACAGTAATGCTATTTATAATTATATTTAATTATTGCTCGGATGATATCGCAAAGAAAATTTGAAATTACAAATATAGAATATAAATATTTATCTATTGAAAAGTGTATTAGAGCTTTACCGGAAGAATTGTAAAAATGGTAAAAATAAAAACCGCGATTTCAATAAAACCTACTATGATGAAAATGAGATAGATGGCGTTATAAAACTTTACAACATTAAAGTTTTATCGACCCTTGGTAAGTTTTATTATTTGGAAACAATTGGTTATAAAAATGAGAACAATAAGGAAACAAGATTTGAACTTGACGCAAGCAAGATCATTTCAAGACAAAAAGTAAGAAAGGTAAATTTGAGTTATCAAGACATTTTAGATGAAAAAGATGAGAGCGTAAAAAGAGGCTAGTAAATTTATGAATTTTTATTAAGGCTAGGTTTTTTAAACCTCATATCATAGACAAAGCAAAGCAAGATAGGCTAATAGCACTTTTAGAAAGCGAATGCGAGCTTTATTCAAAGCTAAATAGGACAAATTTTGCTGAAGTTTCAAAAAGGCTCGGTGAGATAAAAGAGCAGATCACTCTTGTCATTTTGGATATCAAAGATGAGATCACAAGGGACTTTGAAAGACAAAAACTATGAATTTATAAAGGTGCACAGATAGCGACGAGGAGCGCCTTGAAAAAGATAAAAATGAGCTGCTTTTTTTAATTCGTATTTTGAGAGCCGTCTTGGGAGCACTCGGCAAATTAAAGCGCACTCACAAAAAGAGTGCGCTGTACCTTTTCTAAGCACTCAAAATTTTCATCGTCCCAGTCGTCAGTATGCTTTTGCTACTTTTTGTATTTTTAGCTTTGAGATCGGCTATTTTCCGAGTTTAGATAGCTCAGAGATGATATTTACAGGTATCTTGCTATTTTTGCGCAACCGCATTTGTCACTGTTTTTGAGATATTGGTCCTCGTTTTTGTCTCATTTTTGTACCAAAACGACGATAAAAAGTATACTGGGTAAAAAGCCGTAATTTCTATATATAACTCACATTCATCTATATTTTTAACACTCATCCTCATTTGCCATTTTGCCTTTTGCAGGCTACAAGCTAAACTACGGCTGGAGCACTATCTTGTCGATGTTTTTACTTTCCTACGTTGGAGTAAATTTGCAGTTTTCTTTAAAGATAGATCAAAAGTTATCATCTATCTCTGTCATTTCTCATGATTTTACTCTTTATAATTTCAGTTATTATCTTAAAATGGCGGATTTTTGGCACTTTGGATACTCTTTGCTCGTTCATGCTCTCTTTTATACTGGGCGTCGCTAGCATCAAAGAGACAAGGGATTTTTCATTTTGTTTTCTACACTGCACTTTCGCTTTATGATCGTTTCAAACTCGCTTTTGTTTATCAAATACACAGCAAAACCTTTAACATAGGCGATGTGGATTATACTCTGCTTGCGGATAAAAGTGCATTGAAAAGCGCTACCTAGCTCACTTTGCGAGGCAAAAAGGCAAAGAGCAAATGCCTTGCGAGATAGATGAAAAAGGCGGTTACGATTTATGGTATAAAATCACTTTGCAATATCGGTACTCTACTACTGTTGCAGGCAAAAAGACGGAGTGAAATGGAGCTTGACTCAAGCAAGGTCATCTCAAGAGTAAAAGAGTAAGTAGGCTAAAGCTAATTTATAGAGTAAAAGCGAGCTAGATATGTAAAAATCGCAGGGTTTTGTAAAAATAGAAAAATTTAAAATGATTACATTTTTACTCAAAATGACAGTTAATGCAAGGCTCAATTTATTAAAATTTGGCTATCCTAATGGACTCAAATTAAAACTAACTTATTTAAGGCGATTAATTATGATTTTTTAAAAATATCATTGAGAGTTTTGCTGTAAATTACGCTCATAATTCTATACAAAAATCGCTATATAACGAATTTAACATGAGACATTTTAAATACGACTTACACCAAAACTCCAAAAAGACAAAAAGTATATGCTCACGCTCACGTGCCATTTTGTCACACATTTTGCTCGATTGCCTCGTTTCACAAGTATCATTACGAGCAGGGCTTGGTAATTTACTGGTAGTTTACGCGAGGAGATGAGGCAGATAAAAGAGGCTGGCTTTGACTCTTTACATCGCTTTATGCGGGCGGTGGCACGACGCTTATAAACGAGCCAGAGCTTGAAAAAACGCTAAAACTCGCAAAAGATCTCTTTAGTATAGAGGACATCTCAGCAGAGAGCGACCCAAACCACATCTCGCCAGAGAGCCTAAGTCGTTTCGATGGGCTCATCAACCGCTTAAGCGTAGGCGTGCAAAGTTTTGACAACGAGACGCTAAAAAGGGTTGGCAGATACGATAATCGGCTCGGCTGAGGAGACAAAAAGAAAGCTTGAGCAGGCTATCGGCAAGATCCCAGTCATCAGCCTAGATCTCATCTTTAACCTGCCAAATCAAACAAAAGAGCAGCTAATAAACGACATAAACACTGCAAAATCGATCTCTCCGCAGCAAATAACCTTCTATCCGCTAATGAAATCAGAGCTAACAAGAGAGAACATCGCTCGCGCACTAGGCGTCTCAAACGTCGATAATGAGCGCGAATTTTACGAGATCATCGTGAGCGAATTTGCTAAAGGCGGATATAGGCAAAGCAATGCTTGGGCATTTTCAAACGAAAAAAGCGCAGACCTTCGCGACGAATATGTAGGCTCAAATTTAGAGTACGTGGGCATTGGTAGCGGAGCGTTTAGCTTTTTAAACGGCGAGCTTGTGATAAATGCATTTAACCTACTTGACTACGGCAGAAAGGTCAAAGAAAAACAAAGCCCAGTCATCGCAAAATGCGCATTTAGCAAAAAAGAGAGACTAAAATATACATTTTTAACAAAGGCTTTTTGACGGCGCCGTCGATATCAAAACCTACAACGAGCAAAAACAACGCAAACATCAATAAAGACCTATTTGTCGAGCTTAGCTTGCTAAAACTTGTAAATGCGATCTACGAAGAAAATGGCGTTATCAAGCCAACATTTTTTGGCAAATACATCTGCGTCGTGCTTATGCGAGACTTCTACGCTGGCATGGACAAGGTGCGCGCGATATTTTAAGGATGACGCGAAGATCAAACGCGACAAGGTGCTTCGCATAATGAGTGAAAATACCGAGCGTAAAGTTGATCAAAACATCATACAGCCACGTACGTCATGTAATGCTTGTAAATTTAATAAAGCGCAATCTTTTTCAATAATAAAAATAGTGATCCTGACGCTTGCCTTTTAGCGGCTTGGCGTCTGGACGCCTCTTTATAAACAACGAACTTTAGTAAATTTAAAAAGACTAACGCCTTGTAGCGGTTAGGTGATAGTTGTTTTGCTCTCTCTTTTTCTAAAGCGCCATCGCTGCAAAACATCTCACTTACAATTTCTGGACACAATTTATCTACGAGCTTAGATATCAAGCGTAGCAATACTTTAGACACGCCAAATAGCGTGATAAACGAGATCGGCAGGCAAAGATCATAGCAAGTCTAAACAACGACATAAAAACGACTCACATTTGCCTTTATGAGCGCTACTGGCTTCATACAAAGCTGTTTTCATCATCTGCGCTAGTATCTATCTTTGCGTGATCGCGCCAAAAGTTTTTATATTTCTAGCCGTTTGGATCGGTGCGACGCTTTTTATAAACACGCTTTTGATGAAAAAGATCCATTTTTACTTTAAAGACTCAAGGACGCAAGATGACGCGCTGCAAAAGCACTACGACGACATCGTTGAGGGGCACAGAGAGCTTAGCCTAAACAGAGCAAGAGCGCAAATTTGCTTTGATGAGCTCAATTTGACAGGCGATAAGAAGCGCCAAAGCATGGTAAAGGCTGATGTATTTCACGCACTAAGTGATAATTTCACAAATGTAATGCTGCTTGGCTCAGTCGGATCTTTGCGTATTTTTGTGCGTGGCATTTGGCTGGGAGCCTGCAAACAGCACTTAGCATAAGCCTTACGATACTCATTTTTAAGAGGCTCATTTATGAGTATGGTGGGCTCCATACCAGCCGCACTTAGCGCGAAAGTGAGCTTAGAAAAGATCATGAGTTTAAATTTAAATGAATTTAAAGAGGGCTTTAAATTTGATGATAGCCTAAGCGATGAGTGGCAAAGCATCAGGCTAAAGGATATAAATTTCAACTACACTCACGGCAAATTTAGCCTAAAAGATGTAAATTTAGAGATCAAACGCGGCGAGATAACATTTATCATCGGTAAAAATGGCAGTGGCAAAAGCACGCTTATAAACATTCTTTGCGGACTTATCCGCCCAAGTAGCGGCGAAATTTACCTTGATAGCACAAAGATAGATGAAGCAAATTTACAAAGCTACCAAGCAAAGATAAGCGCCATCTTTGCTGATTTTTATCTATTTTCGCAAACGCTTTCTCGTGATGGCTTTTGCCAGCCAAAGCGATATAGAGGGGCTCTTGGCCCTGCTTGAGATCGATAAAAAGGTAAGTGTGGTTGATAATAAGCTTAGCACCACGCAGCTCTCAACCGGTCAGAGAAAACGTCTAAGCTTGCTAATAGCCATATTAGAGCGCCGCTCTATCCTTATCCTTGATGAGTGGGCGGCCGATCAAGACCCATTATTCAAGCGTACGTTTACAAAAGAATTTCTGCTGTTTTTGCAAAAGCAAAGGTATCAGCGTCATCGCCGTAAGCCACGATGATAGCTACTTTGACGTGGCAACCAGGATCATTTTTAGTTAAAAGATGGCTTTGTGCGTGAGCTTGACGAGGCTGAGCGCATAAGTGCTGCAAAAAGACGCCGTAGAAAAGATAAAATAAGAGTATTTTGCACAAAAAGAGATTTGAGTGCGCTACTCTTGAGCTATTTCAAGATCAAATAAATTAGTTTAGTAGAATTCTTGAAAAATTAAAAAGGCGAAGTATGTCACCTCAGAGCTTGACAGCACCTATCTTGTGCTTTTATCATACTTTTGTTAGCTACTTGTTCGTTTAGCTTGATAACATTTTTATCTTCAAAGATAAGCAAAAAGCTAGCCAACCGCAACACTGAGCGCTTAAAAGTTGGCTTTTACGAGTGCGGACCGACAACTCGTAAAACAGCCAAATAAGATAAATATCCACTACTTTTTATGGGAATTTTATTTATTTTTATTTGACGTTGAGGTCATTTTTATGTATCCGTGGGCAGTGGATTTTAGGCTACTTGGGCTATTTGGGCTCATCGAGATGCTGCTTTTTGTGGCGATCTTACTCATCGGCTTTGCCTACGCTTGGCAAAAAGGAGTCTTTAAATGGCAAAGCATCAGATAAACTACGCTGCAAATGGCGGTTTGCCAGTCGTTTTAACGACCGTTGATAAGCTCGTGCAGTGGGGCAGGAGCAACTCGCTTTGGGCGCTTAGCTACGGGCTTGCATGCTGTGCGATCGAGATGATGGCAAGTGGCGCTAGCAGATATGACTTTGATAGATTTGGCACCATTTTTAGGGCTAGTCCAAGGCACTCAGAGGTGATGATCATAGCTGGCACGCTAACTAAAAAGCACGCTGAATTTACAAGGCGCTTGTATGATCAGATGCCTGAGCCAAAGTGGGTCATCTCGATGGGTAGCTGCGCAAACACTGGTGGCATGTTTAACACCTATTCAACCGTTCAAGGTGTAGATCGCATAATCCCTGTTGATATCTACATCCTGTGCTGTGCCCCTGCGCCCAGAGACACTTCAGTATGCACTTATGATGCTTTCCAAAAAGATAAGAAAAACAAAGTGCATTTAGGGCGCAAAAGCCACAGAAAGCTAGATATATGAGAGAGTATAAGCCAAAAAACGACCTGCAAAAAAAGCAGTACTACAGCGAGAAATTTTATATCGCCAAGCAGACGCCAAAAGAAGCAAAGCAAGTGGCTCGAAATTGACGAAGAGCTGGCTGCTTTAGAGCAAAGCGGAGTGCAAATTTATCTCAGCTACGTGGAGTTTGATCAACTTGTTCTCTATGTAACGTAGTGAAAAATTTTAAAGCGCTTGAAGTGTTAGCGGCTTTTGGCTACGAGCAGCTTTTGTGAGCTTGGCGACGATTGATTATATAGCTCAAAAAGGCGGATACGAGGTCTTTTATCAGCTTTTAAGTGTTAGCAAAAATAGGCGCGCACGCGTAAAATGCTTTGTCAAAAAAGACGAAATGCTAAAAAGCGTCTGCGAGCTTTATAAAAGCGCAAACTGGGCGGAGCGTGAGATGTATGATCTAAGTGGCGTTCTCATCAAAGATCATCCACTAAAGCGTCTTATAATGCCTGATGACTCGGGCACTCGCACCCACTTTTAAAGAGCTATCCGCCAGTTGGCGACGAGGCTCGCTAAAATGGTACGAGGTGGATAAAATTTTTGGGTGTGAGTTTAGAGAGCAGATCGGCGAAGAGAACCGCGACCCAGCCTTTGTGAACGAGAAAGATACCTTTGGCTTTTCAAGAGTGTTTGACGAAAATGAAGAGTACGAGTATCAAGAAGAAGGCGGCGTGAGATTTGTCAAAAAGGCTAAATTTAACCAAAGCCAGATAGTAAAGGAAAGACCTTGAGCCAGGCACCAAACCGCTTAAAACCATTTTTTGAAAATTTAGAATTTGAGCAAAATGACGGCAAGATGATACTAAATTTTGGCCCACAGCACCCAAGCGCACACGGCCAGCTAAAGCTTGTGCTTGAGCTTGACGGAGAAAAGGTCGTGCGCGCTATGCCAGAGGTTGGCTTTTATGCACCGAGGCGTTGAAAAGATGGCTGAAAATATGACCTATCAGGAGTTTATCCCAGTGACTGACAGGGTGGACTACATAGCATCGAGCGCTAATAACTACGCATTTTGTGCGGCTGTGGAGAAGCTTTGCGGCATAGAAGTGCCTCGCCGTGCGCAGATCATTAGAGTGATGCTTTTGGAGCTAAACCGCATAAGCTCGCACCTTTTGTTTTTAGCTACGCACGCCCTTGACGTGGGCGCTATGAGCGTATTTTTATACGCATTTAGAGAGCGCGAATACGTCCTTGATCTCATAGAAAAATACTGCGGCGCAAGACTAACTCACAGCTCGATAAGGATCGGTGGTGTGCCGCTTGATCTGCCTGATGGCTGGTGCGAGGAGCTACTTACAATTTGCGAGAAATTTCCAAAAGATGTGACGCTTTATGAAGACCTGCTAAGTGAAAATAGAATTTGGCAAGCAAGGCTCGTGGATGTGGGTGTAATTAGCAAAGAGCTAGCCCTTAGTAGCGGCTGCTCTGGCGTCATGCTAAGAGCGTGTGGGGTCGCACGACATTAGAAAAGAAGAGCCATATCTCATCTACGATGAGCTAGAATTTGATGTGCCTTACGCCACCAAAGGCGACTGCTACGCGAGATATCTGCTTTATATGAAAGAGATGCGCGAGTGCGTGAAAATTTTAAAGCAGTGTGTTAGCAAGTATCAGACAAGCACCCTGCCATCATCGCCGACGCGCCAGAGTATGTGAGCGCTTCAAAAGAGCAGATCATGAGCCAAAACTACCTCTTTGATGCAGCATTTTGTGCTGATAACTCAGGGGCTAAAGCCACCAAAGGGCGAATTTACTTTTGCTAGCGAGTCGCCAAAGGGAGAGCTTGGAATTTATATAAACTCAGATGGCAGCGCAAGCCCGTACCGCCTAAAAATTCGCACGCCAAGCTTTTGGCACTGCGCTATCTACGAAGATCTGCTAGTTGGGCAGTATGTGGCAGATGTGGCTGCGATAATAGGCAGTACAAATATCATCTTAGGCGAGGTTGATAGATGAAAAGGGTCGATCTTAGGCATCTAAAGGGCGAGTTTTTGAGCGCTCTTGGCCAGCAGATAAAGGCTAGTGAGCCAGGCGAGGTGGTGATATTTTTGTTTGAGATAGGTGACTTTAGCGGTGTCACAAAGGCTGTAAATTTGGCTTATAACCTAAACTGCGAGGTGATGAACTCGCTTAAATTTAACCAAGTTGATTGGGCATTAACGATAAAAAAGGGCAAGATATGAAATTTAATGATCTAATAGCAGGCAAGAGCCTAGGTATCGCAAATTTACTAAGTTTGAGCGACAAAATTTAGCAAAAGATAAAAGAGCACGAGTTTAAAACATCTCATGCTTTGAAGATAACGAGTTTGCGGCAAAAATTTGATCCGCTGAGATAGGATCGATTGCTATGTCTTAGCGCTTTGTAAGTATGCAAATTTGGTGCAAAATGAGTTTTTTGACGAGCTTGATGATGGGCTCATAAGTGGCGAGTGCAACGTGGGAGAAGAGGAGTTTGAGGAGCTTGGCGAGTGGATAAAGGACGTTAAAAACGTGATCATAGATGACTCGTTCTTTACTCATCCAGACAAAGAGGCGATCTTTGGCTACTTGAAATTTTAGGTAAAAATGTCGTCTTAGCAGGCGCCGAGGTCAAGACCGATAAGCGTCAAAGAAGTAGATGAGCTAAGAGAGCTTGAAAATTTTGACGGAGCGGTCGTTTATCTAAACAAAAACGCAAGCGATGAGATCGTTGGCGGCGTGCAGTTTGGCATCGTGGCAAAGGCAAAGGATGGCGAAACCTTAAATTTAAAGGCAAAAGACTTTAGCGTGAGTGCTAACTTTAGGTTTGATCCAGCGCTAGTGCTAATGGTTGCCGTGCTTGTGCAAAAGAGTTTGATGGATATGCATTTAAACAAGTAGTAGTTAGCAAATGAAAATCACCATAAACGATCAAATTTTAGAGGCAAACGAGGGCGAAAGCATCCTAAACATCGCAAGAGCAAATGGCATCTACATCCCTGCGCTTTGCTACCTTAGCGGCTGTTCGCCAACGCTTGCTTGCAGGCTTTGCATGGTCGAGGCAAACAGCAAAGTGGTCTATAGCCGCACCGCCAAAGCCAAAGAGGATAGCGCAATTTACACAAATACGCCAGAGATCGCTGCTGAGCGAAATGCGATCATGCAGACCTACTGCGTCAATCACCCCCTTCAATGCGGTGTTTGCGACAAAAGCGGCGAGTGTGAATTGCAAAATTTAACGGCGCATTTAAATGTAAATGAGCAAAGCTTTGCCATTACAGACACGCACAAACCGCACAGTAAAATGGGGACTTATAAACTACGATCCAGCCCTTTGCGTGGTCTGTGAGAGATGCGATGGTTTGTAAAGATAAGATCGGCGAGACGCGATAAAAACGGTGCCAAGGGGCGTTGAGGTGCCAAAGAGCTAAAAAGAGAGCATGCCAAAAGATGCCTATGCCGTCTTTTAGCAAGATGCAAAGAGCCTAATTGCCCCAAGCGCTGGCGAAAATTTGACTGCTCGTTTTGCGGTGAGTGCATCAGCGTCTCGCCCTGTTGGAGCGCTTGTTAGCTCAATCTTCAGTATAACTCAAATGTCTGGGAGCTAAACCGTGTCCCAGCGGCAAATCCGCACCAAAGCGACTGCGAACTCATTTTTTTATGACGATAAAAGAAAAAGCACTAGCGATAGAAGCAAGCAATTTACCGCGTTAGCAACGACTTTCACTTTGGCGAGATAAGCGGTGCGGCAAGGTTTGGCTACGACTTTCACAACGAAAAATGCCCGCTAAAAATGAGGTGAAATTTAACGAGCTAGTCTTAAACCTAAAAAACGGCAACATAAAAATATAAAAATTTAATAGCTTCATAACGAAAACGAAGAGGCGCTTATTTTAGAGCGCTTGAGAGAGAAATTTGATCTCAAATTTATTAAACGATGAGGCTTTTAAATTCTACTTTTTAAATATTTTTAGCGAATTTAGCGGCTTTAGCTCATATAACGCAGACTATGAGAGTCTAAAAATAGCGACTTTATCATCTCTGCTGGTAGCTTCTTGCGCCATGAGAGCCCAGCCACAAGCTACAAGCTAAATAACGCCCTTAAGATGAATAAAGCGGCTGGAATTTACTTTCATCACATCGCTGATGAGGTGGTGAAGAAATTTTCAAAGAATTTCACCTGTGTGAGCTTGTGAGGCTGGGGATTTGGAGCAAATTTTACTCTTTGTGCTTAAAAACTGGGGTGAGAATTTACCAGCAGCACTTCAGGCTAGACTTGAAAAATTTGAAGAGAGCTTTGACTTAGAAGTAGCAGCTCTTAGCGAAGGCAAGGCTAAATTTACGCTCATTTTAGGTAGCGACTTTTACGCTCATGAAAATGCAAATTTACTTGCAGCTCTTGCTGGAGTGATCGCAAGAGCTACGCCGTTTCGTGTGATGCTCATACCGCCCCGCACGAATTCGCTTGGCGTGGCTAAAATTTGTACGCTTTCACACGAGAAAAAGCCTGGCAAGACGCTAGGATACAATGAAATGGGCGAGTTTAAATTTAGCATCTTTGAGGGCGATCTTGACGCTGGTGCGCTAAATCAGCAAGAGGGCACATTTACAAGCATAAATAACGAAGTAGTGCCGACAAATGCGGCTTTGACACATAATGGCTACTTCTTAAACGACATCGCAAATGCGCTTGGGCTAGTGGCTAAAAATACGATTGATTACACAGCACAGCTGCCAAAAGAGAAGGGCTACAATGGCGTTAAATTTGATGATTTAGAAAATTTTTACGCAAATGACGGCACAAGCCACAGAGGCTACAAGCTTGAAATTTCAAATCTCGTGCCAAAAGAGGATATAGAGCCACTTTTTAAAGAGCAAAATGAGCTAAATTTAAAAGAGGACGAAGCGCTAATAAGCCTTGCAAATCCTATAAATCTGCCATCATTTTTTGCAAACTATGCCAGCCAGACAGCTAAACGCGCGAAACTTTACGCAAGTGGCGAGTTTATGGCTAATCTGATATTCACAAAATGAAGCAGTCATTTTAGAAAAATGGGCATAAGCTTGCCATTTGCGTGGAGCTTGATAGCGAGCTAGGAGGCGTGGCGCTATCTTGGCGACTACGATGATAAGCTTTGATGTAAGCGCCATTTTTGAGGGCAAGAGTTTTGCTAGCGTAAAAATAATAAAGGCAGAGAATGAGTGAAATGCTATTTTTTGTGATAACAACTATTGTTAAAGCAGTCGTCATCTTAGCTGTCATGGCTAGCCTTGCAGGGCTTGCGACTTATGCTGAAAGAAAGGTGCTTGCCTACATGCAGCGCCGCGTGGGACCTGATATGGTGGGGCCAGCTGGCGTGCTTCAGATCGTGGCTGACATGATAAAGCTCTTTACAAAAGAGGACATCGTCCCAGCAAATGCAAATAAATTTATCTTTCTAATAGCCCCTCTAATCTCTGCTATCGCGGCATTTGCAGCGCTTGCGCCTGTACCATTTTTGCCTGAGTTTGAGGTTTTTGGGCATACGATTAGACCGATACTTGCAGATATAAATGTGGGCGTTTTTGTATATCGCTGGCGTGGCAGCGGTTTGCGTCTTTTTCGCCACTTGCGGCAGGTCTTGCAAGCTACAATAAATTTGCACTAATCAGCGCCGCTCGTGCAGTCGTGGCGCTTCTTAGCTTCGAAGTGGTCGCTGGCATGGCACTTTTAAGCGTTGTCATGGTGACTAGCTCGCTCTCACTAGTTGATATAAACAACTACCAAAAAGGCATCTTTAACTGGCTTATATTTAAGCAGCCCCTTGCTTTCGTACTTTTCGTGATGGCAAGCTTTGTTGAGTGCAACAGAACGCCATTTTGTCTAACAGAAAACGAGACCGAGATCGTAGCAGGATATGGCACCGAGTATAGTGGCATGAGATGGGCGATGTTTTTTATCGGCGAATACACAAATATGATCGCAGCAAGCATCATCATCACGCTCCTATTTCTGGGCGGTTTTAATGAGTTTTTATTTATCCCAGTGCTTTGATGATCATCTTAAAATCAAGCTTCAGTCTTTTTCTTCTTTCTCTGGACGAGGGCGTCGTGGCCGCATCTAAGGGTCGATCAGCTTAGCATGCTTTGCTGGAAAATTCTACTTCCGCTTGGCATCTTAAATGTCGTAATCACCGGCTTTGCACTACTTATCTAAGGCGTAAAATGAGCGAGAAAAGATATATTTTGATAGACGAAAAGATAGAGCCAAAAGGGCATTTGATACCTAGCACTTCATCGCCACTACTTTTAAGCTTGATCTTTTGGTGGGGCTAAAGATCACGCTAAAAGCAGATGCTCTTTAGCAAGTCGCACACTTTAAAATACCCTATGCAAAAGATGCAGCTAAACGCCAGATATAGGGGAATTCATAGGCTTTTAAAATTTGTTGAAAGCGAAAATGAGCGCTGCATAGGCTGTGGATTATGCGAGAAAATTTGCGTTAGTAACTGCATCTCGATGAAGACTTCGCTTGGCGAAGATGGTCGTAAAAAGGTCGCAAGCTACACGATAAATTTAAGTAGGTGCGTATATTGCGGATTTTGCGCTGATGTCTGCCCTGAGCTTGCCATAGTTTGCGGACAAGAGTACGAGGTCGCAAGTGAAAATAAAATCCTCTTTGGCACAAAGGCTGAGTTTTTAACAGATGATAAATTCTTAAAAGATCAAACCGAGTTTGAGGGCTATGGCGCACTACCTGAAAATGCTGATAGCTTGGTGAAAAAGACGCCAAATGCGCTTACAAATGAAGATAAGGCAGAAACGATGGATATAAATTTAAAAGGGTCAAGCGATGTATGAGAGCTTTGCATTTTATCTTTTTAGCGCCCTTATATTAGTTAGTTTTTCTTTTAGTGTGCTTTGTAAAAACGCCCTAAATGCGGTCTCTGCGCTAGCTGCTGGCATGGTTTTTATATCAGCTATATTTTTCTTGCTTGGGGCTGAGTTTTTAGGCGTGGTACAAATCGTCGTCTATACAGGCGCCGTGGTCGTTTTATACGCGTTTGCGATGATGTTTTTTGACACCAGTAAGGAGTGCGAGCCAAAAAGTGGCAAAAAAGCAAAGATCATCGTCTATCTTCTAAGCAGCTTCATAGCGCTTCTTTTGATATTTATCTTTTTAGCGCCGATCTGTAGCGCTAAGCAAGAGGTGGTAAATTCTACTCTCTCTAGTCTTGGCAACATCGAAGCGGTTGGAATTTTACTCTTTAGCAAGTATCTGCTAGCCTTTGAGATGTGCGCTATCATGCTACTTGTGGCGATGGTGGCTGGCATCATCTTGATACATAAAGACCTAGACGCGCAAAGCAAATTTGAGGAGATGCTATGATAGGCCTTACTCACTACCTCATCCCTAGCAAGTCTAGTCTTTGTCATAGGGCTAGTTGGCATAATGAGAAGAAGAAATTTGATAATGCTATTTTTCTCACGCGAAATTTTACTAAACTCAGCAAACATCGCACTTGCTGCTATCTCGAAATACTACTTTGACCTAACTGGGCAGATCATCGCATTTTTCATAGTAGCCATCGCCGCTAGCGAGGTCGCCGTGGGACTAGGTCTGCTCGTGCTTTGGTATAAAAAGACTGGCAGCATCAGTTTAGATTCGATGACAAATATGAAAGGCTAAGAGATGATTTTATTTTGTATTTCACTATTTTTCCCGCTTCTTAGCTTCATCATAGCTGGCATCTTTTCACATAGCAGCAAGAATTTATTTATCGGTCTTTTTTGCTCGCTTCTCATGATCGTTAGCGCCACAGCTTCACTCATGCTAACGGCTAGTCTTAGCGTAGATGAGCCACTACATTTAACCCTAAAAGAGTTTATAAACTTAGGCTCGCTTGATCTTAGCTTTAGCTTCTACCTTGACGCGATTAGCCTTGTGATGCTTAGCACCGTGGGCGTGGTCGCTAGCATCGTGCATATCTACTCCATTGGCTACATGAGAGATGACGCGAGCTTTAACCGCTTTTTTAGCTACCTTGGGCTCTTTGTCTTTTGCATGAACGTCCTTGTATCAAGCGATAACTTCATAGGGCTCTTTATCGGCTGGGAGGGCGTTGGGCTTTGCTCTTGGCTGCTCATAGGCTTTTGGTATAAAAGGCCTAGCGCAAACGTCGCTGCAAACGAAGCTTTCGTGATGAACAGAGTGGCAGATCTTGCGATGCTTTGTTGGTATCTTTATATTTTATAGCTTTGGCTCGCTTAAATTTAGCGAGGTTTTTAACGCTAGAAGCGACCTTTCTGGGCTAAATTTAGGCATCATCGCCACACTTCTTTTTATAGGCGCCATGGGTAAAAGCGCGCAGTTTCCATTTCACACTTGGCTTGCAAACGCCATGGAGGGCCCAACGCCGGTTTCTGCGCTCATCCACGCTGCGACCATGGTAACAGCTGGCGTCTATCTAGTCATACGCGCAATTCATCTTTGCAAACGTGCCTGAAGTATCGCACTTTATCGCCTGCCTTGGCGCATTTGTAGCGATCTTTGCCGCTAGCATCGCGCTTGTGCATAACGACCTTAAAAAGATAGTCGCCTACTCGACGCTTTCACAGCTTGGGTATATGTTTGTAGCCGCTGGTCTAGGCGCTTACAAGATCGCACTTTTTCACCTTGTCACGCACGCATTTTTCAAGTCGCTGCTCTTTTGTGCGCTGGAAACGTCATGCACGCGATGAATGACGAGCTAAATATCAAAAAAATGGGCGGGCTTTATAAATTTATGAAGCCAACCGCACTTCTTTTCTATCATCGCAAGCTGCGCATTGGCTGGATTTTATCCATTTGCTGGCTTTTTTTCAAAAGATAAAATTTTAGAGGTCGCCTTTAGTGAAGATCACTATGGCTTGTCTTGCTCTTTGGTGCGGTTCTTACGGCATTTTATAGCTTTTAGACTTGTCATGCTAGTATTTTTGCAAGGCCAAAGAGTGAGGAGCACGCACATGAAGCCAAAAACTACATGCTTGTTGGCATGAGCGTGCTTAGCGTTCTCTCAGTCATCAGCGGCTTTTTCTGGAGCAACTTTAGCGAGTTTTTAAGTAACAGCCTTTGGGGATTTTAAGCTCAATTTGATCTCACAGCAGTGAAATTTTTCACTCGTTTTTAACGCTTACTTTGGTGCTTGCAAGTGCTGGTTTTGCTGTGTTTGCTTATAAAAAGAAATTTTTAAAGAGAGCATTTATGAAAGTAGAGTTTATAAAATTTTGCAAAATGCCCACTTTATCCCAAAAATTTATGAGAAATTTTTATAAATGGCTACGCTTTTATCTCTAAAATTTGTAAGAATTTGATGAGATGATAATAGACCAAAGTGTCGATTTTGTCGCACTTTTTGGTTACTACTTTGCATATCTTGCAAACAAAATGCAGCGGCGATCTGAAGCGTCATGCTTAGATTTATGGTCGCAGGATTTGCCTTTGCTTTTTAAGCTTTATATTTTTATTAAACGGAGCCAACAATGCTAAGTGTCATCATATTTTTTCCCAGCAATAAGCGCAATATTTGGCTTTTTGATAGAAAATAAAAAGCATCAATTTGCGGAGCAAGCATCGCGCTAATTGAGCTTTTTACTAGCCATTTTTATCTGCGTAAATGTTGATTTTCAGGGTTATGACTTTGTTTTAACGCATCAAGTCTCGCTCATACCAAGCCTCAAATATCAGCTATTTTGTCGGCATCGACACCATCTCGCCAGTGCTTATAGTCCTTAGCGCATTTTATGAGCTTCATCTCTATCGCCGCACTTAGCGATGATGGAAAATGTAAAGCACCTTGTTATTAGCGTGCTATTTTTTTAGAGAGTACGATGATGGGCGTCTTTAGCGCGCTTGATATGATCTTGTTTTACAGCTTTTTGGGAGCTTAGCCTCATACCGCTTTCTTTACATCATCGGCGCATTTGGTAGTAAAAATAGAATTTACGCTGCGATTAAATTTTTCATCTACACATTTTTAGGCTCTGTCTTTATGCTAGTAGCGATCATCTTTATCGGATATCTGTGCTATCAAAAAAGCGGCGTCTTTAGCTTTAATCTTCTTGATTGGTACAAGCTTGGCATAGGAGAAAATGCTCAAATCTGGCTATTTTTAGCATTTTTCTTTGCTTTTGGCGTGAAAACTCCGCTATTTCCATTTTACACGTGGCTACCTTACGCACACGGACAGGCTCCGACTATCGGCTCAGTGCTGCTTGCTAGCGTGCTTTTAAAGATGGGCACTTACGGCTTTGTGAGATTTTCACTCCCGCTTTTTCCAGACGCGAGCCTGCTTTTAAGTGGCTTTGTCTGCGTCATAGCTATCATCATGATCATCTACGCAGCCCTAGTTGCCTACGCACAAAGCGATATGAAGCAAGTGATCGCTTATAGCTCCATTTCACACATGGGCGTCATCATGCTTGGCATTTTTCACTACCTAATAGGTCTTGGCGGCTCAATATTTTTGATGATAAGCCACGGCATCGTTAGTGGCGCGCTATTTTTGTTAGTTGGCGTCATCTACGAAAGACCCACACAAAAAGAAATTTGCGAATTTGGCGGCCTTGCTAAGGTGATGCCAAAATACGCGCTTATATTTTTTATAGCAACGCTTGCAAGTATCGGTCTGCCACTAACTATTGGCTTTGTGGGCGAGTTTTTGAGCCTGCTTGGCGTATTTAAGCTAAACAAGCTCTTTGCGCTGCTTGGTGGCTTTAGTATCATCGTGGGCGCTGTTTATATGCTATGCTTTTATAAAAGGGTCTTTTTGGCGAGTGCAAGGAGTAGTACCGAGTCTAAAAAGATCTAATTTTAAAGAGTTAGTCGCTCTTGTGCCACTTTGTTTGCTCATAATCATTCTTGGTATCGCACCAAATTTGATATTAAAGCCACTTGAGCCAAGCGTGCAAAATATCATAAGCAAAATGCAAACTAGAGCTGTAAATAGCGGCACAAAGGATAAAATCTCATCTTTAAATGGCGGGAGCAAACTATGAACGAAATAGCCTTTTTAGACCCTAAACGAGATCTCTTTGCAATCACTCTCGCCGATGCTAAGCATGATGAGTTTTTGCACTTTTTATCCTCATAGTTGGAGCGATAAAAAAGGATCTTTCGAGGAATTTCTACTGCGTATTTTGCATCATCGCTATATTTGTAAATTTAGGCATTACGCTTGATTTTAACGGGCTTAGCCTAAGCTTTTGGGATATGCTTTTAGTTGATGGAATTTCTATCATCTCGCAGATCATTATCCTAATCTGCCTCAGCCCTTTTCATCCCGCTGGCACTTAGCACAAAAGAGTATTTTTGAGTATAAAATTTACGAGTATTACGCGCTATTTTTGTTTATGATCGCTGGATTTTTATTTATGGTGAGCTCAAACAACCTACTCATCATCTTTCTAGGCCTTGAGATCAGCTCGCTTTGCCTCTACACCCTAATCGCCCTTCACAACAAGGCAAAAAGCGTCGAGGCTGCTATCAAATACTTCGCGATGGGTTCGCTCTCAGCTGGCTTTTTTGCGATGGCGATAGCGATGTTTTATCTAGCAACAAACTCAATAGACATCGCTCGTATAGGCGTTGTCATAAAAGATCTTAGCCTAAATCAAAATTTAATAATCCTTCTTGGCTGCGTTTTCATCGCATCAGCCATTGGCTTTAAGCTCTCGCTCATACCATTTCACACATGGATCCCAGACGTTTATGAGGGCTCAAATGCCCCGCTAGCAGGCTATATGTCTATCGTGCCAAAGGTGGCGGGCTTTATCGTCGCGTTAAGAATTTTTGCGATGCTTGAGGGCTCTGGAATTTCATGGATAAAAGATATGCTCTACATCATCGCCGTGCTTACGATGAGCCTTGCAAATATCATGGCGCTAGTGCAAAAAGACGTCAAAAGGATGCTAGCTTTTAGCCTCGATAGCTCACGCTGGTGTCGTGCTTTGCGCGCTTGTGGCACTCACGAGGCAAATGTCGCCCTTGTTTTTCTACTGGATCATGTTTTTGTTTGTACCTGGGCGCATTTGTCTGCTCTGGGTGGCAAGGTGCGACGACGTCGTCTGCTGGGACAAGCGATTTAAACACCCGTATGAGAAATTTTCAGGGCTTATTGTACTTGCCAAGTTACGCCGTGATAATGGGAATTTTTATGATTGCCCTTGCTGGCATACCGCCTTTTAGCGTATTTTTGGGGTAAGATGGTGCTTATCTCATCTCTCATAAAGTCTGATTACGTCGTGCTTAGCCTCATCATCATGATAAACTCTGCGATTGCTATTTATTACTACCTAAAGCTCATCGTCTTTATGTTTTTAAAAGAGCCTCATCGTAAAAAGATAAAAATATCTACATCTCAAAACGTCTCGATGGCGCTAAAAGTGATCGTTGGAGTTGCCGTTGCTGGCACGGTCTTTTGCCTTTTTTATTTTCTGGGAGCGATTTTGGGAATTTATCGAGCATTTTTGTCTTTGCTTCAGGATTTTAGAAAATTTAACTATAATGGCGGCATGAAAAAGCTCTTAACCATCTTATTTTTACCGCTTTATCTATCCGCCTTTAGCCTTAGCCTAAACAGTGGCGCAAACGCAAATAAGCCTTATAGCGTCCTTCAGCTAAGTGACGAGAAAGAATTTGAATGTGTGGAGCAAATTTTAGCCTACGACACGAAGCGCTATGTTTGTATGCTTGATGATGGGATCTTGCCAAAGATCGAAGATACGACACTGCCTTTAATGGACATAAAATATAAAAAGCAAGACGGCAAGCTCTTTATCGTCATCATGCCAAAGGCGCCTTCAAAACTTCTAAATGTTCAAACCGAGCTTTACAGCAGTCCAAGCGTGCAAGATACGCCAAAGACGACCATCTCAAAGCACTTTAGCATCATCATCGACACTTCGCTAAGCGAAAACAACAAAAGAGTATCTGGGCTAAATTTTTCGCCTGATTTTAGAGATATGCTAAGTCCAAGCATCGGAGCGCTTGATCTTAACAAAGCGCCTATCGCTGGGCTTGATAGCAACGATATAGATATCTACATAAATATAAAAAGAGCTTACGAAAAGGGCGCTTATGAAAGCGTGGTAAAAGACACGCAAACAGCGATGAAAAGGCATCCAGCCAGTCTTTTTCTCAAGCGAGTTTTTACTTTTTAGACTAAGGGCGCTTGATAAAATCTTTGAGACAAAGAGCGAGTTTGAGGGCTTGAGCCAAAAGATATCGTAAGCGAGGGTAGAGCCCGGATAAGCAGAGTCTCTTCTGATGAGAACTACTCTGAGGTGCTATATCTCATCGCCAGAGCTTACTCTCAAAGATAGCATCGCAAGTGATGCAAAAATATATGCTTGACATACTAAGTGAAGAGCACGCGAGTCTCAATTTACAAAGCTTGCTACGCTTGATTATGCTGACTACCCATATAAATGAGGCAGGCAAAAAGAGGCGCTGAGTGACTGCGAAAAGGTGCTCTACTCTACAAACGACATCGACCTTGCAAGCAGGGCAGCACTAAGCCTAGCAGACGCAAATATCGATAAAGAGAAATTTGACGAGGCGAAGAAATTTGTGCTAAAGATCGCAAATGCAAATGAAAAATTTTTCATGAACGATCCGACAAAATCGATGAATTTAGCCTATACATTTGCTAGCAAAGATATGCCAGACGTGGTCACTGTAAATTTATGAAATTTTGGTAAATAATAGCGATAGGACAAAGGATTTTTACGAGGCAGCATTAAAAAATTTAGCGCTAAATTTAGCCAAAACTAAAGATGAAAAAAGGGCGTATGAGTATCTAAACAGATATGAAAAAGAGTTTAAATATGGCGATTATATCGATGAGGTCGCTAAGGCAAAGGATGGGCTATTTTTGAAGAGGATGACAAAACGCCACCGCGCTTCACGCAAGATATAAAGATCTCATCGAAAAATATGCTGGCACAAATATCAGCCAAAAAGGCGCTAATAAGCGAGCTTGGAGCTTGATCTAAAAGAGCGTAAATTTGGCTGATGCACCAGCTTATAACAACCCTCGCAAAAGATGAGAAATTTAAGCTGTGCAATGGAGCTAGTAAATGAGGTCATGCGCTTGAGCTAACAAAAGAGTTTTTCATCAAAAGATGACTGCACGGCGGTTGTAAATTTACTAGAAAACCACGATGTGAGCAAGGTCTCTTTGCCGCAGTTTAAGCTATTTAACTGCTACTTTAGAACGGCGCGCTACAACGACGCGCTAGAGCTTGCAAAAGGCGCACGTAAAGGATGGTACTTAGAAGATAGAGTCGAGTGGCTGGTAATCGGAGTGTACTTTATATAAAAATAAAGACTACGAGCATGCGATCACTGCGGCAAACGACGCGCTCTCGCTTGGCTCAGCGGTCGAGTACTCGGATCCTACGCCATCACTTTTTGATAGATTTTACTCGCTGCTTGCGCTAAAGCGCTTTACCGAGGCGGTCTCAACGATCAGTGCGATCGAGCAGCTAAGAGGGCAGGACTTTAAGATCATCGAGGCGTATGCGGCTATATGTGACTACGCGATGAAGAGCAACGACTATGCTATCGCTGCAACCTACGCTAAAAAGGCGCTTGAGCTGCAAACTAGGGCTAAGATAAATACCTTTTCGCCAAAGCTAAATCTTGACTACTCGGAGGCTTCGCTAAAGACAGATAATCTTGACGAGGCGCTTGATGAGGCGAAATTTATACTAAATATGAAGCTTGAGCCAGAGGACCGCTTGCATGCGCTCAATTTGGCAAGTGAATTTACATCAGACAAAAGCAGTATAAACTAGCTAAGGGCTATTTGGACGAGTGCGTTGGCTCAAATCTCATAAGTGCTTACAAAGATGCCTGCAAAGCCAAACTTGAGATGATAAAGCAAAATTTAGTGCTAAGTTTAAATGATCTTGAAAAAGAATATCTGGAGTTAGAAAAAGAAGAATTTTCAGGATCGGCAAAAGGATCACCGATAGCAAATTTAGGCGCTAGTAGCGAGATAGCGTATCACTATGAGCTCATTTGCAAAGAGTGGCAAGAGGGCGGGCAGCCAACAGAAAGCAGCTTTGATAGGCATGGAGTGCGCTGGGCTGGAGTTTTTTTGTTTGAGCGCTTAGCCAAAAAGGGCGATCAAAAACCAAAAATAGAAACCATCTATCTTATAGCGCAAATCCTCACTAAATCTAAGCATAGAGATTTTTACACCGCGTTTTGTGACCGCCTTATCCCGTATATTCTCTCTTTTACAAGCGTAGAAAATGCCCTTCGCCGCAAGCTTATAATAGCGCTTGGCTGGGTTGGAAACGTTAGAGCAAATAGATATTTTTGATAAGCGAGATGCTTGGTAGCAAAGATAGCCTTTGCAGGGCATGGGCGGCAGCTAGCCTTTATGCAGATGTCGTTTCATAGGGCCAGCCAAGAGATCTTGGTGAGACAAAAACAAAAAGCCGCATTTTTGCAAGGAGTCTCTAGCGAAAAGAGCTATACACCTGCGCAGTTATGATAGAAGCGGCTCAAAATTTATTTGGTAAAAAGTGGATATCATCTAGCGCAGCTCAAAATCAAGACTCTGAAAAGATAGAAAAAGCTAGAAAAATGGCGGTAAGATTTTTAGGCAGGAATTAGAATAGATCACTTATATAATTGGCAATTTAATCTTAATTTTATCAGAAGGTTAGCATTAATATTCAAAAATGCTCATGATGGATTTAGAAAAAGGGCACTCGGCTCCTTTAAATTTAGTTTAGTAGAAGTGATTTTTATATCGATTTTATGTTCAATCATCTTACTTTCAAGCATAATCCCTTGCGTAGCCTCAAGCGCTTTTATATCACCAGCCGTGATCTTTGAGCTAAAGTCGTACTGAGGATACATGCTCTTTACCGCCTCTATGCTAAGCCCGGTCTCTTCAGCCGTAAATTTAAGCGCCTCGTCCTCATTTGCTTTGATGTAGTCTCAGTACTCATCCTGAGCCTTTTTAAATTTCTCAACTACATCTTTGTGCTTTTTATAAAACTCTCCGCTTGTTGCCGTGACGATGACTGGTGTGATGACGCCTTTGCCAGTTGTCACTACATTTAGGCCTGATTTTTGAGCGTTGTAGGCCGCTGGTCCTGCAAGAAGCGCTGCATCGACGCTGCCGTTTTCAACTGCAGCTTGCGCAGCTGGGATACCCATAGAGATGAACTCTACGTCGTTTATGCTCAGCCCGCCAAGCGCTAGGTATCTAACCAAAAGCTCGTTTAGGATAGTGCCTTTTGGGCCTGCTACTTTTTTGCCTTTTAGATCTTTTGGCGACTTGATGTTTTGGTCCTTAGAAAATATGACAAAGGCCTCTGGTGCCCTTTGAATAAGCACTTATGATCTTTATATCAGCCTTTATTTGCCGCTGCAAGTATGACCGAAGTGCCGCCCACGCAGTTTAGAAAACTGGAGCGATTGAAGCGAGCGCTTGCGTTTGTTTTCGCACCCGAGGTGATCTCGGAGTATTCGACTGGCACGCCAAAAAGACTTCGCATAAAAGCCTTTTAAATTTATCGACGATCGATGGGACGTTTAACGGCGATTTGACGTAGGTCATGCCGATCTTATCAACCTTCGCTTGCGTTTGCGACTAGACAAAAGCAAAGAGGCCGCGCACAAAACCTTAAAAACTTTCTCATACTTGCTCCTTTTTAAAAATTTTTCAAGATTATATAATCTTTTTGCTTCATTTTGGTTTTAATTATCATTTTATTTGCCTAAACTTCACCTCATAATTTTGCGTTTTATCGCTATTAACTCCTCGCTTAGCAGATCTCTTGGCTTTTACAATTTGATAGCTCGTAGTTTGACTTTATCCCGCCCTTTTTCAAGCAAGATGATCTCATCAGCCAAAAATAGCGCCTCGTCGATATTGTGAGTGACAAAAAGGATGGTTTTGCCAGCTTGTATTTTTAGAAATTTCAGCCTGCATGCTAGCTCTAGTAAATGCATCAAGCGCGGCAAATGGCTCGTCCATTAAGATCAAATGTGCCTCGTATGCAAGCACCCTAGCAAGCGAAACGCGCGAGCTCATACCACCAGAGAGCTGCGAAACGGCGGCACATGAAAGTCGCTAAGCCCTATCATCGATATCAAAGCTACCTATCTTTTTCAGCCTCTATTTCATGCTTTTTAAGAGGAAAAATGATATTTTTCATAGACGTTTAAAAACGGCATAAGACGGGCTCTTGAAAGACGAAGCCGATCTTTGCTTGCTCTTTTACCGTATCTCGCCCCTGACTTACGCTCAAGACCAGCTATGAGGCGTAAAAAGCGTAGTTTTACCGCATCCGCTTCTGCCGAGTATGACGGTGATCTTATCTTTTTGATACTCACCTTAGCTCTCTTAAAACGTCGATACGCTTTTCGCCTATAAAATGCTTGGATAATTGAGAATTTTATCATTTTTCACCTCGCAAAAGGCTCAATTTCGCTATCAAAGCAAAAAGAGCCTATCTATGAGCACGCCGCAAATGCCGATCGTAAAAATGCCTACAAACTATCCTATCCGCGCGCGAAAGCTCCTCTGCGTCAAGGATTGAGCTAGCCCAGCCCGCTTGAAGCCGCTATCATCTCAGCTCCGATGATCGCGCGCATGGCGTAGCCAAAGCCTATTCGCATGCCGACAAAGATATCTTTTTAGCGCGCTTTTAGAACAATCTTGTAAAAATCTCACATTACTAAAGCCAAAGTACCTACCAACCTCGATGAGCTTTTATATCGCAGCTCGTTAGTCCCTTTTTGGATGCTTAGAAACATCGGGAAAAACGAGCTAGGATGATAATGATGATCTTTGGCGTCTCGTTTATGCCAAACCAAAGCACCAAAATGGCGATCAAACTAAGCGGCGGGATATTTCTAAAAAACTCTAGTATCCACTCGTAATAAACGCTGATCTTTGGCAAAAGTGCCGCTATACCGCCAAGCACGAGCGCTAAGGCAAACGAGAGAGCATATCCTGCAAATATGCGCTTAAAGCTGATGATCGTATGCGTAGCAAGCTCGCCGCTTAAGCTCATGCTATACATCGTCTTTAGCGTAGCTAGCGGACTTGGCAAGATATACGGCGTGAAAATTTCTAGCTCGCAAACAACCTGCCAGATGGCAAAGATCACTAGGATCAAAATGCTCTTTTTTAAAAATCTCCTCACAGCCCATCTCCGTTATGACAGCCGTTTTTCGCAGTATAAAAGCTCGATGATCCGGTAGTTTTTAAGCTCGCTAAATTTATATGAAAGGGCGTTTTCTATCTTCTCTTTGCTATCAAGGCTTAAGGTTTTTACGCCCAAATTTGTGAAAAATCCCGGCGGTACCGGACTTTGCTCGATACTACGCATCTTTAAATTTATAGCGTTTTGCTCCCTAAAGCTTTTCCACGTCAAAAATGTGGTTCGCGCTCAATTTAGCCCCCTGCCAAGCTCTGCCAAGTCCTCGCAAGGTGTGGTCACGTAAAGCCACTCGTCCTCTTTTAGCTTTGCGCTTAGCTCGATGGCACTTTCTATTAAAATGGGGTTTAAATTGAGATGAGATCGGCCTGCTCTTTGAAATTTGCCCTGATGAAATTTACAGCCCTCGGACAGCGGCTATCGTAAATAAGCTCACTTTGCGCAAGAGCGTTTTTGTATGCGTTTTTTTACGCTTTTTAACGTGGTCTTTTTCGCACTCTACTACGCTAAAAGCCTTTGTCTTGCAAAAATTTCTTTAAGTGCTGCAAAGTCGTAGATGTTTTTTTACAACAGGATTTAACCAAACCACTTTTTTCATAAGAGCTCCCGTCAAATTTAAAGACAAAATGTAATAATTAAAATCAAAATTGTATCACTTGAAAGTAAAAAGATGGCTTTGAGGTTAAATTATAGAAAACGGCTAGACTTTTACGTCTACTTTCGCTTTTTCTGGCTTTTTCTCCATCAGCTTTTAGTATATCTATGCCGTTTTTTCAAGCCGCATTAGCTCCTTAAGATAGGCCATTCTCATCTTTATTGATATCGTAGGTTGCTAGCTTTCTCGCTTCGGCCGATCACTGATGCATAGACCTTATTGCCGTCAAGTTTGTCGGTGTTTTGCACATTATAAAGCGACAGCACGCCCTCTATCACCTCCTTAAATTTCGCCCCGCTCTTCATGCCAGCCTTCATCAGCGTTAAAAATCTCTGCCTGCTCTCATCGTCAGTGAAATGTATACTTTGCATTGTCTCATATTCTATCGGTGGCTTGTTCGTGCTAGTTAGCATTGAGATAGCCTTCTTGCCTACCGTAATACTCTCAACGCCGACCCTCTCGCCAAGATATTGCCTCAGCGCATAGTCCAGCCACCTATCTTTGAACTCCTCGACGCTCAGGTCCTTATCAAGTATCTCAAAGCCCTCTACGTGGCTCTTGTGTCTAAGTCCGAGCAAGGTGCCGCTATCATCTTTTGATGTGTACTCTTTCGCGAAGAGATCGACGTTTGTTGGATAGTATCCGATGATCGATTCGTAAAGTCTTCCAAAACCAAGCGCCTCGGTCTGACTAACAAAGCTTTTAAGCTCGTTTATCTCGTCTTGGCTCATTTGCTTTGTCGTATCCCCATGAGTTTGCCCCAGATGCTTATCTTGCCATTGGCAGCTATGCCTGTGAGTGAGTTAGTCTTTAGCAAATTTTAGTGGCTCATCATCTTTGCCAAATTTACTCTCGCTCGTGCGACTTAAATTTGTCTGCTCACTGTTTTGGTTGATCTTTTTGGGTAAATTCTGAGATGAGAAATTTAAGGAATTTTCGTCTGAAGTTGGTTTAATATGGCTGGCCTTCGCTCTCTAATGTTTTGAAAAGCCGCTATAAATTTACATTAGCTCCCATTTACGCCACCTATCATCTCAAATCCTTTGTAAGATAGTTAAAACAAATATCGTCTTTTTAAATAATGTTTGATACAAAAGTATTTAGAAATTTGTAGCAGTTTTGACTTTGTAAAATTAGGCTGTTTGGAGCTGGCTAAAATTTTAGACATTTTGAAGACTGGATTTTAGCTATTTTTTGTAGAATTCTGCATCATTTTCGGTTTTTATTGTATCATGGTTTAGCTTTTGATTGTATACATAGTATATTTTGTCCACCATAGGCTATTTCAAATGTGATCATCTCTGTCCCTCGTAGCCACATTAGTCAAGCCCTTTTCTGTATCTATAAAAAGTTAGAGTTTCGCAACTTTTTGGATTATAAATTCAATTGTTTTTGAATAATTTTAATTTGAGATAGTTTCGTCTGGATGATTTGCCCTTGCTTTTGCATCATACAATCAAAACTTCGCAAATTAGCTTATAATTTGACCCAGAACCACTCAAAATAGAAATAACCTGCTAAAAGCTAATATCACAAAAATCAACGAAGTAGAAATTAAAAACTACTGGATCTAAATTTAGAAATTTATGGCGTTAGCTTTGGAAATTTAATAGATAAGTTTGAGCTAGAACTTTAAAACCTCATTTTCGAGGTTTTTTGCATAAATCAAAAAGCGTCTGCTTGCGTTTTTGTGCTTTTAAAAACCGCTATAAATTTACTTATACCAACTATTTTAACCTATAGCATCAGCTCATCTAAAAAGCCACGAAATCAAATTTATAATGCTCCGACTGTAATTTGCCACAGACAAAATGGATAAATTAAAACAAAACTTTTTAAGAAAAATAAACGTAAAAAGATACTGAGAAGAAAAGAGAGCCAGATAGGCTCCTCTGGGATTATTCAGCTACTAGCTCTATATAGCCATCTCAGCTGCGTCACCTCTTCGAACGCGAGTTTTGATGATTCTTGTATAGCCACCGTTGCGCTCTTTAAATTTTGGAGCTACTTCAGTAACTAGCTTATTTGTAGTCTCTTTGTCTTGCAATGAAGCAAATACTGCTCTGTGAGCGTTAGAGTCGCCCTTTCTAGCTCTTGTGATAAGCTTTTCAACATAGCTTCTAAGCTCTTTTGCTTTTGGTAAAGTTGTCTCTATCTTTTCGCTTTTGATGATAGCTATCGCTAAATTCTTAAGCAATGCAGATCTATGAGATGACGTTCTACCAAGTTTGCGATATCCGTGTTTATGTCTCATCTATTGTCCTTTTATTCTTTTGCACTCATTTGTGATTTTAGCTCGGTTATTTTCTTTCTGAGTTGCTCTTTGCTATCTTTTAACACATCGACACCAACTGGATAGCCTATCTCTTCCATAACCGCTTTTATCTCTTCAAGAGATTTTTTACCTAAATTTTTAAGCTCTTTAAGCTCATTTTCGTCCATCAACGCAAGCTCACCGATAAATCTAATATCGGCTTTATCAAGGCAGTTAAAACTTCTAGCGCTTACGTTTAGATCTTCTACACTAGAAAGTAGCTTTGAGAACTCGCCGCTTGCGCTTGAACTAGCAACTGGGGCGCTAACATCAATATCCAAAATTCCTTTAAATACTGACATTTGTTGATACATAGCTTCTAAACAATTTTTAAAAGCTTCTACTGGACCAACTTGACCATCTGTTGTTATCGTAAATACGATCTTCTCGTAGTCTGGGTCATCTTCAACCAAGACGTTTTGTATCTCATAAACTGCTTTTTTAACAGGTGTAAAGAAAGCGTCTAGTGCGATATACTCGTCTTCGATCTCTTCTCTGATCTCTTCACTAGGAACATATCCGATACCTTTTTGGATGATAACTGAGAAATTTAACTCAGCATCTTCGTTGATGGTTGCAAGATATGCATCTGGATTAACGATCTCAACTAGGTCGTTATTTAGATCAGCTCCAGTTATCTCTTTTGGTCCTTTAAAGCTATACTCTATAACTTCACGCTCACTGCCGCTTTTTAATTTAAATCTGATCTTCTTCAAATTTATAATAAAAAATGCCACGTCTTCAAGCATGCCACGCATACTATCAAACTCGTGACTAACGCCTTTTATCTTTACACCGATAGGAGCAAAACCTACTGTACTTGTGTAAAGAAGACGGCGTAGTGGGTGAGCCAAAGTAACAGCATAACCTGCTTCAAAAGGATATGCTGTAATGTTAGCGACGTTTTCGCTAACACTTTTAACTTCTATTTCAGTTGGCATATAAGCTGATGTAGTAATCTTTCTCATCTTTATACCCTCTATTATTTTGAGTAAAGCTCTACTATAAATCTTTCCTCAACAGGAATGATAACCTCTTCTCTTTCTGGATTTCTAGTGAAAATTCCAAATTTTTTCTCTTTTTCCACATCTACCCAAGCAACGATGCCAGTTTGAGCTGTAAGATCGATCGCGCGAACGATTTGTGGATTGTTTTTAGATTTCTCAGCAACTTCTACTTTAGAGCCTGGCTCCACTCTGTAAGATGGGATATCCACTCTCTTGCCATTTACTAAAATATGTCCGTGAGTTACAAGCTGGCGAGCAAAACGACGAGTCGTTGCAAAGCCCATTCTGTAAACAACATTGTCTAATCTTTGCTCTAATAGTTGAACCAAAAGAGCACCAGTGTTGCCCTCGCGGCGTGCTGCTTCTTGGAACAATCTTCTAAATTGTTTCTCTGAAACACCATACATAAATTTAGCTTTTTGCTTCTCACGAAGTTGTAAGCCATATTCGCTTATTTTTGCTCTTCTTTGTCCATGTTGTCCTGGTGCATAAGGTCTTTTTTCTAAAGCGCTTTTACCAGCAAGTCTTCTTTCGCCTTTTAACGCAAGAGACACACCAAGACGTCTTTCTAATTTTTCAACAGGTCCTGTATATCTAGCCATAATAATTTCTCCTAATTTTCTCTAATTATACGCGGCGGCGTTTTGGCGGTCTGCAACCATTGTGTGGTAAAGGTGTGATATCTTTGAAGAAAGTTACTTTTATGCCTTCAACACCACCTACACTCTTAACAGCCGTTTCACGTCCGCTACCTGGACCTTGAACCTTGATGCCAACTTCTTTAATGCCGTGTTCTTTTGCTTTATTTAAAGCATCTTCTACAGCTTGTTGAGCTGCATAAGGAGTTGATTTTTTACTACCCTTAAAGCCTAAGCCACCTGCACTACTCCATGCAATAGCATTTCCCATTTCATCAGTTACAGTTACCATAGTGTTGTTAAATGTTGCACTGATATAAACGATACCTTTGGCTATGCTTTTTCTAACTACTTTTTTCTTAACAATTTTTCTTTTCGCCATTTATTATCCTTTAACCCTTGCCTTACTTAGTAGCCGCACCGACAGTTTTACGTCTGCCTTTTCTGGTTCTAGCATTAGTTTTAGTCTTTTGACCACGAACAGGAAGGCCCTTTCTATGGCGAAGACCTCTATAACTTCCAAGATCCATAAGAGCTTTGATATCCATAGCAACTTGTTTTCTCAAATCACCCTCAACGACGTGGTGCTCTTGAATTTCTTTACGGATAGCTGCTGCTTCGTCTTCGCTAAGCTCGTAAACTCTCTTGTCGTAAGAAATTCCAGCTGCGTCAAGGATTTGACGAGATTTGTAAAGACCTATACCATAGATATAAGTCAAACCATACTCGATTCTCTTTTTGTTTGGTAAATCTACACCTGCAATACGTGCCATGCCTTATCCTTGTCTTTGTTTATGTTTTTGGATTTTCGCAGATAACACGAATTATGCCACTACGTTTGACAATTTTACATTTGTCACACATCTTCTTTACAGAAGGACGAACTTTCATTTTAGTCTCCTAAAAATTTATTCCACTTTTTAGGGCTGCATCAGGTCTAAAGAAATACTAAACCAACTATTTTTCAAAATAAGTGGGAACTTTGAAAATAATTCTTCATACAGCTTTTTTCGCAAAAGCTTGGATTTTACCCAAAACCAGCTTTTAAATTTACTTAGCATATTTGCCACAAAATCAAATTTCTACTTATATCTATAAGTGATCCTGCCCTTGTCTCAGGCTATATGGCGTAAGTTCTACTTTTTACGCGGTCGCCAGGCATTATCTTTATATAATGCATTCTCATCTTTCCGGCGATATGACATAAAATTATATGTTTGTTGTCAAGCTCAACTTTAAAAAGTTGCATTTGGCAGTGCTTCAACAACATTTCCATCAATCTCAATGACATCGTCTTTTGCCACAAACTCTCCTTTCTTTAAATTTTTGCTATAAATTTTACGCTTGACTTAAAATTTCGGCTTTGCCATTAACTATCGCCATGCAATGCTCATAATGGCTAGTTCTCAAACCATCTTTTGAGGTTACTTTCCAGTTATCGCTTCCTAAAACTGGCGTGCCATCTTTTTGGCAGATCATCGGCTCTATACAAAAAACCATCCCCTCTTTTATCTTTGGTCCAGCTTTTGGATTGTTTCCTTCAAGATAGTTTGGAATTTCTGGCTCTTCATGTGGCCTTTTGCCTATGCCATGACCGCAATATCCGCGCAAAGGTACATATCCTCTACCAAGAATAAATTTCTCAAGCTCGTAGCTAATCTCTTTAAAATGCATACCAGCTCTTATAAAATCAATCGCAAAATATAGCGCGTCTTTTGAGCAAGCGATCAAAGCTTCGTCTTCTTTTGAAATTTTACCAACTCCAAATGTCCTAGCTGAATCACCAAAATAACCATCTAAATTTGAGCCAATATCTACACTAACGATATCGCCCTCTTTTAGCTTGTATTCATTTGGAATTCCGTGGATCACCACTTCATTGACGCTTATGCAAGCTGCATTTGGAAAGCCATAAAGCCCTTTAAAAGCAGGTTTTGCTCCAGCAGCTCTTATCATATCTTCGCAAATTTTATCTATCTCAAGAAGTGAAATTCCAGGTTTTATGATCGTAGAAACGTGATCAAGTGTTCGAGCGACGATCTTATTCGCCGCTCTCATTTTCTCTATCTCAGCTGGTCTTTTAGCGTGATAGCCATTTTTATAGACCCTACTGCACTTAGAGTTTGGTATTTGTTTGTATAAGACTGAGCTTCTATACGTCTCATCGTATCAAGTGCTACTGAAACCACGATAAGAACTGATGTACCACCAAAATAAAATGGTACGCCCATAGTCTTTACAAGTACCCAAGGTAATGTTGAAATGATGCCCAAGTATAAAGCACCACCTAAAGTTAGCCTGCCAGCTACTTCATTTAGATAGCTAGCTGTACTTTCGCCCGGTCTAACACCTAGGATAAATCCGCCTTGTTTCTTTAAATTTTCACTTATATCTTTTGTGTTAAACACGATAGATGCATAGAAAAATGCAAAGAAGATGATAAATAAAAATGTCAAAACGTTAAACATATAGCCATTTGGACTTAAAAAGTCGTTGATAGCTTGAATTACTGGATTTGTGCTAGCCTGCAAAATAGTACTTGGAAACATCAAAATCGCACTAGCAAATATCGGTGGGATAACGCCACTTAAATTTACTTTGATCGGTATATAGTTCATTATACGTTTGTTTTGATTTTCCATTATCACTTTTCTTGAGTAAGAAATAGGGATACGTCTTTCGCCCATCTCGACAAAGATAATAGCGCCAATGGTCGCTAAAATGATCACCAAAATAGCGATGACTGTTAGGAAATTCATCTCAGAAGTATTTACCAAATTTACAGTTCCGCCGATCGCACTAGGTATGCCAGAGACGATGCCCGCAAAGATGATAAGACTTATACCGTTGCCTATACCACGCTGCGTGATCTGCTCACCTATCCACATAAGTAGCATGGTGCCAGTTAGCATAGATACAGCAGAGATCGCGATGAATAAATTCATATCTATCATGATAGCTTGCTCGCCACCACGACCGCTTAAGCTTTGAAGTCCGATAGAGACGCCGATTGATTGTACAAGAGTGATAACGATGGTCGCATAACGTATGATTTGCATATATTTTTGCATACCGTCGCGCTCTTTTTTCATCTGACCTAACTTTGGAAATGTCGCTGCTAGAAGCTCCATGATGATCGAAGCTGTGATGTAAGGCATGATGCCTAGAGATATGATGCTTAAACGCTCAGCGGCTTTACCACTAAACATATTAAATAGACCCAAGGCGTTGCTATTGTTTGAATTGAAAAATTCTTTAATTACGTCGACATTAACACCAGGAACTGGCACATAAGCCAGCATCCCGTATGCGAACAAAAATGCCAACGTGATTAAAATCTTGTTGGTCAGTGTTTTATCCATTATTTTGTTCCGCTAACGCTAACGTTCTCGTCTTTGATCTTTGAAGCAAGAGCTTTTGCGCTTGCACCGATTAGTTTTATCTTAGTAACGCTCTTTGAAATTTTATGAACGCTAGCTATTGTTGCTATTGAAATTTCCGCAAGCTCTTTTATAGCTGCGATCTTTTCAACATTGATAACATAAGGTTTTTTTCAATTTAGAAGCAAAAGCCTACCTTTGGAAGACGTCTTTGAAGTGGTTGTTGTCCGCCCTCAAAGCCTCTTTTTTCATTGTAGCCTTTTCTTGCTCTTTGACCTTTATTACCTTTACCAGCAGTTTTGCCATTGCCACTACCTTGACCACGACCTATTCTTTTAGTTGCATGAGTTGAACCTGCAGCAGGTGTTAATTTTTCTAATGCCATCTTAACTCCTTTCTCTTAGCTTTTTAGCAAACTAAGTGCTTTTATAGTAGCACGAACGACGTTTGCTGAGTTGTTTGAGCCAAGTGATTTAGTAAGGATATCCTTAATACCTGCAAGCTCGATAATAGGACGCGCACTACCACCAGCGATAACACCAGTACCTTCGCTAGCTGGGCGAAGTAGCATTCTACTTGCGTTGTATTTTACCTCTACATCGTGAGGGATAGTTGTGCCCTTGATCTTAACGTGGATAATATTTTTAAATGCGTCGTCAATCGCTTTTCTCATCGCATCTGGTACCTCTTTAGCTTTGCCATATCCAAAGCCAACTAGGCCATTTCTATTACCAACAACAACTAAAGCTGTAAATCTAAATCTACGACCACCTTTAACAACCTTTGTAACCCGACCGATATCGACGATTACTTCTTCAAATTCTTCTCTATTATATTTTTCCATCGATTTTCCTTTGGGTTATAGCTTGATGCCATTTTCTCTTAAAGCTTCAGCAAATGCTGCGATAACGCCATGGTATAAATAACCATTTCTATCAAAAATTGCAACATCTATCTTCTTAGCTTTTTCAAAGCCTTAGCAAATCTTTTAGCTAAAGTGACCGCACCTTCTTTATTTGCTTTTATGCCTATTTTTCTACCATCAACTGCAGCTAGTGTAGTAGCTGTAACGTCGTCAATCGCTTGAACATAAAGAGTTCTGTTTGATTTGAAAATAGAAACTCTTGGGCAAGTTGCAACACCAGAAATTTTACCTCTGATTCTTCTTTTTCTCTTAATTCTAAGAGCGATTTTTCTTTTTAGTACTTTTGCTGTCATTTACCGCTCCTTACTTCTTAGATGTCTTGCCCGCTTTGCGGATGATACGTTCTTCTAGATATTTAACGCCCTTGCCTTTATATGGCTCAGGTGGTCTAAATCCTCTAACTTGAGCAGCCACTTGACCTACTACTTGTTTGTCGTCACCTTTGATAGTAATAACGTTTTTATCAACGCTAGCTTCAACGCCTGCTGGTAGCTCATAGTTGATAAGGTGTGAAAAACCAAGAGAAAGCTCTAAAATTTTACCTTTTGCAGCTGCTTTATAACCAACGCCGTTGATCTCAAGCTGGCGAGTAAAGCCATGAGTGATACCAGTTACGATGTTGTTAGCAAGTGCTCTATATGTTCCCCAGTAAGCTCTGCTTTGGCGATCTTCGCCCTTTGGAGCAAAAAAACTATATGACCATTTTCATCTTGACATCAACGTGACCTTTTGTGTCAAGCTCTTTTAAGTGATTGCCCTTTTTAAATTTTAGGACATTATTTTCAACGCTAACGTCTACACCACTTGGGATAGCGATAGGCTGTTTTCCAATACGTGACATTTTTTTCCTTTACTTGTCTAGGGTGTTCCTACATTTACGAATAAACACCACAATGCCGTAAATTTGATCGTCAAATTTGACGAAACCTTCATTTGAATTTCTAAATTTAGCTTTGGCGAAATATAAAGTTTCACCTAGCTAAAAAGAAATTTTAACCTTAAGCTATAAGGTTAAAATAGCGTTTTTAACGCAGTTTATTACCAAACGGTGCAAAGAACCTCGCCGCCAACGCCAGCTTTACTTGCCTCAATACCGCTCATAACGCCTTTGCTTGTGCTAACGATAACTGTTCCGTAACCATTTTTAAAACGCTTAATGTCGTCTTTGCCTTGATAAACACGGCGACCAGGTTTTGAAACCCTTTTAAGCTCGTTTATAACGCTTCTGCCGTACTCATCATACTTTAAAACTACGTTTATAAATTTCTTGTTACCTTCTTCGATAACGTTGTAGCTCTCTACATAGCCTTTTGCTGCAAGGATAGAAAGAGTAGCCTCAACAACCTTAGAATGAAGCAATTTCGCAGTCTCAAGTCTTCTCATACTTGCATTTCTAATGCGTGTTAATCCATCTGATATTAAATCGTTCAACATTTCTCTTCCTTACCAACTTGCTTTTTTAAGACCAGGTATTAGGCCTTCGTTAGCCATTTTTCTTAGGCAAACACGGCAAATTCCAAAATCTTTATAAACAGAGTGCGGACGACCGCAGATTTGGCATCTAGTATAGCCGCGAACCGCAAATTTTGGCTTGCGTGCAGCTTTTGCTATCATTGATTTCTTTGCCATTTTACTTTCCTTTTGCAAACGGCACACCAAATAGCTCTAGCAATTTGAATGCCTCTTTATCGTTTTTAGCCGTAGTAGCAATCGTAATATTCATACCATGAGTTCGTAAAATTTTATCATACTCAACCTCTGGAAACATTAGCTGCTCGCCAAGACCGAAGTTATAGTTTCCACGTCCATCAAAGCCATTTTTTGGAAGACCACGGAAGTCTTTAACTCTTGGAAGAGCAACGCTGATTAGCTTATCTAAGAAAGCATACATTTGCTCTTTTCTCAAAGTTACTTTAATACCAACAGGGAAACCTTCGCGAACTTTAAAGCCAGCAACTGATTTTTTAGCATCAGTGATAACTGCTTTTTGTCCAGCGATAAGTGAAATGGTATCAGCCATATTTTTGAAGCACTTTCTGATCTTTCGCAGAGTCTCCAGCACCTACACTGATCACAATTTTCTCGAGCGCAGGGATAAGCATTGGATTTTTGATGTCAAATTCTTTTACGAGAGCTGGCTTGATAGTTTCGTTAATTTATCTTTTAATCTACTCATATCTCTTATCCTTCAACTTTCGCGACGTTTGATATGTCAATTGGCATCTCTTTATTTACGTGACCACCATTTGGAGTTTTTTCGCTTGGTTTGATAGCTTTTTTAGCTACTTTGCATCCCTCAACTATAACCTGACCTTTTTTTGCAAGAACTGCTAAAATTTTACCAGTTTTGCCTTTATCGTCACCAGCGATGATCTTTACAGTATCGCCTTTTTTGACTTTAAATCTTACATTAGCCATTATAAAACCTCCGGAGCTAGCGAAACAATCTTCATAAAGTTAGCATATCTAACTTCACGTCCAACTGGTCCAAAAATACGAGTGCCGACTGGCTCTTTTTGCTATCAAGTATAACAGCTGCGTTCTCGTCGAAAGCGGATTAGCGAACCATTATCTCTTTGAACCTCTCTTTTTAGTTCTCATAACAACAGCTTTTACAACCTGTCCTTTTTTGATCTTACCATTTGGAAGAGCTTTTTTAACAGAGCAAACTATGATATCGCCAAGTGTAGCGTATCTTCTTTTGCTGCCGCCAAGAACTTTTATACACATTAACTCTTTTGCGCCGCTGTTATCAGCAACTGCAAGTCTTGTAAAACTTTTGAATCATTACTCAACTCCCTTTGCCAATACAGCTTTTTAAGCGAAAGAAATCTTGCGAGCTGAAAGTGGTCTGCACTCAACTGCAAACAACTGTATCGCCTGCTCTTGTCTCATTTTTCTCATCATGAACTAAATACTTTTTAAAGCGTTTTACAATTTATGGTATCTTGGGTCATAACGCGTCTTTTCACCAAAATAGTAGCTGTTTTATCTCCAGCTTTTTGTAAAACAACACCTTGAATTTCTCTTTTTAATGCCATTTTACGCCCCTTGTCTTGTTGCACTAATTGCAGTGTTGATCTGAGCTATCTCTTTGCGAACAGCACTAATCTCATTAGGGTTGCTTAACTGCATAGTTTTTAGCTTTTGTCTAAATGTAAATAAAAGCACCTTTTTCTCTTTTAGCAACGCGTTTAATTCTGCAACGCTCTTATCTTTTAACTCAGTATATTTCATTTTCACTCTCTCGCGTTACAAATTTTGATTTGAAAGGAAGTTTGTGTAGAGCCAAAGTTAAAGCTTCACGAGCCAACTCTTCGTCAACACCAGCCATTTCAAATATTATACGACCAGGTTTGATGTTCATAACCCACTCTTCAACTCCTGCCTTACCTTTACCCATACGAGTTTGTAGAGGTTTTTTAGTAAGTGGCTTGTCAGGGAAAACCCTAATCCAAATTTTAGCCTGTCTCTTTACGTGACGAGTTAGAGCTTGACGAGCAGCTTCTATTTGGCGTGAATTACTCTACCAGCCTCAACAGCTTTAAGTGCAAATTCGCCAGTTGCTAAAGATGCTCCGCGAGTCGCATAACCACGGTTGCGACCTTTCATTTGCTTACGAAATTTCGTTCTTTTAGGCATCAACATAATTATTTACCTCTTCTTGCTCTACGTGTTTTCTTAGGTGCTTCTTCTTCAGTTTTCTCAGGTTGAACACCTTTTTGAAGAACCTCACCTTTAAAAATCCATACTTTAATACCTATGTTTCCATAAGTTGTATGAGCCTCAGCTACACCGTAATCTATCTTTGCTCTAAGAGTATGAAGCGGAACGCGACCTTCTAGATACCACTCGGTTCTTGCCATCTCAGCGCCACCTAAACGACCAGCAACTGAAATTTTGATACCTTTAGCGCCTGATTTTTGAGCACCTTGGATAACTTTTTTCATAGCACGTCTAAATGCGACACGCTTTTCAAGTTGCATAGCTACGTTTTCAGCAGCAAGTTGAGCTGAAGCTTGAGCTTTTCTTTCTTCTTTGATATTTACATTTACTTCTTTGCCGATAAGTTTGCTAACTTCGTTCTTTAGGTTTTCAACATCTTGGCCTTTTTTGCCGATGATGATACCAGGACGAGCTGCAACTACGGTTACACGAAGTTTTTAGCCGTTCTTTCGATTGAATTTGGCTAATTCCTGCATAGTAAAAGTTTTTCTTTAAAAATGCACAGATTCTGTAATCTTCACCGATATTTTCAGGAAGACTTTGTTTGGTTGGAAACCATCTAGATTCCCAGTTGCGGTTAATTCCTAGTCTAAGACCTATTGGATTTACTTTTTGTCCCATATTATGCTTCCTTCTTTTCAGGTTTAGATACTTCTACCATTGCATGAGAAGTAGGTTTGCGAATTTTGCTCGCTGTTCCTCTTGCTCTTGGTCTAAATCTCTTTAATACAGGACCAGCGTCAACGCGGCAACTAGTTACTACAACCTCTTTCTGGCTCAAATCCGCCATTTGCTACTGCTGAGCTAATAGCGTTTGCTATAATTTAGCACCACGATTTGGCATAAATTGCAAGCTTGCAAGTGCTAGCTCGGCATTCATACCTTTGAACTTCTCTTGCTATAAGTCTTGCTTTTTGTAGGAGAAAGTCTTACGAATCTTTATAATTGCTTTTACTCATATTATCTCCCCTTACTTGCCGATTTTCTTTTTGCACTGAGCCTTTGTGACCCTTAAATGTGCGTGTTGGAGCAAATTCGCCAAGTTTATAGCCTATATGATTTTCTGTAACATATACAGGAATAAAGCTCTTGCCATTATGAACGTTAAATGTTAGTCCAATCATTTCAGGTACAATCGTGCTACGTCTTGACCAAGTCTTGATTGGTTTGTTATCGTTTGCATTTTTGCGGCAATAACTTTTTCATTACATGATCATCTACGAAAGGACCTTTTTTGAGTGATCTTGCCATCTCTATTTTCCTTTCCTTCTTGAAATTATAAGCTTATCGCTAGCTTTTTTACGGCGAGTCTTAGCACCTTTAGTTGGTTTACCCCATGGAGTAACTGGGTGACGGCCTGAATTTTTCTTACCTTCACCACCGCCGTGTGGGTGATCAACTGGGTTCATAGCAGAACCACGTGTTTGTGGGCGGATACCGCGGTAGCGATTACGTCCAGCTTTACCTATAGTGATGTTAGCCCAGTCTTCGTTGCCTACTACACCGATACTTGCCATACACTCAGCTAGTACTTGTCTCATCTCGCCGCTTGGCATTCTTAAGATAACATACTTTCTTCTTTACCCATTAGCTGAGCATAACCACCAGCTGAACGAGCTATCTGAGCGCCTTTGCCAGGTTTTAGCTCTACGTTATGAACGATAGTACCAACTGGGATAAATCTTAATTTCATAGCGTTGCCTGGTTTAATATCTAGTGAGCCCTCATCGATAGATGCGATAACATCGCCAACATTTAGGCCATTTGGTCTAATGATATAGCGTTTTTCGCCATCTTTGTAAGCTATAAGAGCGATACGGCAGTTTCTGTTTGGATCGTACTCGATCGCTTCAACTTTACCTTCTATACCAAATTTACGACGTTTAAAAGTCGATGATACGATAAAGTTTTTTTGCACCTGCTTCTTTATGTCTTGAAGTTATACGACCATTGTTGTTTCTACCACCAGTTGCAGGTAGTTTAACAAGCAAGCTTCTAACGCTTGGTTTAGCTGTTATATCTTCAGAGCTTAGTCCAGTCATATATCTACGACTAGGTGTATATGGTTTATATGATTTTATAGCCATCTTACGCCTCCGTATTTTCTAGGCTTACGCCTTCAGGTAACTTAACGTAGAATTTCTTTATCTCGTCACGTTGGCCTGCTCTTCCTCTAAAACGCTTAACCTTGCCGCTAATTCTAAGTGAATTTACGCGAACAGGCGTTACTCCAAAATACTCTTGCAAAACCGCTTTTAAGCTGTTTTTTGTAACTCTTGGTGAAGTTTGGATAACAACAACGCCTTGTTCTTGAAGGCCTAGAGTTTTTTCTGTATAAATAATTGTTTTGATATCAGTTATATCCGCCATTTTAGCCCTCTTTTGTTATAGTTGTTAGTGCAGCTTTTTCAATGATAACCGAACTAAATGTAGAGACAAGATAAGCATTTACCTCATTTGCATCTACTACATAGCAGTTTGCTACAATTTCTAAAAGCAAGTAGTGTTTTATCGTCTAGTAAATCTTTAACGATAAGCGCGTCTTTTACTTTTAAATTTTTGATGATATTAGCTGCATCTTTTGTCTTTCCAGACTCGATTGAGATGCTATCTACTGCGAAAATTTTACCATCTTGTGCTTTTACTGCCAAAGCGTACTCAAGAGCTAGTCTTTTTTTGTTTTTTTATTGACTTTTTGAAAATAGTTTTTTTCTCGTTTGTTGGACCAAATGCAACTGCACCGCCCTACCCAAACGTTAGTTCTAGTTGAACCCGCTCTTGCACCACCACGTCCTTTTTGTCTCCATGGTTTTTACCACCACCGCTTACAAAAGCACGGCTTTTAGTATGAGCCGAATTTGCTCTTATACCAGCAAGGTAAGATTTTACATAAAGATATAGGTTGTGCGGATTTACTTCAGCGTAGCTTGCAGGAAGCTCTAACTCGCCTGAATTTTCAAATTTATCGTTTAATACGTGAATTTTACTCATTTTTACAATCCTTATTTTACCCATTGCACCATTGTGACCAGGAACGCAACCTTTTACAACTACGATGCCATTTTTGAGCGTCAAAGCTTTATTAGCTCGTTTTTAACAGTAACTTTCTCATTGCCCATGTGTCCCGCCATTTTCATACCCAGTTGAACACGACCTGGCCATTCGCAGTTACCAATTGAACCGTGGCGTCTGTGGGAAACGTGAGCCGTGGCTTTTTGGACCACCACCGAAACCATGTCTTTTACCACACCTTGGTAGCCTCTACCTTTTGAGTTAAAGCTAACTTTTAAAATTTTAGCCTCATTTAATGGTGTAAAGTCTAGGTTTCCAACTTCGCTATTAGCTACTTCAAGCGTAGCAAATTTGTTAAATTCTGCTGTCAGATTGTATTTCTTTTGCTGACCAGCGATAGCTTTGTTGTTTGCTTTAGTGTGGGCATACGCTACGATAGCACGTTTGTTTTCGTCGATCTCACATACTTTAGCCTCAACTAGCTTAAGTAGTGTAACTGGCGTACTCTTCGTGGCAATCGTTCTACTCATGCCTATTTTTTCTACAATATATTCCATACTCTTATCCTTTTGTCCGCTTATTTCATCGCACGAACTTCGACATTAACTTCTGGAGCTAGGTCGAGTTTTGTTAGGCTATCTACAGTTTCTGGAGTAGCAGCTACGATGTCAAGCATACGAGCGTGTATTCTCATCTCAAACTGCTCACGTGAGTCTTTGTTGATGTGTGGAGATTTTAAGACTGTATAGCGTTTGATCTTTGTAGGCATTGGTACCGGGCCACGAACGTCGGCACCTGTTCGTTTGACAGCTTCTACGATTGCTGCAACAGTGCGGTCTAGAACTCTATGGTCGTAAGCTTTTAGCTTTAACCTGATTCTTTCCATGTGTTTTCCTTTAAAAAGAACTTGTCGCAAACTCGCGACCTCTTTACATCAAAATAACTCGCATAGGATCAAGCGATCGTACGAGCAAGACATAGGTCTTTCTGTAAAGAGATAGGGATTTTACAAAAAGCTATTATAGTTGTCAAGAAAAACGCTATTTTTTTGTTGAATTCGATTAATTATTTCTTTTGATAAGGAATGTATAGTAAAAAGATAGAATTCATTAAAAATTCAAAGAGCAAAATGTCAATCTTTAATACAAAAATCTTTATTAACTCAAGAACAAGATGAGGAAAAGATTAAGAAGCGTTATTTCAAATTTATCAAACATATCAAGCAAAAAGCTAGCGAGATTAAGAAATTTTCAAAGAAGAGAAATTTCAGACACAGTTTCTAAAAGATATCTTTGAAAACTGCCTTGGCTACACTTTAGATACTACCGATCCTACAAATTTCAATCTTGAGCGCGAAAAAGAATGAAACTGACGGCAAAAAGCAGACGGGGCGATACTGATAAATGGTGAAGTTAGATGCGTGATCGAGCTAAAAGATCAGACCACACAACATCTTGATAAAACTCCATCCAACCGCGAGCTTTAGCCCAGTAGATCAAGCTTTTCGCTATTTTGTCTCGCACGAAAATGTAAAATATGTTGTTGCTCAAAATTTTAATGAACTGCGCTTTTACATCAGCAATAAAACTACATTTGAAAAAATTTGACCTTTTTACGAGTAAGCTTTTGATGATTTTAAGAAACTTCATTTGCTACTTTAGCTTTGAGAGCATTAGCACAGATCTGCCACTAAAGCTAAAGAAAATTTGCCACTCATGAACGTGAATTTCAAAATCAATTTTATAAAGACTTTAGCGCATTTAGGCTCACTCTTTTAAAAATATATGTAAAAACAATGCGAGCATTGATAAAAAGGCTTTTAGGTCTTACTCAAAAGCTATGCGACAGACTTGTTTTCATACTCTTTGTTGAAGATCGCGGGCTGCTAAAACCTCGCACTATAACAGAAATAAAAGAGAAATTTCAAAACAGAGTTACCGATCTTAGTTTTTATGATTTTTACAAAAATTTACTTTAAAGCAATTGATGAAGGCAGTGAACGCCTTGATATCAAAACGCTACAATGGCGGACTTTTTGCTACAGACACTGAGCTTGATGCGCTAAAGATAGACGATAGCGTGCTTGAAGCACAGTTTTAAGCGACTATGACTTTTCTAAGTGATATAGGCGTGAATATCCTAGGACATATCTTTGAAAACTCACTAAACGACCTTGAAGAGCTAAATGCACAAATAAATGGTGACAAGTTTGATGCCAAGCAGAGCAAACGTAAAAAGATGGCATATTTTATACACCAGAGTTTATAACAGGGAATTTATAGTTGAAAAATTCGGCTTGGTGCGCTTTGTAAAGATAAAAAGATGAGTTAGGCTTGATCTCAAAATGAGCTACTAACTATCCCAAAAATTAACCAAAGCAGAAAGTGAGATCAAAGATAAAATTGGGTATGCTACCATGAGTGGCTCTTATCTCTTAAGATACTTGAGTCCAGCTTGCGGCTCTGGTGCATTACTAAATCAAAGCTTTTAGAATTTCTAATTAGCGAGCATGGCGCATTAGATGCTTATCGCAAAGTATGTGGAAGGCGAAGGCTTGGGGCTTTACGATATGAAAGCACTATTTTAGAAAATAACCTTACGGCGTAGATATGAAATGCCGATGCAGTTGAGATCGCCAGACTATTCTTTGGCTCCGCACAGCTGCAAAGGGACGAGTTTTAACAGATCTAGTAGTACTTTAGTAGCCGCAAAACTCACTTTTTGAATTTCGCTTTAACTGGTGATGTCGTTATCGGCAATCCTCCCTATGTCAGACAAGAGGCGATAAAAGAGCAAAAAGCCTGCCCTACAAGAATATAAAGTCTATAGCGGCACGGCTGATTTGTTTGTCTATTTTTATGAGCTTGCATACGCATCTAAAAGAAAATGGACTTTTAGGTTTTATATGCTCAAATCATTCTCCGTGCCAGCTATGGTGAAAATCACGTAAATTTATATTAGAAAATACGCAAATACACATATTATTGATTTTACTGGGGTTAAAGTTTTTTGAAGATGCGAGCATAGATAGTACGATTACTATTTTTAATAAGAGCTGGTGAAAATCAAAGATTTAATTTCCTAGCCTCAAAGCACCATACATTTGAAAACGTAAAAATTTATTCAAATACTAATCCACACTAAGCTGAAACCATTTCACTTTCCTGAGATAGCTAATTTGAACTAAAAAGCAAGATCGAAAAAGTCGTAAAAGCCATTAAAGATTGGGGTGTGAATATTAATTATGGTGTCAAAACTGGACTAAACGAAGCATTTATCATCGACGATAGCACTCTGTGATAATTTTAAGCACTTGCATTGGGGACGAAAGAGAGAATGCAAAGCTCATTAGACCGATCTTAAGGGGTCGAGATATAAAGCGTTATGACTATGAGTGGGCTGGACTGTGCTCATTTGCACATTTTCAGCATTAAAGATAGAGATTGTACTCTACAAACCTTAGTATTTACAAACTTTTTGACCTTATATAGCATCAAAGTGGCGAAACTAGATGATAAAAATGCCGCAAAAACATCAAATAAATGGTTTGAGACGCAAGATAATATCGCTTATTATAATTTGAAAGATGAAAATTTTGACAATGAAATGGTAATGAAATAATTTTGCACTAGACACTAGTATTTGTTTGTAACAACAAGTTGTATTTCATATCTCTAGAGAAAAACAACACAATGCACTTAAAATTTTGACTGGAGTTTTAAATTCAAAGCTTTTTGCAATGGTATTTTTCTTTTAATTTAATTTTGGTGGCGGAAAAGGCACTGATAGCTTTGGCGAAATACCTATCCCACAAATCACGCCACAAAATGATTTAGCAAACGAAATAATCAATGGTCGATAATGTTTAAAGCCAATGAGAAAATCAAGCTTTACGAAAAGCACATGCCTACTTTAAGTCTTGATGAAAAAGCTAGAAGCCAGAAAATACTCGACGCACTAAACGACAAAAATCAAGGCAAGTGACGAAAAAATAGACAAACTTGTTTTTGAGCTTTATGAACTAACAAGCGATGAGATCGCACTTATAACGGGGGTTCTGAAAGCATAGCTAGTATATATACATCTTACAAGGGGAGAAAATGAACCAATTAGGGGCCTTATTACAATCAGCCGCTTAGATCAAGTACAATTTATCCCCAGAAAATATGAGATCATCTCGCCAAAAGACACTTATCATTGGCGCCGTATCAAGTGGCAAAACAGCCCTTGTTTATGAGTTTTTGAGCCATTATAAAAGTGAGGAGAGGCTTTATATAAATTTAGACGATATAAGGATAGATAGAGCCTCGCTTTTAGCAAATTTAAAAAGAGTTTTTAGAAAAATGCCCAGATAAAGGTGTTTGCAGTTGAGTATCTACAAGGCGACTGATCTTGTAAATTAGACTTTTTAAAGGACGCTGCACTTGAAAATATCATCCTTACAAAGCAGGGAATTTTCACTCTCGCTTGAGGGCTTTGCGCGTATAAATTTAAACTACCTCGACTACGAGGAATTTATACTATTTTTACAGTAAATTGACCAAGACCTGCTTTTTAGCTACTTTTTGGCCCATGGCAACGAGATAGCAAGCGCCATTTTTGGACTCCAGCGAGGTCACAGCTCACTTGCAGCAGCTCTTAAGAGCAAATGAACGAGCAAAGCATCGCCATCTTAAAAGAGTGCGCAACAAAGTGCCACGACACCATAAGCGCCTTTTGGGATTTATAAAAACCTAAAAGAGCAGATGAAAATTTTCAAAAAGATAGCGTTTATAGCGCGATGAAATTTGCTAAATGAGAGCGGATACGTGGAGTTTGTGCCATTTAGATGAGAGTAGCACGAGCAAGCAAAATTTACTTTACAAATTCGCACTTCGCAATGCTTTGTGTTTAAAAAAGGACTTTTTGGCTGTCTTTGCAAATGTCGTTTTTTGCGAGCTGCTTAAATTTAAAGATGAAATTTACTACACAAAAGAGATCGATTTTTTTCCTTAGCAAAAAGAAGCTCATGATCATCTGCGTGCCATTTTTCTGCGCCTGAGATCGTCTTTTTGAGAATTTAAAAACTCCACGCGAGTCTAAAAGAGCTAGGCGTTAGCAAACTTCAAATAATCAGCGTCGCAAACCAAGCCGAGCAAAGCATCGAGGGGATAAAGTGCGAGATCTTGCCATTTTCTAGGTGGAGCCTAGGTTTATAAATTAAACTCTTTGTTTGATTATCATTTTAAAAGTCTAGAGATAAAATAGTTATAATCAAAAACTATAAAGGACGGACATGAGAGCATTTTTGGGATCTTATTCATCGCTGCAAGCCTTTTTGGCTATGAGATAAACCACGAAAACTGGGCCAATTTCATAAATTTAGTGGCGATGCAAATGGTGGAATGTGAAGTTTATATGAACTATTTTAAAGATGAATTTGAAAAATTTCAAACAAAGCAAGAGCTTTTAAGGTCCCGCCAAGATAAGCAGCCACATCTTTTTTTGACGGCACAAAATACGACTATGAAAAAGGGCTCTTTTTGAGCAAAATGGCAGTGAAAATTCTTCATTAAATGCTGTCTCAGACAAGATAATTTAGACGTTAAAAACGAAAACGGCGAGCTAAAAGGCAAGATAATCGTCAAAAACAAAGCCTACAACGCCACCGTAAAAGAAGAAAAAGAGTATGAGATCCTAAATATCGGCATCCAAAATGACCGAAGCAAACGGCACGAGGTATGAGGCGATCACTAACGATATCTTCGCCAAAGACTCAGCCAAAAAATACAAAAACAAGCTTCTTGCAGAGTTTTACGACCTAAAAAGCGAGCGCAAAAAATGGCCAAATAGCCAGTATGAGAGCCTAAAAGATATCTACTACATCAACGACAAGATCAAGAGCGTTTGCACCTATAAAATGAAAAACAAACTGCGAGGTGATCTCGCTTGCGACAAACAAAAAGCTAAAAGCTAAAAGCAAATTTTTAAAGATATAAACGACAGCCACCTAAAAGCGATCCTTGCAAATGCTGGTGTAAGCGATAACTTCGTGCTTTCGCCACTTGGGCTTACATTTTTAAACGAGGAGCAAATCAGCGTCCCACTTGAGGAGCTAAGACCTTACTTTAGCGATGAAGTCGGGCTGTAATGGCTAAAATTTGCGGTATCGACGAGGCTGGACGTGGGGCGCTTGCTGGACCACTAAGCGTGGCTGCTTGCGTGCTAAATAGCGAAATGTCTGGCCTAAACGACTCCAAAAAACTAACCGCAAAAAGGCGCGAAGAGCTCTTTAAAGAGATCACAAAGAGCTCAAATTTTCTCATTGCTTACTTCTCAAACGCCCAGATAGACGAGCTTGAGCTGAAGTGAGTGCTCAAGGCGCGCGCTCAAACTTTTTTCAAGGCGCATTTTGAGGGCTTTGAGATCATTTACGATGGAAATTTTAGACTATGGCATTGGCATCACGACGATGATAAAGGCTGACGGCAAGGTCGCTGGGGTAAGTGCGGCCAGCATCCTAGCAAAAGTAAGCCGTGACCGCTTGATGAACGGCTGGGATAAAATTTATCCAGCATACGGCTTTGCAGGGCACAAAGGATATGGCACAAAGTCGCACCCTAGATGCGATAGCTAAATTGGTTATTCAGACTTTCATAGAAAAAGCTATCGTCAAAGCCAAAACTCAGCTCAGAGCTCGCTATTTTAGCTGCATATTTCATTGATCTTTGCTTGCAAGAGTCTTTAACTCTTGCAGAGTCAAGGCAAGTTTAGATTATTTTTTAGATGCAGGACCATCTTTGGCAAAAAGCTTGCAAGTATCTAAGAATTCTTGCCTTTTCCTCATCGTTTATTTTTGCAAAAGATTGCATAGCCGAAAGATATGCTTCCCACTCGTGCATTGAGTGTTCTTTTGGTTTATGCGCATGCATCGAACTTCATGTATCATAGTAAAAAGGTCTACTTCATCCCACGCTTCGGCTTTATTATCACTAAGCTCACTAGTTTTTACCCAAAATTTCATATTAGGCTTTGCTGTATCATCTTTTAAACTAAGTAATGTCAAAAGCGGCTCTTTTTTATAAGCTAGAACCTTAGGGTTATTTGCAGCAACTTCTCCACTAACCTCGACAAGGCTTAAATCGCCTTTCTTCTCCAAAACTTTAACTTTCGAACCTTCATAAATTTCACCAACTACCTGATTGTTTGTTGTATCAAAAAGATCAGTTTTTATATCAGATACTGAAAGCATCTTTTGCGAATATAAAATTCGCCAAAATTGCCATAATTATAACTATTCGCATATTTTAAGCCTCAATAATTTTAGGTGGTTTTATGCCTTTGTACTCTCCGGCATCACTTTTTCTAATACCTACCAAGCATGTATCTACACTAGTAGCTTGTGCCATACTAGATGTTGGAATGCTACTTGTTAATATATTTGCATTACCAGCTTGGCAAACTCCATTCTCATCAAGATCTACCCAGGCACCTTCTTGTAAAGCAACTACTCCACGCATTATATTTTTAGTTACAACAGCTCCTGCTAGAGATTTTACCCTTGAGTTAAAGACTTCGACTGTATCACCATCTTTTATACCAAGAATTGCTGCATCTTCATCATTTATAGTTATAGGTTCACGATTACCAACTTTATAAATCTTGCGGATAAAATTACTATTGTCTGCTTGCGAGTGGATCCTATAAAGTGGGTGTGGACTCAAAAAGTGGAATGGAAATTAGCAGTTAATTTTTGTTACCTAACCATTCTGCTGGCTCAATCCATACTGGGTGACCTTTAAAATCATCAAGTTTATAATCAGCTACTTGGCGAAAATCGGATCTTTCCACTTTTTGTAGCTAATCTATTCTTAACTGGATCTGCTCTAAAATCAGCATGACGAGTAAAATTCTTCGCCTCTTCACTAGGCTCAAACTTCATAAATCCTTTCTCCCAGAATTCGTCAAAACTCATATGATCCAGGGCAATCACTTCTTTCATGAAAGTTTTTAATATGCTCCATTATCCTTACCACTGCTAAATTTCCTAAATGCCTTATCTGAAAACCATTTTAGCCATATCCGCAAAAGATATCATAGTCACATTTTGACTCATAAAAGTGGCTCTATAACCTTCTTCATCGCATACAGATAATCTTGCGAAAATGATCCTCCATAGTGATGTCATCACGCTCTAGCTGGGTTGCAGCAGGTGCACAATGTCAGCATATTTTGATGTAGAGTCCACCAAGGATCTTGTGATATAACAGTATCAAGAGTCCTTAAAGCTTTAATCATCTCATTTGCATTAGGATGATGCCCTAATACATTTGCACCAGTTGCATAAAGAACCTTTATTTTAGGGTATTTAATCTTTTCGCCTTCGTAATCTCTTTACCCGGATTTAGAATTGCTTCACTTATTCTTGAGGCAGGGATCACTTCTTCAACCTCATTTTTACCTTGAGGTAAGCCGGCAGGAAGCTTAACGTCGCAAGCGGCTTGACCATTACCAGAATAGTGCATAGAAAGACCAAGACCACCGCCTACAAGACCAATTTGTCCGATCATAGAAGCAAGCACAATAAGTGCCCATTGAGCTTGTTCTCCATGGTGAGCGCGCTGAATAGACCAACTGCCAGCGATGAAACTACGATTAGATACAAGCGTATCAGCAAGAGATTTTCATAACCTCCTCATCAACACCAGTTATTTTAGAAGCCCAGTTTGGAGTTTTCATCTTGTCCATAGTTTTGCCTAGCAAATAAGGAACCAATTGTCAAAAGCCATCTGTATATTTTGCAATAAATTCTTTATCGTATTTCTTTGATGTGTATAGATAATGCATCATACCAAGCATCAATGCAACATCAGTATTTGGGCGAATTTTTATCCATTGTGCATTAAATTTTTTAGCAATAGGGGTGTATTGTGGTTCGATAGTTATAAATTTAGTACCAGCCTTTACGTACTCATCATCATTTCATTGTTTGCACGGTTTGCAACTTTATAATCTACTTGATTACATTTAAAAATATCTGCGCCCCAGAGTACATAAACTTTTGTATTTTCCAAAATAGTCTTATGTGAACTTTGAAGTGAATAAACTTCTAAATCACCTATAATATCGCCATTTACACGACTTGCTGCACCAGTAGAATAATCACCATCAGTGATAACAGATCCGCCAAAAACTGTATTAAAAATCTACTCGGCAATGAAACGCAGTTATGAAGTAGTCTCGGGTGGCTCCAACCATCATAAGCGGCGTTAAAAGACTTTCATAGACTTTACACTTTTTAGTTTATTGACTATCAGTTCATATGCCTTGTCCCAACTCACGCGAACAAATTCTTCTTTACCGCGAAGCTCTCTTTTGTCTTTACCTTCCAAATAGCTCTTTCTAACACAAGGAAGATTTACGCGAGTATCACTATAAACTACGCTCTATCCAAGCATCATTTTAGTGGGTATTTTTGGATCTTTATCAGACTCTTAGGCGAGTACGTGATGATCTTGCCAGACTCATCTAAAGTCTATATAAACGCACCAAATCCGCTTGCATTTGGAACGCTTTTAGCTACTTTTTCTTCTGCAAATACTGGAGTTGGAGCGAAAAGGTTTGCAGCAGCTTATTGCACTGATTTTAAAAATCTCGTCTTGAAATTTTCAATTTACTCTCTTTCAAAAAAATTGCACTGTCAATTTTTACATTGCAATTTCATAAAAAGATCATTATTACATTATATTTTACTTAAACTATATAAAATCAGATCTGAGAAATATATTAGAAAAACTAAATATAGCTGTGATATTTAAAAGATAAAAACTGAAAAATTAGTTATTGATAAAGCGCAAGTATTTTAACAACTATATATATTTGGAATAAAGAAATTCTGTAAGCTCATTTGTAATTGCTGTACGAGAATAGATGCAATAATACTTGATTTAGATACATTTTATGAAAGTAGTGAGCTTATAGAGTTTGATCTCGCACTATCAGAGCACCAGCATTTTATTTTTAGCCAAAAATCGTAGACTATTTTAAAAATGCTCTCAAACTTCTTAATGGCGGGGATCTGATTATTTTTATTTAAACCCATAAAACTTGCTCGCCATCTTAGACAACTTAAAAATATTAGTCCCTATGCCTCAGAAATAATAGTAAAAATTACTAAATCGTTAGTGTAGATATACAAAATGAGACAATCTATTTAAATAATGAAGCTATTTTTACCAAAAATTACATAAGTTAGCTTTTGCTTTTTAGCTCTAATTTAGAACAATTAGTCACCTTTTGAGGAGATTGACGACATTGTCTTTGACGGGGAGCGGAATCAAATGCTGTAATATCAAATCTAGTAGGTACTCTAAAAATAGATTAACACTAAACATCAAAAATATTCGTTCACGTGGATATGTCTTGTATAAAGATACTTAAAAAAACTATGACTCAAATCCAAATTGTTTTTAAAACATAATTTTAGCCACATTACGTGGCTGAAAATGTGGGGGTTTAGAAAGGTCAAGGGGCGCAATTTCTAAGCAGTTTAGATTTTTAAAAAGCTCAGCTTCTTTCTCTTTTACGAGAGTGTCGATCTTTGCGGTGTAGGTGCTCAGTTATCTTTTGAACCTCATCTTGACCCTTTTTGCTCTCGTCTTCTGTTATAGCCTTGTCTTTTTCAAGCTTTTTAACCTCGTCATTTGCGTCTTTTCTCACGTTTCTGATGCTAACTTTTTGGCCTTTTTCGCCCATAGCTTTTGCGTGTTTTGCATTTTCTTGACGTTGCTCGACGGTCATCGGTGGGAAAAATAGCTTAACGCTCTCGCCGTCGCTGTTTGGATTGACGCCGATATTTGCAGCTTGGATGGCTGATGAGATCGCTTTTATCATGCTCTTTTCCCAAGGAGTGATAGCGATAGTTGAAGCGTCACTTGTAAGCACGGTGGCTACTTGATTAAGCGGAGTTGGCGAGCCGTAATAATCAACCATGACGTTATCTAGGATGTTGATATTTACTTTGCCAGTTCTTAGCGTTGTAAAATCGCGTTTTAAAGAAGCGATCGCCTTTTCGCAACCCTCTTTTTGGGTATCGTAAATTTTATTTAGCATTGGTGTCCTTTATTAGAAGTTTTGTGCTTCTGTGATGATCTACTTTTAGCGACATTAATACTTTGCGTTTATCAAGTGGTGGGTTAAATTTACACTCAAAAACGCCATTTGTCATAGGTACTTTTCTAAAGCCGTCAAAGCCAGTCATGAAAAAACTGCCCTCACTTGCGTTTGTGTCGGTCTTGATGATGAGCTTGTCGATCGCATTGTTTTGCGGATAGCCCTCTGGAAATATCCACTGGGCATTTAAAAATTTGCTATTAAAAGTTAGCGCTATCTTTGTGCCATTCATCACAGGCGTTCTGTAAAGATCGTAAACGTCGCTCTTGCTTGAAACAGCGCCTGAGTTTTGATTTAAAAGTGCTAAAAAGCCAAATTTTTTTGCCAAAGAGACGACTCTACTATCGATCTCACCGTAAGGGACTGCAAAGTATTTTGGCTTATAACCCATGTGCTTTTCAAAGGTCTCAACGCCCTTTTGAAAGTCCTCTCTTAAGGCCTCATCGCTAAGTTTAGTCATCCTTGGATGAGCGTATGAGTGGTAGCCGATCTCGCCGTAAGCTTCTAGCTCTTTAATCTGATCAAAGTCTAGATAATCACCATATTTGTTCGCGCTTGCCTCTACATAAACCATCAAAGCAAATGGGTAGTTATACTCTTTAAATACGCTAAGAGCGTTATTGTAAAAGCTTTTGTATCCATCATCAACGGTGATAACGATCCAGTTATCAGGGATCGGCTCGCCAGCATTTACCGCATCGACAAGCCTTGATAGCTTGACAACTTCGTAGCCATTATTTTTGAAGTATTCAAACTGAGCTCTTAAATTTTGAATAGAAATATCTGTGCTAACGTGCCTTGGATCGTCAAAACGGTGATAAACTAGGATGTGAGCGTCTGCCAAAGCAAACGTTAGCGTCAAAATTGACGCTAAAAACGTTTTTATCATTGTTATTTTTGCTGGATTTTTGTGGTGCGCTAGGAGCTGCTGGCACGTCGTTTGATTTTGGTATGACTAGAGATTTGCTATCGACGCTATCAACGATAGAGCGTTTTTAGATCTTTGTTGTAAAAATATCCAAGCGCAAGTGTGTTTAGGATAAACAAAACGCCTACCACAAAGGTAAATTTAGCTAAAAATCCAGCTGGTCCTTTTGCTCCAAAAAGGCTCTCGTTGCTTCCACTGTATGCTCCAAGACCGATAGATGAGCTCTTTTGGAGTAAAACTGCGATCGTGATAACGACAGCTAGAACAAATTGTAAGATTAAAAATATTAAACTCACGAAATTTTCCTTTAATTTTCTTTAAATAGTTTGCGATTATACAAGAAAAGATTTAAATTTTTCAGTTAAAGTTCTTTTTTTCAAGCTCATAAAGCTCGTATCTTATGCTTTTAAAAAGCTCAGCTCGCTCTAAATTTATAAGCTTAAAGCACTCTTCAAGTACGCGGGCGCTCTCCGAGCACGCTTGAAAATTTGCAGTGATGATCTCGTCTACTGTGATCTTTCTTGCTCGCTTTTTGTGCTGGTTTTTAAAACGTCGTTTTGTGAATTTCTAAATTTTAGAAAATCTTTTTGTGGGATCTTTGCCTTGTGGCGGAGGGATCTTTATCTTATAGGCGAGCTTAGCGTCGTCAAAGACATATCTTTTTATATCTTCAACGACGCGAAGCCCTTCTTTTTAGCCTATTTTAGATTCGCATCTATCACTCGGTAGATGCGCTCGTCATAGTCATTTCTATTAAAAATGCCCTGAAACTTTGTAGTAATGATGTAAATAAATGTACAAAATCAAGATACAAAGCAACTGCACCTCAACTGGTGTCTCGTAGTTGCCACGGATGATATTTTGTGTATCAAAAAGTAGTAAGCACTAAATAAGATCGATGAAATACTTGCGATTACAAGTTGAAACATCGTGCTTTTAACGAAAATGTTGATGATCGCTGCTACAACGATAACTATCAAAGTTATAAATAGCATCTTGCCCATCGTTGTAAAGTCGCGTTTTGTATTCATCGCAAAGACGCTTAATGCACCAAATGCAACTGTTGTCAAACCAAATGCTTGAGCCACGATACTAGCGCCACTTGGCATAGCAAGGATCGCTGAAAGTAGCGGAGTTAGCGTAAGACCGCTTACAAATGTAAATGCAAAAAGAAGTATTAAATTTAATCCCTCTTTGCGTTTAGCTGCCATTAGGCCAAAAAGCAACACAAACTCTAGTATCACAAGTCCCCAAAACAAAAATCTATTTGCCGCAAAAACGCCAGCAATGCTAATGCCTACATAAGCGCCAGCAGTAGCTGAAAGTAGTGATGCTGCAAAAAGTTGATAAGTTTGTTTTATAAAAGTGCTTAGTGAGCTTTGAGAATACGCAAGCTCTTCTTGATTTTGATTAGCGTAGTTTCTATCATACAAACTCATTTTTTCTCCTTATGAATTTTTGCGGTGAGTTTAGCCTAAAATAATTAAACAATATATAAAAAGAAGTTTAATAAAAATATTAGTTTAAAGTCCGTTTTAGAGGGCATTTTTGATTAAATAAAAGTTGCTATAATCGCGATAAAAAAATATAAAAAAATGGAGATAATTTATGGATGATTCAATACTTGAAGGTGCAGTAAAGTTTTATGGAAGATGGCTTTTTAGAGCACGAAGAGCTCTTTTAAAAGCTTGCAACATAAACAAGATCCTCACACGCTTTTCATATCATGCGTGGATTCAAGGGTCGTGCCAAATTTGATAACAAACTGCCTGCCAGGCGAGCTTTTCATGGTGCGTAATATCGCAAACATCGTGCCACCATATAGAGTGAGCGAAGAGTTTTTGGCGACCACTTCGGCGATCGAATATGCGCTTGAAGTTTTAAACATCAAAAACATCATCATCTGCGGGCATTCTGACTGTGGTGGATGCGCGGCACTTTACGCAGATGAAAAGAAGCTAAAAAACACTCCAAACGTTAAAAACTGGATAAAGCTGATCGAGCCGATCAAGCGAGAAGTGCTTAAATTTACAAGCGACGATCCAGCCAAAATGGCGTGGCTAACCGAGAGGCTAAACGTGATAAACTCGATCGAAAACATAATGACCTATCCAAATGTAAAAGAGGAGTATGAAAGTGGCAAGCTTCAAATTTATGGCTGGCACTACATCATAGAAACTGGCGAAATTTTTAGCTACGATTTAAAAGAGGGCACGTTTAAAGCTTCTAGCGGACAAAAGAGGCGAAAATGCGTAAACTTTAGCCATCATCCTGCTTTCTTTTCATATTTGCTTTTGGCGCTGATAACAACGTAAACGCAAGAAGACGACATAATCAGCATAACAAATCAAATCCAAACCCATAAACAGCCAGATAAAACATTTATAAAAGCTCAGCAAAAAGATCTAAACGCTCAAAGGTTGACAACTCAATTGATCAGCTTCCAAAAAAAAAGAGCGATCTTTTAGAAAAGATACCAAACTATGTCATGCAGATCGAATTAACACAAAAGCGATATCAATACTCAATCTGCAAAAAGAGGCGCTAGAAAAAAAGGTAGCTAGACTAGAAAAGCAGTCAAACAAAGACGCCTACATCCAAAGCGCCATCGAGCTTGAGAAGATGAAGGTTGATTACGCTTACTACTCAGCGCTTATTAGCCTTGAAGAGATCTTTAAAAAGGGCGCTAAAGGCAAATTTCTATAAGAGATGTGATAGATAATGGACTTTTAAACTTTACAGACAAATTCTTATGTAAGCATAAAAGATCTAAAAGACTCACTAAATGACACTTCAGGCTCTTACGACAACGCCTTTTTTGATCTTGAACTAAAAAAAGAGAGTGAAGAAGAAATTTTAACCTATCTTAAAAATAACGCCGATCTTCTAAGCTCAAGCATGCTCTTGTCTGAGCTAAATTTAGTCGATGCAGTCGAATACATAAACAAAACAACTGACATAAATTCAAGTCAATTTAACATCGGCAAGATCGTTGTTATCGTTGCGATATTTTTATTTTTCGTCTCGCTAACTAGAATTTCTAGCCAAACTAACCTACTGGGTAATGTCGCTCATCGCTTCAGGCGAAGGGGTAAAAGAGGCTAAAAATCAGATCGTTGATATCGTGAAAAAGCCGATCTCAGCACTTCTTATCATCTATGCGCTAAATATCTGTATCGGCGTTGGATTTTACCCAGTGCCAGTGCCTCTAACGGTAGCAAATATCTTTTCTATCATATATATAGTCGCATTTTCATGGCTTGTCCTAACCATACTAAATGGCTACGGCATCGCTATAATCGACAAGATCGCGCAAAAAAGCAAGCGTAAAGAGGTGATAAACCTAGCACTAAAAGTCATCTACGTGATCGTGCTAATCATCACACTTTTACTGATCCTTCAAAAGCTTGGCTTTGATATCTCAGCGCTCATCGCCTCACTTGGTATCGGTGGTCTTGCCGTTGCCTTCGCTGCTAAAGACATCATCGCAAACTTCTTTGCCTCTGTTATGATGCTCTTTGACAACTCATTTTCACAAGGCGACTGGATAGTTTGTGGCGATATCGAGGGCACGGTCGTTGAGATAGGATTTAGAAAAACAACTGTTAGAAGCTTTGATAACGCCCTTATCTTCGTGCCAAACTCAAAGCTAGCAAGCGATCCTGTTAGAAACTGGAGCAGAAGAAAGGTCGGCAGACGTATAAGAATGGTTATTGGCATCGAGTATGGACCAACTACAGATGAGATCAAAAAATGTGTAAATGACATCAAAAATATGCTGATAAATCACCCTGATATCGCTAAAAGCGAAGATATCGCGGCTAATAAAAGAGGCCTAAAATATAGACAAAACATAGTCTCAGTTGATGACTACGCTGGATATAAGTCAAATTTATTTGTCGTGGTTGATGACTTTGCTGATAGCTCGATAAATATCCTAGTTTATTGCTTTGCAAAAACTATCGTTTGGGGAGATTTTTTAGACGTAAAACAAGATGTAATGCTAAAAATTATGGATATTTTTAAAGCAAAATGGTCTAATTTTGCATTCCCAAGCCAAAAGCTTGTATATCGAAAATATCAAAGATAAAAATTAAGGAGAAAAAAATGAGTGATGATTTTGACTACGAAGAGGTAGAAGAAGACTACTCTGAATTTAACGATGAGGATGAGGATAGTAGCGATAGCTATGACTATAACTACGACGAAAATGACTACAACTATGAAGATAGCGATGAGGATGAGGATAGTTACGACTCGTATTAAAAATGGTCTAATTGAGTTAATGGAATAATTAACAGGAGTTTGTGTTTGACACAAGATTTTATAGAACAAGATAGTTATAAAGCGATAGATACATCTACAAAACGATATTAAATGCAATGATCGCTGTAAATGTAGCATCTTTTGGTAATTTTTGCACAGCGTCGCTAATCATTCTTGCTTGTCTGCTATTTGCAGCAAAAGTAAGGTGTAGTATAGTGTAATTTGACATAAAACAAAGAGTGCTAATATCTATGTATTTCACTCAAATATAATTTTGCTCGTGAGTTGCTGAGTTATAGCATGGGCTGGAATAGTGAATTTGGATATCGCTTTGTTGGAGTGATCTTTCATAAACTATTTCTTAGCTTTTTGACTCAAAAAGTCTTACCTACTATTGTCTGTCGCTTTTGAGTTAGCCTTGCCCTAGTACTTCTTTATTTTATATAAAGATATACTACCTACAACTCTAGTGTAACGCAAATTGCCACAACCTATTGGAAGTATAGTATTTGCTTTTTACATTGTTTTAAAACTCTGCTGATGTTATCGTACATCTAGTGGATATCAACAAATAAGAAAAGACAGAGAGCTAGAAAGACTCGAAGCATGACTTTTAACAGGTCTTTTAAATAGAGCGAATCATCGAAAGAACACTCAAATACGATAAAAGCAACAAAGAACGAAAATGCAGTAATACAAACTTAGTAATAATGCTAGGAGATATTGATAACTTCAAAAGATAAATGACCTATGGACACGATTGGGTGGACAAGGTTTTAAAAGATGTCGTTAACGCTTTTAAATCTTTCAGAAATGAAGACTGCGTCTGCCGCTGGGGTGGTGGAGTACAGATATCTTGCCTGATACAAAGATGGATTTTCATGCATAGAGGAGCAAAGACTTAAAAACAAATAAACAATGCAAAACTTCCGGATAAAACTCGAGTTACTATGACATGGCATGCTTATATGCGCAAATGGCGTTGAGAGTTGGTCTTTGAAGAAGCAGTCGGTATGATAAATTGCTATAACGGAAAACAAAACTGGGCAAAAGATCGTATCAGAGCTTTCAGAAAGAGATTTCTAAGAAAAGGGCACAAATGCGTATAATTCACTATGTTCGGCTTTGAAGATTATTCTTTGTGCAGTCTTTTCTATCCATGCTTTTTATCTTTGCATATTTTTCATTAATGTGACCGAAGAGTACTTGCAGTTACAAATGCTATTCTCAGTGGCAATCTATCTTGTAAGGCTCATTTGCGATAGCTCTGAAAATAGTAAACTTGTAATGATATACTGCAGTTAGAGTACATTTCCACATTGGTTTGTATTTAACGCTTGGTTGGGGATAGTGGTTTTTGAACTTCTATTTTGGCGACTTCATTGATATTATTTTTACTTCACTTAGTTACAGAGACCTTAACTACATAATAATTATAATCCAAATACTTTTACTAATAGCTTGTTATTGGTATCTAGAGGGTCATCTATAAGATATTTTGATAAGTTTAAAGATATACTTTTCATTTTTAACTTAAAGCATGGTTTTGTATATTTTCAGTCATTATCTCATACCTTTTAAGTTCAAAATTTATTTATATTTTTAAGCATTTTGGAAGAAAAGAAATGGCTAAAATATCCTAAATCACGATCCGCTAACTGGTCTTTTTAAATCGCGCTTCAATGTCAATTTTCAAACCAAAAAGAACTTTATGAAAATAGAGATTTTTGCAATCGTGATGGTGATATAGACAATTTATAAACGATACCTATGGCCACGGTGCAGGAGATGCTGTTTTAAAAAGTTTATCGAGGCATATTTAAAAGCACCTTTAGAGATGAAGATAGATTGGCTAGATTTGGTGTGCAGAAGGAATTTATTGCTGTTACAGGTATTAAAAAGATATCGCTGTAAACGTAGTAGAGCGTGTAAGAGAGACTCTTAATAAAAACATAGTTGAGTTTGAAAAACATAAAACATAAATGCAAATCTATGACATTTTGGAGTTGTTGCACATGATGGCACAGGTGCAGTTTAGCTTAGAAAAGATGATCAAGCAAGCTGACGAGTCTACTATGTCGGTATGCGAAATGGTAAAAATATCGTTATGAGTGCGGATTACGATCCAAAAGGATAAACGTAGAGGCCTAAGCCTCACATCTAATGTCCATACATTATGTTTGGCAACCAAAGTGAAATTTGGCGGTATATAAGTAACCAAGATAAGGCCAAAGAACAAGGTTAGCGTCCATGGCAAAGCACGCCACGATGACCTCTTTTTAAGTTCATATTTGTAAGACCGCTTGCGACAAATAAAATTTAGTCCAACAGGCGGAGTCACCATACCTATCTCCATATTTACAACCAAGATGATACCAAAGTGAATAGGATCAACGCCAAGTTGCGTAGCTATCGGAAGCAAGAGCGGCACCATGATCATGATAACGCTTGAAGGCTCCATAAACTGACCCATGATAAAGAGCAAGATATTTACAAATATCAAAAATCCTATCATGCCGATATTTGCATCAAGTATCATCGAAGCGATCGCTTGTGGGATCTGCTCGCTAGTTAGCAAATATGCAAAAACAACGGCATTTGCGATGATGAAAAATATCATAGCTGTTGTAAGGGCTGAGTCTAGGCAGATGTCCCAAAGATCTTTTATCTTTATATCTCTATAGATAAAAAGTGAGATAAATAGCGCATAGACAGCACTTGCCGCAGCAGCTTCAGTCGGAGTGAATATGCCTCCATAAATTCCGCCAATAACCACAACGACGATTAGTAAAGCCCAAAATGCTTTTGCAAATTTCTGCACTCTTACTTTAAATGGCTCAGCCTTAGTCGCTTTAAATCCAAGCTTTTTTGCTCCGACATAAGTTTGAACTAACATAAAAGCACCAAGCATAAGACCAGGCACGACGCCCGCCATAAAGAGCTTGCCGATACTAACCTCAGCAGTTACGCCATAAACTATCATAACAACTGAAGGTGGGATCAAAATTCCAAGCGAGCCAGCCGTAGTTATGCCGCCCACTGCGTACTCTTTTGGATAGCCAGCCTCTTTTATAGCTGCAAACATAATTGAGCCAATGGCCACAACCGTCGCAGGCGAGCTTCCAGAGACGGCTGCAAAGATGATGCAGGCAAATATCGCACTCATAGGCAAGCCACCTGGCAAGTGTCCGACCATAGACTTTGCAAAGTCGATGATACGCCTTGCTGAGCCGCCTTTGCTTAGTAAATTTCCAGCCAAGATAAACATCGGTATCGCCATTAGCGAAAATGTATTGATACCATCAAAAATTAGCTGCGGGATCGTAGCGATATCGATATCTGTAAAAAATATCATCGTTAAAACGGTGCTTGTGCCTAGCGAAACCGCGACTGGCACGCCTATTAGCATCAGTGCAAAAAGCAGGATAAATAAAAATGCTATTGTCATCTTTTTCTCCTTAGTCTTTGACTACGCTACCATGAGCTAGCTCGTGCGCTTCGTTGCTTACGACCTTTGCTGATGGAGTTAGAGCTACTTTGATAGCTTTTTCAGCCGAGCGGTAGCTAGCTGTGACGAAGGCTATTGGAAGCACTAGCATAGGGACCCATTGAGGTATGCCAAGGTCTATTATCATCTGCTCGATCTCGTGCAAAATTTTAAGATAATCCACCGAATAAACCGCGATAAATATCAAAAAGACAGTCGTTAAGATGTGCGAAAAGAGCAGGCACGCTTTCGCGAGCGCTGGTGGAAATTTCTCCACCAAGATAGTTACGCTCACGTGAATGCCCTTGTTAAAGCCATACGCTGCGGCAAAAAAAGCCGACCAGATGAAGAGGTAGTTTGATAACTCGCTCGCCCATGACCAGCTTTTGTCGAAAAAGTATCTGGCCACGACGTTGGCAAAGGCTAGTAGCGTTCCACTAGCTAGCCCTAAAACGGCGATAGTCTTATTGAGCGAGACTATCAATATATCAAGAGCGTTAATGAAATTTTTCATTATTTTGTCTCGATTGTTTTTTCTATAAGCTCTTTGCCGATGACGTCGTAGAATTTAGGATAGATAGCCTGCATAGTCTTCTCCCACTCAGCCTTTTGTGCGTCGTCGATCTTGAAAATTTCTAGCTTTTTAGTCTCTGCTATATATTTTTCAAGCTCGGCTATGACGTGAGCGTCCTCTTTGGCTGTCTCTTCTCTCTCGTAAGCTGTAGCCTCGCTTAGAGCCTGTTTTACATTTGCTTTTAGATCATCTGGTAGTTTGTTCCAAAATTTATCACTCATAACGACTAGATAGCCTAGATATCCGTGGTGTGAAAGTGTAAGCGAGCTTTGAACCTCGTGAAATTTAGAGTTATAGAAATTTGATAGTGGGTTTTCAGTCGCATCAACTACGCCTTGTTGAAGCGCAGAATAAACCTCTGAAAATGGCAGAACTTGTGGGTTGCCACCGATCGCTTTGATCTGCTCTTCAAGCACTTTTGAGCTTTGGATTCTAAATCTTTGTCCTTTTGCATCTTCTGGCACAAGGATCGGTTTTTTGCTTGAGCTAAAGTGTTTAAATCCAGCATCCCAGTAATCAAGCGCCACAAAGCCTTTCTTAGTCACAAGGCCTTTTAGCTCCTCGCCAACTGCGCCATCTTGAACCTTGTGAAGGTGGTCTGCATCTTTAAAGATGAAAGGCAGGTCAAATAGCTGAAACTGCGGCACGATAGGTGTAAATTTAGAAAAGCTTGGAGCTGCCATTTGAACGTTACCAAGTTTTTAGCGCGCCAAAAACTCTATCATCATCAAGTAGCTGTGCTGATGGGAAGACTTGAACTTTTATCTTGCCGCCACTTAGCTCTTCAGCACGCTTTGCAAAAAAGTCAGCTGCCTTGCCCTTTGGCGTAGAAGCTGCGACAACGTGAGCAAATTTGATCGTATAGACCTTATCAGCACCAAATGCTAAGCCACTGATGGCACATGTAAAAAGTAAAGCTTGTAAGAATTTTCATCTTTCATCCTTTGTAATAGTTTTGATAGGTGCATTATAAATTCTCAAAAATGAAAAATTTGGAAATTTTGTTTCATAAATTCACATATCTTTATTTTTATATGTAGTATTTTGTAACATTTTTGATCTAAAATGGATAGTTTTTGCTTTGTAAATTTAACGTAAAAATTTATTTATCATTTTTATAGTCTATTTTTGTTACGTTTCTACACATATTTTTTATATTATTTTACATTTAGAGAAAGTCTAATTTCTTTTTCTCTTTTGCAAAGCCAATTGCTCTTTTAGGATATACATTCACTCTTTTAACCACAAATTATAAAGAGTCTCCTCATCTTTTATAAATGAAAAATTAGCTTTTATAAAAACGCCCTATTTTTGGCTTAAATTAAAAAGATTTTGTTTGTTAATCTTTTGTAGCTATAATGCGAAATAAACAAATTTTATTATTAAGGAATTATTATGTTTGAACTAAGAAAACTCCGTTTGACGCAAACCACAACGCAGTAGTAAGTGCTAAAACCTGTGAATACCACTATGGCAAGCACCACGCAACCCTATGTTGCAAATCTAAACAATCTCATAAAGATACAAACATTTCGCTAACGCATCATTTTTATGAGATCTTAAAAAAATAGCGAAGGCGGTCTTTACAACAACGTCGCTCAAGTTTATAACCACGACTTTTACTGGGACTGCATCGCTAAAAAAAGCGAGATGTCAAGCGAGCTAAAAGCTGCGATCGAAGCAAATTTCGCAAATTTCAAAGAGGAGTTTTTAAAGGCAGCTACAACGCTTTTTGGCTCAGGCTGGGCGTGGCTTGTATTTGATCCCAAGCAGCAAAAAGCTAGAGATCGTGCAAACTAGCAACGCAAAAACTCCAGTGAGCGATGGCAAAGTGCCACTTCTAGTCGTTGATGTTTGGGAGCACGCTTACTACATCGACAACTTCAACGCTCGCCCAAAATACCTAGAGACATTTTATGAGAACATAAACTGGGGATTTGTGTACAAGCTTTACGAATGGGCGCAAAAAGAGGGCTCTTGGCTCAGTTGAGTTTTACACAAAAGAACTACATAATAATATCTGGCGGGACTTTCCCGCCTTTACCTTTCTGCTTTTATTCAATTAACTATCAATTATCATTTTTAAAAGAGCGCAAACACTTGTTTTGACAAATGACCTTTTTAGAAATTGAAAATCAGCAGAGCTAGCTCATCTTTACCTTTCTCTTTCAAAATTTCTACAAATCATCAATTTTCTCAAACAAAATCACTTTTGAAAAATAATGCGATTTTAAACGGCTCACTCTGTTTTGCAAGCGGCTTCTTTAAATTTAACGCTAGCGCGAGATATCCTCACTTTCACATTTTTTTGAGTTGCTAAATTGTAGAAAGCAATAGGCGCGATGGTTATAGCTTTGAAAAACGACATAAAATACTCTGTTTTAGCTACCGCCCTATTTTTTGAGCTCACAATTTCGCTAATTCTAAACTATCATCAAATCTAAAAACCATCACACGCTTTATAGAAAAACCGCCCCTGATACTCATATGATCGCAGTCTTGTTGCTTTGAAAAGATGACCCTGCACGCATTTTCGACAGCTTGTTGTGAACTTTTCTAACACAAATCAAAACCAACGGCAACTATTCGCCTTTGCGCCTACTCATTTGTCAATGAAACTAGCTAATTTATGATCCCAAAAAGCCACTTTAAAAACCTTCATACAACTCCCAAACGCGATCATGACACCTTTGTTGGTTTCACTCTAAGGCATGCTAGGCGTAAATATAAAATGAGCAAAATGGCTTTACCACCCGCCCTTATTACGACCAAGCAACTCCATGCTTGGATTCTAATGCTACCAAAAATCAGCATGTTCATCTAGACTTTAAATTTATCAGTAATACTCACTTTGATATTTAAGAAATGGAGTATTTGTTGCTCAAAATGCCCCGTAGCTATTTTTGCATCAAGCAAAGGCGGCTTAAATTTTAAAGCCACCCAGCCAAAATTTATCTTTTTGAAGTGTATAAATTTATCCCATTTTGCAAGCGTTTTAGCCCTTCAAGCACCCTTTCGCGCTGCGTTGCGATATTCATACGAAGGAAAAATCTATCCCCCCTATAAGCGTTGCCGTCATTTAGCCAAAGTCCCGCTTTATCGCGCAAGAAATTCATAAATTCGCTCGAATCCTCGCAAAACGCACTGCAGTCAAGCCACAAAAGGTAGGTCGCACTCGATGGCAAGAGCTTCACTGGCAAGCCTTGCTCTTTTATGAAGTTTGCAACGACCTTTTTGTTTTCAAAAAGATACTCTCTAAGCTCATCAAGCCACGCCTCGCCCTCGTTAAATGCGGCTGATTGCGGCGATGATCGCAAAGGCATTTGCCTCGCCGACCTCATCGTAGTTGATAGCGGCGTTTAGCCTTGATCTGATCTTTTCGTTTGGTGTGACGACGGCTGAGCTTTGAAGGCCAGCTATGTTAAAGGCCTTTGTTGGCGAGATGCACGTGATGGAGTTATTTTTGCACTCCTCGCTAACGCTGATAAATGGCACGTAGCTTAGCCCAGGATCAGTTATGTCGCAGTGAATTTCGTCACTGATAACCAAAACATCGTGCTTATAGCAAAGCTCGCCTATCTTTTTAAGCGTCTCTTTGTTCCCACCTTTGCCTATTGGATTGTGGGGGAGTGTAAAGAAGCATCATAGTAGTTAGCGGCTGGGCCAGCTTTTGCCTCGAGGTCGTCAAAGTCGATCTCATAAGAGCCATTTTTATAAACAAGGTCGTTTGATAGTACTCACGGCCGTTGTTTTTTATGCAGTTAAAAAGACGTGATAGACAGGCGCTTGCACTAGATTTGATCTCCGGGCTACAAACTTCCTAATAGCAGTCGAGATAGCTGGTATGACGCCCGTGCAAAAGCACATCCACTCATTCTCTAAGCTCACGTTGTGAGCGCCTTTGCCACCAGCTCTTTATCGCCTCGTTCCACTCTTTTGGGATGAAAGAGTAGCCAAAGACGCTGTTATCAAGGCGCTTTTGCAAGACGCTTAAGATCTCAGGTGCGACCTTTAAAGTCCATATCCGCAACCCACATCGGCAAAACATCGCTCTTCATACGCCATTTTGATGAGTTTGTGCCTTCTCTGCTTACTAATGTGTCAAAATCGTACTTCATAGCTTTTTCCTTAAATAAAAATTTAAATCAATTATAACCCAAAAGATACTAAGATGATTTAGTATTTAATACCAAAAAAGGAAAAAGTGATGAAACTAGCTCAGGCTCTCATCCTAAGATCTGACACGCAAAAGCGCATCGAACAGCTGAAAAAGTTAGACTACTTAGCAACGCAAAAACGCAGGAGAATGAAAGTCCAAGCGAGGATCCAAAGCTGCTTTTTAAAAGAGCTTGACAAGCTAACAAGCGAGCTTTTTACGCTCATTTGCTCTCATAAACTTAACAAACTCGAGCGCAATTTGGATGGCATGAGCCTCACTGAGATGATCGCTCAAAAAGGACGCTTTGACGCTAAAAGCAAACGTGCTTAGAGAGTTTGCCACGAGTGCTAGTCAAAAGGTCGATCTCTACTCAAACAGCGAGATCGTATTTGGCACGGTCGATGTGAGCGCACTTCAAAAGCAAGTAGATGCGCTTTCAAAAGAGATCAGAGAGCTTGAGATGAAGCTTCAGGAGGCAAACTGGTCGGTTGATCTAGTAGAGTAAAATTTATGGTGTACTAGCCAAAAGCGAGTAAAAACCATACATTGGCGGCTTGCGAAGACTGTGCAAAAGCTAATTTAGTCTTAGCAATCTTACAAATGCAGATTTAAAAAGCACTTTTTACTACCACTTACTGGTTTGGCTATATTTTGGGTGGGTTTGGGGAAAATTAAGGTAGATTTGCTACATTATCAATAAAAAATTATTAGCTTGAAGCATTTACCTGCTAGCTAGATATCATGGTAATTATTTTAATAAGGAAAATCATGGCACCATGCTAAAATTTAAAAGGTAGCGATGTAAATTTAAGCGGAAATGAGCTATTTGTCGGCTCTTATGCGCCTGAAGCCAGAGTCGTAGCGCAAGATCTTAGCGGATTTAGCGTGGGCGGAAATAATGGCATAGAGGTGCTTGTCTGCTTACCATCACTTGATACTGGCGTTTGCGCGGCTGAGGCTCGTAAATTTAACGAAAAAGTAGCTGGAAAACACGGCGTAAAACTTAGCATCATCTCAAACGACCTGCCATTTGCGATGGGGAGATTTTGCACGACTGAGGGCATAGTAAATCGGCGCGTGGGAAGCGACTTTAGATACGGCGAATCGGCCCAAAAACTACGGCATGTTGATGAGCGATGGCGCTAAAAGGCTTGCTCGCAAGAGCGGTCTTTGTCATCAAAGATGGCGTCATCATCCACAAACAAATCGTCCCTGAAGTGACCCAGGAGCCAAACTACGACGCAGTTTTTGACGCGATAAAACAAAGTGGCGGATGTGGTTGTGGCTGCAGCTGCCATTAAAATTTACTATGTAAATAGCCCAGCTATGATGGCAAAGAGCTGACTGCCCGTCACCACTAGCTCACCAACCTCTTTATACCTCTAAAACTGGCCTTTTAGAGGGCTAGTTTTAGGCTTGATTTTTCTTTTTATTTGTTATTTTTGGTGTCAGATCTTGCGCGATGCTTGCGTATTTTGATGATCTCGATCACCTGCTTTTATCTCATCTGGCACTGTCATCCAAATTTTCTAGGTAGCGAGATGTATACTTTTTCACGGCTTCTAGTCAGTAAGACGTACTTTTTCTATAAAAAGCTCCCTTTTCATTTTTATATATGGTCTGCAAAAACGGCAAAAGTTGTGGATGATGACATTTTGTGCTTCAAGACCTTTTAATGGACTGCATCGTCAAAACCTCTATATTTTTACCCTCTGGCAAGATGCTCTCTTTATGGCATTTACAGCAACCTGCTATTACTTAAAACGACGCTTGTTTCGCCATCTGGTAAGGCTTTTAGGCACTTTAAGCCCCGCAAATTCATCAAGCTCAGCTACTTTTATGCCGCCATCTTGCAAGATACACTGATGTCTGAGATGAAGTCTTGATTTAGATAAAAGCTCTTTTTGTAGTAGTCGTTTATCGCAGAGTCCTTTTGCAAGATATCAAACGCACATCCTAGCAATGTTTGAAGGCGTTCGCAGACATTTTTAGGTTTTTCACGCGCCCTCATGTCGATCCGCTGCACCTTTGGATGGTGAAAGATGTCGGCGATGTTGTTCATAGTGTAGTGTAAAATTTTCGCGCCTCGTCGATGAAAAATATGCAGTCCTTTATCTCCTCGTAGATGACGCGCATAAAGCCAGCTGGCATATCCGAGTCTCGTCAGCAAAGGACGTAGTCGATCGGGTGCTTTGCGGTGGGCTTCACTCGCTCTAAACTCCGCAAGCGCCTCGTCGGTTTCTGCTAATTTGATACTTTGGCTGATGTGATTTCATCCATGCCAAGCTTTGCTTCATCAACCTCTATGCGTTTTAGCAGCGAGATGATCGGATATACGGCGATATTTTGTTAATACGGTATCGCCAAAGCTTGATTTGATATTTTTGAGCCAAATTTGTTAAAAGCAAAGCACGAGAAGATTTCATTTTTTCGTCACGCTCAAGCCCTGTTTGCGACTAGTATCGTAAGCATCATCGTCTTACCAGTGCCGCAACGCCCCCTGATCACGCGAAACCGCCAGTGTAGCTGTTCGTGATGCTGTCGCTTGGTCAAAAACATCACTTCATCTTTTCGTGATTATCGGGATTATCTTTTTGTTTTTAGCTTGCTTTTGATTGACAAGCATTTCTGAAATTTTAAGAAACTCTTTTTGTTTGGCGGCTGTGCTAATAGAGGAGTTGAGAAATTAGCAAAAGATGTCCTCGTCTGTTAGATCGTCTTTGAAAAAGGCTGATTTTTAAATTTCAGATAGCTTGGATTTTTCGCGTACAAAATTTACTAGCCTCGGCCTTGCTAATAGAAGGGAAAATAACCCCTGTACTCGACATTTATAGGCACTTTTTAAGCTCTGACTCTATCTTTGCAAGAAGCATTCTTTTGATATTTCCCACCTGCTCGTAAGCGGTTATTTTCATCCATTTGCTCAAGATCGATCCAGTTTTTCACCTCGATGACGTAAATTCCAAGCGCTGGATGGAGCAAAAGCAGGTCTATCTCCCTAGATGAGCCGGCAGGATCGTCGATGCTCGCCTTTGGGATGAGATAGTAGCTTTTCATCGCCTTTTTGGTTTAGTACTTTACCGATAGCCTCAGCCATCGGCCTCACCCTGCTCACCTTTAAAGATCTTACTAAAAATGCTTTTTATGTTCATAAACCACTCCTTTAAATTTTTAACAACTTTGGTATTTTATAAATTTTAATCTTAGAGTTTGAAGCGGTGGAGCTATCAAGCTAGCTTTTTATGACAATGTGGATCCTAGCTAACTAGCAGAGTGGTTTTAATCATTTAATATAAGCTCTTTTTTCTTTAAACATACCAAATATCAGGACTTTACTGCATACCATGCCACCTCTTCTTACCTCAGCATAAAAGTGGCCTTGTATTTTTATCTTGCTTTAATACTATTTAAGATACAGATTTTTAGTTTTTAATTATTTATTGATTATTTTTCTAAAAACTTAGTAAATCCTGCTATTTTAAAGCTCTCATGCCAGTTTAAATACCACAAAACTTTCTTTAAATTTTAGAGAAGAAATGTATATTTTAATTTCACTACCTTTGTATTTTTACTGCATTAAGTCTAATTTTATTCTCAAAATATAAAACTGAAAAATAAGAAAATGATTGAAAATTAAAAGTGATTTAAATTTGAGTGGCTGGGAGATAGGGATCTCGAACCCCGTGAGGCTTTTCACACCCTCAACGGTTTTCAAGACCGCCGCTTTCGACCGCTCAGCCATCTCCCGAATTAAAGATTTGTGATTATAGCCAACTTTGCTTAAAATTTGCTATAACCACTAAGAATTATTCTGTTTTTTCTTTGACGTAGCTAGCGCCGCTATTAACCTTTTCTTTAGTCCATTCTTTGGCATTGTGAGTATCTTCTTTTACGCCGTGCCAAGTGTTTGAACAACCCTACTGCAAAAATGCCATACATACTATTAAAAGCAATTTTTTCATCGTTAACCCTTTATGTAGTTATTTTTTTGAAGTTGGAGGCGACACCCGGATTCGAACCCGGGATCAAAGCTTTGCAGGCTCATGCGCTTACCACTTGGGCCATGTCGCCGTTTTGGTGGTGCCCGAGACCGGACTTGAACCGGTACGGTAAAAACTACCGAGGGATTTTAAGTCCCTTGCGTCTACCATTCCGCCACTCGGGCAAAATCTAATGGAGCGGGAAACGAGATTCGAACTCGCGACCCCAACCTTGGCAAGGTTGTGCTCTACCCCTGAGCTATTCCTGCATTAAAGGTTGCAATGTTACCCAAAAGTTGCTTAGAAATTTATTTTATAAAAACGACTTTCAAAATGTGCCATAAAAAGATAAAATACCAAATCTTTTGGGGTTATAGCTCAGCTGGGAGAGCGCTTGAATGGCATTCAAGAGGTCGGCGGTTCTGATCCCGCTTAACTCCACCATGATTTTAATCTCTTTTTGCTCACAAAATTTTTCATTTTTTTCATGTAAATTCTACGTCAAATATATGTAGTACTTTAGAATTTTTTCGCTACATTTACAACATGCAAAAATTTGAAACAATATATAAATGAATTTTAAAAATCACTAACGACGAGCGTGTATTTAGCTTTGAATTTGATGGGCGTACTTTGGTTAAAACGCATTGAAAAGAGCATTGAAGGCAGCTTTTAACTGTAATTTTAAACCAAACCCTTATAGGTCATTTGCCGCTGAGATAAAAAGCTTGAATTTAAACGAGGTAAATGCTCCTGCTCCAAAAACTCGTAGCAAAAAAGTGATGAATTTTTCGTTATAGAAGATGTTGGTGAGCCAGTTTGCTAGACTATTTAAATATAGCACTGATGAAAAGTACTAAGCTACGAATTTGCTAAAAGCAGCCTCGCGCATTAGCTGGACTTCACGCGCAACCTGCACACGGACGCCCAGCACTTAGGGATATCGCCATAAAAATGACGAGATCAAATTTTCGATTTTTGAGTCGTACTTTTAGCGATGATCTAGAGCTTAGAAAGTGCCGTGATCTGCTAGTTTTCATCCACGAGCTTCTACCGACAGTACTCAAACGAGCTTGTAAAGAGGCGATTGATGAGTACGTTAAGGCTAATGGCAGCGAATTTACGAGCACTCTTTGCGCTTAGTAGTGAAACTGAGCCACTTTTTACTACCTGCTAAGGCTGTTTAAACTTTTTAGACAAAAAGATCTAAATGCGGCTATTTCAACATTTGAGCTACTTTTTACCAGCCGCAAAATCCAAAATCACATCTAGATAACTAAAAAAATAATCTTCAATTTATCTCTGCTTAACAAAAATAAATTAATATTCGTTATTAAAAATTAAAGGAGATATATGCTTTTTCAAGCGCAAATAAAATCATTTTTCAACATCCACCTAATAATCGGTCTGATCATGACTATACTGCTACTTATCATGACACTTGCAGCGCCATTTGCCTCTTATAGAGAGGAGATCAAGTCTGCGATAAATGAAAAATATATAATTTAGCACCCTAGCGAAAAGCCAATTTAAGCTTAAGCGAGATCCTCGCCAGCAAAAACGAGATCAATTGACACTCTTGAAAAACGTGCAAATCAGCGGCGAAAACAAAGCTTACAGCATCAGCGTCACTAAAGATAAAAAGCCCTTACCCTTTCATCGATCCACGCACCGGCGAGGTGATCAGCGAAGACTGGGGCGAGAAAACCGCATGATAATACCTAGCCTACATAGAAATTTAGGCCTTGCCCTGCTTGATAGCAAAGTCCCAGCCAACATCGGCAAGCAAATAGTCGCCATTAGCTCCATCATCATGGCGCTTCTTGCCATCAGCGGCCTCATCCTCTACGCACCAGCGATCAAGCGAATGTACAATCCACTAAAGATCAAAACAACGCAAAGGGCTACGCCTGCTTTTATAACCTCCATACAAGCCTTGGCACCTACGTGGCGATCCTGCTTGTCGTGATGTCGCTAACTGGCCTTTACTGGTCTTATGGCTGGGTCAGAAACAGCGTAAATAGCGTATTTTTCGAGCTAAAACCAAGTCAGGCGCAAAGGGCAATGCCTCAAAGAAATTTGACCCCGATAAGCGATGAGAAATTTAAAGAGATCGAGACTGCGGAGCAAATCTTTAAAGACAATGTCACGCTAGAGCTAAAATCACTCACGATAAACGTGCCTGAAAACAACCAAAGCACCTACACGATAAACTACGAAACTAGCGAGAGCCAAGTGGGCAACCAGAAAACTTGACGCGAGCGCTGGTAAGATCAAAGAAAATAGCTTGTTAGCAAGGCTGAAAGCATCCCAGAGGCAAAAAGGCTGGCCGCAGGTGCTTAGCCTGCACACTGGAGAGATGTTTAGCGAGGTCGGTCAGATCGTCTTTGCCATCTCTTGCGTGATCGCCGTTTTACTAATAATAACTGGCTTTTTGATGACCATAAAAAGGAGCAAAGCCATATAACAAAAGTAGTTTTACCTTGCTTTGGGTAAGATTTTTGCAGGGACTCTACCACAAACAAGAGAGAAATATGAACAGAAAAACGCATCTACAACCCAAGTTCAAATGAAAATTTGACTGACAGAAGAGTCTTTAACGGCAACCCACACGGCATTTTTACCACCAAGGCAAAAATACGAGTGGGCGTTAAAGCTTTTGGGACCTCATGGAGGCAAACACATGGTTTCCAAAAAGAGGTCGATACCACCGACGACGTGCGCGACTACGCCTACAACCTCACAGAGGCTGAAAAGCGCATGTATGACCTAGTTTGGAGCCAGCTCATCTCGATGGATAGCTTTCAGACAAACAACCTAGCTGACAACATCAACCCTTACATCACCGCTCCAGAGATCAACGCCGTGCTAAGCCGCCAGCTCTACGAAGAGGCAAACCACAGCAAGTCTTACGCTGTCATGGTCGAGGCGATCTGCGACAACACCGACCTCATCTACGAGATGGAGAAGCACGACGACGTCTTGCGCGAGAAAAACGACTACATCTCAAGCGTCTATGAGGAGCTTGCAGGCGAAGTGACTGATGAGAAGCTGCTTCTTGCGATGGTTGCGAACCAGATTTTAGAGGGCATCTACTTTTTACAGCGGCTTTACAGCGATTCACGCTTCTAGCTCGTGCTGGCAAGATGCTAGGCTCAGCGCAGATGATACGCTTCATCCAACGCGACGAGATCACGCACCTACTTTTGTTTCAAAACATGATAAATTCAGTCCGCAAAGAGAGGCCTGATCTTTTCACGCCTGAGACTGAGGCGAAAATTTATGATATGTTTGAAAAAGCTGGAAATTTAGAGATCAAAATGGGCAACACATCACCCAAAAACCAAATAATGGGCTTTTACAGACGATATCATCGAGCAGTACATCCACTATCTCATCGACCAACGCCTAGTTGCGATCGGCCTAAAACGCAAATACAACGTCGCTCACCCGATCAAATGGGTCGATGACTTTGACAATTTAACGACCAAAAGTCAAATTTCTTTTGAAGCAAAGGTGACAAACCACAGCAAGGGAAGTATCAGCTTTTGATGACTTTTAAAAATGGCATTCTAGCCCTTGCCTGCGTGCTTTTTAGTGGGTGTGCGAGCAGTAGCAAATGGATAATTGATCATAGCAAATAAAAATAATTCGATAGCTTTTAACGCCTACATACTTGTCAAGATAAAAGAAACAAAGCATAAGCGAAGTCTCATCAAGAGATGCCAAACGGCGAAATTGCACCAAGTTTTCGCTCCACTAGGATCTGTGCTTGAAATGACGTGATGTCTTTAGGGCATAAACAAAGCAGTGCGACTTTTGAGGCAAAAGACCCTAAAAGAGACTAAGATAGTTTCATATGATGAGGCTAGAGGTCTTTGGCTTTTGAGGTCTGGGTCTTTAATGATCCGCTCTCACAGCGCGATGACAAGATCACAGCTATAAGCGTTATTTTTCTAAAAAGCTACACCAAACATCGGTGGAACGGATATGAAACTGCAAAAATCCCAAAAAGACTGCTACGATGCCAAAAACCTATAACATTTGTATTTTGGAAAAATAAATGAGCGAGTACTTAAACCCTAATGCTCTAACTTTTAAAGGCAAAAATGCAACAGATCGGCTAGAAGAGCTTGCAATTTAGTTGAGGCTGCACCTGAAAACTCTCCTGCTTGCAAGCGAGCTTTTGCATCAGCGGCTACGACTTTGACGGCTTTTTGCAGGGGCGAACAAAGCGATGCTTGGTGGCATGATAGGCAGCTTTGATGCGATGCTGCTTGAGCGTCTTGCAAGAGGCGCTTAGCCCAGATAAATTTCTTGGTTTTACGCACCTTAGCAGCCTCAAACAAAAGCGCAGGACTCGCTCACTCAAATCTAAATCCGCACCAACCAGTAATTTTATAACGACTTTCACTTTTAACTCAAACAACGTCTTTCATTCGCAGTTTAAGGCTGAGCTTTTTTAGGCCACATTAGAGCATGAGATCTTTGCTGCTGGCGAGGTGAGCGATATAAACGCATTTTGCATTTTAAAGGGCTAAAAGCTTGGCGTGCTGATATGCTTTGAGCTGCGTGATAGCAGGCTTTGGGCAAAGCTAAGAGGGTGCGACATCATCATGGTGCCAGCCATGTGGGGCAAGGCCAGAGAAGAAGCTCTACCTTAGCCTTTGCAAGGCACTTGCGATCGCAAATAACTGCTACGTCATGATCTCAAGCTCGCTAGATCTTGAGCTCGCTGGGTCTTTTTGCCAGATGGCACGCTAGAAGCAAAGCGCAGTTTTTGACGCAAATTTGATAGCGCAGATAAAGAGTAAATTTGAGGGTCTTTTATAATTTAAGATAAGCTTTAAATCGTATATAACGATTTTCAAAAATTTGTTTAGGATAGAAATTTTGACCCAATTAGAAGCGATAAAATGCCGTACTAGCTAGCGACATAGCCGATGAGATCACGCTAAGTCCGCTTTTTGTTTGACGCGATATCAACAACCGAGCGTGAATTTCGTGCCCATCCCCAGCACATGCTTATAAGCTTCGACGCGCAGCCGATACTGTGGCAAATCAGTGGATCAGCTCGCCGCCAACGGTGGCAAAGATGACGATGGCGCTAGAGTGCGAAAACGTGGATAACATCCCTAGAAATAGGCTGTGGCAGCGGCTATCAAGCAGCGATACTAAGCAAGCTCGCGCATAGAATTTTTAGCGTCGAGCGCATAGAAAAGCTAGCCATGGAGGCCAAAAAACGCTTTGAGGCGCTAAAGATCAAAAAAACGTACACGTAAGATATGATGACGGCAACAACGGCTGGCGAAGCTACGCGCCGTTTGATAGGATTTTACTCGGCTGCTGCTGATGAGATCTCGCCACTGTATTCGCTCAACTAAAAATGGCGGCATCTTGGTCGCTCCGATGAAAAGAGATGGCAAGCAGTTTATCGCTAATTTAGAAAAGATGAGAGGGAAATTTAGAAAAGAGTTTTTTAGACGAGTGCCTTTTTGTACCACTTCGAGGGGCGAGAGTAGAGGCTTTTACCCTCACAACTACCACCCAACCAGCCACTCACCGCTAGGGTGTCAGTAAATATAATATCATCACTTTTCATACTTTCTTCGCCATCTGCGTGTGATAAATGTAACGCCAAACTAAAAGCGTCATGATAATTTTACATTTTCTATACTCAAGATATCGACGTTGTCGCTACTAGTGCCACTAGCCCTTTTTAAATGGCTATCATCTTCTTCGTAGCGCAGGTGCCCCTTGTGCCACCTTCCATACCGATCATTTTTATTAGCCTTATAGCATGCCATATTTGCTGTAAAAATTCCTGCATCCTAGGCTTTTGCGCCATCAATTGGCTTGATACTCTTTGCTACCTTAACGCCCAAAAATAGCGCCCGCACCGTCTGACCAACTACTTTCTACTTTTTGTTAGTTAGCTCGCTTTTTGTCTGCAAAAAGGCAAAGCTACTAAAAACGGCACAGAGCACAATGACAAGAAGCGATTTTGTTTTTCATTTTTCTCCTTTTTAGATAAAGAGCTATTCTATCTCGCGCACTTAAAAGTTGCTTGAGTTGTAATTTAAAGAATAAATGAGTTTTTAGGAGAGGCAGCCTTAGCCTTGCCTTGAATTAGAATTTATTAGAATTTATAAGGTAGCCTGTAAATCCCTCACTGGTTGTATCCCTCAGCTGAGCGCCACTATTTTTCTTATAAATGTCTTATCAGCTTTTAGACCAAACTCAGCTGCGTTATGAGCGTCAAATGAGTAGATACCACCAGCTTTTGCGCCAACTAGCAAAGCCTTTGTAATTTTTCTTGCTAGTTTCTGTTTTCAAAGCTTTGTCTAACACTAGATAACCAAGACCAGCATAACCGCCATGGTACTGGTTTAAAGTTTTCTGTGATGTTTGCAGTGTAGTCATGCCTGCTAAAAGCTTATGTTTGCTCCATTTTTGCATCTGCTTCACAGCATTTTTTCTAGCTTGAAGTCGTAGTAGTAGCCACCATACGCCTATAGCTGTCAAAATCATAACCGCCATAAAAGCCAAGTCCGTAGTGACCTTTGTTGAAGTTATCGCTTTTTGCGATATTTTTAGTTTTGATCTTTGAGTTGAACGAACAATCGCCCTCGCCACCGACAAATGCACCTTGCGCAAGTGCAGCTGAACTAACTAAAAGCTAAACCAAGCTTGATTTTACAGTCAATTTTCATACTTTCCTTGCAAAATACTTTTGCGTGATTTTACTATTACGCGTTTAATCTATGTGAATGTAATTTAACAAAGCCCTATTTTTCGCTCTTTTCAGCCTTTAAAATTTAATTTATTTATATTTACTATTAATTTAAAATTAGTACTTTCTATCAAAGGAGAGAAATGGCACTCAGATAAAGAGCTTGTAATTCGGTGAAGAGCATGAGCTAAATGCGATCCTTTCTGTAAATGGCAAATCACAAAGCCAAAAAATAGAGCAACACTTTGGCGAGCTTTAGTAAAAATGTACAGACTCTATAAAAGAGTGCTAACTCAGCACGAATTTGGTGAGTTTGTAAAAGCGCACCTAAAAGAGCTTGAAAAACAAAAAGCCCAACTTGTGGGGAGACCCCTAGACAAATCTTACTGCAATCCTCTTTTGTCAATATTATCACAGCGTACTCTTGCTGTCTCGTAGTTGTATATCCACGAGGCTTTGTCGATAAGAGGGTTTTTACTGCTACAAAAAGTCCTCTTTTAACATTTCAGTCTGCATCCTTTTAAACTCATCTATCTGCTCTTGGTAATTTATCAATGAATATTCCTGCTATCATTTATAACAAACGTGGTTTTTAGGGTCTCATTTTCACATGTAGCACTCCGTTATTACGCTATTTTCATCGACTCTTGTGGAGCTGGCTCATCGATCAGCCTGTACAACAGCTTTTCATAAATGCGTTATCACAATCAACTGCAAAGGCAGACGTTAAAAAGGACAGAAAGAGCCAATATTATTTTCATTTTGTAGCCTTTTTGCAAAAGTATATCAATGTAGTGGTAAAATACTAGAGATAATCTGCGCCCAAACTAGACGCGTAATTTTAAGGAGGGAATGTTTAAATATTAGAAATTTATAAGTGTAGCTTTACGTAAAGACCGATGTTGCTCTCTCTAACTCGTTAATCGTCATCTGTCTATAGAAAAGTGTAGTCAGCTCTTCATGCCAGCTTCTAGAAATATTGTTTTTGATCAAGTAGGTACTCAGCACCGAAATTGGCGCCTCAACACAAAATCCTGTGTCGTAGAATCTTTATTCTCTCATCTCTGCTTATCAAAAGTCTAGAAACGCCAGTGTAGCCACCTGCAACGAAGTTTAACTATCGTGAGTGATGCTTGGAGTGTAATCAACTCCAGCTAGTAAAAGCTGTGTTTATTCCATTTAATCAGTAAATCTTTCACCATCATCTTCTCATTTGTGTTTGAAAAGTTATAAAAATAAGCATCAAGCTCTGAAGCTGTCAAAATCATAACCAGCTTTTTACGCCGCTGTTAAATTGACCCTTTTCTAATGCGCTTTCGCTCCCGTCTGTTGTCTGTCTTTCCAGTTTGACGCAAAAGAGTATCCGCCTCGTAACCACAAATGCTCCCTCTGCCATAGCAAATGAGCAAACCGCACATGCAATCATGCTAGCTTTCAAAAATGAACTTTTTCATTTTCAATCCTTTAAAAATATAATGTAAATGTAATTTTACGGATATTTAAAAATATTATTAATTTTATAATATTAAATAAGCATTGATATCGATTTGTTTATAAAGTTCGTATTTTTGGGATTTTATAAAGATAAATTTATGAAAATTTTCTTTAATTATTTAAAAAGTAACACCAGTCGTTACACTTCAAACGACTAGGCAAAATGCTATAATTTTTCTTATGAGAAGCTGTGGCGTAACAAGACTGCGGAACGAATTTAGATACGACAAAGATGATATCTATCATTTCGCCTACTCTAACGTGCCTTTGTGAAGTTGGAAAAATAGTGCCTCAAGCGTTTTTGTTGTCTTTTTGCAAGATTAGTTTTAAGTGGTTTTGATCCCTACCTATGAGCCTCTCGTTTTTCACGACAGCGTTTTCATCTAAAGACTGGCGTGGATTTTTCTGTCCATATGGGCTCATAAAAATTCAGTACTCTCAAGTAGCTCAAAGTCTATCTGCTTGGCATTATGTCGCCAAGTAGCTCGTCTGAGCTTTGCACTCTTGCATATTTAGGCATGAGCAGCTTTTTATTTATCGCCCTTTAAATTTTCCCAATTTTCAGGCGCAAGAGTTAGCCCTGCTGCACCTTTTGTGACCGCCGTAGCTTGTTAGCAGATCTTCGTGACTTGCGATGAGTGATAAGATATCAAGCTTGCCAACGCTTCTAGCACTGCCTTTTGCGCGGCCCTTTATCGATGCTAAAGACGATAGCTGGCTTTTGCAAAGTGCTTTGCCAAGCGACTAGCCACGATGCCTATCACGCCCTCATGCCACTGCTCTCCCCAAGTGATGATGACCTCATCGTCCTCTTTTACGTCCTTTAGTGAGCACTCAAAGAGTTGGCGCCTCCTCTCTTTTCTGAGTTGTAAACTCGATAATCGTATCAAGGTAGTTGTAAGCCTCTTCGATGCTCTTTTTGCACGCAAGAAGTTAAATGAGTTCATCGCATCGTCCATGCGTCCGGCTGAATTTATAAGAGGCGCTATAAGAAAGCTGATATCATCACACTCAAATTTATCCTTGCCGTAAAACTCTTTTATGACGCAAAATGCCGAGCGCTTCGAGGCATTTAGCTTGCAAATACCCATGCGAACAAGCATCCTGTTCATATCTCTTAGCTCCATCATATCAGCGATTATCGCGATGGCTAAAAGTTCTAAAAACTTGCTCATATCGTAGTTTAGCTTGCAAACATCCTTTAGCGCTCCAACCAAATACCAAGCCACTTCAGCACCGCAAATTTCGATATTTGGAAAGTTGCAGTCCTCTTGTTTTGGATTGATTATGGCGTAGGCTTCTGGCAAAATGGCTGGTGGCATGTGGTGATCTGTGATGATGAGATCGATGCCTTTTTCTTTGCAGATAGCGGCGGCGTCATTAGCCGAGATGCCGTTATCGACGGTGATTATTAGACTCACATCGCTTGCAAGCTCGTCGATGATCTCAGGGTTTAAGCCGTATCCGTCCTTAAAGCGGTTTGGGATCTTTACTAGGTAGTTTTTTACGCCAAGATCATCAAAAAACTCGGCTAAAATCACACTTGAAACCACGCCATCAACGTCATAATCGCCAACAATAGCAATATGTTCGTTTCTCTCGATCGCTTCTTTGATGCGATTAGCGCCTTTGTAGATATCCTTTAGAGCGCTTGGCGTTGGAATTTCACTAAGTTTTTTGTGTCTGTCGTTACAAAATCTACGTGCTAGTAAATCTCTAATATCCTCTTTTAGTTAACATAGCTTTGGCAAGGACTTTTTGACGCCCTGCCAACTTTTACTAATGCTATTTGCTCACTTAATGTACGCCCAAACTGCCGCACGTAGCAACAAAAATGCTTTTTCATCGTAATCTTTCGTCTTTATTTTTGAATGCTTTGATTATATCTTTTTGAAATTTAATTTTTATAATTTTTCATTGAAAGTAAGATTTTTTTAGGCAAAAACTTTTGTTAAATTGATACTCTTTATAAATTAGCCATTGTAAATTTGAAGTAAAAATGAGAGAATTTAAAGAAAAGATTGGCAAGAAAACTTACAAAGTTATCATTTACGTGATTAACCAAGCTTGCTTTTATAAAGCCTAGTATCACAGGGTTTGGTCTAGTTAAGCGGCTAGTAAATTCAGGGTGACACTGCACGCCTACAAACCACGGATGGCCTTTTAGCTCGATCGCCTCTACTAGTCCGTCGCTTTCGCCACTTACTTAGACCAGCCTTTTTCAAAGACCTCTTTGTATTTTGGATTTGCCTCGTAGCGGTGGCGGTGGCGCTCTTTACGCTCTTTGCGTTGCCTAAATTTCAGCCAAAAGCGTCTTTGGCTTGATGTCGCAGTTATAAGCACCAAGTCTCATAGTGCCACCAAGTGGGCTTGTGTGCGTTCTTATCTGCTTTTTGCCATGGGCATCGATGAAGCTATCTATTAGATAGATGATAGGATTTTTGCACTCTTTGTTAAATTCCATAGAATTTGCATCTTCTAAGCCCAAAACATCCCTTGCAAACTCGATCATCGCTAACTGCATACCAAGGCAAATTCCAAGATATGGGATCTTATTTTCACGAGCAAATTTTATGGCCTGCATCTTGCCTAAAACGCCTCTTTCTCCAAAACCGCCAGCTACTAAGATGCCATCCACGTCCTTTAAAAGCTCATTTACATTGCTATCTTCTATCTTTTCGCTATCTATCCAGCGTAAATCTACCCTAGCGTCCAAATTTGCTCCAGCGTGGATAATGCCCTCAGTTAAGCTCTTGTAGCTCTCTTTTAGATCGATATATTTGCCTACAAAGGCGATTGTAGTTTCGTTTGTTGGAGCGATGATCCTTTTTACTAGGCTATCCCAGTTTGCCATGTCTGGCTTCAGCTCGCCAAAGCCTAAATTTTCAGCGATCGGCGTTAATATATCTTGCTTTAAAAATGAGAGTGGAATTTGATAGATGCTTGCGCTGTCTAAGCTCTCTATAACGCAGTTTTTCTCCACACCACAGCTTGCTGCGATCTTATCTTTTAGCTCGCGGTTTAGTGGCATTTCAGATCTGCAGATGATGATATCTGGGGTTATGCCGATGCGTCTTAGCTCGCCCACGCTGTGCTGGGTTGGCTTTGTTTTTAACTCACCAGCTACTTTGATAAATGGCACGAGCGTTAGGTGGATATTTAGCGCTCTTTTTTTACCAACTTCTACTCTTAGCGCCCTTATCGCCTCTAAAAATGGCAAGCCCTCGATGTCGCCAACGGTTCCGCCGATCTCAACGATGAGTACATCTTTGCCCTCGCCTGCTTTTTTGATACGGTCAACGATCTCGCCAACGATGTGAGGGATCACTTGTATAGTCTTTCCAAGGTAGTCGCCACGGCGCTCTTTTTCGATAACTGAGCTATAAACTCTGCCCGTTGTGAAGTTATTGTCCTGACTTAGGCTCTCATCTAAAAATCTCTCGTAGTGACCAAGGTCAAGATCAGTCTCAGCACCATCGTCTGTGACGAAGACTTCGCCGTGTTCTAGCGGGCTCATCGTGCCCGGGATCTACGTTGATATATGGGTCAGCTTTTAAAACGCTCACCTTTAAGCCAGAATTTTTAAGTAATGTCGCGATAGACGCAGCTGCGATGCCTTTTTCCAAGTGAGCTTAAAACGCCACCTGTGATAAAAATATACTTCTGTCTCTTTTGCCATCGACCTTCCTTAACTTTAGTTATTTTTAATCTGCCGATTATACCCTTTAAATATTTAGTAAGGCATTAATCTTGCAATTTTTAAAAATTATTCTTTAAGTTTTTGTTATAGACTTCGACATCATGATTAAAAACTGCTTAAAAACATCGCCTCTTTATATATAGACGGCTTTAAAAAACATGAAAAATAGGCAAAGAAACTATGGCTTCTCATAGCGATAAAGCTTATCATTATGTTTGGGATATTAAAGGTCTTCATCTTTGATGAAACTCTTAATACCAAATTTCAAACCGACGAAGAAAAAAGCGAATTTGTAATTCGTAATTTAATAAAGGAATAAAATGTCTGAGATGGATTTTTGTTGATTGGTCTAGGGCTCAGTTTGCGCTGACTGCCATTTACCACTTTTTGTTTGTCCCGCTTACGTTGGGGCTAAGTTTTATCATCGCCATTATGGAGACGATATATGTCAAAACTGGCGATAAGGCCTGGCTTGAGATAACGAAATTTTGGCTAAAGCTCTTTGGTATAAATTTCGCTATCGGCGTGGCAACTGGCATCATCATGGAGTTTGAGTTTGCGTACAAACTGGGCAAACTATAGCTGGTTTGTCGGCGATATATTTGGCGCTCCACTTGCGATTGAAGGTTTGCTAGCATTTTTCATGGAGAGTACATTTTTTGCCATTATGTTTTTTGGCTGGGATAAAGTTAGCAAGAAATTTCACCTATTTTCAACTTGGCTTGTTGCGATCGGTTCAAATTTAAGCGCACTTTGGATCTTGATCGCAAATGGCTGGATGCAGTATCCAATAGGCATGAAATTTAACCCAGATACCGCTAGAATGGAGATGCAAAATTTCTTCGAAGTCGCGCTAAATCCACTTGGTATCACTAAATTTCTACACACAGTAACTAGTGGCTACACTATCTCAGCTCTTTTTGTGATAGGAATTTCTGCTTGGTTTTTGATCCAAAAACGCCACATCTTGCTAGCTAAAAAAAGCATCGTCGTTGCTAGCGCATTTGGTCTTATCACATCGGCATTTTTACTACTTAGCGGCGATGAGAGCGCATATCTTGCAGCTCAAAAACAGCCTATGAAGCTAGCAGCCATGGAGGGACTTTACAAGGGCGAGAAAAACGCTGGCCTAGTTGCTGCTGGCATTTTAAACCCAGCTAAAAAGCTTGGCGATGAGAGCGATGCATTTTTGCTTGAGATAAAGGTGCCTTACGCACTTGGCATCATGGCAAACAGAGAGCTTGACTCATTTACACCGTGCATAAACGACCCTACTTTACGGCAACAGCGAGCACAATCTAATAAGCGTAGAAGAGAAGATGGCAAAGGGCAAAGTAGCTATCGAAGCTCTTAAAAACTACAAAGAGGCTAAAAAAGCAAATGACGAGAGCTTTGATGAAAAAGCTTCACTTTCAAATTTAGAGAGCAACCCTGACCTTTCTTAGGATATGGCTATCTTAAAGATGCAAAAGAGGCTGTACCGCCAGTTGGGCTTACATTTTATAGCTTCCACATCATGGTCGCACTTGGCACATATTTCATAGCTCTTTTTGCTATCACTCTTTATCTAAATCTCTCAAGAAAATATAAATTTGAAAAACATAAGAGCATTTTTGTGGATCTGCCTCTTTACCATACCGCTTGGCTACATCGCAGCTGAGGCTGGCTGGATAGTAGCAGAGGTCGGCCGTCAGCCATGGGCGATACAAGATCTCATGACCGTTGGCGTAGGAGCTACAAATTTATCTGACTCAAATGTCAAAATTTCATTTATATTATTTGCTGTTTTATTTACGGTCTTGCTGATAGCCGAGATCAAGATCATGCTTAAGCAAATAAAGATAGGATTTAACGATCATGCATAGTTTAAGCTTGTAGTATCTACAATTTATTGGTGGTTTATAGTTAGCCTTCTTGGCGGACTTTTGGTATTTATGATGTTTGTTCAAGGCGGTCAGTCGCTCATCTTTAGCCTTGGCAAAGACGAGCTTAAAAAAGATATGCTCATAAATTCTATCGGTAGAAAATGGGAGCTTACATTTACGACGCTTGTTATGTTTGGTGGCGCGTGCTTTGCGGCATTCCCGCTATTTTACGCTACTAGTTTTGGTGGCGCTTACTGGGTTTGGCTGGCTATTTTGTTTTGCTTTATCATCCAAGCTGTAAGCTACGAGTACCGCAAAAAGCCTGATAACTTTTTAGGAGCTAGAACTTATGAAATTTTCCTTTTCATAAATGGCTCACTTGGCGTTATACTTATCGGCATGGCGGTTAGTACATTTTTTAGTGGTAGCGACTTTATGCTAAATGAGCATAACTTTGTCGAGTGGAAAACTCCATTTCGCGGTCTTGAGGCATTGGCAAATCCTTACTTGTATTTGCTTGGCATAGCGATGTTTTTCTTATCTCGCGTAGGTGGCTGCTTATATCTTATAAACAACATCGCTGATGGCGAATTTATACAAAACGCTAGAAAACAGCTACTTATCAACACCGTGCTATTCTTGCCATTTTTCTTAGGATTTCTTGCTTGGATACTTACAAAAGATGGCTTTACATACGACGCAAACGGCGTAGTTAGCCTTGTTGCTTACAAATACGCTATAAATTTGATCGAGATGCCTGTCGCTGGCGTGCTACTACTTGTTGGCGTGCTTTTTGCGCTTGTTGGAATTTTTCCAAGGAGCATTTACAAAAGCATCCGTGAACTTTTTGCTTACGGCGTTGGCGTAACGCTTGCTGTAGACCGCGCTATTTTTGATAACAGGACTAAATGGCACTGCATTTTATCCGTCATTTAGCGACCTTTCTAGCTCGCTAACTATCAAAAATGCAAGCTCTAGCCACTACACACTTGGCGTTATGGCCTATGTTAGCTTGTTAGCCCTTTTCGTGCTTGCCTATATCGTCGTAGTTTGGAGAGCGATAGATAGCAAGAAGATCACGCAAGATGAGATCAAAAACGATCATCACGCATACTAAGGATAAAAGATGTTAGAAGCAGGAATTTTTTTGATACTTTGGCCAGTAACGCTATTTATTAGCTACAAATTTGTTCTTTTTTCTCTTAAGAATTTGACGCAAAATAACTAAAATTTAGGGCATTTGTCTCGAAATTCTTCTTTTATTTTTACCTCTTAAAACGACTTCTTTATAATTCTACTTTAGCTCCTTTTTATATAAGCGTTAGTTTTGTGAATGGGGAGTAAGATATCACTATCTCACAAAGGAGCGAAAAATGAGCGTTAATTTCTTAGGTTCAGTTGCCCTTGCGGCTGTTTTGGTGAGTGGTTTTGGCTTTAGTGCTCCACTAAACGCTGGAGTCTTGGCTCATCAAGTAAAGGTTCAAGGAGAGCTTGGCTCAGTCTTTATAAACCCATACGATGTATCGCCGCTAACTGCTATCATCGATAGAGCTGGCAAGTGACATCAAAGATATCCACGTCAAAGTAAAGGGCAAGCCAGATGGCGGCATAGATATCGACTACAACGTCTCAGAGCATGCCTTGCTCACGCATGATGGCGTGCCTATTTGGGGACTTTATCCAGACTATCTAAACGAGGTCGTGCTTAGTTATACATTTAACGGAGCTAAAAAGGTTGAGACATATAGAATTTACGCCCAACCTATCGTCACATATAGCCGTGATTTTAGGTTCTCACACATGCAAAAACTCGAGTCAAAAAGGTCGATCCTGCCTTTAAAAACAGGCTCTATCTCATAAACAACAATAACAAGCGTCTATAAACCGCTTGATTGGAAAAATGGCGGCTGCTAGCTGGAATGACTTTACCGAAAACTACATCGTAGATACCAAGGGTGAGGTCAGATGGTACCTTGACTATCAGAAATTTTACGACCGCAGCGAGCGCAGAGTGATGGATGGGGGCATGATGATGGGCTTTCATCAGCTCAAAAACGGCGATATCAGCTTTGGTATGGCTCAAAGATATCTTAGATATGATCTAATGGGAAAAGAACTACAACCGCCCACTACCTAGAGGCTACATCGATCTAAGCCACGAGGTGATGCCACTAAAAGATGATCACGCACTTCTTAGAGTAGCAAAATACAACTACCACCACAAAAACGGCAAAATTTCTCACACCATAAGAGACCACATCATCGAGGTCGATAACACCGGCAAGGTGGTAGAAGAGTGGGATCTAAATGAAATTTTTGGCAACAACGTTTATCGCAGCAACCTCATAAAAGCGCTTGATGCTAGGGCTGTTTGCCTAAACATAGACATGGACGCAAAAGAGATCAAGATAAGTGATGATCAGCCATTTGGCGATGTCACCTCCACTGGCGCAGGCAGAAACTGGGCAGCATGTAAATTCGATCTCGTATGATGAGAGCGATGATAGCATCATCCTTTCGCTTCGTCACCAAGGCATCGTAAAGATAGGACGCGACAAGAAAGTAAAATGGATACTAGCCTCTCCTGAGGGCTGGAGCGAGGACTTTAAAGCAAAAGTGCTAACTCCAGTCGATAGTAAAGGTCACAAGATAAAATGTGAAAACTCAAAATGCGAGGGCGAATTTGACTGGTCATGGACACAGCACACCGCATGGCTAACGCCAAGATACGAAAACAAGGGCGACATAAAACACCCTAAGTTGTCTTTGACAATGGCGATGCTAGAGGCATGGAGCAGCCAGCCTTTAAAGAGGATAAATACTCCCGTGCGGTTGAGTACAAGATAGATGAGAAAAAGGGCACGGTTGAGCAGACTTGGCAGTTTGGCAAGGAGCGTGGCTTTGACTTTTATAGTGCAGTCACCAGCAACGTCGAGTGGCAAAAGGATAAAAACACCTACTTTATCTCAAGCTCAAATGTAAATTTGCTACGCCCTGACAAGACTATCAAGATGGTCTTAGTCGAGATCGACCCAAAGACAAATGATATAGAAATTTGAAATGGATGTGGATTCTGCATCAAGAGATGATGTCGCTATAGAGCGATGGTTATCGATCCAGAAGTGTTTAGTTATTAATTTGAGTGTGAGACCCCTCTCACACCGCGAAGTGTATTAGTTATTATTTTTGAATTTATACTTTTTCTTTGACGCTAGTTAGGCTGCAAAATGTATCGCTCGCTCTAGCTCTAGTGTTTACATCTTCGTCTCATCTCAAGAGCCATCGCTATCTCGCTTTAGCTCTTTTGCTTCTCATTTGCAAGGATCGCACTCTGAAAACTAGCCTCATCTATCTGGCCACTCGAAAAGACTGACGTAAATTTATCTTAAAATTTTCTACTTAGCTTTTTATCTTCTAGAGCCTTCTTCGTGCCGCCATTTCTGTTACAGGTTCTAAATATAAAATCTATTGTTTCATTTTACTTTCATCGAGCAATGTTTGTCTTCTGCTTTGTATACAAACTCCCTTCACTGCAACAATTAAAGCAAGGCGACCTCCTGCGCTGCTTATATTTTAGACTGATAAGTGGATCTCGTCTTTGATTTGAATAAGTTACGGTGTTGTTTGTAATGTTGTGTAACCATCTTCTGAAGCTACCTGATGCCATCCATCACCTCTTTTAGATCAACTGTATCACCTTTATCGCCTGTGATTTTTAGTGTGATGTTTTATCATCAGTCGTATGAGACATCTTTTGATGCCAACTTTAGAGTAGTGTTTTTAGCACCAGACAGGTCAAAGCTTCCTTCCAAAATTAACTAGCATTTTGAGATACTCGCTTACAGTTCTGACTTGTCCAGGATTTTCTAACACAACTTATCATAAATCCAGTTCCACCATCTACTGCTATTGTCTAGGTCTGCTTACCAATAGATAAAAGTGTCGTCTCTCTGCCTAAGATCAACTTTTAGAGCTATGGATATAACCACACCTGCTGCTTTACTACGTCGACTACTTGAGTATTAGTATCAACAGTTGAGCAGTCAATATTTGTGCGAACGTTAGCAAATCGTGCCAGCACCTAGTTCAACTTTAGGGGTGTCCCTGTTATCTAACCATCGATGCGCTTTACACCACGTGACTATATCATCACCACTACCGCTGGATTTCAGAATGATCAATATTTGATCAACAGTTGGTTTATTGTTGCCATCGCCTAGTTCAACTTTAGGTGTCCTGTTATATACCATCGATGCCATTTTATACCAACTGATTGGACTATATCATCACTTCACCACTCGGTTTTGATCTCAGAGTGATCTATGTTTGCACTGAACTCTGATCTCATTATCTCCCTTCGCCTCAGATCGATCTTAGAAATTTGACTGTTATATATGCCATCTGGTTTGCCTTTCTCGCCAACAACTACTAAGTCATTACCATTTTCCAGCTAAAACAGTAGCGGCGTATGCATGTTTGTGCCAACATCTGGCCTCGTTATCATAGTAGCTGCTCGTTGCTCACTTCTGTGTGGCTAGCTGCGCTTGCTATCGCCAGCTTTTACGGTACCAGCCGCATCGACTATCGCTTACACTTAATCTCGCCGAGGTTTGATGGCTTGTCTGTTAAACGTCTCAAATTTACCCTCAGCATCTGCTCTGCCATCACCAATTTTTCAAGCCGTTTTATTCTTTAATTATAAATGCGTAAGCGTTAACTCGTCTGATATGCCTGCCAGCGATGCGTGGGTTCTAAACTTATATTGGCTCCACCTTTCACCTAGATTAACCAAAGATCTCTTTTATAGGTGACGCTATGGTTACCTTGTCGTGTTTTCCTCTACCAGCATTACTAACCGCGCTGTTCTCAACTAAAATCCACCCATAGCTAAAGTATCATTGCCATCGCATAGATTGATATTAGCACGATTACTTACCCAGTCTTTTACTTTTACGTAGTCATCGCCAGTTGTAGTCGGAATATGATTACCTCATGTAATTGTATTCATGATAATAGTTGGTGTACTGATATGTGCACCAGGTGTTGTTCCTTCAGCTATTGGAGTAACCTCTGTTAATTTGATATCAATATCAGTGTCAAGAATGATTTTTGCCACATTGCTTGGATTAGTGGTACCATTTTGATTAATAGCTTTAGCTGTAAATTTATGCTCACCTTGCTCAGTAAGAGTTGGTGTTGTAAATGTCCAAGTACCATTGTCGCTATCTGCGATTGTACTACGTATATACTTATCATGCATTACAAATTTTCAACCCTTGATCCAGCTTTTGCTGTGCCTTTGATAGTTGGAGACTATCGTTTGTCAAGCCACCATCTACACCAGAACATTCTCTGGCAAATTCCTACACCTTTTGACATCATCGATAACAGCCGTGATCTCAACAGTACCAGCATCTGTATCTACTTTTTGAATATGCTCTAGACCAGTTTTCGTTTCCTGCTAGGTCAGTTGCTTTTTGTAACCATCTCATGTTTTCCATCAGGCATTGGATTCTGCAGGTCTTAGTGTCCATTCTCCTGATCATTGCTTTGTTGTTCGCATGCTCTTTACCCATTATCAAAGAGTTCAACTGTCGCATTAGCCTCAGCGCTACCTTTGAATGTTGGTCTATTATCATTTGTTGCATCATCTCTAACATCTTCATGAATTTACCACCCTCTTTGTTATCAATGATTGCATCAATTGTTGGCTTAGGTGTTACAGTATCGACCATTAGCTTAGCTTCAGCACTAGCTGGGCCTCTTCCGATAACATTTACAGCAACCGCAGTTATGCTATGCTCACCATCAGGAAGAGTTACGCTTCCGTTTGGCGTGAAGCTCCACTTGCCATCACTATCGGCTCCTTGCTCACTGATCTTCGTACCTAGTATCGTACATTCCCTACCCTGCAGTTTGCCTCTGCTGTACCTTTGATAGTTGGAGTATTGTCATTAGTTAGGCCTTTATTTACACCAAGAACATTCTCGTAAAATTTACCACCTTTAACATCATCTATCGCATCAGTGATGACTGGAGCTTTAGGCGCAGTAGCATCAAGTTTTATACTTTCAAGTATGCCACGGCTTTCATTGCCAGCAGGATCAACAAATCTATATGGTTGGCTTACAAACCATCGACCCATCTCTGATATATGCTTTGCTAAAGTCACTACTTGAAAATGAGCCTTCTTTTATGTCAGCATCGCTTAGTGTTACTACATCTTTCCATTTACCATCTGTTCCATATACTTGAAGAGTATCACCAGCTTTTACAGTACCATCTTTTGGTATCTCAACTACCCAATGAAGCTTGCCATCAGTTAAACCAACAGCAGGAAGCTCATTTGTGCTAAGTTTGCCATCTCCATTAATATCTTCAACAAATTTTATCTTAGGCTCACCAATAGTTGTATCAACATCTACGCTTGCTTTTGACAGATTTGGCTATATGTCCTAGTTTTATCAGTCGCTACCACAATTTATGCTCGCCGTCGCTAAGTTTAGTTCTAGGAGTAAATTCCCAGCTGCCATCAAAGCCTGCTTTTGTAGTACCTGCTATCTTACCATCAACAAATACTTTTATATCTGCACCAGCTTCAGCACTACCTTTTAGAGTTGGGGTATTGTCATTAGTTAGTCCATTTTTGACATCACCGTTTACTACGCCACCAGCTACATCGTCAACGATCTCTTTGATCTCTGGTATATCTGTTGCAGTATCAACTGTTAAGCTTACAACGTTTGAGTTTTGAACTGGATTTTTGACATAGTCTTGCATAGTAGCTTCAACTGTGTAGTCACCATCATTTAGTGGCTTCATCTACTGTAATAGACCAGTTACCAAGGCTATCTTCTATAAACTTCACCACTCCATACTACCTTGCCATTGTTATCTTTTACACTAACAGTTACAGTTGAGTAAGGCTCTGCAAAGCCGTTTATAGTTGGAGTGTTATCTGTTGTAGCACCATCATAAGCACCGTTTAGAGCGTCATCACCGTTGTCATCTGTTACGCTAGTGATTACTACTTGGCCTGGATTAGTATCTACTTTTATAGCTTCAACATCTGATTCTTTTGCATTGCCAGCTTTATCTGTTGCCTCTACATAGAATCTATAGTCTCCATCACTTAGTTTACCAGTTGCAGTACTCCCTCACCACCTTTTATCATTGGCTTCTACACTACCAGCTTTTCTGCCATCTACATAGATATCGACGGTTGCACCAGCTTCAGCACTACCTTTTAGTGTTGGAGTATTGTCATTTGTCCAGTTATTTTTAGAACTTATATCACCTGTATCACCTTCAACATTATCAATGATCTCTTTAATAACCGGCTTTTCAGTCTTTGTATCAAGATCAATTGTAGCTTCATTGCTTAAGCCACTCTTACCAAATGTATTCTCAGCAGTTGCTGTAAATTTATGCTCACCTTGTTTAGTAAGTTCTGGAGTTGTAAATCCTCATGAACCATTAGGGTTTAGCTATTGTCTCACCCATCTTATTGCCATCATCATAATTCTTTCTACTTTGATCCAGCTCTTTTGCAGTACCTCTTGATAGTTGGAGTACCTATCATTTGTTAAGCTCACCTTTAACATCTTCGTTAAATTTACCACCCTTAACATCATCAATTACTTCAGTGATTACTGGAGCTTCTGGAGCTTTAGTATTTTCACTATCTTCACCTATTACCTTGCTATCCTTGCCTGGGTTGTTAGGGTTATTTGGATTGATGATCTCTGCTGTTATGGTATTGTCTTTACCTGGGTTTAGATCAACTGGAACTTTGATGTTACCATTGTCGATATCACCTTGCTCAATTGTTTTTCTGTTTGTTTACCGTTTTCCATCAGTAACAACTAGTTTATCACCGGTTTTTACTGCCATCTTTTTGGTATAGAAATTTCAGCTGTTGTTTTACCAGCATCATTGTCACCAGCTTTATTTTCTTTCATCAGAGATTTTGCCATCTTTTTTGGATCATTATCTCTGGGAATGTGATAGATGGGTTGCTTGGTTGGCGACTAAATTCGCTGTCAAGTTGTACGTTAGCATGTATAGCTGTGCTTTGGTTACCAACTAGATCGACTATTCTATAGCTTGGGCTTTCGAAGTGTTTTTCCTGATAAAGTTGCTTCGTATTCAAAGCTTTTTACCTAGATCGTCATTTGATAATACTTTTTCGATCTTCCACTTACCATCTCTTTTCCAAGTACTTGAAGAACATCACCTGCGCTTACAGTGCCATCTTTTGGTATCTACTTCCCCAGTGGATCTTACTATCTTTTAAATTCTTAGCTTCTTCTACGCTTAGAACTCCATTGTGATCTGCATCTTCTTTTATAGATACTTTTGGAGCACCGATAGTTGTATCAACTTCTAGTGCAGAAGTTGCTTCGCTAGTGTTGCCAGCTGCATCTGTCACTACTGCTTTTATAACGTGAACACGACCAACAAGATCTGCTAGTGGCTCTTTATAGTCGCTTGGTTTAAATTCCCAGTTGCCATCCTTGTCAGCTGTAACTCTACCCATCTCTTTATTGTTATCATAAAGGACTACTTCTTGATTTGCATCAGCTGTACCCTTTATAGTTGGCTTGTTGTCATTTGTATTAGTACCTGCAACATTGCTTTTATAAACGCCACCCTCTACATTATCAATGATTTCTGTGATCTTGACATTTGGAGCTGTAAAGTCTGAGTCTATGTCGCTAGATACTTCTTTGCTTGCATTACCAGCTTGATCAACGATCTTAGCTGTTACGCTTGAGGCCTGACCATCTGCAACTGGTACTTTTTGATTTCTACATGACCAACATTTCTTTATCAGCTACACTTATAGTATGAGACTCTCTGTGCCACCATTTACAGTATATTTGGATCACATCGCCTACTACAGCATCTGCTGGGACAGAAATTTTCAGCTGTTGTATTAGCGTTATCACCATCTACTGCTGTTTTCAGCTTTATTTAGTTTGCCATCTTTTGGATTTACATCTTCAACAAATGTGATAGCTGGCTCTGATGGAGCTGTATGATCATTTGGATGCTCTATATTGCCAGCTGTTCCTTCACCATTACCTTTGTTGCCAGCTTTATCAGTTACTTCAACATTTACTTTATCACCTGGTTTGATTGGATCAGTAGTGATTTTCGAAATTTCTCTTTATCATCAGCTGTGCCAGTACCAATTATTTTGCCGTCCTTATCAGTAACAACTACTGGAGCATTTGGCTCATCTGAATGACCTTTTACGATACCTTTATCTGGGTTGCCATCAGCTGGGTTATTTGTATCAACTGGAGTTACTTGATCAACTTCTACTTTTGGAGCTGTAGTATCAACATCTATGCTACCAGATACTTCTTTGCTAGCATTACCTGCTTGATCAACGATCTTAGCTGTTACACTTGATGTTTGACCATCAGTTACTGGTACTTTTATTTCTATACGACCAGCCGCTTTATCAGCATTTGTTATAGTATGAGACTCTTCTGCACCACCATTTACAGTATATTTGATAACATCGCCTATCTACTGCATCTGTTGGGACAGAAATGTTAGCTGTTGTATTAGCGTTATCACCATCACTGCTGTTTTCAGCTTTATTTAGTTTGCCATCTTTTGGATTTACATCTTCAACAAATGTGATAGCTGGCTCTGATGGAGCTGTATGATCATTTGGATGCTCTATATTGCCAGCTATAGCCATATCTGTACCTGCGTTACCAGCTTTGTCTATTGCTTGGACAAATACTGGAGTACCTAGCTGAACAGCTTTATCTAGTTGAATTGCGAAGTCACCTGCACTGTTAGCGTGACCTTTTCCTATAATGTTGTTGTCTCCATCTCTAAATAATATCTCAGCATTTGGAGTATCTGTATGACCTGTTCCCATAGTTAGCTCTGCTGTATCATCAGCTTTGCTATTTGTATCTATTGGAGTGATTTTAACGCTATCAAGTTTTGGAGCGATTGAGTCTAGATCGATTGTAACTTCGTTGCTTGGTGTGCTCTTACCAAATTTATTCTCAGCAGTTGCTGTAAATTTATGCTCACCTTGTTTAGTAAGAACTGGAGTTGTAAATTCCCAGTTGGCATCTGCTTTTTCTATTTTACCGATCTCAACACCATTGTCATAGATTACAACTGTTGATCCAACTTTTGCAGTTCCTTGATAGTTGGAGTTTTTATCGTTTTGTTAAATGACCTTCAACATCAAGAACATTGCCCACTTTAGTATCTTCTCCATAGCCCTTAACGTCATCGATTACATCAGTTATTACTGGAGTTTCTGGAAGATCTTTATGAATGATATCCATATCACCAGCAGTTTCAGTATCTTTACCTTTGTTGCCAGCTTTATCAGTTACTTCAACTGTTACTTTATCACCTGGTTTGATTGGGCTAGTAGTGATATCAAAATTTCCTTTATCATCAGTTGTGCCAGTACCAATTATTTTGCCGTCCTTATCAGTAACAACTACTGGAGCATTTGGCTCATCTGAATGACCTTTTACGATACCTTTATCTGGGTTGCCATCTGATGGGTTAGTCTCATCTACTGGAGTTACAGTATCGATATCTACTTTTGGAGCTGTATGATCATTTGGATGAGTTAAATCGCCAGCTTTAAATTCACTTTCACTAGTATTACCAGCTTTATCAGTCACTTCAAAGACCACTTTATCGCCTGGATTAACAGGTTTAGCATCTATAACAAAGCCACCTTTATCATTAGCGTCGGCTCTACCCAAGAAATTTCCATCTTTATCTTTAGCTATAACAGTAGCATGAGGAGTATCTGTAACACCTACTATAAGAGTTGCTTCTGCTGTATCATCGGCTTTAGCAGAAGTATCGATCGGAGTTATTGTAACTTCTTTGATAACTGGAGCTATTGTATCAAGATCAATTGTAGCTTCATTGCTTAAGCCACTCTTACCAAATGTATTCTCAGCAGTTGCTGTAAATTTATGCTCACCTTGTTTAGTAAGTTCTGGAGTTGTAAATTCCCATGAACCATTAGGTTTAGCTATTGTCTCACCTATCTTATTGCCATCATCATAAATTTCTACTTTTGATCCAGCTTTTGCAGTACCTTTGATAGTTGGAGTACTATCATTTGTTAAGCCACCTTTAACATCTTCGTTAATTACCACCCTTTAACATCATCAATTACTTCAGTGATTACTGGAGCTTCTGGAGCTTTAGTATTTTCACTATCTTCACCTATTACCTTGCTATCCTTGCCTAGGTTGTTAGGGTTATTTGGATTGATGATCTCTGCTGTTATGGTATTGTCTTTACCTGGGTTTAGATCAACTGGAACTTTGATGTTACCATTGTCGATATCACCTTGCTCAATTGTTTTTTCTGTTTGTTTACCGTTTTCATCAGTAACAACTAGTTTATCACCTGGTTTTACACTGCCATCTTTTGGTATAGAATTTCAGCTGTTGTTTTTACCAGCATCATTGTCACCAGCTTTATTTTCTTTTATCAGAGATTTTGCCATCTTTTTGGATCATTATCTTCTGGGAATGTGATAGATGGGTTGCTTGGTTGGCGACTAAATCCGCTGTCAAGTGTAAGGCTAGCTTTTGACGACTCACTAACATTGCCAGCTTCATCAGCAAATCTATACTCTGGAGTCCCATATTTGCCGTCTTTTAGCTTATTGATATCAACATTAAATGTAGCTTCAAATTTGCCATCTTTTATCATCTCGTCAGTAATCTCAACAAATTTAACCCAATTGCCTTTGCCGTCAATTGATTGGATCACGTCACCAGCTTTTATGCTACCATCTGTTGGGATGTCGATAACCCAGTGAGCTTTGCCATCTTTTATAGCAGCTACTTCAGCAACACTTAAAACACCATTGCCATCTGTATCTTCTACAAATCTAACTTTTGGATTGCCTATTGTTGTATCAACATTTACACTAACGACACTAGACTCTGGGCTATTATTGCCTGCTCTATCTGTTGTTTGAACTTTAAATGTATGGCTTCCATCGATTAGTTTAGGTGTTGTGAATTCTCAGTTGCCATTTGCGTCAGCTTTTACGTTCCATTCATTAATAAGCTCACCGCCAACATAAGCATATTTGCCTTTACCGTCTATCATAATTTTAACAGTGGCAAATGGCTCAGCTGTACCTTTTAGTGTTGGAGTGTTATCGTTTGTTAAACCATTTTTGACATCACCATTTACTATACCACCTGCTACATCGTCAATAATTTCTGTAATAACTGGAGTAGTTACATGAGTATCGATATTAATTGTTGCAACATTTGATGGAACACTAACGTTTCCTGCTTTATCAGTTGCGATAGCTACTACATTGTACTCACCATCAGCAAGTGGAGTTTTTGGTGTAAATTCCCAGCTTCCATCAGCTTTTACAATGATGTCTTTACCGATAACATCGTTACCATTCTTAAGAACGATAGTTGTATTAGGCTCAGCAGTACCTTTAAATGTCGGAGTATTGTCATTTGTAAAGCCGTCATTTATGCCAAGTACATTTCCACCATTTTCAATTCCGCCATATGCGTTATCTGTTACTTCTGTTATGACTGGAGCATCTGGAGCTACATTGTCATTACAGTCCATATCACCAGCTGTTCCTTCACCATTACCTTTTTGCTGCCAGCTTTGATCAGTTACTTTCCAACATTTACTTTTATCACCGTTTGATTGGATCAGTAGTGATTTCGAAATTTCTATTATCAGTCAGTGCCAGTACCCAATTGTTTTACCATCTTTAGTAACTACTACTGGAGCATTTGGCTCATCTGAATGACCTTTTACGATACCTTTATCTGGGTTGCCATCAGCTGGGTTATTTGTATCAACTGGAGTGCTTGATCAACTTCTACTTTTGGAGCTGTTGTATCAACATAAGTTGTATCACCAGCTGTTCCTTTCACCATTACCTTTGTTGCCAGCTTTATCAGTTACTTCCAACATTTACTTTATCACCCGGTTTGATTGGATCAGTAGTGATTTCGAAAATTTCTTTATCATCAGTTGTGCCAGTACCCAATTGTTTTTACCATCTTTCAGTAACTACTACTGGAGCATTTGGCTCATCTGAATGACCTTTACGATACCTTTATCTGGCTGCCATCAGCTGGGTTATTTGTATCAACTGGAGTTACTCTGATCAACTTCTACTTTTTGGGAGCTGTTGTATCAACATAAGTTGTATCACCAGCTGTTCCTTCACCATTACCTTTGTTGCCAGCTTTATCAGTTACTTCAACATTTACTTTATCACCGTTTGATTGGATCAGTAGTGATTTCGAAATTTCTTTATCATCAGTTGTGCCAGTACCAATTGTTTTACCATCTTTAGTAACTACTACTGGAGCATTTGGCTCATCTGAATGACCTTTTACGATACCTTTATCTGGGTTGCCATCAGCTGGGTTATTTGTATCAACTGAGTTACTTGATCAACTTCTACTTTTTGGAGCTGCTGTATCAACATAAGTTGTATCACCAGCTGTTCCTTCACCATTACCTTTTGTTGCCAGCTTTATCAGTTACCTAACATTTACTTTATCACCGGTTTGATTGGATCAGTAGTGATTTCGAAATTTTCCTTTATCATCAGTTGTGCCAGTACCAATTGTTTTACCATCTTTAGTAACTACTACTGGAGCATCTGGCTCATCTGAATGACCTTTACGATACCTTTATCTGGGTTGCCATCAGCTGGGTTATTTGTATCAACTGGAGTTACTTGATCAACTTTCACTTTTTGGAGCTGTTGTATCAACATAGTTGTATCACCAGCTGTTCCTTCACCATTACCTTTGTTGCCAGCTTTATCAGTTACTTCAACATTTACTTTATCACCCGGTTTGATTGGATCAGTAGTGATTTCGAAATTTCTTTATCATCAGTTGTGCCAGTACCAATTGTTTTACCATCTTTAGTAACTACTACTGAGCATTTGGCCCATCTGAATGACCTTTACGATACCTTTATCTGCTGCCATCAGCTGGGTTATTTGTATCAACTGGAGTTACTTGATCAACTTCTACTTTTGGAGCTGTTGTATCAACATAAGTTGTATCACCAGCTGTTCCTTCACCATTACCTTTGTTGCCAGCTTTATCAGTTACTTCAACATTTACTTTATCACCTGGTTTGATTGGATCAGTAGTGATTTCGAAATTTCCTTTATCATCAGTTGTGCCAGTACCAATTGTTTTACCATCTTTAGTAACTACTACTGGAGCATTTGGCTCATCTGAATGACCTTTTACGATACCTTTATCTGGGTTGCCATCAGCTGGGTTATTTGTATCAACTGGAGTTACTTGATCAACTTCTACTTTTGGAGCTGTTGTATCAACATAAGTTGTATCACCAGCTGTTCCTTCACCATTACCTTTGTTGCCAGCTTTATCAGTTACTTCAACATTTACTTTATCACCTGGTTTGATTGGATCAGTAGTGATTTCGAAATTTCCTTTATCATCAGTTGTGCCAGTACCAATTGTTTTACCATCTTTAGTAACTACTACTGGAGCATTTGGCTCATCTGAATGACCTTTACGATACCTTTATCTGGGTTGCCATCAGCTGGGTTGTTTGTATCAACTGGAGTGATGCCATCAATAATTACTCTTGGTGGAGTTGTATCTATATAAAAGCCATCATCACCGCCACGACCGCTATCTAAACCGCCGCTTTTACCCCTCAGCTGGGCCTGCAAACGATGCAACACCTAAAGGATTGATAGCACTTGTGCTAGCATTTATATTTTGAATAGTGTCCGCCATGTTCAAATCTTGTCTCGCCAAGACTCATACCATCGCCAGCACGACCACCGCTCGTACCGCCAGCCGCTGTCTCTTCTAGATCTTCTAAATTTGCACCATTTAACAATGCTTTTTGAAGTGCTGCTACTTGTGAATCAGCAGCAGTTGCCTTTGGATCGAGACTTAGCGTATCTTCACCGATCATTGATAGCTCTTTTTCCATTATTTGTCGCTATCACAACCTTAGAATCAGCTGAAGTTGTTTTTACCGTCTCACCTTCATAAAGGCTATCACCAACTTTTAGTACTCTTTGGTTACCACTTTTATCTACTGCGATAACCTCAGCAGAACCTGATATAGACTTGATTGTGCCTAATTTCTTTGCCATGTTCATTCCTTTTGGGCTAATTTAATTTTGGCATTATTTTTATAACTATTAGAAGAAATTGTAAATTGTACCTAGGTACAATATAGTTACATTATTTTAATATGTGTTACATTTAGAAAATTTTTGTAATTAATAGATGATATTTCTATGATGCTTATATAATTTTAATTTTTAGTAAGAATTGATTAATGATATTTTAAGTTATAAATGTTTTTATTGAGTTGTAGTAAATTTAAAAAGAATAATAGTAATTTATAAAAATATTTGTAGATGTATAGAAGAAATTTAGACCCAAAAAGGGTCTAAATTTAAAGATCGACGTGGATATCGTTTTTTATATCTACATGGATTGTCTGAGTATATTTTTCACCTGTGTTATCATCGGTAAAATTCTCATTTTTAAATTCATACCTTTGATATCCCTCTTCTGCTCCATCAGCTTTTATGATATTTTTCATAAAGTTTTACGCCACCATTTGCTTGGTTGATCTTTGATAGATAGACATCTATCGTGTGGTTGTTATCATCTTGCAAAACATCATTTATAAATACATTTCTTGTACCTATACGATAAGCTTCATTGCCAGTTATCCTTAACTCTTCAAAACCTTTAAATTTGTTATTATAGCCTCCTATATTAGCTTCTACTGTAGCTACATCATAGCCATCGCCACCATCCATTTGTAAACTACTGTTGTTTGTTTTTCATTGATAAAAAGACATTATCATCGCCTGCACCAAGATTTACTTTTTAGCTTATTTTATAAACCCGCCATCTATCTTGATAGTATCATTATAAGGGCTAAATTCCCACTCTGATGATTTAACTTCTTGATCGGGTTGACTGGGCGATCTATGATGATTTATACGTGCATAATCAATGTCTATATGCGTCTCGTTGTTTCCAGATTCGATATTTACACCCTTTAAGTCAGCAAAATCTACTTTTATATCTAATGTACCCTTTTCAGAGCGATTTGAACCTATAGTTACGCCATCAAGGTATGCCCAACCCAAATTTTAAAGTATTGTGTGCAGATGAAACATCGATATCATAAACATCTTTTGAGTTGTACTAGTAAATTTACAGGTTTGTCTATCATGTTCATATAATCACCAAAAATCGTAATTTATCGTATTTACTGCATCCTTGTCATCTGATGACATATCTAAGATCACATCTTTTAGTTCAGCGCCTCCGATATTTACAGTATTACTACCACTACCAAGTTTAAATTTACTATTTTCTATTTTTGCCAACAGAATTATCCAGAATGCTTTAATCCTAAAACATCATTGCCAGCACCCATATCTGCATTTACTTCTTTTAAATTATAAGAGCTACGTATATTAATAACATCATCACCACCATAAGTATTGATATCAGTTTTTATTAAATTTACAGATTCAGCATATAATCTCGTCTTTTTCCACTAAGTTTTTCGTCACCAGACTTTATCTTGTTAGTTCCTTCTTGATCTAAGCTTCCAAGGATAGAATGACCATATCTTATATCTAGTATATTTCTACCACCACCTGCAAATTCTATATCAAAAGGATTTGTACTATGATAGCCTGCAGGTATAGTTACTTCTCTGTCGTTATCCACGATATACTCATCTGCTGATGTGATAGTGTCATCTACTTCAACAATTAAAGTGACGCTTTCTTTATATTCGCCATTGCCCTCAATGCCTTCTGCGTTTTTATAAATCTTATTTGTAGGATCAAACTTACCTTCATTTAATCTGTTGTCGTCCAGTACTCTTGCACGTACGGTTAGGTTATTTATATCACCTGCTTTTACATTTATAGTGGCGCTATAATCTTTTAATGGTAGCAGCTCCCAGTTCTTACCATCGATTGAGTACTCAACATTATCATAGTCTTCACCATGATTTGCCTTTCCGCCAAAGCCAAAAAAAACTTTTAACATTTTATCGGCGTTTGCTTTATCTACATTGGCTCTTATGCCATAATTTCTAGATATGAGTCATTTCCTGGTTTTTCAGAAACTTCTTTAGTTATGGTCTCTACTCTTAGATCGCTTACTATTGTGCCATTTGGATTAGGCGTAGGTTCAGGTTGCGGAGCTGGCTCAGGTTTAGGTTCTGGTTTTGGCTCAGGTTGTGGAGCTGGATTTACAGGCTCGACTGGCTCAACAGGAGTAGGCTCTGGCTTAGCACCAAGATCGACATTGATACCATTTTTTACATCTATATAGCCTTTGACAGTATAAGATCTGCCGTTATCTTGAAGACCAAAGTCGGCCTCATATCTTGTAAAGCCTTCTTTTAGACCTCTTCCATACTCTGAAAGCTTAAAGCCCGCTAGCTCTACTCCGCCAGCTGCCTCTGTAACTGTCAAGATATGTTTGCTATCATTATTTTTAATGTCAAGCATATCATATAGATCTTCTAGTTTTAGGCTGACCTTCTCGTTGCCAGTCACTTGTAGCTCTTCAAAGCTCTTAAATTTATTAAAATCAACATTACCGTCAATCACAAGCGTATCGGTCTCATAGCTGGTGCCACCATTTATCGCAGTGTAGCCATCAAGCTTCATAGCTTTTGAGACGATGACTTTATCTTCGCCGTTGCCAAGATTAACCGTCATATCGTTTAATGTGCCTGATCTTAGCTCTAAAGTATCATCTGTATCTGCGAAATTCCACTTTGTGGCATTTTCTGGGTAGTCGCCATTTATCTTTGTATCTTCAACTACTACGTGAGTTTTGTAGTTGGTGTTGAGATTTACGTCATAAAGGGTAGATGATTTTAAATTTAGATCGAAATTTAGTGGATTTCTATTTACATCGGTACCTGTGTTTGTCTCTGTACCCTATGTTGATGCCCTTTAAAGTTGAGTTTTCAACATTTACGGTATTGTTTTTGATTCAGCGATGATGTGGTTGGCAGATTATATGTTGAGTCGATATCAGCGTATTTGATATTTATCTCATCTTTCTCGCCTGAGCCGGTTCTTAGGTACATATCTGTCATTTTTACATGATTATCTTTTGTGCCATTTAAATTTAATACATCGTTTCCGCTATCAAGCGTGAAGCCACTTTGATAAGGATCGGTGCCTATGTAAGTTCCGCCGTTTAAATTTACGACATCATCTCCAGCGCCAGTTTCGACATGAAGTCTCTCGTGTCTTCCGCCATTTATATTTATGGTGTCATCTCCGCCTTGAGTGTTGATATTTAGCCAGTTTAAATTTGAGTTATCGGCATTGATAGTATCTTTACCTTCATTAAGATAGCTGCCATCGCCAAAGACTATAGTGCTAGCCACGTCACCAGCTTTGTGGTTTATCGTCGCATCTTTGAAATTTAGTGTATTGTCGCCATTATCTTTAAATGTAACGTCAAAAGATTTATCATTATTAAACTGGTTATTTACAGTGATATCATGATCATTATCTACTATTTTTCGCTATTTGATGCTTTTAAGCCACCTATGCTAACTTCTAGCGAAACGCTCTCTTTAAAAGTAGCCATTATTTTCTACGCCCTTATCTGCATCTGTGAAAATTTTCTCCGATGGATCAAGTGTGCCTTCATTTTGGTCGTGATCGTTTGCCACTTCAACACGCACGCTTACTTTATTTATATCGCCAGCTCTTACATCTTTTATCACGCCGCTATTATCTAGCTTTTGCCAAGTTTTTACCACCATCAAGCGAGTACTCTGCATTGCCATAGTCTTTGCCAGCAGTTGCCTCTCCGCCAAATTTAAGCGTCACATCTACCTTTTTATCAGCGTCAGCCTCCGCTACTTCGCCTTTTAGGTTGTACTCTAGGTATGATTTGTCATTTGAGCTTCTTGGGTCTGAGCTCTTTTCATAGCCAAATTCTGACTTGTTTTCAACTGAGATGTTTTTAACTATATCTTTGCTCTCGTCAGGCTTAGGCTCAGGAGTTGGCTCAGGTTTAGGTTCTGGTTGTGGCTGTGGCTGTGGCTGTGGAGTTGGATCTGGTTTTGGTTCAGGTTTTGGTTCTGGAGTTGGTTCTGGTTTAGGCTCTACTGGCTCAACCGGTTTAGGCTGCGGAGTTGGAGCTGGATTTTCTGGTTGTGATGGCTCAACTGGGGCTACAGGTGCAATGGCAGAATTTATATCACTATCTGAACCATCAAAAACATCACTACCGCCACCTTTTACCTCTTGATTAGTTAGTTTTACAGCGCCAAAAGTATCTGAAAGTGATCTAAAGCTAGCTGATACATCAGAGCTTTCATGACCGCCATGCTCAAACCTTGTTTCGCCAAGGCTCACGCCGTCACCGCCTCTGCCACCGCTATTGCCACCAGCGGCACTCTCTTCGAGATTTGCTAAATTTTCACCTTTTAAAAGGGCTTTTTGTATAGCTGCTACCTCTTTGTCTGAGCTAAGGTCGTTATTTAAATTTAGAGTTTCGCCATCTTTTAGCTCGAACTCTTTGCCGTCGTTTGATGCGATAGTTACCTTTGCGCCGTTTGCTTTAACAACGTCGCCCTCGTATAAACTATCTCCCGCAACAACAACTCTTTCGTTGCCATTTTTGTCTATAACTACTACTTCCTTGGAGCCAAGAATGTTTTTAATAACACCTACTTTCACAGCCATCGCTGCCTCCTTTTAAAATCAATTTGACACATTATAAATATTTCCTTTTAAATATAAAGTAATGTAAATATGATGTTAATTCTTAAGATTACGCTATTGCAGTGGGTTTTAAAAATTAAGTTTTGATAAATGTAAGCAAGATCCCAAAAGGGATCTAAAATTTAAAGATCGACGTGAATGTCCTCTTTTATATCTATAAACTGTGCCTTGACGATCACTACCGTCTGCTAAGTGCGTATTATAAGCACTTTCTATCTGTGGTAGCTATTTTCTGCTCGCTAGTTTCGCTAAAAACCATTAAGTTTTACAGTGCCATGGGCTTCACTAAAACTTTAACTACATTAGAGCCATTGTCTCAAAAATGTCACTCAAATGAGCTACATCATTTCCATTTAATGTCACATAGCACCGCTCGTTACTTTTAATTCTTCAAAGCTAGAGACCTTCGAGAAGTCGATATTATTATCAAGCACAAGCGTATCATATCCCTTGCCACCAAATATTTGAGTATTATTATCTATATCTGTTCTTGTCATGAGTTAAACTAACTGTATCATCTCCGCCACCTAGATAGAAATGTAGAATTTTTATGATAGCTGATGTCACATTTAAAGTATCATTTTGATTATCAGAGAAGTAAAATTCGTTATTTTTACCATGAAAATTTTGAGTCGTCTATATGCATATTGACCTTGTTGTTTCTGCCGTCAAATTTAACGTCACCCATAAATTTTGGCCCAAGAAAATTCATATCAAAAAGTGGCGTATGGTCTAAATTTGCGTGTGAGCCTTTTATATCTATCTCGCCGTCTCCACCGCACACTTTTATATTCATAGTGGTCTTTTTCGCCGTCGTTTGCTTCGATAGTAGTGTGTCCGTTAAAGATGGTATTGTCCATATTTAGCGTATCTACTTCATTTGGATTAGTAAAGTCAGAAAGAGAAATTTTCGTATCACCAAAAAAGCCCACCCAGTCGGTGTTTATAGTGTCATTTCCTCCGCCAAGCCTTATATCAGCGCCGTTTTTGATCTCAGATCTTTGGATATCTATAACGTCGTTATCTAGACCTGTATGAATGGCAGCATTTTCCATCGTCGCACCATAAATTTTCACGCTATCATCGCCGTCATTTGTATATAAAAGCGTATGATCTTTTATGCCGACGTTGTTTCTTATCTCTATCTCGTCATTGCCAGCCCCAGCGTCAAATCTCAGCCCTCTAACCTCGATATTATCGTGAATTCTTAGCTTATTATCACCATCTCCTGCGTCTATCTTCGCATCATTTACGATAGATCTTGTCATATCGACTATGTCGTTACCATTGTCAAAACGCACATCGTTTGCGCTCGTGGTTGCGTCTGCGATGTTTAAAATTGATCCTGCGCTTTTGGCCTTGCATCTGCCACCCTTCGTCCGTATAGCTCAGCAAGAAATTTCTCAGGTTCAAGTATCTCAAGCGTCTTTATCTCCTCTATGATCCTCACGTAAGGGGTCGTTTTGCCCACCATTTTGGCTCACGCCACCGCTTAAACTTTAACCCCTCTTTGTCGGCTACTTCTACGCTCATATTAATCCTTTCTTAAAAATTGACTTTTTGGATTTTTAATAAGCGTTTTTTAAATCACATTGAAATATAAATTATATTAGTTACAAATAAAAACATCGATATATAGGTATTTTACAGTAATTAAAAGTAGAGCAAAAATTTTTGGTCAAAATAAATTCAATATCTTTAACGAATACTAAATTTACTTGGTCGCCAAGTGCGGCCAAGCTTTAAAAACATTTTTCGATACTTTAGATGTGATAAAATCCTCTCAAATTTCTAAAAAGGATCAAATTTGAGAAGCGATATAATCAAAAAAGGCTACACAAGAGCCCCACACCGCTCACTTTTACGTGCGACTGGGCTAAAGGACGAGGACTTTAATAAGCCATTTATCGGCGTTGCAAACAGCTTTATAGAGATCATCCCGGCACTTTTTTTCTTAAACAAATACGCTCAAATTTTAAAAGATGAAATTCGCAAAAATGGCTGTGTGCCGTTTGAATTTAACTGCATAGGCGTGGATGACGGAATCGCGATGGGGCATAAGGGCATGCTATATAGTTTGCCCTAGCCGCGAGATCATCGCAAATTCTATCGAAACCGTGATGAACGCGCACGCACTTGACGCGCTTTGTTTGTATGCCAAACTGCGACAAGATCGTCCCCGGCATGGTTATGGGTGCTTTAGGGTCAATGTCCCAACCATTTTCGTAAGCGGTGGTCCTATGAGAAAAGGTCACACAAAAGATGGCAGACCGATCGATCTTGCGACTGCATTTTGAGGCGGTTGGTAAATTTGAGACCAAAGAGATAGACGAGGCTGAGTTAAGAGATATCGAGTGCAACGCATGTCCAAGTGGCGGCAGCTGTAGCGGTATGTTTACGGCAATTCTATGAACACACTTTTGCGAAGCGATGGGCATAGCGCTCCCTGGCAACGGCACCATCCTAGCGCTAACTCCAGAGCGTGAGGAGCTCATCAGGCAGGCTGCTCGCAGAATTTGCCAGATCGCCCTTGATGAGAAATTTAAGATAAGAAACATACTAAATGAAAAGGCGATCCGCAACGCACTTGTCGTTGATATGGCGATGGGTGGCAGCAGCAACACCGTCCTTCACATGCTAGCTATCTCAAGAGAGGCTGGCGTAAATTTAGACATCAAAGAGCTAAATAAGATCAGCCAAAACATCGCTCACATCGCTAAGATCAGCCCAAGCTTGCCAAACGTGCATATGGAGGATGTCGGTAGAGCTGGTGGCATGAATGCAGTGATAAAAGAAATTTCACGCAGAGATCACGGCATGCTAAATGTGGACAACCTAACAGTTAGCGGCGAGACTTTGGGCGAGCGAGTACGTGCCAGTGATATCAAAGATGAGAGCGTCATCCACAAGGTTGAAAATGCCTATTCTCAGGTCGGCGGACTTGCCATTTTGTTTGGAAATTTAGCCGAGCAAGGCTGTGTCATCAAGACAGCTGGCATCGTTGGCGAGCGTAAATTTAGCGGTAAAGCGGTCTGCTTTAACTCACAAGATGAAGCGATAGCTGGCATCTCAAGCGGTAAAGTAGATAAAGGTGACGTCGTCGTCATCCGCTATGAAGGCCCACGCGGAGGCCCTGGCATGCAAGAGATGCTAAGCCCTACCTCACTCATCATGGGACGAGGACTTGGCGCGGACGTGGCGCTCATCACAGATGGTCGCTTTAGCGGGGCGACAAGGGGTCTAAGTATCGGTCACGTAAGCCCAGAAGCAGCTGAAGGCGGCATGATAGGGCTTGCTACGAGACGGCGACATCATCGATATGACGTCGATAAATACGAGATAAACGTTCGCCTAAGCGAAGCTGAGATCGCAAAAAGAAGAGTGGAATTTAAACCAGTCGATAAGGCACTAACCTCTCGCTGGCTAAGGCAGTATCAAAAGCTAGTCACAAACGCAAGCAACGGAGCGATATTAGAGGCGTGAAAACTAAGGAGCAAAAACCAGTTCTCATAATTATTAAGGATAAAAATGCAGCCTGAAATATATTTTTATGCCTTCATATCTTTGGCAGTACTGCTTTTTGGTAGCGATCTTTTTATCTATTCATTTAGTAGAGATAAGCTCGAGCTAGATAGAATTTTAAAGCAAAAAGAGCAAGAAAAATCTTGAGATTTCATCAAATTTAGCAAATTTATCATCTCAAAATAGCCAAAATCTACAGCTTATTAGTGAGCAAAAAGCAAAGCTTGTAGCAAATAATGAGCATATAGATGAGCTTATAGGAGAGATAGATACACTAAAGGCCAAAATAACGCAAATGGATGAAGACGAAAATGTGATGGAGCGCATAATCAATGAACTAAAAGAGAATATCAGTGCAGCAAATGAAAGACCCAAAAATAACGAGGTAAAATTTACCAATGCTTTAAATGAGGCTAAATCAAAGTAAGAATGCGCTATCTGAAGCAAATGAACGAGAAAATGCACTAAAACGCGATATAGTGGCACTTAGAAGTGAGATAAATGCAAAAGAGCTAAGTCTAAAAGAACAAGAGACAAATTTAGCAAAGGTAAAAAGTGAGCTAAATTTAGAGTTTTCTAATCTTGCAAACAAAATTTTTGAAGAAAAAAGCGCAAATTTTACACAAAATAGTCAGATGTCTTTAGAGCTTTTGCTAAAGCCGTTAAGGGAGCAAATTTTAACTTTTCAAACGCGTGTAAATGAGGTCCACGACGAATCAGTCAAAGGTATAAGTACACTAGGAGCACAGATCAAGCATATAAGTGATGTTGGCATCGCTATGTCAAAGGAGGCAAACTCACTTGCAACTGCTCTAAAAGGTAGCAACAAAACACTTGGAAATTGGGGAGAAATGCAGCTTGAGCGGACGTTTGAGGCTTCTGGGCTCATAAAAGGTGAGCACTACTTCACCCAGCAAAATTACAAAGATGAAGAGGGCAAACGCTTTATCCCTGATTTTGTAGTAAAAATCCCTGACGGCAAACATCTGATAATAGACTCTAAGGTCTCACTAGTCGCCTATGAAAAAGCCATTAGGGCTAGTAATGACGATGAGTTAAATTTGGCTCTAAAAGAGCATATCGTTTCTATGAAAGGTCATATAGACAGTCTAAATAGTAAAAACTACGGCGATATCGTACCTGAAAGCCCTGACTTTGTGCTTATGTTTGTGCCAATAGAGCCAGCTTACCTTGAGGCTATGAAATTTGATAGTACACTTTTTGACTACGCATTTGAAAAACGCGTGGTTTTAGTCTCTCACTCTACCCTTATGCCTATTCTCCGCACGGTTGCAAATTTATGGCGCATAGAGCGTGGTAATGAAGAGGCTAAAAATATCGTAAAAAGTGCGATCAAAATTTATGACAAAGTGCGAAATGTGGCCGATCATATGAATAGACTAAGTAGCACATTGAACACTGCAAATAAACATTTTAATGCCCTAGCAGCAAGTTTTAGTGGCAGAGATGGTCTTGTCAGTAGACTTGAAAATTTTAAACGCTTTTCTCCAGATGAGCAAAAAGAGATAGATATAAAAGAGATTGGTGTTAATAGCGAGTTAGAAAGTGATGATTAAAAAACGCGGCTAGAGAGCCTAGCCACATGAAGTTTTATTTTAAAAGACCTTGTTTTTTCATTTGATCCATTACTTGAGCAAACATCTCTTTAGCTTGTTTGCAAGTAGCGTCTTGTTGCTCTTTTGGAAGTGCAGCAAGTTGATCCATTGATTGTTTCTTTTGATCTTCATACATTTTTACTTGTTGCTCTTGACCAGCTTTTTTGTAAGCTTCAACCATCTTATCGATGTCTGAGAAGTAAGACTTTGCAAGTATCTGTAAGATCTGCAGCGTTTGAAGCTTAGTGCAAAGCCAGAGTAGCTAAAACTAGAAGTGATTTTTCATATTTTCTCCTTGTGAAAAATTTTCTGAAGAAGTATAACATTTAAAATAGTGATTTTGTGCTTAAAAATTGTACATTTAGCCAAGGCGCTTGTCTTGGCTACATTTGGCTTTTTAGCCTAAGAATTCGCGCTAAAATACTCTTTTGGAGCTTTGCAAAGTGGGCAAGCGCCCGGAGCTTTTGCCTCTGTGAACGTGTCCGCACACCTCGCAAACCCAGATATCTTCTTCATCGCTCTCAAAAAAGGCCTCTTCATCAAGCATCTTTTTAAGCTCCAAATACTCTCTCATGCTCTACTTCAACCTTGCCGATCGCGTTAAATAGCCTTTCAACATCTCTTAGCTCTTCTTCTTTTGCGATCTTTGCAAAGTCTGGATACATCGTCGTATGCTCGTAGTTTTCGCCAGCTGCAGCGTCAAAGTAAATTTTATCCATCTTATCGATCGGATCGTTCATCATCTCGTGATATTTCTTAAATTCAGCCCTTGCGTGCCATTTCTCGTTTTCAGCTGCTTCGTAAAAGTGTCTGGCTATCGCGTGGTAGCCTGCTTCTTTAGCTAGGTCGCCGTAAAGCTCGTACTTGTTTCTAGCTTGTGACTCGCCAGCAAATGCCTTCATCAATTACCGCTGTTAAACTCAGTGATGCATTTCATCTCTTCGCCACAACAGGTTAGTGTCCGCCGCCAACCTTTTGAACCTCGATCTCGTTGCCGCATTTCTCGCATTTGTATGTTTCGTATTGTCTCATTTTTGACTCTATTTTTGATAGAAATTTTGAGCGAATTATAACCAAATAATCAAAATAAGTAAATAATAATTTTTATTGATAACGTATATTATTATTTTATTTATTACAGATTTTTTGTGCTATTTTTGCAGCCAGTGGTGCTATGAAAAATATCACAGGATATGCCACCATAAGTGCTTTTATATAAGCTGCGAGCCAAATTTTCACAAAGCCATCAACAAAGCCTAGGGTTAAAAATATGTCAACATAAAGCGACATTATAAGCGCCATACATGCTGACATTATAAATGCAAAAACATATCTATAAAATTTCGCCGGTATCATGAAATTTTACCTATCAGCTCCTCTAGCCTCTTTGCATGATCAAGCGCCTTTTGCCTCATCAAAGCAAGCTTTGCCTCATCGTGCCTGCTCTGATATGACAGCCCTCCGCTATAAACATAGCCTGCAAACTCCATGCCACACATATTTGCTAACGCTTTAAGCGGCGGCAAAAACTCCTCTATCTCATAGCGCTGAAGTGCCTCTTTTTTATAAAGCTCCTCAGGCGCGCCAGAGGTAAATGAAAGCACTAGCTTTTTGCCATGTAGCTTATCTCCCTTGCTGCCATGAGAGAAGCCATGAACCAGCACATCTTCAAGCCACTTTTGTAAAAGCGATGGCACGCCGTACCAGAAAAATGGATAAACAAGCACGATCACATCAGCCTTCACTAGCTTTTCTTGCTCAGCTTTTACATCGATCACGTAGTTTTTATAAAGCTCGCTTAGTATGTCAAATTTAACCTCTGGCAGGTGCTTTTTTAGCTCGCTCAAGATGATCTTATTTGCGAAGGAATTTTCAAGGTCGGTGTGACCTGATACGACCAAAATTTCACTCATTTTTACCCCTTAAATTTACTTGCAAACAAAGCTACTTGCCTTGCTCGCATCGCCACCCACGTAGTAGCCACCTTTGGATAGGCACACACTAAAAATTCCTTGCCAGCGTAGCTCTTGCTCTTAGCTAGCATGCTCTTTGGCGCTTCGCCCTTTCATGCCACGCTTCAAGCGCACTAAGCGGATCCACGTCATCTATGCTGTTTCCGCCACCGCAGTGATTCATCCCAAGTAACGCAAAAATGCCGCGAATTTCTGGCTATTTTCATTATCAGCCTCTAGCTTTTTAAAACCAATCCCTTTGATCTTTTGCCGAGAAAACTGGGTCTGAAACGCCAGTTACTATGATGAGCTTGCCGCCATTTGCGCTAAATGTGCTAAGGCTTGTTGAGATGGCGTCATTTATCGCTGCGGTCTCGAAAGTCTTTGGCGTGTCTTTGTCAAAGTCGAAAATTTATCGTGTCAGAATCTGGCTGCAGCTGGTGTTAAAAATAATAATTCACCGAGCCGCTTGAGAGCGTGATGTTTTCAGCGTTTGGCTTAGCGCTTTGCGAGTCGCCTAGCTTCCACTGCCTCCAGCCCTCAGCGCTCACGCCTGAGTCGTAAAACCAGCCGCTATAAATTTGCTCGCCCTTGCTGTTTTTGGCTCCGTTAAAGATTTTCTCTATCGCCTCTATCTTTTGCTTCGCTAAATTGAGACCTTTTTGGATCAAATTGCACGCTTCCCACGCATTGATGATCCCATCTTTTTAGTCCGTCTAGCCGTCACATTTTTCTAGTACGGCATGGCTTAGATTGTCAAGGTCGTCCTGCGTTAGGGCATTTGCAAACACTTTTCTCGCCTTTTTCATTTTTCGGAGCTATCTTCATAAAGGCTTGGTTGTCCCACTGCTGAGCGATCGCCGCGCGAGATAGCCTAAAGCCAGGGTTTGCAGCGATGACGCCGTCAAATTCTAGCGGATAGCGCTGGGCTGCGATTAGTGCTGCCCTGCCGCCATTTGAGCAGCCCATGAAGTAGCTATGTTTTTGGCTTTTTGGCGTATGCTGCGGCTAAAATCTGCTTTAGCTGCGTCTGTGACCTGCCGATCGCCTGATAGGCGTAGTCTAGCCTTGCTTGCTGATCTAGCCCAAACTCAGCCGTTGGCTTTGGGTGGCCTGAGTTTGTAGTGACGACCGCGTAACCTCTAAGAAGCGCTGGCGTGGCTGTGCTTGTGCGTATCGGCACTGCACCAAGAGCAGGCGCTACAAAGCCGTCCATACCGCCTCCGCCTTGAAACAAAAACTTCTCATTCCACTGCTCTGGCAGCCTTAGCTCGTAATCAATCGCATACTCTTTGCCATCACTGCCGGTGCGCTTATAGAGTTTGCCATGCACCACGCAGTGAGGCTTTGCTTTGATAGTGTTTTTTTACTGCCACCAGTTAGCGCAGACATCTTATCGGCTGAAATTTCGCCACTCTCACTCCACACCGCATCTATCATCTCGTTGTTTAAAATTTTCACATCTTTTAAACTCTCACATCCTGCCCTATCAAGGGCAAAAGCCGTGCTACCAATGAGTGCTAGTGCGCAAAAAAGTGAAATTTTCTTCATAGCATCTCCTAAAATTTACCTTGCTAAATGAGGTCTCGTTTTTAGACCAAAGCCGTCAATCCATCTATTAGCCCAGCTCGCTCTTTGGCGTAAGCCTTGTAGTTTTCGCTGTGGCGGTAGCTCTCAAAGCTAGCTTCGTCTTTGTAAATTTCAACCAGCACCCATTTGTTTGGCGCATCCTTTTGACTAAAGGCAAACTGCGCGTAAGCACCCTCATCTACGCTTTTTTGCATATATTTTTTGATGATCTTTTCATCCGCATCGCTTTTTGCCTTAAGGCTTAAGTCTGTGATGTGAAAGTAGGCATCTTTTAGGCGCTCTGGCGTTAATCCTAGAAAAACGCGGCTCATTTTTCACGCTTATAGCCTTTTGCTAGCTGAAAATTTCAGCGCTTGCGCTTGCAAATTTCTTTAAAATGCACCGAGCTTATATGCTTTTTATAAGCCGCCTCATCCTTGTAAAACTCTAGCACGTAAAACAGCTCTGGCTTGCTCTTTTGCGCTCGCAAAAAGATCGCCTGCGTGCCCGGCTCGCTCTTTGAGTTAAGGATATTTTCCCTGCCAAGACGCTTTAGCAAGCTCTTGTTATTTGGCGTTGAAAGTAGCTCATATAAGCTCACTTTCGCCTCTGCCCCAAAGGCAAACGCCGCCAAAAACCGCTAGTAAAAATAGCTTTTAAACATCAAATCTCCCCTAAATTTATCTTTTGCTCCACTCTTTTTCATCCAAGCAAAAAGCTCGTCTAGATCGTAGTCGCTGCCATGTCCTTGCCCCAGACCGCTTCGAAATCAACCTCTTTGCCAGCATTTTTAAGCGAAAGTGCGAGCATAGCAGGCACGGCAAGGGCTAGGTCAGTGTCGTTTGTCCCCTGCCTTATGCGGTGGGATCTCGCCGCTTCTTTGTTTTTAGCGTAGTTCATCGCATTCATCATCTTTATGACGCCAGCGTCTCGCCATCTCGCCCTCGCTTCGCTCTTTTTGCAATTAGTAAAAGTGCTTTGCAGGCGTTTTTGTTATCGCCAAAGAGGTCATTTTCAGGATTTTTCAAGAGCTAGGCCGTCAAAGGCAACCACCGCTTTAGCGCGTTTTAGCGAAGCTATGAAGTCTTCTAAGCTTAAAATGTATATCCAAGCGAGCAACCCTGCGTGTCAAGAGTTATAATCTAGGCGTGAGCGTGCTTTTGTCGCTGCTTTTTGTAGCGGTAAATGCCCTTTGAGATGAGGGCGCTTATATACTCTTTTGAAGCTGCCCTCGCCGTTTTCATCAAGGCTTAGCGCGTGGCCTTTGGCGTCTTTTTCAAATGTAGCGAGTTTAGATAGGCTGGGAATTTACTCTTTAGCTCACGTGAGAGCTCTTTTTGCGTGGCGTTTAGCTCGCCTACTGTCATCTTTGGCTTTTTGCTCCTGTCGTTAAAGCTAGCCGCATCAAAGCTTGAAAAAGTCTATCTTTTCAAACCCTATCCAAATCCCCAAACATCCACTCATACGCCTCGTCCTCATGCTCTCAATTTGTCACGGGGCAGTAGATAGAAGCGGCATAAATTTGATCGTCCGCCTTTGCAGCGCCTAGCTCTTAAGATATGGCTCATACTCTTTGCCCTCTGCGCTAGTGCCAGAAGTGCCGACATCGCGCCGCCTGCGCTCGTGCCGTTTGAGATGATCTTATTTGCGTCGCCCGCACAATTTGTCGTTAAATTTGAAGATATCTAACGGCCGCTTTTAGATCGACTATCGCAGCTGGTGCTTTGCCGATAATCTCTCGCCATCTTTTAGCGTCCTGCCCCTAGCGCCAACGCTTGCCACGACGTAGCCTCTAAGAAGCGCCTCAAGGGTGGCATTTGGCTTTTCGTTTTGATTTCTGGCTTTTTGAGGCTTAGCTGGCATGTAGCCGCCCATGCGCATTTGGCATAAAAGATAGCCGTAGTTTTATCGTCAATTGTACCTCTGGCACGTAGAAATTTAGCACCTCATAGTCGCTAGCTGGCTTTTGCCACATAGACTATGCCCTCATGGCTCGAAATTTAAGCGTCCTCTCGCCAACTTGCACGCTTTTAGCTCACCTTTTTCATCAACTTTAAGCTCGCCCCCAAAGCAAGCGCCTACTAAACAAACACCCTAAAATAGCAACTCTAACGCATTTCATGATCTGCCTTTTATTTTGTCCTACTTTTTTGCTCCACAGCCTTGGCGTAGGCCACCAAGGCTTTAGCGCCTAGTTATCTTTTGGCTTATACTTGACCACATAGTCAAATTTGGGCTGGTGCAGTGAAAACTCAAAGCTATCTCTATCGACCGAGCCAACGCAGTAATGGCTATCATAAAGGCGAAGTAAAAACTCCGCCATCTGCTCGCTCGTGTGGTACTTTTTAAACGCTTTGTCGTAGTCGTAGCTCTCTTTGCTAGTTGCCACCATGCCAAATTCTGTCTTTGTGGCAGCAGGGGCTAGCACTTTTGCTTGCATTTTCGCCTGCTTATCCTGTGCTAGCTCGTGGTAAAGTCCCTCGCTAAAGGCACTTACGAAAAATTTGCTAGCGCAGTACGTGACGGCGTTTGGCACGATTTTGTAGCCACCTATTGAAGAGATGTTTATAAGCTGCGTATCTTTGTCTTTATACTTTTTTGTAAAGAGCGTTGAGAGCGTCACCAGTGAGATGATGTTTAAATTTATCATCTGAGTGATCTTGTTCAAATTTGCTCGCCGACCTTGTTATAGTCGCCAAAGCCAGCGTTGTTTATAAGCGCTTTTAGCTCAATTTTACTAATTTTTGCCAAAGTAAGAGGGCATTTTCTTGCTTTTGAAAGGTCACAAAGCTCTATCACGACATCGACATTTGCAAACGTTAGCTATCTCACTTTTTAAATTTTCTAAAAAGCTCGCCACGTCTTGCAACAAGGATCACTCTCCCCGCGCCTTGCAAATGCTTTTGCCACGGCCGCTCCTATGCCTGAGCTTGCCCCAGTGATCACTATATATTTTTCATTTTGTACATTCCTCCGGATTATAAATTTTCACACCTTCGCTGTGGTCATCTTGCGCTACTTGCACGATCACTTTAGCGATATCAGCTGCCTTCATCGGACGATACTCGTCAAAAAAACCTTTTGGAATAAATTTAAACGCCTTTATCGCTAGATACTCACCCTAGTCTAAAGTCCTTTCTCTCAGCCTCGATAAGTGGCAGCCTAGCGATGTGAAATGAGCTATATCCAAGCTCTTTTATCTTTGCTTCTGCTTGACCTTTTGCCTTTAGGTAAAATGAGCCTGACTTTCTGTTTGCACCTGCAGCTGAGAGCAAGACAAAAGCGTTTTGCGCCGCACTCCAAGCCAATGGCGAAATTTATCGGATAGGTCACATCGACTTTGTAAAACTGCTCTTTGTGCTTTGCCGCTTTCATCGTCGTGCCAAGCGCGCAAAAAACATCATCAGCGATAAATGGCACCTCATCTTTAAAATCATCAAAATTTACTATCTTTACTTCAAGCTTTTCATGGGTAAATTCTAGCTCATGCCTAACAAGGGCGACCACCTTGTTGTAGTGCTCACTCCCACATAAATCCTTTAAAATTTCACTTCCCACAGCGCCGCTGGCTCCTGCTATAAGGGCGACTTTTTTCATGTTTATCCTTTGTAAATTTTGGATAAATTCTATCTCGCTAAGGCAGAAATTTCGCTTATGGCCTCTTTTGTATAAATTTGCTCCAAGCCCCTGCCCTTGGCGTAGTCATAAACCAGCGCCATGATCTCGTCTAAATTTGACTCATCAACGCCGATTTCGATAAGGCTTGTTGGCGTGCCGATCTTACTAAACCACTCTTTTAGCTTTTTAATAGCCTTGTCCGCGTCATCCACGCCAAAAATTTCTTTGCCAAAGCGCTTAAATGCCTTTAAATTTCTACTCTTATACCACTTCATCCATGCTGTCATAACAACACTTAGCCCAGCCCCATGCGCGCAATCAACCACCGCACCTATGGCGTGCTCGATCATGTGATTTGGATAAGAGTAGCCAGCCGTGCCAACGTAAGTTAGCCATTTAGCGCCATCGTCGCAGCCTGTGCAAACTCGCTTCTAGCGCCATAGTTTTCTGGCTCTTTTAGTAAAATTTCAGTCGTTTTCATGACGGTTTTGATGTTTGCTTCGATGTATAAACTTTATGATCTCAGGCTGAACGCTCGCCGTAAAGTAGCCCCTCGATGCTGTGAGCGATGATGTCAGAGGCTGAATAGACCAAATACTCCTTGCTAACGCTTGCTTGAAGAAGCGGATTTACCACCGATACTTTTTGGGTAAAGACAAGCGCCGTGCATGGCAAATTCTCTTTGTGGCTTCATTTGTGACGACTGCTCCGCCGTTCATCTCTGAGCCAGTTGCAGCAAGCGTGATGATGTCAAAGATCATAAGCGCCTCTTTTGGGCATTTGCCAGTAAAAAAGTCCCAAACATCGCCGTTATATTTAACTCCAGCAGCCACAGCCTTGGCCGTGTCAAGCACCGAGCCGCCGCCTATGGCTAGCACGCTATCGACGCCTTGCTTTTTAGCTAAATTTATAGCCTCATTTACCTTGCTTAGCACTGGGTTTGACTTCACGCCGCCTATCTTGCAGTACCTCGATGCCATTTTGCGCTTAGGGCTCTTTTGTAGCAACGTCAAAAAGTCCGTTTTTAATGATCCTGTCGCTGCCATAGATGATGAGCGTCTTTTTGCGCCAATCTTTTTCATATATTTGCCGATGTTTTGCTCTTTGTCTTTTGCCAATTCTATTTTAGTAGGGTTTAAAAAGCTGAAATTTTGTACATAGTTTTCTCCTTATTTGCTTTTTGTGATTTGGGGGTAAATTTAGTTCAATTTTTCTTATTTTTTTAGCTATTTTTATCTGCGCTCAAATTTGAAAATTTCTTAGTCTGATAGGTAGTTTTGATGTGATCTTATCTGGATCGAAGCTATTTTTGGATCGCCTAAGCCTCCGAAAAATTTTTCGCCAGTGTTAAAGAATTTTGTAAGAAATAATCCCCTCTATACCCAAGTTCAAAAAGTAGCTCGGACATCTCAGAGATATCCTTTTCGCTTAGCAAGTCCGCATGCACGGTCGTTCTAACTTCAAATTTAAAATTTATCTCAAGCAGGTATCTAAGCGTGGCGGCAAATTTCTCATATAAATTTGAGCCAGTGATGCCTATAAATTTCTCTTTTGGAGCTTTAAAATCAAGCGCGATGTAGTCGATCAGCCCCTCATCTATCGCCTCTTTCAAGACGTCACGATATGAGCCGTTGGTATCTACTTTTAAACTAAAGCCACGTGCCTTTACCTCACGTGCTAAATCAAAAAATAAAGGATTCGCTGTGCATTCTCCACCGCTAAAGACGATGCCATTTAGCTTGCCGACCCTGCGATCTAAAAAGTCGCAAACTTCGCTAAAGCTTATAGTGCCATTTGACTTTACAACCTCGATGTTGTAACAGTATCCACAGCGCATATTGCAACCTGCAAACCAGATGACAGCTGCCACTTTATCAGGATAGTCAAGCGTCGTAAATGGCGTTATACTAAAGACTATTTGCAAATTTAAAACCCTATGTGAAATGAAGGCACAGAGAAAGTGCCTTTTTAAAAACGTATTTTTATACTATTTTTAAGATTTTGTGTTACTTTTTTGCAGCAACTCGCGTATTCGTCAAATTTAACACGCTCTTTGTGCTCACCTTTTTTACCGAGATTAAAGCTCTCAACTGGTCTGTGATAGCCCATAACACGAGTATAAACCACGCATCTTGTGCGTTTGTCTTGCACTTTTTCTAAAATTTCTTTTTCTGTCATTTTCTCTCCTTATTTGGATTTTTTCTTTTCATTTTCTATCAGCTCTGCATCACAAAGCGGGCAAAACTCATGCTCGCCAGCTATGTAGCCATGCTTTGCGCAGACGCTAAATACCGGCGTTATCGTGATGTATGGGAGTTTGTAGTTTGAGATTATACTCTTTACAAGCTCTTTGCAAGCTTTAGCCGAGCTGATGCGCTCTTTCATATATAGGTGAAAGACGGTGCCGCCAGTGTAGGCGCTTTGTAGCTCGTCTTGCAGATCAAGCGCTTCGTAAGCGTCGTCTGTGAAATTTGCAGGTAGCTGGGTTGAGTTTGTGTAGTAGATATTATCGCCCTCGCCTGCTTGGATGATATCTGGATAGCGCTTCTTATCCTCTTTGGCAAAGCGGTAAGTAGTGCCCTCAGCTGGAGTTGCTTCAAGGTTGTATAAATTTCCGCTCTCTTCTTGAAATGTCCTTATCTTGTCGCGTAAAAAGCCAACCATCTCAAGGGCAAATTCTCGTCCAAATTTAGTTGAGATGTTCTCTTTATCGTCAGTGAAATTTCTAAGTAGCTCGTTCATGCCATTTATGCCGATCGTGCTAAAGTGGTTGTTAAAGTGCTTTAGATACCTAGCTGTGTAAGGATAAAGCCCTCTGTCATACATCTCTTGGATAAATTTACGCTTTTTCTCTAGGGTTGATTTAGCTAGGTCTAAAAGATAGCTTAGTCTATTATAAAGTGCGACTTTATCGCCTTTGTAGTTATAGCCTAGGCGGGCTAAATTTATAGTGACAACTCCGATCGAGCCAGTCATCTCAGCACTTCCAAAAAGACCACCTCCACGTTTTAAAAGCTCTCTTAGATCAAGCTGCAAGCGGCAGCACATAGAGCGCACGTGGCCTGGCTTGTAGGCGTTTTCGTTTTCTATCTTGTTGCCATTTTCGTCGTAAGTGTATTGTGAGCCGATGAAATTTTGAAAGTAGCTTGAGCCCATTTTTGCGGTATTTTCAAAGAGCACGTCCGCCACTTCGCTATCCCAGTTAAAATCCTCTGTGATATTTACTGTTGGTATAGGGAATGTAAAAGGCTGCGAGCACTTGTCGCCAGCTGTCAAGACCTCGTAAAATGCTTTGTCTATGCGCGCCATCTCAGGCTCGAAATCCTTGTAAGTCATATCGATCAAATTTTTCCTGCCACGCTCGTTTGCTTTTTTCAAAATTTTCTCATCTTTTACATTTGTAAAAAGGTGTATATCATCGCTCGTTGGGATCTGATCTCTTAGGTCGCTTGGGCAGGTGATGTCTATAGTTACGTTTGTAAATGGGCTTTGTCCCCAGCGTGCGGGCACGTTTAGGTTGAAAATAAAGCTAGTGATCGCCTTTTTGATCTCGGCGTCGCTTAGATCGTCTTTGAAAACGTAAGGCGCAAGGTAGGTGTCAAAGCTAGAAAACGCCTGAGCGCCTGCCCACTCGCTTTGTAAAATTCCTAAGAAATTTGCCATCTGATAAAGTGCTTCTCTAAAGTGCTTTGGCGCTTTGCTCTCGACCCTACCACGAACGCCGTTAAAGCCCTCATTTAGCAAGGCTCTTAGGCTCCAGCCAGCGCAGTATCCTGTGAGGCAGTCAAGGTCGTGGATGTGGTAGTCGCCATTTCTGTGAGCTAACCCCTCTTCTTTGCTATAAACAGCGTCTAGCCAGTAGTTTGCTATGACTTTGCCAGCGGTGTTATTTATAAGCCCTGCGTTTGAATAGCTTGTGTTTGAGTTTGCAGAAATTCTCCAGTCGGTGCCGTTTATGTACTCATTTATCGTTTGGGTTGAGTTTATATAGGTCGTATCTTCGTTTAGCCCTAAAATTTGCTCGCGTTGGAGCTTGTGGGTGTGGCGGTAGAGCATGAAGCTCTTTAAAACTTCAAAATGTCCGCCGTCAAATAGCTCTTTTTCTATCGCATCTTGGATGTCTTCGACTGTTATCGCACTTGATTTTTGAAAGATATCTTGGACTACATTTGTAAAAACTTGCTCGTCATAAGCTTTATTTTCGCTGGCAAATGCCTTTTTTATAGCATCTACTATCTTGTATGCTACAAATTCTTGCCTTGTGCCATCTCGTTTTAAAATTTCACGCATCACTTGCTCTTTTCTGATTGTTTTTTTGATATGGAGTTTAAAAGTATAGGACAAGAAAGCTTTAAAAGATAGATAACTATTTTATTTTGTTTAATAATATTTATCAAAAATATAAAAATTTTAGAGAGTTTTATTAAGTATATTTTTTTACGCTTTTTAGGCATTTTTAAACTAGAAATCTGATTATTTTTACTTAAATAATTATTTTAATTTTAGTTTTTAAAAATAGTAGATTTAAATTTTTTTCTTCCATATAGATCTTTATTTAATTTATGTTAATATTAGTCGATTTTTCAAAAAAAGAGTTTCAATGAAAAATCACAATGCTCGCCCTAGGTCTACTTTTTGGCTGGCTGTGCATCATCCAACGGCGTAAAATCACCCTGAAGATGGCATGATGAAAAGCTTTGCAAAATGCGCCCTAAAAATCAGATAGTACAGTCATTATGCTAGTACCAAGTCGTGGCTTTCTTGCTGACGCAATAGCTAGCGCAACAACTAGTGTTTCAAACAACGACGGAGGTTTTTACAACAATCTAACGGATAAAATACAAGAAGGTGTGGATACCTTTGTCATCTACGGCGAAAGTGGGATGAAAACGGAGTCACTCATGTCAAATGTCTTTACAAGACTAAAAGAGTATAACGTAAATGGTATGCAGTTTTTGTATATCAGCAGGAATAGAAAAGAGCGAGAAGCTAAGCAAGCTAGCAGATGAGCTTGGTATAAAAATTAGCTTTGTGACACTTCCGTAAATTTATAATTTAATAGACAATTTAGTAAATCTAAGAGAGAAACTTTCTCTTAATTTAACTACTGACATCCTTCACACTCAATCGAACGGTCTGCTACATCGTTTAGTTTTTCGCTATCTGGACTTTCAGAGCGTAGATAATAAGTTGATTTTAGTCCAAGCTCCCATGCAAGCATGTAAATTTCACTTAGATATCCGCCACTTGCCTTATCTAGGCTCATAAATATATTTAGACTTTGACCTTGGTCGATCCATTTTTGGCGGATCGCGCCTGCTTTTATAAGAATTCTTTGATCAAGCTCGTAAGCTGGCGTGTAAAACTGCCAAGTATCAGGGCTTAAATTTGGCACGACATTTGGGATCATGCCGCTTAGGTTGTGTTCGAACCACTTGCGCTTATAGACTGGCTCGATAGTCTGAGTAGTGCCAACAAGGATCGAGATCGAGCTAGTTGGAGCGATCGCCATTAGGTAGCCGTTTCTCATGCCGTCACGCTTGACCTCTCTCTTAGCTTGTCCCAGTCGCAGACATTTTCGTCAAATAGCCCGCCTTTGTCGTTTAAAAGCGCTTTTGCGTTTTCGTTTGCTGTATCTATCGGCATGATGCCTTTGCTCCATTTTGAGCCTTCAAATCTTGGATATATGCCCTTTTCTACGGCTAAATTTGAGCTAGCGTAGATCGCGTTGTAGCTTATATTTTCCATTATGCTGTCTATTAGCGCCAAGTGCTCATAGCTGCCCCATTTTACGTTTTTCTCAGCTAGCATTTGCGCCTCGCCCATGACACCAAGGCCGATCGAGCGAGATGATAGGTTGGTGTGTTTTACCTTTTTGTGCGGGTAGAAATTTAGGTCTATAACGTTATCAAGCATCCTAATAGCTATCGGCACGACACGCTCTGATGTCCTCTTTGCTGTTTATCTTGCTTAAATTTATACTTGCAAGGTTGCAAACTGCCGTTTTGCCCTCGATGCTCTCTTTTTCTACGATGAAAATTTGCTTGCCTTTTAGGCTATCAAGTGCGCTAAGCTTTTTGGCTTTTTTAGTTATGCCACTATCAACGGTGACGTCTTCTTCTTCGTCAAATAGCTCCTCGCCGCCGTCTTCATAAGTGATCTTGATCTTATAGTAGTTTGGCGCTGTGTTTTGGTACATGGTGCATAAATTTGAGCTTCTGATGATGCCCTCGTGGTCGTTTGGATTTGCTTTGTTGGCATTGTCTTTAAAGCATAAAAATGGCATGCCCGTTTCAAAATAGCTAGTTAAAATTTTCTTCCAAAGCTCTTTTGCAAGGATGGTGTTTTTTCTGGATATTTTCGTCGTTTTCATACTCTAAATATCTCTTCTCAAACTCCTCGCCGTAAAGGTCGCAAAGGTCGCTTACTTGAGCTGGGTCAAAAAGGCTCCAGCGGCCATTTTCTTTGACACGCTTCATAAATAGGTCGTTTATCCAAAGCGCAGGGAAAAGCTCGTGCGCGCGGCGTCTCTCTTCGCCTGAGTTTTTACGAAGATCGAGAAAATCGCTCACGTCCATGTGCCAAGGCTCGATATAAACAGCGATCGCGCCCTTTCTAGTGCCTAGCTGATCGACCGCTACTGCGATGTCGTTTGTCACTTTTAAAAATGGGATGATACCGCCAGCTGCGTTTTTGTGTCCGTCGATACTGCCGCCCATCGCACGCACCTTGCTCCAGTCCCAGCCGATACCGCCGCCAAATTTTGAAAGAAGAGCCATCTCTTTATAGCTATCAAAAATGCCCTCGATATTATCAGGCGTACTGCCTACGTAACAGCTGCTTAGCTGGTGGCGTGTAGTCCTTGCGTTTGAGAGCGTTGGGGTGGCTAACATCACTTCAAATTTAGAGATGAGGTCGTAAAATTTCTTAGCCCAGCCTTGACTGTCTAGCTCGTTTTGCGCAAGAAACATAGCGATCGCCATAAACATGTGCTGTGGCAGCTCGATGGGCATACCGCGCTTGTCTTTGATGAGATAGCGATCATAAAGCGTCTTGATACCAAGATATGCAAACTGAAGGTCGCGCTCGGGCTTGATGTAGGCGTTTAGATCCTCAAGATCGTACTTCTCTTTTAGCCCAGGGATGATGCGGCCTACTTTTTCGCCCTTTGCGAGGTAGTCTTTTAGGTGGTTATAGCCATTAAAGCCAGTCACTTTGTGATAAAGGTCGAACAAAAATAGCCTTGCTGCAACAAATGTCCAGTTTGGGCGGTCGATGTCGATCTTATCAACTGCTGTTTTTATAAGAGTTTGCTGAATTTCCTCAGTCGTTATCATATCTCTAAACTGAATTTTCGCGTCTACCTCAAGCTCGCTAAGACTTACGTTGCTAAGACCTAGGACGGCTTCGTTTGTGTATTTTTTTGATCTTGCTGATATCAAGCTCTTCTGTTCTGCCATTACGTTTTTATAACTTTTCAAAAATATCTCCATGTTAAATTTTAATTTGAGATTTTATCCAAAAAGATATAAAAAAACTCTTTGCCAAAAACTACTCATTAAATATAAAAATTTACCACCAAAATGAGAAAGAGAAAGGCTTGCCAAAAACTCTTATTTTTTTCTAGCGCGAGGGCGATAAAAACGCTAAACGTGACGAGCTTTGGGTTAGTTTTGGAGATCAAAATTTAAATTGCAACTAAATTTTGCTGACACTTGTAAAAGCTACTTGAAAAGTGCCGCCCTTGGCTGATAAATTTTGCGAGCTAAATTTAAGATGGATTTTGTATTAGGGTATTTGCAAGGGGCTAAATTTACCTTTGCGTTTAATTTATTTGCCAAAAACTCATGGTGAAATTTTATCTACGTTTTTTGGTATAGTAGTTGTAGTCAAAGCACTCTTTGATCTCATCTTTGCTAAGGCTCTTAGTTAGGTCCTCGTCGTTTAGTCAATTTTGTAAAAATAGGCTGTGACCTTGCTCGTCTATCGCTTTTTTGCCCTCTTGCAAGTCCGCCCAGACCTTCATGGCGTTGCGCTGAACGATCTTGTAGGCGTCCTCTCTAGAAATCCCACGCTGTGGCAGCTGCAAAAGCACACGCTGTGAAAATACTAGGCCGCCTGTTAAATTTAAATTTTTCATCATATTTTCTGGATAGACAACCAAATTTGCTATCAAATTTTTGATACGAACCAGCATAAAATCAGCCGTGATAAACATATCTGGCAGGATAAATCTCTCAACCGAGCTGTGGCTGATGTCGCGCTCGTGCCAAAGGGCGACGTTTTCAAGTGCTGGCGTGACGTATGAGCGTAGCACTCTGCAAAGGCCGGTGATATTTTCGCTAAGGACTGGGTTGCGTTTGTGCGGCATCGCGCTTGAGCCCTTTTGTCCTGGGCTAAAGTACTCCTCCGCCTCATAAACTTCGGTCCTTTGGTAGTGTCTAATGGCAACTGCGATCTTTTCGCAAGTAGAAGCTAAGATAGCGATAGCACTCACCACATGGGCATAGCGGTCGCGCTGGATCACTTGATTTGACGCTGGGGCAGCTTTCAGACCCAGCTCTTCGCATGTTAGCTCTTCAAATCCCCATCGGAGCGTGGGCTAAATCTCCCATAGCGCCCTGAAAGCTTGCCGTAGCTGATCGTATCTTTTGCGTCTTTGATGAGCTTTAGCGCCCTTGCGATCTCGTCGTACCAGATGGCAAGTACGAGGCCAAAGGTTATCGGCTCGCCATGGATGCCGTGGCTTCTGCCAACCATGAGCGTGTGCTTGTGCTCATTTGCTCTGTTTTTGACCGCCTGCATAAACTCCTCTACGTCGCTAATGATGAGCTCTAGGCTCTCTTTCATCTGAAGTGCGACGGCTGTGTCGATGCAGTCGCTTGAGGTCATACCGTAGTGTACGAACCTGCTCTCCTCGCCAAGGCTCTCGCTGACGCTTGTTAAAAATGCGATGACGTCGTGCTTTGTCGTCTTTTCTATCTCGTCGATGCGAGCCACTTCAAATTTAGCGTTTTTGCAAATTTTCTCGCAATCACTGTCGCTTATGAAGCCAAGCTTATTCCAAGCTTTAACGGCAGCTTTTTCTACCTTGAGCCAAGCGTCGTATTTTGCTTGTATGCTCCACTTTTCAGCCATCTCTTTGCGTGAGTATCTTTCGACCATTGTTGAACCTTTTGTGTTAGTTTGCTTTTGTCCTGAAAGTATAAATTTGGCTTTTTGGGCCAGAAATCACGTCGTGCAATTTCTCAATGTAAGTTTTTATTATATAAAATCCGAGCTGAAATGTCGGTTATACGCTTATAATTTGGGCTTAAGATAGCTCGCTCTGTTTTTTTCAAAGGATCATTATTGCCCTATGTAAATAAATTTATCGCCACTGCAGATCATCAAAAAGCTTACGAAATTTTGCTGAAAAATGGCTTTAACATGAGCCAGACCCAGCGTCTCATCGATAAAGGCAGGCTGATCTGTGGCGGCAGTGTCGTGAGTGAGAAAAAAATGCCGTTTTGTGCGGCGATGTCTTTTTGATCGACTATGAGGCCAAGCCAAAGGGGCTTAAAGCCGATCTTTGAGTGCGAGAGCTTTTGCTGTCTTTGACAAGCCAAGTGGCGTGCTAAGCCACCCAAATGGCAGACACTGCGACTACTCGCTAAACGATGAAATTTACACACTTTTTGGACGAGATGCGAGCGTGGCACATAGGCTGGACTTTGAAACAAGCGGCGTGATCGTCGTGGGAAAAGATAGAAATTCTACGATAAAACTAAAGAAAGTACTTTTTCGAAAACAGAGAGGTTTTTAAAAAGCTACGTCGCGATGGTGCAGGGCAGGGTCGAGCGAGAATTTACGATCGATGCTAAGATGGATCTGGCAAAAAACTACGACGATGTAAAAATGCGAATGCAAATTTGTGAAAATGGAAAAAGTGCGGTGACTGAAAATTTTTGCCTATAAAGTATTTTTGACGATATCGATACGACTTTGGTTCTGCTTATCCCACTCACTGGCAGGCAACATCAAATTCGGTTGCATTTGTTTCATGTGAAACACAAGATTATTGGCGAACCACTTTATGGTTTGTCACGTCCGCAGATCGAGAAAATTTTAGACAAAGAGATGAGCGAGCGTGAACGGATAAATTTAACTGGAGCAAAGAGGCTTTTTGCTTCACTCGGACGAAATTTCATTTAAATTTGATGAAAATTTTTACAATATTAAAAAGCAAATTGACACCGAGAGTGTGTTTTATACTGCGAGATAAGCAAATAATCAAACTATTTAAATTTTAAAAACTCTTTCTAGTAAAAATAATCTATAGTAAATTTTTCATAATTTTTGCTTTTTAAATTTGAAATAGAATTTCTATTAAAAGATAGAATTAGATTTTTTTAGCATCGCCACATTGTGATTTCAAATTTTGGCAATCAATTTTTTGTTTTTTTGTTTTTCACACGTACTCATGCCAATTTTTTTCAGATTTTTATTTTGAAGTTTTATTTTCCTCTTTCAAAACTTTTATGATCAAGCTGCCCAGCGCCAGCAACCAGCACTATAAAAATTATCTCGGCGATATCAAGAGCTGTCATTTTTTACTCACGTTAGTTTTATCGTTAGTTGGTTTTTCTTCTGCTTTAGCTGCGTTTTTATCGCTAACGTTAGCTCTGAATTTTGGGTTTTCATTTCGCTGTTTTAGTTGTCCGCAAGCTGCACTTATATCAAGCCCTTTGCTCTGTCTGATCGTGCAAATGACGCCATGATCCCTTAGATATTCTTGAAATTTTAGCATACTAGTAAGCTCAGGCCGTCCAAACTCACTACCTTCATGCGGATTAAAATAGATCAAATTTACCTTTGCCTTGATACCATGCAGCAGTTTTACCAGCTTTTTTGCATCACTAACGCTGTCGTTTAGGTCCTTTATAACAAGATATTCAAACATTACACGCTTTCGCATATCGATAGGAAATCCCCTAACAGCATCCATAACAGCCTCGATATTATACGCCTTATTTATCGGCATCAAGCGGCTTCTAAGCTCGTTAGTAACAGCATGTAGCGATATGGCCAGCAAGACACCAAGGTCCATCTCGCCAAGCTTTTTTATCTGGCTACCAAGGCCACTTGTTGAAACGGTTTGACGGCGTGACGATATGGCTAGGCCCTCATTAAGAGCTAAAATTTTGATCGCTTTACTAACGTTAGCAAGGTTATCAAGCGGTTCACCCATACCCATATAGACAACGTTTATGCGCCTTTCGTATGGTATGTTATTCTCTCTTTTTATCCATAAAATTTGCCCTACGATCTCGCCAGCAGTCAAATTTCTAACAAGTCCGCCCTTTGCTGTTAGGCAAAAAGCACAGCCCATTTTGCAGCCAACCTGCGAACTAACACAAACAGTATAACGAGCATGGCGACTAACCTTGCCATCTTCGTCGCTAATCTCCTCTTTCATCGGTAGCAAAACGCTCTCTATTTTCAGCCCATCTTTTAGCTCAAAAAGATACTTGATAGAGCCGTCGCTACTTTGCTCACATTTCACACATTTTTAGAGGATCAAGATAAAACTTTCTCAGCCAAATCCTGACGCATATCCTTTTGGCAAGTTTAGCATTTGGCTAAATTCTGTCGCATTTTATATATACCCACTCATAAATTTGCGTCGCTCTAAAAGAGGGAGAGACTAGCTCTTTTAACTCTTCAATGCTAAGATCACAATTTTTCACATATTTTTCCTTTACATATTTTTGTTAGTAGCTCTTTGGCTGCAGAGTGATTTTTTATAAAATCAGCATGCATTTTCATCACAGAAATTGTCGCTACGAAAATTCCATAAGCTGGGATTTTAAAAAGTGAGCCACTTTTTAGAACAGAAAAACTCCATATTTTTCTAAAAAAATAACCCTTTTCAAACATTTTATAAGCCAAAGTACTATCTGTTGTTATAAATGTAATGAATTTGTTTTGATAGTTCCACGTGAAACGATAGAAGAAAATTTCACACTCGATAGGCGAATAAGATCTATTTTTCTATGCTAGAAAATTTCAATATTTGCCCCAACCGAGCTTTCATACATGTGCAAAATTTCACCATCTTTATATAGACCAGCTGAACCTACAAAACTATCTTTTTCTGGCATCTGGTATACATTTCGCTCGGGATTTTTTTGACAATTGACTTTAGATTTTTGCAGCTCTGGGTTTGATGAGTTTGCCATCTAGCCTCGATCTTTGCAAGGTAGTGATGATCAATATTTTTTTAAATTTATACTCTTTTTCATCTGCTCCCACGCACGATCTTTTTTTGCAAAAACTTTGTCAACTTATCGCCATATCGACTAGCCCCACCCCATCAGGCAAGGCAAAGTCAGTACTTTCATTTTTTCCAGCTGAGATAACTAACATCAAAGCCTAACCTCAACACCATTTGCCTTGAGATACTCTTTTAGTTTTTTTATCTCTATCTCGCCAAAGTGAAATATCGAAGCCGCCAAACACGCATCAGCCCCAGCTTCAAAAAGCCTCTTTAAAATGCTCCATCTTTCCAGCGCCACCACTTGCGATAGTCGGTATAGAGAGCGCACTAAAGATCTTTGTTAGCTCCAGACTAAATCCCTGCTTGACGCCGTCGTTGTCCATAGACGTTAGTAATATCTCCCCTGCTCCACGCGACTCGACCTCTTTTGCCCAAGCAAAGGCATCTTTTTTGGTATCGATCCTGCCACCATTTATAAAAACACTATAACCATTTTCGATCTTTTTAGCATCGATCGCCACAACGACACATTGCGAGCCAAATTTCTTAGCTGCTTCGTCGATCAAATTTGGATCTTTTATCGCCGATGAGTTTAGGCTCACCTTGTCGCAGCCCGCATTTAAAAGGCGAGAGATATCATCGATCGTGCGTATGCCTCCGCCAACGGTTAGGGGTATAAAAAGCTTACTTGCGACCTTTTTTACCACATCAACTATCGTATCACGACCAAGGTGAGAGGCTGTTATATCCAAAAAGCAAAGTTCGTCAGCGCCCTCGTCGTTGTATCTTTTAGCTATCTCGACTGGGTCTCCAGCATCGACAAGTCCAACAAAATTTACACCTTTTACGACCCTGCCGTCTTTTACGTCGAGGCACGGGATTATGCGTTTTGCAAAATGATTCAAATTTATCCTTTGTCTATCTTTCTAGCTGCCACCTCAAAGTATGGCAAACTCGCCCAATTTTCTCGGTTTCCAACTATATAAATAACCTCTTTTGCTCTTGTTAGCGCCACGTTTAGCAAATTTGGCTTGCTAGCAGCCCACGCTCTAGCACCCTTTGTCGCTCCACCTAACACAAACACGATAATGTCAGCCTCTTTGCCCTGCATAGTATGGATAGTGCCAGCACCTTTTACCTTTCTAGCAAACATCTTTAAATGGCGTTATTATCCTGATGTTATTTTTCATTAGCTAGCTCGCCTGCCAAGAGCTCTTTAACCACCCTCGCCTTCGGCTTTGTTGTAGTTACCTATCCACTCCCCAGAGCTAACGTCTATCCATTTTTGTTTGTACATTAGTGTTTGCAGATTTACTAGCTGCGCTTCTACCAAGTATCATCATATCGTCGTATGTTGTCTCGTTTGAGATCTCAAACATAGGGTTAGCGCACCTTCTTTGCACGATCAGTGGCGAGCCGACCCAGATACTATCGCCGCTACCTTTTATATATGTGCCGATATTCTGCGCTTTGTCGGCTCTTAGTTGCACAGAGGATTTAAGCAAGTTAAACTCCTCTTTTGCCTCGCAGTAGCTAAGGATCGCGTTATTTAAACTAACTGGCAGCGTTACAACAGGCTCAAGCTGAAGTGGGTCGCCAACCACCACGGCCATCTTTGAGCGAAGTAAGGCACCTAACGCGTTAGTTAAATTTGCCTGCCCTGCTTCATCTATCAAAAGCATGCCTATATCGCCATTTAAAAGGTCTTTAAAGGTGTTATTAAACGAGGCAAAAGTCGAGCTAACAACTGGCGTTAGCAAGAAGAGCCCTTTGATGACCTCACGTCTATGCTTTGCCTCTAAGCCGTTTTTTTCAGCCATCTTTTCATCGTTAAAGATAACGCTAAGGGCACGTAAATTGTCCCTAACAGCCTCTTTGCAAGCAAAATGGCAGCTTTGTGCAAATTTAACGCCTCTTTAAAAGCTCTATCCTAGCCCTTAAAAAGCTTTGTTTTGTAAAATTTCTGGTCTATGCCACGCTCCATCATAAATGGCATACTCTTTTGCATCTCTTCGTTGCTCTCGCTGAAGCTGCCGTTTAGAAAGATATCTAGCTCCTCGCTCCTGCCAAGTATCTTTTTGACGTCTAGCAAAAGTCGCTTTTGTAGCCTTTTGTAAAGATTTATCTTAGTATTTAGCTCTGCTACCCTGCTCTCAAGCCCTGCTATCTCGTCTTTTTAGCTCATTTAGCCTTGCCTCATTTTTCTCTTTTACTCTCGCCATTTTTGCTTGCTTGCTTTTTAAATTTTGCTCAGCTATCTGGCGGTTTATCTCACCAACCTTTAGTGCTTCGTCGTTATACTTTTCAAAGGCCTCTGTCTTAAAAATTTGCTGAAAGGCAAAAAATGCTGGCTTTTGCGGTAAATTTAGATACTCCTGCAACGCTTCATTTTGACTAACAACTCTTGTTAGCTCGCTAAATCCAGCCTTTTTTATCTTCAAGCTCGCCGTTAACGCTAGCAAACTCTGCTCTCAAGCGGAGATAAAAGCTCATCTATCTGCTTGGCTGAGTTATAGCTCTCTAGCCTTCTATCAATGTCAGCTAGCTCTGTTTTAAGGCTCTTTAGCTCCTCTTCTTTGATCCTGATCTCACTAAAAAGTAAATTTACCTCGTGAAGTGCGAGGTTAAATTTCTCCTTTGCCACGTCGTAGTCATCAACTCCTTCGCCAACTGCCAGATATTTTCCAAGCCCCATCAAAAAGCCATCTTGCTCCAAAAACTCGCCATACTCTTTTGTGATCTTGTCATACTGGCTGTGAGTAGCCTCGATCTTTACGCCATTAATTGCATTAAAAACAAAATTTGACTTGTTTTTGCTTTTGAGCCAAGCGCCACGCAAAATAGCCCCCAAGCCGGCTTTGAGATAAAGGACTTCTCGCCATATTTGCTCTTTTCATCAGCCGAGAGCAGCCTTGTGGCTATAAATTTAAAATAATCAATCTCACCCTTATAATCCCCTATGCTCTTTAACTGACTTAGCTCCTTGCTCAAAATCTCAACCGCGCCATTGTTGCAAGAGCTAACGACCATCTCGTAGCCTTGAAGCTCGTCATTTAGCCTAAAATAAAGCGCCTTTTCGTCGCTGTCATAGACTGGCTCGAAGATATCGTGCCTGCTCATTTGCGTAAGTTTCATCGCCCTAAGCGTCACTACTTCAGCCATCACGTCCTTTAAAAGTGTCGTTTTACCCGTGCCTGGAGCGCCATTTACGCTATAAATCCCGCCGTTACCTTCTTTAAATTTCTCTATGATATTATTTAGCGCCATTTGCTGCGAGAAATTTAAGGCAAAATCGCTTGCAAAGGCCGATCTTGGGTAGCGTTCAGCCTTAAAAAAGTCCCTCACCGCCCTTTGATTTAGCTTATCTCTAACGTCAAGCCTCTCAAATTTATTCTCACTGCCCTCGTCTAAAAACTGATCCGTCAGCTCGTGCGTCCTGCCTGACTCGTGGAAATGTGATAAGTAAATTTATATCATCTATAAAAAAGCTATTTAAAAGGGCGTCGTTCTCTTTAAAATTTGGGTCAGCAATCCTTACTTCAAGCCTGATCACATCTTTGCAAAACGGTGTCTTTAGCGAGCTTTTTAGCTCCTCGTGCACCGCTTTTACATAGTCGCTAAACTTCATTTTCTCTTTGTGGATAGAAATTTTATCCTTGATGTGCTCGCACTCTTTGTTAAAGTCGTTTTGACTGATCTCTTTTAGGTGGTTTAGGCGCACCATCGCCCAAGGGGCCGTTGGGATAAAAAGCTCATTTGTTGAGTTTGGCGTGAAAAATGGGCTTAGCTCATCATCTAAATTTGCATCTTTTTAGAGCAAAATTTTGCTCATTTTTGCAAAAGAGTAGATCGCCAGAGAGCTTAAGCTTATAACAAAATGCCTTTTCAAAGCTCGTTTGCTCAGAGCGCAGCTCATCTAAAATTTGCTCTTTTTCAAATTTCACCTTTGCTAGCTTTGATATCGCAAGGGCAAGCAAGTCAGTCTCAAAAATGCCGCCATAAATCGAAAATTTCTACACCATTTTTTAAAAGCGACCTATCAAACGCCCCTTAAAATTTGCATATTTCTCATCGAAATTTGCTGATCTCAAGGTCCATTGATTTTTTTAAATTGCTATTTGTCTTTTTTGGTTCGTCTAAGGTTTTTGGCTCTAAATATTGTGATAATAAAAAGTATTTTAAGGTGTTTGCCCTACTCAAATTTGCGCCTTATTTTGTTGTTATTTAGTGATTATAGTCCATTTTATATATGATTAAACTCAACTTGTAATCATTGTATAAGTAATTTTTGGCTAATATCGCGGCTATGATAAAGGCAAAAAAGCACTTTGGACAGAATTTTTTACAAGACAAAGCGACACTAGATAAGATCATCCAAGCGATACCCAATGACGTAGAAAACGTCGTTGAGATTGGGCCTGGCTTAGGTGATTTGACATTTAGACTTTTGCAAATTTATAAGACGACCTCTTTTGAGATAGATTGTGAGCTGTTTCAAATTTTAAAGGTCAAATTTGCAAATGAGATCCAAAATGGACAATTAAAACTTTTTTGTAAAGATGCTTTAGAGCAGTGGCAAGAAGAGGGCGGACTAAGTAGCAAGAACTACTTTTTAGTCGCAAATTTGCCCTATTACGTTGCTACGAAGATGATACTAAATGCGATAGATGACGAAAAATGCCTTGGGCTTATTGTGATGATACAAAAAGAGGTTGCTCTTAAATTTAGCGCAAAGAGCAAGGATAAAGAATTTAGCGCTTTATCGATCCTCGCTTCACTTCAAGGCAGGTGTGAGCTTTTGTTTGACGTGGATGCAAAACTTTTCAACCCACCTCCAAAAGTCACATCCTCAGTCATCAAACTACAAAAACAAAAAGATTTTTGGCAAAGACGGATTTTCAAAGATGCAAAACAATACGAGGCTTTTAAAGCATTTTTAAGAGCTGCGTTTGCTTCGCCAAGAAAGACGCTTTTGAGAAATTGATCCACTAATTTTCGACAAAAAAGGCGTTAGAAGAAATTTTTGAAGACCTGAGCAGCTCAGAAATGTACACGTCCACACGAACTAGATGTCGATTCTTATCTAAAAGTATTTGAAAGATTAAAGGAAGATAATGAACGACAAAAACGAAGAGAAAGTTGTAACTAATCAAAGTAAAAAAACAACAAAAGACGAAGATTTAGACCAAAAACAAGCCAAAAACAAGAGGGCGAAACTACTGAGCAAACATCACTAGCAAGCAAAAGCGTGATAGATAACTTCTTTGCAGCAGAGCAAGCTGAAGCGCATGCCGAGCCAAAGAGTCAAAATCCTCGCCCAAAAAGCAAAAGAAATAACAAAAATCAAAACAAAACTGGCGAAAACAATAAGCCAAAAGAGCAAAAACAGCAAAAAGAAAAGCCAAAACAAGAGCAAAAAGCTGAAGCTAAAAACGAGGCAAAAGAGCAAAAAGAGAAGCCAAAAAGGCTAAAAACCAAAAGAAAAATATTACCCGCAAAAGCTAAATGGCAACGAGCAGTGGCAACAAGACATCGCAAGCGCGATGGAGGCAAACAAAGCCACTCACGAGCTAAGACTTGAGCCACTAAAATACCTAAACTCAAGCAGAGCATAAATTCGCATAACTCCACTTAGCGGTCTTGGCGAGATCGGCGGCAATATGACCGTCTTTGAGACAGAAACTAGCGCCATAATCGTTGATATCGGCATGAGCTTTCCAAGCGAGCATGCACGGCGTGGATATCCTCATCCCAGACTTTGACTACGTTCGCAAGATAAAAAGATAAGATAAAGGCGTCATCATCACTCACGCACACGAGGATCACATCGGCGCGGTGCCTTACTTTTTACAAAGAGTTTCAAATTCTATCTACGCCACACCGTTACCACCTGGCATGATAAATAATAGATGAAGAGCACGGACTAAAACAAGAGCGCTCGCTCTTTAGATCAGTCGAGAAAAAGAAAGCCATATCTTATAGGCGACTTTGAGGTCGAGTGGATACACATCACGCACTCTATAATCGACGCTTCGGCACTTGCGATCACGACAAAGGCTGGCACGATCATCCACACAGGCGATTTTAAGATCGACCATACGCCGATAGATGGCTACCCAACAGACCTTGGCAGACTAGCGTATTATGGCGAGCGTGGCGTGCTTTGTCTATTAAGCGATAGCACAAACAGCTACAAAGAGGGCTTTACGAAGAGCGAAAGTAGTGTTGGCAAGACCTTTGACGCGATATTTTCAAAGGCAAAAGGCCGCGTTATAATGAGCACATTTAGCTCAAACATCCACCGCGTCTATCAAGCGATCGAGTGGGGCTTAAAATACAACCGCAAAGTCTGTGTCATCGGCAGATCAATGGAGAGAAATTTATACACTGCGATGGAGCTTGGCTACATCAAGCTCGATAAGAAAATTTTTATCGATGCAAACGAGGTTGGTAAATTTAAAGATGACGAGGTGCTTATCGTCACTACTGGCTCTCAGGGCGAGACCATGAGCGCGCTTTACCGCATGGCGACAGACGAGCACAAATATATAAAGATAAAGCCGACCGATCAGATAATCATCAGCTCAAAAGCGATCCCAGGCAACGAAAACAGCGTCTCAACGGTGCTAAATTTCTTACTAAAATCAGGTGCGAGCGTCGCTTATCAAGACTTTAGCGAGATCCACGTCAGCGGTCACGCAGCGCAAGAAGAGCAAAAGCTGATGCTTCGCCTCATAAAACCAAAATTTTTCTTGCCAGTGCATGGCGAGTACAACCACATCGCAAAGCACAAAGAGACGGCCATTAGCTGTGGTGTGGATGAGAGAAATATCTATCTAATGAGCGACGGCGATCAGATGGAGGTTTGTCAAAAGTACCTAAAACGTGTAAAAACGGTAAAAACTGGCAAAGTCTTCATAGACAATCAAATAAATAAACAAATCGCAGACGACGTCGTCATCGACAGACAAAACCTCGCCGAAGCAGGGGTCGTCATGATAATCGCTCAAATTTCACGTCACGGCGCAAAGCTCATCAACAAGCCTCGCGTCATCAGCTACGGCCTTGTGGGTGACAAGCAAGACGCTGAGTTTAGAAAAGAGATGGAGGGCGTGCTGGAGCAATACCTAAGCAACGTCAAAGAAGAGCTTTTGAAAGATAGCAGACTACTCGAGTCACAAGTGCGCCAAGTGATCAGAAAGCACATCTTTAGAAAGGTCAAAAGTACCCAACTATCGTGCCGATCATCTATCTAATGTAAGGAAAATTTATGCAAAAAGCCAACCAAATCGCCGCTGAAGTCTTAGAGATAGAAGCAAACGAGCTTTTAAGACACGCTAGAAATTTAGCCATAGAAGAGGCTGTAAATTTGATATATAACGCAAAAGGCAAAGTCATAGTAACAGGCGTGGGCAAGAGTGGTCATGTGGGCGCAAAGATCGCTGCCACGCTTGCAAGCACTGGCACGCCAAGCTTTTTCTTACACCCGACAGAGGCCATGCACGGCGACCTTGGCATGATAGAAAAAGACGACATCTTGTTAGCCATTAGCTTTAGTGGCGAGAGCGATGAGCTTGTCAAAATTTTGCCTCATGTAAAGCGCTTTGGTGTGAAAATCGTCGCCATGGCAAGAAGCAAGACAAGCTCGCTTGGTAAATTTAGCGACGCTTTTATAGATATAAATGTAAAAAAAGAGGCGTGCCCACTAAATGCCGCCCCAACGGCATCAACCACGCTAACGTTAGCTCTTGGCGATGCGTTAGCTGTTTGCTTGATGCAAAAGCGAGGCTTTAAAAAAGAGGACTTTGCAAATTTTCATCCAGGTGGCAGCCTTGGCAAGAGGCTATTTTTAAAGGTCAAAGACGTGATGAGAAGCGAAAATGTACCGATAGTCCGCTGGAATGCAACCCTAAAAAGTGCGATCGATACGATGACACATGGCAAGCTTGGCACGGTTCTCATCGTCAATAGAGATGGCGTGCTAGACGCCCTTTTGAGTGATGGCGATCTTAGGCGCGCGCTTATGAGAGAGGACTTTGACTTAGACGAGCCAGCGATGAAATTTGCAACCATGCATCCAAAAGAGATAAACGACAAAGAGATGTTAGCAGTAGATGCGTTAGCTTTAATAGAAAAGTATAAAATTCAGCTTCTAGCCGTCGTAGAAAATGGCGTGCCTGTAGGCGTTTTACACATCCATGACCTTGCAAATTTAGGACTATAAAATGGAAAAAACAAGACTAAATAAATTTATCTCACATAACACAAACTACTCACGCCGTGAGGCAGATGAGCTGATAAAAGCTGGCAAGGTTAGCATAGCAGGGCGTGTGGTTAGCGACCTTGCCACAAGTGTGGATGAAGATGACAAAGTGCGTATAAATGGCCGTTTGATAAAAGCTAAAAAGAATTTACCGTTATCGTTTATCACAAACAAAAGGGCGAGCTAGTTAGCAAAAAGATGACCGCGGACGAAAAACGATATATGACACGTTAGATAAGAAAATTTGCCGATTTGTTAGCGTAGGGCGCTTAGACTACGCAAGCGAGGGGCTACTTTTACTAACTGACGCTCCAGCGATCGCCACAGCACTCATGAATAGTGACCTAGAGCGCGAATACTATCTAAAAGTAAAAGGCGAGGTGACAAAAGAGGTGATAGAAGCGATGACAAATGGCTTTTTCGCCAAGGACGCCACCAAAGGCGCACACGCAAAAACTACTATAAAATCAATGGGAATTTAAGCCATTTCTAGCCTATAAAAGTCTTTTGGCTCAAGCGGCGGCTACACAAAACTAAAGGTCATCATCAACGAGGGTCAAAACAGAGAGCTTCGCCGATTCTTTGGCTATTTTGACCTTGAAGTGATGGATCTAAAACGTGTTAGTTTTGGACGCGTTAGCCTTGATATGCTAAAGCACGGCAAATGGCGCTACTTTCGAAAATAGCGAATACGAAGACTTAAGAGACTTTTTAAAAGTTAATAACGTTAGATACTAACATTAGGCTTTGTTTCTATAACAAAGAGGCAAGCTAAATTTGCAAAAATGAAGAAGAGATGAAAAAAGATTGTTCTTTTTATCCATGATCTTACTAACTACTAGCTTCTCTAAAGATCTTTTTGAGCTTGGGCTTGAGGCTTACAACAAAGGCGAGTTTGATAAAGCCGCCAAGCAATGGCAAAAAGCTTGCGACGATAATGTCGCTCGAGCTTGTCATAACTTAGGCTTTTTATACGAGGATGGCGAGGGCGTAAAACAAGACTATCACAAAGCAGCCGAGCTATATAAACGATCATGCGATGGTGGATTTGTTGGCAGCTACCCTAAATTTGAGGTGTTTTATACATAAAAAGATCAAGGGGTAGAACAAGACTATAGCAAGGCTATCTAGCTATACAAAAAGGCTTGTGACGGCAACATCGCCGAAGCTTGCCACAACTTAGGTGCCTTATATGCGCTAGGCAAAGGCGTAAAGCAGGACTATACCTCGGCAAAAGGATATATCTTTAAAGCTTGCGCTCTAGGTTTCCAAGATGGGTGCGACTATCTTAATAAAATGATTGCCACAGATAATAATGATGAGAAGATTGATATCATATTTAAAACTATGAGTAAAACTATCAATCATCTAAAACAAATCGACTAACTTCGTAAATTTGATATCCTATTTTCTGAAAAGTAGGATGTTTATGTATGGATTTAGCAGTGTTTCTCCGCGTGCTTGCGTAGAGCAAGACCTCTTTTAAAGTAGTTGTCGTTTATGCCGTAAGTGTGAAACTCATACGCCCCCTATGCCGTATCCCATCGGCGTGATATCGACTCTCGAGTACCAAGCATCTTGCGCTAGGATGTAGCGGTTTGTATCTCTTGAATAGACATATAGCTTGATCTTATCTTTGCTCTTTTGCGCCATATACCAGATGAAAAGAATTTGTGATGTCGTTAAAAAGTAGATGTCGCCATTTGGCATGATGGCCTGAGCTGTGTCGTTGTTATCAGCGATGAGCGTCCTGCTCTCATAACATATCATTTATTTGGCGTTAGCTGCTCTATGGGCTCAGATTTGCTGTTATTTAGGACTAAATTTTATCATCGCTTATGTCGGCATTATAGGCGAGCACGGCTAAGACTAGAGCCAACAAACAAAGAGAATTTGCTTTATCAAAATAAAAATCCTCTTAATAAATAGTATTTGAGCACGTAAAGCGAGCAGATCAGCACGCAAACACTTAGCCAGATCGATGAAAGTAATTAAAGCTTATGCGAGTAGTTTGTCTTTGTGATTATCTCCACAAGATATGGCATAAAGGCCGTAAAATGCCCAAAAACAAACTACCCCAGATGAGGTAGCCAACGTAAAAATAGTCGCTTCTTAGCATGCAGTATGGGCACTTGTGATTTGGCTGCTCGTAAACGTAAAGACCAAAAAAGTAGGTGATAGCGTAGTAGCTAAGCACCAAAAATAGCAAATTGCCACAAAAGCTTGCCATGCTTTGCTTTTAAAATTTGAGCGCCAAAATGACAAAAAAATAGCACAAAAGGCGCTCACTAAGCCAAATTTGTATAGTAGATGGCGGCTGGAGCTTGAAAAGTGACAGAGCAGCAAAAGACTGGCACTTTTTAGTGGGATGTTATAAAAAAATGAAATTTCTATGCCAAGCTCGAGCAGTATCATCACAAAAAGGCAGATGAAAATGGCGTATTTTTTCTTTAGATATGGGAAATTTAGAGCCTGCAAGTCGAGTTTATTTATAACCAGCCAGATACCAAGCCCAAAGATCAGCAAATTTTCAGTGAGCATCAAGATGCCGCCAGTTATTTGAGCCGATTACGCCAGCCGAGCACATAGCCCCGGCACGATGTCAGAGCTCGTTTAGACAAAGTGCGAAAAATATAAACAAAACGATCTTTGTGCAGACGCTAAAGAGCAAGATCGTATTTACAAGGTAGTTTTGCTTTTCAAGTGAATATTGAAGCGATGTTAGTGCGTTATAGTCCCACGACCTCACGATCCTAACGACGTAAAATAGCGAAATGCTCATCAAAACTAACAGCACAAACTCCGCTAACAAAAAGGCGATAACGGCGTTTGATAAAAATACGCTCATACTATCTCTCCGTTTTTGTAAGCTGACAACTCTATCGGTTGCGCCCTAGCTCGTCAAAAATGCTATCGTGAGTGGCGACTATGACACTTTTTAAGCGCTTTAAATGACTCAAGTAGGCCTAAAAACGCACGCGCATTTTGCCTATCTAAATGTGCCGTTGGCTCGTCAGCCAAAATGATATCAGCGTCCATTGACAAAGCCCTAGCCACCGCACATCTTTGGCGCTCGCCACCGCTTAAATTTGATACATTTTCACCTCTTTTGTGAAAGATGTTTGCGAGGTTTAGAGCCCTTTTTATCATCTCTTCACGCACGTTTGCTTTGAAATTTGTTAGAGCAAACGGAGCTAACAAATTTTCATAAACGCTTAAGCCCTCGATGAGGTTAAAATTTTGAAAGACAAGTCCAAGCCTTTTGTGTCTAAACTCAGAGCAAAATGCGTCAGGCAGCTTTGCGATGTTAGTACCATCTATCAAAATCTCCCCGCTAGTTGGCTTTTGAAGTAGGGCTATGAGCGAGAGCAGGGTGCTTTTACCACTTCCACTAACGCCTTTTAGTATCACTAACTCGCCGTTATTAACGTCTAAATTTATATCTTTTAGAGCGCAAAACTCGTTTTGTTTGCCTTGGTTATAAACTAGGCTAACGCCTCTTATATTTATCATTTTAGCCCCTCATTTATGTCGCCACACGCCACACGCCACGACGGGATAAGCACAAATGCCAAAAATGGTATGACGCCAAAAACAAAGATCAAAAAGAGCTTATCAAACTCCAAAATAGGCGTGAAATTTGTAAAATTTAAAAGCTCGTCGCCTAAAAATATCCCCTTTAAAAAAGGAGCATTTAAAACAAATACAAGATATAAGCTAACATAACACCAAGCAAAAAGGCGCTAACGCTAACGATGAAGTACTATAATTTCTAAAAAATGATCTCTTTTATACTAAAGCCGATGCTTCGTAAAATGGCTATCTCACGCTTTTTACTGCCATAAGCAAGTGAAAATTGGTTTTTAAGCAGCACGATGAGCATAACGCTAACATAGATGCTCATAGTAATCCCGCCCTTATAGTAGTAAAGATGCCTGATATTTGCCACCTCGTCTTCTATGCTAATGGCAAATGAGTTTGGATATAAATTCTCAATCTTTAAAGCCACTTGGCTGATCTCTTCGCTATTTGGCACATCGACATAAAGTTTTGTATATTCTTCATCTTTTTAAATTAAGATAGCCCTTAGCGTTTTTTGGATGCAAAAATATGGCGTTATTTGTGATAAGTCCGCTTTGTTTTGGCATGGTTTTTACTATCTTCACTGGTATCATGCGCTCTTCTGTTAAGAAGTTAAAGCTCTCGTCGTAGTAAAGCTCGTTCATAGCAGCTTTTACGCCCTCGCCAACGATCATTTCATCTTCTTTCCAGCTTTCATCCTCATATAGATGAAACCAGACGCGCTTTTGCACGAAGTAGTACTCCCTCCGCCACGCCTCTAACGTCAGCCACTGCCATCGATCTTTGAGATGTCGTAGATGTAGCCAGGGTGCATGAGGTCTCTTTTACCAGCACGAAAGGCGCTAACAACGATGCTTGATCTATCTTTTACTAAGCTTATGAGATCATGCTGGATAGAGCCAGAGATGAAAAGCACCGAGCTTAGCACAAAGATAATGAGCGCAAAGAGGCAAAAGCTAAAGAGATGATCCTTTTTGTCTTTAAAGAGCAATATCACGGCGTAGTTTAGAAATTTTCTACTTATCATAGACAAAGCCCTTTTTGCTCTTTTTAGGCTAAAGCTAGAAGCTAAATTTGCCCTTGTTATCTTTGAAATTTCTCTTAGCTCATCTTGCTTTGCTTTGTGGTCAAAGCTAAGGTAGTGCGCCGCTAAAAGCGTGTAAGAGAGCCCAAAAAATAACGCCAAAAATGCTAGAAATTTCACTTTATTTACCGATAAATGTCTTTATCTCGTCAAATTTTATGACACCTTTGCCAGCGTGATCTTTCATAAAGCTCTGAGCCTTTGCTTCGTCTTTTAAATGGGATAAATTCCTCGCCCATCGGTCCAAAAACGTTTGATCCATGAACATAAAACGCATCTTTTGCCTCAAGCTTTTCAAGCGTGTAATAATCACTCACATAAGCCTCTTTCATCTTATCGTTTGTATAGTAAAACTGCGCCATATCTTTTACGCCGTCAAAGTAATAGTCCTTGCCGTCAGCCTTGATAAGTGTCGCCCATGGAGAGTTTTTCACGATCATACCGCACACTGCACATCTCGTACCCTCTGGCACGACTATCCTCTCAGGTTTTTAGCCTTAGCCTCTTTGCCATCTTTGCCCTCAATGTGCTGGAGCGTCCCATAGATAAAGAGCAGCGGCTTGCAAGTGTTTGTCGTACTCTGGAGCTTTGTTAGCCTCTTTTGCGTCGCATACTTTTTTAAGGTGAGCTTTTAGCTCAGAGATAGCCTTAAAGCTTTTTGGATCAGTTTTGTCGCAGTTTGCCTCGTGGAAATTCCTTACATGTGCGTAAACGCCGTCCTCGCGCTAGCTTTGATCATCTATATCGCCTGCAAAGTCTTGTCCAGCGACCTCGTAAGCTTTGGCAAGTAATTTCATCTCGCCGCCATTTGCTGCTGAAATTCTTTCGCGTCGGCCTCAGTTGAGAAGGCGTATTTGCTATTTCTAGTCATTGTACCTTTGACGCTACTGCCAACTACGTAAAATGCCTTGTTTACGTCGATCAAATTTAAATTTTTAGTATCAACGACTTGTGCTTCGCTTGGGATCTTGCCTTCTGTGAGCTCTTATAAGCAGTGTAGTGACGCTACTTGTTTGCCATTATAAACGTGGTTTGTTTTATAAATTGAACCAATCCATACCGCAAACTGCGCAATACTCTTTGCCTTTCGCCACTTCCTGCCAAAGTAGCTTTACTAGGCTCGACACTTTGAAACATAGGCTGCATGTTATTAGCGGCTGCACCGTGATCATGCGTGCAAGTAGCAAAAAGTAGGCTAGCAAGTAGTGCAGAACCCAAAACAGAACGTAAAATCATATCATCCCTTTAGTGTATTAACCATTTTTAGTATTTTTATATTTTCTGCGATAACTCGCCCTTTTCATAGAGCTTTTTAACATCTCATCATCAAAGTCTATCTCGTAGTAGCCCTTTACAAACTCGCTAAATTTAGCAAAATCATCAAAAGCATACCCAAGCAGCCAGCGTCCGCCGTTGTTGCCACCGACTAAATTTTGATGTTCCACTTCGTCATACCAGATAAAAAAGGTCGTTTGCTCTATCTCATCTGGCAAGAAGTAGAGCGAGTAGCAGCCTCGCCACTATAACGGTTTCATCACGCTTTTTATCAGAGCTGGCACTTAGCGAATTTGAGCTCATTTTCATGGTCAAACCCTCTAACTAGCATCGCCCTCATGCGTAAATATCACATCTAGTAGATCACCCTGCCCGTTATCTACTTTATATCTTAGGCTATTTTCGCCTTTTGTCTTAGAAATGAGCCTTAAGTGCTCCTCGTCAGGCTCCGTCAAAGCGCTATCTAGCACATATAGCGCTTCAAGGCTCGCCCGCATATCTACCCCAGCTCTCCGAAAAGGCATCAATGTTTTCCTGAAATTCTAAATCTCGCACGCCTCTTTTAAGCCATTTTTACAGCTTTTAGTGAAAATTTCACGTGCTTTTTTCAGATCCTCTTTCACGCCTTTGCCCTCAGCTAGCATGATAGCGTAGTTGTTGCAGCCCTTTTTCATAGGCGTATATGCACGCTTGCTCGTAAAGTTTTGTCGCTTTTTGTAGATTTTTGATCAACGCCTTGGCCATAAACATATAAAAATCCAAGATTATCACACCCTATGCCAGCTTCGTTTGCGCAGGCCATTTCGTAGTATGTTTTGGCTTTTGCGTAGTCTTTCTCAGCGCCTTCGCCTTGAGCGTATAAGTAGCCAAGGTTGCTACATCCCATGCCGTCCCCTGCTTTACAAGCCTTCTCAAAGAGCTCTTTTGTCTTTTTAGATCTTTTTCTCACGCCAGTGCCGTTTGCATAGAGCAAGCCAAGCTCCGTGCAGCCCCTCGTTGTCACTGCATGCTTTTTCATAAAATTTAACTGCTTTTTGCTAGGTCTTTTCTACACCTTTACCATTTTCATAGACGTAGCCAAGGTTGCTGCAAGCCATAGAGAAATTTTGATCGCAAGCCTTTTCATAAAGCATAGCCGCCTTTGCCTCGTCTTTTTTGACGTTGCCGTCCCCTCTGCTGTAAAGCACAGCTAGGTTGTAGCAGCCTGATGCCTTTTTCTCTTTGTCGCAAGCATCTTCATAAATTTGCGCTAGTTTGTTGTGATCATCTTTTGCGTTTAAGGCCTCTTTGATGTAGCCAGCATTTAAAACGCACAAACTAGCAGCCAGTAAAACCAAACTCTTCATCATATCTCCTAAACTACTTTTATATCTCTGCCGCGGTAGGCTAGGGCGATTAGCAAGGCAAGAGCCGCTAAGATCAAGTATATTAGCCCAGAAACACCAAAACTTTCGCCATTTGCGTATGAGTGAAGTCCGCTAAGGTAGAAATGTACTCCAAAATATGTAAAAAGCACCGAAGCAAATGATAGCACGCTAGCTGTTAAAAAGGTAAAAATGCCCCTTAGCTTTGGTATAAATCTTAGATGAAGCACGATAGCATAGACGATGATCGTGATGTATGACCAGCTCTCTTTGCTGTCCCAGCCCCAGTATCTACCCCAGCTCTCATTCGCCCAGACGCCGCCTAAGAAATTTCCGATAGTTAGCAAGCTAAGTCCTATGATAAGGCTTAGCTCGTCGGTGGCGGCTAGGTATCTTATCTGCTCGCTAAGTTTTTGCTCATTTTTGTCATTTTTTAGAGCCATTAATATAAGCCCCACAAGCCCAAGCACAAAGCCAAAGCCCAAAAAGCCGTAGCTTGCTGTGATGACGCTTACATGCACGCTGAGCCAAAATGACTTTAAAACAGGGACTAAATTTGTTATCTGTGGGTTTATAAAATTTAGATGAGCAACGAGCAAGCTAACACTTGCAAAGAGCGAAGCAGCGCCTAGTGCGAAGCTTTGATGCTTGAAAAATAGCACTCCGGCTAGCACGCTTATAAGCGAGATATAGACCAAACTCTCATAAGCATCACTCCAAGGTGCGTGACCTGAGATGTAAGCGCGTAGGGCTAAATTTAGAGCATGCACCGCAAAGGCAGTGAAAAATGCAAGGCTAAGCGCTCTTTCAAATCTAAATTTCCTTCCAAAAAATAGCCTATAAAAGCCAAGAGCGAGCGAAGCAAGAGCTAGGATCATGTAAAAATAGATAAGAATTTAAATATCTCCATTTGATTGTAAAGCACTTCAATGCTGGCCTTTTGCCTCGCTTGGCGCAAGAGAGCCTAGAGTGCTTCTTTTGATAGTTTAAATGTGCTCCAAACTCCTATCAGCCCTCATCGCACTCGCCACTTTTTACGCAAAGGCGTAAATCTCTATGTAAGCTCTTAAAACGCTTTTTAAACTCGTTTGAAATTTCATCTTTACTAAAGGCTTCATTTACGCCCTAGCCACGTGATCGCTTCACCATTTTTAGCGGGGATAAATTTCAAAATTTCGCCCTTTAGCGCAAGATATAAGACATTTAGCCTCTCGTCAAATTTAATGACATCGTTATCAGTTATCTCTTTTGAGGCGGATTTTTCATTTGCAGCCTCTACAAATTTAGCCAGCTTATACTCGCCATTTTCGTTAAAAACGTCATTAAAGCTAGCAAATTTCTCACTAACGCCAAGAAGCTCGCCCACGCGCTCACTCGTGATCTTTACCATCCTTTTATCCATCCACTCTTGTGGCGAGATGGCAAAAGAGAGCATCAGCTCATCGCTACTAAGCCCAAAGAGCGTGGTCTTGGTTGAATATTTTGCTAATCACTGCCCCTTGTGTAAGAGCCAGCTGGTGCGATCCTGCTATCAGTTTGAACTAAAATGTTGGCAAATTTATCTGCATGAGCTTTAAAATTTATGGCTTCGTCGCTTGCGAAATGTGGCGTGGCATTTAGTAAAAGTAGGGCTAAAAGTGCAAACTGCGTGCCTTTTATGAAGTTACAAAGTCTAAAAAATCGGCTCTTTTTGCTAAATAAATTTCCCACAAAGCCAAGGCAAAGCAGAAAATATCCGATGTAAGTTGGCACTTTGCCAGGATCAAAACTGATCTCAAAAGGCGCTTCCAAGCTCGTCAGCGTCGTATGATGATTGAAAGATTTTATAGCCCATGATGCTTAGCGGGTGATTTAGTGAAATTTCATACTCGCTGCCTGCGATGCTTACTTTGCTAGTGTAAGATGATGGGCTATTTAGCCCTGCGTAGCGCTCTAGGGATAAACGTATCAAGCCTTAGTGAAAATGGTACATTATCAGCCCTTGAGCTACAGTGAAATTTCGCCTCTTGTCCGTCAAAAGCTTAAAATGCTTGGCTCAAGATCATATCCAGCGCCACCTTTTTAGCTTGGCACTTTTGCTCTTTGCTCAGCAAAGCCAGCCTCTATGCTAAGCGTGGCTGGAGCGTTTTTCTCATCCTTTTTGTAGCCAACTATCTTTATAATAAATTCTTTGCCGTTTATATCTTTTTTGAAACGAAAGTCGTTTTTGCCAAGTAGGCTAAGTTTTAGTGGATATTCAAAACTCTCATTTGAAATTTGCACTCTTAAATAGGGCTTTGTGCTTTGCATATAGTTGCCACTCTCGCCCACTCTAAGATGCAATACGCCCTCTTCGCCAAAGTATCTTGTAAGCGCAGCACCGATAAATATAAGATTAAAAGCAAGATGTATCAAAAATGCGCCAATTTCTTATACATCTTGGTTTTTACGATGCTAATATTAAACAAATAGCACAAGCTGCCATGACGCACTCGTACCAGAGCGCTTCATAAACAAGCACTCTAGCCGTCTGTGTGTCATAAAAATTTTCCAAAAAGGTCGCCACCCCTGCACCAAAAGCAAGGATAAATAATAATATTAAAGACAAGCGATAAATGTTTAAAATTTACTCATCACCTGCCCTTAAGCCTTAAATGCTATAAGTCTGTCCTGCATAAAGTATAAAAACCCTAAGCAATAAAACGCCAACGACTGCTGCAAACGAGCCAAGGTAGAAGCTAAATTTCATCTTGCCAAGTGCGAGATTTAAAAACAAGAGGCAAGACAAAGCCAACTAAAACAACCCCAAGCCAAAAAGAATTGAGCCCAAACGCCACTATAAAATGCAACTCTGCGCCTTTGTTGATAGCTTGAGCCAAGCAAAAAGCGATACAAAAAGCATTAAAAATGAGTAAAATTTCAGCGCATAAGACGTCAAAACTCCACGCCATGAAGCGAGCTAAGGTCGCTTGAGTGTGGATCTTCTTTGAAAAAAATAGTGCCGCTATCAAGCTGCTACCACTTATGCCAGCACTAAGCCCTGAAGCTATAAAAAGCGCTGGTAAAACGGCGGTGTTTAAAAGTGGAAATCTAATGAGCACTGAGATCAAAAAGCCTGTATATGCGCAAATGATAACCGCAAAAAGCAGGCAAAGCGCGCTTAAGAGCGGATAAAGTGGCGATAAAATTTACTCATCACGCCATCAAAAAGCCACAAAATGACTTTTAACTCCGCATTAAAGGCGTATAGACACATCAAAAAGCTAAGCGGTATAAATACGCAAAGCGCGGCTACACCGATAGACATAACTGATGTGAAGTTGTAATTAATCGAAATTTTTCCAAAAACAAAAGTGGCTTTTTCAAGGTCAGCTATCAAGCAAACCATACCAAGCATGATGCTAACAAAGGCTAGAAGCGAAGCAGCCTTGAAAAATGGACTAAAGCCATCTTGCCTTTTGTAGCGTTTTAGAACTATGGCAGCTATTAGCGCTCCGCCACTCATACCAGCTAGCAAAAGATAAACAGCGATCGGCCAGCCCCACTCAACTGCGTGCGAAAATGTCGCAGTGAAATTTAATGCACCATCCATCTTACACCCCCGCTTTTACTTTAGGAATATATCTAAGGCTTGGTTTTGTGCCAAGTTCTGCTCTTAGCCTTATGCTATCTTTGACAGCTAGAAGCTGGCTAATATGCGAGTTCTCATCGTTTAAATCACCAAAGACCAAAGCCTCATATCTGCACGCCTCAACGCAGGCTGGATCTTTTTTATCCTTTAAATTTGTATCTATGCAGAAGTTACAGCTTTGGGCTGAGTGATTGACCTTGTCGATATATCTCACGTCGTAAGGACAGGCTACGATGCAGTATTTACAGGCGATGCAGTCATCTATGTTTGTAGTTTGGATGCCAGTTTTTATGTCCTTGTGACAGGCTTTTGTTGGGCAAACAGCCACGCAAGGCGCATCCTCGCACTGCTGACAAGATACTCTTACATATCTTTTATCGAGCAAATTCTTTGGATCAGTCTTATCCTCTACAAAAAGTCTCATCTGTCCTTTTGGGACTAAATTTACCTTTCTACATGCCACTTCGCAGTCCGTGCAGCCGACGCATTTGTTTTGGTCAAATATCATGCCAAAATGTGGTTTTTTCGCACTCTCTTCACTCTTAAAAGCAAAACCACTACTTGCCACGCTAGCACCAGCAGCCACAACTGCCATGCGTTTAAAGAAGGCTCTTCTGCTATTTTGATTTTGCATTTTTAACTCCATTTATGCCTTAATGAGGCTTTTTAATGCCCTCATTTTGCTCTTTTTCATGAATTTTTCTTGCTGCCTCAGCTAGTTCGCCAGGCTTTAAGACCTTAATAAGCTCTATCTCAAAAACGATAGTCTCGCCACCAGGTATCCCCTCCATGCCACTATCGCCGTATGCAAGCTCAGGTGGGATGACAAATTTAAACTTCTCGCCCTCTTTCATAAGCATAAGTCCCTCTTCAAGGCCAGGGATCAAATTTAGCATCGAAAGATGAGCTGGAGCCTCTTTTGTCTCGTCAAAGACCTTGCCATCGACAAAGCTTGCTTTATAATTTACTATGATGATGCTCTCAGGCTTTGGAGTAGCCCCTTTTGAGCCACCTTTTATGATCTCATATTATAAATTTGATTTTGTTGTTTTTACATTTTTGTTTTTTGCATTTTTTTCCATATAGGCTTTGCCTTGAGCCAAATTCTCTTTTAGCTTGGTAGCCTCTTTTTCTTTTACTATCTTATCTAAGCTTTCAGCTCTTTTGTTTAGTAGCTTTGCTATCTCATCATCACTTAGTTTTAGCTCGCTCTTTAGCGCATCGCTAAAAGCCTTTTATCACTGCATCAGCGTCATAGCCAACACCTAGTTGCTTTTGATCTAGCAGTCCTTTTAAAACATATCCACCACTTGTTGCGCCTATGGCATAAGAGTCGTTTGTATCGACATTTGCCAAGATGCTAGCCACGCTTAGGCTAAGAAGTAGCGAACATTTTAAAAACGCATTTTTCATTTCAAACCCTTAAGATTAAAGGGGCTAAAACTAGCCCCTAAATGCTATAAATTTTTGTTTAGAATTCTCTGAGCTTCTTTTATATACTCTTTAGATGCATCTAGTCTTTGTTTAGTAAATTTAAATCCGTGCATACCCCACGAACCATCTTTTTCGACCATATCGATGATCTCTTGAGCGTTTTGAACAAGCTCATAAACTCTTGCTTTATCACTTGGATCTAGCTTTTAGTCTCTAGTAGTGAGTAAAATTCCTCGATGCCTATTTTTGACCTCTGAGAATTCATTTTTAACTGGAGTTTGCCATCCCATAACCTCATCATAAACTTGTTTTTGGTTTTTGAAGTGAAGTGTTGGTTTTAGCTCAGATAGCACTGGGCTATGGCAGCCTTTATTATCTTTCATATCTTTATCAGCCCAAGATGTTCTAGCGCATGCCCACATCAAATCAACATAGTTGTGGCCATTTTTATCTCTCTCAAAGTGCCAATCTTTAGCATCTCTTGGACCCTTAGCAGCGTCGCCTGGGACAAGAGATTTCTCTTTTGGATCGACCATGATCTTCCAGATGTGAGAGCGTCTTTGAGTATCAAAGCCAGCGTTGTCTTGGAACTGAACAGCGTAGAAATTTTCGCAGCTCATCATAAATGGCATGTGGCAAGATGCACAAGTGTTGTTTTTGTGAGTATCTGCCTTTGATGCGATATATGCTTGAGTTTCGTGACAATCTTTACAATCTTTTTTGATCTTTGGTTTAGTGTAGAACGCACTTAGATAGCCTTGATCTGGGTTGTAGTTCATACCAGTTACGCTCTTATCGCCTACAACGTTACCTGTGTTGTCGTGTGGATCGTGGCAAGTGACGCATCTCATACCTTTATCGTAGTGAGCGGTAAAGTATGATTGTGAGCCTTCTGAGCCGCATCCTGGTCCCATTGATTTAAATTTAGAGCTAAGTGAGAGATCAAGCTTGCCGTTATTAAGTGGGTTAGCTCGCATTAGATCTGGGCTAAAGTTAAATCTTTGGTGACAGCGTTCGCAGTTTGATGTTCTAAATTGTAGCTCCATCAAGGTGACCGCCAGCTCCGTGGCACTCCTCACAGCTTACGCCTTTTGAGATAGTGTGTTTTTGAAGCTCTTTGGCATTACCAAGTGCTGCGTAAAATTCTGCTTTTGACTTAAAGTCAAATTTAACTGGGTGGCAAACCTCACAATATGATGAGTTTGCTTGGAAAAACATCGATTTTTTATGTTTTGCGGCGTATGAGGCAAGACCTCTAACATATCCGCCATTATCGCCATACTCTTCAAGCGTGCCAGGAAATTCAGGCACGAGCTCTTTTATCTTTTTAACAGTTGCGTCGTCTAAATTTAACGCCCATGTTCTTTGCCATTGGTTACCGCCAGCTACGATCTGACCTGTGCCATCTCTTAGCAAACCGCCCTCAACGTAGTAAGTACCACGAAGTAGCCATGCATCGACGTAGCCCATCTTAGTTCTTAAGTGACCAACGGTTGCATAGATGACATCTGGAGTGATACCTTTTGGAAGGATAGAAGCGGTATCTTTGTCAAACACTGGCTCAGTTAGGTTGTTATTAACCTCTGGGTGCTCGCCAGGGAAGCGCATAGTAGTTGCGTGGCGAGATCTGCTCCAGACCTCATACTGAGCTGGGTGACACTCACCGCACTTTTCTGGTCCTACAAATTTATTAGGAAACTGAAGTGATGAGGTGGCTGGAATTCTATACATCATAGAACTATAGCCCTTACCACCATCTCTTTTACTAAGCTTTGACATATCAAAGCCATGTCCCTCGGCAAGCCACTCTAAGCCACGGTCATGAACGACCATTTTGCCGACGGTTTTGCCACCATACTTTGTAAAAATAGGGTGGTTTTTAAATAGCCAGTTATACATCTCTTGCTCTTCTACGACGTAGTCTTGCAAGGAGACAACACCTCTACTTTGCAGTGTGCCTTTAGGATTTGCGATAACATCACGTGCTTTATCGGACATCTGCATATTATGCTCTTCGCAACAGGCTTGTGAAGCAAAGATACTAACACCCATGAGTAAGCCTGCTAAGGCTTTGTGTAAGTTTCTCACGTCTCCTCCTTTGAATTTTTATCCTAAAATCAAAATGATTTCATACTGATAATCTTAACACCAAAAAGGGTAGAAAAGGGGAAAATTAACAAATTATAAATTTTTCGAAACTAATTGTAAATGCAACGTGGTTTTCATCACATTTTTAGCAAAGATTAGGGCGTTGTTTTTGCGAGCGATAAGGCGGCTCATATAGCCCCAAGCCCACTACCACTCTCTTTTGTGCTAAAGTGTGGCTCAAAGATGACCTTTAGAAATGAATTTTTTATCGCTCCTGCGTTATTTTGCACGCATCAAATTCTTTCTGCTCATCTTTTTAAAAAGGCGCTTATCTTTATCACTCTTGGCTTTGTGTAGCTCTGTAAATGCGTCTTTTGCGTTGTTTATGATGTTTATTAAATTTGGATTATCTCATTAAAAATGCAAATACCTCAAATTTTCTCTCACGTCAAGCTGCACTTCGATCTGATACTTTTTAAGCGTTGCGTTTTAAAATTTTTATCGTTTGATTTATCACTTCAAGCACTTTAAATTCTTTTCTCAAAGTATTTGGACTAAAAGAATTTTTAAAGTCATCAACAGTTTCTGACATGAAAATGTATCTGTTTGCTTGTCTCTTCTATAAACTCATAAATTTTCGCCTCATCAAGCTTCTTTCTCTCCTGATAAAGCTCTAAAGTTATTAAAGATGAGCTTATCTGCGCTAGCGGCTGCTTCCACTGGTGCGAGATATTGCCTATCATCTCGCCCATAGAGGCTAGGCGGCTTTGATGTATCATCAGCTGCTCGGTCTGCTTTTTGCTCTCTTCGCCTCGCCTATGCATCTTATAAACAAGTAGCAAAAATAGCCCAAAGATAAGCGTTATAGCGCTCATTATGACGATGACCTCTTGCAAGTGGTAGGTAAAAATGGCGCGTATTGGTATCTTAAACAGAGATCATCGCGACCGTTTCGTTCACATCTGGGATCTCTATGCCCTCCATGCCGTATTTTTCTAGCATTTGTTGTGGGGCATTTGCGCTGCTATGACAGGCTAGGCAGCTTGGGCTTTGGTTTTTTATAGGCAGACCCACAAAGAGCTGTGAGCCATTTTCATCTTTTATTATCTTTATAAATTCTTTAAATTATTCTCTTTAAAGCCATGCAAGACGCCAGCTTCAATTCATTTTGGCTGGTGGGCTTTATTTAGCGGAGCGATGGCAACTAGCTTGTAGTCAAATTCAAGGTTGTATTTTTTTCTTTTTGGATGTTGTAATTTCACGGCTTATATATGATGACGATAGAAGTCTCTCGTCAAAAAAGTCCTCTTTTAAGACGCCCTGCTCTTTTAACTGCTCGATTAGCGGGCGCTGAACTCCAGCGATATACTCTCTTACAGAATGTATGCCCTCTAAAACATAATACGCCTCTTTTTTGGCATCTTTCATCGCAAGATCGTTGTAGAAATTTAAAACAAGCGCTGAAACTAGCAGATAGACAAAGATAAAAGCACCGACTATTAGCTGAAATTTATATCTCACAAAGATAGCCCACGCCAGTATAAAGTCTGATCACATCTTTGCCTAGCTTTCTTCTAAGCTCCTTTACGATCGTCTTTATCGCCTCTTTTGTCGGCTGCTCGTAGTCCCAGATGTAGTCAAAAATTTGTTCATAAGTGATAGTTTTGTTTTTGTTGTTTAAAAAGTACTCCAAAAGCTTGCTCTCGCTCTTGCTTAGATGAGAAATTTCGCCATTTACATAAAGTGCTTTTTTACCAAAATCATACTCAAGCTCGTCATTTAGCCTGATAGTTGGTGTGCGCCCAACTAGCTCCATAGCCACATCTTCAAGCGCTTTAACAAAAGATTTTTTATCGTATGGTTTTGCAAGATATCTTGTGATCTTTAGCTCAACTGCTCGCCACAGATACTCTTGCTCGACGTGGCTTGATAAGATCACGATAGGGATTTTTTGATTGATAGCTCTTACTTTTTTAGCGATCTCAAGACCATCGATATTTGGCACGCTGATATCAAGTACTAGCACGTCATACGCCCCGCTCATTGCAAGCTCAAGCGCTTCAAAGCCGTCTGTGACGCCTTTAACTTCTGCGAAAAAGAGCTCCAGCGAGGCGCAGATATTTCGCAAAATCGCCTCTTCATCCTCTAAGCAAAGGACCTTTTTGTTTGATAAAACATCTAAAATATCATACTCTTGCATACGTCATCTCATCTCTTAGCCAAAAATACCGACTTGAATAACACAAAATAAAAAAATTATTTCATAAAATTTACATCATGATCGTAAGCTTAAAAGTAAAAATAGGCTCACTACTTAAGTGATAAATTTAAAAGTTAAAGTAGCCAAAGATTTGACTACATTATCAGGTTCTAAATACTGAAAGGCTAGTGTTTAGATTATCAGTCATCTTTGAAAGATGAGCGGGCTGCTAGTGAGATTTCATCCATGCTTTTTGAGTTTTGTTTTGAAATTTCATCGATATTTACGATGCCTTTTATCAGCTCTTCGACCTTATTTCCAGTCTCTAGATAATCCTTCGTAGAGGGTCTCATTTAAGCTAACGCTCTCGTTCATTAGCTGATTCATATTTTCTATTTTTTTCATTTATCTGGGCTGATTTTTGCAAAGCTCTCCAGCTTTTTAGCGTTATCGCCGATGGTTTTGGCTTGAGTTTGAGATCGCTTCAACGATTAGATTGATAGTCGCATTTATCTCGCTTAGGGCTATTTTGCGTGCGTTCAGCTAGCTGTCTAACCTCATCAGCCACGACTGCAAAAGCCTCGTCCGTGCTCACCTGCACGAGCAGCTCTATGGCGGCATTTAGAGCAAGTCGATTGTCTGATCAGCGATGTCATCGATGATGTTTAAGACATCTTTTACATTTTAGCCTGATCAGCTGGGCTTTTCATCGAGCTAGCGAGTGAAAAATTTCGCTATTTGCAGCCTCATCTACATTTTTTACTAAGTCCTAAAACATCGTTTGAAACCTCATTTATATATAGACAGGTTCTTTCAAGATTTTTCTTTGCTCTTCTTAGCCCTCTTCAAATGAGCTTTTTATCTCTTCTGACATGGTTTTTGCCATATTTGTCGTATCTGTGACGATTAGTGACGATTTGTTGGTTCATTGTGGTTTGAGCTGAGGTTGAAGAGAGCTGCTCAGCGATAGAAGAGTTCTCATGCTAGGCCTTTAACGCTTTCTATAACAGATCTTAGCTCGCTTGTTGGGTCATTTATCGAGCTTTTTAATGTTTGAAATTTCATCTTTGCCACTAACTTCAAGCTTTTTAGTAAGATCGCCTCTGCCACTTTTTATCTCATCTGACATCTCGGTTAAATTTGCAACGATATTTTTTTATAGGTTTGATGATCGCCCCTACTTAAGATAAATAGCACGACAGCTATCAAAACAACCGTGATCAGGGCGCAAGCGATGATAAAAGTTTTTGTATTTTGGCCATTTTGCTCGTTTAGCACGACCTTTGTCTTTTCTATCTCATCAGCCAAATCATCGACATATACGCCACTTCCTAGCATCCACTTATATGGCTCAAATTGCGGCATAGCCAAGCTTCTCCACTGGCTCCTCGCCTCTTTTTTGCCCAGCCAAATGTGACGAAGCCGCCACCTTGTTTAGCCTTTTCGATGAGCTCTTTTATAAGAAATAGCCCTTTTGGATCTTTTTAAGCCGATTAAATTTTTACCAACAAGCGATGGCTTTTCAGGGTGCATCAAAACAACACCATTGTAATCATAGATGAAGATATAGCCAGTCTTGTCGCTAAAGAATTTTAGCTTTGAGACGACTCTAAAAATTTCTTTTTTTATCTCATCGTCGCTTAGCCCTTTTTCTTTGCCACCATTATAAATTTCACGCATCATTTGATTGATCGTCTCGACGTCATCTCTTAAGTATTTTCTTTTCTGGCATTTACCAGCTCGTCGTAGGACTTATGGGTGAAAAACTGAGTTAGATCGCTTGAAAATTTGCTATTTAAAAAGATGAGCAAACAGCTAACAAGCAAAACTGAGAAAACAAAAGTGAGAATTATCTTTGTAGATATTTTCATAGCACACATCCTTGCATTTTGGGATCTCCTAAAAATTTACGTGCCATTTTATACATTCAAATCTTAATTATAAAATTAACTTTTGAAAATTTAAGAAAAAAAGAAAAATTGATGAGAGAATTTACTCAAAGCCCAAAATAACGAATAAGTTACAAATATTATTATCTTAAGCTTTTGAGCGTAAAAATTTTATAACATTTTGAGTTGCCTCTGCTTCGAGGCTTAATCGCCCTTGCTACCACTTTTACAGAAAGCGGACAGTGCTCTGGCTCAGCCATTTCAAATTCAAAATTCCCTAAAAGCAAAAATGAGCTTATCGCTTGGCAGTTTTGCATTTACTTTAGCTTCATTGCCTCAATTTGCAACCTTACAAAAGCCGCGGTTCGCAAGTGCCGTAAAAGCCAACCACCTCGCCACCAAGGCTCTCTATCACATGCGCTGCTTCAAGTGCTGAGCCGCCAGTTGTGATGATGTCTTCACAAACTCTAAATTCTCGCCCTTTTTCACTTCAAAGCCGCGCCTTTGAGCTCATCACCCTATCAACGCGCTCTGTAAATATAAAGCGCTTTTTTGCCGCACGAGCTAGCTCATATCCAGCTAAAATTCCACCAAGCGCAGGAGAACAAACGCTATCAATTTAATGCCAAATTCTCTATCACACTGGCTAGCTCATCTGCTAGCTTTGCTGCAAGAGCAGGGTCTTCAAGCACCTTTGCACTTTGCAGATAAAACTGCGAGTGGTTGCCACTACTTAGCAAAAAGTGCCCCTCTAAATACGCCCCAGCGTCCTTATAAATTTTCTCTAAATCCATCGCTTTTTCCTTTTAAAATTTGCCAAAAATCTTAACACATACCCACTTAAGCCACTCTTTTTAAAATTTAATAAGCCCCACCCTTGTATAATTCTCGCACTCATACAAAAAGGACACTCATGCTTCTCTTTAACCCTGTTGTTTTTAGCATTTTGGTGATGACGGTGCTATGTTTGCTGCGCTTTAACATCCTGCTTTCTATCCTCATCTCAGCCCTTGTCGCTGGTGTCATGTATAAGCATGGTTTTAGTGGATTTGAAAGTGGTTTGGCAAGCGGTTTTGAGAGCTTTTTTACGGCCTTAAAAGAGACCACGCAAAGCCTCATAAGCGGCATGCAAGGCAACCTTGAAACCTCTCTTAGCTACATCTTGCTAGGTGCTCTTGCAGCTGCCATAGCAAATACAAATTTAACAGCCATTTTGATAAATGCAATGAGTAAATTTCTTAGCTCAAACAAGGTCATTTTTACGCTAACTATCGCATTTATCGCTTGTTTGTCTCAAAATTTGATCCCAGTTCATATAGCTTTTATACCTATCTTGATCCCGCCACTTCTTGCTCTTATGAATAAAATGGGCATAGATAGACGCGCGGTGGCTTGTGCTCTTACATTTGGGCTTCAAGCGCCTTATGTGAGCATTAGCGTTGGCTTTGGTCTGCTTTTTCACAATATCCTTAAAAAAGAGCTAGCAAACAACGGCATAAATACAACCATCTCAGACATCTCATCAGTCATGTGGATAGGTGGGGCTTCGATGTTTGTGGGGCTCATCTTAGCCATACTTTTTTATGGTAAAAAAAGAATTTATAAAACTTCTAAATTTGAAAAGGCCGAGCTTGATGAGATCGAGCGCGCAAAAAGCCTTGAGATGACTAAAAAAGAGTGGGCGGTCTTAGCCGGTGCGGTTGTCGCCTTTGTCGTGCAAATTTACACTTCGCTCTTGCCACTTGGCGCGCTACTTGGACTTTTGGTTATGGTCGTTTTTGGCGGTATCGAATATAAAAAAGTAGATAAGATCATGGATAATGGCCTTGCTATGATGGGTTTTATCGCATTTATTATGCTTGTTGCTGCTGGATATGGCACCATTTTAAGAGAGAGTGGCGGTATAGACGAGCTTGTAAAATACGCCAGCTTGGTATCTGGCGGCAAGATAGGCGGAGCATTTTTGATGTTACTTATCGGACTTTTAGTCACGATGGGCATAGGCACTAGCTTTGGCACTATCCCTATCTTAGCTTCTATCTACGTGCCACTTTGCCTTAGTCTTGGCTTTGGCGTGCCAGCTATCATCTTGCTAGTTGGTATAGCAGCAGCTCTAGGCGACGCTGGAAGCCCAGCAAGCGACAGCACACTTGGACCAACGAGCGGTCTAAACGCTGATGGTGAGCACAACCACATATATGATACTTGCGTGCCTACATTTATATTTTTTAACATCCCGCTAATCATCGGAGGCATCGTAGGAGCCATGATACTTGGATAAATTTGGCGTTAAAAGCGCCAAATTTCTCTTTTAATTTTTTCTCTTTTTGCCGATATAAATTTTGGAACATCTTTTGCTTTAGAAAGATCATAAAAAATTTTAAAACGAGAAAAAGGATAAGCTCATGATGAGATCACTTTGGTCTGGTGTTTCAGGCCTACAAGCCCACCAGATAGCCATGGACGTAGAAGGCAGCAATATCGCAAACGTCAATACCTATGGTTTTAAATACAACCGCGCAAATTTTGCTGATATACTAAGCCAAACTCCAAGAGTTGCTACCGCTCCACAAGGTCAGCTAGGCGGTCAAAACGCTATGCAAATAGGTCTAGGAACGACTATAAACTCAACTACAAGAATTTTCTCACAAGGCACACTAACAGCCACTGATAAGCAAACCGACCTTGCTCTTCAAGGAAATAGCTTCTTCGTCGTCTCCAGATGGCGGAACGACAAGATACTATACAAGAAACGGCGACTTTGTCCGTGATAAGGCTGGTAACTTCGTAAATAACAGCGGTTATATCGTTCAAGGCTGGACTAGAGATGACGAGACTGGCACTATCGACTCAACTGGCCCTATAAGCAACATCGTCATCAAAGAAGGTCTTACAACTCCAGCAAGAGCGACAACAGAAGTTAAAATAAAAGGTAACCTCGACTCAGGTAACAGCATCGGTCAAAGAAGCACGCCTATATATGCACTTGACTCGGTTGCAGTGGACGCGACTACAATAACGATGGGATTTTAAATGCAAATGAAGTTCATAACGAAAATGATACAAACAACGACGAATTTTATACAAACTCAAGAAACGAGCAAATTTTAACAGAGCGTGGTGTCGATCTTGGTGTTACATTTGACGAGCTTGGAAACGGACTTGCACTAAGAGATGGACAAGGCATCTGGGTAAGCTACGCAAATGCTAAGACTGAGAAATTTAGTATAGGAAGTCCTGCAGCTCAAACAATCGGTCAAATAAATCCAGCAGAAACACTTGATATCACAATAAATGGTACAACTATCAAAATCTCAAGCTGGTACGATGACAAAGTATCAGTGACGTTGCGGCTGCTATCAACGCTCAGTACAATAAAACTGGCGTTAGAGCTGAAATTTCAGAAGGCAATAAACTAACACTTATAAATAGAAACAACTCAGGCACAACTGAAGAGACAAAAAATATTCACTTAGTGGTAAATGCCGGAAACACAGTTGGTGGTCTAGCTAGTAAAGATATCATCACAGCTTATCAATATGTCTATACAAGCTCACAAACAACAGCTGTTCATCCAAATAATGACAAGATAGCAAGACAGATTACTACAACAGAAGATCTTCGTGCTGCTATGCAAGAGGATGCTAGAAACCACGTTGATTATAACGGCGATGGCCTAATAAGAGCAAATTCAGATGTACTTGATGCTGCAAAAGAAGCAACAGCGGCTCACAAGATAGCTCCAGGCACTGGTGGCGCAGCTATAACAAATCCAGCTTACGCAACAATATACAATACAGCTATGCAGGAGCAGCTGGTACACCTGATCAAAAACACGCAGCAGCTGTCGCGGCACTTCAGGCAATTGCTGGAGATGATACAAACGATGGCGTAAAGATCACTGTAAATAAACTAGGTCAATTTCAACTAGAAAATCCTACAAACGAAATAGCTGATCAAGCCCTTTATATGACTACAACTGGTCTTACAAAACCAGCTCAAGGTACAAACAGCGCAGCAGTAAATGAAAACGTTCGCTTTACAAACATCATGAAAGCACTTGATGGCGCGCTAAGCCCAGGTCAAGCTCTAAGAGCAAGTGGCAAGATGATGATGTCAAGCCACGGCTCAACAGCTGAAATGTTTGACTCACTTGGCTCAAAACACACAGTTAGTATCAGATGGGCAAAAACAGGTACTACAACAGATGGCGGTACAGAGTGGAATATGATCATCCAAGTGCCAGAGCCTGCTAAGATAAACTACACAGGCGAGGGTCCAGACAACGTCGTGACTGGTTCTGTTAGATTTAACTCAAACGGCTCACTTGCTAGCTTTCACCCAGCTACAATAACATTTTCAGCTAACAACGGCTCACAAAGTGGTCAAAATGTTAGTTTAAATTTTGGCTTGGGAACAGACTTTAACGGACTAACAAGCTTTGATAAAGACTCATCAACTGAGTCTATCTCACAAGATGGCTACACAGGTGGTACGCTAAATGGTTTAAAGGTAGATGAAACAGGAACTATCATAGGCTCATTTACAAACGGACAAAGCTTTGGTCTAGCTCAAGTTGCACTTGCTAGCTTTACAAACAACGAGGGTCTTCAAAGTGAGGGTGGAAACGTCTTTTCACAAACTGCAAACTCAGGCGAAGCAGTCATCGGCGCAGCAGGCACAGGCGATAAAGGAACGATCGCAGCTTCAAAACTAGAAGCTAGTAACGTCGATCTAAGCCGCGCGCTAACAGATCTTATCGTCATACAAAAGAGGCTTTCAAGCAAACTCAAAAACGATCACAACAAGTGATGAGATGCTAAACACACTTCTTCAACTAAAACAATAATAAAGGGGGCACTCGCTCCCTTTTAAATTTACAAATAAAATCAGCCTTCTTTTTGTAAAATGCTAAAAAATTTCACAAAAAGAGAAAATATGCAAGTAACACTTCTAAATCACACCCCACTAAATATCTGCTCCACGCGATCCGCACGTGCTGGCAAAGCTTTGAAAAAGGCGATAATGGCGGCGAAAAAGACGTCGAACTGATAGATAGAGTGGGTAATAAATTTAAACACGCTTCAACGCTGGAGCATCTTTACTACAACTTCTACATCCAAGGCATCTCGCGCGCACTACTTCAAGAGCTAGCCCGCCACCGCATAGCGAGCTTAAGCGTTAAATCAACCCGCTACACTCTAAAAGAGCTAAAAAAAGAGGAGAAATTTGAAGTAGGGCAGTTTGAGCGTGCGGCTAAATTTATCGTGCTAACAAATGATGAAATGGTCGATAACGCGAGCATAAAAGCGCTTGAAAATTTACGTGAAATTTTAGCCTCAACCACAAAAAGCCTTGATATAGTTAAATACTGCTTGCCAGAGTGCTATAAAACCGAGCTTACATGGAGCATAAACGCTAGAAGCTTGCAAAATTTCATCTCTCTAAGAAGCTCAAAATCAGCCCTTTGGGAGATAAGAAATTTAGCAAATGCTATCTACAACGCCTTGCCAAATGAGCATCAAATTTATCTTTGAGAAGTGCTTTGCCAGAGGATGAAGGTTAAAATGAAGTGCAAAACAGCACCAAAGTATAAATTTAGATATGTAAAAAGTGTTCTAGTATCTTTTTAAAAATATCTTGGTGCCTGCCTATTTTAAAAAAGCTTTACAAATTCATCATCTCTTTGATAAATTATTGCAAATCTCCAAAAACGTGGCACTCTCTAAATTCTTTTCAAACTTCCAGTAAGCTGATGATCTTTTAAATCATCAGCTAATTTTTCATCATTTTGTAGTTGAAAAACCACCTTTGAAATCGCTTTTTCATCCCATCCTTGCTTTAAAACTAACTTCAAATCCTTTTTATAAGTGCTAAAGAACTTTCTACAAATTCTCATCAATGATTTTTCTTGTTTTATTTCATTGATCAAGTCATCATGGTTTTTGTAAAATCCAACACTTTTTGCGTTTTTAAATTAAACAATGTCTGTTCTGTCAGCATCTCTTGCTCTTTTGAACTATTGACATACTTGATTTTATATTTTGGATCCATAGCTTGTGCCATCGCTTTAAATGCCTCAATAGCTTTTTGACTGATATTATCACCTATTATTGTTATTGTTTGCATAGTATGCCTTTTTTTGTTTTTAGGGATTATATCATTTTTTTGTTTTATTGTGTTTTTGTCTAAATTTACTTTTTCAAAACGTAAAGAAGTTCGTCTACGTGGATGTTTCTAGCTTTTAAATTTCTCTGCTGCGGTAGGCATTATACTTTTTGGCGAAGTAGATGAACTTTGCCCATTTTATTTAGGTTTTTGTCAAATTCATCTTGGTTTATAAAGCCCTCTGAGTTAAACGAGATGAGCTAAAATTTCGCCTTTCAAATTTGCTATCAGCTCAAAAATGCCTTGCTCGCTGATGATTTTTTATTAAAAACTGATCTGTTCCAGTCCTTTACGATGCCTGAAACTTTTGAAATTTTACTTGGCTCTTCATAGCTTGCGATGAGATTTAGCATGAAGTAGTTTGAGCCGTATGGATGCTGGTTATAGGGCGGATCAAGATAGACTAGATCAAGCCTATCAAGCTCTTTTGCCAGTAAATTTGCATCCTTTTGATAGACCTCAAATGGCACGCTGAAATTTGAAAAAATAGGCTTAGTCAAATTATATCAGAGGTGATCCTTGAGATGGCATTTTGTCCCCCTGCCACCAAACTGACCGATGCCCTCTTTATTTTTATGAAAACCTTTAAAAATTCCACTCGTATTTGCATGTACGCTTGCATTATAAAGTAGTGGAGCTATGAAAAATTTTCTCATCTCCTCTGGCAACATCTCATCTATGAGCCTTCTTGCGGTGTCGATAAATATGGCATTTTTTCTTGTGTAAAAGACCCGCTCGCCAAAAGCGATATTTTCAGTCATCTTGCGGGGCATAAAGCCTTGTTATAAAAGCCCATCGAAAAGGCTCTTTTTCTATCTCTTTTTCAAGCTTTTTTTGCCAGAAATGTATCTCATCTCTTAGCTCATTTGTGGCGTTTTGTAGGTAGCACGAGTTTGTGATGAAGCTATAAAGCTCCAAATCGTTTGCGACTAGAAATTCACTATTTTGTTTTAAAAACCTAGCCACCACGCCACTTCCACTAAAGAGATCGCAGCAGCTAAGCTTCTCTTTTTTAAGCTCGTCTTTTGCGTATTTTACGCCTCGCTCGATAAAGCCTAAAAGCGAGCGTTTGTTACCAAGATAGGTTAAATTTGCTCTTTTAGATAGGCTTGATTTTCTTGTTTAGCTGGTTTCAAATCAGTGCTTTTTTAGTCCCATAGCATCAACGTCAAGCTTGATCTCATCGTTATTTATGATGACTAGGCCTTGGGCTAAAATTTTGTTTGCTATGGCGTGCGCTTCATCAAGCGAGTGCATCTTGTAAGTGCCGCATTGAAATTTATTTAGCTCTGGGATCTTATCTTGATCTTTGACCTCTAAGATATCTTTCATAGAAGCAAGCCATGCCTTTTTTACAGCTTCTTCGCTAGGTGTGCCGATCACACTCATATAAAAGCCAGTCCTGCAACCCATCGGCGAGATGTCTATGATCTCCACGCCGTTGCCATTTAGATGGTTTCTCATAAAGCCAGCAAATAGGTGCTCTAAAGTGTGAGTGCCCTTTTTCATGCAAAATCTCTTCATTTGGCTTGCAAAATCTCAAGTCAAAAACGCTGATATCATCGCCTTTTGGGGTCTTCATACTCTTTGCAAGTCTCACTCCTGGCTTTCATCTTCACATGATCTACGCAAAAACTATCAAGTAGTGGCATATATTCTCCTTTAAATTTTTGGTAATTTTAGCGTAAAAGATTTAAAATTTAAAGGCTCACGTAATTTACATGAGCCTAGTAGTATTTTTAGGGTATTAAAATTGTATTTTTCTAACGTCTGTTAGTATGACCTTCGCCATGCCGTCTATCTCGCTAGTTACATCGTTTGTAGTATTAACAACTGAAATATTTTCTTTTGTAACATTATCTATTTGAGATACACTTTTGATTTATCATATCAACAGCTGTTAGCTTTGCTCTTTTGATTGATTCACTCATCTCGTTAATTGATTGAGCAAGGACATTTGTATTTGCCTCGATCTCGCCCTAGAACTTTTTGTGTTCTCTCAGCTAGCTTTTCTAACCTCATCAGCCACAACTGCAAAACCACGTCCATGCTCACCTGCACGAGCAGCTTCTATGGCGGCATTTAGAGCAATAAAGTTTGTCTCGATCAGCAATATCACGGATAATAATGATGATATTTTTGATCTCATCACTTTGTCTTATGACATCCCCTGTCTTTTTGAGATATTGCATTCATTGAGCTTGACATCTCTTCGATACGCTGCTGCACTCTCTTGAATAGACTCTGCTTGTTTGCTTTGCTCCTGAGTTCAATCTCTCATAGATTCAGCAGCATCAGTTGTCCTTTTTCTTCCTAAAATTGAGCACGGCTTAGATTATCATTTAGCATATTGCAAATAGCAACACCAGAGCTATTTATACCAAGCATCATAGCTTTTTAGATCAGCCTCAATGTTTCATCTATTTGCTCAATCTTTGCAGTGTAGTCATTTTTAGAGTAAGCGTTTAATATATTTATTACATTACCCCAGGTACTAATAGAACTAAAGAAAGTGTTTAGTAAATCTTTTAGTTTGATAAGAGATGGGTTGTTTGGGTTTCTCACTTAGTTTGACTCCTCAAATTTCCCTCTTATCATATTATTTGCAGCTATATTTAGCTCTTCAAGCATGGTATTATCTTTTTGATACCAGCTATGACTTTGTCGATATTTTTATTTATCTCTTCGCTCATCACGCCAGATCCATCAGTAGTGTGGATATCTAGCTTACTTGGGAGCAGTGCTGCTCTCATAAGTGATACATTGATGTATCAGAAAGCTTCTCTTGGATAACTCCGATAGGGTTTAAGTGAGCGTTTTAGTAGTACAAATACAATGGCTGAGAGTATGACTATAAAGAGCACCGCAAGTATTAGCTGAGCTTTTAAGATAGGCATAGTGTTGTTTGAAAAGGTATCCGCACCTATTGCAACAGCAGCAAGCCAGCCATCATCGTTGATAGGTAAAATTTATAGCTGTTACATCTTGGTTTTTAGAGTTTTTTTATATGAGATCAGACCATTTTCGTCAAATTCTTTATTGTTATACTTTTCTGAGACGACCTTTGTAGCAGGTAAGATGGTACCAACTTCTGAAGCTATATCAGAAATAAGCATAGTTCCATCTTTTTTCATAATATAAGCATATCCACCTTCTTTAGTTTTACCAATATCAAGGATCTTGTCACTTAACTTTTTTAATGTCTATATCAATACCAAAAACACCTTCAAATTTACCATTTTTAGTGACAGGAGCAGTAAAAGTAATAACTAAATCATTTGTAGAAGTGACCCTTGGCTCGGTATAAATTTCTTTATTTTTTCTCTTTTTGTACTCTTATACCAGCCTCTAGTTCTTGGATCATAGTTTATCAGCTACGGTTGTTCTTTTACCATCTGACTGAAAAAGCGTCCATCTTCATCGCCATAATATACATAAGTTATTATCGCAGGTTTGATATCTTTTTTCTAGCAAAAGACAAATTCATTATATCATCGCCACTTTGCAGCTCATTGATAACTAGCTGATGAGATTTTTAACGTATTCTAAATTTTCATCAAAACGTATCTATAACACTCTTTACATCTTTTAAGGACTTGATCTTCTTTTGCCGCTAACAAGCTCAACCACCTTTTCTCTGACGTAAAATAACTGACTGCGGAAATAGCACAAAACGAGATGATGAGTAAGATCATCAAGGCAGTGCTATTTTTATTTGTGATAGAACGAAACACCTCTACTCCCTTTAAATTTTGATTTTGAAAGTCATTTGTAAAAACAAAATCGGAGTAAAAATGAAAAATGTTTATAGCTTTTTATAGTGTTCTCATAAATTCAGTGCTATAAATTCCCTCGATGCGTCTTTTCATATCATCATGCCAGCCATTTGTAAGAGTGGTGAGGGCGTTAAATTTCTCTAGTAAATTTAAATTTTCACTTGGCGCGTAAAAGAGCCTATTTATCTCTAAAATGCTCATATGAACTGAGTCACTTTCTATAACCTCTATCGCGTCGCCTGCTTTGCATGAGCACGGCGTAAGGACGCGGTAATACCAGCCAGTAAGGCCTGTTTTGAAGATGTGAGTAGCCATATTTTCATTGCCCCATCTTTTTGAGAGCTTAAAGCATGGCTTTCTAGGCTGCGAGACTTGAAGCACAAGCGAGCCAATCTTATGGATATCGCCAACATAGACGCAGCTCTCATCAAGCCCATCAACGCATAAATTCTCCCCCATCGCACCATAAGCCATATTTTTAAAACCTAAAAATTTCTCCCACTCGGCGTAGTTTGCAAACAGATTTGCAAAGACTGCCTTTTCAGGACCGCCGTGGTGCTTCGTATCAGCGACGCTATCGCCCTCAAAGCCAAGCTCATTTGCGAAAATCTCGCCATTTTGAGCTACTTTAAAAATAGCTGAGCTCCAAGGTAAATTTAGCTTATCAGTCGCATTTTGCGAGCCGTAGTTTTTCACGCCTCCAATTAGTAAAGCTTTTAGTGTTGCCATATTTTTCCCTATCAAATTTGAGTTTATTCTTAAATTATTCGCGTGAGTTAGCGCGATCGCGATCGCATCGGTGATATCAAGCGGTTTTATCTCTTTATTTATGCCTAAAATTTTCTTCACCATAAATGCCACCTGCTCTTTGTCAGCCTTTGCCTTGCCAGTGACTGTTTTTTTCACTTGAAGTGGCGTATATTCGGCAAAGTCACCATGAAGCTGCAAAATTTCTAAGACTAAGTGCCCCGCGAAACTGAGCGAGCTTTAAAACGGTTTTTGGGTTGTAGGCAAAGAAGATGTCCTCTATCGCGACCTCGTCAAATTTATGGTTTTTAAAGATGAGATCAAGCCCCTCGCAAAGCTCTGTTATTTGATATTGAAGCGTGTTTGGCTTTATCTTTATAAGCTCAGCTTCAAGAAGATAGTTTTCAAATTTGCTCTTTTTCAAGTATCGCGTAACCGCAATTTTTCGTGCCCGGATCGATTCCTAGAAATTTTCATCACAATCTTTTTCAATACTTTTTCACGACTTTTTCACGCCGTGAAAAAGTTTATGAAGTTTAACAAAGATTTTTATTAATTTTAAGATAAATATCACTAATAAATATTTAATTACTTCAAAAGGGTACAAATTGCTAGCAGACGAGATTTTTAGAAAATCTTTTACAGACAAAAATATCACGCTAATGAATATCAAAGTTATATCAAAACAATTAAAATTAATGAAAAAAGGCTTTCAGATGATAGATTTTATAGTTTTTACTGCACGAGTGAATTAATGGCTAAATTCATTAATACTAGATATTCTGATAAAAATCGCCCTACTTATATGAAGTTAGAAACAGGCATAAAAAGCCAAAGATCGAGAGTCACTAGCTACACAAAGAACTAAAAATAACAAAAACAAAACCAAGTAAATGTAAATCAAATAAAGACTCAAAGCAGCATATTTAAATCCAGGATATACATTTGAAAAAATTTTTGTCTGTGGTGACTCCAAATCAATATGCATTTTTAAAGCGCAAAAAGCAGCTGCTGAAAAGCACGGTGTACTTTACAACCCACTTTTTATATATGGTACAACTGGTCTTGGTAAAACTCACTTACTTCAATCAGTTGGGAAATCACTGCCTAAATCAAAAGGCAAAGACAGTTATCTGTGTAACGAGTGATCAATTTATGATAGATTTTTACAACCACATAAATAATCACTCAATGCCACAATTTCGTGAAAAATATAGAAACTGCTGACGTTTTACTCATTGACGACGTGCAGTTTCTTGGTAAGACAGATAAGATCCAAGAGGAATTTTTCAACACTTACAACGAACTTTTAGCTCAAAATGGTCAGATCGTCATGACCTCAGACCGTCCCACCAAAAACATTAAAAAGGCTTTGAAGATAGGATGATATCAAGATTTGACAAAGCTTTCATGGCTGATATCACGCCACCTGAACTTGATACAAAGATAGCCATCATCATCAAAAAATGTGAATTTGACAAGATCGATTTAAATAAAGAGGTTATAGACTACATCGCTACAAATATGGGAGATAACATCCGCGAAATCGAGGGCGCTATCATCAATTTAAACGCTTTTTAAAACTCTGATGAGAGGAGATCACACTTGATCTTGCTAAAAGAGCATATTAAAAGATCTCATTAAAGAAAAACGTGAAAATATAAATCTGATACCATCGTAGATATAGTAAGTAAAGAACTTAATATCAAAACAAAGCGATATAAAAAAAGCAAATCAAGAGTCACAAATATCGTAGAGGCTAGACGCATCATCATCTACCTTGCAAAGATGCTCACCACAAATTCTATGCCACAAATTGCAAATTACTTTTGGTATGAAAGATCATAGTGCCGTTAGTCATAATATTAAAAAGATTAACGAACTCATGCAAACAAATGAAAATTTTTCAACCTCAAAAGTAACTGAACTAAAAAATAGAAATTTACGACAAAAGGATAAAATAGAATAGAAATTTAGTGAATAAATGTGAAAAATAGTAAACATTTTTCACGTTAAAAATGGCTATATTTCAATATTGAAAATGTGATTTTCACCTTTTAACGCTACCAACTAAAACATAAAAAATTTAAATATTAAAATAAGAGGGAGATATTAATGAAAGTTTTAATAAACAAAAACATGCTTGAGAGCATAGTAACAAACACTAATCCATATCTTGAAAAAGAGATCTTAGTGCTATCACTTCTCACATCTACATCTCTGCAAAAGATGGAGTTTTAAAACATAAAAGCGACTGATCACGAGATAGGACTAGCATATAAACTAAGCAACGCAAAGATCGTTGATGAGGGCTATGCAACTGCAAATGGTAAAAACTACTTGACATCATCAAAAAGCTTAAAAAGATGAAGAAGTAATGCTTGAGACTGTTAACAACTATCTTTATATCAAAGCAAAAACTCAAAATACAAACTTCCTATGTATAAAGTTTGAAGACTTCCCAGAGTTTCCAACGATAGAAGGCAAGCTAAATTGACATAGACGCTATTATGTTAGGCAGAAGCTTAAAAGAAAAATTTTACCAAGCATAGATAGTAACAACCCCTAAATTGAGTTAAATGGCGCGTTTTGCTAGATATAAAACAAAGATCTATATAAATATCGTAGGTACCGATACCAGAAGACTTAGCTGTATTTAAAGTTTCCAAAACTGCAGCTGAAAAATGAGTTTCTCACTCATCATCCCTAAAAAAAGCGATAAATGAAAATTCAAAAGCTATTTTTGACAAGATAGAAAGTTTACTATGATGAAAATGTCTTTGATCGCTCAAAGCCAAAATTTCTGAGTTTTTCACAAAAGCTGATAAACGGCAAATTCCTGACTATGAGCGTGTCATGCCAAAAGAATATAGCAAAAAGATTCAACTAAGTAGAGATAAAATGGTAGATGGTATCAAAACTATTTCGATGTTAAGCGATACAGATGAAGATAACTTTTTGCAAAAAGAGAGCATAACATTTGAGAGCATCATAGAGGACAACTCTGAAGCCAAAAACAACGATAGAGTTTATCAAACTGGGACTTTAGAAGCTGAAGATGAGTTCTTTATAAAGTGTAAAAAAATAGATATTTACTTGATTTCTTACAGTAGCATAGAAGATGAAAAATTTTGAGCTTTGGATTTAATGATAAAGTTCTCAGCATTTTCGTTGTAACTCAAAAAGAGCTTTGCAACAGTAATAATGCCATTAAATATATAAAATAAGGCAAAGATTATGATGAAAATAATTACGGCGCAGAAAATATTAAAGTACTAAAAGGGCTTGAGGCGGTTAGGAAGCGCCCAGGCATGTATATAGGCGATACTAACATAAGCGGTCTTCACCACATGATCTACGAAGTCGTTGATAACTCTATCGACGAAGCGATGGCAGGATACTGCGATACGATAGATGTTGAGCTTACACGTGAGGGCTCAGCGATCATTAGCGATAATGGCCGTGGTATCCCAGTAGATATGCACCCGACTGAGAAAATGTCAGCTGCGACTGTTGTTCTAACTGTGCTTCACGCTGGTGGTAAATTTGACAAGGACACTTATAAGGTTTCTGGCGGTCTTCACGGCGTTGGTGTATCTGTCGTAAATGCCCTTTCTAAAAAGCTAGTCGTAAATATCAAACGCGATGGCAAGCTTCACAGACAAGAATTTGCAAAAGGCATCCCACAAAGCGATCTTGAAGTGATAAAAACTACAAATCGCACAGGCACGCAAGTCGAGTTTTGGCCAGATGATAGCATATTTGAAGTGACTGAATTTGACGATGAAATTTTAGTTAAAAGATTTCGCGAGCTAGCATATCTAAACCCAAAGATAACTATAAATTTCAAAGATCAAAGAAATGGCAGAAGCGAGAGCTTTCATTTTGAGGGCGGACTTGAGAGCTTTGTAACTGACATGAATAAGTCAAATGCTGTCAGCAAAGCAGTCTCATTTAGCGGCGGCGAAGATGATGTTATGGTTGATTTTGCCCTGCTTTACAACGACACTTATAGTGAAAATTTACTAAGCTTTGTAAATAACATCAAAACTCCAGATGGCGGTACGCACGAGGCTGGCTTTAGAGCAGGCTCTTACAAGAGTTATCACAAACTACGTTCAAGCAAATGCTGCTGCACGTGAAAAAGATACAAAGATAACTGGCGAAGATATCCGCGAGGGACTAATAGCAGTTGTTAGCGTAAAGGTGCCAGAGCCGCAGTTTGAGGGACAAACAAAAGGGTAAACTAGGCTCAAGCTACGTAAAACCTATCGTTCAAAAGATGGTTTTTGACGTGCTTACAAAGTATTTTGAAGAAAATCCTATCGAAGCAAGAGCGATAATGGATAAAGCTCTAATGGCAGCTCGTGGTCGCGAGGCCGCTAAAAAAAGCTAGGGATCTAACTCGCAAAAAGAGAGCATGAGCGTAGGCACGCTCCCTGGCAAACTAGCTGATTGTCAGGTAAAGGAGCCCAGTAATTAGCGAGCTATACCTAGTGGAGGGCGACTCTGCGGGCGGTTCTGCAAAGCAGGGACGTGATAGAGTTTTTCAAGCGATATTGCCACTTAAAGGTAAAATTCTAAACGTTGAAAAGGCAAGACTGGATAAAATTTTAAAATCTGATGAGATAAAAAATATGATAACAGCGCTAGGTCGTGGCATCGGAGATGAATTTGACGCTGAAAAGCTTAGATATCATAAGATCATCATCATGACCGATGCTGACGTCGATGGTAGCCACATCCAGACGCTACTTTTAACCTTCTTCTTTAGATTTTTAAATAAAGTTGTAGAAAACGGCCACATCTACCTAGCTCAGCCGCCACTTTACCGCTATAAAAAAAGGTAAGAAAGAATTTATCTAAAAGATGAAAAAGGCACTAAATGAATTTCTTATCGAAACTGGCATCGAGGGCGTTGATATAGAGGGCATTGGCAGTGCGGATTTGATTGACTTTTTAAAGATCGTTGCAGCTTATAGAAGCGTCTTAAAAGAGCTTGAAAAACGCTTTAATGTCCTTTCAGCGATCCGCTATATGATAGAAAATCCAGACATCGTCTCAAAAAGCTACAATGAAATTTTTGAAATTTTAAGAGACTTTCTTAAAAGCTGAGGGACACAACATCCTAAACCACTACGTTAGCGAAGATGAGGTTAGAATTTATGTCCAAACTGAAAGCGGCCTAGAAGAGCTTGTGGTAAATGAAAATTTATTTACAAATCCACTCTACGAAGAGGCGCTTTACATCAGCCAAAAGATAAAAGACCGCGGTCTAGACTTGCATAGTGACGTTATAGACGTGCTTGATGAAGTAGAGAAAAATGCGAAAAAAGGTGCATATATCCAGCGTTACAAAGGTCTTGGTGAGATGAACCCTGAGCAGCTTTGGGAGACTACGATGAACCCTGAGAACAGAAGACTTTTAAAGATCGATATAAACGACGCTATAAGCGCTTCTGACACGTTTAATCTCTTCATGGGCGATGAGGTCGAGCCAAGAAGAAACTACATCCAAGATCACGCAAAAGACGTTAAACACTTGGATATTTAAAAATAAAAGGATAAAAAATGAGCGAAGAGATGAAGTATGGCGAGAAAATTTTAAAAGAATTTGACGTAGAGAGTGACCTTGAGGTCTGGGAAAATAAGCAAACAAGGGACTATGTCATAAAGATCACTCTGCCTGAGTTTTGCTGCCTTTGCCCTCGCTCTGGTTATCCTGACTTTGCGACCATATACCTTGAGTACATCCCAAATAAGCTAGTTGTCGAGCTAAAAGCGATAAAGCTTTATATAAATAGCTTTATGAACCGCAACATCAGCCACGAAGATAGTATAAATGAAATTTACTCTGTTTTAGAAAAAAAGCTTGAGCCTAAATTTATGAAGATAGTTGGTGACTTTAACCCACGTGGAAATGTCCATACGATTATCGAGATCAGCTCTGATCTAGTGGTAAAAAAGCCAGCTGAAGAGAAAGAATACGCTCAAGAAGTAGGGAGAAGCTTTAGCGACAAAGCGCGTGAGAGACGTAGCACAAGCGATCGCGCTAGTAGCAGAGGCAGCAGAGATGATAAATTTAAAAAAGATGACAAGCCAAGAAGAAGCTCAAACAAAGAGGGCTTTAGAAAGATAAGCTACGCCGATGATAAGAAGCCAAAAGTAGTCAAAAAGGATAAATAATGATAAGTGCTAAGCTTATAGAACATATCTTTAAAGCAGCATCTATATCACGTTGGAACGACTATCCAAAGATGACAAATTTAGTCGAGCTTGACAAGCAGGCTCATAAATTTATCATCGCTTATTTCATAGCAAAACAAGAGCAAAAATGCCGACATGAACTACATCATCGAGGCTGGAATTTTTGAGTTTTTAAGCAGGGTCGTAGTCACAGACATACGCCCTGACGTCTTTCACCACATCCAAAAGACGAAAAAAGAGCAGATAAATAGCTGGGTTTTAAGTAACCTTGAGACGCTCATCTCAGATATCGAGGACGGCAAGTTTTTGGAGAGATTTAAAAACCACTATAAAAACGACAAAACTCACGAAAAAGAGCGCCTTATACTAAAAGCAGCCAGCTATCTTGCCACGAGGTGGGAATTTTCTATCGTCTATCAAACGAGCCAGTTTTTAAGTGACATCGACGAGCTTAAGGCGAAGGTTGAGGAGGAGATGGAGGATTATTACGAGTTAATTGGCGTTAGAAAGATCGCTATGAATCAAAAATTAGCCCGCCTTGTTGATCTAAGTGGCAGGCTAAGGTTTCAAAAGCGCTGGGCACAAACGCCTCGCATCCCTGAAACTGCGGTCTTAGGACATATGCTAGTTGTTGCGATACTTAGCTATTTTTACTCACTAAAAGCAAAAGCTTGCAAAAAACGGCTAGAAAATAACTTCTTTTGCGCACTATTTCACGATCTGCCAGAGAGCCTTACAAGGGATATCATAAGCCCTGTAAAATACGGCGTAAAGGGGCTAAATGAGATCATCAGCGAGTATGAGATGAGGCTTATTGATGAGAGGATTTTGCCATTTGTGCCAGAAAAGATCAAAGATGAGTTTAGCTACATCCTTGGTATCAGAAAAGATGGCGAGAAATTTATCAAAGATGAGTTTGAAAATAGGACTTATGAGCGCAAGATCATCTGCCACGAAGGAACTATGGAGAACGTAAATGAGGATAAATTTAACCCGATCGATGGCAAAGCGCTAAAATACTGCGACAAGCTCTCAGCCTACATCGAAGCTGGAATTTCTATAAGCTACGGCGTCAAGTCAAAAGAGCTAACTGATGGCTTTAATAATATGTATAAATTTTTTAGCGAAAAACCTAAGATCGATGGAGTGGATTTTTTAGAAATTTGCGATGATTTTAATGAGCATTTTGGTTTAGAAAGACCCCCTCTCAGATGACTGCGGCACTACACTTAATACAAGTGCTCTGCTGTGTTCCCACCCTGAAGCGGTGCTCATAAAAAGCATTGCACAGGTCTAAGAAGGAGCTTCGCAATCATACAAAAACTATACTTAAATTGGTTTTATAGTTACATTTTTAAAAATTAGCTTTTAAGAGTATATAATCTCACATACATTCACAAAAAGTAGGGCAATGTCAGGAAAGATCAAGCTTCGTTTTTATCGGCCTTTAGAGATTTTTCATCTATCATCACAAGTCTTTAGAGTTTCGTGCCAGTAATTTTTGCCGCGATTATCTCGGCTGAAATTGACCCAGATGAGGATGATTTTTCATCTTTAAATGACATCGTAAGTGAAATTTATGAAAACGATCAGACTAGAAAAGACTTCTTAATCCAAACCGTTAGAGAGTACGTAGCAAGGGTCAAAAGAAATGATAGGATCACGCTTGATACGCTTCTTTTATGCATAGATAAAGATATGAAAGATCACAAAAGATATACTAAAAGATAGACTTTTTCGCACCTTCGCCGCTTGATGAGTGGCTGCGAGGAGGAAAGTACAGTACAACAAAGAGTTTATGAGTTTTTGATAAACGAGGTCAAACTCTACTCGCACTTAAAAAAATATTTTAATACTTTAAATTCTAAGATTTTATCATCAAAAGAGCCAAGATGAAGATTATTTCTTCATCTGGATAGCAGTTTGTATCATCTCATCACTTGTCGTGATGCTTTTTGCGCTCGCTTCGTAGGCCTTTTTGCGTGACGATCACCTCGCTTAGTGCTTGACCAAGATCGACGTTACTCATCTCAAGCTTGTTTGCTAAAATTTGCGCCCCCATAAACGGTCTTGCCAGCTTTGTTTTTGTAAAAAAATGGCTCGCCAGAGTTGGCTGTGGCTTCATAAAGATTGTCGCCAACCTTTGCCACACCTTGGTCGTTTATAAAGTGATAAAGCGCCACCTTTGCCACGGGGAATGCTCGAGTATTGTCGAAATTTGCCATGATGTTGCCACGATCATCGACGCTATATTTTGATAAAAGCCCCTCAGCGTAGCCATCTCTTTTTATGTTGAAATCTTTTCTAGCGTTTGCTGAGCTTGTCATGCCATTATAAACGTCCGCATCGCCGTCGCCCTCGAAGTTTAAATTTACGCCGCCAACGCTCGTTAGCGTATTTGCGATAAGCCTACCACTGCCATTAAATGTAAGCGAGCCCATCGCTGTATTTTGCACGGCTCCGCTAGCATCAGTTATCGTTGCCACCGCGTCCCAGATAGTCTGGTTGCCAGCTTTGTGGGATCTGCTTGGTTAAATTTATAGTGACCAAGCTCTTTGTACCGTCTGCGTTGTAGATATCAGAGGTTAGTTTTTCTTTGTTTGGCACTTCAACGAGCGAGGTGACTTCAGCATTTACCTCAAATTTGCAAAAATCCATACATTAAGGCTCTTGTCGTTTATCTGCCAAGTGCCGTCACCCTCAAGCGTGGTTGAAAACTCGCTAAATTTACCGTCGCCATCTTTTACTTTTACGACCACGCTGTCGCCAGCTTTTGCGCCAAGTGATGTGGTGCTTAGCGGGATCTGTCCGTTTAGTGAGATCGTCTTGTTTGTATTATCAAGCGTGTAGGTGTATTCGCTAGCCTCAAGCGCTGTCGTTTTTTATCTGTTATGCGGCTTGAGTTTAGGTTGCCTTTTAGGCTGATGTTTGTAGTAGCCTCAGCTGGCATAAATAAAAAATGAGGTAGCGTTATGCCCTTTTGCGAGCCAGGATCGCCCAGACTTAGCTCCTCTTGCGAGACCGTGTAAGCTTGTGGGGCGCTTGAGGTTTGACCATATTTTTTAAGAGCGGTTGCACTTGGCGTGGTTGGAGTGAAATTTGCAAGCGTGCCAAGGAGTAAATTTCCCCTAGTATCTACTAAATTTCCAGCCGCATCTATGTCAAAAGTGCCTGTTCTTGTGTAGTAGTTTTTGCCTGTTTTATCGACAACGCCAAAGAAGCCATCTCCGCCTATGGCAAGGTCAAAGTTGTTATCAGTGCTTTGAAAGCTACCATTTGACATGTCAAGTGCAGTCGTTTGCTTAGTAGCTCCAAGTCCCACTTGATCGCTAGTTGGGCCACTTCCTGCTGAGACTAGGTTTTGGTTGATTAAATTTTTAAACTCAGGGATTGAAGCTTTGAAGCCGACATTATTTATATTTGAGATGTTGTTTGACCAAACATCCATGCCAAAGCTTTGCGTCTTGATGCCGCTAACCCCGTTGTAAAAACCTCTCATCATGGCTTTTAGCCCTCGTAATATTCAGATACTTTATCCATTGAAACGTATTCGCCAGCTACCTTCATCATAGCCTTGCCATCTACAAATTTCACCGCCTCGACTGGGTAGTTGCCTACTTGCGTTTTGTACTCTTTGCCATCTTTGCCAGTGTAAGTCGCTGAAATGGTATATGAGCCATTTGGCACTTGGTTGCCAGATGCGTCTTTACCGTCCCAAGCTAGGTTATGAACGCCTGCATTTGTCTCGTTTAGATCAGTTGTTCTTACGACTTGACCATTTGCGTTTTTGACCTCGATTTTGCCATTTGCAAGATCTGTTTTAAAGTAAAGCGCAAAATTTGCATCTTTTTTCTCATCTGTTAGGGTGACTGCATTTGAGCCTGTTGAGACCATCTTGCCAAGGGCTGAGATAGCGTAGGCATTTGCGTTTGATTTTAGCTGATTTACTAGCTCTTTCATCGCTTTGTTTGTATTTTCTTGCATCTCGACTGATGCTAGCTGGCTAGTTTGCGTTAGCATCTTTTCAGTATCCATAGGGCTTGTTGGGTCTTGGTACTGAAGCTCGGTTAAAAAGTAGCTTCATAAATGCATCTTTATCTAGCTGTCCATTTGGATTAGTTCCTGTGCTAGCTGCAGCGTCTTGTCTTGCTTTTGCCTTTTTCTCGGCATGCTGCGTTGTTTGTGTAGTTATATCTGAAACTGAAGCCATAATCTCTCCTAAATATATCTTGGTATTACTAGCTCAAGCAAGCTTTGTTCCGCTTGGGCGTTTTCGCTCTCGTCGCTTTGATTTGAGCTATATTTGTTCTTTGCTTGTTCTTTTTTTTCTTGTCTTTGGTTTTGGTCTGAGAAATTCATCTCAAGTTCGGTAAATCCCATATTTACAAGGCTGTTTTTAAACTCAGCTTGGTTTTGCAAAAAGAGGTTCATCGTAGCTGTTGTTGAGCTAAAATTTACATGCAAATTATTGCCGCGATTAACCATCGTGATCTCGACCTCGCCTAAATTTGGCGGGTTAAGCGTGATGTTAAAGCGAGTGATCGGCGCTTTGTAGTTTTGCACCTGCTCTTTTAGCGTAGAAGAGAAGTTGCTAAGTGTCTCTTTTATCTCCGCCTTTGTTTGAAGCTGGTGTTTAGCGCTATTTGCGATATCTTTTACCATTTGATTTAGCTCTGATTTATTATCACTGCTAAAGGTCTCCTCGCTTGGCTCAGCCTCGCTCATCTGCTCTCTTTCTGGAAAGAGTAGTGACTCAAGAGTTAGGGGCTTTTTGCGCCTTTTGCTCGTGTAAATTACCTTTACTTTTGGCTCTTTTTGGCTGCTCATCTGGCTCAACATCCACTATCTCATCATCAAGCTTTTACTTCACTATCATCTAGCTTTTTAGGCTCTTCTTTGACTCAATATTTAACTTCGCTGACTGGATTTGCTACCACCTCTTTTAGCAAAGTATCAAGCTTTACGACCTCTTTTGGCTCATTTTTGATGATAGTTTGCTCGACCTCGTTTTTTAGCTCTTTTAGGTAAAAAGGCTTGTCCTCAGTCTTTATCGGTGTGAAAAATTCCTGCTGCCTCAAATTTCTAAACATCTCGTTTAGTTTTGGCACATCTTCATTTGAAATTTCTATATTTTCAAGGCCAAGGTCAAATTTCTTAGCAAGGTCGATAAGATCGCTAACACTTTTAACGTTGCTAAGCTCTTCGACGTTTTGGGGCACACTTAAGAAATTTGCTATTTTATCGCTGAAATTTGGAAATTTACTTTACCTTTTCATTGCCATTTAGTATCTCTAAAACTTGCAAAAGCTGCATGAAAATTGCATTTTCATAGAGCTCATTTTTTGTATCTTCGTCCAAATTTTCTTCAAGTGCGGCTGAAATTTTTGCCACGCTTTCGTTTTGCGCCTTTTCTATCGTCTCTTTTTGGATATCAACAGTTTTTACTATCTCTTTGACATCCTTTTCGGTGATCTTTTGACCGCTATTTGCCTTGCTCGCAGCTGCGTCTAAAACCATCGACAAAAACTCGCCGTTGTTTTGAGACTTCTTCGCAGCCGCAGGCTTTTTAGTAGCCGCAGGAGCTAACAAATCTACGTTGTTTTTCGCTGTGTAGCTTGCATTTAATCCCTTTAAATTTAAAAACTTAACGCTTACATGCAAAATCTATTCCAAAAATTAATTTCTTGATATCAGCTTAAAATTTATAAAGATCTGGATATAATCTGCCCCTATTTTAAAAACTGATAAAGCGAAAAATATCAAACTAATAAACGGAGAAACATTTGGAAAAAGATACGAAATATAGCCGTTATCGCGCACGTCGACCACGGTAAGACAACAATGGTTGATGAGCTTTTGAAGCAGTCAGGAACATTTAACGAGCATCAAAACCTTGGCGAGCGTGTAATGGATAGCAACGACATCGAAAGAGAGCGTGGCATCACGATCCTTTCTAAAAACACCGCCATTCGCTACAAAGATACAAAGATCAACATCATCGACACCCCAGGCCACGCCGACTTTGGTGGCGAGGTAGAGCGTGTTCTTAAGATGGTTGATGGCGTTTTACTACTTGTCGATGCGCAAGAAGGCGTTATGCCACAAACTCAATTTGTCGTCAAAAAGGCGCTCTCACTTGGACTTCGCCCAATCGTCGTCGTAAATAAGATAGACAAGCCTGCAGGCGATCCAGACCGCGTTATAAATGAAATTTTTGACCTTTTTGTCGCACTTGATGCAAATGACGAGCAGTTAGAATTTCCAGTCGTTTATGCAGCTGCAAAAAATGGCTATGCAAAGCTAAAACTAAGCGATGAAAACAAAGATATGCAGCCACTTTTTGAGACTATCCTAGCTCACGTACCAGCTCCAAGCGGCAGCGACGAGAACCCACTTCAACTTCAAGTTTTTCACGCTTGATTATGACAACTATGTCGGCAAGATCGGCATCGCGAGGATTTTTAACGGCAAGATAGCTAAAAACCAAAACGTCATGCTTGCAAAGGCTGATGGCACAAAGACAACTGGTAGAATTTCAAAGCTCATCGGCTTTATGGGGCTTGATAGGATCGATATAAACGAGGCTGGCACTGGCGACATCGTAGCGATCGCTGGCTTTGACGCGCTTGACGTTGGCGATAGCGTCGTTGATCCAAATAACCCTCATCCGCTTGATCCTCTCCATATCGAAGAGCCAACACTTAGCGTTGTATTTTCTGTAAATGACGGCCCACTTGCAGGCACTGAGGGCAAACACGTCACATCAAATAAGATCGATGAGCGCCTTGCAAACGAGATGAAGACAAATATCGCGATGAAGTATGAAAACATCGGCGAGGGCAAATTTAAAGTAAGCGGCCGTGGCGAGCTTCAGATCACCATTTTGGCTGAAAATATGCGCCGCGAGGGCTATGAGTTTTTACTTGGCAGACCTGAGGTCATCGTAAAAGAGATAAATGGCGTAAAATGCGAGCCATACGAGCTTTTAGTGATCGACGCGCCTGATGATACGACAGGCACAGTCATAGAAAAACTTGGCAAAAGAAAGGCCGAAATGGTCTCTATGAACCCAACAGGCGACGGCCAAACAAGGATCGAATTTGAGATCCCAGCTCGCGGACTTATCGGCTTTAGAAGCCAGTTTTTGACTGATACAAAAGGCGAGGGCGTTATGAACCACAGCTTTTTGGAGTTTAGACCACTTAGCGGCACCGTCGAGCACAGAACAAACGGCGCACTAGTTTCTATGGAAAACGGCGTAACGCTTGCTTATTCGCTATTTAACTTGCAAGATCGTGGCGTGCTATTTCTTGATCCACAAGCAAAAGTCTATGTAGGCATGATCATCGGCGAGCACAGCCGTCCAAACGACCTTGATGTAAATCCTATCAAGGGCAAAAACCTAACAAACGTGCGTGCAAGCGGCAGTGACGATGCGATCAAGCTTGTCCCACCTAGAAAGCTAAGCCTTGTGCGCGCGCTAGAGTGGATGAAGATGACGAGCTAGTTGAGGTTACGCCTATAAATATCCGCGTTCGCAAGCGCTATCTAGACCCAACAGAGCGCAAAAGAAAAGCAAAACTATAATCCAGATTTGCTAGCAAAATCCCTTTGGTGCCAGCCAAAGGGGCTAGCGAGAATTTTATCTTAAATTTACTTTACCCCTTTAAAACCTCCTAAAATACTTACTTTTTCTCTAAATATAGCAATATAATTTTTAAGCGTGCTGTTTATAAAATTCATTTAATTTATTTTTTTAAGGATTGTCAAATGAAAATGCTATTTTTAGCCCCAGTGCTAGCTTGTAGTCTTGCCTTTGGTGCTGATGTGATCGCAAAAGATGCGAAACATAACACTTGATGGCAAGATGATCGGTAAGATCGAGGTTTTAACGCCAGTTGAAGTCTTAGAAAAAGGCGATAAAACGAGTAAGATCAAGGTTAGTGGTGTAGTGTCGGCAAACTACTTGGCTCAGCTTCAAAGAAGCGTAGAAGATCCTGAAGTCTTTGTAGCTTTTGATAACGAGAGCGAGGCAAATTTCAAAAAAGTAAAAGATCTTGAAGATGACTACGGCGAGGTTTGGTACCAAGCTGATGGCGTTTATGAAGTGCCAAATGACGCGCTTGGTGGCAACCAAAAAGAGCTTTACGCAAAGGCTAAGAAAATTTACGAAGAGACCTGCTCAGCATGTCACAGGCTGCACGAGCCAAATAGCTTCACAGCCGCTCAGTGGCCAGCAAAGTTTATCTGGTATGGTCGATGCGAATGTGTCGCACTAGATGAAACTGACCTCAAATTTAGTGCTTAAATACCTACAACACAATGCCAAAAAGTAAAATAAATTTTCATAAGGGAGAAAATATGAAAGAGGCGAGATTTTATAAAATTTCTGCACTTGCGCCACAGCGGCGCAGGCAAACAAGATAGAGGGCGTGACAAAGACCATTTTTGACCAAAACAAAACCTTTGGCGCAAATAGATTTGGCCTATTTTGGGCAAATACCAACTCAAATCAAATCGTCTCTGTTGATCCATTTGAGGGCGATAAATTCCCAAATACCATGAACAACAGCTTGCCAGACCTCATCCAAAACGAAAACCGCGTGCTCTATCCATACGTAAGAAAGAGCTACCTAAAGGCAAAAGGCGCAGCAAAGAGCGAGCTTCGTGGCAAAGAGGAATTTGTGCGTGTTAGCTGGGAGACAGCCCTTGATCTAGCAGCAAAAGCTTTAAAAGAAAATTTCGACAAATATGGCCCTGAGAGCATCTACGGCGAGTGCTACTGGTGGGGCGGCAGCGGTAAGATCAGCTGAGGGCAGAACCGTTGGTCATAGGATGCTAAAAGTGCTTGGCGGATATGTAGAAGAGAGCGGCGACTACTCAACGGGTGCTGGCCTTGTTATCATGCTTCACGTCCTAGGCAACAGCGCCGTTTATGATGCTCCGACAAAGTGGGAGGCTATCGCTAAAAACGCTAAAAATGTTGTATTTTGGGGCACTGACCCACTTGTAACTGATCAGCTTTCATGGCGACCACCAACACATGATGGCTATCTTGGCATCAAAAAGATAAAAGAGGCAGGCATAAAAACTTATAGCGTTTGCGTCTTTAAAAACGACACCACAAGATACCTTGACTCTGAAGCTATCATCGTTCGTCCAAATACCGACGTAGCAATGATGCTTGGCATGTGCCACTATCTATATGAAAACAAGCTTTATGACGAAGAATTTATCAAAAAATACACAGTTGGCTTTAATAAATTTAAAGACTACCTACTTGGCACAACCGACAAGGTGGTAAAAGATATCAACTGGGCGAGTAAAATTTGTGGCGTAAAAGCTGAGGATATCGCTAAATTCGCAACAGCACTTGCAAAAGAGCCAAGCGTCATCATCGCAGGCAGATCACTTCAAAGACAAGATCACGGCGAGATGAGCTTTTGGGGTATCGTAACACTTAGCGCGATGTTAGGTCAGATCGGCAAAGAGGGTCTTGGCTTTGAGTTTAACCTCTACCACTCAAATGGCGCTACAGACAAGATCGCTCCGTCACTAAAAGGCATCAGCACTAGCATAAGCGAGAAATACGACAACGTAGATGGCGCTCCTTGGAAGAAATTTAAAAACGTCACCATCCCATCTTCAAGATCGATCGAGGCTTTGCAAAACCCTGGCAAAGAGATAGACTATGACGGCTCAAAGATCAAGCTACCACACATGAGAGTGGCTTACATGGCGTCTGGATCGATGTTTACAAGGCATCAAGACGTAAATAACGCCGTAAAAGCGTGGCGTAAATTTGACACCGTAATAACAGCTGAGCCATTTTGGACAAGCACAGCAAAACTAAGCGACATCGTCTTGCCAGTAGCCCTTGAAGTCGAGAGAAATGACATCAACCAAAGCGTGCCTACAAACGAGTACATCGTGGCTTACAAGCCTGTCGTAGAGCCTATGGGCGAGAGCAGGAGCGATTACTGGATCTGCTCACAAATCTGCAAACGCTGGGGCAGAGAAGAGGTCTTTACAGAGGGCAAAGATGAGCTTGGCTGGGCGAAAGAATTTTACGCAGATGCAGCCGAGCAAGCCAAAGGCATAAATGTCAAGATGCCAAGCTTTGATGAGTTTTGGAAAGAGGGATATGTTAGATTTGAGCAAGATGACGAAGCTAGCAGATACTACACAAGGCTTAGCGTATTTAGAGAAAATCCTCACAAAAACCGCCTAGGCACGCCATCTGGCAAGATAGAGCTCTACTCTCCAACTATCGCTAAATTTGGCTACAAAGACTTTGCGCCACACGTTGCTTGGATCGAGCCGTTTGAGTGGCTTGGCAGCGAAAAAGCCAAAAAGTATCCATTTAGCGTCACAACCCCACACTCAAGATACCGCCTCCACTCACAGCTAAATAACTCAATAATCAGAAACTACGCTGAAGTATGCGCACGCGAGCCAATGCTAATAAACGTAAATGACGCCAAAGCAAAGGGCATCGCGACTGGCGACGTGGTGAGAGTATTTAACGACAGGGGCGAAATTTTGGTTGGCGCGTTAGTCACTGACATCATCCCAGAGCACGTCATCGCCATCTGCGAGGGTGCGTGGTACGACCCCTGAAGTGCTAGGCGAAAAGAGCCTTTGCAAGCATGGCTGCGTCAATGTCCTAACTCGCGACAAAGGCACATCTAGTATCGCTCAAAGCAACTGCGGACACACTATCCTTGTAAATTTAGAAAAAAATATAAAGGCGAGATCAAACCGATCACTGCATTTTTCTAAACCAAAAATACAGTCACTGTAAATTTCAATGTAGCCCTCGCTTGGGGGCTACATTTTAAAATGGTTTAATGTCTTCTAACTATCTCACCTCATTTATATCTTCAAATTTGATCTTAGTTTTTACGATCATGAGGATTTTATCTTTGAAATTTACATCCGAAACTAGTCCGCTATTTTTACGTAAATAAAGCCGTCGTGGTAGCTCACACGCACTTCATCAGCTATCTTTATCTCGCTTATTTTTTTAAAATTTCATCGACCTTGCTCTCATCAAGCTCTAGTTTTTTTCGCATTTTTTTCTCGCTCTTTTTGACGCAAGGCTCGCTCTAAGGTAGAAAGAGGATTAAACGAGCTAAAAATTTTCGCCCTATCTTTACTCACCGCTCTTGTGCCCTCCGATCTTTTTGTTTCTATCTTGCCCAGTCGCCTCTGGCAGCAGGTCGATCGCGCGTAGGATCGAGTTTTTTTGCCAAATTCTCTTTTATCAAATCGAGTGACTTTAGCACCGCTTTTTTTCCTTAGCGTCATCTTCAAATAGGCTAAAAGCTCAACCAAATCTTTTCTTTTTACTACATCGTTTGCAGATATGCCTATTTGCCTGATTAGCCCAACGTTTTTTATCTTGTTTAAAAGTAGCTCCTCAGCCGCACTCATCAGCACGCTTGAGATATTTGTGGGAGTTTTAAATCTCACGCTTGCACGCTGGTGTGGCTCAAGTTTATCTGAAAATTTGATATTTATAGTAAGCCCACTCGCCCTCACATCTTTGTTTATGAGCCTAAGAGCGAGCCTGTCAGCCATCTCTTTTAGCACGATCACCGCCTCACAGCGCTCGTAGTCTCTAGGCAAAATTTCCGAGCTAAAGTAGGACTTCGTGCTTGGTTTATAGGCCTTTATCTCAGCTATCGTCGTTGGCTCTATGCCGTTTGCGTGATCGATCGTGATATAGGCATCGACGCCAAAAATTTTTTCAAGCAGGCTTTTTGGTGCATTTGCGATATCTTTCATGCAAAAGATGCCGCATTTTTCAAGCTTTAGCCTAGTTTGCTTACCTATACGCCAAAAGTCACTTAGTGGCTGGTGCGTCCAAAGCTGCTTTTTGTAAAGCTCTTCGTCAAGATAGGCGATGCCGTCATCTTGGTGCTTTGCTAATATATCAAGAGCGATTTTTGCGAGGTATAAATTTGTCCCCATGCCACAAGTCGCCGTCACACCAGTCGTTTTTAATATCTCATTCATCATCATTTTCGCCATCTCTTTTGCGCCAAGAGCGTAAAATTTCAAGTAAGAAGTGAGGTCTATGAAGCACTCATCTATCGAATAGACATAGATGTCCTCTTTGGAGACATATTTTAGATAAATTTCATAGATCCTTGCGGCGTAGTCGATGTAAAACTGCATCCTAGGCGGCGCGATGATAAATTTGATATCTCTTGGTATCTCAAAGAGCCTGCAGCGGTTTTTCACCCCTTTGGCACGAAGCGCAGGGCTAACAGCTAAGCAGACGCCACCACTGCCACGACTAGCGTCAGCCACGACCAGATCAGCCTTAAATGGATCAAGCCCGCGCTCTACGCACTCAACCGAGGCGTAAAAGGACTTTAGGTCGATAACGGCGTAAATTTTGCTCTTTGGATTTTCATTTTTCATGAGAGGATTATAGATGAATGGTAAAAAGTTGGTTTGTAAATTTTGTTTGAAATGGCTTAGAAATTTAATAAAAATCTTTTAGAAAAAGGCTACAATTTCTAGTGCAAAAACCCCTGCACAAAGATACCGCCTCCACTCATAGCTAAATAACTCCGTGATCAGAAACTATGCCAAGCTGAGCGCAAGAGAGCCGATGCTTATAAGCGTAAATGACGCTAAGAAAATGGCATCGCAACTGGCGACGTGGTGAGAGTATTTAACGATAGGGGCGAATTTTAGTCGGCGCGCTTGTCACTCATCATCCCAGAGCACGTCATCGCCATCTGCGAGGGTGCGTGGTACGATCCTGAAGTGCTAAGCAAAAGAGCCTTTGCAAGTATTACTGCGTCAATGTCCTAACTCGCGACAAAGGCACATCTGGCACCGCTTAAAGCAACTGCAGACACGGGGTCTTAGCAAATTTAGAAAAATATAAAGGTGAGATCAAGTTGGTCAGCTGCGTTTTCTAAACCAAGTATCTGCAATCTTTGTAGAATTTATAGAAATTTAGTCCTCGTTTGGTGGCTAAGTCAAATTTAGCCGTAAATTTTCTTTAAATTTTCAAGCTTTGTGCTTGCATTTAGCAGTAGCATATCAGCAAGAACCAGCCTTATCATCGCAGTTGCTACGACGCTGCCACGTATGCCTATGCAAGGATCATGCCTACCTCTTAGCTCAAAATCCACCGCCTCGCCCTTTAAATTTGAGCGTCTTTTGCTCTTTCAAATATCGAAGGCGTTGGCTTAAAATGGCTCTTTAGCACGATTTCAGCGCCACTGCTTATGCCTCCAAGTATGCCACCAGCGTTGTTGCTCAAAAAGCCAAGCTCGTCCATCTCGTCGTTGTTTGCTGAGCCAAGCATAGAGCTTACATTTACGCCAGCACCGATCTCTACGGCTTTTACTCCGTTTATGCCCATTAAGGCCGCCGCTAGAGCGCTATCTAGCCTATCATAAAGTGGCTCGCCAAGACCAGCTGGCACGCCTTTAGCCACGCTTAAAACCACAGCTCCAACGCTATCGTGCTCGCTTCTAGCTTTATTTACCGCCTCTTTCATCGCCTCTTCGTTGCCAAGGGCGTACATTTGCAGATTTCGGGCAAAATCAAAATCAATCTTGTCGCTAACAACCTTGCCAATGCCAAGCACGCCGCTTAAAACTTCTATCTTAAATTCATTTAAAAGCAACTGCGCAAATGCCCCGCCAGCAACCCTTACAGCTGTCTCTCTCGCACTTGCACGCCCGCCACCTCTGTGATCTCTGATGCCATATTTTTTAAAATATGTTAGATCAGCATGCCCTGGGCGGAAAATCTCACGTAAATTTTCATAGTCATTTGACTTTTGGTTGTTGTTAAAAATGGCAAAACCTATCGGCGCCCCAGTGCTCATGCCATCAAAGACGCCGCTAAAATTTCTATCTTATCAGCCTCATCTCTTGCCGTTGTGAAGCTACTTTTGTCCGTGGCGACGTTTATCAAGCTCGCCTTGGATGAAGTCTGCATCGATCTTTAGTCCAGCTGGTAGGCCGTCTATCACGCCACCTATCGCTACTCCGTGGCTCTCGCCAAAGCTAGTTAAGGTTAGTTTTTTGCCAAATGTATTCAAAATTTATCCTATTTTTTGATTTTTTCTAGTGCAATTTTTGCTGCGAGCTGCTGGGCTTGCTTTTTCGAGCTTCCAACGGCACGTGAAATTTCCTTGCCATTTAGTAACAAGGCTATCTCAAATTCTTTCTTATGATCAGGGCCAAAAGAGCCTATGAGCTCGTATGTTGGTATGACGCCAAGGGTTGCTTGAGTGACCTCTTGAAGGGCGGTTTTGTAGTCCTTTTCAAGGTGTGCAAAGTCGATCTGTGGATAGCAAAGCTCAAGCAAGGCGATCGAAATTTCTCTAACTTTATCAAGTCCAGCCTCTAGGTAGATAGCGCCCATCACCGCTTCAAACGCGTCACTTAAAATGCTATCTTTTCTCTACCGCCGTTGTTTTCTTCAGCTTGGCTAAGCCTTTAAAAACTCGCCCATTTTTAGCCCTAGACATATTTGCAAAGCTTTTTCATTGACAAGCGCGGCTCTTAGCTTGCTCATATCGCCCTCTGCTATTTTGCTAAATTTCTTAAAAAGATACTCAGCCACGAGCAGATCCATCACCGCATCGCCTAAAAACTCGAGCCTCTCGTTATTTAACGCCTGCTTGGTGCTTTTTGTGTTAGCGCCTCTTCTAAAAGCTCAGATTTTTAAATGATAGCCAAGATTACGTTCAAATTCTTCTCAAATTACTTTCATATCTTATTCTCATCTTTTTATTTTTAATGCCTCGTCCCTTGCCATCTGGTCGCACTCTTCGTTTTTCAGGGTGCCCAGTGCCCTTTAACCCAGCTAGCCACGACTTTATGCGGCTTTTAGAATTTCTAAATACTCCTGCCAAAGTTCGACATTTTTACATTTTTGAAAATTCTCTTTTGCCAGTTTGCAAGCCACTCATTTATGCTATTTACCACGTATGAGCTGTCTGTAAAGAGCCTTACCTCGCAGGGCTCTTTTAGCGCTTTTAGCCCCATTATCGCAGCTTTTAGCTCCATTTGATTATTTGTAGTATGTGCCTCGCCGCCACTTGCTTTTTTCTGCGCTTCATTAAATCTCAATATATACGCCCAGCCGCCAGCTCCAGGGTTTCCAAGGCATGAGCCGTCGCTAAAAAGTGTTACTATCTTCACTTGCTTTTTCTGTGATATGGGATAAAATTTCGACGCTACCTAGCTCGTGACAGACCGGACAGCGGTAAAAGTGCATAGGAAACGAGTTTTTACAGTTTTTGCAAACGTAGTTAAAGCTTAACCCAGCTGCGTCAAATTTAGCGTCCTTTAGCCTTTTTATGACATTTAGCTCAAAGCCATAAATTTCACATGGACCTTCTATATCGCCCTTTGCGTAAAAAGAGGGATTTGTATTTTGGATCGCTTAAACTTATAGGAGTTTTTAGGTTGTAAAAAGCAGGTCTAGCACATCTTCAAATTTGGCAAAAATCTTTTTAGATTTTCTACTTTCATTGTGCCTTATGAAAAAGCCTAAGATCATGCGCTTTAAGAGCTCAAAGATTACGACTAAGGTGTGAGAGATTTCTACCTTTTTCGCTAAAGCTTATTTCTATCATCAAGTGTAGCTAATCGCCTTTATATAGGCCTTTTGATCTTTACATTTGTCCCTAGCTCTTCAAGAGATTGGCAGGCATAAAGGGCTTCTTTGTAGTTTTTAAGCTTCTCATCTATCATCGTTAAAAAGCGAAGTGCGAGGACGTTTCTAGGGCTTAGCTCAAGCGCTTTTTCAAAAGACTTCGCCAGCTTTTTAAAAATCCAGCCCTTTAAAATATACCTCTCCAAGCTCGTTTAGGATAAATCTTTCTCGTTTTTATCTTTTACCTTTTCAAGTGCGATTAGATGGGACGCCGATTGATTTTTCAAAGTCGCCATTTTTTAGCAAAGGTCTGACCCTAGCATGCTAAGGCTTGGTATATCTACTTCTAGGGCTTTTTAGCATCTGTTTGTGCTCGTCGCTTATGCCATCTTTGCTGTCAGATTCTTTATACATTCTCGATGCGTTTTCTCATCTTTACTTGAAAATATGCCCCAAGCATAGCTTAAAGCTGCGATCATCAAGATGATACTAAATAAAATAATAAGGCTAAATATCGGATCTCTGTGCCCAATGAAAAAAATATCCACGCTAACACTTTTGTAATAAATTACTGCTAATTATAACAAAGCAGTTGTATAATTTTGCTTATGATAGATCCAAAATCCATTGAAAAACTTAAAAATCAAATTGATATCGTTGACATCATAGAACACTTTTTGCCAGTCAAAAGATGGGTGCAAACTATAAGTGTGTCTGCCCATTTCACGATGATAGAAATCCTAGTATGAGCATAAGTCAAAGCAAACAAATTTTTCACTGCTTTGCCTGTAAGGCTGGTGGAGATGCGATTAAATTTGTGATGGATTATGAAAAACTTTACCTACCCTGAGGGCTATCGAGGAGAATAGCTAGTCTTGTAAATTACAGCCTCAGAATATACAAATGATAAAGCGCCAACGCAAAAAGAAAAATAAGCACATTTTAGAAAAGGCGAATGCCTTTTATAGGAGCAAATTTTTAAACATGAAGCCGCTGTGAGATATATTTATTCGCGCGGTATAAATGATGCGATGATAGAGAAATTTGAACTTGGCTGGGCTGGAGATAGCGCTAGTACTATTAGACTTTTGCAAAATGAGAATATCGAGCCTAAAGAGGCGCTTGAAGTTGGCATCGTAAAGCAAAATGAGAAGGGAATTACGCTAGCTTCATCGAGCGCATAACATTTCCCATCTACTCGCCACGACAAGGCTAGTTGGCTTTTGGTGGCAGAACGATCTCAGATCACCCTGCAAAATATGTAAATTCTCCTCAAAGCTCGGTATTTGACAAGTCAAAGCTACTCTATGGCTATCACCTGGCTAAGCAAAGTATCTTTGAGAAAAAACAGATAATAATAACAGAGGGCTATCTTGATGTCATTATGCTTCACTATGCTGGTTTTACAAATGCTGTTGCCGTGCTAGGAACTGCACTTACTACAAGTCACTTGCCGCTTTTAAAAAGAGGCGAGATAAGCGTGGTTCTTTGCTTTGACGGAGATGGTGCTGGCATAAATGCGGCTATAAAGTCATCTCGTCTTTTATCTCAAAATGAAATAGATGGAAGCGTGGTTATTATAAAAGGCGGTGCAGATCCTGCTGATATGGTCTTTGCTGGTAGGAGCGAAGAGCTAAAAGAGATGTTTGACTCTGGGACTGAGCTTGGTGAGTTTTATATCGAACAAATCGTTAAAAAATACGATATATCGCGTCCAGTACAAAAGCAAAAGTGCTTAGAAGAGATAATGGAATTTACAAATTCGCTAAAATCAGTGATCGCGAATAGCTATGAAAACCTTGTTGCAAATTTGCTTAAGATCGAAGTTGGTACATTTAGCCTTAGTAATCAAAGACATAGCAGTACACAAAGTCAAATTACTACAAATGCAAATAGACAAACTGAACAAAATTACAGAAAAACAAAGACTGATATTTTTGAATTAGTATTTTTAAAAAGTATGCTCGCAAAATAAAAACATGATGAGAAATATCGTTCTTAGTGAGCTTGAAGAGAGTATTTTTGCACCACAAGAACTATTTTCAAGCAGCTCTAGCACCAAAAGATTGAAGCTAATGCAGTGCTCGTTAGAGAGATATATGTAGATGATGAGCGCAAAAGTAGCGTCTAGTGAAGAGAGCTTGAGAGGCTATTTTAAAGCTGAAACTTAAATACTATGAAAAATTTCGTGAAGATACCAAGAAATTCTCACAAGCCGCATAAACTTGAAATGATGCAAAGATTTCAGAGATCATAAAGGTATACACGAAAAACTTCAAAAGGTTAATTCTGATTCTCACACTTTTTCAGCTTCAAATCATAAAACAAAATGTAAAAATATCTAGAGTATCGATACTGCTTTAAGTTTATTTTTATATTTAAGGTTCTTTTTATGATAAATTCTAAGAGATTTGAGGCAAAATTACAACGCTATAAGCGAGTTTGGAGCGCTAAAGGTGGAGGGCTAACAAGGCTAGCTTTTTAGCAAAGAAGACCTCGAAGCAAGAAAAGATTTTCTCATGGTGATGAGAAAAATGGCTTTAAACTTAAAATTGACAATGTCGGCAAATATCTTTGCCATCTGATGATGATGGCCGTGAGGCAGACGCGAAGCCGGTTTGCGTGGGCTCTCACATAGATAGCGTGCCAAATGGCGGCTTTTATGACGGCACGCTTGGCGTCATGGCTGGGCTTGAGGCACTAAGCTCTATAAAAGAGGCTGGCATCAAGCTAAAGCGCCCGCTTTGGCTCATAAATTTTAGCTGTGAGGAGTCAAGCCGCTTTAAGACAGCGACTATTGGCAGCAAGATAATAAGCGGCAAACTAAGCCAGCAAAGGCTTCGCGAGCTAAAAAGATGAAGATGGCATCTCGCTTTTTGAGGCGATGAGGCGCAGCTGGTTTAAACCACAAAGATAGATGAAGCTCATCTTAAAAGAAAACTCCCTGCACGCCTTATCTTGAGCTTCACATCGAGCAAGGTCCAGTGCTTTGAGCGAAGCGCTATAAGCGTTGGCGTGGTAAGCGGGATCGCAGCTCCTATTAGATTTGAGATCACAATACAGGGCAAGGCCGATCACAGCGGCGCAACTCCTATGAATATGCGCAGTGACGCCCTGCTTGCCGCTTCACACATCATAATCGCTGCAAATAAATTTGCTAAAAACAAAAAAACAGCTGTCGCGACCGTTGGCTACGTGCATGCAAAACCGAGGGCGTTTTTAAACGTCGTGCCAGGTGAGGCAAGGCTTGGCGTTGATCTAAGAGATATCGATAAGGCTAGCTTAGCGGAGCTAAATTTAGAGCTTAGAAATTTTGTGGGTGAGCTAAGCCGTGAGCTAAAATTTAGCTACGAGATAAGAGAGCTAAGTAGCGACGAACCAGTAAAACTAAGCGAACACGCCATAAATTTACTTGAAGATGAAGCCAAAAAGCTTGGCATAAAAACGCTTACTTTGCCAAGTGGGGCTGGGCATGATGCGATGAGTTAACAAAGCTTGCAAGCAGCGTTGGCATGCTCTTTATCCCTTGCGTAGATGGCATCAGCCACAACGTCAAAGAGGCGATAAATTTTGATGACGCCGTTTTTGCAACAAAAATTTTAACAAACGCACTAATAAGACTTTCAAACGAGGAGTAGCCATGGACAAAATAGCAAATTTAGCACTATCTTTAAAAGAGGATATGATCAAAGATCGCAGATACTTTCACTCGCACCCAGAAACTGGCTGGTTTACCTTTTTTACGACTGCGGTTTTTAGCAAAAAGGCTAGCGAGCTAGGATATGAAGTGAAGCTTGGCGAAGAGGTCGTAAAGAGCGACGCAAGGCTTGGAGTTGGCGACAAAAGAGCAGTGCCAAAAAGCGGTTGAGCGAGCCAGAAGCCTTTTTAAATCCTGATGAAGCAAAATACCTTGAATGCATGAAAGATGGCCTAACTGGGCTGACAGCCTTCATCGATACAAAAAGGCCTGGTAAATTTAGCGCATTTAGATTTGACATCGATAGCGTTGATGTGACAGAGAGCGCAGAGGCTGCTCATAGACCTTGCAAAGAGGGCTTTGGCTCAGACATCGCTGGTATCACGCACGCTTGTGGGCACGATGGACACATGGCGATGGGTCTAGCGCTTGCAAAGCTGATCGCTACAAATTTAGACGATTTTAATGGCAAATTTACATTTATATTTCAAACAGCAGAAGAGGGCACAAGAGGCGCTGTGGCTATGGAGGCTGCTGGGGTGCTTGATGGGGTTGAGTACCTACTTGGCGGACACATCGGCTTTCAAGCAGAAACAAATGGTGGCATAGTTTGTGGCACAAACAAACTGCTTGCAACTTCTAAATTTGACGTGCATATCACAGGTCGCTCAGCCCACGCAGCAGGAGCGCCGCAAGAGGGAGCAAACGCCCTTTTAGCCGCTGCTCAAATGGCTCTAAATATGCACGGTATCACAAGGCACGCAAAGGGTGTGACTAGGATAAATGTGGGCGTTTTAAGAGCAGGTGAGGGCAGAAACGTCATAGCACCAAACGGCTATTTAGCCTGCGAAACAAGGGGCGAGGATACAAATCTAAATGAGTTTATGTATAAAAATGTATGGATATCGTAAAAAGGCGTGAGGAATTATGACGTCCAGAGCAAGGTGGTGATGACTGAGGGGCACAAGCGGGGCAAATAGCGACAAAGAGGTGACTGAAAGTCTGAGCAAAGGCGACAAAGAGAGTCCATTTATAGATGACGATAAGATCGTAAAAGAGCTTGACTTTGGCGCTTGCGAGGACTTCGCCCATTTTATGAGAGCTTTGCAAGATAGAGGCGCAAAGAGCGGCTATATGATGATCGGTACAAATTTAAAAGCAGGACATCACAACAGCAAATTTGATTTCGACGAGGAGTGCTTGGTCGCTGGGGTTGATATCTATCTAAGGGCCGCTTACAGACCAAACGGAGCAAAAATGAAAAAAATGCTGTTTAATCAGCGCTTAGGCTACCAAGATACTGGCTACTCGAGACACTGCAAAAACTGGGTTAAGGACTTCTTGGGTGAGAGCGGTAGGGAGGAAATTTTATTTATCCCTTACGCTGGAGTTAGGCGAACAAATGACGAATACGAGCAAAAGGTGATCGACCGCCTATAAAAAAATATAAAGTCGATCCACCACTACGAGGATAAAAGTACCAGCTATCAAAAACGCTAGCAGTATCGCAGTTGGCGGCGGGAAATACCTTCATGCTACTTCACATGCTCTATAAGCTATATTTGATTGAGCCTATAAAAGAAGCGGTGGCAAAGGGCACAAAATACTTTGGCTGGTCAGCTGGCGCAAACATCGCTGGCGAAGACAATGATGACGACAAATGATATGCCTATCATCATGCCAAAGTCCTTTGAGAGCCTAAATATCTTCCCATATCAGATCAATCCGCACTTCATAAGTGGCAAGCTAGCAGGTCATAACGGCGAGAGCAGGGAGGAGAGGCTAGAAGAGTTTCTGATAGCAAATCCAAAAGAGACTATCTATGCACTGCCTGAGGGCACGGCTCGCTCATAGAGGGTAGTGAAGCTGAGGTTATAGGACATAGTGAGTTCCCTGATTGAGTATCAAAAAGAGATAGAAAAATAAGTTGGAACTAAATCAAAAATCTAAACAAGGAGAGAGGTATGGAAACATTTAAGTTAATTGTCGCCATTCTTAGCATCGTTGCAGTTGTAGCACTTCTAGTCTTAAAAAGAGACAAGAACGGTGCTAATAGGTGTTGGTTTGGTGCTTTGCATAATCGCACTAAAACCGATGGGGGCACTAAATGCTTTTACTGACTATATGACTAAAGCCGGTCTTATAAAAGCTATTTGTGCGAGTATGGGTTTTGCTTTCGTTATGAAATACACAATGTGCGATAAGCACCTTGTTGCGCTTCTTACAAAGCCACTTAAAAACGTGGGATTTATCTTGATCCCTGTAACAACCGTGCTAACTTTACTTTATAAATATCGCTATCCTTCAGCTGCTGGCTGCTCGGCTGCTGTTGGTGCGACGCTTATACCGCTTCTAATGGCATCAGGCGTTCGCCCTGCGATGGCTGGTGCGGCTGTTTTTGCTGGTACATTTGGCTCAGTCTTAAGCCCAGGTTCTGCGCACAACATATATGTGGCTGATCTTGTTAAAAAGACAGTTGAGGGCTACACAGTTCAAGACATCATAAAAGTGCAATTCCAAGCGCATTTACGGCTCTTGCTATCGTAGTTGTCATGCTAACTATCGTTGCAATACTTTTTAAAGACTATCAAAAAGGTACAAATTTCACTCTTGAAAATGGCGCAACAAGCGAAGAGAAGTCAGCGTTTAAAGTAAGTCTGATCTACGCTATTATGCCACTTGTCCCACTTGTCATCTTGGTTATCGGCGGAACAAGCTCTAGCAAAAGACTATAGCTTTTGGCATGGACAAAGATGGGCGTTGCTGAGGCGATGATACTTGGCGCTATCATAGCGTATCTTTGCTACGCTTACTAAAACCCACAAAAGATCACAAAGAGTTCTTTAACGGCATGGGTCACGCTTACGCTGATGTTATCGGTATCATCATCGCAGCTGGTGTCTTGTCGCTGGCTTAAAGGCGTGTGGAGCTGTTGATGTGGTCATCGCGTGGTTAAAAACTGATCAAAGCTACGTTAAATTTGGCGGAACATTTGTGCCATTTATCATGGGTATAGTTACAGGCTCAGGCGACGCTACATTTGCGTTTAACGAAGCTGTCACAACAAACGCCGCTCTGGCTTTGAGCAAGATAAGCTTGGTATGGTCTGCAGCCATCGCTGGCTCACTTGGACGTTCAGCTTCTCCGATCGCTGGTGCTGCTATCGTTTGTGCTGGTATCGCTATGGTTAGCCCAGTCGAGCTTGCAAAAAGAACATTTACAGGCATGTTTCTCTCGGTTGTGGCGATCGCATTTTTCGTCATCTAAGGATGAAAGATGGATATCGTAGAGAGATTTATAAACTATACGAAATTTAACACCACGACAAATAAAGAGAATGGATTAAAAGGCATCATGCCTTCTAATCCAACCGAGTATGAGCTGGCTCTTTTTATCAAAGATGAGCTTAGCTCGCTTGGTATAAAAGATATCATCTTGCAAGATAGTGCTATCTTGATAGCAAAGATCCCTGCAAACTGCGAAAGCGCCCCAAGTATCGCCTTTTTTGCGCACTTAGATACAAGCAGCGAGCAAAAAAATGACACAAAAGCCAAGGTAGTAAAATATACAGGCGGCGACATCTGCCTAAACGAAGAGCAGGGCATCTATCTTAAATTTAGCGACAACCCAGAGCTTAAAAAATACGTTGGCGACGACATAGTCGTGACTGACGGCACTAGCTTGCTTGGCGCTGATGATAAGGCTGCGATCGCTAGTATCGTAAATATGGCTAGCTTTTTCATGCAAAATCTGATGTAAAGCACGGCAAGATCGTGATCTGCTTTGTCCCTGATGAGGAGCAGGGCTTGCTTGGTGCAAAGGCGCTTGATGTAAATTTACTGGGAGCCGACTTTGGCTACTGCTTAGACTGCTGCGAGATAGGCGAGCTAATATAGGAAAACTGGAATGCAGCTGACTGCACGGCGGTCTTCAAAGGCGTTTCGGCTCACCCGATGAACGCAAAGGGCAAGCTTTGGTAAATTCGCTACTTCTTGCGCATCAAATTTATCTCGCTTTTGCCAGGTGGCGAAGTGCCAGAGTGCACCGAGGGCAAAGAGGGCTACTTCTGGGTGAAAGAGCTTAGCGGAAACAGCGCAAAAACGACGCTCAAGATCGACATAAGAGAATTTGACGAGGTGAAATTTCAAAAAAGGCTTGAGTTTTTAAGTGACATGGCAAATTCTTTTAACAAAATTTATGGAGATCGCTGCGAGATCACGCTAAAAACACGCTATGAAAATGTCTCTCAGTTTTAAAAAGATGAAAAACTCACTGCCTTATAAAACTAGCAAAAGATGCCTTTAGCGAGCTAAATATCACGCCAAACATAAAGCCGATGCGTGGCGGATACGACGGCGCTGCGATCTCTGCAAAGGGCGTACCAACGCTCAATTTATTCACAGGCGGAAACAACTTTCACCCTATCTTCGAGTACTTGCCAGTTAGCAGCCCTAAAAAGCCGCAAGCGAAGTGATTAAAAAAATCGTAATCTAATCAGCTTCAATAAAGCTCGCCAGATTTAGTGAAATTTAGGCTTTTAAATTTTACTTTCAGGACAAAATGAAGGCTTTTAGCTTTGTTTAGCGGAGGGCTTGATAGTCATCTCTCTATGAAAATAATAAGCGATCAAAATATCGAAGTGGTCGCGCTTTATATGGATACTGGATTTGGCGTGGATGAGGAGAGCACGAAGTTCATAGCGCCGTGCAGCCCTGCTGGGGCAAGCTTAAAGGTGGTTGATATGAGAAACGAGTATCTTCGTGACGTGCTCTTTAACCCAAAAATACGGCTACGGCAAGCAGTTTAACCCTTCGCATCGACTGCCACGGATATATGTTTAAAACCGCTCTTAATATGCTAAAAAGCGAAAATGCAAATTTTATAATCACAGGCGAAGTCGTAGGACAAAGGCCGATGAGCCAGCGCAGAGACGCGCTATTTCAGGTTAAGCGCCTAGCTGATGACGAGGATGATCTAGTGCTTCGTCCGATGTGCGCTAAGCTCTGCCACCAACTAAGCCAGAGCGCGAGGGCTGGGTCGATAGAGAGAAGCTAATTGACATAAGCGGACGCGATAGAAAAGCCGCAACTTGCTTTGGCGAAGAAATTTGGCTTTGAGGACTTTGCAACGCCGTGAGGTGGGTGCTTGCAACGATCGAGAGCTTTGCTGTAAAGATAAAAGACTACTTGAAATGTGATAAAGAGATGCGAGATATCGATGTCGCGTGGCTAAAACTTGGTAGGCATCTGCGCTTGGTAGATGGCGCAAAAATGATAATAGGACGTGATGAGAGCGACAATAACGCACTTTTTATCTCATCCAAATGATAAATGTGATCAGATTAATGAAAGAGAGCGATGATCATCGTAGGAGCTGTTAGCTTTATAAGCAAAAACGCTAGCCAAGCTCGACAAAGAGCTTGTGCAAGGCTCGCACTAGCTTATACAAAAAGCTAGCAAAGATGTTGAATTGAAGTTAGCATCGCTAATGAGAAATTTATCATCAAACCTGAAGATAAAAAGCTAGCTACAAGAGTTTTTGTAGATATGGCCACTTAATTTCTAAGCTAGGTTAGTTTGTAGACGAAGGAGAAGGATGGTTTTTATCTATAAATAAGTTTATAAATTATATAATCCAAAACTTATTTTAAAGTTGTCACGGTAGCTCAGCTGGTTGAGCGCTGGTCTCATAAGCCGGAGGTCGGAGTTCAAGTCTCCCCGTGACACCATAGATGTCCTACTTATCGATACTTTAACTGCCCTTTTTGCAGTTTCCCTTTCTTCTAAAATTCCTCAAAAGTATGGTGCAGTTTTTATAAAAAGTGGTACATTTTTCAGGATAGATTTATTTTACAAGATGATTTCTATAATTTGCTTTTATTTTTCACTGATAGATAGAAATTTCTATCTCAAAGTGAACAAACTCAAATTTATCTCACCTTAATACCTGAGACAACTTTTGCTTACTCTTTGAAGCTAAATTCAAGGAGTAAGCTGAAAAATCTCTTATAACTCCATCTTAACAAAACAACACTACCAAAAACATACAAAAAGCGAAGGCTTTGCAAGCTTCTTACCTAACACTACAAATATAAATTCAATCAGCCAAACCACTACTCCTAAAAATGACTTTGTTTCATCTAGTAGTATCGACTCTCTTTTATCAGGCTCAAATTTACTGCACAAGAGGGCTATGGATATAGTGTAGATGCTAAAGGATTTATGGGGGCTGATTTTAACTAAGCTGCCAGCTTGCCGCAGGACTTTAAAATCCACAAAAGCACACTTGATGCGATAGTGCTGCACAATCAAAAGCACCCAAACTTTACAAATTTTTCAATGAATACAAAAAAAGATAATGTGCTATTTGGAGAGGATAGCTTTGCAAATATCGATCTAGCAGATACCATCAAGCAATACTATAAAAATTTTTGATCACTTTCAGCTGGAGTTATTAGTAAAGGGTAAAGAGTTTTACTCAAATGAAGATCTAGCAAAAGATGCCAAAGGGCTACTTTTCAAAAGATAAAAAAATAGAGCATTATGAATACCTAATGGGTAGGATGACTAGCGATGAGCTAGATGGGCTAACTGATAGGAGTAATGAGAAGGTAACTCATGTATTTAGAACAGCACAAGATGCAGACGATGCACGTGAGCTAATGAATGATCTAAAAGATATAAATGTAGAAGTTAATGGAAATTTCTTGACTTTTCTCCAGAAGTGATGACAACTGAGCATACTATCCCTTATATGTGGGTTAGTAGTGCTGGATATGACTTTAAGCCTGATATGTCTGTATATGACAATGAACAAGGCTATACAAAGGAGCAAATCTTTGTAGCATTTTTAAAAAACGAGCAAGGTCTTGTGCTGCAAGGTGGTACAACAAGGATAACCGATGAGGCTCGCAATGTATATGAGACACACTCATACTTACAAAGCAAGATAGAAGCGAGATAGGCATACCAAAGGCTTATTATGATGAGATACTATCTGGTAAGAAAGATCTAAAAAGATATACTAGCTAGGATTTTAAAAGCTTAGAAATTTGGAGCTTTAAAAAGATCAAACGCTTGAGGGCTAGCAAATAAAATAATGGACGTTTTAAAAGAATTTGATGAGAGGACGAAGACAAGAGAGCTTTAAAAATATAACATAGTAGGCATCTCGCTCTAAGCCCTTTTAGCCCCATACTACTAAAACATTTTTATATTTGCCGATATAAGCTATATACTTTTAAAAAGGATTTAAAATGACGATATCACCAAATTGAGCCCATAAATATAAATCTACCCAAAGATATGATCTATTCAAGGTCCTTCTTGGTGTAGATAGAGTGCAAACTTTAGACAACATAAATTTAAAGTCTGAGCTTAAAGACATCGCTACTAAGCTCATCTCAAATAGCACCTACTCTATCATCCAAAGTGCAGGCACCAGTGGCGTGAAGTCAGAGTATGCTAAAAGCAGACAACGGAACAAACGATGCTTTTTTTCTTACGTGGATATCCAGCGGAGAAACTGGGACAAAAAGGACTTTGAAAACAAATATCTCTTTGGCGAAGATGCCTCAGCACTAAGGAAAGTGGATCAAACTAGCACCTATTTTTCATCTATAAATTAAAAACTCCTATTAAGCCCATTGCGGCAGATACTACAGATACATTTAAATGACTACGCCCATGAAAAACGATAAAAACTTCACTGGGTGATGTAGAGGTCTTTTTGGATCTTTATAACGATAATGACAAACTAGGCATAGGCAAGCTAGATGCAAATGGATTTTTATTTAACTTTGATAGCAACAAGGACGGAGTGATAAATTCTGGTGATAAATACTTTGATAAGCTAAAAGTTAGAGGCTACGATAAAAGACGGAAATGAGAAAATTTTCAAACTAAGCGAGTTGTAAGCGAGATAAACCTTAACGACTTTATCAAAAAAGATATTAGAAATGTAAGTTATGAGGCTATGGACTTGCTAGCAAAAAAACACGGTTGATTACAGAGTTAGTTTAAATAACTCAAACCCTTATACTCTATTTTCAGCCGAATATCGCTACCAAAAGATAGACAAAGAAGAGACTAATAAATTTTTCAAAGACCATGCAGACAAAGACGGCTGGGTAGATCTTAGGGATAATAAGATATTTAACGAAGAGAGCGGCTTAAATAACTTTGCCTATGAGAAAGTTGGCTTTGACGGCAAGAAAAAGCTTTAGCGAGTTTAACCCTATCATAAAGCCTTCTGGGCCTAAACAAGATGAGAGCTTTTCTTACGCAGGCTATCAAAAAGATAGCTTTATGAAATTTTATAACGACTACCAAAAAGAGTCTAGCGCTCACAGCAAAGACGTAGAGTGGATAAGCAAAAATTTAAAAGAAAATGATGTAGAAGACGCAGATGATCTCATCTCAAAGCTAAAAGTCACAAAGTCATCTTATATAATCGCTATGGAGAGTGAGTTTGAAAAAGCGACTGGACTGGAGTTTAGCCTAGAAAATTTAGAAAGAGCAAAGCATGCTTTTGAGAGTGATACTAGCAAGGCAGACAGTGCGCTAAAGGACACAGACAGCGTAATAGCTATGAAGCTAAACAAAAATGGCACGATCACGCTTAAATTTGATAGCGGAAGAGAGCTAGAGGTAAAAGAATTTATAGCGACACTGGCAAGCTAATCAGCAAAGATGACAAGGATAGCAAAAGAGCAAGTATAAATTTAGATGCTAAGAGCATGAATGATGTAGAGCTAAATGAGACTTTGACTTTAAAGATATAGGCATAAAGCAAGATGAGAAGATATCAGCCTAAAAAGAGCTTGGATAGCTGGTTAAAAACCTCTCTGATGGAATTCCCATGCAAGGTCTCTGATCGGACTTGAAAACGGCAAAAGCATCACCACGCAAAGAATGTACAACATCACCTATCTTGAAAATGACCTAAACTTAAAGAACTATCTAGTAAAGTAGGCTTTATAAAAAGATAGATGCGAGAGTTTAGGAGTACATTATGCAGACTAAAACCCTTTGCAAATAAATCTTTATACAAAAAGACGATATCTTTAGCATGAGGCTAAAAGGATATTAGATGATAAACGCACTTGGTAGCTACCCTTAAATTTAGAACAGAGCATAAAGGTATCAACCAAAGTTGCCACCAACCAAACCAGCTCAGAGGTTTTAGGCTACAAGGTAGATAAGGATGGTTATTTTTACAGATGAGTTTGTAAAGCAGCTGGCATACCAATTGATTATAGAAATCCCACTCTAGCACACTGAGTCGTTAGTCAGATCAAACGACATAATGAGACCCAGACATCACGTTACAAAAGCATCGATAGCTAAAACAGTTGGCAACGCTTATAGGTTGCTAGCTCAAGTGGTTGGCGAAGATACACTAAGCTCAAAGGACAGCTTTAGCGCAGAAGATATAAGAAATTTCCCTCAAGGCTTTTCTTATGATCGTCAAAGTCTGCAAGTAGATCAAAGATATGTAGTGCTAGTGAGTATTCTGCGGTGAAGATAGCTTTGTGCATACGCCAACAAAAGACCATAAGCATCGCTTCTTTACAATGGCTCTTTTGTCTCATTGCAGGCAGATAAGCAGATACATCCAAAAACGTAACATACATCTTTTAACAACGCAAATGGCGGTAAAAGAAAAAGCACGGTCATTGGTGAGCATTTATGGATCCACGAGAAAATACACTAACAAAGATGGCTCCATAACTAAAGGTGGTCTTATAGCTGGCGTGCTAAATCACAACCTAGACATATACGAGGGCGAAACCACTGCGATAGGCAAATATGGCGGCTATGATAAAAACATCAACACAAAAGAATTTCAAAGGTCATTTAATGCCTTTAACGCTATGTGGCAAATGGCTAAGGGTACTTTCAAAAAGCAGATGATGGTGCTGTCTCATGTCTTGCCTGATTATATGCAAGATTATGTGAGACACAGACAAAGCCTTGATAAATTTAGCGACCAAGAAGACGAACTCTCATTTAAAAAGATGATGGAGCATAATCTAAAAATGCTAAAGCTACTCTTTGGTGAGATAGATAAAGATGGCAAAAAGAGCAAAGACTTTATGGATAGCTTTTTAAATTGTAGCACGCTGTAACGCGTAGTAAAAGAGCTAAACGAAAACCCAGCTGGAAAATATCTAGTAGATATGTGCGTATAAAAGAGATGTTGATATAAAGGCATAAAGGGAGTTGAAATGTTTTATTACTACCTATAATGGATCGATGCAATATAAAGGACTATGATGACTAGCATAGCTCATGGCAAGTAGACTTATCTGCAGAAGATGAGAAAGCTAAAGTTGATGCTTATATGCAAGGACCATTTGGTGTTGGACTAGATAAGATAATCGGTATGAAGAAGGAACGGAAGACTGGATAACAAAAACCATAGATAAAATAGATAGTATGCTATCAAACAAATACACCCCAGAAGAGCGAAGAGGCTCTATACGGAAAAATATCCAGAAACCATAGAAAAAGCGATAGATTGGGAACTTCAAGGCTATATGGATTTTCTGAGGGATAACTCTATAGACGGCAAACCAACAATAGAAGGTAAGATGATAGGTCTTGGTACAAAAGAAGAAGAGGCCGATCTAAGAGCATTTATGGACAGTATGTCTTCTCTTTATCCGAATAATAATCAAAGGAGTCTCTTAGTCTTTTAAGTAGAACTGATCTACATAGAAGAGTTTAAGACTTTATTTGCCCAAAGCAAGAGAAAAAGCAACAAAGGATGTTGAAGAACAAAGCAGATAATTAAGGAAGAGCAAGAATACAATGCAATTTTCGCTAAAGAGCAAATGAGAGACATTTAAACCTATGCAGGTTAAAAAAGTATGAGACCTATGATATAAACAAAAGGATCGTACTTTCTCTACGCAAGAGAGCTTTTACATTCAAAAGAAAAAGAGGCATAGATGTCTTAGAGCTTATGCAAAAGATAGATAAAGGCATTTAAATAAGATGGTTTAATAAAAGGATCTGAGATGATAAACACACTTGGTAGCTACCACTTAAATTTAGACAGAACATAAAGGTATCAACCAAAGTTTCTACAACCAAACCAGCTCAGAGGTTTTAGGCTACAAGGTAGATAAGGATGGCTACTTTACAGATGAGTTTAATAAACAAGCTGGCATCCCAAGTGATTATAAAATTCACTCAAGCACGCTGGAGTCGTTAGTAAATGTTGCAGAGGGGACATCGTTTTTAGTCGCACCTTTAAAAGCATAGATATAGCAAAAGACTGCTGGCAATGCCTACAAAATCCTCTCACAAGTAGTTGGCGAAGATACATTAAATTCAAAGGATAGCTTTAGCTTAGACGAGATAAGAAATTTCCCTCAAGGCTTTTCTTATAACCGCCAAAGTATGCAAGTAACTCAAATCCATAACTCCATTCATGAATTTGGCTCGGCTGCGGCTGATTTTAACGGCAAAGAGTCAAATAAGCAGATGATAAGCACGCTTTTTTTCAACCCAAGCTTTAATGGTGGAGATGGCAGGCAGCCACTAAAGCCAACAACAGATATCTTTAACAATAACAATGGCGGCAAAGAGAGTGTAGGCAGTGGTGTTTTTATCGATCCGCATGGAGAGAAATACACTAATAAAGATGGCTCTATAACTAGAGGCGGACTTTTAGCAGCCGTCATAAATAGCAACCTTGACGTCAAAGAAGGTGAAACCACCGTTTTTGGAAAGAAGCAAGGCTTTGATAAGAGCGTAGATAGTAAAGAATTTAGTAGGGCATTTGAGCTATTTGAGCTTATGGGTGAGATGAAATTTGGAGCAAATCTCAACAAAGCAAGCGACTCTGATCTAGCTGGTATGCCTGAATACATGCAAGAGTATGTTAAGTATAAAAGAGACCTTGTCTATGTAGATCTAACGACTGGGTTTGTTGGTAAGTATTCAGATGAAGAAGACGAACTATCATTTAAAAAGATGATGGAGCATAATCTAAAAATGCTAAAGCTACTCTTTGGTGAGATAGATAAAGATGGCAAAAAGAGCAAAGACTTTATGGATAGCTTTTTAAAATTTAGCATGCCGCCTTTAAATTTAGTAAAAGAGCTAAACGAAAACCCAGCTGGAAAATATCTAGTAGATATGCTTGGTATAAAAAGAGATGTTGATATAAAGGCGTAAGGGGGAGTTAAAATGATAACTAGCATAAACGGACCTAGCAACACACCGATACAAGATAACACTATCCAAAAAAAGAAAATGCAACAGAAAATATAACCAAAGAAGGTAAGCAAGACAAAAACGCTACCGAAGAAAAATTTGACTACTCAAAGAATCTTTTTAAACCCTGGAGCGAAACTATAAAAGAGACTATAGATATAGACAAAAGTAGAAGAGGGCTGGATAGCAGATACTATAAATCGAATTGATAATATGCTGTCTAATTACACCATTCAAGAAAGACGAGCTCTATCAGCAAAAAGAGAGCCAGAAAACATGGAAGAATTTAGAGTTCGCGAACTCCAAGATTACATGGACTGGTTGCTTACAAACTCTATAGACGGCAAACCAACGATAGTTGGTAAAATGGTTGGTCTTGGCACAGCAGAACAAGAGGCGGAACTAGAAGCTTTTGTAAAATCATTTTCTGAAGACACAATGATGAGAATGATGGTGCTGCTTTGTTTGTTAGAGCTGATCTAAGTATAGAAGAGTTTAAGAAGCTTTATAGAGAAGACGTAGAAAAAACTACAAAAGAGCATAAAGAATTTCTAGCAAAACTGCATAAAGAAGAGCAAGAATACAATGCAAATTTTGCCAAAGAGCAAAGTGAGAAGAAATTTAAACCTATGCAGGTTAAGAAGAAGTATGAAACCTATGATATAAACAAGGATCAAAAATTTCTCTATGCAAGAGAGCTTTTAAATTTCAAAGAAAAAAGAGGCATAGACGTCTTAGAGCTTATGCAAAAGATAGATAAGAAGCAAATTTTAAATAAGATGGCTTGATGAATAAAGCAGAGCTAGGATCATCCTCTATCTTGTCATAGGGTAACTTAGTGGCGGCTTGCGCTAAATACAAAGATAAATTTAAACCTTTTTATCGACAACCTTTTTACCATTTTCTAAGTTTTTTGCATGATACGAAGCACATCGATACCTCGTTCTCTCTCAAGTTCTTGAAGCTTGAGCAACATGGATAAATTTTCATCCTTAGCAATGTCATAAGTTTCAGTGTTTTTGCTTTCAGCTTGGATGGGAGTAAATTTTTTCTCTTTGGTGTCGTCTTTTTCTTCTTCAACGCTCTCTATATCCTGAAGACCTTTTTCATTCATCTCTTTTAGTATATTGACAGCATTTTTGGCATCTTCGCCAGATAAAGTTATGTTAAACCGCTCTTTTAGTGCATATTTAGCCCACTCCTCTTTAAACTCATCAACGCTCATATCACTATCAAGCAGATCAATAGTCCTTGAGTTTTGCATAAATAGCAGCTGGCGATTGCCACGATATTCATTTAAAAATTCATTTACAGTGTATGGGGTATCTCTTAAAATCTTTGGCTTATCATTGTCTGGTTTTGCTTGCTGACCTTGTATATACTCTACAAACAAACCCTTGCTTTCATTTATGAAATTTTTAAGATCTGATAGCTGCTCGCTTGTAAAATCAGGATCATAGCCTCTAAGCTTTCCTATGATAGTGACTTTTGTTTCATCGCCTTTTGTAAAGCCAGATAGTGGATATATGTGTCTATCGTAAGCCGCAGCTTGAGCTTTTCTATCAAGCCTTGCGTATTTAGGAAAGCTCATACCATATCCCATGTCGTTACTAAGTATCTCGTTAATATCGTTAAATTTAAACCCCATCTCACTAGCTATGTGTCTCTAGACAGATATAAGGATATGGTGAGCTAGAAATTTGCATTTTACTATCCTTAGTAACTAAACTACTCAACGATTTTCTAAAATTTGTTTGAGTAAGGTTTTTTCTTTGATTTAAATCGACCTTTCAACAATTTAGTTTTATATATAGCCTATCTCTACACAAAAAGTATTGCTGATAGCGCTTATCCTCCCACTCCAAGAATTTGCTAGAGAATTTATATCCTCGCTAGTTGGCTTAAATTTCTCATATTCGTTTGAGAGTGACACTTTTCTGCGCTAGTGTTCTTTGATCTTGCATACATTAAAAGAGTTAGCTCTTTAAGTCTTTCTTTTATGAGCGCTTTTGTCTCTCACTATCTTTACCCACTTTTTCAAAATCCACAAAGTACTCTTTATGCTCTCCAGTGCTTGAGATATCATTTAAGGCAGCGCTACTTAGCTTAGTCTTTGCACTATCACTTGGTAGCGGTCTAGAGCTGCGCAAAAATCCCATAAAAAGAGCCTCTTTACTGTAACCTTCATCTGCTTGATATACCGACATATCAGGGTTAAAGCTAAACTCATCACCTGCTTCGCTCATCGTAAAATCAACCTCTTTTACTATGAGCCTAACGCCTGCACTTGAAAGCTCTTTACTTATAGACTTAGCGCTATTTAGCTCATCAGTGCTAGAGTAGATGTTTGAGATAGTAGAGTTTGATAGATCTTTTAGTAGGTGTCCTTTGGCATCGTAGCTAGTGCCTTTTGTGCTGTAGCCTTTTGGTAGTTTGCCTATATCTGCAAGAGTGTAGCTCTTTTTATCATCACCTAAGGCAGAGGTCATTTGGTCAAATAGTCTGTAGTAGTGCTTTATGGTGTCAGCCATATCAATATTATCAAAGATCTTTATCTGCTCGTCCTTGCTCTTGATGCGATTTAGCACATGGTTGCGCTCGGCAAATCTATTAAGTTCATCAGCGTGCTTTTATGGATTTTTAAAGTCCTTTGGCAAACCTGCTGCTTTGTTAAAATCAGCTCCCATAAAGCCAGCTTTATCTATCTGTAGCCATAGTTTGAAGGTCATTAGTAACGTAAAGAGCTGAGACTATTTTTGTGAAGAAGTAGTATAAGTAAATTAGCTGGGTTTCTTGGAGTAATAGAATTATGAGAACACTTAATCACTATATTAGTAGAAATATGCTTCTAATTCTTTTTATTTAAGAAACCAAGAGAAAGGGGTAAAAATGAGGAATTATGAAAAGATAACAGCACTCTATGAGAGATTGAGTCGATGATGAACTTCAAGGAGAAAGCAATTCTATTGTAAATCAAAAGAAAATCCTTGAAGAATATGCAGGTAAAAATAATTTAAGCAACATCATACATTTTACAGATGATGGAATAAGTGAACACAGTTTGATAGACCGGGCTTTTATGGCATGATGAACGGAGTTAATCAAGGTAATATAATAGGTTGTATAATCGTAAAAGATATGAGTAGACTTGCAGAGACTATCTTAAAGTCGGTCAATGTATGGAAATCTTAAGACAAAAGACGTTAGGCTCATTGCTATCAATGATAATGTAGATAGCTTTATAGAGAGATGATTTTTACCCTCTTTAGAAATATTATGAATGAATGGTATACAAGAGATACTTCAAGAAAAATACAATCTACATTCAGGTCAAAGGGGGAAAGCGGGAAAAGCATACGGGCAAGCTCTCCACCTTATGGATATATCAAAGATGAAAAAGACAAAGATAAGTGGATTGTAGATGAAAAAGCAGCCGAGATAGTAAGGAGAATATTCAATCTGACCATGCAAGGCAATGGTCCGTATCGAATAGCAAAGATATTGGAAAGTGAAAAAGTAGATATACCTGCTTACCATCAGCAAAAATTAGGATATGGACTACATCAAAGCAAAGTGTTTGAACATCCTTATCGTTGGTGCAGTTCTACAATCGTAAGTATCTTAAAGAAACAGGAATATTTAGGTCATACTGTAAACTTCAAAACAAGAAAGCATTTCAAGGATAAGAAAAGCAAATATGTATCTGAAGAAAACTGGCTGATATTTGAAAATACCCACGAGGCAATTATAGACCAAGAAACCTTTGATAATGTGCAAAGGATAAGAGAAATGTAAAAAGGTATCCTGATGGTTGGGGAGAATATCACCCTTTAACTGGAGCTTATGTATTATGCAGATTGTGCAGTAAAATGTATGTTCATAGAACAAGTAATTACAAAAATATTCCCTACTACACTTGCAGTGCTTACACGAAAGTACCCTGTGGAACGCTTTGTCCATCTACTCACAGGATAAAAGCGGAAGCAGTCTAAACCTATACAGGAAACCTTAAAAGACATTAAAAATATCTTGATGAAGATCACGAAGCTTATCCGTTCCATTTTAAAAATGAAATGGAAGAAAAGGAAAAAAGTAGAGATAGAAAAGAAAATAAGATTAATGGAAAGTAAAAACAGGTTTTGTGAACTGAACGATTGATGTGCTATTTGACTGAAAGATATGATACTTGAAAAATACCAAGTAATAGATATGAGATACTTAACAGTCAATATGAAACAGAGCAAATAGCTTTAAGCAAAGAAATTAAAGACTTAGAGTTTGCAATATTAAGATATGAAAAAGAAACAGATAAAGCGAAAAAGTTTATACTCTAATAAGCCGATATAGAAATTTGATGAACTTACAACTACAATGATAAATGAGTTTGTAGAAAAAGATTATTGTTCATGAAAGGAATAGAAAAAGGTAGTCAAACATCAAAGCAAAAATAGAGATATATTTTTAATTTTATCGGTAACTATGAGCCACCAAAAGAAGAATTGACTGAAGAAGAAGAAAGATTAAAAATTGAGGAAGAAAAAGAGAAAAATCAAGGAAAGAAAAGATAGACTTCATCAAAACTACTTAAAGCGTAAAGTAAATGGAAAACAACAGGAATATGAGGAAAAGGTATAAGGCAAGGAGAGAACAGAGAAAACAAGAAAAATTAAAAAGGTTCTGAAAAGGGCAGGTATCAAGTTATATGTTAGAAAAAGAGATTGAAGTTAGTCAATCTCTTTTTAGTCTAGGTATCAAGTATATCAATTATGTTATTTGCAGTGCATGGATAACAGTATGGCAACAGAATTACCAAACTGTTTGTAACTTGAGTATCACTTACAGGAATGATATAGTTTTCGAGGCCTTGAAGTCTTGCGAGCTCACGAGGTGTTAGTTTTCGTGGATTTTCCTTTTTGCTCAATCAGTATTTCCTCCCGTCTTTATAATATCTTGCAGATAATGTATTTGTATAAGGACTGTTTTCATTGAACAATGTGACAAACCATTCCTTTATTTTATGTTCTTTCTTTCGTCGTTGATGACCTTGCCAAAGTGCATTTGAAATGGTGTATTTAGTATCAACATTTTTGCTCTAAAATATTTCCCACAGAAACATCTGGGCAGGAGGAATTGGAGAAAGAAAATCTTTATAGTTATCTATTTTATCCTTATCAAATCCAACAATGTAACATACGCTTCTATTTTGTGGAACACGCGAAGTCTTTTTGCTTTAAGTATAATAGAATGAACATCATGGTTTAAATCCTTTAATGTCTATTGTTTTATAGGTACGACCCTTTATCGAGATTTTAGGTTTTGACATTTCAAGAAGAAATGCCTTAGGGTCGTTTCTCTTTAATAATTCTGCACTCAAAATAATGTTCACAGTATCTTCAAAAACCAAGCTTTTACCGGCTTGACTAAATGCTGACAAGGAAAACCACCGACAATAATATCATGATTAGGAATATCTTTTCAGATATTTTTGTAATATCTCCAAAAAGGATCACCATTTGCCCTATATGTTTTTGTACTGCAAATTTATCAATTTCACTACTGAATACGACATTTGTTTTACCTGTTTGGTAAAATCAAAGCCTTGTACCACCAATTCCGGCAACAAATCAATGATTTTATAGGGGGCATTTTCATTATTAGGAAAAGGTACTTTTTCAGGAAATGATAAAATATGTTTCAGCTCAATGGACGATGGCTGACTTTCTCCATTTTTCCCATCTGCGAATTGTCCTATCTCCGAATTGGACATACCAACAGCATCAGCTAATTCTTTTTGAGTCATTTGTAATCTGATACGCTTATATTAAAATAGCAGGGGAATTATCTATGATTTGTGGTATAATATTCATATATATTCTCCTTTTTATATATGTTATTTCAAGGACCAACTGTCCTCTATTTGACACTATTGTACCATATAGAACAGTACCTTTTTCAAGAAAGGAAAAGAGCATGTGGCAAAATATTTCTTTGATGAATATAAAAACTTAGTTAAAGAAAAAGGAAAGAAGACTTTAAACAGCCTATGACTTAGTTTATGATAATTTTATTACATTAGATACGACAAAGTCTAATTATTTTTAAGTAACGCAAGTGAAGTTGTTGAAAAACTTAGAAATAGCTGTTGGAGTGAATTTTCAGCCATTAGAAAAAGACTTTACTTCAAAAATGCTAAAAGAGTTAGTGATGATGAGTATATCAAAACTCTTACACCAATAGAGGCAATTACTTGGTTTGTGGAAGAATTTCGGAACATATATAGCTTTTGACTTTGTCAAATACTCAAAGTAGGAGGATAGAGCAGGTAAAAGGTACAAAGTATTATAGAACTCATTTTGATTGGTGGAGTTCCACTTGACAGTCAAGGTAATATATGGTAAACAGAGTTTGTCAATAAAGGTCTTGGTAAATTGGCAGATTTAGCTTCTCGGGTGTTTTAGAATACATTGTAAATAGAGAAATACTGTCTTATTGGTGCAAAACCACATTAAGAGAAAGATGGCAAGAAGTACCTGAAGAAATGGGAAGAACAGTGTAAGAGAAATATTTTAGCAACTCTTGATACTTCTAGCTCTGATGTATTGAACACTCATATGAGGCTAATATACAAGTTACAACAACAAAAAAATATAAAAGAAACATATTATCCGATAATGAAAAGGGTATTAACCTTTGAAAAGTTGGTTGAAATATGTTTTTGAACAATGTTTCTCATTGGAAAAATTTCAACTACACAGTAGAACAAAATGAGCAAATGATAGAGTCTTATCACTAAGCAAATTGAAAAACACCAAAATCATAATTGTAGAAGAATATTATGATGAACGATTAAAAACATAAAGAAGTAGACAAATTAGAAATTTGTCGGTATATCATGATCGCATTTTTCGATTAAACTATGGAATACAAAGGAGCAAATAATCATGAGCGAACAGAATCTATTGCATGGACCTTCCCGAAAAAGAGGATCCGGAAGAGGCTGTCAGAACACCGTTTTTATCAGACAGAATCTACAGGCGGATCGGTCTGGGTTATCAAACTCGGGTCAGACATTGCAAAAAGCACTATCACCACAATTCCGACGATATATGGATCGTCCTTCAGGGAGAGGGAATATTCTACCCCAGCCCTAATGAGAGGTTCCATTCAAGAAAGGCCATGTCATAGTATCGAAGAAAGACTCCTGCCACGGAGCAAAAAATACTGGAGATGAGGATATCATCTTTGTAAGTATAGTAGCACCTGTCCCTTCCGACTATGATCCTATAAACGAGTGACAGGAGAATAAAATTCCCGTTTGACAAAGGATTGTGATTATACTGAGAAAGAAAAATGTTTATATAACATTGGGATACATAGCTGTATATCTGGTGATATATTGGTGAGAGCAACTAGATTGGTTGGCTATTTACTAATATTCCAACTGGTGAGCATAGTTATTTATATGGTTGGTTGCTCAGTAGTAATCTGTTTTGGTATGCACTTGCGATTTCTGCGCTTCCTTCTCTTTGGGGTAAGTTTAAGTTTTCGGCTGTTACTACGGCGGGATTTATTGTAGGTATTGTAGCAGGCATAATCGTTGAGAAATACAAGAAGTAAGTCAAATTTCAGTTTGTCGAGCTGAATATACAGATTCAAGACGATAGAAAGTAAAACATCTATCGTCTTTTCTTATGAAAAACTTGAAAAGGAGATGAATATGGACAATAAAAACCAGAATTAGAAAAAGTAAAAAGAAAAAGATTGAAAGCAAGTAAGAAGAAAAATATGAAAAGAAACTATCTCAGCTTAAAAATCAGGAAAAGAAAATCAGAAAGCAAACGAGCCTTGAAGAAAGAAAAAAGCGAAACCATAGATTGATAGAGCGAGGAGCAATCTTAGAAAGTTTAATTGAGGGAGCAAGCGAGAAAAAGTAATGAAGAAATAAAGGCTATTTTGCAGAGCATTTCAAAAAGACTAAGAAACATAAAGGATATAGTATAATTGTACCCTTTAGATTTTTCTAAGGGCGCCATTACACCTTTAGGTGTCCTTGCGACCTGCGGTGCTTTTACCCTTGCGGGGAGCAAAGAAAAAAGCCGAAGCATTTTTCCGTATTAAAGGCAAAAGACAACTGAATATAATTCATTCGCTTTTTTATCATCAAGGGTAAAGCGCATTCACTATCGCTCACCCTTGACAATAAAAATTTGAAACAGATAGCTTACATTGCCGACATACTGAAACAACAAAAAGATAAAAGTATAGTCGGCTTTTTCTATACTAGTTTCAAAAACGCTCATTCAGTTTATAGAAAAAGCAAAAGTATTTTTAAGACCGACATCTAAAACAACAAAAAGAAAATAAGAAGATGACAAATGCCACATTCCCAAAATGGGAGTGTACCTAATCAAAGACAGTACTAATCAAAGGGGGTAGTGAAACACGACTTCCTTAAAAGATAAAAGGAGTAACGATTTGTTGCTACATTTTCATAACAAAAGATAGGAGAGAAAAATGGCAGATAAAAGGATGTTTTCAATAAAGATAGTGGATAGCGACTTATTTTTGGATATGCCATTAAGTAGCCAATGCCTGTATTTTCATCTATCTATGAGGGTCAAAATGATGATGACTTAGTATCCCCTAATTACAGAAAGGTTTTGTAATTGTCTTTTTAAAGAGGGGTTATAGTCATTACCTATTGGAAGATAAATCATACATCAGAAATGACAGACGAAAAAACGATGTATCTTGAAGAAAAAGCAAGTATAACGCAAACGGAAAATGGAGTATATCAAGGTTGAAAATCTTGGTATACCAAATGACAACCAAGTGTCAACCGTTTGTCCGCATAGTATAGTTAAGGGTAGATTAGATAAGAGGAGAATAGAACAGGTTGCCCCAGTGTCCCTTTATGGAGAGTATCAAAAATATTCATTTAACCGATGAAAAATACCAAAATCTAAAAGATAGGCTGAAAGGTCATACAGATACAATGACTGAAAAGCTATTAAGATATATCAAAAGTAAAGGCACAGACTACAAAGACCACTATGTAACAATCCTTAATTGGTATGAATTGGTATGAACAGGATAAAGAAAAGCTATCACAGAAAAATAATCAAAATAAAAGCCATAGAACCTATTCAACCAACTATGAAGACAGCGACAGCCTATAAAAAGGTGTTTTTAAGGGTTTAATCGTAAAAGAGGTGTCAGACTATAGTTAAGATAAAAATAAGCCTTAAAACGCATTATAGAGCCTGATGTAGAAAAAGGAGACTAAAATTATGAATGATAAAGAAAATATGATTACTACAAAAATTCAGGGACAGATTTTATCTACAACAAAGATACTCACTATGAAGAAGACGGACATATCTATTTGCAAGATTTGTAATGAAAGAATAGACGGTAAGGTAATTCCGATGTTGGATAAGCCTCATGATTATCAGAACGAGCTTGTAAATGTGATAGAGATAGAGCTGAACAAGAAAAACTGTTAAAACAAGATAGGGTTGAGACAAAAAGCTGCTTTATATCCAAAAATCAAATAGCCTACACCTTTAAAAATGCCGATGAAGATACAGATAAGGAAATCATCAAAAAAGCAAAGAACTATGTAAAACATTTTGAAGAAATGAGAAAAGATAATGTTGGACTGTTACTTTACGGAAATGTAGGAAGTAGCAAGACCTATGTAGCTTGTGCTATTGTACGCTATAATTACAGAATATAGCCATACAGTAAAATGAGGAACTTTGCACAGATGTTAAACGACTTACAAAAAGGTGGCTTTAATCTTGATGAAAACGAATATATCGAATAGATAACAAGCCCTACCCTACTAATTCTTGATGATTTTTGGAATAGAGAGAAATACAGAATATGCCTTAGAAACAGATTTACAATGTAATCAATGCTAAAGATACCTAAAGGCAAGACCAACCATTATAACTACTAACCTTAATTTCAAAGATATAGAAAAGAACAGGAAGATATAATGCTTTGGCAGGATTTATTCAAGGATAATCGAGATGTAGTTTACTCTTAGGATAACGGGACTTGATAGAAGAAAAATACAGAGCAAAGAAAAGCTGAAGAAAAGCACAAAAACTTAATAGATGAATGAGAGCGATTGGAAAAAGTAAAAAATTCTAATCGCTTTTTGATTTCACAAGAAAAGGAATGATGATATGCAAAAATAATACAGAAACAAAAACAATAAAGAAGATTGGAAAAACTACCTATGAAGTTGTTGTACATTTTTAATAAAAATACTACTGAAACAATGCAAGACAAATTGAGAAGCATATAATGCTTAGAGAAATTGAGAGTGAAAAACATCAAAAATGATAAAAATGATTAGAAAGTCCTTGACAAGTTGTTACAGGTTTGGCTCGTAATCTTTTCTTTGGTCTTTTGGTTAAAAATATCACTAAAATTTGCAGACCTGCCTTGTTTTGTGCTGTTGCTTAGTGTATGAATTATATTGGTGCTAAGATGCTAATATCATTCGTGGTTTGCCTCCTAGCTTCTTGCTTTTTAAGTTTTTAATTAAAGTAACCATAAAATAATTGACTATCCAAATTTATCAGTCAAAATAAACAAGTGACAAATATGCCAATCACAAAATTACAAAAATTTACTTTTTACTAAGTCATTCTTTTGGTGGGACTGATTTAATTCCAGTATGCGCCAAAATTCAATTCAGATATTAGAGTGAGCATACTCTAGTAACTACAAAATGTTACCATTTGTATCTCCATAGAGGCTCGCAAGGATAGCTTGCCGCTCCCTTGACCCACGCTTAAAAATATTTTTCTTTATTAAAAAGTGGCCATGCAAGATAGGCTTTTTTAATAAAAGCTTAAGTTGATTAAAGGCAGCTATAAAAATAAAAAAATAATTAGACTAAATTATTTTTGTAGTCTGCAAAAATATATTTTAATATATTTTTAAAATGGCAACGTAACAAATAATGTTTTGGAAGTAATAAATGAGATGATTATGTCAATAAACTTAATAGAGTCTCTACGTTTAAAACATATCTAAGCTTTTGAGTCTTTTCCTTGCATACATCACTTACATGGTGATGTATGCTGGTTTTTGGAGTATTCACGCTCCTCTATAAATTCTCTACATATTCTTGTAGCCTCTTGTGCTCTATCTGTAAGCTCTCGTATTCTTCTCTCAAATTTTGGAATTTTTCTTCTAAATTTTCTAATTTTTCTTCCAAGCAAGATATTGAACTCTCGTACATATCTCTTTGTTGCTGCAGAGATTCCGTTAAGGCGTCGTTGCAATCTTTGTTCAAGCTCTTGACTTTCTTTGTTAGCTCTGTCACATTTGTCCGTAATATCGCGAGCTTCTTCTCGCAGTCTTGTTGCAAATTCATTATTTCTAATTCGTGCTTGCTCCTTTCGTCTTCGATCGTCTTCGTCAAGCGCTCGTTCTCTTCTAGCAATGCTTTCTCTAATGCTGTCATCCTCACTCCATTTTCATTAATATAAATTTCCTGCTCTCGTTCTCTATTATCTCTTCGTCTTTTGGAATCGATATGTAATACTCCCTCTGGGTCTTGTCCGTAGCAGGTTGGCTGTATCTCCATTGTTTTGGTATCGTCCAAGCTACTTCTTCCTTCAATATCATTGCGTGCACTACCCAGCCAATTGCTATTCCCAAAATTACTGAGATAGCCACTGATAGCGAGATTATCACCGATCTGTCCTTGTGATGCAAGGATATTGTTTTTTGAAGTTCTTTCGACATATCTTTTTTGATTAAATCTATCTCTTTTAGCAATAAGCTCCTCAAGTTTTCGCCTATTTTCTCTACACTCTGTTTGTGTATTTCTATCATGGAATTCTCTAATTCTTCTGCTTGAGCTTTGGCTGAGTTCTCCAAGTCTTTGAGCGCTTGTGAAAGTTGCATCGTATATTCCTCCTTTAAGACGATTTTTTGTTTTTTGATTAGGAAGTATTATTGTTATACTTTTACTGGTAGATCTAGCTACTTCAATACCTTGTTGACCAAGCAGTTCGATCATGTGATCTCTATTTTTAATATATCCTTGTTTAACTAGATCGTGCAACTTTTTGATCTAGCTCTTCTATTTTTCATAATGATTGACGTTTTTCTTACTAGATAATATAGTCTGTTCTTTTTGCTGGATCATCTGGACTTGATAGTCCATACTCATCGTTAATGATCTTTTTAATTAGATCTATTCTAGTTTGATCATATTTGGCAAAATATGGATTAAATGATTTTCCTGTTTTAAGATCGATCTTGGGAACCAGAAAATTTAACTCAAGCCGACCATCCTTGTCTGAGTGTTCTACCCATAATACATTTGTACGTTCAAGCATATACTCACCCAAAAGAGCATATTCAAAATCCTTGATAATTTTTAATTTCTGCTCCTCAGTCAGAGAGTCATACTTCTCCTCAAATGATAAAACACCAAAACAAGTCTTTTGTTTATAGGTGATGCCTTTTATAATAGCTCTAGTTAAATTTTCATCACCTTTTATAACTCTTGCTGTTCCAGCAGCTTTTCTCTCATTTAAAAGATAATTTATGCTCCCAAGGCCACCACCAGTATAAGTACGAAGAAATTTAACTAGCATCACTAGTGCCTTTATTCGTATTGATGCAAAGTAAATCAAGCAACATATTATTTACCCAATGCTTCATACACTTTATGTAAGACATCATTATCGTCCGCTATGATCTCAATACCAACTCTATCTAGGCTTTGCCCACTATTTTAATTTGGCAGCTATTTGGTTCATGTTTTTGTCCTTGTCTAGATAGCTCAATTAGAAAGTTCACTCATAATTGGTGCATAAATCTGTAGACAACATAGCTCTTAGGGCAAATTACTGAGAAAGTTAGGCCACTTTCTTGTAATTTATCATTAATTACCAACCATTCTGCATTACTTAGCCTAAGTCTTTTTAGTTATGACTTTTGGTTACCTTGCGTTTTTATCTTTTCAGAACTCACGTAAATTACTCCTAATCCAAGAAGAAGCCACTCAAAAATCCTATGTCATAGAAAATTTTTGTCAGACTTGCTCTTTAAATATCTTTTAAGATTATTTTATAAAATTCACAGCCTAAAACAAAGGAATTTCGGTAGGCTTCAGCCCGCTAAAATGCGTGTTTTTTAAAAATACTATGAAATATATAATATAATTTTTTGTAGCTTTTAAATTTTCTCTTAGAGATTTAGTCTAGTATGAAATTAAGAAAAATAAAATAATAAAAATTTATAGGGGTTATGCTCATCACAAAAATAGCACTTTAGATAGGACAAGCTAATAACATGAAAATTAGTTACTAGCAAATCACAGATAGACTAAAGTCTAGCTTTATGCTTAGTTAAATTTATCCTTTAGCATCTCGTATACTTCGTTGTTCTCTCTTTTGCCAACAACTAGCACCAATACTACGATCTCATCATCTTTTACTTGATATGCCAAGCGGTAGCCGACATCTCTTAGCTTGATCTTATAGACATCTTCATAGCCTCGTAGCTTGTCCTTTGCAACCTTTGGGTTTTCTAGACGCTCACTTAGCTTCTTTTTAAACTGCACTTTTATGCTATTGTCTAGCTTTTGCCACTCTTTTAAAGCACTTGGCAAGAACTCTAACTCATAGCTCATCTAGACTTACTTTTACTGGTTTTTCACCACTTGCTAGAGCAGCATCTACTGCTTTGCTTAGATGATACTCTTCTATTATCTCTGTCATCTTCTCATAGACAGAGCTAGGTACTAGATAGGCACTAGGGACATTGTGGTTTAGTATAGCTACGACATTATCTCCAGCTTGTTTTTAAAGATTTGAGCTGGAGACTTTTTTAGCTCGCTTATGCTAGCTGTGAGATTTGCTTGTATAGTTTGCATTTTTTTATCCTTTATTTAATACCTAAAAATAATACTAAATAAGATATAAGAATAGTCTTAAAAGCTAATGCTTTGAAAATTTACTCCTATTCATTATCATACGATACCATCTCTACTTTAGCTTTTTAGTGTGTTTGCATTAATGAGAGTTTAGCATAATCAAAATAAGATAAACATTATTTTGATTTTACCATAAGATGCAATGAGCCCATTATAATTAATAATTTATTACAATTAACAAAATTATTGGCATACAGATTAACACTACCGAATAGAAGGCTATTAGTATAATTTATAAAACAACAAGCTAATATACAACAAAGACTTTTGAAAATCTAAGATAATATTTCTAGGTTACAAGTTCCTATATATCTTCTAACGCAAGATCCTCAATTTAACACATACCATGAACTTGATATTCAGTTAATGGTTGACTAAAAAGGAATACCTCGTACTACCTTCATTTAATTTTATATATTTTTAATATTCAGTTAAGATTCATTTTATTCACAATCAAAGAGGTAGGTCGTAAAATAGTTTTAACATTATACATACAATTAGCTGAGTATATCCTTATTGACTGGTATAAAATATAGCCATTATATCAAAAACCTTCTTTTATAGTAATTTACAAAGATCATATAAAATAATAGCTTGTTTTTTATAGAAGGAAGTCCTATACTTCCAGCTTGCAATTTGCCAATATATCCATTTGTTTCATAGATATTTAAAGTCTTATTTCATCTTTTCATATTTTAAAATCTTGTCCCCACCTTAATGAACGACGAACGATTGAACTCTATATTGCCATCAAGTTTTTGTCTTTTTCTTGCTTTTTTATATACTTTTCTTTCTGCACTACTTAATATCTCATCATCACCTTAAACCTCAATCCATATCTTTACACTATCCCATAACTTCTTTTTACACCATTGGACCTATATTTGCATTTACCTCCAAGGGTTAGTTATGTTAGTATATTTTGCTAGCAACTATAGAGATTATATTCTAAATTATTAGATATTTTTGTTCATCCCATATTTGTAGTATCAAAAATAATCTATTTTTTCAAATAATACGATAAGTACGATAGGTGTTAGGCCATTGTGCCCCTATAACCATATTGCACTATGGCGTAAGAAACAAGTTTTCAACTTGTTTAAACATTACAATTTAGATACTGCTTTCTTTAAAATAGTTGCTCGTTATACAAAGCTCATCTTTTTCAACATTTGAGTAATATGTTTTGTAAAAGCCATGTGCCATATTGTGCGCCTTTGATAATATCCGCGATTGTAACCAAGCGATTTCGCTTTTAGCTAAAATGTTTCATCTATGTTGTGACTTAGGTTTTCTATTTGTATCTTTTTATCTGTGCCACTAAATATGCTTGTTCATTTAAGTATCTGTCCTACCTCTCATAAACCAATGAGTCTTCATTTGTATTCCATCAAATAGTTGGTGCCACCTTTTCTGGAACATCTTTGAAATTCATAAAGGACTGCTTGAAAAAATCTGATTGATTTATCTTTGTTGAGTATTTATGTATTCGCTAACTTTGAGACAAATCTATTCAGTTTTCGGCGTCAGCAAATCACAGATAGCTTCCATCTGAAATAACGGATGTCTAGCTTTTAATTTTACTTGAAGCATAGGCGGCTGATACGGTCTGGCCTCCATTGACAATCTGGTAACTTGATATTTTACAATTTCACATCTTGCAAAATAACATCATTAGCTGTTGCAGTTATGCCATTATTGTATGCGAAAAACATCTCTGGCTTATATTCTATAGTGTTTCGCAAACCCCTTATTGACGTTGCCTCTAAATTGCAAAAAGTTCTGACGTTTTTGTTCTAAAAAGTCTAGAGCCAAATGTATCATACTCAACTATTGTCCTGCCATCTATTACGCTTAAATAAGATCTGTAGTCTCGTCGGCGTGTCTACTACAAGCGCCGGTAAATCAACCTCAACGTCAAAGTTGTTTTTGAGTTATTTATAGTATAATGTATATAAAAACTCAATATCTATGATGCGATATTCCGCATCAATGCCAGATAGTACTTTTATTTGGGATACTTTGCTAATTTTTAGTAATTTTTCCATCTGTTATAATAATAAGGCTGATTTTTAATTTCATTTTTAATTAAATACGAATATATATTATAGGCCATTGAGTAATGCTCAAACCCCTCCTCCATAGTATCATAAAGTTTTTGGAAACTCCTTAGGAAATTTTCCAGCTTTTTAAATTTTGATTCTATCTGCGCTTTTATGAGAGTTTGTATATCATCACTTTGAAAAAAACAATGCACTAGAAGGCTAAGCTTACCACGCTCTACATCAAAGTCATATCCACTTACTTCCATATCTCTTTTATTGTATTCAGCAATCATGTAGTCTTGCGATAGCTCTCCTCGTCAACAAGAGAGTCACAGACCGACTCAAAAAATGCTTCTTGTTTGCTTATACCTCGGCTTTGAGCTTGACTCACAATATCCTGCATAAAATCTTGATGAAAGTCATCTAAACTAACCATTTTTGCCTTTTAAAGTTTTATTCTCTCCAACAATAATTCATTGCATTTTAATAAATCTACCGTATATTTTTACGTTATGAATTGAATCTATGTCTATGGAAGTAATTTTTGGAAATTTATTATCTACATTAAAAAATAAATTTTTATCTATTTTTAAAGTTTAATAGTTCTACTTTGGAAATTTGATTTATAGCCATACGAAAAAGCTTTTTATAAAATGATTCTACGTCGACGACCTTTACTTCTATACTCTTTTATGATGTCCCTCAACACTAAGTCCTTTGCAATGTATAGATAAAGAGTATACTGCGAGATATAATTTTTCTTTAGTTGTATAAAGTTGATAAGCAGATGAAATTGTAACATGTGGCGATTTTTGAAGCTTTATACGTTTTAATCTCAACAGCAGTCATTAAATAAAAAGTCTTGTTTATCAAAAATCTGCCCCTAAACCCAAGAACTTAATGCCTCTTCAAAACCAACTTGTTTAGCTGCAATATTATTTAAAAACTAAGTTCACCAAATAGCTCCCATTTGCCTTTTCTATTCCAAAATCATCATCATTTGAAATAAAAATATTTTTCCATCTTAAGAGTCTTGTTTCTATATTGTCCAAAACGCTTTTGTTATTATTGCAAAGTATTTAAAAAGAAATAATATCGTTTGCAAACCAATACAAATAGTTGCCAATTGGAATTATCGTTTAGTGCTATATAAAATTTGGTAGCATCTTTTAAAATCTTTTCTTAGTGTATTTAAACCAATAAATTTATACTCTTTTACTAGTTTTTATACAAAAATCTAGCTCAATACCAAAAAGTATATCTTCCATCCAAATCACTATCCAAAAACATCATATCTATTGTCACCATTAACCCTTCTTCTGGTATTATTTTTTTCATATCATTCCAAGGATTAATCATCTTGCTCTTTCTAAATTCTTCAAATTCCCAACAGCATCTCTTCTTGATATACCTTATTGATTAAATATTTAATAGTTTGAGAGCTACTACAAACACCATCATTAGGGAAAACAAACGCCATAGGCTGGCAATATGTGCAACCAAATCCGATTTGATTATTTTTGGTGTCTAATATATGCAACATTAAAATTGGATTTTTCAATTTTTCTTTCAAAAATGAAGATCTGTTACCTATTTTTCTCTTCTTGCTTTGTTCGTAAATTTTCATCATCTAGCAATGCTTTTTCAGGATCTCCTGCTGATAGTTTTTCTATTTCCGAGTTCTATATAATCCCCTCATCTTGCAATTTTGAGCGCTCTTCCATGTTTATCCCAAATTTTTCTAAAAATCCTCCTTTCCGCCATAAAAGAACAACATCCCACATTGTATTCTTATCTTCCAGATACGCCCTTATAAAATCTAACTGCATATGTGCTTTTATAACACTAAAGCTATTTATAAATTCTAATATTTCCATTTTATCTATATTTTTATATATAGTGGCACTTCCTTTACTACCTCTATTAAGTGATTCTATAAGCTCTTTTTAAAATATTTAAATTATTATCGTGTAGTTGTGGGTTTTTAGCAAATCTTACGGTTTCTATTAGCTTTCCACTTAAATCCAATGAAATACATTTTTTTCTTTCTGCGTTTTTCATCTTATTTTTGGCTGTAATTTGTAATTGACTGTTTGGATCTTGTCTGACAGCTAGTCCAAAATTATAAAGGAGTTAGACCATCTTCCGCCATCTCTTTAAATTATACATAAGCTCATTCTGTAGCCTCAATACATAAAATTTAAAATAGTTTTGAATATCTTTTGGCATATAATTTATAGCAAATCCTCATAACCTTTGTCTATACCCGAACCATCTACCCATCTGCATAAGCGTATCATAGAATATTGTACTTTATAAAATAACTAACACTGAGTCCTTCTAGAGTAAAAGCCACGTGACAGGCTAAGTCCTCCAACCGCAATGACATTTATTCTTTCGCCAGTATTATATTTAAGCGGCTTTTTACTCTTTGGTGAACCTCTATTACTAGAATACTAGTTGCAATTTCAGATAATTTGAAAATCTAACCATGAGAATTCAATATCAAATTTTGTCTCAAAAATATTCTTTAAGTTTAGTATCAAAGCTACTTTTGTTTTACTGAATTTTGGAAGCAAAAATAAAAGCATTAATATCATTTTTAACGCTTTTAAATATTCATCTATCAAACATGCAATTTTTCGTGTACATCAGAAAAGCGACTAATATTAACGAGCATACTATTGTGCTTAACTTGTCCCCTAAATCCTTTATCGCAACATTCTGTATAAATATATTTATAGCCCTCAGTAAGCTTTTTCGGCAATCCAGATATAAGGTGATCTTTTTGTGGTTTAGCGAATTTGTTCATCATAATCATTATATATCTATTAAATACCCTATCAGGATTATCTATAAAAATCTTTTTCAGCACCGAAATAATTAGTTGGTGCATCAAGAGCATATATAAAAATCTCTTGAAATAAATCTTTAGAAATCTGCTCATTCATGTTTTTAATTTTACACTTTGCTCATCTTCTATTGTATGATCTATAAAAATATGTTTTGCATAAGGGGTGGCAGTATATGCAATATAGGAGCTTTTTCAAAAGTTCCAAAAAGAGCCCTCAGCTCTTTATTTATGGTGGTTGGATCGTCTTCCTCTTTTTGTGTTTATGGAGCGTAGTCAGACTCGTCATCTATCAATAACATGGCATGTTTTGAAATTTTATTATTATAATGAGACTTGATCCATCTTATGACATTGGAAAGAGTGCTTGCATTTTTCTTTATAACCAAAAGTACGGGCGTATTGATATTATCGTAAATTATACCTTGTGAGTTTTTTATGTGCATCTCTTGTATTAAAATCGCTTATTTCGTAGTCAAGCTAATGGGTTGCATTCTCATTTGCATTAGGCAAAATCATCAAGTCCAACCCCGACTATTTTTGAGTCATTTTTACCAACAAAAGCTCTATTTATATGAATTTGAGTCTGGTTTCAAGATTGTTTTTATCTCCAGCAACAATAACTATAATCGTATAACCAATATCGGCGCTTACATATCAATGAAGCATAATTTGAAGTTTTTGCCAGATTGAACATGCCCTACAACCATACCGTATACACTAAATTCATCTCTCTTGGATCTCCAATTTGATTCATTATCATATCAGTATCATCATCTACAGTTTTAATGACTTGCGGAGCAAGAAGTTTTTATAGTAATTTTTTTCCAATCTATCCCAGTAAAAATTACTATTATTGGCTTTTGTGTTTATGCTATACCAAGACGTATTGCGTCGTTTTTGTTCATCGCCTTTTTATTACTAAGCCTGCACTCATCTTATATTAAAAATATTTTCTAAGTCGTCTTTTAGTTTTTCATAATCATTATCTGAAAAATCACCGTCTTAAGTTAAAATATATCAACTTTTAATGTCGGACTTAATAAATCTTTTTACTGAGATACTCTGTTGTCAATATCTTCCTCTTGTAAAACCTCATTCTGATTTAGAGTACTTTGTTGGTCAAACTACTTTTTGAAAAATTAAAAACTTCTTCATAAAAACTATCATTCCATCCAACGGCTCCTTATACTTTTTAAAAATCTCTATTTTAATTTCATCTTCACAAGTCCTATATTTTTAGATATTCCAGTATTTTTAACCGCTTCTGTATTTGAAATAATATCCTCTTGCCTAAAATTATGTGGATTTTTGCTGGACCTGTACCTGTATAGCTTCTAATGGTATGCATGCCTCAAGTGATTTTTAGATATAGCTGAAATAGTTTTCTTGTTTGCAAAATCCAATAAATCTAATAATTTTTGATGCATTGGATTTTTCTTTATTTATTGCAAAATAAATTTATGCTATCTTTCGCAAACTAAATCCCAAAATCTAGTAACATTTTTGTCATTTATTTTACGACCACGAGTAGAAAAAGGGCTTTACCCATCTTTTATGGAGTAGTAGGCAACTCTTTGAGCTCTTCTTTCAAGCCAGCAACTGGATTTGCGATAGACTTTTTACATCAATATTCCACAACTCGTCTTGATCGTTTTGAAATTTTCAATCTTTATACGAACAAGCTTTTGTCGCATCGCTAGATTTTAGAGTTCCCCTACATTTACCATGACAAGTAATCTGTGACTCTATAAAGATAGAAACCTTGAGATTTTATATAGCCATCTCTTCCGCCATATTTTTTTCCCATTCCGATGAAGTCACTTTTGAATGATGCGGTAAGATAAATGGGGTAATTTTATTTTTTTCGTTGTATTTAATTATTTCTAGATTTCATAAAGGTTGCATCATGTGTTGGGTTAAATGGATTAAAAAGGTATTAATGGATTATTGTTGATGGATATTTTTTATTTTTTTCTTGCACGTCAGCTCTCTAAAGAAAATTGATGAAAACCAAAGACAAATGCTTCTTAGTATTTCTAAACATTCTGAAATTTGCTCGATTTTGTCCATATCTTCCCATATGACAAGAGTAGAATTATCGTTTTTATAAAAATCTTTGTAAAATTTCAAGATTTTTATACTCACTCCAACTCAGGCGTCAAAAAGTAGCCATTTATCGCTTTTGAGATATAGTCCAGACCCATTGCTTAATATTTATCTGATTACATTTCTTTGATATAACGGTAAGTTTTTTGCATTGAGAAAATGAAGCCGTTTTAAGGCCTAAACCAAATTTACCAAGAGCTATATCGTTTCTTCTCTCGTCTGGATTTTTCGAAGATAGTCTCATGGCTTCTACTAGCTCATCTTCATTCATTCCCACCATTATCTAGAATGCACGGTTCAGGATGTTGTATGGCATACATTTTTATATCATTTGCACTGGCAGATATGCTGTTATCGATAATATCAGCAACTGCCACTTCAAAAGTATATCCTATATCACGAAGTGATTTGATAAAATTTGCAACATTTGGATTAATTTCTATCGGATCCATCCAACACCGCTACAATCTCTTTTGCAATTTTTTCAACCATTGGCACAACAACAGAATTTCCAGCCTGCTTTATACAACTGTGCTCTTTGATATGTTTTGATGGGAGTATAAAGTCTCTTGAAAAAGCCTTGTAAATTAAAAGCATTCTTTTGGGGTTAATCTTCTTATTACACCATCATCTAATATAATTGGTATATTGTGTCCACCTGCACCCATATTTGCAGTTAGAGTAGGGCACACATTTGATTTATTAGGGCGAGCATAATAGCGTCTATACTGATAAACAATATTTTCATCCACTACACTCTCTATCACTTTACGGTGAATTTTATTATTTTTGTCGTTATATATACTCAGTCAAGGTAACGCACGAGTTATCTAGAAAAGAATTTTATACTTTTTGGTTTTCTTATTTGTTTCTAGAATTTCTAAACCTGCTAGATAGTAGATTGGCTTGTTTTGTTTCTTTTTATATTTTCTTTTATAGGTTTTTCAAATAAATAGTCGTCTTCATCCTTAAAAGCTACATATATATTCTTTTCCCTTCCCTGTGGTATATCTGTATACTTTGCAGCGTTTAATACAAATGGTATAAAAAGAATATCCAGCTCTTTTTTATCTCATTTCTAATGGTTTTAAAAGTTTTCACCGTTATTATGAGAAGCTATGGTTTTAACATTCTCTAAAAAGGCTTTTCGGCCTTAATTCTTTTAGTAATCTTGATACTTCAAAAAGCTACCACGTCTCATCTTCAAACCCTCTGCCATGTCCAGCAAGTGAAAAAGGGCTGACAAGGAAAAACCTGCTGTTAATATATCTATATCACTTAAATTCTACCATTTAACTTTTTAACATCTCCTTCAATGAGATTGGTACTGACGTGATTCAATCGGTAAGTTTTACAAGCATCTTTTATCAATTTCATTTGCCCATACAACATTACAATTTAATTTCTTTAAATGCTTGACACACCACCAACTCCAGCAAATAAACTTCCTACTCTAGAGTCACAAAAAACCTTTTTAATTTTTATGAATTATATAACAATACTTATAAAAATATAAAAGCGTTTGGTTTTAGGGTAGTTGGTCTCAAATTCAACTTCTTTTTCCTTAAGTGCTATGCCACATGATATTGTTTTTATGTATAGTTTGCATTTTTTATCCTTTTATTTAATATCTAAAATAATACTAAATAAGATACAATAATAGTCTTAAAACTCATGCTTTGAAATTTGCTCCCTATTCATTTTCATACGATACCATCTCTACTTTAGCCTTTAGTGTATTAGCGTTAATGGGCTTGGCATAAGTGTTTAGCAAAATTTTATACTGCTTTTCATGTCCTACTATCTGGGCTATAAGATTTGCTTCTACCTCGCGTTGCACTAGATAGTCTATAAAGTAGTGCCTAAAAGAGTAGAAGGTCTTTTTAGAGTCTTTATCTATAAACTTTCTTTGGATCTGGCTTCTAAAAATTTCAGAGAAGTCCTTATTGCTTACCTTAAATATATTTCCGCTTTTTTTGCTATTAACATATTCTAGCAGGCCTAGATCTATGAGCTTACTATGGATAGGCACAAACCTAATGCTGTTTTTAGTCTTGGTGGTTTTGCCATCATTTGTGTTTATGTTAAAGCAGTAAATTCCATCTTTTAAGGTTATATCTTCCTTATGAAGTTGTGTGATCTCTTTTATCCTCATGCCACTATAAGCAGCTATCATTGTGACATAGTAGAGCTCATTAGCCTCTATCCTTGAACTTGGAGATTTGCCACTTTGTTTGATACTAGTTACTATCTCAAAGATCTTTCTAGCTTCTGATGCTTCGTATGGAAGCACTGCCCTTTCGCTAGGTCTATGTCTATCTTTACGTTCATTTTTGCAGTTATGCTTTTACCTATATAGCCGCTATCAAAGCAGTAGTTAAAAAACTGAATAACCCTTATCATATATTTTTGGATAGTAGGCTCAGAGAGTTTATCGTCCTTTTCTCCCTAGCTTAAGTATCTAGAGATAAACTTTTATCTTTGTACTTACTCTTTTGAGCTAGCTTAGTTGAGATTTTATAAAAGAAGATCTCTAAATTCAAGCAAGTTATCTCTCGTGATCTTATAAACTGGCGTATCTTCTTTAAAGTATAAAAATAAGAGCTTTTTTACGCCAGTAACTAATCTTTGCGTATCTGGCGACCACTTGTCAGCTCTTTTAGTGTTTGTTTCAAATATATCGAATGCATCCTTTAAGCTCTTTTGATCTTCTAAATTTAAAGCTGAGAATTGATTGCTAGAGCCAGATGCCACTTGCAATGCTTTTTCTAATCTCATACTCTTGTGTTACTTGGCGCTAGGATTAAAAAAATACTAAAAGCTACTATCTTCATCTAATTTTTATCTTGATATTTTTTTGGTGGATTTGGATCCATTATGATATCTTCCATGCTTCTATGGCTATTATTTTGTTCTTACTAGCTTTTAGAATTTGAGGTCGAGCCATACTTTTGATCTGAGTATGGCATAAACCGTTCGCTAATCCTCTGAGCCATAGCCTTAGCTGTCCATCCGTAATGGGCAAACAACCACTATCTTCAAGCTCTTTTTATATTTTCTTGAATGAAGCTATGTCCTTAGCGTCAAACGAACTAGGTTTGGCATGTTTGGCTAAGTTATCGCTAGAATCATCTTCGAGAAAGTATTGCTCACGCTTATCATCAAAGAGCACGCTGCTCTTCTCAAGCTTTGATACAAGATAGTTAAGTGTTAGTATATTCTTCTCTAAAAGAGTTTGCCCTATGTTCTCTTTATCCTTACTACCAAGAGCGCCAGCAGTGTTAGTGATATTGCTTATATCCTTAATTAAAACGTGAGGTGAGATCGCCATCTATCAAACTTTGTTTAAAGTAGTCATTGAGCGCATTTAGAAATTCTACATCCATCTTCTTGTTAAGAAGAGAGTGCTCTTTGATACTCTTACTAAGCTTCACTTTCATAAACGAATTTACAAAAGATTGGATTATGCTATCACTAAGATTCATGTGAACCGCCCTTTTTATCAGGTAAAGATTATTATCTAGAATTTTAGCCCTTTTTCTGGCTTTTTCCAAGAGATTAGTGGATGTGGAGAAGCAAATTTCTCGCTTTTCGTTAAGAAATTTTCTGATGCTTGGAGCAAGCGTCACTCGGTAGTAATATATACCGTTTCGCTCCCTTAAGTGTTGTCCCATATTTAATAGTCAACCGGTCAAAAATGGAACAGTTTTATGTAACGACTAAGTAAAAATCGTCTAAAGTGCGTATTTCAGGCTTTTGTGAGCTCATATAAAAATCCTCATAAGCCGGAGGTCGGAGTTCAAGTCTCCCCGTGACACCTATAGATGTCCTACTTATCGATACTATAACTGCTCTTTTGCAGTTTCCTTTCTTTGTAAAATTCCTAAAAGTATGGTACAGTTTTTAGATATATTTTGGCTAAGTCTATAAAAACAAAGTATTGTACTGCATATTTTTACCTAATGTTATAAAAATTTAAAATTTAAAGTGATAAAGGATTCTTCATATTATTCGTAAAAACATTTTTATAAGTAAAAAGCTATTTATGGGGCTTATTGTAAATAATATCTAATTACTGCCACTTAGATTGGCTGCAAATTTAAATATTCTATTCTAGTCTTTTTAATATATTAGTATAAGATTTTCTTGGCAAATTTGACATAAATTTTTCTTTTGCTTTAAATTGTTAATTATAATTAATTTCTTACCTTATAAAAGTTTCATTTATGAAATATTTTTCTATAAAAATTCTTTTTCTAATTATATTTTAATATTATATTAAGGTTACTTCCTTTATAATGTCACTAAATTATTTTTAGAAAATATAACTTTATAGTTATTTCAAGGAAGGTTGAGATGAGAACTCTTATCTTTTAGGCATAGTGTGCTGCGCTACTTGCTAATGAGACTAATCTAAAAACGAGTTAAACAACGAAGAGATTAGGGCGAATATGGCAAGCTCTTTTAACGAAAGCTCCAACATACATTTGTTTAACGAAAAACCAGCTTCAGAAGGTAAGCTAAATTTAAACGAAACCCATGCTTTAAAAATAGATAAAATTTTCACTCTTAGTGAGAATGAAGTAGCTAGCTTTAACGCTAGTAGCGGTGCTGATGAGGCTATAATAAGAAAAGCTTATAATACAAACTACTCTAAATTTAACTCTATTTTAGGGGCTAGCTTAAACATGCTTGATTTTAAAGCTGGCAGCTGTCTTGGCAAAAACTCTATCAATCTAATCATAAATTCTTTTAACAACGAGATAATAAAAAGTGGTTATATCACTTCAAGTGCGAGCCTTGTTACAAAGAGTCTAAAAGATGCCAAGCTAGAGTTTGTGATAAATCTTGGCTTAATAGATAACATAAGCATAAACGAGCTTGATAGCCAAAGAAACAGAGCGAGCTTATTTAGTGCATTTGGTGAGTACTCTCATAAAAATAAAGTAGCAAACATAAGAGATATCGAGCAGGCTCTTGAGTCACTGCAAAACGTCTCAAAAAATGATGTTAGCATTAAATTCTTACCTTCAAACAGAGCTGGCTTTTCAAATATAGTAATAACTAGAGTTGATAGCTTCCCGCTAAAGGCTGCTATAAGCATTGATAACCTTGGCTCAAAACAAAGCGGCAAGTATCAAGGCATGCTAAATTTAAGCACGCTAAATTTACTTGGATTTAACGAAATTTTTAGCTTCTCACGTGGCAAAAGATATATTTAAAAATATGAGGTCACAAATAAATTTGAATGGCGCTAGTGATCACGGGGCTTCAAATAACTACTATTACGGCTTTAGTATACCATTTGGCTACTTCATGCTTGAGTATGAAAAGAGCAAATATGACTACGCTCAGATTATAAACGCAGCCTATAATCTCTACACATATAAAGGTAGAAGCGAGAGTGACTCACTAAGCCTTGCTTATACATTTTATAGGGACTCAAATTTTAAAAATAGCGCTTACGTAAAAGCTATTTAAGAGAAAAATAAAACTACCTAGAGGACACTATGAGCTAGATAACCAAGCTAGAAGAAATGCTGGATATGAGGTAGGCGTAAAATCAAGCTGGAATTCTTACAACCAAGCTTTTAGCGCCAAGCTAGCTTACAAAAAGGGCACTGGCATATTTAGATCACAGCCTGATCCTTTGGAGGATAGCGGCGAGGCCACATCTAGATTTGTCTAATAAACTCGAAACCCTAAACTACAAATATAAATTTGAACTTCCACTAAGCTATGATCTAAATATCAACGCAAGATATGGTCTAAATAAACTAAGCTTGCAAGATAAATTTAGCATCGGTGGATATCACAGTGTTAGGGGCTTTGACGGGAGAGTTCGCTTGTTGGAAAACCACGGAGTAAGCGTAAGAAATACCCTCCTCATATAACTACTATAAGAGCAACTCTATCTATGCAGGGCTTGACGCTGGCATGGTAAGAGCAGCAAATAGCGGCATAAAGGATAAAAACACCCTTGCAGGATACGCCATAGGTCTAAGAGGCAGTATAAAAGCCTACAACAACCTAAGCTACGACATATCTGTCTCAAAAGCCTCTTTATAAAGCCAAAGAGCTTTGAAACTAAATCAACAAATGTAAATTTCATCATAAGCTACGAATTTTAAGGATAAAATATGCTAAAGAACAACCAAATCTCAAATGCGCAAAAGCCTAGCCTTTTAACCATAGGCTTAAATTTCTACGTAAGTCTCTCTTTGCTACTTGGCACTATGCCAGCATTAGCAAATGAGCCAAGCATCATAGCTGACCCAGGTGCTAGCAACCGCCCTGATATACTAAAAGCTCCTAATGAGACGCTAATAATAAACATCACAAACCCTGATAGCAAGGGCGTATCTATAAATGAATATAGCAGGTTTAATACCCCTCCAACTGGCACTATCCTTAATAACTCTAATAAAAACATAGATACTAAGATAGCTGGCCAGATAGATGCAAACTATAGGCTAAATAAAGAGGCAAGCCTTATTATCAACAAAGTAAATTCAGCTGAGAAATCATCTCTAAAAGGAAATTTAGAGGTTGCTGGTAGCAGGGCTGATGTGGTCATAGCAAATCCCAAATGGCATAAGCGTAGATGGTCTAAATATGATCAACTCTCGCTCACTCACACTAACAACAGGTAATATCAATAAACTAAGTCCTAAAGAGATAGAGCTAATATCTAATAACTCTATCGACATCGTAGGGGACGGCCTAAACGATAAGAGTAGCGACTATACTAATGTGATCTCAAATGCCATAAATTTAAACTCAAATATCCACGCAAATGAGCTAAATATCATCGGTGAAAAGGCGGTTGCTTCAAGCAAAGATAGACTTTACAACGACGTAAAAGCTAAAAACCAAGAAAACAGCTTTAGCCTAGATAGTAGCGCTCTTGGCGGTATGTATGCTAATAAAATCAAACTAGTTGGCACAAGTAATGGCGTGGGCGTAAATAATAACGGCCTAGTGATAGCAAATAACAACATAGAGATAAGCCTTGATGGCGATATAGTTAATGCCGGTGCTATCGCTTCTAACAAAGAGGCTAAGATAGAGGCAAAGACTATAACAAACAAAGATGAAGCGCTAATAGCAGCAAAAGAGAACCTTAACATAAAAGCAGACACTTTGGTAAATACCTCAAGCCAAATCTATGCTAAAGATATAAATGTAGAGGCTAAAAAGCTGGTAAATAACTCAAGCTCGCAGGCTAGGTGGATACAGTGATAAACAAGGCACTATGCATCTAAAAAAGAGGTGTCAATAGATATAAAGCTAGCGTAAATTTAAAAGAACTAAAAAGAAAAATAAGCGTCAAAGTTGAAGCTAAAAACTAGGCAAAGATATACGTGAGCTAGATGAAAAACGAGGTAAATGAGCTAGTGTTAAAAGAGGCTATAAATAAAGATAGCGCTCTATATGCTCTAAATTTACATAAAGATCTATATCTATACGGCACCAGCCAAAAAGATATTTCACAACCTAAGACTAGACTATGATACAAACGAAGTTCTAGTTGATACTAGTAGAGCAAAAGAGTAATGAACAAAAAGAACCATCACATATAGCATAGTTAAAGATGTTCTAAATGAAGATGATAAAGCTAACTTCATCCTGTGCAGTATAATAGCTAACAATGATATAAATTGTAAAAACGATGTATTAAACGATAAGAGTGTTATATATGCTGGAGGAGATCTAAAACTAAATAGCGATAATGTAGCAAAACATAGCTCTAATGCTAAATAACAATGTAAATAGCTATAGTGTTTATAAGTGGAAAAGAGAAAAGAAAATGGTATAGAGAGGATTTGAGCAAATGGGAGACCAAAAGGCGGAACAGGAAAAGTTTTTAACTTCTCATATACTGATGTTGGCTTTGCCAGCAGTCTTTGCAGCGGGCAATAACATAGTAGGGAAGCACCTAAGACTTTTTCAAAGCTACGCACTAAATGATGATATAAAGCTAGCAAATGTTGATCTGGATACCCTTCTGAGCCAATATTTAATAGTCCAATTATTAAAACCCAAATAGAAGAGTGAAAAACCAAGGGTATTACTACAGCCTTGATAGTATAAACTCAGCTTACATAGCAAATATCCTTGATGGCTTATATGAAGCAAGAAATGAGAGCATAAGCAAATTTAAAAATGAAGCAAAAGATAAAAACGTAAAAGCCTCAGCTCTAGTAATGGCTAACAACATAGACCTAGACGCCAAAGGCAACATAAGCCCAGCTGGCAGCGTAGTGGCTGACAATCTAAATTTAAATGCGGATAAAAAGATAAAGCTAAAAGGCGCGGAGCTATCAACTAGCGGTGATGCTAACATTGTGGCTAATGATATAGAGATAGATAGCTCTGATCTAAGCTCCAGTACTTTAAACATAAACGCAAAGAGCAATATAAACTTAGATCAAAGCAAGTCTCACTTTAGCAAAGTCTCTAACCTAGAGACCACAAATGATATAAATTTACAAGCTGGCAATGATATAAAAGTCTCTGGCTCAAATTTAGATGCGAGTGGAGATATAAATTTAAACTCAGGTAATGATATAGAGATAAAAAGCAGATGAGTTTAGCTATACTCATCACGCAAGCTCTAAAGGTATGAAATGGACTGAGAGTGTAAAAAGAGTAAGTGCTGCAAATTTAAACGCAAATAGCGACATAAATTTAAATGCTAAAAACACTCTTGTAGTCTCATCATCACATCTAAACTCTCTAAAAGATATAAATTTTAAAAAGCTAGTGACATCATACTAGCAACAGCAGTCAAACAGCAGCGAAGCAACAGCTATAAATAGCTCTAAATCGCTCCTTTCTAAAAAGCAAACCATAGATAGCGCTGTAAGCTCAGAGGTTGTAAGCACTAGCCTAAAATCAGGCAATAATATAAATTTAAACTCAGCTAATGATATCTATCTAGTATCATCTAAGCTAAAATCAGACAAAGATATAAATTTAAACTCAAACAACAATATCCTCTTTGAAAACGGCTACGATGTAGAGACTAGTTCTCATGCCTCTAAAAAGAGCAAAAATATCTTTTAAATCCAAATGCCTTTTATAAGAGTAGCTTTGACCTTGTGGCAAATGGCAGCAAAAAGGCAGTTTATAGCACTATAGACTCAGGAAGTGATATAAATTTAAATGCCAAAAGTGCTCTTTAGCCTAAAAGGTGCAAACCTACCCAAATTCTGGTAGTGACATACTGAAACGCAGAGCTTATAGCTATATCAAACACCAATGATGAAAGCTACCATAAAGAGGAGCATAAGAGTAGCAGGATAGGTATCTTAAAGCCTAATGAAGTGCTAAAAGATATCGTTGTTGATCTAAAAAGAAAGCTAAACCCTCTAAAAGAAGCAAAAGATAATTTAGCTCACTTAGCACACCTACATTTGTAATAGGAAAAACATCTACCAAATTTGAAAGCAATAGTCAAGAAGCCAAGAGCTCTAATATAAAAAGCTGGCAAAAATCATAAATATCAATGCCACAAGATATAAACATAGTTGCTTCAAATGTAGATGCTAAAGAGAACTTAAGTTTAAAAGCTAATGAAGCGATAGAAATTTCATCGACAAATAGCATATCTAATACCAAATCAGAATCTGTATCTAGAAAGATCCTCGGCAAGCAAAAGCGCATCAGCTAGCTCAACAAATGAAGAGGTTGTTAGCTCAATTTAAACGCCAAAAACATAAACATAGCTTCAAAACCAAGATACCACGCTTTCAGGCTCAAATATCAGCGCAGATGAGAGCTTAGATATAAAAAGCTGATAACATAAATGCTCACCAGCCTCATATAGCTTAGGAGAGCTCATCTAATTTAAAGACTCAGGCTTTTAGCGATCTAATGAAGTCAAATGGCGAAGAGAGTAGCTCAAACTATAATCTTGCCATAAGCACACTATCAGCAAAAGATATAAGTCTAAACTCAAATACCATAAACGCCCTAAGCTTCTATCATAGAGGCTACTAATGTAGATGTAAATACAAAGCTTTTAATTTAGGTCTCAGCAAAAGAGCACATCTGTAACACAACTCTAAGTAACAACGCAGGAGTTTTTAACAGCTACTGTAAAAATAAAGGCAAGATAGAAGAGGTAGAGATCCCAGCTATCATCAAGGTAAAAAGATAAACTTTACACTAAATGGCAAGGATATAACTAATAAACTAGATGCCACAACCTTTAAAGCAATAAATGACTCTTTAAACTCAGAGGAATTTAAAGAGGGAGTTATAAGAGAGTTAAGATCAAACTCAGATACTCCAATAGATGAAGAGACGATAAAACAAGTAAAAGCAGTCCTAAACTCCAAAGAGTGGGAAGATAAGACAACCACTCTTAGTGGTATGGGAGCTCTAATAATAACAGCCATCGTTACATTCCTAACAGCAGGAGCTGGAACCGCTGTAGCTGGAGCACTTGGAGCAGCTGCTAGCTCAACTGCAAGTGCAGCCATATCAGCCATGACAACAGCTGTCATAGCAAACTCAACAGTCCAGCTAACAAACAACCTCTTATCTCATGGCAAGGTTAAATTTGACGCATCATCCCTAGCCAAATCAGCCATTAGTGCAGGGGTAGGCTCATATGTTAGTAACTACATATCAAGCATAAGCACTCTAAGTAATACCAATATCATAAACACACCAACTTATACTTTCTCTTATGCAGACCTACTAAGCTCTACATCAAACGCAGCAATAAACTCTGCCATCTATAAAACAAACTTTAAAGATGCACTACTATCAAATTTAATCTCTAAAGCAACAGATAATGCTTACAAGGCAGTAGGAAGCTACTCAAGCAATGAAGCAAATATAAACTCTAATGCATTATTTAAAGAATCAGGCTTAGGTAAGATAGCTCTTCACTCAGCTGTAGGGGCACTCTCAGCAAAGCTATCTCATGAAAACGTTGCAGCTGGTGCATTAAGTGGGGCAGTAAACGAAGCAATCTCTTCTGCACTACATAAAGATACATCAAATATGAGCACTAAAGAGATAGAAGCCTATAACAACAAACGCCTACTAGCATCTCAGCTAATAGGCATAATAGCTGGAGGCATAGCTAATGGAGATAAAGGAGCAAACACAGGATATAAAATAACCACAAGTGCAGATACTTATAATAGGCAGCTTCATCAAAGAGAGATAGACTTTATAAACAATAAAAACAATATAGAAAGCTTTTGAATCAAAGCTTTCAAACCACAACAAATACAATTTATAGTGATGATGAAGCAAAAATCTATCCTAGCAAAAGCAGCAGTGTCTCTAACAGATAAATCATTTAATGAAACTTATAGACAAAGTCTAAGCTCAAATGATCTATATAATATAGAACTAGCAACAAATTTCATAAAGCAAAGTAGCTTTTTATAATACAACTCTAGATAATACTAATGCCTTTAATCCAAATAAGAAGCATAGAGGATAGGTATGTCCATCTCAGATAGTTTTACTAACAATAGAGTACTCTATGATAAAAATCTAAAGGTAGATACAAAGTTTAGTAATGATATAGCAAACTTTGCAAACAGGGTTTGCAAAAGGTGGAATAAATCTTGTAAAAGATACAATAACGGGAGTTTATTATCTAGTAACAGATACAAAGAGACAGCTAAAGGCATAGCAAATACTCTCTCAAATGCAGATACGCTTATTTATAACGGCTTTATGAAAAAGCGAACTAGATGCAGTGATTAGGTGATTATGAGAGTGTAAACTGCTAGGGACCTTGAATTATAGCTGGACTTACTGGTCCTAGTAAAGACATTACAAACAAAGCTGTAAAAACAGCTTGGGATAGGTTGGTAAAAAGCCTAGTGAGGGAACTAGTGATAGCTACCAAATAGATAATCCAGCTTCTAACACAAAATATAAAACACAATGGAAGATAGTGGTAGGATGGGGTTGAGTTACTGAGCTAACTACTAGTCAATTAAAAAGTATCAATAAAAATCAGTGAGATAAACCATATGCTAAAAGTTAGAGAAAATTTATCTGGTGATATATTAGATGCTGGGCATATAGAAAACTACTCAATGCCAAAAGGGACTGGAAAGAGATCAATCTTTAGTAAATAGTTTAAAAACTCAAAAATTAAATGAGATTCAAAAATATAATGGAAAAATATATTAATGATGCCAGAGATATAGTGGAAAGAATAAATGAACTTACAAAAATAAAATACGTAATTTGCTAGATAATAGAATTAGCAAAACTAGTAGAATAAATCCATTCTTGCAGGACACATTGATTGAAAAATGACGGTAAGGAAAGGATTTGTTTGAACTTGAAAAAGATAAAATAGTAATTTTCATCTACTGATTTACCAATCTTTAATGATGAAGCATTTAGGTATTATTTGCCACAATTTATCTATTTTTATTTGATGTGGCTGAATTTATAGTCGAAGACATGTTTATACAGTATTTTCTTTAAATCGAATTTTGCTTTAATGAAAAACGTATAGATTTTTGTGCAGTCTAAGATAGATGAAAAGAGATAATTGCTGAATTTTGCAAAAATTATGATGAATGTACAATATAACCAAAACAAAAGAGTATAAAGAGCTTAAGGTTTGGGGAGCAGAAGAAGTTATAGTGCCATTTAAGGCTTATAAAACAGAGATTAAGAAGCCTATAGCATTGTGGAAAGTCACAAATTAGACATAAATTAGATAGTTATAAAGTTTCAGAAAAGACTAGCTAAAGTGAATATTGCTGGAAAAATATCCGACTTGTATAGTATTAAAAACTAATACTGGTTCTACTACTTTCATAGAAATAATTCAAAATCACAGTTGCCTAATGGAGAAAAACCAAGATGGACTATTGATATAAAATTATTCGATAATAATGAGTTAAAACTTATGAACTTAAATTTGAATAGTATGAAAAAGTTCTATAGAAAAATAAAAATATTATATTTAAGTCTATTTGGCTCTGGATAGATCAAATTCCTTGGTATTTGTCTCGCATTGTCGCAAAAGAACAGATTTATGAAGCATTTTTGAAAACTTTAGAAATGAGCAAAAAGAAAAATAAAATAGTTTTCTCCCACCAGAACAATTTTATAATAAAATTTGGAAAAACATATCTAACGCCAATAAAAATAGAAAGAAATTGTAATTTGGGGATATTTCTATTGAAGAAATCATATTATATGCTAGTAGTACCATCCCAAAAGAATTACATAATAATTTTTAGTCAAATTAAAAGTGATGAATATTGTTTCGGAGATTTTTGCCCCAGAATAGGCTGGATAAATGAAAATGGTAAAATCGAATTTGATTTTTGAATAAGCACTACAATGTAGCCATCATATCGTTAAGAATAAACCAATAGTAATTTGGGATATATAAAACAGTACTGCATAAACATGCAAAATTGAGGGAGATGTTTTAATGGACATAAGTGTTGATTTGAGTGACACCAAATATTAAAAATTGATTTAAAACGATTTTAATTTAAACGCCAAAAACATAAACATAGCTTCAAACCAAGATACCACGCTTTCAGGCTCAAATATCAGCGCAGATGAGCTTAGATATAAAAGCTGATAACATACTTTACTACCAGCCTCATATAGCTTAGAGAGCTCATCTAGATTTAAAGACTCAGGCTTTGGCGATCTAATGAAGTCAAATGGCGAAGAGAGTAGCTCAAACTATAATCTGCCGCACAAGCACACTATCAGCAAAAGATACAAGTCTAAACTCAAATACCATCAACGCCCTAGCTTCTATCATAGAGGCTACTAATGTAGATGTAAATACAAAGCTTTTAAATTTAGTCTCAGCAAAGAGCACATCTGTAAATACAACTCTAAGTAACAACGCAGGAGTTTTAACAGCTACTGTAAAAAATAAAGGCAAGATAGAAGAGGTGAGATCCAGCTATCATCAAAGGTCAAAAAGATAACTGTACACTAAATGGCAAGGATATAACTAATAAACTAGATGCCACAACCTTTAAAGCAATAAATGACTCTTTAAACTCAGAGGAATTTAAAGAGGGAGTTATAAGAGAGTTAAGATCAAACTCAGATACTCCAATAGATGAAGAGACGATAAAACAAGTAAAAGCAGTCCTAAACTCCAAAGAGTGGGAAGATAAGACAACCACTCTTAGTGGTATGGGAGCTCTAATAATAACAGCCATCGTTACATTCCTCACAGCAGGAGCTGGAACCGCTAGCTGAGCACTGGAGCAGCTACAGCTCAACTGCAGCAAGTGTCTATATCAGCCATGACAACAGCCGTCAGTAGCAAACTCAACAGTCCAGCTAACAAACAACCTCTTATCTCATGGCAAGGTTAAATTTGACGCATCATCCCTAGCCAAATCAGCCATTAGTGCAGGGGTAGGCTCATATGTTAGTAACTACATATCAAGCATAAGCACTCTAAGTAATACCAATATCATAAACACACCAACTTATACTTTCTCTTATGCAGACCTACTAAGCTCTACATCAAACGCACAGAATAAACTCGTCACATCTATAAACAAACTTTAAAGATGCACTATCATATTGAATCTCTAAAGCAACAGATAATGCTTTACAAGGCAGCTAGAAGCTACTCAACAATGAAGCAAATATAAACTCTAATGCATTATTTAAAGAATCAGGCTTTCAGGTAAGATAGCTTTTCACTCAGCTGTAGGGGCACTCAGCAAAGCTATCTCATGAAAACGCTGCAGCTGGTGCATTATGGGGCAGTAACGAAGCAATCTCTTTCTGCACCACATAAAGATACATCAAATATGAGCACTAAAGAGATAGAAAGCCATAACAACAAACGCTCTACTAGCATCTCAGCTAATAGGCATAATAGCTGGAGGCATAGCTAATGGAGATAAAGGAGCAAACACAGGATATAAAAATAAACCACAAGTGCAGATATCTATATTAGGCAGCTTCATCAAAGAGAGAGTAGACTTTTATGAAACTCTCTATGGCAGATGATTATGCTGCTAAAAACAATATCTCTAAAGATGCAGGTCATAAAATCTCTATATACTGCTGCTAGTAAGCTAGTAGATAAAGGTTCATATATGATTTTACTTTCAAAAAGAGAAATTTGAAGTAAGAGATGAAAATGATGAAATAAGTGTAATAAACTACAATGAGAAATATAATTTAATCAATGAGATATAAATAACGCAAAGCATATCTGCTAGTAAAATTCTAGAAAAATCTTTAGAGATATCATATAAAGAGGAATTTATTAGACAAGATTACTTTTTACTGACAAAAGAGAGCAGTATCAATAGCAGCGGTTATACGCCTGATAAGAGTAAACTAGAGGATGGAAGCTGATCATTTTTGCCAGCGCCTATTTTTCAAAAGTGCATTTGGCCTTAAAAATACTGCTCAAAAACCCATTAGATAAAACATAAGTTATACAAAAGTTTTGACCCAAATGTCAAACAAAAAGTGATTATTTATCTGTTTCCAAATGCAGTAGATGCTTTTGCTAAATATGGCAAAAATCGGAAATTATCGGTAATGATGGGATTAAGAGATAGATTGAAAATTCAAGGTAGCTACGCAAAAATCGACGATGGGTGTTTGAGTATATAATAGAGCCTGATAATACGGTTAATCATCGATAAAATAAAGGGAAAATAGTATGAATTCAATAAATGATGTGATAAAAATAGAGGAATTTTTAGCAATATATGCGAAATTGCCACGACTACGAAAAATGCTATAAAGAAGATCGCGGTAGTTAAAAGTTAAGGGCAGTTATTGTCGGTGGTGATGTAATAAAGTCATGATGGGCAAGCAGCTGAATATACTTATGATAATTGGAGCTTTAATTTGAAGAATATACATATGATCTACATGAGTATTCTGCTAAAAAGCAATTGATTACATAGAAAAAATATCATAATATAGATAAAGACTGCTTTTCTATACTATATATATATCTGGTATGTTAGTAGAAAACATAATGTTACTGAGTTTATAAATCATATACAGTAAAAGCAAGGACAAATAGATGTTTAAACGTATAGGCTGGTCTTTTATGAGGATTTATGTGCCTACTACTCGTATCTCTATGCTAGCTAACAAAATGTAAAGTTGGTGAGAAGTTTTTAAATTGATGATGCTGGGAATTTGTATTTGCTACCAGCACTTAGTTTTTACTCGTTAGGCATTTATGTAGTCTTTTGGATGGCATTGGATCATATAAAAACGAAAAAGCCAAATTAAAACACATGTGGTGCAAAAATGTAGAGAATTTTATTTCACTGGGTAGCAAGAAATGTAGGCAATGTGGTGGAATTTAAAAATACTATGTTAAGAATAAAGACAAAACCAAATACCTCAAAGATAGAAAAAGATAAATGGCCGATGCTATAATGTGGATATTGGTTTGCCATTGTTTGGGTTTTAATAATGTTTGTAGGTGGGTAATACAGTAGATATCGTTTAACCGCATAGGTGGCTTTTTATAGGATTTATGTGCTTACTTTACTGTATCTCTATGCTAGCTAACAAAAATGTAAAAGTATGTGAGAAGTTTTAAATTGATGATACTGGTTATTTTATCACTTTGCTACCAGCATTTGGATTTTGCTGTTAAGCATTTAGCTGGATGGCTTTTTAGAAAAGAGCCACTAATCGTGCAAAGGCTAGAGGCATGATGCCTGACTGCATGAGAGTCTATAATATAGGTGAAACTACATGTGAAAAGTGCGGACAAGAGCTCGCTAAAATGTTATCTCACACTATGAAACAAGGCCAAAACCAAAGACCGAGCCGCTGTTTAGATCAAAGCCTAGAAATAAAAAGCGAAAGTTAAAGAGATAAATTTATTTTTGACTTCCTGTAGTAGCAATATAAAAGCACAGGGTAAGCGTAGATAAAAATATGTTCATACAATAGTAGCCAGAAGTGACGGAACATGTTATTACTCAAACAACCATTATGGACAAAATGGAAATGGTATCCCCTTTTATAGAGTTGGTGTATTGCTAAAAGAAACGATAAATAAAATGTTTGGAGGTATTAAATGGTAGGAGTTAGAATTGATTTTGGAAAGGTAATAGGCTAATATATTAATGAAGCTGGAAATAAATTGCCAACTATCAAAAAGGGATAGTCCATTATAGTAAAATGAGTGCACATAGTGCCTAGGCAAACCAAAATTAATATTGATAAGGATTAATTATGGACACCAAATCTCTATCGTCAACCAAAAGAGCACTACAAAGGTGAAATTACGCAAAATATGCGTGCGTTATATGTAGCGTTGGTAGATTTATACTATTAAACTATTATTTATATATAATGGTGAAATAACGGATGATGATCAGGATAATATAGGATATATTAGTAGTTTAATTATCGCAGATTTTAACGAATATAAAATCGATGAAAAGCAATTAGAATAGATTATCCAAAATCATTTAGTGCTATCAAAGAAATATGTTTTAGCATATAAGTCAAGAAAATATTGCATCAAATTCGGATAAAATTTTGTAGATTTGGATAAATTAAAATCGGATACAAGATTGGTGCATTTACAAACCAGATGAATAGCTGTTGATATAAGATATGCAAAAGAGCAAAATTTTAATGTAGATGGTTTTTGGTCTGACTAAAGTCATCAAACTACTCAAAACCAAAGAAATTTAAACACACACTATCTAAAAACCTAGCAACTCTAGGTAGTGGCAACATAGAGATAGCTGATAAAGAAAACTCTGATGATCTAACAAGACTAAATAGAGATACCACTAAACTAACAAAAGATCTAGTAAATACTAGCATAAGCTCAAATGTAGATGGTAGTATGGATTTAAGGGTGCTAACTAAGAGTGGGCAAAAGGAGATAGCTAAAGAGATAGTAGATACTAGCACCATAATAGACGCTATAAAACAAATATCAACTACAGATAGGGCAAATATATTCTCATTCTTTAAAGAAGTAAGCAAGCAATACAAAGTATTAAATGGTGTTAGAGAAGAGGTGGCAAACTCACCAGAACTACAAGCATTTTTATCTAGCAGCACTACAACCGAAGCACAAAGAAAAGAGGCTATGACTCTAATAACACTTGCTGTTATGAAAAATTTAGGATATCTACCAAACGATTTAAAGGCTATATATACAGATGAAAGAGGATATAATGGCGAAAAATATAAAAGGTTATACAAGCTTGCAAACTGGGATGCTATTATATACATTTCAAAAACATAACTCAATATGAAAGATCTTGTAAAGACCATAACTCATGAAAACCAAAGATCTATGGATATACAAGATCATAGAGATATAAATAAAAATAGAGATGATGATACTAAGTATGCATCACTCTCAGACTTTGCTAATCAGATATTTCTCTCATGCTCTATGGCTAAACGATAAAGGTTTTTCTAAACACCTTTAACAACAGCTGTAACAACAAGCATGATAAATAACAATAGAGACTGTAAAGCTGGATAAGAATTTGGGAGCGAATAGGATGCTAACAAACAATGAATATGATCTTGCAATGGAGTTAGTATATAGATATAGTAAAAGAGAAATAATATACCTTATGCTCAGTCAATAAATCTTTTTATGCTCGCAGTTAAAACAAATGTCGATAAATCTCAAAAAGAAGCTTTTTGAACATGTTGTATCTACATTAGAAAGCGCCGAGTGAAAGCGAGGTGCCCGGATATAGTATAGTGTTTGATAGGGATAAAATAGATGAGGCATATAATATATTAGTAACTACTGCTAAAGAGAGAAATTTATACTTCCTTGACAATTATCAAGACGATATACAGCATTATCCTTTATACACTGCAACCAAAGAGCAGTATGAAGATAAACATTGGGATCCAGAGCGTATCATGGGAATAGGAGATACAAGTGATATACTTATACCATTTGCAAAGCCAGCCATCGGTGCTGCAAAACAGCTATCATCAGCTCTGTACTCTAGCTCAAAAAATGTAATAAAAGCTCCGTTTGTGGAAATGCAAGCAAGGGTAAATGAAAAACTATTGGCCAACACCCCAAAAGGTGGAACATTAGGTAGTGATGGTATACTAAGACACAATGGCAAAGAGTATGTAGCTCGCAGTCTTGATCTATCAGGAAATAAAGTGATATATGAACAAGTAATAAATAAAAAGGCACTGAAATTTTAAACCACCAACGATAAAGGTTATTTTATACCAGTTCGTAAGCCAAATATATCTGCTCCGGAAAGTAGCTCTAGTACTTTACTAAAAGATATGACAAAGAGATATCAATTTATGATATCTCAAAAACCCCAGGTATAGTAGCAGGTGGCACAATCAATGCAGGCATAGATACATATTCGCAGTATACTAAAAACAACAATAGTTTTAATAACTACGATCCATTATCAGCTATTATGATATTACCGTAGGATTATATACAGGAGGAGCCAGTCATATGTTGGGTGCTATATTAAGAAACGCTGCTGGAAATGCAGCTAGTGAAAATATATTCTCAAGCAACTGATCTTTTCAAAAAGACATAGATGGAAAAAGATTCTTTTAAAAACTGGTATTGGAGGAGTTGCAGGTCTTTAGCCTAAGTGGTGCTGGAGAAGATAGGGAGAAAAATACCAAGAGGCACAGACGGTAATTATAAAGGTTATAATAGAGTATTACTACTGTTTTACTTGGTGTAGGACAAGCAACATAGATAATGTAGTAGTAGTAATAAAATGATTTATAAAGAATATAGGCTGGGGAGTAGTAGGTGGTCTTACTCTTGGTGGTTTTTTGTATTTTAAAAATACTTTTTGAGGAGTAGGTGGTCTTACTCTGGTGGTTGTGTATTTTAAAATACTTTTTGGGAGATTTATTATAGAGCACTAGGTTTTTATCTTGGTATGTTTTTATGGATTTTTGCAATAAAAATGATATTAAAAAAGCGACCTTACCAAGAAGAACCTAGAAAATATAGATATAAAATTACGGCAGTGTGGCAGATTATTTTACACGATCGTAATTCTCTCTAATTTGGCTAATGCTAATTTGTATAAGATAAAAACAAACAGTAGGATAATAGTAAAAATGAAAAACAGTGATAGTATTCATGCGGCGTTATAGCAATATGTATCGATAGTGCTGCTATTTGTAAAAGCTATTAAAATACTTTTTGGAGAATGATTATATAGATGCGATATATGCTATGTGTATATGCGTATCTTTATTTTTATAGCAAAAACGGTATCAAAAAGAGTGATCTCACTAGCGATAACATTAAACACATGGAAATAAAGTACGGTAGGTAGCTTTATTCTATGCAGTTATCGAGTCTATCTTATGGATATTATTAATATACTTAAGAAAATAAATTTACAAGGCTAATTTGGTACATATATGGTAATAGGTGCTGGTAATTTACTATCAGCAATAGGTAGAGGCGCTTTTGTTAACTCATCTACTGAGCTATACTCTCAGCTTAAAGATAGATCAAAAGATGTAGACGCAGAGAGAGTGGTCGGAAAAGGTTTTGCTGGTGGATTTTATGGACTGTTTGGTAGCATTGTGGGAGCAGGCGGTAAAACCATAAAAGTTGGTGATGGAGATTTACAAACCGCAGCTGAAGCTGTGGCAAGTATATTACTGGAATAGCTCAGGCAGCACGATAGCATGAATAGTAAGGATAGTAAAAACAACAAAGACGATAAAAATGAAAAATGGTTTTCTTCAATTTTTAATAATAATTGCTGGTGTGGCATTTTGCTTATTTGCTTAAGAATATTGTTTACTTTTTGGGAAATACTATGCCGATGCTATAGTCGCATTAATAATACTTACAAATGTATATTTTACGATAAAAACGGCATAAAAAGAGTGACTTTCAGAAAAAGATACACAAAAACAATGGACGTCACAATAGGTGGCGTCTCTTTAGTACAATCCATATTTGTATTTATAATGTGGGTTGGTTACAATGCAACAAGAGGATAAGCATAAAAGTTGGCATTTTGGATAAAAACAACGTTTAAATCTGTTAAACTTAAGCAAGAGTTAAATGCAAAAATCCAAAATGACATCAACAAAGCTAAACCTACGCTTTTTAGAATTTTCTCGATTAAAAAGCCATAGGGAGAAATTTTAGGGAATGGATATGATAGTAAATAAAAATGATAAGCAGCACTGTCTAACAAATGGACAGTTAGTGGAAAAGTGAAAAATAAATGAATTATTTAATAGGTTTTATTATTTTTGCCGGAGGGCTGTCTATCCCTAGTGGATCCGGCTCCACCGATAAATATTTTTGGTCTGCACAAAGGAGATGTTATCCCTTATGGTCTAAATATACCAGTCGGATCTGTCATGGCGTTACTTGGCTTGCTTTTATATATAGGGAGCTAAAAAGTAGTTGAAGGGCTGCATGGCTTTTTATCGGCTTCAAAGTAATAGAAAAATGAGTGATTTCCATATATCTTTTTAAAATTTAACAAAAGATATTTTGCTGTATATCGAGATGATCTCCTCTCCATACTAGACAGAGAGAAATTGTGATTAAATTAATTTTTACTTTTCAAAACGCTTTTTGCAAGCTAAATGGAAACGCTTGATAGCCCATAGCATTTGTCATCTTTATCTCGATGCTAGGCTCTTTTGCGCCCCACTCAAACTCATCGATGTGCGGGCTAGGAAGTCCTACTGGGCGACCTTTTGCGATGTCAAACTGCATGCCAGCAACAGCTGAATAGACCATCACGCTATCAAGGTCATCTTGATACTGCGTAAGGCTAGTAACCGAGCTATACCACTCTTTACCGCGCTCTTTGCCGTACTCCCAGATCTGCTCAACGGTCTTTTTGTTCTCATCGATCTTATAAACGACCGCACGAGAGTACTTCATACCAGCGATGGCTGGTTGCTCCATGCCCCTTGTGTCGCCATTGTCAAAGACACTTAGATAAATTTCGCCTTTTTTAGACTTGCTATCTATCCTAAATGCCGTGTGTTGCGTCCATTGCCAGTCAAAGCCACCTTTGTCGCTTTCGTATCCTGGGCATTTTGAGTACTCATCTTCGCAGACGATCTTATTGCCCTTGCTATCAACTGGTTGAAGAAGCTTATCTTTAAATTTATCGCTCCAGCCCTTGTGAGCGCCCATGATCCATTTTACTTGTTTGTCACGGCCGATCTTGATAACTGCGTCTTGGTGGCGGCTTGAGATGATGATGCTATCATCGCTTGGATCGTAATCCACGCTATTTACGTGCGCCCAGTTGCGTCCTGGACCAGCGCCAACTATGTCGCCCCATTTATCGTGTGTATCCATAGACTGAAGCTCATCAGAGCTTGCTGTGTGACCTGCTTTTTTAGCGTCGATGTTTAAGCAAACTGCACCTTGATCAAGCGTTTTTAGCACGATATCGCGGTAAGGATCGAGGATTTCATATAGTCTAAAGTCATCAACTACGTTGCCGTCGCGGTCAAGCTCAACGATCACGTCACGCACTGTTCTTACGTTTTTGCCATCAGCCCTTTTGTAGTCGGCATTTGCCACGCGCAAGAAGTAGTGTCCGTTTTGTGCTACGTCCATCGAGTGAGAGAAGTCGTTGTAGCTAGCTGGTAGCTCGCGGTTGACAATTTCTCTACCCATGATGTCGTATTTTGCGTATCTTTGGCCGTATCCCCAAGTCATCGCGCCGTCGTCATTTTGCTTAAAGCCCATCATAACGCCAGCGTGAAATGGCTGTTTTAGATCATAAATTTTACTTGGCTCAAGGTACCATCTAACCTCGCCTTTTGTATCAAGGATGAAGTTATTTGGACTGTAGTTCCACTCGATCGCACCGCCAGCTGGGTTGTTCCAAACGACTTTTGTGCCCTTGCCTGTTTTATTTACAAAGTTATTTACATAGTAGAGGCGGTTTGCAAATTTAGCACTCGCAGGCTTAGTAACCTCGATCTTGTCAAATAGCGCGCCCTTTTGATTTGGCGTGCCAGCGCTCTCTAGGTAGATAGCTGGAGCGTAAATTTTATAGCTCTCTTTTATATGCTCGGTCTTGCCCTTATAGCTCTTGTCGTACTCGACCTCGACGGTATTTTGATAGTCAGGATACATGCCAAAAACTGGGATGCCGCCATGTGTGCGAAGATGCTTGTCAGCCACTTTGTAGCTTATCACCTGACCGCCTTGCTTTGGCACGATGGTTACTTTTGCATTGCTTAGTATGTAGCCACCATTTTTGATGACTGCTGTAAGTGGCGCTGTGTCGTATGGATTTACCACTACTTCGCCGATCTGTCCAGTGATAGCGTAGTCAAGCTTAGCTCCGCTTGGACCGCCTATCGCAAAAGCGCTCGAGCAAAGCACAGAGGCTAGTGCAACACAACTCAAAGTCTTTTCATAACATCTCCTTTAGATAAATTTTCATAAACTCTACTCATAAAAGCTTATAAAGTGAGAAAAAGCCTTGCAAAAACCAAGGCCTCAATCAGTAAAAGGAATAACAAAAAAATGATTTGCTTTTGTGTGTAATTGTAGTAAATCTTTATAACATACATTCACGCTAAAGTTAATACTAGCTTGCAAAATTTAAAAATATATTTAAAATTTATTAAATAGCGTATCAGACCTCATTATCTTCGCCATTTATGAACAACTAATAATATTTGGCGATAGAGGTACTGGTAAAATTTGAACGAATTCTTTTTTTAAATTTCAGCCAAAATTTATTCTAGCGTTAAAAGTGTGGTTGAGCTTGGTTGTAGAATAACTCAAAATAAATCATCCAAAGGAGATCATCATGAGTTTTCTATCTAAATTTAGTAAGGCTATCTTTGCCGTTGCAGTTGCTGGTGTGATCAGTGCTAGTGCATTTAGCGAGGGCGAGGACTACGTCAAGCTTGAAAAGCCACTAAGTGTCGGACAAAATACGCTAGTTAAAATTTTTAGCTACGCTTGCCCATTTTGTTACAAATACGACAAGAGCGTCACTCCAAAGGTAGTTGAGAAAATCCCTGGACTAAAATACGAGCCATTTCACCTAAAGACAAAGGGCGATTATGGCGAGGTTGCGAGCAAGGTCTTTGCCGTGCTTATCGTTATGGACGAGGCAAAGGGAGTGAGCTTGTTTGATGAAAATTCGCTATTTAAAAAGGCTAAATTTGCCTACTACAAAGCTTACCACGACAAAAAAGAGCGCTGGAGCGATGGCAAAGACGCTGAGGGCTTTTTGAAAACCGGCCTTGACGCAGCTGGCGTTAGCAAAGCAGACTACGAAAAAGAGCTGGCTAATCCAAAAGTGACTGAGCTACTTAAAAAGTGGGATGAGAGCTATGACGTGGCTAAAATTCAAGGCGTGCCAGCATTTGTCGTAAATGGCAAATATCTCATCATGACAAAATCAATCAGCTCACTTGACGGCATGGCAGCACTCATTGAAGAACTTCTTAAAAAATAAGGCGCCACATGAGCTTTTTTAAAAAAATGGCTAAATTTCAAGACTCACGCATCTCTTGGGCGATCTTAGTCTTTGTAAGCGTCGCGCTTGTTGTCATTGCGCACTCGCTCTTTCAAAACTACGCCTATATGCCTCCTTGCGAGCAGTGCGTCTATATACGTTTTGCCTTTTTGTGTATGGCGCTTGGTGGCGTGATCGCCATGATAAATCCAAAAAATTTGCTCTTTGCCCTAGTTGGCTACGTCTTTGCATTTTGGGGAGCGGTGCAGGGCATAATGTATAGTAAAACTAGCCAAAATCCACGACGCGGTGCATGGCGATGATCCATTTGGCGTGCAGGGCTGCTCGACTGAGCCGCACTATCCATTTGGCTTGCCACTTGAGAAGTGGGCGCCTGACTGGTTTATGCCAACGGGCGATTGTGGCTATGACAGCCCTATGGTGCCTGATGGCGCGGTGCTAAGCGATTTGCAAAAGAGCATAGTGGATCTTTACGCAGATGGCTGGTATCTTGTGCCGTCGTCTAAATTTATGTCGATGGCTGATTGCACGCTGCTTGGCTTTGGCATTTGCTTTGTTGTGCTTGCACTTATGCTTGTTTCAAAGCTCTTATCTTTTACGAAATAAATTTTTAGTTAGCCCTATTTTTGGGCTAACTTCGGATATACTGCGTGCATGGGTATTAATTTAAAATCACAAAATATTAAAATTTATGCGATCATCTTGCTAGCAAGCCTCTTTGTCGTGCTTCTTGGGCTAAATAGCTACAACAAAGCAAAAGAAAAGATCATCGAGCTATCTGATAAAAACAATATCGCAGTTAGTAAAAACATAGTTAGCAACTTTCAAATTTGGCTTGATGAGCGCTTAAATTCACTCATCCGTGCGTCAAAATTTATCCAAAACTCTGGCATCATAGATGACGATACTAGGGTGGCAAATTTCATAAAGCTCTTTAAAGAAAATGCGAAAGAATTTGATCTCATGCAGCTTCTAAGAGAGGATGGCGAGATCTTTGTAGATGGGCAAAAGATCTCAGAAGAGGTGATGTCAAAGCGCGAGCGAGCAGGGCTTATCTGGTATGTCGAGACAAAAATACAAATGCCCCAAGCGTAAATTTCATGCAAAATCACAAAATTTTAAATGACTCAACTTTAAATTTATGCGTGCCAGTTGAAAAAGACGCGAAATTTGAGGCGGCACTTTGCGGTGTCGTGCGCATAGGCACTATCTTTGATAGCATCAAAAACTTTAGCCTTGCGCCAAATTCTTACTCATTTTTAGTAACTCACAGCGGCGAGATCCTCACATCGATGGCTGATGCGACGCTTAAAAGAGAGATCGAGGAGAAATTTAAGGAGCTATTTTTAAAAGATGAGGACATCACTAGCCTAAAGATAGGGCAAAGATTTGATCCAAGTAGCCGAGATACCGACGATGAACTGGTTTTTATCGGAGCTGGCTAAACAACGAAGAAGAGTTTAGCCATGACAGAGAGGCGCTAAAAACGCCCAACTTTACTCTTTGCCTTCGTCGCACTTTGCATTTTTGGCAAACAGCCTGCACAACTTCATGTATAACAAGATAAAAAAGGTGCAAGACGAGTACGAGACCTTGCTAGCGCACAGAGCCAAGATGAGCGAGGCTGGAGAGCTCATAAGTGGCATAAGTCATCAGTTCATCCAGCCAGTAAATTCGCTAAAACTGATGCTAAGCTCGGCGATAATGCTAAAAAGAGGGCAAGCTAAGCGATGAGGAGCTTTTAAACTGTACTAGAAAAAGGGCAAAGCTCGATCGAGCTTCTTTCAAAAACAATCGAAAATTTTTAGAAACTTTTACAAAAGCGCTGAAAAATGTGAGTGGATTGACATCCAAACAAGCGTTAGAAATTAATAACGCTCATGCACACAGAGCTTAGCCGTGCAAACGTAAGCGTGAAATTTAGCGGTTTTGAAGAGATGAAGGTCTGTCAGATAGAAAACATCATCCAGCAAATTTTGCTAATCCTAATCCACAACGCAAAGGACTCTCTCGTTGAAAGCTACAAAGATGAGCCGCTAAAACGCGTGATAGAGCTCAAATTTAGAAGCTTTGAAGATAAGTGCTACATCGGCGTTTATGATAGTGGCGGCGGCGTGAGCTACGAGATGAGTAAGAAAATTTTTACATGGCTAAACACGACTAAAACAAGGAAATGGCATAGGACTTTACTTTGCTAAAAAGCTCGCACGTGAGAAGCTAAATGGTGACATCACGCTTGCGCACAACCTAAAGCCAACGATTTTTGAGCTAAGCTTTGATAAGAATTTAAAGGGTTAAAAGATGCAAGAGGCACTAGAAATTTTATAAAAAGTATCTATCTTAGTAGCTGAGGATGACGAGATGGCAAGGGAGCTCATCATCACTGGGCTTAAGCCATACTGTGGTCAGGTCGTGAGGCGCAAAAGATGGGCAAGATGGGCTGGAGAAATTTAAAAACAGGGCTTTTGACATCGTGATGAGCGACATCCACATGCCAGTATTAAATGGCTTTTGAGATGATGAATGAGATAAAAAGCTAAAGCCTCATCAGAAATGTATCGTCTTTACCTCGTATGACAGCGATGAGAAATGTGATCAAGAGCTATGAGCAGGGGCGACCTTGTTTTTGAAAAACCTATCGATATAAAGGATCTTAGATCGATGCTGATAAGCCTAAGCTTCGAGCGAGATGAGAAGCTAGTGCGCCTAAGTGATGAGGTGAGTATAAATTTAAAAAGAGAGAGACTTATAAAAACGGTAGCGAGCTATACCTTAGCTTTTTGCAAAATAAGATATTTTTGGCTGTTTGCTTACAATCTAAACAAGCTCGTGACTTATGAGATGATGGAGAGATTTGTCTATGAGAGCACTGAAGTAAGCAAGGCTGCTATACAAAAATGTCGTGCTGCGCCTAAAAACGCGAGCTTGGTGAAATTCAAAAACATCAGCGAGAGTGGTATATCTTAGTCGTACCATACAATTCACAAATCTTTTTCAATATATTAAAATACGTTCAAAATTTCTTTAGATGAGGAAGTAAAATGGCAACAAGGATAGGCGTTATAAAAAAGCATCTCACAAGGATCAAGCGTAATCGCAACTGCAAAGGGATGGCACACAAAGAGTGTTAAAAAGTAGGCGATGAGGGTTCTTCTTGGTGAGACTATACAAACAACTGATTTTGACTCAAAAGTAGTCATAACTGCAAACGATGGCAAAGATATCGCGATCATCGGAAAAGATACCCTAAATTTAGATAAGAGCGTAGCTCACGACGAGAGTTTTGGCGACGATAGCGTAGCTGATGTAAGCCTTATTCAAAAAGCACTTCTTGATGGTGCAAACATCACTGATCTTGAAGAGACTGCAGCTGGTGGTAACCAAGGGTGGCAACGCTGGCGGAGACGGCGTAAGTTTGAAGCGCAGCTAGCTTTTGAAGAGGTGGTCACCACTCAAAAACATTTCCAGTGATGATTGAAATTTACCTGATTCAAAACAGGAGTCTTTCAAACTCCAGAAAAGCTCAATCGGCGGCTACAACGACGGCAATGACGCAGGCGATGCAACTCCTGTTGCACCAGTCATACCTCAATAAGCGTTGATATCAAAACTTTCTAACTGATGATTTTGGAACCATAACTGGCGATTATAGCCTAGATGCGCCAAGCGTACCTCGCACAAAATGACGCTACTCAACCATAAGCGGCACAGTAGATCCAGCTGCTGTAAGAGCGGTTGTTAGCGTGCTTGACAGAAAGACGGACACGAAGTCTTTACAAAAACTCTAAATCCAAGCGACTATGCTGATGAGTAAATTTGAAATTACAACCAACGAGTTAAGCGTAAAATGGTAGCTAGGGCATGGCGATTATGAAGTAAAAGTAGTGGCTACTGGAAGAGACGGCAATACTGCAACCCGATACCGGTAATTTGTGCTTGATACAGTAGCAAAAATAACTATAAACGTTGAAACAGAGATGAGCCTTGTTAAAGAGTCTGAGATGAGTAGCGGACTAAAAAGGAAATTTCTGGTTTAACCACATCTATGAAGAAGGCGTAAGCGGTACTGAGATTAAGGCTTCTTTTTCAGCTACTAAATATGCACATGACGGCATGAAACAAAAATAGACTTTATAGAATATTATAAGGCAAAGAAACCTGAGCCTTGGGCGAGTTTTTAAAGCAAAAAGAGCTAAATTTCCAACAAGGTAAAAGGCGGCGATAGGATAATGTTGATAGCGATGCTGGAACAGTCTCAGGACCTGACGGCGCTCATAATATGGTCGTAGTAAGGTCGATCTGATGGTAATGTAGTAACTCCAAATAATGAATGGGTAGCTCCAAATTTCAAAGCGCTTGAGTACTTCATCGACAACGCAAAAGGTAGCGATATTCATATCGTAAGAGATGCTCCTAATGGTAAAAATACAACAGCTGGTGCGATGGTAAATGTTAAAAGGCACTATGTATCTTGAGCCGAGGGATTATCACTGACGCAAAAAGGTACTGATGATAGCGTGAGATTTAAGGTTGATGGGTAAGACCATGATTGATTATAACAGCTGTTGGTGCACCAAATGAAGGAATGGTTACAACTTTACACGTTGATAAAGCAGGATACCATGACTTTGATATGAGCTATGCAAACTACATCTTTTGGGGCAGGTTAAAACTAACAGTTTCAAAAGATGGCGGACCTGAGAGCATACTTGGCTCAGAGGCAAGTGGCATAAAACTCAATTCAACCGACTTTGACAGCTATGTAGATACAGTAACAAGAAATGTCTATAAAGTCACTCAAAAGATCACAGGAACTGTGGATAAGTAGAAGACGGACAGATCGTAACTGTCACGTCAAGCACAGGCGAGAGCCATACAGCTAAAGTGGTAGATGGCAAATATGAAGTTGAGTTTAAAACAAGCGATCCAAAAGCGACATACACTGCAAAAGTTAGCGACCTTGTAGGTAACGAGGCGCAGGCATCATCAACTAAGCTAAATGTCGCTAATACAGACCTAATAGACGCTATAGATAATGATGCAAGCAATGTAAGTGCAAATACAAATACAGGCATAAATGACGCAACTAAATATTATAAATGCACAACTGATGACATCGCTCAAACTGATAAATTTTCATCTAATGCACCACTACCAGTACTAAGCGACAAAACTCCGACATTTACAGGTAGTAGACAGTAGCGCAACTAAAGCGATCATCACTGTTCTGATAAAAATGGACATAAAGTCTTTACAAAAGAGCTTAGCCAAAGTGAATTTTTCAAATGGTAAATTTGAAGTCACATCTGATAACTTAGAGGATGGTAGCTATAACATCAAAGCAACTGCTGTCTTTTTCAAATGGCGACAAGAGCACGATAGTTAGTGAATTTGTAGTTGATAAGACGCCAGTTACTATAGAAAAGCTATCAAGATCATCGAAAAATGATGAAGAGGGGCAACACCATACGATCAATTTTAAACTCAAAAACTATGAGGATGGCGATAAGATCGAGAGTATAAAAAGTGGTAACAGCTGATGGGAACTACTAACGTAATCTCTGTTGGCACAACTAAAAACCAACCAATGGTGTGCTAAGCTTTGAGTACGATCACAAGATAAAACTAGGGCGATAAAATAGAAGTTGAGATGACTGATAGTTGGTACAAAATATACTCATGTAAAAGTGAAAAGTAGTTCCAACTATGACGCAGTTTGAAAAATGGCAACGATACAACTACAAACGCAAATAACCGCTCAGCTGAGAAGTTAGGGTACTATGGAGATGAGTGAGAGTGGCCTTAGAGCTGATGGCTCAGGATCGTTTCAAACGACGCTATCCCATACCTAAGAGCTGTGATCCCAGAGGATACAACAGCTGGTAATGCTAGCGACAATCAAACTGTAAGTGAGTTTTAAATAGCGGTAGAGGCATAACATGGGGCACTGGCGATGTTAGATTTGTAGCAACCAACGTCGATAAAGGTGTTTCAAAAGATCTATTATCTCAATCGATAGAAAAACCAATAGGCAATGTAACGCCTGATCACTACAACAGACTTACAGGCTACAACAACAGACTTGATGCCGCTGGCAAAATGGTTGATGGTGTTTATGATGTATCGATAAAAGGCAAAATACCAAGGTGGAGATGAGCTACTTTACAACTCTATCAGATTTACGATCGACGCGACAGCTGCAACGATAAATGACTCAAAATTACACTACGATGCAGCTGCAAATAAAACCACATGGAGTGGAAATTTAAGTGAAAATGGAGTTGGCGCGAGCTATACACTAAAAGAGCACTTTGAAGAGGCGGTAAAAGGCATAGTTCTCAAAGATAGCATCACTTAAGAGATGCAAATGGACACATCATAACTGCAAATTCTGTAACGCTTGATGATAATGGAAATTTCGAAGCTGTATTTAACGGCGAAGTAAAAGCAAGTGATGTCTATCTACACATTTCTGATATCGCTAAAAATACAATAGTAGATGCAGAAAAATAACAACAATAACAATGTCATCACAACAAGTGAAGGCAACGACATCATCAACGTTGGAAACGGCGATAACGTCATACACGCAGGACGCGGTGAAAACGAAATTCGCACAGGCAACGGCAACAACGTAATCATCACTGGTGACAACAACGACGTCATAACCACAGGAAGTGGCAACGACTACATCGACGCTGGTAGAAGCGGCTATACTGGCATGAACAAAGGCGATATAGTAAATGCTGGCGCTGGCGATGATAAGGTTGTATTTACCTTTGATAATCCAACAGCAGCTCTATCTCAAAGCCTAGATGGCGGCACTGGCACAGATACGCTTATCATGCGTCCAGTGGCAAAGGATGGCACTATCGACTTTGATAAGATAGACAACAAAGGCTTGAATAACGCGATCAAGAGTTTTGAAGAGATCCAACTTGGCATGGATGAGCATGGCAATGACAACCAAGCTGTTAAGCTACTAAATTTAAAAGCAGATAATGTATTTAGCATCACTGATGATGTAAATACCATCTTAAAAATAAGTGGTGATAACAATGATAGCGTTTCATTAAAAGGATTTACTGAGGCTGCAAATCAAAGTGGTGTTGAAGCTGGATATACAAGATATCAAGGCCAAACAAGCTCGCTAACCCAACAACTATCTTATAGATGTTGATAACGATATAAACAAACAACTAGTATAGTATTCTGGCTTTTTATTCAAATTCTTCTTTTAAATTTCTATTTTTACTCCCAAAAACGCCTTTAAAAACCATCTTTGTACCAAAGTACAATATACAATTTAATAAAAAAACACTAGAATAAATCAAAAATAAAAAGTAAGGAATAAAGATGGCAGCTGTAGCTGGTAAGGTAAAAAGCGTCACATCTGATGTTATAGCGATAGATAAAAACGACCGCGTAAGAGTTCTAAACGTAGATGATGAGGTTTATATAGGAGAGAGTATAAAAGGCGAGAGCCAAAGTGCGAGCGTGACTATCACAGCAGTGGATGGTAGCGACATATCTCTAAATGGATATGACACAATATGGCTTGATAGTAGCGTGGTAAGTGCTGATACTAGCGCTGAAAATAGCATCGATACTGATGCACTTTTTAGAGCGCTTCTTGGAGAAAACTACGCTGAGATACTTGATCAGATGAATGAAAAAGTAGAAGATATGTTTGCAAAAACGCAGCCAAATGAGGCTGAAAATAGCTCAAATAGCCTTGATAGCAGTGAAAATCTAGCAGAGAAACATAGCGCAAATGATGAGATTTTATCTGACTCAAACGAGCTAAAAGTAGATAACTCTTATGAGCATGCAAATTTTGACGCAACTACGATATATATCGAGATCGATAACGACTCTAAACAAACTTTCATAAATCCTGAGCCTCTTGGCTCAAATTTCTTATCCCAAAAATTAACTAATATCCCTCTATAATAAGCCAAAATTTACAAAAGGAAAACGATGAAGAAAATTTTAATCATCGCAGGCTCTTGCAATAGCGGCACAGCAGGGCTTCAGGCTGATATAAAGACATGCGCTAGGTTAAATTGTTACAGCGCAACGGCGGTTACTTCGCTAGTTGCTGAGACCACAGACGCGATAAAAAGCGTAGTTTGTCTTGAGAGTCTAGCTTTGTTAAAGACGAGCTTAGCACGCTTGCAGATGAATTTGGACTTTGATGCCATAAAGATCGGCATGCTCTTTAGCGAGGAGATAATGGACGTGGTGCATGAGTTTTTGCTCACCAAAAGTGCAAGATCGTGCTTGATCCAGTCTGCGTCTCAAAAGAGCGGCCATAGCTCATAAAAGATAGCGCAGTAGAGAAGCTAAAGAGCTAATGAAGCTTTGCCACCGTCGCCACGCCAAATTTAGACGAGGCAAATGTCCTTTTGGAGGGATTTAAAGATCTGCCTTGCGATATCATCGTGAAAAACAGTAAGCGAGGATAGCAACATAGATACGCTTTTATAGAAAAAGATGGCTCACTGCGTACTCAAAACCCGCTTGCTAGTCCGCTTTGTGATGAGCGGCACTGGTTGCACTTTCAACGGCGCTTGCTTGCTACCTTTGCAAAGGGCAAGAGCTTGGAGGAGGCTATAGGGCTTTCAAAAGAGTACATTTGCTCCAGTTATAAAAGAGAGCATCGACACAAAGCTAGGCAAAAACCGCCTACTTTGGCACGGAGTGAATTAAATTTAAGCTGCTTTTTGCACGGCGGCTGAGTGGGTTATGATGTCGTGTAAATTTAGCTTTGTCTTTTTCTAAAAAGCAAAGGCAAAGTCCGATGATACTGAAAGCCAGCAAATGCAAAAGCAAATTGGCGCAAGATCGCGTGAAGAAGGCTAGCTTTTTGCCGGTTTGTCATTATGAGATAAATTTCTTGTGCTTTGTAGCCCGGAGTTTGCGCTTTTATGCTAAAAAGAGGCACATTATAAATGAGATGATGCTATTTACCACAAAGATGGCAAGCTGGTTGTTTAAAAAAGTCCTCTTTACCGCCAAGAACGAGATATGTGCTGATGTAAAATACTGGCATACCGATGATGAAAAGATCGATGATAAAGGCCTTTACTCTAGCCCAGATCGGTGCGATTTTTGCCTTTTGTTTTGCCAAGTTACTTTCCTGTATTTATAAAAATTTGGCTAAACTTTTCTAGCCGTTATCATGCGTGACGCAAAGCACAGTATAGGTACGCGACTGCCCTCGCACCAGTGATTATAAAGATCAAGCTTTTTGATCTCGCTTTCTAGCTACGCCAAAATAGCCTATATATTCATAAACGCTAAGATCAAAAAGCTCTTATTTTCGGTCCTTAGCAGGCGTTTTTTGCTAAATTCTTGCATCAAACTAGCTCAACGCCTTTACCACTTACCACTTCGCCGATCACGTAGCCATCGCTATTTGCTAGCACAGCATCAACGTTTTCTTTAGGCACAACAAGGATCATGCCAACGCCCATGTTAAATGTCCTCATCATCTCGCTATCTTCTACTTTTTGCGCGAGGATTTTAAAAATTTCAGGCGTTTTTATAGCGCTTTTTTGCACCTTCGCGCCAAGTCCAGCAGGGAAGACGCGAGGCAAGTTTTCAACTATACCGCCACCTGTTATATGCGCCATCGCTGTGATCTTATCTTTTAAGTTTTAAAAAGTCGCTCACGTAATTCTGGTTGGCTCAAGAAGCACGTCGATGAGCTTGCGCTCACCCACTTTTTCATCAGATTTTAGCCCAAGCTCGCTTACCACTTTTCTTGCAAGCGAAAAGCCATTTGAGTGCAGGCCGCTGCTAGGAAGTGCGACTAAAACGTCACCAGATTTTACAAATTTGCTCCTGTCGATCTCGTCAGCCTCAGCGATACCCACGGCAAATCCAGCAAGGTCAAAGTCGCCTTTTTCATACATCGACGGCATCTCGGCTGTCTCACCACCGATCAGCGCGCACTGCGCCTTTTTGCAGCCATTTGCGATGCTTTTTACCACCTCTTTGGCACTTTCTATCTCAAGCTTTGCAGTCGCGTAGTAGTCGAGGAAAAAGAGTGGTGTGGCGAAGTTGCAGATGAGGTCATTTACGCACATAGCGACTAGATCCTCGCCAACGCCGTCAAATTTCTTAGCGTCGATAGCTAGGCGAAGCTTCGTGCCAACGCCGTCGGTCGCGCCTAAAATGGCTGGATTTTTATATCCGCTTGGCAGTCTGACCGCACCTGAAAATGATCCGATGCCGCCTATGACGTTTGGTGTTTGCGTAGATTTTACGAAAAGGCTTGATCGCCTCAACAAAGCTATTTCCAGCATCTATATCAACTCCGGCATCTTTTATAACTTATCATTTTTCACCCTTTTTGGTTATTTTTAAAAACTTTAGCCAAAAAGTTGCTAAAATTGTTATCAATTTTTCAAAAATGGAGCGAGTTTGGAGAAATTTTCCAAACGCCTACGTCATCACAGGCTCGATCGCTAGTGGCAAAAGCACGGTTGTAATTTACTAAAAGAGCGAGGTTTTAGCGTGATAGATGCGGACGTCATCGCGCACGAACAGCTTGAATGGCAAACGATGAGATCGTTAGAGCTTTTGGCGAGCAAATTTTAGATGAGGCTGGCAAGATAGATCGCAAAAAGCTGCGCCATCGTCTTCATGAGCCAAAAAAAGCTTAGGGTAATCTGAGCAAATTTACATCCCAAAGATAAAGGCTGGAATATTTTTCAAAAGCTTCGCAGCTTGAGGCGATTGGGAGCAGGTTTATTTTGTCGATATCCCTTTGTTTTTGAAAAAGAGCGTTATGCTGAGTTTAAAATGTAGCTGTGATCTACGCGCCAAAAGAGCTTTTGCTAAGCCGTCTAATGAGCCGAAAATGGCTGCTCTAAGATGAGGCAAAATCTAGAGTAGAGCTCAGATGGACATCGAGCAAAAGAGAAAATGCAAAGATTGTTATCGATAATAGCAGCGATAGGGAGAATTTAAAGCTTGAGTTAGAGAAATTTCTAAAAGCAGATCTGCGCTATTTCTTGATAAATTTACTAGCAAATTTATATGTTTGCATGGGTCTCTTTACTGCTCCAAATCCCAGCTATCAAGCTCAGCTTTTACCAATGGAAAATTCTTGCTTATATCCTTTTAAGGGCATTGCCAACTGACTTTCTAAGATACTCGCTCGTCATCTTTTTAAGCTAGACTAGCCGTCTAATGGCCTCATCTGGGTTATCTTTTAAAATAGGGCCTATTTGTCCATATCCTAAGCCCCTCGCTTACGGCTCTTTTTGCATTTGCGTTGCCATTTTTTAGCCACTCATCGATGGCAAAAGCGCCTGCTCAGTAGCCAACTTTTACAAAACTCGTCAAACGCCTTTTGCTAGCACCTCTTGAACTCGCTCAGTTTTCATCTTTTGAGACTTCATCTCTCATAAACGCCACTTTTTCACGATCTGATAGGTGCCAAAGAGAAAAACCGCATACATCCGCACTTGATAGACCTCCGAGCCGTATGCTAGGAATGCAAGCTCTTTGCAGTGCTCAGCTCCCTTTGCTTTATAGTCAGCCAAAGCCCTTCTTTTCTTGCTCTTTTAAAGCCATTTTCTATCAAAGAAAACTCTTTTCTACTCTAAGATGTAGCTCTTTCAAAGTGGCTCTTTTAAAATCACTAATAACTCTTATCTAAATTTAGTAAAATCACGCAAAAATAGAAAGGATGACTCATGCAAGTCTCAAAATATAACGCCAGCGGCAACGATTTTGTCATATTTCACATTTTTTGAGCAAAAGATAGAAGCGAGCTTGCAAGGCAGATTTGCAGCCGAACAAACGGCGTGGGAGCTGACGGGCTCATCGTGCTTTTTGCCTTACGAAAAGGGCGTGAAATGGGAGTTTTACAACAGCGACGGAAGCTACGCTGCGATGTGTGGCAACGGCTCGCGCGCGGTGCTAGATATGCCTATCTAAACGGCCTTGTAGTTCAAGCGAATTGCCTTTGCTAACTGGCAGCGGCGAGGTGATGGCAAGCGTGAAAGATGAGTGCGTCGAGGTCGTGCTAACAAGTCCAAAAGATTTTAAGCGAGCCACTAAATGAAAACGGCAAAACTTGGTACTTTTTACGATACTGGCGTGCCTCATCTTGTACATTCACGTAATTTCAGATGAATTGACGTCAAAGAGTGCAGGGCGCTTCGTCAAAAATACAATGCAAATGTAAATTTAGCCAAATTTGATGGCGGAGTTTTAAAAGGTAAGAACCTACGAAAGGGGCGTGGAGGACGAGACGCTAGCTTGTGGCACTGGCATGGCGGCTTGCTTTTTACGGCGCTACTTTAAATTTAAACGCAGCGCAATGTCTAAAAGTCTATCCAAAAAGCGGCGAAGAGCTTGGACTTAGGCTAGAAAAAGGCAAAATCTTATTTAGCGGAGCGGTGAAACACTGCTTTGATACGAGTATCGAAATTTAGCTTTTAGAGTGAGTTTTTAGCCTATTCTTGGCTAGTCGCGGTAAGTAAGTTTTCAAATTTATATCACTAAATTCTACGCCCAACAGCTAGCTAAACTGATAGCGGTACTGATTGAAAATTAAAATACAAACCATTTAAGAGTTTAGCTACTTAAATATCTCAAGAATAATTTATATGAAATTTAGTGAGGTGAAAAATCTCCGCCGAAAATTTTATTTACTGAAGCTTTCTAAACACTGCTTTGATACGAGTATCGAAAATTTAGCTATTTTTGGCTGCTGGGTAGTTAAATTGGCTAGTAGTTTGTAAAAGTCGCGGGTAGTAAATTAAAACAAAGAGTTTTATAGAAATTTTGTTATTAAAATTTAAAAGTGTATAAAAAGAAAGATCTCCGCCGAAGCGGAGAAAAGGTGTTATTTCAAAGCATCTTTTGCTTGTTTTGCAAGTGCCGCAAATGCCTTCGCGTCATTCATAGCTAGATCAGCTAAAATTTTTCTATCAAGTTCTATGTTAGCTTTGTTTAAGCCGTTGATAAATCTTGAATAGCTAATGTCGTTTAGCCTGCAAGCTGCGTTGATACGAACGATCCATAAACGTCTGAAATCACGTTTTTTTCTGGCGTCTGTCGCGGTATGCGTAAACTAAACTTCTCTCTAGTTGCTCTTTAGCTTTTCTAAAGTGTTTATGTCTAGCACTGAAAAAGCCACGTGCTAGCTTTAAAACTTTCTTATGGCGTCTTCTTCTAACTACGCCTGTTTTTACTCTTGCCATATTTATCCTTTTACAAATTGGCGCTCACGAAGTGAGTCTTGCCCCTAAATTTGGGGAGTTTGAATGACTTTTTGTCAAAAACTTAAATCTACGCTGCTTTATACGCCGAGCATTTTGCGAACGGCTGGGACATTTGTGCTGTCCACGTAGTGTGGGCCACGAAGGTCTCTCATACGCTTAGTAGGTTTTTTTGTTAAGATGTGGCTTCTAAAAGCAGAGCCTCTTTTTATCTTATTTTTACCTACTTTAAAAGCGCTTAGCAGCACCGCGAACGGTTTTTCATCTTTTGGCATGCTAATCCTTTTTGAAATTTTTATACGCAAGTGCGTAAGATTTGGATTATAGCGAAAATACCTTTAGAAAATTCTAATTCACTTAGACAAAATTTGCAATAAATTTACATTTAACTTAAAAAGATTTTAAAATTTAGAATTAAATTATTAAATTTGAAATATAATCACATATAAGAAATTTATTTTACTAAAGGAGTAAAAATGAAAGGGTAAATTCTCGCATCAATCGTCGCCATGAGTGCGATTTTAGGCACAAGTAGCTTGGCATGCACTACCATTTTAGTAGGAGATAAAGCTTCAAACGACGGCTCTATGCTAGTGGCTAGAAGCGCTGATAGCAAGGCTATAAAGGCACAAGTTTTTTTGATACACCCAGCTACGAAAAATCAAACTGGCATGCACAGCTCAAAGGCGCATGACGGCGCAAATGACTTTACATATCCGCTCCCAAAAGATGGTATGAGATACACAACTATCGCAAACTCACACACAAAACTTCACGGAGCAGTCGGCTACAACGAGGCTGGCGTAGGACTAAGCGGCACTGAGACTATCTACGCAAAAGATGAGCTTTTAAAAGTTGATCCATACAATGAAGAGACTGGCATCACAGAAGATGACATCCCAGACGTGCTTTTGCCGCGCATCAAAGAGCGCAAAAGAGGGCGTTAAGCTTCTTGGCGAGATAGTTGAGACAAAAGGCGCTGGCGAGGGCTTTGGCGTGGTATTTGTCGATGCAAACGAGCTTTGGTACTTTGAAACTGGCACAGGCCATAAGTGGATCGCTTCAAAGATCCCACAAGATGAGTACTTTCGTCACTGCAAACCAAGGCAGACTTCACGCTTATAAAGAGAATGATCCAAATTTCATGGGAGCAAAAGATGTCATCAAATTTGCGATCGACAATAAGACTTATGACCCTGCAAAAGATGGTGAATTTAACTTTACAAAGGCCTATACAAGGGACGATGAGAGAGATGTGACTTATAACTACCCACGTGTTTGCTGGGTTCAAAGCATGTTTAACCCAAGCTCTAAAACAAGACTTCGCCGATGGTCAGAAATTTCCAGTATTTTTAAAACCAGAGAAGAAACTAAGTGTTGAAGACCTAAAAGCTGCGATGAGAGCCCACTACGACGGCACGCCGTTTGATAACTACGCTAGCAAAGATGAAGATAAGAAAAACATCTACCGCGCTATAAGCGTCTTTAGAACATACGAGTCTCACGTCATGCAGGTGCGCCCATGGCTACCAAAAGAGATCGGCCGTGTGACCTACGTCGCTCTTGGCATGGCTGATCTTAGCGTTTATTTGCCGTATTACGAGGGGCTTGATGGCTTTATAAAAGGCTACTCTGATGGCTCATACGACGCTGATGACACTTCGATATACTGGGTTTATAGAAAGCTTCAAACCCTTGTGATGACTGATTATGAGAAGTATTCGCCAGTGGTAAAAGAGGCCTACGCTAAATTTGAAAAAGAGTTGGCGGTAAAACAGGCTAAATTTGAAGATGAGTACGTAAACTTTATAAAAAAGATAAGAAAAAAGCGGACAAACTCTTAAATGAATTTAGTAAAAAGACTATGCAAGAGGCTAAAGATCTAACACAGGAGCTTACAAACAAGGTTTTTACTATGCTTACAGCCGATATGGACGCTAAGCTAAAATCCCTAAATAAAGGCAAAAAGACTAAAAACTCTGGGCGTAGAAATTAGTAGCGCCCTAAACTTTAAACAAGAATCTGGCAAAGAGCGTTTATAATGCGGCAGAAATTCACTACAAAGGAAAAACGCTGATGCCTTGTCCCATGCGTAAAAGCTCATTAATCTCGGCAAAAACATATCAGCGATTTTCAAAAAACACGCAAATTTTTAAACAATTTTACATTTTTTCACATTGATATAAATCCATTTTTTGCTAGCAGGTCCGCTGCATTGTAACTGCATTTTTAAAAAAATAAAACTAAGCAGTGTTTGAAAGTGGCAAAGACCTTTTTGGCAGGGATTTTTATAATTTACTTTAGTTTAAGAAGAAGCGGGTGTCATCCACCGTTTGAGGTGATGAATTATTGTTTGAGCTGTGATAGTGACTTAGCTTAGTTGCAGACAGGGTTTTACTACGGTCTGCTTGCGGAGTTTGCGACGCAAAACGTCGCCCCTTCCGCCCCATAAACCCCACCTACCCCACTGCACGTTCAAGGTTGCTGTGCTTTGCACAGTTTTATAGTATCCGCAGAGCGACTTTTCTCAATTAAATTTAAAAAGGATAAAAAAATGATAAAAAGTTATGTTTTAGGTTTTCCAAGAATCGGAGAAAAAGAGAGTTAAAAGCGCGTTAGAGGGCTTTTGGGCTGGTAAAAGAGGGCTTTAGCGAAGAAAATTTGCAAGAGACTGCAAAGACGCTTCGCCAAAGACACTGGAAATATCAACAAGACGCTGGCATTTCGGCTATTAGCGTTAATGATTTTTCATTTTACGACCTAATGCTTGATAACATCATCGCTTTTGGCGCTACACCTCCAAAGATTTTGCAAATTGAAGCGGTTTGAGCAATATTTTGCTTGCTCAAGAGGCAACAAAAGTGGCGTTGCGATGGAGATGACAAAGTGGTTTAACACAAACTACCACTACATCGTGCCAGAGCTTAGCAGTGAGAGTAAATTTAGCCTAAAAGCGGACAAAATTTTAAATGAATACAAAGAGGCGAAGGCTAACGGCGTAAAAGGTAAGGTAAATTTGATCGGCCCTATCACATTTTTGGCCCTTTCAAAGACGACTGACGGCAGCTGCCCATTTAAGCACCTTGACGCGCTTGTGGGCGAGTACAAAAAGCTACTTGACCATTCTAAGCTTGATGATGAAATTTAGTGCAGTTTGACGAGCCGATCTTTGTAACTGACAAAAACGAAAAGCGACCTTTGCCACTTATCACAAAAGGTTTATAACGAGCTAACAGGCGTTGCTAGCAACATCAAGATCGTATTTGCGACATATTTTGAGCATGCGATCAAGGCAGTTAGCGAAGTGGCTAAAACTAGAATTTACGGCATCGCACTTGACTTCATCCACGGCAAGAGAAATGTCGAAGCACTTGAGACTATCAAAAATAGCCATTTGACGCTATTTGCTGGTGTGATCGACGGCAGAAATATCTGGAAAAGCAACATCGATGAAAAAGTAAAAACTTGTAGGTGAAATTTTCAGAGAAAAATAGGCGGTAAAGACTTTTACATCGGTACTTCATGCTCGCTTCTTCATGTGCCATACACTCAAAATATGAAGAAAATTTAAACCCTGAGATCAAAAGCTGGTTAAGCTTTGCGGTTGAGAAGCTTGATGAAATCAAGATCATTCACAAAAACTAGCAAACGGCGAGAAACTGACGAGAGCGAAACAAAAATTTATGAAGAGAACAAAAATGCAGTTAAAACTCGCGCCACTTCAAAGCTCATCCACTCTGAAAGCGTTCAAAAATCGCGTTAAAAATTTAAGCAAATTTGAGCGTGATGAGAAATTTGAAGACCGCATCAAAATTCAACGCGAAACACTAAAATACGGCATCTGCCAACAACAACGATAGGTAGCTTCCCTCAAACGGTTGATCTTCGCGTACTTCGCCAAAATTTCAAAAAAGGCGAGATCGACGCGGCTGCTTATGAAGCAGGCATCAAAAAATATATCGATCACTGCGTGAAAATCCAAGAAGATATCGGCCTAGACGTGCTAGTACACGGCGAGCCAGAGAGAAATGACATGGTCGAGTACTTTGGCGAGCAGATCAGCGGATATGCATTTAGCCAAAATGGCTGGGTACAAAGCTACGGCAGCCGCTGCGTCAAGCCACCACTTCTCTTTGGTGACGTAAGCCGCCCAGAGCCGATGACTGTTAAGTGGATGAAATACGCTCAAAGTATCACAAAACACGTAATGAAGGGCATGTTAACTGGACCTGTAACGATGCTAAACTGGAGCTTTGTGCGCGACGATCTGCCAAGAAGCGAGGTAGCAAAACAGCTTGCACTTTGTATCTATGACGAGATCGCAGACCTTCAAAATGCAGGCATCAGAGTGATCCAAGTCGATGAGGCGGCGTTTAAAGAGGGCTATCCGCTAAGAGCTGAAAATATCCCAGCTTATGAGAAATTTGCGGTTGATTGCTTCAAGCTTTCAGTAAGCTCAGCTGAGGCAAAAACTCAGATCCACACGCATATGTGCTACTCTGAATTTAACGATATCATTAAGACCATTGAGGCTATGGACGCTGATGTCATCAGTATCGAGACTGCAAGAAGTGGCAACGAGCTACTTAAAATTTTCAAAGCCGTTGGCTACAAACAAGAGGTCGGACCTGGCGTATACGACATCCACAGCCCACGCGTGCCAAGTGTCGAGGAGATCGTCGCTCAGATCAAAGCTCTGCTTGAAGTGTTACCAAAAGAGCAACTCTGGATCAACCCTGACTGCGGCCTAAAAACTAGAAAATGGGAAGAGGTCGAGCCAAGCCTTAAAAACATGGTAGAAGCCGTCAAGATCGTAAGAGGTCTATAAAATTTAATTAAAAAGGATTTGAAAAATGAAAAGGATTTTTCTATTTGTAATATTAGTTATATTTGCGTCCGGATGTAGTTCTGGACGCCACTCTATACCACTCAACAAAGGTGCGTACAAGCAAACAAATATCTATAGTATCAGCGAGGCTTTAAATTTAGAAGCTGCCAAAAAAGAGCTAGCAGGCTTTGAAAATGTGAGGCTTGAGTTTGGCTCAAACGACCAAAATAAAAGCGTAATAAAGGCAAATGTAAAGGTTCAAAGATTTATCACTGATAGCGGAGATATAAAAGGTTATTGCCAAGAGGCTTTTTGTCGCCGTCATAAAAAGATATATGATAGCTGCTAAAAAGCAAAAATGCCGACGTGGCAAATATCGTAAGCTTTTGGCGAGCCGACGCGAAATACCTAAAAGACGAGTTTGTCTGCATGTCGTCAAAAAATTCTGTTGGCGTGGTGATGAGGGCTGATCTAGTTCAAAAGTGAGAAAATGCTAAAAGAGAAAATTTTAAATAAAGAAAAAGGGCTCGTGCTATATGGCCTCACGCCGCCAAAGGCTGAATATGAAGAGGCAAAGCTGCGTGAGATCTCAGAGCGCTGGAGCGGGCGGATAAATGATATCAAGGCCGACGGGCTCGTGCTTTACGAGGTGCAAGACGAGAGCGAGAGAAATGATAGCGAGAGGACATTTGAGTTTAGTGGGACGCTAAGCCCAGAAATTTACTACAAAAAGTACCTAAACGTCGCAACGCCTAGTATATTTTACCGTGTGGCTAGCGGATACGGAGAGGATGAATTTCGCGCAGCACTTAAGGCTCAAAGCTCAAATTTAAACGTGCTAGTGGGGGCAACTTCTAGCACGCAAAAAGTGAGGCTAAATTTAGCTCGCGCTTACGAGATCGCTAGCGAATTTAAAGAGTTAGCAGTAGGCGGTGTCTGTATCGCAGAGCGTCACGGCAAAAAGGGCGATGAGCCACAAAGGATGCGTGAAAAGATCGCAGCTGGGGCTAAATTTTTCATATCGCAAGCGATATTTGACGCACAGCTAGCCCGTAAATTTTTAGAGGATTGCGTGGCTGCAAAGATAAGCGAGCCGATATTTCTTACATTTAGCACAGCTGGCAATGCAAAAACGCTTGAATTTATCAAATGGCTCGGAGTGAGCGTGCCAAGCTCGGTCGAAGATAGGCTAAATTTAAGCTCTGACTACCTGGCTAGTAGCTGCGAGATCATCAAAGAAATTTGGTGCGAGCTAAAGAAATTTGGCGATGAAAATGGGCTATCGTGAGCACAACATAGAAAGCGTCATGGCAAAGCGCGCCGAGATCGAAGCGAGCTTGGAGCTAACCAAAAACATAAGAGAGTTGGTGTAACGCCAGCTCTTGCAACAAATTTCTACAAGTTCTTTCTTGACGGTGCAATGGCGCCACAAATCCACAAAGAGTAGTCGTTATCATTGGCGATCATAAGCTGTTTTTAAGGTCGCTGCCACTACTTGTCGACTCTAAAAACTGCTATAATAAAAACGATATGGGCTTTATGTAAGAAAATTTGACGAGATATACGAATACGGCAAACATAAGAGAAAAAGGCAGGTGCTTTGAGGGGCAATTTATCAAAGGTGCTGTGAAAAATCGTTGAAGTAAAATAGCCAAACACGGATCCAAAAGTATAGAGAATTTAGCTTCAAACAATATTCGACTCACTAAACCCCCTCACTCTACCTTATAGCCAGTGCCTCGCACGGTTTTTAGGCAGATAGTTGGTATCTTAGCTCTTATCTCTCGCACGAGCGATCTTATGCGGTCTTGCGATAAAGTTTCGTTTTTATATAGGTGGTGATCTATCTCGTCATAAGTGACGACGTGGGGACGAGTTTTTGCATGTACTCAAGCAGCTGGCTCTCTTTTTGCCAAGATAGATGACCTCGCTCTCTTTTCTTACGCAAAGGGAGTCTTTGTCAAAGACTAAGCCATTTTTTAGCTCAAATTTAGAGCCTAAAAGCACCTTGCAAAGCTAAAGGCATGAAATAAAAACTCTTCAGGACAAAAATGGCTTAATGATAAAAATCATTAACCCCAGCGTAGTAAATCCTCTTAAAAACGCTAGGACGCTAACGCCCCTCGCAAAAGCATAATGGGGTGATGTTTTGGCTATCTCTTATAAACGTAACCGTGTCAAGGTTTAGCCCTTTATCCATCTATCGCGCTCAAAGTCCTTTGATGACTTCGCTGGCGCTTTTTGAGCTGGATCATCCTAAACCCAAAGCGGTAAAGCGATGCATTTAGGATGACATTTTTGCTCAAAGTCGCTTGAGAGCAACAAGATCTTTCTTTCATCAGCCAGCCATGCCACCGCCAGACTGGTTTTTGGCGTCTTTTTCAGCCTTTTGTTTTAAAAATTCTCTTCGTCTTTTTGTAGGTTTGTACTCATCTTTGAAGAATTCTGCTTAGTTTCGATCCTCTTTTTCGATCATCTTTTTATCGTAATTTATACGATGGCTTCCAGTACTCAAGATAGTTTCTAAAACCAGCGCCGTGACCTGCGTCATAGTGGCAGCTTACACATTTTTAGCTCTTTTATCGTCGCCAAGAAGCTTTTTGTAGTGCGCGTGCATCTTTTGAGCTTGCGCTGAAGTGTTGTTACTATCTATCACGTTTGTGTGGCAGCTTGTGCAGCCGTTGTCAAAGACGAAATGCTCGCGGTTTTTTGAGGTTTTTGTGCCAGTCGATCGCGCTAGGATCGCCAAAGAAATGCACCCAGCCCTCTAAAAATGCCGTTTTTTTCGCCTTTGTTAGGGCGTATTTTGCGATGTTGTCATGTGGTATGTGACAGTCGACGCATCTTGCTTTTGATACCAGTTTTGCCCTTGCCGCTGTGGATATCGTCGTTGTAGGCGATCACCATAGGATCCATCTCGTGGCAAACGATGCAGCATTTATCCCCACTCGTCTCATCAAGTGCGTAATGAACTGGCAGAACGACTGAAAAATCCGAACAATTCCGCTTATGAAGATTATAAGCGCTAGTAATTTTTGAGAATTTTCATGGTGTTACTCCGTTCATCCATTGTGGCACCTCGTGTTCATGGCACTCAGAGCACATGTTTGTAGATGGTTTGTGCTCGTTGTGGCACTCGTCGCAGTACAAAGTCGGACCATCGTGAACAGAGTTGTGAGGATTTGCCTTTAGAGTATCCATAAATTTTAGCCTTTCTGGGCTAAGAGCTTTTTGCTCTTGTGACAGGATAGGCAGCCAGCGTCGCCGATCGCTTTAAATTTGCTAGGATCATCGCCTTGGTTTTGGTGACAATCAACGCAGTCAAAGCTTAGGTGTTCGTGATGAGGTTTGATCTTATACTTGGCTCTTAGCTCATCAGAGACTACTATTTTTGTGACGTTTAGATCGCCCTTTGGCATATCGGCGCCAAAGAGATGAAGCGAAAATAAACAGGCAAAAATAGCGATGAATTTAAGCTTATTCATACCCTTTTTCCTTTCTTTTAAGATTTTATAAACATCACCAATGAAAAACTAATATTTTTGCTTAAACTTATTTTTATGAAATTATAGTCCTTGCTTGATTAAATCTGCATTAATAATATTTTAGAGTACTAAAAATATAGACCAGTTTTATGAAGTTGACTTAAAGAAAAAGATAATTAAGCTAAATAAATGGAAAATAAAAATATAATCCCAAATCTTTGGTCCCGTAGTCTCAGTTGGAGAGCACTACCTTGACATGGTAGTGGTCGATGGTTCGAGTCCATTCGGGGCCACCATTTCTATTTCACCTTCCCAAAAACCTAAAAATCAAATAAATAAATTTAAAAATATTTTTGTAACTCTACCATTTTTGGACTTTTAAACTAAATCCCTAAAAATACGGTAAGTTTTTACTACTTAACTACAGAATTTACAACTTTACATTTCTAAAATGTCACAACTGTACCAGAGTACAATAGCAAAGAACTAAAACTATTTACTTATAATTGCAAAAGCATAAAAACTAAAAACATAAAAAGGAAATATTATGAGTAAAGTTAAAGGATTAATAAAAATCAATAATCGGCACGGATGCCATCGTCGCAGTTGATGCTAATGGAAATCAAAGAACTCTAAAAGCAGGCGACGTGATATATGACAATGAGGTCATAAAAGAGCAAGATGGCGTAAAGGTCGAGGTGCAGGCTGCGCAAACTCAAAATGAAAATGCTAGCGATGAGACTGGTAAAGAGATAGCATCGCTACAAGAGCAATTATTAAATGGTAAAAATATCTCTGATCTTGAAGAGACTGCGCTGGAGGCACCCAATCAGCAGGCGGAGTAAGCTCGAATGGCGTGAGCCTTGGTGCTGCTGGCTTTACAAATGGTGGTCATGAGTCAAACATCAATGCAAATTTTGAAAACCTAAGCTCTCAAGCAAATGCAAGTGCAGAGGCTTTTACAAATGTAAGCGGTGGCGCAAGCGAGGAGGGCTTTAGTCTTGATACGCTTGCAGCTGCGATAGATAATGCATATAACAATATATTGCCGCAGTCACTAGAAGTATCTGTCACAGCAGTAGATGATAATGTAGTGACTGGCAATACAAACACTGTGACAAGCAGCAACCTTGACATCGAGGGCAATATCTTAGAGCATGAAAATTCACAAAGAACAGGTCTGCATATCACAAACGATAACACTCCAACTTTGGTAGGTAAGGCTACTTCAAACGCTACTATAAGCATATTTGATGGCGAAGGTGAAAATGCACCACTACTTGGTACAACAACTACTGATAATGATGGCAACTGGTCATACACACCAACTTCGCCTTTAGCTGATGGAGATCATAAATTTACGATTGAAGCTAGCAAAGTAGCTGCAAACGGCGAAGAGCTAAAAGCTACAAGCACGCAAGAGATAACTGTTGATACAGACAATAGCACCTTGTCTATCACAAAAATATCTACTGATGACTTTTCTGACCTGTCACACTATAACACAATGTATGATAGCAACAAACAATACGACTTTTCACCGACCATAGAGGGCAAAGCAGAGCCATTTGCTGATATAAATTTGGTTATCAAAACTGCTGATATTATTAATCGCGATGGTCTAGGCAACTCATGGCTAGGTAAAGCGAGCCCAGGTGGTCGAAGAACTAAGCGCCAAGGCTGATGCTGATGGTAACTGGAAAGTCGAAAGTAGTGTTTTAAACAATAGAGATTTTGAGTACACAGTCCAAGCTTCATCAGTAGATGAGGCTGGCAATAAATACGCAGAACCTCAAGCAACGACATTTTATATGCCACTTGAGCCTATAACTGTTGCTCCAACTGACCACCTATAATATAAATTTAATGTGGAGAGATCTCTCTCCACTCACTCTTAAATTTACTTCAAATACTCTTTTACGTCGTATTCTTTGCCAGCGTCGTGATCTTTTAAAAGTTTAGCCACGACTGGGCTTAGAAGGATAATGGCGATCAAATTTGGCACAACCATAAGGCCGTTAAACATATCTGCTAAACTCCAGACAAAATCGACCTTTTGCAAGCTGCCTAAAAAGACAAAAACAACAACTGTACATCTGGGTAATTTAACCGCCTTTTGCGCCAAAAAGGTAGCGCACGTTGATCTCAGCGAAGTAGTACCAGCCAATGATCGTCGTAAATGCAAAGAAAAATAGGCAGATCGCCACGAAGCTATAACCGCCAGTTTTGCCAAAGATATGTGACGAGAACGCCTCTTGCACCAAGGTGATGCCAGTAAAGACTGCCTTGCCGTTTTCAAAGCTGATGACGTTTGCAGTTAGCACCACAAAAACGGTTATATTTAAGATGACAAAGGTGTCTATAAAGACGCTCATTATGCCAAGGACAGCTTGATCGACTGGGTGTTTGACGTTTGCAGCAGCATGTGCGTGCGGAGTCGAGCCCATGCCAGCTTCGTTGCTAAAAAGACCCCTTGCGATGCCGTATCTCATAGCAGCTGCGATGCTAGCTCCAGTTGCCCCGCCCCAAGCAGCCGAAGGGTCAAACGCAGCTTTAAATATTAGCGAGATCGCCTCTGGATTTGGTGAAAATCTAAAGCGATGATAACCACGCCAACGACGATGTAAAGTAGTGCCATTAGCGGCACGATCTTTTCAGCGACCCTTGCGATCGCCTTTACGCCGCCTATGAAAATTAGCGCGCAAATGAGAGCCAAAAACGCCCCTGTTAGCCACCGCGGTATGCGCAAAAGCGCCGCTAAAGCCGTCTGATATGGAGTTTGCTTGAACCATGTTGCCGATAAAGCCAAGTGCGATGATGATAGCGATAGCGAAAAATCCAGCTAGAAATTTCGCCCATTTGCCCTTTAATCCGCGGCTTATGTAAAAGGCTGGACCGCCTATCGTGTGGCCGCTGTCATCTTTGGTGCGGTAATTTGAGCTAGACAAATTTCAGCAGTAATTTGTAGCCATGCTCCAAAAGGTCTGCGCACCACATCCAAAAATGGCTCGGTGACCGCCCATGATAAGCGCTGTGGTCGCCCCCACGAGGCTGCCAGTGCCAACTTGCGCCGCGATAGCGGTTGCTACTGCTTGAAACGAGCTCATACCAGCCTTGCCGAGCAGCCTCGCCGTGAAGTGAGAAATTTCCAAAAAGTTCGCCTAAACCCATCTTAAATTTAAAAATCTGAACAAAGCCAAGTCTAATGGTGAAAAATAGTCCAGTGCCGCAAAAGTAGGGCGATTAGGAAGTATGGACCCCTAAAGAAATGAATTTATACTTTTCAACGCAGTTATTTAGTAAATTTCAGCAAAAATTTGTAGGCATTTTAACTTTCGTGATTGATTTTGGATTTTAAGAAGTATATTTGAATAAATATGTAAATTTAAATTAACTACTAAAAATCATGGCCGAGCTACTTACAAAAAGCGCTCTGCAAAACCATGCTTTGAGTAGTAGTAAAAGCTGTAAAATAGCCTATCATCATAGCTTAGCTCGTCTTGATCTCACGATATCAAGATACTTTTGGCTCTAGCATTTGCTCCATTTTTGCAAGCGGCTTTGCGTGCTCAAGCTGCTCTAGCTTTTCTCGTCAAATTTCAGCCATAAATTTAAAAGAGTTCGCTTTACGCGAGATAATTTGAGCTGCTTCGCCTTTTTCGTCCCAGCGCACTTTTTATACCCGCACTAAAAACGAGCGCAAAGGGCGTTGCGTGCCAAAATGTCTCTTGATATTCACACTCACCAAAGATTTCATCAAGTAGCTCGCTAAGCTCTTTTTCATCAAATTTGCTCTTTTTTACAGCCTTTGTAAGTGTATTTAAAATTTGCGCAAAAAGCTCCGCCGTACTGTAGCTACAGCTAGCCTATCCCACGGCACGTCTTTTTATCTTTAAATTTGCGATATATGTTAAATCTTGCTCGACCATGTGCGTACCTTTTTTAAATTTCAAAAGAATAAAGCCTAAATTTAGCCCTTTGACCTTATCTTTTCTAGCCACTCATTTAGCGTTTTTTCAAAGCCTATGCCCTTGCTTTTGTAAAAAACGAGCGGTTTTTCTAGGTATTTTTGCTCGACCCAGCCGCCAAAAATCATGCGGATAAAGGTAGTCTTTGCTCTCTTTTGTGTGATTTTTTAGATATGGCGGGATCTTTAAAATCTCTTCGCTTTGCACGTATCTTAGGGCGGCATTTATCGCGTTGTAGCTGGAGTTTGACTTTGGCGAGCTAGCTAGATAGACGGCGCACTGAGCCAGTATGATCCTAGCCTCTGGAAAGCCTATCTCTTTTACGACACTTAGCGTGCTTGCGGCTAAATTTAGTGCATTTGGGTTTGCGTTGCCGATGTCTTCGCTGGCAAATATCGCCATCCTTCTAGCGATAAAGTCAGCGCTCTCGCCAGAGTCTATGAGCCTTGCGAGATAGTATATGACGGCGTTTTCGTCGCTTCCGCGCAGACTTTTTATAAAAGCACTTGCTAGCTCGTAGTGCGTGTCATCCTCTTTTGCCCCCTCTTTTAGGGCGTTTTGGCGAAGTGTTTTTAAATTTTCTATGCTCACATTTTCATCAAGCGTGACGGCAAATTCTAATAAATTTAGCATAGCTCTTGCGTCACCGCCGCTACTTTTAAAGAGATACTCTTTTGCTTCTTCGTCAATGCTAAATGAAATTTGCTCTCTTATCTTGCCAAGAAGCTCCTCAAAATCGCCACTGCTAAGCGGCCTAAACTCAAAGAGCATCGAGCGACTTCTGATGCCTGAGCTTAGTGTGAAGAAGGGATTTTCCGTGCTAGCACCGATGACTAGGGCTTTGTAGTTTTCCATGGGGATGAGTAGTGCTTCTTGCTGGGTTTTGCTAAGCCTGTGGATCTCGTCTATGAAAAAGAGCGGCTTTATTTAGGGCGTTTCTCGTAGTTTTTTGCATTACTTGCGAAAGTCATCTATCTTTACCTTCCGCCGTCAAACTCGTGTAAAAGTCGTAGTTTGCCCCACTTGCTCACAGCCCTTGCAAAGCCTCGTCTTGCCAGCCTGCTGGACCATAAAATATGGAGTGCGGTATCTTTTGTGTAGCTATAAATTTTAAAAAGGCCGCTTTAACCGCCTTTTGGCCGCAAATTTCATCTAAATTTTGTGGTCTAAACATCAGTGCAAGTGAGCTCAATTTACTCTTTACCGCTTTTTGTGTATTCTGGCCTTTGCGCTAAGGTTCTCTATCTTTAGCTCGTAAATTTTTCATGTTTTTAGCCCATACCGGCCGCCACGTCAAATGTGCTCATCGCGTAGGCGGTGTATTTTTGGCTGAGACTTTTAAAATTTTATATCTTTTGGCTTCATCTTTCACTTCGTAGGCTCTTGTTTTTGCGATGGCGCTTTTATACTCAGTCGTAAAGACCTTGCCACCAAGCGCCTTGCCATCGTCTTTTATCATTTCTAGCTCGCTATCATTTAGATGTGGGACTTTGTTAAAAGCTAACACAGACAAACTCCACTTTTCGCCCATTTTGAAGCAGTTTTGCCTTTACATGCCAGCAGTCGCTCCGTGGATAAAAATGTCTCACCAACCCTAACTGGCGAGATAGGCACGCTGAAAAACTTTTCTCCCTCATCATCCACGCATGAGATCACCGCAGTATTCGCAGTCATCGATGATTTTAAGGCCATCTTCACGGCTAAGCTCTCTATCTTTTCGCCTCATTTTTCATCCTTTTTGCAAAATATTTTAAAATTTATGCTTAAAGGCTAGTATAACGCGTACTTTCAAGGAAAAATATGAAAAATTCGCCATTTTTGCCCTTTTACTGGGCGTAAATTTACTTGGTGCAAGCGAGGTTTGCAAGGAGTATGTCAAAGCAAAGCAGGCTCTATCTTGACGAGCTTTACGCCAAAGAGAGCAAACGACTTGCAGTGATGAGAAGGCGCTAAGGCTTTTTGAGCTCAATTTGATGAGTTTAAGCAAAGACAAAGCGGCCAAGAGGCGATGATAATGCAAAATAACGATGAGAAATTTTGCAAAAGCGAGCTTGAAAAGGTAAATAAACTTCTTAGTGAGCTTAAAAAATAGCTCAAATTTTAGCGTTTAAGTCCCACTCGATGGGCGTTTTGCCGTGGTTTGCTAGGTAGATATTTGCTTTTGAAAAGTGCCTGCAACCAAAAAACGCCCCACGAGCTAGCGGACTTGGGTGGGCTGCTTCTAAGATGAGGTGCTTGCTAGCGTCTATAAGCGGCGCTTTTGCCTTGGCTGGGTTGCCCCAGAGCATAAAAACTACGTTTTGTAAATTTTCACTTATCTTTCTTATGACAGCGTCTGTAAAGCCCTGCCAGCCAAAGCCAGCGTGAGAATTTGCCGCTCCAGCACTTACGCTTAAAGTCGAGTTTAGAAGCAGCACGCCTTGCTTTGCCCACTTTGTAAGATCGCCGCTATTTGGCTCTTTTATGCCAAGATCGGCGTAAATTTCTTTATAGATATTCACAAGGCTTGGCGGCACTCTCACGCCACTTGGTACTGAAAAGCTTAGCCCCATGGCTTGATTTGCGCCGTGGTATGGGTCTTGGCCTAGGATGACGACTTTTACGGCGTGAAATGGCGTTAGAGTTAAATGCGTTAAATATAAGCCCGCTTGGTGGATAGACGACGCCAGCGCTCTTTGCTTTTAAGAAATTCTCTTTGATGCGAGCGAATTTTTCACTCAAAAAACTCATCTTTTAGCACCTCTTTCCAGCTTGGCTCAATCTTTTACGTCATCTACTTATCTGCATTTTTCCTGCCCTTTTTGTTTTAGCGGTATAATTTTAACTAAATTTATCCAAAGGAAAGAGCTGTGTCAGAGCAAATTTTTAATAAAATCCACGAGCTTCTTAGCAAAAATGGGGCGAAATTTAGAGTGATAGAGCATGAGAGCGCTAGGACTTCAGAGGAGGTCGCTAAGATAAGAGGCACGAAGATGAGCTCAGGGCGCAAAAGGCGCTGGTCTGCTCTATAAAAGGCGTTGATGAAGCTCAAATGAGAAATTCTAAAGATGAAAATGTGCAGATGGCTACTTGCTAGATGACGAAAAGCCAGCGATGAAGGCTGGTAGCATTTACTTGCTAGCGGTCTTGCCAGCTGACGAGCAGGCTGATCTTGACGCGCTTACGCATAATTTGATGGTAAAAAGAGCAAGCCTTGCTAGTCCAGAGGAGGTTACAGCGCTGGCTGATTGCGTGTTTGGCTCGGTTCCGCCATTTAGCTTTTCATAAATATTGCACCTTTGTTGTGGATGAGAGTTTGCTAGAGCGAAACGATGAGATCGCCTTTAATGCAGGGCTTCGATAGATCAGTCGTTTTAAAACGCAAAAGACTACGCTAGGATAGTAAAGCCGGTGTTTGTTAACGTAGAAAGAAAAGTGCTAGGCTAACCACTTCCTAGCACTCAAATTTGTCGGGGAGAAAAATGAGTTAAGTAATGCAAAGACGAGAAATTGCTAATTCATTTCAGGAGCAAATATTATCAAGGATAATCTTAAAGTATAATAAATTATATTGATAAAATATGCATATTTTTAGGTATATTTTATCTTTATATATATATATATTTTAAAAATCCAGAAATTTGGCTCACCTTTTACTAAATTTAAAAAGAATTATAAGAATTTGCTTAGCAATTATTAAGTTTAGCTTAAAGCCCATTTCGATAAAATCCTTAATCGTTCTTTTATCGTAAAAAAGACAATTTGATATAAGGAAAAACAATGAGCGATATCATCGCATACAAACTAAATGGCGAAATAGTCGATACTCAAAGTATCGCAGGGCGTAGAGTAGTGCTGAGCCCATCTATTTTTGACAACTCAAAAGAGGCACTACACGTTATCAGACACTCCTGTGCGCACCTCATGGCACAAGCTATCAAATCACTCTATCCAAAGGCGAAATTCTTTGTCGGACCAAACGTAGAAGATGGATTTTATTATGATTTTAGAGTTGATGATGAGGGCACTGAAGTTAGGGTGAGAGCGATCTAGCAGCGATCGAAGATAAGATGAAAGAACTTGCTGAGAAGAAATTTGACATCGTTAAAACCTGCTCAACTAAAGCTAATATGAGTGAGAAATTTAAAAACGACGATCTAAAACAAGAGGTCTTAAAAAGAATTCCAGATGGCGGAGTGAGCAGCTACGCGCAAGGCGATTTTGAGGACCTTTGCCGCGGACCACACGTGCCAAATACTAAACTTAAAATTCTTCAAGCTTTACACGCGTGGTTGGGGCATATCTTGGCGGCGATGAGAACCGTGAGATGCTAACTAGAATTTACGGCACAGCTTATGCAGACAAAGAGAGCCTAAAAGAGCACATCCGCATCATCGAAGAGGCTAAAAAGCGCGACCACAGAAAGCTTGGCGTCGAGATGAAGCTATTTACATTTGATGAAGAAGTGGGCGGCGGTTTGCCTATCTGGCTACGCCAAATGGCGGACGCTTGAGATCAAAACTAGAGCAACTTCTATACAAAGCCCATAGAGATCGCGGCTACGAGCCAGTGCGAGGTCCTGAGCTTTTAAAGGCTGACGTGTGGAGAAGAAGCGGCCACTACGCAAACTACAAAGAAAATATGTACTTTACAACGATCGATGAGACAGAGTATGGCATCAAGCCGATGAACTGCGTTGGTCACATCAAAGTCTATCAAAGTGACATCCGCTCTTACCGTGACTTGCCGCTTAAATTTTTCGAGTACGGCGTCGTACACCGCCATGAGAAAAGCGGCGTACTTCACGGACTTTTCAGGGTTCGCGATCGTACGCAAGATGACTCACATATCTTTTGTATGCCAGCCAGATCAAAAGAAAATATCTTAGAAATTTGTACCATCTGCTGGCAAAATAATGGAAATACTGGCTTTCATTATGAGATGGAGATTTCGACCAAGCCAGCAAAAGCGATCGGCGGGACGAATTTGGGAGACTGCGACCAAAAGCTCTAAAAAGAAGCTCTTGATGAAAATGGCTTTAAATACGGCATCGACGAGGGCGGCGGCGCATTTTATGGACCAAAGATCGACATTAAGATAACTGACGCGCTTAAGAGAAAGTGGCAGTGCGGCACGATACAAGTCGATTTTAACTTGCCAGAGCGCTTTGATCTAGGATACATCGACGCAAATAACGAAAGACAACGCCCTGTAATGCTTCACAGAGCCTTGCTTGGCAGTTTTGAGAGATTTATAGGAATTTACTTGAGCATACTGCTGGCGAGCTACCATTTTTCATAGCTCCTACGCAAGTCGTCATCGTGCCTATTAGCGATGCGCATTTAGACTATGCAAAAGAAATTTCACGTGAGCTAAGAAAGATCAACGTCGATAGCGAGATCGCAAGTAAAAATGAGAGTTTAAATAAGAGAATAAGAACGGCAGAAAAACAAAGGGTGCCTATGATAGTCGTGCTAGGAGACAACGAAGTAGCGAACAAGAGCGTTGCGTTGCGCGACAGACAGGCTAGGACGCAGAGCGATATGAGCTTGGCGGAATTTATAAATTTAACGAAGGAGAAACTTAGTGAGGTACATTTTTGAGTAAGGAAAATGAAGTATTGCTCAATGAGGACATAAGGGCGAGAGAGGTAAGATGTGTAGGGGATGATGGCACGGCATACGGTGTCATCTCAAGAGATGAGGCTTTAGAGATCTCAAACAAGCTTGGGCTTGATCTAGTGCTTATAGCGCCAGATGCGAAGCCGCCAGTTTGCAAGATAATGGACTATGGTAATTCCGCTATCAGCAAGAGAAAAAGCAAAAAGAGGCCAAGAAAAAGCAAAAAACCATCGAGATAAAAGAGATAAAACTCTCTGTCAAGATCGCCCAAAACGATATAAACTACAAGGTTAAACACGCAAGCGAGTTTTTGCAAGATGGCAAACACGTTAAATTTCGTGTATTTTTAAAGGGTCGCGAGATGAGCACCCCAGAGGCTGGCGTAGCCATGCTTGAGAAGGTCTGGGAGATGATCAAAGATGAAGCTGACCGCGACAAAGAGCCTATAATAGAAGGTCGTTATGTAAATATGCTTGTAACTCCAAAAAAGGGTTACATTCTCACAAAGAGCAGGCTAGGGCTTGCTCTTTTTACATTACTCAATACAAAAACTCACAAATAACTATTTTCAAAAATCTATCATTTTTATATCTGCTCAATTTATGCGATGGCGTTTGCGGTTAATGTGGCTTTTGGTTAAAGTTCTGTAGGATACTGTAGGCGTAGCTTTCAAATTTAGTAAATTTGATTTTTGCTTACTGGAATTTAATACTTTGACATCACTTGTATAGACGTTGTGCTGAAAAATAATCGACAAAATTGACTTTCTTGTGAGTTTGTAAATTTAAGTGTTTGCGTGGGTGTTTTGAAATCATTCTTGTCTAATTGCAGGCTCAAATTTGGTAAGAAACTTAATTATTTGTAGCTAATTTATCAAATTCTAAATTCTCTTGTTCGAATTTGATTATCTTTGCTGTCACTCGTCAAAAAGCGCTGTACCTAAAAACTTCTTGCGAGTTTTAATCTTTGTTTTTTATATGCTTGCATGAGTATTTGAGGCCAAATTTGGCAAAAAGAACATCGTTTTTAATGATGCTTTTACAAAATGTTTTGACTACTTTTAGTTTTTATGTGATGAGCACTCGAGCAAGAAAACTTGATTATTTGTAGCTTTCAAATTATAGAAATTTCTAATCTTTGCTTAGCAGAATTTAATCATTTTGCTATCGCTCAGCGTGGGTTACTTTATTGAATTTGACCAATGCAAACGCAGTCCATTAGAGTAATCGAACTTCTTGTGAGTTTGTAATTTAAATGCGGTGCGGGTGTTTTAGCCAATTTAGTGAAAGACAAATTCTGCTTGTTTGTAGTTTAATTTATAAAGAGAATTTAGGCTGGACGAGTCTCAAATTACTACATTCATAAGCCGTTTCTTGTCAAAAAGTGCTTTTGATATCTGCTTGAGAATGTTTAGGTTTTGCTCGCTTTCTGGTAGGATTTTGTCATTTAGCCTTACTATGTCGAAGTTGCAAGCGCTATAAAAATCCTTATAAGTCGCTAGAAATTCATCTGCTACAAAGCTTCTTATTACCAAGAAGTCACGCATAGACCGCACCACTCGTGCAATCAAGCAAAATATCAACAGGATGCTCCATCGGCAAAAACTTTCAATCTTACTGCACAAACCTCGCCACTCCACCATTTGCCGCCATATCAGCTTTTTAATACTGATATCAGAAGCTCTAAAAAGTGGTCTGCTCGCCACCCTAGTGAAATCTAGCCAAGCTTCAAATCCACATCCGCCACGCCAGCGTAATTTTGTCAAAACGAACGTTCTATACACACCGTATAAAATGCTTCAAGCTAGCGTAAATTTGATAGCTTGCTAGTAAAATTTGCCGTGCAAAAGGCAAATTCTATTTTGGCTAAAACCCTAGCCAGCCTTATATTAATTTACGCCCAAATTTAGCTTGGACGTAATTTACAGAGCAAATCAAAATTGGCCTACATATCCTTGATCTATCATCGCATCAGCCACTTTTCTAAAGCCAGCGATATTTGAGCCAAGCACCAAGTTGCCCTCATCGCCAAACTCTTTACTCGTTTCGTAGCTTAGCTCAAAGATGTGGTTCATGATGCCATGAAGTCTGCGATCGACCTCCTCGAAGCTCCACGAAGTCATGCCAGCATTTTGCATCATCTCAAGTCCGCTTGTGCCCACGCCACCAGCGTTTGCTGCTTTTGCTGGAGCAAAGTAAAAGTCTTTTTGCGCGAGCATGAAATTTATCGCATCAAGCGTGCTTGGCATGTTCGCGCCCTCAGCCACGAAGCGGCAGCCATTTGCGTAAAGCACTTTTATGTCAGCTAGGTGAAGCTCATTTTGTGTCGCACACGGGAAGGCTCCGTCGCATGGCACGTCCCAGACGCCGTTTCTGCCCTCTTTGTATTCGCTCACGCTTACATATTTTGCGTTTGGTCTAAATTTGGTGTATTCGCTAAGGCGAGCGCGCTTGACCTCTTTTAACTCTTTAAGCACTGCTAGATCAATGCCCTCAGCGTCATAGACGTATCCGTTTGAGTCAGAGACGGTGATAGGCAGTGCGCCTGCTTGATAGAGCTTTTCGACCGTGTAGATGGCGACGTTTCCGCTACCGCTGATCGCTGCATTTTTTTGCCCCTCTAGATCAAGTCCAGCTTTTTAGCATGTTTTGAGTGAAATATACTAGTCCGTATCCAGTAGCCTCTGTGCGCGCTAGGCTGCCGCCCCAGTTTAGCCCCTTGCCAGTTAGGATGCCATCAAATCTGCCAGTTAGCTTTTTATACTGGCCAAACATATAGCCGATCTCTCTAGCGCCCACGCCAATGTCGCCTGCTGGTACATCCACGGTGTTGCCGATGTGGCGATATAGCTCGCTCATAAATGCTTGGCAAAAGCGCATTATCTCGCCCTCGCTCTTGCCCTTTGGATCAAAGGTGCTGCCGCCTTTTGCGCCGCCGATATTTACGCCAGTGAGCGAGTTTTTGGTACTTTGCTCAAATCCAAGAAATTTTAGCACGCCAAGATCGACGCTTGGGTGGAGCCTTAGACCGCCCTTGTATGGGCCAACAGCTGAGTTAAACTGCACGCGGTAGCCGTTATTTACCTTTGGTCTGCCATCGTCGCCTGTGTATGTCACGCGAAAGATCACCGTGCGCTCAGGGATGACGATGCGCTCTAGGATCGCGTGTTTTTGGTACTTGCTCTCTCTTTTGATAAGCGGCTCTAGGCTGTTTAGAAACCTCAGTCGCAGCTTGACAAAGACGCCTTGACCGGGTTGGTCTTCTTTATCCACTCCATCGTTTGTTCGATGTACTCGCTCATTTTTGCTCCTTTTTCCTTTTTTTGTAGTTAAATATTAGCTCGGCTAGAAAAAATTTTTATTTAAAGATATTTTAATATTTTTATTTTTGGGCAATGAGTGTTACATATCGAAACCAATTTATAAAAAGTGGTTTTTGCTTTGTTGCTAGGATAACTTTATAAAATTTACTAAATTTGATGTCATCTCTGCCAAAAATGAATTGCTGTGTCGTCTGCTTGGACAAAAATTTTAGTATTTGCTGGGCTGAAGGCAGGGCTTCATCGCTTTAGCCTTGCTATATAGGTGCTAGCAAGCGCTATGAAAAATTTTTCAAAGTCGCTCGCAACGCACCTGCTACAAAGCTCCTCATCTTCAAGTAGCCACGCATAGACCGCACCACTCGTGCAATCAAGCAAAAAAATATCCAAGGATCTCCCACGGCAAAAACTATCAATCTGCTGGGCGAGCTTCACCCTGCCACCATTTGCCTCCAAACTCATCTACGCTATTTAGCCGCACTAGCTCGCTCGCGTAGTCGCCTCTGGAGCCAAAGCTGACATTGCAAATTTCAAACTCTCCAAGCTCAAATTTGATTAAAAGCTTTGTAAATTTGGCTGGGAAATTTACGCCAAGGCTCTTTTGCGCTTGCATAAACGCGCAAAAGCATCCTTTTGCGGCAAAAAGTCTCACTACCGCTCATGCCATCTTGCTCTAGTGGCAGAGTAAATTTGATCTAGTTTTCTAGCGATCTCATCTAATTTTTAAAAACATATCGCTCCTCAATTGCATAGATTTGTCCAAATTTATCACCCGTAACCAAGCGCGCTTTGAAATTTGGGTTATAATCGCCATAAATTTAAGGAGCTAGCGTGGTTAGATCATATCCTCTTGATATGCCTGGCGTGGAGTTTCGCGGGCACGGCGTAACCGGCATTTACGAGATGGGTGAGCGCATTGCATTTGTGCATTTTGCTTTTGGGGTGCCTAACGAGCTAGAGATAGCTCAAAAACTAACGCCAAACTACGTGCTACTAGATACATTTTCACGCGACTTTAGCGAGCATAAAAGATCAACGCTTACCTACAAACAAAGCGAAATTTTTATAGCTAGCAATGCGCGTTGCTACCCAGAAAATGGCTACTTCGTGCTAAATACTAGATACTACAAGGGCTACATAAATTCCCCAGCAAAACTTATAAAGATAAGTGACGGGCTGATGAGCGAGCTCGGCGTTGCTAAGGAGCCTGTAAAAGAGATATATAACGACGCTAAAACGTATGAATTTGATGGTTTTTGCGTGCGAATGAGCTCGCCATTTATGATGGAGTGCAAAGAAATTTTGGACGGCACAGAGCTCAAAAGCGAAGCAAAAGATGAGAATTTAAACGTTAATTTGCCGCCCAAAGAGCAGGGCGCAAGGATAGGCAAGACCATCTGGCGGCTAAAGCTTGGCGCATATCTCTACACGCCAGTTTGCCTGAATGATGGGGTGCTTTACTTTGGCACCGCTGGCAAGGGCGGAGATCTATACGCCGTGGATGCAAAAAGTGGCGAGGTGATGTTTAAGTTTAAAACCAGCGGCACGGAGCATTTTGTTTGGATCAAAGGTCAAATTTTGCTCGCAAACCGCAAAAATAAGCCAGTTTTGATAAGTGCTAAAGATGGCTTACTTTTAAAAGAGATAGAGTTTGAGAAATTTAGTCTTAGCGCAGATCAGATCATGCTAGTAAGTGGTGGCAGGCTCTACGCTGTGGCAAATGACGGAGCTAAAATTGCGCAGTTTGCGCGGAGATTTAGCCTTGGCGAAATTGTATCGCCAAAGCCGTAGCAGATATAATTTATCTCTTCTTTCTTATATCTTTTTATCGCCTCTACGATGACCTCTTCTAGGTCGTCATTTGGTTCTTTGTTCATATCATCGTAGGTGTTTTCAAGGATAGTTTTTAAGTTTTTCTCGACGTAGCTAGTATCGAAAAATCCCCTTCTAAACTCCTTACTTTTGCTGATCGTTAGCAAAAATGGGATGATCGTTCGCACGCCCTCGATGGTAAATTCTTCAAGTGCTCTTTCAAGCTTATTTACAGCAAGGTCGTAGTCGGTCGCCTTGACGATCAGTTTTGCGATAAGTGAGTCGTAAAATGGCGGTATGGTGTAGTCTTTATATACGTGGCTATCGACGCGCACAGATGGGCCAAGAGCTGGGTAGTAGCCCTCGATCGTGCCTGGTGCTGGGATGAAATTCTCCCAGACATTTTCAGCCGTGATCCTAGCCTCTATCGCATAGCCACGCGGTTTGATGTCGCTTTGCTCGATCTCTAAATTTCACCAGCTGCTATTCTTATCTGCCTAACGACAAGATCATGTCCTGTGATCTCTTCGGTGATGCCGTGCTCCACTTGGATACGGGTGTTCATCTCCATAAAGTAAAAGTTGTTGTAGTCATCTAGTAAAAACTCGATAGTTCCTACGTTTGAGTAGCCCACAGCCTTTGCAGCAGCCACTGCGGTAACGCCCATGATCTTTCTTAAATTTTCGCTGATTGATGGGCAAGGTGCGATCTCGATGATCTTTTGGTGGCGCCTTTGGATAGAGCAGTCACGCTCGCAAAGGTGAATGATGTTGCCGTAGTTGTCACCTAAAATTTGAAACTCGATGTGGCGAGGATTGACGACAAGCTTCTCCATAAAAACTTCGTCGTTGTTAAAGTATGCTTTTGCCTCTCTGGTGCACGACTCAAAGGCATCTTGCATATCTTCTTCTTGCCAGACCTCCCTGATGCCGCGGCCACCACCACCACCGCTTGCTTTTAAGATGACTGGGTAGCCGATGCGTCTGGCATGCTCTTTTATGGCGTCCATGCTCTCATCATTTAGCTTTTCAGTACCTGGCACTATCGGTATGCCGTTTTTCTTCATCAGATATCTAGCGATGTTTTTATCGCCCATTTTCTTGATGACTTCGGCTTTTGGACCGATGAAAATGAGCCCAGCGTCCTCGACTGCCTTTGCAAATTCGTAGTTTTCGCTTAAAAAGCCGTATCCTGGGTGTATCGCGTCAGCCCCGCACTCTTTAGCAAGCTTTACGATCGCTTTGGCGTCAAGATAGCCTTTGATCGGATCTTCGCCCACTTGATAGGCCTCATCAGCGATCCTGACGTGTAAGCACTCACTGTCTGGTGCTGTGTAAATTCCTACGCTTTGGATGTGTAAATCCCTACAAGCTCTGACTATCCTAACTGCGATCTCACCACGATTTGCGATAAGAATTTTATGTATCATAGGCTATCCTTTTTGAGTTTTTTTCTTATCATATAACTATTCGTTTTATTTTTAGATAAATTTGTTAAGTCTGGTTTTAGAAATTTGAGTGCAAAAGGCTAAATTACACTCACATTTCTTTTATTTGCTGATGATTTGTGGGAAAGGTGTGGCTAGGGCTTTTTGCTAAAAGTCTTGCGACTCGATCGTGAAATTTGTAGCAAATCTTTGAATGCCCTCTTTTTATAAGCACGCCTTTGGATGGTAAAAAGGACTAAATTCCCGCCTTGTTTGGTGTAGCGATATATCGAGTGCTCGGCTGTTGGCACGCCATTTAGGTTTGAAAATATCGTGATATCAAGATAACTTCATTTGCGAGCGAGCCCTTTTTATAAGCCACTTTTAGCCCTTTTGCTTTTTAGCTCTTTTAGATCATTTATCTTTTGCTCGACCGCTTGCTCTGGTGTAGCGTCAAATTTAAGGGTATTTAGCGAGAGCATGTAGCTAAAACTATCTATCTTCTCGCCGAGGGAGCAAGTACTCCTGCGTGAATAAATTGGCACAGGTTTGGCTGAGCCTGCTAGCGAGTAGAGTCTGTTGTCAAATTTCTATCTGCATCGGCTCAAAATACTGAGTAGCTGCGAGCAAGAGCACTGGCAAAGCGATAAATGCTAAAAATTTCTTCATCAAATTCCTTTAAAATGGATTTACTATCATTACCCAGATGATGATGAGCATCGCGATAGTTGGCACTTCGTTGTAAGCTCTAAAGAAGATGCCGCTTTTGTTACAGCGTTTCTCTTTAAGCTGCTTCATGTAGCGTCCAAGGTCTAGGTGATAGATAGCCATTAAGATGACAACTAAAATTTTGACGTGGATGTGACCAGTTTTTATAAGATCAGGCATCGCGATAAGTATCAAAATGCCAGTGACAAATGAGCCAATCAGTGCGACCCAGCCGATGTAGTGATACATCTTATACTCCATCACCTCAACCACTTTTACAAAGTCAGGTTTGTCCATGATTTTCTACGTGATAAACGTAGAGCCTTGGCTGATAAAACAGCACTGCCATCCACGAGATGAAAAACAAATAGTGGAGGTATTTTAAGTAAAGATAATATTCTGCCATAACGTCTCCTTATCTAAAAAGTATCTCTTTTCTAGCTTCAAATTCAGCCTTGCTGATCGCACCACTCTCAAAAAGCTCATAAAGCCTTTTTAAGTCATCCTCTTTATCTTTTAGTTTTAGTCTCTCTTTTAGCTCGACTTTTTGTAAATTTTTCTCGACATAAGCACCAACCAAAAATGCATCGATAAGCCACCAAATGCCCCAGATAGCTAAGAATGGTATGCCTATAATGAAATAAAACGTAGAGTAGCCAACGAAAAATAGTCCCATCATCAAAAAGCCAGTGATAAATTTACCAAGGTAAATTCTATGCGCCCCAAGCCAGCCAGTAAGTAGCCAAAGCGCGTATGCGACGTAGATATTATTTCCCACTCTCTCTCCTTTTTCTAAAACTTTGCCAAAGTATCATCACGACGCAAAGATCGATCATCACATCAGCGAAGTTAAAGACCGCAAAGTTAAACCACTTGTGCCAAAAGACGTAATCCACGACGCCGCCATGGATAAATCTATCTGTGATATTTGAGCTGCCAGCTCCTAGCAAAGCCCCAAGCCAAATGGCATGCGAGCAAAGCAGCTTTTCTCAACGACTAGATAGACAAAAACGCCTAAAATGAGGGCGATCTGGATAAATTTAAGCCACTCATCTAAAAAGGCAAACATCGAAAATGCAACGCCCTTATTATATGTAAGAACTAGCGAGAAAAACTCGCCCTCCCACGAAAAACCATCTATAAATATCATCTTTATCGCTTGATCAACGATAAAAATGAGAAAAAACGCAATGAAAAATTTAACTAAGCTTTTATGCATTTAGGGCTTTTACAGAAATTTCTCAACTTCATCCATGCGTTTTTCAACTAAAGTTTGATTTTTGCCCTCAAGCAAAAGTCTGATCAAATTTTCAGTGCCAGAGTATCTAAAGAGCGATCTTATGCCCTCTTTTGCGAGGCTAGCCTCAAGCTCTTTTAGCCCCTCTATCTTATCAAGCGGCTTTTTCTCTGTGATTTTTAAATTTAGTAAAATTTGCGGATACGGCTTTAGCTCGCCAAAAATTTCACTAGCTTTTTTGCCTTTTTTAAGCATCATAGCAACTACTTGCATCGAAGTAACAAGGCCGTCGCCAGTTTTAGCGTAGTCGTTAAATATGACGTGACCGCTTTGCTCGCCACCAAAATTTATGCCATTTTCTTTCATCATCTCAAGCACGTATTTATCGCCTACGTTTGAGCGAAGTAGCTTGATCTTGTGAGCTTTTAGATAGTCATCAAGTGCGGCGTTACTCATCACCGTAGCCACGATGGCTCCACCTTTTAGCGCCTTTTGCTCGTGTAAAAATGCTGCAAGTGAGCCAAGTATCGCGTCGCCATGCACAACTTCGCCGTTTTCATCGACAACGACAAGCCTATCAGCATCGCCGTCAAATGCGAAGCCGATGTCAGCACGAAGCCTTTTTACCTCGCTTGCTAGATCTTCTGGGTGAAGTGCGCCGCAGTTTTGGTTGATATTGCTACCATTTGGCTCGTCGTTTATGACGATGACGTCGGCTCCAAGCTCGCTAAATACAGTTGGTGCGACCTTGTAAGCAGCTCCGTTTGCCACGTCCAAAACTACTCGTAAATTCTTTAAATTTAGCTCTTTTGGGAATGAATTTTTGATCTGCACGATATATCTGCCGATAACATCGTCGATTCTCTTGTTTGCACCGATTTCTGTCATCGTTTTTTGGGCATTTGCGATGAGCTCATCGTCGTAGAAGATTTTTTCTATCTCGGCCTCTATCGTCTCATCAAGCTTGTTGCCAAAGCTGTCAAAAAATTTGATGCCGTTATCGTAGTATGGGTTGTGTGAGGCGCTTATCATTATGCCAGCGTCACAGCGCATATTTTCTGTTAAAAATGCGATCGCAGGTGTTGGCATAGGGCCTATTTGAAGGACGTTGTAGCCAACTGCAGTTAGCCCTGCAACGATGGCGGTTTCTATCATATAGCCGCTTTTTCTAGTATCTTTTTCCAACCAAGATCACATTTGTCGCTGAGGTCTTTCTAAAGTAAATTCCAGCAGCCATTGCAAGGCGCATAGATGTTTGAGCTGAAAGCTTTTTCGCCAGCCTTACCACGAACTCCGTCTGTTCCAAAAAAGTTTCATCAATTTATCCTTTTTATTATAAAATGGTGCTATTTTATCAGAAATTATCAAATTTAAAAATCTAAAATTTATTTGTTTTAAAGCAGACTTAAATTCAGTTACAATTAAATATTTTTTTCATATAATCACGGACTAAAAATTATCAAAAAGGTATATTATGGCAAACCATAAATCTGCTGAAAAAAAGAGCTAGACAAACTATAAAAAGAACAGAGAGAAAACAGATTTTACCGCACTAGACTTAAAAAAATATCACAAAAAGCAGTGCGTGTAGCTGTAGAAGCTAAAAGATCTAAATGCTGCAAATGAAGCTTTAAAAGTTGCTAACAAAAAGCATCCACAGCTTCGTAAGTAGAGGCTTTTTGAAGAAACAAACTGCTGCTCGCCGCGTTAGTCGCCTTGCTCAATTAGTAAATACTCTAAAAGCCGCTTAATCTATTACATTTAATGTTTGCTGATAAACTCCATCCATTTTTGGATCGCTATGATGAAAGTCTACGCTTCTAAGCGATCCAAATATAGCAAACGATATCGAAAAGATGACAAAGCTCTCAAAAGAGCAATCATCTATCGAACCAGTCGCAACTGCTGCAAAAAAATATCTACAAATTCTAAAACGACATCGAAGAGAATAAAGCCTTACTTGAGGACTCTGAGCTTGGCGAGCTTGCAAAAGATGAGCTTAAAAATTTAGAAATTTCAAGAGAGAAGCTTGAAGAAGAGATTAAAATTTTACTTCTTCCAAAAGATCCAAACGATGATAAAAAAATATTTTTTTAGAAATCTGCGCAGGCACCGGTGGTGACGAGGCTGCACTATTTGTTGGAGATCTTTTTAATGCTTACATCAGATATGCAGAGCTTCGTGGATATAAATTTGAGATCGTTAGCCAAAGCGAGGGCAACACTGGCGGCTTTAAAGAGATCATCGTGCTTATAAAGGGCAAAGGCGCTTACTCTAGGCTAAAATTTGAAGGTGGCACACATAGGGTTCAGCGCGTGCCAGAGACTGAGAGCCAGGGCAGGGTGCACACCTCGGCTGTGACTGTGGCTATTATGCCAGAGGTTGAAGATAGCGAGATCGAGATCAATCCAAATGATATAAGAGTTGATGTTATGAGAAGCTCGGGTCACGGCGGTCAGTCAGTAAATACAACTGATAGTGCCGTTAGGATCACGCACATACCAACAGGACTTGTTGTCACAAATCAAGATGGCAAGAGCCAGCACAAAAACAAAGAAGCTGCAATGAAGGTACTAAAAGGCTAGACTTTACGAGATGCAAGAGCAAGAGAGACTTGCGAAAGAGACTAGTGAGCGCAAGAGTCAAGTCGGCACTGGAGACCGCTCAGGCAGGATAAGAACTTATAACTATCCACAAAACCGCATAAGCGATCACCGCATACGTTTAACACTTTACCGCCTTGATGCGATCATGGCTGCAGGATTATTTGACGAGATCATCGAGCCGCTTATCACTCACTATCAAGCAGAAGCTATGCTTGAGGCTGGCATCTAAGCGCAAAATCTATACATTCTCACCAAGTCATTAAAAATCAAAAATCTACAAACTAAGATCTAAAGTCATCTGATCTTGAAACGATCTTAGTTTGTCTGTTTTTTATAATAAAAAAATAATATTTATTCATATATTTTTCAAAAATAATTTAAATTAAATTTTTAGATTTTAGTTCATTTAATGCGATATTTTGGGCTTTGGTAAATTATAAATCTTTACTTGTGATATTAAAAGTATTTCTATTAATTGATCATAAGTTCGCATTAATAATAATACTCTATAATACCCAAACATTAAATCAAAAATAAGGAGAAAATATGTCACTAAGCGCAAGAAATCAACTAAATGTTGAGATATCAGAAGTAAGAACAGGTGCGGTAAATTCGCTAATAGCTGGCAAACTAGCAGGTGGTGAGAGTGCTAAAAAGCAACTATTACAGTTGATAGCGAGAAAGCTCTTGATCTTAAAGTTGGTAAAAAGCTATATTTTTTATTCAAAGCTTCAAGTGTTATCGTTTCAAAAAGACGACAGCATCAAAGCTTAGCGCAACAAATCAAATCAAAGGCGTTGTTAGCGAGATAAAAGACGGCGCTGTAAATGCTGAGGTTATCATTGATGCAAATGGCAGCAGTAATTTCAGCTATCATCACAAGAGAGTCAGTTCAGAAATTTGAGCTTTTAAAAAGCAGGCGACAAAGTAACTGCTATCATCAAAGCAACTCAAATCATAGTTGGCGTTAACAATTTTCTCGGGGCAAACTGTGCTCGATCCTCTTTTCAAAATTAATTTCTAAACTTAAGCTAATATCCAAAACCAAATCCTAAAATCTCTCATAAATTTTTCAAAAACACAAAATTTAATTAATACTTATTTTTGTCAAATTTAAAAATAAAATCTCCAAACTTTTATAATAAATTTACTTTAATTGCCTATATAGCGTAAATATAAAGTCAATTTGAATAAAAATAGTGTCAATAAATATTACCAAACTACGCTCTAATCGCACTTAGCTTTTAATAAAATTTAATTTAAAAACTAATTAGACTATTTTTAATAAAAAAAGTCGTATAATCTAGTTAGTGAATATCTTACTTCAAAGGAGAGAGCATGAAAAATCCAGGTTTATCTAGAAGAGATTTTTGTAATGAAGCGCTATCGGAGCCACGGCACTTGGCATGGGCGCTACAAACGTTAATGGCCAGCCCAATGAACGAAAAAGATGTCAAATGGGACGATGAGTATGACGTAGTCATCATCGGCTCAGGCTTTGCAGCTCTTGCGGCAGGTGTGACATCAGCCAAAAAGGCAACAAAGTCGTCTTGATCGAAAAAGATGGGCCGCACAGGTGGCAACTCTGTCATCAACGGCGGAATTTTTGCCGTTCCAAATAGTGACATGCAAAAGAAAGCTGGCATCAAAGATAGCACCGAGCTATTTATCAAAGACTGCTTGAAAGCAGGCCGCGGCATCAACCACGTTGATCTTTTGGCAAAGATCGGCGAGAGAGCGCAAGATGCCTACAAGCTCACACTTGATTGTGGTGCAAAAATATATCGATCAGATCACTCACGCAGGTGGTCACTCAGTGCCAGAAGCCTTCAAACAGAGGTCGGCAGCGGCGCTGGCATCGTGCTTCCTATGACTGCGACATTTGAAAAGTTAGAAGGCGCATCGATCAAAAAAAGGACAAAATGTGATGACTTTGTCTTTGACGACAAAGGGCGCAGTTGTGGGCGTCATCGTTAGAGAAAAACTACAATTTGATGGCAATTTGATGAGTGACGATGTCGAAAACAAAAGCGGCGATACAAAATATATAAAAAGCCAAAAAGGCGTTGTGCTAGCAGCTGGTGGCTTTTTGTAGAGATAAAATTTTTAGGCGACTTCAAGATCCAAGGATCACACCTGAGACAGACTCGACAAACCAACCAGGCTCAACAGCGGGCGCGCTTTTAGCGGCATTTAGAGCGGGTGCTTATCCGGTTCAGCCAAGCTGGATACAATACGGCCCATGGGGATGTGCCGATGAGACAGGCTTTGGCGTGGGATCGATGTTTAACGTAAATGGCTCTTTTCCATTTGGAATTTCAGTCGATCCAAGAACTGGCAAACGCTATATGAACGAGCTAGCTGACCGCAGGACAAGAACTGAAGCGATGTTTAAAGTCATCCATGAAAAAGGCGAAGATGATAAAAACTTCCCTATCAACTTCTGCGACTCAAGAGCCCTTCCTCACATGCTCCCAGCTCACTATGAAAAAGCTATCGCAGCTGGAATTTGCAAGAAATTTGACACACTTGATGCTTTGGCAGCTGAGTATAAGATCCCAGTTGATGAGCTCAAAAAAACAGTCGCAAGATACAATGAATTTGTCAAAAAAGGCGTAGATGAGGACTTTGGCAAGCCAGTTGTTGCGACTACGACAAAGGGCATTGATATCTCAGTTCCGCCATTTTACGCAGAGCGTGGCACGCCAAAAAGTTCACCACACAATGGGCGGCCTAAATATCAACACAAAAAGCCCAAGTCATGAATTCTCAAACAGCTATGCCTATACCAAATTTATATGCAGCTGGCGAGATCACAGGTGGCGTTCACGGAGCCAGCCGTCTGGGATCAGTGGCTATAACTGATTGCTTGACATTTGGCATGATCGCTGCTGAAACTATCGGCTAGAAATAGGTGGCAGGCGTTTGCTTGCCACTATAAATCTAAATCTATAAACCCGTTTTTACTCGCTCAGAAATTTTCTTCTCTTCAAGCAGCTTAAACGTGCTTATCACGGTTGGTTTGCTCACATTTAGCTTTTCGCAAATGTCTGAAATTTTAAGCACGATAAAACCATTTTCATCGCTTAGCTCGCAAAGTAAATTTATGATCTCTGCCTTTTTCTCGCCAAGAAGTGCCTTGTAAATTTCCTTTTCTAGCTCCAAATTTTATATCCTATCGCTACGCACCAAAGCGCGCCACATAAGAAATTTGCGATCATCACGGCCGCACTTCCAGCGTCCTTTGCTGCCTTTGCTAGGGCGTGATAGTCTGGGCTTGCAAGATCAGTCACTCGCTCTAGGCCCGAGTTTAGGCACTCGCAAACTAGCACAAATGCCATGCTAAAGATCAAAAATAGGTTAAAAATAAGGTCAAACTTTCAAAAATAGCGAGATCGTAGCTATCAAAAAAATATGCAAATTTCTATGCGAAAGCTCTTTTCGTTTTTAAAAATTTCAGCCAAACCCTCTCTTGCGTAGCCGTAATTTTTAAAAAATTTATACGTTGGCTGGTTTCTCATAACTTTCCTTTTTGTGATTTTTGGCATAATTATAATTAAAAAGGATGAATGTGAAACTTATTAGCTGGAACGTAAATGGGCTGCGCGCAGTGGTGGCAAAAGATGGCTTTTGGCTGGCTTTGATGAGGTTAAGCCTGATTTTTTGGGACTGCAAGAGATCAAGGTCAAAGAAGATGACGTGCCAAAAGAAATTTACAACCTTGGCTTTAAAGATATCAGTGTAAATTCAGGCGCAAGGGCTGGCTACTCTGGCGTGATGAGCCTTGCTAAATTGACGTGCAAACGCAAAAAGCGTCCTTTTTGACGACACGGAGGGGCGAGTTTTGGAGCATAGATTTGATGATATCGTGCTTTTTAACATCTACTTTCCAAACGGCCAAAAAGGACGATGAGAGGCTAGCTTACAAAGATGGACTTTTACGAGAAATTTTTAGCTTACTGCAAAGAGCTTGTAAAAAGCGGCAAAGAGGTGATATTTTGTGGCGACGTAAATACCGCTCACCGCGAGATCGACCTGAAAAATCCAAAGGCAAATGCCAAAACTTCTGGCTTTTTGCCTATCGAGCGCGCGTGGATAGATGAGGTGCTAAAAAGTGGCTTTTATAGATACCTTTAGAGCCGTAAATGGCGACGTTACGGACGCTTACTCGTGGTGGAGCTACCGCTTTAACGCAAGGGCAAAAAACGTAGGCTGGAGGATTGATTATTTCTTCATTTCGCAAGGGCTAAAAGATAGGCTAAAAGACGCCTTTATCCTGCCAGAGATCACCGGTAGCGACCACTGCCCAGTTGGCATAGAGATAGAAATTTAGTCAAGTCTATGTGGCTTTTCCTAGTAAAAATCCTTGTGCATAGGAATTTCGTCATCTTTTTATTTGGTTTAAGAATTTTCTTCTGAGCTTACGAATTAGCTACTATTTTGTAGTTTTGCTTTTTGCAAAACTTACTATGGTTTCAACTAAAAACTCTTGCATTTTTTCATCAAATGGGAGCTTTTTTATGATTGACCCATCGATTTTTTATAACATCTATATCAAGCTCTAAAATTCAGTAGTAGTTCGAGTAGCCATGAGCCAAAGTCATCTATGGATATTTTGCAACCATATCCTTTGATACGTTTTATAAATGAATTTACTACCACATAGTCACTAAGCTCCTCGCTCTCTAACATCTCAAAGCAAATTTTACTAGGGTCTTTGCATTCGTTTAATTTATTTTCTATAAGCTTCTCTCATACTAGCATCGGCGATATCTGTATTTGATAGATTTATAGAAAACATATACTCAGGGTGCTTTTTAGCTAGATCAAAAGCATGGCTTATAACTTTCTTTTTGTGATTTGTGGATAGAGTTGTGTCTTCATCGCGATATCTCAAAAATTCACCAGATAGTGTATTTTTGCCATTTTGATCGATAATGCGAACTAGTACTTCATAGTATTTTTGCTTCTACCTCATTTTTCTTCTACATTAAATATTCCTTGTGCCTCAACTATGACTCTATCGTTTTCTAGCGCATCTTCTATCAACTGAACTACTAATTGGTTCTTGTGATATTTCATTTCGATAGCATCGTTTTCCATGTAGTAGTAGATGTTGTTGCCGTTGTCGATAGCAAAGTTGATTTGCTAGGGACTGATTGCATTAGGGCGGTTGGTTTGCGGGGTGTCATTTGGTAATGAAACGCCTACCACCATTTTTGCACCTGGCAAATTTTCAACTTTACCATCTACTACTACGTTTATTCTGTTTGAACTAAAATACTCTTTTATATATTCGATATCTCGTACTATATCATCACCCTCGTACCAGATGTAAATGCATCATCTTGAAACCTGTATAGTTTTGCTTTTGATATTAGAAGCGTCTCACGCAAAGCTTTAGTGTATCTGCAACAGCTTTTTAGCATCGCATCTATGACCTTATTTTTGGTAAAAGAATCTTAGCATTTTAGAAATTTCTAATGCTTAGGCAGATTAGTATCCCGTCTTTTTTTAGCTTCTAAAAATTTCTGTTAATGCAAAATAGTTTGCCACAAAAACCAGTTAGCTTGTCTATTGAAGATTGTATTTTATCTGCTCATTTTGTGTTAGCTCGTTAAGCATCAAAAGTTTCTTTTTGTTCAGTCAAGCTTTATAGCGATATAGCCTTCTAGTTTGTTCCTAAAGAAAAAGGGATAAAATTTTCACCTTTTTCATAAAAAGTCACCACTTTTTGTTTTACTTATTAGCTCATCACTTTCCCAAGTTTTAGCATTTAGCACAGCTTCTTTTTATAGATGCGTAAAAACTTTGAGGATGCATATGATTTTAGTATTTTAGGATCTTTGCCTCTGATCTCTTTTAGTTTATACCCAGTCTTTTTTCTTCAAAGGTTTTATTCACGTATACAATTTTGTTATCGTTATCACAAAAAGACGATAGAACTATGTCCGCTATCAACAGTAGTTTTTTAAGAGTTTTTATTTGCATCATATGCCCTAACAGCTAACATTGTTTGATAGGGCGCTAAGTATGCAAAATATTATAAAAGTGATCAGACAAAGTATTTGAACTATTTTTGCATCATTTACTAAACTTGATTGTATAGTTAGAATTCTATCTCTAAATTTCTCTATTTTATTATCAAGATTTAGCTTGTTAGCTTGATATGAAAATTTTTTGTAAAAGTTTTTTATGTGCTGAGTAGCATAGAGCATTTTATCTAGTATGATCTGAGCTTTAGCATCATTTTTATACTCATTTTTATATGCTTTTAACTGATTTGATATATTATCTATAAGGACTGGATCAAGAGCTAGTGCACCTTTTATAGCATAAAATATAGGCTCTAATTTATTTGATATGTTTTAGATTACGTACTTCATATTGACTTACTAACATATACGAGCTTTATTGATGAACTTACATAGTTTGCCCTTCGTGCTAGATATGCTTTTTGGTTAAATGTCTCTTTTTATATCTTGTATATATTTTTATATCACTTTGATGAAATAATAGAATCCCGTAACTGAGCACCGATAACTCACTCAAATTTACCATCAAATCAAATTATATTTGCATTTAGATTATCGTAGTTTGTTATGCTGGCACTATTACTTAGAGAGTAGTTTATTTCATTATCTATAAATTTTAGATCTAAAATTTCATCGATCAATTTGTTATTTGTGTCAATTGATATATTTGCCTTTATATATAAAAAAATGCACTAAAGAAAAATATGACAGCTAAAAACGCCAAGTATGATTTTTATCTGCTTAGTACTCATTTAGTATCCTTTCGGGCGTTTGCCATTTAGCGTTAGTAAAAAGCGTATAACGCATCCATCTCATCTTTACTAAGTTCGTGTCCAAGCTGATAGTAGCTAACATAACGTAATGTCTCTTTTAGGTCGCTCATCTCTCCATGAGATAGATAAGGGGCTGTTTTGCGATATTTCTTAGGGAAGGTGCTCTTCTTAGTCTTTTATTTGTATCTAGGGTTGAAATTTATTATGCCCAAGATCTTGCATCAATCCCTCCCTAAATTTCTACCGTTATGTGCAAGCGACACAACCTATTTTATTAAATATATCAAAGCCTTTTTTTAGCTTCGTTACTTATTGCATTATCATCACCAGATATAAAATGGTCAAATGGCGAATCAATGCTTAAAACTGCTTTTTCAAACTCAACTATCGCATCAACGATATTATCGAAGTTGATGCCGTCCTCATACCTTTTTAAATAAAATTTTATACTCAGAGATGCTGTTTACTGTATCTACTACCTTATCGTTGTTTGAGTTTAACTCTATTCTTGATGTTATAGACTCTTTTACCTGATCTTTTAGGTTGGTCTTTTTGCATCGTTATAAAACAAATAATTTGCTGTCTGCATTTAAGATACTTGGAGGATTTAGCATGCCTTTTCTGTGCTCGCTTGATTGCTCCCGCTTAAATCCCAATATAAGTTATGGCAAGTTTGGCAAGAGTAGTTTTCATTTGGGCTTAATCTCTTATCGAAAAAGCTTTTTACCAAGCATGGCTTTTTCTTCATTGTATTTTGTGACCGTAAGTGGCTCATATGATGAATACTGCAAAATGATATGGTAATGGTAAAAATACAAAGTATAAAAACTCTCATAAAACCTCTATTTTTATTTTTTTCATTTTTCTAATATCGGCAACTTTTTAGAAAATTTATATCCCATTTACATATAGTTGCATTTTCTAAAAAATTTATGATACAATTCGCTCGAAATATACAAATTTCAAGGAGGAGTCATGAGAAAAGGTTTTACAATGATCGAGTTGATCTTCGTGATCGTTATTTTGGGTATATTAGCTGCAGTTGCTATACCAAGACTAGCTGCAACCAGGGATGATGCAGAGATAGCAAAAACTGCTACAAATATACAAACACTTATTGCTGATTTGGGTTCTTATTACACTTCACAAGGTGAATTACGCATGATGTTTCTAAAAATGTCAAACGTAAAAAGCCCGATAGAAATAAAAAGTAAAAAGTGTTTGGAAGTAGGTACTGGGAAATTCAACAAGCGGAGAGATAAAACTAACCATAGGAGAAGAGAATCTTTGTAAAGATGTTTGGAAGTTGCCAGGTTTAGCAAATGTTAAAGCATTAATTGAAAGCAGCGACAACAAGACAGGTGGTACACTTAAATTTGGTGGCATGGGTATAAAATACTAGCAAGTTTAATACGCACGATTTCTTAAGGCAAGGAAAGCACCTTGCCTTTTATCTTCTCACAACTATTTTTAGAAATTCATTTTTATTTATAAAAATTTAGTGTATAATCTTGAAATACTTTAAAATTTTTCAAGGACGAATGTATGAGAAAAAGCATTTTACGATGATCGAGCTGATCTTTGTAATTGTTATTTTAAGTATCATAGCAGTAGTTGCTGTGCCAAGACTAGCTGCAACAAGAGATGATGCTGAGATAGCTAAAGCCGCTATGAATATACAAACTCTCATCGCTGACATTGGTTCATACTACACTGCACAAGGAAAAATTTTCAGCAAATATCTCTGATATGTCAAATGTCTTGCAACCCATATATGCTAAAAAGAGACAAATGCTTAGATATAACTGCTTTAAATAGTGCAAACGGCACAATAAGTGTTAATCTTTCAACCAGTGGCCTTTGTGAAAAAGTATGGAGTTTGCCAGCACTTGAAGCTACAAAAGAGCTGATCGCCGGTACTGCTGGTGGTACCAAGGATGTAAATACTATATACTGGTGGTACTGGCATAAAAGTATCAATACTAAAATTTAACTTGAAAAATTTTAATTTTAGGTCACTTTCTTTTACAGATCTTAAAGATAAAAACGTAAAATCCTGCCATGGATTTATTAAAAGACCCGCTAAATAAACTAATCATCTCGCTCTCGCGCCAGCTGGCGTGGGCATGATGTTTAACACGCTTTACAACGTCACTGGCACATTTTTCGCCGCTAAAATTTCTACCCTTGCAGTTGCTGGCATGGCGATGAGCTTTTTGCTCTATCTAAGTGTCGTTGGCATCGGACTTGGCTTTGGCTCGGCACTCACCGCGCTAATAGGCAACAGCCTAGGCGCGAACAAACCAAAAATGGCTAAACTTTATGCGGCAAATGGCATCATCTTTGTGCTTCTTTTTGCCTTATTTATGGGGCTTTGTGGCTACTTGCTAGCACCAAATTTACTAGTCATTTTAGGTGCTGATCATCACTACATCAAAGAGGCACTTGACTACGCTGGCGTCATCTTTCTTGCAGCTCCATTTTTCTTGCTTATAAAATCGCTCAATGGCATACTTGTCGCACTTGGCGATACTAAAAGCTACCGCAACTGGCTATTTTGTGGCCTTTTTATCAACGCATCTTTTTGCTATCTTTTTGCCTTTGGCTTTGCTCTTGGTGTAAAAGGCCTTGCTCTAGCAACGGCTAGCGTGCAGTTTTTAGGCATGATCTATCTCTTTCTTAAAGTAAGAAAGAGCAAGATGATAGAGCCTAGAAATTTAGGCTACTTCGTGCCAAATTTCGCCGTCTGGGCAAAGATACTAAAGCAAGCCTTGCCAGCTTGTCTAAACTACCTCTCAATGTCGCTTGGCTCGCTTGTGCTTTTAAAATTTGTAAGCTTTTACGGCGTCAATGCAGTGGCAGGTTATGGTATAGCCTTAAGGATCGAGCAAATTTTAGTGCTTCCAACCATCGGCATGGCAGCAGGGGTGCTTAGCATCATCTCAAGAAACTACGGCGCTAAGAGCTTTCAAAGAGCATTGCAGTGCTACAAACTATCGCTTCTTTTTTTGCTCATCTACTGCGCCTTTGCCTACATCTTTATAAGGCTTTTTGGCGAGAGCGCGATCAAGCTCTTTGACAGCACGCCAGCCGTGCTTGAGGTCGCCAAACTCTACCTTGGCATCAACTCACTTGCCTACATGGCTTACGGCACGATAAACATCTCAGGCAGCACGTTACAAGCGATAAAACGCCCAGTGGCGATCTTTTTGCTAAATGGCTTTAGACAGCTCGTGCTTCAATGCTCGCTCTTTTACGTGGTGGTCTTTTGGCTAGGACTTGAGATCAAATTTATGTGGCTAGCGCTCTTTTTTAGCGTCTATTTTACGGCGATTTGCTTTTTGGCTTGGACGCTTTTTAGGTTAAAAAGAGCTACGAGCGCAAGCTTTTAAATTTAAAACTAAACGCAAAAAAGCAAAGTGAGGCGACTAAGATGATGCTAGCCCCGCCTGTGAGATTAAAATAAAAGCTGATCACAAGGCCGCTAAAGCAAAAAATGATAGAAAAAATAGTTGAGATTAGCATCATTAGACCCAGCCTTTTGGCAAAAATTTGCGCAATATATGGCGGTATAGTAAGTAGCGCGATGACAAGTATTAGCCCCACGACACGGATCGTAGCCACCACACAAAGCGCCATCATACAAACTAGCAGATAGTGAAAAATGTCGAGTTTACCCGCGAAGTTTTGCAAACTCCGCATCAAAGCTGATCGCCACAAACTGGCGGTAAAAAAGTGCGATGAGCACCAAAAACAAGAGGTCTAAAACACTCATAAAGATGATATCTGTGCCGCTAACCGCAAGGATCGAGCCAAAAAGATAGCTCATAAGATCGGCGTTATAGCCAGGTGTAAGATCGATGAAGATAATGCCAATAGCCATGCCAATCGCCCAAATAGCGCCTATTACGGAGTCTATGTTTGTCTTATCTTTTAGCGTGATCGTGGCAATGATGAGTGCTAAAAATAGTGAAAATATACTCGCTCCAAAAAGCGGCTCGAGTGAGAAGAAAAATGCAAGCCCTATGCCGCCATACGCGCCGTGTGCGATGCCTCCAGCGATGAAAGTCATCTTGTTTATCACCACAAGCGAGCCTATCATGCCGCATATTATGCTTACTAAAATGCCCGCAATAAAGGCATTTTGCATAAAATTTAACTCTAAAATCTCGCTCATTTTCTCTCTTAAAATTTAAAAACATTGCTCTTTGTTTTTTCACAACCGCACTCGCCAAGCGCGATCTCGACATCACAAAAATGGCTGTGCGTTCTAGCTAGATGCTCGATAAATTCCCTCTTTGCAAGATTTTCATGCGTTTTATGGATGTGTAAATTTTTACTCACGTAAGCGATCTTTGTAGCATAATTTAGCACGATATTTAGGTCGTGACTGACTAAAACCACACCAACACCGCTTGCATTTATGCCCTTTAAAATTTCATCAATTTCAGCCTGCCCTTTTGTGTCGATGCTTGCCGTTGGCTCATCTAAGATGAGCACTTTTGCATTTGCGCAAAGCGCCCTAGCGATATAGACGCGCTGCCTTTGACCGCCACTTAGCTCGCCGATCCTTGCGTTTGCAAACTCCCTCATACCGACCTTCTCAAGGGCACCTAGCGCTAGGGCTTTCTCATCTTTTGAGTAAAAACCAAAGATTTTTTTATCGATTAGCCCCATTAAAACGACTTCTAAAACCATCATCGGAAAGCTTTGATTTGAGAGGAAATTGTGCGGCACGTAGCCTATAAATTTACTAACCTCGCTTGGCTCTTTACCAAAGAGCTTTATCTCGCCACTTTGAGGCTTAAGTAGGCCCAAAATGAGCTTTAAAAGCGTGCTTTTGCCCCCGCCATTTGGACCGATTATCGCTAAAAACTCGTCACTACTATAGTCTAAATTTATGTCCTCTAAAACGACTTGTTTATCGTAGCTAAAGTTTAAACTTTCTAATTTTTATAATATCTTTCAAAATAGACTCTTTTGCGTAAATGTCGTGACAAAAATGAAAAGTCCAAGCCAAAGCATGATGCCAAGGGCTGCAAATTCTGCGTAGATTTTAAGCTTTTTTAGCTTAATGTTCGTGCTGATCTTTGAGCCAAAAACTGCCGCTACAAATATCACCACACTCATGCCAAGCGCCATAAATACGCCACTTATCACGCCTGCAAAGTAGCTACCTATCTCATTTGCCAGCACAAAAACTAAGATCGTGCCCGGGACAGGGCACTAGCGCCGCAGCAGCCGCTACTAGCCACTCTCTCTTGCTCTTTGGCTTTTTGGTTGAGCAATCTGACAGCCCATTCACTTTTTAATCTTTGTATTTTTTTACTCAAACTTTGGCTCAATTTGATCTAAAAATATAGTATTAGTCTCATTTTTGCTTGAGAGATAATGTGATCTTTTTAACAAGCATAAAAATCGCCACAAAAAAGATCACAACTCCAGAAAATGCAGTCGTTATGCTAGCAGTGTCCTTTGTGAGGTCGCTCGCTTACTCACGAAGCAGTAAAAAGCTAGCAAAGACAAAAGACAAATGCGCCCACGACGTGCAAAAAGCCGATCTTTAAGGCAAATAAAACGCCCTTTTGTAGCTGCCTCCAGTTGCGGCAAAATATGAGCTTGTTAGCACCTTGCCATGGCCTGCTCCAGCAGCGTGCAAGAAGCCATAGCCAAATGAGATAAATGCCAAAAATAGCAGCGCAAGCGGACTTTTGTAATCCACGCTTCTTAAAATTTGCTTTAGCCTATCAAGCAAGCTTAGGCTAGTTTTTGAGACGATGTCAAATTTCGCCTCATCGATCTTATCTATCTGGCTTAAATTCTCATCGCTCGCGCCTACTACTGGCTCTTTTAGTAGCTCTTTAGCGCTGGCTTTTCATTGTGAGCTTTGGTCGCTTCTTTTGCTTGAAAATGTAAAAAATATCAAATTTGAGTTTGAATTTGGTATCGCCCAGAAGCTTTTACCCACCAAAAATGCGTTATTTTGCGTAAATTTGAAGTTAAAATAGCCCTCTTTATCCTCCATATCAACCGACACGACAAGTCCGTCAGCGATCACTAAATTTGTCTTAAAACTCACGTCAAATTTAAGCCTGCCCTCGTCAAAATAGAGCTTGTAATTATTTAAATTTGGCTCTATTTTAGTAGCGTTTTCGTCCTTGTAATAGTACTCAATCTGCGTCAAATAGTGCCTTGGCACGAGGTAGTCTAGTAAATTTAAGCGGATCTTTCTAAGCTCTTTTATCATCTATCTTTTCATCTTGATTGAGGTCAAAATTTTGCTTCATCAGGTCTGAGAAATTTTGCGAAAATGTCCAAGTAAAGGCTATCTGCGTGATGTTGTTTTCGTGTGCGACAAATTTCGCACTAACGTGAGCTGTTGGGCTATAAAGCGAGCATAGAGCACACCCGAAAGCATTTATCGCTAGTAGGCAAATGACGATCAGGCGTGCTAACATTTTTATAGACTTTTTAGCGAAAATTTCAGCCGTTTTTTTCATCTCAGCTAGCCAGTTTTCAGGCAGTTGGTCTATCATGACGACCTTTGAGCCAGTCTCTTTTGCGATCAAATTTGCAGCCTTTGTTGGGAACTGTGGAGCCACGAAAATGACCTTCACGCCGTGCTCTTTGGCTTCTTCTATAAGCTCTTTTAGCTCAGCTGGCTTTGGCTCTTTGCCCTCTATTTCAATGGCGATTTGCTCTAAGTTATAGCGCTTTGCAAAGTAGCCCCAAGATGGGTGATATACGATAAATTCGCGAGTTTTGACATCTTTTAGCTCGTTTTTGATAAAGCTATCAAGCTCGTCAAGGCTAGCTTTAAATTTAGCCAAATTCTCCTCATAAAGCTTTGCATTTTGCGGGAATTTCTCTATTAGCGCCTTTGCTATGTTATCAGCTTGAGTTTTTACCAAGATAGGGTCAAGCCAGATGTGTGGGTCAAGGCCGTCATGGTGGTGATGATGGTGCTCGCCCTCATGGTCATGGTGCTCATGCTTATGCTCACCCTCGTGCTTATGCTCGTGGTGCTCTTCATGTTCATGCTCCTCGCTCATAGCGATCTTTTCGATGCCCTCTTGCGTCTTTACGATGCGTAAATTTTTAAACGTCTTTGAGAAGCGATCAAGCCACGCGTCTTCAAACTCGATGCCGATAGCAAAGTAAAGCTCGCTCTTTTCAAGCTCCTTCATCTGCTTTGGCTTTTGGCTCATAAGTGTGCGGATCAGCGCCTTTGCCAACCATCGCATTTACGTCTAAGCGTATCTCCAGCGATCTGCTCGACAAGAAATTTCGTTGGCAGTATGCTAGTAGTCACAACCGGCTTTGCAAAAAGAGACAAAGCACAAACAGCTAAAAACGATAATTTTTCTCATTATCTCTCCTTTAAAAAAATAATTGCGAAGTTTAGCAAAAATGCAACTTGGTTGCAACTTAAAAAGCAAATGCCCTAAATGTAGCCTTTTCTTTTAAATATAGTTTAAATCTTTTTAGCGTTAATATACGAAAAATGAAAAGGGCAAAGATGAACGCGAGAAAATTTTCTTAGAAGAGCACAATATCAAGGCTACGACGCTTCGCATAAAGCTTGTTGAAATTTTACAAAACGCCAAGGCGCCACTAAGCTACGATGAAATTTTAGAGAGCCTTGACGCAAACAAGACGACCTTTTATAGAAGTATGGAAATTTTTGAAAAAGAAAATCTCGTGATAAAACCGAAAACAACCACAAGAGCTACTACGAGCTGGCAAATGAGGCCAAAGCCTACTTCATCTGCGACGTCTGCCACAAGGTGACAAACATCGACATGCCCCACCTAAGCGTCGCTAAAAATATAAAAAGCGCCGTTATAAAGGGCGTTTGCGATGAGTGTGATCACGAGTAAAGTGCTATGATCTCGGCTGGGATAGCTTTTGGGCGGTTTGTCTTTAGATCGATATAGACAAACTCCGTCTTGCCAGTTGCTATTAGCTCGCCATCTTTTTTAAACTCAAAATATCTGCAAGATGTCGCCTTGCCCTCAGTTTGCGTGTAGGTGTACATTTCTATCTTGTCCATCAGCTTTGCGCTTTTTATATATTTTGCTTCATTTTTCTAATGAGCCATTCACCCCTTTTTATACTGCGCCTCAACCGTGTCGCCAACAGCGGCAGAGTGGGCAAATGCGGCCTCTTGCATAAGCGTGAAATAATAGACATTATTCATGTGACCGTGCATGTCGATAGCTTGTGGCGGGATGGTGACGTGATATATAAAATCTCTCATTTTTGACCTTTTTACAAAAATTATAACCAAAAATGAGGAGCTAAAATGCAAAATTTATGGGATAAAAAGGCGTCAAACTACCAAAGATTTGACGGCAAGATCAGCGCTATCCAGCAGCAAATTTTGGTAAAGCCTTGGCTTGGGGAGTTGATTTTTAGTGGCAAAGATATCCTTGATATCGGCTGTGGTACGGGCGTTTGGAGCATATTTTTATCAAAAACGGCTAAAACATATAACTGGCATCGATAGCTCAGAAAAAGATGATAGAAATTTTCAAACGAGGACGCAAAGAGATTTGGCGTGACAAATTTAACCAGCGAGGTTTGCTCGTGGAGAGATTTTAAGCCAGCAAGGCTCTTTGATATCGCCATTTGCACGATGAGCCCAGCCATTGCGAGCGATGAAGATTTTGCTAAATTTCAAAACTGCGCCAAGCAAAAGCTATATCTTGGCTGGGACAAGCCTAGAAGCTCTGATCTGCTTGAGCCATTTTTGAGTGATCAGCCGCGTGCTCTCTCAAAAACGTAGTAGATAGGCTTGAAGCGTGGCTAAATGAGCAAGGCATCGCTTTTAAGAGTCAAATTTTAAACGAAACTAGGATCGCTAGACGAAGCGTGCAAGAAGCAGCTGAAAATATCTGCTGGCACCTTGAGATAAATGGGAGCTAAAAACTACGATGAAAAAGACGGTTTTAGCGATGTTAAAGAGAGATTTGACGGCGAGTTTATAGATGAAAAGATAGACTCGCAAATGAAGCTTTTTGTCTTTTAGAGCTTAAATTTAGAGCACTGCTTTGCCAGATCAGCTAAAAATGACGCCAAAGATGATGAGCATGGCTCCAGAAATCGCCAGATGCTAAGTAGCTCGCCAGCAATAAAAATAGCCGATAAATCCCAGCAGAGACTGGCTCTGAGCAGAAAAACAATCGCCTTGCTAGCGGTCGTGTATCTTTGAGCGATCGTTTGCACAAAAGTAGCAAAAATATGGTGCCAATCACCGTCGTGATAAATATCGCTATGAAAAATTCCCTATCAAAATTTGGCACGATACTGCCCTGAAAAAGCGCGAAAACAAGCGAAAGCAGGGCATTTGTAAGAAAGACCACAAAGACAAGCAAATAAAGCTCGCTCTTTCTTACAAAGTGGCCATTTAGCGTAGTATAAAGTGCGTAAAATATCGCGCAAACAAGCGCTAGTGCCTCGCCACTCCCAAGTGCTAGCGTGGTGCCACTTAAGAGCCAAAGCCCAAAAATAGCGATGATAGCGCCAAAAATAGCAAAAATGCTTATCTTATTTTTAAAAAAGATAGCCGCCATAAAAGGCACTATCACGCACTCAAGCCCCGTGATAAAGGCGACGCTCGAGCTAAAAGTGAGCTTTAGAGCGTAAGTTTGCGTGGCAAATGATAAAAAGAGCACCGATCCAAGGATAACGCCGTAGATGACGCTTTTTTTGTCAAATTTCTTAGTAAATCAGCGCGACAAAGCCCATAAAGATAGCCGAGAGAAAAAACCGACAAAAGAGCATGACAAAGACGCCATTTGTCTTTAGCGCGTTTGCCATGGGTAAAAACGTAGCGCCCCAAAACGATAGCAACTACGATCAGAGCGATGTCGGCTTTGTTTTTGAGCGCTTACATTTCTCATTTAAAGATCGAGTCAAGCACCTTTACCGCTATCTCAGGCTAAAGCCGCTTCTTAGCCCCTTTTCTTTCTCGCTCATCACGTTAAATAGCCCATCTAGCGTCTTTCTCGTGATATATGCGTTTAGATCCTCGCCCTCATCTGGCACATATTCACTTGCGCCTAAATTTTTAGCTAGGCTCTTCACTGATTTTATCGTTTCGTTGTTTTTAGCCGAGCCACCGATGAAAGAATTTAGCCCATTGTACGCTGTCGCAAAGCTATTATCGCTCATCATTTTCTCAATTATCGGCGTAAATGCCGCCTTTAGCTTTTGGCTGGAGCTTTGCTGCAAATACTTCGTAACGCTGTCGCTGCCGCCGTTAAAGAGCTTTTTGACATCGGCCTCGCTCATATTTTTTATGCTCTCGCTAAAAATTTCAGCAGCCTTTGGCACGGCCGTGGTTGCGGCGTTATTTATCGACTTGCTAAGGTCTTGCGCCCACTTCTCGCCGCCCACTTTTTTGGCTAAATTTGACGCCATCTCAAGGCTTTTTGGGAGTGGGATTTTAGCTGTGGCGTTGTTTATAAAGCCCTCTTTTGAAAGCTCGCCAACAGCTGCATTTAGTGCCTCGCTAACCAAGCTTTTATAGTCGCCGCTTGATGCGTGAGTGGCGATTTTCACGCCTTTATTTATCATATCATCCATGCTTGCGGCTTGCAGATTTAAAAGCAAGCGCGCCACAAAAGAATAACAAGAGATCTTTTCATTTTCTCTCCTTTTTAAATTAAAGCAAAATCATACAAAAAAATATCTAAACGCTTAAAAATAATTAATATTTTTGCACGTAAATCCACCCTTTTTTTGAGGGGAATTTATGCAGCTCTTACTTTTAGCTTCGCTCTTAGCATGGATAGCGCAGCTCTAAATATGGCAAACGGCGCAAGGTATAAAAGCCTTGTACTTGGCAAATTTATTTATCGCTTTTATGCTTGGTTTTTTTCAGTTTCTCATGCCGCTTCTTGGCTATTTTCTAGGCATTAGCTTTGCTAAATTTATAAGCTCTATCGATCACTTCATCGCATTTTTTATACTTTGTTTTCTTGGCTTTAAAATGCTAAAAGAGGCCTGTAGCAGCGAGGCTAGCGAGTCATTAAACATGGATATTAAGACCATTTTTGTAGGCGCATTTGCCACTAGCATCGACGCGCTTGCCATTGGCGTCACGCTTAGCTTTGAGGCGGTTAGTATATTTAAAAGTGCGCTCATCATCGGCGTAGTATGCTTTGTGCTAAGCCCAGCGCCTTTATATCGGTACGGTATGGGTGAGATTTTTAGAGAAAAAGGCGCTTTTTAGGCGGAGCGATACTTATATTTTTAGGCTTTAAAAATCATCATCACTCATCTGCTAGAAGAGGGAGTAATTTAAAGTATTTAGAAATTAAATAGTTTGAATAGTTGGATCGGATTAACTAGATTTTTAAAGCTTATGTGGATAAGATTTTTGTCTTTTGAAGTGGTGACCCATACGAGACTCGAACTCGTGTTACCGCCGTGAAAGGGCGATGTCCCTAACCGCTAGACGAATGGGCCACGGTCGGTTATGAAGTTGGGATTATATTACTTTTTAACTTAATTTTTACATAAAAGGACAAATCGTTGAAGAGTTTCACTTGTTGTATTATCTGCTCTCATTTTTCAGGCTGTGTTGCGACTAAAACGCCGCAAAAGCTCACAAGCTTTTCAGGTCACTTTATTTTCTCCGATGATAAAGATAAATGATGTTGGATTTTTTTCACACTTATAAAAATGATCTAACGTACCGATTATAGCTCTGGCGTAAATACCGCAAATATCAATATAAAGGACAAAATTGCGTAAATAGCGCTTGTTTTAAAAAAAGACCGAATTTAACGAGAAATTTTTCTAGCGCCGCATTATGAGAGCCTTTTTGAAGAGATTTTGCAAAGGCAGAAATTTATGACGGCAAGGATCTAAGCACCACAGAGTGCGACTTTGGACAAGATCTAAGTTCTTATTTTATAAAATACGAAGTTTGCGATAACTACGTCAAAGTTTATCGACAGCAAAAATAAAATAAAAGTGATAATAAAAGAGTTAAATAGAGATACATAGGGCTCACGTAAAGTGCGGCTGGAGGCGTATCTAACGCACCTATAAATGCTGCAAAAATAGGAGCAAATGCCTTTGCGCTTTTTACAAAAAACCAGCGCCAGTGGAGCGCAAAAGAGCTAAGCGAGGGCGAAATAGAGCAGTTTAAAGCAAATTGTAAAAGCCTCTGGCATAAGCGCCGATCACGTCTTGCCACACGCAAGCTACCCTCATACGTAGGGCCATCCAGAAAAGAGGCAAGGACTAAATCCCTTGAAGCCTTTTATCGATGAGATAGAGCGAGCTAGCAAGCTTGGACTAAAGCTTTTAAATTTCCACCCAGGCTCACACCTAAAGCAAATAAGCCAAAATGAGTGCCTAGATAACATCGCTAGATGCATAAACGAAGCGCTAAAACGAACAAGCGGCGTGAAGCTTGTCATCGAAAACACAGCCGCACAAGGCTCAAATTTAGGCTTTGATTTTGCGCAGCTGGCGTATTTGATCGAGCGAGCAGACGATGAGAGCAGAGTTGGCGTTTGCATCGACACTTGCCACGCATTTGCCGCTGGGTACGATCTAAGAAGCAAAAGAGGCTTACGCTAAGACGATGGGCGATCGTGATGCGATCATCGGCTATAAATTCTATCTGGTATGCACCTAAATGACGCTCACCGGCTTGGCTCAAAAAGATAGGCATGAGAGCCTTGGCAAGGGCGAGCTTGGGCTTAGCGCTTTTGAAAATATAATAAATGATGATAAAATAGGCGAAATTCCCTTGATTTTAGAGACGATTGACGAGAGTATTTGGGAAGATGAGATCAAAATTTTAAGAAACCTAGAAAAGGAAAAGCTATGAAAAAGAGTGCTTTTAAGCATTGTTGCGACGTGTTCTTTATTAAATGTTGGGGTTATAAGGTCCCTGAGCAAAGTGCTGACTCTTTGGGGCTTGCTGCTAGTAACGTAGCCTTTAGTTTTTGGGGGCTGATGCGGCTTATTTTAACCCTGCAAATATGATGTTTTTAGACGGGCTTCACCATTTTGAAAGCACGCTTGGTTGGTTTCATATAAATTCCATCGACTTTAAAAGCGATGATGGCAAGAGCTACAGCTCAAAGAAATTTGACTCTCTTGCTGGCACATTTAGCTTTGTAACGCCAGAAATTTATGAAAACTGGAGATTTGGACTAGCTCTTGCCGTGCCTGCTGCTGTTGGCATCTCGTGGGAGGATCCAGAGACTGCTTTTACTGGCAAGAGGTTTAAACTACTAGTTGTCGAGCTAAATCCAACCGTAGCTTACCGCATAAATGACAAACTTGCCATTGCTCTGGGCGCTAGAGGCGTTTATAGCAAGGGCAAGATAGCAAGCGACTTTGGACGTTTTGGCTACAGAGAGATACAAGGCGATGGCATAAACTACGGCTACAACGTCGCTCTTACATATAGACCTATCGAGGAGCTTAGCTTTGCAGTGACTTACCGCTCGAAGGTAAATCTAGAGCTTAAAGGTAGCGCTGATGCTGATTTTAACGTGCCGCTAGCAGATATAAGCTATCATGGCAAAACAAGAGTTGAGATCCCTCTGCCTGCTCAGCTAGTGCTTGCAACTGGATATAAATTTAGCGACTTTACCCTTTTGCTAGCTTTCGAGAGGACTTACTGGTCTAAATTTAAAGATTATGACTTTGAATATGACGACAAGACAGCTATTCATTCACACCACCCTGCTTTTAAAATATTTATGGACGATCCAGTCGTTAAAAACGCAAAGGATACAAACACATATAGGATAGGCCTTGCTTACGATGTAAATGAGAAGCTTAGACTAATGGCTGGCTTTTCATACGATGAGGATATCACTAGCAGCGAACACACTGGCTTAGAGCTTCCAAACACCACCTCTCAGGCATATTCGTTTGGGGCAAACTATAAATTTACGCCAAATTTAGAGCTAGGACTAGGCTATCTCTATCAGCACCGAGACAAAAAACGTGCGACAGATATAAAAACTGGCACTGGCACAATGTCTGGCGAATTTGACGCAAGTAGCGTTCAGATAGCTGCAATGACGTTTAAATACTCTTTCTAGGGCTAAAAATGCAATACTCTTATAATAATTTTTTTATGAAATTTTGACCAAAGTAGCAAAAGAGAGTCCAAACCAGATAGCGATCTTTGATGAAAAAGAGAAGCTAAAATACCACGAACTAAAGCAAAACGTCGATAAAGTGGCGGCTTACTTGCAGCTTTGTGGAGTAAATTTTGGCGACAAAGTGGCTATGGCGGTGGCAAATTCGAAAGAATTTATCATCTCATACCTTGCCATCACGGCTATCGGCGCGGTCGCAGTGCCGATGAATACCTTTTTAAAGACAAATGAGTTTGAGTATATCTTAAACGACTGCGGCGCAAGGGTGCTCTTTGCCTCCAGCTCGCTTGCAAAGGAGCTAATCGCACTTAGCGAGCTTGAAATTTTAAGAAAAATAATCTGGATCGGTCAAACGCCAAAAAAACTTCAAAGTGCCTCAAAGGACGACTATGTAAGCGTTGATGAGGAGTATGGCGAGAGTGCCTATCTATCTTCAACTCCACAAATTTCAAAAGAGGATATGAGCAAGGGCTATGAAAATAACGGCGTTGTAAAAAATGTAAATTTCAGCGAAGCGCTAAATCACAAATACACCCTAAGCATCACAAAATACCCTAAAATAGACGATCTCATGCACATCATCTACACCTCAGGCACCACAGGCAAGCCAAAAGGCGCTATGATAAGCTATAAAAATATCTTCTCAAACGTCATCGGCGCTCATGAGCGTTTTAAGGTTAAAAAAAGCGATAGATTTATCGTATTTTTACCGATGTTTCATAGCTTTACGCTCACAGCGATGGTGCTTTTACCGATATATGCGGGCGCTTCGATGGTGCTTGTAAGATCGGTCTTTCCATTTTCAAATGTGCTAAAACAGACGCTACTTAAAAGAGTCACTGTATTTTTGGGTATCCCAGCCATCTATACAGCCATCGGCAAGGCAAAAATCCCTTGGTATTTTAGATGGTTTAACCGCATAAGGCTATTTGTAAGTGGCGCTGCTCCGCTTGCTAAGCAAACGATTGATGATTTTAGAGTGAAATTCCCACGCGCGACGCTCGTTGAAGGATACGGCCTTAGCGAATGCTCGCCAGTCGTAGCGGCAAATTTATTTGACAAGCAAAAGCTTCTAAGCGTGGGTCCCGCGCTAAAATGGCTATGAGGTCAAGATCGTAGATGATGAGATGATGGAGCTTCCAGTTGGTCAGATCGGCGAGATCATCGTAAAAGGCGACTGCGTCATGCAAGGCTACTACGGCATGCCAGGCGTGACTGATGAGACCATCATAAATGGCTGGCTAAAGACGGGAGACCTAGGCAAGATCGATGAAGAGGGCTTTATCTACATCGTTGATCGCAAAAAAGACCTCATCATATCAAAGGGCATAAACATCTATCCGCGCGAGATCGAAGAGGTCATATATAAGCTTGAAGCCGTCGAGGCGACCGCGGTAATCGGCGTAAAAGACGTGCACGCAGACGAAGAGGTCGTCGCTTTCATACAGGTAAAAGATGGCATGGATCTTGATGAAAAGACGGTTAGAGAGCATCTAAAGAAAAAATGTAGCACATGTCAAATCTCAAAAAGCATCTACTTTTGCCGAGGAGCTGCCTAGAAACGCCACTGGCAAGGTGCTAAAACGCGTGCTAAAAAGAGCAGATAAAGGATAGAAATTAGTGAAGTATTTGCTTGATTTTTCTAAAACCAAGACCTCAAAAAAAGTAAATTTACGAGCTTATAAAGTGTGGCGATGAAGAGGAGAAATTTGTAAAAATACCTAAGCAAAGCCTACGTGCAAGGCACAGCTAGCATGAGCGTTTTTGAGCTACTTGAGCTGTCTTTTGGCACGCAAAACGACAAAGCAGCTTTTATACCTTAAATTATAAGAAATTTGCTGGGTAGCGGCTGGATAGTGCAAAACTACAGCCTCTTTAAAATGCCAGAGAACTCGCAAAAAGCTCTAAACCAAGGGCTACTCTCGCTACTTCACTCTGAAATTTCACTCTCAGCACATTTTTAAAGAACTTTAGAAGATGGCAACGCTGATATAATTTACCAGAGCTTGCGCCGTATGAAGATCATTTGAGTATTTAAAAGATCAGTTTTTAAAGATAGAGCTTTTACTCAAAGGGCATGCGATATTTGAAGGTGGCTCAAATGACGCTAAAAAGCGCATAAACGAGCAAATTTTTTCGAGCTTACAAAAGCGCATAAATGAGCGTGTAAAACTACAAGATCAGCCTAAAAATAGAGCAAATTTTAAAGAAAACTCGCTTGATGAAAAAGAGCAGATCATATTTTTAGCCCTTTTTAAAAGAGGAGTACGCGGGCGACTTTTGAAAATGGTCGTGATCTAAACACGCTAGTTGGGCTAATAAGCAAAGACGAGCTTGAACGCATCAAAAATCGCACTCTTTTAGAGGACGGCTCAAGGCTCATCGAGGGCGCTCTAATCGACTACGACGAGGTTTTAAACGCTTATGGCAACGTTAGCAAGAGCTTTTTTATAAACGAAGAAATTTTGCAAAGCATAATGCACCCAAAAAAATGACAAAACAGCAAGAAAAATCAAGATCGAAAGCCCTAGTAAAAGAGCAAGAATTTCTTTGAGCTCATTGAGCCAGTAACGAGCCTAGAAGACGTCGTGCTGAAACGAAAAGACAAAGCAGCTTTTTAAGCACGATACTAAAAGCAAGTCGATAAAAAAGTGCTCGCTAGACTTAGCAGCTGGGGCATAAAAACTAGGAAAAATATAGACGCAAAGATCATCTTTTACGGCGAGCCTGGCACTGGCAAGACCATGAGCGCCGTTGGGCTTGCAAAGAGCCCTAAAGAAGCTGAAATTCTAAGCTTTGACTGCTCGCAAATTCTAAGCAAATATGTCGGCGAGAGCGAGCAAAATGTAAGGTACTTGATACTTACAAAGAGATTTGCAAAAAGCGGCAGCGAGCCAGTGCTCTTGCTAAACGAGGCTGATCAGTTTTTAAGCACGAGAGTGGATAGCTCGAGCGGGGCTGAAAAGATGCATAATCAAATGCAAAATATCTTTTTAGAGCAGATCGAGCGCTTTGAGGGCGTGCTGATCGCCACGACAATTTCTTGCAAAGCCTTGATGTGGCGTTTTTCTAGAAGGTTTGACTATAAGATCGAGTTTAAAAAGCCTGATTATAACGGCAGGCTCGCCATTTGGCGTGTAATTTGCCTGAAAATGCGAGCTTTGAAGATGGCTTTAGCGTAGAAAGGCTGGCTGAGTTTAACCTAAGTGGCGCGCAGATCGTCCTTGCGCTAAAAAACACCGCTTTAAAAGTGGCGATAAAAGATGATGGGATTTTTACCTTTGAGGACTTTAAAACCACGATAGAGCGCGAGCTAAACTCAAGCTTTGGCGAGGATAAAAAGATGGGATTTGGCTCTTAGCTTTTCCCTTAATTTTATAATTTGACTTTGCACTGTAAAAACCACTGATATTTATAAGAATTTGCTTCACCGATAAAAAATTTACGACGAGTTTCGCCACTAAAAACATGAAAAGCACGAGATAAATTTAAGCTTTGGCGATGAAAAAATGCAGATATGCCGAGAGTGTTAATTTGTTTTTATACAGAGCATGCCCCTAAAAGCGATAGGGAAAGTGGGCTAAATTTGAGCTTTGATGGAATGAAAAAGATAAATTAGCTCTTAGATTTTTCTAAAGTATCTTGCAGGCTTTACGCTACCACAAAGACAAAAGTACGGATATCAAATTTTGCTTTTTATCTATTCAAATTTACAAGAAGCCTGCCACCAGTAAATTTATAGAAAAAGGCGAAGCAATTCGATCTTTTGGCGTAATTTTTCTCTATGTTTTTTTAAATATACGCTTTGCGTCACAAGGCAAAGTCTAAAAGCGTCGGTACTTGCCAAACTAAAACGTGAATTTCTTTACACTCACTTGGCAAAAAATACGGCAGGATAAATACCCATCCATAGGTTTTTGCACAATTTAACTCGCTTGCCTAAATTTATGACCTCAGCCTTTGCAAAATGGTAGCTTTTATCCAAAACCGCATCTTGAATATCCATATGCTTTAACATCAAGCGCACAAGGTGCATATCTCTAGTTACGTATGTTTTTGCATTAAATTTTGTTTTTATCTATGCACTGCAAAAAGCCACAAGCATGATAAATGCGCTCATAACCGCTTAATGTAATCTAGCTCACTGCTCACTTACTACCGCATTTTTATCAAGCTACGTAATTTTATCCACCGTGTGAAGCGTGGGCGTGACTGCTTTTTATAACGTTTTATCATTTTTCCTAATACAAAAGCCGCTCACTCCACGAAATCTAACCCCAAAACCCAGTAATTCAAACTCACTTCACGACTTTTATAACATCACTTTTTCGCACCAAAAAGCACATTTACTCGATCTTTTTAATAATAACTTTGAAAAGGCTATGAATTTAGTAGTCAATTATATAGAGATTTTACTGATTGATCTTATCAAAGCAGTTCTTCGACCTCTTCAAGAGCAAAGGCCTCTTCTGAGCTTTGTTTTAAAAAGCTCTCCATAAATTCTTTCTTCGAGATCGCAAGGTCAAGCTCCTTGTCGCTGCCCTTTTGATATGCGCCGATACGAAGCAAAACTTCATTTTCTTTTAAAAGCGAGTAAAGGCGCTTAAATCTCATCGCATTTAGCTTGTGTTCTTTGCCGATCACGTCGCCCATGACACGCGAGGCCGAGTTTTGGATATTGATAGGTGGGTAGATGCCAAAGTCCGTTAGCTCGCGGCTTAGCACGATGTGTCCGTCTAGGATAGAGCGGCTTTGGTCAGCTATCGGATCGCTCATATCATCGCCCTCGACTAGCACGGTGAAAAATGCCGTGATACTGCCCTTGCCCTCCTCTTTTGCCCAGCGCGCTCCATTAGCTGTGGCAAGAGTGTGAGCGAGCTTGGCGGATAGCCCTTTGAGGTCGGTGGCTCGCCAAGCGCAAGGCCGATCTCACGCTGCGCCATCGCAAAACGCGTCACGCTATCCATGATGAAAAGCACGTCGTTGCCCTGCTGTTTGAAGTATTCAGCCACGCTCATCGCGCAAAATGCGCCGTATTTTCGCATGAGTGAGCTATCGTCACTTGTCGCTACGATGATTACCGTGCCCTCTAGGTCGCCACCTAGGTTTTTTTCGATAAATTCAGGCACCTCACGGCCACGCTCGCCTATTAGCGCGACTACTTTTATGGGAGCTAGCGTATTTTTACGATCATGCCCATGAGGGTTGATTTGCCCACGCCTGAACCTGCGAAAATTCCCAGCTTTTGCCCTTTGCCACAAGTAAGCAGCCCATCTATCGTCTTTATCCCAACGCTAAAAGGCTCGTTTATAAGCCCCCTTTTCATCGCATCTATGGGCGCTCTCATGATCGGCATATATTCAGTCGTATCGATCGCCCCTTTGCCGTCAATTGGCTTCATAAATGGATCGACCACACGGCCTAGTAAATTTGGCCCCACCGGTATGCTCATGCCCTGATCGCTCTCATAGACAAAGTCGCCTATCCTAAAGCCCTCAACAAAGCCAAATGGGCTGATATAAGCGCCATCTGTCTTTATCTGCGTGACCATACCAAGTCCGTTTTTACTCTTGTCTTTTGCCACTATGCGCACGATGTCGCCGATACTTGGGCGAAGTCCGGTGATCTCTATCGTAGTAGCTGTGATCTTTGTGATGACACCGAAGGTATTTGAGAGCTTCACGCCCTCTTTAAGCCTTGAATTTATGCGCTCTAAACTCAAAAATGCGTTTCCCTAGGCGAATTTATAAGCGAGAAAAACTCTCGCCTTGTGTCTGCGTTTTTGATAAAGCAGCCTCTAAGCGCAGAGGTCGTAGTAGTCGAGTTTATCTTCTCCACGCCCCTCATCTCAACGCACATATGCCTTGCCTCGACGACTACTCCAACGCCTTTTGGAGCGATAACGTCCTCAAGCGCCTTTGCGATCTGCTCGGTCATCTGCTCTTGAATTTGCAAGCGTCTGGCGTAGATATTTACCATGCGTGGAATTTTACTAAGGCCAACGACCTTGCCATTTGGGATGTACGCCACATGCACGCGGCCGATGATAGGCAGTAAATGGTGCTCACAAAGGCTGTAAAACTCGATGTTTCGCATTAAAACCATTTCGTTGTTTGAGCTAGTAAAAAGAGCGTCACCAAGCACCTCTTTTGGGTCTTGATCGTATCCGCTAGTTAGAAATTTAAAAGCTTTATAAACGCGTTCAGGAGTTTTAACAAGCCCCTCTCTGTTTGGATCTTCACCGATGATAGTTAGCATATTTTTAACTGAATTTCCAAAACTCTCTTGCATAATTTTTTCTCCATAATTTTTATCGCCAATCTACGTTAAAACGCCTTTTTATATCTATAAAGAAATTCTACAAACTTTACAATGAAATAAGGAAAAATTCTGCTATATTTTTGGGCTAGAAATTGTATTCATAAAGCGAATTCGATGGAAATCAAAACCAAAAGCTCTAGATAGCGTAAATACCCTAGCAAGCACAACTATAAGTGCAGATGCTATAAAGTCTAGCGTAGAAAAACTAGCAAAAAAAGCAGCAAAAACTATGAAAGTAGATGGCTTTAGACAAGGCCATGTGCCAGTCGCTGTCGTGCTAAAACGCTACGAGAAAGAGCTGACAAACGACGCTGAGCAAGATGTCTTAAGAGATGTAGTCGAAGAGGCTATCAAAAAAGCAGGCAAGAAAAATGACGACCTTATCGGCGAGCCTATCGTTTCAAAATTTGACAGAAAAGATGACAAGATCGACGTTGAGCTAACAGTTTCATTTAAGCCAAGTGTCGATGTGAGCGGCTATGAGAGCTTGATACCAGAGTTTTCAAACCCACGCGTTTTGAAAAAGATATCGATGAGAAAAAAGCTGAGCTTCTAAAAATGATAGCTCCACTTGAAAAAGTAGAGAGCAAAAGAGGTCTAAAAGTTGGCGATTTTGCTAAATTTGACTTTGAGGGCTTTGTTGATGGCGTTGCATTTGAAGGTGGCAAGGCTGAAAACTACGTGCTTGAGATCGGCTCAAATCAATTTATCCCAGGCTTTGAAGATGGCATGGTAGGCATAAAAAGCTGGCGGCGAAAAAGATATCGAGGTTAAATTCCCCAGAAAACTACGGCGCTGCACATTTAGCTGGCAAAGATGCTGTTTTTAAAGTCAAACTTCATGAAATTCAAGAGAGAAAGATCCCTGAAAAACTAGATGAAGAGATGCTAAAAACTATCCTTCCAAACGAAGAAAAACCAACTGAAGAGCTACTTGAAGAGCGCATAAAAGAGCAAATTCGCCAAGAGAAAATTATAAACTTATAAACGAAGAGCTAAAACCGAAATTTGCTGAAGCTGCGGTTGAGAAATTTAAATTTGACGTGCCAAAAAATATCGTCGAGCAAGAGATCGATATGCAGTTTAGAAACGCATGGAGCTCATTTACTCCAGATGATATGAAGAAATTTAGAGAGGACAAAGACGCTCTAGCTAAAAAACGTGACAAGTATAGAAAAGACGCTGAAAATAGCGTTCGCCTAACTTTCATCATCGATGAGCTAGCTCGCGTAAGAGGCGTGAAAGTGAGCGATCAAGAGGTCGTTCAAGCGATCTATTTTGAGGCGTATAGAAGCGGTCAAGATCCAAAAGCGCACCTTGAGATGTACCGCAACCAAGGCATGCTTCCAGCTATAAAGATGTCGATGATCGAAGAGAAGCTATTTAGCGAGCTTTTTCAACAAAGAAAAAGACGAGAAAAAAGCAAGCAAAAAAGAGAAGGCTGAGTAATGAGCTATTACGTTCCTGTCGTAGTTGAAAGAACTAGTAGAGGTGAGCGAAGCTATGATATATACTCCCGTCTTTTAAAAGACAGGATCGTTATGCTAAGTGGCGAGATAGAGGACGGCATGGCTGCTTCTATCGTCGCTCAGCTGCTATTTTTAGAGGCTGAGGATCCAGATAAAGATATCTACCTTTACATAAACTCACCAGGCGGCGTGATAACAAGTGGCTTTAGCATCTATGACACGATGAACTACATAAAGCCAGATGTTTGCACTATCTGCATCGGTCAGGCCGCAAGTATGGGTGCATTTTTACTAAGCTGTGGCGCACCCGGCAAGAGATATGCTCTGCCAAATTCACGTATCATGATACACCAACCACTTGGCGGTGCTAGAGGACAAGCGACTGATATCGAGATACAAGCTCGCGAAATTTTACGTTTGAAAGAAATTTTAAATGGAATTTTGGCAAAAATACAGGTCAAAAACTAAGCAAGATCGTAAAAGATACTGAGCGCGACTTCTTTATGAGCTCAGCTGAAGCTAAAGAGTACGGACTTGTCGATAGAATTTTGGAGAAAAGTTTTAAATAAGGCCCAAAGTGATAAAGATAGATAACGCACCAGATCCAAAGAAAAGCAGCTGAAGCAAAAGCCAGCTGTCAAAAAAAGAAAAGGTAAATATCTATACTTTCAGAGGACGTTTTTGCACGAACTAAGTGACGACAACGTCCCATCTACGCCGACAAACTACTCTATCTACTTTGAAAAGATGCTTGATGGGCAGTCAGATGAGTTTAGAAAAGAGATCGGCGATATCATCGTGGCAAATTCTGAAAGCTCAGTGCCTACAAATGGCAATATCTCTATAGAAAAAGAGGTAAAACAAGGCTTTATCCAGATAAAGAGCATGCTTTCAAGCAGTCGTGCTCATCTATAAAAATTTAGGCGTTATGAGAAGCCTAGTGCAAAAGCGTATGGATGGGCTTAAAAACAACACAAACGTCCTTGCGCTTCAAAACGTCCTAAGCGCCTTTAACCAAGACCTTATCAAGCTAAACGACCTCATGGACAAGCATCTTGACGTCATCAAGATGAGCTACGAAGAGGTCGGCAAGATGTTTAAGGCGATCGAAGAGCAGTCGATCTACGACACGACCTACGAGGTCTATAACAAGAAATTTCTAGTAGCGACCATAAGCAGCGAGATCGAGTCTGTTAAGCGCTACGGCTATAATGCCTCATTTTTGCTAGTCAAGATAAAAAGATAATTTGCAAACCGAGTTAAAGAAATTTAAAAGAGCGAAACAATATGTTTAAAAGCATGTCGCAGCTTCTTTTTAAGAACTTCACGTAGAAGCGATATAGTCGCACACTACGGCGATGGTCTGCTTTGCTATGGTGATGAAATACACCGACGAAAACGGCACAAAGCAAGCGTGCGCGAGAATCTTAAACATGCTCTCATCTATGCCTTGGAAGATCGACAACGAAGAGTGCAAACTAGACGTGCAGATCGTCTCAAGCATGATCTCAAAGACAAAAGAGCACCGAAGAGCTGCTTCTCACGCGCTTGACAAGCTAGAGACCAACCAAGACCCTAAATGAGCCGCTATTTTTAGACGAGAAAGCAGAGAATTAGTTTGATCCTAGAAGTTTTATCCTATCCAAATAAAAAACTTTATGAAATTTCAAAAGAGGTTGAGGTCTTCGATGAGAAGCTTCACAAACTTCTTGATGATATGTATGAGACGATGATCGCAAAAGAAGGCATCGGTCTTGCAGCCATACAAATAGGCGTTGCAAAGAGAATTTTCATCATAAATTTAGCCAACGAAGAGGGTGTGCAAGATAAAGAAAATTTAATCGAGATCATAAACCCAAAATTTGAGCTACGTGAGGGCGAGTGCGTCTATCAAGAGGGCTGCCTTAGCGTGCCTGGCTACTATGAGGACGTAAAAAGAAGTGAGGTAGTTGCTATCAAATCTCAAGACCGTTTTGGCAAAGAGCAGACTTTAAAAACTGATGGGCTACTAGCGATCGCTATCCAGCATGAAAATGACCACCTAGACGGACATCTTTTTATAGAAAAAATAGGCTTTAACAAACGCAAAAAATTCGACAAGGAATACAAAAAGCAGAAAAAAGAAAAGACATCATGAAGTCCCTAAAATGTGCTACTTACGGCGACGGACTAAAGATCATTGATGTTGAGTCTATCTTTTCTCGTGGGCTTCCTGGCTTTAGTATCGTGGGCCTTGCAAGCACCAGCATCAAAGAGAGCACAGAGCGCGTAAAAGGCGGCACTTTTGAGCGCTTGACTTTGCCTTTCCGGCGCAAAAATAACCATAATTTATCTCCTCAGACCTGCCAAAAGTGGCTCACATTTTTGATCTAAGCATCGCCCTTTTAATCGCTCTTCAAAAGGCAAAAAGCTTGGAGAAAAATTTTTGTTTTTGGCGAGCTTTGGACTTGACGGCAGTGTAAAAAGCACAGCAAATTGTTTCTCGATCCTACTTTTTTTAAGCACGCAGGTGCAAAAAGGCTACTTTAGTGCCAGATGAGATAGCTGCAAAAGCTTCGATGATCCCAAATTTAGAGGTTTATGGCGTTAGCACACTAGAAGAGGCGATAAAGTTTTTTTAGCGACGCAGATTTGCATAAAAGCACGCATTTTTAGCGCCACACACGAGCTATTTTTCAAATGTGATAGAAAATTTTCTGGCAAAAGATATGTTCCAATTAAATTACGAGCTTGATTTTAAGGACGTTTTGGGTCAAGAAAGAGCCAAAAAGAGCCTGCATCATCGCAGCCGTTGGCATGCACAATATCTTATTTGAAGGCAGCCCAGGGCAGCGGCAAGAGCATGTGCGCAAAACGCCTCGTCACATCATGGCGCCACAAAGCCCTAGAAGAAGTGCTAAAGTCCGCAGCCTACCGCTCGCTAAATTTGCAAGATAGCGAATTTACAAGCACTAGAGCCTTTCGCTCGCCGCACCACACCTCGACTAAAAGCTCGATCTTTGGTGGAGGCTCAAACGTCGCAAAGATCGGCGAGATCGCACTTGCAAAATGGCGGAGTGCTATTTTTTTGACGAGTTCCCACACTTTACTAAACAGGTGATAGAAAGCCTCAGAGAGCCGCTTGAGGACAACCAAATCCACATCGCAAGGGTAAATTCAAAAGTGACTTACGAGACTAAATCTATCTTCGTAGCCGCTCAAAATCCCTGCCCTTGTGGAAATTTGTTCTCCCGCAACCTAAACTGCAAATGCAGCGAAAATGAGATAAAAAACTACAAAGCTAGAATTTCTGCCCCAGTGCTTGACCGCATAGACTTAAAAGTCGCGATGGACGAGAGCTCGCCAGACGACAAGGCAAGTTTAAGCTCACAGCAGATGAGCGAGATGGTCTTAAAAAGCCTTTATCTTTCAAAAAAAGCGCGGTCAAGATGAGCTAAATGGCAAAGCTAAAATGACGCGCAGGTGGCTAGATTTTGCACGTTAAACGCCGAGGCGAGTGAGATTTACAAAAGGCCGCCACGAAGTACAACCTCTCAAAGGGGCATAAAAAGGACGCTTAGAGTGGCTAGAAGCATCGCCGATCTTGATGAGAGCGAGCAAATTTTAAAGCCCCACATCCCTAGAGGCGCTTAGTTTTAGGGCGTAGAATGAAAAATTTATATTTAGACACGAGAGTTTTAGACGAGCGAGCAGGCGAGAAATTTTACCTTAGCGAAGAGCTTTTAATGGAAAATGCAGCCCGCAGCTATAGCCATTCATACGTAAGAAATGTAAAAAGGCGAGAGGGTGCTTGGCATTTGCGGTGGCGGGAAACAACGGCGCTGACGTGCTTTGCGCTTTAAGGATGCTAGAAGGCGAGTATGAGTGTGAATTTATCCTAGCTAGCCAAAATTTAAAGCCGCTTGCCGCCAAACAGCTTGAAAGGGCTAAATCTGCTGGCGTGCGAGAGAGCAAAGACGTAGAAAATAGCTAAATAGCGCAAAATGCCCTCATAGACGGGCTTTTTGGCTCAGGGCTAAATAGAAATTTAGACGAAAAGCACATAGAGTTAATCTCAAAATAAACGCTAGCCCCTGCTTACATCATCGCTTGCGACATGCCAAGCGGGTTAAGTAGCAAGGGCAAGGTGCTTGGCGCTTGCGTAAAAGCAGACGCGACGATCACGATGGGAGCTAGAAAGCTATCTCTTTATAGTGACGCGGCAAAGGACTGCGTGGGTAAGATAAAACTCGCCACTCTTGGCATAAGCGCGCAAAACTACGAGTGCGAAAGCGACTATCATCTGCTTGAAAAATGCGATCTCATGCTTCCAAACAGAAAAAAATCAGTGCGTAAATAAGGGCGACTTTGGCCACGCATTTATCATATCTGGCGAGCACATAGGGGCCAGCAAGCTTTGCGCAAAGGCGGCATTTGCCTTTGGGGCTGGGCTAGTTAGCGTGATAGGCGAGCAAGGTTTAAATTTACCAACGCACATCATGCAAGCTAGCAAGATAAGTGAGAAAATGAACGCTGGAGCCCTTGGCATGGGGCTTGGTAAAAGGGGCGTAGAAGAGCTTGATGTGCAAATTTTAAAGGGCAAAAAGCTCGTTCTTGACGCTGATATCTTTTACAGCCCAAAAGTGCTTGACCTACTAAGCGAAAACTGCGTCTTGACACCTCATCCAAAGGAGTTTTGCTCGCTTTTAAAAATTTGCAAAATAGCCGATATAGATGTGCAAACTTTGCAAGAAAACAGATACGCTTATGCTAAGGCTTGGAGCGAGAAATTTAAGGCTGTTCTTGTGCTAAAAGGGGCAAACACCATAATCGCCAAAGATGGGCAAATTTACGTCATGCCTTATGGTAAAAGCGCGCTTGCAAAAGGCGGTAGTGGCGACGTGCTAAGCGGTCTTGTGCTAGCACTTTTGGCTCAAGGCTATGAACCGCTAAATGCTGCCATCTCAGCCACTTTAGCTCATGCGCTTAGCCTTAGAAATTGTGACAAAAACAGCTACGCGCTGGAGCCAACAGACATCATCAAAGGAGTAAAATGCTTACGAAAAAGATAGCCGTGCTTTTTAGCGGCAGTGGCTCAAATTTAGAAGCGATACTTAAAAAAGTTCATAACCAAATTTTTAATGGCGTAAAGATCGAAGTTTGCCTTTGTATCTGCAACAAGCCTGGTGCTTTTGGCATCGAGCGAGCTAAGAATGGGCTTGAGACGCACGATAATAGAGAGCGCAATTTAAAACCGTGAGGAATTTGACGCTGTTTTTGGTGGAGCAAATTTGTAAAAAGTGGGGCTGATCTAACAGTTCTTGCAGGCTTCATGAGGATACTAACTCCAGTTTTTACGACGCAGATAAAAGCCATAAATCTTCACCCATCTATCCTGCCGCTTTTTAAGGGCGCACATGCGATAAAGGAGAGCTTTGAGAGCGACATGATGATAGGCGGTGTCAGCGTGCACTACGTGAGCGAGGAGCTTGACGGGCAAACTGATCGCGCAAAGGGCGTTTGAGCGAGAGGATGGCATGAGTTTAGATGAGTGGGAGGCCAAAATCACGCCATAGAGCATGAAATTTTGCCTGAGAGCATAATAAAAATTTTAACAAAGGAAGTAAATGTTTGAATGGTTGAGTTCGCCAGAGGCGTGGATATCGCTACTTACGCTAACTGGCTTGGAGATAGTTTTAGGCATAGATAACATCATATTTATCGCTATTTTTAGTAGGCAAGCTGCCACCAGAGCAAAGGGGTAGTGGTAGGATAGTTGGTTTGGGACTAGCTATGATAACTAGAATACTGCTTCTTCTTTCATTGTTTTGGATTATGAAACTCACGAAGCCGCTTTTTACTATCGCAGAATTTAGTATAAGTGGTCGTGATCTGGTGCTTATACTTGGAGGTTTATTTTTGCTTGTCAAATCAACTCTAGAGATACATTCGAGCGTTGCTGGCGAAGAAGAAGACAGCAAAGATAGTGGAAAGTCGCACGCAAATTTCTTAGTAGTTGTAAGCGAAATAGCTGTTTTGGATATCGTTTTTTCACTTGATAGCGTCATTACGGCTGTCGGTATGGCAGAACATATAGAGATCATGATTATAGCTGTTATTTTGGCAGTTGGTGTGATGATGGTAGCTTCAAAAGCTATATCTGATTTTGTAGATAATAACCCAACCATTAAGGTTTTAGCACTTGCATTTTTGGTGCTTGTAGGTATGACACTTGTTGCAGAGGGTATAGGCTTTGCATATTCCAAAAGGATATATTTATTTTGCAATGGGCATTCTCCCTAGCGGTCGAGAGTATCAAATATATATGCCAAAAAGATTATCTAAATAATATTTTATTGTGAGCAAAAATGCAGATAAAAATTTTAGATCACATCGTGATAGTCGTAAGCGACGTTAAAGAGGCATTTAATTTATCAGCGACATTTTTAGGCATGCGACCATCCCAGAAAGACGGTCACATTAGCTCAAATGGCTCACAAAAAGATACTTTACATAGGTTTGAGGGTGAGTTTTTACCTGCGGCAAAGCATTCAACAAAGGGTAGTTGATATATGCTTGATAGTCGAAGATGACAGAGAGATGTGCGCTTGATCTACTTTCAAAAAGGCGTAGATATCGAGCTTGGAATAGTGGAACGAAACGGAGCACTTGGAGCAATGAAGAGTTTATATATTTACGACTTTGATGGAAATTTGATAGAACTTAGCTCATATAGTAATTGAATTTTGGCTAATTTTTGTTCAAAATATTTTTGTATCTATTTTACTAATTTAAGTATTTTTAATTGACTTTTAACAAAAACTAGTTAAAAGTACGGCTTTTTAATGAGGTGAGTGGCATAAACTTACAAAACATCGACTCAGGCGGGTGTAGCGCAGTCTGGTTAGCGCATCTGGTTTGGGACCAGAGGGCCGAAGGTTCGAATCCTTTCACCCCGACCATGTTAAATGGTGAGTGTAGCTCAGTCGGTTAGAGCATCAGATTGTGGTCCTGAGGGTCGTGGGTTCGATTCCATCACTCACCCATTTTGGGCGCTCGTAGCTCAATTGGATGAGCGACAGACTTCGGATCTGTAGGTTATGGGTTCGACTCTATCGGGCGCGCCACTTTCAAAAGACTTTATGCGCTCATAGCTCAGCTGGATAGAGCAACGGCCTTCTAAGCCGTAGGCCTCAGGTTCGAATCCTGATGGGCGTACCACTTATTATTGTTGTGCGGATGTGGTGAAATTGGCAGACACGCCAGACTTAGGATCTGGTGCCCCACGGCGTGGAGGTTCAAGTCCTCTCATCCGCACCATCTTTAATTTATTATCTTTACTATTAGTATCTATTTTTAAATTGGAATCTTTTATGCTTATTTTCGAATTCTAAATGATCTTTTCTTGACATATAATAATGTTTTTGTATAATCTCAATTCTAAATAATCATGTCTTGCTAGCTCAGTCGGTAGAGCATCTCACTTTAATGAGGGGGCCGTTGGTTCGAATCAACGCAGGACACCATTTTTGGGTTTATGACCTTTCGTCTAGTGGCTCAGGACTCTACTTTCTCTGTGTAGAAACAGAGGTTCAAATCCTCTAAGGGTCGCCAGATATTTTAAATTTTAGGTCGCTTAGCTCAGTTGGTAGAGCGCCACCCTTACAAGGTGGATGTCATAAGTTCGAGTCTTATAGCGACCACCATTACTTTTAGGTGCAGCGGTAGTTCAGTTGGTTAGAATGCCGCCTCTGTCACGGCGGAGGTCGCGGGTTCGAGCCCCGTCCGTCGCGCCATCTACTAAACCCTTAGGTTAAGGTTATTGATTCTATTTTTTCTTGTTTTTTTGAGTGATCAAATTAAATTTTAAGATTATAAGTTCTAAGATAACACTTTGTTATTGATATTTAATCTTGCCTCGTTAGCTCAGTTGGTAGAGCATATCACTCTAATGATGGGGTCGTAGGTTCGAGACCCATACGGGGCACCATCTTTTGGCCCATTCGTCTAGCGGTTAGGACACCAGCCTCACGTTGGTAACACGAGTTCGAGTCTCGTATCGGTCACCATTTTCGATCTTATTATAATACTTCGTTAAGAGTTAGCACAATATATCTTTATAGAGTTTATTAGTTCTAAGAAAAATAATAATTTTTACACTATAAAAACAAGATTATAAATTCTTAATTTTTAAATTCTGAAAAATATAAAAGCTTTTGTAAACTCTTGCTTAATGCGAATAATTTTATAAGTAGAACATCAAAATAGTAATTTTTGTGGATTTTACCTTTGTTAAAACTAGTTTGTAAAAACCAATCATTGCAAAAAAACATTTTTAATCAAATAAGACAAGAATAGGTGCTAATTTAGTAAGTTTAATGTAAAGGCTGACAGATAAAAATATAATCAAAAATGATATAAAAACTTCAAAAATCCTAAGTTTAAGGTTACTGCGAGTTAACGCCGGGCACTATTTGTTTGCACTTTATCTGCTATAATAGCTAAAAATTTAAGGAAAAATATGATCCCATTTAGTGATGAAGAGCTTTTAAAGCCAGTGACTGCGAGTTTGCAAAAGGTGCTACCTATGCTTGAAAATGACGGCGGCGGCATGGAGCTACTTGGCATAAAAAACGGCAAAATTTACGTAAGACTAACAGGGCATTGTCACGGATGCGCAGCTAGCACAACCACGCTAAAATACGGCATCGAAAGGCAGCTTCGCATAGACATTCATCCAGAGCTTGAGGTCATAAATGTCCCAATAGGCGAGGAATTTGACATTGATAGATTATAAAAAAATAGGCATAAAATATTTCAAACGCTCTAAATTTAAAGATGCGATCTTTTACTTTTCACTAGCCTACGAAAAGACGCAGGAGAAAATTTGCTATTTTTTTGATACAAATTTGCTCTCTTGGCGAGGAAAATGCCGAAGAGGCAAAGCTCTTGTTTGACTACTATATGGCTAAGGTAAGAGCCGGCGAAGACGACGAGGGCGTGGAGGAGATTTTAAAAATTTTAGAGTCCAGAGACGAGGAGAGCGAGTACTTTTGAAGAGCAAGACGCGATCAGCTACGAGGACTTTAAAAGGGCTGTTTATAAGGACGGCAGCTTTAAAAAGGTCTTTGAAAACATCATGTTCTCAACAAAGGTGATGATCTCAAACAAAGACGATTTTTTGGAATTTTAGGAAATTTGATAAAAAAATGACTTCATCGATATGAGCATGAACTACCTTGAGAGTGCAGGCGGTGATGTTTGGCGGCGACGAGCGTATAGATCAGCTTTTTAAAGAGATACAAAAAAGACAAAACGATGAAAATATCAGTAGAAAATAGCTTCATAACAGATGACTCAAACGAGTGCGAGCAGGGTGCATACTTTGTGCAAACTACCGCAAATGCGAAATTTGCAGAGGACTGCGGTAAAAAGGGCGCTAAGATAATCACCCTTGAAGAGTGCAAAAAGCTTTTAAAAATAGACGAAAAGTAAAAGATAGTTGGCATCACAGGGCACCAAATGGCAAGACCACAACGGCTGCGGCTATCTACGAGACCCCTGCGAAATGTAGGTAAAAAATGCGGCCTAAGTGGTACCAGAGGGGCATTTATAGAGGGCGAACAGATAGATGATAAGGCGCTTACGACAAGTGCTATTTTAAAGACGCTCTCATACCTCAAAACAGCCAGCGAGCGAGGCTGTGAGTACTTCGTGATGGAGGTTAGCTCGCATGCGATCGCTCAAAAACGCATAGAGAGCTTAAATTTTGCTCTAAAAATTTTTACAAATTTAACTCAAGACCATCTCGACTACCACAAGAGCATGGAGGAGTATGCTAGGGTAAAATCAAGCTTTTTTGACGATGAGAGCGTAAAGCTCATAAACATTGACGATGGTGGCGTTAAATTTAACCCAAAAAACGCCTATACATACGCACTCAAAAAGCCAGCTAGCTTTGCACCGATAGTTTATGGGCTAAAAGACGGCATAGACGCAGTTATCAAGACGCCAAATGGCGATGTGGAGATAGACTCAAGCCTTCAAGGCGAGTTTAATCTCTACAATCTAATCGCCGCTCTTGGCGCAGTTTGCCTGCTAGAGCGCCCAGACGCAGCCGCACTTTCAAAGGCGATAAGTAAATTTAAAGGCGTTAGCGGCAGGATGGAGGTTGTTAGCACCGATCCGCTAGTCATCGTGGACTTTGCCCATACGCCAGATGGCATCGAAAAGGTGCTAAACTCGCTTAGACATCTAAATTTGATCGCAGTCTTTGGCGCAGGCGGTGACAGAGATAGGACAAAGCGCCCTAAAATGGGAGCGATAGCCCAAAAAAATACGCAAGAATTTGCATAGTCACTAGTGACAATCCAAGAAGCGAAGAGCCAGAGAGCATAATCGATGAAATTTGCGCTGGCATGAGCCAAAATGAAAATTTGATACGAAACGCCAACCGCAAAGAGGCGATCGCGCTAGCCATTAGCAAGCTAGAGCCTGGCTGGGCGCTTGTCATACTTGGCAAAGGCGACGAGCCATATCAGGAGATAAAGGGCGTCAAGCACCCATTTAGCGACAAAGAAGTAGTAAAAGAGCTTTTAAAGAGGTAAAAATGAATATAGAAATTTTAGCTAGCAAGATCCACAGAGCCGTCGTAACAGACGCAAATTTAAACTATGTTGGCTCGATCAGCATCGGCGAGGAGCTTATAAAGGCTGCAAATTTGATAGAAAAATCAAAAGGTTGAAATTTTAGACGTAAATAATGGCGAGAGTTTTGCCACCTACGTGATAAAGGGCAAAAAAGGCGAAATTTGCCTAAACGGCGCAGCTGCTAGAAAGGTCTGCGTGGGCGATGTGGTCATCATCGTGGCTTACGCTAGCATGAAATTTAAAAAGGCTAAGTTTAAGCCAACCATCGTGCACGTAAATAACAAAAACGAGATCATAAAGGAGTAGGCGATGTTTGAGGGATTTGACTTTTCAAAGATGGGGCAGATGCTTGAGGATGTGCAAAAGACAGGCCAAGCAGATGGAAGAAGAGAGCAAAAATAAAGATTTGGCGCAAAAAAAGCGGTGGCGGACTAGTGAGCGTGAGAGCTAAACGGCAGCGGCGAGATACTTGATATCAGCATAGATGATAGCTTGCTTGAAGATAAAGAGAGCATGCAAAGTTTTGCTAATAAGCGCCGTAAATGACGTGCTAAAATCAGTTGAGGCCGATAAGAAAAACACCGCTTCAAGGATGCTTGGCGGCCTTGCTTCGATGGGGATAAAATGAGACTAAAATATAAATTTGCCCTTGCTTTTTTGCTATCAGCGCTTTGCCTAAACGCCGATCCTAGGCCTACGCAAGAGGACTTTAACGCCTGCTTTGAAAAGAACAAAAACTCAATCGTCTCGGTAAACTAAACACTTTGGCGTGGCTATCACTGCAAAGTTTGATCGCAGTGCCAAAAAGCGACGGAGCTCCGCTTGGAGAATATGTCAAATTTGACCCATATTTGCAGCTTTTTCTTAGTGCGCTCTAGCAAGGAGCTAAGCCATGTTGTGATGGCTGATGAGACCAACGAGGAGCGCATCAAAAAGAGCACTTGGTTGGCATCTTAAACGACTCTAATAACACCGTCATGGGTCACATCAAGTCTTTGGGGCAAAATTTAGGCGACTTTGACACGCTAAGCTTCGAGTATAACGCGACTGGTGAGATAAACACGCCTTGTTGCAAGATGATAGGCATAGCTGTTGGAGCTGATAAATTTATACCAAATCGCTATCTAAAGCACTTTGTATCTTACGATGATGTATATTACGGCGATATCGGCGTGAAATTCTTACAAAAAGAGGATAAATTTTTTGTGGGTCTTGTTGATCCACTGGGCCGCGGCAAGATGATGATGGTAGATGATGAGCTTGTTAGTGTAAATGGCATCAAGCCAAAGAGTCTAAGAGAGCTAAATGAGATGGTGCTTTTTGCTCCAAAGGGCGCAAAACTGGACATCATCGTGAAGCGTGATAGGCAGGAGCTACTCTTTCAAGTGCCAGTAAGCGGGGATGTGAAATTTAACCAAAGCCTCGACATTGACGCCCCTTCAAGTCTTGATCTGCCAAATTTAAATGTCATGCCAAAGTCGCCTGAGAGCTTGCTAGATGATAAAGTTTTGGTGGATTATGGTATCACGGTCGATAAAAATTTAGTCGTTACTAAGGTCGAGCCAAAGTCAAATGCCGACATCTTTGGCATCAAGATCGGCGATAAAATTTTAGGCTACAACAAAGAGAGCGTGAGCAACCGCGAGGAGCTTTTAGAAAAGATCAGCGACCTGCAAAATTTCGTGCTTTTATTTACTAGAAACGACTTTCAGTTCTTTGCAAGAGTGCCAAAATGAGCCTACTTGAGGACTTCGTAAAATTTCTAAATGCAGATTTGCCAAAGGCGCCTAGCTTTCACCCTTACTACGAGGAGGCGCTTGGCGTTATGCTAAAGGCTGGAGGCAAGCACTTTAGGGCGCTTTTGCTTCTTGGTGTGGTCGAAAATGTGGATAAAAGCCTCACGCAAAAGGCGATGAGAGTGGCTTTGGGGCTTGAGATGATGCATACATACTCGCTCATCCATGATGATCTGCCTTCGATGGATAACGCAAGCCTAAGGCGCGGCACACCAACGCTTCACGTAACATACGACGAAACGACTGCGATACTTGCAGGAGATGCGCTAAATACGCATGCTTTTTATGAAATTTCACGTGCTGAGTTGCCAGCTGACACTCGTATAAAATGCGTGGAAATTTTAAGCCAAAATGCTGGCGTTAGCGGCATGGTGCTAGGTCAGGCGCTGGATTGTTTCTTTGAAAATACAAACAAAGAGGACATCAAAAGAGCAAAGGCTAAATTTGGCCTCTCTGGCAAGATGCTAAGCCTTGATGAGCTAGTCTTTTTACACATCCACAAAACCGCAAAGCTCATCGCTGCTAGCCTAAAAATGGGCGCTGTGATAGCAAATTTAGACGAAAATGAGTGCGAGATAATTTATGATATCGGCCTAAAACTTGGGCTTGCTTTTCAGATACAAGATGATATTATCGATCTTACAAGCGACGAAGCGGCCGCTGGAAAGCCCGTGCATAACGACCTAGCTAAAAACTCATTTACAAATTTACTAGGTCTATCTGGTGCAAAAAAGGAAAAAGATGAGCTTATTTGCGAGATAGAAGAGGCACTAAAACAGATAGATGCAAGCATTGCAAAGATGATCTTAGAGCTTACAGACAAGCACCTAAGATAGTGCGTAAATTTCGTAAATTTATATCACTTTTTAGACATTTTGGGCAAAAATGCAAGGCAAGTTTTAATCACTTTTTTGTATAATCTGACGCAATAAAAAGGAGATCATATGCTAAAAAAACAAGCCGATACTATAAGATTTTTTTGTGCGCTGATATGGTGCAAAAACGCTAACAGCGGACACCCAGGTGCTCCTATGGGCCTAGCTGATATCATGGTGGTTTTAAGCAACTTTTTAAAACACAACCCTAAAAATCCAAAATGGCTAAACAGAGATAGGCTCGTTTTTAGCGGTGGTCACGCATCAAGCTTGGTCTATAGCTTCTTACATCTAAGTGGCTACGATCTAAGCCTAGATGAGCTTAAGAAATTTCGCCAACTTGGCTCAAACACCCAGGACACCCAGAAATTCACACTCCAGGCGTTGAGATGGCTACTGGCCCACTTGGTCAAGGCGTAGCAAATGCAGTTGGCCTTGCCATGGCAGAAAAATACGCTGCAAACGTGCTAAATGAGCCAGATAATAAAATAATCGATCATAAAATTTACTGCCTTTGCGGCGACGGCGATCTAGAAGAGGGCATAAGCTACGAGGCATGTTCAATCGCAGGAAATTTAAGACTAGATAACCTTGTGCTAATCTACGACTCAAACAATATCACGATCGAGGGCGACACAGCGATCGCATTTAGCGAGGACGTCAAGGCTAGGTTTGAGGCGCAGGGCTGGGAGGTCGCACGCATCGACGGACATGACTTCAACCAGATCGAATTTGCGCTTGAGCAAGCAAGCGAGAAAGAGTCGCCATATCTCATCATCGCAAACACGCACATAGCACGCGGCGCAATGGAGCTTGAGGGCAGCCACCACAGCCACGGCGCACCACTTGGCGAGGAGATCATCAAAAAGGCAAAGGCTGCAGCTGGCTTTGACCCTGAGAAGAAATTTGCTATCGACGAGGATGTGCTTTTAAGATTTAGAGGCGCAGTTGAAAAGGGCGATCTTGAAGAGGCGATGTGGAACAAAAAGGTTGAGGCATTAAGCATTGAAGGCAAAAATGTATTAAACTCACTTCTTAATCCAGACTTTTAGCAAGATCGAATTTCCAGACTTTAGCGACAAAAACTAGCCACAAGAGATACAAATCACGTTATCTTAAACGAGATAGCTAAAAAACTCCCTGGCTTTATCGGCGGTAGTGCAGATCTTGCTCCTTCAAACAAGACTGAGCTAAAGGGCATGGGCGACTTCCCAAATGGCAAAAATATCCACTACGGCATCAGAGAGCACGCCATGGCAGCTATCAACAATGGCATCGCTAGATACGGCCTTTTCTTGCCATTTTCAGCGACATTTTTCATCTTTAGCGACTATTTAAAGCCAAGTGCGAGGATAGCAGCGCTAATGGGCATCAAGCACTTTTTTTGTCTTCACGCACGATAGCATCGGCGTTGGCGAAGATGGTCCGACACACCAGCCCTATCGAGCAGCTTTAGCACATTTAGAGCGATGCCAGTTCTACACTTTCCGCCCAGCTGATGGCAACGAAAACGCAGCTAGCTGGCACGCAGCGCTAAATTTAAACGCTCCAAGTGCATTTGTGCTTAGTCGCCAAGGGCTTGAGCCACTTGCAAAAGGCGAATTTGGCGAGGTTAGCAACGGCGCATATCTTTCTAAGCTCGGCAAAAGATGCGAAGATCACATTTATAGCAAGCGGCAGCGAGGTCTCACTCTGCGTAAAAGCAGCCGCACTTCTAGCTGAGCAGGGCATCGGCGCAAACATAGTATCAGCGCCTTGTTTTGATCTGCTTTGCGAGCAGCCAGCTGAGTATGTGGCTAGAATTTTAGATAAAAATACAACCATCATCGCAGTTGAGGCTGCAACTGGCTATGAGTGGTATAAATCTGCTGACGCGGTTTATGGTATGAACAGCTTTTGGCGCCAGCGGCAAGGCAAATGAGCTATTTGACCACTTCGGATTTACTCCGCAAAAAGCTGTACCCTGCTAGCGAACTTATATAATGTAACTTTTGGGGAGTAAAATCCCCAGCTGCAATCTAAAATCAAAAAGGCATTTTATGGAAATTTCTCACGTTATCGTTTTGGCCTTGGTGCAAGGCATAAGCGAGTTTTTGCCGATATCAAGCTCGGCTCATCTCATCTTGGTGCCAAAGCTACTTGGCTGGCCAGATCAAGGGCTTGCTTTTGACGTGGCAGTGCATGTTGGTACGCTAAGCGCGATACTTTTTATTTTAAAGATACGATTTTTAAGCTACTTCGCGACTTTTTTGCCTCGATAGCGCAACGAAAGATGGTGGGCGATAGCTTGCTTGTCTGGTGCGTGGGATTTGCCACTATCCCAGTTGGCATCTTTGGACTTTTGTTTAACAACGTGATCGAAGAGTACGCAAGAAGTGGCGTTGTGATCGCAGTTACAACTATCATCTTTGGCATCGCACTTTACTTTGCTGATCTTCGCTCAACAAACAAAAGCGAATACGAAATGACCATAAAATTTGCTCTTATCATAGGCTTAGCGCAGGCTGTGGCGCTCATCCCTGGCGTCTCAAGATCAGGCATAACGATGACAGCGGCACTTTTTTTAGGATTTAGTCACAAAGGCAGTGCAAATTTCTCATTTTTGCTTTCGATACCTGTCATCATCCTAGCTGGCGGACTTGAGAGCATCAAGCTTATAAAAGATCCAAACGCGCTTCCTTGGAGCGACATCGCCCTTGGCGTCATCATAAGTGCAGTTAGTGCTTATATCTGCGTGAAGCTATTTATGGGGATCATCTCAAGGATCAGGATGCTACCTTTTGTCATCTACCGCTTGATCTTAGGTGCGTTTTTGCTCTATCTATTTTTTATAAATTTAGTTATGAAAGAGGCTAGGCTAAGACCTAGCCAAAATGATAAATTTGCCAAAAAGCTTGGCAAATGTACTCCTCTTTTTTATCTTTTTTTATGACGTTTATGAAGTCTTTTGCGGCTTGATAGGCTCTGTCGCCAAATTTCTTAGCTTCTGTTTTTATATCCATTTGTTTGATGTCTTCAAGCTTGTCGTTCGCCTTTTTCTCAAACTCTGCGATATCTTGTTTGAGGCCTTCAAGCTTATCGTTTGCGTCAAAATTTAGCTTTAGCTTTTTGCTCTTGTCGTTTAGCTCTTGCTTTAGGGCTTCAAATTTATTGTTCGCCTCACTCACAAGCTTTGCAACGCCGTTTGACTTTAGCTCTTCAAAGCCTTGAGCTGATCTGCTCCATCGCTTGATCGCTTATGCGTTTAAATTTTGCTAGATTTGTGTCAAGCTCGCTATTTATCACGCTTTCGATCTCGCTTTTAGCCACGCCGTCAAATTCATTTTCAAGCTCTTTAAGAAGCGCTATAAACTCTTCATCCACGTTTTTTAAATTTAAAAGCTGTGAGTTTAGCCTTAGCTCGTCTGGAGCAAATTTCGCCTCATCTTTTAGCTTCTCAATAGCTCTTAAAATGCCATCTCTTGTGCCATTTATCGCGCCTTTTATGAGCTCTTTTGCAAATATATGCCCCTCATTTGCTAAATTCCCCGCTGCACTGATGATATTTTTGAAATTTCAAACATTCGCTCTTTGCTAAACTCCCCGCCTCTTATCGCAGCGTAGGTCATATTTTTAGCTATCGCACCAGCGGTCTCTTCGACATCCTTTGCGCCCTTCAAGCGTCGTTAAAAAGGCGATTTGAGCGCTCTCTTTTAAGATGCCAAGCATCCTTGTTTCTCTGATAATGGCGTTGTTTAAAAGCTCTAAAATTTCTTCTTTTTCACTAAAATTTCTATCTTTTACGACCTCTTCAGCCGCCTCAAATGAAATTTTTAGCCTATTTTTTTATCTCTTCACGCTTTTGCTCGATCGCTCTATTTATCTCATCTCTTTTATCAAATAGCTCATAAAGCCCGCTTCTCTTCGCCGCTAACTAGAGCTTGGTTTATCCCTCCATAGCACTTTTTAGGTTTTTAGCATTTATGAGGCTCTCTTTATCCATCTTGTCGTAAAAGCTCGTTCATCTTTTTGCTTCAAAAGATCAGGCAGTGCGTTTTCGTCTTTGTCTGAGACATCCCTAAAAAGTCGTTGCAAAGAGCCTTTATGCTAGTTAGTAGCCCCTCGCTATCTTTATAATCACGTAATTTTGTTCGAGTTTATCCATATTTTTGCCTTATAAAACGTATTTTGCTTCGTGTTTTAGTGCTGAAAATATCTCCAGCCTCTCTTCTTCGCTTAAAACTAGCACGGCTAGATCGTAGCTAGCGTATTTTTCATCCTTACTAAATTTCGAAAAAACTAGCTTAAATTCTCTATCTTTTACTATCTCTTTTACCTTCTCTTCGGCATTTACACCAGCGTCAAATATCACTTTATACTCCCAGTGTGTTGGGTAGTCGATTTTTGCCTTTTTATTATTTAGATCGCATATATTCGCCACTTTTGCCTCCTGTTTTGCTCTCTAGTACGATGTTGTCTATCTCCATGCCCTTATCTATGGCTTTTACCATGTCGTAAATGGTTAAAAGTCCCACGCTCACGCCTGTTAGCGCCTCCATCTCAACGCCTGTTTTGCCCTCTATCTTGACGCTAACAAAAAGCTTAAAAGCGCAAATTTCAGGCAGCTCCTCGATGTCACAATCCACGCCCAAAATGGCCAGTGGATGGCACATAGGTATTAGCTCGCTTGTCTTTTTAGCTCCCATTATCGCAGCGACGACGGCTGTTTGGATAACTGGGCCTTTTTTACCTGTGTTTTCTTTGATCGCCTTAAAAGCATCTTTGCTCATTTTGATGATCCCGCTAGCAGTTGCTACTCTTTTAGTTGGATCTTTTGGGCTTACATCGACCATCTTTGGACGGTCTTTTTCATCTAAATGTGTTAGCATTATCTCTCCTTTTTGGTGGATTATAGCCTATTTAAACAAATTGTAAGTTATCAGCAAATTTAGCAAAAATATCAAAAATCTAAAGTATTAAGCTTTGCTCAAAAACGCAAGAGCGATTTTTCATTTCTTAATATAATTATCTAATTTAAATAATTTTTTTAAAAATATTTATAATTTAAATTTAACGCATAAAATGCCTAAAAATACGAACTTTTATAGATAATAATTTTATCAAAAATATATTTCTATCGACTAAACTCAAAGTCTATTTATTGTAAATAGCAAAAATTTAAAAAATTTATTGATATTTTTTTCTTTTAAAAGCTTAAAAAAACAAATTAACTTCTAATTTGCTTTTTAAGATATGAATATGTATATTTTTGTTAATTTTAAATTTACGATGAAAGCAACCTAGATAATGAGATCTCTGCTATGTCTTAGCTTATCTTTGATAGCGCTTTTTGCTGAGAGTAAGGGCTGCTTTCGTCGATGAAAATAGTCAAAACATCATCTTTGTAAAAGATGGCGAGACAAAAAGCCCTAGGGACTAAAGGAGAAGAATTTACAAAGATCAAAGATGTGCTTTTCGATGAGAGCTCTTTTTACGTTGCAAATTTAAACAACGAGATCGTAAAGGTAGCTAGCGAGAAGGAATTTTTATTTGCACTGCCAAATGTTGGCTGTAAGGTTTCAAATATCTTGCTAGATAAAGAGAAAATTTACGTCGCTTGCGATATGGCAAATGTCGTAACGATCGCCATTTTTGACAAGAGTTCTAAAGAAATTTATATCAAAAATTTTAACAATGTTTATAAAATTTCTAGCTTTTTACCGCTTAGCGAGGGAGTGTTTTTACAAGCTTTAATGGCAAGGCGTTTTTGCTTGATAGCAAGCTTTAACGCAAAAGAGCAAAAAAAGCGTTGGCTTTTGCGCCCAGTGAGTGCCTGTAAATTTAGTGATGATGAAATTTTCATAGGCTTTTAGAAACGGAGAAATTTCTAGATCTTAAAAGTGGAGCTAAAAAGCAAGTTTTAAGATCTAGTATTCAGCTCTTGCTTGCGCGGGAGATGAGGTTTTAGTAGCTAGTGAGGACGGAGCGATCTATAAATTTGACAAAAGCTTTAAGCTAAAGGGCAAAAAGAGCTTTTTAGCGGCGAGATAAAAGAAATTTTATAGATAAAAACGTGCTTGTTGGCGTGGATCTAGGTAATAAGACAAAGAGTTTAGAGATAAATTCATTTTTAAAAAAAGGAGAGTAAATGCAAAAAGTTATTTTTGTGTCGCAAGTGCTGCACTGCTTGGGCTATCTTTAACTGCTGCTTGTGCTGCTAGTAGTGACCTTGAAAAAGTCATGAAAGAGCGCGGGCTAAGCGAAAAAGATGTCCTTGCAGCTGCTAAGACTTACCAGCCAAGCGGTAAAAAAGATGATTTCATCGTCTTTTCATCTGGCGGGCAGAGTGGTCAAGTGCTAGTTTATGGCGTTCCGTCGATGAGAATTTACAAATACATCGGCGTTTTCACCCCAGAGCCTTGGCAAGGATATGGCTATGACGATGAGTCAAAAGCTGTTTTAAAACAAGGCAACATCAGGGGCAAAGAGATAACTTGGGGCGATACACACCACCCAAATTTCACTGAGAAAAATGGTGAGTATGTTGGTGATTATCTATTTATCAACGACAAGGCAAACCCAAGGATCGCTGTTATAAATTTAAAAGACTTTGAGACAACTCAAATGGTCGTAAACCCTATCATGAAGAGTGAGCACGGCGGTAGCTTCATCACTCCAAACAGCGAGTACGTCATCGAAGCTAGCCAGTACGCAGCTCCACTTGATGACAACTATCACTCAATGGACGACTATGAAGCCGTTTATAGAGGCGCTGTGACATTTTGGAAATTTGACTATCCAAAAGGCAAGATCGACGAGAAAGCATCTTTCTCTCTTGAGCTTCCTCCATACTGGCAAGACCTAAGCGACGCTGGTAAGGGCGAGAGCTACGGTTGGGGCTTTACAAACTCGATAAACACTGAGATGTATACAGGTGGTATCGAAAAAGGTCTTCCTCCATTTGAGGCGGGTGCTAGTAGAAATGACACCGACTTCTTGCATGTTTATAACTGGCAAATTTTAGAAAAACTTGCACAAGACAAGAAAAACTACAAAGTTATAAATGGTCATAGAGTGATTACGATAGAAGCTGCTGTAAAAGCTGGAGCACTATTTTTGATCCCAGAGTCAAAGAGCCCACACGGTTGTGACGTAAGCCCAGATGGCAGATACATCATCGTTGGCGGTAAGCTTGATACTCACGCATCAGTTTATGACTTTAAAAAGATCAAAGAGCTAATCGACAAAAAAGAGTACGCTGGCACTGACCCATACGGCATACCTATCTTAGATAGAGAAAAGTCAATGCACGGACAAGTAGAACTTGGTCTTGGACCACTGCACACATCATTTGACTCACAAGATGGCATACTTTATACTTCACTTTACGTTGATAGCCAAATCGTAAAATGGGACTACAAAAATTTAAAAGTGCTTGATAAAGTAAATGTTCACTACAACATCGGTCACCTTGACACAATGGAGGGCAAATCAGCAAAACCTAAGGGCAAATACGCAATCGCACTTGATAAACTTTCAATCGATCGCTTCAACCCAGTTGGCCCACTCCATCCACAAAACCACCAGCTAATCGACATCACTGGCGCAAAAATGGATCTAATCTATGATATGCCTATCCCACTTGGTGAGCCACACGACGTTGTCTCAATCGCTGCTAGCAAACTAACTCCAGCACTTACTTACAACATGGGTACAAACTCAAGAACAGGCGAGGCTAGCCCATACGCAACTCTAGCTGGTCAAGAAAGAGTTGAGAGAAACGGCAAAAACGTAACTGTCTATGCAACAATGATCAGAAGCCACATCAACCCAGAGCACATCGAGGTAAATAAAGGTGATAACGTAACATCCACCCTAACAAACCTAGAGCGCGCTCAAGATGAGACTCACGGCTTTGGCATCGACCTTTACAACATCCACGCTTCACTAGAGCCTGGCAAAACTGCTTCAGTAAATTTCGTAGCTGATATGGAAGGCGTCTTCCCATACTACTGCACCGAGTTTTGTTCAGCACTTCACCTAGAGATGATGGGTTACTTGCTTGTTAAAGATCCTAATAAAAAATATGAATCTGCAAAAAAATAGCAAGCTAAAAACTCTAAGTCCCAGAGGCTCTAAAAGCTGAGTATGACAAAAGTAATCGCAACTAACAAAGCAACTGATGATGTTATCCAAGAGGTTGTTAAATACCTAAAAGAGAAACATTATGAGAAATATCCAAAAGTAAAAGCTTTGGTTGATGACGCACTTGATCAATACGGCCACATCAAAGAGGTAAAAGCTAAAGCTGACGAAGCTTACAAAAAAGGCGACGTAAATGGCGCTATCCTTTGGGAGTACCAAGTATGGCAATACATGGTTAAAACCGCTGACGTTGGTCTAAGAGCTAAAAACAACCTAGCTAAAGAGATCGCAACTCCGATGAGCCCAGCTGCTGCAAAAGGTGAAGAAGCTTATCTAAAAGGCGGATGTAATGGCTGCCACGTTATCGGTCAAGTAAGCTCAGGTCCAGACCTAACTGGTGTCTTGCTAAGACATGAAAACGGCGAAAAATGGGTAGCAGACTTTATAAAAGATCCTGCTAAATTCTATAACGACGACTACGTTAAAGCGATGATTGATTTCTTTAAACTTAGAATGCCAAATCAGCACATGAGTGACGAAGAGATCAAAAAAATATCATCCAGTATCTAAAATGGATAGACGAAAAACGCAGGTATGTAGTTTTAAGGGGCATTTTTGTCCCCTTTTAAATTTGTAAATTTAACTTTTGCTAGGCTAAATTTTGAAAATCTAAAGGGAGAGATTATGAGTAAATATAAAATGTATACCATTGTTGCACTTATCATTATGAGCGTTTGTTTTACTCTGCCAGTTCTTGGCTGGCACGGAGCAAAAGAGCGTATAGCTAACGGCGACGAGCTACCATCTTATAGCTTACACTATCTACGATCTTTATAGCTCATTTCAGTATAAAAACCACCTTTTGCCAAAAGAGGTGGCAAGTGATCTTCACAAGATGATCGAGCAAAAAGCAGAGATCGGCACGCCATCTCTTCCTATCTGGTACGTATCTCTTGAAGCGCCAAACTATCCAAAGGCAGCCTTTCCAGATGGCATACCCAGTATATTTTCACGTAGATGGATATAGCGGCGACGTGCACGAGATGAATACGATAAACCACTACATCGGCATGTATCCTATGGAGCATGGCGGAAATGTCGAGCGAGCGATCGCACCTTATTACCTACTCATCGCCACACTTTGCATGCTTGCATTTTTATACTATGACGGTAAATTTAACTCACTTCTCATGGTGCCAACCATCATCGCACCTGTGCTATTTATGAGCGCATTTGTGGGCTGGCTATACTGGTATGGACACAATATGCAAGAGTGGGGCGCCTTTAAGATCAAGCCATTTATGCCAACCGTTTTAGGCGATGGTAGCGTGGCGCACTTTACTACGCACTCATACCCAACTATCGGCTTTTGGGTGATGATGGTGATGAGCGTGCTTTGCATACTTGCGGTATTTTCAAAGAAAAAAGAGCTAAATGCGTAAAATTTCTAAATTTGCCCTTGTTTTTTTGCCACTTTTTGGCTTTGCAAATGTCCTTCAAGATGCGATAAATAACGCTAGCCCTGGCGATGTGATAAAGCTAGGGGATGCTGTTTATGAAGGGAGTATAACGATTTCTAAGCCTCTTAGCATCATAGGAGAGGGCAAAAATGCCCATATAAAAGGGGATGGCAAGGGCAGCGTTATAAAGATCATCGCTTCAAACGTGACACTTAAAAATTTAAAGATAAGTGGCAGTGGCAACGACCTTGGCGAGCTTGACGCTGGCATAGGCTGTGACAAGGCAAATAACGTTGAAAGTCTAAAAACGACATAAGCGACGTGCTTTTTGGGATTGACTTTAAAGAGTGCAGTAGCTCAAAGATCACTGAAAACAACATCACCTCAAAAAAGGGCGCTAGCCTTGGCTTTAGAGGCGATGCGGTGAGACTTTGGTATAGCCATGAAAATTTGATCGAGCACAACAATATCCGTGACAGCCGTGACATGGTCGCATGGTACGCAAGTCACAATACATTTCTAAGCAACAAAGCAGTTGGCAGCAGATACTCGCTGCATTTTATGTATGCGAATCAAAATTTAGTCGAAAATAACGAATTTATCGGCAACGTTGTTGGTATGTTTTTATGTATTCGGCTGGCTCAAATATAAAAAATAACCTAGTTATGGATAGCGACGGCGCCTTTGGTATCGGCATGGACTAAAGGACGTGTCTGACTTTACGATAGAAAACAACACCCTTGTCTATAATGCGCGTGGCATCTTGCTTGATAACTCGCCGTTTCAGCCAGGCTCAACTATACATTTTATGGGCAATAAAATTTTACACAACGTAGTTGGCGTTTATTTTCACGCCACGCAAGGCACAAGCATCTTTGAAAACAACGACTTTATCGGCAACATGGACATCGTCGTAAACGACACTCCAGGCGAAAAGATGCTACTAAACAGATGGAGCAAGAACTATTATGATGAGTATGAGAGCTTTGATAGAGATAAAGATGGCTACGGCGACACGCCATTTTTGCACCTCTCATACATCGATCAGCTCTGGCAGTACTATCCAAATTTGCAGTTTTTCTATGGCTCAAGCGTCTTTAGCGTCTTAAATTTCTTAGCCAAACTCGCTCCATTTTCTGAGCCGATAAAGCTACTTGAAGATAGTTCGCCTAGGATAAAACCGCTTGATGCTTTCAAATTTCAACGCTTTAAAGGCGAAACGTGGATAGAAGAAATTTTATGATAATTGGCTCAGCTGCAGCGGTGGCTGGATACGCCATAGGCAAGTTTTTGCCAAAAAGTAGTGGCGACAAACTCTATCTTAGACCGCCGGTGCTGTTGATGACTTTGATGATCTTTGCGTAAAATGCGGTCAGTGCGTGCAAGTCTGCCCATATCACAGCATAATTTGCTTGACATAGAAGATGGCTACTCAAGTGGCTCAGCTCACATCGACGCCAAAGAGCGAGGCTGCTACTTGTGCGACCCTTTTCCCATGCGTGCTAGCCTGTCCTAGCGGTGCGCTCGATCACGCCACAAAGGTCGTGGGCGATGTCAAAATGGGCGTTGCAGTTTTAAGTGACACGGCTGCCTGTTTGAGCGTGAAAAGAGAAAATTTAAGCGAAACTGGCGTTAAACATCTGCTTGATCGCAAAGCTTATAACGACAGAGAAGAGGCGCTAAAAGATAAGATAAAAGGCAAGATCGGTCAAATTTGCGATCTTTGCGTCACACTTTGTCCAGTTGGCGATAGCGCGATAGTGATGGGCGAGGCAAATTTACCGCTTATAAAAAATGGCTGCGTGGGTTGTGGCGTTTGCGCTGAGGTCTGCCCAGCAAAGATCATAAATATCGCCCCAAAGATGAGCTATGATGAAATTTACAAGGAGAAAAAATGAGAGCAATATTACCTTTAATAGCTGCTGCGTTGCTATTTGTCGGCTGTGAAAAGAGTGAGGACAAAGCGCAAGAGGCTGCTAACGAGCAAGGCGCTAAAGTAGCGACAAGCGCTAGCATAAAGGTCGAAAAAAATGAAAACAACGAGAGCGCAAATAAGCAAAATGAATTTATAAAATACGACATGCACGGCGAGAAAAGCGTTAAATTTGGACTTGAAGATAACAACGTAAGCCGCCAGATCGGAGCGCTTGCCATGGTAAAAAGCCCGCTTCAAAGTATACATGTAAAGGCTTATAAAGGGCAGACTTAGCAAGGACTTCATCACTAAGTGCTCAGCCTGCCACGACGACTACGCAAATGGCATCATCGGACCATCTCTTTTAACAAAGAGCGAGGATGAAATTTATAAGATGATAAACGCTTATAAAAACAAAGAGAAGGTAAATGTGCTGATGCGTGATCTTGTTAAAAAGATGGATGAGAGTGAGATTAGAAAACTAGCAAAAGAGATAAGCGATTTTAATGCGCAGTTTAGGAGCAAACAATGAAAATCGGAAAAATCATAACGATCATTTTAGCGGTGCTGATATGTGGCATCATGGTGTTTATGCTAAGCCAAACTCCGCCTAAAAAGGAGAAAGCAGAAGCTAGCATTCAGCCAAAAGTGGAGCAAAATATCTCAAAAGAGCAGTCAAAGTCTAGCGAGGAATTTGCCAGCGAAGATGAGCTAAAAAAGGTAAAAGAGCTAAGCCTAAGCGTGGCTAAGACGCAAAATGAGGGCGTTAGCAGGCAATATCTTACTTCTTGCGCACCATGTCACGGCGCAAATGGCAAGGGTGTCGTAGCGCCTGATATCACTCATCTAAGCAAAGAGGATCTGCTAAAAAAACTGGCTGATTATAAGGCTGGCAAGGTGCAAAACACGCTTATGAAGGGACTGCTAACAAACGTTAGCGACAGCGATCTAAACAGCCTTGCTGATGAAATTTTCAATTTAAAAAGTAAAAATGGATAAATATAACGTCCATGCGACAGTTAGAAACGTAAAGCTTTTCTAGCACGCTATAACGACTACAAAAGATGGCAAAAAGCGCCCAGAGCATACGTTTTTGGCGCATTTTTACCATCGTGCTAGTTCATCTTTTATTTGTGCTCTCTTACAGGGTCGATGTGCAAATTTTAGAGGGCGACATAAGTGCTTCAAGGATACTTGGCTTTTCACCTAGCAGACGCATTTATGAGCTTGCAAGTCTTTTTGGCAACTCATGAAATTCATGTAAATTTACTAATCGGCTCGCTTAGCATCTTAGCCTTTTACATCATTTTTGGTGGCAGGGGCTTTTGCTCGTGGGTTTGCCCATATTCGCTTATAAGCGAGATAGCTGAGAAAATTCATGAAAATTTACGCGCCAAAAAGATAGTAAAACCGCGAGTTTTTGACACAAAGTGGCGATACGCTTTTACCATTTTGTTTTTGGCTCTTAGCTTTGCTAGCTCAAGCCTTGTCTTTGAGTACTTTAACGTCGTTGGGATATTTTCAAGATTTATCATCTATGGCTACTTTCACGCTATCTGGCTAGTTGTAGCTATGCTTGTGGTGGAAATTTTCTTCTCACGCAGGGCATGGTGCAGGTATGTCTGCCCTGTTGGAGCGACCTATTCGCTACTGGCTAAACCAAATGCGATAAAGGTTAGCTGGGATAAAGAAAAGTGCGATCACTGCTTAGTTTGCACTGATGTTTGCCTAGTGCCACACGTGCTTTTTATGACAAAAAAAGGGGCAAAAACTGACGATAGTAAAAAGCTCTTTAGGATAGCTGGGGCTGACTGCACACTTTGTGGCAGGTGTATCGACGTGTGCCACCAAGACGCGCTTAAACTGTGACAACGGCTTTTAAGAAACTCATATAGAAAAGGTACTTTGATAGATATAAAAGAAGTAACGAAAATTTCTGGCTCGCAAAAAGATACTTGATAGCGTCAGTCTAAATGTAAAAGCTGGCGAAAAGATAGCGATACTTTGGGCAAAATGGAGCTGGCAAAAGCTCGCTCATGCGTATCATCTTGGGCGAGTTTGTGCCAAATAGCGGAAGCGTCGCGATAAATGGCGTAAATACCCTAAAAAGATAGAAAAGAGGCGCTAAAGTTTATCTCATTTGTGCCACAAACCCCGCCGCCACTTATTGAGCCTGCGTGAGCTTTGCGAGTTTGTCTGCAAAAGCTCAAATGTCAAATTTGAAGAGATAGAGAAATTTAGCAAGCTTTTAGAGCTTGACCTGCATGCAAATTTAAACAAGTCCTTTTACAAACTATCTGGCGGTATGAAGCAAAAAGATGCTAATAGCCATCGCATTTGCCAAAGATAGCGAAATTTTGATGTTTGACGAGCCAACGGCAAATTTAGATGTAAAAGCAAGGGAGTCTTTTAAAAATTTGCTTGACAACTTCACGCAAAACAAGACGCTAGTTTTCATCTCGCACCGCATCGATGAGATCGCTCATCTGCTTGATAGATGCGTCTATATGGACCTTGGCAAGATCATCAAAGAAGAAAATTTAAGGAGCAAGAGTGAATAACCTTTTTTTAATAGCAAAACTAGACGTCAAAGAGTCGTTTCGCTCAAGGTGGTTTGCGATCTATGCGCTTCTTTTCTGCTTTGATGATAGGATTTTTATTTAGCGGAGTGACCGACTCTCGCGTGCTAGGCTTTTTCTGGACTAACAAGGGCGCTACTTTTGTTTATACAAATTTGCGTCATCATCGTGCCGATATTTATCCTCATCTCAACCGTTAGAAGTATAAATCAAGACAGGGACACAAACCTGCTTGAGTACGTGCTAAGCTTCCCGCTAAGCCTTAAAGAGTACTACTTTGGCAAGGCGCTTGGGCGGACATTTGTCGTTTTTGTGCCGCTTTTGTTCTCGCTTTTGCTTTGCGTGGTGGTTGGCTTTTATAAAAGGGCGTATCGATACCTTGGGGCGTGCTGGTGCTTTACTTTGGGCTGCTTTTTAGCCTAAGTATCGTCTTTTTGTCGCTTGGCTTTTTCATCTCAAGCCTTATCAAAAACCAAGAAACTGGTCAAGGCGTGGCGTTTTTGCTCTGGCTTATCATGCTAGCTTTTATCGACCTAGCGCTCATTGGACTGCTTATGCGAAGCTCTGTCGATGAGTACGTCATCTACACCATCGCAATGTTAAATCCGATCGAGCTTTTTAGGATAGCAGCGCTTAGCCTTTTTGATCCGAATTTAGCAGTCATCGGCACTGCGTCTTACTTTATCTTAGGCACATTTTCAAAAGCAACCTTCGTAGCTTATGCGATCATCTATCCTTTGGTGCTTGGCGCGATCTTGCTAGTTTGCGGCTATTTGGGCTTTAGCAAAGAGAGATCTTGTTTGATTGTTTTTTTGTTAAATAAGAGTTGGCTTTAAATTTAGACGAGGCTTGTATTATTCCACTTGTCCAACAAGAAACCTCCTTTTTGTAATGACTCCCTCCAAAGGGGGTTTATCTCTCAGAAAGTATGAAAAAAATCCATTTTATTTTTAGTCTTTGCCGTTTTATCTCTAAGCGCAAACTGGGATGAAAATATGCAAAACTGCATCAACAAAAGTGACGCAAAAGCTTGCAAGAGCTTTACTAAAAAGCTTTCAAGCGAGTGTGAGAACAAAGACAAAACCTCTTGCTTTTTATATGCTGACATGCTAGGGCGAGGTCTTGGCGTGGAGAAAGATCTGGTTAGATCTTATGAGATATTTAAGTCGCTTTGCGAAAAATGGCGAGCAGTGAAGCTTGCTATGAGCTAGCTACAAAATATCTGCAAGGAAACGGCGTAGAGCAGAGCTTTGATCTATCTGCAAATGCCCTCGATAAAGCTTGCAAGATGGGCAGCAAACGAGCCTGCAACGTCTTAGAACTCGTACCCTAAGAATTAAATTTATCTGAAAGATATGTAGACAAACAGTACCCTGATTACAACTTTCATTCACTCGCAAGAATTGACTACTGAAATTGGCTTCGCTTACAGCTTAGCTCAAATTTCTAGAGCCGAAATTACTCGCTCATGAAATTTGCAAATTGCTATATCTTCTCATAAAAACGCATGTAGTGCGTAGCTGACGCATGCCACCTCTAACGTGCGAGGGTTTGAGGGATTTAAAAAGGGGGATAAGGGGACGGCCTTCGTGTCTGCCATGCAGTTGCGAGCCTGCAAGCAAATCAAGTCCCTTGTCTCCCTTTTGGATAAAAAGTTTCTAAAATTAAGGTCCGTATTTTTAAAAGAGAAATTGCTATTTGCAGATTATAAATTTTAAAAACTTTACTCACTGCCTTAGCAGACTACTAATTTAGGTTGCACTCGTTTAGCTTTTCATTGAGCCGTGATATGCTCGCTCATAAACTTACAAATTTAAATCACAGATTTTAATAGTAATTACTATTTTTGAAAATTTTAAAATTCCATTCACTCGCAAGAGTTGGCTACTGATTTTCAGGCCTCAAAGCACCACTAAAATCAGAGCCGAAATACTCGCTCATGAAATTTTAAAATTGTCCGAGTTTTTAAGCGCATTTAATGAGATACCTTTTTACGTCGCTTCAAATTAAACATTACAAACCACGTTTAATAGTAATAAAAATGAAATTTCAAATGTGATTTTTTGCTTTCATACAAAAGCATATATTTTTACCATTTTTAAAAGAGAAATTTCTTTAGAAAATGCCTAAATATCGTGATTGACTTTAGTATTACTCAAGAATTCTTTTTTTATTAACTAAAAATTTCATTAAAATTTATATTTAAATAATAACATTTCATCGTCCTAAACGGGCCCTCCTTTTTGTAGCGGTTAAGACTTTGCTTCCCCTTTTCTGGCTTTTTCCGCTTACACAAAGAGGAGTTGTCTCTCTTTTTAAATCAAACTTTACCTTTTCTAAACTCAAATTTTCACAAACGCTCACTTTTCTTTTTTTAAAACTATATTTTTGATAATGGTTTTAAAAAAATTATAAAAGCAAAAATCTTATAAAATTGCGAGCTGTTATCAAGACTAACTTTTCAAAAAGGTGGCAAAAGGGGTGAATTTTTAAATTTGAAAAGCTTTTTACAAGGTGCATGCGTATTTGTCGCTTCTCTTTTTTATCCCGCTTGTCGTAGTTTGCTTTAGCGGTGCGATCCTAGTTTATAAAGACGAGCTAAACAGCCTTTTTCGTCCAAATATCGTAAATGTAAATTTAAACAAAGAAAATTCGAGCAAAAGGATCAGCTTTGATGAGCTAAGAGATATCATCGCAAAGCGAACTTAGTGGCTACGAGATGGTTGGCATAAACATCGATGCAAACCCTAAAAAATGCGACAAAATCTGGCTAATCGAGCATAACGACAGCAAAAAAGAGTGGAAATTTATCTATTTTGACGCTTTTAGTGGCAATATAAAGAGCAAGCCACTAGCACACGATGAGGGATTTTTCGGGGTTTTAGCGCATATCCACGAGGAGCTTCTTCTTGAAAAAAGTGGCAACATTATCCTTTTTCTAACAGCTATTTTTACATTTTTTATCTGCATTAGCGGCTTTGTGATCTACCGTCAAATTTTGGCTAACTCTGCTTAGAGCTGCGCGTAAATGGGCTAAATGTTTTTATGAATGACATCCACAAAATAATAGGCATTTTTTGCACGCCAGTTTTGCTTCTCATTTGCATAAGTGGCGCTTGGTGGGAATTTCAGATGGCACGCGCGCCAGAGTTTAAAAATGACTTCGTAATAGACGCAAAAATTTACAACAAGAGCTTATCTCTTGATGAGCTGGTGGCGCGAAGCAAAAAGGATATAAAAGGCTTTGAGCCACACTTCATCTCGCTGCCTTTCATGCAAGGGGCAAACATCCGCATCTTTGGCTACGTGATGTGGCAAAGCTTTTTGCATAACGAATACTCAAGTGTGATCACCTACGACAAAGAAAGCGGCAAACTAGTTAGCGTCCTAGACATAAAAAATGCAAATTTAAGCGAGAAAATCCTCTCTGCCTTTAGAAGATCGCACTTTGGAAACTACAACCAAACTACAAAATTTATCTGGTTTATAGTGGGCATCTCGCCGTTAGTTTTGAGTATCTCAGGGCTTTATCTGTGGTTTAGAAAATTTAAAAGGAGAAAAAAATGAAAAAAATTTTACTTAGCTTAGTTGCTTTAATTTGGCATTGCCTCAAATTTATGCTAGTGAAAATGACAAGGTTTTAGAAGCTGTCGATGTCGTGGAAAGTGAGCGAAGAGACGATGCAAACTACTTTGCAAAAGAGCTTGTAAAGAGCACAACAAGGCTAAATTTAACCTCTCGTCAAACTCCCCAGTCGCTAACTGTGCTAACAGAAGCAAGGCTAAAAGATCAAGGCATCAAGGACTATCAAGTGCTTCTTAGAAATATCCCAGGCGTCACGCTAAACAAATGGGACGAGCGCGTATATCCGACGGCTCGTGGCTTTAAGATAGATTATTACTTACTTGATTCGATGCCTAGTTTTGGCGGCTTTAGCCTTGGCGCAAATGATATGAGCTTGCTACCTTATGAAAGAGTCGAGGTGGTAAAAGGGGCAAATGGCTCTACTTGCAGGCGCTGGCAACCCAGCTGCAAGCTTAAATTTCATAAGAAAAAGAGCAGACTCAAAGGAGCTTAAAGGAAATTTTGGACTAAGCGCTGGCTCATACGATAGATACGGCGTAAATGGCGATGTGCAAACGCCAGTAAATGAGAGCGGAAGCGTCAGAGCAAGGCTATCTTTTATGCATGAGAAGTCGCACTCTTATATGGATTATTACAACCGCAAAAATAGCGCGATTTACGGCGTAGTCGATAGCGACATAGGCGATAACTCATGGCTTAGCCTTGGTGTGTTTTATCAAGAGCTAAGACGACGTGGCGTTAGATGGGGCGGTATGCCAGCTTTTTACGTAGATGGCTCTAGGACAAATTTTAGTAAAAATGAAATTTTCTCTCAGCCTTGGACTAGGTGGGATATAAAAACGCTTGATTTTTACGCTGATTTTAAGCACTACTTTGAAAATGAAGCAAGCTTAAATTTAAGCTACTCATTTAGACGTGCAAACACTGATTCAAATTTACTCTACTACGGCGGAGCGGTAAATTTAGATGGCACTGGCAATATAGGTGGTCTTAGCGCCTATGCAAACAAAAGAGAGGAGAATATCCACAACGTCGATGCATACGCAAATATCCCTTACGAGATAGCAAATTTATCCCATGAGTTTGTCTTTGGCGCGATGTATAACAACTATAAAAAAAGTAGCGATAAGGTAAGTAGCTACTGGCTGCAAAGGACTACGCCAGCTGGGCTTGCTTATACGGCAAGAAGCAGGATTGATTTTAAAAACTTGCACCTTGATGATCCAAAGTTTCCTTATGAAGATCAAAATAACAAAGACAAAACGATACAAAAGGCATTTTACGCGGCAAATAAACTATCAATCACCGATGAGCTTAAATTTTTGCTAGGTGCCAGGGTGAGCTACTACAAATACGAGATCGAGGGCGGTAAAGACAATAGAAATTTCACAAATGAGATCACGCCATATCTTGGCATCACCTATGACATCGGAGCAAACCACACTCTATATGCTAGCTATACGAGCATATTTAAACCTCAAACCGCAAAAGATGCAAATGACAAGTATCTTGATCCGATCCAAGGCAAGGACTATGAAGTAGGCATCAAAGGCGAGTATCTTGACGGGGCGCTTCAAGCAAGTCTTGGCGTCTTTAAGATCGTACAAGACAAGCTTGGCATAGATACTGGCAAGATAAATCCAGCAACAAATGCCAAAATATATGAATCTGGCAAAGGCGTGACAAGCAAAGGCATCGAGCTAGATCTAAACGGCGAGATCACTAAAAATTTAAGCCTAAGCTTTGGTGCAACGCACTTTAACGCAAAAGATGCTAATGGTGAGAAATACGCCACCGACTCATCAAGAAGCACGGCAAATTTATTTGCAAAGTATGAATTTAGGGACTTTAGAGTAGGGGCTGGAGCTATGTATAAGAGCAAAATTTACACTGGCAAAGGCGCAGGTGAGATCACACAAAAGGGCTACACCTTGGCAAATTTGATGTTTGGATATAAAGTGCCAAAAAAACTTTGACGTGCAGCTAAATATCGACAATCTATTTAATAAAAATACTACGAAGGTATCGGCAAAAAACATGATGGTTTATGGCGATCCACGCACCTTAATCTCAGCTTTAACTACAAGTTTTAGTTAAATTACTCTAACGCGCCAGCTAAATTTCTAGTTAGCGCCATTCATTTTTGCATAGTAGGTGTATAATTTCAAGAAAAACTAAGAGATTTGCATTGCTTAAAGTAGAAGTGATATATACATTTTATCGTCTGTGCTCTTGCTTGTGGGATCTGCCTGCTTGCATTTACTGGGCTAAAATTCCCGCCATGGGTGATTATAGTGAGTGGATGATGAGCGCGCACAAATTTGCAGGAGCTTTGATCGTTTGTGCCGTGATCTTGCACCTTTTTAACCGCAGAAGAAAGCTGGTAAAGCTCGTAAATGAGATAATCGACGTCACCACGCACCGCAAAAATCCAACTATGTGCAACATGGACCGCATCATCGCCTCGCTTGAGCCTTACACGATCAGTGAAATTTCACGCATGCTTGGCTTTGACGAGACTGAGTTTTGCAAGAGCTTGCGCGAAAATGATGTTAAATTTAATAACGCCAGCCAGACCCTGCGCCAGATCGCACGGCTAAACGATGAGAAGATATTTTTCGTGCTTGTGCTCATCGTCGAGGCCAAATGTGGCAAGAGATTTTGCGGTGCGGTAAGCTGCAGCGTCGGGAGAAAAGTACTAGTGCTCGCTATGCGCACGCCACCTCTGCTCCTCAAGGTCGATGTGATATAAAAACGTCCTAATGACCTCTTCATCGATCTTTGGGTCTTTGTTTAGCTCGCAAAGTGCCTTTCTTTGCTCCTCTAAATTCAAAATATCTCTGTCTGCCTCGTCACTGATCTCAAAAGTACTCGCTCTCAAGCTCGAAAATTCCCAAAACCTCTTCAAGCTTTTTGAAATAAAAATGCTCATCGCCCACAAATTCTCTTTTTACATTTAAGCGAAGCCTGCGCAAGTGCCTTTTTGATCTTGATCCTTGCAAGCTCATTTGGCATGTGGTCGTTAAAGTCTGGAAACTTCACACTTTTAATGAGCAGTGGCAAGCTTAGCCCCTGAACCACAAGCGTTAGCAAGATCACGACAAAGGTGATAAACAAGATGAGGTCTCTGTGCGGAAATGGGCTCGCTCCCAGCCATGGCAGGGGATAGAAAGTGCCGCAGCCAGCGAGACTACGCCCCTCATGCCAGCCCAGCCAACGATAAAAGGTGTCGCTTTGCCTGGGTTGCGCTCATCCGCCACACTGATATAGCGCTTCATAAACATCGTGATATAAACAGCGCCATAAGATGCTATGAGGCGGATAACGATGAGCACGGCAGTGACCAAAACGCCGTAAGAGACCGCCTCAAAGAGCGAGACGCCGCTACGCTTGAGGCCTGATAAAATTTCAGGCAGATCAAGGCCGATCATGGTAAAAGCAAGGCCGTTTAGCAAAAAGATAAAGTTGTTCCAAACGGGCACCGCGTGGATCCTTGTTGAAGCGGTGAAAATTTCATTTTTCTTAGTCGAGAGATAAAGTCCGCCACAAACCACCGCTAAAACGCCGCTAGCGCCAAGCTCTTCAGCCAAGATATACATGATATAAGGTGTCGTGATCGTCATTATCGTGTCGCTGTTTTCATCAGTTGGCAAAATTTTATGTAAAAAATAAGCCGCAAGTGCCACTACAAGACCCGCCAAAACGCCGCCAACCACCATCCAAACAAAGCTAGCAGCCGCCTTATACCAGATAAACTGCCCAGTTGTGACCGCAACTGCGGCGAAGCGAAAAGATGATGAGTGAGGAGGCGTCATTTAAAAGGCTCTCGCCCTCCAAAATAGCGCTGATCCTGCGCGGGGCTTTGACAAATTTAAGGATAGCTGCCGTGCTCACCGCATCTGGTGGCGAGACGATAGCTCCTAGCATGAAGCCAAGGGCGAGCGAGAAGCCAGGGATCACTAAATTTGCTATCACTGCAACCGCTGCTGCGCTTATGAAAACCACGATAAAGGCAAAACTGCCGATCATGCGGCGCCATTTAAAGAGCTCTTTTAGCGAGTTTGCCCATGCAGCTTCGTAAAAGTGGCGGTAAAAATATGATGAAAAATAAGCTCAGGATCGATCTTTATACTTGGTAAATTTGGCACAAAGCTAATGGCAAGCCCGCCAAGGACTAATAGCACTGGATAGGCGACTTTTGAGCGGTTTGAGACCATCACCAAGGCGATGATGATGGCTAGCAGTGCAAAAAAATAGCAGACAAATGTTCGATCATTTTGATCCTTTTATGTGGTAAAATTGAGATTTTTAAAGTTTGGATAAGTGGTTCATTAAAAACTATATTATTTTTATACTATACTATTTTATCTAAATATTTAATTGACTTATTTTGAGATAACACAATTCTTTATATTATATATTACGTTTTTGTTAAAATCACTAAAATATATTAAAAGTTATAATCTTTTATAAAAAGGCACCAAGAAATGCAGAGAGTTATTATAAAAATGTAGGCCCAATTAGAGAATGCGATATAACAATTAAACCTTTTACTGTTCTTATGGGTGACAGTGGAGTTGGGAAAAAGTGTTATTTTGAGAACAATTAGTTTACTCAAATGGATCTATAAAAAATGCAGTATAAAAGCAATATTAAAACACTCTAAAATCAATACCGATGCCTTAAGGTTTAGACTTGATGGATTGCTTAGAAATTCTATGCTAGAAGATTTTTCAAAAGATACTTATATTGAGCTTATAGAAAAATAACACTAGCGTGATTGTTATACAGAATAGTAAACTTATGCCTAAATACAATAGCATAAAAAGATAGTCTCTTAATTGGCAAAATATTATTTTTAAACGATATAAGATCATCATTGCCAGAAATACTATCTAGTCCTAGCGGGAAAAAGAGCTAAACTTTTCTTATTATACTAGTGATATGATTGATAATTTTTCATGAAAAGTTTAGATTTCTTTCAAATCATATAGCCCTAGATACAATAGATTTGATGATTAACAGTAAAAAGAGTTGCATATGATCAAATATATGTTAACAAGAAGGAGAGAGATAGAGTGAAAATGCTAGCTCAGGTGAAAAAATTTATCTATTCTAGAGCTCATTTGTAGTTATTTTTCTGAACACTATGATTTTTCAAATAGTTTTTCTGGTGCTCTTACGAGCTTAATTGTTAATGGAGCTGTATTTGAGCATTTGGGTAGATTACAGGATTATTTAAAAATAAGGAAAAACAAAAATTATGAGTATTTTTTTATTGAAGAGCCTGAAGCAAATTGTTTCCAGAAAGACAAAAAATATAGCTTATTTCTTAGCCTCTTTTGCAAAAAGAAAAAAATAGACCCGAATTAATTTTTATCTACACATAGTCCTTATATTTTTGACATCATTAAATAACCTATTATTTGCGAACCAAATAATAAAGGAAAACGAAACCTAAAAGAAAAAGTAAATAAAATAATAGATGATAAAGTCTGATAGATCATGAAGATTGTGATGCGTATCTTGTATCAGATGGAACAGTAAGATCTATGATGCACGAAGAAACAAAAATTGATTGACGCAGATGAGATAGATAATGTGTCTGTTTCATCTGCTAAAAGATTTTGATAGTCTCTTGCAAATACAAATGGAAGTGTCAGTTAATGAATGAATGTAGATTTTTCCTGAATGTATTGTGCCATGCCAAGGCAATATAGTTGCTTGTGAGGAGCATGGATTATTATTAGATTGTAATGGTGAAACATTTTTAAAATCATAATAGATGGTGGTGCTGAATTGTGTAATAGTGCTAATCAAAGATGTGACTTTATGATAATAAATGATGATGAAAGTATAGAGATTTATGTTGAATTAAAAAGGCCAGACATAGTCCATGCAGCTAATCAAATTATTGGAACTATTAAAAAAATATGGGTTGGATCAAGCAATAAAATATTCGGTTATAGTAACGTCTAGTATCCCAAAAAAACTATACTGCATTACAAAATGTAAAATTATTATTAAAAACAGACCGCAACTATACCGTTTATTAAAAATAAATTTATACAACTTAAATATAAAGAACAAAAATAGAAAAGATAAATTAGTTGTACGATATGATTATTAGCAATTTAAAAGAAGTTTTTTATAAAAAAAGTATTTTTGGTTGTTTTTCTTTTATTTTTTAGCGGACACACTTTGATTCTAAACGATAAGAATATTTTTTTGATTGTCATTTTTCTTATTAAAACTCAAGTTGGCGGGTAGAGAGAGATTCGAACTCTCGGTGAGTTGCCCCACACACGCGTTCCGTGCGTGCTCCTTAAACCGCTCGGACATCTACCCAAGAAGAAGGTGATTATATCTTCATTTGCTTAATGCTTGGCTTTTAGAGCTTTAGCCCCAAGATAACGACATCTTTATACTCGCCATCCATCAGGCAAACGCCGGGCAGTTCGCCCCATTTTTTTCAAAGCCAAATTCCAAAAACAGCCCAAGGCTCGCTTCGTTTTTGCTAAAGATTAGCGCGATGATGTTTTTTAAATTTAGCCCTCTAGCTTCATTTAGGGCTGTGGGCTAAAAGCTGCTTGCCGATGCCCTTTTTAAGGGCTTTTTAGCTGACTATAGATGCTTATCTCTACGCTTATATCGTAAGCGATCTTGGGAGTTAAAGTCACTTAGCGAGCAGTAGCCTAAAATCTCATCATTTTCTTTGTAGATAAAGATAGGGCGCGAGCCGCCGTGGGCGTTAAACCAAGGCTCTCGCTCCTTTGTGCTAACTGGGCGCATATCCGCAGTCGCAGTTCTTTCTAAAATATATTCGTTATAAATTTGCGTGATCGCTTCAGGTCGCTTAAATTTGCTCGCTCGATCAAGCCCTAGCCTTTTTTGGGTCGCTTGATAGATCGGCTCAAGCTTTGCTGCGATCTCTTTTAGATCCTTGATCCTGCTCTCGTTTGATGGGTGAGTGCTTAAAATTTCAGGCACTTTGCCACCGCTCATCTTGCTCATCTTAACCCAAACTTCGACCGCCTCTTTTGGATCGTACCCAGCTCTTGCCATTAGCTCAGTGCCGATGTGATCGGCCTCGGTCTCGTGTGAGCGAGAAAATGGTAGCGAGATGGTGTATTGGCTGGCTAAATTTAGAGCGCTTGCTCCAAGATCGCCAAGTCCTGTGGCTGTTGCGACTGCAAAGATGCCGATGTTTTTGAGCTGGTCGGTGCTCGCTTGCTCCCTGCTGTGCTCTCTAAGCGCGTGGGCGATCTCGTGACCCATGACCGCTGCTAGCTGCGCATCTGTCAAATTTAGCTTTTTAATAATACCGCTATAAACGACGATCCTGCCCCCTGGCATGCACCAAGCATTTAGCGTATCTTCGTTTATGACATTTACTTGCCACTTCCATTTTAAGGCATCATCTCTAAAAACGCCAGTTTGCGCGATCAGCCTTTTTGCGATATCTTGAACTCTTTTTGTGAGGATCGGATCGACGTTTAGCTCGCCTTTGCTTCTAGCAGCTGTGAGCGTCTTGACGTAAGCTTGAGCCGAGCTTTGCTCCATCGCTTCAGAAGATACTAGCATGAACTGCTTGCGATCTGCGCCCACGACGCCTGACTTTGTGACGCTCGTGCAGCCGGTGATAAGCATGCTAGCTGTTAATAACGTAAGTAAAATTTTTCATTTTCATCCTTTTTGGATTAAAATTTGGCGTATTATAGCTTGTGTTGGATATGCATTGTTAAACGAGGGTGAGTAAATTATGCGTTGGTTTTTGGTTTTTGTAAATTTTAGAATTTATCGTATTTTTAACCGCATGCAGTGCTTTTAGCACTGACGCATGCCACTTCTAACGTCGTCGGGGTTGGGGGATTGTTAAGGGGGAAGAGGCGACTTCGTAATTCAAGCCTCTTCCCCTTAACATAAAGAAAATCAAAACTTTAAATTCTTAAAAAGCTATTTTTCAGATTTTAAAATCTCACTCATTCACAAGAATTGACTACTAAAAGTTTGACTTCGCTTAGCAGCTTAGCTCACTTAGAGCCGAAAATTACTCGTTCATGAAAATTTCTAAAATTATTCGAGTTTCTTTAGCATGTAATTAGCCCCTTTACGCTTTATAGTCTATATTTCTCTCAAATTCTCTCAAACGCTTATTGACCGATCTTAGCTCCGTTATCGTCGTCCAGTTATCGATAAAGACGCTAAAGCTCTCTCTGACCTGTGAGAAGGCATTGCTAGCGGATCAAAAACGCCAAGCGTGATGACGCCGCTAAATAGGCCCATTGCCCATGATGATATAAGGAACGATGACAAGAATTTGCGAAAACGAGATGAGCCAAAGATTAAAGTAGCCGTAGTGCAAAAATAAGCTTGTAGTAGTTTAGCTTCACCCCTGTAAAAAGCTCTAGCATGACGTTTGGCTGGCAAAATTTGAGCTTATCATCCTCGCCATAAACCAGCTCTTTTCTAAAGGCCGCCTCCGCTTTTTGGTTGTTATACTCAAGGTGCGGTAGCTTTATGCCCACAAACCACGATACGATGAGGCCTCCGATGCTAATTAGTAGTGCGATATAAACTAGCGAGCCCTCGATATCCTTGATGAAAGGCAGGCTCACGCTTTTGCTTAGCTCCCAAAGCACCGGTATAAAGGCAATCAGCGTCATAAACGCCTTTAAAACCTGCACACCAAGGCTCTCCATGATCTTAGCAAAGCGATAAACATCCTCTTGGATACGCTGCGAGCTGCCCTCGATGTCGTTTTGGCAGTTTCGCCAAAATTTGAGATATTAAAGGTCATCGCCTCCCTCCAGCGAAAAGACCCAGTGGCTCGCAAAGAACGATATCACCGTGTAGGTCACGACGTATGGCATGGCGATCTTTAAGAAATTTAATATCCCTTGCCAAAACTCATCTACGCTGTGATCCTTTGAGTTTTGCATGATGTCGTAGAAATTTTTATACCACTCGTTGATGCGGACGTTTAGGTGTGTTTGATAGACAAGCAGTAAGATGATAAATATCGCTCCGCCGTAAGCCCAAAGTGCCCATTTTTTGTCTTTGAAAAATGATGAAAACATAAAGTGCCTTTTGTAAATTTTGGCAATTATAGCAGGCAAGGTTTAAGCATTTATATAAATTTAAAACTCAAACTATATCATTTTGCAAATTTCTAACGTAAAGGAAAATGATGAAGAATTTGCATTTTTAGCTCTTAGCCTTTGTGCGACCTTAGCGCTTGGGAGCCGATATGAAGGTCTATAAAAGCCCAACTTGCGGTTGTTGTGGCAACTGGGCGAGTGCTATGCAAAAGGCTGGCTTTAGCGAAGAGACCATAAAAGTAGATGACTTGGTCAAGGTCAAAAAAGAATTTCACGTGCCACTAGAGCTTTCAAGCTGCCACACAGCTATCGTTGATGGCTACGTCGTCGAGGGTCACGTGCCAGCAGATGAGGTCAAGCGCCTGCTGGAGCTTAAACCAAAAGATGCCGTTGGTATCGCAGTGCCTGGCATGCCGATGGAGAGTCAGGCATGGAGCAAGGCGGCAAAGCCGAGCAATACGACGTCATACTCTTTAAAAAAGATGGCTCACAAGAGGTCTTTGCTACCTACATCGGCTCTAAAAAGTTAAAATAACTTCAAATTTAGACTTAGCTCGTCTTTTGATGGGCTAAGTTAAAAAGAAAATCCCTTGCTAATGGCGATCACGCAGAGTAAAAGCGTGAGCTGAACGTAGATAAATTTACCCACAAAATACCAAAATGAGCCGTAAGTTTTATTTGCTCCTGAATTTACCTCGTCTAAAATTTCTTCTTTTTTGATGATCCAAAACCAGGATATTGCGCCGATGACTGCGCCGATCGGGATGATATAGATAGAGACAAAGTCCATCCAAGGTCCCCAGCTGCTAATAGGCTCCATAAACGCTCCAAAGCCAAAGCAAACCACGCAAAGTAGGACAAGCACCCAAAATCTGCTAAGGCGTGGGAATTTATGCATGAGTGACTCAGCGACCACCTCAAACATATTTTGAAGCGAGGTGATACCGCCAAAGATGACCGCGGTAAATAGTATGATCGCAAAAATTTGACCGCCGATCATATTTTGTAAAATTTTAGGAAGCGTTACGAAAAGTAGCTTTGGACCCTCAGCTGGATCCATAGCGTAGGCAAAGACCGCTGGGATCATGACAAGCGCGCTACAAGCGCTGCAAGCGTGTCAAAAAATGCCGTAGTTTTGGCGCTTTCTACGATGTCCTCATCCTTTGAAAGATATGCTCCATAAACTATCATGCCAGAACCAGTGATAGAGAGCGAGAAAAAGGCTTGACCCATCGCTGTGACCCAGACCATCGGATCTTCAAGCTTGCTAAAATCAGGGATAAATAGAAATTTATACCCCTCAAATGCGTTTGGAAGCATCGCGACATTTATAGCCAAAATGGCAAATAACACGAAAAATAGTGGCATCATTATTTTATTAGTCTTTTCGATGCTTTTTGCTCCAAAAAATAACGTAAGAAGCGTGCCAATAATTACTATGAAGTGATATGGCAGGACTGAGTACTCGGCAAGTGCAAATGAGTTAAACCAAACATTTGTATCAACGCTCATAAATGAGCCAGTAAGCGCCTGGGTAAGGGCTTTTAGCACGTAAGCGATGATGACAGCGTAGCCGATGGCTATGCAAAGTGAGCCAGCAAGTGGGAGCCAGCCAACGATGCTGCCGATGACGCCTAAATTTCTACTTTGCCAAGCAAATTTATATGATCCTAGCGTGCCAGTCTTTGCGCGTCTGCCGATCGCATACTCTGCGCTTAAGCCAACGTATGAAAAAAAGCGCCACAAAAAGATGTAGATGAGTAAAAATGCTCCACCACCATTTGTGCCAAGCTTGTAAGGAAAGCCCCAAACATTTGCCATACCAACGGCTGAACCAACTGAGGCTAGTATAAAAACGCCCAGCGTGATGAAAATTCTTTTTGCTCATTGTAAAATCCATAAATTTGAGTGATGAAAATAATGTTACCAAAATATGATTTAAGAACTTTTTATAAATCTTAAATTAAGAAACGTTGTTACTTTTGGGCATGGCTAATTTGACCGCTAAATATAAATTCGCTATAATCAGCCAAAGTACTTTTAACTCTTAAGGATCATAATTGTACCCCAGTAGCGATAACTCGCTTTTAATGGTAATACTTGCCATTATATTCATTTTACTAAACGCATTTTTTGTTTTGTCGGAATTTTCCCTTGTCAAGGTTCGCAAGTCTAGACTTGAAGAGCTTATCAAAGAGAAAAAGCCAAACGCCCAGCTTGCCTTTTGAGATGTCAAACAAGCTTGATACCTATCTTAGCGCCACTCAGCTTGGCATCACGCTAAGCTCACTAGCCCTTGGTTGGATCGGTGAGCCAGCAGTCGCAAGGCTCATAGAAGCCCCACTTAAAAATGTTTTCAACCTTAGCGATATCTTAGTTCATACAGTCGGCTTTGCGATCGCATTTACGCTTATCACGCTACTTCACGTCGTTATGGGTGAGCTTGTACCAAAGTCAGTCGCCATAGCCAAATCAGAATCAGCAGTGCTTAAAATCGCTCGTCCGCTTCACTTTTTTTGGATACTATTTTCGCCTATCATAAAGCTTTTTGACATCCTAGCTACATCTGGACTTAAAATTTTAGGCATCCAGCCAGCAAAAGAGAATGAGCTAGCACACTCTGAAGAGGAGATCAAGATCATCGTTGGCGAGAGCTTAAAGGGCGGCGTGCTTGATAGTTTTGAGACTGAGATCATCAAAAATGCAGTTGATTTTAGTGATACGGTCGCAAAAAGAGGTTATGACGCCAAGACGCGACATGATCTGTATAAACAAACAAAAGAGCTTTGAAGAGAATTTACAAGTCGTTTTTGAGTCAAAATATACTCGCTATCCTTATATAGACGGCTCAAAAGATATCATTTTGGGCATGATACACATTAGAGATATCTTGCAGCTACACTTTTAGCGAGGATAAAGAGAAGAGTTTTGACACGATCGTGCGTAAATTTGTCATCGTGCCTGAGAGCCTTTCTATCTCAAAGGTGCTTGTGATGATGAACAAGGAGCAAATTTCAGCGGCACTTGTCGTTGATGAGTATGGCGGCACGGCTGGACTTCTTACGATGGAGGATATCATGGAGGAGGTGCTTGGCGACTTTAACGACGAGCACGACGAGGGTCGATCAACACTATAAAAAGATAAATGAAAACATCTATGAATTCCAAGGCAGATACGATCTAGAGAGCGTCGAGAGCTTCTTGGCATAAGCTTTGATGAAGAGACCGATCAAGTCACGATCGGCGGATATGTCTTTAACCTTATCGGTCGTTTGCCAGTAGTTGGTGACAAGATCGAGGATGAAAACTGCTACTACGAAGTGAGAAAGATGGATGGAGCTAGCATCTCACGTGTAAAAGTTAGAAAAAAGATAAAAGAAGAAGAGGAGCCTGCTCAGGCTTGGTTTATAAAGTTAATGGCTTTTTGGCCATTAAATTTAACTCGTCAAAATCATAAAATATAACAACAGTTTAAGTGAGATTGCGATTTTTAAAGGCTATAAGCCATTCAAATTAACCTCTAAAACCACAAAATTTAAAAGCGGCACTACCTTTTTAAATAGCTCTAAACTCTAAAAGGTGTCACCAGCACCTTTTTTCATAGATGGTTATAAATTACAAAATGGCTTGCTAGTTTTAAATTTATTATCTGCTTACAAAAGTAGCCAGTAATCTTGCTTTGTGATATTTAAATTTACTAAAGTTAGTTAGCCTTGGCTGGGAGATGCGATGTCACGAAAATTTTCGTCATGCAAATTTCTCTATCGCGCTCATCTAGGGTCTGCAATGAAGAGCTAAATTCTTTTGTTAATTTAAAAACGCCTCTTAATAGCTCTTTTTGTAGCTAAGTTGCTTTATCTATTTTTATGTAAAATTATCATTTATAAAAAGCGTGCCAGATCTTTGCCATGTTTTAATACTAGCTCGTAGTATGGCATGTCGGGTCCAGACTATCATCTCATAGAGCTTTTTACGAAGCTCTGGTAAAAGGCGAAGATCGCTATAATCTATATTCTCTTTTATACGCTGACAAAGCCTTGTAAGAGCAGGGCATTTGAGTAGTTTATGCCGCCAGTTTTGCTGCCAGTAATGTTAAAGTCATTCTCATATTGCGCGCGAGTTAAAGCCAGTTGGTATGCTAAGCTCTCCCCGTTGTAGGCAAATTTTATCATTGCTACTTACGATATACTCTGGAAATTCTAGCTCTTGGTAGTTGATATCTTCGTGATCATAATAGACCCACTTTATGCCGTCTTCATTTTTGCGGTTGAAACTACTTTTTGTAGATGAAGCTACGAGGATTATCATCACGGCTTTTTTAGCACTGGCGTATCTGCTATATCTTTATAGACAGCAACCAAGTAGCAGTCACTAAAAAAATCAAGTGGCCAAAGAAGGCCCTCATTCGCTCGCTTTACAAGGCGGTTTTTAATATCAACTAAGATTTTGCCAAAGAAATATCTCTTGTAGTAATCATTATAGACGTAAAATATGTCGCCCTTCTTTTGAGCTTTTGTCTTATCTGGCATTTTATAGTTAGCTCTTCCAGATGTTTTTGTTTAGCTCCAGATCACGCACGATCTCCACAAAGTCACTGACTCCTGCGATGTAGTTTTGCACGCTCTCGTTGCTGTTTATCGGCTTTTTAAGATCAGGCTCAAAGCTATCCTTTCTAAGATCGATCGCGATGAAAATTTCATTTTTTAAAAACACTGCCGAGAGCGGGGCGTTAAATTTAGTTCTTAGACTGGTTAAATTTTCCATCAGCTTTGGCGTTAGAGCGTATCTAGCAGCGATCTGATCGGTCGTGTAGGTTTTAAAGAGCTCATTAAATTGGGGTTATCCATGACGGCTAGCTCGCCATCGCTTCTTAGATCAGACGTTCGCTTTTTGTCGCAGACATAGATCGTGGCGTTTAGCTCCTTTTTAAACTCAGCCTTTAGTAAGATGCCTTGAAATCTCACCGTTGTAGTGGTGTGTTTCTCGCCTTTTTACCTCTTTTTGCCGCATAAAAATCGCAAAGCTTAAACTGCGTGTTATCGATCTGTCCGTAGATCATATCCTCTGCGTAGTGTCTATTTACATCAGCGTCGTAAATTTTTAAAAAATCATTCAAACTTAGTCCGCCATTTGCGCTGAGATTTAGGCCATAGTTTTTACGATGACGCCAACTACTTTTTGTTTAAATTTTGCTATAAGCTCGTTTTTTTAGCCCATTTATCGTCTTACCAAGATAAAAAACTCCGCCGATTAGCAAAAAGAAAAATAAATTTCCAAGGTGCAGTGATGCCAAAAAACCACTTACAACTATGATGCCAAGAAAGCCATAAACGATCATTTTAAAGGCTTTTTGCCCCATAGCAAGACGCTCTTTTTCAAGCTCGTCAAGGTCGCTTAGATCGATGCCTTTTAGTTCGTCTGCTTGCATTTTTTATGCCTTATTTTTTAAAAAGATCACCGACGTTTGGAGCAACTGCTTCATTTTCAGGGATATCAAAAAACACATCTTTGTGAAAGCCAAACATTGAAGCTACGATGTTTGAAGGAAACATCTGTGTGGCGTTGTTGTAAATTTCAACAGCTGAGTTGTAAGCACGTCTGGCAGCTGAAATTTGCTCTTCGACCTCGTTTAGCGTGCTTTGGATGTGAAGTAAATTTTGATTTGCTTTTAGGTCTGGGTAGTTTTCTACGCTCACTCTTAAACCATTTAGCAAGCCTGAAATTTTGTTATTTAGCTCAAATTTCTCCTCATTTGTAGAGGCGCTTCTAGCGCTTTCTCTAAGGGCAGTGATGTTTTCTAGTAGGCCCTTTTCATGCACCATGTACTCTTTTGCAGTAGCTACTAAATTTGGTATGAGGTCATATCTTCTTTTTAGCTGCGCGTCGATGCCAGCCTCCACGCTTTTTTACGGTTTTTGCTTTGCAACAAGCGAGTTGTAAAGGCTGATGAAAAAGACAAAAATGACTGCGATAACAAGTATCACGATGACTAACAGATTCATAACTTTTTCCTTTTGAAATTTAAGTTTGTTGTAGTTTATCCAAAGTTGCTTAAGAGTATTTAAACACCGAGGTTGGGCGATTCATTTAATATTATAATTTAATCTTAAATTTCACATATAATTTATATAATTAAAAATTGTTTTTACGAGGAGGATAAATGAGAACGGTAAACGTAAAAGATATAAAAGAGACTGTTGCAAAAGCTTTGCAAACAAGCCTGTTACGTCGTTACACCAGATCTAAAAGGCTGCTTTTACAAAAGCACAAACCACTGAGAGCTCATCTCTAGGTAAAGATATCTTGGGCAAATTTTGCAAAATGCCAAGCTAGCAGAAGAGGGCGTTGCGCCTATTTGCCAAGATACAGGTATGACTGTTGTCTTTGTCGAGATCGGTCAGGACGTGCATATAGAAGGCGGATATATTGAAGATGCGATCAACGAGGGCGTTGCAAAAGGGCTACACTGAGGGCTATCTTAGAAAAATCAGTCGTTGCTGAGCCACTTTTTGAGAGAAAAACACCACAAACAACACTCCAGCGGTCATCCACACTAGGATCGTCCCAGGCGATAAGCTAAAGATAAAGGTCGCTCCAAAAGGCTTTGGCAGTGAGAACAAATCAATACTAAAAATGCTTGTGCCAGCTGATGGCATAGAGGGCGTTAAAAAGGTATTTTTAGAGGCTGTAAAATACGCTGGACCAAACGCTTGCCCTCCAATGACAATAGGCGTTGGCATAGGCGGCACTATGGATAAAGCAGCACTTCTAGCCAAGCAAGCCGCAGTTCGTCCAGTAGATAGCAAAAATGCCGATGCAAGATATGCAAAACTTGAAGACGAGCTTCTTGAGCTTGCTAGCAAAACAGGCGTCGGCCCTCAAGGGACTTGGCGGCGATACAACTGCCATAAAAAGTAAATGTCGAGTGGTATCCAACTCACATCGCAGGCCTACCAGTAGCCATAAATATCAACTGCCACGCTGCACGCCACGCAGACGCCGAGCTTTAAGGAGATAACATGTCAGAAGTAAAAAGAATAACAGCACCATTTGATAAAGAGGTGGTAAAAAGCCTAAAAGCAGGCGACAATGTCCTAATCTCAGGCACTATCATCGCAGCTCGTGACGCCGCTCACAAGGCACTAACAGAGGCTCTAGCACGCGGCGAGAAGCTACCAGTTGAGCTAAAGGGCGAGACTATCTACTACGTTGGACCAACACCAGCTAAACCAAACCAAGCTATCGGTGCAGCAGGCCCAACAACAAGCGGCAGAATGGACAAATACACACCAACTATGATCAATGAAGTTGGCATAAACGGCATGATCGGCAAGGGATATCGCAATGATGCAGTAGTCGATGCGATGAAAAAATCATGCTGTGTTTATATGGTCGCTATTGGCGGTATCGGAGCGGTCATTAGCCAAAGTATCAAAAAAATATGAAGTCTTGGCATATCCAGAGCTAGGACCAGAGGCAGTCGCAAGGCTCACAGTAGAGGACTTCCCAGCGATAGTCGCTATCGACTGCGAGGGCAATAACTTCTACGAAGTCGGCCAAGCACCTTACAAAAAAATCTAAATTTGATCCGCTAGCAGCCTAAGCTAGCGGAATTTACCCCTAAATGAAAACTTTTTGCAACGATCAAGCAAAGCCACTACTTAAATTTTCTCACCAAAACAAAAAGTGAGCTAGTAAATTTAAAGCTAAAGCAAATTTTAAACGAGGGCTTCATCTCAAAACCACAAGGGATATTTTTAAAAGCTGCCATAAGAAAAAGGCAGAAATTTGAGCAAAACAAGACGCAAAATGAGTGGTCGCTAAATGAGATAGTGGTCTTTTGAAAGCGAGTATGAAAAGCTGCGAGGAGTATTTTAGCGACGTGGGGTCGTTTGTGGTGAAGCTGGCTGATAAATTAGAGACAAGTGGCATTAGCGAGAATAGTGCTTGCTGTTTCGTTTCAGGCACTGCAGTTTATCACGCTGGATAGCGAGGAGTTTCATTTATATATGAGAGACTACGATGAGCACAAACTCCGCTCACATTAAAATTTACGCCAAAAGAGAAAAACGACGGAGTCTACTATATAAAGATAGGATGAGGGGCTACAAAACCGAAGCGCTTATCGTTTTACGAGGTGGCTAGTAGTAGCCAAGACACATAGTATCAGTTAGTTTTATGCGCTTTTCAAAGGGCGCTGGCGAGAAAAATTTGCACTTTTCGATGTAAATCCTATACGAGTAACTAAGCTTTAAAATCATCATGAAATTTCTTTACATTTAAAAATGTGATACCGCAATTCATGAAAATTCAAAAAGCTCATAAATTTTGAGCCATTTTTCGCCACGAGGTGGGATGGGGCAAGCGAGGTAAATGAGCAAAAACGCCAGTTGGCACAAGACCATCTAGCGGCGTGCAGGCTTGTAAAGCGTCTGCAAATTTCTCTGGGACGCTCTTTTTCTAAGAAAAACGATGCGTGAGTTTTCAATTAGCGCTGATCGCATTTTTCCAAAAAGAGGTAGGCGTTTGATGAGATGCCAGTGTTTTTGGCAAGCTGTGCGCTAAGCACGTAGTCATCTAAAAATTCGTTTGGTGCAAGGGTTATTTGCATCTTTTGTCCTTTTGAAATTTTGCTCATTATAGCCTTTGGTGCCTAAAAATTTAGAAATTTATAGTAGGATTTTGCCAAATTTCAAAGGAGAAGATATGAAAAAACAAATTTCAACAAAAAACGCCCCACAAGCGATCGGACCATATTCTCAGGCTATTAGCGCGAATGGATTTTTATTTATCTCAGGTCAGCTTGGCGTCACACCAGCAGGTGAGTTTGCAGGTAGCAATGTAGAGGCACAAGCCGAGCAATCACTTAGAATTACAAAAAACATTTTGGCTGAGGCTGGACTTAGTTTTGATAATGTCGTAAAGACTACGATCTTTTTAGCAGATATGGCAGATTTTGCTAAAGTAAATGTCACATACGCTAATGTTTTCAAAGAGCCATATCCTGCCAGAAGCACGGTGGCTGTGAAGACTTTGCCAAAAGATGCACTTGTAGAAATTGAGGTTATCGCAGACTTACTGACACATATCGTGAAAAAGTTATATCACATATAATTAATCTTTTATAAGATGGAGAGTAAAACTCTCCAAATTTATGTCTAAAAAGTATGATTTTATAAAATATTTTGCAATTATTTCAACTATCTTTAAGCATCCCTCATATATAATTCCAGCTCACGAAACGAGAAACCACCTTTAACTTCAACGTTAATAAAAGCCTTTTTTTCTTATCGTTGTTCTTTTAACTTACAATTGTTAAACTATTAGTCAATCTTTGAAATCTAAACAAGTGATCGATTGAGCCAGTCTATTATGATTAAATAATAGATTAGACAAACTAATATATAAAACTAAAAGTTTTTGATTAAAAACTTCATAATAAAAATCCTATCTATCAGATAGGTAATTAATATGGAGAGTTTGATCCTGGCTCAGAGTGAACGCTGGCGGCGTGCCTAATACATGCAAGTCGAACGGACGAGTAAGAGCTTGCTCTTATGAGTTAGTGGCGCACGGGTGAGTAATGTATAGCTAATCTGCCCTACACTAGAGGACAACAGTTGGAAACGACTGCTAATACTCTATACTCCTCTCTAGCATAAGTTAGATAGGGAAAGTTTTTCGGTGTAGGATGAGGCTATATTGTATCAGCTAGTTGGTGAGGTAATGGCTCACCAAGGCTATGACGCATAACTGGTCTGAGAGGATGATCAGTCACACTGGAACTGAGACACGGTCCAGACTCCTACGGGAGGCAGCAGTAGGGAATATTGCTCAATGGGGGAAACCCTGAAGCAGCAACGCCGCGTGGAGGATGACACTTTTCGGAGCGTAAACTCCTTTTGTTAGGGAAGAACAATGACGGTACCTAACGAATAAGCACCGGCTAACTCCGTGCCAGCAGCCGCGGTAATACGGAGGGTGCAAGCGTTACTCGGAATCACTGGGCGTAAAGGACGCGTAGGCGGATTATCAAGTCTCTTGTGAAATCCTGTAAGCAACCATAGAACTGCTTGGGAAACTGATAATCTAGAGTGAGGGAGGCAGATGGAATTGGTGGTGTAGGGTAAAATCCGTAGAGATCACCGAGAATACCCATTGCGAAGGCGATCTGCTGGAACTCAACTGACGCTAATGCGTGAAAGCGTGGGGAGCAAACAGGATTAGATACCACGGTAGTCCACGCCCTAAACGATGTATACTAGTTGTTGCTAAGCTGGTCTTGGCAGTAATGCACCCTAACGGATTAAGTATACCGCACGGGGAGTACGGTCGCAAGATTAAAACTCAAAGGAATAGACGGGGACCCGCACAAGCGGTGGAGCATGTGGTTTAATTCGAAGATACGCGAAGAACCTTACCCCGGACTTGATATCTAACAAATCATCTAGAGATAGAAGAGTGTCTGCTTGCAGAAATGTTAAGACAGGTGCTGCACGGCTGTCGTCAGCTCGTGTCGTGAGATGTTGGGTTAAGTCCGCAACGAGCGCAACCCACGTCATTAGTTGCTAACAGTTCGGCTGAGCACTCTAATGAGACTGCCTTCGTAAGGAGGAGGAAGGTGTGGACGACGTCAAGTCATCATGGCCCTTATGTCCGGGGCGACACACGTGCTACAATGGCATATACAATGAGAAGCAATATCGCGAGATGGAGCAAATCTATAAAAATATGTCCCAGTTCGGTTGAGTCTGCAACTCGACTCCATGAAGCCGGAATCGCTAGTAATCGTAGATCAGCCATGCTACGGTGAATACGTTCCGGGTCTTGTACTCACCGCCCGTCACACCATGGGAGTTGATTTCACTCGAAGCCGGAATACTAAATTGGTTACCGTCCACAGTGGAATCAGCGACTGGGGTGAAAGTCGTATCAAGGTAACCGTAGGAGAACCTGCGGTTGGATCACCTCCTTTCTAGGTACATATAGATATTCTCTCACAGATATCTATAAGAAAGATATTCTCAATCATCCTTGTTTAGTTTTGAAAGATTGATAGACCTATAGGGGCCTATAAGCTCAGCTGGTTAGAGTGCACCCTGATAAGGGTGAGGTCTGAAGTTCAAGTCTTGTTAGGCCCACCAGAGAATTTAATTGGGGAATTAGCTCAGCTGGGAGGCGCCTGCTTTGCACGCAGGAGGTCAGCGGTTCGATCCCGCTATTCTCCACCATAAAATAGTTTAACAGCATTAAGTCTAATTAGAGAGCTTAAAATTAAACTTTCTAATTAGACTTTTGTCTAAATGTTCTTTTAATTAATATTGTTAATAGTCACAAGCAAGTTTTAAAAACAATTTTGCAGGACTTGTTAAAGATTTAAATCTATTCTCTTTGCATTTAATGCAAAAGTTTGACATCACAATCTATTTAGGATTTAAAACTTATCTAAATAGTAGTCAATGCTTTCCGTCTTGAGAGCTAGAATTTAAATATAGTAACATAAAGTTATCTTTAACAAGGAAGTGATGCGAATTAGAATAATCTAATATAGAAAAGGTAAGCTACAAAGAGCAAGTGGTGGATGCCTTGGCTAGTAGAGGCGATGAAAGACGTGCCGGTGCGATAAGTCTCGAGGGAGCCGTCAAGGGGCTTTGATCCGGGGATTTCTGAATGGGGCAACCCAACTAATAGAGATATTAGTTACCGTATAACGGAGCGAACGAGGGAATTGAAACATCTTAGTACCCTCAGGAAAAGAAATCAAAAGAGATTACGCTAGTAGCGGCGAGCGAACGCGTGAGAGGGACAAACCACTGGTTTACTAGTGGGGTTGTGAGACAGCAATATAGACTAAACTTAGCTAATAGAACAACCCTGGAAAGGTTAGGGCACAGAGGGTGATACCCCGTATGTAAAAAGCTTTGTTTTGCTAGCAGTATCCTGGGTAGGGCGGAACACGTGATATTCTGTCTGAGCTGGGTAGACCACTATCAACCCTAAATACTACTACTAGACCGATAGTGCACAAGTACCGTGAGGGAAAGGTGAAAAGAACTGAGGTGATCAGAGTGAAATAGAACCTGAAACCATTTGCTTTACAATCATTCAGAGCCCTATGATTTATCAGGGTGATGGACTGCCTTTTGCATAATGAGCCTGCGAGTTGTGATGTCTGGCGAGGTTAAAGAGCCCGGAGCCGTAGCGAAAAGCGAGTCTTAATAGGGCGTTTAGTCAGACGTTGCGGACCCGAAACGATGTGATCTATCCATGAGCAGGTTGAAACCGGTGTAAGAGCCGGTGGAGGACCGAACCCGCTAGCGTTGAAAAGCTATGGGATGACTTGTGGATAGGGTGAAAGGCCAATCAAACATCGTGATAGCTGGTTCTCTCCGAAATATATTTAGGGTATAGCGTCATGTGGTAACACTAGGGGTAGAGCACTGAATGGGCTAGGGGCATACGCAATGTACCAAACCCTATCAAACTCCGAATACCTAGTGTGTAATCATGGCAGTCAGGCGGCGAGTGATAAAATCCGTCGTCGAGAGGGGAACAACCAGACTAACAGCTAAGGTCCCTAAATCTCATTTAAGTGGAAAACGATGTGGAGTTACTTAAACAACCCGGAGGTTGGCTTAGAAGCGACCATCCTTTAAAAAAGCGTAATAGCTCACTGGTCTAGTGATTCTGCGCGGAAAATATAACGGGGCTAAAATGAGTACCGAAGCTTTGAGACTTAGTTTTACTAAGTGGTAGGAGAGCGTTGTATTTGCGTTGAAGGTATACCGGTAAGGAGTGCTGGAGCAGACTACAAGTGAGCATGCAGGCATGAGTAGCGATAATTGGGGTGAGAATCCCCTAACGCCGTAAACCCAAGGTTTCCTACGCGATGCTCGTCATCGTAGGGTTAACCGGGTCCTAAGCAAAGTCCGAAAAGGGGTATGCGATGGAAAAATTGGTTAATATTCCAATGCCAACTATAATGTGCGATGGAAGGACGCTTAGAGTTAGAGGAGCCAGCGGATGGTAGTGCTGGTCGAAAAGGTGCAGGTTGGAGTTCAGGCAAATCCGAACTCCTTTAAGCCGAGCCTTATAGGTGCGTGAAGTTCTTCGGAATGAATCGTAAATCCTTGATACTGTCGAGCCAAGAAAAGTTTCTAGTTTAGTTATAGTTGCCCGTACCGTAAACCGACACAGGTGGGTGGGATGAGTATTCTAAGGCGCGTGGAAGAACTCTCTTCAAGGAACTCTGCAAAAATAGCACCGTATCTTCGGTATAAGGTGTGCTAACTTTGTGAAGGATTTACTCCGTAAGCATTGAAGGTTACAACAGAGTCCCTCCCGACTGTTTACCAAAAACACAGCACTCTGCTAACTCGTAAGAGGATGTATAGGGTGTGACGCCTGCCCGGTGCTCGAAGGTTAATTGATGACGTTAGCTCTGCAGAAGCGTTTGATCGAAGCCCGAGTAAACGGCGGCCGTAACTATAACGGTCCTAAGGTAGCAAGTCCTTGTCGATTAAATATCGACCTGCATGAATAGCGTAACGAGATGGGAGCTGTCTCGAAGAGGATCCAGTGAAATTGTAGTGAGGTGGAAATTCCTCTACCCGCGGCAAGACGGAAAGACCCGTGGACCTTTACTACAGCTTGACACTGCTATTGGGATAAAAAAATGTGCAGGATGAGGCGGGAGGCTTTGATCCATAGACGCCAGTTTATGGTGAGCCATTGTTGAGATACCGCTCTTTTTTATTCTGATAGCTAACTAGCTTGAGTTATCCTCAAGTAGGACAATGTCTGGTGGGTGGATTTGACTGGGGCGGTCGCCTCCCAAAAATGTAACGGAGGCTTACAAAGGTTGGCTCAGAACGGTTGGAAATCGTTCGTAGAGTATAAAGGCATAAGCCAGCTTAACTGCGAGACATACACGTCAAGCAGAGACGAAAGTCGGTCTTAGTGATCCGGTGGTTCTGTGTGGAAGGGCCATCGCTCAAAAGGATAAAAAGGTACCCGGGGATAACAGGCTGATCTCCCCAAGAGCTCCACATCGACGGGAGGTTTGGCACCTCGATGTCAGCTCATCGCATCACGGGGCTGGAGCAGGTCCCAAGGGTATGGCTGTTCGCCATTTAAAAGCGGTACACGAGCTGGGTTCAGAACGTCGTGAGACAGTTCGGTCCCTATCTGCCGTGGGCGCAAGAAGATTGAGGAGAGTTGACCCTAGTACGAGAGGACCGGGTCGAGACCAACCACTGGTGTACGAGTTGTCCTGCCAAGGGCACCGCTCGAGTAGCTATGTTGGGATGTGATAACTGCTGAAAGCATCTAAGCAGGAAGCCAACTCAAGATGAATCTTCTTTTAGAGCTCATATAGACTATGTGTTTGATAGGCTGGGTGTGTAATGGATGAAAGTCCTTTTAGCTGACCAGTACTAATAGCTCGTCTGCTTATCTTTTAATAAGCATCACTTCCTTATTAAGGGTAAAAACTTAATAAGATATGTTTTTATAAAACTTTGTTTATGACTTTTTAACTTTATATAGTAGTGTTAAATAAGAGATTTAGCTATTATATCTTTTATTTAACACTGCTCATGATTTCTCTGAGACGAGAAACGCCTTGCTCCATCTCGAACCAGAAGCTAAGCTCGTCATGGCTGATGATACTCTCCCTTACTGGGATGTTGGAAAAAGTAGGGTCGTTGCAGGCTTTGTTATTTATCTGCTTTTTAATTCTTGTATTATTAATTCTAGTTTAATTGGTGTTTCTTGTTTAAAATTAAAATGTTAGTTTTATTGATTAAATGTAGTAAAATTACTGTTGTTTTTATATTATTAGGTTGGCTATTTATATGTTCTTGTTTTTAAAAGAATCAGTATAGTTGCTTATGAACGTTTAAGTAGTTGCAATAAAACAATCACATTCTAGTGAAAGAAATGATTAAGAAAATGAGTAGAAAAAGTATTTTTGAGTTAGATGCCACTGAAGTAAGAAAATTTTTTAAAACATGAAAGCTATTGCAATATAAAACTTGCCAAAAGTATTTTTCGTTTTCTGAGTTACTAGAAAAATATCAAATAAATACTCTGGAAAAAGATTATTAAATGATTTTTGTAAAACAAAAAGCGCAATAGAGGGAATTGGATGATGTAAACCATCTTTTTATATACCAACAAAAGATGGTAAATTATCATGGAGACCGTTTCAAGTCATAAATCCTTTTAGTCTATGTGGCATTAGTACATGAGATAACCAAACAGATAAATTGGGAGAAATTACGAAAGCAAGATTTAAGAAATTTAGTAAAAATGAAAAATAGAATGCTTAAGCATACCTGTTCAATCTGAAAAATAAACAATCCGATAAGGCTCAGTAAATTTCAAATTGGTGGGAATAAATAGAACAGCAGTCTATTTTGCTTTCATTGTAGTATGACTACGTTTTTGATACGGATGTGGCAGATTGTTATGGCTCAATATATACACATTCGATTGCACGGGCAGTAGAAAGTAAAACAATTACAAAATCACAGCATGGAAGAAACAACAAGAGTTTGCTGGGAAATATAATTGATGCAAGTATTCAGAATGCGCAATATAAACAGACCAATGGTATCCCACAAGGTTCCGTATTAATGGACTTTATTGCTGAAATTGTATCTGGATATATAGATAGAATATTGAGTGTTACTCTTAAAAGGCAGGGTATTATGAACTATAAAATCCTTCGCTATCGCGATGATTATCGGATATTTGTTAATAACTCTAATGATGAGAAATGGTTTTTAAAATTACTTTTCTGAAATTATGATGCCTTTTTGGATTGAAATTAAATGCAAGCAAAACAAAAGGGAGTCAAGATATTATTACTCAATCAATAAAGAAGGATAAATTAGCTTGGTTATTTATTCCAAAAATTATCGAATCGGTTTGCAGAAGCAACTATTGCTTATTAGACAGCATAGTATTAATTATACTAATTCTGGTAGCTTAGTTACTGCATTAAACAAATTGATAAAAATATAGAAAGAATTAGAAATAAAAATAAAAATACGAAACGTAGAGCAGACTTATTAGTATTGCAACAGATATTGCATATGGTAACCCAAAAGCAATACCAGTATGTTGCACAATTATTAGTAAATTACTTCTAGAATTAAGTGATAATAAAAAAATATCTTTATTGGTTTACAGAAAATTAAGCAAAATGCCTAATTCTGTTTTTGCACAATTTGGTTACAAAAGAATGTTAAAAAGAAAATTTAAATGAATTTAAATACCGAAAAATATGTAAATTACAAAATTGTCACATAAATCTATGGAATTATAGTTGGTAAAAGGTAATGATATGTTGAATATACTGAACAATACACCTATTTTTGCTCCAACCTGAATTTGATAAACTAGATAGCGTTATTTCAAATAATGAGATTGATCTTTTTGAGTATTACTAAATAAATGTAAATTTAAGTAATCCAGCCATCTAGAGCAGTCGCGTGCATTTTAAGATATGTAAAAACTCTAATATTTTAGATTAAGACAAGCACTTTAAAACTAGTATGAAAAACACTTTTAAACCCATTTTGTATACTTTTTGTGCAAGCGAGCAATACCGTATCTCATTTTTAAAAAGTGTTTGTGAAATGGGTTAAAATCTGTCCGTTAAAATTGACCTTACAATACCGTTTTTGGTGATCTGCCAAAAACAATTTATAGTTAATGCTTTTAAAGTTAGATTTTTATCAGAACAGTATTATCAAAAGGTCAATATATAAATTGTGCTCATAGAATGATAAAACTTTTAGCCAACGAACATTTGTTAAAATCATCTATCGATTATATGCATAGTTTTTAGTATTTAATACTTTTATCGGTCATATAAAATCAATTTTAAATTTTATAAATTTCATATTACTTTATAGGTGTAAAAACCTATTAGATCTCACAATACTAAAAAAATTATTTACATAATATCTCACCTTTAAAAATTTTAGTTATAAAACAAATACTTAACTCAAATTTCATCCGTGACTATCTCTATCTTGCTTTGCATCAACCAAGCTGCCATCTATGATGATCTCCTCTATCTTGTCAGCTCTTATGACGCCACTTTTTGGATTTTTCACGCTTTTTATGCTTGCTTTTTGTGCTCACATCGACGCTTGAATATTCAAAAAGCAAGACTTGTGTCCATAAAATGCAATCTTTCACGACCAAATTTTCCACGTAGCAAAGTGCTTGCAAGCTCTTTATCGTGCAGTTTATGAGCGTCACATTTTTTGCGTTCCAGGCTAGGTATTCGCCTGAGATTAGGCAGTTTTGTGCGACCACGTTTTCGCAGTTCCAAAAGGCGTCTTTTGAGATGAGCTTTGAGTTTGTGATGCGAAGGTTTTTGCAGCCATCAAAGCAGTAGTTGCCGTCTAAGTTTAGCCCATTAACCTCTAAATTTTCGCTATTTGCCCCGAAGTAATCCCCTTTTGCAAAGACGTTTTTTATCTTCACATCCGAGCATCCCCAAAGTGTCTCGGCGGCATCTGAAAATTTACATTTTCAAGTGAAATTTGCGAGCTTTTTCTAAAGCTTTTTGGCGCATTTATGACCACATCTTTGAAGTTTAAATTTGTACTGTACCACATACCAGCCCTTGCTAGAGGCTCCAAGTATCCGCCATTTAGCGTGATGTCGCTTGCGTACCAAAGTGGATATTTGTAGGCAAAAACGCACTCGTTTAGCTTTAAATTTGAGCTGTGTTTTAGCGGTGACTCGCCATCTTCAAAGATGCAGTTAATAAAATTTATCCCCTTTGCCCCAAAACATCGCTCGTTCTCCTGTGAAAAATTTTCAGCGTTTCTCTCTTGCATTTTTGTCCTTTATTAATATTTTCTCTCAAAATTATACTGATTTTCTTAAAATTTATTGCAAAATGCCATTAAATTTACTTTTAAAGACGCAAAGCGTTATAATCGCCCCAAAAAGGAGCAAAAATGGGTTTTAAAATCAGACTCTTGGATAAGGAAAATGTCGGTTGAAAAGAATATGATCGTGCCATTTGCTGAGGAGCAAGTGGGGCGTGGCGTCGTTAGTTACGGCGTTTCTAGCTATGGCTATGATATCCGCGTTGGCGATGAGTTTAAAATTTTCACAAACATCGGCGGAACCGTCGTTGATCCAAAAGAATTTGATGAGAAAAATGTGGTCGATTTTAAAGGCGATGTCTGCATAGTGCCGCCAGATTCTTTTGCTTTAGCACGTACGATCGAGTACTTTAACATGCCTGATAACGTGCTAGCGATCTGTCTTGGCAAGAGCACATACGCAAGGTGCGGCATCATCGTAAATGTGACACCTTTTGAGCGGGATTTAAGGGGCATATCACGATAGAGATCTCAAACACGACGCCGTTACCTGCGAAGATCTACGCAAATGAGGGCATCGCACAGGTACTATTTATCGAGGGCGATGAGCCTTGCGAGGTGACTTATGCTGATAAAAACGGCAAATACCAAGCCCAAGAAGGCATCACGCGCCTAGAATTTGTGAAGTAAAGACAATGAAAATTTTGTTTCTTAGCGAGGATGAAGAGCTGGCTAAATTTTCAGAAGAAGATTCAAACACGCTAGTAAAAACAATAGAAAAATTGACGAAGAATTTGTATTAAAAAAATAAGATAGATTTTTATTGTGAGTTATGGTTATAGGTATATTTTTTGCCTTATGAGGTATTAAGACATTTTTCTGGAAGAGCAATTAATTTACATATTTCGCTGTTGCCATACAATAGAGGAGCAGACCCTAATTTCTGGTCTTTTGTAGATAACACCAAAAGGTGTTAGCATCCATTATATGGATACAGGGCTAGATACTGGAAAAGTCATAACTCAAAAAGATAAATTTTGATGCATCGAAGGAGAGTTTTGCTACCAGTTACAATACTTTACAAGTAGAGATTCGAAATTATTTAAGTCGTGTTGGCAGGAGATTAAGACATTAAAATCAGCTAATAGCTCTAACGGTCAAGCCATTGTTAACAAGGGTACCTATCATAGGGCGGCGGACAAAGAAAGTATATGCATCTTTTTGAAAGATGGCTGGGATACTAATATCGCATATTTTCTAAATAGAATAAAAAAATATTCAAATTTAAAATAATTTTTATAAACCCTAAACAATAACGAAAGTACGACGAAATAGAAGCTAGAAAGAGCGAAGCTTTGATAAACAAATTTTAAATTTGGCACAGCTTTTGCTTAAAAATTATAAAAATAATTCAAATTAGCCATTTATAAATCAAAAATGACTAGCAAAAAGGCGCAAAAATGTTTAACAACAAATCGATATTGATCACCGGCGGAACAGGAAGTTTTGGTAAAAAAATACACCGAGTACTATTAAAAATATAAGCCAAAAAGGCTAGTTATCTACTCGCGCGATGAGCTAAAACAATACGAAATGGCCCAGGTCTTTAAAGACAAGGCCATGCGTTTTTTTATCGGCGACGTGAGGGACTATAAGCGCTTAAGAACTGCGATGAACGGCATAGACTACGTCATCCACGCAGCTGCGATGAAACACGTACCAATCGCAGAATACAACCCAATGGAGTGCATCAAAACAAACATTGACGGAGCTCAAAACGTCATCGATGCCTCTTTGGAGTGTGGCGTTAGCAAGGTTATCGCACTCTCAACTGACAAGGCATGCAACCCTGTAAATTTATATGGAGCTACAAAGCTAGCGAGCGATAAGCTAGTTGTCGCTGCAAACAATATCGTCGGCGAGAAAAAGACGAGATTTAGCGTCGTAAGATATGGAAACGTCGTTGGCTCTCGTGGCTCAGTCGTGCCGCTTTTTAAAAAGCTGATCGCGCAAGGGGAAAAAGAGCTGCCAGTCACTCACGAAAAAGATGACTAGGTTTTGGATAACGCTTGAACAAGGTGTAAATTTCGTCCTTAAAAACTTTGAGAGGATGAAGGGCGGTGAAATTTTCATACCAAAGATCCCGTCAATGACGATGGTCGATCTTGCAAAGGCCCTTGCACCAGACCTTGGCGTTAAGATTATAGGCATTCGCCCGGGGAAAAGATGCATGAGATGATGATATCAAGAGATGACGCGCATTTAACTTATGAATTTGATGATTATTACGTGATAAGTCCGTCTATTCAGTTTACGACAGCGCAGGACTTCTCTACAAATGCGCTAAATCAAAAGGGCAAACCAGTGAGCGAGGACTTTGAATATAGCTCAAATACAAATAAAGTGGCTCGATAGAGCAGGTCTTCTTGAGATGATAGGAGATGCTAAATGATCCCTTACAGCCGTCAGCAGATCACAGAAGAAGATATCAAAGTAGTAGCAGATGCACTAAGAGACGACATCTTAACAGGTGGCCAAAAGGTCAGTAAATTTGAAGAGGAGTTGGCAAAGTATGTTGGCGTAAAACACGTGATCGCTATGAACTCAGCCACTTCGGCCCTTCACGTAGCCTATCTTAGCCTTGGCGTAAAGGACGGTGATGAAGTGATCACGACGCCCATCACCTTTGCAGCCACTGCAAATGCAGCTTTGATGGTAGGAGCGCAGGTCAAATTTTGCGACGTAAAAGCAAATGGTAACATCGATGAAGAGAAAATTCCAGCTCTTATCACACCAAGAACAAAGGTTATAACCGCAGTTGATTACGGTGGCAATCCAGTGGAGCTAGATAAGATCATAAATTTAGCCAAAAAGCACGGCATAAAAGTGATAGATGACGCCTCTCACGCCCTTGGTAGCGTGCAAAACGGCGTAAAAGTGGGCGTTAAGGCCGATATTAGCATATTCAGCTTTCACCCAGTAAAGCCTATCACCACGCTTGAGGGCGGTGCGCTTGCTACAAACGACGATGAGCTAGCAAGACTTGCAAGGCTATATAGAAGCCACGGCATCGCTAAAACAAAGCTTTGGGATAGCGACATGAGCCTTCTTGGATACAACTACAGGATCACAGACGTAGCCTGCGCTTTGGGACTTAGCCAGCTAAAAAGACTGGACGGCTTTATCGCTAAAAAGAAAATGAGATAGCTAAATTTCATGATGAGAAATTGGCGGGTGTGAATATTTTAAAACTATAAAAATCCCAGCAAATACAACTAGCTCAAGGCACCTATATCCAGTGCTTTTTGGATGAGAATACAGGATAAAAAGAGCAAATACTGAAGCACTCTTGGAAAAAGGCGTTGGCGTGCAGGGTGCACTACAAGCCAACATATAATTTAGCTTTTTATAAAGCACTACTTGGCAGAATTCACTGCCAAATGCGGAGAAAATGTATATAGTGCCGAGCTTTAGCTTGCCCATGCCACTGGCATGAGCATGGACGATGCTAAATTTGTCACAAGCACGCTTTTTGACGTGCTAAAAGCTTTAGCGAGTAAAAATGATCTGCATCATCCCAGCAAGAGGCGGCGACAGAGAATACCGGCAAAAACATCAAAAGACTTTTTAGGCAAAGCCTTTGATCGCATATAGCATCGAGGCTGCGCTAAATTCTAAAGTTTTTTTAGCGAAGTGATCGTGGCACCGATGATGAAATGATCGCAAATGTGGCTAGAAGATTTGGAGCTAGCGTGCCATTTTTTTAGAGATGCGAGCCTAAGCGATGACTACGCGACAAGCACTGACGTGATAAAAAGACGCGATAAGGCGCGTGAATTCTAGCTTTAGTGATGTCTGCTGCCTTTATGCCACAGCACCGCTCATAAGGGCTGAAATTTTAAAAGAGGCCGCAGGAGAGTTTAAAAAGCAGGAGTGTAAATCTTTTATTTTTCAGCGACTGCGTTTGATTTTTCCCTATACAAAGGGCGATAAAAGCTTGATGAAAATGCTAGAGTTAGCATGTTTTTATCCGCAGTTTGAAAAGACACGCTCGCAAGATCTTGAGCCTGCGTTTCATGACGCTGGGGCATTTTATTTTGGCAAAAAAGAGGCTTGGCTGGAGTGCAGTGCTATCTTTGCGCCACATTCAAAGGCATATTTGCTGCCAAGAAATTTAGTCTGTGACATCGACACGCTAGAGGATTTTGAGTTTGCTAAGAAGCTTTATTTGATAAATAATGGAAAGATCTGATTGAAAGAAATTTAAGGACTCCCCTTGCTAAAAACGCTCGTGCGCGTGATAGTAGCAGCAAGATAGGGCATGGGCATATCAGGCGAGACCTTTTTGCTTGCTAAAAAATTTAATAACATCTCATTTGCATCTTTAAGGCTTGAAGGTGACATTTTTGATGAGATAAACTACCCTACATTAGCCTAACAAGTGGCGAGATGGATAAGCTTTGCGAACTTATAAAAGATAATCATTGAGCTTCTCATCATCGATCACTACGGCTTTAGCTTTGAAGACGAAAGAGCTATAAAAGAAAAACTGGCGTTAAAATTTTATCATTTGACGACACTTACGAAAAACATTTTTGCAGACTATATTTTAAATGTAAATTATATGCGCAAAAGGCAAGATATGAGTGGCTTGTAGAAAAAGACTGTGAGGTATTTTTGTGGAAGCGAGTTTTTGCTGAGTTAGAGATGAGTTTTATGAAGAGGCGCAGGTAAAAGGGAGAAAAATTTACGACTATGCTATCATTCTTGGAGGCACTGATATCTCAGGGCTAAGTGCTATGAAATCTCAGAAAAACTGCTCTTAAAAGGGCTAAAAACAGCCGTCATAACAACTAGCGGAAATAAAAATTTAAGCGCACTAAAAAGAGATATTTAGTAAAAACGAAAATTTACAGCCTTTTTGTAGATAGTAAAAACGTAGCAAGGCTGATGAACGAAGCCAAAATGCTCATCATAACAGCAAGCTCGCTTGTAAATGAAGCTTACGTTTTGGGAGCTAAATTTAAAGCCATTTGCGTAGCGGATAATCAAAAAGAGATATTTTCGCGGCAAAAAAATGGATATGAAGCTTACTAGGGGAGATGAATGTGCTCGGTTATATAACATGCAAAGATAGTTGTCTTAAGCATCAAAAAAAGGGAGTAAATGAAAATAGGAAATTTTGATACAGACAAAAAGGTCTTTATAATAGCAGAGCTCTCTGCTAATCACAGCGGTAGCCTAAAAACGGCGGTAGATACAATAAAGGCGGCTAAACGCGCTGGAGCTGATGCGATAAAGCTTCAGACATATACGCCCGATAGCTTGACTCTAAATTCGCACCTAGATGACTTTGTTATAAAAGGCGGACTTTGGAATGGGAGAAATTTATACGAGCTTTACCAAGAGGCGCTAACGCCAAGAGAGTGGCATGCGGAGCTTTTTAAAGTGGCCAAAGAAGAAGGTCTCATCTTTTTCAACTCCTTTTTGCAGAGATGATGCCGATTTTTTAGAGCAGTTTAATCCACCAGCCTATAAGATTGCAAGTTTTGAGGTTACGGATTATGACTTTGTAGAATTTATAGTCAAAAAAGGCAGACCTACTATTATCTCAACAGGTATTGCATATGAAGAAGAGATCAATGATGTGGTCCAAATTTTGCAAAAACGCTGGTAATAGCGATATCGCACTTTTTGAAATGCATCAAGGTTATCCAGCGCCATTAAATGGCATGGATTACGAACTATTAAGGATATAGAAAGAGAGATTTGGTGTTGAAGTCGGTTTTCAGACCATACTTTAGGTGTAACAGCTCCAGTCGTGGCAGTTAGTCTTGGAGCTAGAATGATCGAAAAAGCACTTTATACTTGATAAAAGTGTAAAAAGTGTCGATAGTGCTGAGTCTTGATGAGAGCAGATTGCTCTTATGACAAGAGTGTGTTAGAGGCTGAGGAGCTTATAGGAGACATTTTCATATGAAGTCGGTGAAAAAGCACTAGCTAATCGCTTTTTCACGCTCGCTTTATGCAAGTGCAGATATAAAAAGGGTGAGGTACTAGTGATCAAAAATATAAGGAGTGTGCGCCCGGGCATGGCCTTCACCCTAAATTTCTAAAAAGAGCTGATCGGAAAAACCATCAAAAAGAGATATAAATTAGTGAGAGGATAACAAAGGAGGATCTGATATGAGTGATGAGAACAAGTTTATAAACTAGATGACCTGAGGGTGCATAAAATAAAAACGTATAGATGAGGCAAAAAGCGAAAAGTACTTGAAAGCAAGATGACAAATATACAAAATCCTATCTTTTCAAAAACCTCCAAGCACTCTTTCAACAGGATGAGTACTGCTGCTAAACTTTGGGGCATGGAGACAGCAAAGGACTTTGATATCTTTGTTGGTAAAGATCCGGTGAGATACTCAATTGATAAATAATAAAACCTTAAAAATATGTCTATGAAAGCCCAGTAAATGACACGCTTGTCTCTCTTGAGGAAATTTAGAAAAAGAGTATAAAGATATCCGATGATGTTTTTATGGTCTTGGAAATGGCATCTTATATAAAAGCCCTTTTAAAAAATGAAACTCACAAAAAGATAGTAGTTATCGAGCCAGAGATAGATATCATCTATGCCACGCTTAACGTTGTTGATCTAAGCAGTGAGCTACTTAGCCATAGGCTTGTCTTGTTTTATTCAGAATTTGCAAGCTATACGCAGTTTTATTTTCTAATAACTGTTCCAAATTTACATCTTATGCAAAGACTTACGATCTTCATATTCACTCACCATTTTACGAAAGTTATAGTGAAGATATCTTAAGGATAAACTCAGACTTTGCAAAGGCCATCTCTCAAATGGTCGTGGCTCATGGCAATAGTATTGACGATATGCTTATAGGCATCAAGCATCATATACAAAATATTCCGATCATGCTTGAAAACTATTGCTATACGCAGCTTGTTTTAAAGCGTTATGAGCTAAATAAAACAGCTATTATTGTAGCAACCGGGCCAAGCTTAGATAAGCAGCTTGATACACTTAAAAAATTTGTGCCTTATGCTACTATCATAAGCCTTGATGCTTCGTATCCTATACTAAAAAAACATGGCATCGTGCCTGATTATGTGACATCCATCGAAAGAGTTGAGGCGACATCAACATTTTTTAGTGCTCGCGATAAAGAATTTGATAAAGATATCTACTTTGTCGTAGCCTCTTTAACGCATCCTCAAACTATAAAAAATATCTTGCCAAGGCGTCTTGTTCTTACTATGAGACCGCAGCAAAGCGAAATCGCTTTTAATATGAAAAAATATGGCTACTTAGGGATCGGTCACTCAACAGCCAATCAAGCATTTCAGCTAGCTTATGCATTAGGGCATAAAAATATAGTTCTGATCGGACAAGACTTAGCCTTTGCACCAGATGGTAAGAGTCATGCCACAGGACATGCCTTTGCTCAGGCTGATGAGTACTTATATGTAAAGGCTTACGGAGGAGAGGGCGAAGTTAGGACTACTTATATCTGGGATAAATTGAAAAACCAGTATAGAAAAAGATATAGAACAGTCTTCTAAAGAGGATATGTACATATAACTGCACTGAGGGTGGAGCTAGGATAGAAGGGGAGCATCGAAAAACCATTTTTAGAGACTATGAATGAGCTTTGTAAGGATAAAATACCTAAAAAGAGCCAAATATCTCTAAAATTTCAGAAAAAGCAAAAGAAGCAAGGATCTATTAAAAGCATATACTTATATAGCCAAAAAGTTAAAAACGCAAAAAGAGGCTAAGAAAAAGATAGAAGAGGTATTTTTTAGAGCTAGTGCCAAGATAGATGAGCTAATAGCAAAAGAGGCAGGTGAAGTTAGCGAAAGATATTTTCTAAACTTGTTAAAATAACTTCTAAACTAGATAAGCTAAAAACATATATGAGTTCTAAAAACATAAAATGTTTTTAGACAACATTCTTCAAACTCTATATATTTTCAAGAGCTTGAGCTTGCTAAAATTTCTCAGTAGCTCTAGCGATACTAAGATTCAAAAAGTAAATAAATTACTTGAGTGGGTCGAGATGCACAAGTACTGGATGTTCTCTGCAGCTGGAGGCATAAATGCTGATATAGAGGTAACTAAAAGGCTTCAAAAGCGCTTATAGCCGAGCTTAAAAAGAAATCTTATAACCAAAAATGAGATAGGAAATGCGAGAGGAAAAAGTACTACACTAAGCATATAAACTAACTTGCAAGTAGAGTTTTCTACTTGCATCTTTCTTTATTTAACTCACTAATTTTTATAAATTCATGGTCTCTAAAAAGTAAAAATGCAAACCCTTTAAAACTAAAACTAGCTAAAAGGCTACAACTATAAACTGATTAATGTTTTGGTATTTTAGTAGATTAAAACTAAAGACTAGCTTTTGGGGCTGGGGTTTGCGTATTGTAAAAAGCATTAACACGTTCGAGACTTTACTACTGCAACAAAGCCTCTTAGTTAGAAGCTACCATCATGGTAACTTCATCACTACTATTACAAAACTTATTTAGCCTCTACTATTGTAGAAGTTTCATTACGTTTTGTTGTACGCTGTTTGCTTGACTCATAGCATAAGCACCTGATTGAGCTAGGATGTTATGTTTTGAGAAGTTAGCAGACTCGCTAGCAAAAGTCAACATCTCTGATTTGAGATTCTGCTGATTTTACGTTAACTTGAGTTACAGTTATGTTATTAACTGTAGCTTGAAGTTGGTTTTGAACTGAACCAGAGGTCTGAACGAACTTGATCAAGTGTTTTTGAGCAGACTCAGCAATACTCATAACAGCCATCGCACCACGAAGTGTCATAACACCTGCAGATTGATTTGATGTCATAGCAGCTTTGCTCATTCTTTGGAAGCCCATAGCGCATGACTATTTTTTATCTATTTGGCCTCTAACATCCCTTAGTGAAACAGATGCTTGAGCACCACCAGCGCCAGTACCATCATCACTAAATGCTTTGAGAGAAGCCGTTTGCTGCAGCACCACCTTCGACTTTGATGTCACGACCATCAAGACGAACTAGGTTTAGTCTTCCTATAAAGCCTGATTTATCTTTAGCACCGATAACTTTATCTATGTCAGTACCTTGGAAACTCATCGCACGTCCATCACGGCTTGTTAGAACCATTCTACCTTCAGGGTTTACTGAAGCCTCAACGCCAGTTTGATCCTTAACAGCATTGATTGCATTTACTAGTGCGCCGTTACTATCGTTTTCTCTTACTTCAAGGTCGCCGATTTTAACGCCATTGATAACAAAGCTTTTGATAGATGCACTAACAATTGCAACAGACATAATTCTTGTTACGTCAAATGTGGCTCTAACACCAGTTTTATCTGCAACTTTGTTGATATTCTCAGCTATAGCGCCGACACCTTTGCCAAGGCCAGTTGAGATAGTAGCAGCTGCGATCTTAACATCATTTACACCATCGACGTTTTTAAATGTCAATGTGACTTTTTCCATCTTATCTAGAAGTTTTGAACTCTCAAAACGTGTAAGACCGATCTTGTCAGATGTAGTCGCACCAATACTTGCTTTAACAGTTTGGTTTGAGTAAGCACCTATTTGGAACTCTTTGTTAGAGAATGTTCCGTTTAGTAGTTGCTGACCGTTAAATGAAGTAGTGTTACCGATATTGTCAAGCTCCTCCATTAGACGAACGATATCAGCTTGCAATGCTTGGCGTGATTGAGTTGTTTGGCCGTCTTGAGCTGATTGAGTAGCTTTAGTCTTGATAGTATCAAGAATTTTTAGCTGCTCGTCCATAGCTTTGTCGGCAACTTGAATGATACCAATAGCATCATTACCATTTGCAATAGCTTGACCTAGAGCTGAAGCTTGGCTTCTTAAGCTATCTGCGATAGATAGACCTGAAGCGTCATCTGCAGCTGTTTGAATTCTAAGACCAGAACTAAGTTTGTTAAGTGACTTAGATAGGTCAACGTTGTTGCTAACTGCGTTAGCGTGTGTGTTAAGTGCGTTTACGTTTGTGTTAATACGAAAACTCATTGTAAATCCTTTTATGTTTTTAAGTTACGACTTCATGTCGCACGAAAACTATATCGATCGGTTTTTAAAAAAAGTTTAGAGCTATGTATAGTACTCTTATAAAAACAAAAAAATTGCGCTCTACCTGTATTTTTACACGTTACACTCTAAAAATTATTTCTGCTACAATTACGCCAAAAATTTAAAGGCTATATATAAATGAAAAGCTTAATCATCGTGGAATCTCCCGCAAAAGCAAAGACTATCAAAAATTTCTTAGACAAAAGCTACAACGTCATCGCCTCAAAAGGCCACATCAGAGACCTGCCAAAAACGAGCTTTGGCATCAAGATAGAGGATGATAATGTACCCCAGAGTATCGCATCAGCAGCGATCACTCCGCCATCGTAAAAGAGATAAAAAGAGCTTGCTAAAGGGTGCAGATGAATGTATCTCGCGACCGATGAGGATAGAGAGGGTGAGGCGATCGCGTTTCATATCGCAAATGCCATCGGCAAAGAGCCAACCAGCCTACCTCGCATCGTCTTTCACGAGATCACCAAAAGCGCCATACAAAACGCTCTAAAAAGCCCAAGACACGTCGATATGAACAGCGTCAATGCCCAGCAAACAAGGCGCTTGCTTTGACCGCATCGTTGGCTACAAGCTAGCCCACTTTTACATTAAAGATACAAAAAGGCTGGCGCTGGACGTGTGCAAAAGTGCGGCGCTAAAGATAATAGTCGATCGCGAGCGTGAGATACAAGCGTTTTAAAGCCAGTTGAATACTACACTATCGACACCGTTTTTTTAAAAAAAGATCTAGACGCTGAGCTAGTTAATCGTGAAAACCAAAAGATCGAAAAGCTAACCATCCAAAAACCCAGACCGCGCAAAATACATCATTGAAAATTTACAAAATGAGAAATTTAGCGTCCGTGAGATCGAGAGCAAGGATAGAAAGATCCAGCTAAGCCCGCCATTTATGACTTCAACCCTTCAGCAAAGTGCGAGCAACCGCCTTGGCTTTAGCCCTAAAAAGACGATGATGATCGCGCAAAGCCTCTATGAGGGCGTACAAACAAACGAGGGCTTCATGGGTGCGATCACTTACATGAGAACGGACAGCTTAAATTTAGCCAAAGAGGCCGTCGCAGCCGCTAGAGAGCATATCCTCCAAAACTACGGCAAAGAGTACTTGCCAGCCAAAGCGATAAGCTACACGACAAGCTCAAAAGGTGCGCAAGAAGCCCACGAAGCGATCCGCCCTACAAATTTAAACTTCACACCGCAAATCGCCGCTAAATTTTTAGAAAAAGATGCGCTCAAACTCTACACGCTCATCTATAATAGATTTTTAGCCTGCCAAATGAGCGCATGTGTGAGCCAAACGCAAAACGTCTATGTCGCAAGCGAAAAAGGCGAGTTTAAGATAAGTGGCAGAAAGGTGCTATTTGACGGCTTTTACAAGGTTTATGGCGAGCTTGATAAGGATAAAATTTTGCCAAATTTAAAAAAGGGCGATGAGATGAGTTTGCAAAGCATAAAAAGCACGCAAAACTTCACCGAGCCGCCAGCCAGGGTACTCTGAAGCTGGCCTTGTTAAAAAGCTGAAAAGCCTTGGCATCGGTCGCCCAAGCACCTACGCACCGACCATCTCGCTACTAACATCAAGAGACTACGTGAGGATCGAGAAAAAGCAGCTCATACCAAACGAGATCGCATTTAGCATGATAGGCGTTTTGGAGGAGCACTTTAGCTAACATCGTCGATAGCGAATTTACCTCACATCTTGAAGAAAAGCTCGATGAGATCGCACTTGACAAGGCTGACTGGCAAAAAGGTGCTAAGCGACTTTTACTATCCATTTATGGAAAAATCAGCGCTGGCAAAACTGGCATAAAAAGCCTAAAAACAGCCACTCTGATCGGCGAGAAGTGCCCAGAGTGCGGAAGCGAGCTAGTGCTTAGAAAAGGGCAGATACGGTGAGTTTATCGCTTGCTCACATTCCCAAAATGCAAAATACTCAAGAAACGTCGCAAAAGATAATGAAAAGAGCGCAGAAACTGGCACTGCAACGGCAGCTAAGCCAAAACGCGAGCTTAAAAAGCTTGACGTGCCATGTCCAAAATGTGGCGGCGAGATCGTCGAGAGATTTAGCAGGCGTGGTAAAGTGTATGGATGTGCCAACTATCCAAAATGCGACTTCATCTCAAACTACGAGCCAGTCGCGCAAAAATGCGACGAGTGCGGCGGCGATATGATCAAAAAAGAGCTTAAAAAAGGCACTTTTATAGAGTGCACAAAGTGTAAGAAAAGACACTTATCTCTGAAAATTAAAACTTCTAGCCAAATTGGCCCTTGAGCCTAAAACTTTGGCTTATAAATTTGGACTTTAAATGCCTGACATCATCACCCAAGTTAGCCAGTATAAAGGGCAAAAAGAGCCTTGTGATAAACTGCACGCAGCTAGGGGATAGCTTCACGCCGCAGTATAAAACCGCCAAGCAAAAAAGAGCGGTGCTTGATGAGTGGTGCGACTTTTTAAGAAGCGAGCAAGAGGCATTTGATGAGCTTAGCTTTTGCACCAAAATGCCTCAAGAGCTCTTTGACGCAGCGTGCTGCCAAAGAAATTTAAAGAGCCTTCACATCAAATGGGGCTCGTATGAGTGCCTTGACGCGCTGGCAAATCTTTCTAGTCTAAAGAGCCTTTTTATTGGCTCAGGAGCTAGTGTAAAAAGCATCGCACCGATCGCGACACTTACTGGGCTTGAAAGCCTTGCGGTGGAGAATTTTCAAAAGATAAGTGACTACTCTGCGTTTTTCAATTTGCAAAATTTAAAGAGCTTAGAGATCAGTGGCGACGGACTTTCGCCTAAATTTATCCACATAGAAAGCCTAGAGTTCTTACGCCAGATGCCTGGACTAACCAGCCTTGTGATCTTGGTGGCTGGGCTAAAAGCAAGGACTACTCGCCTATTTTATCTCTAAAATCTCTCACTCACCTAAGCCTGCCGCCACAGCACGCACTTTTTGGACTTTTTGACGAGCTTAGTGCTTTTGCCAAAGTTTAAAAACAGGGCTTTTTAAAAGAGAGAGAGAATTTATAAGAAAAAGTGATGCTGTAATTTAGATTTTTCACATAGTTTTATTTTTAAGAGCAATTTTACAAATTCATTCACTCGCAAGAGTTGGCTACTGATTTTAGGTCTCCTCAAAAGCTTACCACTAAAATCAGAGCCGAAATTACTCGCTCATGAAAATTTGTACATGAGTTTGTCTGGCATAAATGACGCATGCGGCGCAAAACGCTATCGCATGCACTTCTAACGTCGTCGGGGTTAGGGGATTGTTAAAGGGGAAGGAGACGACTTCGTAATTCAGCCTCTTCCCCTTAACAAAAGGAATAAACATTCTAGATTTCACTCTATTTTTCGCATAAATTCAAGCCACTCTACTTAAATTTCAAACCTACCAAAGCTATAATGCTCCCCCAAAAAGGATAAAATGAAAACAATTATGCTTTGTGCGATATGCTCTGTCACGCAGGGAAACTGCGCTGAGGACTGCGCTTATTGCACGCAAAGTGCCAAAGCTGGCGCTGATATCACGAAATTTAAAGAAAAAAGCGTGCAGCAGGTGGTGGACGAGGCCAAAATGGCATATAAAAACCACGCTCTTGGCTTTTGTTTAGTCACAAGTGGCGCTAGGCTAAATGACAAAAAGACCGACTACATCGCTTCTTTAGCAAGAGCTGTGCATAAAGAAGTGCCAAATTTGATGCTCATCGCATGTAATGGCATGGCGACTTACGAGCAGCTTTGTGAGCTCAAAAATGCTGGCGTTTTTAGCTACAACCACAACCTAGAAACAAGCCGCGAATATTTCCCCAAAATCTGCACAACGCACTCTTGGGACGAGAGATATCAGACAAATTTAGACGCAAAAAGGGCTGGGCTCATGCTTTGCACTGGCGGCATTTACGGCGTTGGCGAGAGCGAGGCCGACAGGGTGAGCTTTAGAGCTAGCCTAAAAGAGCTTGAGCCATTTTCGTCGCCTATAAATTTTTTCATAAAAAGTGACGCACTAAGGCTTGATCAGCCACCTCTTAGCGCGGATGAAGCCCTAAAAATCGTGCGTGAGACCAAAAGCGCGCTACCAGAAACTAGGGTCATGATAGCTGGCGGTAGGGAGAAGATATTAGGCGAGAGGCAGTATGAGATCTTTGAAAATGGCGCAGATGCGATCGTGATAGGCGACTACCTCACCGCAAAGGGCGAGAAGGCGAGCAAGGACATCGAGGAGCTTACAAAGCGCGGTTTTAGCTTTGCAAGTATCTGCCACTAATGCTTGTAAATTTACTTTTTGCAGGGCTTGGAGGCTTTATCGGAGCTGGATGCAGGTTTTTAGCCGGCGAGCTGCTAAATTAGCCACTTTCCCCTAACCACACTTGGCGTAAATGTGCTGGCAGCTTCATTATCGGCGTTTTATTTTGCTTAAATTTAAGCCAAAGCGTGAGGGTTTTCTTAGTCGTTGGCATACTTGGCGGCTTTACCACGTTTTCAAGCTTTAGCCTTGATAGCGTGAAATTTCTACTAGAAGGCGAACTCGTAAAAGGCTTTTTAAATATAATTTTTAAACCTTAGCCTTTGCCTGCTCGCAAGCTATCTTGGTATTTTGCTTGGTAAGAATTGTAGAGGTTTTTAGGTGTGTAATAAAATAGCTTTATTTATGCCATTTTGTAATTTAAATTTTCATTCACTCGCAAGAATTGATTACTAAACGTGGCTTCGCTTATAGCTTAGCTCAAATTGCATCTTTTCAGGCATACGAAAACTTACTCACTAGCCAGCAGACTACTAAATTTGAGGTCGCCTACGTTTAGCACTGACCAGAGCCGTGATATGCTCGCTCATAAGTCGTAAATTTGTTATAAACTCCTTTGGCATAAAAACACATGTGGCACGATAGTGCTTTATCGCATGCACTTTGAGCGTGTTAAGGATTGGGGGATGTAAAGGGGATAGGGACGGCTTTGCTTCAAGCTCGCAACTGCAAGCAGACCGTAATTCAAAGTCCCCTTGTCTCCCTTTTTAAATAAAAAGAAATTTACAAATTTAATCAAGCTGTCTTTGCACTTTAAAACTTTCATTCACCCTCAAGAATTGGCTACTAATATTGGCTATCGCTTTAACGCTTAGCTCAAACTTAGAGCCGAAATTACTTTCGTTCACAGAATTTAAAATTTACTTGACGCTCACCGATATACAAACGCATGCAGTGCGTAGCGCCGCCATACATCTCTCTACCCTAGCTTCTATCTTTGGCATCTGCATGCATAAAATTTTCTAGCTTCGCTTAAAAGCACTGGTTTGAGCGCATCTGCTGATGTTTGTGGGTCGTAAATCTTTCCTCATACGAAAGCATCAAGACTCCATCTTTTTAAGCAAAAGTGGATTATTTCTATATTTTTGCTCTTAGTTTCATCTTTTATAAGAGCTAAAATTTGATAATTTTCTTCGCTATAAAAGCACATTTTATCTTGCTTAAGAGCCTTTTTAGCTCTTCTAGCTCGCTTTTTTTGTCTTGACATCTTTGTTAAACTTTACCTTAAAACGAGGCAAAGTGCTCGTCCATATTTTCATTTTTTAAAAAGTAAAAAGCTCTCATTTTTAACCACTTGCTTTTTATAAAATGTGCTCCCATCAAACCTAAAACTCTCAACCAAGCTTTAGCTCATCTGCCAAAGAAAAAAAGACGCCAAAAATATCAAAACAAAAAGGCTAAATTTACGCATAAAATTTCACTCCAAATTTCTAAAAATAGCCGCTATTTTGCCCAAATTTCGCTTAGCTTAATCAAAAAAATAACAAAGCTTTTTATACAATCAGGCATTTTTATTTTAAGGATCTTTTGCAGTTACACCAAGCAAGCGAGCTTAGCATCCTTGTCGTTTTGGCATTTATCGTCTTTGCTTCGCCTTATATTTCTAAAATTTTACGCATCCCAGTCGCACCTGCTGAGATACTACTTGGCGCGGTTGCTGGCTACATCGGAGTTGTCGGCGAAAACGAGATGTTTAAGCTCATCAGCGAAGTTGGCTTTTTCTTTTTGATGTTTCTAGCTGGTATGGAGATCGACCTTAGGATGCTCATAAACATCGACCGTAAAATTTTGCGCCTTGGGCTCATCTATCTAGCGCTCATCTACGCTCTAGCCACAGCTTTGACGCTAGGACTTGAGCTTAGTCTACTTTACATCATCATCATCCCGATAATGGCCGTTGGCATGATATTTACGCTATTTAAGCGAGTATGGCAAGCAACAAGAGTGGCTAAATTTAAGCATGCTAATAGCAACTATCGGCGAGCTTTTAAGCATCACATTTCTAACCTTTACCGCTGCTTACTTGCAGTTTGGAGCGAGCATAAATTTATGGCTAACGATTGGCTATTTGATCCTATTTTTGGCTATCAGCGTGCTTAGTTTTGTAATTTTGGACGTGCTTTTTTGGTGGTATCCGGGGCTTAAAGTGGTGCTCATGCCACACTACGACAAGGACGAGAAGGACATCAGGCTTTGCATCGCGGTATTTTTCACGATGATAGCCTTGATGCTCTATCTAAATTTAGAAGTCGCCTTTGGTGCGTTTATCGCAGGTATGTTTATCACGACATTTTTCGATCACAAAAAGGACTTGCCGCACAAGCTTTCAAGCTTTGGATTTGGCTTTTTGGTGCCGATATTTTTCATCCACATAGGCTCTACTTTCAAGCTTTCAAGCCCTAGGATCTAGCGAAGTGATAAAGGATGCTATTTTTATATTTTTAGCGATGCTTGGCACGAGAGTTGTATCTAGTTTGCTCTTTTTGGGCAAGCTTTGGCTTTAGAGGGATATTTTTATTTTCAGTTTCGCAGTCTATGCCACTCACTCTTTTGATCGCAGTTGCTACTATCGCACACAAATCAGGCGAAATAAGTGACTATTCTTACTCATCTTTCATCCTAGCGAGCCTCGCACAAGCTATAATAGGAGCTATAATCATCAAAATTTTAATGCAATCAAAAAGCAAGGAGTAAAAATGTCATCAAATACAGCCACACTAATCGACAACCGAACTGGCAAGAGCTATGAATTTCCTATCCTAAAAGGCACGATGGGGCCAGACGTCATCGACATATCGACCTTCTTTAGCGACACTGGGATGTTTACTTTTGATAGGGGCTACACCTCAACTGCGATGTGCCGCTCAGCCATAACCTACATCGACGGACTAAAGGGCGAGCTCATGTATAGGGGATATGACATCGCCTATTTGGCTGAAAATAAGACATTTTTAGACGTTGCCTACCTGCTTTTAAACAAAGAGCTGCCAACGAGCGAGCAATACAGAGGCTTTAAAGATGAGCTTATAAAAAGAAGCTTCATACATGAGGGCATGATGAAGCTATTTGATGCATTTCCAGATAAGGCGCACCCTATGGCGATCTTGCAGGCAGCAGTCTCAGCGCTAAGCGCTTTTTACTCAGACCACCTAAATATGGACAAGCCTGAAGAGTATCACGAGATGGCTATGAGGATAATCGCTAAAATCCCAACGATAGCGGCCTTTAGCTACCGCTACTCACGCGGCCTTCCTATCATATATCCAAATCTGGATCGTGGCTTTACTGAAAATTTCCTCTACATGATGAGGGGCTATCCATACGAGCACGTCGATCTTAAGCCTATTGAGATAAAGGCGCTTGATACGGTCTTTATGCTCCACGCAGACCACGAGCAAAACGCCTCGACGACTACTGTTAGGACAGTCGGCTCTACGCACGCGCACCCATACGCATGTATAAGTGCTGGCATCGGCGCTCTTTGGGGCTGGGCTCATGGCGGGGCAAACGAGGGCGTCATCCGCCAGCTTGAAGAGATCGGCTCGGTCGCAAACGTCGATAAATACATCGCTAGAGCAAAGGATAAGAACGATCCATTTAGACTAATGGGCTTTGGTCACAGGGTCTATAAAAACTCTGACCCGCGCGCAAAGGTGCTTAAAAAGATGAGAGATCAGCTGATGGATGAGATCGGCATTAGCTCAGAGCTCATAAAGATCGCCAACCGCATCGAAGAGATCGCGCTAAATGACGACTACTTTGTAGGGCAGAAATTTATATCCAAATGTTGATTTTCACTCAGGACTTATCCTAAAGGCGCTTGGCATACCAAATAATATGTTTGCCGTCATCTTCGTGATCGGCAGGACGCCAGGCTGGATCAGCCAGTGGATCGAGCTAAAAGAGCAAGAGAGTATAAAGATCGTCCGCCCAAGACAGCTCTACGTCGGAGAGACAAACAGAACACCAAAATGAGCGAGCTTTTAAATTTAGCCATCAAGGCAGCCATCGGCGCTGGGGGTGAGATAATGAAATTTTACTCATCTAATAGCCGTGCGCTTAAAGTTTGCCTAAAAGATGACAGCTCGCCACTAACTAGCGCTGATCTAGCGGCAAATGAGGTGATACTAAAAGAGCTAAGCAAAAGTGGGATAAAAATTTGCTCTGAAGAGAGCATCTTGCAAGATAGCGACAAAGATGAGTTTTGGCTAGTTGATCCCCTTGATGGCACGAAAGAATTTCTAGCTAGAAATGGTGAATTTTGCGTTTGTATAGCGCTTATAAAAGAGGCTAAACCGGTGCTTGGCGTCATTTTTATCCCAGTTAGCAAAGAGCTTTTTTACGCTGATGAAAATGGCGCTTTTAAAGAAATTTTAGACGCAAATGATGAGGTCGTAGAAAAACAAGATCTAAATGAAAAAGCTAAAAGCTTAAATAACTTCATCTTTTTAAGCAGAAGAGGCGAGACGAAGAGGGTCACGCTTATAAGAGATAGTTTAAATTTAGAGCAAAAATGCATCGGATCTGCCATTAAATTTTGCCGTTTAGCTGAGCTTGGCGGGATATATGTGAGATTTAGCCCAAGCTATCTTTGGGACAATGCTGCAGGCGAGGCCGTGGTGAAATTTAGCGGTGGCAAGGTCTTAAACGCTAGCGACAGATGCGAGCCAAGCTACAAGCTAGCGGATCTAAAAAGCCCATTTTACGTAGCTTTTGGCAAAAATGCTATGAGCTTAGAGGATGAAGTTTTTAGGCTTATAGAGCAGGGTAGATAAGGCTACTTGCACCTTATCTCACCACTCATCTTTAAAAATGCGCTCTCGTTTTGCTCTAAAAATTTATTTGCCGCTTCTAAATCCTGAAATTTATCTTTTAGTCTGATCACTAAAGTGCCACATTTTAGCTCTCTGGCTCGCTCTAAACTGGCATCAAAGCTTTGCGTTAGATCATTTATGCTTTTTATCAAAAGATCGTTTTTACCTAGCTCTTTTACGCTCAATTTAGCGTGTCTCTCAGCTCTTACTACGCTAAGATAGTTTGCGACTTTAGCGTTACTTATGTAGATGAAAACTCCCTCACGCAAGTTACTGCTAAATGCCACCGCATCATCTTGCTCAAGTATCTTTTGCAAGCTCTTCGCCGCCGTAGTTTAGGCTGCTTTTTAAGATTTAGGTTTTTTCACGCTTGGCTTGCTAGCACAACCTGCTAGAAATATACAAAATATAAGAGCAAGAATTCTTTTCATTTTTAAATTTCTCAAGCAAAATAGAGCATGCTAGCAAGCTTTGCTGTATCTGCGATATAGCTTTTACGTGAGTTACTAGTTTTTCGTTTTTAAACTCTTTTGCCATTTTTATCAGATATTTTTATGCTGTTTTTCTTTTATAATTTTCAAACTCTTAGCCGTTATTTCTTCGAAAGTATTTTTACCATCAAGTAGCAAAAATATAGTAATCAAGCCTGTCAAGTCGTTCTGTAAGACCAAATTTGTTTGCAAATATAATGTCGGCGTTATCTTTTATGGTTTAAAAAAATACTTTATATAACCAGTTAAACTTTGTTTTAGCCTTGAGTAATTTGGAGCGTACTCTATATCTTTTTAGCTCATCTTTTAACTATCATCGCGCTTGCTAGAGTTTGTTAAAAAGCCTTACAAAAGCGCTATAAAACCATGAGCTTTATCTTCTGGCAAAATCTCTAGAAATTTGAGAGAGATTTATACTTGCTGGATACATCCTGTAAAATACTCACAAAGCCAAGATATATCTTGAGGCATAAGAGCAAATTTATCGTGCCAGCCATCATCTACAAAGTCGGCCACGACGTGAATTTTTATTTACATCGCTTGGTCCTATTTGTTTATTAGCCACGCTCTCATAAGCCTTTAGCATGCACGATGAGACTTTGCCTAAAGACCTTATTGCTAACTATATCTATAAACTGCTCTAGATCGATCCTGTCTTTAAATTTCTTTTATCTTTATAACTATCTGCTTGTTTTATACCAAGATCTGGTACTAAAAGATCTTCAAGTCCGTATTCACAAAGATAGGCAAGATCGTTTTTAACAAGCATAGCGTTAAAATCTTTAAAGTAAAATGGATCGTTTATCTCTTCTAAAAACTCATGTGCTACGTAAAAATCATCCTTTTTAAGCATGTTGTCTATCCAGTGAAGCAAACAGCTTTACAGGTATTTTATCTTCATAGTTTGCGTCAAGTCTTGTTAGCAAGACCTCTTTATAGACTAAAAGCGCCTCTTTAGCAGCCTTTTAGCCGCTCTTCTGTGCTATCTTTATCTTTTGCGGCAAGCAACATAAGATCACGCACGATATCCTTTACCTTCCAGCCAGGATAGACATTGTAAGAGATAAATGCAACGCCGTTTTGGCTCAAATTTTCTCTTACGACCTTTAAAATAGCATCTTTTACAAAATCAGGCACCCAGCTAAAGACGCCATGAGCGATGATGTAGTCAAATTTCTCATCACTTTTAAACTCGCAGATATCGCCGTGAATTAGCTCTAAATTTTGCAGTCCTATCTCTTTTACGATCTCTTTGCCGCGCCTTATTTGCTCACCGCTAAGATCGATGCCAACTACTCTTGCGTTCTCGTTATTTACGGCAAATGGGATCAAATTTCCACCAAAACTGCATCCTATCTCCAAAACTTTTGCGTTTTTGCAAGGCGGTGGATTGATGCCAAGAAGTGTGGCGCAAGCCTCTAGTTTATAGGGCGATGACTGCGCAAATGCTGCTGATTTATATGTTAGCTCGTCATAAGACTTTTCGATCTTGCTATTTTTGTCCATTTTTCTATCCTTAGTAGTCTTCGTTTTTATCTTCTCCAGCATATTTTTAGCGTCGTTTTCAGGCTCATCAACGATATATGCGCGCCTTATATTGCCGCCTTTTATGATAAGTGTTTGACGAAAGTAAAATTTATGCCCATTTGAAGCTGCAAATACCGGAAGCTCAAGCGCTCGCTCTAGCATAAACTCGCTATCGTTTAAAAAAACATCACGCCAGTTGCGGTCTCTTCTTCACTCTTTTGAGCAGCGATATCTTGGGAGCCAATAGCAACTACCATAAAGCCAAGATCGTTAAATTCTTTAAGAAGTTTTTTATAGTTTATCGCTTGCTTGGTGCAGCCTTTCATGCCAGCAGTTTTTGTAGCTGTTCGCTTAAAAGCTCAAAGTCCTCGCCTATCTTTGGATAGATAAAAACTACGCAGTCGTGGGTCCTTGCAAAGGCTGAAAAGTCAAATTCTTTACCGTCTAAAGTCCTTAGATAGATGCTTGTAGGCACTTTTATCATGTTTCGTCCTTTAGAAATTTTATCTATTATATATCTTTAAGCTTTTTAGAATTTAAAAAATAGACGATAAAAAAATGACGAAAAAGCTGATTATTAGCATCAAAAGGGCATAGATGTGAGCTTTTGGTATAGTCAAGCATCTCAACCGCCTCAAATATCGCGATACTAGCGACCTTGCTCTCGCCAGCCACGCTGCCACCTATCATCAAAACCACGCCAAACTCGCCCATCGTATGAGCAAAACTAACAACGATCGCGGTTAGTAAATTTGATCTGATACTTGGCAAGATGACTCTAAAAATGGTCGTGAGCTTGCTTTTTACCAAGGCTGTAGCTCGCCTCAAAAAGGCTCTTTTTAGACTATTTAGCCCGGCATAAATGGGTCCAAACATAAATGGCAGCGAGTAGATGCAGCTTGCCACGACAAGGCCAGTGAAGTTAAAAACCAGCCTCACGCCAAAGAGCTCTTCTATAAATTTGCCAAAAAATGAGTAAGGCGAGAGAAAAATGAGCAGATAAAAGCCAAGAACGCTTGGTGGCAGCACCAAAAGGCAGCGAGATGATGGACTCTAAAAACGCATTGCCAAAAGAAATTTCTTTTGCGACATAAAGTAAGCAAGCCCTACGCAGAAGAAAAATAGTATAAAAGTCGTGATAAAAGAGAGTTTTAGCGAGAGCCAAAACGGTTCGTAATCAATATTTGCTAGCTCGCTAATCATGCTTTTACCAAATTTACGCCAAAGGCTTTTGTGCTAACTATGGCGGTGTCGCCAGCTCTTAGCCCACTAGCTTCTGCGCTACTTAGCACGACCTCGCAAATTTGACGGTTTATTAGCACGTTTGCTACAAAAATGGCGTCACACTTTTTGATCTCCAAAACCTTAGCGTTAAATGCAAATTTTTGCGATCCTGCACTTTTTAAAAATATCTCGCTCGCACTGCCAGACCTTGAAATTTTTGCCATTTTTCAAGGACGAAAACCTTCTGCAAAGCTTGTAAATTTCAGCTATGTCGTGACTTACTAAAATAACGCTCATCTTAAACTCATCGTGAAGTGCTAGTAAATAATCCTGCAGCTTCGCGCATGGCGTTATCTAGGGCGCTTAGTGGCTCATCAAGTAGTAAACATTTCTGGCTTTCTCATCACCGCACGAGCGAGTGCCACGCGCTGCTTTTTGACCGCCTGAAAGTTCGCCTATCTTGGCGTTTTTTTAGGCTCTTTAGTCTCGCACTCAAGTAGTTTGTTTGCTAAATTTTCATCATTATTTGCAAAAGAGCAAACTTTTAAAGACATTCATATTTTTCAAAAAGGGCGTAGTCTTGAAACAAAAAGCCGATATTTCGCTTTTGCGGGGCCAATGTGTCTTTTCGTCAAAAAAAGATCTTATCTCCAACCTTTATCACGCCACTTTGCGGGGTTTCAAAGCCAGCGATGAGCCTTAAAATCGTTGTTTTACCTCCGCCACTTGCTCCATAAAGTGCGACAAACCTCGCCACTTTCAAAGGCAAGCTCAGCCTCAGCATACCCGTTACCGCCACCGCCATTTAGCTCTTTTTGCAAGAAATTTCTATCATTTTTAAGCGCTTACGTGGATACTTGTTGATTTAACGTAGGCAAAATACCCTGCCCGCCTACCGCCAATTTAGCCTTTTTAGAGCGTGATCTGAGATGATAGCCTCAGCAAAGCTGCTCACACTTTAGGCTAACTGATGCTTAAAACTCGCCGCGAGTTATGCTCAGCGACCTCGCATTTTAGCTCATTTTTCAAGAGAGCTAGCGTCAAGTCTTGACCTTTGATAAAGACGACGTCTGAGCTTTTGAAATGTAAGCTCACCTCATTATTTAGAGTCAAATCTGCTAGTCTCATTTAAGGCTAGCATATATAATGTGTCCCTAAATTTAGGCACTCAAGCTCAAAAAAGCTGACGCCATCTTTGGATGAAATTTGAACGATCTTTGCTCTAATCATTTAGCTGGAACGTTGTAGCCAAATTTCTTGAAAATTTCTTTTGCTTTATCGCCCAAGATAAACTCATAAAATGCCTTCGCATCAGCGTTATTATCACCATGTTTTAAAAGTACGATGCCTTGATCGATCGGAGTGTAGAGCTCTTGAGGTACGAAGATGTAGTTAGTGCCCTCTTTGTATTTTTTCCATTTTTTTGTCAAACAATGCGCTAGCAGCAATAAATCCAACATCTGAAGCACTTAGTGCCTGAGAAAGTGTCTCAGAAATTTTTTGAGCGTAGACGATGTTTTTCTCTACTTCGTCATAAAGTTTTGCATTTTTAAGAGCCTCGATACTAGCCTTGCCGTAAGGTGCGGTTTCTGGGTTAGCTACCGAGATCGCTTTTAAGCCGCGAACCACTTCGATGCCCTTTTTAAAGTCCACATCTCTTATAGAAAAGATCGCTACAGCGCCTTGTGCATAAACTTTTGGTGCAGCCACTGCAAAGCCTGTGTCGTAGGCTTTTTGCGCAAAGCCCATATCAGCAGCCATGAAGATATCAGCTGGAGCTGAGTTTTGTATCTGCGTGACAAGGCCACTCGCTTGCGCCAAGAGTTAGGTTGATCTTAGCGTCTGGATGAAGCTTGTTAAACTCTTTTATGAGCTCAGGAAACGCGTAAGTAGTGTTTGCTGCGGCATAGACATTTACCTCTGCGCCAAGTGCGTTTATGGCAAGCAGTGCTGCCACGCATAGAAATTTAAAAACCCTTTTCATTTATACTCCTATTATGATTTGAGATGATTTTACTATGGACAAAAGCGTGTCACCAACACCTATTTGCATATCCATCGCGCTATCTTTTGTGATGATGGCAGTTAAAGTTTGCTCATCACTTAGTTTTAGCGTGACCTCAGCATTTACAGCGCCTATCTTCGCTTCGATGACCTCGCCTTTTAGCTGGTTGCTGGTGCTTATTTTTATATCAAGGTCTTTTGCAAGGATGACTGCTGGTGCTTTAAAGATGAAAACAACTTTTTGACCCACCTTTAGTCCTAAATTTTTCTCGCTTTCAACTGTTATAGTCGCTTCAAGCGTGTTGCCATTGCTTAGCTTTGCGATGATTTCTGAATTTACAGCGCCTCTATTTATGCTAACGATCTCGCATGAGAGCTGGTTTCTCGCACTTAAATTCATACTCATCCTTTGTAAATTTATGATATCGACATCTTCAAAATCAACCTTTTGACAAATTTTTTGCAAAAAGTCCTTTTGTGTCTCGAGGATAGCGTCGTAAATTTTTATCAGTTTTTTGGCGTATGGGCTAAGCTCTGAGCCGCTATTTTTCTTATTGCCATCAGCTCTTATGATGAGAGGCTTGCTCGCTTTTGTTATTTATCGTATCTAAGCAGTCCCAAGCGTTTTTGTATGATATGCCGACAACCTCAGCCGCTTTTGTGATACTTTTTGTCTCTTTTTATCGCCTTAAGTGAGCGCTATATGCTTTGCTAAAACCTGCGTATCTTCGCCTAGAAATAGCTCTAAACTTATATCTGCTTTCAAATTTTTAACCTCTAAATATATAATAATAATTTGCAAAAGTATATCTAATTATATTAATTCACAAAGCTTAAAATTATAAATTCTTTAATTTCTTGTAAAGTTTCAAGAGGATAAAATCAAAGCTGTATTTTATAAATAAATTTTAGGTTTTATGATGAAAATTTCTTTGCTCGCTATCTTTGTAGCCTGCTTTTAGCCTGTGCTCAGCGCTGACCTGAACGCAAACAGTGAAAAAGATGATTTTGACGTTGAGTTTGAAGCAAAAAAGATGTTTTTGACCCGCTTAGTGGCTACAACAGAGTGATGACAAAATGTAAATGACTTTATCTATATAAATATGCTAACTCCAGTTGCAAAAGGCTACGCTTATGTCGTGCCAGCCACAGCTAGGACGATGGTTGCACATTCTTTGACAACCTCCTTTTTCCCAGTGCGTTTTGTAAATAACTTGCTTCAGTTTAAATTTTCAAAACGCTGGTGAAGAGACTTTGCGCTTTTTGGCAAATACGATAATTGGCTTTGGAGGGCTAACAGACGGGAGCAAAATACTATGATCTAAAGCCTCACAACGAAGACTTTGGACAAACCCTTGGTTACTGGGGGCTAGGAAGCGGCTTTCACATCGTTTGGCCTTTGCTTGGACCATCAAATTTAAGAGATACTGGCGGCCTAGTTGGAGACTATTTTGCCGATCCTATCAGTTACGTTGATCCTATGCTTTTATCGGCTGGTATCAAATCTTATAGAGCATTTAACAGCTTTTCACAAGATCCAACTGCTTATGAAAAACTAAGAAAAGATGCGATCGATCTATATCCATTTTTACGCGATGCTTACGAGCAAAGACGCGATAAACTTATCAAGGAGTAAGTATGAAAGTACTTTTTAAAAATTATAGCGGCGATTTTTACTTTTTAGCAACTAGCCTTTTTGCCCTCTCAAAGAGCAGATAAAGCCTGATATAGAGGCAAAAGACAACAAAGGTGATTGAAATTTTCAAAAATACAAACTTTTGAGACAACAATGCAAAGACAAAAGAGATTTTTGCTCTGCTTGATCCACTATTTGACTACAAACAAATGGCAAAGATCAGCCTTGGCAAACGCTACAACAGCCTAAGTGCTGACGAGCAAGCTAAATTTGACGCAGCATTTGAGCAAAAAGCTAAAAAGCTCATATATCGACAAGCTCTTAGGCTACAAAGACCAACAGATCCACATCACTGGAGAGAGTGAGCCTCAAAAAAATAGATACTGGCTCACATCAGAGCTTCTAAATGACAGCAAAAACTATGAATTTGTCTATAATTTTCACGATGCAAAAAGAGCGTGGCTGGCTCATTTACGACCTTGATATCGTTGGTGTGAGCATCATTCAAACTTATAGAAGTCAGTTTGACGACGTGCTAAACAATGGCTGATTTTAATACGCTTTTACAAAAACTAAACGAAGCGGTTTTGCCTGATCAAAACAAAACTAATCCTTAATGCGACAAATTTTTAACGTTATCATTGCCAAAAACAAACATTATCTCGCTTGTGCTAGTTCTAAGCGTAGTTTTTGGCTACCTAGCACAAAGCTTAGCATCGATGCTTCGGCTGAGACCTTGCTGCTTGAGCATGACCCAGATCTAAAAGCCTATAGGCAGATCGCAAAGCGCTACGACTCGCCGAGACTTTTGGTGGTCGCTTTTCACCCCAAAAGATGATCTTTTTTTCACCCTAGAAATTTAGAGCTTATTAAGTCGGAGTGACGAGCTAGCCAAAAACGATATGGTTAGCAGTGTCATATCTATCTTAAACGTGCCCACTTCTAAATAGCGTAAAAGGTGGCGTTACAGGCATCTTAGATCACACTCCAACGCTAAGTGATAAAGATATAAATATCTCAAAAGCGAAAGCTTGAGTTTGCAAAAAGTCCCTATTTATAGCGGAATGTGATAAGCAAAGATCTAAAAACCACAGCTATCGCGCTAAATTTAAAGCAAGATGAGAAATTTAACGAGCTTTTTAAATGAGCGAAATTTACTTAGCCAAAAAGAGTCAAACGACACTATCACGCAGGCTGAAAAAGAGAAATTTAAAGCGCTTTTAGTGGAGTTTAAAGCCTACCGAGATGAGCTTAGAAAGAGCGATCACAAAAACCTTGAAGCCATAAAGGCAGCCATTGCTAAATTTAACGCAAATGACGAGCTGTTTTTGGGCGGCGCAAATATGATCGCTGATGATATGATAGGCTTTATAAAGAGCGATCTTTTGGTTTACGGCCTAAGCGTTCTAGCGCTTCTTAGCTTTAGTTTGTGGCTATTTTTTAGGCAGGTTAGATGGATCATCTTGCCGATGTTTATCTGCGCGGTAAGTGCCATTTTTACGACTGGGATTTTTGGTATGTTTGGCTGGGAAGTGACGGTCATTAGCTCAAACTACATCGCACTTCAGCTAATTATCACCATTTCAACTGTTATCCACCTAGTCGTAAGCTACAGAGAATTTTACGCAAGACACCCAAAATACAGCCAAAATCAGCTCATCTATCTGACACTTCGTGACAAATTTTCTCCATCTTTTTGGGCGATATTTACAACAGTCATTGGCTTTAGCTCATTAATGAGTGCTGATATAAAGCCAGTTATCATGCTTGGTATCATGATGAGTGCAGGCATTAGCGTTTCACTCGTGCTTGCATTTTTGCTATTTGGCGCTATAAATGTAAACTTTAAAGAAGCTTGCCCCTGTTAGGGACATTTGAAAACAGCTTTTAAATTTACAAAATACTGCGCAAATTTAGCCCTAAACTCAAGAAAGATCATCTACGCAGTTTGCGTGCTTGTTGTCTGCTTTGGCGTTTATGGCATCAGTAAGATAAAGGTTGAAAATAGCTTCATTGGCTACTTTAAAGAGAGCACGCAGATCCGTCAAGGCATGCAGGTCATCGACACAAAGCTTGGTGGCACGATCCCAGTTGATGTGATAGTGAATGAAAGAGCGAGCCAAAACAAGAAAAAAGTGATGAGAAAGATGACTTTGAAAGTGAGTTTGAAAACGACGCAAAGAGCGCAAAATACTGGTTTAACAGCTACCACACAAGAGTTGCAGAGAAAATTCACGACTATCTAAAAAGAGCAAAATTTACGTAGGCAACGTAAGCTCTCTTGCAACGCTTATAAAGGCGATAAAAGAGCTAAATAACGGCGTTAGTGATGATTTTTTGCTAGCTGCGATGTATGAGAAGCTACCACTTGAGTATAAAAAGATCTTGCTAAGTCCTTATGTAAGCGTCGAAAACGACGAGCTTAGATTTAGCCTAAGGATCGTTGATAGCGATCCAAAGCTTAGACGAAATGAGTTTTCTAAAAAGAGCTTAGAGAGGGCTTGCAGAGCTTACCAAAAATGATAACGTAAGCATCGAAGTTGTCGGTATGATGGTGCTTTATAACAACATGCTTCAAAATTTACTTAGCTCGCAGGTTGATACATTTGGACTAACGGTTGCGATACTTTTTGTTATATTTTGCTTTGTTTTTAGAAGTATTAAACTTGCAACCATCGCCATAGTTTCAAATTTGATCCCGCTTTGCACGCTTTTTGGCGTGATGGGATTTTTTGGCATTCCGCTTGATGTGATGAGCATTACGATTGCTGCCATTAGTATAGGTATCGGCGTTGATGATATCATCCACTACATCCACCGCTTCAAAGAGGAGCTGCTTACAAAGATGTTTTGAAAGCATCAAGGCTGCACATGCTAGCATAGGATACGCGATGTATTACACCTCATTTACCATTTTTCTTGGCTTTAGCGTGATGATAACTAGCAACTTTATACCGACAATTTATTTTGGCTTGCTAACTGATCTTGTTATGGTATTTATGCTGCTTGGCGCGCTCATCATCTTGCCAAGTCTGATAGCGAGCTTTGTGAAAAAGCGCGAGGTATAAATTTATTTGATAACTTTGATAAACGAATAGACATCAGCCACGCCATCAATGTGCTTAGCATACCAAATGGCGTGCTTTTCTTGCTCGATACTATCTACCACACCGCTAAAAACAACGTCACAGCCAACGATGCTAACACGCACATTTGTGCCCTCAACGACGCTATCTTTAAAGAGATTTTGCTTTAAATTTGCAAGTATGCTTAGGCTATCGCACGGGTATTCGCTCTTTTTACCCCTAAGATAGGTGTAAACTGCTGCACTCCGTCCGTGCTTTTGGCAAGCTCAACTAGCTTATCTCCTAGCTCTTTGCTATCAACAAGCCCTATGAGATAGGCATCGCCGTAAAAAACCTCTATCTCGATGTCGATGTTGCTAAGTCCTTTTGAAAACAAAATTTTGCTTTGTAGCTTGCTTTGGATAAATTTATCACGAGAGATCGAGTAGATGCCGCGTTTATCGCGAGAAATGGAGTATGCGTCATATACATTTAGTGGCGCTGTTGCTGGGAGTGAGGACTGAGGAGCAAGAGCAAAAATAAGACCAAAAATGCAAAAACGCTAATTTAGAAATCATAAATCCTTTTTGTAATTTCAAAAAGTTTATAGAAAATGGGCTAGGGATTTATCTAAATCTGCTAAAATAACACGCACGGAGGATAAAGTAATCTGGTGATGCTCACGGGCTTAAAAACCCGATGACTGAGCGGTTGACCGTCTGGTGGGGAGTTCGATTCTCCATCCTCTCGCCACTTTTTACTTCTTTTTGATTTCTACTTTTCTAGCAAAGTGTATAATAAAAATAAGATAAAACTAAGCACAACTGAAAAACAAAAGCTTAAAGCGAGTGCTTGATCGCTTCTGCCGTCATAGACTGCGTTGTAGATAGCAAGTGAGATGGTGTCTGTTTTGCCCTATGATATTGCCGCCTAAAATGAGCGTTATGCCAACTGCCAAGCCCTCTCGAAAGCGCTAGGATAAAGGTGCATGCACGCTTTTGCGATGCTTGGGAAAAAGCACTAAAATAGCTGTTTGAATTGTATTTTTACCAAGGCTGTCCCGCCTCGCTAAGGCTTTTTTTGAAAGTGAGCTAAGCGCTGAGGCTACGGGCTTTACAAAAAGTGGGCGAGAGGCTATGAAAGGCAGCTATCACAAGGGGCTTTAAAGCTAAAGACGATCTCTAAATTAAAAAGCCTTGCCGATGATGCCATTTTGCCAAGTAGATAAAGTAGCAAAAATCCCGTCGCAATGGGCGGAAATATGAGCGGAAGGTGACTATCATCTCGGCAACTGCTTTAAATTTAGAGCTGCTAAAGGCTAAAAAATAAGCTAGAGCTAGCCGAAAAATAGCAAAGCAAAAGCCCTTGGTACAAAACGACCTTTATGCTTAAAAATAGCGGATCAAACAGCCAAGCGAGCTCTTGCAAATTTCGCCCTATCTTATGCCAAATTTAGCGTAAATTTCTTTTGATCTCTCGCTTTTTAGCTCATTTATACATTCTCGCAATCAGCCTTTTTCTCGCATCCTTCAAGCTTTGCAGCTACGATGTTTGCAGGGGCATCAAAAGCGACTTATCTATCAAGATAAAAACTACCATTCATCCTTGTGCGCGTTTAGCTCAGTTTGGTTGATAAAGCCAGCATCAACTTCGCCGTTTAATATATAGGTAACGACCTGTGGCACGCCTGCAACTGCCAAAATTTTATCCTTTAGCGCGCCCTCTAAATTTGCTTTTTGCATAAATTCACTAGCCCTCTTGCCATAAACAGTCTTTGCCGCGTCTGGCATAGCGATTTTTGAGAAGTTTTTAGCTCATCAACTTTTTCTATTTTTACGCCCTTTTTGGTAGCTAGCACCAAGGCGCCAGAGCCTCATTACATATTCAGTGATCTTTTAGATCAGACTTTTTCAAAAAGTCCTCATCGCCCACTATCACGTCAGTTTTGCCCTCTTTTGCCTGCGCCATGATCGCTTTGATGTTTGCAAAAGAGGTGTCAATATTTACGCCATCTTTTTTGAGATTATGCGCGACTGCCTCGACTATCTTTTTATATCCACCGCCTGCACTAACTAGCAAATTTTTCATTGCCAAATGCAAAACTACGGCCATTAAAGCAAAAAATTTTCATACTTTTTTTCCTTTAAAAATAAAATTTCACGATTTTAGTAAAATATACTCTTATATATTCTTAAAATATATTTTTACAATTTTACTCTTTTTCACCAAATTCATAAAATGGTATAATCTCGCAAAAACAAAAGGACAGACATGAACGAACTTGAGCTAAAAATGCAAGGCAAGATAGATAGGCTAACAGATAAGACTTTTAGGCTAGATCCTAGGATCGGCGAGGGCTACTTCACGGCGAAATACTTTCTAAAGGTAAATGAGATAATTAAGCAAAACCTGCAGATCAGCACGTGACGATGCAGTTTTTCCAAAGGCGCGATGATATCGTGCTTTGCGGTATCGACGAGGTTTTGGCTATCATCAATAAATTTGCCAGAAACCCAAGCGAGCTTGAAATTTACGCACTTGATGATGGCGATATCATAAATGCAAACGAGCCAGTTTTAAAGATAAGCGGCAAGTATGAAAACTCGGCTTTTTAGAAAACGTCATCGACGCGACGCTCACTAGAAGAAGCTGCGTGGCGACAAACTCCAGAGACGTGATAAAAGCAGCAAATGGCAAGGATGTCTTTAGCATGGCAGACAGACAAGACGACATCTGCACGCAGCCAGGCGACGGCTATGCTTCATTTATCGGTGGTATAAAAAAGGTCGCCACAGACGCTCAGGGCGAGCTTACAGGGCTAAAAGGTGGTGGCACCATGCCTCACGCGCTCATTCAAATGTGCGGCGGAGACGTGGTGAAAGGCTTGCCAAATTACGCTAAAACCTTTGAAAACGAGCAGATCACGGCACTAGTTGATTACAACAACGACGTGATAACAGACGCTTTAAAGGCTGCAAATGCCCTAAAAGAGAGGCTTGGCGCGGTTAGAGTTGATACTAGTAAAAATTTGATAGATAGGTATTTTGAAGGCAAAGATACGAGTAGATTGACCCACATGGCGTTTGCAAAGGAGCTTATATTTGCTCTTAGGAGGCGCTTGATAAAGCTGGCTTTAAGCACGTTAAAATAGTCGTTAGCTCAGGTTTTTAATCCGCAAAAATGAGCGAATTTGAAAATTTAAAACCCCAGTTGATATTTACGGCGTGGGAAGCTATCTTGTTAAAAATGACATTTGTGACTTTACAGGCGATCTAGTCGAGCTAAACGGCAAAAAGTGAGAGCTCAATTTGGCAGAAAAATTACGCTCGAGATAGGCTAAAGAGTTAGTACTAGGAGAGAAGATGAAATGTATAAAAATTTTAACGTTTCTGTCGCTTTACTGACTGCATGCACTGCCTGCAAACTACGCTAACGCCTTTGAAAAAGTTGGCATCCTTGAAGACGGAGTTTATCGCTTTAGCCAAAAATGGCATCGGAGTCAAAAAGACCTGCTTGTAAAGGTGATCTCCGTGCAAAACGCGGACAGCTCTCGCAAAAGATCATCTCCATGCTAAATATCCCTAAAAAGTCTAAAAATTACGGACTTTAAAAACAAGCGATGCAGGCGTGATTGTCTGGCCATTTTACGAGTTTGAGGGCATTATAACGACAATAATCGTTGAAAAATATAAAAAGAAGATAGCGATCAAAAAGCTGATTAAGATGCTTGAACTTAAGCATCCATTTTACTCGACGCTCCAAGCTCGAAGAAAAGGGAGCTAAAGACGCCATGAGACGTGAAATACGTGCTACATTTCAAAGAGGCAAAGCTGGTAAAATCGTTTCAAAACCGCCCTTAAAAACTTTATTTTAAATAAATTTCATTAAAATGGCGTAATCAAAAAGGATCATCTTTGCACAATCTAAAAACCATAAACGTCGCTCACTCGCCGGACGCTGACGATATTTTCATGTATGCCGCGGTCAAATTTGGCTGGGTTAGCAGTAAAAATTTAGCCTTCACATCAAAGGCGCTTGATATAGAAACGCTAAACGAAGAGGCGCTAAAAGGCACTTATGAGGCAACGGCGATCAGCTTTGCGCTCTATCCAAAATTTGCGATGAATTTGCACTTTTACGCTGTGCAGTGAGCTTTGGCAACGGATATGGCCCAAAGCTTATCAAGCTAAAAGATAAGCAGCTAAAGCGAAATTTCAAGGTCGCACTATCTGGTAAAAACACGACAAATGCCCTGCTTTTTCGCATAGCCTACCCAGAGGCAAGGATCGTTTATAAAAATTTCTTAGAGATCGAAAATGCCGTGCTTAGCGGCGAAGTCGATGCTGGCGTGCTCATACATGAAAGTATCTTAAATTTCTCAGACCAGCTCTGCGTAGAGCGCGAAATTTGGGATATCTGGAGCGAACTAAACGGCGAAAATTTACCACTTCCACTTGGTGGCATGGCGCTTAGACGAAGCCTGCCCATAACCGACGCGATCGAGTGCGAGAGAGTGCTTAGCGAGGCCGTTAGGATCGCCACTTCGCACAAGCCATTTTTATCTCACATGCTAATGGAGCGAAACCTCATCAGAGTTGGCAAAGATGAGCTAAAAACGTATCTAAATTTATACGCAAATGACGAGTCAATAAGCATGAACGAAACGCAGCTAAAAGCGCTAAATAAGCTCTATCAAATAGGCTATGACAAAGGCTTTTTTGAAAAGCCAATCGACGTAAACGACTACTTAATCCCAACTGAATACAACGAAGTAAGGTTTAGCTGATGCAAAGCACGCTTGTCTCACTTGGGTTGAAACCTTTAAGATCGCCCTTTACATCAGCCTTCCGATGCTGCTAAGCGGACTAATCGCAGGTCTTATCATCTCCATCTTTCAAAGCGACCACGCAGATAAAACGAAACCACGCTAAGCTTCGTGCCAAAAATTACTATTAGTCGTCGTTGTCATCATATTTTTAATGCCTTGGATGATCTCGATGATGGTTGAATTTACCACTCGTATGCTTGATTTTTATGCAGAATTTATCCAGTGACGAGGCTTGTTGATTTTCTAAACATTTACCTCAGTTAGGATAGGCGGCGTGCATGAAATTTTCGAGGGTTGATAGCCTTGAAGATCTAAGCTCGCCTCACTTTTTAGGGCGCTGTGATGATAGGCGGAGGCAACAACCTTCTTATCTCGCCAAATCCCCAAAAATGGCGATGCTTGGCAAGAGCTTTTGACTATGATATAGAAATTTGTGATGAAAAATTTGCCTTGAGATGGGTGCTGCGACAAAAATCAGCCAAAGTTATAACTTCTGCAAAACAAAAATAACATCGCGAACCTTGAGTTTTTTAAAAATATCCCGGGCACACTTGGCGGACTTATAAAAATGAACGCTGGACTGCCGATTAGCATAAGTGACAACCCTCACGCATGTGCGTCTGGCTCGTGGCTGGGTGAGCAAAGATGAGATAAGCTTTGAGTTACCGCCACAGCGGCATAGATGAGGCAATTTTTGGGGCTAAATTTGAGCTTTCTAGTGGCTTTGATGCAAGCATATCTGAAGCTATAAGCGCAAAAAGGGCAAATCAACCAAAAGGAGCTAGCTTTGGCAGCTGCTTTGTAAATCCTGAAGGGCACTTTGCGGGGTCGTTGCTAGAGGCAGTTGGACTAAAGGGATACGCGATCGGCGGAGCGAGGTAGCGAAGAGCACGCAAATTACTGATAAATTACAACCACGCAAAGCTTTGAAGACGCCACTAGCCTTATAAATTTGGCTAGAGCTAGAGTTTTAGAGAAATTTGGCGTAGAGCTTAAGACTGAAGTTTGCATTTTATAAGGATGATGATGAGTGAGTTTTTAAGCGAAGTTTTTACCCTTTCACTTTTTATTTATAGCTATCGGTCTTTACGCCGTTTATAGGGCTAAAAAGGCGCAAAAGCGAGCATGAGAAAAAAATGTGGCTAGTTATGATAAAAATCTGCTAAATTTCTGCAGAATTTTTGAGGCGTAAAGATCACATAGACCTAGTTAAATTTGATGAAATTTTACGGCTGAAGCCTTAAAAGAAAAACTAATTTTTAAATTTAATAAAAAGAGCCTCACAAGAAGATTTCTCTCTTTTGTAAAAGGTGAAAATTCAAAACCAAACCAAATTTCACAAAATCAGTATCGATGAAAGCTTTTTAAACCTTTGCGCAGCTCGCTTGTAGAAACCATTTAAGCTAGCGATACTAAAAACGAAGATCAAATTATGGATTTTTGTTTGAAAAAGAGCAGCTTTTGCTCTTATTGATAGCGTCTGCACTGCTTGGCGAAAAATATTATAATTTGCGAGTAAATCAAGTAAATTCATCTCTTTTTAGATAAAAATCAAGCCAAATTTCAACTATAAAGGTAAAAATGGCAAAAGAAAAAGATAGTGACAAAAAGATAGCTATCCCAGAGAGCGAAGCGGACAAGAAAAAGGCGCTTGAGCTTGCGCTAAAGCAGATCGATAAAGCTTTTGGCAAAGGCACACTTTTAAGACTTGGCGACAAAGAGGTTGAAGCTATCGAGTCGATACCGACTGGCTCGCTAGGGCTAGATCTGGCTCTTGGCATAGGCGGCGTTCCAAAAGGCAGGATCATCGAGATCTATGGACCAGAGAGCTCTGGTAAGACCACACTCACACTTCACATCATCGCTGAAGCGCAAAAAGCTGGCGGAATTTGTGCGTTTGTCGATGCAGAGCACGCGCTAGACGTAAAATACGCTTCAAATTTAGGTGTAAATACCGACAACCTCTACGTCTCTCAGCCTGACTTTGGCGAGCAGGCACTTGAGATCGTTGAGACGCTTGCAAGAAGCGGTGCGATCGATCTTATCGTGGTTGATAGCGTCGCTGCTCTTACTCCAAAGAGCGAGATAGACGGCGACATGGGCGATCAGCACGTTGGCTTGCAAGCTAGGCTTATGAGTCAGGCGCTTAGAAAGCTAACTGGAATTTTAAGCAAGATGAAGACGACTGTTATCTTCATCAACCAAATTCGTATGAAGATCGGCATGATGGGATATGGCACGCCAGAGACCACAACTGGCGGTAATGCGCTTAAATTTTACTCATCTGTAAGGATCGATGTCAGAAAGATAGCCACACTTAAACAAAACGACGAGCCTATCGGCAACCGCACAAAGGCAAAAGTCGTTAAAAACAAGGTCGCGCCTCCATTTAAAGTGGCTGAATTTGACATTATGTTTGGCGAGGGTGTGAGCAAAGAGGGCGAGATCATCGACTATGGCGTAAAGCTCGACATCATCGACAAATCAGGCGCGTGGTTTAGCTACAAGGCCGAAAAACTGGGTCAAGGCAGAGAAAATGCCAAAGCCTACCTAAAAAGAGCACCCAGAAATTTCTGATGAGATAGTAGCGGCGATCAAAGGCTCAATGGGGATAGACCACCTAATAAGCAGCGGCGCAAAAGACGAAGACGACGACACAAACGAAGCAGGAGATGAATGATGGTATTTATTGAAGATGTAGAAGCTCACGAGGTTTTAGACAGCAGAGGCAACCCAACAGTTCGTGCGACAGTTAGACTAAGCGACGGAACCGAGGCAAGCGCGATCGTACCAAGCGGTGCAAGCACTGGCTAGCGCGAGGCGCTAGAGCTTCGTGACAAAGACGAGAGATATGCTGGCAAAGGCGTTTTAAAGGCTGTTTCAAACGTAAATGAAAAGATCGCAGAAGCAGTGATAGGACTTGACGCCTACAATCAAAAGGCAGTCGATGCGGAGATGCTTGAGCTTGATGGCACGCACAACTACTCAAATTTAGGCGCAAACGCAGTCCTTGGCGTATCTATGGCGGTAGCTCGCGCAGCTGCAAAGAGCCTAAATATCCCACTTTATCGCTACCTTGGCGGTGCAAACGCTAGCATCTTGCCAGTGCCGATGTTTAACATCATAAATGGCGGCGCGCACGCAAATAATAGCGTTGATTTTCAGGAATTTATGATCATGCCATTTGGTTTTAGCACATTTGGTGAGGCGCTAAGAGCTGCAACTGAAAGTATCACAAGCTAAAATCTATCCTAAACGCAGCTGGCCACAGCACGGCTGTCGGCGATGAGGGCGGCTTTGCTCCAAATTTAAAAGACAACGAAGAGCCACTAAAGCTGATCTCACAAGCTGTAAAAGAGGCTGGATATGAGCTAGGCAGCCAGATAAAGCTAGCCCTTGACGTCGCTTCAAGCGAGCTTTACAAAGACGACAAATACGAGCTTGAAGGCAAGAAATTTAGCAGCGACGAGCTCATTAGCTACTACGAAAAACTTTGCGAAAAATATCCGATATTCTCTATCGAAGATGGCCTTAGCGAGGATGACTGGAGCGGCTGGGCTGAGCTTACAAAAAGGCTTGGCAGCAAAGGTTCAGCTGGTTGGCGACGACCTTTTTGTTACAAATGAGAAAACTCTACGCGAAGGCATTGAGAAAAATATCGCAAATGCGATCCTAATCAAGCCAAATCAAATAGGCTCAGTCACGCAAACTATGCAAACTGTCCGCCTTGCTCAAAGAAACGGCTACCGCTGCATAATGAGCCACAGAAGCGGCGAGAGCGAAGATGCATTTATCGCTGACTTTGCGGTCGCACTAAACACTGGCGAGATAAAGACGGGTGCTACTTCAAGAAGCGAGCGCAACGCGAAATACAACCGCTTGCTCGAGATCGAGCTTGAGGCGGGTGAGTTTTTAGGGGATAATATTTGAGCGAAAATTATCAGATGAATATGGCAAAAGAAGATGGCATATTTCATAAAATCATAAAATTGTTCGGCCGACATTACGCTATGTCATAGCCACCATTTGTGTGGCTATGTTTGCCTTTTACGTGGGCAACATGATGTTTGGCAAACGCTCACTTGACGTGATGCTAAGCCTTCAGAGCAAAAAAGAGAGGCTTAGTGAAGACGTGGAAAAATTTCTAAAAAAGATGAATGCACGTCTGCAAAAGACTATTTTGAACTACAAGGCCTTGAGCCAGACTCTAATAAAAAGTAGGAACGATGAAGAAAAGATTGGTTAGTTTTATCTATCTTGACTGCGAGCTTATGCGCCAGAAAACCCATTTATGCCTATTAGCGAGCTAAACACAAGCGTTATGACGACAAACGTCATCGAAAAAATATGACAGCTTCAACTCGCTCTCGTTTAAAGTCCCAAGCGATGCGATGCTACTACTTGATGTCACCATAAGATACAGAGCAAATGACGGCAGTATAAAAGAAAAAGACTAACTGATATAAACAAAACTATCGACTGGAACGATGGATTGCCCTAAGCAAGATGAAAAATCCAGAACTAGTCGCAGCCAAAAACTAGACGTTTCTGTCACGATGGTGGAGGTGCCAGCTCAAAAGGTGAGCACGCCAGTGATAATAGAAAAATGAGACTAAAATTCCAAACAAAGATAGAAATAAAACCTCAGACGTGCCAACTCCAAACGTCGTAGTGATCGACCTTGGCACAAAAAAAGCAAAAGAGCCAGCTAAGCCTGAGCAAAAGGTAGTCGAAGTAAAAATTGAGCCTACCACAAAGCCTGTTCAAGAGACAAAAAGCAGCGAAAAAGAGGATTGAAAGTCTTAGGATTTGTGAGCTTTTTAGCACATGAAAAAGAGCTAAATATCATCACAAAAGCTAAAAGTTTAAAACACTTTGCCTATGAAAAAAACAAGATCGTACTTGACTTTGCAAAACCTCCAAGAAGCTTTAAAACTAGAAATTTAAAGCTTGAAAACGAGACATTTAAAAACGTCATAATAGGCTGGCATGATAAGTATTTTAGAGTGGTTTTAGAGCTTGATAAGATGCACAAATATAAGCTTGAAAACCGCTGAAAATGGATATGTACTAAGCTTTTATAGTTTTTGAGCTTTTTCATAAATTCAAATATAATACTTTTTCAAATAAATATTTAAAGGTCGTTATTTTGAAATTTCCACTTGACTACAAAAGATAGTTTTGAGAGCTCATTTATCTTTTGGCTAACTCGCTATGTCAAATTAAACTTAGCTCGCTTTCAAACAAGAGAGCTAAGAGATCCAAAAGCGCTTGCAAGTGTAAAGTTTTGCCCTAAGCCGCGAGATAAAAACATAGAGCAGCTTGATGGGCTGGTAAAAAGCGCACGAAATGCAGGACTAACTGGCATAAATACCTACTTTAATCCGCTTAAAAAGATATACGAGACGATGAAATTTTATGAGCTTAGCAGCCTAAAGCAGATCGATGAAGAGCTGCTAAGTGAAATTTTAGCAAGTACGACTGGCGGACTAAGTGATGCGAGCAAGAAAAACTACAGAATTTCAGTGATAAATTTCTTTGCATTTCTTGATAAACAAAACGAAAGAGGACAGCAAGGCTCATGTTTTTGATATAATTTAAAAACTGAGGGCGGCGTTAGTGGCAACAAAGGTCAAAAGCTGCCTGAGTTTATGGGTGAAGAGGAGGTAAAGAAATTTCTTGAAGCGATTGAGGAGAGCGACTTTAAGCAAAACTCAAACCGCAACAAGCTCATCATCAAAACTATCATCTTTACTGGCATTCGTGTGAGCGAGGCGCTAAATTTAAAGAGAAAAGATATCACTGAAGATGGCGATCTTTTTATCATTAGGATCCGTGGCAAAGGCAACAAATACCGCATCGTAATGATAAAGCGCCACCTAATCGAAAGCTCATCTAGACGCGATGGCGATAAAACTACATAAACAAAGAGGGCTACCTTTTTATAAATAAAAAGGCACAAGGCTCACGCAGGCTTATGTTAGCCGTATCGTGGAGCAAATTTTGTTTAAAGCAGGTATCAGAAAAGAAAAAAACGGCGCTCACATGCTGCGCCACACCTTTGCAACGATGCTTTATAAAAAGCAAAAAGACCTTGTGCTGAGTGCAAGAAGCCCTTGGACATGCGAGCCCTAAATACCTCGCGAGATTTACACGCACTTTGATAGCGACAAGCTAAAACTCGCTGCTAAAGTGGCTGAGGATCTAGCGAACTAGAGCGCTCAAAGATAAAGCAAACTAGCAATACTAAATTTAACCCATGCAAATTTAAAACATTAAATTTAACTATGAAGCTCTATAAATATGTGAGATTTTTAGCTTGTAAAAAGCAGCCTAAAAGCTTGCCCTGCATATAAATACGCCACAAGAGCAAAAACTGCATGAAAATGAAAATTTGGCAAAACGATTACACTCTGCTCGCCAAATTTATATCAAACTAGCCTATCTTTCTTATCTTTGCAGGAAGTGCTTGTCTAGCACAAGTACCAACCAGCCAGTCATTTAGGCTAAAGTCGCCATTTCTTTTTGGATCAAAAGTCCAAGCTTGTTGTGATTGACACCTTTTTCTAAATTTGCTATCCCAAAAGCTGGCTTTCCATCGACGATGTGCGTTCTTATGCCAAACTCATCATGGCCAAATCCATGCTCTATACTGATAACCCCGCTAGCAACGCCGTCAGTTACAAATGCCTCGCCAACTTGCGCTCCATAAGGCGTAGTCACTTTGACCTTATCGCCTGAGCGAATGCCCTGCTCGCTCGCTACATCTGGCGCCATCCTTATGAAGTTGCTAGGATGGACAGCTCTTAGCCTTGGGCTAACAAATGTGTAGAAGTGCTGGATATTTGACTTTCTTGAGCTTACTGTGTATTTCCACTCAGAGCGTGGGAAAAATTTCTCAAGCGGCGTGCCGTCACTCGCGACTGGCAACATCAGACTTGGCACTCCTGGCATATATTCGCCCGTTACCGAGTGTCTGTGTCCGCCAAGTGGCTCATAGTAGATCGAAGCTGGCGTAGGCGCTGGCACTTTTACGGTTGCTTTTATCGCCCTTGTATGCGCTCTCGTAGCTATCATATCTGCCGCCTTTTGCTAGCACGTGCGCTACTTTTCGGCTTCTCTTCGTCTTTTAGATAAGGATCAAGCTTTGTCATCACTCTTGATATCTTACTAAGCTTTTTGTCCTCGTCGCTTATATCTTTCACGCCCTCGCCGTCAAAGGCTAAATGTGCTAGTGCAGCCGCATATACTGCTCTTTTACGTCAAGGTCCATGAAATTTCCGTCTTTGTCTTTGAAGGCATTTTTACCAAAGCCTTTTAGTCCAAGTCTCTTTGCTACGGCTATATAAAACGCCTCAACGTCGATCACGCCGCCATTTTTATCCTTTGCCTGCCTTGAGCTAACGGCTGGATAACGCACGACTGAAGTTTTAGCGATCGTTCCCCAAAGAGAGTTTGGAAGTGCCCAGTTTTCTAAATTTACCCCGTCTGGCACGATGTAGTCAGCATAGGCGTTTGTCTCGTTCATAAAGGCGTCTATACCCACAAAAAGTGGTAAATTTTTACTATCTTTTAGTACGTCTAAAACCGCTTTTTCAAGTCCTGCTTGTCCGTAAAGTACGTTTGTCATGTAGTTTATGAAAACTTTTACTTTGTATGGATAGCCAGCCTTGTGGCTTGTAAGCGTTTCGTTTACAAGTGGCATAGAGATAGGATACCATGGCTGAGTTGATGGATAGCCGCTGCCGCCAGCTGCTACTTTGCGCTTATATTCAGAGCTTGTTTCGTAGTATTTGCCTGATCTTGATAAATTTAGACCATTTGGTTTATAAGCGCCCTCAAAGCTCTCAAGGTCATATCTGCCCTTTAAAAACTCGTGTGTGCCGGCACTTGCATTTACGTTGCCGCCCTTAAAGCCGTAAGTGCCCATTAGCGTGTTTAGACAAAGTATCGCAAAAGTAGTCATACCAGCTTGCGTATGCATCATACCACCATGCACGTTTGTGCTCACCTGTCTGCCGTTTTTGGTGAAATTTTCGCAAAGCCAGATGATATTTTCAACGCTTACGCCGCAAATTTTTGAGTACTCTTCTAAGCTGTGCTTATAAGCTGACTCTTTTAAAAGCTGCATCGAGCTTTTTACCTCGACTTTTTTGCCGTCTATTAAAATTTTACCTTTGTAGTAGAGCTTGGCTGGTTCATTTACCTTGTAGCTTTGTATCTTGCCATCTTGCGAGCAGACCTGCCACTCGTTATTGATAAGTGCAAATTTGCCGTAGTCTTTGTGACCTTTTTCGGTGATGACTAGATGCGTGGCATTACACCAGTGTATCTCGCCTGCTAGCTTTGCTTGGTCTAAATTGGCTGGATAAGGTAGTTTGTAGCGTATTTTTCATTTTCTATGATCCAGCGTATCATAGCCATGGCTAGAGGCTGAGTCGGTGCTCGGCTTTATCGCTATCCAGCGGCCTTTGTCTGAAGAGGCGTATTTTTACAGCGTTTGTAACGCTTGGATCGACCACTGCGTAGCTAAAGTCATCTCTAGTGCCTCTTGCGTAAGAGAGCATTTTTGCCTGTTTTTGGAAAGGGTTGCCACCATTTGACGGCGAAGTGCCCCAGTAGATAACAAATTTAGAGTTTTCATAGTCTGGTTTTGTGTGTGCAAAGCCCTTTGCGTTGTGCGCGATCTTGCCGCCAACCCTAAAGCCGCCGCCGCAAATTCCGCCGTGTGAGTAGTGATTGATAGTGCCAAATGACTTTTTGACAAAGCGATCAACGATGTCTGAGCGTCCGTCATATAGGTAAAAGCTTAAAAATTGATTACGCTTGGTGCCGTACTCTGGATTTTCGCTGTCGATTAGCTCGTCGCTATATATCGCTCTTAGTCCGTCCACGTGCCCCTCACCAAAGAGATCTCCGCCCTCTACTACCTCTTCTACTAGCTGCTCAAAGCTTATGCTCTTCCACTTGCCATCGCCTCTTTTGCCAACTCTTTTTAGTGGCGTTAGTATCCTTGCAGGTGAGTCTATCATCTCAGGTAATATCGCTCCTCTAGCGCAAACCGTGGCTCGCTTTTCATCTTCGCCGCTTAGTGTTGTGGCAAGAAGTGCGTCATTTATCGATGTGTCAAAATTTGCCCAGTGTACGTTTGAGAGTGGGTGGTATGGGTTTCCGCTACATCTTAAAAACGCGGTCGTTTTTGTCATCTACGTGAAGTCTTATGCCACACTTCGTTGTACAGCCGTGACACATAGAAAAGACAACGCTATGTCCGTCGTTAAGTGAAATTTTGCCATCTTTTACGCTAAATTCAGGCTCTAGCGAGTTTGACTGCGGTTTGTAGTCGTCTTTTTCGCCATCTGCTAGCACAGCGCTCGCGGTTAGTGTTGAGAGTACAGCTGATCTTTTTAAAAATTCTCTTCTTTGCATTACTTGTCTCCTTTTACTGTGCTATCTCTTCGCTCCAGCTGATAACCTTTTTATATCCATTATCAAGCTCGAGTTTCTTATCGTTTTTAGCCAAAATTTCGCTAACGCCATGGTAGAACACCTGTGGATTTGTATTTTTAGGGCTATCTATGACCATAGTCTCGTGTGTGGCTAGAAATTTTCTGATATTTGAGTTAGGATCGTTAAGATCGCCTATTATACGGCTACCGCCCACACAGCTCTCTACGCATGCTGGCTGAAGTCCCGCTCTTAGTCTGTGGTCGCAGAAGGTGCATTTATCGGCCTTGTAGGTATGCAAGCTAAGATATCTTGCGTGATATGGACAGGCCTCCACACACAGCGCACAGCCTATGCACTCTTTTGTGTCGATCTTTACGATGCCGTTGCTTCTTTGATAGCTTGCGCCAGTTGGACAAACGTCGATACAGGCTGGTTTGTTGCAGTGGTTGCAAAGCCTTGGAAGTGATGCAATGACCGCCATTTTACCGCTTTTATCCTTTGCCTCGTACTCAGAGACGATGGTCCTAAAAGCACCTGGCTGAACGTCGTTTTCCAACATACAGCTCATAGTACATGACTGACAGCCAACACATCTTGTTAGATCTATTGCCATGCCGTAGCGAACACCACTGCCACTAAAGTCCTTTGGTGCTGCCTTTAGTGCAGTCGTAGCGAAAAACAGTCCTGCAGCTGCGATAAAACTGCGACGAGAGTTTAGGGTCTGTTGCATAAAAAGATCTCCTTTTCTTTTTGGAAGTTTTTCTTATTTTAACATAGTAATTTCTAAAGTTTATTTTATATTTTTGCAAAATGTATTAAATTTTGAGAATTACATGCAGCACTTTGATGAGTAAGATTTGAAGTTAATTGAGAGAAAAAGATAGGGTAGCTTCTATCTTTTTAAATGTATGCTTTGTGGTTTAGCATATAAAGGCGGATGACTTGTTCGGCAGTCATCTTACATTCTAAGGGCATTATCTTTTTCGCATGGCTTCTTCAAGGCTCATTGGCTCATTTAGTATGCAAAAATAGGCATCTATGCCGTGTTTATGGCAGTCTTTGGCGCACCTTTGCACGCTTCCAGCAAGTGCGATAACTGGCTTATGATGCCTTTTAGCTAGCTTTGCCACGCCTGTTGGGGTCTTGCCCATAGTGCTTTGAAAGTCCATGCGGCCTTCGCCAGTGATGACAAGATCAGCCTTTTTGATCTCATCTTCAAGCGCTATTGTCTGCGTGATGATCTCGATGCCAGGCTTGAGCTTTGCGCCCAAAAATGCCACAAAAGCAAAGCCAAGTCCGCCAGCTGCTCCAGCGCCCTTTTGCGTATGAAATTTAGTGCCATTTTTCTCTTTTACAAGGCTTGCAAAGTGTTTTAGCCCATCATCAAGCTGCTTTACCATGCGGCCATTTGCGCCCTTTTGTGGTGCATAGACGTAGGGTGCGCCCTTTTGTCCGTAAAGTGGGTTATCTACGTCACAGGCGATTAAAAATTCGCACTCTTTTAGCTCTTTTAGAGCCTCTTCATCTGAAAACTCACAAATGTGAGCTAGATCCTCACCTTTGCCCTCAAGCAAAGCGCCATTTTTGTCATAAAATTTAAATCCAAGAGCGCTTAGCATACCTGTGCCAGCGTCATTTGTCGCACTTCCGCCGATGCCTATGATAAATTTCCTAGCCCCCTTACTAATGGCATCTTTTATCATCTGACCAAAGCCAAATGTACTAGTTTTCATAGGATTTCTCTCATCAGGATTTATAAGAGTAAGTCCTGAAGCGCTGGACATCTCAAGTATGGCAAGGTCGTCTTTTAGGGCATATCTAGCTAAAATTTCAGTGCCAAGTGGGTTTTTTACAATGGTATCTATAAATGTAGCATCAAGCGCGTCAGCCATAGCCTCCACGCTGCCCTCGCCGCCGTCAGCGACTGGCTTTACGACGACGTCACAAAAATCTTCAAGGGCTTCTTTTATAGCAAGGCCCGCCTCAAGCGAGCTTAGCGAGCCTTTTAATGAATCTATCGCAACCAAAATTCTCATAAAAGCACCAAAGATAAAATATAAACGCTGATCATTCCAACAACGCCCATGATAAATGTCATCGCTGTTTGCGTGCGGTAACCTTGATCTGCGGTCATTTTACTAAAGTTTGTCACGACCCAGAAGTAGCTATCGTTTGCGTGAGATACGCACATCGCACCTGATGCTATCGCCATGACACAAAGTGCGGCTGAAATTTCGCTCGTAAAGCCAAGTGTTTGCATGAGCGAGTTGTCAGCGCTAAATGCACCCATGATAGAGGCTGTCGTGATGATAGCCACAGTCGAGCTTCCTTGAGCGGTTTTTAGCACAGCTGAGATGATGAATGGGAAGAAAATTCCTATCGCTTTTATAGTTGAGGCATTTTCTTTTATGAAATTTACAAAGCCAGCCTCGGTGATGACGTTACCTAAAACACCACCAGCTGCGGTGATAAAGAGTATAGGACCAGCGATCTTTAATGATTCGTTTGTGATGTGATCAAATTCTCTCATCTTTTTAGTTTCAGCTAGTAAAAATACGCAAAAGATCACGCCGATCGCAAGGGCGATGATAGGGTTACCTAAAAATAAAAATATCTTTGGCAAGAGTGCGGCTTTATCAAGCATGCCTTGTTTTGCTAAAACGTCTATAACAGAGCCAACCCTGCCATGAAGATGATAGGCATGATGATAGGAGCAAGGCTCAAAAATCCGCAAAGGCAATTTGCCAAATTTCTTTAAAAGCTCTTCATAGCTTGCTGTTATCGTAGCATCAGCCTCTTTGTCGCTGATAGTTACACTTTTGGCGATACTTTTTGAAAAGAAATAAACAGCTACCAAAACAGGTACTGAAACTACCGTACCCATAATGATGACAAGAAGTAAAATTTCCTCCAAGGCCAAGTGTGCCAGCAGCAGCTATCGGGCGGAGTTGGTGGGATGAAGACGTGAGAAGCATATAGGCCGCCACTAAGTGCTACTGACATAGCAACTGGGCTTGCTGAAATTTTCTTATAAAGTGCCTCGCGGATAGAGTTTAAGACGACAAAACCGCTATCGCAAAATACAGGTATGCCAACAACCCAGCCCATTATAAGCATGGCAAGCTCAGGGCGTCTTTGTCCGACTAGCTTTACAACCATGTCTGCTAGCTGAGCGCAGCTCCCGTTTTTTCAAGCACTGTGCCGATGATCGTTCCAAAGATGATGACGATGCCGATGCTCTTAAATGTGCCACTAAAACCAACGCCTATCATCGCTGGGATCTTGGATGAGATCGATACCTGCGACTACTGCTAGCACCAAAGATATACTCATAAGTGCCAAAAATGGATGCACCTTGAGCTTTGAGATCATAACGATCATAAGGATGATTGCTATAACAAAACAGACAATCAAAGCTATACCGCTCATGAAAACTCCTTTATTGTGAGATTTTGCTAGTGATTTTAGCAAAAGTTTGCCTTATATTTTTTCTAATATTTTTTTAAGTTTTTTTCTATTAGTTAAATTTTTCGTTATTTATCTAAAATTACTTCATCTGCCCAAATTAGCCACTTTATAAGATTAAATTTTTAAGGCTATTTTTAAAAATAACAAAGCCAAGACCAACCTTGTCAGTGTGCCTATCATAGTCAATCAAACTCTCGCCGTATCCTGTAAAAATACTGCAAATAGCCATAAACGCCGCTTGAAAATATCGGAAACATATATGAAATTTCAGCTGCGCCTTTATTTGTTTTATCAAAATGTAAGTTATTTCTTAGCATTAGGCTAAAAATTTGGTCATTTAGCTTGTAACTAAGCCTTAGATCTCCGTGTCCGATGTAGTTTAAAATTTCTTTATTGTCGTTCTTTTCGCCGATCACGCTCCAAACTCTTGGCGAGATGGTTAAATCTCCATAGACTAGATCGCCTTGCACGTAGGCTCTGTTCCAGCTCCTTGAGTTGGTGCCATCTCGTCCGTTTGACTCATGCAAAAGTCCAAATTTCTAGGTTTTTCACGCCTATTTGCTCTAGGTATTTTGGAGAGGCGAAATTTAAGAAAATTTCAGGCTGATAGTTTGTCTCACGAAACGGAGCAGAGGTTTTTGTTATCTGCCACCAAGAAGTTTGCGTATATGCTGCCACAAGGCTCTCTCTAAGCCCAAAAACATCGTAAAATAGCGGCTTTGCAAGGCTTATTTGAAACTTTGTCTCAACGCTCTTTCGCCCATCATCTGGGACAGTTTTAGCGTAAGTTACTGGCAAAAGATAGTTAAATTTATAAAGCTCGATGCCAAGTGCATTTTGTAAATTTTTATCGCTTTTATCTCTTAAAAGATCAGCCTGCTTTAACTTCGCGTCATTTGGTGCTGGCTCGCTTGCTTGCGCATTTTGCACCGCTTCTTGCTCGCCTAAAGAGCTTTTGGCTAGCTCTTTATAAATTTGCATCGCAGCCCTTTATATCGCCACTTTGCTCAAGCTCTTGCGCCCTTTTAAAGTCATCCATCCTGACTGCCATCAAAAATGTAAGGCTAAGGCTTAAAAGCAATGTAAATTTACTCATTTTTCATCTTTTCATTTGCTATTTTGTACTCTTCTGGGAAATGTACGTTAAAAAACTGCTCTTTATCCTCAAAATTTACTATCTTGCACTTGCAGTTTTTTCGTAAAAGCCCGATTTTATGCCCATTTTTTTGGTAAAGCTCATGTGCAAGTGGGGCTAAGCTTGGGCTAAAAAAGCCACAAAGCGAGTGTATATGCTCATCATCGCCAGCCACGACCATCTCAAATTCATCTTTACGTTAGCCATCTCGCCAAGACTTTTTGGGTCAAAAATGGCATATCAGCTGGGATGATAAAGACGCTGTGATCAAAGCTTTTTAGCACGCAGTAGAGCGCTAACATCGGCGAATAATCCTCACTGCTCTCATCTTTTATGAGCTTTAGAGGCGGGTTAAATTTCTCAAATTAGAGCTTACAAAAACCTCATCAAAGACTTTGCTAAATTTAGCAACCTGATAGTGCGTGAGTGTTTCAAATCCCCAAATGGCAGACAAGGTCTTATCCTGCCCCATGCGCGAGCTCTTGCCCCCTGCTAAAATGACGCAAGTTTGCATCTTTTATCCTTTTTGAAATTCAAAAATTACAAAAGTATAACCAAATTTTTCTAACTCATCTTGTTTTGAAATTATTATCACTTAGCAAAGCTTTGCCCTTAAATTTGCAAAAAGAGCGCTTTTGCCAAAACAATGGGCTACTTTTTAACAGATAAAATTAATTTTTTTACCACGCTAATCATAAAGCTAGAAAATAACGGCTTACTTTTAAAGAAGATCACATGAGTGAAAGAAAATTACAAATTTTAGGTTGGATAGGCACGTGCTTATCGGTTGTTATGTATTTTTCATACATCCCACAGATAATGGGCAACCTTGATAGCAACAAAAACGCCTTATATACAGCCACTAGCAGCTGCGCTAAACTGCACGATCTGGACAAGTTACGACCTACTAAAAGCTAAAAAAGACTATCCACTTTCTGCTGCAAACTTCCCAGGCATAATCTTTGGACTTTTGGCAACTATAACAGCGTTTTAATGCGCTACTTCAAGCTTTTTACGCTAAAAATAGCCGGTAAATCGGTAGATTTATCGGCTAGCAATTCTAAATCTACAAATAAACTAAAATACCAAATTAAGATAGATCTAAAAGTTAATACGAAAATTTTCTCAGAAGGAATTTCATAAATTTCGTCAAAGATTAAGGCAAAGTATCACGAGATGAGCCGCTTTTAAATTTTCTTTGATTATGTAAAAGAGCCAAAAGCGGCAAAGATTTTTAAGATAGATTTGGATGCTGTGACGAGTATCCCACAAGATAAAAACACGTAGTTTATCAGTGTGAGTACTCTAACTCATTCAAAGATACTCTAAAAGCTAACGCCTATAAGTCCCTTGGATCGGCGATTTTACCAGCTATCGCGCTCGCCGCCACAACCGCCGAGTTAGCCAGATAAATTTCACTAGTCCTATCGCCCATACGGCCGACGAAATTTCTATTTGTAGTCGATATACAGCGTTCATTTGCACCTAAAATGCCCATATATCCGCCAAGACAAGCACCACATGTTGGGTTGCTCACAACTGCACCAGCTTCTATGAAAATGTCGATAAGCCCCTCTTTTTCAGCAGCTCTTGCGATCTTTTGCGTCGCTGGAGTGATGATGAGTCTTGTTTTGCGGGCTACTTTTTTGCCTTTTAATATCTGCGCTGCGATGCGAAGGTCGCTAGACGGCCATTTGTGCATGCCAGCCGATAAATGCTTGATCGATAGCTAGATCGTCGCGAACCGCCTGTCTTACGCTCTTGCCGTTGCTTGGCAAAAATGGATATGCGATGACTGGATCAAGGTTTGTGACATCGATCTCTAAAATTTTGTCGTATTTTGCACCCTCGTCTGAGTAGAAAAATTTTGGTTTATCGCGTAAATTTTTATCTTTTAAAAACTCTTTCGTGATCTCATCAACCGCGATGATACCGCTCTTTGCGCCAGCTTCGATCGCCATGTTACACATTGAAAATCTATCATCCATGCTAAGGCCATCTATCACCTCTCCGCTAAACTCAAGCGCCTTGTAAAGTGCGCCATCGACGCCTATTTGGCGGATGATCTCAAGGATGAGGTCCTTGCCATAGACGTGCTTATCAAGCTTACCTTTAAAGACGACCTTGATGCTCTCAGGCACTTTAAACCAGTTTTTGCCAGTGATCATCGCGCATAAGCTGGGTCGGTGCTGCCCATGCCAGTGCTAAACGCTCCAAGAGCGCCGTGCGTACAGGTGTGGCTGTCTGCGCCGATGATGACGTCGCCTGGGATGACTAGCCCTTTTTCAGGCAAAATCGCGTGCTCGATGCCCATATCTTTTTCGTCAAAATAGTTTTTAAGGTCGTGTTTGTAGGCAAATTCGCGTGAAATTTTGGCTTGATTTGCGCTTAGGATGTCCTTTGTCGGGATGTAGTGGTCCATCACGATGGCAAAGCCGTCTGGGTTAGCTAGCTTTTTAGCGCCACTTCGCTCAAACTGCTTGATCGAGATAGGCGTCGTAATGTCGTTACCTATGATCATATCGATCTTGCTCTCGATGATCTCTCCTGCGCTTACCTCTTTGCCAACGTGATCTGAAAATATTTTCTCGGTGATGGTTTGTTTCATAAATTTCCTTTAAATTTTGAGGGCGATTTTAACAAAAAAATAGCTAAATTTAAAGAAAATTCACCGAGCCAAAAAGGCTTAGTGAAACTAAAATTTAACCGATGCAGTGAGCATAAACTGCCTAGCATAGCCCATTTGAACTGGTAGCATATTTGAAGTTGTTCCAGTTGAAGAAGACGTAAAAAGTATAGTTTGTCCGTTAGGTTTTAACGTTAAATGCGAAATTCGTCTCGTAGCCGGCTATTTTAGTATCGTAGCTTATAAATGCATCATATACGACTGCATTCGGAAGCTTAAATTGCGTAGCTGTGTTAGTCGCCGTGCTATAAAAATACGTATACCAAGAGCCAAAATATCTTGCTCCACCACCAAACCTTAGTCCTTTTACGCCCAGATGAGTGAAATCATAGTTGGCAAAATAAACTTCCTTGATGTTTTGGGGTGCCTTCAAGCGGTTTACCGATCATACCTGATATACGAGTCTTTCTCGGTTTTGGTTTTTGTGTAAGCGTAGCTAGCAGATAAAGCTCAGATCCGCTTGTTATTCTGCCGTTAAAATCACATTCAACACCTTTAGATGTTGCTTCTCCAACTGGTTGCGAGTTTTCCGTTATGGTTCTGCCGATATTTTTCTTATCTATCTTAAAGCCAGCTAATGTTGCGGTTATGCTATCGTTTTGAAATTTACTTCCTACTTCGATAGATTTGCCTTCCTCTGGATCGGCATTTGTTATATTATCGCCCGTAGTAGTCGATACTTGTGGTTTAAAGCTTGTAGCATAGTTTGTATAGACGGACCACTCTGGCGTTATGAGATATAAAAGTCCCGCCTGATAGGTTAGAGCTTTATCGGTTTGATCCGTTACCGGCTTACCGGTTACGCTTCTTTTGCCTAATGAATCGTAGTACTCATATCTAAGACCAAGAGACAATATAAGATCGTTGGTTAAATTATACTATCTTGGACATATCCTCCGACGGTTTTTTGCTTAACTTTTATTATATTGTTTTGTCTTGAAGTGGCCGACCAAGATGTGCCAGACGCCGCAATACCGTTTAATAAATTTATCTTACCTATCGTATTAGACCAAGCGCCAGATCTTGCCCTATAGTAGTCTTTGTAATCGATACCAAATAATAAGTTATGAGATATCGTGCCAGTATCAACTATGCCATTTAGCGTAACGCTGCCAGCGTGGGTGTGATGTACAAAATCGTCGAAATATTGATATCTACGCTCGGCGTTCGTTAAATTTATAGGCTTAGTAACGATGATGTCTGAATACTTATGCGTGGACCGAGTTAATGCATAAGCGGCTTTTAAAAGCCATGCTTCGCCGATATTTTTCGAAAGTGTAAATCTACATATCAGTTTTTGGCGTCAATATACGCCTCTTTTTTTCGTCAAATCTTTGTTTATCAGCACCAAAAATAGTTCCCGCTGCATATCCGGCAGTTGCTTTTAGGTAATATATATGCGCCCCTATCGTAAGGCTTAGTCGTTTTCGAGTGCGTATAGCCTCAAATTATTCGGTAATCATCGCCTTTATATGAGATGGTCGGAGCTATAAGGATATTTTTCAAAATCGCCGAAGCTTCTCCAATAATCCTTTTGAATAATCAAAGATTAATCTATAAGCAAATCCACTATCTGTTATCGGTCCTGTCGTATCAAATCCAATGCCCCAATATTTTCTATTTCCTATCCCCATCCACATTTCATGAATGCGGTCGTAAAGCGGTTTTTGGTTACCATATTGATAACGCCACCTGGATCTTGTGGGCCGTAAAGTAAGCTAGCTGGACCTTTTAATACTTCAACCGTTTCAACTGTTTTATTTAAAGCTATCCATAACGCCTGCTGGCACGCCGTTGCGCATTATTGAGCCGTCACGCTCGCTAAAAATCCACGCTTGACGATAGCGTCAAATACACCGCCTGTAGTGTTGCCATAGCTTATGCCACTCACGTTTTGAAGGATCTCTGCTAGCGTTTCTGGCTTTTTGTCTTTTAGCTGTTGAGCTGTCACGACATTTACAGTTTGTGGTATCTCAAGGATAGGCGTATTTGTCTTGCCAACTTCGCTCGTTGTGGCTCTATAACCATCATCTGCACTATCTTCACACTAACTCCTTCTAAATTTACATCAGCGCCATTTTAAAGCCGAAAATCGCAAAACAAAGTACGATACTAATGCGACTTTACTCAATTATTCTCCTTTAAAAATTAATTATTTTTAAAAATCGTTATCATTATATAAAATTGAAAATTTAATTTTTATGAATTAATTTTACATTGTGTTTATAATAAGAAATAGACTTGATAAAAATTGATTTTATGCTTAAATAAAAAGGCAAAACATAAATCTTTGTTAAAACATTTTTGCAACATTTCTGATATAATCCCCGCATGAAGTACGCACATTTGGTTCAAATAGCAAGTTATCTATCGAAATGTAAAAAGATAAGCCAGGCAAAGCGCGTAAGCGACATGGCTATACTTATCGAATTTAGCGGCGAAAAGATCATTTTTGATCTAAATAAGTCAAACTCAGCGATCTACAAAGATGATGAGCTAAAAGAGGCGAAAATATATCAAGCACCCTTTGATAATGTCCTAAAAACGCTTTAACGCTTCGCATATAAAAAGCGTCGAGTGCCTAAAAAGACAATAAGATCTTTAAAATTTACCTGCACACAAAGTGGCTCATATAAAAGCGAAAATCTCATCCTTTATCTTGAATTTACTGGCCGCTTTACAAATGCTGTGATAACTGATGAAAATAACGTGATCATCGAGGCGCTAAGGCACATCGATAATAGCTACCGAAAGATAGAAACTGGCGAGGTTTTAAAAGAGCTGCCAGCCATCGCTATCAAAAGAAAAAAGCCGTGCGAGCCGATAACTGACTTTGAGGCATTTTTTAGAAGTGAAGCAGCCAGGATAAACGAGTCTAGGATAGCTAGCTTAAAAGAGGCAAAGCTTGCTAGCGTGCAAAAAGATAGATAGCATGAGTGAAATTTCAAAACTCACTTGAAGATAAAGATGAGCTTATGAAAAAGAGCGAGGAGTTTGCAAACTATGGCTCACTTTTGCTTGCAAATTTGGCAAATTTTAAGGGCTATGAGAGAGAAATTTGCCTGGAGGATTTTAACGGCAACGAGATAAAACTAACTCTTAGTGACACGCCAAAAATAGCGCAAATGAATTTTTACTCAAGATCAAAAACTTCGTGCAAAAGCCCCTTGGTGTGGAGATAGAAAAGAGAAATTGAAGTGAAAAGATCGAGTTTTTAGAGGGGCTAAAATCGCTTTTAAAAGAGGCAAAAAGTGCTTACGAACTTGAAATTTTAAGTCCAAAAAACAAGGCAAAACAAAGAGAGAGACACATAAAAGATGTGAGCGAAAATGCTGAAATTTTCTACGTTAGGGAGTTTAAAATTTTAGTTGGCAGAAACGAAAAAGGCAATATAAATTTGCTCGATCTTGCCAAAAAAGATGATATCTGGCTTCATCTAAAAGACGCCCCAAGCGCTCATGTCATCATAAAAACAAACAAGAGTAAAGTGCCAGAAGACGTGCTAGAAATGGCTGCTAAATTTTGCGTGGAATTTAGTGTAAAAGGGGCTGGCAGATACGAGGTGGATTACACCAAACGTGAAAATTTAAGGCGTGAAAATGGTGCAAATGTCACTTACACAAACTACAAAACGATCATCATAAATAAAGGCTAAAAATGGCGGTAACACCTTTAGGAAACAGCAACTTCATCAACCAAAATGCCCCAGTCGTCTCGCAGGTGCATGCAAACCAGCAAGCACGCTTTGACATGCAAGCGCTAATGGCATCTGAGCTAGCCACCCAGCAAAATGAGGAGATCAAAGAGGTGCGTCCGATGGAGGAGTCATATAAAATAGACCCCGAAAAAGAGCACGAGCGTCAAAAGAGCGAAGAAGAGGCGAGCGAGTTTGAGAACGAAGAGCAAAACGCAAAAGCCAAATATGAAGAGAATTTGGAAGATGAAAAAGATGATGAAAGTGACATAGAAGAACATCATATGCTTGATATATCAATATAGTTAATTTAGTAGGCAAACTCTCTCTAAACTCTGCGCCTTTTAACTAAATCTTATATAATTTATCTATTTCTTACTAAGTGTCCAGCATGCAACTAGCTTGGCTCCATGCTTTTGTTTCGTTGTAATACATACCAAATCTTTAGTTCACGCAAAGCCAGTTTTATCCACAACGGTTTTCGCATTAAGAGCCTGACTTAGTGTCATCTATGGTAAATACTGCACCCTTGCCAGCATTAATGGATCATCTTCTAATGTTATAATGAACTATCAACTGCATTAAACACAGCTTGATTTGCATAAGAATAAATTAGAATTTATTAGCTAAAACTAAATAAGACATAAAATACAAAAAGTAATAATAAAAAGATAAATATAAGAAGGATTAGGAACGCTTAGCGTTCCTTTTTAAGATAATTTTGTATTTTACTTTTTCTATCTTCTCTTTGGCTTTACTTTTTAGTCTCTTTTTACTTTTCTTTCTTTTCTTTACTTTATCTTCAGCATTGTCTTTTTCTTTTTCTCGTCTGCTCTTTTTACTTACTTTTTCTTTTAGCTCACCTTTTTAGATTTTTTGCTTTTAGCTTTTCGTTTCGTCTATTTTTGTCTCGCCAGATGTTGAAATTTCTGATTTTTACTTTTCAAACGTCTTATCACCTATGCCATTTACATTTTTGAGATCTTCTATCGAGTTAATTATTTGCCTTTTCTATACTCAATAATAGCATCTGCTTTTTGAAGCACCTATACCATCTAGGCTCATTAACTCTTCTTTTGAAGCAGTATTTAATTTACAGTCGCAAACATTGTGAGAAGCCGCTACTAATAAAGATAACATAACCTTTTTCATTTTTGTCCTTTTTAAGTTAAATTGGGCGCTGAGTTTAACATATTTAACATGCTAAGTCAATTTAAAAATAAAAATTAATAATCTGTACTGATTGTAAAATTATCTTTATAAATTTTATAGGTAATTAAAGAAATTAAACACGAGAAAGTAGGTAGAAGTAAAAGTTTTTAGATAGTTGTAATTATCTTTAGAAAGAGAAATTTTTATGTCATAAAAGAAAATTCTATCTATTTTTCGCTACAATTAGAAACTTATATAGTACTTAGGAGAATTCTCTATGAAAAAGAAGATATAAAAGAGCTTATCGAATTTTCTAATGGTATGGAGATGAATCATATCAAGATAAAAAGTGGTGATTTTGAGGTCGAGGTAGAGAAATTTGCTGATTATTGCGCGCCTGCAAAGCCAGCAGCATGCTAGTGACTCCAGCGCCAACACCTGTAAATGTTGTCGTTAGCTCAGAGGTAAAACCAGCTGCAATTCGCCAAAAGATAGCATAAAATCTCCTATGGTAGGTACTTTCTACGCTGCTCCAAGCCCAGGCGCTGCACCATTTGTAAAAGTAGGTCAAAGAGTGAGAAAAGGCGATGTAGTGGGCATCATCGAAGCTATGAAGATCATGAACGAGATCGAGGCTGAATTTGACTGCCAGATCACTGAGATGCTAGTCTCTGACGGACAGCCAGTTGAGTTTGGATTGCCGTTATTTGGCGTGGAGAAAAATTAATGGAATTAAAAAGGATTTTAATCGCAAACCGCGGCGAGATCGCTCTTCGTGCTTTGCGAACGATAAAGGAGATGGGTAAAGAAGCCGTTGTAGTTTATTCAACCGCTGACAAAGACGCGCTTTACGTAAAATATGCCGACGTGGCTATTTGCATCGGTAAAGAGCGCTCAAGTGACAGCTACCTAAATATCCCAGCCATCATAAGCGCAGCTGAGATCAGCGAAGCAGACGCTATCTTCCCAGGTTATGGCTTTTTAAGTGAAAATCAAAATTTTGTTGAAATTTGCTCACACCACAAGATCAAATTTATTGGACCAAGCGTTGCTGCGATGGCTTTGATGAGCGACAAGAGTAAGGCAAAACAGGTCATGCAAAGAGCTGGTGTGCCAGTCATCCCCGCTCAGACGGCGCAGTGGCTGATACAAAAGCTGCAAAAGAGCTAGCTAAAAAGATCGGCTATCCTGTCATACTAAAAAGCTGCCGCAGGCAGCGGCGGACGTGGTATGCGCGTGGTTGAAAAAGAGGCTGATTTAGAAAAAAAGCATTTTGGTCTGCTGAGAGCGAGGCGATGAGTGCATTTGGCGATGGCACGATGTATATGGAAAAATATATCCTAAATCCACGCCACATCGAGGTTCAAATCATCGGCGATAGCCACGGCAACGTGCTTCACATAGGCGAGCGTGACTGCTCTATGCGCGCCGCCACCAAAAAGCTGATCGAAGAGAGCCCAGCTATCTTGCTTTGATGAAAAAAACAAGAGAGGCTACATGAAACTGCCATAAAAGCGGCAAAAGCGATCGGCTACGAGGGAGCAGGTACGTTTGAGTTTTTGGTTGATAAAAATTTAGACTTTTACTTCATCGAGATGAACACAAGGCTCCAAGTCGAGCATACTGTAAGCGAAATGGTAAGTGGGCTTGATATCATCGAGCTTATGATAAAAGTGGCTGAGGGCGAAAAGCTACCGTCACAAAAGAGCATCGAGCTAAAAGGCCATGCGATCGAGTGCAGGATCACAGCTGAGGATCCAAACACCTTCACTCCGTGCCCTGGCAAGATCACAAAATATGTCTGCCCAGGCGGCCGCAACGTGAGAATGGATAGCCACATCTACCAAGACTACTCTATACCGCCGTATTACGATAGTATGATCGGCAAAGCTCGTAGTTTGGGACACTGATAGAAACAGAGCCATTCACAAGATGAAAGTAGCTCTTGATCAGCTCATAATAAGCGGCATCAAAACAACAAAAGACTTTCACATCGCCATGATGGAAAACAAAGACTTTTTAAGTAACAACTACGATACAAACTATCTTTCAAGACATTGTACTTGGTCAGGATTTGTTTTAAATAGATCCTGACCCAGAAATTTCATAGCCTTTTTCACCTTTTAGTAATTATAATTTACCCACACTTTACAAAAAGGGATGAATGGTACTGGACAAACGAGCAGAGATTTTTCTCAAATGCCGACCTTGCAAGGCTCTTTTTCCCTATCGCCGTAGAGCAGTTTTTAGAGTATAGCTTAGGGCTTGCAAACTCGCTAATGGCTGCAAGCGTTAGCGAAAGTGCGGTGAGTGCGGTAAGTCTTGTGGAGTTTGTCATGGCGCTATTTATAAGTATATTTACCGCCATAGCCACTGGTGGCTCGGTGGTAGCTAGCCAGTATCTAGGCAGCAAACAAAGTGGCAACGCCAGAAATACCGCCGATCAGCTAGTTTGGTTTAGTCTAATTTTTGCCATCTTTATAGCCCTTGCCATCATCGTTTTAAAAGATATTATCTTAGATAAAGTCTTTGGCGATATCGGCGAACAAGTGAGGCGCGATGCTAGCCACTATCTCGTTTTCTCAGCCATTTCAGCGCCCTTTCTAGCCGTCTATGCAGCAGCTGCGGCGATCTTTCGCACGATGTCAAACGCAAAACTACCTATGTATATCATGGCGGCTGCAAATTTACTAAATGTGCTGCTAACTGCCATTAGCATCTACACATTTCACACAGGGGTGCTTGGCATCGCCATTAGCACGCTCATAGCTAGAGCGATCGCTTGCTTTGTCATAGTCTATCTGCTACTTGATATAAAGCTAAAACTTCACATAAGAAAGAGCTTTATCTATAAATTTGACTACGAGATCATCAAGAAAATTTTAAATATCGGCGTGCCTTATGGCTTTGAAAATTCGATGTTTTACGTGGGTCGCATCATTGTTTTGAGCCTTGTTTCGCTCTTTGGCACAGCAAGCATCGCTGCAAATGCCGTGGGAGGGACTATCGTGATGTTTCAGGTGCTCCCTGGCATGGCGATAGGCACAGGTCTAAGCGTCGTCGTGGCTAGATGCATCGGCGCAAACGACTTTAATCAAGCTAAATTTTACATAAGAAAATCGATGCTAAGCATCTACATCGTGCAGCTTTTTAGCACGGCTGTCGTGTTACTGCTTCTTGAGCCGCTACTTCGCGTTTATAACCTCTCAAGCGATGCCATAAATTTAACAAGGCAGATCGTCTGGTACCACGGCATCGCGATGTGCCTCATCTGGCCGCTTGCTCACACCTATCCAACCGTTTTTCGAGCTGCTGGGGACGCAAAATACCCGATGATAGTAAATTTAGCCTGCATGTTTGCCTGCAGGATCGTGCTAGCTTATATCTTTGCACTCACGTTTGATCTTGGCATGATAGGCACTTGGTTTGCGATGTTTGCCGACTGGGCGGTAAAGGCGGTGCTCTTTGTGCGCAGATACGCAAATGGCACGTGGATGAAATTTCGAGCCATTTAAAAAGTAGTAATATACACGATTTTGTCACAAAGGATAAAGATGAAAAATGTTTTAAAATTTAGTGCAGCTCTAGTGATCGCAGCACTTTTTGCAGGGTGCGCAAGTGAGAGCTCAAGAGTGGTAGAAACTCCAAAAGTAGCAAGCTACGGCTCAGTTTATAACGGCAAAAAGGTCTCAGTTTCTATTGGTCGCTTTAATAACCAATCAAACTACGGTAATGGCGTTTTTAGTGATAACGAAGATAGACTTGGCAACCAAGCTCAAAGCATCTTGATCACAAATTTACAGCAAAGCGGTAGATTTTCGGTGCTTGAGAGATCAAATATGTCAGTCCTCAAACAAGAGAGCGAGCTAAGCAAAGAGGCTCAAAATTTAAAAGGCTCAAGATACGTCATAACTGGCGATGTGACTGAGTTTGGACGCAAGACAACAGGCGATCACCAGCTATTTGGCATACTTGGCAAAGGTAAGCAACAAACCGCCTACTCAAAGGTAAATCTAAACGTTGTCGATACCAAAACGGCTGAGGTTGTATATTCTGTTAGCGGCGCTGGCGAATACACCCTCTCAAACAGAGAGATCATCGGCTTTGGCGGCACCGCAGGATACGACTCTACACTAAATGGCAAGGTGCTAAGCCTAGCGATAGTTGAAGCGGTAAATAACCTAGTAAATGGCATAGAAAGCGGAGCATGGCAAGTAAAATAAAGCTTGCCTGCCTTGGCGCTCTTGCGCTCTTATTTGCAGGGTGCAGCAACGCAAGTGGCCCAAGGTCGCTTTACTACTGGGACGGCACATATAGCAGCTCGCTATATAGCTATCTAAACGAAGATGGCGACGCAACCGAGCAAATTTCACGCTTAGAAAATTTAGTGCAAACCTCAACCCAAAGGGGCTACAAGGTTGCCCCTGGGCTTTATGCGCACCTTGGACTTTTATACTTAAATAACGGAAATTTAGGCGCTGCAAATGCAAATTTTGACAAAGAAGTGCAAAATTTCCCAGAGTCAAAAGAATTTATAAATTTCATCAAAGGCTCTAAAAATTTAACCCCAAAAAAGCAGAGCAAAAAAGAGGGAGCGAAAGATGAAAAATAGCCTGAAATTTATAGCTGTGACGCTTCTTGCGATATTTTTTGCGGGTTGTTCTTTCAAAGAGCCTGAGCCATACGACTACTCAGCCTTTTTGCAAAAAAAGCCACGCTCCATCCTAGTGCTCATGCCAACAAACGATAGCACCGAAGTAAGCGGCTCAGCAGCGGTTTTGGCTAACTCAGTAGCCCCACTTAGCGAGGCTGGATACTATGTATTTCCAGTGGCTCTTGTAAATGACACATTTAAGCAAAATGGCATAACCGAGCCAAGCGAGATCGCAGCGGTGCCACTAAACAAGCTTGATAAAATTTTTCACGCCGATAGCGTGCTTTACATCAACATAAAAGAGTATGGCACAAGCTATGCCGTTATTTCAAGCTCGACAAAGGTTGTCCTTGAAGCAAAGCTAGTCGATATAAAAAGCGGTGCTACGCTCTGGGCAAGGAGCCGCAGCGGCCATAGAGGATAGCGGTAGCGGTCAAAAGCAGCCTGCTTGGCATGCTAGTCTCAGCCGTCATCACGCAGGTGGCAAATACCATCTCAGATAGATCATACGACCCTAGCAGTAAGAGCTGATGCCTACCTCTTTTCTAGAAACTGCCACGACTGCATACTTTATGGGCCGTATTCGCCGCATTACGGCAAAGACGCTCAGCTAAATAAAGATAGATAAATTTAATGTCCAGCCATCAACTTGGAGTGCTTCTTACGCTAGTTGGTGGCGTGCTTTGGGGATTTAGCGGAGTTTGCGGGCAGTATCTCTTCTCGCAAGGCATAAGCGCTGATTTTTTAGTGCCTTATAGGCTCTTGCTAGCTGGCGCTTTTATCGTGCTCTACTACGCTTTTAAGGCTAAAAAAGCCGTTCTTGCGCCACTTACTGACGTAAAACTGATGGCTGAGCTTTTTATATACGCTCTGCTTGGGCTCATGATGACGCAGTATGCCTACTTTTACTCGATCGAGCTCTCAAACGCCGCAGTTGCGACAGTTATCCAATACACCGCCCAGTTCTCATCCTAGCCATCATCTGCCTAAAAGAGAGGCGAGCACCAAGACCGCTTGAAATTTTGGCTCTGCTTTGCGCGATGCTTGGCGTCTTTTTCTTAGCAACTCATGCGCAAATTTCAGCCCTTGTCATCTCGCCAGAAGCGCTATTTTGGTGCTTGGTAAGCGCCGTTTGCGTCTGCGTTTATAACCTAGCTCCCACAAGGCTAAATGCCAAATACTCAGTCACGCTCACGCTTGGCTGGGGCATGGTGATAGGCGGCGTGGTGCTTTGCCTTTATATGAGAGTGTGGGAGTTTGCGGGGCTTAGTGGCACGGCGCAGTGGCTGGCATTTCTCGCCGTTATCACGCTTGGCACGATATTTGCATTTAGCCTTTATATGACTGGAGTTAAGCTCATAGGTGCCTCAAAGGCCAGCATGATAGCCTGCATAGAGCCACTAAGTGCCGCGTTTTTTGGCTACTTTTGGCTTGGGACGAAGTTCGTCTTTTGGGACTTTTTAGGCTTTGCTCTCATCATATCATGCATATTTTTACTTTCAAAGAAGAGAGATGATATACCTAGCGCAAACTGACACGACAGCTGGCTTTTTAAGCAAAGACTACAAAGAAATAAACCACGCCAAAATGCGAAGTGAAGGCAAACCTGCCTCATCACGACGGCTAAATCGAAGCGTTTTAAACGGACTTGCTAGAGCGCCAAAAAGTATAAAAATTTCATCCGCCGCTCAAGAAAAACGACATTTTTATATCCAAATTTAAAGGCGATCAGGGTCGTAAAAGAGTGCGAACATGAGAAATTTTTAAGCGAATTTGACTGGCTTTACTCAAGCAGTGCAAACAAAAAAATGGTATGAAATTTGACGAAGTTTGGGCTAGAAGCGTGGCTGATGAAGTTGTTGATGAACGATTTTTTTGAAGATACGCCATCGTAATTTATAAATTCAAAATCAAAACTATCCGCTAAAAATTTTAAACTTTTGAACAAAGATAATCTTATTACTCTTTATAACTATAATACCCAATTTATCGTACTTTAGTACAATGTACAATCCTTTTCAAAACGATATAATTTTGCCATAAGAAACATATTGGTGTGTCAAAAATTAGTAAAGGGGAAAATATCATGTCAAACGAGATCGCAGTAGTAAAAAGTATATCTGGTGAGGGTGCAAAAGCTATAAATAACTTGGGTGAGACAAGAGAACTTCACGTAGGAGATATAGTTTATAGTGGCGAAAAGATAGTGACTGATGATGCTAACTCTAAGATAACGATCGCTACAACTAATGGTAAAAGAGGCAACCTTAATAGGCAAAGATAGCCTAAATCTGGATCAAAATTTATTTGGTACTGAAAACTCAGGTGGCAAAACTATAGCCAGTATAGATGACTTACAAAAGGCGATTTTAAGCGGTAAAGACCTAAACGCACTTGAAGAGACCGCAGCTGGTGGAAATGCTGGTGGAAATGCTAGTGGTGATGGGGTGAGTCTTGGTGAGGCTAGATTTGCCGAGGGCGGACACTACTCAAATATCAATGAAAATTTTAGAAATTTAAATGACTCTGGTAGAAATTTTGAAGCACCTATAAGCTCGGTTAGCGGTTATGCTGATGGAGCTACTGGTGCTGATGTGATAACACCTGTAGTGCCAGTATCTGTTGTCTCTATAAGAGCAGGGCAAGATGCAAGAGAAGAAAATGCATATAGTTTTGGCGATAGTAAATATCTTACTTTTGATTTTTCACTTAATTCAGCCCTAAGCGTTACGCCAACTACTTTAAATTTAAATTTTAGCGGTGTGAGAGGCAAAGATTATGATGACGGTTACTACTCTCTTGACGGTGGGCTAAACTGGTTTATGTTAACTAGTGATCAGATATATCTTAATGATCCAAATGATATTGCAAATTTGAAAGTCAGGTACCATGTCTTAAATGACTATGGACAAACTCCAGGATATCAAAACGAAGGCGAAATGGTAAAAGACTTAGGGGCGGATATTGCAGCTGGTATTAAAAATTTTGGAGATTATAGAAGAGAGGTTAGTCTAAGCATCACTAGCGATAATAGCGAAATTTTAACTACTAGCACGAAAAGCGGGATAATAGACGATGACAATAACTTTTTTATAGATCAAGATGTAGAAGGCATAAATTTAGATACAAAAACTGGCGATGAGACTCTGGTAGTTGCTGCAAAAGTTAAGGACTCATATATAAAAGAGGGCTATTACGGCGATAATAAGCTAACTCTTCAAGGCGCAACACTAGATAATACTTTTATAGAAACAGGTGAAAAAGATGATATCTTGATAAAAGACTCTGAGCTAAAAAATGGTTCACGGATAAATGCTGGTATAGGCGAAGATCATGTGGTGATAGATCATTCAAAGATCACTGATAGTGTTATAGATGTCGGAACTAGTGATCTGTACTCTGATCCACTCGGACTTAGTAAAGTACAAACGATAAATATAGTAAATAACTCACTTTTAACAAATGCTAGGATATATGGTCCTGGTATCTTTGGATCGATGTCCGGTCCTGGTCCAATTGAGTTAAATCTTGAAAAAGGATCAGATGCTGTGAATTTAACTGTAGATAGCGGCAGAAGTAAAGACATTATAAATATTCACTCTAATATTACCGCTACATCACTTGGGTATAGCAGTATGGCAACACAAGGTGGTGATGACATTATAAATATAGATAGTGGTGCAAAGATAGAAAATACAACAATATATGCACAAGTTGGTAATGACACTATAAATATCAATAATGCGACAATTAGCCATAGTTACATCAACACAGATGGTCATGCTGGTATCTCTGCGATAGATAAAGACACTTTTAACCTTAGTGAAGTGACAATAAAAAATGGTGCAAAGCTTGAGGGTGGACTAGATACAGATACTTTTAATATAGAAAATATCACTGTGGATCAAAACGGGTATGGCGGTGATTCTTTTGCTCTTAACGGCGATAGTGGTAATGACATTTTCAATATAAGAGGCACTATCGATGGAAAATTTAACGATGCTAGGGTAGGGTATTTATCTGAAGTTATCTCTGGCGGAGATGGTGATGATACAGTAAATTTTGAAGGTGGCTCGGTTGTGAACTACTCTAAAATTTATGGAGAATGGAGTGGCTATATCGGCAATGATACGTTTAATATAAAAAGTGGTGCTACTTTAAATAACTCTATGATATGTGGTATGGATGGCAATGATACGTTTAATATAAAAAGTGGTGCTATGTTAAACGATACGCAAATTTATGGCGATGATTACAAAAATGAATGGGGTGCAACTGGCAACGATATCGTAAATGTGGAAAAAGGTGCAGTTTTAAATAATGTCTCTATTGATGGTGGAAGCGGTGAAGATACGTTGATAGTTCGAGAAAATAACATCGACTTTTCAAAGGTTAAAGTACTTCGAAAAACTATCTCTTGGTGGTGATGTGCAAAGCGATGGTAGTATAGTGGATAGTGAGAGTGCAAATTTGAGACTAAGTGCTGCCAATGTTAAAGACATTTTGCGTGATACTGGAAAGACAGTATTAAAAATAGATGGCGATAGTAGCGATAGGCTTGAGCTTGATGGCTTTGATGAGCACTCAGCTGTAAGTGCTGGAGGCTACACGAAGTATGCAAGCCTTGATGGTACCATAAGCATAGAGATCAAAGACGAAGTTGTTTCAAGTTTCTGATCTATTCTAACTCTCTAACTATCACCGACCATTCTTTTGCAAGTTTTTCAAGGCTAAATTTAGCATTTGCAGGGCTGGTTGATGGTAGTTTTACCACTTCATTTTTTGTTGATTTTATGATCTCGTCTTCTAAATATTTTTTGCAAATTTCATAAGCCTTGCCGCCGTTTGCGTAGACTCGCGTGATATTTGCCTCTTTAAAAATTGGCTTTAAATTTGCAGGCACGATCTGGCTCATCTTAGCGTCGCTTGAGCCCTCTATCTCGCATGATATCGCCGCATCATATATCGCGATGTGATGAGAGAGTAGGAATTTTATCTTTTCATCCGTGCTTTCTGGCGTATCAGCATTTAAAATCCCAGCCAACACACGCCAAAAAGCGGTTTTGCGGATTTGCATAGTAAAAGCCAAATTTACGAGAGATGACAGAGGGAAATGAGCCTAGGATCAAAACTCTAGAGTTTTTATCAAAGATTGGCTTAAAAGGGTGCGTTTGGCTCATATTTTTTTGCCTTTTAAATTTATGAATAATTTTTAGATAATGATATATAAAATCGGCTTTTAGAAGTTAATTAGGAGCTGCAGTGCCTTGGTGCAAGATGAGGTTTTTCGATAAGGGCTGGATAAATGGCGATCTGGACGATGATGAGTTTGAAAAGAGGATAGAGGATTATGGCTCGTATATAAAGTCTTTTTATGACGAGCTAAAGACGCTTGAGAGAATTTTTATAGATCTACATTTTAATGATGCAAAGATAGTATCTTTTGCCTTTATGAAAAAGTGGCGCTAGGGTTAAATTTCTATATCGGAGACTTGCAAAATGGCTACTTCGAGCTAAGTGTCCTTTTTAAAGATTTTCATATAGATGACAGCGCTCTTGGAGAGATCATAGCCAGTGAAGTGGCTTTTGCGGAGAAGGAATTTTTATTTTTTTCATATATTATGAGTGATCTTAGGAGCGTCATTTTGCCTTGACGAGATATGCAGTATTAATGTAAAAAGATTTCAAGCAAGATATATTCTAGCTGCTAGAGTAAATTTTAGGTGCAAAAGCACCTAAAATTTAATTGATTTCGTCGCTAAAGTCTGCTAGGCTTAGGCGTTTTAGCTGGCGGTAGCGTCTTTGCGCGTCAGCTTTGTTTTTAGCTAGTAACTCGTCTGCGTGCTCAGGGTTGGTCTTCTTAAGCGAGTTGTAGCGAACTTCGTTTAGCAAAAACTCTTCATAAAGCGACCAGTCTGGCTCTTTTGAGGTGATTTTGAGCGGATTTTGTCCCTCTTTTAAAAGGCGCGGATCGTATAGGTATGTCGGCCAGTATCCGCATTTTGTAGCGAGCTCGCCTTGGCCGCCTGACTGCGATAAGCCGCCCTTGATGCCGTGAGCGATGCACGGAGAGTAGGCGATGATGAGGCTTGGGCCATCATACGCTTCGGCCGCTGCGATCGCTTTTATCACGTTTGCTTGGCTCGCGTTTGAGTTGATCTGCGCTACGAAAATGTTGCCGTAAGTCATCGCGATGTAGCCAAGGTCCTTTTTCTGAGCTGGCTTGCCGCTAGCCGTAAACTGCGCTATCGAGCCTGCGCGGCTTGATTTAGAGCTTTGGCCGCCAGTGTTTGAATAAACTTCGGTGTCAAGCACTAGCACATTTACGTTTTCGCCGCTTGCTAGCACGTGGTCAAGTCCGCCAAAGCCGATGTCATACGCCCAGCCGTCGCCGCCGATGATCCATTGCGACTTTTTGACGAGGAATTTCTTAAGCTCTAAAATTTCTTTAACGCCTGGCGCGCTTAAATTTTGCTCTAAAATAGGCAATAGTTTTCTCGTGATCTCTTGCGTTTTAACGCCGTCATTTTTGAAAATTTATCCAGTCGTTGTAAAGCGCTGAAAGTGCGTTTGGCACGCTATCTATGTTGTTTCTCATTATGTCTTCGATGCGGTGGCGTATAGTCTCCATCGCTACATTCATACCCATGCCAAACTCAGCGTTATCTTCAAATAGCGAGTTTGCCCACGCAACGCCCTTGCCTTCGTCATTTGTGGTGTACGGAGTAGATGGGGCTGAGCCGCCATATATCGAGCTACAACCAGTCGCGTTTGCAACGATCATGCGCTCGCCAAAGAGCCTTGTTATAAGCGTGATATACGGAGTTTCGCCGCATCCCGGGCAAGCGCCGTGGAATTCAAAGAGCGGCTTAGCAAAGCCAACGCCCTTAACGCTCTCTTTATTCATGAGATCGTCTTTATAAGCGACCTTTTTAAATAGATAATCAGCGTTTCCTTGCTCGTTTTTGCCTAACTCTTCTTCAAGCGGCACCATTACGAGCGATTTTTCCTTGCTTGGGCAGTTTTGTGCGCATAGCTCGCAGCCAGTGCAGTCTAGCGGGCTTACTTGGATTTTATATTTTAGTCCCTTGACCTCTTTGCCTTTTGCCTCTAGGTTATGCTCTTTTACGCCATCTGGAGCTACGCTAAGCTCGTTTTCGTCTATCAAAAATGGCCTGATTACAGCGTGCGGGCAGACAAATGCGCACTGGTTGCACTGGATGCAGTTTTGCTCGATCCATTTTGGCACCATGACGCCAACGCCGCGTTTCTCGTAGGCCGTCGTGCCAGCTTCGAAGTGGCCGTCCTCGTAGCCTATGAAGGCTGAGACTGGTAGGCTGTCACCGCGAGCCGCATTTATCGGTTTTACGACGTTTTCGATGAAGCTGTTGCCGATGTATTTTTCATCTTTTTGTTCATCATCTGCTAAATTTGCCCACGCAGGATCGACTGGCACTTTTATGAGTCCATTTGCGCCAACATCGATAGCGTTGTAGTTCATCTGCACGATCGCCTCACCTTTTTTAGCGTAGGCTTTGTGCGCGTACTCTTTCATATATTTTTGCGCATCTTCAAATGGTATGATGTCGGCAAGCTTGAAAAATGCCGACTGCATTATGGTATTTGTGCGGTTTTTAAGTCCGATGTCGTGTGCTAGCTTTGTTGCGTTTATGATGTAGAAATTTATATTTTTGCTAGCTAAAATTTTCTTAACTTTATTTGGCAGCTTCGCTATCGTCTGCTCTGCGTCCCAGATAGAGTTTAATAAAAATGTGCCGTTTTCTCTGATGCCGTCAATCACGTCGTACATTCAAGATATGCTGCGACTGGAGCAGGCTACAAAGTGCGGGTTTGAGACGAGATAGGTCGAGCGGATTGGCTTTTTGCCAAAGCGAAGGTGTGAGCGCGTGTAACCGCCTGATTTTTTACTATCGTAGGCAAAATATGCCTGCGCATAAAGGTCGGTTTTGTCGCCGATGATCTTTATCGAGTTTTTGTTTGCGCCCACGGTGCCATCAGCGCCAAGGCCGTAAAAATAAGCACTCTTTAACGCTCTCATCGCTTAGTGAAATTTTCTCTCCAGTTGGCAGCGAGGTAAAAGTGACGTCATCGACGATACCAACTGTAAAGCCATCTTTTGGCTCGCTTTGGTTTAAATTCTCAAACACAGCTAGCATCTGCGCAGGATCGACGTCCTTTGAGCTAAGGCCGTATCTGCCGCCAACTATGACTGGGGCGTCCTTTTGGCCGTAAAATGCAGCTTTTATATCAAGATATAGCGGCTCGCCAAGGCTGCCAGGCTCTTTTGTGCGGTCAAGAACGGCTATCTTTTTAACGCTCTTTGGCATCACGTCAAAGAGATACTTCGTGCTAAATGGGCGGTACAAATGCACCTTGATGATGCCCACCTTTTCGCCTTTTGCGTTTAGATAATCAACGACCTCTTCAAGAGTTTGCGTCACTGAGCCCATAGCTACGATGACGCGCGTAGCCTCAGGATCGCCGTAGTAGTTAAACGGCTTGTAGTCTCTGCCAGTGATCTTTGAAATTTCAGCTAGGTAGTTTGCTACGATATCTGGCACCGCGTTATAAAAGCGGTTGCTTAACTCTCTTGTTTGAAAGTAGATATCGTCATTTTGCGCTGTGCCTCTTGTTTTTGGGCTCTCTGGATTTAGCGCTTCGTCTCTAAATTTCTGTAGCGCCTCTCTATCAAGGAGTCTATCAAAGTGCGCGTAGTCCATCACTTCTACTTTTTGAATTTCATGGCTCGTTCTAAAGCCGTCAAAGAAGTGTAAAAACGGCACTCTGCCCTTGATCGCTGCTAAATGCGCCACGCCAGCGATGTCCATCACCTCTTGCACCGAGCCGCTTGCTAGCATAGCAAAGCCAGTTTGGCGACAGGCGTAGATATCTTGGTGATCGCCAAATATTGAAAGTGCCTGCGCTGCTAGTGATCGAGCTGAGACGTGGATGACGCCAGGGAGGAGCTGGCCTGCTATCTTATACATATTTGGAATTTTTAAAAGTAGGCCTTGAGAAGCTGTGTAGGGTCGTAGTTAGGGCGCCAACTGCAGTGAGCCATGCACCGTGCCAGCTGCGCCGCCTCGCTTTGCATCTCGACTACTTTTACTGGCATACCAAATAAGTCTGCTTGCCCTGCGCCGCCCAAAGGTCAGTATAGTCAGCCATAGGCGAGCTAGGAGTGATAGGGTAAATCCCAGCTACTTCGGTAAATGCGTATGACGCGTAAGCTGCGGCCTCGTTTCCGTCCATAGTTTTTCATTATTTTTTTGACATATTTCCGCCTTAAAATTATCTTAAAAATGGCTTTATTATAAAAGAAAAATCCGAAATTTGTCATTAATCTCTATCATTAAAAATTACATTTATAAATAACTAAGATGTAAGTCAAATTTTAATATTGTGAGGGGCAAAGTAAAAAGGATGAAATTTTGATAAATATTCATAAAATAGCCTATCTAAGGGTTATCGCGCTAGCTTTTTGCAGCTTTTATATTTAATACAACTGAGTTCGTGCCGGTGCCGCTTTTAAGCGACATAGCAAAGGATTTTGGCATGAGTACGGCTGATACCGGACTCATCATCACGATATATGCGTGGAGCGTGACGATACTCTCGCTACCTTTTATGTTGCTAACTGCAAATTTAGAGCGAAGGTCGCTACTTTTAAAGGTTTTCATCATTTTTGTCGCTTCTCACGCACTTTGCGCTGTTGCTTGGAATTTTACTGTTTTAGTCATAGCTCGCGTGCTAATAGCCATCTCGCACGCCATATTTTGGTCGATCACCGCCTCGCTTGCTGTTAGAGTGGCACCTATCAATAAAAGCTCGCAGGCTCTGGGACTTTTAGCACTTGGCACATCGATGGCGATGATACTTGGCTTGCCGCTTGGCAGGATTTTGGGCGATAGCTTGGGCTGGCGTGTCACATTTGGGCTCATAGGGATATTTGCTGTGGGCGTTGGGGCTTGGCTATATAAAATTTTGCCACTTTTGCCTAGTAAGAACTCAGGTTCATTAAAGAGTTTGCCAGAGCTTGCAAGAAATGGCTTTTTGATGGTGATATTTTTGCTAACTGCTATCGTTATCAGTGCGCATTTTAGCACCTATAGCTACATCGAGCCATTTGCTAAAGACATAAGCGGCTTTGATGGTAAATTTATCACCATATTTTTGCTTTTATTTGGCGTCGCTGGCATCGTAGCAAGCTGGCTTTTCTCTAAATTTCTATAAGCTTTATACCAACTGCTTTTTACAGCTATCTCAATAGCTATCATTTTAGTCTGCTTGCTTGTGCTAAATGTGATCGCTACAAATGAGAGCTTGATGCTTGCGCTTGCCTTTATCTGGGGCTTGGCATAGCTGGGATAAATATGAGCTTTCAGATAAAGGTGCTAAGCTTAGCCTCAAACGCCACGGACGCCGCGATGGCGATATATTCAGCCATTTATAACATCGGCATAGGAGCTGGCGCGCTAATAGGTCATCAAACGATAGTTCATCTTGGTGAGCAAAATATCGGCAATGTTGGCAGCCTTTTGCGGCTGGTTGGACTTGTCATATTTCTCGTTGCAGCGGTTAAATTTAGGGCAAAAAAGAGCTCCAAAAAGTAAATTAAATGAAAATTTTTATTTTAGTTTAAGGTTTTTCTGCACTAGAATTTGACCAGTTAAATTGCTCAAAGGAGTATAAAAATGGCTTTTTGGGGGTATTATAATTGGTCTAGTGACCCTTTTGTGCAGTGGGATATGCCATCATTAAAGGCAAATACGCGCCACTCGTTCTCTTTCTCTCTGGCGTTTTTTTATGCTGATCTGCTCGGTCATGCTTGGCACTGGGCACTTATGCCAAAGCAGGCTGTGCCAACAGGAAATGAGTATTTTAACATCGTAGAATTTATACGCTACATGTTCTCAAACAGGCTTTCAAACCTTGGCCTCATCATCATGTTTATGGTAGGTTTTGCAAGCTATATGACGCATATCGGAGCAAACCACGCCTTCGTTGGTATCGCAACAAAGCGCTTTAAGATGATAAAAAACCCTTACATCATGGTCTTTGTCGCATTTTTGGTCGCAAAGCTCATTAGTATGGTTATCACCAGTGCCGTTGGACTAGGCGTTTTGTGCCTTGCGCTACTTGGGCCAGTGCTCATCTCGCTTGGGCTAAATAAACTAACAGTTGGCTCGATCTGCGCTATGTCTGGAGCTGTTTCGTTGGTGCTTCTTGGTGCTTCGACAGCAGCCGCCGCAAAGGCTACGCAGCTTAATATACTGGATTATGTATTTACATATAAAATTCCAGCCGGTCTGCCAACGACGCTAGTTATCGGCATCGCTCTAGTTTTTGGAACAGGTATCTGGATAAAAAGAGGGCTGGGTTTGTAGTGAGCATGTGGGCGATGTTATGGAGTTTGAGGGAACAAAGGACGAGTTTAAAGATGCGCCTAAAATTTATGCACTACTGCCATTTTTACCGATGATATTAGTCGTTGTGTTCTCACGCTACGCTATCACTTCTATCAAGCTTGATATTTCAGCTATCATCATCATCTCTGTCGTGATAGCCATGATATTTGAGGCGATAAGGTGTAAATTTAAATTTGACGTTATTGCTGATGGGCTAAAAGGTCTTTTTTAACGCTATGGGTAAGAGTTTAAGCCGGTGTTGTCGTTTTAATCATCGCAGCTGGTGTCTTTTGCGGAGGGCTTTAAGGCTCTTGGTATGATAGATGCGATCATAAAACTCGCAAATACTCTAGGACTTGCTGGCTTTGGCATGTCAGTGCTTTTTGTCGTTATCACAACACTAGTTACCATTATCTCTGGCTCAAACGGAGCGAGCTTTTATCCGCTCATAGAGATGGTGCTGCAAATCGCATCTAAACTAAACGTAAGCTCAGTCATGCTGGTACTCCTATGCACCAAGCCTCAACGATCGCCCGTCCGATCTCGCCAGTATCAGGCGTAGTCATCGCCATAGCTGGCATGCTAAAAGTGCAGCCCAATGGATATCGTAAAAACGCTGCAGTGTGCCTGCTATTTTGGGACTAGTAAAGTCATCATATTTTTGTATTTTTACTTTCATTGTGAGGACGGTATGAAGCTGAAGTTGTTTGGGACTTTAGCGATGCTTATGGCGACATTGATAGTGCTAAATTTAAAGAGGCGTTTGAAAATTTAGAAGCTCTTATCTTAAAGGCTGTGAAATTTAGCCAGCAAAAAGAAGGTTTAAGCTTAGCCATAAATGCTTATGAGCTTGCTTTTTGCGAGCTAAATTCACTTTTTGGCATTTTGCAGGTGCAAGGCGAGCAATGACGTAAAAGACGAGCGAGCAAGCGCTGCGGAGATCCCACTTTTGATGAGTGGGATAAATTTAGAAAAAGCAAAGCTAGCCATTTTTAATGCCATTGACAAGCTTGAAGGCTCAATTATTCTTTTAAAAGTGGTGAGTTTGAAAAGATAAAGCCACTTTTATGATGAGTACAAAAAAATAGCTATCAGCGTATGCTTAGCGCAAAAAGTGGCGAAATTTATGATCAAATCTCACTTAGCAATTTTGCGCCGCTTTATGGCATATTTAGGCACCTAAACAACCTCATATCACTAAAAGCAGTAAATAGCTCTGGCAAAGAAAGCACCTATAGCTACTCAAAATGCGCTGGCGTTTTAAAAGGCTCGCCAGATCAAACTCTAAGAAAGAGCGTCTTTTGCGGGCTAAAAGAGCACTATGAAAAGCATGCAAATTTATACGCAGACTTACTAAATATGCTAGCTGGCTTTAGGCTTAGTAAATTTAAGGCCGCAAAAACCGACTTTTTAACGCCAAGTCTGGAGCAAAATAAGATCAGCAAAGATACGCTTGAAGCGATGTTTGAGGCAGTTTGCATGAGGCTAGAGAAGATAAGAGAGTGCGTGAGTCTTAGGGCAAAGCACCTTCCAAACGGCGAAATTTACGCTTGTGATCTTTTGGCTCCTTCGCCATTTGCTAGCAAGGATAAATTTTCCTACGAAGAGGCTATAAATTTGATCCTTGCAGCACTTAGAAAGGTCGATAATGAAGCTTGTGAATTTGTTAATATGATGCTAGAAAAGGGCTGGATAGAGGCTGAGGTGCGTGAGAATAAAGCTGCTGGAGCATTTTGCGTTTGGCTTGGCAAATTTAAGCAGCCGCGACTTTTTTCAAGCTATACAGGCGCTCTATCGCACGTGATACAGCAGGCTCACGAGCTAGGCCATGCTTGGCACTACTGGCTCATGCGCGACATCTGTGCACTTCATCAAAAGCCGCCTATGAGCTTGGCTGAGTGCGCTAGTACGTTTAACGAAGCCTTGCTCAGAAATCACCTTAGAAAAAGCAGTAGTGATGATAAATTTTGCTTTGATATCCTTTGGCAGGAGCTAAAGTCAGCAGCAAATTTCATGCTAAATATCGGAGTTAGATATGAGTTTGAAAGCGCCTTTTTAAAAGCCAGACAAAATGGAGTTGTGAGCGTTAAAGAGATAGAAACTTTCATACAGATGGCTTTGGGATAAATTTCATGGCGAGACGACAAAAGATAGTGAGTATTTTGCCTTACTTTTAAGCTCGCATTTTTACAAAAACAGATCAATATATTTACAACTATCCTTATATGATCGGCTATTTGATATCGCAGTTTTTAATAAGCGAATTTGAAAATGATAGTGGTAAATTCTCACTAGATATAAGGCATTTTTTGATGGATAGTGGGGTGATGAGCGTTGAAGATCTTTTTGCAAAAACACTTCAAAAAGATGCTAGAAATAGCACTGGCTTCAATGCGTGGACCATGCTTTGCGCTGCAGATGAGTTTAAAAAGCTAGAAAAGAAAATAAACTTCTAAATTTAACCTCTAAAACAACCAAAAAAACGTTACAAATTTCTACAAATAAGTGATAATAAATATCATAACTAAGAATAATTTTGAAAGCTTTTTTATAATCGTTATCAGAAAATGAAATAAATTCTAGGAGCTTGTTATGTCAGTTTTAGTTATCGGAGCAGATGAGATCACGCCTATTAAGGCTGTTTTGCATGATTTGGGAGCTGAGAAGATAGAGCACTGGGACGCTAGAAACGAAAACCGCGTAAATCGCAAGCCGATCCCGCAAGACACCGAGTGCGTGGTGATGCTAACTAGCTTTTTAAACCACAACACGATGAAGACCATTAAAACTCAAGCAAAAAAGAGAAATATCCCTATCGTTTGTGCTAAAAGAAGCGTTAGTTGCGTATTTTGCGAGTATTGTAAGGTCTTTGGACTAGATAAGGAATTTGGATGCAAAAAGAATAATCGATGAAGTTCGGGTTTTTATCAGATATTGGCGAAATAACTCCAAGTATTTTTGCAAAGCTTGACAAGCTTTCGCGTGCGAAAATTTTTATCGCACTTTATAATGTTGGCGTTGAAAGCGAGCTAAAGATCCCGCTTTCTTACGCTAAATTTCTAAATTTCAAAGACATTTTTGAGGCTAGGATAACTCTTTCACTGCGTGATACGTTTACAATTCAAACCAGTTGATAGCTTTTGCATACCTCTCAAACGTCGTTATAAATGCTTATTTGAAAAATGATTTTAAAGGGTTGAAATTTGTAGCAAAAGAGCCAAAGATGGCAGCTGCAAAGATGATAAAGATGCTTTATAGAAGCGGAGAATTTGAGTTTTTCGTTGACGCAGCGCAGATGTTTTGCCAGTTTGTTTATGATAAAATACGCCTCCGCCATCAGGACAAAGAGGTCGTGCTAAATGGTGGTGTCATCTTGGTCAAAAAAGATGGCAAAAATTTGCTCAGCGTCATGCCAAGCTTTAAAAGGGTGAGCTTTGATGATATGAGAAATTTAAACGACGACATCGATGCAGCCGTTTGTGCGCTTGGTCGCGAGTGCGAGATGGTCTATATCGTTTGCCCTAGAAATGAGGAATTTAGGCGGCACGTTGAGGTTAGGCACTGCTTTGCAAGAGGGTGCATAAAGCTCGTGCCTTATACGATTATTAGTAAAATTTTTTAAAAAGGATAAAAATGATAGGTATAGTTTTTGGAAGCAGCATGGGAAATACCGAAGATGCAGCAAAGCTTATAAGCGAGGGTTTGGGGCTTGAAAACGAGCTTTTAAATGTCTCTGACGTGGACGCAGTGAAGCTAAATAGCTTTGATAAGCTCATCCTTGGCACATCGACTTGGGGTAGCGGTGATCTTCAAGATGACTGGGATGCGTTTGATTTTAAAGCGTTAAATTTAAGCGGTAAAACGGTCGCTGTTTTTGGCATGGGCGATAGCGAGAGCTACTCTGATGAGTACTGTAACGGCATGGCAAAGCTTTACGATGAGGTCGTAAAAGCAGGTGCAAAGGTAGTTGGCGAAGTTAGCACTGATGGATATACATTTGATGGCTCTGATGCTGTAAGAGGCGGCAAATTTGTAGGTCTAGCGCTTGATGCTGATAACCAGAGCGACAAAACTGAGGGTAGAATTTCAGCTTGGATTGAGCAGATAAAACCATACTTTGCGTAATTAATTTAGCTAGATCTTCTAGCTAAATTTAAACAAAACGCCAGCTAAAAAGTTGGCGTAAATGTTTACTATTTTGATACATCTATACCAAAATATTTTAGAGATATTTCTTTTAATTTTCCTTCTTTGAAAGCTCGTCTAACGCTTTGTTTATTTGCTCTTTAAGCTCGGTATTGCCTTTTTGTATGGCAACTCGCATAGTCTTTGTCGGTGCCAGTTGCGGCTATCTTCATAGGGGGCGTTTGGACGCTCTTTTTAGAAAGTCGTAAAATACTACATTTGTTCTTATAACTGATCCACGCGACCTGCTATTAGCAGCTCCATACTTTTTGCAAAGCTATCAACTGTTACATTTTTGAGCACCGTAGCTTACTGCGACCTTTGCCCAGTTGCTTGTAGCAGAGTCGGCATTTTTCTTACCTTTTAGATCGTTAAATGACTTTATAGAGTTGTTATCTTTTTGACAATTATTGTACCATATGTGACAGTGTATGGCTCTGAAAATTCGTACTTTTTCTTTCTCTCGTCAGTTATGCTAACTCGATTAAATACAGCATCCGCTTTGCCGGAATCAAATGCAGCTAGCATCGCATCCCACGGCGCAGTTAGAAAGTCTATCTTTACGTTAACTTCTTTGCTACAGCTTTTGCGATATCTACATCGTATCCGACTAATTCGTTTTTATCGTTATAGTAACTAAAAGGCGCATATGTTCCCTCAGTAGCGACGGTCAAAAACGCCGAGTTTTTAGTGTGCTGGCATTTGCTAAAACTGCAAACGCACCTAAAATAACTGCAAATAATGCCTTTTTACATTTCATTTTTATTCTCCTTTTTAGATTTGTCCGAGTATTTAAACGAAATTTCTGCAAAAAGCATCATAAAAACTTAGTGCCTCACTCCGCTAAAAGTGAGACCGCTAGAGCTTTTACCCCTTAAAATCAACCTTACCGCTTGCAAGCGTCGGGATATCATCAACGATAAATATATAGCTTGGCATCATTATCGGGCAAGATTACTCTCTTTTAAAATTTGCTCGATATTTTCAGGCTCTGTGCCACTTTTTACTAAAAGTGCGATCGCTTCGCCTTTTTTGCTATCTGGCACGTTTGCACTGCTAAAGACAACGTCGCCCCCAAGCACCTTTGCAAGCTCCTCTTCGACGCTTCCAAGGCTTATCATCTCGCCGCCTATCTTGGCAAACCTTGAGTATCTATCTACGATAAATACAAAGCCGTTTTCATCGATGTGGCCTTTATCGCCAGTTTTATAGTATCTTACGCCATCAATGTGCGTGATGACCTCGCTTGTTTTGGCTTCGTCGTTTAGATAGCCCTTCATCACCTGCGATCCGCCGATGACGATGAGGCCGTCTGTGCCAGTTTCTAGCTCTTCAAGCGTCTCTGGGTCGATTATTTTTATGATGGTGCCAGGCAGAGGCATGCCAACGCTGGCAGGTCTATTAAATGTAAGCTCTTTTAGGCTCTCTTTTTCTAGGATATTTGGCATATTTACAGCAGCTACTGGCGCCGTTTCGGTCGCATCATAACCTTCATAAATCTCTATGCCAAATTTGAGCCTAAATTCGTCTTTTATCTCAGGTTTTAGCTTTTCAGCCCCAGCTACGACCATTCTGGCACTTTGAAACATCAGCGGATGAAGCTTTTTGTTTCTGGTGTAGAGCCTAAAGAACGTTGAGGTGCCAAAGATGATGCTAACGCTGTGTCTTGCAGCCATTTTGCCTATAGTCGCTCCGTCTGTTGGGTCAGGTACGCTTACCATTTTTATGCCCTCGCAAAGTGGCATGAGCGTGGTGACTGTTAGTCCAAATGAGTGAAATACTGGGAGTGAATTTAAGATCACGTCATCTTTTTTGAGATTTAGAAGTTCGCTTATTTGCTTAATGTTTGCAAGTAAATTTTTATGGCTTAGCTCGATGCCTTTTGGCTCGCCCTCGCTGCCGCTACTAAATAAAATAGTAGCCGTATCCTCTAAGCTCACTGGCCTAAAATAGCAAAGCTTAATAAGCCAAGCTGGGGCAAAAAGGCAGTTAAAAGCGCTAAAAATTTCTCTTTTTTTGAGACGCTGGCTGAGAGATCTTCTGCAAATTTAGCCCTGCCGCTCATCGCATCTTTTAGATCAAAGCCCTTAAGTGCTAGTTTTTCAAGAAATTTGCTAGAGGTGATGACTGTATTTATATTTGCCTTTCTTAGGGCGTGATTTAGCGAGGTCTCATTTAGTGTGTAGTTTAAATTTACGCTTACTTTGCCCATGGCAAGAAGTGCCATATTTACTATCGCTGCGATGCTTGAGCTAGGTAGCAAGATGCCTATATTTTTCTCATCTTTTAGCTCTCGTTTGAAAATTTTGATAAAGACTAAAACAGCTGTTATAAATTTCAAGTTGCTTAAATTTAGCCCTGTGCTGTCGCTCACGCACTCTTTAAATTTACTCTCTTTTGCGTTATTTAGCCACTCGCTTGTTAGTGGTTTTTGCCTTGAGATAAAGCTCTCCCACGATGAAAAGCTAAGCTCAAGCACCTTTTGCTTCATCTTTGCAGCGTTTATAAATGTGGTTATTGGCTTGCCAAAGGCGACGATGATATCGCGTCTGCCATTTTTAGAAGTTAGGTCTTTATAAAATGTACTAGCTCTTGAAAAGCTAGATCCCCAAAGGCCACGAAGGTAAAATGGCACGATGCAAATTTCTTCTAGGTCTCTTATGATAAGCTCAAAGCCCTTTTTGAAACTCATTTATCTGGCCGTTGTAGCTGATGTGGCCCTCTGGGAAAAGTGCGACTACTTCGCCATTTTTAGGGCACTCTCTAACTAGCTCGATCGACTCTTTGCTAGCCTGCGCCTATTGGGATCACTTTAGAAAATTTAGATGGCTTTAGATACCATTTGTTATAGATCGTTCTATACATGACAAATCTTATGCCCCTTGGGCTTGCAGCTTGCAGCACGAGCCAGTCGATCCAGCTGATGTGATTGCCAAGAAGTAGCGCGCCGCCACTTTGCGGTAAATTTTGAAGTCCTTCAACAAAAAAGCGGTACTTTGTCTTTAAAAATAGCAATAAAAAGTAGCCTTGTAAAAAGGTGTGGAAGCGCAAAAATGGCGTAAAAAACCGCCGGTAAGCAAACAAGCGCTGTAAAGACAAAAAGTCTAGTGGTTGAAATTTCAAAATATACTAAGCCTATGCCAATGGCTAGAAATAGCACCATTGAGACGTTTTGTAAGAAGTTGTTTGCCGCCATTATCTTGCCGGTACTTTTTTGTGGGGCAAAGTACTGGATCATCGCATTTAGCAGCACTATGAAGATGCCTCCAAAAAAGCCAAATGCAAATGAGCTAAGGCTCACTACGCCGATGCTTGAGCCAAATGCGAAAAATAAAAGCGAGAAAAATATACCAATAGCGCCCATTGGCACGATGCCAAGCTCGATGTGTAGCTTTGACATAGAGCCAGCCACGTATGAGCCAAATGCGATGCCTATGGCGCTTACTGCAAGGATCGCTTGCACTGCTAGCGAGCTGTCGTCATTAAAAACTGCTTTGTAGTGAGCTGGGGAAGGCTGCGATGATGATCTGAGAGATGCCCCAAAATATACTAAGTCCAGCGATACTTAGCCAGATATTTTTATCTGATCTTACCTCTTTTTACTTTTCTCTTAAGTAGCTAAGGCTGATGTATCTTTTAAGCTCACATCTCCGCTTTTGTTCGTTTGTTTCCTGATATAAGGTAGCTTGTAGGCAAAATGCTTCAAGTGCGCTAAATACAACCAAAAAGATGCCGATAGGATAGACGCTTTTTAAAATTTCTTCCGAGTTTTCACCTTGGATGTATCGTACTCAAAATATAAATGAAAAATAAAAATGAGCTAACAAGTAGTGCGACGATGGTAGCGCTTGGATGACGCCGTTTGCTGTGCCAGTCGCTCGAGTGCCGACAAGTGCTTTGATGATGCCGTATTTTTGCAGGGCGAGTAGATCGCACTTTGAGCAGACCAAAATGATGTGAGCGCAAATGCCACGCCAAAGAGGCACCCAAAAGGTAGCTAATAAGCACCGCAACGCTGATAACAACGCCAAAGACGGCGCAAATTCTAATAACCTTTGTCTTTGCATTGTCATTTATAAAGCTTGAAGGCGAAAAATAAAAATATAAATGGAAGCAAGATCATCGCATTTTATAACGGCTGTTAGGATAAAAAGCGTGTCGCCTGAGTAGGTCTTTAAAAGGACGTTTTTGGATGGTTATTTTGTGTGCTAGATCGACACTTGCGTTTTAAAAATGCGATCGCAAGGTAGGGGCAAAAAGCCAGTGACTTTTTAGTAAATTCCCTCATGAATAAAGCCTTTTTGGATTTAAAATTACTGTAAATCTAACAGCAAAATATTTAAAAATATCGTTAATAAAAACTCTAGCCATAAATTTTGTGGTGAAATTTCTTTGAGTAAATTTTTATATGCTTTTTGATAAAATCCGCCTATCAAAAATAAGGAATTATCATGGACTATGAAATCATCGTCGTTGGCGGCGGACATGCTGGCATTGAGGCAAGTCTTGCGGCTCGCTAGAATGGGCAAACAAACTGCTGATCACTATCTTAGCCGAGCAAATAGGCGCTGCAAGCTGCAAACCCAGCCATCGGCGGCCTTGCAAAGGGACATCTTGTAAAGAGATCGACGCGCTTGGCGGTCAAATGGGACTTACGACTGACGCTGTTGGTATCCAGTTTCGTGTGCTAAATGAGAGTAAAGGCCCAGCAGTACGTAGTAGCCGTGCTCAGATCGACTATGGATGAGATACCGCGTTTATATGAAGGTATGCTTAAAACACTCCAGACAATTTCTCAAGAGATCGCCACTGAAAATTTTAAGCGAAAATGGCGAAGTAACTGGCGTTAAAACCCACCTAAATAACATCTATAACGCAAAAAGTGATATTACAACTGGCACATTTTTAAACGGGCTAATCCACGTTGGATTTAACAAACTTGAAGCTGGCCGTGTGGGTGAGCTAAGCGCAAAGGATCTAAGCTCTAGCTTAAGGGAGCTTGGGCTAAATTTAGGCAGGCTAAAGACTGGAACATGCCCAAGGATCGACGCAAAAACGATAAATTTTGAAATTTTAGAGAAGCAAGATGGCGATGCAAAGCCAGTTGCGTTTAGCTTTAGAACTAAAAATTTCTCCCCAACGCAGCTGCCATGCTACATCGCCTATACAAATGAAACCACCCATGAGATAATCCGCTCAAATTTCGACAAAGCGCCACTTTTTACAGGTCAGATCGAGGGCATCGGACCAAGATATTGCCCAAGTATAGAGGATAAGATAAACCGCTTTGGCGATCGTGACAGACACCACCTTTTTATCGAGCCTCAGACTCTTGAAGCGACAGAGTACTACATAAACGGCTTTTCAACGAGCCTGCCTTATGAGGTGCAAGTGCAGATGCTCCGCTCCGTAAAGGGCTTTGAAAACGCCAAAATAGTAAGGCATGGATACGCCATAGAGTACGACTATGTCGAGCCAACACAGCTAAAACATAGCTTAGAGACTAAAAAAGTAAAAGGGCTATACTTGGCTGGGCAGATAAATGGCACGACTGGATACGAGGAGGCCGGCGCTCAGGGGCTAATGGCTGGTATAAATGCAGCGCTTTCGCTGGATAACAAAGAGCCGCTTGTTTTGCGCCGTGATGAGGCTTTATATCGGCGTTTAATAGATGACCTTGTGACAAAAGGGACAAAAAGAGCCATATAGGATGTTTACGAGTAGGGCGGAGTATCGTTTGCTTTTTGCGTGAGGAAAATGCAATTTAAGGCTTTGGCGGATATGGTCATGAGCTTGGGCCGCTTTGATGATGAGACTTTTAACGAGATAGAAAACATAGAAGAAATTAAAAGAGGGGTTAGAGTTTTTAAACGAGACTCAGATCACGCCAAGCAAGGCAAATTTAGAACTTTTAGCAAGCCTTGATGAAGAGCCGATCAGTCAAAATGTGAGCCTTCAAAAGATAGTCGCTAGAAAGAGCTTTTACGGCTGAGAAACCAAGAAAGCTTGATCGAGAGATTTGTAATCTAGACGATGCGAGTATGGATCACTTAACCGAGTGCAAATATCAGCACCACATCAGCGAGCAAAAATCAGATAGAAAAATGAAAGATATGATGGATGTGAAAACCCTGAGTACCTCGACTTTAGAAGCATAAGCGGACTTAGCAATGAAGTGGTCGAAAAAGCTTGAGAATGGTCTCCACCAACGCTCTTTGCGGCGAGTGAAATTTCAGGTATCACGCCAGCAGCTATTGATATCTTACATATCTACATAAAGATGAGCGAGAAAAAAAGGCTCAATTTAAGCCTTTTATGGTTTTACAAATTTAACTAACATTTAAAATTTAAAACAAAGTTGCTCATTTTTAATAGTTGCTATTTATAATTTTTAAGTTTAATAAATTTTTATTATTAAAATTTTTCTATTTTACGAGAGCTAAAATAGTATTTTTATATTAACGTTTGGGTATTAAGTCACCTTTCTCTTTATAAAAAGCTTAAAATCACGATATATAGGCATTTCTAGACAATTGGTCTCACTTAGTGTAAAAAGCTTAATTCACTTTTATTTTTACAAACCATATTGTGAGATTATAGTTTTTAATTTTTGAGAGTATAATCGTTTTCAACTCTATTTATAGAAAGGAAATTAATGTCAGTAAAGCAAGAAAGACGAAGCTTTATCGGCCTTGCGTTTGGTGCCGTGGCAGCTGTTGGTGGCGCGATGTCACTAGTCTGCGCATGAAAAAGACGATCCGCTCCCTAGCGTAAAAGCTGCTGGTTTTACAACTGTCGATCTAAGCCCGATCAAAGATGGCGAGATGAGACAGGTTGAGTGGCGTAAAAAGCCTATTTTCATCCTTACAAAAAGCCCAGATATGGCTAAAAACGACAAGAGAGATGTAGTCGTTGGAGATGCGAGATATGTCGTAGTTATCGGACTTTGCACGCACCTAGGATGTATCCCTGAGTATAAAGCGAGCAAGCAAATGTTTGTCTGTGCCTGTCATGGCGGCGAATTTAACGTTGATGGCATACAAACATACGGACCTCCACCAAGACCGCTTGATATCCCACCATTTAAGATCGATGGTACCAAGCTAGTTCTAGGCGAAACAAGCCCAGAATACGAAAAATTAGTAGCTAAAGCTTAGGAGGTTAGCGATGTCTTTATCTCATAAATCAACTGGCGTTATTGACTGGCTTGACTCAACGCCCTAGCTTTTTACAAAAGCTTATGAAGGTTCTAGTTAGGAATACTGGATCCCAAAAAAATATACCTCTTTTGGGCGATGTGGGTGTTATCCTAACGACGCTTTTTCTTTCGCTTTTGATCATCACTGGCTATTTGCTTATGATGTATTACAAGCCAGATGTAAATTTGGCCTTTGACAGTGTAAATTACACTATCATGCAAGAGGTCGAGTATGGCTGGCTTTGGCGTCATATCCACGCAGTTTCAGCTTCTACGATATTTCTTATCATGTATATCCACTTGCTTACTGGACTTTACTACGGCTCATATAAAAGAGGCAGAGAGGTCATTTGGGTAAGCGGTATGGTGCTATTTATCTGCTTTTCAGCAGAGGCATTTAGCGGCTATATGCTCCCATGGGGACAGATGAGCTACTGGGCAGCGACTGTTATCACCAGCTTTTTGGTGGTGTGCCAGTTATCGGCGATGCTTTGGTTGAGTGGATCAGGGGAGATTACGCAGTTGGTGACTCAACACTTACTAGATTTTTCATGCTTCACGTCTGCTTGCTACCACTTGTAACTATCGTTGTTTTGGTTATCCACTTCTACTCATTAAGAATTCCTCACGTAAATAACCTAACAAGCGAAGATATCGACTTTGAAGTAGAGGCGCAAGAGTATCTACACTGCGACAGAGCAAAAGCTAAAGTCATACCATTTTGGCCAGGATTTTTGGCAAAAGACTTTATGTATGTATCATTTTTTATGATCTTTGTCATATATCTTGTTTGCTATCACTTCAACTTTGCGATGGATCCTATCAACTTTGAGCCAGCAAATCCACTAAAAACCCCACCACACATCTATCCAGAGTGGTACTTCTTGTGGCAATATGAAATTTTACGTGGCTTCTTCTTTGATATAGCTGGAATTTCAGCTTATAACATCGGACTTATCGCATTTGCCTTTGCAGGCGTTGCGTTTATGCTTATACCTCTTTTGATAGAAGCGGTCTTGTAGCTCCAGCTCACAAAAGACCACTATTTTTCGTATGGTTTTTGGGTGCTGGTTGCTGACCTTATCGTCTTATCTATATATGGTAAGCTCCCAACAGGTGGCATCAACGACTGGATAGGATTTTATGCTTCATTGCTATTTTTAGTGCTATTTATAATCGCACTTCCAGTTATCACAATACTTGAAAGAAAAAGGGGCTAATCATGAAAGAGCTTAAAATTTTTGCCATCGTTGTTATCCTTTCAGGTATTTTATACTGGGGTATCGAGCCTTACGCTCACACAAAGCTTCATCCGCACACTGCAAATGCCGAGTATAACTTCTCAAAAGAAGATACTGACTACGCAAAGCACTTTTTAGAGCAGAAAAAAGAGGCGCTTGAGGCTGCAAAAGCTAGCGGCAATAAGGCTAGCATCGATGCAGCTACAAAAGATGTTGAGACAGCACAAAAAATTCTTGATGACTACACAGCTTTTTGGGCTGATATAAATTCGATCGACCTTGCAAAAGGTGACGCTGCAAAAGGCGCTGAGACATTTGGAGCAGCTGGATGTACAGGATGCCACGGCATCGAAGCAGCTGGCACTCCAGCTAGTATGGACGCTGAGACAGCTAGCCAAAGCTTTGGCGTAGTGCCACCAGATCTTAGCACAGCTGGTGTACTGGCGACGAGAGAGTCTTTTGGCCGCACTTTATCAAAAATCCAACTATGGCTGTAAAACTATCTCATAAATTTAACGACGAGCATCCTTATCCGATGACTGCATTTATTGGTGCTGGCGGCGATATAAACGCTGAGATCGCTGACATAGTTGCTTATCTTAAAAAAGTATCAGCTGACGCGGATGCAAAGAGCAAGATCACTGAAGAAAAGTGTATTTTGCTGATGCATGTCAAAAGATGCATGATATGAAGTATGACAAAAATATACTCTTGGCAAACAAAGTAAGCCCTGGCAGCTTATATGGGCTCAAACCCACCTGATCTCATCTCATGATGATCCGCTCAAAAGGTGCTGACTACTTGCATAAATTTATAAACGATACTCAAAAGATGCTTCCGTGCACTGCGATGCCTAGAGTTGGCTTAAATAAAGCTGCTGAAGATGACATGAGTATCTTACATAGAAAAGTAGGCGACAGCAAAAAGCTGAGCGCGAGAGTACAGGACTTTATGTCATGATCTACTTCTTTATCTTGGGAATTTTTGCTTGGCTTTGAAACGCAAAGTCTGGAGCGAACTCCACTAGTACTTAAGAGCCTTTTTGGCTCTTAAATCTTTCTAGTAAACTTACATATATAAATAGGTATTTTTTAAAATTATTCTTTTTACAAATTTAATTAAGCTTTTTAAATTTGATTTGACATTATTGCAAATTATCTGATCTCATTCACTGCAAGAATTGGCCACTGTACCTGGCTTCGCTTACAGCTTAACTCACTCTAGGAGCCGAAATTACTCGTTCATGAAATTTTAAATCTTACTCATAGATCTTCTCGACATAAAACGCATGCAGTGCGCCAGCACTATTGCATGCCACTCTAACGTTGTCGGGAGTTAGGGGATTGTTAAGGGGAAGGAGCGACTTGTAATCTGCTCTTCCCCTTAACAAAGAGGCAAACATTTCATTTGATTAGTTGCTTTTGCAAATTTAGATTCCATTCACTGTAAGAATTGGCATTAAACTGGCTTCGCTTACAGCTTAACTCAATCTAGAGCCGAAATTACCGCTCATGAAATTTCTAAAATTTACTTATTACTCATCTGATTTTAGAAACAAAGTTTTGTAATTTTAAAATCTTATTTACTCGCCCTAGCAGACTACTATCTAGGTGCGTACTTCGTTTAGCACTACCGAGCCGTGATATGCTCGTTCACAATCGTAAAATTTGTTATAAACCCTTTGGCATAAAAACACATGCGGCGCAAAGCGCTATCGCATGTACTTTGAACGTGCGAGGGATTGTGGGATCTAAATGGAGATAAGGGGACGGCTTTGCTTCGCTATCTCGCAACTGCAAGCAGACCGTAATTCAAGCCCCTTGTCTCCCTTTTTGGATAAAAAAAGAATGCAATTTTCATAAAGTTATCTTTGCATTTAAACTTTCACTCACTCGTAAGAATTGACTACTGTAAATTTGGCTTCGCTCACCGCTTAGCTCACTCTAGAGCCGAAATTACTCGTTCATGAAATTTTAGCATTTACCTTTATTGATTGACTAGCTTAATTTAGAGGTTAAAAGCATTTGAGAAACTGGCTTGAATTTTGTGCATATGATATACCGATGCTGTCTTGCATACCTAGTGTGCACAGGTATTTGGCGAAAGATGCGGCAAATGCGAGGATATTAACAGCTACCAAGCGAGTACTTTACATTTTTGAGCAAATTTACGCAGCAAAAAAACCACATACTTTACGCAAAACAGCCAATTTAGCTCGCGTAAAGTCGCGCTAAACAGCTACACTTTTTGGCAATTTTTTGCTCATTTTATTTATCAGTTCTTCACGCTCGCTTGATTTTAGGTTGCCGTATTGAAGCTTTGTCATCATCTGCATGAAGTCAAACTGCTTAAAACATCTGCGCGTCGCTCTTTAGCTCTTTTTTCAAGCTTTTTGTAGATCTTTTCTGTCTCTTTGTTCGCTTTTTCTACCTTTGCAAAAGCTCCAGTAGCACCTCGAGTCAAGATCATTTTTTTCGCCGCCTTGTCGATGGCATTTTTAAATGGATACTGTCAGGAAATTTTCATCTGCACTCCTTTTGGATTTTTAAAATTTAGAGCAAACTATTCCCATCTCACCCCACCACTTTTTCTAGGTGGATTTTGCACGGTGAAAAACCTCTGCGATCATCGGTGTTGCGTAGTTTAGCTCAAGTTTTGTAGCCGCCTTTTCAAAACGCTTGATCGGCTCATCCCAAGCGTGATAAGAAAGATCAACTTGCCCCAATGCACCGGCACGCCAAGCCTTGCACCAAGATCTTTTTAGCGCTTGCGCTGACTCTCTGGCTTCATGTGCACGTAGGGCCAGCCATCGCTGTAAGCGCCATTTTCATAAAAACCAGGTCAAAGCCGCCAAATTTCTCACTTATCATCTTAAAAATGCTTGCCATATCCGCCGTCTCCGCTAAAATAAAAGCTAAAGCCAGCCTCCTCTACCGCCCAGCCGCCCCAAAGTGTGGTGTTTCTTTTAAATGTGCGCCCGCTAAAGTGCCTTGAGGGGCAAAAAGTGAAGTTTAAATTTCCTATCTTTAGATCACCAAACCAGTCAAACTCGTAAATCTTGCCTTCTTCCACGCCCCATTTTACGAGGTGAGCCTTGACGCCAAGTGGCACTAGAAATTTGGCTATCCTATCCTTTAGCTCAAGGATCGTTTTATAGTCAAGATGATCGTAGTGGTCGTGCGAGATGAGGGCGATGTCGATCACCTCTGGGTAGTCGCTAGCGGTGATGGCGTGCTCGTAGGCAAAGGGCTTGCCGCCAACTGGGAGAGGGAATGCTCGGTGCAAAACTGGGTCTGTGATGATGATTTTGCCATCAAGCTTGCAGATTAAGCTAACATGCCCAAGCCAGATAAACTCGCCATTTTTGAGGGCATTTGTGTCAAATTTTAAATTTGGCAAAGGGCGCTTTGGTAGCTTGCCTTTTGGTGGAAAGAGTGCTTGAGGGACGTAATTTAACATAGACGCTTGCGGATTTTTCTTTACCATATCAATCGTCGGCTCTAAATGTATAAAAACTTTGCCATTGTATTTGAGAAGCTTCTCATCAGTTTTTGGCTCTGGTATCTCGGGTGTGCCGCCAAAAACAGGGCAATTTTCATAAAAGCAAAAACTGAAGCGATAACAAAACTATGACTATGAAAAATTTTCCATCAATGACCCTTTTAAATTTAAAGGTTGGATTATATTTTTAGATTTTACTTTCAGTTTCATTTAATTAACCCAAGCTTAAAAACTAATTTTTAAACTAAACTTAATTAAGATAATTTTACTCTTTTTACTAATTATCCGTTATGAAATATTAATCTTTTTGATTAATTATACGATAATAACGCTGTTTAATAGCATATCTTAAACTAATATAAAATAAATAAATTTAATTTCAAAATACAGTAATTTGTCAGATAGCTGACGGAATTCTAATCGCCAGAAGTTATAGAATTGTTTCGGGTACTTTCAGGAAGGAGCGTTTGAGATGTTAAACAGTAAATTTAACTATCTCTATTCATGTGATTAACAATCACTCTATTAGTGAGCAGGGCGGTCTTGCCTTGTTTTTTAGGAGGAATTTATGAAAAAACATAAATTTGTGATTGCCGATTCTAAACGCTGCATAGGATGTGCGACCTGTATGGCTGCATGTTTTAAAAGTGCTTATGAACGCGGCAAGCTATCACGTGCAAGGCTAAGCGTCTTAAGAGAAGCTAGCGGTGTTATGCCGACTCAGTGCAGACAATGCGACGATGGCCCTTGCGCAAATGTATGCCCAACTGGAGCGTTGCGATTTAATGATAATTGCATCGAGCTTCACGAGGAAATTTGTATAGGTTGCAAGATGTGCACGATCGCTTGCCCTTATGGTGCGATAAGCTCAAGTGCAGAGCTTATGCCTTCAGTAAATTACGCTGTCGAGCCAAAATACTATCTTGAAGTAGAGTCACAATCAGGCGCAAAAAACATCGCAGTAAAATGTGATATGTGCTTTGGCCGTGAAAATGGACCAGCTTGCGTTGATGTATGCCCAACAAGCGCTCTTATAATGGTAGATCCAGAAGAGGGCAAACATAAGCTTGGCAAGAGGATAGACTACGATGCAGCGAATAAATTTGCTACTAAAATTTTAAACGGACAAGGAGCATAAGATGACTACGGTTTATATGCTATTTCTTGTAAGTGCCGTCGTTAGTATCTTGCTCTACTGCGCTCCAAAAGCCGCTGTTAAAGTTGGTTTTTGGACTAAGTGCTATAAGTTGCTTTTTATGCGATGTGTCACTTCGTTGCAAATATGGGGAGTAAGTGATAGCTTTTGCTCTTATGGATGGCTTTTTGTATTCGCCGTAAATTTGCGCTAAATCCACTGGAAATTTTCTTCAGCTTTGTCGTTGTTTTCATCGGATTTGCAAGTAGTGTTTATGGTATGAGCTATGCAGAAGAGTACATAAAAAAAGCAAATGTTGGTGTGTTTGCATGTTTGTTTAACACATTTATCCTTTCAATGCTTCTAGTAATCAGCGCTGATAATGTATTTTGCTTTGTTGTTTTATGGGAGCTTATGACTCTTTGTATCATCATTTCTTATCATCGTCAATGACGGTAAAAATACACTTAAAGCGGTTATGGTATATCTTGGCATCGCACAAATCGGTGCATTTTGTATAACCTGTGGATTGCTTATCACAGCTTACTATGCAGGAAGCTTTGAATTTAGCGCATTTATGGGTGTTAAGATGCCATTTGGCGCTTCTGCTGCTGTATTTATACTATTCTTGGTCGGCTTTGGTAGTAAAGCTGGTATGTGGCCATTCCACGTTTGGCTTCCACAAGCTCACCCAGCAGCACCATCAAACGTTTCCAGCCCTTATGTCAGGCGTTATGATTAAAGTTGCTTCATTTACACTAGTTACTTTACACTTTACCTACCACTTAGCACATATTTTGGTCTTACAATACTCGCTCTTGGTGCAGCTAGCTCACTATTTGGTGTTTTATACGCTCTTTGCCAACACGACTTCAAAGCTTTGCTTGCTTACCACTCAGTTGAGAACATAGGCATCATCTTGCTAGGTCTTGGAACAGGTATCTACGGCGTTGCAGCTGGAAATTTAACACTTGCAGCAGTAGGTTTTCTAGCAGGTTGCTACCACGTAGTCAATCACGCTATATTTAAAGGTCTGCTTTTCCTTTGCGCTGGTTCAGTTATCCACGCTACTCATACACAAAATATGGACATCCTTGGTGGTCTTGCTAAAAAAATGCCATGGACAAGCCTTGGTATGTTTATAGGTATCATGGGTATCGCAGCTTTACCTCCAGTAAATGGCTTTGTTTCAGAGTGGTTTACATATCAAGGTATGCTTCAAGGTGCGATGGGAGAAGGAACATTAGTTAGATATGCATTTACACTTGGCGTCGTAGCTCTTGCGCTAACAGGCGTTTTGGTTGGTATGCACCTTAAACTTTACGCTGTTATCTTTGCAGGTACCCAAGAGATCGCAAAATCTGGGGAAAAATGCCAAAGAGAGTCCGATAGGTATGGTTCTTGGTATGATCATCCTAATGATAGGCTGCGTTGGCTTTGGTCTTGGCGCAAACTACATAGTTGATTACATCATGCAAGCTGTAAATTCTATCGCTATAAGCGACTATAAAGCTAGCCTTGGTGCTATAAATGTAACTTCACCTATGGGTAGCATGATCTCAACTCCACTTATCGCTTTAGTCCTATGTGCGACTATGATTTTGCCATTTATCATCCTTGCTGTTATGAAAGCAAACAGAGATAAACCACGAAACTGATCCTTGGGCTTGTGGTTTTAAATATAGCTCACGTATGCAAAATGACAGGTGGTCCATTCACTGGCGACCTTAGAAAAATTATGCAATGGCTATTTAGAGCTGATAAAAAAGTAGTTACTAGAAATTATTTTGACGCGGTTGAGTATCACAACCATCCAAAAGATATTTGGTGGGGAATGTTTTATGAGCCAGTCATTAAATGGTGTGTGAAATTTGCTGATAAGCTAGGTATCGTCTCAAAGTGGTTATACAAAATGTATATGCACTTTATATCTTGCTATATCTTTGTGTCATACTTGCTGTGGGCTACTTTTTAGTTTAGAGACGAAAATGCAAACTATACTTTTAATGATATTTCAAGTAGTCGTTATCGTTTTGGTAGCTCCTTTTGTTTGATGGTATGGCAAGAAAAACTTAGAGCTAAACTTCAATCAAAAACAAGGTAGCGATTTCTTTTCAAAACATATCGCGACATTATAAAAGCTTTTTAGAAGAGGAAGAACTGTCCCTGAGTGCTCACACTGGGTATTTAGATGGGCTCCATTTTTCCTTTTTGCAACTTCAGTCTGCAGTGCTAGCTGCTATACCTATCACTTATAGCAAAGACACTGTATTTGAGCTTACTCAGATATATTTGTTATCCTATATCTTGGTGCGCTACTTAGATTTGTATTTGGTGCAGCTTCAATGGATAGCGGCAACCCATTTGCAGCAACAGGTGGCGGCAGGGAGCAAATGCTTGGTGTTTATGTTGAGCCAGTTATGATTATGTGCTTAATCGTAGTTATGCTTTGCAGCTAAAAACATCAAATTTAGTTGAGATCCAAGAGATGGTAAGAACTGGCGTTATCGGATATCAAATCCCAAGTTTTGCCGTTGCTTCTATCGCATTTTTGTGGTGTATGTATGTTGAGACTGGTAGAAAGCTCATTTGACTTAGCTGAAGCAGAACAAGAGCTCAAGAGGGTGCTCTTGGTGAGTATGCTGGTAGTGACCTTGGCTTAGTTCAAGCATCACTTATATTAAAACAGTTTGCTATGATCGGACCTTTTTCCTAAGCATATTTGAGCCATGGAATTTTAGCAATCCTTTCTTAGCTATTATCATTTTTGTGATAAAAACTGGAGTATTTTACGTCGCAGCTGTATTTATAGACAACTTTGGACCACGCTTTTAAAATGACTTCATCTTTTACGCAAAATGTCTTTGGTGCACTTGCTATCTCGTTTGTTGCACTAACACTTTATGTAGTAGGAGCGTGAGATGCAAACACTAGATATATTAGCCATTTGCATGATCGTAACTTCGCTTGCGGTTTTTGGCCTTAGAAGCTTTAAAACTCTCAATCATCGCTTATGCGATAGAGACACTACTTTTTAGTTAGTATATTTTTTTCTTGCTATCTGAGAAATTTAACGCTGAGCAGCTAAAAACTTAAGCGATCGTTGCGTTTTTTTACCAAAGTTCTTTTTCGTGCCGTGAATTTTGTTCTGGCTTATCAAAAACCTACGTGAAGATAGCGAAGATGAGCCAGTTGGTGGATTTTTGTAAGTCCTGTTATTGCTATGTGATTTTTCTCTAGCTCTTTCAATGAGTATCCACCCTATATTTTTTAAAAATCTCTCTTATCAAAGAAGAGATTATGTTAATCGCTGCTGGAACAGTCTTTATGATGGGAATTTTTGGCTTCATGCTAAGAAACTCATTTATAAAACAAATTTCTAGCTTACTGCTTGTTTGAAAAACGGTATCCACCTAAGCCTTTGCTCTAATGGCTTACAACTCACATGAGCTAGTTGAGCTTGGAATTTTAACAGATGCGATATTTGCTGTTATTATCATGAGCGTTCTAGCGATTAGATTTTATAAAGCTTATGATAGCTTAGATACTTCTAAAGCTTCAAATTTAAGGGTTAGAGATGGATAGTTTAGCTTTAATACTTATCATACCGCTCCTTGGTGCTTTGATCTTGTTTTTAAGTCCTAAAAACTATGCAGTACTTAGCGGACTTCATGTCTTGTTTTCTGCTGCGACATCAGTGGCTTTACTTAACAATGTTCTTAAAGTTTTAAGTGGCGGAACTTTTTATAGTTTTGATAAATTTTTATTCTTAGATAGCTTTAGGCTGTGTTTTCTTAGTGCTTATCGCCGTAACTGGATTTATAGTACTTTACTCTATCCACTATATGAGATGGGAACTTGAAGATGGACACATCCACTTAAGTGATCTTAAAAAATACTACGCACTAAGCCATGTATTTATCTTTACAATGACTTTAAGCGTTATCTGCAACAACGTTGCGTTTATGTGGGCAGCTATCGAGGCTACTACACTAGCTTCTGTATTTTTGGTTGCTATCCACAAAGATCAAAAATCAACTGAGAGTGGTTACAAATATATCGTTCTTTGTTCAATCGGTCTAGCATTTGCTCTTTATGCAACCGTTCTTCTATACTCAGCTACATATAGCACACTAGGAGACGGCGAGGCTTCTATGCAGTTTTCAAGCATAATGGCTAACGCTAAAAATCTAAACCCAGATGCAGCAAAACTTATCTTTGTGTTTGCGCTAATTGGTTTTGGTACAAAAGCTGGTCTTGCTCCAACTCACACTTGGTTGCCAGACGTTCACGCTGAAGGTCCAGCACCTATCTCAGCATTGCTATCAGGCGTACTTTTAAAATGTGCGATGCTTGCACTTTTAAGATACTACGCTATCGCAGCTCAAGCAGTTGGATTTAGCTTTGTTGAAGGCGTAATGATCGTATCAGGAACTATCACACTTTTTGTAGCAGGATTTTTCCTAATAAGACAACACAACGTAAAAAGAATGTTTGCATACCACTCAATCGTTCACATGGGTGTTATCGCATTTGCACTTGGTGTTGGCGGTGAAATTTGGTCTATTTGCAGCGATATTCCACTGCTTAGCTCACAGCTTCACAAAAGCTTTGGCTTTCTGCTCAACAGGTAATATAGCAAGAATTTACGGCCACAAAGATATGAGTAAGATGGGCGGCATGGTTAAGATCGCACCTATTACAACTATTATGTTTGGTGCAGCTGTATGCTCACTAGTTGGTGTTCCAGCATTTGCTATATTTGTTAGCGAATATAACGTCTTTGTTGGAGCTATCACAAGTGGTCAATACATCGCAGTTGCGCTATTTGCTATTGCACTTGCAGTTATTTTCATAGCTGACTTTGCGCACTTTAACATGGCAAGCTTTGGCGAGCCAAAAGGTGTGGTTGTTCATAATAAAGAGATGAGTTTATTTGAAAATTTACCTCTTATAGCACTCTGTGCCCTTATCATAATCTTTGGCGTATGGCACGTAGATAGCTTTTATACGCTAGTAAATAACGGTGTTAATATAATGATGGGAGCTTTAAAATGAGAGGCGATAAATTTGTTGAAATCCTAAAAACAAAGGTAAAAATTTTAGAAGTAACTCGTCAAGCAGACGATCAGATCACAGTTTTAGTTGATAGAAACGATCTTCCACTAGCTGTAAAAACACTTTATTATGATATCGGTGGCTTTTATAAGCACCATGATACCAAACGACGAACGCCAGATAAATGGCTGCTATGCGCTTTACTATGCTATCTCAATGGAAGGTAGCAAGATGACTGAGGCGGACGACTTTGCAGCTGAGGATAAGTGCTTTATCACAGTTAAAACCCTTATCCCAGGAAGCGATCCGACATTCCCATCAGTTACTCCGCTTGTGCCAGCTTGTGTTTGGTATGAAAGAGAAGCTTATGATATGTTTGGTCTAGTAGCTGAGGGTCTGCCTGATAAAAGACGTCTAGTTTTAAGTGATGACTGGCCAGACGGACTTCACCCACTTAGAAAAGATGCTATGGACTACCGCTACCGCCCTGATCCAGTAGATCATAGAGATGAGCCTGATGCGGAGTTTTTGTTTCCAACAGGTGATGCAGTAGTTGATGTGCCACTTGGACCACTACACGTTACATCTGATGAGCCAGGTCACTTTAGACTTTTCTGTGACGGCGACGAGATCATCGACGCTGACTACCGCTTGTTCTATCAACACCGCGGTATGGAAAAGCTAGCTGAAAACAGAATGAACTATGATCAATGGGCTATCTTGCAGAGCGCGTTTGCGGAATTTGCGGTTATGCTCACGCTATCGCTTGTATCGAAGCAGCAGAAAAAGCTATCAAGCTTGAAATCCCACTAAGAGCTCAAGCTATACGCGTCATCTGTCTTGAGATCGAGCGTCTTCACAGCCACCTTTTAAATATCGGTCTAGCATGTGAGGTTACTGGTAACTACAACGCTTTCATGCATATCTTTAGGGTTCGTGAGTACTCTATGGAGCTAGCTCAACTTGTAACTGGCGGACGTAAAACATACGGCAACGTCGTTATGGGCGGTTTAAGACGTGATATGACAAACCATGAGATCAAAAAAGGCTTAGAGATCATCAACAAACTTGACATTCAGATTTCAGAAATTTGGGATGCAGTTTTGGAAGATAAACGCCAAATCGGACGCTGGAAAGGTGTAGGTATCCTAGACCGTCAAATAGCACGTGACTTTAGCCCAGTTGGTCCAAATATGAGAGGCTCTGGCTTTAAACGTGATAACCGCTACGATCACCCATACGACTTCTTCAAACAGATAGAATTTGAAGTAGCAGTTGAGCATGGTTGCGACGTTTTTGCTCGTGAGATGGTTAGATATAAAGAGCTAAAAAGCTCTATCCATATCATCCGCCAATGCTTTGAGATGATGCCTCAAACTCCGATTATGATCGATCCTGTGACTATGATCAAGCCTGAGAAATTTCGCACTTGGTCACGATGAAGCACCTCGTGGTGAGAACGTTCACTGGATCATGCAAGGTAGCGCTCAAAAAGTATATCGCTGGAGATGTAGGGCTGCGACATATAACAACTGGCCAAGTCTAAGGTATCAATTTAGAGGAAATAACATAAGTGACGCTGCACTTATCGTTTGCTCACTTGACCCTTGCTACTCATGCACCGAGCGTGTTACTTTGGTTGATGTAAGGACTAAAAAAAGTGAAAATTTAACAGAAAAAGACCCAGTATCTTGTCAAGATGGCGGGGTTAGTAAGAAGGATTTAAGATGATGAAGTTATTTGACATCACAGAAAAATATGGAAAGGCGACATACGCCTATCCATTTGAGCCATATATTGTGCCTGAGAATTTCCGCGGTCAGCCAGACTATACATACGATCTTTGTATAGGTTGTGCAGCTTGCGGTATCGCTTGTCCTAGTAACGCAATAGAGCTTAAGATGAACGATGAGCAAACAAGACTTGTTTGGCAGTTTGATTGTGGTCGTTGCATATTCTGCGGACGCTGCGATGAGGTTTGCCCAACTGGAGCTGTAAGACTTAGCGATAGCTTTGAGCTTGCGGTTAAATTTGACAAGAGCGCTCTTATACAAAAGAGGCGAGCTTGAGATGCAAACTTGCAAATGCTGCGGCAAGCCATTTACGCCAAAAAGGCTTATAAATCTCACTCTTGAAAAGCTTGGCACAGCAAATTTACTCCCAGGCAGACTTGAAGAGGCAAAAGAGTACCTTTTTATCTGCCCAGAGTGCAAGAAAAACCAATCTGCTGAGAGGCTAACAAAAGGCGTTGAGGAGGCTATAAAATGAGTCTATATCAAGTCCCAGAGGACATAAAACAGCAAATGACCTAACTGCAAAGTTAGAGCATTTAAAAAATATCAAAAGAAGCTTTAGCGTTTATAGGATCGACTGCGGAAGCTGCAATGGTTGTGAGATCGAAATTTTCGCTGCTATCACTCCGATGTGGGATCCAGAGCGCTTTGGCTTTAAGCTTGTAGCAAACCCAAGACACGCTGATATCTTGCTTTGCTCAGGACCAGTCACAAGACAGATGTATTACCCACTTCTTCGTGCTTACGAGGCAGCTCCAGATCCTAAGATCGTAGTTGCTTTTGGCGCTTGTGGAAGCACAGGTGGAATTTTCCACGACGCTTATAGCGTTTGGGGTGGTATAGATAAGATAATCCCAGTTGATGTCTATATCCCAGGATGCCCTCCACACCCAGCAAGTGTTATCTATGGTCTTGGTATGGCTCTTGGCATCATCGATCAAAAATTGCACAAAAAAAGCTATGAAAATGACAGCACTACGCCTCCACCAGTTGAGAAGTCAGTAATGGGCGATATCTTGTTTGAACGTGACTTGCAAGCTGAAAGTAAAAAGGCTAATGAGCTATATCTTTGGTAGAACGCTATTTGAAAAATATATGGATGCTATCAAAGCCTCAAGAGATATCCACAACCCAGAGCTTGCACGTGAAGCGGTTGTAGCAGCTATCAAAAAAGAAGATGATCCTAGATATGCTGAGTGTATGGCACTTTTGCATAATGACATCTATCTAAAATACGCAAAAGCTGGTAAAAAATATGCGATCGATGTTGATAGCGAGGTTTGGAGTAAAAGATGATTCAAGTTTATAAGCTTACAAAAAGGCATATGGACGACAACGAGAAGCTTCCACGCGAGCTAAAAAGAGATAAAAATTTTCTCCACTTGCGTGGGACACGGTGTTGGTACGATTGATTTTAGCGAGAAGATCTTAGAGCTAAGCGATGAGGAATTTGACGAGATGATCAAAAACTCAGGCGAATATGTAAAATTTAAGATCGGAAATGAAGCAAGTATTTTTGAAGTTGAAATTTTTGACTGAGCATATCGCTAGACTCTTGCCACAGCTTTGTGAGTGTAAGCTTAAAGACTGGCAATTTAAAAAGAGGGATATATCGTGCTTAGGAAGGACTTTTGATGAAAAAGGCCATCCTTTGCATCGGTAATCCTATGCGTGGCGATGATGATGTGGGCAATGAAGTCGGACGCATCGTAGAGCAGGAGCTAAAAGAGTGGAAGGTCTTTTTTGGGCAAGATGTGCCTGAGAATGAATTTTCAGCTATTAGAGATTTTGCACCTGATATCTTGATAGTAGTCGATGCGATGAGTGGTTTTGATGAGGATAAGATAGAGTTTTTTTGATCTAAGTGACGATAGAGACTACATCTACTCAACCCACAACCTCCCAACGCCAGTGCTTTTAAGCTATTTGCGTAAAAATTTGCCCAAAGACGCTTTTTCTTGGCATTAGTGTCTTGCTTTGAAAATGTCCTTGATTTTGAAGAGGACTAAGCGAGCAGGCTAAAAAAAGTGCGAGAAAAGCCTTTTTAAGAATTGTAGAGATTGATAGTAATTTAGTTGGTTACTTAGCAAGAGCTAAATTTAATCTGGGGTTTGCTAAAGATAATGTGATCGTTTTGGATTTGAAATTTAGTGTAAAAACAAGCTTTTAAACATTAAATTTTAACGCCAAATGTCTATCTTTTGGCACTGCTTCTTTGCTTTTATTTCTTATAGATCAAAGAAGGTTAAATAAAAAGGAGACGTGATGTTAAATCCGGCAGAAACCGCTCAAGCGGTCTCAAATTCAATGGAGCATAAAGCCCATACGCCACTTGTAAGCATTATATTTCTTGCTATCATGGCTGGTGCTGCTATTGCTATGGGTGATATCTTTTGGGCTCACTCAACAGTTGGTATGGCTGGAAAAACAGTCTCATCGGTCTTTCAAATTTCATCGGTGGTATCACATTTAGCTGCGGTCTCATGATGGTTGTATTTTATGGTGGTCACCTATTTACTAGCTCTGTTTTAAGCGGCGTTAGTGCGTATGAGGGCAAATTGCCACTTGGCAAAACCATAAGCTACTGGGTAATTGTTTGGATATTTAACTTCGTTGGCGGTGCATTGATCGCTTATATGTACTACTACTCTGGTTTGCCACTAAAAGTATGACGGCTACATCTTGCAACACTTCGTGCCAGCAGCTATTGGCAAGATCACAGCACCATTTCATGAGCTATTTCTTCGTGGTATCTTTTGTAACGTCTTTGTTTGTATGTCTATTTGGACTGCGACAAGCGAGAGCAACCTATCTGGTAAATTCTTTGCCATTATGTGGATGATCGGCGCATTCGTTGCTTGCTCAATGGAGCACTGCGTTGCAAATATGTTCATCATCACTGAAGCTATCATCTCTAAAGCTCACTATATAGCAGCAAGTGGTGGCGATATCAACGCTGCAGCAGCTTTTACTTTCACACTACAGCTGATAAACTAGATGTCATCAACTGACAATATTTCTTAGCAAAAACTTGCTCCAGTTACACTTGGTAACATCTGCGGTGGTCTTTTCTTTGTTGGTCTTGTTGGCTTCATAGCTACAATGTGATATGAAGAAAAAGCTTAATAACTCTTTGAATAAATATAGCTCTTTGATTGGTATATCTTTAGAAGTACGCGCTAAATGCGTACTTCTAGTATATCTAGTCAAAAGCTATCTAACATCTTCTAACTTATAGTGTACTTTAATTCGTGTAACTTTCAAGTTTTTCGTGGTCGATGATGAGAAAATTCGTGCGGTGTGATCTTCTGATGATGTCGTCTTTGATAAGCTCATTAAAGGCTGTTGAGGCGCTTTGGCGCTTGAGACCAACAAAGCTTGAGAGTACTTTTAGAGAAAACGGCAAAAACACATATCGGTAGCCATTTTGTTTTTAGATCTTGCTCATTAGCAAGCTCGATCAAGAAATTTGCGATCCCTGCCCTTTGCGTCCTCAAAAAGTATCGATTTTGTGATCTGGCGCTGCACGATGATGGTGTTTTAGCGTGGTTGTTAGTATCTCGCTTGCAGCTTTTTGATTATGTAAAATTTCACCTATCTCATCTAGTCTAATGATCGAAATGGGCATCTTCAAGCACTTCAAAGGCACAGTTGTCATCGAGTATGGCGATGTTGTTTTTCTAAATGATAAAGGATAAATTCTCGCCATCCTCAAAAATGAGAGCTTTGCTGAGCCTGTTTTAGGATGATGATCTCGATATCTTCGGTGTAGATCGTGCTTGTTTTTGGCGACTCTTTTAAACTCAAATTTATCCAGCTCATCTTGTGTTAAGATATCTAAAATATGCGTTTGTAAAAGCCCCTAAGCGTGATTTTTCATCTTTTCTCCCAAAAAGTGTAAGGGCTGATTTTTACTTTATAAAGCATTTAAATAAGTTGAAATTTTCTCTTTTTGAAGTTAATTTTTTCAAACTCTTTTTAAAAAAATAGTGATAAAATCAGGGTTTGGCGCATAAAATGCAACCAAATTTTTAAAAAGCCGTGGAGCTTTTTAGCTTCTCATCTATCGGTTTTTGTGTCCATCTTTTGTCACACTAACATAGGTCGCAGTCGCACTTGTGACGTGTATAGTCTCTCTAAAACCACCGTCATTTAGCCTAAGTGCAGTCACTTCTATCTGCGTTGTTATCGATGTTTTGCCAACTGCGATGATCTTTGCGTAGCAGCTTAGCACGTCGCCAACAAAGACAGGTTGCTTAAATATGATCTCTTTCATCGAAATTGTCACAACTCGCTCAGGCGAAATTTCTCTAGCAGCCTGCGCACCAGCAAGGTCGATCTGGCTCATTATCCAGCCACCAAAGATATTGCCAGCTGAGTTTGTATCTTTTGGTAGCATCACTTGCTTTATGCGGCTCGCCAAAGTCCTTTAAAATGTCCATTTTTGCCCTTTAGATTTTAGATTTTTGGTAAATGTGTAGCAAATGTATGGCTTTATGCTACAAATCCTGCAACTTTAAGGGATGAAAATATGAATGATTTTAAAAAGACTAAACGAACTTACAAAAGAGCAAAAATCCAAGCTAAATGCGATTTATAAAAATTTAGACAACGAGCTTATAAATGAAGCTGTGAAAATTTGAGGCCTTACTGGCACACCAAGCCAAAAAGCTAGCCCTGCAAGAAGGATAGTTGATCTTAAAGTTGATCCACTTCAAATGAGCTAAAAAGCTAATTTTAGGCGAGGACGAGCAAAAACGCGTGCTAAATTTGATCTACGGCTACGTTAGAAATTTATATGAAAATTTACACGCCCAGCTTATAAAAAAGGCACGTGATGAGCAAATTTTAGACCAGTTTTTTCAAGCCTTTGTAGAGGCTATGCACGAGCTTGGGCTTAGTCTAAATGCGTGGCAAATTTCATGGCAAGAAAAGATAATAGACACTACAAATAAAGAGTTTGAAGCTAAATTTAAAGATTTAGGCGAGGCAAATGAGTTTATCGCTAAAAACAGCTTATTTCAGTGCGATAGTAACGGCGTAAGGGCTGATAGAACGTATGGCGCAGTTTGCAAAGAGGGCGAGAAATTTAGCTTTTTGCCTTACGCACTTGCCTTTTTAAAGATGAGGTTAGAGAGCTTAAAAAAGTATTTACAAAAAACCTTGAAATTTTAAGAAATTTAGCTCAAAATGAGGAGCAAAAATCTTATGTAAAAATACCTTGAAAAGCTGCAAAACGCCTTTTGCGAAGAGGACAATGCAAAGGCGATAAATGCTTGGCAAGAGGCTGAGATAGCGTGGATGGAGGTAAAAGGAGCGCTTCAGCCAGGCCATCCGCTGGAGTACTACGAGGATGCCTATACGCACGCAGTTGCACTGAATGGGACATCAGGCTGAGTTGATAGTGAGGGCATTGATGAGCTTTACGAAAGAAAAAGTGACAAAAACTTACAAAAGCGTTTGCGAAAAAGATAAAAAGTGGATAATGCCGCGACAAACAAGGCAGTTAGCGAAAATATCGCTCAGAACGCGCTTTATAAGCGTGCCGATGATCTATTACGCGCGGAGCTAAACGGGCTTTTTAGCGCTCAGGTCGTACCAAATGATGAGAGTGTGAGCGCAAAATGTGGCACAGTACTTGCCTTTGTAAATCACGTCTATGAGGGCGCAAAAGCAAAGCCTTTTATGAAGCTTTGGGGCTGAAATTTTAGCAAGAAATTTTTGGATTTTGGTAGAGAGATTTTATTTTAAAGCCGAAATTTGGAAAAAGTATATGAAATTTCAAACGATCGGCCATGAGTTTGGGCATATCCTCTTTATCGGGCTTGATACTGAGATGAGCATGAATAAAAGTGGCGTCTTTACCCGATCAGAAGAGTACAAGGCGACGACTGGCGGGCTGGTACTTTTTTTGCACGAAGAGGCGGAGTATAAATGGCCGTCTTTCACGAGCTAATAGCCCGTGCGGTTGGGCTTATCGCGTGGCGAAAGGTCGATGAGGTGAGGGCTTATTACTGCGAGGGGCCCATACATCTTAGTTTGCTTTTTAGAGCCGGAGTGCTAATTTGATGGCAAGCTAAGCGTTGATATGAGCGAGCAAGCTTTCACGATAAACTGAAGAAAGTTTTGCTTGCAAAACTACTTCGATCTAGCGCAAACATACGCCAAAAAGTTGATGCGAGTACGTTTTTGGAGAGATTTTCACAAAAGATGAGCAGAGCTATCTGCCAAAAGATGAAGAGTGCAAGAAAATTTGTGGAGCATTTTTACGCTGTACGAGGACTATCGGCAACGACGTCGATGATAGCGGCGAGTGGCAAAGGTGGCAGCTAAGAGCTGAGAATAATAGGTAAATGGACATGATAAATAAAAATAAGCAACGAAAATCAAGCATCATTTTTGTTTATTGTTGCACTTTTTTTGTGCATATATAGCTAGCTATTTATTTAATGGCGGTTTTTATGCAGATATAACATCTTGCGTGTTTTGATTTTTATGATTATGGCATTTATAAACTAAGAGAAACTAAAGTAAATTAAAAACTTATTGGATTTACATAATACTTGGGCTTGCTTTGTTGGATAGTGGCTGATATTATTTGGATAGTATATGATAAGCTTTGATATTGCTAGTCAGTTTATGTCCAAGACTGATTTGATACAAGACTCATATATTGTGTCATTTTTATGTTTGCATTTTGTGCTTTTTATATTCTGATTGGGTAATTTAAAAATTTGTTCGTTTCTGCAAGCACCAATAGATTCTGTCCGCAATTATTATAATTTATGTAAGTTTTGTATGGTTTGTGGTTCTTGATGAAAGTTTTAGTCGAATTTCTAACACAAAGAGTAATTTTTAATTTACTCTACATTGTTGTGGATATAGTGATGTTTGTGCATTATTTGTTATATTGTTCTCATCAATTTTTCAAAAAGAAGAGCATCGCTGTGTCTTTTATCTCTTTTTGTGATAAGTACATATGATGTATTTTTACCGTTATGAGTTTTTGGGGAAATGATACATCTTTTTCGGATATGACATTGCATTTAAAATTTCATTTTTTTATTTTTATTTACAGCATCTCTTCATCTAAGAGAAGGCGAAGCAAATTTAGAAATTTGTAGAGCACATAGAGAAGATTTTGAGAATTCTAAGGCAAAAACTTGCTGTTTTAATTATATTCTTGATAGGTATGATTTTATTCTCTGCGAAGATAAATCTTACGTGGTGGCTCTTGTTATGATTACATTGCTTTGCATATGGGGCATTAACTGATACTGTTTCTAGCACTAGAAAAATGGATATTTTGATCAAGCATGAAAGATACATCAAAAAGCTAAAACGATCAGATAGAAGACAATGTGAAAAACTAGAAGAGACAAATAGGCACCCTACTAAAGATTAGCAAATATGACTATTTAACAAATGCTTTAAACCGTCAATATTTTATCGCAAGACTCGAAGAGATGGTAAAGTCTAAAGCACTTGGAGAAAAATAGATATTTATAGTATTGATATCAACCACTTTAAGGTAATAAATGACTCATATGGGCACTATGTTGGTGATGATGTACTAGTGAAACTCGCTTTTAAATATTAGCTCTATATTGCCACAAGAGAATTCGCTTTTTGCAAGATCTGGCGGAGATGATTTTATAGTGGTTATAAAAACAAAAATGAAGATGTGCATTATAGAATTTTTATATTATTTGTTAAAAGCTATATCTGAGCCAATTGTAGTTGACGACTATAAAATAGTATTAGATGCAAAAATCGAGTATTAGCTCAACGCTTACTAGCGAAAATTTTGTAGCAGATGATTTTTATTATAGCAGAAGCAGCACTTGATGCCGCCAAAAAGGATGCTTCACAAAAAATATATTTTTTTATGGCGATATAAAAATATTATTCAAGATAGAAACTATATAGAGTTGCTATTAAATCTATGAAAATTTGATGACGAGTTTGAGCTGAAATTTCAGCCTCAATACACGATAGAGGATAAAAGAATAGTTGGAGCAGAAGCGCTTATTAGGTGAATCTTCCTATTAAAGGACTAGTTGATCAAGTCAAGTTTATCCCTATAGCTGAGCAGAGTTCCATCATAAATGACATAGGAAAATGGGTTGCAAGAGAAGCTATAAAGCAAATGGCTTTTTGGAATAAAAAGTCAATACAAAAATTAAAAATAGGTATAAAACATCTCACCAAAACAGATAGACAATGTAAATTTTGCCTCTGAAATTATAAAAATTTATAGATGAGTATGGTATCGAGGCATCTTGTGTGGATGTAGAGATAACTGAAGCAAGCCTTGTTAATGCAGAAGAAATGATGCAAGATGCACTTTCTCAGTTTTCAAATAAAGGCATTGGCATCTCTATTGATGATTTTGGTACCGGTTTTTCATCGATGAGCTATATTAAAAATATCCTATGAAATGCTTGAAGATCGCTAAAGAGCTGATAGACAATATCGCTAAAAATGATATAGATAAAGATGTAGTAAAAAGTGTTATAACTTTTAGCTAAAAAAATGTTGAACTAAGGACTATTGCAGAAGGCGTAGAGGATGAAACTCAGCTTGAAAAGTTTTAAAAGAGCTAGGATGTGATGAAGTACAGGGATACCTTTTGGGGTAAGCCAATGGGTGCAAATGATTTTGAGGAGCTAATAAAAAGCACTATTTAAGTATAGTTTGTGAGCTAAAGTCCCTCAAATTTAAGATGTACTTATTGCAGAAATTTCTGCTAAGTTATTTATTGCCTTTGAAGTTATGTCATCCTTTGGAATGATAAGGTGGATCTTTTTCAGATAAAAATACTATGAAAATATTTTTTTAGTTCATACATTCACTCACCTTATCTAAACTAAATTCTTTCGTTTTCTTTTTGGCTCGTTTTTCATAATAAGCTATAAAATCTTCTATTTACCTCAAAAACCATCTGTTTTTCTAGGTCCGAAACTTCAATTTTTTTAAAAGCGACAATTCGAGTAAAAATTGGATAAAAATGATCCAAAAATATGCCAAAAATAACTCCAATAATTGTAAAAATTTTACTTTTTAATAGCATATCTACAACAAAAGCCAGCTATGATAGCTTCAGTAAAAATCATAAATGTATTTATGAAATATTGCTTTTTGCTGCTTTTGAAAAATAAAATAAATGATTTATAATCTATTACATTTTGGCCATTTATGACGATATTACATTTCATGATACACCTTTGCTTGTTTGCTTTCTCAAGGATTATAGCTAAAAAGCAAAGTCGTTTCTTGTATAATTTGGACTATATTTATATAAGGGGATACTATTTTTTTCTGATATCACGATCATCTATGACTGGCATACGAAAAATGGATTTTTGCTTCTGGTTGTAGCATTGTTTATATTGGCTCAATTGTCATCTTTGCTAAACTATAACATGGCTGAGAAAGCTTTTCATCTTGATTAGCTTTTTGTAGTTACTTTTGGAATTTATATATCTATGGATAGAGTAAAAACCAAGATGATTCATTGGCTAGCTATTTGTTTTGGTGTATTTTTTATGGTCAGTTTGTGATGCGTCATAGTGATGAATCAAGATGTATTATCACGGGATCATACCAGCTATGCTTATCTTGATGTGTTCTTTTATGATACCTATGATTGCTATTTTTGGCTGGAGTTAGTATATTCTTGTATTCAGTAATTTGCAGATAGCAAAGAGAAATTAGCAATTGTCACTGATAGTGTAAGTGTTTTTATTAATTGGTATTTTAGTATATGGTGCCATAGAAAAATAGATATTTTACTAATGATACAAGACGAGTCAAATATTGTTTTGATTTCAATTTTGGCAATAATTTTATACTTTTTGTAACTTTTAAGCGAACTCTTTACAAGCAACTTACTTCGCATCAGAATTAGCGGTTTTTATTTAATAGCAGCAAGCATCTTATTCACGATGCTAATTTATTTATTTTTATAATCAAATTTCCAAATACCGACTTTAGTTTTGAAATGGATTACTTGTATCTGTACTGTTTGGCCTTTTTAATGATAGGCGCTTTTCATCTAAAAAGAAAATAAATATGTCATGAGTGATGACAAAGGTATATCAATGGGTTCAAAATGGTTACCCTTGATAGCTGTTTTTACCTTTTGCTTGTTCATGGAAACTTTTGCATCTTTTAGTACGCTTATAACATTATTTGTTTTAGTTGTGAATGCTTTGGTTAATTATTATGCTAAAAGCTCTCTTGCTAGTAAAAAATACTTGATTACGAAAAATCTTCATAAAGAGATGGAAAAAATCAATGCATGAGCGAACAAACGAGCTTATGCTTGCGAATTTGAGACTTCAAGATATTTTCGAAAAAGATTATTTAACAGATCTTGGCAATAGAAATTTTATAGCAAATGAGCTTGATAAGATCTGCAAAAGGATTCATAGTAAAGAAGAGATTATGATTTACTATATAGACATAAGTCATTTCAAAAATATAAATACATCTTATGGCCATGAGATGGGAGATGTACTTAAAAATTAGTTGCAAAAAGGATACTTGAAGTTTGTAACAGGCAAGAGACTATCGCAAGAATTAGCGCTGATGAGTTTATAGTATTAGCAAGGATGGAATTAAACAGTCATACAAAACGTATGAATCTTGGTATTGCACTAAAAGATGCCATAGAAAAGCCAATTGAGCTAGAAAGATACCATTTTAGCATTAAGTGTGCTATAGGCATTCATGTTGTTACAAAAAGAAAATGTCGCGAGTCCAAGAAGTATTATAAAAATGCTGATATGGCAATGTATTACGCCAAGAAAAATCCGACATTAAATCCTATGATGTATAGCGACAAAATTAGTAATGAAACGCATCTAAGCTCTAGCATTGAACTGGCCCTTAAAAAGTCAAATTTGCAAGAAGACTATCACATTTATTTTCAACCTATATTTGACATAAAAAATTCAAAGATGGTATGCGCTGAGGCACTTTTTGAGATGGCAATCACAAGAGTACGGACTAATGGATGCAAGAGATTTTATGAGCATAGCTAGCCTAAATAGTGAGATATTGGGCGACATCTGTACACTTGCTGTTTCAAAAACAATAGAACAAGCTGTTATGTGGAAAAGTAGTGGTCTAACAATTCCAAAAATAACAGTAAATGTAGCTCAAATCCAAAGCACCTCTGACAAATTTGTAAACGATTTTTATGATCGCGTTACATTCTCACCATTTAAATCCAAAGCAATTTGAGCTAGAATTTAGTGAAGATATCTGGAAAAACAATGAAGAGACTCTTGATAGACTTTTCACCATTTTAAAGAAAAATGGTGTTGATGTTTGTATAGATGATTTTGGCTCCGGATATACATCTTTTTGTCTATATTAGAAAAATATGGTATTAGCCGGAATAAAAATAGCAAGTGAATTTGTTACCCAAGCGCTTAATAGGTAAAATTGATGCTCAGATAGTTGCGACAATTATAAATTGTGAGGATCTATGAAGATAAAAGTTAGCGCAAAAGGTGTAGAAAGGTCTGAAGATATAGAGATTTTAAAGAGACTTGAATGTAATGAGATGCAGGGATATTTCTTGTCATATCCAATGAGTCATAGTTAATTTTGAGGATTTTTATAAAACAAAATCCTCACATGGTGGCTGATATTTACCAGCCTTTATCTCTTCGTTTGATTTTACGACCATGCCTGAGCCATGTATCACGCTTTGGGATACAGCTTGTGCAGATATCAACCTCTTCGCCGTTTTGTGAGCGTGGATGAAAACTGCATTTTATCATCGTCGCTTTTTAGTCCGCAAACGTTGCAAACTACTCAGATCTTTTCTCTCATCTTTTTCTCTTTGAATTTTTGGGTGATTTTACATCTTGTAAGCTTGCATTAAGATGATTTGGGTCAAGCTTGTCGCTTAAGCATTAATTGTTTTTGTTATAATCATTTAAAATTTAAAAAGGTTTAAAAATGGATGAAAGAACTATTGTTTTAGAGATGTTAAAGATGCAACAAAGCCTAAATGACGAGACAAACGGGCTTGGTTGGGAAAATGGCTATACAAATAAAAATAAACTCATAAGCTGGAGGCGCTCCATATATATGGAGTGCGCTGAGCTCATTGATAGCTTTGCGTGGAAGCACTGGAAGAGCATAGATGCCAAGACTGATGAGCAAAATTTACGCATCGAGGTTGTCGATATCTGGCACTTTATAATGAGCCTAGCACTACAAATTTACAAGGCAAAACAGCTTGGCGATGTTGAAACTTTAGCTGATGATATCTGCCAGTCAAGTGGCTTTAGCGACTATTGCAAAGAGCCATTAAAGGTAGAAGATGAGAGCATTTATGAGATCATGAACGACGTTGAGATGCTTATACATGAGTGCAGCGGCTTTGACTATGATATCTTTGATATATTTGAAAATTTATTTCTCAATGTCTTTAAAAATGTGGCGTAAACGTATACTCGCTTTATGAGTGCTACATCGCTAAAAACGTGCTAAATCGCTTCCGTCAAAATAATGGCTACAAAGAGGGAAGCTATAAGAAAATTTGGAACGGACGCGAAGATAACGAGGTTATGAGCGAAAGTATCAAATGGCGTTAGCACGATAGATGAAATACGCCGCACTTGAGCGCGAGTACAAAAAGGTAAAATGATAAATCTTCTCCGTCTTGGCTACAAGACTTTTTACAGCCAATGTAGTAACGCTATCGATCTTGCCACTTTGTCTTAGCATACTTTGCCTAGCTTGGCTAAGCATCTGGGGAGGTGGCGAGATATTTGACTTTTTAAGTGATGGCGCAAAAAACGAAAATTCTCGCCTTTTTAGAGTCAAACTCGACGCTATCTTTTATAGCTATTAAAATTTAAGCTTTAGCGCTACAAAGTGGATAGTTAGCATACTTTTTTACGTTTTAAGCACCTTTTTAACGATCATCATTAGCATCGTGATTGCCCTAGTCGTAGCTGGCTTTTTAACGCCAGTCGTGGCCAAAGAGATAAACAAAAGGCACTACAACTACGTGCTTAAAAAGCGAGGCTAGCACGGCTAGAGTGCTAAAGGTGATGATGGTTGAGATCATGAAATTTCTTGGGATATTGCTCGTTTGCTTGCCACTTTTGTTTGTACCGGTCTTTGATCTCTTCATCATCAACGTGCCGTTTTATTACATACACTATAAAGCTTTGCTAATAGACGTTGGCTCAAACACACTTGATAGCGATAAATTGAGCTAGCGTTGCTTGAAGGTGGCGGGGTTAAGTTTATAGTTTTTACACTTTTGTTTTATCTCATCTCGCTTGTGCCGCTTGTGGGATTATTTTTTCAGCTTTATTTTGTGATAGTCTTGTCGCACCTCTTTTATCAAAGAGAGGCGTTAGTTGAAAATTTAGAGCCAAAAAGCTCCCGATTTATGCGTAAGATACTTTGCTCTCATCAAGCAAGGTATCAAATAGCCTTTTTGTCGCACTTAGTAGGTTTTTATTAGCATCATTTTTAGCTAAAAGTTCGTCAAACATCTTTAGCATATTGTCATTTGTAAAATTTTATGATCCAGATCTTTTTGCGTCAGGCAACGTCTGCTTGATCTTGTTTGAAAGATCGCTTATACTTTGGCTGCTACCTGCGATCTTGTCGCCCTCTTTGACATTTTTCATAAACTCATCAACCTGTGGGCGATTGCTTCATCGCCTCTTCGATCTCTTTCATATCCTGCTCATCTATGCCGTTTCCTTTATATGCAAATCATAGCCGTATTCGTGCGTAAGAGTTAGACTTGGCTTGAAGTGCCATTTTTGACTTGAAAACTCTAAGTTTTTGTTGTCATACATAGAAAAGCTTATCTCATCGCCTGAGCTAGTCTTCATCGAAAAGCTCATGTTGTTGTAGCTTCCTGAGAGTGTACTTGTTTGCATTTTTAAATCCTTTTGAGGCTAAATCAGTAGTCCCAATTTTCATAAAGCTATCTGCATAAATGCGTCAAAAAGGACGGGCGATGTGTTGTTTTTGGGACTCAGGATCTTTTTGATGATGCTTATCACTGTTTTTAAGCTTCGTCTTTGCTAAGCTTTTGCCCTGTTTTGCCAGTTGTTGGCTACTACTTGATACTTAGCGATGACTTGCCATTTTGATGTTTTCACTATTTTTTAAAGGGCTTTTGCCAAGCTTTGTAAAGGTAAATGCGATCCACTATTTTTCGCTAATTGGTGGTTTTTTGGAGCATTTTTAACAATGCTCATTTAAAAAGGTTGCAAAAGATAAATTTACTCTAATAGAGCTCATTATTTTTACGCTCTGGGTGTTGATAATCGCCATAGTCATCTTCACTCAAACCATTCTTGACATTTTTAGGGGAATTTAGATGGATGAGAGGATAGTTAAATTTTTAAAAAGATGCATCTGCAAGCGTTTGCGTCTCATTGATGATGAGGCAGCCACGCTTTTAGCGCGTTTTACGCCTTTGACGAGCTGCAATTTTTGCCTTTTTGCTAGCTAGCTGCGATGAGAGCTCGCATGTTAAGTACTACTCAAAGCTTGTGGCTGGCACAGTCGCTCTTGATACGAGATCGTTGGCAGATAGAGGGCGCGGTTTCAAGGAGCGATAGAAAAAGCTAGCGAAGATGAGCAAGAAGTATTTTTAAAGATATTTTTACGCAAAGGCGATAGATCGCAAGGGTCGGTCTATAAGCCTTGAAAAGGTTAAATTACGAGCAACACTCTAGGTTTGGCAAAGAAAATAAAGTGGGAAAGAGGTGATACGTGAACGTTAAGCTTACAAGCTACAATCAGTTTAAAAGCAAAAACCAAGGAGAATCTAGAGAAATTTAGCGGAAAAAACGTGCTAATAACAGGTGCAAGCAGAGGTATTGGCGCACAGATCGCAAAGACGCTTGCAAGTATGGGCTTAAAAGTGTGGATAAACTACCGCTCAAAGCCTGAGATAGCAGACGCTTTGCAGGCTGAGATCGAACAAAATGGCGGCAGAAAGGCTGCGGTGATAAAATTTGACGCGACAGACGAAGATGAGTTTATAAAAGGTATAAATTTGATAGTCGATAGCGACGGCGAGCTAAGCTACCTTGTAAATAACGCTGGTATCACAAATGACAAACTAGCGCTTCGCATGAAAACTAGCGAATTTACAGATGTGATAAATGCAAATTTAACTTCAGCTTTCATAGGATGTAGAGAGGCTTTAAAAGCGATGAGTAAAAAGCGCTTTGGAGCGGTCGTAAATGTCGCATCTATCGTTGGTGAGATGGGAAATGCTGGACAGGTGAATTATTCAGCCAGCAAGGGCGGACTAATCGCCATGAGTAAGAGCTTTGCAAAAGAGGGCGCAAGTAGAAATATCCGCTTTAACAGCGTAACTCCGGGCTTTATCGAGACTGATATGACGCATGGACTGAAGTGATGAGGTGAAAAAAACTTATAGCGAAAATATCCCGCTAAAACGCTTTGGCAGTGCTGGTGAGGTGGCCGAGGCTGTGGCATTTTTACTAAGTGATCACGCTAGCTACGTGACCGGTGAGACGCTAAAAACATAAACGGCGGACTTTATATGTAGTATATCTCAACAAGTTTTGAAATTTAAAAATAAATAAAAAGCGTAAATATTATAAGATAACAGACATTTTTATAAGAGACCTTAAATGGCAGTATTTGAAGACGTAAGAGACGTAGTTGTAGAGCAACTAAGCGTAGATCCACAAGCGGTAAAACTAGAGTCTAAAAATCATCGAAGATTTAGGGCGCTGATTCACTTGACGTTGTAGAGCTAGTTATGGCTTTTAGAAGAGAAAGTGAAGTAGAAAATTCTGATAGCGAAGCGAGAAATTAGTAAGCATTCAAGACGTTGTAAATTATATAGAAAAACTAGGCAAATAATTTTAAATTTGCATAGTTTGATTTAAGAGAGATGTATTGAAACGAGTCGTTGTAACTGGTATTGGCATGATAAACGCACTTGGTCTTGATAAAAGAGCTCTTTTTAAGGCTAGTTGCGAGGGTAAAACAGGTGTGAAAGAGATCACGAGCTTTGATGTAAGCGAATTCCCTGTTAAAATTGCTGCCGAGATAACTGATTTTGATCCAAATAGCATTTTAGACGGCAAAGAGGTGAAAAAAGTAGATCGTTTCATACAGCTTGGCATAAAAGCATCTAACGAAGCTATGGCTGATGCAAATTTTAAAGAGTTTGATGCTCATAAATCTGGCGTTAGCTCAGCTGCTGGTATAGGTGGTTTGCCAAACATTGAGAAAAACTCAATCACATATTTTGAAAAAGGCGTAAAGAGAATTTCACCATTTTTCATCCCATCTGCACTTGTAAATATGCTAGGTGGCATAGTTTCAATAAATCACGGACTAAAAGGTCCAAATTTATCAAGCGTAACAGCTTGTGCGCAAGCACTCATGCGATATCACAAGCTGCAAAATGCATAATGATCGGTCAAGCGACAAATATGCTAGTTATCGGTGCTGAGTCAACCATCTGCGGTGTTGGCATAGGTGGTTTTGCAGCGATGAAAGCGCTATCAACAAGAAACGATGAACCAAGTAAGGCATCAAGGCCATTTGATGCAAACCGCGATGGCTTTGTAATGGGCGAAGGCGCTGCGCACTTGTGCTGAAGAGTATGAGTCGGCTGTTGCAAGAGGTGCTAAAATTTACGCTGAAGTAGTTGGATTTGGCGAGAGCGGAGATGCACACCACATCACGTCACCAACACTTGAAGGTCCATTAAGCGCGATGAAGCAAGCACTTGATATGGCAAAAGGCGTAAAGATAGACTATGTCAATGCACATGGTACTTCAACACCAGTAAATGATAAAAATGAGACAGCTGCACTAAAGGCTGTTTTTGGTGATAAGTGCCCACCAGTTAGCTCAACCAAAGGTCAAACTGGACACTGCTTAGGTGGTGCTGGTGCGATCGAAGCAGTCATATCTATAATGGCAATGAGAGATGGCATCATCCCTCCAACGATAAACTACGAAACGCCAGATCCAGATTGCGATCTAGACTACGTTCCAAATAAAGCTAGAAAAGCTGATATAAAAGCTGTTATGAGCAACTCATTTGGCTTTGGTGGAACAAACGGCGTCGTGATATTTAAAAAGTTGGATTAAGATGTCAAATTATTTAGATTTTGAAAAGAGCATAAAGCAAATTGATGAAGATATAGCAAATGCTAAGATCAGAGGCGATGAACATGCTGTTGAGTACTAAATAAGAACCTATCTAAAGAGATATCAAAAAGTATATAAAAAAAGTGAACGAATACCAGCGTTTGCAACTTGCTCGTCACCCAGATCAGACCATACGCTATTGACTATAAAGTCATTTTGGTTGATGGCTATGAGATCCATGGCGACAGGGCATTTCGCGACGACCCAGCGATAGTTTGCTACATCGGCTATATCGGAGGCAAAAAGACTGTCGTTATAGGAGAGCAAAAAGGTCGTGGCACTAAAAATAAACTAAAAAGAAATTTTGGTATGCCTCATCCGGAGGGTTATCGAAAGGCTTTACGCGTAGCAAAATTGGCTGAAAAATTTAACCTACCTATCTTATTTTTGATAGACACTCCGGGCGCATATCCTGGTGTTGGCGCTGAAGAGCGAGGCCAAAGCGAGGCCATAGCTAGAAATTTATTTGAATTTGCAAATTTAAAAACTCCAATAATAGCTGTCGTTATCGGCGAAGGCGGAAGTGGTGGTGCTTTAGCTATTGGTGTGGCTGATAGACTTGCTATGATGAAAAACTCTGTCTTTTCAGTCATCTCACCAGAGGGTTGTGCAGCGATACTTTGGAACGACCCAGCTAAACAAGAGCAAGCTACAAAATCTATGAAGATAACGGCTGATGACTTAAAGAAATTTATCGCTTATAGATGACGTGATAAACGAGCCGATAAATGGAGCTCATAGAGATAAAGATGGTGCCGCAAAGCACTTGCAAACTACTTCATCTCAGAGCTAGCCGAGCTTGAGAAGCTTGATATAAAATGAGCTTGTCGCAAAAAAAGAATAGAAAAAAATCTCTCTATCGGGGCTTACGAAGAGTAGAAATTATAGTCGCAAGTGAGTTGAAAGTTTAAAGTCAATTGCTTTGCGACTCTCATTTGTGCTAAATTGATATACCTTTTTAAATTTTTAAAAATTAAACAATTTTATATTTTTATCCCACTCTTTTAAATTTTATAAGTCATCTATGCGACTTTTTAAGTGTTTAAAGCTAGAAATTCTTATAAATTTCATAAAAGGCTATTTGTGGATAAATTTCAAGAAAAATATATAAATCTTTCAAAAGATTACTACAAAATAAAGGGCAATGCGATAGCGTAGAGGCTTTGTATCAGTTTAAGAGGAGCTTGAGGCAAGCGAGGAGCACAGAGCAAAAACGTTTTAGTGGATATTTATCAGCTTTTTGTCTATGCAAAAGAGCGCTATGAGCTACTTTTAAAGATACACGATAAAAACGACAAAAAACAGCTAAAAACGCTTGGTTATCTTGCGCAGTTTTTGGATGAGGGCGACAAATGGGCGGTGCCAAGGCCAAAGAGTAAAGAACAAATTTTTACCCAAAAGGCAAAGGCGCCACCTTGCCAGTACCTCGCTATCACCCAGAGCCATTAAAAACTGGCGCATTTAAAGATGATATGAGTGTCATCTGCGAGTGTTGCGGTAAAAACACGAAATTTATTACAACAATGGCGTCTCATAGCGAGCAAGATGTCACCTATCTTTGTCCAGCCTGCATCGCAAATGGCGCAGCTGCTAACGGATCGACGCTACTTTGTGCAGGGTGCCGACAAGCTACCACGGATGATGCTAAAAAGATGAGGAGCTCTTTGAAAGAACACCAGGCTATGAGAGCTGGCAGGGCGAGCACTGGGTGGCGTGCTGTGATGATTATTGCGCATTTTTGGGCGATGTGGGCACGAAGGAGCTTGAGGAGCTCGGCATCGCAGACGAGGTCTTTGATGACTACGCAAAAAGGGACGATTACGACGCGAAAATGGCTCGCGAGCTGCTCGTAGCGGGCGGCGATTTTGCTGGATATTTGTTTCGCTGCTTGCACTGCAAAAAGTATCACATCTACATTGATGCTTGCTAGAAAGGAAAAATATGGATCTAAATGAAATTGCAAAAGGCTGCAAAGAGCGCGGCTTGGATGAGCTATTTGAGTTTTTAAAGCCAATGGCTAAAAATGCTATAAAGATAGATACGCAGGCTAAAGATGACGGTGATATCGCTGTTGGAGTGTCTAAATTTGGCGGACAGCCGGATCTACCAGCTAGCGTGCCTTGGCCCTCAAATGAAAAACAGCGCGCTTAGCTTTGTGGCGCAGATACATTTTGGCTGAAGCTAGCAAATTGACATCGATGGGTTACTACCAAAAAGTGGCATGCTCTATCTTTTTATGATATAATTTACGCATTTGGGGCTACGACCCCTGCTGATAAAAAGGGCTTTGCCGTGATCTTTAGTGAGGCAGCTCAAGACCAGCTTGCTCGACAAAACATGGAGGGCGTCAAATTACATTTGGCGCACGCTCTTAGTTTCAAAAACGAGCTAAATTTGCCAAGTTTGCAAAGCTCGCTCGTACCATTTGGCAAATTTAGCGAGGAGGAGTGGGAGGCATATCACGAGGTCATTGAGCCAAGCTGGCAGGCCAAAGAAAACAAAGCTGCTTGGTCACTCTGACAACATCAAGATGGCATGGAGCTAGAGTGTGAGCTCGTGGCAAACGGCCTTGACTGCGGCGATGGCAGCGCTTATCACCACCCAAATATCGCGGAGTTTGAGAAAAATGCCGCCCAGTGGCAGCTGCTTTTGCAGATAGATAGCGACTGGGATAGCGACATGGACTGGGACGGAGAGGGTAGAGTTTATCTGTGGATAAAGAGGGACGACCTAGCGGCGCGCGACTTTAGCAAGACGTGGCTAGTTTTGCAGACGAGCTAGGGGGCGAAAATTTGGCCAAAAAGCTTTTGATATGCGTCTGGTAGTAAAATTATTATTGTTGTTTTTGGCGAGCCATACTCATTCGCGCGTAGAGATGTGTAAAATTAAAAGTAAAAGGCAAATAGCAGGTGAAATTATGCTAGCTAGATCAAGTTTAAAATCTTTTTGCAATTTGCCGCCAGTTAAATTACCTTGCAGTGACTTTTGCTACCAAGCTAGCGGCTTAACGCTAATTTGCTAGCTTTTTTATTTCTTTTTCTAGGTTGCACTCGCGTTTTTTGTTTTTTGCGTGACCGCTCAAAAGCTCATCTTAATGTTGTCTTATCCATTATATTTAGCCTTTATATCTTTTTAAAAATTCACGAAAACTAGCAAATCTATCCATGCATAAATTTGAGGCAAATTGGTAAAATCCTTATTAAAGGCAAAAATATGTTTAATGGCTTAATCAGGGAGCTTGCCGAGGGTCATTAGCTACTCATAAAATGTTTTACGGCTAAAGGCTAAAATTTCATAGGTGGGCGATAACATCAGCAGTAAATAGCGCTTGTAAGTGTCATAAAACTATATGATGATGGCTTTAGCGTGGAGCTAGCGCAGAGAGCAGGGCAAATGTCGCGGTTGAGAAAATTGGCAGGTTTGGTGCATATCGAGCCTGCGATGAGAGCAACGAGCGCGTGGATGGGCATTTGATGCAGGGACACATCGACTTTATCGGCGTGATCTCGGCTGTAAAAAGCGTGAAAATGGCGTTGATTTCTACATGGACTTGCCACGTGAGGCGATGGCGCTGATGGCAAACAAGGGCTCGGTGGGCGTCGAGGGCGTGAGCCTTACGATAAATGAAATTTTAGCTCAAAGGGCATAAGACCAACCATCATACCGATCGCATTTTAGAGATAGCCTTTTGGCACTTTCAAGGTCGGCAGACGCGTAAATATCGAGAGCGACCTGCTGGCTCGCTACGTGGCTAGGATGCTTGAGGCTAAGCAAAATGGCGGCCTTAGCTGGGACGAAGTCGAGAGAATTTCAAGCCTTTACTAAGCGAGCGAAGATGCGTAGTGTAGATATCGTTTTGATAAAAATGGCATAGTGGCTGGCTTTACAAACAGGCTGGTGGCGTGAGTGAAGCTAGGGTAGCTCGCTACATCGGGCGATCACGTGGGCGATGAGCCAAGAGATGTCATCAAAAATAGAGTACTGGCTAGAAAGGTGGGCGTTAGGGCGACCAAATGTATGAAGCAGATCCACTCGGACAAGGTTTTTGCCCTTGAAAACGAGGAGGATGAGCTACCAGAGTGCGACGCTGTGATCACAAATTTAAGCGATGTTGGCATCTGCGTCTTGGTGGCTGACTGCTCGCCAGTTGTGATGATAGATGAGAGGCGGGGCGCTATCTGCGTGGCTCATGCGGGCAGAGCTGGCGTGATGCTAAGGTACTGCACAAAAGCCGTTATGCTTATGGGCGAGAAATGTGGCTCAAGAGCGGGCGAGATGAGCGTCTTTGTCGGAGCAAATATAAAAGGGCGGCTGCTACAGGTGGGCGAGCTTGACCTTGGAGAATTTAACACATATAAGATAGGTAGAAATTTTGATATGAACGCAGCCTTGAGAGATGAATTTAAGGCACTTGGGGTTAGAAATTTAAACTTTAGCGAGGTCTGCACGCACTGCGACGAGAGATATTTTTTCATACCGAAGAGACGGCGTGTGCGGTAGATTTTGTGGATTTGCAGTGAAATTGAAGGATAAAAATGGGATATGAGAGCTTTTAAAAATCCACTAGCGGCAAAAATAGCTCAAAACGCTAGAAATTGGGCTTTGAGCAGCTTATGAATGAAGAGTTCGTGCAGATGCTACTTAGCTCAAAAAAGATGGAGCTAAGTGCCGTGGATAGGGAAAATATCGAGCAAATTTTTATAAAACTAATGGAGATAGAAGAGAAAGTACAACTTAGCAAATAAAGGAGAAAATATGCTTTTGCTTAAAAATGCTAATCTATACACGCCAGTACCTTTCTTGGCAAGCGCGATGTTTTGGTAGGTGGCGGTAAGTACAGCCATCGGCGAGGGCTAAGCTTTAGCGTAGAAGGGCTTAGCGTTTACGACCTAAAGGGCAGAAATTTTAGCTCGAGCCCTCATTGATCAGCACGTGCATATCACGGGTGGCGGCGGCGAGGCTGGATATCACTCAAGAACGCCTGAGATCACGCTTAGTCAGATCGTAAAATACGGCACAACGACGCTTGTTGGCGTTTTTGGGGACTGATGGTGTGACTAGAAGCTTGGAAAAATCTCTACTCAAAGCAAAAGCGCTCGAGTTTGAGGGCATCTCGACCTTCATCCACACCGGCTCATACGCAAGCCCCTGTGTGACATTTACCGGCGACATCGCAAAGGACCTCATACTAATCGACAAAGTGATCGGCGTAAAGATCGCACTGACCGACAACCGCGGCAGCTACGTCTCAAAAGAGGAGCTCATCAAAATTCTAAGCAAGATACGCATAGGCGGCATGGTCTCTAAAAAAAGGTGGCGTGCTTCACATGCACATGGGCGGACTGAGTGAGAAATGTGACAACGTCTTTAAGGTGATAAAGACTACAGATTCCCAGTTCATTACTTCTCGCCGACGCACTGCGCTAGGGACGAAAGACCTGTTTAACGAGGCTTTGTACTGAAAAATGGGCGGAAACGTCGATATCACAAGCGGCGGAAGTGAAATTGCCCCACTTCACGAGGTGGTGGCTTACGGCCTTGAAATGGGCTACATTTCAGAGCGCCTAACGATGAGCTCAGATGGCAACGGTAGCGTGCTCAAATTTAACGAAAATGGCGAGCTTATCGGATATGGCTGCGCGTCATGTGCGTCAAATCAGAGGTATTGCAAGCTTTTGGTAAGAAATAAATTTTAAAGATAGAAGACACTTTGTCTTTGATGAGCAAAAAACGTGACGAGATATCTAAATTAAGCCAAAAAGGCGAAGTGAAAGTTGGCAACGACGCTGATCTTTGCGTCTTTGATGAGAGCCAAATTTATATGACGTGATCGCAAAAGGCGAGTTTTGCGTTAAAGATGAAAAAGGTCGTTAAAAAGGCTTTTTTGAGTAGTTTAAAGAAGGTGGAACTTTATTTGTAGCTAAAGAAATCTTTTGAAATTTAGCTTCAATAAAAGCCAAGTTTCAATATAATCCAAGCTTTTATTTCACACGACAATCCCTAAATTTGGTTGTGCGAAAGCATTAATGGTCGTGGAGGATAAAAACTCGATTCAAGGCAAAATGCCTAAAAACAAGGAGAAAACTCATGGTAACTATGAGAGATTTATTAGAGTGTGGCGTACATTTTGGTCACCAAACACGCCGCTGGAACCCAAAGATGAAAAATTTATCTTTGGTGAGAGAAAAGGTATCTATATTATAGATCTACAAAAGACTATCCGCTACTTCCGCTACACTTACAACATCGTTCGTGACGCAGCTGCTGAGGGCAAGTCAGTGCTATTTGTCGGTACTAAAAAAACAAGCTATTGACGCTATCAAAGAGTACGCTGAAAAATGTGGAATGCCTTATGTAAATCACCGCTGGTTAGGGTGGTATGATGACAAACTTCGGTACTATCCGCCAGTCTATCCGCAAACTAGAAGTTATCGAGACTATGGAAGAAGATGGCTCGATAAATTTACTAACTAAAAAAGAGGCTTTGATGCTTCGCCGCAAAAAAGAGAAGCTTATCGCAACTCTTGGTGGTATCCGCAATATGAAAAGCCTACCTGATATGATATTTGTCGTTGATACAGTTAAAGAAAAAGATCGCTGTTCAAGAGGCAAATCGCTTAAAAATCCCAGTTGTAGCACCGATCGATACAAACTGCGATCCTGACGTTGTTGACTATCCTATCCCAGGAAACGATGACGCGATCCGCTCTGTTCAGCTTTTCTGCCAAGAGATGGCTGAGGCGATCAATGAAGGCAAATCACTTCTTGAGCAAGATGGTGGCGAGCAAGCTGCTGGCGAAGAAGTAAGCCAAGATGAGAAAGACGCAGTTGTAGCTGAGGCTATGAGCGAAGAAGACTTTGGCGAGGACGAAGAGTAATGGAAATAACTGCACAAATGGTAAAAGAGCTCCGCGAATCAACCGGAGCTGGCATGATGGACTGCAAAAAGGCACTTAGCGAAGCAAATGGCGACATGGAAAAAGCCGTTGATATCCTTCGCGAAAAAGGCCTAGGTCAAGCTGCTAAAAAGGCTGACCGCCTTGCAAGCGAGGGCTTGGTAAGTGTTGAAGTTTGCTCAAAATGCAAAAAAGCAACTATCAGCGAGATCAACTCTGAGACTGACTTTGTTGCTAGAAACCCACAGTTTCAAGCGCTTGCAAAAGATACAACCGCTCACATCCAATCAAGTGGCATAAAAACAGTTGAAGAGCTAAATACAAGCACTTTAAACGGTGTTAAATTTGAAGAATACTTCAAAACTCAGATCGCAACTATCGGTGAAAACCTTGTAGTTCGCCGCTTTGAGACTATTAGCGCTGATGATAAGGGCGTGGTAAATGGCTATGTTCACTCAAATGGCCGTGTTGGCGTGCTTATCGGTGCAGCTTGCGAAAGTGCTGAAGTTGCAAACAAAGCAGCTGAATTTATAAGAAATTTATGTATGCATGCAGCTGCTATGAAGCCAAGCGTTATAAGCTACAAAGACCTTGATAAAGATTTTGTTGAGAAAGATCTATCGCACTTCGCGCTGAGCTTGAAAAAGAAAAATGAAGAGCTAAAACGCCTGAGGCAAGCCACTTCACCACATCCCTGAGTATGCTAGCCGCTGCCAGATAGGTGAGGCTGAGCTTGCAAAAAGCTACAAAAAGCGATCGAAGAAGAGCTAAAAGCTGAGGGCAAACCTGAGAAAATTTGGGACAAGATCATCCCTGGTAAGATCGAGAGATTTTACGCTGATAACACAGTGCTTGACCAACGCCTCACACTTTTAGGTCAGTTTTATGTAATGGACGATAAAAAGACTATCGAACAAGTTATCGAAGAGAAGAGCAAAAGAGCTTGGCGGCAAGATCGAGATCGTAAAAATACGTTCGTTTCGAGCTTGGCGAAGGCTTAGAGAAAAAAAGTAGATGACTTTGCTGCAGAAGTTGTTGCTCAAATAGGCTAATGGAAATTTAAGAGCGTCTAATCTAGGCTTTGCGTATGATTATACGCTCTTTAATAATATACATTTAACTCTCAATCAAAAAAACAAAGCATCGCGATAACCGGCGTTAGCGGTTGTGGCAAAATCAACGCTTTACACATACTTTCAACACTTTTTAAAAGCCAATTTTGGCGAGGTCATCTATCAAGATAGATCGATCTATGAGCTTTCTCAAAACGAGCTTTTGGCCATTAGAAGGCTTCATTTTGGCATCATTTTTCAGTCGCACTATCTTTTTAAAGGTTTTAGCGCTTATGAAAAATATCGAGCTTGCAAGCATCTTATCTGGTGAAAATATAGAAAAAAATGATCTTGAAGCGCTTAGAACTCAAGCGTAATAAATCAAAAAGTTGGCGAGCTAAGTGGCGGTCAGCAGCGAGCGTGTCAGCATCGCTAGAGTGCTTACCAAAAAGCCAAAGATCATCTTTGCAGACGAGCCAACGGGCAACCTTGATAAGAAAACAGCAAATGAAGTGATGCAAGTTTTGTTTGACTATATAAATGAAAACAATGCTGCCCTTGTTCTAGTCACTCACGACAACGACCTAGCCGCGAAATGCGACAACTCATACAAGCTTGAGAACAAAGAGCTGTACAATTCTCAAATTTCTAGAAATAGTCCTATCTTTATAATGCAAAATTTTTCAATGTTAAAAATTTATATGTGGAATAAAAATAAAAATTAGAGAAGCCTTAACGTTTATATATTTTCAAAAAGTTTTAGCCAGCATTCGCACTCGCCACATATAGCTGTTTTTATCTTAATCCTCTTTTGATTACTACACTATCGTAAATTTTATATATGATGATCTCAACTCTCAATGAGTTATAATCAAATGCTATAACATGTGCTATAGCGGTAACCTACACAAATATTCTATCTCTACTAGTCTCATTAAGCCTCTAACAACTGATCAAATGACTCGAAAAACGTCTTTAATCTTTTTATTTGGAACACCTGATTAATTAGATAAATAACTCAAAATGCAATATAAAAAGAATAAATGGTGCGATAAATTTAAATTATATTATTTTACATTTCATCTTTTATTTTTTTATAAAGCTCTAAAATTTCATCCTTTTTAATTATAAAACTATTTTTTTATTTGCGATCAGATAGGCTGAGCTTTGCATGATGTCACCAGCTACTTTTAGCCCATTTTGCTTCATGGTTGAGCCAGTTTCGACCACATCGACAATCGCGTCGCTTAGCCCAACAAGTGGTGCTAGCTCGATCGAGCCATAGAGTTTGATGATCTTGACACCAACAGCAAGTTTGGCAAAAGTAGTTTCTAGTGATATTTGGCATCTTAGTAGCGATCTTTAGCTCAGACCTTGAAAAATCAAGCTCATCTTCGTTTTTTATGCCGATGCAGACCTTGCACTTGCCTATTTGCAGATCAAGCAGTCTCACCACATTTGGCTTATGCTCTTCAAGCACGTCAAGTCCTACCACACCGATATCTGCAGCTCCTTCAGTGACGTAAGTTGGTATATCTTGGTTGCGAACCATTAAAAATCTAAATTTTCCCTCTTCAAGGATTAGTTTTCTATCCTCAAACATAAAAGCTCGAACCAAAAATATTTCTAAAAATTTCAAGTGTATCTTCTGCTATTCTGCCTTTTGGTAGTGCTATTGTTAACATATTATTTCATCTCTCTTTTCGGTTATTAATTTTTGCATTGAACGAAAGATTAACATCTTATCTGAAATGGCATTTTTAAAAAATTTGAGACAAAAAAATCTCCATCTCCACCCGTAAAATACACTTTTTATCGCCTGCAAGTTTGTGTAAAAGAGTAATTATGGGTTTAATGATGCCATAACTACCGCATCACTTGTTTTTGTGGTAGAGCATCAATATCTATTTTGAATTATAGTTATATCAAGACGCGGAGAAATGCTTTTATAGGGCATTTTAACATGCTAGATATCCACGGCAAGATATAGCCTCCAAGATGAAGTGAGTTTGCCATTATATCAACTGTTATAGCGCTTCCAGCATCAACTATCACACCGTTTTTATGGAATAACATGCTGCAATCCTATCTATGCCAAGTCCTTGATATATTGTATCTATCACAAAAATAAGGCTCTAAGTTTATAAACATTTTATTATTTTTAGAAAAGATAAAACTTCATCATTCACAGATATAAAAAAATACTTTTTCTTCTGGTTTGTAGTTTTTGAAATCAGATATTTTTTTAAACAGTGATTATCCCATCTTTTAAAAAAATGTAGCATTGGTGTTGCCTATATTACATAAAAAGTCATAACATCGCATAATTGCTATTTTGTAGCTCTTTTAATGCCTTAGAGCAGATTTCTGAACTATAAAATATTATTTTTCTTCAAGCTTATTTTGAAAATTTTGTTTCTATTTTTACAAATTCTTCAAGTTCTAGGGCTTCTTTTACGCAATAATCTACTTTTTGCTGTTCTCAAAAAGATGAGATTATAAATCATCAACTCCCCAAAAAGATCTCAAGCGTTTTTTGGAACAAATCTTTTCGTATCTATTGTCTTGAGATCCCTTAGCAAGATCTTTTAGCTTCAAAAAGCTCCCAAATTTTACTGGTTCATTGTCCTAGATTAACATACTCGTTATCGTAGTAAAATGCGCCATTGCCCATAAAGCTTTTATCTTTTATCTCGTCGCTAAACTCGTAAATTTCAGCTCCGCTAAGATCTAAAGTGTCTTTATAACATAGCCTGTTTTTTTCGATGACATAGAGCTTATTGTTGATGATAGTTGCCGCTGAGAAGATAGCAAATTTGAAAGTACCTTATTTTTGCTCTTTTAGCATGAGGGTCTGTTCTTACGATCGTGCCATCTTTTTAAAGATGTAAAATTCATCGTTATGAACTAGCACGTCTTTGATCTCACCGTCATAATAAACTGTCTGGCTTGGGTTGATGACGATTAGTTTTTTGGCTGTTGCTGCGATTAGATTATCGCCCTCAACGCCTAAAAATATGATGTTATTAAAGAAATTTTCAGAGCTTACGACAACGTCACGTAAAATTCTACCAGTCTCTTTTTGCACGATGTAAATTTTACCATCAAGCGCTGGATAGACGATGAGTGAGCTCATGAAGTAAGGCGCAACAACTCTTGAATCAACCGCTGCGATGTCAGAAGAGCTATACTCCATTAGTGTCGTAGCTGTGTTGATATCGATTAGATAGATGTGGTTTGATGCGCTGATAGCTGCAAGTTGGTTTTGATCAAGTGAGGTCTGCTACGATCGCAGTTGGAAATTTACCGCTATAAACGCTGTGGCCGCTAGGATCAGTCACGTTTAGATCGCCATTTATGCTAGCTGAGATGACAAAGCCGTTGTTTTCGTTTAAGAAGTTGAAATTTTCAGGCAAGGTAATGCTTTTATTTAGCCCATTTTTAGTGATGATGTTGCCATTATCCAGCGTTGCACCATTTGCATTTGCTGATTTGATGTAAGAAGGAAGATCCTTTGATAAAGATATCTCACCGAAGTTTGCGCAGGCTCAAAATATTGTCTTTTTGTGCCGCATCCACTAGAACTAAAGCCAAGGCAAAAGCCAAGAATAGTGTAAGTTTTTCATTATTTTTATTCCCTGATAGTGTTTTGATACTTTTAACTAAAGTTTGTAGTTGTGGAGTCAAGTGCGATCTTGTCAAATCTCACATTTGCCTCTTTGATTTTATCTTGTTTTAAAAAGCTCAAAACCTTTTTAAAAGTGCGTTATATTCGCTTAAATTGAGTATTAGTATCGCCAGTTTGTGAAAGGATGATATCTTTAACGATCGAGTTTACTTTTCAGATCCAAGCTCGCTAATGCCTTTTGTATCGTTTTTATCGAGCATTTGCCCAAGTGAAAAAAGTGCATATAAGCTTGGCTCTTTCTCTTTTAAAACGCTTAAAAGCGCTTGCGTCGTTTGGATTTAAGATAAGCTTTGAATAGGCTAAATTTGCCTCCTCAACTCTGTTGTCGTTTAAAACCTTGCTAGCGTAAAAATCCGATGGGTGCGACGATAGCCGCCACGCATAGCACGATTAGCAAAAGTTTTGTATTTCCTAAAACGCTCTCCCTTGATCATACTCTCAAGAAACTGCTCCCCGGGCGTCGATCTCTTTTTTTATCTCGGTTAAGTCTTCTTTTATAGCCAACGTTTTTCCTTGCTTTTGAAAAAGTACTAATTCGCAGATTTTTAGCATAATTAAATTAAAGTAGCCCAAAAATTAAAAAGCTTGAATGTGATATAATGCCTCAAAAATCAATTAAAAGGTTGCTTAATAATGCAAATAGACGACACTCTCTTAAATAAACTAGAAAAACTCTCCGCATTACAAATTAATGATGAAAAAAGAGAAGAGATCAAGAAGCAATTAAGTGAAATCGTATCTTTTGTCGATGTTTTAAACGAGCTCGATCTAAGTAGCGATGAGGCCGTAGTTAGCTCTATAAAAGGTGGCACTCCATTAAGAGAAGATGAGCCACATTTAAGTGACGTTGTCGATGAAATTTTAAAGCACGCCCCTTCACGCGAGGGACACTTCTTTGCCGTGCCAAAGATCATAGAGTAAAATATGGATCTAATCGAACAACTAAGAGCGCAAAGCTCGGACGCTCAAGCCAAAGCACTAGAGAGCAATCTCTCTGGTGACATCCAAACGCTTCTAAAAACCGTTGTTTTCAATAAAGCCAGTGACCTCCACCTAGTCTCAAGGTCTGAGCCTCAGATAAGGATAGATGGCACTTTAAGGCCGCTTGAATTTGGCGTGCTAAGCGGCAAAGATATAGAAAATTTATGCTACGCTCTAATCACAGATGCCCAAAAGAGCGAGCTTGAAAACAATAAAGAGCTTGACTTTGCCATAGAGCTTCCAAATATCGGCCGCTTTCGTGGCAACTACTACTACACGATGAATGGCGATCTAGCTGCCGCTTTTCGTATCATACCTATCGACATACCTTCGCTTGATGATCTAAATGCACCACAAATTTTTAAATATATCATCAAACGAGAAAAAGGGCTTATCCTAGTTACTGGACCAACAGGCAGTGGTAAATCAACGACGCTTGCTGCGATGCTTAATGAGATAAATTTAAATTATAGAAAGCACATCATCACCGTTGAGGACCCAGTAGAGTTTGTGCATAACAACAAAAAAGCCCTATTTTCACATAGAAATATCGGCACCGACACACACTCTTACTCAAAGGCGCTAAAATTTGCACTTCGCGAGGACCCAGACATCATACTTGTGGGCGAGATGAGAGATAGAGAGACGATCTCTACGGCTATTACAGCGGCTGAGACTGGACACCTAGTCTTTGGCACACTTCACACAAACTCAGCCATACAAACTATAAATAGAATCGTTGATAGCTTCGATGGAAGCGAGCAGCTTCAAGTAAGAAATATGCTTAGCGTTTCGCTAACTGCTGTCATCTCACAAAGTCTGATACCAAAAATAGGCGGCGGAAGGTGCGCTGTGCATGAAATTTTGATAAATAACATGGCGATATCAAACTTGATACGCGAAAACAAAGTGCATCAAATTTACTCTCAAATGCAGCTAAATCAGCAACAAACTGGCATGAGCACGCAGACTCAAGCGCTGATGAAAGCACTAAAAGAGGGCTTGATCACAAAAGAAAATGCGCTAGCCTACTCAACTAGCCAACAAGAACTTCAAAATTTAATAGGAACTGTATGATGGATTTAGTAACTTGGTTTGACATTATCGTCATCGCCCTTGTCCTGATACTTGGTGTAAAAGGCATAATAAACGGGCTTATAAAAGAGACTTTTGGACTTATCGGACTTATCGGCGGTCTAGTTGTCGCTAGTAGATTTTTCAGATGTAGCTGAGAGCTTCATAAGCAAAAAAATATCTACTAAAGTGAAAATCCTTCATTTTTACAATTTGTCGCATTTATCGGACTTTGGCTAGTTTTTTGGCTAGTTTGTCTGCTAGTTGGCAAATTTTTATCAAAGATAGTTTCAGTAAGCGGACTTGGCTTTTTAGATAGACTTGGTGGATTTGTCATGCGGAAGTGGCAAAATTACCCTCACATTTTCAGCAGTCGTTGCCGTAATGTCAGGCACTTCGCTAAATAAAATGATCGAGCCATACTTTACAAATAGCAAGGTCTATCCGCTCCTACTTGAAACTGGTAGATGGATAACAAATATCGATGTGAAAAACATCAAAAATGAACTAGATGAGATAGTAGTAAGACCAAAGGATACAAACAAGAGTGATGCATTTATATCAATGGATGCAAATGCAAGCACAAACACCGACACAAACGTCACTAAAGGGGAAGAAAAATGATAGAAAATTTAGAATATGATGCCTTGCTTTGAGAAAGGTAAAAGAGTTCTTCGCGACAACGGTTTAAAAATATACAAAACAGCGTGAGATCCACTAAAAACGCTTTATAACAACGACGAGCACTTTACGCCCGAGAGGCTATATCTTTTCATAAAAGAGACCTATCCTGAGCTAAATATCGGCATCGCAACTGTTTATAGAACGCTAAATTTGCTAGAAGAATCAGAGATGGTAACATCTATCAGCTTTGGCTCTCAAGGCAAAAATGTGAGCTTGCCACAAAGCCACACCATGACCACATGATATGCAGAAAGTGCGGCCTTATCATGAGGTTTGAAGATCCTATGATAGAAAAAGACAAATAAGCATCGCAAAAGAGCATGGCTTTAAACTAACTGGTCACATGATGCGACTTTATGGGATTGCGAAAAATGTTCAAAAAATAATATAAAAGGGAAAAGTAAGGTGATATTTGACAACCAACACGAAAGGTCAAAGATTAGAAAGCATAGATGAGCTTAAAGTGAGGCATAAATCCATATCCACATTTTCTTAGAAGAGATATGAATATCTCTACATTTAGACTTCGAGTAACTATAAAAAGATACAGAAGAGAAAAAGCAGAGGGACAGCTAGTTGGCCTTGCAGGCAGGATAAAGCTGATCCGTGACGCTGGTAAAGCAGTCTTTGCAAAACATCGAAGACGAAAAATGGAAATTTACAAATTTATTTTTAGCAACAAGACGCTTGATCCAGAGTGGTTTAAAATCGTTAAAAATATGTGAAATAGGCGACATCGTATATGTTAGAGGCTACGCTTTTATAACAAAAACTGGCGAATTTTCAATGCATGTAAATGAGCTTAGCTTAGCTACAAAATCAATTAGTCCGCTTCCAGAGAAGTACCACGGGCTAGTTGATGTTGAGACAAGATACCGCCAAAGATACCTTGATATGATAATGAACCCTGAAGTTAGGGCTGATTTTAAAAAGCGCTCGGTGATTATAAGCACGATTAGAAGATTTTTTTGAAGAAAAGGGCTTTTTAGAGGTTGAAACTCCGATGCTTCACCCAATAGCTGGCGGCGCAAATGCAAAACCATTTGTGACATTTCACAACGCCCTTGGAGTTGAGAGATACCTAAGGATCGCTCCTGAGCTATATCTAAAACGCCTTGTAGTTGGCGGTTTTGAAGCTGTTTATGAGATGAATAGAAACTTCAGAAACGAGGGTATGGATCTAACTCACAACCCTGAATTTACAAGCATAGAGTTTTACTGGGCATATCACAACTACCACGATCTAATGGGCATCACAGAGGATTTATTTAATGTCATTTTAGAAAAACTTGGCATGGAGAAAGTAATAAAGTTACGATGGTATGGAGATTGATTTTAGTAAGCCATTTAAACGCATAAGCTATAAAAAGCCCTAGTTGAGATAGGCGGACTTGCTGAAGATATCGTAAGCGATAAGGCTAAAATTTTAGCAAAACTAAGAGCAGATGGCTTTGAAGCAAACGAGAAGCTCGACCTTGGCCACTTGCAGGCTGAACTCTTTGACAACTACGTGGAGAGCAAGCTCATCCACCCAACTTTTGTCATTGACTATCCGATCTCTATAAGCCCACTTTCAAGAAGAAGCGACACAAATCCTGATGTGGCTGAGAGATTTGAGCTATTTATCGCTGGTCGTGAGCTAGCAAATGGCTTTAACGAGCTAAATGATCCAATCGATCAATACAACCGCTTTAAAGCGCAGATCGATGCTAAAAACGCAGGCGATGACGAGGCACATGAGATGGACGAGGACTATGTAAAAGCCCTAGGATACGGCATGCCACCAGTTGCAGGCGAAGGCATAGGCATAGACAGACTTGTTATGCTTTTAACAGATAAAAAATCAATACGCGACGTTGTCCTCTTCCCAGCGATGAGGCCACTAAAAACTGAGACAAAGGAGAACGAAAAATGAGTTTGCAAAGCTACGATAAAGACATTTACGACCTAGTAAATTTAGAGTTAAAACGCCAGTGTGATCACCTTGAGATGATCGCTAGCGAAAACTTCACATATCCAGAAGTCATGGAAGTGATGGGCTCAATCCTAACAAACAAATACGCTGAAGGCTACCCTGGCAAGAGATATTATGGTGGCTGCGAATTTGTCGATGAGATCGAGCAAATCGCGATCGATAGATGTAAAGAGCTCTTTGGATGCGAATTTGCAAACGTTCAACCAAACTCAGGCTCTCAGGCAAACCAAGGCGTTTATGGTGCTTTGCTTAATCCAGGCGATAAAATTTTAGGTATGGATCTAAGTCACGGCGGACACCTAACTCACGGCGCAAAGGTGAGTAGCTCTGGCAAGATGTATGAGAGCTTCTTTTATGGCGTCGAGCTTGATGGTCGCATAAACTACGATAGAGTCATGGATATCGCAAAGATAGTAAAACCAAAAATGATCGTTTGTGGTGCTAGCGCATACACAAGAGAGATCGAGTTTAAGAAATTTAGAGAGATAGCTGACGCTGTTGGCGCGATACTCTTTGCAGACGTTGCTCACATCGCTGGTCTTGTAGTAGCTGGCGAACATCAAAATCCTTTCCCGCACTGCGACGTCGTAAGCTCAACTACGCATAAAACCCTAAGAGGCCCAAGAGGCGGCATCATCATGACAAACAACGAAGAGTACGCTAAAAAGATAAACTCTTCTATCTTCCCAGGCATCCAGGGCGGTCCGCTAGTTCATGTCATCGCTGCAAAGGCAGTTGGCTTTAAGCACAACCTTAGCCCTGGTGGAAGAGTACGCTAAACAAGTAAAAGCAAACGCTAAAAACTTGGCGAAGTGCTAATAAGCAGAGGCTTTGATCTAATGTGGCGGCGACTGATAACCACCTAATCCTAATGAGCTTTTTAAACCGCAAATTAGCGGAAAAGACGCGGACATTGCTCTTGGAAATGCTGGCATAACTGTAAATAAAAACACAGTTCCAGGCGAGACAAGAAGTCCGTTTATCACAAGCGGCATACGTGTAGGTAGCCCAGCTCTTACAGCTCGTGGTATGAAAGAGGCTGAGTTTGAGCTAATAGCAAACAAGATCGCTGACGTGCTTAGCGACATCAACAACACCTCTTTGCAAGAGAAGACAAAGCTGAACTAGTCGATCTTGCTCATAGATTATAATCTACGATAAAGCGACATATTGATGCAAAGTATTGATACATCTCTTATAAAGATAATAACGACCCACTACTACATCAAACGTGACACGATCGTCAATAAGATAGAGTATAAGGGTAAAATTTTCTTTGATAAATTTGAAAAGATCAACGAGCCACTAACTTATAGTGTCATGAAAGAGCATGAGGAGGGCAAAGCTATAATCGCCCACTCGCTAATCAATGCAAGTGATAAGGTCGAAAATATAGTCTTTGACTACAACGGCAGAACTCCAGATAGGTTTTGGCATAGAGCTCAGCTTCTTTTTAAGAGAAGAAGGCTTTATAAATTTCACAGCCTACGAGACCAAGACGCCGGGGCATTTGCACCTTTATGTGCATAAAGGTCACACTACGCTAAATGAAGCTTGCACGCTTGCAAATATGCTAAACGCAAAGCTCTCACAAAAATTAGCCAAAGAGTGGAGAATGTTTCCTAATCAAGATATGCCAAAAGAATTTAACATTCTAACTTTGCCATATAAACTCTATCAAAAAGAGCGTGGTGCTAGCTGGTCAAAATATATGTAAGGAGAAATAATGGAAAACGAAGAGTTAAAAGATATACTTTTAGAAAAAGATGATGATGAGGCAAAGGGCGCAAAACAAAGAAACTTCTTATGTTTATAGCGACTTTTAGTTACTTTTTGATTATTATAGTCGCTATGAAAGTAGTTAATTCAAAATGATTCTGCACAATCTCAAAATGAAGCCGACTCAAGACTAGTTCTGCCTCCAGTGCCAGCAGAGCAGCCAGTCGATACGCAGGTACCTGCGCAAGATACAAATCCAGATGTTAAAAAAGGCGATACACAACTTTTCGAGCAAGTGCCTATCGTGCCTGAAAACAAGCAACAAGATGATTTTGAAGATATGATCAAAAAGCTAAAAGATAAAGAAGGTGCAAAATCAGCTCCTAAAACTGAAGAGCCAAAAGAGGTAGTAAAAGCTGTAGAGCATCCAGCTGAAGCACCTAAAAAGCTGAGACAAAGGTAGAGGCTCAGCTAAAAAGCTGAAACAAAAAGCGAAGCTAAAGCAGAGAAAAAAAGCCTGAAGCAAAGCCAGCTAAAACTGAGGCAAAAGCAGAGAAGAAAGCTGAAAGCTAAAACCTGAGAAAAAAACCTGGAACAAAGGTAGAGAAAAAGGCTGAAACTCCTGCAAAAGCAGAAAAAGCTGAGAAAAAAGCTGAAGCTCCAGCAAAGGCTGAGAGCGTCGCAAAAGGCTCTTATGTTCAAGTATTTGCAACTAGCAAATTTAACCCAAATGCCGACTATATGAAAATAGCAGCTCAAAGGTTATAGCTACAAAAACTATAAAAAGCTGGCGAGCTAACTAGAAATTTCTAGTTGGTCCATTTGATGAAAAAGGGACTACAAAAAAGCCGTAAATGACATAAGAAAAGATGTCAATAAAGACGCTTTTTGTCTTTAGAGCAAAATGAAAACCTTCGCAGTTTTTGGAGATCCGATAGCTCACTCGGTATCTCCAAGACTACACAACAAAGCCATTGCCGATCTGGCTCTTGATGCCCTATATACTAGGGTTTTGCTAAAAGATGGCAATGAGCTAATCAATAAATGTAGATCCTTAAAACTAAACGGCGCAAATGTCACACTCCCACATAAAGATTGCTCTAAAATAGCTGATGAGCGCTCAGAGGCAGCCCAAAAATAGGCTCTGCAAACACCTGGTGCTAAAAATGAGAAAGAAATTATGCCTACAACACTGACGCACTGGCTAAAAGCGATATCAAACTCAAAGAGGCAAAAAGCGCCATCATCCTTGGAGCTGGAGGCACCGCAAATGCCCTAGCCTACGCACTTAGATCGCAAAACATAGATGTTTGCATACTAAATAGAAAGCAAGGCAAGACTTGATAAATTAAAGATCACTATGAGTGCTTTAGCTGGGATGACTATAAAGAGCACAATTTTGATCTAGTGGTAATTCGACCTCAGCAGGGCTAAAAGACGATCTTTTGCCAGCACCAAAAGAGATTTTAGATGGCATTTTAAAAAGCGCTAAATTTGCATTTGATGTTATTTACGGCAAGCAAACGCCATTTTTAAAAGAGGCTAAAAGTCAAAATTTAGCATGCAAAGACGGAGCTGATATGCTCTTGTACCAAGCGGTCTTGGCGTTCAAATTTATTTTATAATGGCACCTCGATGAGAAAAAGATAGAAATTTCTATGCGAGAGGCTCTTAGTTTATAAGGCTTGCAAAACCACGTCGTTCATTGTATAAAACAAAATGGAAAAATCATCAAGCTTGATAAATAAGGCTCTAAAGCTTAGCGATATAAATTTTAACTCCTTTAGCCACTCTAAAAACTGGATCGGCTTTTTTGAGATAGAGGATGAAAACTGGGCTTCTGGCATAGATACGCACTAAAGCTATTTGATAAATATTTTTATAATTTAAAAATGAAAAGCATTTGTCATAAGCGCCTTAAACTACGACGATACTAACTTGAGCGATGAAACGCTTGAGTAAAAACATTTGCACGATAAAGTTTAAAAAGCTGGGCATCTTGCAAGAGCCAAAATGAGCACTTTTGATCTTGGTTTAAATAGTGATTTTTACTGCCTGCCATCTGCCTTAGGATAGATGCTTTGAGTTGATGAGATCAAAGATCCCAGCCAGACTACTCATGCTCTATACATACTCCTTAAATGAGTGGTGCTTTTTATCTTTCCAAGTCTAAATTGGCGCTTTATCCGCATGATGAGAGAGGGCTTTGGCTGCATCGGACTAAATGACGATATAAAAATGGATTAGATTTTCTAGAGTTTTGTAGAAAAATGCAAAAGGTTGTTTTAAGAGGCAAAATACCAACTAAATTTTAAGATCACATAAACTAAAAAGCCCTCCCTTGCCGAAGCAAAGGAGAAATTTTTACTTTCTCAAACGCTTTTGCAAGCTAAAATGAAAACGTCTGATAGCCCATAGCAGTTGACATGCTTTTATATTAGGCTGTACTAGCATTAGATATTTTTGATAATGTTCTTGACAAGAAAAAGGAAAAATGTCTATGCAAGAAGTTTTTAATTTATAGTTTTAAATTTTCTAAAAAGCAGGGAGAGCTCCCTGCTGTGGTTATTCTCTTCGTTTGTTTTGATGTAAGCGTAGTCGAAATTACTAGTCCATTCTCTTGCTTTTTGAGAAAGCTCTTTGAGACTCGACGATCTCTTTAAATAGTGGATCTTTTGCGCTCTCTTCATCAAGTAGCTCGTTTGTAGCCTTTTTAAGAGCTGCGATGACCTCTGGTGGGAAAGATTTTTACTTGGATGTCTGGGTACTCAGCCTTCATCTTGTCCCAGTACTCTACATTTGCGTAAAATACCTTAGTATTCACATCTCTTGCTACTTCAGCAGCAGCCGCTTCAAAGATAGCTTTTAGATCATCTGGAAGTTTTTCATACGCATTTTTGTTGAAGAAAAACTGAGTTTCGCCGTTTGGCTCTTGCCAGCCTGTATAGTAGTATTTTGCCACTTTGTCGGAAGCCAAGCGCCATGTCGTAGCTGGGCTAACCCACTCGACTGAGTCGATTGTACCCATCTCAAGAGCCATGTAAAGCTCGCCAGTTGGGATAGTGTTGATATTTGCGCCAAGTTTAGCGTAAATTTCACCGCCAAAGCCTGGAATTCTAATCTTTAAGCCTTTGATATCATCAACTGACTTGATCTCTTTTTTAAACCAGCCGCCCATTTGCATGCCAGTGTTGCCAGCTCTAAAAATTTTGATGTTATATGGGTCAAAAACTTTCGCCTCTAGCTCTTTGCCGCCACCAAATTCATACCAAGCTGTTTGCTCGTCGGTATTCATCATAAATGGTGTCGCTGTAAAAAACATTGTCTTAGGGTCTTTGCCTTTGTAGTAGTAGCTAGCTGTGTAGCCGATGTCGTACTGACCGCTCTTTGCAAAGTCAAGCATCGCAAAAGGCGACTTGTGCTTTGACGGGTGAGTCGATCCTGATCTCGATGCGGCCGTTACTCATCTTTTCGACCTTCTCTTTTAGCTCTTTTGGCACGTCACCAAGCACTGGCATAGTGCTCTCCCATGAGGTTGCAAGCTTGAGCTTATAGACTTTGTCATCTCCATGGCGGCGCAAAGCAAAAGCTGCTAGGCCAAGAGATGCTAATAAATATTCATACCTCTCCTTCAAAAGTACATAATATACAAAAGTACATTATTAAAATGTGTTATAATCGCAAAAATCAAATTACAGAAGCATAAAAATGATAAAAAGACGAAAAAGTGTAGCGACTTTAAGACAGCAAGTGACAACGAAGAGACGATGGAAGCGATGGTTAAAGCAGGGTTAATGTTTTTCGTTTAAAGTAGATACGGAACACACGAATACCACAAATCAAACATCGACAAGATAAGAAACATCGAAAAAAGACTTAACAAACGCATAGGCATCTTGCAAGATATCTGCGGTCCAAAGATCAGAGTTGGCAAGCATAGCGAGCCATTTTACTTAAAAGCTGGCGACGAGCTTAGCATCTACGCAGAGGATATCGTGGGCGAGAAGATCGAAAAAGGGCGTTTATGAGTGAGCTAAATCAACCTCCAAATCTACCTATGCTAAAGGCTGGCGAGTACGTCTATCTCTATGATGGCTCGATCAGAGCAAGAGTTACAGGCGAGGGCAAAGATGTGGTAAAAACCATCATCGAAAATGACGGAATTTTAAACTCAAACAAAGGGGTAAATTTCCCAAATACCGCCCTTGGCATCGACATCATCACGCCAAAAGATAAAGAAGATATGGAAATTGGCGCAAAGCAGGGCGTAAATTTTGTCGCCGTGGTTTTCGTACAAGACGCAAATGACGTGATAAAAGCGAGAAACATCTTAAAAAGATTGGCTCCAAAGCGGCTATCTTGTCTAAGATCGAGAAATTTGACGCGGTCGAAAACATAGACGACATCATCGCAAAGAGTGATGGTATCATGGTAGCTCGTGGCGATCTTGGCATAGAAGTGCCATTTTACAAGGTGCCAACCATACAAAAGCTCATCATCAAAAAGGCAAATGCAGCCAGCAAACCAGTCATCACAGCAACGCAGATGATGCTAAGTATGGCTGAGCATGAAACTGCTACAAGAGCGGAGATCAGCGACGTGGCAAACGCCGTGCTAGACGGCACTGATGCGGTTATGCTAAGTGAGGAGAGTGCGATCGGCAAAAACCCAGTCGCAGTTGTAGAGGCGATGAGCAAAACGATCATTCAGACGCAAAGTATCTATCCATACAATAAATTTGACGAATTTGACTTTTTTGACGAGACTGACATGGTCGCAAATAGCGCAGCTTCGCTAGCTGTTCGCATCAAGGCAAATGCGATACTCTCTATCACAGGCTCTGGCAAATCAGCCATAAAGTTAGCTAGAAACCGCACAAACATCGACATCATCGCTATCGCGCACGACGAGCAGACAGCTCACATGCTGACCCTTGCTTGGGGCGTGACGCCAGCGCTTGTGCTTGAAAAGACAAAGCTAAATGTCCTACTTGCAAATGTCATCAAAAGGCCTGATGACGCTGGATACGTCGAGCATGACCAGACCCTATCTCGTCTGCAGCTGGCCACCCAACAGGCGTGAGAGCGGCTAGAAACCTCATACGCATCATCAGACGCGACCAGCTTGATTATTACCTGAGACCTCGCAACTGAGTAAATTGGCGATTTTGGTGCCTGATATTTTTGGCACTAAATTTTCTTTCAAGTATGCGCTTTTATGCACTCGCCTTGAAAAATCTACCGAATTAGGTCTTTATTTTGCCACTACAAATTCAAAAGCCGTGATGTGCCGGATCTAAATTTGAAATTTAAACTATGTGCTTTAAAATAAAACTACTACTTTTTACACGATTTCAAATTTCCACTCACTCGCAAGAATTGACTACTAAAATTGGCTTCGCTTACTGCTTAGCTCAAATTTCTAGAGCTGAAATTACTCGCTCATGAGAATTGCAAAATTTGCCATTTTTCTTTGTAGAACAAAGGATCATTTTGTGCATTTTATACTCGCTATTTGCATATAAAAGCTAAATTTCTTAAAATATGCCAAAAATTAGGAGCAAAAATGCTATCAGGCGATCTACTTAAAAAGCCATTTTGCTAAATGTGATCTAGTGGCGATACGTAGTGAGTTTTTAAAGCAAAGTCGTTTTGATAAAGAAAAATTTCAAGCACTTAGGGGAGATGGTTTAAAAGTTTAGATAAGAGCCAAAGAGAGGAGCTTCTTAAAAATAGCAGGCTTTAAAGCGCATATTGACGCTACATTCAGGGCTTTTTGCGTGAGCTGATGCAAAGCAAGATTCTCGTTGTAAGCGGCGCGGAGTATACATTAGTGAGCTTTGAAAGGGTACACCTGCTTTGATGCAAATACCTACAAAAGATCGTGCGAAGCGGGCGAGTACTTTCACAATTTTGGTTTTGACATCTCTTTTAAGAGCGAGCCAGCGCTTTATGGCGGCATTTTGGTAAGGAGCTTAAAGGCATTAAATGAGCGAAATTTCATCTTTGGACCAAGAAAATGCGCCTTGCATATCTTAAATAGCAAAATAAAGTACTTTAAATTTTGATCTAAAAGAGGCTGATTTTAGAGATGATGAGGTCGCTTTTACACCAAGGATTAGATCGTTTAAAGATGAGAGTGAGCTTCAAGATGACGCTTTAAGGGCGGTTAGTGGCGAGTTTAGAGGAGCACTTGAAAGTGCAAAAGAGTATAAAAAGAGTTGAAAAATGCCTATAAAAAGGGGTGAAAGTATCTTTTATCGGCTTTGAGGCTGAGAAATTAGCCCAAAAGATGCTCTCTAAAGAAAAAAGCATGAAAAGCTATATCCGATTAGTAAATCAAAACTCATTTAAACTTTCTCGCTATTTAAAATTTAAAAGCAAAAACGGGGCAAAATTGCCTTTCTCACAAAAGAAAATATCGCCGTTTTGGCTATCTCAAAAAGAAAAAGTTGGCGTTGATGTGGAGGAGCTAAAGGGCAAAGGCTGACGGTGTGATCAAATTACCTTTTAGCAAAAAGAGCGAAAAGTACGCAAACGCAAAAGATAAAATGCAAAAATACTATGAAATTATACCGCAAAAGAGGCTGTGATAAAAGCCAAGTTTAGCTTTTAGCGACCCTTGCTAACGTTAAATTGACGAGATGGAGAGAAGATACTTGATTATTAATAATCTATTTATCATTTGCCTTGCATTTAAGCATTGCAAAGATATAATTGATGCAAATTACATGATTTTAGAACACTAAAAAGGCAAAAAGTGCTTGTAAAAAGATAGCTATGATCCTTGCGGTAACGCTTCTAGCTCTGGCTGTGCGAAGAAATGTGATGCGCAAAGCTGGCGGATTTTAGCTTAAAAAGCGTTTGAGTTAGTTCATCAAAGGGCCACTAATGCTCTATGTGCAAAAATAGTGAAAATGAGTATACATTAGCCTTGTAAACGCACTTAGCGCACCAGAAGCTGAGGCGAGTTTTTAAAGGACGGCACGTTTACAATTGGGCTTCCTACCGCCAAATAGTGCCTACAATGAGCTTTTTATCAAGGTGCTTGAGATGATAAAAGATGAAAAAAATGAGCAAAAATGTATGATAAATGATCAAATTTATGAGGTAAAAAGCGTTGATTTACGTTAGTAAACCAGCCATTATCAGCGCTGCAGGCGGTAGTAGTGATGAAAATTTAAGCTCGCTTTTTAAGTGGGAAGAGATTTTTAAGTAAAAAGCTGCGAATTTCACCCGCAAAATGAGTTTTTGGTGGGTAAATTGAATGGCGCTTTGCCTGGCTTTTCAAGCAAAACCAAAGAGCACTTCAAAACTCGCACCAACGCCTTGCTTTTAAGCACTATGCTAGAGATCGATTCTGAGATAAAAAGAGCTATCAAAAAATATGGCAAAAGCCGAGTGGGAGTGGTTCTGGCACTACAACAAGCGGCGTTGAAGAAAAACTATGAAGCGTTTAAAGAGTTTATAAAAACCGATGCTTTTGATAGAACTAAATTTAATATAGATAGAAACTGCCTTGCAAACGTGGCTGAGTTTGTAAAGCGACTTTTATGAGCTTAGCGGTCCAAGCTACTGCGTATCGACTGCGTGCACATCGGGTGTCAAGGCGGTTATTGAGGCTAAAAGATTAATTGAAAGCGAGCTTTGTGACGCGGTCATTTGTGGCGGCGTCGATAGCCTAAATACGCTTACGATAAATGGCTTTAACTCGCTTAGCATCCTAAACAGCGCCCCAAGTCAGGCCTTTTCTAAAAACAGAGGGGATAAATATCGGCGAGGGAGCTGGGCTATTTTTACTAAGCCGTGATGAAATTTCAAACGTCGTGGTCGCCAGCTCATCCTCAAACTGCGACGCTTTTCACATGACGCAGCCTGATTTTAGCGCTAAAATGGCGGTAAATTGCATAGAGGGCGCGCTAAAAAGAGCTATGTGAGCTGCGTGGATTATGTAAATGTACCGGCACCGGCACGCAGGGCAAAATGACAAAATGAGGCAAAAAGCTGTAAATTTAACGCTTGGCGCCACCTTTGCAAGCACGATAAAACCACAGATCGGTCACACGCTTGGGGCTGCTGGAGCTATTGAAAGCGCCATTTGCGCCATGCTTTGCATGGAGGAAAATAGCACCTTGCCACCACACGTTTATGACGGCGAGTATGATGAGAGCTTGGAGGCTATAAATTTAGTAAAAAGTGGCACGAAATTTGACGTAAAAACAGCGATGTCACTATCTTTTGCCTTTGGCGGAGATAATGCCGCGATAATATTTAAAAGAGTGAGATGATGATAAGTGATTATTTGCCGCACAGCAGCGCCATAACCCTGATCGATGAAATTTTAGAATTTATCCCTTGCGAGAGTATAAAAGTAAGAACTTGATAAATGAGCAAAATCCCTTTTTAGAAGATGGGAGATTTCACACGCAAAAGGCGATAGAGATGATGGCTCAAAGCCTTGGGATTTACGACTCAAAGATGCGTGAGCTAAGGGGCGAAAAGGCGATATTTGGCTTTTTGCTTGGTAGTAGAAAATGTGAGTACAGGCCATATTTTTAAAATGGGCGATGAGATAGTGATCATCTCAAGTGCTCGATCCAAGATGAGAGTGGATTTGGCGTTTATGACAGCGAGCTTTTTGTAAATGGCGAGCTTGGCGCAAGGGCGGTTTTAAACGTGATGAGCCCTGATGAAGAATTTGTAAAAAAGGCACTTAGTGAGTAAGAGAGTATTGATAACTGGATCAAGTAGAGGCATAGGGGCTAGCATCGCTAGGGCGCCTTGCTGGCGAATACGAAGTGGTGCTTCATGCAAGAAGTAAGAGTGATGAGCTTTTTAAAGATGGCTAGTGAGCTTGGGGCTAAATTTATGATATTTTGACGTGGCTGACACTGCCGCGGCCAAAAAGGCCATAGAAGCTGACATGGAGGCAAATGGCGTCTATTACGGCATTATTTTAAACGCTGGCATAACAAGGGATAATACCTTTGTGGGGCTAAGTGACGAAGAGTGGTTTGATGTGATAGATGTAAATTTAAATGGCTTTTACAACGTCCTAAGACCAGCGCTAATGCCTATGATAAGGGCTAGAAAGCCAGCTAGGATAGTGACGCTAAGCTCTGTTTCAGGGTCATTGGCAACAGAGGACAGGTGAATTACTCAGCTAGCAAGGCAGGCATCATAGAGCTAGCAAAGCCCTTGCAGTCGAGCTTGCAAGCAGGGGCATAACAGTAAACTGCGTGGCACCTGGGCTTATAAAGACGGATATGAGCGAAGAAATTTTAAATAGCGACTTTTTAGATGAGGTGCTAAAGGCCATACCTGCAAAAAGAGCTGGCGAGGCAGATGAGGTGGCAGGGCTTGTTAAATTTCTACTAAGTGGCGAGGCTAGCTACATCACAAGACAGGTCATCGGCGTAAATGGAGGGCTTTGCTAATGCGTGTATTTGTCACAGGTATCGGCGCAGTCAGTGCTTTTGGCAACAGCTGGGAGGAGATGAGGGCTAAATTTCTTGAGGGCAAAAATGCCGTGAGATATATGAGCGAGTGGGAGGGCCATAAGGAGCTAAACACACGTCTAGCAGCACCTATCATAGACTACAAACACCCACAGGAGTGGGACAGAAAACAGCTAAGAAGCCTTGGTAAGGTCTCATGTTACAGCGTACACGCGGCTGGACTTGCTTTAAAAGATGCTGGCTTGCTAAATGGCGAAGGCTTGCAGGCTACAAATTTAGACCCAAGCGTGCAAGATGGCAGGATGGGCGTGGCAAGTGGCTCAAGCACTGGTAGCACCGACTCTATCCTTGACATGGCAAAGCTAGTTTTGGACATGGATAGCGGCTTTAACGCAAATACCTACATAAAAATGATGCCTCACACCACAGCGGCAAATATCGCGCTATTTTACTCGCTAAAAGGGCGTATCATCCCTACATCTTCGGCATGTACGAGCGGTTCACACGCCATTGGATACGCTTATGAGAGCATAAAAAATGGCGAGCATAGATATGATGCTAGCTGGCGGGGCTGAGGAGCTTTGCGTGAGCGAGGCATACGTCTTTGACAAGCTCTACGCGACTAGTGTCAAAAACCACGCGCCAAATTTGACACCAACGCCATTTGAAAAAGATAGAGATGGCTTGGTGCTTGGCGAGGGAGCTGGATTTTTAGTGCTTGAAAGCGAAGAGAGCGCCTTAAAAAGAGGAGCTAAAATTTACGCTGAGGTCGTTGGTTTTGGCTCTACGTGTGACGGCACGCACATCACTAGACCACAAAGTGCTACGATGAAAGCGGCGATGAGCTTAGCGCTCCGCGCGGCAAAACTAGAGCCAAAAAGCATAGGCTACGTAAATGCCCATGCGACCGCGACAAAACATGGCGATATAGCTGAAAGTATCGCTACAAACGAGCTTTTTGGGGAGGACATCGCCATTAGCTCACTTAAAAGCTATCTTGGTCACACACTTGGCGCTTGTGGCGGGCTGGAGGCGATCGCTAGCATAATGATGATGAGAGAAGAGCTATTTTTCCCAACTATAAATTTAAACGTAACTGATCCTGAGTGTGCAAAGCTAAACTACTTAAAGGAGCCAACACCGATAAAGACGGACTTTGTGATGAGTAACAACTTTGCATTTGGCGGTGTAAATACATCTTTGATATTTAAAAAGTAGATAACAAGTTTACAAAAAGGATAGAAAAATGAAAAGATTAGTTTCATTAGTTGCCGTTTTGGCATTTGCCTCAAGCCTTAGCGCTAGAGATGACGTGAAGTACCACTCACTAGACTTCTTAAATGGCCCAAAGGCTAAAGATTTTGCTACCAAACGTTAGCATCAGCTTTGGCACAGGATACACTGGCAAGGTGATCGTAAGAGATCTAACGTCAAACAAAAAGACAAATGGCTTTAACAAAAGCGACGAAGAGGCATGCCAGATCGCGCTTCTCTCTGCTCTAAAGTCATTTCAAGAAAGAGCGGTGAAAGAGGGCGGCACGAAGGTTGTAAATTGACTGGATATTACAAAAAACAGCCATTTAACTCTAAAACTCAGTTTCAGTGCGGCAGCGGTTCTTTGATGTCTGGCGTCACACTAAGAGGCGACATCGCGAAATAATGAAATTTCAAGTTGATTTTTATGACGCTATAGCTTATGGCGAGATCAGCGAGGATCTGGCTAGATATAAAAAAGAATTTGATCTAGCAAAGATCCCGCCCATGCAAAGAAGAAGGCTAAGTAGTGCCGCAAAGTGCGCTTTTAGCCTGCTTAGTAGTTTTGAGAGTATCGACATGCCAGTCATTTTTAGCTCTTATGAGGGCGAGATAAATCGCTGTTTTGAGCTAGAAACTGCGCTTGCAAAGGCTGAGCCAGTATCGCCAACGTCGTTTTCGCTCTCTGTACATAACGCTATCTCGTCGCTTCTTAGCATCGAAGCTAAAAATCACAATGAAATTCTAGCCATTTCTTCTTTTAGCCCAGTAGAAGACGCGCTGCAAGCTGCGTTTTTAAGGCTAAATGACGGATATGAAAAGGTGCTCATCCTTGCCTATCATGAGTCGATATCGCAGAGCTATTTTGATGAGAAAAAGCCATCATTTATGCTAGCGCTTGTCGTCTCAAAGGCAAAAAGATAAGAGAGTTTTAACTCTAAAAAGAGTGGAAAAAGAAGAAAGACTTCAGAAAGTACTGCAAAAGCTTCATCGTAAATTTTGACCCAAATGTGGCAAAAACGTGGCAAAGTAGCAGTCATTTCGCGTCTTGAGATTTCTAGCTATGAGCCTTAAAATTTTCAAGAGCTGGATTTTTATTTTTTTCTTTTTGCGCTCATTTGCATAAGCGGCGACCTTTTGTTAGTGCCAGTCGTGCTTTTGAGGGCTAAATCAAATTTAAATGATGCGAAGTATGCCGAGATCTAGTTAGAGTTTCTTGGGGATTTTTATAAAAAGTTACTAAAATTGTGGGTATCTGGACTATAAAGTGAGCTTAGCAAGCTAAATGGCGGCTCACATTGAGTCATCGCAAACCATCCCTTCGCTTTGATGTGGTCTTTTTGGTCTCAAAGATTTAAAAGGATAAACTGCATCGTAAAAGGGCGAGCTTGGCAAAAATATATTTTTATTTGCGGCTATTAGGGCGTGCAATTACATACCAAACACAAATAACGAGGAATTTTTACAAAAAAGCGTAGATGTTTTAAAAAGCGGCGAAAATGTGCTCATTTTCCCAGAGGGTACGCGCACGAAGAGAGATCATCTTTCATAAAAGCAGCCGCATATATGGGCATAAAAGGCGCGTCTAACGTGGTTTGTTTGGGTATAAATATGGCTCCAAGAAGTCTTAGAAAAAATGAGCCATGGTACAAAACGCCAGATGAAAAGATAAAGTACGTCTTTAAAGAGCTAAAGAAATTTGAAGTTAGTGAGTTTTTAAAAAGATAGGCCAAGCCCCGTAAGAGCCAGAGCGCTACACGAAGAGATAAGTAAAATTTATAAGGAGGAATTTGAGTGAAAGAACTAGTTAATGAGATAAAAGAGCTGATCATCACAAGCTTAAATTGAGGATATGAAGCCAAGCGATATCGACGAGAACGCGCCGCTTTTTAGCGAGGGTCTTGGGCTTGACAGCGTCGATGCGCTAGAGCTTGGGCTAGCTGTGCAGAAAAAAATATGGGCTCGTGCTTGACTCAAAGACACAACGTTAAAAGAGATATTCTTTAGTGTATCTTCTCTTGCAAAATACATTTATGAAAATAGGAAATAACGATGAGCGAAGTAGAAATGTTTGAAATTTTAAAGAAGGCTTTGATCGAGCTTTTTGAGATAGACGAGAGCAAGATAAAGCCTGAAACTAGGATATATGAGGACTTGCAGATAGATAGCATAGATGCTATTGATATGATTGATTACATCAAGCGCCAAACTGGCTATAGACTGATGCCAGAGGACTTTCAAAAACGTAAAAACGCTTGATGATATCGTAAAAGCCGTAGCAAAAGAAAAGTGAAGCATAAAATAGTAAAAAGTAGCGCTAGTTTTAGCAAGTATCGCCTATCCTTTGGTGCTATTTTTTTGGCAAAAGGGTGCAACTCTTATCTTTTGCGCTCTTTGCGCTCTTTGGCTGGCTAGGGCTTATTTTGAAAGCGCTAAAACAAGGCAGGTTTGCTTAGCGGCTGGGCTATTTTTCGCGGTTTGTGCTATTTTTAGAAGTGTAAATTAGCGCTTTTTATACCCAAGTATCGTAAGTCTTGGCTTTTTGGCGATATTTTTTATAGCTTAAAGGGCGAGGCAGTCATAACAAGGCTTGCTAGGCTAAAAGAGAAAAATATAGATGAAAAAGTCGTTAGCTACACAAGAGGGCTAACTACATTGGTGCTGGTTTTTCGTTTTTTAACGCAGTTTTTGCCCTTTGTTTTGGCGCAGTTTGAAGATAAAATTACTGGAGCATTTACTGCTCATTTGTATCTTATATCTTGATGGGAGTTTTGTTTTTTGGCGAGATTTTACATATCGTAAATTTTTATTTTAAAGAGGGAAAATGGATTTTTAAAAAGAGCCTAAAGGCATTTAAATTTAGTGGACATTAGCAAGGATCTTTACGAGTACGCGGCTACTTTTTAGAACCATTAAAGAGAAAGATTAAGCGAGATAGAAATTTAGTTTAAGCCAGAGTTTTGAGTTTTGCGCCGCTTTTTGGAGCACTTGGGGTTGGCGTAAAACCCTATCTTGCTTGCAAAGGCGATATATAGTGGGGATCAAATTGTCATTAATGATGAAAATTTTCGGTGATTTTTAGACTTTAGTAAGAGCATGGAGCTAAATTTGATCAAATCTACATTTTTTTCTCCAAACCTCAGGCTCAAGTGGAGCTAGTAAAAATATCCAAAAAGCCTTGGCGCGATGATAGATGAGGGGCTATTTTTAAAAGATGAGCTTGGATTTGGCGATGGGGATGAAATTTTTGCTAGCGTCTCGCACCAGCACATGTTTGGCCTTACATTTAAGATCTTTTTGCCGCTCATCTCTGGCGCAAGGGTCGTTAGCAAGGAGCTAAACTACCCAGAAGCGATCTTTGAGCTAGACCTTACAAATTTGACCTTCGTAACAAGCCCAGTCTTGCTTCAAACGCTAGTTTCTAGTCCAAGAGCGGCTGAAATTTCAGGGCTAAAAAATATCGTCTGCGCAGGCTCAGCGCTAAAGAGCGAGCTAAGAGCAAAGATAGAAAGCTTAAGTAGCGCTAGGATAATTGAAATTTATGGCAGCACCGAAACTGGCATAGTTGCTAGAAATATAGGCGATGAACTCTTGCTTTTTAGCAAGGTAAAAGCGGGCCTTAGCGAGGACGAGGCGCTAAATGTGAGCTCGCCTTGGTGCGAGTTTTTTCAAACTAGCGACTGGGCGCAGATAGATGGCAGCAGGCTCACGCTAAAAGGCAGGATCGATAGGATCGTTAAGCTAAATGACAAAAGGGTCAATCTAATAAGCATCGAAAATAAGATGTTTGAAAGTGGCCTTTTAAAAGACTGCTACTGCGACACGCATCCTAAATTTAAGCGTCTAGCTGCGCTTTTGGAGCTTAGCGAAGATGGCGTGAAGCTCTTTAGAGATAGCGGCAAAAAGGGCGTCGTGGCAAGGCTAAACGAGCTTTTAAAGCCTGAGTTTAAAAATAGCGTTAGATATTTTAAGATCGTTAGTTCGCTTTGCAAAAACGCTCAGGGCAAGTTTTTAAAGGCAAATTTTAAAGCTCTTTTATAAAAAAACGAGGAGCTTTCTTGGGAGAAAAGTAGCGAGGATGGCGTCTATAAATTTAAGACAAAGCTAAGTCCTGCGCTTGGCATTTTTATGGAGCATTTTCCAAATCTACCGCTTTTTGCACGGCTTTGTGCAGCTTGATTTTGTATTTAAATTTGCAAGAGAGCTTGGCGCAGAAATAGGCGATCAATGCGTGGTGGAGAATTTGAAATTTTTAAAATTTGTAAGGCCAAATGACGAGCTTTGCATAGAAATTTCGCAAAGAGACGAGAAGGTCTATTTTGAGATATTTTGTAACGGCGCTAGAAGTGCTTGTGGTAGGATAAAGCTGGGCTTATGAAGACGCTTTTTCTCATACCATTTTACAACCATCCAGAAAAGATTAGAGCCCTTTGCGAGGCGCTTGCGAGATATGATCTACACATTTTAATAGTTGATGATGGCTCAGATGAAGCTTCAAAAAAAGCTTTGCAAAATTTGAGCGCATTTTGGTGTAGAAATTTTAACAAGAGCGCAAAATGGCGGTAAGGGAGCTGCGCTAAAAAGATGGCTTTTAGGCACGCTTTTGCAAAATAGCTACACGCATGCATTTCAGATCGATGCTGACTTTCAGCACGACATAAGCAGGTATCGGAGTTTTTGGAGCTTAGCAAAAAGATATCCAAGTGATCTAATAATGGCTGATCCAATTTACGGCGAAGACGCGCCAAAGTCGAGGTTTTATGGCAGAAAGATCACAAATTTTTGGGTCAAGATCAACACTTTAAATTTTGACATAAAAGACGCGATGTGTGGCTTTAGAATTTATCCTCTAAAAGAGCTTGAGAGTGCGACCCTCAAAGTAGCTCAAACAGGATGGAATTTGACATGGAGATCTTGGTAAATGCCATAAGATCTGGCGTAGAGATCAAGTGGATAGCGCTAAAAGTACGCTACAGAAGCTGGCGGCGTTTCGCACTTTAAAATGCTAAAAGATAACGCGCTAATAAGCCTCATGCACGCAAGATATTTTTACTTTAGCGCCATTTTTGCTTGGCAAAGCCTTTAAAGGGCAAAAATACGCATGGTGGCAAAAGGGCGAGAGATCGAACGAATTTTTTCTTAGAGTTAGTCTATTTTTAACTAGAAATTTGCCTATATTCCTCATAAAACCTATCGTTATCATCGTCGTTTGCTTTTACTATCTCTTTTCAAAAGTTGAGAGAGAAAATATAAGAGAATTTCTTTTAAATGTAGAAAAATTTAGCGGTAAAAAGCCGGCGACTGGCGTTTTTAGTAACTTTTATGACTTTGGCATAGCAATATGTGATAAATTCGCATCTGGCAAAATGGCGTGCTTGAAAGCGAACTAGAGCTTAGTAAATTTAACAGCATCAAAGATGAGTTTGAAGCTTCAAAGCGTGGTAGGATCGTGCTTACAAGCCATCTTGGAAATGTAGAAATGTAAAGGCACTCTCGCTTAGATCGCTAAATTTTCGCATGATCATCTTGGTTTATAGCAAGGGTAGTGAGAGTTTTTATAAAATTACTAGAGCAGATCAGCAAGGGCAGATCAGGCTAATAAGCGTTGAAAAGCTCGACGCGGCTGCTATGCTTGAGCTAAAAAGAGGCGGTTGAAGATGGCGTAAATATCGGCATAATGGGCGATAGGGACACCACTTAATGGAGATAAATTTATAAGGCTTAGCTTTCTTGGCAAGGAGGCTAAATTTAACTACGGCCCATACTTGCTAGCTGGCATTTTGGGAGTAAAGATGAGCGCGCTTTGGTGCATAAAAAAGGGCGATAAATTTGACATAGAGCTAAGCGATATCGCTGATGAGATAAAGCTTAGCAGAGACCGCAAGGCAAGCGTCCTGCCATACGTGCAAAGCTATGTAAGGCAGCTTGAAGCAAGAGCGTGCAAGAACCCATCGCAGTGGTTTAACTTTTTTGATTTTTGGAGATGAGAGTGAAAATTTCACACGTTAGCACATTTAAAGTGGCGTTTTTTGACGTTGATAGCATGGAGGTGATGTGGCATGGCAACTACGTCAAGTACCTAGAAATGGCGCGTTGCGAGTTGCTTGATAAGCTAGGATACAACTACATCACTATGAAAAAAGATGGTTACGCCTTTCCTATCGTAAAACTTGACGTAAAGTACGTGCGCCCAGCCTTTTTTAACGACGTCATAAAGGTCACGACGACGCTTAGCGAGTGCGAAACGTTTTTGAAATTTTCACTACCTTATAGAAAAATGAAAAGGGCGAAAAACTAAGCGAGGCAAATACAGCCCAAGCCGTCATCGAGATGAATAGCTTGCAAACTTGCTTTGAGATGCCAGAAGCCCTAAAAAAGGCGCTTAAAGCCTACAATGAAAAGGAGAAAAGATGAGAAAAATAGCTCTTTTTTTAGCCATTTTTATATCTTGCTTTGGCTATGAGCTGGGTGAGCTTAAAAATATAGTAAAAACAGATGGAGTAAGCGGAAATTTCACGCAGACAAAGAGTCTGACTGGCTTTTAACAAAAAGCATAAAAAAAGCTCAGGTGAGTTTAGGCTCGAAAAAGGGTGGCCTTTACTGGGATACGCTTGAGCCAGTCGTCTCGAAAGGTTTTTTATAAACAAAAGATGGCATCTTTAAAAACGAAAAATGGCAAGCTTGAAAAGACGAGCGCAAATTACGATGAAAAGCTCTTTCTTGCTATCATTAGCCTCGATGAGAGCGAGCTTAGGAAAGAGTTAATATAAAAGACAAGTGGCGACCTAAAAGAGTGGAGCATAGAGCTAAGTCCTAAGAATTACTCTTTAAAGCAAGTACTTTAAATCCATAAAGATAAGCGGCGATGAGGCGGTAAAAAGATCGAACTTGATGAAGTAAGCGGCGATAAAACGCTAAATGAGTTTAGTATAAAAATGAAAAAAACTAGCCACGATCTTGGCTTTTATCTTTGTTTTTTTAGCCTCGCTTGAGTATTCGCTTGCGAGCCTAAAAAATGTCCAAACTGATATATTTTCGCTTATACATTCAAAGACGCCAAAGACGCCAAAGAGGCAAAGGTGCTAAAAGAGGTGCAAGATGAGATGGCGTCAGATTCTTGGTACTTGTAAATTCAAAGAGCTAGCCAAAAACGTGCAAAGCTTGGCGCTTAAAAAGCTCGCTTTTTAAGAGCTTTGAGGCAAACATAGACGTAAAATTAAATGATATAAAAGTGACATCAACCGCTCAAAGATCGCGCTTTTAAGTAGGGGTGATTTAGAGCTTTTAAAAAACGATAAAAACGCATTTTTTAAAAAGCGAGCAGGAGAAATTTTTAATAGCTTTAGCTTTAGGCTTTTAAATGTAAATGATGATTTTTTTCTCGCTAAGTAGCGGCTTTTAGTGCAAAAACGGCAATGTAAAGCAAATTTAGCAGATCTCATGCTTGAGGTAAGGACGGCAAAAAGAGCTTTTCTTGCTAAAAAGGCGAGCTAAAAAGGGAGCTTCGAGCGAGGGGCTAATAAAATTTTATAACGAGCTAGAAGCGCTAAAAGTTGGGCAAAACGAGCTTTTTGTGCACTCAAGTGCGCTTTATCAGGCATTTTCGAAGCAAAAAAACGAGAGCGAGAGCCTTTATATGAGCGTGGTTTCGCTAAGCCTAACTGCTATATTTTTGATGCTTGCTTTTTAGAAATTGCAGACTTTTACATGTGATATTTATCGCGCATTTGGCTTTTAGCGTAGCATTTACAGGTACTTTGCTCTGCCTAAATGAACTAAATATCCTTACTATTTTAATAAGCACTGAGCCCTCATTGGCCTTATGTTTGACTACGTCTTGCACTGGCTTAGCAAAAACGAGGGCGAAGCGATCAGGGCTAGCGAGCATAAAAATATGCTAGAAATTTTCTTACTAGGCCTACTTATCACGCTTAGTGGCTATCTGGCTTTTACGTTTTTCTGATCTTAGGGCTGCTAAAAGAAGTGGCGCTATTTTCAGCGTTTGCGCTAGTTCTTTGCGTTTTTAGCTAGCTACTTTTTATGCCTTTAGTCTTTGAAGGGGTGAAATTTTATAGATCAAAGATTTTTGATGCGTTTTTAACTAAATTTTGTGATCTCTCAGGCGCGGTTGCTAGGCATTTGGGGGTTAAATTTTCTAGCTATCTCACTTATTTTGTTAGCTATTTTTCTTGGTTTTTGATCTTAGAAATTTATCAAAAAGCGAAAATGTAAAGACTACTCAAATATGCCAAAGAGCCTGCTAGCGGACTCTTCTTATATCTTAAGCCTAACTGGCAACAACCAAAATACGATGATAGTGACAAGATCAAGAGGTGACATTTTGGGAGGTGAAAAGAGCCTTTTAGATGAGCTAAAAAAGAGAAATTTGATAAAAGATGAGAGTTCGCTAAGCGATATGTTTTTAAGTAAAAGCGAGCAGGATGAGCTAAAAGAGGCCTTTAAAAAGGCGCTTGATGATGAGCAAATTACGCGATTTATGAGAAGTGGCTTTAGCAAAGGATGAAGTGCGAAGTGAGATTTACAAAGGTTTTGAGCGAAAAAGAGCTTAGCGTTGAGTGAGATTTTGAGCTCTAAAATCGATGAAGGATTTTAAGAAATTTATGCTTGATGAAAATGCAAGTGTGGCTTACGTGAGTGGCTTTGTAAAAGGGGCTCAAAGTGATGAGCTGCTAGAGTGCCACAACGCTTTTAGTCTAAATTTCGCTAACTCGCTAAATGAGAGCCTAACTCGGGCAAAAGAGCTTGCACTAAAGCTAAAAATAGCAGCTCTTGTGATCGCATTTTTACTGCTTTGGTTTTATTTTAGTGCGCTTATCTCAGCACTCGTGATGGGCGTCATCATCTTTGGCGTGCTTCTTACACTCTTTATCTTTGCCGTTTTTGGCATACATTTAAGCATCTTTGGCGTCTTTGGGCTCATACTTGCAAGTGCTGTTGGGATTGACTACATGATATTTGCGCTAAATGAGAACCTTAGCGAAAAAGAGCGAGTTTATGGGATATTTTGCGCATTTATCACGAGTTTTATCTCGTTTTTCACACTCTCGTTTAGCCAGACCGCCGCTCTTAGCGTCTTTGGGCTAAGCGTTAGCCTTTGCGTGCTGATATATGGGCTATGTGCTAGCGTTTTGGCTTGTAAAAATATAAAAATTTAGCTTTGTTTTCACGCCCCAAGCGTTTGGCTAGCTCAGGGGCTTTTGATATTATTTTTATGACGGCTAGTTTGCCTGTGCCAGCGTTTTGATTTACCTCTTTTTGGACGTTTGAAGCTTCGAGAGCTCAAAGGTATATGGAGGCTCAAATGGCGGCTTGGTTAGCTTTTCGCAAACGCTGCCTTTTTTAGAAAGGTCTATGTTGCCGCTTTCAAAAATGGTGCCTTTGTTACATTTGTAGCTTATCTTGACGCCATTTGTAAAGTAGTTGTTTTGAGCGTATACTAGCGAGCCACAGCGCACGCCAATGGCGTATTTTTGGTCATAAAAGCCATCTTTTTGAGTCGTAAAAGTTGTTATAGACGTGCACCTTTGCATTGCGTGCCATAGGTAGGCGTTGCGCGCAGTTGTTAAAAATGTTATGAGCGACCGTTATCGTCCTTGTTTCGCTGCTGCCGTCCGAGTCTCTTGAGCCTATTAGCATCGTTTTGTCGTGGTTTTCAAAGATGTTGTGCGAGATCGTGATAGCCGCACTATCCCCCTTGATGTCGCATAGTCCGTCATAAGTTTGCCATTTAGTAAGCTCTCCGCCTGCTAAATTTACATGGCTAAGATCCACAGTGTCCTTAAAATGGCAGTGATCTACCCAGATGTTTTTGCTTGATTCTATACTAACGCCGTCATATTGCGCGTTAAAGCCATCATTTTTTTGTACATCTGGAAATGGATCAAAAGCATCTTCGATCAACATGTTGCGGATCGCGATATTTTGGACATTTTTTAGCAAAAATGAGCCACCTTTTATGCCTGAGTTTTCGCCTAGGCCGATTATCGTGGTATTGCTAGCTACCGGCACTACGATGAGCTTTTTGTATTCGTTGGCTAAATTTTTGCGAAGCGCTGCTAACTTTGGATCTTGCGAACCATCTAAAAATGCACGGCATGAAGCGCCGTAAGCCTGCATAAATTTGGTATAAGAGCTAAACTCGCCACCGCTAATCTCACTTATAATTTATCCAGCCCCATAGCTATTGCCATTTTGCGGGATCTTGCCTTCGCTAAGGTCTATGAGCCCATCCACATAGATGACGTAACCACCCATTTTGAGCGTATTTTACGAGCTCTTGTCTGTCTTTACGACGACTCTTTACTCTTTTGCCGGTGTATCCGCCATAAATTTCTGCTCTGCTCCAATGCTAGCGTAACCAAAGGGCGAGTCGCTTGCTTTTTATCTCGCCAGCTTGTGTCTTGGCACCAAATGCAAAATAACGCGCCAATGGCGAGAAACAATATCTTTTTAAACATCTTTAGCCTCCTAAAATTGGCTTTTTATTTTTTGATATTTTATTGCGAATGTCGCCGTTAAATTGGTGCAATTTTTAAAAAGATAAAATTTACGCGAAAAATATCTCGCTTTTTAGCCGAAGCAAACATAGATAGGCACTTAGCACGCTTTGCTCTCTAACGTAGTTGCGCTCCCCTTTTAAAAGTAGCCTCTCAACCTCGATGTTGCCGTTTCTATCGCCAGCCGCGACATATACCGTGCCAACTGGCTTGCTAGCTGTGCCACCACCAGGTCCTGCTATACCGCTAATAGCAAGCGCAAAGTCCGCATTTGTCGTGCTTAGCGTGCCTTTTACCATCGCTTTTACACAAGGCTCGCTCACAGCTCCGAAAGTATCTAAAATTTCATCCTCAACGCCCAGCCACTCGTGCTTTATGTGATTTGCGTAAGTTACTAACGAGCCATCAAAGCTAGCTGAGATGCCGCCATATCTTGCAAATTTAGCCGCCGCAAGCCCAGCCGTGCAAGACTCAGCAAATGAAATTTTAAGCCCCTTTTGCATGAGCTTTTTTGCTACAAATTTGATCACATCTTTTTGCGGGATAAATTTTTGCGAAAATAGCGTTTTTACCCCTTGTAAAAAGCTCTCGATCTGGCCAAATTTATTGCTTTTTGCCCTTACTAGTATCAAATTTGGCAGGATCTGCGCAAGAGCGATATCGACCTCATAAGTTTTAGCAAGTGGTAGCATAAGGATCTTCGCGCTATCTGCGTCGATGTCTATTAGATGAAAAGTAGCTAAAAATCAGGCTCGTACTCGACTAAAAACTCGCCTAGCTCTTCATTTGGGTTGGCTTTTATGAGATTTATCTGAGCGTTATTTAGGCTGGCTAAAAAGCTATTTTAGAGTAGTCTAAGCTATCTTTAAGTGCAAGTGTCGTGCTATCTTTTAGCTCGAGCGAGCCCCCAGTTAGCGTCGCTACGATCTTTGCGGCGATAGCAAAATTTTCATCCGAGCCAAAAATGCTATACAATGTCGTAATCTTTTGATAAACTTTTTCGATGATAAAAGGTAGCTCTTTACTATTTTTGGAGCAAAACTTACCTCCAAGCTCGCCAAAATGATCCTCGTAGCTTTGAAAAATGTAGTTTAGAAATTCTCTATTTATCTCAAGATCTTCGCCTATTATCAAGATACTTTGTCTCATTTTTAAGCTCCTTTTTTTGCCTCATTATACTATTTTTCAGTGTGATTTAACCAGCACAGGTGTAAAATTAGCATTTAAAATCAAGGTAAAAATGGACTACAAAGAGACACTTTTACTCCCAGAGACCGATTCCCGATGCGCGGAAATCTCCCACAAAATGAACCACAAAGACTAAAAATCATGGTACGAAGAGCGCAAGGTTTATGAAAAATGAAGAAAAATCGCCAAAAATGCGGTTAAAAACTTTCAACATCCACGACGGCCCTCCGTATGCAAACAGTCACCTTCACATCGGCCACGCGTTAAACAAAGATGTCAAAAAGATATCATCACAAAACGCACTATTTTTACGGCGAAAATGTCCGCTACGTGCCAGCTGGGACTGCCACGGCTTGCCGATCGAGCAGCAAGTCGAAGTAAAGCCTGGCGATAAGAAAAAGAGCTTAGCAAGGTCGAGATCAGGGAGCTTTGCAGGCAGCACGCGAGAGATGTATAGACATTCAGCGAAATGAATTTAAAAGTCTTGGCATTATCGGCGACTTTGAAAATCCATACATGACGATGAAATTTGAGTTTGAGGCTGACATCTACAAAGCGCTTTGCGAGATCGCTAAAAGGGCTTTTGGTAGAGAGAAGCAAGCCAGTTTATTGGAGCTGGGCAGCAAGATCGGCGCTAGCTGAAGCTGAGGTCGAGTACGAGGAGAAAGAGGACTACTCTATTTACGTAGCATTTGAGCTTGATGGCGACGCGCTAGAAAAGCTTGGCGTAAAAGAGGCAAGCGCTGTCATCTGGACGACCACGCCTTGGACACTTCCGGCAAATCAAGCCATAAGCCTAAATCCAGATGAAATGTATGTGCTAACGGCTGAAAATTTGATCTTTGCAAAGCCACTACTTGAAAGCGTTGTGCAAAGCGGCCTAAGCAAGGGCGAGGTCAAAAAAGAGTTTAAATCAAGCCTACTTGAAAACACTCACGCGATAAATCCACTAAACGGCAGAAAGTCGCGATTTTTACTAGGCGATCACGTTATGATGGATGGTGGTACTGGACTTGTTCATACAGCTCCAGGTCACGGCGAGGACGACTACTACGTATGTTTGAAATATGGTTTTAGCGAAATTTTGATGCCAGTTGATGACGGCGGCTGCTACGATGAGAGCCTAAAGCATTACGGACTATTTAGAAGTGACGTGATAGACGAGTTTGTCGGTATGCACATCTTTAAAGCAAATGAGAAAATTTTAGAGCTACTTGGCAAAAGCTTACTTAGCGTTTCTAAATTTAGACACTCTTATCCATTCTGCTGGAGAACACATAAGCCTGTTATTTATAGAGCCACAAAGCAGTGGTTTATAGCTATGGACGAGGCTAAAACTAGGCGGCAAAACGCTTAGACAAACAGCGCGCGAGGAGCTTGAAAAGGTTAAATTTTACCCAAGCGTTGGCATAAAAAGAATAGGCTCTATGATAGAAAATCGCCCAGACTGGTGTATCTCTCGTCAGCGTGACTGGGGCGTGCCGATCGCGTTTTTCAGAGATAAAGCGACAAAAGAAGTTATATTTGATAGTGAAATTTTAGACCACATCGTGGCTATCTTTAAAGAAAAAGGCGCTGATGCGTGGTGGGCGCTAAGCATAGACGAGCTTTTGCCAAAAGGCACAAAATACAAGGCTGAAAACTTTTAGAAAAAGTGATGGACATCCTTGACGTTTGGTTTGATAGCGGCTCGACATGGCATGCGGTCTTGCAAAGCGACAACTACGACGCTGGCAAATACCCTGCAAGCATGTATCTAGAGGGCTCAGACCAGCACCGTGGCTGGTTTCAAAGCTCGCTTCTAGTAAGCACAGCTATAAATTCTCACGCACCTTATGAGAGCATACTAACTCACGGCTTTACTGTCGATGCTAAGGGCGAGAAGATGAGCAAGAGCAAGGGCAACGTCATCGCCCCGCAAAGATGTGGCTAAGACTCACGGCGTGAAATTTTCACGCCTTTGGGTTGGCATGAGTGATTACTCAAGTGACCTAAAAATAAGCGAAGATATATTAAAACAAATAAGCGAGCAATACCGCAAAATCCGCAATACGATACGCTTTTTACTAGCAAACGTAAATGACCTAGAGAGCTTAAATACAGAGTTTAACATCCTTGATAAATGGATATTAGCGCGCGCTAAAAAGGTCTTTGACGAGGCGAGCGCTTGCTGAAAACTACGACTTTTCAAAAGGCTTTCAATATCCCTTTTACATTTCTTATCAGCCGATCTTAGCGGCGTATATCTTGACGTTTTGTAAAGATAGACTTTACTGCGACGCAAAAGACGCACCAAGAAGAAGATCAGCTCAAAGTGCGATGGCGATCATCACAAAGGCACTTTTGCCACTCATCGCTCCAACGCTTACTACACCGTTGATGAGGTGATGGACTACGCTCCAAAGATCATCAAAGGCGACGCAAAAGACGCGTTTGATCTAGTCTATGAGCCAATCAAATTTGACCTTAGCTTTGAAGATGAGCTGCTTTTTGCCAGCAGGGAGAAATTTAACGAGATCGTGGATGTTCTTAAAAAAGAGAAAAAGATAAAATCAACTCTAGAGCTAAGCCTAGAGACCACAAACCACAACATCACAGGCTACGACGAGCGCGAAGTGGCCGATCTTTACATGGTAAGCTCGGTTAGAGCTTATGATGATAGCGAGCCATTAGCTGAGTTTGAGCTTGAGGGTGATAAATTTAAGATCATAGCAAGCAACCTTCACAAATGCCCAAGATGCTGGAAATTTAACGCTAGCAAAGAAGATGCGCTATGCCCAAGATGTGAAGAGGTCATAAGTGCTAAGTGAGCCAGTAAGCGCAACTATCATAGTAGCAACGATTGCTGCGGTGGTCGTTGTTAGCTTGTTTTGGCATATTTTTGGTTAATAAGTTAAAGGATAAAAAAATAGTGGTAACTTTAAAAAGAAGCTTAAGATTTTCAGCTGAAGAGATAAAAGAAATTGAAGAGCCGAGCTTGAGGCAAAGATCATAAAAGAAAAGAGCTTGGCGCTTATGTCGAGCAGCTAGCAAATTTAGAGATCGCAAAACTAGGCGAGGGCGTGCCTATCGCTATAAAAGACAACATCCAAGTAAAAGGCTGGAACGTAACAAGTGCTTCTAAAATTTTACAAGGCTACGTAGCACCATATAACGCAACTGTCATCGAAAAGCTACTTGGTAAAAATGTAGCTCCATTTGGCCGCACAAATATGGATGAATTTGCAATGGGAAGCACGACTGAGAGCTCATTTTACGGCAAAACACTAAACCCACTAAATCACGCTCATGTCCCAGGTGGCAGTAGCGGCGGCTCAGCAGCAGCAGTCGCAGCTGGCCTTGCAGTAGCTGCACTTGGTAGCGATACTGGTGGCTCGATCCGCCAGCCAGCGGCATTTTGCGGATGTGTGGGACTTAAGCCAACTTATGGCAGAGTGAGTAGATACGGCCTTGGTGCCTACTCAAGCAGCCTTGATCAGATAGGACCTATCGCGCAAAACGTAGAAGACGCAGCCATTTTATATGACGCGATCGCTGGACACGATCCAAAAGATAGCACGAGCGCAGATGTGCCGTTTGTGAGCGTTAGTGACAAGATAGACGGCAACAAAAAGCTAGAAATTTGTGTCATCAAAAACTACGTAGAAAACGCAAGCGAGCAGACAAAAGCTGCTTTAAATTTAGCCATAGAAAAGCTAAAATCACACGGACACAGCGTAACTTACACAAATTTTGAAGACTCAAAATATGACGTCGCTGCCTACTACATCATCGCAACCGCAGAGGCAAGCGCAAATTGGCTGCTCACGATGGCGTGAGATATGGCAGACGCGCAGATGCTAAAATTTAAAAAGAGCTATATGTAATTCACGCTCAGAAGGCTTTGGCGAAGAGGTAAAAAGGAGAATTTTACTTGGTACATTTGTACTAAGTAGCGGATACTACGATGCTTACTACATCAAAGCGCAAAAAGCAAGAGCGCATATAAAAGCTCAGTACGAGAAAATTTTTGAAGAAAACGATCTCATCTTCATGCCAGTTGCTCCAAGCACAGCTTATAATTTGGAGCGCACAGCGATCCGCTTCAAGCCCTATCTAAGCGACATCTACACGATCAGCGTAAATTTAGCAGGCCTGCCAGCTATCTCTGTGCCAGTTGGCAAAGATGATCAAAATTTAAACGTGAGCACTCAGCTCATCGCAAAAGCGTGGGACGAACAGACCTTGATAAATGGTGCTAAGAGCCTAGAAAATTTAATAAAAGGATAAAAATATGAAGATAGTAAAGAGAGCTTTAACATTTGAGGATGTGCTTCTTGTGCCGCAATACTCTGAAATTTTGCCAAAGCAAGTTGATGTGAAAACCAGGATCAGCAAAAACGTCACGCTAAATATCCCAATCGTCTCTGCTGCGATGGATACGGTTACTGAGCATAGAACTGCTATCATGATGGCAAGGCTTGGTGGTATCGGCGTCATCCACAAAAATATGGACGTCGAAAGCCAAGCAAAAGAGGTCAAGCGCGTTAAAAAAAGCGAAAGTGGCGTCATCATCGATCCTATCTTTATAAATCCAGAAGCGACCGTGGCTGAAGCTCTAAGCCTTATGTCAGATCTTCATATTTCAGGCGTTCCAGTCATCGACAAAGACCGCAAACTAATAGGAATTTTAACAAACCGCGATTTGAGATTTGAGACAAATATGAGCACTTTGGTAAAAGACCGCATGACAAAAGCACCGCTTATCACTGCACCAAAGGGCTGCACGCTTGATGATGCGGAGAAAATCTTCTCTCAAAACAGAGTTGAGAAGCTACCTATCGTCGATAAAGACGGCAGACTTGACGGACTTATCACTATAAAAGATCTAAAAACGCAAAAGAGTATCAAACGCAAACAAAAGATAGCTACGGCAGACTTCGCGTGGCTGCGGCTATTGGCGTGGGTCAGATAGAGCGCGCTAAAGCGCTAGTTGATGCTGGCGTAGATGTCATCGTCATCGACTCAGCTCACGGCCACTCAAAGGGCATCATCGACACTTTAAAAGAGGTAAAAGCAAATTTTAATGTCGATGTCGTAGCTGGCAATATCGCAAATCCAGCAGCCGTAAAAGACCTAGCAGAAGCAGGAGCTGACGGCATAAAAGTGGGCATCGGACCAGGTTCTATTTGTACTACAAGGATCGTTGCTGGTGTCGGCGTGCCTCAAATTTCAGCGATTGACGACTGCGCAAGCGAAGCAGCAAAATACGGCATCCCAGTTATCGCTGACGGCGGTTTAAAATATTCAGGCGACGTGGCAAAAGCCCTTGCTGCAGGGGCAGCTTGCGTTATGGCTGGTAGCTTGCTTGCAGGTTGTGAGGAGAGCCCAGGCGAGCTTATAACATTCCAAGGCCGCCAGTATAAAGTATATCGCGGCATGGGCTCAATAGGCGCTATGACAAAGGGCAGTTCTGACCGCTACTTCCAAGAGGGTACCGCTCAAGACAAGCTTGTGCCTGAAGGCATCGAAGGCCGTGTGCCATTTGCTGGAAGCATAAAAGATGTGATACATCAGCTAATAGGCGGCCTAAGAAGCGCTATGGGCTATGTTGGCGCAAAAGATATCCCAACTCTTCAAGAAAGAGCTGAATTTGTCGAGATAACAAGCGCTGGACTAAAAGAGAGCCACGTCCACGACGTAGTTATCACTCACGAGGCACCAAACTACAAAGTTAATTAGTGTTAGACCTGCAAACTAGAACTATTAAATTTAACGAGCCACTCTATCTTGAGAGTGGCCGTATGCTATCAAATTTTAAGCTTATTTATGAGACTTACGGCACGCTAAATCCTGATAAAAGCAATGTTATCGTGATCTGTCACGCCCTAACTGGCTCACACCACGCTGCTGGCACATACGCAGGCGATGAGAAAGCTGGCTGGTGGGACGGGCTAATAGGCAGCAAAAAGGCGGTCGATACGGATAAATTTTACGTTATTTGCGTAAATATCTTAGGCTCGTGCTTTGGCTCGACCTCGCCGCTAAGCGTTGATCGAAGTAGTGGCAAAGAGTATAGGCTAAATTTCCCAGTCCTTGCCATAAGCGACGTGGTAAAGGCGCAGATGAGGCTATTTAGCGAGCTTGGTATCACGAGGGCAAGAGCCGTGATAGGCGGCAGTCTTGGCGGTATGCAGGCACTTTGCTATGCTATCGAGTTTCCAGAATTTGCGCAAGATATCATAATGCTTGCAAGCACCTATCAGACGAAGCCCTGGGCGATAGCGTTTAATAAAATCGCTATCGAAGCCATTTTAAACGATGAAAATTTCAAAAACGGCGAATACGACGCAGAATTTATAAGAAAAAATGGACTAAAAGGCATGGCTTACGGCAGGATGGCAGGGCACATCAGCTTCTTAAGCCCTGATAGCATGGATAAGAAATTTGGACGGAGCTACGTCGAAACTGACGGCCTTTACGATCTTTTTGGACATTTTCAGGTCGATCGCTATATGGAGTATAACGGCTACAACTTCCCAAAGAGGTTTGACCCGCTAAGCTACCTATACATCGTAAAAGATGATGAACATCTTTGACTGCACAAGGCACTACGATAGCCTAAAAGACGCCCTTGCGCCGATCAAAGCAAATTTGCATCTAGTCGCTTTCAAAGGCGATCTACTCTTTCCGCCAAGCTGCATGAGAGAAATTATGACGCACTTTGCGAGATGGGGCAGGGAGGCAAGAGACAATTTTGTTGAGATAGATAGCAACTACGGCCACGACGCCTTTTTGGTCGAGATAGAAAAAATTTGATGGATATAAAAAAATATATTAAAAGGATAGAAAATGGAGCAAAAAGAGCAAAGTTTTGAAGAAAAATTAGCCCTTGCAGATAGAAAATTTCTAAACGATCTAAACAAAAGATGATGTGAGCTTAGAAAACAGCATAAAGCTACACGAGCAGGGCAAAAAGCTCTTAAAATGAAGCAAGAGAATAGAAAATGCAAAACTTAGCATAAAAGCAGGTGGATGATGAGTAAAATTGCGCCCTTCAGCTACCAACGCAGCCCTTAAGCGAGGCGAGGCTTGATTATTACCTTAAATTTGCGCGGATGAAAACGCAAGGCTGGTTGTTCTTGGCGAATACGTGCTAAATAGCTTCTTTAAAGAGCTTGCTAGCATGCCAAAAAGCCTCATAAAAGAGCAGAGCGAGCGCAAAAAAGAGGCGCTCTTTGCGATGGCAAAAAAGTATGATCTAAACATCATCGCGCCTATCATAAATTTAAAAGGCAAGGAGATATTTAAAAGCCTAGCTAAATTTAGCCAAACTCAAGTAAAGTTATACGACCAGCAAATTCTCATGCCTTACGCACACTGGAACGAGGCGAAGTTTTTTAGCAACGCAAGCGAGGAGCTAAATTTACCCATCTTTACATACGATAAATTTAAGGTTGGTGTCATGTTTGGCTTCGAGGCGCACTTTGACGTGTGTTGGGCGTATATGAGCGCTAAAAAGGTCGATATCGTGCTTGTGCCAACGGCTTGCACGTTTTTTTCTCAGGCGCGCTGGGAGGAGCTTTTAAAGGTTAGAGCCTTTACTAACAACGTTTATGTGCTTCGCGTAAATCGCGTGGGGAGCCACAAAAGTGAGGACGAGCAGTGGAGTTTTTACGGCGACTCGATGCTCATTAGCCCATTTGGCGAGGTTAAGAACAGGCTTGGCAAAAATGAAGAGATGATGATCGATGAGCTTAGCAAAAAGGAGCTTAGCGAGGCTAGAAGCACCTGGGGCTTTATGCAGATAGAGGCTAAATTTAAAAGATGAAGCGCTGCGCCTGGGCCAAAAAGAGCGAGTTTAGCAAGAGCTATCATGACTATGAGTGGGGCAGGGCAGTCAAAGATGATAAGAAATTTTTTGAAATGCTCATTTTAGAGGGCTTTCAAGCAGGTCTTAGCTGGGACTATGTGCTACGAAAAAGAGCTGGACTTGCTCACATTTTAGATGGCTTTGACGCAAAAAGATCGCTAGCTATGACGAGGCAAAGCTTCAAAGCCTTTTAAGCGATGATAGAGCGATCAAAAACCGCCTTAAAATTTACTCTTTGCCAAAAAATGCCAAGGCTTTTTTAGGGCTTTGCGCCGAGTTTGGCTCGTTTTTATAACTACATCTATAATGTACAAATGGCAAGCGCGTGATAAATGACATAAAAAGCGCTAAGGACATGCCAGCAAGTAGTGAGCTCTCAGAGCGCATCTCAAAAGATATGAAAAAGCGTGGTTTTAATCGTAGGTGCTGTGATCATCTACTCGTTTTTACAAGGCGTTGGCGTCATCGATGATCACGAAAATGAGTGCTTTTTGCAAAAGGAATTTCGGAGTGAATGTGAAACGAAGTGACGTTGAAAAATATATAAAAGAGAATTGACATTTCTAGGTGAGCGACTCCCCAAAGTATCCAAAATTTGAGTGTCTTTCGTCATAAGAAAAACAAAAAGTGGTTTGCGCTACTTATGCAGTTAAGCGCTAGTAAAGCTTTGGCCTTGAAAAGTGACGAAATGATAGAGGTTTTAAATCTAAAAATGTAGTCCAGATCTAGCCATGGTGCTAGTTGATGAGAGACAAATTTTTCAAAAGCATATCACATGAATAAAAAGCACTGGATAAGCGTAAATTAAACTCCAAAATCTCACAAAAACCGTTTTTTTGACCTGATAGATGAAAGCTTTAACTTAAGCAAATAAAAAGCCATTTTTCAGCCTTAATGTAGTAGTTTTTGTTAAAATCACGAAAAACTTAAGGATAAAATTTGCAAGAGCTAAACAACGAGATTAAAAAAGTCCATTTCATAGGCATCGGCGGCATCGGCATCTCAGCCATCGCTAGATTTTTACACGAAAAAGGCCATAAGATAAGCGGTAGCGACATCAAAGAGAGCAAGACGACGCTTGAACTTCAAAATGAAGGCATCGAGGTCATCACACCACACTGTAAAGAGGCGATAAAAGACCAAGACTTCGTGGTCTATTCAGCTGCGATAAAAGAGGACAACATCGAGCTAGTCGAGGCCAGAAATAGGGCATAAAGTGCTTTTCAAGAAAAGAAATTTTGCCTTATGTGCTTGAAGATAAGTGCGTCTTTGCAGTTGCTGGCGCGCACGGCAAAAGTACTACTTCAGCGATGCTAGCAAGCCTAATTGAAGGCTCGGTCATCATCGGCGCCATCTCAAAGCAGTTTGGCTCAAATATGCGCTATGCTAAAAGCGACAACGTCGTATTTGAGGCTGATGAGAGCGATTCTAGCTTTCTAAACTCAAACCCATATCTAGCCATCGTCACAAACGCAGAGCCAGAGCACATGGAGCACTACGACTACGATCTAGCTAAATTTTACGCAGCCTACAAGGGCTTTTTGGAGCGCGCGAAAGTTAGAGTGATAAACGCTGAGGACGAGTTTTTAAGCACGCTTAAGCTTGATGCGATCAGGCTCTATCCAAGCACCGATATCACCGAGCTTACGATGGTTGTAAGAGACTATCAGCCATACACCAGCTTTAACCTTAAAAATTTAGGCACATTTGAAGCCTTTGGCATGGGCGAGCACATCGCCATAGACGCATCTTTGGCTATCCTTGCTGCTATGCACGAGACACCGCTTAAAGACATAAGAGAAAATTTACTAAATTTTAAAGGCATCAAAAAGCGTTTTGACATACTTAGTGCAAACAAAAATTTTGTCCTTATTGACGATTATGCGCACCATCCAACCGAGATAAAAGCGACACTAAAATCAGTCTTTGAATACGCCAAAATTTTAGGTATAAACAGCGTCACAGCGATATTTCAGCCACACCGCTACACAAGGCTTAGTACAAATTTACCTGGCTTTAAAGAGTGCTTTAAGGGTGTTGATGAGCTTGTCATCTTGCCAGTTTATGCAGCTGGAGAAAATCCGATCGAAGTTGATATGAAGAGCGAATTTAGCGAGTATAACCCGATCTTTACCGACAAGGTCGAGAGGGTTGAAGAGGGGATAGAATTTACAGATGAATTTGGCGTTAAAAACCGCCTAAGTGACGGCATAGTAGTTGGCTTTGGAGCGGGCGATATCAGCGTGCAGTTAAGGGGCGGATATTAATGGATCTAAGTAGTTTCAAGCCTCAAGATGAAAATGAAATTTTAAAAGAGATAAAAGAAAAAAGAGCTAAGCGAGGATGAAAATTTCTAGCCTTATAAATTGAGGCAAAAAGATATCTTGATAGTCCTTGCAAGGTCACAAAAGCTAAGTAGCACCCAGATAAAAGAGATGCTGCCAAATGCCCCCTATCTAGCCGTTTGCTTGCTAGTTGAAAAGCAAGATATCAGCGAGGTTAGGGCTGAAATTTTAGAAAAGATCAAGCCTCATGCTGAGCTTTACAAGGAGCTCATCGCAAAGTATAAGGGCGTAAAATGGTAAGAAATCTGATAATAATCGCTGGCGTGATGCTACTTTTTGGAGCGATCTGGGCGATAAAAGATGAAAAGATCAGCAAAGGCATAAAAGTGCTCGTTAGTGCGGTGCTTGTAGCGATCCTTGTTTGTGTATATTTTTACGAGGAGAATTTATCAAAAAACGAGGACGCCATCTCAAAGCTAGTTAGCGATTTTAAACAAGGGCAAAAACACTAAAATGTGGCGAATACAACGTGAGCGCTGAGAAATTTAACTACGAATTTGGCACGGCGTCATTTTTGCCAAAGCGAGAATTTAGCGATCTCTCAGGCGTCATCGTGCCTATAAAAAGTTGTGAGCAATGACTGAAGAGATATTTTTAAAGCTCGATCTGGGCGAGTATCTGGATAAATTTAACTCCTTTTTAGCAAGGCAAAAACCGCTATTTTTACAAGGCGACAGCAAAATCCACTTTGAAAACATTAGCGAGCTTTCAAAGTATTATTTTTAAGGCACCTGACGAGATAAAAGAGCTTGATGACGCGCTTATGAGACTTAGCAAGCAAGCAGTGCTTCACATCAGCGAATTTTACGAGTTTGCAAAGATCATTAAAGTATATTTTTCATATCTAAAAAAGCAAGAAATCTGAAGGCAGGCTCGGCGAGTGGATCGCAAAGGTTGAAATCCCTGAAGCGATGAGCCAGATGGCAAACAGCTTTGATGAAAACGGCGAGTTTAGCGACAGCGTGGATGAGAGATTTGCTGCGATAAAGCAGGGCTTTTAGCGAGAAAAAGCGCCAGATCGACGCCGAGCTTAAAAAGCTCATCTACTCAAAGCACATCACGCCCTATCTAGTAGATACCCAGACGCACTACATCAACTCGCAAGAGGCACTTTTGGTGCGTGGTGGCTTTAATCACGCCCTAAAAGGCACAGTGATCGCTAGAAGCTCAGGCGGCTACTTCTACGTCGCACCTGCAAGCACTGAGCGCCTAAAAAGGAGCAAAAGCGAGCTACTTGATAGAAAAGAGGAGATCATTTTTTGAGCACTGCAAGAAAAGTTTAGCCTGCAGATGAGCAAGAGCCTACTCTTTTTGAAATTTATAAATAACGCTTTTGATCAGTTTGACGCATATCAGGCTCGTGTAAATTTGGCTAGATCGCGTGATTATGAGTTTGTTTTGCCAAATAGCTCGCATGTCATAAAGCTTGAGAAATTTGCCCACCCAGCGCTAAAAAACCCAAAGAGCGTGAGTGTGGATTTTAGTAAAAAGGTGCTTCTCATTACTGGCGTAAATGCTGGCGGTAAGTCGATGCTTTTAAAATCAATCATCTCAGCCACGCTACTTGCAAAGTATCTTTTGCCTATGCGTATCGATGCAAACCGCTCTAGCTATCGGCTCTTTTAAAGAATTTGACGCGATCATAGAAGATCCGCAAAGCGTGAAAAACGACATCTCGACCTTTGCTGGCAGGATGGTGCATTTTGCAAGGCTTTTTACTAAAAAATCGATCATCATAGGCATCGACGAGATCGAGCTTGGCACCGACTTTGAGGAGGCTGCGAGCTTATATGGCGTCATGATAGAGCGCCTCATCACTCAAGATATCAAAATGATCATCACGACCCACCACAAGCGCCTTGCGATGTTGCTAGCTAAAAATCCAGAGGTTGAGCTGGTGGCGGCACTTTACGACGAGGCGGCTCAAAGGCCTAAATTTGAGTTTTTAAAAGGTACGATCGGCAAGTCTTATGCCTTTGAAACGGCGGCAAGATACGGCATATCTCAAAATTTAGTGGCGCAGGCTAAGAAAATTTACGGCGAAGATAAGGAGAATTTAAACGAGATCATCACTAAGACGCTAAATTTACAAACCAAGCTTGATGAGGGGATAAAAGAGGTCACGGCAAAAGAGGAGCGGCTGGAGCGCTTGCTTGAGGAGCAAAAAGAGCTAAAAGAGAAAAATGAGATCAAGCTAAATGCGACTATTTCGCGCCTTGAGAAAAAGAGTATTATGAAGCGATAAATGCGGCAAAAAGCTGTTATAAATTCAAATGATATAAAAGACAAGCAAAGGGCGCTAAACGTGGCAAATGAGAAAAAAGCTGCCATCGTTAAGCCTAAAAAAACTGAGCGCGAGAGCCTAAAAGTAGGCGATAGAGTGAAGTATGAAAAATATCAAAGGCACGGTTTTAAGCATCTCTAAAAAAATGACGCGATGATCGAGTCAAATGGCATAAATTTGCGCGTGCCACTCGAGCTTTTAAGAAAAATGGCAACGAGGTAGTCTTGCCTAAAAAAAGGCGGCGTAAGTTTAAGCGTAGATAAGCCAAAAACGGCCTCGCTCTCGCTTGATCTGCACGGCATGAGAGCTGACGAGGCGATAGCTAAAGCTTTGATAAATTATCTCAGATAGTCTTGTTATGGGATTTGACGAGGTTAGCGTATTTCACGGTATCGGCACTGGCAAGCTCGCCTTTGCTGTCAAGAACTTTCTTAAAAAGAGCATCCAAGCGTGAAAAGATTTCACGATGCACCGGCAAATCAAGGCGGATACGGTGCAAAAGATCGTTAAGCTTTTGAGCAGGTTGCTTTTTATAGTAAAAGTTAAAATTTTATTTAAAGATGGCTATAATCATCTCGACACACACAAAAGGAAAGTTTAGCTTTTATGAAGAACAAGGACGAACTAGAAGTTAAATGTCAAATATTGCTAAGACGGTTATTATTTGTAATCTTTATTCGTGGTGGCGTTTTCTTTTTTAGCTGGAAAAAGTTTGATTGTCTATTTATTATAAATACACAAGTGCTTCTTCTGCAGAACAATTACGACCTCAGAAAAAAAGATGATTATCTAACATATCAATATGTTAATTATTTCAAAAATGTTAGCAAATATGATGTTGTAGATTTTCAAATCTACATAAATGATAGCGCTATTGGCGATATATTTTTGTTAAAAGACGATAATCAAAAATGGCTATCAAGATAGAGACATCTTCAAAAAAGAATGATAAATCAAAGATTTTTGAAGACAAGAGCTGTGGGACATCTACTCGCATGATTTTTCAAAAGGATTATTTCTGGGCTAGTACCAGAGAACACTGCCCAAAGTTTGTATGTTTGTACGCAGTTGGTGAGTATATCTTGGCTTTAAAAACAAGCATGGATCATCGCATTACAGGCACTACGACGAATATTTTTGAGTGGCTTGTAAACAATATGGCTTTAACCGTTTTGTTGAGTCTTTTCGCGTCGATTATTGCATTGGCTGTTGCATCTTTGTTTGCAGTGAAATATCTAAAACATCGAATATAACACTTTAAAAAGTAAAAGAGTTCGAGCAATTAAGCAGAACTAGGCGAAAAAGCTTTATATCGATCCTATGACGGGCCTTTTTAACAAATCAGCTCTTATACGCGATGTTAGTAGCTAAAAAAATCCAAAAGGTAGTGCTTATAGACATAGATGATTTTGGTAGGATGAATGATTATTATGGCAAATTTGCCTGTGATCAGATTTTTAGTCAAGATGGCTGATTTGATTAGAGAATTTGCTAAAAAAATGAGAATATGAAAGCATATTGTATCGAGGCGGATAGATTTGCTTTAGTAGAAGATAGTGAGAGCTTTATAGATAGATATGAAGATATGGTTGCGGATCTTATTGATGTTTTTAAAGGTCGTATGTTAAGTGTTACAGATGAGGATGGTAAAGATATAGAGGGTATCGAGATACATAGCACCATAGGGCTTTTTGCACTTGATAACGACCAGACTTTAAGAAAAAGCAACCATTGCGTTAAAAATCAGCAAAAGACGCTAGACAAAGACTATGTTTGCTACTTTAAAGGGCTAAGTCAAAAAGATGAATATGCCGACCCAGATCGAGCGATCTAAACTGATCCAAATATGCAACAATCAATAACAATATCGTGCCTATTTATCAGCCGATAGTCGATGGTAAAAAGATCAATCATAAAATATGAATGTTTGATTAGAATTCTTAGATAGAGACGATGTTATTTCTCCTAAAGCACTTTTTGGATATTTCAAAAGCGTATCAAACGTTATGCATGATCTGGAAAAAAACAGCTTATTAAAGAAGTGCTTTTGATGCACTCAGCTGAAAGATCGATTTGATGCTTTTCTATAAATTTAAGCAGCGAGATATGATGATGGCGACGTTAGTGCACTTGTTTTGAAATTGCTAATAAACACAATATTGCTAGTAGAGTTGTCTTTGAGATCGTTGAAGATGAAGAACTTAAAAAAGTGTCGAGCAGCGTTTCAGTCTTTATCGAGCGTGTCAAAAAGTATGGGTGCAAAGATCGCGATCGATGACTTTGGCTCTGGCTACTCGAACTTCTCTTACATTATAAAGATCAAGCCAGACTATGTGAAGATTGATGGCTCTATTATTAAAGATATAGATATTAATAAAGGATTCATACTCAATCGCAAGTGCAATCGTGGCATTTTGCAAAAGACCTTGGCATAAAGACGATAGCTGAGTATGTTCACTCAAAAGAGATATTTGAGATATGCAAAGAGATAGGCATAGATGAATTTCAAGGATTTTATATCGGTGTGCCAAAAGATAGGGTGCTTTAAGTGGTAGTTAGCTTTTTAAAAGAGCTTTTAAAATTTCGTTCTATCACGCCAGATGATGCAGGCAGCTTAGAGTTTATCGCTAAATGTTTGCCTGATTTTGATGCTAATTATGAGAAAAAAACGGCACAAAAATCTCATACTTTCTAAAATTATGGAGACGGCGAACATCTAGCCTTTTGCAGGGCACGTTGATGTCGTGCAGCCAGGAGATGGCTGGGAGAGCGAGCCATTTACCCCGCTAGAAAAAGATGGCTACATCTACGCAAGGGGCGCGCAGGATATGAAAAGTGGCGTGGCTGCCTTTGTTTGTGCTGCTAAAGATGCAAAATTTGATGGCAAACTAAGCCTCATCTTAACAAGTGACGAAGAGGGCGACGGCACTTACGGCACGCCTTTGGCACTGAGTATCTGCGTGAGAAGGGAGATCTACCCAAATTTTGCGTCGTGGCTGAGCCAACTTGTGATAAGAAATTTGGCGATAGCATAAAGGTCGGCAGACGTGGTTCGATAAATGGCAAGATCGTGATAAAGGGCGTTCAAGGACACGTGGCATGCCAGAAAAATGTGTAAATCCAGTAAATTTAATAGCTCCACTTTTAAGTAAGATATCTGACCATGATATGGACGGAGGTAGCGAGTTTTTTAGCCCAAGCAAGATCGTGGTGACGGACATTCGTGGTGGCATGCAGGTTTGCAACGTCACGCCAAGCGAGCTTAGCATAATGTTTAACGTTAGAAACTCAAATTTAACCGATGTAAATGACGTTGAGAGCTATCTTAGAAGCGTTTTAGATGGGCTTAGTTACGAACTTAGTATAAAGCAAAGCTCGAAGAGATTTTTAACAAATAAAGATAGCAAGATCGTAAGAAATTTAATGGCATCTGTCACAAAAATCACTGGCGTTATGCCACTTTTAAATACAAAGGGCGGCTCGAGCGATGCTAGGCACTGCTGGATTTGGCGTAGATGCGATAGAATTTGGCGTCATAAACGACCGCATACACGCTAAAAACGAACGAGTTAGCGTTGATGAAATAAATAAACTTTATGAAGTTTTTAAAGATCTGATAGAAAACTTTCAGTAGAACATGTATTGTAGTTGAAGATACCTTGCTGTTTTTATAACTATAAATTCGAGGATAATTTGTTTTTGTAGATTACATAATTATAACTTTTTATAATATTTGTTATAATTGTGTCTATAAATAAACTTATAGGAAATGCAATAAATGAATACTTTAGAAAGTTATTATGAATCTTTAAATCAAATATCTAGTGAAATGAGCTATTTGATGGCTTTTTAGAGGTATGGTCTTTTGCGAAATACCGATTTTTATCATCTGAATCATTCTTGAATTACAGCAAAAGAGAATTACCTGATTTTAAACAAAAAGTACTTTTCGTACATAAAATATGAGAATGAGAAGCATTAATATACCAAGAACATTAGCCACTACCAAATCCATTTGCATACTTTAAACAGTGCAAGATACAAAAAGATCATTGGGATAAAATAAAAGATTATTTCAAGGATAAGACGGAAGGTGATGAGTATAAAATTAGCAGAGTACATATAAGAAAAATATATGGCGAAAGATATATATTTGAATCATGCTATTACAATATACGAGAATATAAATTACCATACGACAATAAATTATTTAAAATGAACTACAAAGTATATAAAAGATGGAAGCCCAGAGCAAAAATTGTTATAGGGGAAAAAGATATTTAGTAAAAGGCAGACATATCTAATTGTTTTGGAAGTATATATACTCATGCTATTCCTTGAGCTTTAATTGGTAAAGAAAGTGCTAAACAAGATCGTAATGATACAAAAATGGTATAACGAAATAGATGAAAAACAAGACTACTCAATTATAATGAAACTCACGGTTTGCTAATAGGCCCACATACCTCGAATTAATTTCAAAATTATTTTAGTTTACAGTAGATGAGTGTTATGTCTAGAAAAATATAAGGTATAATAGAAAGATAGATGATTATTCTTGTTATATAGAAACAAAAAGAAAAAGCTGAACAGTTTTTGTTGGACTTGTCTCAAGAACTAAAAAGGTGGGTTATCATAATACAGAAATTATTGAGTTACCTATACCTTTTAATAATGAATGGACTAGCATCCTTCAACAGCATAGTTAAAGGCTAATTTTTGATAAAGTCGACCAAAAATATAAACTCAATTACAGATCCGTATCTTCGCTATTAGATACAGCAATCACACTAATGAAAACCAATAAAGATAACAGCTGCTATTTTTAAATTATGCAATTAAAATATTATGTCACAAAAATATGTTTTTGGTGCTAAAAGAGTATTTTATAGATATTGTCCATCATTTAGTCTTAATCTATCCGTATCTAGTATTTCTCTTAGAATATATTTTTGATAATAAATTGTTAAGGATGAGAGCAGATTCTTAATGATGTTATAATTAGGTAGTAGGGATAAAGAATTATGAACTTATGTCATATGCATTATATTTGCATTAAAATATAATATTCAACCTAAAGTTATAAATTTAATAGAAGAAGTGAATAAGAAAGAAGATTGTATTTTTATGTTATTGTGTTATCTACATGATAAAAAGTTTAATAATAATGTAAACATATTAGACAATATAAAAATTAGCAAAAGGCTTCAGCGTTTCATGATGGTATAAATTTCTAAATGATGAATTTCTGGCTGTTTTTCGTATGAGGTATTGAGGTAGGGACCCTAGTTATCTTGATAAATGTTGTGATTGGAAAACTGAAGAAGAAAATATTACTTTTATAAAAGATGGTTTTAAAAACATATCACGAAAAATAGTAAAATCTCATGACATGTTTTATTTACTTCAGCTCACCCCAGTTTTTGGCGATATTTGTAGCGATGTTTTAAGTGGCACATTTAACGTATAAATTTCCTCCATCGTCTTTTGCGTCGCCTTGCCAAATTCCTGCGCAAATTCGTCTTTTACTTCAAAGATCAGCTCGTCGTGGATCTGAAGCAACATACTCGCTTTTTCATCTAAATTTGCTCTAACTTTTACCATCGCCATCTTGACAAGGTCTGCCGCTGAGCCTTGAAAGACCGTGTTACCGCCTCGCGCTCAAACACTAGCTATTTGCATATGGTGGCGCTTTTAAAGTCAAAGTAGCGCTTTCTGCCAAGCAGTGTCTGCACAAAGCCATCGTTTTTGGCTGAAATTTTTATGCTCTCTAAAAACTCTTTGATCGTCGCAAATGCCTTAAAATAGCGCTCTATATACTCTTTTGCCTCGGCTCTTGTGATATTTACTTGATTTGCCAGTTTGCTTGAGCCCATGCCGTAAATTAGGCCAAAATGTATACTCTTTGCCACGGCTCTATTTTGTTCGTCGCTGCTACCAAATATGCTAATAGCCGTCCTTGCGTGGATATCCTCGTCATTTTTAAACGCCTCAAGCAGTGCAGGATCACGGCTAAAGTGAGCTAGCAGTCTAAGCTCGATCTGGCTGTAGTCAAGCCCCACAAAGCTATATCCCTCGCGTGCCTCAAAGCACTCTCTGACATCCTTTGCGAGGCTGCCACGAGCTGGGATATTTTGCAAGTCGGATTTTTACTTGAAAAGCCTGCCGGTACTCGTGCCAGTTTGCAAAAAGCTCGTGATACATTCGTGAGCCCTCGTCCTTTTTGCAAGTGCTAAAGTGGCTCGCAGTAGGTGCTTTGTAGTTTATATAGCTCGCGGTAAGCTAAAATTTTCTCAATCACTGGATGAGCGTCCGTAAGCTCAGCTAGCACGCTCTCATCGGTGCTATATCCTGTTTTTGTCTTCTTTTTGCTGAAGCTTTAGGGTGCTCAAAAAGTATGACGCCAAAGCTGTTTTTACTGAGTTTATGTTGAAATTTTTTCGCCGCTTAGCTCGTAAATTTCACTTTGTGAGCGCCTTTAGTTTGGCGTCGTTTTTCAGGATGAGCTTTTGCATCTTAGCTTCATTTATCTTGATGCCGTTTTGCTCCATGTCAAAGAGCGTGAGGATAAAAAGGAAACTCATGCGTGTCGGCAAGGGCTAGTAAATTTCTTTATCAGCGTGTTTTGAAAAGTTTTATAAAATTAAGCGTTATCCAAGCATCCTCAGCGGCGTATTTAGCGGCATTTTCTAGTGGCACATCGCCAAAAGTCTGCTCCTTTTTGACCACATCTTCATTGATCGTGTCATAGTCATAAAGCCTCTTTGCCAGCGCGTCCATGCCGACACTTGAGTTTGGATCGCTAAGCCAAGCAAGTATCATCGTGTCTTTAAAATTTGCTGGGGGATTGAGCCCTAGGTTATTTTTTACGATCTCAAAGTCATATTTTAAATTTTGTCCGATCACGCAGCCTTTATACATTTGTCCTACCGCTCCAAGTGGCACCCAGGTCTATTTGCTTTGGCGCGCCTAGGGTAGTTGTGAGCTACTGGCACGTAGTAGGCGTCCTCGTCGTTAAAGCAAAAGCTAAAACCAACGATCTTTGCGCTCTTGCTATCAACACCCGTGGTCTCAGTGTCAAAGGCGACGATAGTCTCTGGCGTGACGCTTGAGAGCAGCTTTTCGATACTTGTCTCGTCATAGTAAATTGCTCTAAAGCCAAGCTTTAAATTCAGCATTTTCTTCTTTTTGCAAGCTCTTAAGAAGCCTGTTTAGATCGTACTCTTTTAAAATTTCTGAGATATTTATCAAAGGATTTTGCTCTGGAAATTTGGACTGCTCAAGATCAAGCGAAGTGATCGCGTCATCAAAGAGTGTGGCTAGTTTTTTACTCAAAAACGCCTCGTCTCTTGCGGCTGCTAGCATATTTTTGGTGCGCTCGTTTCTAAGAAGGGCTAAATTTTCATAAATTCCCTCTAAGCTGCCATACTCAGCTAAAAGCTTCTAGCTCCTACTGCACCGATACCTTTGACGCCTGGGATGTTATCTGAGCTGTCTCCTGCGATGGCTAAAAAGTCCCTCACCTGAGCTGGATAGACGCCATATTTTTCAAAGCAGCTAGCGCTATCGTGGTCGATCTTGCTTTGTGGGCTGTAGATGCTCACTTTGCCGTCTTCTATGAGCTGATAAAGGTCCTTATCATGCGTGACTATTCGCACAAATATATCTTTATCTTTGCAAATTTTAACCGCACTTGCGATGATATCATCGGCTTCGTAACCCTCACGGCTAAGGCTGTAAAGCCCCATTTTTTCTATCATATCTATGCAAACTGGCAGCTGCTCTTTTAGCTGAGCTGGCGGCTCGCTCCTGTTTGCCTTGTATTCGCCCAGCCCCTACCATGGCGCAGGGTCTTGCCCTTGCTATCAAGTGCGAAGATGAGGTAGTCACTGGTACTCATCTTTTAGGCTCGCTATGAAATTTGCAAAGCCACTTATCATGCCACTTGGTTTGCCCTCCCTGTTTTTAAGCCCCGCTCATGGCGTAGTAAAGCCTAGAAGCCAAAAGTATCAATAATCGTAAGTGTTTTCATTCTCTATCCTTTTGCGCCATTTTATGAGTAGGCAAAATAGGCTGATTTATAGAAATTTTGATATTATGGCAAAAGAACACAAGTAAGTACAAAAACAAAAAGCTTTGAGGTTATGAAAAATAGTTTTTACGTATCAATCCAAAATGCAGTCGGCGGTGCTGAGCGCTATCTAAGAAGGCTTGCTAAAGCCTTAAAAGACGTGGGCATAGAAACATCTGTGCGATCGTATCTAGGTGAAACTAGTGTCTCATCATGGAAAAAAGCCTTGAGATTTAACGCGCAAGTAAGACGTCAAAAGCAAAGTGATGAGCTATATTTTAGCTTAGAGCGTGTGAGCTGCGCGGATATTTACAGGGCAGGGATGGGGTACATGTAAGTTTATCGTGCAACAAAGCTCTTTTTGGTGGGTAAATCCTCTACCTTTTCGTCTATCCGTATTTAGAAAAACGTTGCTTTAAAAACTCTAAAAAGATCATCGCCAACTCAAACTACGTAAGAGAGCAAATCATCTTGGCTTATGGTATCGATGAGTCGAAGATCGTTACTATTTATAACGGCATAAATTTGCCACAAAAAGTAGAAAAAGGTGAGGCAAAACTTAGTGTTTGTGAGGAATTTGGACTTGATTATAACCTGCCGATCTTGCTTTTTGTGGGAAAATGGCTTTAAAAGAAAGGGCGTAAAAGATTTTTACGTTTAGTTTCGAAGCTAAAAACACCTGTGAATGCTTTTAATAGTCGGCAAAGATAAAAACATAAACTCATATAAAAGATTTGCAAAAAGCTAAAAATAAAAGCCTTTTTGTGGGTGAGCAAAAACAACTGCTAATTTTATGAGAGCGAGCGATATTTTTATATTTCCAACACATTATGAGCCATTTTTCAAATGTTGTTTTTGGAAGCACTTAGCTTTAAAAATATCGTCTTTACAACTGCGCAAAATGGAGCATCTGAGAATTTTAGAAAAGACGTTTTGTGATGAGTGAGCCAGGCGATGAGCGTGCTGGAGCTGATAGATGAGATACTAAATAGTCATGAGATGTTGCAGGAGCTACAAGAAAAGTCATTTTTGCTGTCACAAAAATTTAGCATCGAAGAGAATGCAAGCAAAACACTCGAAGTTGTAAATGAAGTGCTAAATTTGGAGCAAAAGTGAGAGTTTTTATCGAGCTCCGACCCGCTTTGGTGATGCTGTGATGGCAAGTGCGGCTGTTGGTAAATGTAAGGATAAAGCAGATAGTATCGTATTTTTGGCTCTTACGCAGCTTGTGAGCTTTATAAAGCAAATCCAAAGTGTGAAAAGTAGTCGTTGATGATAGCAAAAACAAGGCTTTAGATATCTAAACCTAATAAAAACAGGCCCGTTTGTTTGGTAAATTTGATCTGCTATTAGCTTTAGAAGCTCACTTGCTAGTAAATTTTTGTTATTTTGCTTAAAATCAAAGCAGAAATTTTGTTTTAAAAAGAGTAGTGAGAGTTTGCATCAGGTGCAAAAGTACATAAATTTTATACAGCAAAGCTTGCATTTGAAGGAGATTTCAAATGAGCTAAAAATTTACTATGAAGCTAAAAAGAGCGAGCAAAAACTACTAGTACTAAATCCAGGAGCTAGCTATGGAAGTGCCAAAAGATGGTATCCGCAGTATTTTGCGCAGGTTGCGCTACACTTTAAAGATGAGTTTAGTGTAAAGATAACTGGCTCAAAAGCGGAGCTTGAAATTTGCGATGAGATCGAGCAGATGCTTGCACAAAATGGTGTAGAATGTGAAAATTTAGCTGGAAAAACTGACATAAAAAAACTTTGCGAAGTCATAGGATCTATAAAAATGGCATCTTTTTAACAAATGACAGCGGTCCTATGCACTTGCAGCTGCTTATAAAGTGCCGCTTTGTGGCGCTTTTTGGACCGACTAAATGTAAAGAGACTAGCCCTTGGCAAGATCAAGATGCAAAAATCGTTCGTCTCAAATTAGAATGCATGCCCTGTATGAAGCGAGTTTGTCCTATAAAAACGCACGCATGCATGAAAGAACTCACTCCAAAAATGGTCATTAATGAGATAGATTTTCTAAGAGCAAATTTGGGATTTTAACTTTTAGTCCCAAAGTACGCTATATACGAAAAATAGCACAAAAAATATAACTCCTCTAAATATATTTAAAAGAAAGATTGAGATAAAAATCCTAAAAAGCAAATAACTAATAGTTAAATTTAAGGAGAGAAGCATGCAAATCCCTATCGCTTATGGCAAAAGATGACCATATAAATTTAAAAATAGACGATCTGCTTGGTGTTTTTGACCCAAAACAAAGTCGCTAAACTTTGACGAAGCAGCGCTTATTGCAAAAGGCTTTTAGCAAATCCGATAAACCAAAAGAGTTTTGATGAGTTTATCGCTGGCGATGAAAAGATCGTTATCATCGTAAATGACGGCACAAGACCTACACCAACTGCTAAAATTTTAAAGCAAATTTACCCAAAGCTTCGCGATAAAAATAAAATTTTCATCATCGCCACTGGCTGTCACAGAGAGGGCACGCTAGATGAATACAATATGATATTTTCTAAAGAAATTTTACCCAGAGATCAGAGCTAAAAACGAGGTTCACGACCACGACTCAAAGCATGACGAGATGGTCTTTTTAGGCGAGAGCAAAAATGGCACGCAGATGTATCTAAACAAGATCGTAGCTGAAGCTAAAAAGGTGATCGTTATAGGTTCGGTGAGAGCCTCACTATTTTGCAGGCTACACCGGTGGTAGAAAGCGCTTTTTGCCGTGCACTGCCTCATGAAAGCATCACACAAAACCACAAACTAGCGCTTAGTGCCGACGCTCAGGCACTGCGCCCAGAGGGCAACCCTGTGCATGAAGATATGATCGATGCGATGAAAGTTCTTTCAAATATCGATGTCTTTTCTATACAGACTGTGCTTGATAGCGAGCACGGCGTCTATTATGCGAGTGCTGGCGATCTTAACGATAGCTTTTATGACTGCGTGAAAAAGGCTGATGAGGTTTTCTGCGTAAATATCCCACAAAAGGCTGACATCGTGATCTCGGTGGCACCATATCCTATGGATGTCGATCTTTATCAGGCGCAAAAAGCCCTAGATAACGGCAAACTAGCGCTTGCGAAAGATGGAATTTTAATAATGGTCGCAAAATGCCGCACAGGCATCGGCCCAAAAACCTTTCTTTGACCTTATGGCATCGGCCGATACGCCAAAAAAAGTGCTAGAAAAGATAAATTCAGGCTTTAAACTTGGCTATCACAAGGCTGCAAAAATGGCTGAAATCTCGCTTTGGGCGCAGACTTGGGCTGTGACTGATCTAAGTGATGATGAGATGAAAGCTGTGCATCTAAAGCCATATCACGACCCTACAAAAGGCTGTAGATGAGGCGCTGGCGCAAAAAGTGCGGACGCAAAAATAATCATCTTGCCGTTTGGCTCTATGACTGTGCCTAAGGTGTGAGTTTGGCTAGAATTTTATACTATGACGCAAGTTCTGGCATCAGCGGTGATATGAATTTAGCCGCTCTTGTCGGGCTTGGCGTGGATTTTAGCTATCTTTGCTCTGAGCTAGAGAAGCTAAATTTGAGCGGAGAATTTCGCTTAGAGCAAAAAAACGTAGTAAAAAACGGCATCGCTGCTACCAAAATAGACGTCGTGCTTCTAAAATCGCAGCCTCACGCTAGAAGTTACGCTGATATCAAGCAAATTTTGGCTAGCTCAAATTTGAGCGAGATTTGCAAGAAAAAGGCCGCTGCGATATTTCACGTGATCGCTCAATCTGAAGCAAAAGTGCATGCAGTTAGCATCGATGAGGTGCATTTTCACGAGGTTGGAGCGGTTGATAGCATAGTAGATGTCGTTGGAGCGGCGATCTGCTTTGAATATCTATCTAAAAATTTTGGCATTTCTAGGGTCGTCAGCTCAAAGATCGAGCTTGGTGGCGGCGTAGTAAAGTGCGACCACGGACATCTTAATGTCCCAGCGCCAGCGGTTTGTGAAATTTTAAAAGATGTACCAGTTAGTCTTGGACGAGCAAATTTTGAGATGACTACGCCAACAGGTGCTGCGATACTAAAAGCATGCGCAGATGAGTTTGTGAGTGAGATAAATTTCAAAATAGAAAAAGTAGCTTACGGAGCTGGCGAAAAAAATGCGCCAAATTTTGCAAATGCCCTTCGCGTGATGATCTGCGATGTGGATGAGAGCCAAAATTTGGTGCAAAAAATGATATCCACAAACATAGACGATATGGACGCAGAAAGCTTTGCTTTTGCGTGTGAAATTTTACGCGAAAACGGCGCTCTAGACGTCTTTAGCCACTCTATCTATATGAAAAAAGGGCGCATCGGTTTTGAGTTAAACGTCTTGTGTAAAAGTGAAGACGCTAAAAAGCTAAAAGATCTTATATTTACGCATACGACGGCCATTGGCGTTCGTGAGATAGATGTCGTAAAAACCGAGCTAAAACGAAAATTTGTAAGTGTTCGCACTGATTTGGCGATATAAGACTAAAATTTCAGGCGATGATGAAAGGGTAAAGCCTGAATTTGACGAGTGCAAAAGCGCGACTTGCGCATAAAACATCGATATTTCAGGTAAAAAAGATATTTTAAAAAGTATGACGAAATTAGAAATTCTAAAAATGATATAAAAAGCTAGGAAATTTAGCCGTTGCATTTAGCGGCGGCGTGATAGCTCACTCACTGCTAGAGGTCGCTGCGGACGTGCTTGGCGAAAATGCGCTGAGCACTCACGGTAAAATCGCCCTATATGTCTTTGCGCGAGATAGACGAGGCGGTAGGATCGCTAATGTGGCATCAGGCACAGAGATATTTGAAGTGGGTATCGCTGATGAGATAAAGCTAAATCCGCAAAAATCGCTGTTATCTTTGTAAAAAGCAGTTTTTCAAGACTCTTGCTCGTGCAAAAGAGCTTGGTTTTTAGCTATGGCTGATGGTACAAACAAGGACGATCTTGGCGAATATCGCCCAGGGCTCAAGGCAAAAGAGGAGCTTGGCGTGCTTTCGCCACTTGTAAATTTACGTAAATTTGAGATCCGCGAGCTCTCACGTGAGCTAAATTTAGCAACAGCAGAAAAGCCAAGCTACGCATGCCTGCTAACTCGTCTGCCGCATGAAAAAGAGATAAGCGTAGATGGGCCAAATTAGTAGAAGCGGCTGAAAATTTACTGATAAAATGCGGCTATGCAAATGTGCGAGCAAGGCTTGATGATAGAAAAATGAAGCTGCAAATGCCATTTTCTAGCATGCAAAACTTTTTAAATGACGTGAAATTTAAGTCCATCGTTAAGGAGCTAGTCGCACTTGGCGCGGCAGAGGTGACGCTTGATTTAAAGGGGCTTAGAGAGGATGTTTTGGTATGAGCGAGGCCGAAATTTTAGAATTTATCGCTGGTATAAAAAACGGCAAGATGAACGAGCAAGATGCGCTAAAGTATCTAAAAAACTACCCATTTAACGACATCGGATGCGCTAAGATCGACACTCAGCGTGCTTTGCGAAATGGCACTGGCGAGGTGATATATGGGGCAAATAAAACAGATGATGAAATTTTGCAAATTGCTAGTGCGATCGGCGAAAAAAATGAAAATATCTTAATCACAAGAACAAATGAGAGTGTTTTTAAGCGCATGCGTGAGATCTTTCCGCAGGCAAATTTTAACGCTCGTGGTAGGGTGATCAGCATCAAATTTCAAGAGCAACTACCCACAAAAAGCTACATCGCGATAGTATCTGCCGGCACTGCTGATGGCGCAGTCGTGGAGGAGGCTTATGAGACGGCAAAATTCTTAGGCAATGACGTGAGAAAATTTACCGATGTCGGCGTGGCAGGGCTACATAGGCTGGTCGCAAAGCTTGACGAGATACGCGGCGCAAAGGTCGTGATTGCCGTTGCTGGCATGGAGGGCGCACTTGCTAGCGTGCTAGCTGGACTTGTAAGCTCTCCAGTGATCGCAGTGCCTACTAGCGTGGGATACTGGGGCAAATTTTGGCGGAGTTGCGGCACTGCTAGCCATGCTAAATAGCTGTGCAAATGGCATAAGTGTCGTAAATATCGACAACGGATGCGGTGCTGCATATAACGCAAGCCTGATAAATCATTTGTAATTTTATGCTTGTAGCACTGAAAAATAGACTAAATTTAAAGAAAAAGAGTTGTGAGAGTTAATTTAGCTGGAGAAAAGAGGCTTTAGCAAAAAAGAGAAAGTTTGCGGTCGAGGCTAGCATTTTTGGCTATAGCTGGTGTGATCTTAGTAACTGAAATTTACATCGCAGTTTGCGTAAAGGGTGGCTTTTGTGCGGCACTACGCTGGCGACGTTTTGGCTGTTATCTTGCTTTACGCTTTGGCAAGGGCTATTTTTAGCGTGACGCCGTCAAATTTGAGCGCTTGTACTTTGCTTTTGCGGCGGCTTTGGAGATTGCGCGGTATTTTGGAGTGGGCAAATTTGTAGGCATAGAAAATAAAATCTAAAGATAATGATCGGCGGGACGTTTGATCTTACCGATCTACTCTGCTACGCGGCTGGCTGTATCTTGGCGGGCGTGTATGAAAAATCGAAAAAGGAGAAGCGATGGATAAAGAAAAATCCATAAAAAAGATGACTGAGGTCATGGCGAAATTTGTCGGCTACACGGGCAAGGTACTGCCCGACGACGTGACGGCAAAGCTGCGGGAGCTTAGCGAGCGCGAGACGCAGCCACTGGCAAAGGAGATCTACAAAACGATGTTTGAAAACCAGCGCCTTGCAAAGGAGCTAAACCGCCCGTCCTGTCAGGATACTGGAGTGATCCAGTTTTTCGTAAGATGGGCGCAATTTTCCGCTTATCGGCGAGCTTGAAGAGCTGCTACGAGAGGCGGTACTGCAAAGTTACTCGCGAGGCTCCGCTTCGTCACAACAGCGTCGAGACATTTGACGAGTATAACACAGGCAAAAATGTCGGCAAGGGCACGCCGAGCGTGTTTTGGGAGATCGTGCCAAATAGTAGCGAGTGCGAGATACACACTTATATGGCAGGTGGCGGCTGTAGCCTGCCTGGCAAGGCTACTGTGCTGATGCCTGGTATGGGATACGAGGGCGTTGTTAAATTTGTCATGGATATAATGACAAGCTACGGAATAAACGCCTGTCCACCGCTACTAGTGGGTGTTGGCGTGGGCACTTCGATCGACGTAGCGTCTTTGCTATCTAAAAAGGCGCTTATGAGGCCTTTGGGCTCCAAAAATCCAAACGAACGTGCCGCATTAACTGAAAAGTTGCTCGAAGAGGGCATAAATAAAATCGGCCTTGGTCCTCAAGGCATGAGCGGTGCAAGCTCTGTGATGGGCGTGCATATAGAAAACTGCGCTCGCCACCCAAGCGTCATAGCTGTCGCCGTAAATGTGGGCTGTTGGTCGCACCGTAAAGGCCACATTGTCTGGGACGCAGATCTAAATCTCGACGTAAAATCGCACAAGGAGTTTGCGCTATGAGTAAGAAAATTTTAACCACGCCAATAAGCGCCGAAGATCTTTCAAACATCAAAATCGGCGACGTCATATACCTCACGGGACACATCGTAACCTGCCGAGACGTGCCGCACAGACGCGTCGTAGAGGAGGGTAGAGAGCTGCCACTAGATATCAAAGGTGGTGCGATCTTGCACGCAGGGCCGATCATCAGAAAAACTGGCGAAAAAAGCTTTGAGATGGTCTCTGTTGGACCTACAACTAGCATGAGAATGGAGAAATTTGAACGAGAATTTATCGCAAAAACTGGCGTTCGTCTAATCGTCGGTAAAGGTGGCATGGGTGAGGGCACGATGAGCGGTTGCAAGGAGTTTGGTGCTATTCACTGCGTATTTCCTGCGGGCTGTGCGGTGGTGGCTGCGACGCAAGTCGAGGAGATCGAGAGTGCCGACTGGACGGAGCTTGGTATGCCTGAGACTCTTTGGAAGTGCCGCGTCAAGGAGTTTGGCCCGTTAATAGTCTCGATAGATGCGCACGGAAATAATCTTTTTGAGCAAAATAAGGTCAAATTTAACGAGAAAAAGGACGAGGCATTAGCTGAAATTTTAGCGCAGGTAGGGTTTATAAAGTAGATAAATTTAGGTTTGATAGCTTATAAATGCGCTTTAAAATTTACGTTAATTTAAAGCGCATTGTTTATCGCAGCTTCTAAAATTTCTCTAGTTTTTGCTGTGTGCTTGGTGCTAAGCTCAACTAGTTTTTCAAGGTCTTTATTTTTGTAGGCTTCAAGTATCTCTCTATGCTCGGTATTTGATAGCTCGATATGCTCTTTTTATACATCAAAGATATTGAAACATAAGGGATAGCTGATGATATTAATTTTCTACGATAGCAAATGTCCCTGCCACCTACTTCACTCTCCCAAAAACATCTATGAAAGTCACTATTTAATATCGCCCACCATTTAAATCTTTGCATTGTTCTATCTTTTTGAATGCTTGATGCTTTTTAAAACATTCATCGCTATATTTACTAAATCCATCTCTTATTAGTTTGGCCTCTAGTGTAAAATTTCTAAATCATACTTTTGGCATCTTTATAGCAAAAGTCCTTTGACGATCGCACCTTTATAAGAGTCAAAGCTTATCAGCCCTTCTGTGGTAAGAATTTTTAAAGCTTCTCTTACTGGTGTTTGACTGACATTAAATTCTTTTGAAATTTTCATTTTGTGTAAGCCTAGTTCCGGACTTTATTTTGCCATTTAGTATCTCTTGGCTTAGGCTGTGGACGATAAATTCTGTTGTGGTCATGGGGCGGCCTGAACTGCCATATGTCATTTACGTAGATCTCCCTTTTTTTGAGAATATTATACATAAAAATGACATATTGGTAGTCTAGGCACTAAAGATCTAAAAATTTTCAAATTCGTTCTTTATCTCTTTTAATGAGATTTTATTGGCTAGCAAAATTATTAAAAGTAGTCTTGCTTTAACCGCTGGCAGCCAGCCTGACATTATGCATTTATTATTTTGCAAGTCTATCTCTGAGCCTTTATATCCATATGTTTTTGTAGCGCACATTCCACTGCCAGTTTTAGACGAGACTATGACTGGTATTTTTAGTTTTTCTATCTCATCCATCATGTCAAACGAGACGTGACCTGCGCCAAAGCCATCTATAACCATGCCTTCAAATTTAGACTCGCCTATAAGCTTGATAATTGAGCCGTCATTGTCCAGATAGCTTTGAACAATGGCTATTTTTGGAAGAGGCTTATTTGGCAATGGGTATTTTTTTTTTACGGCACAAGTTATATATCTAGCCTCTCTTTCGACCACCATCCCCTGAACTCCAGCGTTTACAGATATGAAAGTTTGCAATGAGAAAGTGTTGCTTTTGTGCACCCATTTAGCACTATGAATGGTATCGTTTAGTACTACTAGGACGCCTCTGTTTCTACTTTTATCATCAAGTGCTGTAATAACAGAAGCATATATATTTCCTGCTCCATCAGCACTAATATCATCAGCATTTCTCATAGCTCCAGTCATTACCAGTGGAGCTTCCTCATCCCATATTAAATTTAAAAAAAATGAGCTCTCCTCTAAAGTATCGGTTCCTTGTGTTATCACAACACCCTTTGCTCCATTTTTTATTTGCTCTTTTGCCCATTTATAAACTGAGATTATGTCGTTTAGTTTCAAACTACCACTCGGTAAGGCCAGGATGGTTTGAGCATATATTGTAGCCATATCTTTTAATACAGGAACCGCTGCAATCAAATCATCAGCACTAAAACTAGGCTTTACGCCACCTTTTTTGCCTCCTGCACTCATGCATATAGTTCCACCCAATGCACCGATTGAAAATTTTAGGTTTTGACATGTTTTTCCTTTCTACTTTATATTTACAAAAATTGTACCACTTTAAAAAATATATCAAATATTATATATAATATATTAAAAAGACGCTATAATGCTATGTAAAAATTTATTATGAAAGGAGAGAAAAAGATGTTAGTTGCTGCACAATGTATTATGGTATTAACATTGCTATTGATGATAAGTGGTAAAACTCCACTATACACAACTGCAATAGTTGGGTCAGCTATTAGTACGCTTGTGGCTGGTTTTCCTATTACTGGAGGCAAAGGTGTGATCTCTTTGATGTCTTTAGTAAATGGTGGACTAAACCCTGTAATAGCTGATATGACAGGTATTTTGATGTTTATAGGTGTCATGCAGGCAAGTGGTTTTTTGGATGTTATAATTCGCAACATAGTAAAACTTGGTAACAAGCTAGGCGGTGGTGCTGGTGTTGCTACTGCTGGCGGTATAGCTGCAGGTGTCATAGGTATGCTTACTGGTTTTACTCAACCTGCAATTACAGCTGTTATCACAGGAACAGCATCTACTAAACTAGGTGTAGATCCACACAGATCAGCAGGTATACATGGACACGCTGGCATACTTGGTAACTATGGTGGCTTTACTCACCCAACACAAGTTGCTGTCATAGCTGTTACAAATATAGGCTTTGGTCTTATAAATGTAATCGGCACCCTAGTTTCTCTTTGTGTTTTTGCATGCGTGCTATTTAGGCTAAGAAGAATGCAAAAAGAGAAGGAGTTTCTATTTCTAAAGAAGAGATGGAAAGAATTTCAAAGGAATTTGAAATAAATAACAGCGGAATTCCTGCATGGAAAGCATTTTTGCCTTTTGTAATGCTATTTGCAGGATTTATATTGGGCTATCCAGTATTTATAGTAGGCATAGCAAGTGCTATTTTTACGATGCTGTTATCTGCTTTAAGCTTGCAAGAGGGTGAACATAATATGCTCGAAGGAGTTAGCAAAATAGCAACCCCATTAGTCGCAACAATAGGCTTTTTGTTTATGAGTGGCGTTATTAAACAAATAGGACTAGCCGCAGTTATCGGAGATATATTTACACCTATGCTTACCCATGCTCCGCTTCAAAGTATGCTTTTGGTCTCTGCACTGGCAGGACTGGTCACACAAAGTAATGCAGCATCAGTGGCCATAACCATACCATTTTTGCAAGCCGCTCTTTCGCTGGGTACAGCAAGTCCTCTATCTCTAGCTGTCATGGCCGCTGGCGGTAGTGCTATGTTGCAATATTATCTTACAGGTGGTCCAGTCGCCGCTCTTGCGACAGTTATCCCTGTTATTCCAAATTCTGAACTTAAAGCTGCAAATAAATTTCAACGTCCAAATATGTTGTTTGGTTTAGTAATATTGTTTATTTTGTCATTTGTTTTCTATTTTTTTATTCTATTATGAGCTATCATTTTTGATAGCTCATTTATACTATGTGACATTTTACTTTACATAATTTAAAGTATTAGTTTTGATAATCTTGAAATATTTTAAAAATATAACTATTTTTATAACTAAAATAACGATTTTATGGTACTAGAGTACAATACACACCACCTTTTAAAAGTGATATAATTTTTTCTTTATTAAAAATGTAACGATGTGACAAAAATAATTTGAAGGTAATGTTATGGCTAATGAAGTTGCAATAGTAAAAAGTATAATCGGTGGCGCAAAAAGCTATAAATAGATTTGGTGAGTCAAGAGAACTTGCGTTGGTGAAATAGTCTATGTGGGTGAGAAGATAGTAACTGACAGTGATAGTTCAAAAGTAACGATAGCTAAACCAGATGGCAAAGATATAAATCTAATAGGTAAAGATAGTCAAATTTAAAATGAAACTACTTTAGAGACGATCTAGTAGATGATATAGCAAGTATAGACGAGTTACAAAAAGCTATTTTAAATGGTAAAGATTTGAATGCGCTTGAAGAAACTGCTGCTGGTGGTAATAATGGTGGAAGTGTCGGCGGAGATGGGGTTAGCCTAAGCTCTGTAAGTTTTGCAGAGGGCGGACATTATTCAAATATTAGTAGTGATTTTAGAAGCATAAATGACTCCAAGTGTTTATCAGTCTCAAAGTGCTCCATCTAACATCAGTGGAGCAAGTGCTGAAAATACAATTCAAGAAACAGCATCAACTCTAGATGTTTCAGGTGGTATAGAAATTCCATCATCATTTTATGATGACAGCATCTCTAGTGATATTTTTCAAATTTAGGGATAGCTGCACACAATGCATGGCTAAGTAGTCCTGAAGCCTCTGCTCAGATAGATGATATGAAAGAGCAAATGAGAGCTGTTTTTGAAAGTATCAAAAAACCTTATCCTCACCATATGGAAAATGCCTTTACACATGATCAAATAGAAAATTTATTAAACGAATATACTGATATAAAGACTGTAAAAACACCAGTTGATGACTCACATAGTGCTGATCTAACAAATGCGAATAATCTCGCAAGACTTTTTGATATTTTTTTGGACACACGTTAGCATAGGACAAAAGACAGTCGAGATTGATGGACATTCGTTTCAAAAAGCTATTATAATTTGCCAGAAGATAGCAGAGAAAAGATAGGTGATAGCGGTTGGGGAATAGTAAAAACGCAGCTGGTGAAGCAGTAGCCATAATGCCAATAGGAGAAGTAAAGACTGGGCTAAAACTCGAAGTTGGAAATGGTGAGATAGTTAAAGAAAATTTGATCACAGACGTTCAAGAGAGGGTATGTGTTGTCTCTCATGGAGATAAACAAAAGGTTTTTTATAGCGGAAATGAAGAGCAACAGGAATATTTACAAGAAATAGGAGCGCATACTATTCCAAATCCTCTTTTGATCCAACAAACTTAATGTCTTATGAGCAGTCTACAATCATGGCTGATAAAGATGGTAATAAAAATAACTACAAATGATATATATAACAACAACGTAGTCCATCAAATAACGCCTTTAACTACTTTAAAGCTGCCAGCTTCTACTCTTGCAAATTTGAAGATATTTGGCAGTGATGGTGACGATACATTAGTTTTAAACGGCGTAACTGTAAAATCAGTGTACGGTGGCTCAGGGGCTGATAATATAACTGCTCAATAATTCTACGATTGCAGAGTACATTTCAGGAGATGCCGGAAACGACAATATTACAGTAACAGATTCTACTATCAATGGAAAAACTATCACAAATAGCGATGGCTCATCATTACATGAAGCGATCACTGGAAATAGTGGAGAAGATACAATAATCGTAAAGAACTCTGTAATAACAGGCGATATAAACGCTGGAATAGATAATGATAAAGTTGTAATACAAGAAGGTAGTGTAGTAAATGGCAATGTAAAGGGTGAAGAAGGTAATGACTATCTAGTTGTAAATTCTTCAAATGTCACTGGCAATATAGATGCCGGAGAATCGTCTAATAGTGGTGTAATAGGGCATGTTGATGTAAGTAACCATACGCGATATGAGGATAGGATAAGTATAGGCTCTATTTATTATGCTGATCCTATCTTAGAAGTTGGTGGTGATGTAATTCTTGGAGGACAAGGTGGAATAAGCATAGGAAAAGCTCACGTAAAAGGAAATGTTGTGGCTAATGGCACCTCAAATCAAAGTGCAGATATAATGATAGATGGAAATTCTGAAGTTGATGGAAATGTTATAGGTGGGCACGGAAAAGATTTTATCAATATTAGAGGATACTCTGATGGAACTAAAGACGCCATAATCCATGGCAAAGTCGATGCCAGAGAAGGTGATGACAGGATAGATGTTGCATGGGCTCATGTGGAAGGTTCGGTTGAAGGAGGTGAAGGAGACGATCTATATATTACTGGAGCTTATAATGAGCCAAGAAGTAACGCCTCTACAATAGGAGAAGTAAAAGACATCAGTGGTAAAAGTGATTTTAGAGTATATGGAGGTATTACGATAGATAAGAGTTTGGAGTTTAATGGAGATACCTCCATAGAGGTAATAGGAGGGGGGAAAATCACATCAGATATAATTAGATCTAATAACATCATTACAGTTAGTGGTAGTGGCTCTAAAATAACTGGCGATATAAATTTTAGTGGTAATGGCGATCAATTTGTAAAAGTATCTGATGGTGCTGAAGCTGGAACTATAAACTTATCTAACGGGCACAATGAAGTTATGGTAGGTCTGAGTATAATTATCCAAATAATACTTCTACAATAGATACAATAAATGGCGCTGATGGAGTTGATTCTATCAAAGTATTTAGTAAAGGCAATATAAAAATTTAAATATTCAAGATGGGCATAATGATGATACAGTATCCATATTTAGTTCTGAGATAACATATAGTAATGGCACCGGATTACTAATGCTTCAGGTATGATAACAAATTTAATAAAGACAGCGGAGACAATATTATACATGGCAAAAATTGTAACGGATGCTAACTCTAAGAACCACGTAGTTATAGATAGCTCGGACGACAGTACTATAAATCTATCAAATTTAATGGAGCATAGCGTAAATCAGAACTACACAGGTAGTTTTTAATAATACATAACACAGTAGATATATCTGGATAAATAACGCTAAATTAAACATAAATATATCAGATGTGTTAAATGTTGCAAAAATATACAATGGCAGTGATGATATAACTCACCATGCTGCACATCAAAAGTGGCTCTGATGATCAAATAACACTTGAAAATAGTGGAACTAAAAAATAATTGGAGAGAGACTACAAGTGATAGGTGATGTCGGCTATAAGACATATACAGCAGAACAAGACTACAATGATACTACATATTCTGTAATTATAAAGGTTGATGATACGGCTAATTTAACTATTGTGTAGTTTTTAATTCCACTATGAGAAATCGTAGTGGAATTTTCTAAGAATATATCTTTTATATCAATATTAAAAATACAGTAATTTTGTAGTGATGTTTTTTATTTTATTGTTTAGCCATCAATAATCGTTTTTATAAAATAACTACCATATCCCAAAATGATTAAGATAGATCATTAAATGGCACCAATACGACATATATACAAGTTTGAAGACTTTCTAAGACCGATAAAATGAGGATTTATGAAGAAATGGTGGTTAGAGGCAGAATCGAACGCTGACACGCAGATTTTCAGTCTGTCAGCTTACCGACTGAGCTATCCAACCACCTTGATAAAAAGAAATTGGATTATACATTTTAATTATTTAAAAACAAGTTTAAAATTGATCTTTATATAACAAAAAGTAATTTACGAAGTCATAATTTGATTGTCATATAAATAAAGCCACAAAGATAAAATTCGTGACTTTATTTTTAGTGTAAATGCTATAGGAAAGCGAAGATATGAGCTTCTTTTGGCTTTGGAAACTCAGAGCTTGCTTTTTGACATTTTCTAAAGCGCCGTTGTCGAGCGACCAAAGCCCTGAACTTTTAGTAACCTTTAGCTCGTCTATGCTGCTGTCTCGTTTTAAGCAAAAATCTAACTTCAACAACGCCTTGATGCTTCATCCTCCCAGCGTTGTTTGGGTAGCTTTTATGCTTTTCACAGCTGCTATGACCTTGCTAAAGTCCCTCATCGCTTTGCGCGTTTGATAATCTTAGCTCTTTGTGCCACTTTTTGAGCGGGAGCTGAAGCGATTGATTTGTTATTTGCTGGTAAATCTGAATTTACAACAGGTGCTGGGGTTGCGACAGGAGCTGGAGCAGTGATAGCAGGTGTTTGGCTCCACCTTTGGCCTCGATTTAGGCTCAGGGCGAGGCTCAGGCTTTGACAGTGGCTTTTTCTCCACCTTTTTTGGCTCAGGTTTAGGCTTTTCTATCTTTTTGGCTCTGGTTTTGGCAGTGGCTTTTGGCTCAACCTTTGGCTCAGGCTCAGGCTTTGGCGGCTCTGCGGTGGCGGTGGAGCTGGTGGTGTTGGCTCAGGTATTAGCACTTGTTCGCTTGTCTGCGGAGCCGAAGTTTGCGGCACCGGAGTAAGAATTTAGAGCTATTTTTATAGGTTTTTGCTCGCCTATCTTTATCTCACTAAAAATTATGTGAAAGCAAGAAATAAGCAGCTGCCACGTGCACTATCGCTGATACCGCTAGGCCACTATAGTTTGTACCTACTCAGAGATTGTTTGGATTGCAAAGTTTTCGTGACCTTTTTCTTTTAAGATATCAATTACTTTGACAAAGCTGTCAAATTGAGCGTTTTTATCGCTTTTTAGTTCGATTAAGGTTTTTATATCCACAGCATTTAGCTTATCTTTCAGCTCATTTTCTGAAATTTCCGCATCATCTATGAAAAATTTTGATTATCTTTATCGATAACGACACTCACTTTTTTCTCATCCTCTTTATCCTGCTGTGCGCTTTTGGCGCTTGGTAGATCGACTGCGATCTTGCCTTGGGCGATGAAGGTCGAGATGCTTAGCACGATGGCTAGCAAAACGAGCATGATATCGATAAATGGGACGATATTTAGCCCATCTTTTTTATTTAGACGCATTTTCGGCCTTGTATCTGTTTATCATGACATCGACTTTTCTAACAAAGCCGTTGTAGATCATAAGCGTAGGTATCGCCACAAGTAGGCCAAATGCAGTCGCTTTTAGCGCTAAAGATAGGCCGATCATGATACTTTTTGTATCGATGCCGCCAGCTATACCCATGTCATAAAATGTGATCATGATGCCAGCAACCGTGCCAAGAAGTCCGATATATGGGGCATTTGAGTAGATGATGTAAAGTGTGGTTAAATTTTTTGTCAGCGCCTCTTCAAGAGTTTCTATGCTTGTGTAACCATTTATATTAACGCGTGAGTAAAAAATAATACGCTCGATCGTATACCAAAGCACAAAAAAGCTCATGACGCCCAAAATACCGATGATTATATAGTCAATGTTGTGTTTTAAAAGTTCCATAATGCCTCTTATTTTTAAAATTTGAGCGTGATTATAACTATATTGATAGTTAATGTCAATATAGTTATAAGAAAAATAATACATTTTTATTGTTAAAAGTTCGGTTTTGAAGTTTTTATGTTAAATAAAATCGTTATTAAAACAAAATATTAAAAATATACATATCTTTTTAATTAGTATTTAATTTTAATATTTATATACCCGCGTGTAATTTTCGAAAAGGGAGAAATCATGGAATTTCTTACAAGTTTGTCTGAGAGTACGCAGTTTTTCTTACAATTGATTGTCGTGCTCGGCTGTTTGTTCTACGGAGCAAAAAAAGGTGGTATGGCACTTGGTGTCCTTGGCGGCATCGGTCTTGTTATTTTGGTATTTGCATTTGATTTTAAAAACCGTGTAAGCCTGCTATTGATGTTATATTAACTATTCTTGCAGTTGTTGTAGCAAGTGCTACACTTCAAGCAGCTGGTGGTCTTGATGTTATGCTTCAGATCGCTGAAAGAGCACTTAGAAAACATCCAAAAACAGTTTGTTATCTTGCGCCTATTTGTGGCTGGACACTGACAGTGCTTTGCGGTACAGGTCACACAGTTTATACACTTTTACCGATCATCTATGATGTATCAATGAAAAGTGGTATCCGTCCAGAACGTCCAATGGCAGCTACTACGATCTCGTCACAACTTGCTATTATCGCAAGCCCAGTTTCAGTTGCTGGTGTGTCTATGGTTGCTGTTCTTCTTGGTACTGGCACAGTTCATATTGAGGGCTTTACATGTTATGTTGATCTATTAAAAGTTACCATTCCTTCTACATTTTTGGGTGTGCTTTGCATAGGAACTTACTCAGTATTTAGAGGTAAAGATCTTGATAAAGATCCAGAATTCCAAGCAAAAATAGCTGATCCAGAGCAAAGAAAATATATATATGGTTCTGATGAGGCACATTCATTAATCGGTGTGCATTTACCAAAAAAACAATGGAATGTTATGTGGATATTCCTCGCTACAATCGCTGTTGTTGCGGTTTTGGGCTATTATAAACAACTTCGCCCAAGCTGGACAAGCAATGTTCGGTAAATCAATAGAAATAATCGTAGATAAAAAAACAGTTAAAAACATCACTGTTAAAGATGGACAAGTTGTTTCTATGGTTGGAGATAGCAAGATCGTCTCAAACGTAAAAGACAATAAAGTAAAAGACGCTACTAAATTTACAAGCGTTCAAGTACTAGATAAAGACAACAAGGTAACACAAAGCATTGTTTCAAATGGCGCTGATGTTGTCATCACTGCAGGTGATAAAAGCGAAACTATCACAAACGCTAACATAGTAGTAAAAGATACTATGAAAAAGACTGCACCACTTGGCATGGTTGATACGATCCAAATTTTCATGCTTTTAGCAGCATCTATCATGATGATCTACTCAGGCATTAAAGCAGCTAAAATCGGTCAAAATGAAATTGTCCACAGCGGTATGGTTGCACTTGTTGCGATTTACGGCATTAGCTGGATGGCTGAGACAATGTTCAACTCACACATTGATATGCTTAAAGGCTCACTTGGCGAGGTTATGAAAGCATATCCTTGGATGTATATCATAGTTGGTATGCTTATATCAAAAGTCCCCAAACCTCAAGCTGCTGCAGCTGCGACTTTCGTGCCACTCGCTGTTCAAATAGGCGTTCACCCAGGCGTTATTGTCGCGTTTGCTACTGCCTGCTATGGATACTTCATCCTTCCAACATATCCAAGCGACCTTGCAGCCGTGCAATTTGACCGCTCAGGCACAACACATATTGGTAAATATGTAATCAACCACAGCTTTATCATCCCCTGGGTTTCATAGGTGTATTTAGCTCTTGTGCAGTTGGTTGGGTGCTAGCAACATTCACGGATATCTTAATCTGTATTTATTTCTGACAGCTGTTTTAAAGGCAGCTTGTCTTTTTTTCTGCAGTAATTTACTACCATTTTTATAAAAATTTGACCTACTGCTTTTCAAAAGCTATCTTGAAAACTTCTGCTTATTACTCATATAAACAAAGCTTAGCACTTCAGCCACAGCCCCTAAAAAGAGTGTGCTGGTATCGCATCATCGACCTCACAAACCCTATAAAAGCTCCCTTGCAAGAGGTGGATTTTCATAAATTTGCACTCCGTTTTCAATAGCCACTTTTTTATCTGAAGCGCTAAGAAATCAACCCCCTTAGCTAGTATTATCGGTGCTTCGTCGCGGCTTTTGTCGTATCTGATCGCCACGGCATAGTGAGTTGGGTTTGTTATGACGACGTCAGCTTGTGGGATATTTTGCATCATTCGGCGCTTGGCTGCACGCATTTGCGCTTGGCGGATCCTGCCTTTAACCTGCGGGTCACCCTCCATCTGCTTGTACTCGTCCTTGATCTCTTGCTTACTCATGCGAAGGTCTTTAAAATACTGAAAACGAACGATGAGCAGGTCAGCAAGGCCGATCACAAAAAGTATAAAAAGCATGACGCTAACTAGGATGATGAGCTTCTCTTTTAGCCACGCAAGCTGGTCAAACATAGAGAAAAATAGCGTGTGCGGAAGCTCTTTTATAAACTGCAAGAAAAAGTAAAATCCAACTCCAAAGACGATGCTTACCTTAACGACGATCTTAACGCTCTCGATCGCCTTTTTCATTGAAAAGAGGTTTTTTAGCCCTTTTAGCGGATTTATCTTGCCAGAATTTGGCGTTATGGGCTTTGTGGTAAATATAAAGCAAACTGCATTACATTTGCGATTATCGCGGCAACCGCGACGCAGATGCAAACCGCAGATCATCAAAAGCGCCCTGCCAAAGGTATTTACAACGACTCATTTTTACCGCTGGTAAGGTCAGTGGCTGACCGATAAATCGAGTAGTAGATGTAAAGCGAGATGACCTGATCTTTCATAGAATTTAGCATCGCAAGCAGCACGCCAATGGCGATGACTAAGGTCACGAAGCCTGATAGGTCCTGACTTTTGGGGACGTTGCCGTCCTTTTTGGCGTCTTCTATCTTTTTGGGGGTCGCTTCTTCGGTTTTTTCCTGATCTTCGCCTGCCATCTTTGTCCTAAGCTCGCTTAAATTTGGGGCGATTATAGCCAAAATGCGGTTAAACTATCCGCCAATTTCTACTTTGGCAATTCTAAAAACTAAGCCATTTTAGGCGTTTTTGGCTAAAATTAGCAAAAATAAGGAGATGAAAAATGTCATTTTTAGAAGGCTTATTTAATATTTTCAAAGCCAAAAAACCGCCAAAAAGCGATGAAGAGCTACTTTTAGACGAGTATGCAAGCATTTACACCGAGATAAAAGAGAAAAATTTAAACGAATACGACTTTTTATGTGAGCTCATACGATTACTCTCTTTTTCAAGAGCTAGACGCTACGACTTTTGCCTTGAAAAAGTGTCTACTGATGGCGATGCCGAGGCACTAAATGATCTCATTTTTCAATACGCTAAGCTACCGCACTCCCGTGATGCGCGGCGGATATGATCAGTGCGAGAAGCTCATACCGACATTTTTGCTATCGCTTGTGCGACACAGATAGTATGGCAAGCTAACCTTTTCCAAAAAGGGCTGCCACCCAGCAAAAACGGCTATAATTTCTCTATGCGTTATGCATGATCTGCTAACGGCGATGCTTTGGCAAGATGAAAATTTACTTTGCCCCTGCCCCTAGAAAAAGCTCGCACTTTTGCAGAGTCTCAAAAAGCCAGCAAACGAAAGAGAGGCGGTTAATTGTGAGCTACTTGTATGAAAAGACACTGCTGCTATGAGCGATTTGCAAAATTTTAGCTCCACTTTTGGCAGGACAGATGCACCCAATTTGAAAAACGCCTCTACATCTTTGCGCACGGGCTTCACGCCTTAGCGCTGCTACTTTTTACCGCTTGAACTCTTTAAAGAGATAAAGCTACCGAAAAATGAGAAATTCAGTAAACTTATGCACAGAGGCTCTTTCAAAATGAAATTCTAAGCCAAAACTTTATTTTTACTTTTCCGCCTGAGCTTGAAACTGATAAATGTGATCTTAAGTGCACCAGTAGCTAAAACGTTGGTATATCAGCCACATTTGCCAAGTGACAAAACATTTTTCTTAGATCACACATCTATGATAAGAAATTTAGCTGATGAGATCATAAGATCAGGGCATTAAAGTAGAATTTATAAACTTTAGCTAATATTCACACCTTACAACCAACAAAGCTCCATAAATCTTTTGCAAAAAGTGCTTTTTGGTCTTACCAATCCAGGAAAGGTAGAGTATGTCAAAATACGCTATATTTAAGCATGGCAGGGCACTATCGTGTTAGCGAGGGCGAGTTCCTTAAGCTAGATCACTTTAGCGCTGAAGCTAAATCAACCGTTGAGATTACAGAAGTTTTAGCTGTAAATGACGGCGAAGTAAAGAGAGCCATTTGTTAAGGGTGCAAAAAGTTGTTCTTGAGGTCGTTAATGAAGGCAAAGACAAAAAGTAGTTATCTACAAAAACGCAGACGTAAAGACTCAAAACTAAAAACGCGGCTTTAGAAGACAATTTACACGTGTAAAAGTCGTAAGTATCGTAGCTTAAGGAGATAAGATATGGCACACAAAAAGGTCAAGGTTCAACCCAAAAATAACCGTGATAGTATCGGACGCCGATTAGGTGTTAAGAAAATGGTGGCGAGTTCGTTCGTGCTGGAAATATAATCATCCGCCAAAGAGGAACAGCAACTCACGCTGGAAATAATGTAGGTCTTGGCAAAGATCACACTATTTTTTGCATTAGTCGATGGCTTTGTGTAATCGAAAGACTGATAAAAACAGAAAAAGTATCTGTTTATCCAGCTACGATAACCTCGTAGGGCATTCTGCCCCTTTTAAAACCATATAAAAATCGAAAATTTCTTTATTAATATTCAAAAATATTTCAAATAACTATTTAAGATAAAATTAAACAAATTAACAGCTTATATAGCGCTTGGCTTTATCTTTGTTTTAGTTAAAACATCACGACGTAAATTTCAGTAGGTTAGATATAATCCAAATAAAAATTTAAGGTATGTTTATAGATAGCGTGAAATTAACCCTAAGC